>VFQP010000005.1_pt1 | contig 1278296 bp, 1007 predicted proteins | sample 3512351 | NCBI WGS metagenome assembly VFQP01 (sample SAMN10412372, study PRJNA504923) | tailings metagenome | isolation source: Relicate 1 Philex TSF1 revegetated site | place: Philippines: Tuba, Benguet | collected 2017-08-29 | reverse complement strand
TGCGAGATTTTAGACCCTTTCGTCACACCTGTTTTTAAGAACTTTTTCCCTTTTTTCTTACCGCTTATCGCGATTGGGAGTGCAAATGTAGAACTTTTTACTAAACTACCAAATTTTATTTTGAAACTTTTGAAGAATTTTTCTTCAGAACCTGGTGAGTATCAATTTGTTTTGTAAAGAGCGTTGCTTTATTTCAAAGCGGAGTGCAAAGGTAAGTGATTCATTTTATCTGCCAAATAATATTTAAAGTTTTTAACAAATTTTTTAATACTACTTAGTGATTATCAATTACTTATGCAAAGAGCCTTATTTTAAAAGCGGAGGGCAAAGATAGGAGCTTCTCATTTACCGGCCAACTTTTTTTGAAAAGTTTTTCGATATTTTTTTGAAGACCATCTTTGCTTTTTCAGAGAACTTTTTCCACAGTTTTGCCGAATGGGCGGCAAAGATAGGGAGCTGATCCTCCCCTCACAAATGTTTTTTAAAAGTATTTTTTAGCCCTGCATGAAAGTGCCGAAAACAGGGCATTACAGCGTAAAAGTTTTTTTCAGCTCCTCCGGAAAAATCACCTGCTGCAGGAATAAACCATGCCCCGGCACATCAAAATGGGCTTTTGTATTGTCCTTGTCCTCAATAATTTGCCTGAAATCATCCAATGTCAGCTTGCCCCTGCCTACTTTGAGCATGGTAGCCGTGAGGGCCCGTACCATCCCCCGCAGGAAACGGTCGGCCTCTACCCTGTACACCAGGCAGTCCTTTTCCCAAAACCATTCGCTCTGTTTGATCACACATTGAAAGGTTTTCACCTGGGTATTGCGTTTGGAGAAACTGGTAAAATCATTATACTCAAATAAAAGCTGTGCGGCCTGCTGTAATTTATCAAAGTCGATAGTATAAGGGAAATAATAGGCCCTGTCCTCCAGGAAAGGATTTTTACTGTTATATATATAGTAGTGGTATAACCGGCTCAGCGCATCAAAACGGGAATGCTGTTCAGCACCCACCGGGTACAGGCCCCTGATCACAATATCATCGGGCAGTATTGCATTCATCTTATACACAAAATCGGGATGGATCTTGTCCTCAAAGTCAAAATGAAAAAAGTTCTGCAAAGCGTGTACACCGGCATCGGTACGTGACGAGCCGGTGAGCATTACCGGCACCCTTTGCAAAATTTTAAATGCTTTCTCCACTTCATCCTGGACCGTATTGGCATTTTGCTGGGTCTGAAACCCGCTGTAGTTTGTTCCTTTATAGGATAATTCGAGAAAGTATCGCACCGGCATGCTGGTTATTATTTGTGCTGATAAAGCTGAAAGCGTAAAGCTCAAAGCTGAAGGCAGAAAGCTGAAAGATCATTGTTTTTACTGGATGACTTTGTTGAACTGGCCAATGTAAAAGTTATCCTTTAACTCCGCAGCCAGGCCGGGAAAGTTATTGACATCAGAAACATAGTTTTTGGCCATGGCAAAGAAGTTGTATTTACCGGCATTGGACAAAAACATATTCCCCAGGTTTTTCACCTGCGTGGTAGTAAAACATTTTGTTTTAAATACTTTTTCCGCCTCTTCAATCATGGCTTCATCATTGGTTTTGGCCACCATCTTACGTCTTACCGCCAGGAAGTCCTTTTCACTGGCATTGTTCTTACAGATATTCGCCTTCAGAATGGGTTGTTGTGTAGTGGTTGCAGGCGTTTCTTTAAAAATCTCTTTAGCCGGCGGTACAATGATGGTGATCAGTTCCTTACTGCCATTTTCAAATGCCTCTTCATACACAACCGTGGTTCCCTCCCCTGTTTCCGTAACGGCTTTTCGTTGTATGGTTGAACTGAGTAATGCTGTTTCAGCCGGCGTAATCACCGGTTTGTCTACCGGTACGGCAGGTGGTACAACAGTTTCTTTCACCGTTTCGGTAACTGCCACTGCTTCTTCTTTAACCGGGGTAACCATCTCTTTTACCACGGCTTTGGTTTCTTTTTCAGCAACAAGGGTTTCTTTTAACGGCAGCAACGTATCTTTTATTTCCTTAGTCACTGCCGCCGGTGTTTGTACAGGCGCAGGCTGTGTTTCCGCGGGTTTTGGTTCCTGTTTTACCACAACAGGTGCTTTTACCGGTGTTTCCTGTTTGGGTTTACCATATAATAAGGTAGTATCGGCAGAAGCTTTTGACAAGGCATTGGTGAAAGCTGATACATTTTCTTTTTCCAGTTTGGTAACAACGGTACTTCCTTTGGCATTGGCTGCAGGTAATAAAGCCGCCGTTTGCAGGTCAAATAAACTCAGTTCTCCCTCACCCAGCTGTTTGATAAGGTATCCTTTATCACTGTTTTGCACCTGCAGGTCAAATTTTTGCTCAACCAGTTTACCGCCGGCAAAACCAATGGTAATAGTATATGTACCCGCAGTTAGTTTAGGCAATATAAGGTAACCAGCTGCCGAAGAGCTGATAACCTTTTCATTTAATTTGATGAAAAAAGGTTGTTGCGGGTCAGTTTGTAAGTACACAAAATTGGTTCTTTGTGCTAAAACAACAGACGCCATCAATAAAAAACTCATTCCAAAAACTATCTTTCTCATGCCACTACCGGATTGTTTGTAGCTCAAAAATAACGCAATTACCGCTATAACAACACGTTAAAATCTGCTTACCTTTCATCCTTTTTTAATTTTTTTACCTTTTGTGCCATATATATTTGTAGTTTATTATTATAAAAAACATGAAAATGAAGCAGACAATACTGGTTTTAGCTGCAGTTTGCTGTAGTTTGTTAACCTATGCACAACATGCCGAAGCACCCGCCGATACCAGCTGGAAAAAGGAGTACAGGGAAACGGCACCCGTTATTAACCAACTGGTACATACCAAACTGGATGTTAAGTTTGATTACAACAAAAGTTATCTTTTGGGCAAAGCCTGGTTAACCTTACAACCACATTTTTATGCTACCGACTCTTTAACACTGGATGCCAAAGGCATGGACATACACCAGGTTGCCCTGGTAAAAGGTTCTGCCAATCAAAAACTGGCTTACAAATATGATGGCCTGTTTTTACGCATTAAACTGGATAAAAGCTATAAAGGCAAAGAAAAATACACGGTATATATTGAGTATACCGCCAAACCGGATGAATTTAAAGTTGAAGGCAGTGAAGCCATTACTGATGCCAAAGGCTTATACTTTATTAACCCCAAAGGCGAAGAAGCCAACAAGCCTACACAAATATGGACACAGGGTGAAACGGAAGCCAGCTCGGTTTGGTTCCCTACTATTGACAGGCCCAACCAGAAAACCACGCAGGAAATTTATATGACCGTGCCGGCAAAATATGTAACCCTGAGCAATGGTAAATTAATGAGCCAGAAGAAAAACACTGACGGCACACGTACCGATTACTGGAAGATGGACCTGCCACATGCGCCTTATTTATTCTTTATGGGTGTGGGTGATTATGCCGTGATCACAGACAAGTGGAAAGGCAAGGACGTTACTTACTATGTAGAAAAAGAATATGCACCGGTAGCCCGCAGGATCTTTGGTAACACACCTGAGATGATGACCTATTTTTCAAAAATCACCGGCGTGGAATATCCCTGGGTAAAATATGCGCAGATTGTGGGACGTGATTATGTTAGCGGAGCGATGGAGAATACTACCGCTACCCTGCACCAGGAAAGTGCTCAACAGGATGCCCGTGAACTGATAGATGGCAACGAATGGGAGCATGTTATTGCACACGAATTATTTCACCATTGGTTTGGTGATTATGTTACCAGTGAAAGCTGGAGCAACCTCACCGTGAACGAATCCTTTGCCAATTACAGCGAAACCTTATGGAATGAATACAAATATGGCAAGGACTATGCTGATGATAAAGGCTATGGTGAACTACAGGGTTATTTAGGCAGCAACAGCGAGTCAAAAGACCTGGTACGTTTTCATTACCGCGATAAGGAAGATATGTTTGATGCCGTTAGCTATAACAAAGGCGGACGTATTTTACATATGTTACGTAACCAGATAGGTGACAGCGCTTTCTTTAAAGGCATGAACAATTACCTAACTACCAATAAGTATAAAGCAGCGGAAGCGCACCAGTTACGTTTAGCTTTTGAGGAAGTAACCGGCAGGGACATGAACCCCTTCTTTAACCAGTGGTACTTTAACAACGGCCACCCGGTAGTGGATATCAGTTACGACTATAACGATGAAAAAGGTATTGCCACTGTAATTGTAAAACAATTGCAGAAAAGCGGTTACCTGTACCAGTTACCCTTAGCAGTGGAAATTTATAACGGCGCCACCAAAACCAGGCACCAGGTACTGGCAAGCCAGGCTGTGGACAGCTTTACTTTTAAATACACCAAACGCCCCGACCTGATCAATGTAGATGCAGATAAAGTAACCCTTTGGGTGAAAAAGGATAACAAGACCTTAGATAATTTTATACACCAGTATAAATATGCGGGCAACTACTTAGACAGGAAAGAAGCTGTAGACTTTGCCGCTAAAAATGCTACAGAAACAAAAGCCATCGACCTGCTTAAAACTGCCCTGAAAGATAAGTATGATGGTTTGCGTACCTATACTTTACAAAAGCTTGATTTCAAGAATGCCGCATTGAAAAAAGCGGTAGAGCCTGTTATCAGCGACCTGGCCAAAAATGATCCCAAGTCAACCGTACGCGGTAATGCTATCGGCGCTTTAGGTGCCTATGAACCTACGGCAGCTTATCTTGATATTTTCAAAAAAGCGATCTACGATTCTTCTTATACTGTAGCAGGTAATGCATTGTATGCTTTATCCGCTACCGGCGATCCTTTAGCGCAAACCGCCGCAGTAGAATTGTATAAAAAACCCGCTAAAAGAGTATTACAATCGGCTATCATGGCCCAGCTATTCTCTTCCGATGATGAAACCATTGCCGGAAAACTGGTAGAAGATTTTACCAGGATGTCTTTAAACGATAAGTTTGAGAATGCCGTTGGCTTTGGCACTTACCTGGCCAAACTGAAAAATGCAGGCCTCGTGAAAAAAGGCGTAGAAGCTATTATCGATTTCCGTGAAAAAATACCGGCTTCTTACCGTGCACAAACAGATGCCTATATCAATGGTATGATCTTAAAACAAATTGTTGATGCCAAAACAAAAGCATCACAGGCTGCGCCGAATGATGCCGCTTTAAAAGAGCTGGTTGAATTCCTGAACAGCAAGATCAGTGCTGACGATAAAAAAGGATTTTAATTCATCTTTCCTCCATACAAAGCCACCTTTATACAAGGTGGCTTTTTTTATGTTACCAACCGGAGTACCCTGATCATCGTTCCTTGCGTCGCACACTGCATCGTCCCATTCGCTTATCAACCTTTTATTGGTTATCCATTCATATTCAATCATACGTTCTATATATGTACCATTAATATAACCATCAGCGAAAATCTGCGTATCAATCTGCAACATCCCGGGCTAACAAGACAAAGACCGCCTTCCGGCGGTCCTTATCACTAACTACAAACCAGGAATAGCTATAGTTATTACATCCTATTCATAAGGTGGGTTTAATGGAAATAATATGAAACGTTACCATTGTATCTTTTTAGAGCATTTCATGATCACGGCCAGCGCCAGGAACAGTCCTACACTTCCCATAATTAACGAGTAGTCATTTAACTGTAAAGTGGTAAATACGTAAGCATACACCAATACGAGTATGAGACCTACTAAAATGGCCGGCCTGGAAAGCGCCAGTAAACTTTTTACGAACCAGGCTATCAGGCCTATCACCGCTACGGAAGCCACCAGGTAGGCCGCGTTAAAACCAATGTATTCTGTGAAGGATAATAACAGGGTATAAAACAATATCAGCGCCACACCAATTAAACCATAATGAAATGGGTGCACGGATTTTTTATTATTGGTTTCAATTAAAAAGAAACCGGCAAAAGTTAAAACGATACATAACAACGCATACTTTACCGAACGTAATGTTTTCTGGTAGCCATTCACCGGTATATGCAGGTCTACTCCAAAAGCAGCAGCATCCAGTTTGTGGTAACTATCCTGTGTCCATACCTGCGGGAAATTCCGGGTATGCGCCAGGGCTTTCCAGTTGGCAGTAAACCCCGAATCACTGACAACATGTTTAGGTAGGATGGTTCCCGTAAAACTCGGATCGGGCCATGCTGAACGCATTTTAACCGTTGTTTCGCTACCTGCAGGTACGAATTGCAGGTTACGGGAACCATTTACCTCCAGCCTGGTGGAAAAGCTGATCTTCTCATCGGCGGCAATACTTACAGGAGCTACCAGTGTCTCCTTTAAAAAACTTCCTTCCCTGGTACCGCTTTTCAGGTTAATGTTGGTGTCTTTCCAGTTCAGCAACGGCGGGTTTTGTAAGCCGGATAAATCCGTTAAGCCGATACTCAGGTAAGCGTCGTTCCAGTGGATCAATGCAGGATCAATACGCAGTTCATTTATTTGTTGCAGGTTAAAGCTTCCGTTCAATTGCAGATCGGCGCTGTAGAGCATTACCTGGAAAATGCCTCTTTTTCTTTTCTCCGGCACTGCCAGCGCATCTACCTGCAAGTTTTCGGGTAACAGGTACAGGTACTTGGTCGTTCTCTTTTCCTGCACTCCGTTTTGATTGGTTACATTTACTACTTCCGTATACGGTATATTCAATACCGGGCCGGTCAGGGTCTGGTCACTGGCCCATTTGCTGCTTACTTCCTTATACACTTCCTCCTGTCTTTTCTCTCTTTCTACAATCACCTCTTTTACAAAATAAGCGGGGATGAGTAATAATAAAGCTATACCACCTATAATGAGGCCTTTTACCAGCAGCTTGCTTTTTTCCCAGGCAGTCTTTACAACTGATTCCATATTGTTTATTTTATTTTAAAAGTACTTTGAAATACAAAGTATAAATACAAAAAAAATTACTTTACCCCTTTGATCATACTCTCCAGTGCCGCCACATGCAACTTGAAGGCTTTTTCGCCTGCCTTGGTCACGCTGTAGGTTGTGTTTGTCTTTCGTCCTACAAACCCTTTATGCACTTTTATAAAGGCAGCCGTTTCCAGGCTGGTCAGGTGTGAGGCCAGGTTGCCGTCGGTCAGCTGCAACAATGACTTCAGGTCATTAAAACTCATCTCCTCATTTACCATAAGGATAGACATGACCCCCAGCCGGATACGGTTATCAAAAATTTTATTTAATCCTTCTATAGGATTGAGCATCTCAATTGCTTTATTGATGATTATTTTTTTCCTTCAGGTACATCTTTACACCATATACAATGTGTAAGACACCAAACCCCAGCACCCAAAAATACAACCCATATCCTATCCACCAGATATTTATTAAACCCAGTAATATCTGGCAATAACCCAGGTAACGGATATCGGATATGGTAAACTTTCCTGCATTCACCAGCGCCAGCCCATAAAATACCAGGCATGCCGGCGCCACCAGGTACCAGTTATCAAAGCGCAATATACCCAATACAAAAACACCTCCGCTTACCAACGGAACAAGCATGGCCCAGAATACCCGTTTGGAACTAGGCTCCCACATGCTCAGCCCTTGTTTTCTTGTTTTACGCCAGGTAAAAAAAAAGGCGCTCATAGCCGCCACTGCAAATACGATGGCCGCTAATACTAATAATTGCCTTTTTAATTCGGCAAACGATGCATTACTGTATTCCCACAATGTAAGATCGCTTCCATAATAGTTGCCTAATAAAGTATAGGCAATAGCTCCACCTATGAGGGCGCAGACACCGGCTGCAATACAACTCAGGCCACTCAGGCTGGTAAAGCGGGTAGAGCGCTCCATCAGCTGCTGGATGTGCTGCATCTCGTGTAAAGGCTCGAACGATTGTGTTGAAGACATATAAAAGCACTTTGAAATACAAAGTAAATAGAAGAAAAGCAGATAATCAAATTCTTTTTGAAATATTTTTTTAAGCCGCAATGCGGTGGGATAACCTGTCAGCCAGGATTAACAGGAATGTTAGCGGTGACATTTTAAGAGTAGGTTGTTTGTTCTATTGTCATCGCCAAAGGCGATAAAATGAAAATGCGAAACGATAAGTTTCGCATAGCACAGATATTTTTTGCCCCGCATCAGTACATCTGGCATCAGTTGTTGCGTCGCACTCTTCAGCGTTCGGTTCGTTATTCAGCTGTCATCGCCAAAGGCGATAAAATTAAAATATGAAACGATAAGTTTCGCATAGCCGTTGTTTCACATTATCCATTTTTCGCATAGCCCGGGGTTATAAAAAAAATGCGAAGCTTTTAGCTTCGCATACCGCAGATGTTACTGTTATAATTAATACATCAGTGCGTGTTTTACTTCCCTTGCCCGATATCCAACCGGCTTATCTTTCCTTCGGCATTGATATGAAATTTAAAGAATACTTTAAAAGTGCCCCACTGGCCCGCATAAAAATCCCCGTAAATATCTTTCCCCTCATTTGCTACCCTATCAATGCTTAAGAATTTTTCTTTTTTATCAAATGCATTATCAAAGAAAGATTTTAACCCTAAGGTCCGCCCATCATCTGTAAATATGGCATCAGCGGTAAAATAACTGTACCATTTGTTAAGATCGTTGGCTTGTAATGCTTCTATTGCCTCCCGGGCAACGGTGTTTGTAATTTTTGACAGATCCATGGTTGTGGTTTGTTGTTTTTTAGGTTGATTGTTTTTTTGTGCGCAGGCCGTCAGCGATAAGCATAACAGCACCGCCAGTATCAGTGGGATTGTTTTCATGGTTATCATTTTGTGTTTATAAACAAGACTGGTTAACCCTGTTATGAAGTCCCCGTTTTCAACGGGTGTTGTAAATAAATGATCAGCAGGTTCAATAACAGGAAAGGCACTTCAATTAAAGCACCTCTGAAATCCCTGTGTAACAGTTGCAGGCAAATGATGAGCAGGATGCCCGCCGCCATTAAAAAGTTACCCCATAAAAATGTTTTTGGAAAAAGTATCAGCACTGCAGCCAGTATGGTAACAATACCATTGACCATCACCGCTGTTTTAGAAAAGCCCCATTTACCGAACATGGCCAGCATTTCGGGTTTGCCGGAAAACATGGCATAGCCCTGTTTAAAGCCCATAAAAACAGCGAAAATAATCAGGGCCGCATTGATTAATTTAAGGATCATGAGTTGGTGTTTATCCTTAAAATTAATCTCTTAAAACGGGAATTTAAAATCTAATAGCAAGAGTACTATTAACCAGTTGCATAATTGCAGTGGGTACAGATAGTAGTATATAGATGATAGTATGTAGATTTTAGTATGCAGACGGGAGTACTGTTACCATTTTCCGCTGGCCCCGCCGCCGCCAAAGCTACCGCCGCCAAAACCACCGAAGCCACCGCCGGATGATCCGCCTCCGGACCAACCACCGCCACCGCCGCCACCTGTCCAGCCTCCGCCGGGCCAGCCGCCCCAGTCGCTATAACCACGGCGCGATACATAACCGCCGCCGCCCTTGCCACCCATGGCCGAAATAATGACCAGGAAAACAATAACAGCTAATATCACAAAAAAGATAGGAATACCATCTTTCTGGCCACGGTTAGCCCAGCCTTCCGGTGCCTTGTATTCGCCCTGGGCTGCCAGTATCAGTGCATCTACTCCTTTATTTAAACCACTGTAAATATCCCCTGCTTTAAAATTGGGGATCATTTCATGGTCAATGATCTGTTTGGCTGTAATATCAGGGATCGCTCTTTCCAACCCATAGCCAACGGCAATGGTCAGATCACGGTTGCCGTCGCCACCACCGGTGCTCACCAGTATCACCACCCCATTATTAAAATCTTTATTACCCACACCCCACTTACGCCCCAGCTGCAGGGCATAATCTTCCACCGACATGCCATCCAGCGAATTCACGATCACAATGGCTATCTGGTTAGAAGTAGTATCATCATACTGATACAGCTTTGTCTCCAGTGCCGCTATTTGCGAAGCGGTCAAAGTAGTGTTAGTAAGATCATTGACCAGTTTGGGCGGATTGGGCCTGTTGGGAATACTATTCTGTGCAAATAGTACTACTGTTAATAGTAAGGATAAAACTGTGAGAAATTTTTTCATGCGCTGTATTATCTGCCGAATGCTGTTTGATAGTGTTTAACCTGGTGTCCTATGTTACCCCTGTTAATGTCCGAAAACGATATCATCAGGCAATTCATTTTTATCGTGTCCCGGTTCAAAAGGGAACTCTTTATGCAAGGCCTGCCCGATATCGGCCATACATTGTACAATACCATCTACAATATGTTCACCCTGGAATTTTTCCATCATCTGTTCCACCTCTGTCTGCCAGAACGAGGCTCCTAAACGTTTATGGATATTTTCATCACCAAATATGGCGATTTGCCTGTCCCGCATGGCTATGTATACCAATACTCCATTCCGGTCTTCTGTCAGGTCCATTTTTAAATGAAAGAAAACCTCTGCTGCCCTGTCCAGCGCATCCATAAAACGGCAACGGCTTTCCACAAACAGTCTTATTTCTCCACTGGTTGTTTTTTCCGCCTGGCGGATAGCATTTACTATCTGCTCCTTTTCGCTGGCCAGGAAGAACTGCGGTTTATTTTTTGAAAATGGGAACACGGCTATTATTTAAACTTTATTTCAATTGCTTTTTCGGTACCGGCATCGGCTGCAAATGGTTGTTTCACTGTAAAGCCAAACGCTTTTGCAATTATGCTGGAAGGAAAAGTCCGCACCCGTACATTGTACTCTTTCACTGCTTGGTTATAATCCTGGCGGGCGACCTTGATACGTCTTTCTGTTCCTTCCATCTGGGTTTGCAGGTTTAAAAAACCTTCTGTTCCCCGCAGGTTGGGATAGGCCTCCACAGTTGCGATCAGCCGGTTGGCATTCACTGCCAGTTCCTGCTGTAACTGTTCCTGTAAGGCAATACTCTCCGGACTGGCATCAGTATTCAGCGAAGCGCCGGTGATCCTGTTACGCAGCTCGGTGATCTTCTCCAGTGTCTCCTTTTCGTAATTGGCCATTCCCTTCACTGTCTGTACCAGGCTGGGGATGAGGTCGGCCCTGCGCTGGTAAGTGCGCTGCACATCAGCCCAGTAGTTATTGACATTTTCCTGTTTATTAATAAAACTATTGTAACTGATAGCAGTATATAAACCTGCTACCAGCACAATACCGAGTAATATATATAAGCCAAGCTTTTTGTTCATGCCCTCTTAAAAATTAAACTTTACATCAGGGGCTTTATTGGCGCCTTCTTCGGCTTTAAATCCTTCTTTTGCCTTAAATCCAAACATACCGGCCAGGATATTCGTAGGGAAAGAACGAACTTTTACATTATAATTTTTCACGGCCTCATTAAAAGTACGCTGCGCAGTATTGATGCCATTAGCCATGCCTTCGAGGCTGGTTTGCAATTGTAAAAAGTTCTGGTTGGCTTTCAGGTCAGGATATCTTTCCACCACTACCATTAAACGGCTTAAGGCACCGGTTAACTGGCTTTGGGCTTCCTGGAACTTTGCCACATTTTCCGGTGTCAGACTATCGGCAGATACATTTACGCCGGTTGCTTTTGCACGGGCTTCAATTACATCCGTCAACGTTTTACGTTCAAAGTCGGCTGCTCCCTGAACAGTATTGATCAGTTGTTGTGTAAGATCTGCACGCTTCTGGTATTCTACTTCCACATTACCCCAGGCTTCCTTTACATTCTCATCCTGTTTAATAATACCCTTGTAACTATTACAGCCCATAAAGCCGATAATTACAAGAACAACCAATACAATAATCCAGATTAAACTTTTCCCTTTCATGTTTAAGATGTTTTTGTTAGATGATAAAAGTAATGCATTTGTATAGTTAGCGGAAAGATTTTGGGTAAATGCCCCTTTTTAAACGGCCAGTTGCACCCGTAACCTGTCCTCCTTTTTGTTTTTAAACGCCAGCCAGCCTGTTATAAAGGTAGATACTCCCAGGTAAACCAGTATAATATAAGTGGCAAAAGTCCATTGCCTGCCAATGCCAAACCAATCGCCCTGGCTTATAAACAGGTAAATACCAAAACTGTTCTTTAATAATTCCCAGAAAACAGCCATTGGGTTACGGTCCATTAATTCCGTTAACGCATACACCGATAAAAAAATAAACAGCCCGTACAGGTAAATCGCCGCATTATTTAGCTGGTTAATGGCCGCAATGCTGGCAAAGAAATAACTGATGAAAAATAAAATGGCCGACAACTGGAACCAGCTCCAGGCTTTCAGCCATGCAGATGCAGGCGGGTTGTATTTTTCAAAATGATAAGGATCTTCAATTTTAAAGACCGGGTATTTTTCCGCCACATCGGCCGGCCGCCATCCCGTTGGCATAAACCAGATACGAAGTTTATCTTTCCAGTAACGGGCACGCCAGGCATCCTGTACCAGTAACCAGATATGCTGGAAATTAATTTTAACGGGGTTCCAGGTTCTTACCGGCCGGGTAATGCCATATACCGGCGGTACGTTTGCCAACTCCTCCTGGTAAGTACCAAACCATTTATCCCATACAATAAATATCTGGGCAAAATTTTTATCCAGGTATTCTTTATTAATGGCATGGTGTACCCGGTGATGTGAAGGTGTAACAATCACTTTTTCCAGCCAGCCCATTTTACCGATATGGCGGGTATGGTACCAGAACTGTGCAAACAATTGTATCGGCGCTACTATGGCAATTACTTTTGCCGGTATACCCAGCAAAGCAGCAGGTAACAAAAAGATGACAAAGAGTTTTACGATCTCCGAGATACTCTGCCTTAAGGCACAGGCCAGGTTAAACTCCTCGCTGCTATGATGTACCAGGTGATTATTCCAGAAAATATTATATACATGATTTAAGCGGTGGGCCCAGTAGCCCATAAAATCCAGGGCAATAAAAGCAATGATGTATACCCACACAGTAGATTCAATATGCACTAATGCTACTTTGTTCACCAACCACTGGTATGATATGATGGCGATACTTAAACCCAGGACATCCTTGGTCACATTGGTGATGCCACTGGTCAGGCTGCTGATCATATCCATGGTTTGTACCGTATCATTCCCCTTGCGCCAGCCGTACCATTTTTCAAACAAAACCAGCACTAAAAAAGCGGGCATGGCCATCAGCAATATTTTGCCGTAAGTTTCCATATAGCAAGTTTTGATACCTAAATTTAATGAATTATGAATGAAGAATGATGAATTATAAGTTATGGACCTGGAATGAAAAATGTTGAATATTGAATCTGAGTAAATGCATTTATTAAGGGATAAGTTTTATTGAAGAGGCAGGCAATAAACCAATATTAAATATTCATTATTCCTTGCTACTAAACCCACTTCTGCAAAAACTGCTATTTTTACACAAATATTTCCCGTGAGCGCTTCATCTACCGCCAGATCATTCATATTCCGGTTCCGTTTTTTATTAGCCGCCATATTGGGTAGTGTATTGCTGTGGGCCGCCTGGCCAACATCGTCATTTACCGTACTCATTTTCCTGGCCTGGCTGCCCTTGTTATGGGCCGAGGATAATATGAAGAACACCAAAGCTTTTGCAGCACTTACCTACCTGCATATGTTATTATGGAATGTGCTGGTTACCTGGTGGGTGGCCAACTCTACGATCATTGGCGGACTGAGTGCTTTTTTTGTAAACAGTTTACTCATGTGTATCCCCATCCTGTTATTCAGGCAAACCAAAAAACAATGGGGACGCTGGATCGGCTACGGCTCTTTTATAATCTACTGGCTGGCTTTTGAATATATACACCTGAACTGGGACCTCAGCTGGCCCTGGCTAACCCTGGGCAATGCCTTTGCCATGCAACCGGGCTGGATACAGTGGTACGAATACACCGGCAGCAGCGGCGGCAGTTTATGGATATTGCTGAGCAATGTGATCGCCTATTTCGCCTTCACCGTTTTTACTAAGGAAGGCCGGACAGGCAGGTACTTTAAATCACTGGCCGTATGGATCGCCTGCGTGGTATTACCCATTATCATTTCACGGCTGGTTACACCCGGTTCACTGAACTATACACAGGAACATAATATAGTAGTGGTACAACCCAATATTGACCCCTGGGATGAAAAGTTTGAGTTGGGAAAAGAAGAAGCCCAGTTACAAAAATTAATTGCCCTATCGGAAAGTGCTATTGATGCCAATACTTCGCTGGTCGTATGGCCCGAAACGGCTATCCCCTTTCAGGCCGATGAAGACCAGCTCTGGCACAATAGGAACATTAGTGCTGTTTGGGGATTTTTACGTAACAATCCACAAATAAATTTATTAACCGGCCTGGAAGGAACAAAGGTTTTTGCATCTAAAAACAGTGCCTACTCAAAAGCTTTCCGGGGTGGTTATTCCGGTTATTACGAAAGTTATAACAGCGCCTTATTATTGGATACGGCCTCGGCTGCTATTTATCATAAATCAAAGCTGGTACCCGGCGTTGAAGTATTACCCCGTTTCCTGGGTTTTATGTCAGAGGCTTTTGAAAAATTTGGCGGCACCGGTGGTGGCTATGCCCGTGATACGGCGGCCAAAGTACTGGCCCTGCGCAATCAATCCTACAAAATTGCACCGGCCATTTGTTACGAGAGTATCTATGGCGATTATCTCACATCCTTTATCCGCAAAGGCGCCGATATCATTTGTATCATCACCAATGATGGCTGGTGGGGCAATACACAGGGCCATAAACAACATATGAACTATGCCCGACTGCGCGCCATAGAAACCCGTAAATGGATAGCCCGCAGCGCCAATACCGGTATCAGTTGTTTTATTGATCCTTTGGGAAATGTGTTACAGCCGCAACCCTGGGATGTGGCCGCAACTATTAAAATGAATGTTCCTGCTACAGAAGGCCAAACTTATTTTGTAAAACACGGCGACTATATTTCCTGCAGTATGTTATGGATAGGGGCATTATTATTGCTGTTATCAGTTGCAACAGCTGTAAAACAATTCATAGAGCGGAGAAAGAAAAAAGAAAAAGTGTAAGCATCCCTTTTTCGTTGATTATTGTCCGTACCTGTGTATGCGTTTGTTTACAGCTCATCACCTCACCTTAAAACATATACTATGCCCTATTTAGAAACAGTTGTTAACGGACATAAGATAGGATATTACGATGAGGGCAAAGGCCCGGTGGTGGTCTTGTTACATGGTTTTGGCGAAGATGCTACGGTGTGGGCAGCACAAATAAAACTGCTGCAGCAAAATTACCGTGTAATAGCTCCGCATTTTCCGGGTACGGCGCAATCCGAATTAACGGAAAACCTGTCCATGGAAACTATGGCCCAGGCCGTACAACAGTTATTGGCCCAGCCGGCACTGGATGTTTTCCCAAAAGAAAAAATAATATTGATAGGCCATAGTATGGGCGGTTATGTTACCCTGGCTTTTGCAGAAAAATACCCGGAATTATTAAAAAGCTGGGGACTTTTTCACTCCACCGCAGTGGCTGATAGTGCTGAAAAAAAGCAGGTTAGGGAAAAAGGCATTGCTTTTATTGAAAAAAACGGGGCGGCAGCTTTTATTGAATCGACCGTTGGGAATCTTTTCTCGACCAAAACTAAAAAGGATAACCCGCAGTTAATAAAAGATTTTCTACATTCGATGAACAACTTTTCCGATACTTCTCTCGTTTCTTATTACAGGGCTATGATCAACCGGCCCGACAGGACAGCTGTGCTCAAAAATACGACGGTCCCTGTTTTACTGGTATTGGGAAAGGATGATCAGGCTATCCCCTATGACGAAGCGCTAAAACTGGCATATATGGCTAATAAAACTTATTTTTATACCTTACAACAGTCCGGCCATATGGGCATGTTGGAAGAGGAAGAGAAGACCAACGGGATCCTGCAGGAATTTATCCGCGAATCCTTGTTAGTAAGCCCAGCTTAATGAAACGAATTTTAGTTGTAATATTATTATTGTTCTCCGCCACCAGCTTTGCAGCACATATCAAGGGTGGCTTTTTTACTTATGAATACCTGGAGGCTGGTAACGGCAATTCACACAAGTACCGTATTACTTTAACGGTTTACATGCAGTGTAACCCCAACACTAACCAGGTTAGTGACCCTATTAATTTTACTTTTTTTGACGCTGCCACCAACACCCAGGTAAGACAGGAATCAGTACGTGTAACTTCCCAATATAACTTGAACAAAGTACGCGATGAAGAATGTTTATCGGGAGACCAGCGTGGTTGTTACTATACCATAGTCGTTTATACACTTAATGAGGTTTCTCTTCCTAACAATCCTAATGGTTATACCGTTTCCTACCAGCGTTGCTGCCGTATAGCGGGGGTATCCAATATCAGTAACTCCGGCGAAGTAGGCAATACCTATTCCATCACTATTCCCGGTACAAATGTTTCTGCCGCCGCGCCTACCAACAGCAGCCCCATGTTCCTGGTAAATGATACAGTAGTGGTTTGTGCCGATAGTTATTTTGAATATCCTTTCCAGGCTACCGATAAAGATCCGAACGATATATTGACATATGAATTCTGTTCCGCATGGGTAGGTGGCGGCCCCGGCAATGGTGGTCCGAGTGGCAGCGGGCAAAACGGACCGGCTCCCGATCCGGCAGCGCCCCCGCCTTATAACACGGTTCCCTATGTTTTCCCTTATTCCGAATCCCAGCCCTTGGGCAGTGGTGTAACTATCAACCCCACTACAGGCCTGATCAGTGGCATAGCTCCTCCCCTTACCGGGCAGGGCGAATATGTTGTTACCGTTTGTGTAACAGAAACGCGTAACGGTCTGATTATTGGACGATCCCGTAAAGAATTACATATAAAAGTAGGCGCCTGTCAACCCATAAAGCCCAGGCTCGAACCCCGTTATATTACCTGTGACGGCTTTACCCTTACCTTCCGTAATTTTAATACCAATCCCGATATCAGGACCCTGTACTGGGATTTTGGTGATGGTAACTTTTCAACAGAAACAACGCCTACCCACCAATATGCAGCGGCGGGTAATTATACCTTAAAAGTAGTGGCCAACCGTGGTGAACTTTGTGCTGACTCTATCGAAGTACCTGTAGGTGTATGGCCCGGTTTTTTCCCTGCATTCAACACAGCCGGCATCTGTATCACCAACCCGGTTAATTTTACCGATGCCACTACCACCAACTATGGTGTGGTGAATTACTGGCGCTGGAATTTTGGCGACCAGACCACCCTGGCCGATACCTCACGTTTACAAAACTCCAGCTGGCAGTATGCCAATATAGGACCCAAAACCGTTCAGCTGATCGTAGGTAATAGTATGGGGTGTGTGGACACCATAGAAAGCGTGCTCACTATCATTGATAAACCGCCTATAACCCTGGCTTTTAAGGATACGCTTATTTGTATCCCCGATCCTATACAGTTACAGGCATCAGGCACCGGTATATTCAGCTGGGCTACCGCAGCCGGCACTTTTGCAACCAATAATCCTTCACCCACAGTGGCGCCCACTACTACTACCATGTATTACGTGGAGCTTAATGAACAAGGCTGTATCAATAATGATTCAGTCAGGGTAAGGGTAGTATCGGAAGTAACACTGATCCCGATGAACGACACGGTGATCTGCCGTACCGATGAAGTAAGGTTAAGGGTTACCTCGGATGGTTTACGGTATACCTGGACACCGGCCGCAACCATTGTCAACCCGGCTTTACAAAACCCGGTAGCGCGGCCCACAGATCCCTTCACTACCTATAGTGTGCTTGCCACCATTGGCTCCTGTTCGGCCAATGCCAGTATTAATGTAACAACCATTCCCTACCCGGTAGCCAACGCCGGTAACGATACGGTGATCTGTTATAATGAACCGGCCTATTTGCATGGCTCGCATGATGGCAACCGTTTTACCTGGTCGCCGGCAGCTTCCCTGCTGAACAGCGGTTCACTAAATCCCATTGCCTACCCACCCCGTACCATGCAATATGTACTGTCTTCGTGGGATGACCTGGGTTGTCCAAAACCCGGACGGGATACTGTATTGGTTACTGTATTGCCCAAGATCATACCTTATGCCGGTAATGATACGGCCGTTGTGGTCAATCAACCTTTACAATTACAGGCCACAGGAGGAACCCGTTATGTATGGGATCCATCCACTTTCCTGGATGATCCTAATATTGCTACGCCTATCGGACGTTACCCGGCAAGCATTGACAGTATCCGGTATAAAGTACTGGTGTACAACCAGGCCGGCTGTTACGACTCTACCTCGGTTAAGGTAACTGTATTTAAAACCAACCCATATGTATTTGTACCTACCGGCTTTACACCCAATGGTGACGGGCTTAACGATGTGCTGAAACCCATTGCCGTAGGTGTACGCGAGATCCGTTATTTCCGGGTATTTAACCGCTGGGGGCAAATGGTGTTTGCTACCACCATTAACGGGCACGGATGGGATGGCCGTATTAACGGCACCCTGCAGGCCACCAATACCTATGTATGGATGGTTGATGCGATTGACTATACCGGCCAGAAAATTTTCTTAAAAGGAACAGCTACGTTAATAAGATAACTTTATCAATGGACAATTGACAGTTGACAAGGGACAATGAACATACAAACGCATTCCGGGTCCTTTGAACCTTGAACCTTTGAACCTTTGAACTATTGAACCTTTGAACCTTTTGAACCTTTTGAAGCCCCGCTATGAACCATGAACTATTAGCTATGAACTATTCCAATTCCCTCCTACCTTTGTTGCATGATACAATTATTCAAAAATATTGATCAGAAAACCGTAGAGGTTGATAAAACAGGGGAAGCCGTATGGGTAAACCTGCTGCCACCATTAAAGCAGGAAGAGTTTGCCGACCTGTCCGAGAGCCTGGACATCCCCATCGACTTCTTAACCGACTCGCTGGATATAGATGAACGGAGCCGTTTTGAAGAGGAGGATAAGGTAAAACTGATCGTGATAAAAACGCCGACGGAAAATCATTCCTTTAATGAAAGTGACGCGTATTATATTACTATTCCTATTTGTATCATACTTACCCACTCGCAAATTGTAACGGTTAACTCCTTTGAAAACCCGGCCATAAAAAAATTCCTGGATACTTTTCAAAACCGCCAGCCAGATAAAAAAAGCATGATGGTGTTGAAGATCATTGAAAAGATCGTGCAGAATTTTATGGAGTACCTGAAACAGATCAACCAGCAAAGAAATGTACTGGAACAAAAACTATATGTTTCCAGTGAAAACGAACAATTACTCCAACTGATGCGCATACAAAAAAGCCTGGTGTATTTTGTTACTGCCCTTCGCTCTAATGAGTTGTTATTAATGAAGCTTCAGCGTACCAATTTTTTATCACTGAACGATGAAGAGAAAGAATACCTGGATGACCTTATTGTAGATAATTCCCAGGCCCTGGAGATGGCTAATATTTACGCCAATATCCTGAGCAGTACCCTGGATGCATTTGCCAGTATTATTGCCAACAACCAGAACCAGGTTTTACGCCGTTTATCGGTTATTACCATTGTATTAAGTTTCCCGGTATTAATAGCCAGTATATTCGGCATGAACGTGCCCAATGGCTTTGAAGAATCGGGTTATGCCTTTTACGTGGTGGTATTATTATCCTTAGCTATTGCCTTAACCATTGGCTGGCTTTTCTTACGCAAAAAAATATTCTAACCCGTTATGTCTAATTTCAATGTAAGGGTATATGGCATTCTCATGAATGAGGCTAAACAGGTATTGGTGAGTGATGAATACATCCGTGGCGCCTATTACACCAAATTTCCCGGCGGTGGCCTGGAGTTTGGCGAAGGCACCCGCGATTGCCTGGTAAGAGAATTTATGGAAGAGATGAACCTGGCCGTAAGAGTAACCCGGCATATATATACCACCGATTTTTTTCAACGCTCTGCCTTCAGACCCAGTGACCAGATCATCTCTATTTACTATTATGCAGAAGCTTTAGCGCCTATAACGGTACCATTACGTACTACCCCATTCGCATTTGATGAACAACAACTACAGGTTTATGAAACAAGGAAGGAAATAGAGACCTTTCGTTTTATTGACTGGGAAGCGTTTTCCGCATCTTCTGTTACTTTACCTATTGATAAAGTAGTGGCTGACCTGGTAAAGGGGCAGCAATAAAAGAATAGCCGGTATTACCACAGCCTGTAACATGAAACAATCTCCTGCCAGCCTTGATTAAGGTAAAGTAACATAGTGTTGCCCATCCTCATAATCACGTTCCAGGGCTTCTGTAATTACCTGCAGGTGTTTTGGATTACCCAGGAAATCGGCATTGGAAGCATCCACAAAAATGGTGGTGATATTCTGCTGTTTGATGTAGTTGGTATAAGTCTCCTGTATATTGAACAGGTATTCATCCGGGATATTTTGTTCGTAACTGCGGTTACGTTTTTTTATATTGGCCTGCAGTTTTTTTACGGGCGCATGTAAGTACACCAGGATATCCGGTTTAATGAGTTGCTGGTGGATGATATCAAATAAACGCTGGTACAGGCGGAACTCATCATCGGGTAAATTCACCTTGGCAAACAGCAAACATTTGGTAAACAAATAATCGGAGATGGTTATTTGCTGGAACATATCTTTTTGCTGCAACAGTTCCTTTAACTGCTTAAACCTTTCGGCCATAAAAAACAGTTCTAAAGGAAAAGCATACTGCCCGGGGTTTTCGTAAAATTTGGGCAGGAAGGGGTTATCGGCAAACTCTTCTAAAATAAGCCTGGTATTGTAATGTTTGGATAACAGGTGCGACAAAGTGGTTTTACCTGCCCCGATATTTCCTTCTATGGTAATAAAACTGTGGTTCATGCAGAAAAAAGAATGTTGCCCGTTGCAACAAATAAAGCGCAATGTAGTTTAAATCGTGCGCAACTAAAAAACCTCTTTCCCGTTGTGGAAAAAATCAGGAATACTTTGTAACCGCAAGATCATCCGGGCATATTTCCAGGAGTTCCGTTACTGTTTTTTGCAATACAGGATGAATAATATCCGGCGCAATTTCCTGCAAAGGGGTTAATACAAAACGCCTTTCCTGCATATAGGGATGTGGTACCCTCAGGTTTTTGGTATGAATGACCTCATCATTAAAAAAAATAATATCTATATCAATTACCCGTGGGCCAAATTTCTCCGCACGAACACGGCCCAGCTCCTGCTCCACAGCCAGCATCTTCTTTAACAAGGTGGCCGCAGTGTACCGGGTGCTTATTTGTAATGCCTGGTTTAAAAATTCCGGTTGATCGGTATTACCCCAGGCCGCTGTTTCGTACAAAGCAGAACGGGCCAGTAATTGCCCTCCGGCTGCCTTTAAAATACGGGCCACCGCCAGGGCAAGGTTCTGCTCCCTGTCGCCTAAATTACCACCAATCAATAAATAAGCTATATTCATACCTGTTATCATGGCTTAAGCGCCAAATATCATTATTTTTGGAGGTGAACCCAAAAAATTGACCGTTTTCTAAAAAATTGAATCAATCACTATTGCTGCACCAACTGTTAATAGTGTATTGCATATTAAACCTGACTCATGCGTAGCTTTTTTAAAATATTCTTTGCCACTTTTCTGGCATTGCTGGTATTCTCGGTTTTATCGATATTTTTCTTTATTGCATTTATTGGTGGTGTAGCCAGTAAAAAAATACCCAAGACGCCTACCAATGCCGTACTGGTGATTGACCTGAGTAAACAATTCAATGAACAGTCAAGGGAGAATTTCTTTGCCTCTTTAAATTCCGGTGACAGTGAAACACCCGGCCTGTACGACCTGGTACGATTGATCCGGAATGCCAGGTCCGATAAGAACATTGGCGGTATATATTTAATTGCCAATAATAACCCCAATGGCTTTGCAGCCAGTGATGAAATAAGAAGCGCCTTAAGCGATTTTAAAACCAGCGGCAAGTTCATTTATGCATATGGCAGTGTAATGACACAGAAAGCCTACTATATTGCCAATGTAGCCGACTCGGTATTCTTAAACCCCATTGGTATGCTGGACTGGTCGGGCATGCAGGTAGAATATACTTTTTTAAAAGGCACCCTGGATAAACTGGGTATTGAGCCGCAGATATTTTACGCCGGTAAATTTAAAAGTGCTACCGAGCCATTACGCCTGGATAAAATGTCGCCGGAGAATAAATTGCAGACATCAGTTTGGTTAAACGACCTGTATACTCATTTCCTGGAGAATACCGCTGCAGCCCGTAAAACCGATACGGCTACCCTGCGCCAGCTGGCCAATACTGCTGCTATACAATTTGCCAAAGATGCCGTAACGCATAAACTGGTAGATGGTTTACGTTATGATGATGAATTAAAAGATGCCATCAAACGCCGCTTGAACGTTGACAAGTATGAGAAGCTGAGTACTGTGACGATCAACAGTTATTTTGCGGCCAATAATTATGTACAGGGCGGTGGTGAAAAGATTGCCCTTATTTATGCCGAAGGTGATATTATTGATGGCAAAAGCGAAGAAGGTACTATCGGTGATATTACCTATGTAAGCCTGATCCGTAAAGCCCGTTTGGATAAAAGTATTAAAGCCGTAGTATTCCGTATTAACTCCGGTGGCGGCAGTGTACTGGCCAGTGAAAATATCTGGCGCGAACTATCCATTACTAAAAAAGAAAAACCTGTAGTGGTAAGTTTTGGTGATGTATCGGCATCAGGTGGTTATTATGTTTCCTGTGATGCTGACAGCATCTTTGCCCTGCCCTCTACCATTACCGGCTCTATCGGTGTGTTTGGTATTGTACCTAACCTGTCCAACTTTTTTAAAGGTAAACTGGGCATTACTTTCGATGAGGTAAAAACGGGCCCTTATGCCGGGGGCTTAACCATTACCCGTCCTATGACCGATGCAGAAAAACGTTTACAGCAAACACAGATAGAAGTGATCTACGCACAGTTTAAACAACGCGTGGCAGATGGACGTAAGATGGATACCGCTGCCGTGGAGGAAGTGGCCCAGGGCCGTGTATGGACCGGTAAAAGAGCCCTGGAAATAGGCCTTATTGATCGCTTTGGCGGTATTGAAGATGCCATTAAAAGTGCTGCCACACTGGCTAAATTAGAAAGTTATCATGTGGCCGAATATCCCGGCAAGATGAATTTCCTGGATAAATTATTCGGCCGTAACGAAGCCGACCTGTATACCCAGACATTGAAAAAAGAATTAGGCGCCGAACAGTTCCGGTTGTTTGAAGAAATGCAGAAGATCAACCGCATCACCGGCCACCAGGCAAAAATGCCTTTCCGTTTTACCGTGCAATAGTTATTGCTTTTTAACAGGTGTTTGTAACAGCAGCTGGCGCAGATCGCCTATCTCCTGTTCAAATACCTGCTGCACCGTTTTCTGTTCATTAATAAAACTATTGTCGCTTAGTTTACCGATCACTTTTTCCATCTCCTGTTCGGTTTCGTAAACCATTTTCCTGAAAGGACTCTGGTAGTCCTTTGCACGGGAAGCATAAATTTTTTCTACCATCCAGCGGCGTGTGGCTATCGCTTCGTCCAGTAAATTATTGATGACCGCCGGTGTACAATTTGTTTCATCCAGCTGTAACAGGTTGGCCAGGGTTGCAAATGCCTGTTGCTCTTTTTGTAAGGGATAATTAGTTTCCTGTTCGGTATAAGCTTTATGTAAAGCGGACCAGCTATCGATAACGCCGCTCTTAATTTGTTTTACCCAATTTTTAACTACACTTTCAGGCAATAACTGTCCTCCCACATTTATCCAGTCACCCGGTTGTTTGGTACTCAGCAGGGTTTTGATCAATTGTTTACCGCTCTTTATCCTTCCCTCCTTTACAGCAGATTTAAAAGCGAGTACCGCATTGTATACAATCAGCTGTTTAAAGATAGCATAAGCTTCGGCTACTTTTATGACCTCTACGGGACGGCTGCTGTTTTCAAAGCCTTCGGCCAGCACCGTTAATTGCTTTACACTTTCCGGCTTCTTTTGTAATATTTTCCTGCCCTGTTCAATACAGGTTTCAACCGTGGCGGTTTTATTTTTTTGGGCATAAAATGTCTTCCCTGTCAGTTGTTCCAGCAGGGTAATGGCCTTTGCAATTTCACCCACCGTATCGGGAGCTAAAAAATCATATTCCAATTGCTGCGCCTTTACTACCCTTTTATCACGGGCAGAGTATTTGCCTTCATTACGGGCCAGGGCATACATATTGTACATGAACCAGTAAGCCGGCATCACCACCAGTTTATTATGGGTAACATCATTACTGATGAGTGAAAAAGGAACCGGGATATTTAATTCAGCCGGGAAATCGCCCTTGGCCAGTAAGGTAAAAGCTGCAAACATGGAATTATGTTTCAGACTTACACAAAGCCCCGGCCAGAAGCCACGCCCGGCTATCAGTTCGCCATCTGCCCCCCGTGAATTATGGTTTGACCCGATAGTAGCTCCAGCAGCCATATTCGTTTGCCCCATTAAAGTGGCGGCACATAAAAATGAATTATTATGATGCTGCTCATGCGCCGGGAAAATAAGAGAGTTCAGCACTTCGCAACAGGAGATGGTAGAGTTATCGCCCAGGTAGGAGTTAATCAGCCTTGCTCCATATTTCAACTGCGAAAAAGAGCCCATAATAAAACGCACGGCTTTTACACCATAGAAAGACCGGCAACCATACCCTATAATACCGTTTACCATTTCACAACCCTCCCCTATTTGCGACTTGGCATTGGGAGCTGAATTAATAGTGAGGTTCTTTAATTTATTAGCGCCTTTTATATAGGCATCTGTTCCAATTTTTACATCTTTTACAATGGCCGTATTTTTTATCACCGTCCTGTCACCGATAGTGCCATAATACCCCCTTTCGCTGCCATGGTCTTTTTCCGTAAACGCTTTGAATTTATCCATCAGCGCCGCATCATCGCGGTACCGGGTCCACAACCAGGCATCGCCGGGTAACATACCTTCAAAAGGCATTACACTGCGGCCGGCATTTTCGTTACAAAGCTCCAGCCATATACGTACCGATTCCTTCTCACCTTTTTTAATCACACCGTTACCAAATTTACTCCGGTTACTGGTGATCAGCTCGCTGATATTGGTCAATATAACATCGTTACCAATGATATAATGACTTAAATACAGTACCTGGTCAATGGCAACATTATCCCCAATATCGCTGCTGATAATAGTACTGTTGTATAAGCCCACCGGTATTTCCAGGTCGCTGAAACTGAGGATCAGCGGCTCCAGGTTACCAATACGTACCAGGCCATAAAACCGGCAGTTTTTAATGAGGGATACGTCACAGCCCGGCGCTACCAGCACATGTGACCAGTTACCCGACACATTGCCGTTGGCCTGTAATACGGCTATTTGTTTAGCCGTTACTTTTTTATAATCCGATCTTGTATTTTGAGCGAAACGTAAGTAATACTCGTCTTTACCCTTTGGTAACTGATCACCGCTTATAAAGTTATAGCCGTAGTCTTTTACACTTTTTTTTGTAATGGTATTCATTCACAAGAGTTAAAGTAGATGCAGTTTAAAGATGGGTTGCGATAATAATGCCAAACCTCACTAAAAAAGTGGCGCCGTAACATTGCTGTTACAGCGCCCTCATTAGCAAGCAGTCGTGATTGTATGGCAAAAAAATTTATTCAACAGTTACACTTTTAGCCAGGTTACGGGGTTTGTCCACATCCAGGCCTTTGGCAACACCAATATAATAAGCCAGTAATTGTAAAGGCACTACACTTAATAAAGGTGCTACAATTTCATCCGCTTCAGGTATCGCCATTACATCCTGCGATAAAGAGGCCGAATGCTCGTCCCCTTCGGTAATAACAGAGATCACCTGGCCTTTACGGGCCTTAATCTCCTGCATATTGCTTACAATTTTTTCATGGTAAGCATCCCGGGTAGCAATAAATACTACCGGCAGGTTTTCATCAACCAGGGCAATAGGACCATGTTTCATTTCTGCCGCAGGGTAACCCTCCGCATGTATATAGGATATTTCCTTCAGTTTTAAAGCCCCTTCCAGTGCCACGGCAAAATTGTAGCCGCGACCCAGGTATAAAAAGTCCCTGGCATCCTTATACTTTTCCGCAATTTTTTTAATATGCTCATGGTGGTTTAATACCCAGGCCACTTTCTCCGGCATCTCATTCAGCTCGTTCAGTAACTGGCGGTAACGTGCTTCGGTAATAGTACCCTTCATATACCCCACTTTCAACGCGATCATGGTCAATACGGCCAGCTGGCCGGTAAAGGCCTTGGTACTGGCTACACCAATTTCGGGGCCGGCATGGGTATAAGCGCCTGCATGCGAGATACGGGCAATGGAAGAGCCCACCACGTTTACTACGCCCAATATGATCGCACCTTTTTCTTTAGCCGTTTCAATGGCCACCAGCGTATCGGCCGTTTCGCCACTTTGCGAAATGGCTATTATAATATCTCCTTTATTGATCACCGGGTTACGGTACCGGAACTCCGATGCATATTCCACTTCCACATTTATGCGGCACAGCTCTTCAAAAATATATTCTGCTACAAGGCCGGAATGCCAGCTGGTACCACATGCCACCATAATGATACGGTTGGCCTGCATGATCTGCTCTGCATATTGTTGTACCCCACTCATCGTGATGGTTCCTGCTACTGCATCCAGGCGTCCACGTAAACAATCATAAATGGTTTGTGGCTGTTCAAATATCTCTTTCAGCATAAAGTGATCGTAACCACCTTTTTCAATCGCAGCCAGTTCAATATCCAGCTTTTGTACATAGGGAGTAAGCTTTTCGTTCCCCAGGTTTTTTAATATCAGTTCATCCGGCTTAATAATAGCCAGTTCATAATCGTTTACATATACCACTTCCTTGGTGTACTCCAGCATAGGTGAAGCATCCGACCCTAAAAAATGTTCGCCCTTGCCTACGCCAATTACCAGGGGACTGCCTTTACGGGCAGCGATGATGGTATCCGGGTTATCCACGTCCAGTAACAAAATAACATAAGCCCCTACTACCCGCTTCAGGGCAATACGGATGGCCTCTTCCAGTGAACAGTCGTTATTGATCTTGATTTCTTCAATAAAATTCAGGAGTACTTCCGTATCGGTATCGCTTTTAAAAGTGTAGCCTTTTTTAACCAGTTCGCCTTTCAGCTGCGCATAGTTTTCAATAATACCGTTATGTATCATGGCCAATTTGCCACTGGCCGATTGGTGGGGGTGGGCATTGCGGTCATTGGGTTCACCGTGGGTAGCCCAGCGGGTATGACCGATACCTACATGTGCATGAAGGTTTTTACCAACCACCGACTCTTCCAGCTCAGCTACTTTTCCTTTTTTCTTATACACATTCAGGCCGCCGTTCTGTAACGCCACGCCCGAACTATCGTAACCACGGTATTCCAGTCTTTTTAAACCTTTGATTATAACGGGATATGCCTCTCTCGGTCCTGTATAGCCTACTATTCCGCACATATTTTTTGCGTGTTTTTGCAACAAATATATAAACTCTTTACGCAAACGATTGAAAAAACTGTAAAACTTTGCAAGCCCTGCTCCGACGGTAAATGAGGTATACTTGTGAAAAAATTTAAAAAGTCAGGGGGATTGGGGAATTAAAAGAGAAGGTATAAGCTGTAAGACGGAAGGTAAAGGCAGAAACGGGACTTTGAAGTAGAAATATCTTCCTCTAGAACTTTTGAACCTTTGAACTCCCTGAACTTCAGCAACCTCCCAATAACCTTATACCTTACACCTTAAACCCTAAACCTTAAACCTTACACCTCTCCCCAACCACTTGAACTCTTGAACTTTTGAACCTTTGAACTCCCGGTCCCCACCTTAAACTTTAAACCCTAAACCTTAAACCCTCTTCCTAATCCTTCCTCTCTTTCCGTATCTTCGCAGCCGAAAATTTATATAGAACAATGACCATATCGTATAAATGGCTGAGTGAATACCTGCCTGTAGTTGTAGATACCGAACGTCTTAGTCGCATTTTAACCTCTATCGGGCTGGAAGTAGAGCACATGGAAGATTTTGAGGAGGTAAAAGGCGGGCTTAAGGGCCTGGTGATAGGCCATGTATTAAGTACTGAGAAACACCCCAATGCAGATAAACTTACCCTGACCAAAGTAGATATTGGTACAGATACACCTTTACATATTGTTTGTGGCGCTCCCAATGTAGCCGCCGGTCAAAAAGTGGTGGTAGCCCCTGTAGGAGCTACGATCTACCCTACTACCGGTGATCCTTTGACCATGAAGCTGGCCAAGATCCGTGGCGAGGAAAGCCAGGGCATGATCTGCGCCGAGGATGAACTGGGCTTAGGCACTTCACATGCCGGTATTATGGTTTTGCCCGAAGAACTGAAACCCGGTATGACGGCAGCAGATTATTTCCAGCCTTATACCGATACCATTTACGAAATAGGTTTAACACCCAACCGTATGGATGCCATGAGTCACTGGGGTGTTGCTCGTGATGTATGTGCTTACTTATCGCACCACGATAAAAAAGAGCTGCGTGCCAAAATACCCAACAGCAATGGATTTAAAGCCGATAACCAGGACCTGAAGATCGAGGTGGTAGTAGAAAATACCACAGCCTGTCCGCGTTATAGTGGTATCAGCCTCAGTGGTATTACCGTAGCGCCTTCGCCCAAATGGTTGCAGGAAAAACTAAAAGCCATTGGTCAGAGGCCAATTAATAACATAGTAGATATTACCAACTATATACAACACGAAACAGGTCAACCTTTACATGCTTTTGATGCCGATAAAATTGCCGGCAAAAAAGTGATCGTTAAAAACCTGGCAGCTGATACCCCATTTGTTACACTGGATACCAAAGAAAGAAAACTGCATGCCGATGACCTGATGATCTGTGATGAGAACGGCGGCATGTGTATTGCCGGTGTATTTGGCGGTTTGAACAGCGGTGTAACCGATGCCACACAAAATATATTTTTAGAGAGTGCTTTCTTCGATGGCATTACCATCCGTAAAACATCGTTCAGGCATGGCCTCCGTACCGATGCCGCCAGCCGTTTTGAAAAAGGTACCGATATTTCGGCTACTGTTAATGTATTAAAGCGTGCTGCTTTATTAATTAAAGAAATTGCCGGGGGTACTATCAGCTCCGATATTGTGGATATTTATCCTGAAGTGCCGGAGAAAAAAGAAGTGGCTATTAAATACCATTTTTTGAAAAAACTGAGTGGTAAAAACTACCACCCGGATTCCGTGAAAGGTATTTTAACCAGCCTTGGTTTCGAGATCATTAAGGAAGGCATTGATGAATTAAGAATAGCCGTTCCTTATCATAAACCTGATATTTCTTTACCTGCCGATATCGTGGAAGAGATATTGCGTATTGATGGCCTGGATAATGTAGAGATACCCAACAGCATTACCATTACACCATCGGTAGAAGAGAATTATGCCCAGGAGAAATTCAAAGAGAAAGTAGCCGATTATTTAGTAGGACTCGGATATCATGAAATACTGACCAACTCCATTACCAACGAATCTTTCTTCAGTGCCGAAGAGCTGGCCGATTCGGTAAAAATGCTGAACAGTTTAAGTGCCGAGCTGAACATCCTGCGTCCCTCTATGCTGGAAACCGGTTTGCAGGTGGTAACACATAACTTAAACCGTAAGAACAACCAGTTACGCTTTTTTGAGTTTGGTAAAACCTATAAAAAACTGGAAGACAGTCAATACCAGGAGACGGAACAACTTTGTTTATATATTACCGGCGCCCAGAACAATGACAGTTGGCGTATTAAGCCCGGTAATACCGACTTCTATGTATTAAAAGGTGTGGTACAAAGGCTTGCCCAGGTACTGGGTATTAAAGCCCTGGATTTTGAAACCTGGGAGCACAATAAATTTGAGAACGGTTTACAGGCGCTTGTAAATAAAGAAAGCCTGGTACAGCTGGCTGCGGTAAACGCTGCTACCCTGTCGGCTTTTTCTATTAAACAGCCTGTTTATTACGCCTGCATTAACTGGAAACTGGCTTCTGCCATTGCCATAAACACCAAGGTGGAGTTTGTAGAAATACCCAAATATCCATCGGTACAGCGCGACCTGGCCCTGGTAGTACCCCGCAGTTTGAACTATGGCGATATTGAAAAATCGGTTAAAAATATCAGGCTCAACAAACTGAGCTCTTTTGAATTGTTTGATGTTTACGAAGGCGACAAGCTGGGCAACGATAAAAAATCGATGGCCGTTAGCTTCACCTTCCTCGATACCGAAAAAACATTAACAGATAAGGAGATCGACGGCTGGATGAATAAAATAATGACCAATTTGGAGAAGGAATTACAGGCGGAAATAAGGAAATAAGATCGAAGGTATAAGGGAAAGGCTGAGGGACTGTGGCGTAAGGTCACAAATAAATACATTAACTTTAGTGGTAACTATACACTATGGCATTAAGCGAAGAACAGGCTAAACGGATTTTGGAGAAGCTGCAGCAAATGCTGAAAGTGAATGCCTCCCTGCGCAGGGAAAAGGAGTTACTGGAAAATGAGATAAGCCAGCACAAAAATAAACTGGTACAGGCCCAGGAAGCCATTGGCCGGTTGGAGCAACAGGTGGAGTTGTTAAAGTTTACAGGTACCCCCATGACGGACGAGGAGAAAAAACAATTTGAACGCCGCATTAATACTTATCTGAAAGAAATAGATAAATGTATTGCCTACCTGGAAGGATAATGATCAAACTCTTTTTACAAGGGGCAATTTTACTTCATCATCACCTTGTGTAAGCTCAAGGGTATAACGGCCATAAGGCAGATCGTTTAAACCGGACCAGGTTATTTTTTCCGTTACCTGCGACAGCTTTCTTTCCAGGCTGCTGCAAATACTGCCGGTATCATCTTTAAGCACGGCTTTAAAAAAATTACCGGCAATACCGGAACATTCCAGCTGTAATGCGTCAATAAATGTTGGTGACTTGATTTTTGCGAACATAAACACTCATATTTTGGTTTGTCAAGGTCTTCATCTGGTAGGTAGTTAAGTAGCGGATTTCGAACAGATTAGCAGAAAAAGGAAACAATATATATAATATTTTTAAAATATGCAAGCAAAGGACGAATTAATTGCCGTAAACGTGGTAATTGCCGACAGGACCTACCGGCTTAAATTAAAGCCTTCCGATGAAGAAAAAGTGCGGCATACCACCAAGCTGGTGAATGAAAAGTTACTGGAATTTAAAAGCCAGTTTGCCGGCAAGGACATGCAGGATTATATTGCCATGGTGTTGATATGGATAGCCACCGAAGGCGCCAATACCGAGGCTAACGTGGAGATAGCCAATGTACAGCAACGCCTGAATAAAATGGAACAATTGCTGGATGAAGCCCTGGGCGAATGATTTGCACTGTATAAAAAATTACACAACCATAAAAAAAAGAGCGGCCATTTGTAAACAAATGGCCGCTTCTTGTATACAGTAACAAAGGAAATTATAAGTTAAAGCCGTAGCTAACATAGTACAGGCCACCTACATACGGGCTACCAAAGCCGGTACGGTAGTAGTTGTTACCAATATTGGTACCACCTATACGGAAAGTGCTTTTGGTTTTTGGTACTTTATAGGTTACCTGTGCATCAACCCAGGTAAAATAAGGTAAGGTACCGCTTACAAATGTGCCTTCGTAATAGTTATTACCCTGGTATTTTACCACCACGTTAAAGCCTACGTTTTTGTAAAAGTTCTCGTTGCGTAAACCAATATTGAAACGGTATTTAGGTGCATTAAAGAAAGATACATAATCTTCCGGCAGATCACCGATTACGTCAGAATATACGTTACCGTAAATAAAATAGCTTTTACCAAATTTATACTCTGCGCCAATACCCCAACCTGTTACATTAATGTTTTGAGAGGAGTTTTGGGTATATGAAATATTGGTAGTAGTTAAAGGATTAAACAGTTCGGCCTCGTTACCGGTTTTTGTCTGCCCCAGGGCTACTGCACCCAACATGTTTTTATACTGGCTGTAATAAGCATAGGCGTCAATTAATAAACGGCCGCCTAATACGCCTTTATAACCAATTTCGTAAGAGTTAACGGTCTCCGGTTTCACTTCCCTGTACTCTGCTCTTTCCAGTAAACCGGTATTGCCGGCACTGCCGCTGTTACGGTAAGCTAAAATACTTTCAGCTGTATAACCGGGTAAGGTTGAGTTTAATTTGTAGTAAGACTGGAACTCAGGTAAACAACCGATCAACGTACCCGAACCAGTAATTAAACTGATATACTGGTTCTGGTTGGTTGGAAAACGGTAAGCGGTCTGGTATGACACACGCACATTGTTATCCTTAGCCACTTTAAACACACCGGTTACACGGGGTGTGAAACGTCCGTCAAAATTGGTCTGTTTATCAAAACGGCCCGAAGCAGTTACGGTTAAAAACTCGTCAAAGAAAGATTTTTTGATCTGGAGGTAACCACCGGTCTCGTTAATTTTTAAAATACCTAAGGTATCAGCAAACAGGGTTCCTTTTGAATTCATTACAAACTGGCGCCATTGTACACCGGCAATAATTTCTACTTTATCGCTAAAGTTAAAGGCGTCAGAAATATTCAATTGTCCTTCTGCCGCATACAGGTCCGATTTATCTAAGAACAAAGCTCCACCATCCACAATAGGTGTGGCCATTACCTTCGCTTTAGCCGCGTCGAAGGCAGGCGTACCGGGTACTAAACGTCCCTGGTCGGCGGCTGCACGTGCATTAGCATGGGCGGTAATATCGCTGATGGCTGCGCCACCCTGGCGACGGTTTTCTGAGAAGGTAGCCACATACTGGGTAAACCAGGTATTATTAGCTTTCCAACTATCATTAATATAAGCGCCTAAAGCTGTAGCATTGTATGAGGCACCGGCATCTTCCTGTGTGGTATAGCCACGTACCATCCATGATTTACCTTTAAACTCCAGCTTATGTTGCGACATCTTTAAGTTTCTTAAAGAATAACGGTCGGCACCAGTGTATACCGTAGTACCGGTACCAAAATAAGTATGCCAGGAAGCTTCAATATCAGGAGTGATTTTATAATGTAAGCTACCATTCAGTTTTACGTTCAGGGTATTATAATCCACCAGGTCTCTTTCGTTATAACCGGTACGTGATACATTCTGGTTGGAAATGGTACCGTTATTAATACCTAAGTTAATGGGTACAAAACCTTGTATGGCGGCCAGGTAAGCAGCACGCTGCTCAGCAGTAGTAGAACCTACTACCTGGGGCGATGCGAGGAAGGTTTGTACATTCCCCAGGAAAGCGCCTATCTGTGCCTGTGAAGGATTATTACCTAAAAAGCCGTTGGCAACGGCTGCCAGGTTAGTGGTTGCGCCACCGCTGGCGGCATTGGCAAATGCTAAGGATAGCGGGTTGCTTCTTACCGTATTGCTGAACACGTTGGCAAACGCTAACATATTAGCACTGGCCTCATCGCCATAAATATTTACACCGTTAAAATTAGGGTCATTACCACGGTTACCACCGGTTACTTTACTCAATACACCGATCTGTTGTTTATTGCGGTAATCATCGGCCTGCCAGTCCTGTGCACTTACCATAGAGGCCGAAATTTTAAAGGCAAACTTGTCGTTAAAGGCTTTGGCCCAGCGTAATGACCAGTCATAATAAGGCGCCGGATCCCTTTGCTTGCCATCCACATGGTTTACACCCTGTTTAATATTAAAGCTTAAACCCTGGTATTTAAAAGGGTTCTTACTGTTTATCAGTAAAGTACCGTTAATACCGCCCGAGCCATATAAAGCCGATGAGGCACCGGCCAGTAACTCTACGTTATCAACATCAAGCTCGTTGGGGCCAATGATATTACCTACGGCAAAATTTAAACCGGGTGCCTGGTTATCCATACCATCCACCAACTGGTTCAGCTTGGTATTACCACTGCTTACAAAGCCACGGGTAGTTACCGTACGGAAAGTTAAGCTGGCAGTATGCATATCCACCCCTTTCAGGTTGGCAATGGCATCGTAATAGTTTGGTGCTGCCACGTTGCGGATGGTGCTGTTGCTCATACGCTCCACCGTTACCGGCGATTCCAATATACGCTGCGGCGTTCTGTTGGCCGATACCACTACTTCCTGTCCCATTAAAGGGTTAGGCTTAAAACTCACTTCTACCGATGCACTAGCATTCGATACCGTGGTTTCGTAGCTATCGTATCCTACTGATGAAAACACCAGTGTTACGGGCAGCTTGGCAACTTTTAAAGTGAAATTTCCATCCTGGTCGGTAAATGTACCCTGGGTGGTTCCTTTTACGGTAACAGATACGGCGGGAACAACTTCGCCCGTGGTATTATTTTTAACCGTACCACTAACGCTGGTTTGTGCAAAAGTGGTTAAAGAAAAGAGGCAGGCAGCAATCATGACTACCAATAGGCAAGCGCTTTTTCTCATATAATGGCAGATTTGGTTTTAATTCGAATGGAAAAATAAGGAATGTAAGGTTGAATTGAAAATTTTATTTCCATAAAAAGAATAAAATGTTGAAATCTTCATTAACGCATAACTTACTTATTATCATTCCCTTCATAATTTCGATTTATGAACGAGTTTAACTTTCCCCAGCAAACCGCCTTTTACCGTGGTAAAGTGCGTGATGTATACACCATAGCCCCCGACCTGCTGGTGATGCAGGCTTCGGACCGTATTTCGGCCTTCGATGTTATTTTACCCCGCCCCATCCCTTACAAAGGACAGGTATTGAACCAGGTAGCGGCCTATATGCTGCAGGCTACGGCCCAGATTTGTCCCAACTGGTTACTCAGTACCCCGGCGCCAACCACCTCCATCGGCAAACGTTGCGAACCCATTAAAATTGAAATGGTTATCCGTGGCAACCTTACCGGCCATGCCTGGCGTACCTATGCCAGCGGCAAACGTGTACTCTGCGGCGCAGTTTTACCCGAGGGTATGAAGGAGAACGACTACTTCCCCACTCCCATTATTACTCCCTCTACCAAGGCCAGCGAAGGACACGATGAGGATATTGCACCCGAAGACATTTTAAAACAGGGACTGGTATCCGAACAGGACTGGAATACCCTGGTAACCTATACCCGTGCTTTATTTGAAAAAGGCAAGGAGCTGGCTAAAAAACAGGGACTGATACTGGTTGATACCAAATACGAATTCGGTAAAATTGGCGATACCATTTACCTGATGGATGAAATTCATACCCCCGACAGCTCCCGTTATTTTTATGCCGATGGTTTTGAAGAACGCCAGGCAAAAGGGGAAAAGCAAAAACAACTGAGCAAAGAGTTTGTACGTGAGTGGTTAATAGCCAACAACTTTATGGGCAAGGATGGCCAGACCGTTCCGCACATGAGCGATGAATGGATCGACACCATCTCCAAGCGTTACATTGAATTATATGAGCAGGTGATCGGGCAAAAATTTGTTCCTGAGCAACTGTCACAGGAGGAAACCTTTGCCCGCACCAAAGCAGCACTGGAAACCCTATTGTAATTTCTTAACAGGGACTGTAGTACGAACCATCTATGGTCCCTGTTTTTAAATTTATGATTTTTTGATTTAGGAAGTAGGATATACATCTGTGATCTCAGATCTAAGATTTTTTGATCTTATGACCATGCAAAGGCATGACTCATTCCGCGATAGCAAACCTTCTACCCTATCAAACTTTCCCGTCACCCCGACGCAGGAGGGGCTCCCGCAACCACTGGTAACCAAAAACACAAGTCAACACTCCCACATACACGACTAAGATCTTACTTCATAGATCCGAGATCTTAGATTCCCTTAAATCCCCAATCACAAAATCCTAATCCCACATCACTAACCGTCACCCCGAGGCAGGAGGGGCCTCCCAAACCACAGGCAACTCAAACACAAGTAAACACTCCCACATACAGGACTTAGATCTTATTTCACATATCTGAGATCTTAGATTCCAAAATCTTAAATCAAAAAATCATAAATCCTACATCTACTCTCTTTCTTAAATCTCATAGTCTTGTTAAAAACAATTTGCCATTCAAAACAATCATCGTAATATTGCGATACAAACAAAACAATGGGTGTAACCAGATCAGATATATTCACCAATAAACAAAACCACCTGGCAGCTATATTTAAAGCCCTGGCCCACCCTGCCCGTATTGCCATCCTGCAGCATATTATTAAACAAAATGCCTGTATTTGTAACGACCTGGTGCAGGAGCTGGGGCTGGCACAGGCTACCATATCACAGCATTTAAAAGAGCTGAAAAACATTGGCATTATCAAAGGCAATATTGAGGGCACCAGTGTTTGTTACTGTATTGATGAAAAAGTGTGGCTGCAGTTTAAAAAAGAGCTGAACATCTTTTTTACCGAAAATATCGCCGCCAATAATTGCTGCTGATTTTTTTTGTTTTAATTCATCGCAATATTGCGTTATAACAATAAATGAATAAATATGATACTCTCCCAATTAAAAGCAATACTGCCTGCCCTCAACAATGTGGTATTTGAGCTGCCCGATAAAAGCTTTGTACCCGAACATTTTCATGTAACCGAAGTAGGCCTGGTAAACCGGCATTTTATCGATTGCGGCGGCACCATCCGGCAAGAACAGGTGGTTAATTTCCAGCTATGGAATGCCGATGATCACGAACACCGGTTAAAGCCGCAAAAATTGCTGAACATCATCCGCCTGTCTGAAACAAAACTGGGCATACCCGACCTGGAGATTGAAGTAGAATACCAAAGCCAGACCATCGGCCGGTATAACCTGCATTTTAACGGCAAACATTTTGTACTGCAAAATAAAACCACGGCCTGCCTGGCCCAGGATGCCTGCGGTATACCGGCCAAACCAAAAACCAGTTTAGCTGATCTGAAAACTACATCCTGCTGTGGCAACGGTACCTGCTGATAAACCAAATACCTGGGCACGTTACCGTAAGCCCGTTATTATTACCACGGCGGTGATAGTATTGCAGCTCCTCTTCGGGTTCGATCCTAAGTTCTGCATCATCAATATCATCTGGTTACTCGTATAAACTTAAAAAATGGAAACCAAAATAATCCTGGTGCTCTGCACCGGCAACAGTTGCCGCAGCCAGATGGCCGAAGCCTACCTGCGGCATTTTGCCAATAGCAAAGCCATCATTTACAGTGCCGGCGTAGCAACCCATGGCCTTAACCCCGGCGCCGTAGCCACCATGCTGGAAGATGGCATCGATATATCGCACCATACTTCCAACAATGTGCAGGAGTACCGGCATATTCCTTTCGATTATGTCATTACCGTATGCGACCATGCCAAAGAACGTTGCCCCGTTTTCCCCGGTAAGGCACAACAGTTTCACCACAACTTTCCCGACCCTGCCAAAGCCACCGGTAGCGACGATGAAATAAAAGAACAGTTCCGGCAAACCCGTGATCTGATTAAAGATTATTGCCGGGATTTTGTACAGCGCTACCTGTAAAACCTGTGAGGTTTTGAAAACCTCACAGGTTTTACAGGTATAAAAAAAGCGGCACATTGCTGTGCCACTCCACTTATCATGTATCAATCCTCTTAAGGTTTTGCGTTCAATACATTTTTGTCTGCTTTCATGATCATTTTTTTACTGCTGCTACCGCTGTCTTTACTCAGGGTTTTATCGGTACCGTTTACGCCATAGTAACCGCAATAGTAGTCAATGGCATCCTGGGCATCAAAATAGTCCAGCCAGTACTCAATAATATTACCACGCATTAAACTGCGGTCGGAGTAGTTGTATATATCGCGGCTGCCGGTGTTACTGAAGTTACCGTATAGTATATCACCTTCAAATGGCATATACCCGTCGCCGGAGCGTATCACTGTATAACCCCTGAAGGTTTCCACCACATAGTAGGAACAGGCGCCGCTGCTGTACACCACCACCCCTCTTTCCTTGCTTAACCAATAGCTTTCATCAAAGTACTGGTCTGATCTTTTAACACAGCTGGCCAGCAGCACAACAACTGTCATAAACAAAGCTGATAAAGTAAAAATTCGTTTCATGTTACATGGTTTTAATCAGTGAAAAAATCCGGGCTCACTATTTTTCGTTTCTGTATATAAGACCGTGAACAGGTTGCAAAAGTTACGCTAACAGTTGTTAAAGTATATTGGCTAAACGGCCGTTTTTAGCAAAAAAAATCTTAAAGAACCGGACTTTTATTCACCGCTATACAACCAGGACTTCTTTTTAACAATAAACACCAGTTGCCGCCTGTTTACCCACCCCCTGCTATCACCATTCATGGACTGTACACACCACTTAACCCGGCCAATATTAAAACTTAGTTAAACGCCTGTATTCCTTTATCGTTAAATTTGTAATTAGCCCCGTATTCGACTAATTTTACGGGCAAAAACCTATCTGAAACGGCTAAAGAAAATAGCAAAATGGACGCTCCTATCAATTATACTATTAATAGTAGCTGTATGGTTATTAATACAAACGCCGTTTGTACAAAACTGGCTGGTGCAGCAAGTTACCGCCCGCCTGTCAAAAGATCTTAATACCGAGGTCTCCATTAAACGGGTTGATTTTTCCCTTTTCAATAAAATGCATTTATTGAATACACTGGTACTGGACCGCCAAAAAGATACGATCCTCTCCGCCGGCGAAGTAACCGTACGCATTACCGATTGGTTTTTCCTGAAAAAGAATATCGAGCTTAAATATATCGGCCTTAAAAACGCCGTGGTTAAACTGCAGCGTGATACCGACTCCGTATGGCGGCACCAGTTTTTAATTGATTATTTCTCCTCCCCGCCCAGTACCAAACCCAGGAAAAAAAGCAGCCTGTCCCTGGCCATCAAACAGTTGGATTGTCAGAATGTATTGTTCTGGCAGCATGATGCCTGGGTGGGCCAGGATATGAAAATTCATTTTGCCCTGCTTAACGCAGATGCCCGGGTAACCGATTTTGATAAAAAACGGGTGGTGGTCGAAAGTATCAATACGGATAAGCCGGTAGTAAGCCTTTCCGTTTATAAAGGCAATAAACCGGTAAGTCCCCGTGTAGTTAGCAATACCCCGGCAACACCGCAACAACTGGAATGGAATAAAGGCGACTGGTCCATTGAAATTGGACAGGTAAACCTCACCAACGGTACTTTTAAAAACGATAACCTCAGCATACCCGAAGGCCCTGCCGGTGTGTTTGACGGGCAACATATTGCTTTTAACGATATTGACCTTACGATGAAGAATGTACGGTGGCAAAAAGATACCATCAGTACACAGCTTACCCTAAGCACCAGGGAGAAAAGCGGCTTTGAAGTAAAACAGCTTACCGCATCGGCCAAGGTAACGCCACGTGAAATGAGCTTTGCCAACCTGCTCATTAAAACCAATAACAGCACCATCGGCAATTATTACAGCATGCGTTACGACCAGTTCAACGACATGAGCGATTTTATTAACAAAATAACGCTTGTAGGCGATTTTGAAAATACGGTTGTGGACAGTGATGATATTGCTTATTTTGCCCCGTCCCTGGCCGACTGGAACAGGCGTATTAATTTATCGGGCAGGTTCAGCGGACCTGTATCTAATTTAAGTGGTCGTGACTTTTTAATAGAAGCGGGCAATAATACACGTCTTAAAGGTCATATAAGCCTGGTAGGCCTACCTGATATTGAACAAACCTTTATCGATTTCAGCGCCGAGGATTTTAAGACCACTTATACGGAAGCAGCCACTTTTGTGCCGCAGATCAAAAAACTAAAAAAGCCTGATCTGTCAGAGCTGCAGTATGTACATTTCACCGGCAACTTTACCGGTTTTATCCGCGACTTTGTAACCTTTGGTACCATTAAAACCACCCTTGGTACGGTTAAAACCGATATCAACATGAAACTGGCCAAAGGCCGCGACCCTGTTTATTCGGGCACCCTGGTAACAGATAATTTTATGTTGGGTAAGTTTTTACACGAACCTTTATTGGGCGCTATTGCCCTCAACAGCTCCTTAAAAGGCAGCGGTACCCAGGAGAAAAGACGTATTGCCGAGTTTAAAGGCGATGTAAAGTTCATAGATTTTAACGGCTACCGTTACCAGAACATTCATTTAAACGGTCACCTGAATAAAAACGAGTTTGATGGTATTGCATCGGTTAACGATGAAAATGTGAAACTTACCCTTAACGGGCTTATCAATATTAATGATACCCTGCCGGTATTTAATTTTATTGCCGACGTACAGGAAGCCAATATAAAGAACCTGAAACTGGCCGACGAACAAATTGCTTTTACCGGTAAAGTAAATGCCAATTTCTCCGGCAAAACCATCGACGACTTTTTAGGCGTTGCCAATATTACCGATGCAAGTTTAACACATGATGAACTGCAATTACCTTTCGATTCGCTGACCCTCTCCTCTGCCTTTGTGGACGGGAAAAAAATATTAAGTGTACATACCAACGAACTTAAAGCCAGTGTTACCGGTAATTATACCATCCGCGAATTACCCGATGCCTTTAAAACCTTTTTAAATAATTATTACCCGGCCTATATAGCCGCACCCAAACTAAGCGGTATTAACGAACAACTGCATTTTACCATTGAAACAGGTTATATTGATGATTACCTGCGCCTGTTCACCAAAAAGATCAGCGGCTTTAACCACAGTACCATCAATGGTTCCTTAAACACCATCGACAATAGTTTAACGCTTAAAGCCAATATACCCCAGTTTAAATACCTTACTTATAATTTTGATAATGTAAGCCTGGAAGGTACAGGAGGTTTAGATACCCTGAAAGTAAACGGCAGCGCTTCCAACATCATGATCGGCGACAGCCTGAATGTACCGCTGGCCACTTTTGATATCACGGCCTTTCACGATACCTCCTATGTAAATATTCTTACAGGGGCCAACCAGGGTATTGACCAGGCAAAGATCAGTGCTGCGGTATTAACCTATTATAACGGGGTACGTATTGAAATGAACCCGTCCAACCTGGTGGTAAATGGTAAAACCTGGACCATTGATGAGAACGGCGAACTGGAGTTCCGGAAAAATGCACCCGCCATTGGTGAACTGCGTTTAAGAGAGAACAACCAGGAGATCGTGATCAAAACCCTGCCCTCCGAAATTGGCGAATGGAACGATGTAAGTGTAAAACTCAGCAAGGTAAACCTGGGCGACTTAGGTCCTTTTATTATGCCGCACAACCGGCTAGAAGGCCTGGCATCGGGTGATGTATTAATAGAAAACCCTTTTAACGACCTGCGCATCATCAGCAATAATTTTAAAGGCGAGTATGTTCGGCTGGATAATGATTCCATTGGTGAAGTGAACGCTTCTGTTATTTACGAAAATAAAACGGGCGAGCTTTTTGTGAATGGGCAAAATGCCAACCCCGATCACGGTATTGCTTTTGACATGCATTTATTTTTACAGGATAAAGCCAGCCAGCAAAAGAACGTGATCGACCTGACGGCAAAAACCTTCCACCTGAAATACCTGGAACGCTTCCTGGGTACATTGTTCAGCGATATGAACGGTTATATCACCGGTAAGTTCAGCATCAAAGGACCGTTTGATAATTTAGATGTAACGGGTAAAGGACGTTTATCTGAAGCTGGCCTGAAGGTAAAGTTCACCCAATGTTATTACCAGATCGATGACCGGGATATAGAACTGAAATCAGGTGAGATCAACTTAGACGGCATTACCTTAAAAGACCCCGTAAGCAATAACCCGGTGTATTTAAACGGTAGTATCATGCACAGCGGCTTTAAGAATATGTTCTTTGACCTTTCCGTGTCTACCCGTAAGCCCGGCACTCAATCTGCCGACAATAACCGGCCTATTTTATTATTAAATACTACCTATAACGATAATAAACAGTTTTACGGCAAAGTAAGAGGTACGGGATCATTTACCTTATCCGGCCAGGAGTCGGATATGTATATGAAAATAGATGCCATTGCCTCTACCACGGACAGCAGTTCTGTTACCATACCATCCTCCAACAGCAAGGCCTCCGGGATGGCTGACTTTTTAGTAGAAAGAAAGTTTGGTAGAGAAATGGTAGACTCCAATTTTGCCAAAGGCAATGGTAATATTGTGTACGATGTAGATATCACTGCCAATAACATGGTGAGCGTGCGGGTGGTACTGGACGATTTTACCGGTGATGAGATCAAGGGAAGAGGCTCGGGAACATTAAATATCCGCAGCGGCTCTGCCGAGCCTTTGGCTATTCGTGGTAAATTCAATATTGAAGAGGGTGATTACCTGTTCACCTTCCAGTCATTCTTTAAAAAACCATTTGAGTTAAGAAAAGGAGGCGACAGCTATATTACCTGGAGCGGCGACCCCATGAATGCGCAGATAAAATTTGAGGCCCAGTATAAAGCGGAACGGGTAAGTTTTGCACCGTTGGTAACGGGTTTAAACCTGGACAGAGGCTACTCAGACAGGCGGGAGAACGTATATGTTTATGCCGACCTTACCGGGCAGCTGTTTGATCCGCAATTCAAATTCAGCCTGGGCTTTGAGCCCAACAGTAGTTTTAAAAATGAATTCTCCGTGGCATCGGCCATCCAGCAAATGGAGAATGATCCCAACCAGATCAACAAACAGGTTACCTATCTGATAGTATTTAACAGCTTTGCCCCACCCGAAACCGGTCAGGCAGGCAGTGCCGGTTTAGGCAGTGCCATTAACGAGCTTACCTATAGCACCATTAGCAGTATATCGGGTCTTATTTTTAACGAGATCAATAAAAAGCTGAACAGTGAGTTATCAAAGATCCTGAAAACGGATAAGGTAAGTCTTAATTTCAGCGGCTCGGTATATAATTATAACCCCAGTTTATTGGGTGGCCAACAGCCTGGTGGTTTTAATATTAACCAGAGTAATTTTAACCTGAATATACCTATCTCCTTATTTAAAGACAGGTTAGTGGTTACCTTAGGCAATACCCTGGACGTACCTTTACAGGCCAGCTTGCAACAAACCATACAATATCTGCCCGATGTAACGGCGGAGTGGCTCATCAACCAGAGTGGTACTATCCGGGTAAGTTTCTTCTACCGCGAAAACCTCGATTACCTGACCAATAATAACCGTAATAAACGTTCCGGTGCCAGCATCTCCTACCGTAAAGAATTTGATAACCTGGGCGAGTTTTTAAGACGTAACAGTAAAAAGAAAAAAACGGAACCAGAGCCAAAACCGGCAGAACAGCCTGGCAAAACTAATTAGCGGTTGCCAGGGGTACGGTAACGGTGATCATGGTCCCATTACCCGGGCTGCTTTCTACAGTAAAGATACCACCCATCGTTAAGGCCCTTTCCCGCATACCTACTATACCCATTGTTTTGGTATTTTTTAGTTCCTGCAGGTCCATACCAATACCGTCATCAACAATCGTAAGTATCAGAGCATTTTCCTTTTCGTGAAGGGACACGGCCACACTGCCGGCATTGGCATGCCGGGCTATATTAGTGAGTGATTCCTGCACGATCCTGAATAAAGAAGTTTTGGTATTCTCGGACAGGTCGGGTTCGTGCATACTGGCAGAAAACTTTACCTGTATACCCAGCTTTAAACCCACTTCTTTTATATGCCATTCCAGTGCAGCTATCAGCCCCAGGTCGTCCAGTAAACTGGGTCTTAGTTCTGTCGAAATTCTTCTGATAGATTTAATAGAATCATTCAGCATCTCATCCAGGTTATTCAGGCGTTGTTTAATATCATCATCCACCGGCTGCAGTCTGCTCGCCAGCCAGGCTACCTGTATTTTCATTACAGTTATCTGCTGCCCCAGTTCGTCGTGCATTTCCCGGGCAATTTTCTTTTTATTCTCTTCCCGTACGTACAATACATGTTCGCTCAGCTCCCTGATCTCTTTGTAAGATAAGGCCAGCTCTTCCTCCACTACTTTTAACCTGGTAATATCCATCATAGAGCCTATCATACGTTGCGGTTTTCCTTGTTTGTTCTTCACTACATAGCCCCTGTCGTATATAGAAACATAACTGCCGTTTTGTTTTCTGAACCGGTATTCATAAGCCCATTGATCAACACCCTGCTCCAAAGCCTCTTTGAGGCTGGTTTCTACAGCTGTATAGTCATCGGGATGCAAAGCGTTTAACCAGAAATCAAGGTCATATAAATGCTCACTCTGGGCATAACCCAGGTGTATATAAAAATTATTGTTCCACAATATATTGCCTGATGCAATATCAAGGTCCCAGATAATATCATTGGTAGCTTTTAATACCATATGATGGAACTCTTTTTCCTTTATCAGGTTACCCAATACATAATCATCATAGGCGCTCATTTCTTTTCCATTATTCGTATGCCTTTTGCTGGAGGTTAAGATCCACTTGTTTTTAGCCATGGCAACGGAAGGCTCCTCCACCGGTACGGGTATCATGTTCAGTAATAAACTGCCCACCAGGGGAATAATATGAATATTGAAAACTACTTGGCCTATCAGTTTCAGCTGTTCATCCGGCAGATGGGGTTCTGTAATTGTATAAGTGCTTAAAAAATAATGAACCTCTTCATATTTGAGCGAGAAAATAGCGGGCAGGTCCAGTGTTTGCAGATCGGCCTGGTCAATATGGAAAACCCTGCGGGCAGCTTTATTCAGGTAAATTATACCCAGGTTATGGGTAACAAGTATAACAGGCTGGGGGGCATTATCAAATGCCTCATTTAAATAATTAAAACAAGTTACTACTGCACCATTTTGCTTTGACATTAAGGATAATTGGTTTTATAATCTGCCGGCTCCGGTTAATTATAACCCCTGTGCATTAATAAAATTCACAAGTGATGCCGTGTTACGCAGATTTAATTTTTTAAGGATATTATAGCGGTGTACTTCAACGGTTTTCAATGTTATATCGAGCTTTTGAGCAATTTCTTTGGAAGGCAGGCCTTCTTTTATCAGTTTGGCCACATCAATTTCCCTGCGTGATAAAAGATTGATATTGGTATTGGCCTCCTGCTCCTGGATCTCATGCTCGGCCAGGATACTTTTTACTTCCTCGCACACGTATTTTTTGCCTGCATGTACTTCCAGGATGGCATGTATCATTTCCTCTTTAGAGGAATTTTTGGTAACATACCCCATAGCGCCCAGCTGTATCAGCCGTTTAGCATATGCAGGCATGCTATGCATGGAAACTCCTATAATTTTAGCTCTGGGCACCTCCGCGCGGATGGCCTTGGTAGCATCAAACCCGTTCACGGGTGTCATATGCACATCCATTAATATCACATCCGGATCTTTTTCCTTTGCAATTTCTATGGCTTCGTCCCCATCACCAGTGGCCTCTATCACATTAAACCTGGGATCACTGTTTAAAATAAATGCCCATGAATCGCGGATAAGTTTATGGTCGTCAACTAACAAAATTTTAATTTGTTCCATAACAAAAGAGCTTAAGGTTTATAGGTTTGATTATTGCTACCTAAATTTATAATAAAAAAATGGGATATAAAATAAACCCCAAAAAAAAGTAAATCTGTCCTGTACTATTGGATGTTTATCCGCCATAGCTGCACCGGTACTAAAAAAAGTGTATATAGTACACATAAAACATTGTAAAATATATTTTTACATTGTGCCAAAAGTAAATACAGGTACGTTATAAACAAAAGTTTACGTTACCGCTGGTGTAATAATGGGTTTATATAAGGTATATATTACAGGAACGTCAATACACCTATGTGAGTTTAATAAGTGTAAGGTAGGTAACAAAAAAACAATAACTGGCCCGCGTAAGTTCTTTACCGTTGAGCGGTGGGAATGTTTTTGTAAGACCGTAATAACTGTAATTGGTGCTGGGCCCGTTTGAAATTATGTCCGGGGTAGGCCGGTGTATAATAGTGGTCGCCGGACAGGTAGTCACTTAAAAAACGGATAGCCTGCATGAAAATGATAAATTCACCGGAATAGTAAAAGTAGGATTGTTCGGTGGAAGATAACTGTAAGGACATTTCTGACATATAGCCCTCTTTAATGGCTTTATATACATCCGGGCGGATGTCCACTTCATCAAAGTCCTGCTCTTCCTCCCCCGTCAGCGATAAATAGGTACGCATCATATCCCCCACATCACTGATATAGTACCCGGCCATAATGGTATCCAGGTCAATAACGGCAAAGGCTTTGCCCGAAGGGTTAAACAATACATTACTGATCTTGGTATCGTGATGGGCTACCCTTTTTTTAATAAGGGAATTGGCCGAGAGCTCATTAAACTGCTTTACAATGTCCGCCTGCTCCAGCACCAGTTCAATCCATTGGCGGGCTTCTTTCAGGCGGGACGGGTCACCGGTTTTCAATACGGTTAAAAAATCATTGTACCGTTTTGTAAGATCGTGGAAACCGACAATATTTTCATGCAGTGTTTCAGCAGGGAAATCGGTTAACAGGGCGGTAAAACGGCCAAACTGTCGGGCGGCTTCATAGGCCTGTTCGGCGTTCTCTACTATTGAAATGGTTTGTGAACCCTTTAAGAACTTAAAAGCCCTGAACCAGTTGTTATGCGCATCCTTATAAAAAGAGGCGCCGCCTGTGGTTAATAAGGGAGCCGGGAAATAATACTCAGGAGCATGTTTTTTGAGGTAGCTGTTTACCGCCTCAATATTATCTGCAATATGCGCAGGGGAAGCAAATACATTTGTGTTCACTTTTTGCAATACTAATTCCGTATCGTCAAAAGCCACTTTCCAGGTACTATTAATTAAACCACCGCCTAAACGTTCAATGGTAAAGTTGTCGTTTGTACATCCATATTGTTGCACCACATGGGCAAGCTTAGTTTTCTCAATAGTATTAGGTATAACTTCAATCATGCAGGTTCGTAATAGAGTTGTTATTATGCAAAACGGTCCTAATGAGGGACAAAATAATACAAATACATACGCAAAAATCGCACAAACGATTGCCTGAAAATAGGAAGAAATTAAGCTCCGCAACACAAACGATTGCCTGAAAAACAACAACTTGCACTCTTTTTAATAACGGGTATAAAAAAAACGGCCAGGAAAACCAGACCGTTTTTAGTATTATAATTGGTGGAGGTGACCGGATTCGAACCGGTGTCCAAACATATTCCTCAAAAGCTTTCTACATGTTTATTTCTTTATTGTTTGTCGGCAACCAACCGGAAAAGAACAAACCAATTGATCACTTAGCTGGATGGTCTTAGGCAACAGGCACAGCCTTCTGTTGCAGCAGCCTGTTTTGTTTTTTAAGTCGGCGGCGGGGCGTGGTAACAGACCAACCGGCCCGGCGGCCCTAATGACTAACTAATCACTGATTAGGCAGCCATGGCATACTGAGTATTGCCATTTATAGTTTGAATATTCAGATTAAGGTGCTAATTATCCAACGCACCACATGCTTACACCTTCAAAGATCTACGCTGTCAAAACCAAACACCCCCGACAGATCAGTCTGCAAATATACGACAGATTAGCCAGTTGACAATTGAAAATTGATAAGGGACAATTGACAATTGTTTTTTATTAACCCGGCTTTAGTGCCAATGGCATCGTTCCTTGCGTCGCACACTTGTACTGCAGCTCTTTACTCAACAATACAAAAAAGTCAGGAAGTCAGAAAGACCGAAAGCAGGAATTGTCCCTTAAACTTTTGAACCTTTGAACTCCCGGAACTTTTGAACTTCTACTACCTGAACAACCTGAATATATCCAACCCGATCGCATACGCCATTAAGCCTAATAATAATACCATGCCTACCAGCTGTGCATATTCCATAAACTTATCGCTGGGTTTGCGGCCGGTGATCATTTCTATTAAAGTGAACAGGGCATGTCCGCCATCCAAAGCCGGTATCGGCAGTATATTCATAAAGGCAAGGATAATGGAGAATAAAGCGGTCATGGTCCAGAAACGGTGCCAATCCCATTCACCCCCAAATGTTTTACCAATACTGATAACACTACCCAGGTTTTCGTTCACCTTATGCTCTTTGGATACAAATAATAAACGGATACCTTCAATATACTCACCCAGTTTTTCCATTCCGAATCTTGCACCTGCGGGTATGGATTGAAAGAAAGAGTATTCTTTCTTCTCCGTTTCAATCACATCAAAAACGGTATTAAAGCCAAAGCCTATGGCACCGTCGTCTTTTACTTTTACTATTGTATTTAATGTATCTGTATTATTACGTAATAATGTCAGCGTTACATCTTTTCCACTGAAACGCGGTATGGCAATCTGGTAATCCTGGGCATAGGTATAAGGCGTACCGTTTAAGGCCAGGAATTTATCACCCTTTTTAAAATCACCCTCTACAAATTTTGCATCGGTAACCGTATCTACTATCGGTAATAAGGCAGGGTATACAAAACGTTTTTGTTTGCTTTTGGTCAATTTGCTTACAAAGCCATCCGGTATAATAACGGTGGTATCTTTGCCATCACGTTTAACTGTAAGTTTAGCATTCTCACTCATGAAAATGCCTTTTGGTAAATCATCCTGGTACACCAGTGTTTTACCGTTAATAGCTGTAACCAGGTCACCGCTTCTTAAACCCGCGGAGGTAGCCAGCGAGTCAGCATAAATACCATATTTTAAATTAGCCACCGGTATTTTTTCTTCGCCCCATACAAACAGTATCATGGCAAAAATCACGAGTGCCAGTACAAAGTTGATGATAACACCTGCCAGCATAATAATTAAACGTTGCCAGGCCGGCTTGGCCCTGAACTCATAAGGCTGAGGTGGTTGTTTCATGGCTTCCTTATCCATGCTCTCATCAATCATGCCCGATATCTTCACATAACCACCCAACGGTATCCAGCCAATACCATATTCCGTTTCACCGATCTTCTTTTTCCAAAGTGAGAACCAGGGGTTAAAGAATAAGTAAAATTTTTCTACACGGCAGCCAAACCATTTGGCCGTTAAAAAGTGTCCCAGTTCGTGTAACACAATTAAGATGGAAAATGCCAGTATAAACTGTCCAAGGTTGGCCGCAAATGCTGACCAGTCAATAGCTAAAAGTGTCATGTATTATTATAAGGTATTATAAATTTTGAACGCAAATATCCGCTAATTGCCAGATATATGCTTACCGCCCATGAATTATTTGATTTTGTTAAGATTTTGAAGCATGGTTAAAGGCCTATAATATCAGCAGTCATGGCCCGGGCTTCGCCATCGCTCATAAAGTATTGATCTAAAGTAGGTTGCTGAACAAAAGGTATTTTGTGCATCACTTTTTCAATTACGTCGGTCATTTCCAGGAAGCCGATCCGGTTTTTTAAAAAAGCATATACCACTATTTCATTGGCGGCATTTAATACACAGGGCAGGTTGCCCCCTTTTTCCAAAGCCTCAATGGCCAGGGCCAGGTTACGGAAAGTTTTAATATCCGGCTCCTCGAAGTTCAGGGTGTTTATTTTTTTAAAGTCAAAACGCGGAAAGTTATTGGCTATCCTTTGCGGAAAAGCCATGGCATATTGAATAGGCAGCTTCATATCGGGCAGGCCCATCTGGGCTTTGATACTGCCATCCTCAAACTGCACCATACTGTGAATAATACTTTGCGGATGCACCACTACCTGTATCTGGTCGGGGGTTAGGTTAAACAGCCATTTGGCCTCAATCATTTCCAGGCCCTTGTTCATCAGGGTTGCCGAATCAATGGTGATCTTGGCGCCCATTGCCCAGTTTGGATGTTGTAAAGCATGTTCACGTTTTACATTTACCAGGTAATTGGGTTTACGTCCTAAGAACGGACCGCCGGATGCGGTTAAAATTATTTTTTCAATTTTATTTCTTCCCTCCCCTACCAGGCATTGGAAAATGGCAGAGTGCTCACTGTCCACCGGTATTACCGGCACACGGTGTTCAATGGCTTTTTGCATCACAATATCACCCGCCACCACTAAGGTTTCCTTATTGGCCAGGCCAATGGGCTTGCCATTTTCAATGGCTTTTAAAGTAGGCTTTAAACCGGCATAACCTACAATGGCCGCGATCATCATATCATAATTATCCATAGCAGCTACTTCATCCAAAGCTGCTTCGCCGGCAAATACTTTTATATCAGTATTGGCCAGGGCCTGTTTTACTTTCTGGTATTTTGATTCATCGCCAATAACAATAATATTGGGATTAAAACGCAGGGCCTGCTGTATCAGCAGGTCTTCATTTTTATGGGCCGTCAATATTTCAGCCGAAAATTTATCAGGATTAGCCGCAATAACATCTAAACACTGGGTACCTATGGACCCTGTTGATCCGAATATGGCTATCCGTTTTATGAGTTGTTGTTCAGTCATTGTTAAAAATTCCAGAGGTTCAATAGTTCCAAAGGGTCAATAGTTCATAGTTCATGGTTCATAGCGGGGCTTCAAAAGGTTCAAGGTTCAAAAGTTTAAGGTTCAATGGGCCAGTACTGTCTTTGGGTCTTTCTTTTGCTGTTGGCAGAGCGAAAGGAGCGATACTTCTGTCCATTGCCAATTGTTCCTTGTCCATTGTCCACTGTCAATTTCTCTACTCCGCCCACTTTTCCAGTTCATTGGCAATTTTCCTGTCATTGCTTAAACGGGGTACTTTATTCTGTCCGCCCAGTTTACCGATCGATTTCATATAGTCGATAAAGGCATTCTTTTTAACCGCCGTCAGTTTTAAAGGCTGCAGTATATTACCGCTGATTAAATCATCGTAATATACATTCTTTTTACGAAGGTTCTGGTCTACCTTTTGCGCAAAGGCCTGCATATCGCCGGGTTTGTTCTCAAACTCAATGAACCACTCATGATAAGAGCGGCCCTCGCCTTCGCTCACAAAAGGCGCTACCGTAAATTCGGTGATGCGCACATTTTCTTCATCGGCAGCTTTTAATAAACTGTGCTCTACTTCTTCGCCGATCACGTGCTCACCAAATGCCGATATATAATGCTTTATACGTCCTGTTACGACAATACGGTATGGGTTAGTGGATACAAACTTAACGGTATCGCCGATATTATACCCCCATAAACCGGCATTGCTGCTGATAATGATAGCATAGTTCTCACCCACTTTCACATCGGCCAGTGATAACCTGGTGGGGTTATCATTATGTATCTCGCTTACGGGAACAAATTCAAAGAAGATCCCGCTGTTGGTATTTAATAATAAGCCCTCTGCTTCCTGTGAATCCTGGAAGGCAAAGAACCCTTCCGAAGCCGGGTAGGTTTCAATACTGTCCAGTTTTTTGCCAATGCTCTGGAACAGCTTGGCTTTATAAGGTTCAAAGTTCACGCCCCCATGTACCAGTACGGAGAAGTTAGGGAACACCTCACTGATGTTTTTACCGGTACGGCGCATGATCTCATCAAAGTACATCTGCATCCATGGTGGTATACCGCTGATGAGGGTCATGTTTTTATTGATGGTCTCATCTACTATTTTATTCAGCTTGGTTTCCCAATCCTCGATACAATTGGTTTCGTAACTGGGCAACTGGTTTTTGCGCAGGTAACGGGGCACATGGTGGTTTACAATACCGCTTAGGCGCCCGGTAGGAATATCGGCAATACGTTCCAGTACCGGCGAGCCGGACAAAAAGATCATATTTCCATCCGCAAAACGGGTATTACCGGTTTCGGCCATATAAGATAATAAGGCGTTGCGGGCCGAATTAATATGATTGGGAATAGAATCTTTGGTAATGGGAATGTATTTGGTGCCGCTGGTAGTGCCCGAGGTTTTGGCAAAATAAGCGGGTACCCCTTTCCATAATATATTATGCTTGCCTTCCTTTATTAATTCTATATAAGGTTTGATCTGCTCGTAATCTTTAACGGCAACGGCTTGCTTAAATTCCTGGTAATTATGTACTTGGGCTAAATTAACATCTTTTCCGAACTGCGTATTGCGGCCAACTTTTAATAAAGTTTTCAGGATTGCTTCCTGATCATCCACGGCGGACAACATACCCTTTTTAATGGATTTATGTATGATGGCGGCAAGTGGTTTAGCCAGGAACGATTTGATTTTCATATACTTAACTACTTTTCAGTGAAAGCTCACCGGCTTTCCTTAATTTTGTATTAACGTTTAAACTGTTTGATTTGCTGCGAGTTACAACAATCAAGCCAGCCATTCCTGTACAGGCATAAGCAAAGATACAGGAAGCGTTTACATAAAATACCTAATTTAACTATTCAAAAGTTTAAACGATTATTGGTTAGTTGAAATTTTCCCCTTACCTTTGCCGTCCTAATTTTCAGACTATGTTAGCAGTAATTAAAGTTGCGGGTCAGCAATATAAAGTAGAAAAAGACCAAACATTATATGTACCACGTGTGGAAGGTAAAGCAGGTGATACATTAAACCTGGAGGTATTACTGGCGGATGCCGGTGGTAGCGTATCAGTTGGTTCTGCAGTAAGTGCAAAAGTAACTGCCGAGATCTTAGACCAGGTGAAAGGTGATACAGTAATAGCGTACAAACAAAAAAGAAGAAAAGGCTTTCACAAAAAGAAAGGCCACCGTACCGCTTATACTAAAATTAAAGTTACCAACATTGCTTAATTACGTTAAGTAATACTGGTCTGTTATTAGATAAAGAAAATTTAAGTCAGAAAAATAAAATTAATCTATCATGGCACATAAGAAAGGTGAAGGTAGTGTAAAGAATGGCCGCGACTCAAGAAGCAAACGTCTTGGTGTAAAAATTTTTGGTGGTCAGCCTGCTGTTACCGGTAATATCATCGTTCGTCAACGTGGTACTGTTTACCATCCTGGTAAGAACGTTGGTGTAGGTAAAGACTTTACGCTTTTTGCGTTAAACGATGGTGTTGTAGAGTTTAGAAAAGGCGCTAAAGACAGAACTTTTGTTTCTGTTCTTAACGTAGAAGCAACTGCTTAATACTTGCAGGTTAACTATTTTTTGTGAAAAAAATTTGGGTAGTATAAAATAATTATTATTTTTACTATTGATAACCCATTTACTAAACATTAAATTCACAAAAAATGGCAACTAAAAAAGCAGCTCCTAAGAAAGCAGCAAAAAAAGCGGCTCCTAAAAAAGCAGCAGCCCCTAAGAAAGCAGTAAAAAAAGCAGCTCCTAAAAAAGCAGCGAAAAAAGCGGCTCCTAAAAAAGCAGCTCCAAAGAAAGCAGCAAAAAAAGCAGCTCCTAAAAAAGCAGCGAAAAAAGCAGCTCCTAAAAAAGCAAAGAAATAATAAAAGATTTCTTTTAGAAAAAATAAAAAGCCTCCAAGTAATTGGAGGCTTTTTCATTCAGTGATCTATCCTGGTTTACTCCCACTACATCTTCTCATCTACATAAGAAATTTTATACACCACCAGGCAACGGTTAACATTTGTTGTGTATTCTTTGATCAGGTGGGTATAATAACGCCTGTATCCCTTGGCCGGAGCCTCCAGCGTTCCGTTATAAGTACCTCCCCCGGTTGATCGCAGATCGATCACAAAACTCCCGGGTGTTAAAGGTCCGTAAAACTGGTTCTTACTGATGCCGGATGATAAACCCGGATGAGAGTTGTTGTAATTAGACCCGATAGTGGTACAACCCGAAGCATTGGAGCCGGACGGGAAACTCAGGTTTTCTGTCCACCGGTAATAGATCTCATATTCGGCTACGGGATCTTCTATATCCGGATCCAGTAGGTCGTCGATCTTTTTTTTGATGCAGGACGACAACAACAGGGACACACAGAAGAATACAATACTTAATTTAAATGCTTTCATAAAATTGATGATTAAACAGGTATTTTGATACCGAAAAATAATACCGGACCATAAATTTTGAAATACCGCCAAAGAGGTACAACACTCCCCCTGCTTATTATGGTATAATAATATTGCAATAACTTCGTCACCTAATATTTCAGTAAACAATGATGGATAATGCCGCTATTGCCGATAATTTTTCGCTGTTATCAAAACTGATGGATATACATGGTGAGAATAGTTTTAAATCCAAGACTTATTCCATCGCCGCTTTTTATATTGAAAAACTACCGGAACAACTGGGCAATACCGATCGCAGTGCCATCGCCCGTATCAAAGGTATAGGCGACAGCGTAGCAAAAAAGATCATTGAAATGCTGGATACCGGTGCTTTAACCGTGCTGAACGAAATAATAGCCGACACTCCCCCGGGCGTGATTGAAATGCTGCATATAAAAGGCATCGGCCCTAAAAAGATCCATACCATCTGGAAGGAAATGGGTATTGAAAGTATTGGTGAACTGCAGTATGCCTGTAATGAAAACCGCCTTACCCTGTATAAAGGTTTTGGCGCTACTACCCAGCAAAAGGTTTTAGAAGCCATTAATTTTTACCTGGCCAACCAGGGACATTTTTTATATGCCCAGCTGCATCCAGTTTTTCCGCAGGTACAGCAATATTTACAACAATTATTCGGGGCCGGTAAAGTAGCACTTACAGGTGCTTTTAAACGGCAGATGCCCACTATAGAAGAGATGGCTTTTGTAGTGAATGAAACAAATGACACCATTAAACCTAAATTTATATCGGCCTTTCCCCCGGATTTACTGGAAGAGACTGATAACAGTTTATTATACCAGCTAAAAAATGGCCTACGGTTAAGGCTGTATACGGGCACCACCCATTTTGCCCAACGTGTGTTTGACCATAGCGGATCACCGGAATTTGTTACCAGCTTTTACCAGGAGTTTCCTAACCTGGCAATTGATACTGCGAGTCCTGACGATGCACAGTATTTTACTGCAGCAGGCATTGCCTATATACCACCCTGCCTGCGTGAAACAACGACTATTATCAAAACAGCAGCACAAAAGCAACTGCCGGTACTAATTCAGCCGGGCGATATCAAAGGCATCATACATAACCATAGTAACTGGAGCGATGGCACCAATACCATTGAAGAGATGGCACAGGCTTTAATTGCGCAGGGAAAAGAATACCTGGTGTTATCCGACCACTCCAAATCGGCTACCTATGCCAATGGCTTAACTGAGCAGCGTATAGCCGAGCAACATCGTTATATTGATGAGCTGAACAAAAAACTGGCGCCTTTTAAAATATATAAGAGTATTGAGTGCGATATATTAGGTACCGGGCAGTTGGATTACAGTAACGATGTATTATCCACGTTCGACCTGGTGATCGCTTCAGTACACAGCAACCTGCAGATGAATGAAGAGAAAGCCATGCAGCGTTTACTGACCGCTATACAAAACCCCTATACAACTATTTTAGGCCATATGACAGGCCGCTTATTATTAAGCCGCAATGGTTACCCGGTTGATCATAAAACCATTATTGACGCCTGCGCCGCCCATAACGTAGCCATTGAATTAAATGCCCACCCCCGCCGTTTGGATATTGACTGGCAATGGATACCTTATGCATTGGAAAAAAATGTGCTGATCTCCATTAATCCCGACGCACACTTTATTGAAGGGTTTAATGATGTAACCTATGGTGTACTGGCAGCGCAGAAGGGCGGTTTGACAAAAGAAAACAACCTGAGCAGTTTTTCATTGCAGCAGTTTGATGATTATGTACAACAGCGGAAAGCCGGTATCCGGTGATCATCGTCCATAATACATACACGCCATTCGCTTTCCTTACATGCTGCCATTAAATTGGCAGCCGGGTGTTTTTGTTCCTGCTATCTTTTGCCTACATTTAATGCAGAATAGTATTCACTTATGAGAAGATTTATTTTATCCGCCTTTGCTTCAGTATCTATTGTTTATTGTACAGCGCAAACAGATGATTCTTTAATGATCCGTAAAATTGCAAGCGAGATACTGGTCAATTCACAGGCATACGAAAACCTGCGTTACCTCACCAAACAAATCGGTCCGCGCTTGGCAGGCTCAGGCGGTATGGTAAAAGCTGAAAAATGGGGCTACCAGGCTTTTCAAAAAGCCGGAGCCGATAAGGTTTTCATGCAGGAATGTATGGTCCCTTACTGGGTACGAGGCGGTAAAGATGAGGCGTTTGTAACAGGTATTCAATCGGCGAAAGTAAAAGGACTGGCCGATGCCCGTATCACAAAAAAATCGCTGGATGTAATTGCATTAGGTAACAGTATAGGATCAGGACCTAAAGGCATTGCCGGAGAAGTAGTGGAAGTAAGTTCGTTTGAAGACCTTGAACAAAAAAAAGACCGGGTAAAGGGCAAAATAGTATTTTATAATTATCACTTTAAAAAGGATTTTGTAGAAACATTTGATGGTTACAGCGACGCCGTGAAATACCGTGGCGGCGGACCCGGCAATGCGGCAAAATATGGCGCAGCAGGCGTTATCATCCGGAGCATCAGTCATGGTGAGAATAATCACCCGCATACCGGCGGTACCCGTTATGATTCGGCTTATCCCAAAATACCGGCAGTTGCTGTAGGCTTACAGGATGCTGACTGGTTGAGTAAGGAATTAGAAAGCAAAAAATTAAACATGACCATCAAAACCTACGGTTATTTTAAACCCGATACCATCGGGCATAATATAATTGCCGAATGGAAAGGATCGGCTTTTCCTGATGAGATCATTACTGTAGGCGCCCATTTAGACAGCTGGGATAATTGCGAAGGCGCCCATGATGACGGGGCAGGTTGTGTACAGACCATTGAAATTGTAAGGGCTTTTAAAGCGATCGGTTACCAGCCTAAAAGAACCATCCGTTTTGTTTTATTTGCCAATGAAGAAAACGGGGTAAGAGGTGGCAATAAATATGCGGCTGTAGCCAAAGAAAAAAATGAACAACATGTTTTTGCACTGGAAAGCGATGCCGGCGGCTTTACGCCAAGAGGATTCGGCTTTACGGCAAAGCCTGAAGTATTTGCCAAAATAAAATCATGGGAACACTTATTAAGGCCCTATGGCGGCGGCTATTTTGCGCCGGAAGGCAGTGGCGTGGATATTGCACCGCTTAACCGTACCCTGGGCACCACTATTGCCGGTTTAATGCCCGACTCACAACGTTATTTTGATTATCATCATGCCCGCAATGATGTATTTGAAGCTGTTAATAAACGTGAACTGGACCTGGGCGCTGTAAATATGGCCGCCCTGATCTACCTGGTAGATAAATATGGGTTATAACAGGAACAGTTTAAGCTGGCTGCCATTCTAACTTAATGTAAGGCCTCTCCCATCCGTTTGGCAACTATTTCCTTATAGTTCCGCCCGATGGGCAACAGCTGGCCCTGTATCTCTATTTCTGTGGCATTGTAGGCCGTTACCATTTGCTTGGAAACAATGAATGACCGGTGAATACGTAAAAAGAATTCATTACCCAATTGCAATTCCAGTTCGTTCAACGACATTTTAATCAGGTAATTCTGTTCTCTGGTCACGATGTACACATACTCTTTCCTGCTTTCCACGTAAATAATTTTATTGAACTCTATCTTGACTTTCTTTTTATTGATGTTGACGAATATATAAGTTTTAGCCGGCTGGGTTTCTTCCTTAGCGCCCACCTCCACATACAAATGTGTCAGTTTGTTCACCGCCTGCATAAAACGGTTAAAGCTGACCGGTTTTAATAAGTAATCTACTACGTTTAATTCGTACCCATCCAAAGCATATTCCCGGTAAGCAGTAGTGAGAATAACTTTTGGTGGATGGTTGAGTGTTTTGATAAAGTCAAGCCCTTTGATCTTTGGCAAATGAATATCTAAAAAAATCACATCTATTTTTTCCCGCTGCAACATTTCCATGGCGTAAATAGCATCGGTTGCAATACCCGCCAGATGCAAAGAAGGGATTTCAGTGATATAACCCTGAATGATCTCTGCCGCCAATGGCTCATCCTCTACTATCAGGCAATTAATTTTCCGCATAGGTATCGAGGTTTATATGCAGTTTTACATGAAATATATTGTTATCATTATCAATTTCCAGGTTGTAGGACTGGTACATCAGTTCCAGTTGCCTGCGGGTATTGTTCAGACCGATATTTTCAGTGATGACGGCCTGTGAAGAACCCGTTTCAAATGAGTTGCTGATCTCGAAAAAAAGGATTTTTTCTTTCAGTATAAAATCAATATGTATAAATGAATCGAAACGACTGCCGCTGGGGCCGTGCTTAAAGGCATTCTCTACCAGTGGCAACAGTAATAAGGGTGCGATGGTAACGGTATGGTCATCCACTTGTTTGTTAAAGGCAATGGAGAGCCTGTCATAACGTAATTTTTCCAGTTCTATATAATCGTCCAGTATACGCATTTCCTCTTCAATGGTAATACTGGCTTTGTTAGACCGGTATAACATAAAGCTTAACAGATCGGAAAGTTTCATGATCGCTTCCTCAGCCTTGTCCGATTTTTTCTTGGTCAATGCATATATATTATTCAGGGTATTGAATAAAAAATGCGGGTTCATCTGGTTGCGGAGCATTTTAAGTTCCGTTTCCAGCTTTTCCTTAATGAGCACCTTTTCCCTTTCCTTCATTTTAAGTTGCAGGCGAAACGATTTAATGGCAAACATCAATCCTGAGGTTGCCACAAAGTTGAAGAGGATGGACATGAACCGGCGGAACTCAAATGTTGGCGAAGGGGGAAACCTGCCATCGAATACCACCGGCAATATGATATAATAAAAAGAAAATCGTACCAGGTATATACATCCTACCAGCACCACCAGCATCTCTGTTACATACCACAGAAGGGTATACCAGGGTTGTTTTTTCTGTGTCAGGCGTGGCCATATCCTGTAAGTAAAGTAATAAGCATAAAACAGCTCGGGCAGGCCTTCCAGCACCACGGCCTCAAAGGCAGCGATCATATACTGTATAGTGGTAAATCCCTCCAGGCTACCCTGTAACCATAAGTACTCTATCACTCCCCTGAAGAGAAAGTAACAACACCAAAAAGATATATGCAGTAAAAACCTTTTCACCGGCACAAAAATCGGGAAAGCGTATCATTTGAAGGCATATTCCGCAAAAGCCCGCCAAATTTTCAACCAACAGCCGGAATCCGTCAACCAATGCATCCTACCTATCAGGTATCCGGATATAGCCTTTTTTAAAGCTTTTGTAATCCGGTATAAGTCATTCGTTGAAAATATAAAAAAGCAGTTTATACACCATCTATTTTCGTCACATCACACGGTTATACCAATGCCAAAGCTGGTTTTGCCGGTCTTTATACCCTGATACCAGGCAAAAACAGCAACCTAAGAAAACACTGCTTCATTATTTAAAACTAATTAACCAAATGAGAAAAAAATTACTCTTAGTGATATTCCTGTTTTTTACCGGGGGAATATTATTAGCACAAAAAACAATTACAGGAAAGGTTACCGATGAAAAAGGTGAGCCCATTTCCAATGCTTCTGTTACGGTAAAAGGTACGTCCAACGGTACTGTAACTGATGCTGCAGGGGCTTTTTCATTCACTATTACGGCCAATGCAAAAACCCTTGTTATTTCAGCTGTTGATTTTACCAGCCAGGAAGTAAACATTGGCAATAACAATAGCTATGAAGTAAAACTGAAATTGCAGGATAAGTCTTTACAGGAAGTAGTGGTGGTAGGTTATGGTACACAACGTAAATTAGATAATGTAGGTTCTGTTTCCTCTATCAAAGGGGTGGAAATTGCGCAACGACCTATACAGAGTTTTGAAGCCGGCCTGGCCGGTAAAGCTACCGGGGTACAGATCACTTCACCCAATGGTTTATTGAATAACCCGCCGGTGTTCAGGATCAGGGGAACCAACTCCATATCATTAAGCTCATACCCGCTGATAGTAATTGACGGTGTACCCACGTATACCGGTGATGCCAGCGGTACCAATGCACCCGGCAATGCCCTGGCCAGTATTAACCCTAATGATATTGAAAGTATTGATATAGCGAAAGATGCTGCTGCTACGGCGATTTATGGCAGCCGTGCTGCAAATGGTGTAGTGTTTGTTACTACTAAAAAAGGTAAGGCTGGTAAAGCCAAGATAAGTTATGACGGATGGCTGGGTTTTTCAAAGGCTTTCCGTTTACCGGAATTACTGGATGCTTTCCAGTATGTGGAGGTAAAAAACCAGGCGGTGGCCAATAACCCTTCACAATTAGCCTCATTAGGAGCCAATCCGTTTAAGCTGACCAATGATGCCAATGGCAACCCGATCAATACCAACTGGTATGACGAAGTGTATCGCTCTGCCTTATCCCATAATCATGCCCTGAATGTTTCCGGCGGTAATGATGCTACCAAGTACTATTTTGGTGTGGGTTATACCAACCAGGAGGGCATAGTAAAATCCAATAATTTTATCAGGCAGAATGTATTGTTCAATGTTGACAGCAGGGTTAGCAAACTTATTTCTGTAGGTGGTAAAATTGCTTTCTCTAATGAAAAGAATAATATAGCCACATCTTCCGGTTCATTGAACGGGGAGGCATTTGGTATTGCCGGCCTGGGAAGAACCGCACTGGTTAACGCACCGAATATTGCTACTCATAAAGCCGACGGATCGTATAATATTGTTATCAGGGCTACCCCACCGGCATCCCCGGATTTTATTGGCGTTATGAATAACGCAGTACCACAGGTAGGCTTTTTTAACCCCGCTATATTATTGGATAAAAACCGCTCCAACAGCGAAAGCAATCATATACAGGCCAATGCCTTTATTCAATTAAACCTGCTACAGGGCCTTGCTTTCCGCAGTGTGTATGGTATTGATTATTTAAATGTTGATAACGATCTTTTCTGGAACCCCTTACATGGCGATGGCCAGACCTATGGCGGATTTGCCAGTGCCTCCTACAGTAAAAACAAGACCTGGTTATGGACCAATACCTTACAGTATGATAAACAGATCAGCAATCATAATATTGGCATTTTAGCAGGGCATGAACAACAAAGAAGAACAGGCAGGGGATTTGGTATCAACAGGCAAACCTTATCTGATCCTGTATTTACCGAGATCCAGGCCGGTTGGGTGACCAATAATACAGCAGGAATGGGATTCGGGGAGAATTACCTGACTTCCGTTTTTGGCAGGTTAACCTACGATTATGCAAAAAGATATTATATAGCCGCTACATTAAGACAGGATGAATATTCAGGCTTAGGTAAAAAGAAAGGTGTATTCGGCGGAGGCTCCATCGGCTGGGAAGTAACGGAAGAAGGTTTCTGGAAAAATATGAGTGCGCTGAACAGCCTGTTCAGTGGTTTAAGGATCAAAGCCAGTTATGGTACAGTGGGAAATATTGCAGGTATAGGCGATTATAGCCCTTATTCAACATATGGCAGCAGCCTGTACGGAGGCCTCCCCACCCTTTCTTTCTCCGGTGTAGGTAACCCTTCACTGGAATGGGAAACCAGTAAAAAGCTGGATGTAGGCTTATCTTTTTCTTTACTGGATAAACGCATAGGAGCTGAAATTACTTATTTCAAAAATGATGTGGACAATCTCATCCTGAACGTTCCGCAGGCTGCGTCTACAGGTCTTGGTTCAGTGGCCGCCAATATCGGCTCTATGTATAACAAAGGTTGGGAGTTTGAATTGAATGCCACACCGGTGATGAAAAAAGATTTTTCCTGGAATACTTCTTTCAACCTGACCTTAAATAAAAATATGGTTACCTCCCTGGCTCCCGGCCTGGAAGAAATAACTTATTCCACCTCGGGCAGTGAGCTTACCAATAAAACCAAAGTGGGTTATCCTGTAGGTTACCTGTTTATGGTAAGGAACGGCGGTGTTGATCCGGCAACGGGCAGAAGAATAGTATTGAACTCAGAAGGCAAACAGGTTTTTTACCAGCATTATGCCCCTGCAGGTCAGTATAACTGGTCATTTGCCGATGGTACAAAGTATGCAGGTCCTAATGGCGAGACCAGTGTTTCACAGGCAGCTGATGGTGTAATGTACGGCAATTCACAACCCAAACAATTTGGTGGATGGACCAATACCTTACGGTACAAAAACTTTGATTTCTCTGCACTGGTAACCTACCAGGCCGGTTATTATATCTATTACGGATCAGGAGCAGGCTTACTGGATCAGCGTTTCTGGAATAACTCAACCGATGTATTAAACAGCTGGAAGAAAGCAGGTGATATTACCGATGTTCCCCGGACTGTATATGGCGACAATGTTTCCAATGGCAGTGCACTCACTATGTCGGCCAATGTGCATAAAGGTGATTTTATTAAATTAAGAAATCTCTCTCTTGGTTATAGCTTACCCGAAAGTGTATTGAGCAAAGTAAAAATCAATACAGCCAGGCTGTATGTAAGTGGCCAGAACCTGGCTATCTGGACAAAATATATTGGGCCTGATCCCGAAGTTTCTTCCAATGGTAACAGTGTGCAAGGCCAGGGTGTTGACCGTAATACCATTGGTAATGCCAGAACACTTACTGTAGGACTTAATGTAGGATTTTAAATTTCAAACACTCAAACTTCAGATCATGTCAAAAAAAATATTTTTCTTATCCTCTTTTGCCGCAGCATTGCTGTTTACCCAGGGCTGCAGTAAGAAAAAAGAATACCTGAACCCTGTATTACAAACCGCTATTTCCGATGCTACGGCCTTTGATTCCCCTTTACGGGTGGAGAACCAGGTACGTTCTATGTATGCCGCATTGAAAGGTGGCCATTTTTACGGCGGAAGATTTATTGCTTATGGTGATATCAGGGGTGAGGACCTGGTAAATAACGGTTCTAACAATATTACAGCCTGGGATGTTTGGCTATTTAACCCCAATAATACAGCCACGAGCATAGAAGGGTTATGGTCACGGGCCTACTCTACCATCAATCATTGTAACCTTTTCCTGGATGGCATGGCCGCCAAAGGCAATGCAACTGTGGGCGAAACACTGGCGAAGAATTATAATGGTGAAGCCAGGTTTATCCGTGCATTGTCATACTATAGCCTTTTACAGTTTTATGCACAACCTTATCTTGACGGACAAGGCACCAAACCTGGATTGCCACTGCGCTTAACCGGCATAAAAGGTCCGGGCCAATCTGACCTGGCCAGGAGTACGGTTGCACAGATTTATACACAAATATTAGACGACCTGAATTTTGCCGAGAATAACCTGCCCCTGGATTACGGCACTGCCACTACTGCCGCCTTAACCAGGACAACCCGTGCACACAGGAATACCGCCATTGCGTTAAAAACAAGGGTGTATTTAAGTATGCAAAATTACCCGGCCGTTGTTACGGAAGCCAATAAGATCGTATCTGCCACTGCGCCGTTTAAAGCAAACACGGGTGTACAACATACTTTGAATCCTGATATTAAAGTAGTATTTAAAACACCTTTTACAGATATTGAATCTATCATGTCCATGCCTTTTTCCAACAACAGTGCTGATGTGGCCGGAACGCAGAACCAGTTAGCGACATATTATGCCGGTGAGTTTTACATAAAAGCCGATGGCATCATGGCTGATGCCGGATGGAAAGCTGGTGATGCGAGGAGAAGTTTCTTCACCGTATCAGGTGGAAAAACATTCCTGGGAGGAAAGTATACATTACCCTCGCCCTTCCTGGATTTTGCACCCGTGATCCGTTACTCCGAAGTATTATTAAATTTAGCCGAAGCCAGGGTAAGAACAACCAATAGCATTGATGCGCAGGCCGTTGTCCTTTTAAATGCTGTCAGGAACAGGTCCGACGCCACCACTACTTTTACCGCTGCCAGTTTTGCCACCTACACCGATTTATTAAATGCCATTTTAAAAGAAAGAAGGATCGAATTTCTGGGTGAAGGCCTGAGGAATAATGATATCATGCGCCTGGGATTAAGTTTACCGGCCAGGACAAGTGCTGATTCTCCCATTCCACCCGGAGGTAACGGGTATATATGGCCCATTCCTAACAGTGAACTTTCATACAATAACCTGATGACTGATAATTAAACCACTCAGGGAGAGCAATGCTTCAGGGGGTGAAGCATTGCTCCTTCCTTGTTTCTTACATCCGTTCATACCTAAAAAAAGTAACCAATATGAAGACAAACAATTTATCCCGTTTTATAGTTCTCCTGCTGGTGTTTGTACCGCTGTTATTCAGCCGTTGTTCAGATAAAGGAGATGATCTGCCTAAAGAAAAATCGTACAGGTTTACTATTACAGTGAATGGTGCTGTTGCATCAGACAGGGCGCAGTTCCTGATCGTTGGAGGCAGTCCTGGCGGAGAACCAACTATGTGGAAAGTGAACGGCGTTACAAGGAATAACGAACAGGGAGTAGGTTTTAACACCGTTGACTTTGCAGGAAGTATAAAAACCTATGTAATAGAATCTGTCAAACCTTTAACCCATGCACAGGTTTCTGTGCAATTCATCAATTTTGATGCCCCCTTTACCTATAGTTATAAAGCAGAGGTAAACAATTCCGCAAAACACGATCAGAAAGATATTGTTGTTGTCGAAGGGGCACCTTTTTCAACAACCTATACCTATTAGTTTTGGTTGCAATTTTTCTCATGTGTCATGTGTATGGGGGGCTTTTGCCCCCTTACACTTTTATAAAATTCGGTACAAAAAATCGGATACAGTTTTTTGTCCTCCTTTTACTTATATAACAAATTCCTTTAAACCTGCCAGGTGATGTTGTATTCCTTCCAATACTCCCGCAGCTATCCTGTTTTTAGCAAAGTAAATAGATTTGTATTTTTTCAGTTCTTCCAACTCGGGACTATAATTTGATACTACTATAGCTTTTGTTTTTCCACTCAGCATATCCTTATCATTACCTCCATTGCCGGCTGTTATAATTTGGTGTAAAGGCTGGTTCCACTTATAACTCAGGTAACGGACAGCACTTCCCTTACTCGCCCTGAAGGGTAAGAGGTCAAGGAACTTATTATCGGTAAGTAATATTTTCGCCCTGAATTTGTTATCATCTAAAAACTTGTAGAGGTCTGAAAGATCATTTTCATTGAAATAATCTTCCACATAATAACTCAGTTTAAAAGGCCATTGTGCATCTTCCTCCTGTAAACGAATACCCGGAAAACGTTTTAACGCTTCCAGCAACTCTTCCCTTTTCCACTGGTTATCAATATGGCTTTCCCAACCCTTATCCGGTATCAATTTATCAGTATAATATATTTCAGTTCCAGCCGAGCAGATCAGCATATCCGGAAAAGGCAGGTTATATTTTTCAATGGCCTGTTCGGTGATGATCCTGTTACGGCCGCTGGCCAAACCAAATACTACCTGCGCCTGGTTGTCCCTTATCCATTTGGTAAAGGCTTCCAGCCCTTCTGTATCGGCTCCATCAACGAGTGTACCATCCAGGTCAGTGATAACGAATAGTCTGGCATTCGCCAGTTTTTTACCATACGCCGTTTTATTGACAAAGTTTAGCGCTGTATTATTTTTCTGGCGGAACAGGTCATTGATGATCGTTATATATTTATCGGCGAAGGAGGTCCAGGAATATAATTCGGTAGCAGCTACTACTCCATTGCCGGAATACTTTTCCCAAAGTGCCTGGTCGGCAATAATCTTTTTCAACGCAGCAGCAATGGCTTCAGGATCTTCCACATCAACCAGTAATCCATTATCACATTGCTCCAGTATTTCTTTAGGTCCACCGGTAGGTGATGCAACCACCGGTAAGCCGCAGGCCGCTGCCTCAACAATGGTTAAACCAAAATTCTCACCCGGCGTGGCGTTGACAAATACACCTTTTTTACGGGCAGCCAAACGGTATATTTCAGGCACATCCAGTTTGGGATCATTTTTTTTGGGTATGGCCATTTTGCCATAGAGATCATACTTATCCAGCAACAACAACAGGTTTGTCAGGATATCTTTTTCATCATCGGGCATTACCGCAATATCTTTTCTCACACCGGCAAAGATGGCCAGGTTAGCCATAGCCTGCAGCTCTTTATCCTGCCCGTAAGATTGAATAATGGTTTCAAAGTTTTTTCTTTTATCGGCCCGCCCGATAGACAATATCAATGGCTTATTGGGATTAAATAAGAAACGTTCCATTTCTGAATTAACCTTATACAATGTCTGCTCCTGCTCTACCGACATGGTAAAGGAAGGCATATCCAGCCTGTAAAACGGGTAAAAAATATCTGTACTTACACCCGGCGGAATGACATGAAATTTACCATACCGGTAATTATTATAACGTGTGTACTGGCTTTCAATAATATGCTGCGTGCTCGCCACAATGGCATCGGCTGTTTTCAGCACCATCTCTTCCACTTCAATACGTTTTTCCATATTGAATTTCTCATCGATCTTTTCTTCGGATAAACCTTCCTGTAACAGCAATTCTTTTTTATTGCGGCCCAGTGAATGACTGGTTGCCAGGAAAGGAATACCAAATATCTCGCTGATCTGGCTGGCCAGGTAATTACCATCGGCATAGTGACCATGTACTACATCGGGAACATCGGCATCGCGTTCAATAAAGTGGAGGGTTTTATCAATGAACTCATCAAGATGATCCCACAATGTTTCTTTTTTCCTGTACGTATTGCCACCACAACTGATCCGGATGATGCGGGCTTTATCATTCACCTTTTCTATTTCCTCTTCATACGAGGGAGCTACTCTCTTATCGCTGATCCTTCGGGTAAAGAGGTCAACCTTTCTTATCTGTGGATGCTTTGAAAGATTATCTAACATTTCCAGGAGGTATTTTACTTGTCCTCCTGTATCCGGATCTCTTCCAATTTCGGGTTCGTTAAATCTTATTAATCCATGGGGGCTGTATAACTGTACATAATATTCTTCCATCCCTTTCCTTTTTGTTAACTTCGTAAAGGTAACCAAAACTCTTCTGTATGAGGTCATATACTATTCATTAACTGAAAAAGAAGATTATGTATTCGGGTTCAGGTTTCAGCGATTGGGAGATCGGCGATATCACAGTTATCATACACAATGGTGTTTATCATTTATTTCATCTCATTATTCCTAATCACGATTATATCGCACATGCGGTTTCTGAAGATGGTATTTCATGGAAACGGGTGAATAATGCCTTGTTCGTAGGACATCCCGGCGAATGGGATGATGATATGTTATGGACCATGCATGTGGTACAGGAAGAAGATATATTTGGCATGTATTATACAGGTCTTCAGCGTAAAGACCGTGGCGTTATTTCCCGGGTAGGTTATGCTATATCAAATGACCTTATTGACTGGACAAAGATCAATAAGAAAGGCTACCCTATTCAACCCGATGATCATTATTATGAAGCATACGAAAAAAATCCGCGCAAATGGATCAGCTTCCGTGACCCCTATAAGTTTGAACATAAGGGCGAAAGTTATTTACTCATCGCAGCCCGCAGTGTAACGGGACCTGTATCCCGCAGGGGTTGTGTAGGCCTGGTTAAAATCACCAATGATATTATTGAATACCTCCCGCCTTTATTATACCCTTTGGTATATGATGATATTGAATGCCCCTGTGTATTTGAATTGAACGGCAGGTTCTATTTACTCGGCTCTATCAGGGAAGATATTAAAGTAAGGTACTGGTTTGCTCCCGAATTCATGGGTGAGTATCACTCTTTTCACGAAGATGTATTGTTGCCTCCTGGCAATTATGCCGCAAGAGTAGTACAGGATGGAGATCATTTACTGGTGTATAATTTTTTCTATGCCTTTGGCGAGATCAATGCACTAAGGGTATTACCGCCACCCAAACAGTTGAGTACTGATGACCGGGGACGTTTAATTTTAAAGAGTTATTACCGCTGGGATGAGATGATCATCAGATCATACAAACAACCCGAGTTTGACAACTTTATCCCCTTATTAAACAACCCGACCGCTTTTTTTACTGTAGAAGAAGAAAAATTATTTTGCGGATCAAGAAGCGGGTATGAGATCTTTTGTTTTCAAAAACCTTCGGACTCCTTTAAATGGGAAGGCATATTAACAGTGGAGGGTATGGGAAAACTGGGGCTTGTTTGCGATATGGATGAGGAAGGCAATGGTTATTTTATTTCCTTTGACATTACCCATGGCAGTACCAATATCAGGACCTGGGGTTTTAATCCAAAGGATAACCGTAATAATTTTATATTCAATAATATCCAGACGGCCTTTTTTAATATGACAACGACAGACTCGCTGCATTTTAGTCTGATCCGTTATGGCAATTATTTTGAGCTTTCGGTTAACGGTGTGGTAAAACTGACCCTTATGGATTATTCCTTTTCAGGAAAAGGTGTGGGCCTTTATTCCGCTTCATCAGTAATATCCCTGCAAAGTTCTTTACTACACAGTCTGCCTGACCCTGAAGAAGAGTATGTAAAGCCGGAAGAAACACCCCTTTAATATTATTCAATAACAGGGACGGAAGGCCGGCTACACTTCCTCTTTTAACAGTGGCAGTTGTACAAAGAATGTGGTACCAACATTTTCTGTAGTGGTAAACCATATATCTCCATGCGCCTGCTCCACAATACCTTTACACATAGCAAGGCCCAGACCTGTGCCCGAGGTTTTAGTGGTAAAGTTGGGCGTGAAGATATTTGCCTGGAATTCCTTGGGAATACCGGCGCCATTATCCGCAATGCTGATCAGTATAGCGGTTTCGCTGAGGCTTTCTGATATAGTAATGGTAGCATCTTCCTTCTGTCCAAGCGCATCAATCGCATTGATCATCAGGTTGGTAAACAAACGGTTCATCTGTGTTCTGTCGGCCGCTATATATACCGGCTGCGGAACAGGTTTCCAGTGAATAGTAACAGCGTTGTTAGCACTGTGCAGATCGATCTGTTTTTTTATTTTATCATGCACGTCAAACACTTCCACTTTTACATTGCCGATATTTGCGAACTGGGAGAAATCCGATGCGATTTTTGACAAGTGATCGATCTGCTCTACCAATGTATTCGCTACGTTCTGTGATAATTTCGCCACATCGGGGTGATTACTGTTGATAGCTTTTTGCAGGTATTGCAGGCTGAGTTTCATGGGAGTAAGCGGGTTTTTAATTTCATGCGCCACCTGCCTGGCCATTTCACGCCATGCCCCTTCCCTTTCCGATTTTGCCAGCGCTGTAGCGCTCTCATCCAGCTTGCCCACCATGGTATTATATTCGCTTACCAGTTGTCCTATTTCATCGTTCCGCGGCCAGTCGATCTTTTCATTGTTCTTACTCAGGTTCACTTCCCGCATTTTTAAACTGATCAGGGAGAAGGAACGGGTGATCCTGTTGGTAATAATAAGCGCAATAACACCCGCAATTAAAAAGATAAAGGCATTTAAAATAATGATAGTGATCAGGAAGTTGGATATCTCCTGTTTCAATTCCTGCTCCGAAGTAAAATAAGGAATGCCCAGGTAGGCATATACCAACCCATTCTGATCACGCACCGGCGCATACACACTCAGGTAAGAAAGACGGCCTATTTTTTCTTTCTGTACATGTTGTACATACCGCAATTTGCTTAAGTTATAAAACGCTACAGGATCAATTTTACTGCTCAATACGCCCTGTGTATACACTTCTTTTTGCGAGGATACTTTAAGATCGCCGCTGAGATCATATATATTCACATCCACCCCATGTATATCCGATACCTCCTCTAATATTTTCTCTACCCTTCCCTGCTCAGCTCCCAGCGAATCTTTTTCATCAGCTTCCGCACCTGTCAACAGGTTAGCCCCGATACCCATTTCCTGCTGCATCTGGTTGAGCATGATATTCATGGTACGGCTCAGTTTATCACTGTTATTTTTTTCATACCGGTTAATGAAGAAGGAAATGGTGGCCACACCGATAACCACGAAAGAAAAAAGACTGACAAAGATAAAAGTGTTATGTACCTGGTTACGTATGCTGACATAAAACACAGACCGCAGCTCCCTTACCTTATAGCCATATTTAAACAGTATGGATAACAGTTTTACAATAGCCACCAGTAACAGGAAGGCACAAAATAAGTAAGAGAATAAACTGATCGATTCAATGAGGGTATCGCGTTTACGCACCATCACCGCTACTTTTTCATTGCTGGCACGATACCATAATTCATCATAATCGCCATTAGGCCTGGTTACAAACTGGTCCTTAGGCACCTGGTCCTGCGACAACCAGGTAGGAAAAGGATATTTGCCCGTAGAGGTCATTAACCGGCCTGCATTATACACTGCATAGGAATAGATGGGCGAACTTTCAGGATCATTTTTCTTGAACTGACGGAACAGTTCAGGAAAAAGCGCATCACTGCTGTATTTTTTAGGTATGGATACAAAAAAGAAAGAACCCATCCTGCTGCCAGCCGAATCCCTGATCACCCTTTCGGTTATATACGCATATTTATCAAAAGAGGTTTCGTAATAAAACAGGTCGCTGATACCTGTAGGACGTGACTGCACTTTAATGATGGTGCTCAGGTCATTATAGGTGCTGGACTCGGTATTATTAACAGGATTATTAAGCGAGTCGTATACAAAAAGATTGGTAGTGAATTTGTCGCGGTAACCGGAGTAACTGGAATTAATGATACTGTCCCTTATTTCACGGTTATCCGCCGAATCGGAAAAACGGTGAAAATTATGACTTAAAAAATCATTGTCCAGGTAAGCAATGGCAATGCTCATCAGGTTTTCACTGGACGGGTCATATTGCTCGGCAATTTTCTGGATATAGAATTTCCGCCTGGCCCATTCGGCATTTTTATTCTCATGTAACATGATCACCGAAATGGAGGTACAGAATACAAATATCCAGAAAAGGATGCCGGCTATATTAAAACGTATCCGGTATAATATGAGTCCGTCACGGCTTACCAGCCAGGTATAGCCAATAAGCCAGAGTAATACCGGTAAATAAAATAATACATCCTTATTGCTGGAGTTGAATGTCAGGTATATTAAGCCGGAAAAACCAATGGCCATGTAGATAAGAAAGGTACGGCCTTTGAATACCACGATCATTGCCCGGAATAACAACTGCGTAAAATAATAATAAGATAAGGAAAGATTGGCCAGCACCAGGAAGCCGAAGCCTGTATAAATGGTTAAACTGAAAAAATCGGTTACGTCAAAAGATATCTTGGAATCGGCTACAATACTGCGAATGGTGGCAGCAATAAAAAAAGTAGAGGCAATAAGCGAGGCCAGGCATATTATTCCTATGGCCCATGTCTTCCTTTTTTTCCACCCGGAGAAATTGATGGGGCGTTGCTGCAGCTTGAACCAGCTGTAAATAATGATCCAGGAAAAGATGGTAGTATTGATCAGCAGGTCGCCTAAAGAACGTTGAATAACATTTGAACCGTAAATAGCCGGGTCAAATAATTCATATTGCCTCAAATTAAAAAAATCGGGATACAGGTAGCAGATGGCCCTTAAACCGATCAGCGTTATTGCCACTACACTGATACCTGCCCAGGGCGATCTTGCATTGGAAAGCCGGTCGGCATTTGCCTGCATGGCCAGCAATAATAAAAACAGGCCGCACAGCCTCAATAAAATAGTGATCCAGTTGGTCTTTAATATATTATCCGCTGCCTTTTTATCCAGGTAAAATAATGTTTTACCGGCTTCTGTTTTTACGGGGTAGTCAGTGGCTTTATCTGCAATAGCGATCCTGTTTTCGGCCGTAGCGTTAAAGGCGAACTCATGCGGTAAATAATCGGTCTGTATAAAAAAAGACGACCGCACCAATACCATACCGTATGCCGTTACCCCGGGCAGCGTCGGGACCGGCTTTTTAATAACATAATACTCCCCGTTGGTGAGCTTATAAAAATATTCGCCGTTCTCTTCGTCCAGTACTTCCTGGGGGGGTAATATTTTCTGGGTGCTCCAGTATAAGAGGTTGGGTTCATAAGGCGCTTCCTTGTACAGGAAAACACTGAGATTAGTATAGGCCGTTTCCTCAATATCCTTTAAGTTATTGGTATGCAGGGCCAGTTTACGTAACAAGTTAGTATCACTCAGGAAGTGATCAAACCTTTTACTTTCTCTTTTTAAGTATTGCTCAGCCTGGGCAATATCACCGATAATAGCAGGTTTACTGAAATATATTTTCTCGGTAATAAAGGATGCGGCAAAAAATGCCAATGCCACTATTACCAATGTATACCTGGATAACATGTTGTTTTTGTTACGCGCCACCGGCCTTTTGTTTTTTTATTGTAGTCCATAATTCGTCCATCTCCTCCAGGCTCATCTCACTCAAAACTTTGCCCTTACCAGTTGCCAGCAGCTCCATCTTTGTAAATCGGTCAATAAACTTCCTATTGGTTAGTTCCAGCGCAGTTTCCGCATCCACCCGCAAAAACCGTGCATAATTGATCAGGGAGAACATTAAATCCCCAAATTCTGCTTCAATAGCCGCCTGATCACCGGCTGTAATCGCTTCCTGCATCTCCCCTATCTCTTCTTCTACCTTCTCCCAAACCTGCTCCTTCTCTTCCCACTCAAAGCCTACCTGGCGGGCTTTTTCCTGTAAACGGATGGCTTTTACCGTGGCCGGTAAGCTGGCCGGAACCCCGCCCAGTACTGATTTTTTCCCTTCCTGCAGTTTGATCTTTTCCCAGTTTTTCTTTACATCCTCCTCGTTCTCCACTTTTACATCCCCGTAAATATGCGGATGCCTCCTGATCAGTTTTTCGCAAACCCCGTCAATCACCTCATCTATGGTGAACTTATTCTGTTCAGCCCCTATTTTGGCATAAAAAACAATATGTAACAGGATATCTCCCAGCTCCTCTTTTATCCCCTGCCAGTCATTGTTGGTAATGGCATCTGCCAGTTCATAGGTTTCTTCAATGGTCAGGCTGCGCAGGGTTTGTTCGGTCTGTTTCCTGTCCCAGGGACATTTCTCCCGCAATTCGTCCATAATTGTGAGTAACCGTTGTAAACCGTTTTTGCTGGTAGTTTGCATAATGTAATTGCTTAAAAGGTAGTCCCCGGATAAGATATAAAATGCCGTACAGAACTATTTATAAAATAATAGTACAAATATACACGACCCGGGCGCTTTTTACGTTTACTGCATAAATGATATAAATTTGCCAATTAAACCCCTGTTCATGAAGTATTTGTTTTTGTTTATTGTGTTCCTTTATCAGCAAAATACCTTTGGCCAGTATTATTATCGTGACATTGTTACCACAGGGGAAAATAATGTGGCCATAGCTTCACTGTTCAACAATAAAGTCACCAATATCACCGCTACGGAGTACAATAACCGGGGGCAAAAAAACACCGATTTTAACGATTGGCAGGATATTAACCACCGTGACCGTATCATCAGGCAAACCACCCGTGACCGCCTGACCAAAACAACCGTTTATACCCGCGTGGATGAACAATTCCGTGTTGTAGATATTGCCGATACGTCGGGGGGAATTATCAATAATATACAATACAGGTACAATAATAAAAACCAGGTTACTGCTATTACCAAACATATATTTGAACCCGCCCTCAACACCAACCAGACCGAAGTATTTACCTGGGAATATGCCAGCGATGGTTTACCACTGACCATGAAACGTATCATCAATAAAACCGATACAACCGAATACAGGTTTGCCCGTGATGAACAGGGCAATATAGGCGAAGAAAGACAATACCGTCTGAACCTCCCTTTTGGTCAGCCGCTGTATTATTATTATGATGATAAAAACCGTTTAACCGATATTGTACGATACAATACCCGCATTAAAATGCTGATGCCCGAACTGATGTTTGAATACGATGAAAACAACCGGGTGATCCAAAAAACGCAGGTGGTAAGCAGTGTGACCAGGGATTATATTATCTGGCGTTATATATTTAATAATGCCGGCCTGAAAACAAAGGAAGTATTGTTTGATAAGAACAAAGACCAGACAGGCCGTATTGATTACCAGTACCAGTTTGCGGAATAATGGTCATGTTACCGGCTGCAGTACCTGATGCTCCCTGGCGGAAGCCTGGTTGTGCTAAGTCTCAATAGTATTATTACGGGCCGCACACTTGTACTGCATAGCAGCTACCAGCAGGAAGAGGCCGGGAAACCGGAAAGACAAGAACGGTTCTTTGAACCTTGAACCTCTTTAACTTCTTGAACCTTTTGAACCCCGGGAACTCCTGGAACCGGTTAACCTTTGTTAATTAAAAGGTCAGTTTTTCGTCATTGTTGGTAAACAGTTATGTTGTTTGTACAAGCACTATTACCTTCGGTAAATTATAAAGTTGCCCGGTCAAAGTTTTCCATAACCGCTCAACCACTGTTATTTTAAATTTAACAATTAATACGTTCCCTGTAAAACTATGCCTGTTAACTTCACGCCTTATTATACCAAAATCATGAGCAGATCATTAGTTCTTTTGCTTTTACTGGGCATCAGCTTCCAGATCCGGGCCCAGCAAAAGTTCACCATCAGTGGTACCATCACCTCCAAAGGAAAAGGTGAAACGATCATCGGGGCTTCTATCATAGCCGGCCAATTCGGTACCAACAGTAACGAATATGGTTTTTACTCCCTAACCCTGCCCGAAGGAAAATACAAGGTCATTTTTTCGGCTGTAGGTTTACAATCGCAGGAAAAAGAAATAACCCTTACCCGGGATCAGAAACTGAACATAGCCCTGGATGATGAAGTAAAAGACCTGGAAGATGTAGTAGTAACCGCTACCAGCCGGGGCCGCAGCCTTACCAATGCCCAGATGGGTGTGGAGAGGTTGTCTACCAAGGAAATTAAAAACATCCCGGTATTATTCGGGGAAAGGGACATTTTAAAAACGGTACAGTTATTACCCGGTATCAAATCGGCCGGCGATGGTAACAGCGGCTTCTTTGTCCGTGGTGGTGCAGCCGATCAAAACCTGATATTACTGGACGAAGCGCCGGTTTACAACGCATCACACCTGCTGGGCTTTTTCTCTACTTTCAATTCAGATGCCATTAAAGATATGACGGTGTACAAAGGAGCCATGCCTGCGCAGTATGGCGGACGCCTGTCATCTGTATTGGATATTAAGATGAACGATGGTAATAACCAGGATTATAATGTAAGCGGCGGACTGGGTTTAATATCTGCCAAATTAAATGTGGAAGGTCCCTTGCAAAAAGATAAATCTTCTTTTTTGCTTACCGGCAGAAGAACCTATGCCGATATGTTCTTAAAACTGTCCAGTGATTCCAATATCAATAACAACAAATTGTTCTTCTACGACTTTAATGCCAAGTTAAACTACCAGTTGGGTGAAAAGGACAAGATATACCTTTCCGGTTACTTTGGTAAAGACGTATTAGGTGTAGGTGAAACCTTCGGACTGGATTGGGGTAATACAACTGCTACCTTACGCTGGAACCATATTTACAATAACAAACTCTTCTCTAACACCTCCGTTATATACAGTAACTATAACTACAATATTAATATCAGGAGCGGCGCCAACAAGTTTGATATTTTTTCGCAGATCAGGGACTGGAACCTGAAACATGAGTTCCAGTGGTTTGCCGGCAATAAAAACAATGTACGGATAGGTCTCAATACTATCTTCCACAATATCCTGCCGGGCAGGGTAACGGCTGATGCCAATTCCGGCATCAATTCCTCTTCTTTACAAAAAAGATATTCCTGGGAAAATGCCCTGTACATAACTGATACCTGGAAGATGACGCCCAAATTAAATGTAACCTATGGCCTGCGTATGTCGGCATTCAGTATTTTGGGCAAAGGAGATTTTTACAATATAGATGCCGATGGCAAAGTGACCGATACACTTAGTTATGGCCGTGGCGAATTTGTAAAAACCTATTATAATCCCGAACCACGTGTAGCTTTCAGTTATATCCTTAATCCGCGTACTTCCGTAAAAGCCTCTTATGTACGTAACACACAAAGCTTACACCTTATTTCCAACTCCACTTCCTCCAATCCAACGGACAAGTGGATCGCCAGCACGAATATTATCAAACCAGAAATATCCGACCAGGTATCGGTGGGGTATTACCAGGACCTGATCAAAGGCCAACTGGAACTTACGGTGGAAGCCTACTATAAAGACATGAAAAACCAGATCGATTACCGTGACGGTGCCGATGTATTCAGTAACAGCGATGCCATTGAATCGCAATTGCTGTTTGGTAAAGGACGTGCTTATGGTTTAGAATGGTTATTGAAAAAAACCAGCGGTAAGTTTACCGGCTGGTTAAGCTATACCTTATCCAAAACAGAAAAAAACATCCCGGGTATCAACAATAACCAATGGTATAATGCCCGCCAGGACCGCACCCATGATGTAGCCATCGTAGGCTCTTACCAGCTCAATAAAAAATGGGTACTATCTGCTACCTGGGTATATTATACCGGCGATGCGGTTACCTTCCCTGCCGGTAAATACCGCATCAATGATCAAACCATATTTTATTACACCGAACGTAATGGTTACCGCATGCCGGATTACCACCGTTTGGATATCGGTGCTACCTGGACATTGAAAGCCAAAAAGAACAGGTTATCTGAACTCAGCTTTAGCCTGTTCAATGCCTATGGCAGGGAGAATGCCTATACCATTAATTTCAGGGATAACGAGAACGATCCTACCAAAACGGAGGCCGTGCAATATGCCCTGTTCAAGTTCATTCCTTCCATTTCTTACAACTTCAAATTTTAGTACCATGAGCCTGTATAACGCTACAACAATAATCAGAAAGCCATGGATCTACCTCCTGGCAATGGTCAGTATTGCTTCTTTTACCTCCTGTGAAAAAGTGATCGATCTTAATTTAAACACCGCTGAAAAAAAATACGTTATTGAAGCCAACCTCACCAATAAGGCCGGCGGCTGCGTGGTCTTACTATCGCAAACCAAAGATTTTGACGAGGATAACACTTTCCCCGGTATCAGCGGTGCCACCATTACCATCACTACCAACGGTACTACCGTTACACCTTTAACCGAGACAAGTACACCCGGTCAATACACTGCCCCGGCGCTGATAGGGGCAACCGGCAATAACTACGAACTTAAAGTAACGGTGGCCGGCCAAACCTTTACAGCGAATAGCACGATGGCGCAGCCGGTTTTAATAGATACCATCTTTGCAAAAGATGAAACGCTGTTCGGTGAAACAAGAAAGATCGTGACCGTGGTACATCCTGACCCTGTAGGCCTGGGTAATAATTACCGGTATATACAATATTTTAATGGGAATAAGATCAGTGGTAACCTGATACGGAATGATGACTATAGTGATGGTAGAATCACCGAATCCAGCCTGTTTTATTTCAGCGATGATGGAGATGAAGATGCACCTGAATTAAAAAGCGGTGACCATGTACGGGTAGAAATGCTGAGCATCACCCCCGATATATATAAATACTGGTTTAGTCTTGACCGCAGTGCTACCGGCGGCAGTGGCCAGGCCACACCGGCAAACCCGGTAACCAATATCAAAGGCGGCGCATTGGGTTATTTCAGTGTACATGGTATTGATACAAAAACAATGATCGTTCCTTAATATTCAGGCCTGGTACTAACCGGCAAAAGCTATTATTAAAAAAGGCTTATACATGGTATAAGCCTTTTTTAATGTTGTGTTACGGCCTGTTTCCTCTTCCGCCTCCACTGTTACCACCGCCACCGCGATTACCGCCACCCGGCCTCATGCCCTCTCCCCTTCTGCCGGGGTTATTGCCATTTCCGCTACCGGTAAATTTCTGTATTCGGAAATTCAGCGTCAGCAAAAAGTAACGGGCCAGGCGATTGGTACGGCTATCGGTAGTAATATCGCCGTTGATGGTGCGGCGGATATCGGCATTCTCATTTAACAGGTCAAATGCCTGGAAACGGATGGCCGCCATTTGCCGTTTAAGAAAACGGTATTCTGCCGAAAGGTTAATGATTAACGGATTGGCATTGACGTTCCCCTGTAAACCAAAGTTCATCATCTTGGAAACATCGTACCCGAATATCCATTGTTTTTTAATATAGTTTTTGCCACTTAATCCCAACTGTAAAGTTTCGTTATCGCTTACCCTTTTACCCCCGGTATCATAACGGGTAATGATCTGCTGAAAAGAGTAGCTTACATTCGCAGCAACATCAATAATGCCTTCCAGGTCTAAACGAAAACTGGTCCGGGGCGATAAACGCCAGGTATTACCGTTATTACGCATGCCATCTACAAATGTGATATTGTTACTGAAATTACCATTTACACCCAGGGTTACCGAATATTTCCTGTTATTAAATGGTTTGGTATAACCAGCATTACCGCCCAGGTTATAAAAGCCATTGGTATTGATATAAGAGGTAGTACGTCCCGTACCCACTTTATTGTTTACCCTGCTGGATACAATTTTATCCTGGGTCTGGTCAAAATTCAGGTTGGCAAAAAGTGAGGTACCCGCCTTGTTATCAAACTTATTATAGTTTAAACCGAACCGGGAAGTAAACTCGGCCTGGAGATTGGGGTTACCTACCGATACATTGTTTAAATTGGAACTATCGTATACAGGTTGCAGCTGGTTAAAACCCGGTTCACGGCTCGATCCGTCATAAGTTACCGTTAAGCTGTGGCTGCGTGCAAAGTTATAAACAAACCTGGCCGTGGGTATCCAGTTCAGGTTTTTATAACTGGTAGCAATATCCTTACCTACCGACTGACCGGTCAATATACTTGGCTGCACTACCAGCCCCACAGTATAATTATATTTTGTTTCCCTGCCCTTAAAATTAATACCGGCACGGTGCGTGGTAAATTTATAATCGAAATAATTGGTCTGCGCAATATTCGTAGTGGCTTCATTGGTAAAAGGATCAATATCATCTACCTCCCGTACATTCTCGGTATTGGATTGATTCCAGCGGTAGCTCAGCTCCAGGAACATGGTTTTACGCTTATTAACCGGTTCGTTGTATGACAGGTTGATATTGGTAGTGGTGTTCTTATTTTCTGTAAAGATGCGTTGTGACTGGAGCGTATCCATCTGCCTGATGATATTGCCGCTGGAATCATAATCGATATTATGATAGTCATTCAGACTTTCCCTGTTCTGTTCACTGTAAGAGATATTAACCCCGGTTGAAATATTAATACTGCGACCTTTTTTACGAAAAGCGTGATGGTACATTATATTACCACCGCCGTTTGGTGCAGTGGAGTTGCCGGAGGACTGGAATATATTATCGGTATGGTAAAGCGTTCTCCTGATCTGGGAAGTACCTGCACTTTCCGAGGAGGAGTTTGACAATGATAAATAGGGAGTGAATTTAAAATAATTCGCAGAATCCATACGGTATTCTATATCCGCTGTTATACGGTGGTTGTAACTGGAATTATGACTTCTGTTCTGGCTGTTCGTGGTGATGACATTAGAGGGGTTCAGATCCTGCCTGTACGAACTGCTTTCCGCATTCAGGTGCCGGGCCGAAAAACTATAACTTCCGTTGATCGTAACTTTTTTACCAATATTGCTCCGGTAATTCAACCCTGCCGACTGCGATAACGTAATACCATTGCCGCCACCACCGCCACGGCTCTCATTCCCGAAGTTATTACCACCGCGGTTACCGCCACCCCGGCCACCTCCGTTAAAATTAAACAGATCGGCATTGGTGTTGTTAACCGAACCCAGGAAATTGATCTGGGTTTCATCACGGAATAAGTTGGCCGAAATGCCGGAACCAAAACGTCCCTTATCACCGGCCGAAGCACTGGCATTACCAAAGAAACCACGGTTCTTATTCTTCTGGATATTGATATTAATTATTTTTTCGGGTTCACCGGTTTTGATGCCGGTAAGATTGGCCTCATCGCCATAATCATCAATGATCTGTATATTCTCAATAATATCAGCAGGTAAATTCTTAGTGGCGGTTTGTACATCGCCGCCAAAGAAATCTTTTCCGTTCACCCGTACCCTGGACACCGGTTTTCCCTGGGCCGTAATGGCACCATCCTTTCCCACTTCCAGGCCGGGCATTTTTTTAATCGCGTCCTCTACCGGCGCACCTTCTTCTACTTTATAGGCCCTGGCATTGTATTCAATAGTATCTTCCTTTACTACTATGGGCTGTACGGAAGTCACTTCCACACCGGGCAGTAATGTCACATCTGTTTCCATTAACACAGAGTCCAGCCTGATACCGTCTGTGCCAATAGGTATTGTGTTCACTCTTTTTGTATAAGGAATATACCCCACCAGGCTGATCGTAATATCAACCGGGAATAATGGCGTAATACTCAATGCAAACTTTCCGTCTTTATCGGTAAACGCGAAAACACTATCCTTCGCATTCATCGCTTTAATAGTAGCACCGGAAAGTTTAGTACCGGCTGAATCAATGGCTATTCCCGTTATGTCTACCTTTTTTTGAGCAAAGAGGGTGAGGGATAACAGGAGGAAAGGCAGTATGAGTAGTTTGGTGGCTGACAAAATGTAGATTTTGAGTATTAGAAGCTGTTTATAAAAAATCCTTTCACAGGGACGGTTTAATTGCTAAAAAGTTTAAAAAGCGGGCTAAAATATGGCTATCCCTGAAGCCAGGAACCTTATTCACCGACACAACACTAACAGTTGGTAGCGTCCTGCACCTATTTTAAAATTCCCCTTTCCCCTTAAAATGTTAACGGTTTGCAAAAACAATCATCCTAATTGCATTTTCATTAACTTTACCCTACCAATTTAGTAGACTAATAAAATTTTATACGATGCAGCTTCTTCCCATTGACAGTATCTCGGGGATCAACAAAAAAGATTTTACCGAGCAGTATGTTAAGACCGGAACACCTGTTATTATAAAGGACTTTTTAAAAGACAGCCCGGCTTTACAATTATGGAACTATGATTATTTTAAAGAGCAGGCAGGCGACCTGATCGTATCGGTACATGGTCATGAAAATGCCCACCCCGATAAGGTCATCAGCCAGGCGGCTAAAAAGATGAAGTTTTCGGAATACCTGGATTATATACAGGCGGGTCCCACAGAAGCCAGGTTATTTCTTTTTAACCTGTTAACCGAAAGACCGGAATTCAAAAAACAGCTGGTCATTAACAGGGTTACCAGTAATATTTTATCATCACTACCCTTTATGTTCTTTGGAGGTGAGGGATCCAGCACCCGTTATCATTTTGATATCGATATCAGCCATGTATTTCTATCCCAATTTGAAGGGGCTAAAAAAGTATGGCTGTTCCCGCCGGAACAATCGGACCTTTTATACAAGCTCCCTTATAACTTTCACGGCATTGCCGATCTGAAAAATCCGGATTACGAAAAATTTCCGGCGTTAAAGTATTTGCACGGCTGGGAGTGTACCTTACATTTTGGTGATACCCTGTTTATGCCGGCTCATTACTGGCATTATATTCAATACGAAACACAGGGCTATTCAGTCAGCCACCGTGCTTTATCAAACTCTTATATACAGCGTTTACAGGGAGCACGTAATTTATTTATCACACGCCGGTTTGATAACCTGATGCGTATCTGGCGTAAGGATAAATGGTTCAATTATAAAAAACAGATCGCCATCAACCGTGCCGAAAAGGCGATCAAGAAGTTTGAGCATTGAGAAGCGCTATAAACAATATGAGCTGACCGGTAAACCGGCCAGCTCATTCTTACTCCCACATTCATCGTTCACTGTCACTCTATCCTGCGCTACACTTTTTCCGACGATGTTTCATTTCTGAATACCACCGTATTGTCAAACACATCGATCAATACAGGATAGGTTCTGTCCACATCACCTGCCAGTATTTTTTTACTCAGGCCATTTACAATTTCTTTCTGGATCAGTCTTTTTAAAGGCCTGGCCCCGAATTGCGGATCAAATCCCTGCTCCGCTAAAAATTCCAGTGCATAATCACTAAATTCAAGCTGTATACCATTTTTAGCTACCAGGTCACTTAACTGCCGCAATTGTATTTTTACAATAGCCTCGATTTGTTTTTTCCGTAAAGGCTGGAACATGATAATATCATCAACCCTGTTTAAGAACTCGGGACGAATGGTTTGACGCAATAAATTCATTACATCAGATTTTGCTTTTTCTGCTGCATCTTCCAGGTTGGCATCACTTACACCATCAAAAGCATCGGATATTAAATGACTACCGATATTACTGGTCATGATGATGATGGTATTTTTAAAGTTCACCACACGGCCTTTATTATCAGTTAAACGGCCGTCATCCAACACCTGCAGTAATACATTCCATACATCCGGGTGTGCTTTCTCAATCTCATCCAGCAACACTACGCTATAGGGTTTACGTCTTACAGCTTCGGTTAATTGTCCACCTTCATCATAACCCACATATCCCGGAGGTGCACCCACCAAACGGCTTACCGTATGTTTTTCCTGGTATTCACTCATGTCAATACGGGTCATCATACTTTCGTCGTTGAACAGGTATTCAGCCAGGGCTTTGGCCAGTTCGGTTTTACCCACACCGGTAGTTCCCAAAAATATGAACGAACCAATAGGTTTACGCGGATCATGCAGGCCCGCACGGCTACGGCGGATAGCATCAGCCAATGCCGTAATAGCTTCATCCTGCCCTACTACACGTTCATGCAGGTGAGCTTCCAGGTGTAACAGTTTTTCCTTATCGCTTTGTAACATTTTTGTTACAGGTATACCCGTTGCCTTGCCCACACTTTCTGCAATATCCTCTGCATCTACCTCTTCTTTCAGTAACCTTTTTTCGCTGATATCGTTCAGTCGCTGTGTTTCTGCAGTAATTAACTGCTCCTGTTCTTTTACTTTACCATACCTGATCTCCGCAACTTTTCCGTAATCACCTTCCCTCTCCGCTTTCTCCGCTTCCAGTTTTAATTGTTCGATGCTGGCTTTGGCATTCTGTATTTTATCCACGATCTCTTTTTCTTCAGCCCATTTGGCTTTGAATGTATCGCGCTGTACAGAAAGGTTAGCGATATCGGTATTCAACTGTTTTAATTTCGCTTCATCGTTCTCCCGTTTGATAGCTTCCCGTTCAATTTCCAGTTGACGGATCTGCCTTTCAAGGGTATCCAGCTCTTCCGGCATACTGTTCATTTCCAGCCTGAGCTTTGCTGCACTTTCATCTATCAGGTCAATTGCTTTATCCGGTAAAAAACGATCGGTAATATACCGGTCAGATAATTCAACTGCCGCAATAATAGCTTCATCTTTAATGCGCACGTGGTGGTGTGTTTCGTATTTATCTTTCAGACCACGTAAAATAGAAATAGCATCTTCCACTGAAGGCTCATCAATCAATACGCGTTGAAAACGCCGCTCCAGGGCCTTATCTTTTTCAAAGAATTTCTGGTACTCATTTAAAGTTGTGGCACCTACAGCCCTTAACTCACCACGGGCCAGGGCTGGTTTTAAAATATTGGCCGCATCCATAGCACCTTCACCGCCACCGGCGCCCACCAGTGTATGGATCTCATCGATAAACAAAATAATTTCACCGTCACTGCCGGTCACTTCTTTTACTACGGCTTTTAACCTTTCTTCAAATTCACCTTTATATTTTGCACCGGCTATCAATAATCCCATATCCAGTGCATAGATAATTTTTGACTTCAGGTTCTCCGGTACATCACCATTTACAATACGGTGTGCTATACCTTCGGCAATAGCGGTTTTACCTACACCGGGTTCACCAACCAGGATAGGGTTATTTTTAGTACGGCGTGATAATATATGAAGGGTACGGCGGATCTCTTCGTCACGGCCGATAACAGGGTCCAGTTTACCTTGTCTTGCCAGTTCATTTAAGTTCTTGGCATATTTATTCAAGGCATTAAACTCCTGCGACTGGGTTTGCGAAGTAACCGTCTCTCCTTTACGCAGGTCTTTGATCGCTGTTACCAAACCCGATTCGGTCAGGCCTGCTTCCTTTAATAATTTTGCCGCATTGTCATTTCCCTGCACAATGGCCAACAGTATATGCTCCGGGGTTACAAATTCATCATTGAATTGTTTTACCACGGCACCGGCACGCAATACCACATTATTGGCATCACGGCTGATCTGCTGTGCGGCATCACCCGAGGTTTTGGGTAACCGGGCAATACTGTCATCTAACTTACTATCCAGTAAGTTAATGGTAACATTGTTCTTTTTTAATAAATAGTCAACCGGCGAATCCTGTTGCTCCAGTAATGCTTTTAATATATGCTCTGTTTCAATATTAGGAGCTTGTGCATTAAAAGCAATTTGCTGCGCCTGTTGAAACGCTTCGGCTGCTTTGATGGTAAAATTTCCTAAGTTCATATTTTAATTTTTATTGTAGTTGGATAGTTTATTTATTACAGCATTTTTAATGCCTGATTTTCTTATTCAATTTTCCTGCTTACAGGTCACTCTTCAACAAAACTCTTCATACCGGTTCAATAACATTGCCTGTAAAACATACCCGCTATATTAATTAACAGGTCATGGTGATGAATATTAGCTTTTTAATATTATTTTAGTTGCCTGCCGGTAAGCAGGTTTTCTTTACTGGTACAGGTATATCAAATCACAATCCATATCAAAAAACAAGCAACTATGTCATATAAATTTCAATTTAACTGCCTGAAATTCAGTTTTATCGGAGCATTCCTGCTATTATTTCAGTTGGTAAACGCCCAATCGTTTAATGATAGTGAATTAAGCAGCCTGCTTACATCAAAACAAAAACAACTGGGTGGTAATTTTGTTGCTGTTATCACCAATGCCGATACCAGTATTTATAAAAAAGAAGCGGGTGATGTACATAGTACCAAAACCGTTTTACCCATAGGTGACTGCAGCCAGCTGATAACCGCCATGCTGGTGATGAAATTTGTGGAGGAAGGAAAAATATCCCTGGATGATAAAATAGCCACTTATATCCCTTCTTTTGCCCGTTACAATAAGAATTATATTACCATCCGTCACTGTTTATCACATTATACAGGCATTAAACAGGAAAAAGCCGGCTCCCGTTATGCTAAAAAGTTTAAGTCGCTGGAAGAACTGGCCGATCATTTTGCTTCGAGAGAGATTGATTATAATGCAGGTGAGGCTTTCAGCTATGGCCTGGCCGGGCCCAATATTGCGGGAAGAGTACTGGAAGTAGTAGGTAAACGAAAGTTTGAAGTACTGGTGAAGCAATATTTGTTGTCGCCGCTGGGTATGCGCCGCACCAACTTCAATAATACCGATTTTTCGGCCGTAAGACCGGCAGATGGCGCTAACAGTACTGCGGAAGATATGGCCATCCTGGTACGTGTATTACTCAATAAAGGAACGTATAAAGGCAAACAGGTATTGCGCAGTGAATCGGTAGACGAACTGTTTAAAATCCACACTACCAGCGGCGTAATTAAAATTGCCTCCAGGTTAACAGAAGGCATGCCCTATACTTTAGCCGGATGGGGCAATACCACTACCAATGACAGTGCCGCATCCATCAGTTTATTTGATTTTGAGGGTAATACCCTTACTATTGACATGTGCAAACAATACGGTTATGTGAGCCTTGTAAAAGAGCCACAACGACTGGAAGGCGCTATAGTAACAAAAGAGATCAAAGCGATCACCGATAAGGATTTTAAATCGCAATGTCCTTAAAAAGCTTTTTTCTCCTCCTCGTCTTTTACCAATACGATCCTTGTTCTGTCGGCCTGGTACACCGACTGATAAAAACTGACAAGTTCATTATAGGTTGCAGCGGGGTATAAGCCGCTGTCCAGTTGCATTTTCCGGTAATAAATGATCTTATCGGCCATTACTTTACAACTTACTGTATAGGTGCCGAATTTTGACTGAAGACTTACCTCTTTCGGCACCGATTCAGTTTTATAACCGGTGGGTATGGCAATGGTTACCGAATCAACATCCACATAAGACATGGAGAGGTAAACATCGTATTTACGCTTATCATTAGCCTGCGGCCGGCTGCCGGAGCGTGTGAGTATATTAGGCGTAATAAATAATCTTTTGCCGGTAATGGTGGCATAATTATAAACAGTAATATCCAGGGCCTCCTGTATAGCCGGTATCAATTGCTTTTCTATTTTGTAATCAAAATTATTTATATCGTAAGTACTTAAATTAAAGTTGTCATGCAGGTATTCCTTTACTTTATCTTTTGATAAACTGCTGATCATGGAATGTATATCATCCTGCTGCAGACCTGTGTAAAGATTCCTGGTTTTTATTTTTAAAGTAGCGTCCGGCAGCAGTGTAGCATCAATAACACGTACCTGCCTGTTATCCAAAGCCGCATAAGCAGGTGTACGTACCAAATGTCCTCCTTTTTCATTTACCAGTAAAGCATAACGGTTCCCGGTAAAGCTGCCCATATACCCGGCGGAGACATCCTGGCTGGTACATTCCAACCAGATAGTGTCTTTCTGCATCGGTACACATAAAATAACATGATTGAATTGTTGCGCCGGAAAATCATCGTATATCTTCCCTCCGCCATCACCGGCACGTATTAACGCATAATCCGATTTAATCCCTGCTTCCTTTAACAAAGCCAGCATAAAGTTGGTAAGTGCTTTACAATCGCCGTACTTTTTTTCCGCTACAAACCTGGCATCAAAGGGTTGCCAACCACCTATACCTAACTGGATACTGATATAACGGGAGTTATTTTGTAGATAATTGTATAATATTTTCACCTTTTCCTCCGGATCCGTGATGCCACCTACCAACTGGTGCACTTTTGTCTTTACATTATCCGGTAATTGATCGCGATTGGCAATCAACTGGTAAACAAATAACCCGAAGTCTTTCCAGGTATTCATATTGCCTTTGTATTTTTCCATTTCAAAAGCAGTAGGCCCCACTAACACCAATGGTGTAAAACTACTGATCTCGGGTGCATAAGGTTCTTTTACAAATGCGGGTAAATTTTCAGCTTGCCAGGTATAAAGCGTTTTTCCTTTTTCACTGGTAACGGCGGGCTTGCCCTCATAGTTATAGGTTTTATGCCTGAACTGGTAGGCGTCGGGGGTTGCGATACGAAAGATACTTTTTTGTACCGCTAAGTATTCCGCATCCTGGGGTCGCCAGGACGGGTAAAACATCGTACCGTTTTGTTTTACCTCTACAATGTATTCCACAGTATACGGATATACTTTGTAGTAAAAACTGTGTTGTTTAATGCGGTCATTATCCATTAAGCTACCTTCACTCACCCCACTCAGGTCCTGTATGTCTTTCTTTTTTAAACTTCTTATTTTTTTCCCGGAAGCATCGTACAGGTTTCCTTCCACCGAACGAATATCCCGGAAGCTGTTATAGTAATCAAAAAAACCGGAGAACTTATCACCGTTCTCATTTAATATAGTAACAACAAATGTTCTTTGCGAAATGGCCTCCCCCTCATTCACCAGGTTAAACCTCTCCTCTTCTAAGCGTATTACCGCATTGGCATTTGCCAGTAAGGCTGCCGGAATATTACTAACCGCGTAATCGCCGTTATTGGCAAACAGTACGGAGGTAAGCAAGGAGCAAACGAATACTGTTATTGTACTTATTTTTTTCATCAGCCGGTGTTATTTCTTTTTAAATACTATTTGTTCATTTTGTTTTTTAACCACAACATTAAAAAACTCCCGCAGCATTTCGTATTCATCAGGACTAAAATAAGTTCTTTTTATGGTCAGGCGTGCACGCAGGGAAATGGCATCCCCCGAAGCAGCAATACGATATTCAAAAACACCATCGCCCTCTTCATTTAATTTCAACATCATGGATTTTGGCAGCTCGTCTATCTTATATCCGTCAGGAATATCCATACGTAGCAAAAAGGTTTCATCCATACAGTATGGCATTTCCACCGGATAGAACCTTTCTGCAGATTTAAAAGGATTGGTTTTATAACCTTCGGCAAACAACGGGCTGAAATAAATGATATCCTCATCAAAACCTTTTAACCTAAGATCATATTTAATGCCCAACGGCTGATCGTAATTGGTTAAGGAATCTATTTTCTCTTCACTTAATTCCGTTTCAGCGGCGTATTCCTTTCTTATGTCAGCAAATACCTGGTCGCGGCCTTTGTTTTTTATTTTTCCACGGATCATTGCAGATTCAAACTGCCCGAGATTTTGTTGCAGGGTTCCTTTAAATCCGTTGTCTTTATCATAAATAAAAAACATGGAGGTCAGCTTTTTTTCATATAAAGAATCGGCGGAAAAATGTAAAGGGTCCGCTGATTTATTTACTACCCGCGCATGCCCGTTATAACAGCTATAATCAAGTTTACCGAAGCCGTAGTAGGGCTCACTGGCGTCTAAATAGTAGGATTTATCATCCAGCGTTACCTGCGCTATCACATAGTTTACCCTGTCCATTATCGGGTACATAGAATACATGGCCGAATTACCCCTTGTACTCATTAACACCGGGTCGGCCGTAATATCGGCTTTACGTAATAAGCAAACCAACAGCATATTCAACTCCGCAACGGTACCATTTCTTTTTTTCAATACGTCCCGCATGGATTGTTTTGGATAAATACTACCCCTGCTGCTACAAATAAAATTGTCTCTTACAAAACTGTATATCTTCCTGGCCTTATTCTCTTTTGAATCGCTTGTTAGTGTGATTGATTGTAAGGTTTCATTTAACCAGTTATTGTCTTTGCTTAAAACAGTACCAAAATCTTCATCCTCCAGTAATTGTTTGGTAGCATCAGGCCAGGAGCCCATAATTTTCTGGTATACCAACGGATCCCTTTTTTCTGCTAATTGAAATTCAATTTTTGCAATATGGTTGTCCAGCGTGGAAGTAAACGATTCTTCCTTTAAAGCCGGTACCTCCTTCATTACCCACCTGAAATCAGTAACACCGGAAGCAATATTGTATCGTTCGGTGCTCATACTGGTTCCCACATCTGTTACCGTATAATTTTCTCTCCGGTTCTTTTGATCTCTTATATGAAAAGGCTGGTATCCCTGGATCAATGTTACATAATAAAAAAACTGGGGCATGGAAACATTGTATTCGCTCCATAAACGGGGATAACTTCCCTGGAACTCCCATGGTTGCAGGTTAAATAAAAAATCAGAAGTGATCTGATATTCATATTCTATAATAGAGCCTTCTTTTACATTGGGAAAAGTGAATTTGTTCAACACGTGGTTTTTAGAAAGTTTATCTTTAAACACACCTGACTTGTTTTCCAGTTTGGTAGCCACTACTTTCCCATCTTCCAGGTTATAGGTAGTCGCCTTTAACTTATCCAGTTTTTCCTCGCTTTGCCCGTTTGTATAAAGCTGTATATTAACATTGGCAATATCATAACCGTTTTTATTCAGGATATGCATGCGTTTATATACTTTGAATTCGAGGGAAAACCAGCCTTTGGAATTACCTACCAGTTCCGTAGAACCAATATGAGCAATAACAACTGCATTTGCACTTGAGTCAATACTATAAATCTTGGTTTTAAAATCGTCGGGGGTTACTTTTCCGTATTTATGAGGCGACTTATCCTGCGCATAGGTACACAACGATAACAGTAACACGGAAGTTACTAACAAAAGGTGGCGGGTGAGCATGGCTTAACAGGTTTTGTAATTTTTCAAACCTAATTATTTTTTAGCAAAAAACATAGTACCTGCTTCATTTTTAATATTTTATAACGCAAACTATATAAGTACTACTTGTTTTAAGTACAACTATTTACATAGAACACCCTTACCTGGTTATCATATAAAGAAATAATAGAATAAATACAGTTAATGATCACGCAGTTTTCCCGTTACCCATCGCAATGCCGGAAGCATTAAGTAAATTTGCAGTAAATAAGCTTTTTGGGAGTAATTGAAAAAAATACACAACTGGTTAAACAGGCCGCAACACGTTGCGGTTTTGATTATTGCGGCATTGCCCAGGCCGGTTTTTTAGATGAGGACGCCCGTAAACTGGAAAGCTGGTTAAACAAAGGCATGCAGGGAAGTATGCACTATATGGAAAACCATTTTGATATGCGGGTTGACCCGACCAAACTGGTACCCGGCGCCAAATCGGTCATTACCTTTTTAAAGAATTACTATCCCTCCCAACTGCAGGAAGCTGACGCCCCCAAAATATCCAAATATGCATTTGGCGAAGATTATCATACTGTCATCAGGCAATCGCTCAATCAGTTACTGGCCATATTACATGAAGAGGTAGGCGCTATCAGCGGAAGAGGCTTTGTTGACTCTGCTCCGGTGTTAGAACGTACCTGGGCACAAAAAAGCGGCCTGGGCTGGGTAGGTAAAAACGGTAACCTGATCAATAAGCAAAGCGGCTCATTTTTCTTTATTGCCACTCTGATCACCGATCTGCCACTTATACCCGATGATCCCTTTGCCCGTGATTTCTGCGGCACCTGTACAAAATGTATTGACGCCTGCCCTACACAGGCCATATTACCCAATAAAGTAGTAAATGGCAGCCAGTGCATCTCTTATTTTACCATTGAATTAAAAGATGAGCTGATCCCCGAGCATATGCAGGGCCGGTTTGATAACTGGATGTTTGGCTGTGATACCTGCCAGGATGTTTGTCCCTGGAACCGTTTCAGTAAAGCCAATCAAGAAGAAGGGTTCAGACCTATACCTGAATTATTAAACCTCAGCACAAAGGAATGGGAGCATATGACCGAAGACAGCTTTAAAAAGATATTTAAACATTCGCCTTTGAAACGCAGTAAATACAAGGGTATCATGCGTAACCTTAAATTCATCAATACAACAGCATAAACTATTATTAACGTAACAGGCACCTTAATCTGATCCCTACCTGCCAGAAGTTTTTGTCATCGCTTTTTTCCTGTCCAATTTTATTAAGCCCGTAACTTACTACCGGACCTAACTGCCAAAGCCTGTTTTTATTGTTGGTTAAACCAATGGTCAGACCGGTATGTATAAAGAAATGTGTTTTAGTAAATGCCTGTTTATCCTCATGTAAGCTACCACCCAGGTAGGATGACATCACCAGTGCGTTGGTGCTCAGTAATTGACTGGCCGACATGCCCAGGTCCCAGCTAAAAGGCATATTTTCATTCCGGTTCAATATTAAATGATGGGTTACAGGAATATTAATGAAATGAAATTTATTGATATAATTTTTCATCTCGCTACCCGAGTAATAGGTACGCATGGTATTATTGCTGTTTACCGTTGTGGTACTATCCCCTACTTTGGTAGCGGTTGACAGGTATTGATAAGATACACCGAAGGATACAGCGCTCCTTTTGGTAAACTGTTTATACCCCGCTACACCGAACGAATGGGAGGTAGAAGCACGGTGAACATTCTGACTTTCCCATATAGCCGTGTTGTTCAGCAGGGGACTGGAAGCATTATAATACCCCATACTAGGGTTAGGGTTTGGACTATTGATCATATCCGTCTGTGCGGGCTTACTAAACGGCTCTTTCTTTTCCACCGAACCGGATACACCTGCCAGCACATCCACCCCCCAGTAAAAAGGATATTTTTGTTTGGCCTTTTGTATAACCGGCTCATGGGTGCTTACCCGTTGCGGGAACTTTGCAGGGTCCGGTAATAAAGCGTTCACCTGGTCCGTATCATTTAACCCGGCATAAATCCTGTCAGCAAACGCACCCGCATTTATTAAGCGGTACTGCTGTAAGGCTGCTGAATCATTATTTACAAACACCGTTGTATTTCCAGCATCCGTTACATCGCCCTTATTATCTGGTACGGCTATATTATTGTTATTATTATTGCTATGCGAAGTGTGGTGACTAACGGGCACCTGCTTTAATGTAGGCTGTTTAATTTTTTTGGTAACGGCCTGATCCTGGCGGACGTTCCTGGTAATAGTTACAGGCTGATGGATAACACCGGGAACAGCCGGATCTGACGGGATAGTTTTTATTTTTTCTTCCTGAGTAACGGTATTTACCGTTTCATGATCATTTTCCTTCACGACTGTATTAGCGGTTGCCGGGTCATTTGAACCAGGCACGGTGGTTACTGGTTTTGTATCGGCCAGTTCCTTATTATTCAGTCCGGATTGCATCCAAACCCCATATCCCCCGCCGGCACATAACAAGGCAGCAAGAAAAAACAGGAAGAACGTCCTTCTCCGTTTTTTTCTTTGCAAACCGGCTTCCAGTTTCTGCCATACCCCATCTGATGGCTTCATTTGTAACCGGGCCAGCCTTTGCTCCACCTCTTGTTCAAAATTATTTGCCGACATAAGTTAAGGTTTCATTATTCGCCAATCTTTCCTCCTGCAAGGTCTTTATCCAGCTTACCAATACAGCCCTGGCGCGGGCATATTGGGACCGGGATGTACTGTCACTGATCCCGAGTATCTGCCCTATTTCCACATGGGAATAGCCTTCCACGGCATGCAGGTTAAAAATAACCTGGTAACCCTGTGGTAACTGCCTGATCAGGCCGGCAATTTCCTTGGCTTCCATATTTATTTCGGGATTATCATTGGTTACAGGGTGCATGTACTCTTCGGTAAAGAACATTTCAGTCTGGTAACGCTTGTTCTTTTTTAAAAAGTTCAGGGCTGTTGTTACCATGATCCTCCTGATCCAGCCACCCAGCTCTCCTTCAAATTTAAACTGGCCTAACTTGTTATATACTTTTACAAACCCTTCCTGTAATACATCTTCGGCATCCGGTAACGAACGGGTATAACGAAAACATACGCCCAGCATAGTACCGGCGTATTTTTCGTACAACTCCCTTTGTGCACTTAATTTGCCTTTGAGGCAATCCGTTATTAGACGCTTATCATCTGTCATTCATTCACCAGATTGACAACGGGTGCTTTGCAACCGCTGCATTCCCGGTGCAACATAAGCACAAAAAAGGCCGAAACAAACTAAAATGTCCTGCACGAACATCCCAGCCTGTTTCAGCCTTATCTAAACAATTAATAATCAACTACTTTACTGTAAACCCAACCTTCAGGTCACCCCATAACAGGCTTACCGCACCATTTTTTTCTACTTTATAGGTAAGGGTTTCGGTAAAAGGTTTGTGCTTGCGGTCAGGTTGTACCGTTACACGCAGTGCATCTTCACTTTCCTTGTATTTATAAGCACCCCAGTCTTTCCATACTTTATTGAAAATCAGGGTCCAACTATCGCCATTGTCCAGTGTAAAGAAAGAATATTTACCGGCAGGCAGTTTTTTACCATTGATGGTTACATCCTTGTCCACTTCAAAAATGGTTGATTCGTTGGCACCGGCACGCCATACTTCCCCTTTTTTGGGTTCCAGCGATTCCCCTATTACCCGGCCTTTTACAGAGGGCTGACTGTAATCGATAGTAACGGTAGCACCACTGGCAATGGTAGCTTTTGCTACTGCCGGCGGGCTTTTTCTTTTAGATTTATCTTCATTCTGCGCCTGCGATACCAGCATGGTACACATGGCTAATGCCATAAAAAATACCGATTTCATGTTATTCAGATTTGAGGTTTATGATATTATTTGGTCTCTAAAAAGTTTTTCAAAGCGGCCAGGCCGTTCTCCAGCATAGAACCGTAACGGGCTTCAAACGAAAGACTGGAGAACTTCTCCCAGGGGTACCATTTCAGTTTAAAATCTATATACCATTGCACCGTTACCAGGTCCGAACCTTCATGACTGATCACCTGCCAGCCCATATTCATTTTTTGTGCATCCGGCTTATTAAAGGTAGCACTGATATGCGTGGCGCTGTCCTGTATCAATGCAATCTGCGATCCCCTTACTTCTGCAAAAGTTACTTTTCCGCCCTCTTCCAATGGCTTATTCAGGCTAAGGGTATCAAAGCCGGGATACCAGTTTTTCCAGTTACGGATATCATTCAGCTGCGCAATGATGGTGCCAGACTCCGCTTTAATATTTACCGCCCTTGATATCCGTATTTTGGAAGGGATAAAAAAAGTGATCGCTGTTACCAGCAGGAACAGGACTAAAAAACTGATCAGCGCTAATTTTATTACTTTCAAAACTCTAATTTTTAATCAACCTTTTTATAGAAACTGTAAACTATTTTCTTCTCAGTAGTATACAATAAACACATCACTCTTTCCCTTGTCAGCCATTACCCAATCACCAAATTAACCAATCATCAAATTAACCCTACTCCCACTTCATCACCTTATTCACCACCAGATAAACCACAGCTATCCATATACCCAATATGCCCAGCTCTTTCCAGCAGTCAAACAAATGCAGCCCATCGAACGATATTTTGCGCATGGCATTATTGAACTGCGTTAAGGGTAGCGCCTGGCAAAGGTCCTGCAACCATTTGGGAAATACTTCAATGGGGAAAAAAGTACCCGATAATAACATTTGCGGAAAGCCGAAAATATTTATCAGTAAAGGAATGATCGCATCCGATTTAGCCACACTGCTGATGATGAGGCCTACCCCCATTAACAGGAAAAGCATCACCAGGGTCAGCAGTAACATCTCAACAATCGTTACAACACCATGTACCAGGGTAAAGTTCAGAAAGAAATACCCGAAAAGTATCAATACCAGCACATTCACTACCTGAAAAAATAAACGGCTGGCCCCAATACCTATTAAAATATTGATCTTTTTCACCGGCGTGGCATAAAAACGTTTCAATACCAGTTGTTCCCGCAGGTTAAAAAAGGTAATAGCAATACCAAATAAAGTGGCAAATAAAATAGAAAAGCCGAGCTGGCCAGGTAAAATAAAATCTATACGCCTGTATTTCCGGCCTTCATATACCATGGGCTGTAAATGGTAATGCCGTTCGCTTATATGCGCTTCGTCCAGTTCTGTCTTCATGGCCAGGTAATCGAGTTGTTGTAATAACTCGCCTAAATTGCTGCCACTGGCCGAAGTAGCAATTACTTTTACTTTATAACTGTTAAACGAATCCACCGGCACTTTATCAATTTTCAGCATGGCGGTCAGGTTACCCCTTTCAATGGCATCCCGCATACGGGCAGTATCTTTCAAAGCGGATATCCTGATATATGGATTGGCTTTGATACTGTCAAATAAAGCATTAGTTGTATCACTGCCCGGTATAATGGCAATGGGCTGGCTGCCACCGCCACCATTACTGAAGGCGCCAAAGATTAAAATAAAAACAATGGGAAACAGTAAACTGAAAATAATAGAAGCGGGCTGTTTGAAAATGGCTTTAAAACTCGCCCTTGTGATCGCCCATAATGCCCTGAACTGACTGTAAGATTGTGCCATGTATTTGAGTTGGTACGCAAAAGTAAAGAAATTTAAGCGTCAGGCACGGCAATCCGGGATGGAGGCATACTTATAAAATACCCCGGCGGAAAGTGCTTCCACCCCATTAACAGGTTAATCACCTATTCTGAACCCGTTTTTTTCGGCATAGGCTTCCTGTTCTTTTATCACCTTTTGCAGCATATTACCCTCACCCTCGGAAAGAGTGGTCAGTTTTTTTACGTAGTCATCTATAACAGTATCAGAAGCTGTTTTACTTAAACTTTCAAAAGGCATAAACCCCTGTTCAATCATATAGCCCTGGAACACCAGGAATTCCACCATCGCCAGGCGCAGCCGTGCCGACCCTTTAAAGTCCTTCAATAAAAAATACTCCATCTTCTTACGCTCAATAAAAGCCTGTATCTCTTTACGCACAGGAGTCAGTTTTTCAAATTCCCGTTTTTCCTTCACCTCGCTGAATTTACTGCCCCATTTGCCCCCAAGCGTATACAAAGTATCCGTAACCGAACTTAAATAATCGTTGTAGTCAATGGCCGATTCAAATTGCTGGGCTCTTACGGACAGGGCAAATAACAGTAATACAATAATACCGGCTGATCTTAATGTCTTTAACATGGTGGAGATTTATAATAGTTAAAAATAATATTTACCGGCAGTATTACATAATGTACCACATTATTTTTCTGATCCTGTACGCTATTTTAACCAGTTTAAACCGCCTTGTACCTCTTTAGCGTTACACCCGCAACGGCATAGAGGCTCCATTTACAACAGCTGGGGAAAATTACCCGCATATAAGTGTATAACCCCAACAATATTTTGGCATTGCCCAAGGAACGACGATAACCCTTGTTGCAGCCGGCACCCAAAAACAAAACGCCCCGCAGTAAACTGTGGGGCGTTTATATCTAGTAACTACAATATTAATGATGCAATTTATTTATCCTATTTTATACCCGCGGTAATGAATACCACTATTAGTTTTAAACACTTAAAAACAGGTTGAGAAACTTTTTTCTTATAATTGACATCAGCACTTCTATCTGTTTATCCTTTTCTTTTAACTGTTCAGTCAGTGTTACAATAAGTTCATTTAATTCATGACTTTTATTTACTATATTATCACTATTTATATCGACTCTCAGATCACACTCATTTAAAACATGCTGAGGTGTTACTTTATAAAAAGCTGTAAGTTTAATAAACAACTCAACATCTATCTTTTGACAGCCTGATTCAATTTTACTTATTGTATTCTGACTCATGTGTAAATAGTCAGCCACCTCTTGTTGTGTATGGCCACAGCTCAAGCGTAGCTTCTTTAAGGCCCGGTGTATCATTATCCATAAGTTTAACTAAATATAGAAAAACAGCATAACAATATAATAAAATGGAATAGGAAAATTTGTAAATTACTATCAAATTGCTTTTGATATTATTTTATTTATTATTAAATCAAAATTTTATGAGAAGCACCTTAACCTTCGTATTGTTTTTTATTTTAATTAGTTGTAACAAATCAATTGACATTGGCACAAAGAAGCCAGACAAAAAAATTATCGATCTTAAATCCTATTTAAGCAAGCAACTTCTTTTACAAAACCAAACACAGGAAATTCTTCAAAAAGAAGCTGACTTTAATATTCTATATTCAAAATTTCAGACTGTTCAATCAGATATGGAATTGAGAGCTGCTTTATTAGCATCTAAAATAAAGAGTGTTGATCCGTTAATTGAACTATTTGAACAACAAGATTCGAACTTAATTAACTTCATCCAAAACGATGAATCTGGTTTTTCCGATAAAACAAATGAAGAAAAAAAAGCTTCTATCAATTCAGCTCTTGATAGTTTGTTTGTACTTGAGTATACGGATAGAAGCATGCAAATGAATCCTCCAACTTGTCTGCAAACTTATAACACCGCAATCAATCGTTGTCGTAGAGATTATGCCATTGTTGGACTTACCAGCTTAGCTTCTATTCCCCTAACATTTGGCGCAGGTTTATTTGGATGGGGAATAAGTAGTTTGCAGTTATATTTTTGCGAAAGTGATGCCAGAGATGACTACAATAAATGTAAAGATTAATTGAGTTATTTTTCCAGAAACTATATTTACAAAAAAGACTAAGATGATCAAATGTTTTGAATATTTATTATATGTATTATATGCAATAACATTTATTCTGTTGTTTTCTAAATACAGATCAATTTCATATACACTAAGTTACATAAGTACTGCAATTTTAATTTTAATTTGCATACTTAAAATATACAGCAATTATAAAAAGGATGATAAAATTAATATTTCAAAATCTTCGTTAGCTGTAATGTTTGTACTTACTTTAATTATTATTCTATTTTTAGTTTTTGGATGATTTCTAATAAGAGAACCAGTTCCCATATAAATAAAAAGTCATAATCTATTTATTATGGCTTTTTATTTATCATACTTTTTTATATCAAACCTAAACCTATTTTTAAAGCATAAATCTTTTTTTCTTCATTACATTTTGTAGCACTTCCTTTCTCCATCTACCATGTTACTAACAAAAAGTCTAATTGCTCATTAGCTACGCTCTATCAAACTGTGAAATACTGCAAATTGTCCAATAAATTAATATAGCTGAAGAGAAGCAAAGGACAATGATAAACAATACTACAGCAAGTTACTTAAAACAAAACGCCCCGCATTTAAATGCGGGGCGTTGATATGTAGTAATTACAATTTTAATTATGCATTTACTTTACCTTTTGCTTTAGCAACTACTTCTTCAGAAATATTGCTTGGAGCAGCAGCGTAATGAGAGAACTCCATGGTAGAAGATGCACGGCCAGAAGACAATGAACGCAGCTGGGTTACATAACCAAACATTTCGCTCAAAGGTACTTTGGCTTTGATCACCTCGGCACCGGCACGGCTGTCCATACCTTCCATCATACCACGACGACGGTTCAGGTCACCTGTTACATCACCCATGTACTGAGCAGGAGTAATTACTTCCACTTTCATAATAGGCTCTAATAATACAGGTTTAGCTTTACGTGCCGCTTCACGGAAACCTTGTTTGGCACATAACTCAAACGACATACCGTCAGAGTCAACTGCGTGGAAGCTACCGTCGAAAATACGGATCTTCATGTTGTCAACAGGGTAGTTGGCCAATACACCAGTGGTCATAGAAGCTTCAAATCCTTTCTGGATCGGAGCAATGAACTCACGTGGAATAGAACCACCTACGATATTGTTAACAAACTGGAAGTTTTTATCAGGATTCTCTTTTTTCCAATCTTCATCAACAGGGCCTAACTCAAACATAACGTCGGCAAATTTACCACGACCACCGGTTTGTTTTTTCAACGTCTCACGGTGTTGTACAGTGGCATTGAAAGCCTCTTTATAAGCAACCTGCGGAGCACCCTGGTTCACTTCTACCTTAAACTCACGACGCATACGGTCAATGATGATTTCCAGGTGAAGCTCACCCATACCACGTAAAATGGTCTGGCCGGTATCTTCGTCAGTGTTCACACGTAATGTAGGATCTTCCTCAACCAGCTTGGCAATAGCCATACCCATTTTATCAACGTCGGCCTGTGTTTTAGGCTCAACGGCAATAGCAATTACCGGCTCAGGAATAAACATGTTCTCCAGTACAATCGGGTGGTTCTCGTCACAAAGGGTATCACCGGTTTTAATTTCTTTAAAACCAACCGCTGCACCAATATCACCTGCTTCGATAAAGTCGATAGGGTTTTGTTTATTGGCAAACATTTTCATGATACGGCTGATACGCTCTTTTTTACCGCTACGTACGTTCAGTACATAAGAACCGGCATCCAGGTGACCAGAGTAAGCCCGGAAGAAAGCCAGACGACCTACGAACGGGTCAGTCATAATTTTAAAGGCCAATGCAGCAAACGGTTCTTTAGGATCCGGTTTACGGTACATTTTCACTTCAGGATCGTTAGGGTCAGTACCTTCGATAGCTTCAACGTCTACCGGAGAAGGCAGGTAACGGCAAACCGCGTCTAAAGCAGTTTGTACACCTTTATTTTTGAATGAAGAACCGCACATCATAGGTACAATGCTCAGGTCAATAGTAGCCTTGCGGATAGCTTCATGAATTTCGTCTTCGCTGATGCTGTTAGGATCTTCAAAGAATTTCTCCATTAACTTATCATCGTATTCTGCTACTGCCTCAACCAGGCTTGCACGCCATTCTTCCGCTTCTGCCTGCATATCAGCAGGAATATCAATCTCGTCAAAGGTCATACCCTCAGTTTCCATGTGCCAGATGATACCTTTCATTTTAATAAGGTCAACCACACCCTGGAAATTATCTTCAGCACCAATTGGTAACTGCAAAGGCACAGCTTTAGAGCCTAACATTTCTTTCACCTGTTTTACCACGTTTAAGAAATCGGCACCGCTACGGTCCATTTTATTTACAAAACCAATACGGGGTACATTGTAACGGTTAGCCTGGCGCCATACAGTTTCAGATTGAGGTTCTACACCGTCAACCGCAGAAAATAAAGCGATCAGACCATCCAGTACACGCATACTACGCTCCACCTCTACGGTAAAGTCCACGTGACCCGGAGTATCGATAATGTTAAAAGAATATTTTTTACTGTTTGCATCAGCAGTACCTTTTACGGTAGGAAAATTCCAGTTACAGCTTACCGCTGCAGAAGTAATGGTAATACCTCTTTCTTTCTCCTGCTCCATCCAGTCGGTTGTAGCACCACCGTCATGCACCTCACCAATACGGTGAATCATACCGGTGTAACGTAAGATACGTTCTGTCGTTGTGGTCTTACCCGCATCAATGTGGGCGGCAATACCAAAGTTCCTTTGAAGTTTTAAGTCAGCCATGACTATTTAATTTGAATGTTTACGTGTTGTTTATTAAAATATTTATTGTGTCAACTGTAGTAATACTATCGGCTGATGTTGCGACGCTCCGTTCATCGTTCCGTTCGCTTATCAGCTATGGTAAGTTGATTATCGGCAGGGTATGTAGGTATTATTGCGCAAAATGAATATCACTTTGCCATTAATTTGCCGATATGTTTGATTAGACTCTCATAATTTGCCATGTAAAGAAAACTCCGCATTTCTGGTACACTTACGTATACAGTTTTCCCTTATGGCGCCGCAAAGGTAAGGATTTTTGTAAAAAAACAATACCAAAGTTTCTATTTCCTGTCTGGAGTTATCTACAATTGATTCATATACAAACAATTAAAAATCAAACCCCTATATAAGTTATTCCCCATTTATATCCGTTGGTTTAACATACGGCCCTGCGTCCTGCATGCCTGTTCACCCATTCTGTTAAACCTATTCCTCCCTTGCAGTCCTTTACTATATCCGCATCCACAGCTAAAGGAGGTCGGTTAGTTTTAAAAAAATCATGATCTTAAAAACCCGGATCTCCTGTCCCCTGCCCTTATTACACTAAAGCAAACACACACCTGATTGGTTGACATTTATCAACCCAAAATACTTTCTTAATGGTTAATACTCAATAAGTTTTGGGCTTTTTGCTTATAGTTTTTTTTGCATAAAGCGGCTAGTTTTGCTGTTCCAATATCATTATAAAAAACAGCACGTTAACTACATTGTCAAGTAGGCCCTATAAAAAAAATATAGCCATTATTATGGCCCTGCGCACAGCTATACTCCTGCTGCTGTGTTTATACCTATGCCCCTCTTTTGCATTTGCCCAGCGTGTGTACGCCAACGCACAACAAAACGATTATACCATTATTACCTGTTCTGTCAGTAACCCGCTTCGTGCAACCGACGGCGATTATACTAATTTTTCCAGTCTTTCCACCGTTGTAGCCGGCTTTGCCTGGCAAAACCTGCAATTTACAGGCACTAATAAGCCTATCAGCACTACGCCCATCTTTGTCAGGGCCTCCACCTCCCTGTCAGTACTGGCAGGCACCAGAATACAGCCTACCAACAATACCACCCTGGTAGGTACTGCCCTTACTTATGTAAATGGCGAAAATAATTATGGCGCTCCCAATGTAGCGTATGATGGTGTACGGTTGTACATGACCGGAGTGTTGGGCAGTATTAATTTATACTATGCTTTTTTTATTGTAGCGCCACAGGTAAATAGTATATCCATTTGTACAGGCAACCCCGCTGTATTGAGCATACAAAACTACCAGGCAGGTTATACCTATAAGTTGTATGAGAATACAACAGAAATAGCCGCTACCTTAAACACTACTACCCATACTTTAACCACCGCCAACCTTACCAGTACCAAAAACTACCATGTGGTCGCATTTGAAAACGGCACCAGTTATCCGTCAGGCCGCACCCCGGTTACAGTAACGGTAAAACCAAATCCATTAACACCTAATACCTCTTTACAATAAACAATTATTAAACACAAACAAATCCAATCATGAAAAAAATGTATCTTAAAACAACACTGCTTTGTGCAATTGCCACGCTTGCAATGGTATTACCCGCTTTTGCGGGCAACTTCTATGTATGTAGCGGCACTTCCTTTACCTTAAAACCCGATGTAAGTTCCATTACTTACACTACCTATGAATGGACCGACGGTACCAGCACTGTATTACAAACCGGTGCAACAGCCAACTACACCACTACGGTTACCTTGGCTACTGCTACCACTGCCGAAGCAAAAACCTACAGGTTGCGTGTACAAAACTCCGACGGCTGTTGGTCTGATCTGGCCACACACACCGTGTATGTATTACCCCAGCTTACCGCCAGCATTACCGGTAGTACTGAGTTTTGCGCAGGCGTAACTATCTCAGGTAATCTCAGCGCCACTACCAATTACAGTACACTTAACTTAACTGCGGCCCCCGGCACCGGTTATAACTTTAGCTGGACTGGTGGTACAGGCAGCGTAGCCAGCGGTACCAATAATAACACGTACTCGCTTACTACTGCAGGTGCTTACAATGTAAGCGTAGCCTATACCCTACCTGCCAACGATGGCAGCAAATTAAGCAGCTGTAACGGTACTGCAGCCCACACCGTAACTGTATTAACTGCTCCAACAACACCTGTAGTTGTAATTGAGTAATCAATAACAGTCACATTAATACATGCAAACAGGAAAAACTATATTATTCATTGTGTTGTTTGTTGTGCATGGGTTAACAGCCCATGCACAGCAAACAACACCTGTTTGTATTGGTCAGACCAAAACCTTAACCGCTCATGCGGAAAATGCGATCTCCTATCAATGGTTTAAAAATGGCACGGCTATACCCGGCGCCATACTTCCTTCGCTGGTAGTAAGCGAAACAGCTACCTATAAGGTAATTTGTACCGCTGCTACAGGCTGTGTATCCGATAGCTCAACCGCCGTATATATTGTTCCGGCTACGCCCGTTACCGTAAATGATATGACGGAGACCCAGGATACGGTAAGCATTGCTGTGCTGGAAAATGATACCAGCCCCTGTGCGCCTTTTAATCTTACCACTATCAGTATATATAAACCACCCGTGCATGGTTCGGTAACCATCCGGCCAGACGGTGTACTATTTTATACCGCAAACAGTGCTTTTGGCGGCATGGATAGCCTGTTATATACCGTTACCGATATCAACGGCGTTATCAGCAATATTGCTACTGTATATATTGTGGTAAATAATGAACCCTTACCGGTTACCTTACTTTCTTTCACTGCCAGGCGACAGCAACAAACAAGTTTGTTACAATGGCAGACTGAAAAAGAAGTCAACTTCTCCCATTACGATATATCCCGCAGCAGTAATGGCCGGCAATGGACAACCATTGGCTCAGTACCGGCAACCACGGGTACCAGCATAGTAAATAATTATAGTTTTATTGATCACGCACCACTGGAAGGAAATAATTTTTACCGGCTTATTATGCGTGACAAGGATAATACATTTACCTATAGCCGCATACAGGTGGTATATTTTGAACCGGTGAACTGGGTAAAACTTTCACCCAACCCGGTTACCGATAACCTTATTATTAGCTGGGCAAACAAAAAAATAACCCATGTATTCTGTTACGATATAACCGGTAAACAGGTTTACCAGCAACCGGTAAACAGTAACCGTGTTGTAATCAATATGCAGCAATACACAGCAGGCATTTATATGTTACGCCTGGTGCAGGATAATGGCACCATCAACCCTTTTAAAGTAGTGAAACAAAATAAGTAAGCGGGATAATCTTTTTATAACTTCTCCATTTCTCATATCACAACATCCTGGCTGTTACCAGGGCCTGTCCGATATGTCTTTGTATATGCTCGGCAGCATGAAATAATAACCCTATTAATGTAACGGGAATACGTTTGCGTCCCAGGTAACGGGTTGCTGTTAATCCGGTTTCCTTTGTCTGTTTTAATTGCGCTATGGCCTCTGTTACCTGTTGTTTAAATCCTGTTACCAGATCTGAAGCTGTGAGGTGATCATGTACTTCCGTTTCGGCTTTTAGCGCCGCAAATTGAGTTTCACTTAATGGCTTTTCCAGTGCATAAGTAAACATCCGGTCTACCACACCACGCATATGCAACAAATGAAAGCCAACCGATGCAACACCGTTAGGTCGCTGCCATAAATCCGCAGGCGTTATATGTATTAATTTATCTTCAGCATCTTCCACTGCCTGCAGTAAGGCATGTGCCACCGGTTGCAATAAAGCAGGTACACCTTCCACAGGCCCGCGCATCCATACTTCCAACGTATCACTCATGTATTAAATCGTTTCATTCAAACTCCAGCCTTCACGGTAAGGAATACGTACAAAAGCATTGGCCTCATCAAAGTTGGTCACTTTCATATTTTTTGCATCCCATACCAGTTTTTTACGGCCGGGCAGTTTTGTTTTACCGTCAGCCGTTTTTGTTTCCAGTACCCAGCTTCTTAATGCGAGGTTACCCATTAATATGCTTTCGGTAAACGGACCTGCATATTCGAACGGAGAACTTGTTTTTGCCTTGCCATATCCGGCAATACAGGCATTCACCCATTGTATATAATGTCCCTCAGGTACACGGGCAAGGGTTTTAGGTACATTCAGCCCTTCATTTTTCTTTAAGGGTAATAAACGCGGATTAGCGCCATAACAATCGCACAATAACTTGCCTTTGGTTCCTATAAACAATATGCCACCGCCCCAGTCACCAAATGCTTCTTCCGGCGATAATTCTTCCGGGCGTTGCGGCATTAAACCACCATCATACCAGGATAGTTTAATATTGCCTTTGCCATCTTTACGAGGATAATTTAAATGTATGATGGATGACATAGGACAACTATCGGTATAAATAGTTTCCTTCCACATTTCCCGGTAAACATTGGCTACACTGCATTCTGCACTATTGGGGTAATCAACCGGTAACATCCGGAAGAATGGATCTAAAATATGGCAGGCCATATCGCCTAAAGCACCGGTACCAAAAGCCCACCAGCCACGCCAGTTAAAGGGCAGGTAGGCAGGGTTATAATCAATATGTTTGGCAGGGCCTAACCACAGGTCCCAGTTCAATTCATTCGGAACAGTATGGGTACCGGTAGGCGTAGGAATGCTCTGCGGCCATATGGGGCGGTTGGTCCATGCCTGTACTTCCTTCACTTCACCAATTAAACCGGCCTTGTATATTTCCTGTGTCCTGCGTACACCTTCGCCTGAGCCGCCCTGGTTGCCCATCTGCGTAACTACTTTATATTTTTTAGCCGCATTGGTCAGTACCCTGGCTTCATAAATATCATGGGTTAAGGGCTTTTGTGTGTACACGTGTTTTCCCAGTTGCATAGCAGCAATGGTTGCCACGGCATGGGTATGGTCGGGTGTGGAAATACAGCAGGCATCAATGGTATTTTTTTCCTTGGCCAGCATTTCCCTGAAATCTTTATAGTAACTGGCTTTGGTATACTTTTCCCTGGCTCCTTTTGCCATTCTATCATCCACGTCACATAAAGAAACAATATTAACAAGCGGGCTCTTGGCCAGTTCGGCCAAGTCACCGGCTCCCATGCCTCCTACCCCTATGCCGGCAATATTTAATTTATCACTGGGTGCAATAAATCCACGGCCCAATACATGGCGTGGTACAATAAAAAAGCCGGCTGCAGCTATAGCGCCGTTCTTAATAAAATTTCTGCGACTCTGTGATAGTGACTTTTTGGACATGGGCAATATCGTTTTGATGTGTTTCCAAATTTAATGAACTGAAGTGAGAAAACAATTGAGGATTTAGGATTTCTGATTTAAAGAGGTAGGATTTGGGGAGATTATAGATTTGAGAATTGAGAATTGAGAGGGATTTAATATTTTATCTTGAAGATTGTAGATTGGTGGATGCGCATGATCCGGTACAAGCATCTTACCGTCTTTCGCCCTTTCTGACTTCCTGACTTTCGGACTTTTTTCCTGATAATTAACAAAGGGAGCGGCCCCGATAAAAAACGGAGTACTGCAAAGTGGCCAATAGAATTGTTGCAGCACAAGTGAGTGACACAACAGACGATGATAGTAGTAATGCGGTTGACTGCATAAAAAAAGGAGCAGTTGCCTGCTCCTTTGTATGGATAAGTTTTTATTACTTATTCTTCGTCGTCAAAGTTCATCGCCTCACGGGTTGTTTGTAACAATTCATATTCTTCCTTGCTACCAACAATCATGTTTTCAAAGTCGCGTAAGCCGGTACCCGCAGGTATTAAATGACCGGTAATTACGTTTTCTTTCAGGCCTAACATGTCATCTGATTTACCATGGATGGCTGCAGAAGACAGTACTTTGGTGGTTTCCTGAAACGAGGCCGCAGATATCCAGCTTTGTACACCTAACGATGCTTTGGTGATACCTAACAAGGTAGGCGCTGAAGTTGCAGGCGCTGTATCGCGGTACTCCACCAGTGCTTTATCGGCACGACGCAGGATAGAGTTTTCCTCTCTTAACTCACGTAAACTAATGATCTGGCCGGCTTTTAATTTACCGGAATCACCAGGATTGGTTACCACTTTTTTATCAAAGATCAGGTCATTCTCTTCCACAAACTCAAACTTATCTACCAGGTCATCTTCCAGGAATCTTGTATCGCCCGGATCAACGATGCTAACTTTACGCATCATCTGGCGAACGATCACCTCGATGTGTTTATCGTTGATCTTTACACCCTGTAAACGGTATACTTCCTGGATCTCATTTACCACGTACTGCTGTACGGCAAATGGTCCCTGGATAGAAAGAATGTCCTGCGGAGAAATCTGTCCGTCACTCATTGGCGAGCCGGCTTTCACAAAGTCACCATCCTGGGCCAGGATCTGGCGTGTCAGCGGAACCAGGTATTTACGTACTACACCATCTTTCGCTTCAATGATGATCTCACGGTTACCACGTTTCACAGCACCCATTGATACCACACCGTCAATTTCAGAAACAACAGCAGGGTTGCTTGGGTTACGTGCTTCAAACAATTCAGTTACACGTGGAAGACCACCGGTGATATCTCTTAATTTACCTAAGATCCTTGGAATTTTAACCAATACCTTACCAGCTTTCACTTCCTCACCTTCCTCGATCATGATATGACTACCGGTAGGTAAGTTGTAAGATTTGATCTCTTTTCCTTCCACAAGAATGGACGGAATCTTGGTTTTATCACGGGTTTCAATTACCACTTTTTCACGGTGACCGGTTTGCTCATCCGCTTCTTCACGGTAAGTTACACCTTCAATAACGTTTTCAAATTTCATGGTACCATTGATCTCAGCAACGATTACGTTGTTGTATGGGTCCCATGAACAGATCACATCACCTTTATTTATTTTCTGACCATCTTTTACATTCAGGATAGAACCATAAGGAATGTTATTGGTGATCAGCAGGCGGTCATTTTTAGTATCAATGATACGAACCTCACCGGTACGTCCAATTACGATCTGAACTTTATCGCCTTCAGCATTTTCAGTAGTTACGGTACGTAAACCGTCAAACTGAATGGTGCCGTCGAACTTAGCCAGCATGGTAGAATCGGTAGCAGCAGATCCGGCCACACCACCCACGTGGAAGGTACGAAGTGTAAGCTGTGTACCAGGCTCACCAATTGACTGGGCGGCAATGATACCTACAGCGTCACCTTTCTGCGCAATATTACCGCTGGCAAGGTTTTTACCATAACATTTAACGCAACATCCGCGCTTGCTTTCGCAGGTTAATACCGAACGGATATCTAAAGTTTCAATACCGGCCTCTTCTACTTTTCTGGCCAGATCGGGGGTAATGATCTCACCTGCAGATACGATCAGCTCTTCACTAACCGGGTTAAACACGTCGTGCAGTGAAGTACGACCAATGATCCTGTCAGCTAATGGCTCAATAATATCCTCGTTATCTTTTAAGGCCGATGTAGTGATACCCCTTAAGGTTTCACAATCTTCCTCGGTAATTACAACATCCTGTGATACGTCCACCAGACGACGGGTTAAGTAACCGGCATCCGCTGTTTTTAAGGCCGTATCCGCCAGACCCTTACGGGCACCGTGGGTAGAGATAAAGTAATCCAATACGTTCAGACCACCTTTAAAGTTGGAAAGGATCGGGTTTTCGATAATTTCCGAACCGGTAGAACCTGATTTTCTTGGTTTAGCCATCAGCCCCCTGATACCAGCCAGCTGTTTGATCTGCTGTTTACTACCACGGGCACCGGAGTCAAGCATCATGTAAACAGAGTTAAAACCTTGTTTATCGCTGCTTAATTCACGGATCAGTGTTTCTGTAATACGTGTATCCACACGGCTCCAGATATCCACTATCTGGTTATAACGTTCGTTGTTGGTAATAAGACCCATGTTATAGTTGTCCCAAACCTCATCAACTTCGCTTTTCGCATTTTCCAGTAACTCTTCCTTAACGTCAGGAATAATTAAGTCATTAATGCTAAATGATAAACCACCCTGGAAGGCTGTACGGAAACCTAATTGTTTAATATCATCCAGGAATTTAGCGGTTTTAGGAACGTTGGTAATATCAATAATATCACCAATGATCTCCCGTAAATTCTTCTTGGTCAATAAAGCATTTACAAAACCTACCTCGGCTGGTACGTGCTGGTTAAATATCACACGGCCTACAGTGGTTTCAATTAATTTGTGCTCTAACAAACCATCACTGTTACGGATATTGGCTTTTACTTTAATCCATGCATGTAAGTCAACCTGCTTCTCATTGTAAGCAATGATAACTTCCTCTGCCGAATAAAAATGCATGCCCTCACCACGTAAAGTTTCCGTTTCGTTAGTGCGTTTACCCTTGGTAATGTAGTATAAACCAAGTACCATGTCCTGTGAAGGAAGGGTAATAGGTGTACCATTCTGCGGGTTTAATATATTGTGCGAAGCCAGCATTAATAACTGGGCTTCCAATATTGCCGAAGCACTTAAAGGTACGTGTACCGCCATCTGGTCACCGTCAAAGTCGGCGTTGAATGCCGAGGTTACCAGCGGGTGTAACTGTATCGCTTTACCTTCAATTAATTTAGGCTGGAAGGCCTGGATAGATAAACGGTGCAGCGTTGGGGCACGGTTTAACATTACCGGGTGACCTTTTAATATGTTCTCTAAGATATCCCAAACCACAGCTTCCTTCTTGTCAACCAGTTTACGGGCCGACTTCACTGTTTTTACAATACCTCTTTCAATTAATTTACGGATAATAAATGGCTTAAACAGCTCGGCTGCCATATCCTTCGGTAAACCACACTCATGTAATTTTAACTCAGGACCTACCACGATAACCGAACGACCGGAATAGTCAACACGTTTACCTAATAAGTTCTGACGGAAACGACCTTGCTTACCTTTTAATACATCCGATAATGATTTTAAAGCACGACCACCTTCCGCTTTCACCGCGTTTGATTTACGGCTGTTATCGAACAGGCTGTCAATAGCTTCCTGTAACATACGTTTCTCGTTACGTAAGATCACTTCAGGAGCTTTGATCTCCAGTAATCTTTTTAAACGGTTGTTACGGATGATCACACGACGGTATAAGTCGTTCAGATCAGATGAGGCAAAACGGCCACCATCCAAAGGAACTAACGGACGCAGTTCCGGTGGAATAACCGGGATATATTGCATCACCATCCACTCAGGACGGTTGGTTAAACGTGTATTGGCTTCACGGAAAGCTTCCACAACGCTCAAACGTTTTAAGGCATCAGCCTTACGTTGTTGCGATGTTTCGTTTGCCGCAGCATTACGCAGGTCAAATGATAACTGGTCAAGGTCAATACGCTGTAACATATCGTGTACAGCTTCTGCACCCATCTTGGCAATAAACTTATTCGGATCATCATCCGGTAAGTATTGGTTATCTTTTGGTAAGGTATCCAGTATATCCAGGTACTCTTCTTCTGTTAACAGATCACCGGGGTTCTGACCTTTATCAGCACGTACGCCACCCTGTATTACAACATAGCGCTCGTAATAAATGATAGTCTCTAATTTTTTAGAGCTTACACCTAATAAATAACCGATCTTGTTAGGTAAAGATTTAAAGTACCAGATATGTACCACCGGTACAACCAGTTTAATGTGACCCATACGCTCGCGACGTACTTTCTTCTCGGTAACTTCCACACCACAACGGTCACACACGATACCTTTATAACGAATACGCTTGTACTTACCACAGGCACATTCGTAATCTTTTACCGGACCAAAAATTCTTTCGCAAAACAAACCATCACGCTCAGGTTTGTAAGTACGGTAGTTAATGGTTTCGGGCTTCAACACTTCGCCATAACTTCTCTCCAGTATAGCATCGGGAGAAGCAAGGCCAATAGTAATTTTTGAAAACGTTGATTTAGGACGATTTTCTTTTTTGATAGCCATATTTAGTTTCTAATTACTTGTTATTTGTTTTTGTTACCAGCTGCAGTACTACTATCAACTTTCGTTGCGTCGCACGCTTCAGGGTTCTGTTCCCTTATCAGCATTTTGTAAGTGCATCATCCTTTTCAAAGCCTCGCCAAAGGCAAGGCCCGAAAAGAATATTATGTCTTAATCAAAATGAAGATCTAAACCTAAACCTCTCAACTCATGTACCAGTACGTTAAACGATTCCGGTACACCTGCTCTTGGAATATTATCACCTTTCACAATGGCCTCATAGGTTTTTGCACGACCTATAATGTCATCCGATTTCAGGGTTAATAATTCCTGTAAAATGTTAGAAGCACCGTATGCTTCCAGGGCCCACACCTCCATCTCACCAAAACGCTGACCACCAAACTGTGCTTTACCACCTAAAGGCTGTTGCGTAATTAATGAATATGGTCCTATCGAACGGGCGTGCATTTTATCATCCACCATGTGGTGCAGCTTGATAACGTAAATAATACCCACGGTTGCTTTCTGGTGGAAACGTTCTCCGGTTTCACCATCATACAGGTAAGTGTGACCGAATTTAGGAATGCCGGCTTCGTCACAGTATTTCTCAATTTCATCGGTGGTAGCACCATCAAAAATCGGTGTGGCGAACTTCAATCCTAATTTCTGACCAGCCCAACCTAAAACAGTTTCATAAATCTGTCCTAAGTTCATACGGCTAGGTACACCTAAGGGGTTCAATACAACGTCAACCGGTGTTCCGTCTTCCAGGAACGGCATATCCTCCTGGCGTACAATTTTAGCAACGATACCTTTGTTACCGTGACGACCGGCCATTTTATCACCCACTTTCAACTTACGTTTTACAGCCAGGTAAATTTTTGCCAGTTTCAATACACCGGCAGGTAACTCGTCACCGATAGAAATATTGAATTTCTCTCTTTTGTAACGGCCTAATTCTTCGTTGTATTTAATGTTATAGTTGTGTAACAGTATATTGATCTGACCATCAATTTTGCTGTCACCGGTCCAACCTAATGGAGATACTGTCAAATAAAGCATTAGTTGTATCACTGCCCGGTATAATGGCAATGGGCTGGCTGCCACCGCCACCATTACTGAAGGCGCCAAAGATTAAAATAAAAACAATGGGAAACAGTAAACTGAAAATAATAGAAGCGGGCTGTTTGAAAATGGCTTTAAAACTCGCCCTTGTGATCGCCCATAATGCCCTGAACTGACTGTAAGATTGTGCCATGTATTTGAGTTGGTACGCAAAAGTAAAGAAATTTAAGCGTCAGGCACGGCAATCCGGGATGGAGGCATACTTATAAAATACCCCGGCGGAAAGTGCTTCCACCCCATTAACAGGTTAATCACCTATTCTGAACCCGTTTTTTTCGGCATAGGCTTCCTGTTCTTTTATCACCTTTTGCAGCATATTACCCTCACCCTCGGAAAGAGTGGTCAGTTTTTTTACGTAGTCATCTATAACAGTATCAGAAGCTGTTTTACTTAAACTTTCAAAAGGCATAAACCCCTGTTCAATCATATAGCCCTGGAACACCAGGAATTCCACCATCGCCAGGCGCAGCCGTGCCGACCCTTTAAAGTCCTTCAATAAAAAATACTCCATCTTCTTACGCTCAATAAAAGCCTGTATCTCTTTACGCACAGGAGTCAGTTTTTCAAATTCCCGTTTTTCCTTCACCTCGCTGAATTTACTGCCCCATTTGCCCCCAAGCGTATACAAAGTATCCGTAACCGAACTTAAATAATCGTTGTAGTCAATGGCCGATTCAAATTGCTGGGCTCTTACGGACAGGGCAAATAACAGTAATACAATAATACCGGCTGATCTTAATGTCTTTAACATGGTGGAGATTTATAATAGTTAAAAATAATATTTACCGGCAGTATTACATAATGTACCACATTATTTTTCTGATCCTGTACGCTATTTTAACCAGTTTAAACCGCCTTGTACCTCTTTAGCGTTACACCCGCAACGGCATAGAGGCTCCATTTACAACAGCTGGGGAAAATTACCCGCATATAAGTGTATAACCCCAACAATATTTTGGCATTGCCCAAGGAACGACGATAACCCTTGTTGCAGCCGGCACCCAAAAACAAAACGCCCCGCAGTAAACTGTGGGGCGTTTATATCTAGTAACTACAATATTAATGATGCAATTTATTTATCCTATTTTATACCCGCGGTAATGAATACCACTATTAGTTTTAAACACTTAAAAACAGGTTGAGAAACTTTTTTCTTATAATTGACATCAGCACTTCTATCTGTTTATCCTTTTCTTTTAACTGTTCAGTCAGTGTTACAATAAGTTCATTTAATTCATGACTTTTATTTACTATATTATCACTATTTATATCGACTCTCAGATCACACTCATTTAAAACATGCTGAGGTGTTACTTTATAAAAAGCTGTAAGTTTAATAAACAACTCAACATCTATCTTTTGACAGCCTGATTCAATTTTACTTATTGTATTCTGACTCATGTGTAAATAGTCAGCCACCTCTTGTTGTGTATGGCCACAGCTCAAGCGTAGCTTCTTTAAGGCCCGGTGTATCATTATCCATAAGTTTAACTAAATATAGAAAAACAGCATAACAATATAATAAAATGGAATAGGAAAATTTGTAAATTACTATCAAATTGCTTTTGATATTATTTTATTTATTATTAAATCAAAATTTTATGAGAAGCACCTTAACCTTCGTATTGTTTTTTATTTTAATTAGTTGTAACAAATCAATTGACATTGGCACAAAGAAGCCAGACAAAAAAATTATCGATCTTAAATCCTATTTAAGCAAGCAACTTCTTTTACAAAACCAAACACAGGAAATTCTTCAAAAAGAAGCTGACTTTAATATTCTATATTCAAAATTTCAGACTGTTCAATCAGATATGGAATTGAGAGCTGCTTTATTAGCATCTAAAATAAAGAGTGTTGATCCGTTAATTGAACTATTTGAACAACAAGATTCGAACTTAATTAACTTCATCCAAAACGATGAATCTGGTTTTTCCGATAAAACAAATGAAGAAAAAAAAGCTTCTATCAATTCAGCTCTTGATAGTTTGTTTGTACTTGAGTATACGGATAGAAGCATGCAAATGAATCCTCCAACTTGTCTGCAAACTTATAACACCGCAATCAATCGTTGTCGTAGAGATTATGCCATTGTTGGACTTACCAGCTTAGCTTCTATTCCCCTAACATTTGGCGCAGGTTTATTTGGATGGGGAATAAGTAGTTTGCAGTTATATTTTTGCGAAAGTGATGCCAGAGATGACTACAATAAATGTAAAGATTAATTGAGTTATTTTTCCAGAAACTATATTTACAAAAAAGACTAAGATGATCAAATGTTTTGAATATTTATTATATGTATTATATGCAATAACATTTATTCTGTTGTTTTCTAAATACAGATCAATTTCATATACACTAAGTTACATAAGTACTGCAATTTTAATTTTAATTTGCATACTTAAAATATACAGCAATTATAAAAAGGATGATAAAATTAATATTTCAAAATCTTCGTTAGCTGTAATGTTTGTACTTACTTTAATTATTATTCTATTTTTAGTTTTTGGATGATTTCTAATAAGAGAACCAGTTCCCATATAAATAAAAAGTCATAATCTATTTATTATGGCTTTTTATTTATCATACTTTTTTATATCAAACCTAAACCTATTTTTAAAGCATAAATCTTTTTTTCTTCATTACATTTTGTAGCACTTCCTTTCTCCATCTACCATGTTACTAACAAAAAGTCTAATTGCTCATTAGCTACGCTCTATCAAACTGTGAAATACTGCAAATTGTCCAATAAATTAATATAGCTGAAGAGAAGCAAAGGACAATGATAAACAATACTACAGCAAGTTACTTAAAACAAAACGCCCCGCATTTAAATGCGGGGCGTTGATATGTAGTAATTACAATTTTAATTATGCATTTACTTTACCTTTTGCTTTAGCAACTACTTCTTCAGAAATATTGCTTGGAGCAGCAGCGTAATGAGAGAACTCCATGGTAGAAGATGCACGGCCAGAAGACAATGAACGCAGCTGGGTTACATAACCAAACATTTCGCTCAAAGGTACTTTGGCTTTGATCACCTCGGCACCGGCACGGCTGTCCATACCTTCCATCATACCACGACGACGGTTCAGGTCACCTGTTACATCACCCATGTACTGAGCAGGAGTAATTACTTCCACTTTCATAATAGGCTCTAATAATACAGGTTTAGCTTTACGTGCCGCTTCACGGAAACCTTGTTTGGCACATAACTCAAACGACATACCGTCAGAGTCAACTGCGTGGAAGCTACCGTCGAAAATACGGATCTTCATGTTGTCAACAGGGTAGTTGGCCAATACACCAGTGGTCATAGAAGCTTCAAATCCTTTCTGGATCGGAGCAATGAACTCACGTGGAATAGAACCACCTACGATATTGTTAACAAACTGGAAGTTTTTATCAGGATTCTCTTTTTTCCAATCTTCATCAACAGGGCCTAACTCAAACATAACGTCGGCAAATTTACCACGACCACCGGTTTGTTTTTTCAACGTCTCACGGTGTTGTACAGTGGCATTGAAAGCCTCTTTATAAGCAACCTGCGGAGCACCCTGGTTCACTTCTACCTTAAACTCACGACGCATACGGTCAATGATGATTTCCAGGTGAAGCTCACCCATACCACGTAAAATGGTCTGGCCGGTATCTTCGTCAGTGTTCACACGTAATGTAGGATCTTCCTCAACCAGCTTGGCAATAGCCATACCCATTTTATCAACGTCGGCCTGTGTTTTAGGCTCAACGGCAATAGCAATTACCGGCTCAGGAATAAACATGTTCTCCAGTACAATCGGGTGGTTCTCGTCACAAAGGGTATCACCGGTTTTAATTTCTTTAAAACCAACCGCTGCACCAATATCACCTGCTTCGATAAAGTCGATAGGGTTTTGTTTATTGGCAAACATTTTCATGATACGGCTGATACGCTCTTTTTTACCGCTACGTACGTTCAGTACATAAGAACCGGCATCCAGGTGACCAGAGTAAGCCCGGAAGAAAGCCAGACGACCTACGAACGGGTCAGTCATAATTTTAAAGGCCAATGCAGCAAACGGTTCTTTAGGATCCGGTTTACGGTACATTTTCACTTCAGGATCGTTAGGGTCAGTACCTTCGATAGCTTCAACGTCTACCGGAGAAGGCAGGTAACGGCAAACCGCGTCTAAAGCAGTTTGTACACCTTTATTTTTGAATGAAGAACCGCACATCATAGGTACAATGCTCAGGTCAATAGTAGCCTTGCGGATAGCTTCATGAATTTCGTCTTCGCTGATGCTGTTAGGATCTTCAAAGAATTTCTCCATTAACTTATCATCGTATTCTGCTACTGCCTCAACCAGGCTTGCACGCCATTCTTCCGCTTCTGCCTGCATATCAGCAGGAATATCAATCTCGTCAAAGGTCATACCCTCAGTTTCCATGTGCCAGATGATACCTTTCATTTTAATAAGGTCAACCACACCCTGGAAATTATCTTCAGCACCAATTGGTAACTGCAAAGGCACAGCTTTAGAGCCTAACATTTCTTTCACCTGTTTTACCACGTTTAAGAAATCGGCACCGCTACGGTCCATTTTATTTACAAAACCAATACGGGGTACATTGTAACGGTTAGCCTGGCGCCATACAGTTTCAGATTGAGGTTCTACACCGTCAACCGCAGAAAATAAAGCGATCAGACCATCCAGTACACGCATACTACGCTCCACCTCTACGGTAAAGTCCACGTGACCCGGAGTATCGATAATGTTAAAAGAATATTTTTTACTGTTTGCATCAGCAGTACCTTTTACGGTAGGAAAATTCCAGTTACAGCTTACCGCTGCAGAAGTAATGGTAATACCTCTTTCTTTCTCCTGCTCCATCCAGTCGGTTGTAGCACCACCGTCATGCACCTCACCAATACGGTGAATCATACCGGTGTAACGTAAGATACGTTCTGTCGTTGTGGTCTTACCCGCATCAATGTGGGCGGCAATACCAAAGTTCCTTTGAAGTTTTAAGTCAGCCATGACTATTTAATTTGAATGTTTACGTGTTGTTTATTAAAATATTTATTGTGTCAACTGTAGTAATACTATCGGCTGATGTTGCGACGCTCCGTTCATCGTTCCGTTCGCTTATCAGCTATGGTAAGTTGATTATCGGCAGGGTATGTAGGTATTATTGCGCAAAATGAATATCACTTTGCCATTAATTTGCCGATATGTTTGATTAGACTCTCATAATTTGCCATGTAAAGAAAACTCCGCATTTCTGGTACACTTACGTATACAGTTTTCCCTTATGGCGCCGCAAAGGTAAGGATTTTTGTAAAAAAACAATACCAAAGTTTCTATTTCCTGTCTGGAGTTATCTACAATTGATTCATATACAAACAATTAAAAATCAAACCCCTATATAAGTTATTCCCCATTTATATCCGTTGGTTTAACATACGGCCCTGCGTCCTGCATGCCTGTTCACCCATTCTGTTAAACCTATTCCTCCCTTGCAGTCCTTTACTATATCCGCATCCACAGCTAAAGGAGGTCGGTTAGTTTTAAAAAAATCATGATCTTAAAAACCCGGATCTCCTGTCCCCTGCCCTTATTACACTAAAGCAAACACACACCTGATTGGTTGACATTTATCAACCCAAAATACTTTCTTAATGGTTAATACTCAATAAGTTTTGGGCTTTTTGCTTATAGTTTTTTTTGCATAAAGCGGCTAGTTTTGCTGTTCCAATATCATTATAAAAAACAGCACGTTAACTACATTGTCAAGTAGGCCCTATAAAAAAAATATAGCCATTATTATGGCCCTGCGCACAGCTATACTCCTGCTGCTGTGTTTATACCTATGCCCCTCTTTTGCATTTGCCCAGCGTGTGTACGCCAACGCACAACAAAACGATTATACCATTATTACCTGTTCTGTCAGTAACCCGCTTCGTGCAACCGACGGCGATTATACTAATTTTTCCAGTCTTTCCACCGTTGTAGCCGGCTTTGCCTGGCAAAACCTGCAATTTACAGGCACTAATAAGCCTATCAGCACTACGCCCATCTTTGTCAGGGCCTCCACCTCCCTGTCAGTACTGGCAGGCACCAGAATACAGCCTACCAACAATACCACCCTGGTAGGTACTGCCCTTACTTATGTAAATGGCGAAAATAATTATGGCGCTCCCAATGTAGCGTATGATGGTGTACGGTTGTACATGACCGGAGTGTTGGGCAGTATTAATTTATACTATGCTTTTTTTATTGTAGCGCCACAGGTAAATAGTATATCCATTTGTACAGGCAACCCCGCTGTATTGAGCATACAAAACTACCAGGCAGGTTATACCTATAAGTTGTATGAGAATACAACAGAAATAGCCGCTACCTTAAACACTACTACCCATACTTTAACCACCGCCAACCTTACCAGTACCAAAAACTACCATGTGGTCGCATTTGAAAACGGCACCAGTTATCCGTCAGGCCGCACCCCGGTTACAGTAACGGTAAAACCAAATCCATTAACACCTAATACCTCTTTACAATAAACAATTATTAAACACAAACAAATCCAATCATGAAAAAAATGTATCTTAAAACAACACTGCTTTGTGCAATTGCCACGCTTGCAATGGTATTACCCGCTTTTGCGGGCAACTTCTATGTATGTAGCGGCACTTCCTTTACCTTAAAACCCGATGTAAGTTCCATTACTTACACTACCTATGAATGGACCGACGGTACCAGCACTGTATTACAAACCGGTGCAACAGCCAACTACACCACTACGGTTACCTTGGCTACTGCTACCACTGCCGAAGCAAAAACCTACAGGTTGCGTGTACAAAACTCCGACGGCTGTTGGTCTGATCTGGCCACACACACCGTGTATGTATTACCCCAGCTTACCGCCAGCATTACCGGTAGTACTGAGTTTTGCGCAGGCGTAACTATCTCAGGTAATCTCAGCGCCACTACCAATTACAGTACACTTAACTTAACTGCGGCCCCCGGCACCGGTTATAACTTTAGCTGGACTGGTGGTACAGGCAGCGTAGCCAGCGGTACCAATAATAACACGTACTCGCTTACTACTGCAGGTGCTTACAATGTAAGCGTAGCCTATACCCTACCTGCCAACGATGGCAGCAAATTAAGCAGCTGTAACGGTACTGCAGCCCACACCGTAACTGTATTAACTGCTCCAACAACACCTGTAGTTGTAATTGAGTAATCAATAACAGTCACATTAATACATGCAAACAGGAAAAACTATATTATTCATTGTGTTGTTTGTTGTGCATGGGTTAACAGCCCATGCACAGCAAACAACACCTGTTTGTATTGGTCAGACCAAAACCTTAACCGCTCATGCGGAAAATGCGATCTCCTATCAATGGTTTAAAAATGGCACGGCTATACCCGGCGCCATACTTCCTTCGCTGGTAGTAAGCGAAACAGCTACCTATAAGGTAATTTGTACCGCTGCTACAGGCTGTGTATCCGATAGCTCAACCGCCGTATATATTGTTCCGGCTACGCCCGTTACCGTAAATGATATGACGGAGACCCAGGATACGGTAAGCATTGCTGTGCTGGAAAATGATACCAGCCCCTGTGCGCCTTTTAATCTTACCACTATCAGTATATATAAACCACCCGTGCATGGTTCGGTAACCATCCGGCCAGACGGTGTACTATTTTATACCGCAAACAGTGCTTTTGGCGGCATGGATAGCCTGTTATATACCGTTACCGATATCAACGGCGTTATCAGCAATATTGCTACTGTATATATTGTGGTAAATAATGAACCCTTACCGGTTACCTTACTTTCTTTCACTGCCAGGCGACAGCAACAAACAAGTTTGTTACAATGGCAGACTGAAAAAGAAGTCAACTTCTCCCATTACGATATATCCCGCAGCAGTAATGGCCGGCAATGGACAACCATTGGCTCAGTACCGGCAACCACGGGTACCAGCATAGTAAATAATTATAGTTTTATTGATCACGCACCACTGGAAGGAAATAATTTTTACCGGCTTATTATGCGTGACAAGGATAATACATTTACCTATAGCCGCATACAGGTGGTATATTTTGAACCGGTGAACTGGGTAAAACTTTCACCCAACCCGGTTACCGATAACCTTATTATTAGCTGGGCAAACAAAAAAATAACCCATGTATTCTGTTACGATATAACCGGTAAACAGGTTTACCAGCAACCGGTAAACAGTAACCGTGTTGTAATCAATATGCAGCAATACACAGCAGGCATTTATATGTTACGCCTGGTGCAGGATAATGGCACCATCAACCCTTTTAAAGTAGTGAAACAAAATAAGTAAGCGGGATAATCTTTTTATAACTTCTCCATTTCTCATATCACAACATCCTGGCTGTTACCAGGGCCTGTCCGATATGTCTTTGTATATGCTCGGCAGCATGAAATAATAACCCTATTAATGTAACGGGAATACGTTTGCGTCCCAGGTAACGGGTTGCTGTTAATCCGGTTTCCTTTGTCTGTTTTAATTGCGCTATGGCCTCTGTTACCTGTTGTTTAAATCCTGTTACCAGATCTGAAGCTGTGAGGTGATCATGTACTTCCGTTTCGGCTTTTAGCGCCGCAAATTGAGTTTCACTTAATGGCTTTTCCAGTGCATAAGTAAACATCCGGTCTACCACACCACGCATATGCAACAAATGAAAGCCAACCGATGCAACACCGTTAGGTCGCTGCCATAAATCCGCAGGCGTTATATGTATTAATTTATCTTCAGCATCTTCCACTGCCTGCAGTAAGGCATGTGCCACCGGTTGCAATAAAGCAGGTACACCTTCCACAGGCCCGCGCATCCATACTTCCAACGTATCACTCATGTATTAAATCGTTTCATTCAAACTCCAGCCTTCACGGTAAGGAATACGTACAAAAGCATTGGCCTCATCAAAGTTGGTCACTTTCATATTTTTTGCATCCCATACCAGTTTTTTACGGCCGGGCAGTTTTGTTTTACCGTCAGCCGTTTTTGTTTCCAGTACCCAGCTTCTTAATGCGAGGTTACCCATTAATATGCTTTCGGTAAACGGACCTGCATATTCGAACGGAGAACTTGTTTTTGCCTTGCCATATCCGGCAATACAGGCATTCACCCATTGTATATAATGTCCCTCAGGTACACGGGCAAGGGTTTTAGGTACATTCAGCCCTTCATTTTTCTTTAAGGGTAATAAACGCGGATTAGCGCCATAACAATCGCACAATAACTTGCCTTTGGTTCCTATAAACAATATGCCACCGCCCCAGTCACCAAATGCTTCTTCCGGCGATAATTCTTCCGGGCGTTGCGGCATTAAACCACCATCATACCAGGATAGTTTAATATTGCCTTTGCCATCTTTACGAGGATAATTTAAATGTATGATGGATGACATAGGACAACTATCGGTATAAATAGTTTCCTTCCACATTTCCCGGTAAACATTGGCTACACTGCATTCTGCACTATTGGGGTAATCAACCGGTAACATCCGGAAGAATGGATCTAAAATATGGCAGGCCATATCGCCTAAAGCACCGGTACCAAAAGCCCACCAGCCACGCCAGTTAAAGGGCAGGTAGGCAGGGTTATAATCAATATGTTTGGCAGGGCCTAACCACAGGTCCCAGTTCAATTCATTCGGAACAGTATGGGTACCGGTAGGCGTAGGAATGCTCTGCGGCCATATGGGGCGGTTGGTCCATGCCTGTACTTCCTTCACTTCACCAATTAAACCGGCCTTGTATATTTCCTGTGTCCTGCGTACACCTTCGCCTGAGCCGCCCTGGTTGCCCATCTGCGTAACTACTTTATATTTTTTAGCCGCATTGGTCAGTACCCTGGCTTCATAAATATCATGGGTTAAGGGCTTTTGTGTGTACACGTGTTTTCCCAGTTGCATAGCAGCAATGGTTGCCACGGCATGGGTATGGTCGGGTGTGGAAATACAGCAGGCATCAATGGTATTTTTTTCCTTGGCCAGCATTTCCCTGAAATCTTTATAGTAACTGGCTTTGGTATACTTTTCCCTGGCTCCTTTTGCCATTCTATCATCCACGTCACATAAAGAAACAATATTAACAAGCGGGCTCTTGGCCAGTTCGGCCAAGTCACCGGCTCCCATGCCTCCTACCCCTATGCCGGCAATATTTAATTTATCACTGGGTGCAATAAATCCACGGCCCAATACATGGCGTGGTACAATAAAAAAGCCGGCTGCAGCTATAGCGCCGTTCTTAATAAAATTTCTGCGACTCTGTGATAGTGACTTTTTGGACATGGGCAATATCGTTTTGATGTGTTTCCAAATTTAATGAACTGAAGTGAGAAAACAATTGAGGATTTAGGATTTCTGATTTAAAGAGGTAGGATTTGGGGAGATTATAGATTTGAGAATTGAGAATTGAGAGGGATTTAATATTTTATCTTGAAGATTGTAGATTGGTGGATGCGCATGATCCGGTACAAGCATCTTACCGTCTTTCGCCCTTTCTGACTTCCTGACTTTCGGACTTTTTTCCTGATAATTAACAAAGGGAGCGGCCCCGATAAAAAACGGAGTACTGCAAAGTGGCCAATAGAATTGTTGCAGCACAAGTGAGTGACACAACAGACGATGATAGTAGTAATGCGGTTGACTGCATAAAAAAAGGAGCAGTTGCCTGCTCCTTTGTATGGATAAGTTTTTATTACTTATTCTTCGTCGTCAAAGTTCATCGCCTCACGGGTTGTTTGTAACAATTCATATTCTTCCTTGCTACCAACAATCATGTTTTCAAAGTCGCGTAAGCCGGTACCCGCAGGTATTAAATGACCGGTAATTACGTTTTCTTTCAGGCCTAACATGTCATCTGATTTACCATGGATGGCTGCAGAAGACAGTACTTTGGTGGTTTCCTGAAACGAGGCCGCAGATATCCAGCTTTGTACACCTAACGATGCTTTGGTGATACCTAACAAGGTAGGCGCTGAAGTTGCAGGCGCTGTATCGCGGTACTCCACCAGTGCTTTATCGGCACGACGCAGGATAGAGTTTTCCTCTCTTAACTCACGTAAACTAATGATCTGGCCGGCTTTTAATTTACCGGAATCACCAGGATTGGTTACCACTTTTTTATCAAAGATCAGGTCATTCTCTTCCACAAACTCAAACTTATCTACCAGGTCATCTTCCAGGAATCTTGTATCGCCCGGATCAACGATGCTAACTTTACGCATCATCTGGCGAACGATCACCTCGATGTGTTTATCGTTGATCTTTACACCCTGTAAACGGTATACTTCCTGGATCTCATTTACCACGTACTGCTGTACGGCAAATGGTCCCTGGATAGAAAGAATGTCCTGCGGAGAAATCTGTCCGTCACTCATTGGCGAGCCGGCTTTCACAAAGTCACCATCCTGGGCCAGGATCTGGCGTGTCAGCGGAACCAGGTATTTACGTACTACACCATCTTTCGCTTCAATGATGATCTCACGGTTACCACGTTTCACAGCACCCATTGATACCACACCGTCAATTTCAGAAACAACAGCAGGGTTGCTTGGGTTACGTGCTTCAAACAATTCAGTTACACGTGGAAGACCACCGGTGATATCTCTTAATTTACCTAAGATCCTTGGAATTTTAACCAATACCTTACCAGCTTTCACTTCCTCACCTTCCTCGATCATGATATGACTACCGGTAGGTAAGTTGTAAGATTTGATCTCTTTTCCTTCCACAAGAATGGACGGAATCTTGGTTTTATCACGGGTTTCAATTACCACTTTTTCACGGTGACCGGTTTGCTCATCCGCTTCTTCACGGTAAGTTACACCTTCAATAACGTTTTCAAATTTCATGGTACCATTGATCTCAGCAACGATTACGTTGTTGTATGGGTCCCATGAACAGATCACATCACCTTTATTTATTTTCTGACCATCTTTTACATTCAGGATAGAACCATAAGGAATGTTATTGGTGATCAGCAGGCGGTCATTTTTAGTATCAATGATACGAACCTCACCGGTACGTCCAATTACGATCTGAACTTTATCGCCTTCAGCATTTTCAGTAGTTACGGTACGTAAACCGTCAAACTGAATGGTGCCGTCGAACTTAGCCAGCATGGTAGAATCGGTAGCAGCAGATCCGGCCACACCACCCACGTGGAAGGTACGAAGTGTAAGCTGTGTACCAGGCTCACCAATTGACTGGGCGGCAATGATACCTACAGCGTCACCTTTCTGCGCAATATTACCGCTGGCAAGGTTTTTACCATAACATTTAACGCAACATCCGCGCTTGCTTTCGCAGGTTAATACCGAACGGATATCTAAAGTTTCAATACCGGCCTCTTCTACTTTTCTGGCCAGATCGGGGGTAATGATCTCACCTGCAGATACGATCAGCTCTTCACTAACCGGGTTAAACACGTCGTGCAGTGAAGTACGACCAATGATCCTGTCAGCTAATGGCTCAATAATATCCTCGTTATCTTTTAAGGCCGATGTAGTGATACCCCTTAAGGTTTCACAATCTTCCTCGGTAATTACAACATCCTGTGATACGTCCACCAGACGACGGGTTAAGTAACCGGCATCCGCTGTTTTTAAGGCCGTATCCGCCAGACCCTTACGGGCACCGTGGGTAGAGATAAAGTAATCCAATACGTTCAGACCACCTTTAAAGTTGGAAAGGATCGGGTTTTCGATAATTTCCGAACCGGTAGAACCTGATTTTCTTGGTTTAGCCATCAGCCCCCTGATACCAGCCAGCTGTTTGATCTGCTGTTTACTACCACGGGCACCGGAGTCAAGCATCATGTAAACAGAGTTAAAACCTTGTTTATCGCTGCTTAATTCACGGATCAGTGTTTCTGTAATACGTGTATCCACACGGCTCCAGATATCCACTATCTGGTTATAACGTTCGTTGTTGGTAATAAGACCCATGTTATAGTTGTCCCAAACCTCATCAACTTCGCTTTTCGCATTTTCCAGTAACTCTTCCTTAACGTCAGGAATAATTAAGTCATTAATGCTAAATGATAAACCACCCTGGAAGGCTGTACGGAAACCTAATTGTTTAATATCATCCAGGAATTTAGCGGTTTTAGGAACGTTGGTAATATCAATAATATCACCAATGATCTCCCGTAAATTCTTCTTGGTCAATAAAGCATTTACAAAACCTACCTCGGCTGGTACGTGCTGGTTAAATATCACACGGCCTACAGTGGTTTCAATTAATTTGTGCTCTAACAAACCATCACTGTTACGGATATTGGCTTTTACTTTAATCCATGCATGTAAGTCAACCTGCTTCTCATTGTAAGCAATGATAACTTCCTCTGCCGAATAAAAATGCATGCCCTCACCACGTAAAGTTTCCGTTTCGTTAGTGCGTTTACCCTTGGTAATGTAGTATAAACCAAGTACCATGTCCTGTGAAGGAAGGGTAATAGGTGTACCATTCTGCGGGTTTAATATATTGTGCGAAGCCAGCATTAATAACTGGGCTTCCAATATTGCCGAAGCACTTAAAGGTACGTGTACCGCCATCTGGTCACCGTCAAAGTCGGCGTTGAATGCCGAGGTTACCAGCGGGTGTAACTGTATCGCTTTACCTTCAATTAATTTAGGCTGGAAGGCCTGGATAGATAAACGGTGCAGCGTTGGGGCACGGTTTAACATTACCGGGTGACCTTTTAATATGTTCTCTAAGATATCCCAAACCACAGCTTCCTTCTTGTCAACCAGTTTACGGGCCGACTTCACTGTTTTTACAATACCTCTTTCAATTAATTTACGGATAATAAATGGCTTAAACAGCTCGGCTGCCATATCCTTCGGTAAACCACACTCATGTAATTTTAACTCAGGACCTACCACGATAACCGAACGACCGGAATAGTCAACACGTTTACCTAATAAGTTCTGACGGAAACGACCTTGCTTACCTTTTAATACATCCGATAATGATTTTAAAGCACGACCACCTTCCGCTTTCACCGCGTTTGATTTACGGCTGTTATCGAACAGGCTGTCAATAGCTTCCTGTAACATACGTTTCTCGTTACGTAAGATCACTTCAGGAGCTTTGATCTCCAGTAATCTTTTTAAACGGTTGTTACGGATGATCACACGACGGTATAAGTCGTTCAGATCAGATGAGGCAAAACGGCCACCATCCAAAGGAACTAACGGACGCAGTTCCGGTGGAATAACCGGGATATATTGCATCACCATCCACTCAGGACGGTTGGTTAAACGTGTATTGGCTTCACGGAAAGCTTCCACAACGCTCAAACGTTTTAAGGCATCAGCCTTACGTTGTTGCGATGTTTCGTTTGCCGCAGCATTACGCAGGTCAAATGATAACTGGTCAAGGTCAATACGCTGTAACATATCGTGTACAGCTTCTGCACCCATCTTGGCAATAAACTTATTCGGATCATCATCCGGTAAGTATTGGTTATCTTTTGGTAAGGTATCCAGTATATCCAGGTACTCTTCTTCTGTTAACAGATCACCGGGGTTCTGACCTTTATCAGCACGTACGCCACCCTGTATTACAACATAGCGCTCGTAATAAATGATAGTCTCTAATTTTTTAGAGCTTACACCTAATAAATAACCGATCTTGTTAGGTAAAGATTTAAAGTACCAGATATGTACCACCGGTACAACCAGTTTAATGTGACCCATACGCTCGCGACGTACTTTCTTCTCGGTAACTTCCACACCACAACGGTCACACACGATACCTTTATAACGAATACGCTTGTACTTACCACAGGCACATTCGTAATCTTTTACCGGACCAAAAATTCTTTCGCAAAACAAACCATCACGCTCAGGTTTGTAAGTACGGTAGTTAATGGTTTCGGGCTTCAACACTTCGCCATAACTTCTCTCCAGTATAGCATCGGGAGAAGCAAGGCCAATAGTAATTTTTGAAAACGTTGATTTAGGACGATTTTCTTTTTTGATAGCCATATTTAGTTTCTAATTACTTGTTATTTGTTTTTGTTACCAGCTGCAGTACTACTATCAACTTTCGTTGCGTCGCACGCTTCAGGGTTCTGTTCCCTTATCAGCATTTTGTAAGTGCATCATCCTTTTCAAAGCCTCGCCAAAGGCAAGGCCCGAAAAGAATATTATGTCTTAATCAAAATGAAGATCTAAACCTAAACCTCTCAACTCATGTACCAGTACGTTAAACGATTCCGGTACACCTGCTCTTGGAATATTATCACCTTTCACAATGGCCTCATAGGTTTTTGCACGACCTATAATGTCATCCGATTTCAGGGTTAATAATTCCTGTAAAATGTTAGAAGCACCGTATGCTTCCAGGGCCCACACCTCCATCTCACCAAAACGCTGACCACCAAACTGTGCTTTACCACCTAAAGGCTGTTGCGTAATTAATGAATATGGTCCTATCGAACGGGCGTGCATTTTATCATCCACCATGTGGTGCAGCTTGATAACGTAAATAATACCCACGGTTGCTTTCTGGTGGAAACGTTCTCCGGTTTCACCATCATACAGGTAAGTGTGACCGAATTTAGGAATGCCGGCTTCGTCACAGTATTTCTCAATTTCATCGGTGGTAGCACCATCAAAAATCGGTGTGGCGAACTTCAATCCTAATTTCTGACCAGCCCAACCTAAAACAGTTTCATAAATCTGTCCTAAGTTCATACGGCTAGGTACACCTAAGGGGTTCAATACAACGTCAACCGGTGTTCCGTCTTCCAGGAACGGCATATCCTCCTGGCGTACAATTTTAGCAACGATACCTTTGTTACCGTGACGACCGGCCATTTTATCACCCACTTTCAACTTACGTTTTACAGCCAGGTAAATTTTTGCCAGTTTCAATACACCGGCAGGTAACTCGTCACCGATAGAAATATTGAATTTCTCTCTTTTGTAACGGCCTAATTCTTCGTTGTATTTAATGTTATAGTTGTGTAACAGTATATTGATCTGACCATCAATTTTGCTGTCACCGGTCCAACCTAATGGATTGATGTTGGCATAGTCTAAACCGGAAAGGTTTTTAGGAGTGAACTTAGCGCCCTTACCTATTTGTACCTCACCAAAGTTATTGCTAACACCGGCTGATGAATGGTCTTTTAATAATGCTGTTAATTTATCTAACAATACCTGTAATAAGTCGGCTTCGTTTTTCTCGTGAATTTTTTCCAGCTTCTCAATAGCTGCTTTTTCACGGATCTTGGCGTTCTTATCTTTTTTGGCACGCTGGAATAATTTTTTACCAATTACAATACCTTCCACACCGTTTGGTGCTTTTAAAGAAGCATCTTTCGCATCACCGGCTTTGTCACCAAAGATGGCACGTAAAAGTTTTTCTTCAGGTGTAGGATCACTTTCACCTTTAGGAGTGATCTTACCAATTAAGATATCACCTTCTTTTACCTGCGCACCAATACGGATAATACCGTTCTCATCTAACTCACGGGTTGCTTCTTCTGATACGTTAGGGATATCCGGGGTTAATTCCTCTTCACCTAATTTGGTATCACGCACTTCCAGTTCATATTCAGAAATGTGAACCGATGTGTACATATCTTCTTTTACCACACGCTCGCTGATCACGATGGCATCCTCAAAGTTGTACCCTTTCCATGGCATGAAGGCCACTTTCAGGTTTTTACCCAGCGCCAGCTCACCGTTCTGTGTAGCATAACCTTCCGTTAAGAAATCACCGTTCACCACTTTCTGGCCTTTTTTAACAGCAGGCTTTAAGTTAATGCAGGTTTCCTGGTTGGTTTTAATAAACTTGGTCAGTTTATACACACGCAGGTCATCTTCAAAGCTTACTAATTTTTCAGATTCGTCACGGGTGTAACGTACATGAATTTCGTTAGCATCTACAAACTCTACCACACCATTACCGTCAGCGTGTATCTGGATACGTGCATCACGGGCTGCTTTACCTTCCAAACCGGTACCTACGATCGGGGCATCCGGGCGTAATAACGGTACAGCCTGGCGTTGCATGTTCGATCCCATCAGCGCACGGTTGGCATCATCATGCTCTAAGAAAGGAATCAGGGAAGCACTCAGACCCACGATCTGGTTAGGTGCTACGTCCATGAACTCCACGTCATTTTTATCTAAAATCGGGAAATCACCTGTTTCACGGCTTACAATACGGTCTTCCACAAAGTTGCCATTGGCATCCAGTGGCGAGTTAGCCTGTGCAATTTTCGCTTCATCTTCTTCCTCGGCACTTAACAGCTCTAACTCATTCATATTTACTTTACCGTTCTTCACTTTACGATAAGGGGTTTCAATAAAGCCCATATCGTTGATTTTTGCGTGAACGCATAAAGTAGAGATCAGACCAATGTTTGGTCCTTCCGGTGTTTCAATGGTACATAAACGACCGTAGTGAGAATAGTGTACGTCACGAACCTCAAAGCCCGCACGCTCACGGCTTAAACCACCTGGCCCTAACGCTGAAATACGACGCTTGTGCGTGATCTCGGAAAGCGGGTTGGTCTGGTCTAAGAACTGTGATAACTGGGATGTACCAAAGAACGAGTTGATAACCGAAGAAAGTGTTCTCGCATTGATCAGGTCAACAGGAGTAAATACCTCGTTATCACGTACGTTCATCCTTTCACGGATAGTACGTGCCATACGCGCCAGACCTACACCGAACTGAGCATATAACTGCTCACCTACTGTACGTACACGACGGTTGCTTAAGTGGTCAATATCATCAATCTCGGCTTTACCATTGGTTAAACGAACCAGGTATTTAATGATCAGGATAATATCTTCCTTGGTCAGTACCTTTTTAGTTAAAGGCTGATCAATATTCAGTTTACGGTTGATCTTGTAACGGCCTACTTCACCCAGGTCATAACGCTTGTCACTAAAGAACAACTTGTCAATAATACCACGGGCAGTTTCGTTATCAGGCGCATCGGCACCACGTAACTGGCGGTAGATAAACTGAACCGCTTCCAGCTCAGAGTTGGAAGTATCTTTATTTAAAGTATTGTAGATAATAGCGTAGTCACCACCAACATCTTCACGTTGAATAAATACGCTGGCTACATCCATATCAGCAATGGTATCAATAGCTTCTTCATCTAAAATGGTGTCACGCTCCATTACGATCTCGTTACGCTCAATAGACACTACCTCACCGGTATCCTCGTCCACGAAATCCTCAACCCATGTTCTTAATACACGGGCAGCTAATCGGCGTCCAACATATTTTTCCAAAGCTTTACGCTCACCTTTCACCTCATCGGCCATACCGAACAGGGTCAGGATATCTTTATCGGTTTCAAAGCCGATAGAACGTAATAAAGTGGTAACAGGGAATTTTTTCTTACGGTCAATATACGCGTACATTACGTTATTGATATCCGTAGCAAACTCCATCCAGGCTCCTTTGAAAGGAATAACCCTTGCTGAGTATATTTTTGTACCATTCGGGTGAACGGACTGACCAAAGAATACACCCGGAGAACGGTGTAATTGAGATACCACTACACGCTCGGCACCGTTGATAACAAAAGTACCACGGGGAGTCATGTAAGGAATATTACCCAAAAACACGTCCTGAACGATAGTTTGGAAGTCAACGTGCTCCTCATCATTACAGCTCAAACGAAGTTTGGCTTTCAGGGGAACAGCGTAAGTTAAACCACGCTCCATACACTCTTCAATAGAGTAACGGGGCGGATCGATAAAGTAATCCAAGAACTCCAGTACAAAGATGTTACGGGTATCAGTAATGGGGAAATTGTCTTTAAACACCCGGAACAAACCTTCTATATCACGTTTGTCTGGTGTTGTTTCTAACTGGAAAAACTCTTTGAACGACTGAATTTGAACTTCAAGTAAATCTGGGGTTTCTGCCAGATGCTTGATTTTTCCAAAATCCACTCTTGAGGTCAATTTTGTAGAAGACATATGCGTAATTACCGGTTTTTAAAAATTTTGAGTACACAAAACACAAACAGGCCATCATTTTACTAAAATGAAAGCCATTGAAATTCAATCAATTGAATGTATTTAGGAACGTCAAAATATATTTGGCCAAAATAAAGGATTGCAAAGGTAAGAAAGATACGGCATACAAACAAGACTTTTTTGCCAACAAGAATAAGGCCAAAAAAGGCATTTTGGGGCATTTTATTTTGCAAAAACGCACCCGCAATTTACCGCAGTTTTTTTAATAAATCCCTGTAAAATTGTACATTAGTAAGGCTAACCACCCACCACCATGAAACCAGCCACCAAAACCTTACCCGGGTTTTCAAAAAAAGAGGTAACAGGGGTGATCACCCTGCTTGTCATTATTATCCTTTTATATATAGCAGCCCATTACACCCGGTATTTTGTAAAACAACCGGCTAGCCTCAATAAACAGGATTCAGCCTGGTTACTCGCAGCCGCACATTTAAAGGAACAGGCCGCGGCAGGAGATTCACAAAATGATTACACAGCCAATAACCTGTTTGACCAGGTTACACCGAAAAGTTATTTCAATACCCCCGGCAGAACGCTTTTTTACTTTAATCCCAATGAATTATCCGCCGAAGGCTGGCAAAAACTGGGGATAAGGCCCAAAACCATCCGTACGATCATGAATTACCGGAACAAAGGCGGGGAGTTCAGAAAACCGGAAGACCTGCAGAAAGTATATGGCCTTAGCCAGGCCGATTATCTTGCTTTATTACCTTATGTACAGATCCCGGCACGTGAAAAGCCGGTTTACCCTGTTACACCTGATCCACAGCATGCATCCACCAATAAACCCTCCTACCCTGTCTACACTAAAAAAACCTACCATACCCTTGATATAAACAAGGCCGATACAGCTGAGTATAGCTCCCTGCCCGGTATTGGCGCTGCCCTTGCCAGGCGTATCGTTAATTTCAGGGAAAAGCTGGGTGGGTTTTACCGGGTTGAGCAGGTAGCGGAGACCTATGGTGTACCCGATTCTACCTTTCAAAAAATTAAACCTTATTTAGCGGTGAATGCCGACGGTATAAAAAAGCTGAATATTAATACTGCAACCGCAGAGGTACTGGCTGCACACCCTTACATTAAAGGCAGTATGGCAAAAAATATTGTGGCCTTTCGCCAGCAGCACGGCCTGTTTCATAATATACAGGAGCTGCAAAAAATAATGAGTATCGACAATATGGTCTATGAAAAGATCCGGTGGTATGTAACAACCGAATAAATATGAATACAGACTTATTCGTTGTCCAGTAAAGCCACTTCGTCTTTACCGTCCTTATCCTGCCAGAACACTTTGATCTTCTGGCTTACCAATGCATCTACCGAACGGCCTACATAGTTGGGTTGAATGGGCAGTTCCCGGCTAAACCTCCTGTCAATCAGCACGCATAACTCCACTTTCTGCGGGCGGCCAAAATCCAGTAAAGCGTCCAATGCCGCACGGATAGTGCGACCGGTGAACAGTACATCATCAATCAACACTACTTTTTTGCCTTCAATGGAAAAGGGAATATGGGTAGCATTGGCAATGTGTAACTGGTTCCGCACATCATCCCTGTAAAAAGTAATGTCCAGCTGACCATACTTAACCTGTTCCATCGGAATTTCCTTACCGATCTCCGCCACAATTTTGTCGGACAGGTAAATGCCCCTTGGCTGCAGGCCAATGATAACGGTATTTTCCAGGTCAATATGATCTTCCAGCACCTGTTGTGCCAGGCGGCGAACGGTGATGGATAATTGCTGTGCGGTAAGTATAGGTTTCAATGAAGTTATAAGTTTTAAGTAATAAGTGGTAAGTAAATATTTACTTACCACTTATTAAAAGGTGTATTTATTTCTCCTGCATAAACGGATAAGCATAATCCGTTGGCGGGTTAAATGTTTCTTTAATGGTGCGGGGACTTAACCAGCGATACAGGTTTAAAATACTACCTGCTTTATCGTTGGTACCGCTGGCACGGGCGCCACCGAAAGGTTGTTGCCCAACAACAGCACCGGTAGGTTTATCATTTACGTAAAAATTACCGGCCGCGTTGCGCAGCTTATCGGTAGCCAATGCAATTGCGTTGCGATCGGTTGAGATAATAGATCCTGTTAAAGCATAAGGAGAGGTTGTATCTACCAGTTCCAGTACTTCTTCAAATTTTTTCTCAGGGTATACGTATACCGTTAATACCGGGCCAAATATTTCCTCGCACATGGTTACATATTTGGGATCTTTGGCTTCAATAACGGTAGGCTGGATAAAATACCCCTTGCTTTTATCGTATTTACCACCGGCCCATATTTCCGCTTTCTTATCTTTTTTTGCATTGTCAATATAAGCGGCAATTTTATCAAAACTCTTTTCGTCGATAACGGCATTAATAAAATTGGTAAAGTCTTCCACTGTACCCATTTTAAAGCTCTTAATACCGGCCACCAGTTTTTTCTTCACTTCTTCTGCCAGGTTAGAGGGGATATAAGCGCGGGAGGCAGCAGAACATTTTTGTCCCTGGAACTCAAAAGCCCCACGCAGTAAAGCGGTTGCCACTACATCGGCTTTGGCACTGGGGTGTGCTACTACAAAGTCCTTGCCACCGGTTTCGCCAACAATACGGGGATAGGTTTTATAGTTACCCATGTTTTTACCAATGGTCTCCCACATATTGTTAAACACACCTGTTGAGCCGGTAAAGTGTACACCTGTAAAATCACGGTGGGCAAAACAAATTTTACCTAAAGTAGGTCCGTCAACATAGATCAGGTTAATGACACCATCCGGCAAACCTGCTTCCTGCAGAATACGCATGAACATCTGTGCAGAATATACCTGCGTGTTGGCAGGCTTCCATACCACGGTATTACCACACATGGCAGCACTGGTAGGCAGGTTACCACCGATAGCTGTAAAGTTGAAAGGTGTAACCGCCAGTACAAAACCTTCTAAAGGACGAAACTCCAAACGGTTATGCATACCCGGTCCGCTGATCGGCTGTTGTTTATAGATCTCGCTTAAGTAGTGAACATTAAAGCGTAAAAAATCAACGATCTCACAGGCGGCATCAATCTCCGCCTGGTAAGCATTCTTGCTCTGGCCCAGCATGGTAGTGCCGTTCATGTAAGGACGGTACTTGGTAGCAATCAGGTCAGCGGCTTTCAAAAAAATGCCGGCCCTGTCTTCCCATGACATGGCAGCCCAGCTATCCTTTGCAGCCAGCGCCGCATCAATGGCCTGTTGCACATGTTTCTCCGTACCAATATGAAAATGGCCCAGCGTATGTTTTATTTCATGTGGCGGATGAATACTCTGCGTTTTATTGGTACGCACTTCTTTACCACCTATATACATGGGTATATCCGCTTTCTCCTTTTTCAAAAGCGCCAATACTTCCTTTAAACGTTTCTTCTCTGCCGATCCCGGTCCGTAATTTAATACCGGTTCATTTACCGGCAACGGATATGAAAATGTTCCTAAAGACATATGTTTAATTTGATAATTAGATAATTTGTTAATTAGACAATTAATACAAAAATACCCTTAATTAAAATTAATTAGCTTGTGAAATGGATATAATTTTTGATCAATATTTGCAATCGTTTAACCTATTTTTACTTTCCCTATTTGCAACTGTTTATTCACAAAAAACTAAACACTTGCGCTACATTTTCTGGTATTCATTTTCAAATTAGCACATTACCTAATTTGCTAATTAACTCTCTCCTTCTTTTTCACTCATCAAATACGCCTTTATAAACCCGTCCAGTTCGCCATCCATCACCGGTTGTACATTCCCCACTTCAAAATCCGTACGGTGGTCTTTGATCATTTTATAGGGATGGAATACGTAGCTGCGTATCTGGCTGCCCCATTCAATCTTTTTCTTTTTACTGTTGGCCGCATCTTTAATGGCCTGGCGTTTGCGCAACTCCTCCTCGTATAAACGGCTGCGTAACATTTGCATGGCCAGTTCGCGGTTGCCCAGCTGGCTCCTGTCCTGCTGACAAACTACCACAATGCCCGTGGGAATATGCGTTAACTGTACTTTGGTTTCTACCTTATTTACGTTCTGTCCGCCTGCACCGCCACTACGTGAGGTTTCCATCTTCACATCAGCGGCGTTGATCTCAATATTGATCGTATCGTCTACCAGCGGGTACACAAATACCGATACAAAAGAGGTATGACGGCGGGCATTACTGTCGAACGGTGATATACGCACCAGGCGGTGTACACCGCTTTCGCCTTTTAAAAAGCCGTAGGCAAAGGCACCTTCAAACTGTAAAGTGGCGGTTTTAATACCGGCACCATCGCCCCACTGCCAGTCCATCTCGGTAATTTTCCAGCCTTGTTTTTCGCCATACATCCGGTACATACGGGCCAGCATTTCGGCCCAGTCCTGGCTCTCGGTACCACCGGCGCCGGAGTTTATCTGTACAATGGCAGTTAACTCGTCTTCAGGTTCATTCAGTGTGGCTTTAAACTCCGCATCCTCCAGTTCCTGTAAGGCTTTTTCATACGCTTCCTTTGTTTCCTCTTCAGTGGCATCGCCACTTTTCCAGAAATCAAACAAAATGGCAAAATCCTCCACCGCCGTTTCCGCAGTGTGGAACAGTTTTACCCAGTACTCGTTTACCTTAATGGTTTTAAGAATTTCGGTGGCACGTTTGTTATCGTCCCAAAAACCCGGACTTAGTGAGAATTGTTTTTGTTCTTCGATCTTTGCTTCTTTATTAGCAACGTCAAAGAAACCTCCTTATCCCGGCAATGCGGGACCGCATATCCTGTAATTTTTCTATTGTCATGGCGCAAAGTTAATCAGATAATTAAATAATGCAGTATTTTGTTGGGTACCGGCTGCAGTGCCCTGATTGAGCAACTGTTGCGACGCTCCGTTCATCGTCCGGTAAGGTTATTCGCCAGGATTAATTGTATAAGATAACAGGATCATGAAATTATACTTCACCGACCAAAGTCCATATTTTGACAAACACCTGCAGCAACTAAAGCTGCAACCTGTTATGGATTATCGTAAACAAGGGCTTACAGAAAAAGAGACCGGCATGCCGGTAGCCCTTGCCAAACCGCTCTCTGCTATCGACACACGCTTTTTATTTAATTATCAAATCTTCCCACCACATATCATGTCCTCCTACTCACAATGGCAGGCCGAAAACCGGAAAATGCAGGTGGGTGATACAATCGTGCAGCAGGTTTATCTTCCTCCTTACAGAAACCTGTCTCAAAAAATCATATTCGGTGTAAGGATCAGCGAACTCATTATAACCCCGGAACGTATTGGCTTTAGTTACGAAACATTACAGGGGCACGCAGAAAAAGGTATTTCCACATTTATGCTTGAACAAACAAAAGACGGTCAGATAATATTAAAAATACATTCTTTTTCACAACCCGGAAATTGGTTAACCAGGTTAGTAGCACCGGTATTTTCTGTCCCGTATCAAACTTATTGTACCCGGCAGGCGTTGAAACATGTAAAGAACCAGCTGGAAATGTGAATACTGAAAATAATCTATGCTAATTTCAACTGATAAAAATTTCAGGTTATTCTGAATAAACTACATTAAGTTTATTGTTCAATAAACACGATATATTAAAAGCTATGAAAAGAAATACCTTTATTATACTTATTAGCTTAGCCTTTACCGGCGCCGGCTGTTTCAGCTCAAAGGTTAACAGTGTTGCGCTCGCACAGCTTTTCACCCCTGTTCCTGAATCTTCCAAAAAGCTGGATATCCCTTACTATGATAAAGGTCACCAGTTTAACGGATATCCCTTTGTTTACTGGCACCTTGATAAACAAAAAGAAAAACAACTCAAGCTGGAACAACCGGAAACATCATCTTCCGATTTTATTTTCCGCACCTGGGTTACCCGTCAGAACGGAACATATAATCAACCGCATTCGTTAATAGAAATTACCCGGAACGAAGAGCAATATAATGCCACTATATATTTTATGAAGGTCAATTTTGTAGCCAACACATTGTCGGAAACAATAACCGATTATAAAAAGGTAACCGTTACACCACTGAAAAACAGCTGGCAAACCGTAATAGATAGTTTATACATACTAAAAGCTGATAGTTTGCCAACTGATGAGCAGATACCTGAATATTACCGTAAAGGAAAAGCATATAACAATAATTCAGCTACTTATTCATTTGAATTTGCTTCTAAAAATTTATACCGGTTTTACCAGTATAACGACCTGCAACGAGCATCACAACATTTCTGGCAACCTAAAAATGTCCTGGCAATACTCCGTTTACTGGATCAGGAATTTAACTGGACGGCTTTAGAGAAAGAATATTTTAAGTAATAAAAAACGAGGCTGTCTCAAAAGTATGAGGCAACCTCGTTTTATTCGGATCCCTGATGGAGACTGATTGTCGTTTAAGCCATTCTCAAGGCCTTCGTTTATTTTTGATACATCCTCGTTTATTTAAAAACTTGTTTTAATTATTAATGCACGTGTACCGGGAAGATCAGCTCGGCATCTGTAGCAGATTTGCTGCTGTTCACCAGGTCAGCTTCGGCCTTATTATCGTTCTGGTAGTGACGTAAGGTTATTTTTACAGTGCCTTCGCTGTGGGCGGTTGTGGTCCATTTGCTTTTAAGGCCCAAGGTTACACCATCATCGTCCTTATCCAGATCGGAAATGGTAATGGCACCACCGGTAACTGTAACCTCGTAATAAAAACGGTGATGGTCAGCTTCGTGATCCTGAATATCGTGGGTAAGGTCATGTCCTTCTATATCCAGCAACTCCACACTTACATTGTACACGGCATTTTCAGCCAATTCCAGGTCCTGAATAACCGGTGCATTTCCACCATCCCCGTCCAGGTCCTTCCAGGAAAAGGTCTTTACTTCACCTGTACCAACTTTTGTAAACTTGAGGTTTACCGTGCCAATTACTTCATGATCGTGCTCGTGCTGATCATCATCTTTATCTTTTTTACACGACGTTACAAATACCGCTAACATACTAACAGCTAAAAACGATTTCAATAGAGTTTTCATGCTTTACTTTTTTTCTACTAATGTTTAAAAATTGATTGCAAGGGAACTTTAACCCGGAAATTAATATTGGTGCCCTGCGCATCGGTGTAGTACCTGAAACTGTTCAGGTAATCGCGGTAACGCTGGTTTAACAGGTTATACGCTCCCACGCCAAAGCCCACGGGCACTTTACCTATCATTACTGTTGTGTTGGCCTGCACATTCAGCAGGGTATAACCATCCGGTGGCATGGCGTAGTCCTGTTTACCATGTATGGTTTCATCAGGCATACGTGTTTGTTTAAATACCGTTGGCACTTCTACCCTGATATCTGTTTTTGAAAACCTTCCCCTATCCGGCAACAGGTAAACGATCTCTCCTGTAACCCGGTGTCCCGGCATACCAATGAGCCAGTCATCAATGCTGCGGTTCCTGGCCCATAATAAGGCTGTTTTACCGACCAGTGTTAAACGTGGCAACAAACGGTAACCCGCCGTTACGTCTATACCCTGTAACGTAGCATCTGTTTGCTGGTAAACCAGTTTGGGAAAACTACCCCGGATAGTGATCACCGGCTCATCGGGTTTGGGTTGCTGGTATATAAAATCATTGATCCGCTGGTGATAAAGACTTATATCCAGGCTCCATTTGCTGTTGGGATCATCCCATACATAACCCAGTGATACATGAACCGATTTTTCTGTTTTCAAATTAATATCACCCTGCTCGTAAGTAGCAGAGCCGTGATGCACCCCGTCAGTAAGTAACTCGTTAACATGCGGCGCCCTGCTGCTGACACTAATACCGGCATTGAACCTGCCGCCATTATTGTTCAGGCGGTAACCACCGTTAAGCGAACCGGCCATGGTACTGAAATTAAAATCATGTGCGCTGGTATCACCACCAAACATATACCGTTTGGTAGATAAGGTTTTGTAATCGAAACGCAGGCCGCCCTGTACATCCCATTGATGACGGCTCCACTTTTCTATCCAATATAAACCTCCGCTGTATGATTGGTAATCGGGAATAAGGTAACGTCCCGTGTACCAGTTGTTCTGTTGTATGGCCGATGCCCCTATTACCCCCTGGAAGTTTCCCCATGGCCGGTGTTCCCATGAAATATCTTCGGACAGGGTTAATACACCAAAGGTTAACTGGGGCTGGGTACTGGTGCTGTTCCTGATAACGTCGTACTCTTTTCTTTTATTAAACTGCGCAGCGAACTGAAAATTCCAACGGCTTAAACCCGTTTTTACAGTTGATTTCAGTTTAAACAAATTATGTTGCACTTCCTGCGAGGGACGTTCTATTTTATACGTTTTTTCTCCTAAAAAACCGGCATCGGGTTTGCCTACCTCAATGGCATGCAGCAGGTCGGTTACATTACCGATGTGCGCCCCCTGGAAGATGCCCACTTTGGTAAAGAACTGGCTGTAAAAAGCTTCTATATTATAATTGCTTTTTTTCCAGCCGGCCGTAACGGAAAAGTTGGCCTCGCGGTTACCTGTATTGTTTAACCGGTAATCAGGAGCTGCTACATTGCCACCTTGTTTGAATGTTCCCTGTAAACGGTAACTGAAGGCCGGTAGTTTTTTTAACTGCTGTTCAAACATGCCCGATACCACATAAGCATTGTTATTGGTAAAGTACATGGTGTTGAACTCCGCATTATAACCGGGTGTATGACGCAATGCTTTAGGATTTACCAGAATAACACCGCCGATGGCATCACTGCCATAACGCAGTTCATCCACTCCTTTTATAATGGTTAAATTATCGGCAATGAAGGGATCAATTTCCAGGGCATGCTCATTACCCCACTGCTGCCCTTCCTGGCGTACACCATTATTAATGGTCAGTATCCGGCTGCTATGCAAACCATGTATCATGGGCTTGGCAATATTAGAGCCGGTTTGTAATAAGGTAACGCCATTTATACGGCCCAGTGCATCGGCAATGGACAGCCCTTTCACCTCATCCAGTTCGGTACCTGATAATGTTTTTTTAAAGCTACCGGTACTTATTCCTTTTTGCGTGGTTACTACTACATCGCCTAATTCCTTACGGGCATGCGGCAGGAAAAAATCTACGTGCCGGGCTTTATCCAGCTGTATGGTTTGTGTAATGGTTTCACAGCCGGCATGGCTGATCACCACCTCGTAGGTACCTGCACAGAGATTGGTGAATACAAAATCGCCTTTTGCATCCGTAACAATCTGCCGGTTCACGCCACGGATCAATACCGCTGCGCCGGATAATTTTTCCTTTGTATCCGCATCTTCCACATGTCCGCTAAAACGTAATGTACAATCCTGCGCCCATAGTGTGATGGCGGACATTGCCCAAAAGGCAATCAATAATAGTAATCGCAATGAAATAAGATTTACTGCATAAAAAATAGGAACAGCACAACCATACCCATGGTTGCTTACTGCTTTCACCAACTAAAAATTATGCAAGCCGAGGCGGACCCCGTAACGAAAAGTAATTATGCGGCGCAGAGTGAATGCGAACCGCGAAATGAACAGGTGTGGCATTTTCCGGTGTTGTAATACTTACTACTTTGTTTGTCGGAACATCCGTAAAAGGTGCCAGGGGTTCGATGTTGTTACACTCACAGGAAACAGGCGTACTGCAAACAGTGGTCTGTTTTCCATGCTCATGATGCGTCAGGTCGGCAGTGCCTGCCTCTATATGTGCTACAAATAATTCATGCAGCAAAGGCTTGGGTGTAACACCCAATGCAAACACTACCAATAATACCCAGGCAGCCCAGAAACGTATATGTTTTACTCTTTTCAAAGTTGATACAACGTTGCAAAAATAAGAAAACTTACACAGTATTGAAAAATTTAATACAAAACCTGTGACAGTTACAGGCGTATCCTATTGTAGGACGTTGTTTTACAATAATCCCTGCTGGGGTTAATTCCTTTATCATTCAATACATTTCATCATTGAGAACCGGACAGGAATGACAGCGGGTATTTGACATACGACATACTTAAAAAAACGGTTTGTGAGACACTAACCATGGCTTCCCATGTTCCCCCGGTCACTTCGGGAACCTCAATCATAACGCTTGTTTTCCAGCCCCGGTTCGTGTCCCACGAACCGCCATGCCTATATATTCAACAATAATGGAGTAAATTTAAATATGCTAACTCCTTTAAGAAAATCAACCACCCATTTTGGCAAAATTTACTTTTGGACCGCTACAATCCATAATTGGTTACCCCTGCTAACCTCTGTAGAAAACAAGCTTATCATTATCAACTCCTTACAAACACTATCCCTAAAAAAACTGATCAAGGTCTATGCCTTTGTCATTATGCCCAATCACATTCACTTGATATGGGAACAAGTAAGTATGAATGGTAAAGAAACGCCCAAAGGAAGTTTTTTAAAATTTACGGCACATATCCTTCTTAAACACATCAAACAGACCAATATAACACATCAATATTATGTGAATGCTGCCAATAAACAATATGAAGTATGGCAACGTGATGCATTGGGTATTGAGCTTTACAGCCGTTATTTTGCTACGCAAAAGCTTAATTATATTCATTTAAACCCGGTGAGAGGAAAATGGAATTTATCCGCATCATACCTTGATTATGATTTTTCCTCTGCCAGGTTTTATGAATATGGGGTTGACCGTTTTGGTTTCCTGCATCATTTGTTTGACGTACTTTAAAACTTATCAAAATTGGTTCGTGAGACACGAACCATGGCTCCACAAACACTCAGAATGGTTTGTGGGATACCCCATTGTTGCGGTTCGTGTCTCACGAACTGAACCCTTACTAAATAATTTCTCTTTTCCCGCAACCTTTTTAAAGCCGTGGTTGTTTTTACCACATGAATATTAAACTGAGCGTATTAGACCAAACCCCCATCAGGAAAAACGAAACGGCCGCCGATTCTTTGGCCGAAAGCCTGGAACTGGCCGCATTAACGGACAAACTGGGTTATACCCGTTACTGGTTATCTGAACACCATAATACGCTTACACTGGCCAATGCAGCACCGGAGATATTACTGGCCAGGCTGGGTGCCGTTACACAAAACATCCGTTTAGGCTCAGGGGGTATTATGCTGCCCAATCACAGCAGTTTAAAAATGGCCGAGAATTTTCGCTTACTGGAAGCGCTGTATCCCAACCGGATTGATATGGGCATTGGCCGGGCGCCCGGCACAGACCGTGCTACCGCACAGTTACTCAACCCATCTAACACGTTTAACCCGCAGGAATATGTACAGCAATTGAAGGAGTTGCAAGCCTTTTTCAGTAATGATCCCATCAGTGAAAATATGTTTGGTAAAATAAGGGCGATACCGAATGTGGAAACCCAACCTGTTATGTGGGCATTGACCTCCAGCGGGGAAAGCGCCTATATTGCCGCACATTTTGGTATGGGATTGTCGTATGCACAGTTCATTAACCCCATTGGCGGAGCACAGGCCATCCGGGAGTATGAAGCGCGTTTTATGCCCTCGCAGCAATTGGCAGCACCCATTAGTAATGTGGGTATTTTTGCTTTTTGCAGTGAGAGCGAACAAAAGGTGCAGGAAGCTATTGCCCTGATGCAGTACCGCTTTTTAAGTTTTGAGAAAGGTGAGTTTGATAAGTTTTACAGCTATAACGATATTAAAGATTACGAATATACCGAGGGTGAAAAGCAACGTCTTTTGTTTCACCAGAACAGGTTTATTGCCGGTACACCGCAAACTATTAAACCGCAGCTTGAGCAACTGGCCCGCCAGATGGGCACCAATGAAATTGTGATAGCCACTTTTGCCGATAGCCGGGAAGATCGTTTAACCTCTTATGAACTATTGGCCAAGATTTTTATTAACCCTGCCAATCCGTTAAAGGAGTTATAATTGACAGATCCTGTAATTTGGACGAGACTTAGCGATCAGCAATATTTTGTCATATCATAGAGGTAAAGGAGTTTGTTCACAGCGTTAACGGAGTTAATTTACGCGTCCCAAAAAAACTCTATGTTACTCAGTGAAAGCCCTCTGTGCCCTCTGTGGTAAAAACCTTAACCACGAAATTTTGCTACCTTTCCCTACTCTATAACACGTCTTCCTCTTACTTTATGATTATGTCAGCCGCCACTGTTGATATACCAAGCATTCCGCTTTTTTTGTTAATTTTACTTATTGGCATTTATAAAAAACATATCGTCAAACGGGTTGACCGATAACGAATTATTGGTAATCTATAAACAAAACGGGGATGTGGCAGTATTGGGCGATTTGTACCAGCGCTATATGGACCTCGTTTATGGCGTATGTTTAAAGTATTATAAAGAGCCGGAAACGGCCAAGGATGCCGTGATGCAGATTTTTGAAGAACTGGTTGAGAAACTGAAGAAACACGAGGTTGATAACTTTAAGGGTTGGCTGCATCAAGTGGCTAAAAATCATTGCCTTATGCAGCTCCGTAAAACCCAGAAAGTTAAAACGGTGGAATTCAATACCGAGCTTATGCAATCAGGAGAAAACATGCATCTTGATAGTGTATTGGAAAAAGAAGAAAACTTTAAAAAACTGGCCGGCTGTATGGAAAGCCTGACCGGCGACCAGGAAACGGCTATCCGCCTGTTTTACCTGGACGGGAAGTCGTACAATGAAATAGTGGCCATTTCCGGTATTGAATGGAATGCAGTGCGCAGCCTGATACAGAACGGCCGCAGGAATTTAAAGTTATGTATGGAAAAAGCCATAGCAGCAGAAAGTACCAATGATATTTATTTAACCAAAGAAAATTAGACAGAGGATCAGGGATATCCATGGCAGATCAAACAAATATATCAACCTATACCGCATACGATATTGAAAAATATCACAAAGGCTTATTGTCTGCTGCCGAGATGAATAAGCTGGAACGTGCTGCCCTTGAAGACCCGTTTTTAGCGGATGCCCTGGATGGTTATGCCGAAACACCGGTGAACCTCAGTGCCGACCTGGCTGAACTTACCAATCGTATACAGGAAAGGAAAGAAGAAAAAAAAATAGTACCTATCACCGGTAAAAGTGGCGGGGCTGGTACCTGGTGGCGTATTGCGGCCATGCTGGTGATATTTGCCGGCCTGGGTTATGTCGGTTACCGGTTCGCTTTTGACAATGATAAAAAAGAACTGGCGCTTGAGGATAATAAGGCAACTGTAAAACAGGCCCCTGTTGCTGCTCCGGCTATTGTAAGCGATAGTAATGCACAAAGCGTTGGCAGTTTACCTGCGGAAAAAGAAAAAGTGGTGGTAACAGATAAGAAATCAGGACAAGAAGTTCAGGCACCTGCTGTTGCAGAACAGGAACAAAAAATAAATGCCCTTGTGGCCCCGCCGGCCCAAACAGCCGACCTGGCCGTAAAACAGGATTCCATAGCCTTAAATGAAGTAGTTGTAACAGCAGATGGCACACAAGAGAAAAAAGCAATGAGGGTGAGTAATACGCCTGTAGCTGAATATAAAAGTATCAGCCAGCCTCCCAGGCAAAAAGCGCTTGCTTATAAAGAAGAGTCTGATAATGCTATGCTGAGAAACAGTAACCAGTTTGGCCGTCAGCAAAAAGCTCATGGACCCGATGCCGGCAACCGGGCAAATATTTACCGTGGCCAGATAGTAGATGCCCAGCAAAACCCCGTTCCCTTTGCCAATATAACCAACCCACTGGATAATGTAGGCACTTACAGTGATGCACAAGGGCGATTTGCGTTATTATCACCCGATTCGGTATTACGTGTGCAGGTACGGTCTTTAGGTTTTAAGGATAAAAATATTGCCCTTCAAACCAGTGCTGCTACCAACCAGGTAGTATTACAGGACGACCAAAGTATATCGGCTATTGTGTTAAACCAAAAAAGACTGAACAGTAATTTACCTACCCGCCAGAACAACCTGGTATTTGACGAACCGGTACCTGAAGCCGGCTGGTATAATTTTGATAATTACCTGGCCAATAATATACGCGTACCGGAAAACGAATACCTGAAAGCTAAAAAACAGGTACCGGAGTTTGTGGGTGAAGTACAGTTATCTTTCGAGGTAAGTAAACACGGCCGCCCTATCAACATAAAGGTGGAAAAATCTTTATGTGATGCCTGTGATAAAGAAGCTATCCGTTTATTGAAAGAAGGGCCCAAATGGAAAAGAAGCAGTAAAGGGAAAAAACATACCACTTCCATAAAAGTGAGCTTTTAATTATACCCGTATACCTGCAGTTCACCTGTTGCTTTATACTTATTAATTCTGTAACAATAACTACCTCCCGGCTGCCGCATATGCATGTGCTGTCTTATCTTCGCACCCGGAAGAAACTTGTCATTATTATAACACAACTATTTTTTATGAAACAACTCGTATTTGCTATTATCGGCAGTTTGATCGTTGCTACCAGTGATGCCCAGATCAAAACACCTGCTGCCAGTACTTCACAAACCGTAAAACAGGATTTTGGCCTGGCTACTGTGGAACTCTCCTATGCCCGCCCGAATGTAAAAGGCCGTAAAATTTTTGGTGACATTGTACCTTATGATGCCGTATGGCGTACCGGTGCCAATAGTGCCACCGTATTAAATTTTGGCGATGATGTAATTATTGGCGGCACCGCTGTGCCTGCCGGTAAGTATGGTTTATTAAGTATCCCCGGTAAAAAACAATGGACACTGATCATCAGCAAACAAACGGACGTAACCAACCCTACCGCTTACGACCAAAGCAAGGATGTGGTACGTATACCGGTTGATGTAAAGAAGAACTCGAAAGTAGAAACTTTCACCATACAGTTTGCCAATGTAGCCGCCTCTACTATGGACCTGCAGATATTGTGGGATAAATCGATGGTGACCTTACCTATTTCTACTGAAATTGACAGTAAAATAATGGCCAGCATTGAGAAGAATTTAAAGACGGACAAACCACAATATTTCCAGGCTGCCATGTATTATATGGAATCGGGTAAAGACCTGAACCAGGCTTTGGAGTATTTTAACAAAGCAGTAGAGCAAAACCCTAAAGCTTACTGGGTACAGTATAACTGGGCTACCTGTTTAGCCAAATTGGGTAAGACCAATGAAGCCCGTGCTGCTGCAGAAAAATCAAAAGAGCTGGCGATTGAAGGCAAGAATAATGATTATGTAAGATTGAATGAGAAATTGCTGAAATCGTTGGGTAAATAAGGGATATAGCGTTCAGAATATAGGTTTTAGATTTTAGACTTTAGTATTTAGACTTTAGAATGACAATAAGAACGCCGGCCTTTGGCCGGCGTTCTTATTGTAACAATGTAAAACACTTACGGAAAAATTATACCTTAACAGGACTTATTTTATTCCCTGGAAATTGTTGCAAAAGCCAGCTAATGATCACTACGCCAAGAGCGCCAATAGCGTTTAACCATAAAAAGCCTAAACCGATAGTGCCGTTTTTAGAAAGAATAAACAAAACAATAATGGCCGCTTCTACTATTAAGGCCGCATAAAAAACAGCATTTCCTTTGATTTTTTTACAATAAAATGCCACCAGGAATATCCCGAGAATGGTACCATAAAATAAGGAACCCAGAATATTAACCGCTTCTATCAGGCTATTACCAATATTAGAGGCAAACATGGCTACCGCAATACAAAACACTCCCCAGCCAAAGCTATACCAGCGCGACATATTATAATCCTGTGTATCCGTACAATCTTTAGGTTTATATCTTTTATGCAGGTCGATCACCGTACTGGAAGCCAGGGAGTTTAAGGCCGCGGCAATACTTCCCCACGAGGCTAAGAATATCACAGCGATCAGTAAGCCTATTAAGCCGACCGGTAAATAATCAATGACAAACCGGAGGAAAATATAGTTGGTGTCATTATCATCGCCCCCGTTCTTTTTTACCAGCGATTTTACTTCATTGCGTAAAGTATCAGTTTGCGATTGTACGGCTTTTAACTGCTCCAGGTGCACCGGTTGTTTATCCTGCGCATAGGCCGTTAATAATACTTCCTTCTGCTGCTGCAGTTGCCCCGCCTGCTCTTTTATGCGTGATAAAGAGTCCTTGTAAACAGAGGTTTCCAAACGTTGCAGTTCTTTATCATTGAAGAAAACGGGCGGTTTGGTAAACTGGTAAAAAGAGAAGACCAGCACCCCGATCAATAGAATAAAGAACTGCATGGGGATCTTGACGATACCGTTCATCAATACACCCAGTTTACTTTCGGTGGTGGATTTGGCGGTCATGAAACGCCCTACCTGCGACTGATCGGTGCCGAAATAGGATAACAGTAAAAAGAAACCGCCAATAGTACCACTGATGATATTATACCGGTCGCTCCAGTCAAAAGAGCCATCCTTAAAGCCCGTAGTGATCACATTTAATTTATCCAGTTTACCTCCTACTTCCAGTGCATCGAAGAAACCCACATTTTGCGGAAGTCCCTGTACCACGTATACACCGGCAATGAACATGCCGCTAAAAATGATAAATAACTGCAAGGTCTGGGTATAAGCCACCGCCCGGGCGCCGCCGGTAACGGTATATATAATCAAGAGACCACCCATCACCAGGTTGGTCCAGTAAATATTCCAGCCCAACAGGGCCGATAAAATAAGGGAAGGTGCAAAAATGCTGATACCGGTAGACAGGCCACGTTGTAACAAAAAAAGCAGGGAGGTCAATGTCCTGGTCTTACCATCAAAACGTGTTTCCAGGTATTCGTAAGCGGTGAAAATTTTCAGTTTACTGAAGGCAGGGATAAAAGTGATACAGATGACAATGGCCGCCAGGGGTAAACCAAAATAGTATTGTACAAAACGCATTCCATCGGTATAGGCCTGGCCGGGAGCCGCTAAAAACGTAACGGCGCTCGCCTGTGTACCCATAATGCTCAGCAATACTACCCACCAGGGCATACTGCGGTTTGATAGAAAGTAACCTTCTAAACTTTTAGCGCTTTTGCTTTTATACACGCCAAAAATAATGATAACCGTCAGCGTGGTTATTAATACTATCCAATCGGGTGTACTCATGAAAAATATTGTGTGAACAAATAAAATGCAATGATCTGTACCAGCAGCCAGGCAATTGCCAGGGCATACCAGTGCGACCATTTTTTAAATAACGGCACTTTATCTTTTTGTTCCGTTTCCATAATGCCAGTTTATCGTTATACGATTATATGAACAGTTGTTGTTACTAAATATCCTCCCCTGCTGACAGGTAAATAAAATGAATACGATATATCCCATTCCAATAGCACAGCTCCCGGCTCAATAACATTGATACAGCACAAGTGTACGCCCAGCAACGATTCTGTTGAGCCTCAGCGCAACCGGCCACCCTTGGAGGTTGGGGTATATCAACCTACAACCCGGTAAAAAAATCACTGTCGCTTAACCCTTGTCCAGCCTAAAAAAACAATCGCCACGCCAATGATCAGACCGAGTATGATACCCAGTTTTACCTTTTTGATCAATACACCTAAGATCAGCCCTAACACAATAGCCGCAATAAAGGCCATTTCGCCACGCCGTATACTGGGGCTTTTTTCCTGTGCCATATTTTAAAATGCTTTCTTTTTATTCAATGCAATTATATTAGCCAATAACCTGTATGCACCCGGTACAGCTGCAGGCAGTTGCCTGAAAAATACAATGCCTGTATAAGTAAAATATCCTTTACCATATTTAGCGATCAACAGGCTGCCTTCATCCGGTGCTTCCCCGGCATCGCCCATGGAGAGGATGGTCTCATAATTTTTATCCCAGTTACTGCCATGGTAAATACTGCGCTCCTGTATCCAGTCCTTAAAATCGTTAGCGGTTATTTTATTGGGATAGTTCAATACCTGGTGTTCCGGCTTCACAAATCTTACCGCGGCATTCTCATCGGTTACCCTTGTCCTGGATAATGTAAAAGGATAAGGCCCCATGGTAGTGCGCAACGGACCAGCATTGCTGTTGGTATTATATTGTACAATCAGGTTACCACCGTTTTGTACATATTGCATGAGTTTGGTATAATAAGCCGGCATCCATTCATTGGTATTATAAGCCCTTACGCCGGTTAAGATGGCATCAAAGCCTTTCAGGTCCAGTGCGGCAATTTCTTTTTCAGTAATTAAGGTAACATCATACCCCATCTGTAGCAGCGCATCGGGTACTTTATCACCGGCCCCGACAATATACCCGATCTTATGTCCTTCGGTTTTCAGGTCAACATGCAGTTGTTTCACCGCATCTGGGTAAAAGTATTTGATGGAGGGAATATGATCGTAATTGATGGCCCGTACCGATAAATAGTAATCTGCCGTATCGGTACCCTTGTCCTCGTTTGCCACTCCTAACAGGGTGGTTTGTCCAGTTACATCCAGGCGTTTATTTTTAAGGAAGAAAGGATAGGTTTTACTGGTCCTGGCTGCAAATGTTTCCTTTTCCTTTACTGTTAATACAGAATCAGGGGTGAGTAAGGAAACTGACAGTTTTCCTTTCAGGTCAGTATTGGCATTTACCTGCAAATAAACAGGGTGTATCTCCTGTTTTCCTTTTTTAAATAATATGGTAGAGGGTGAGGTCATTACCGTAGCGGCAGGAACCACAAATACAGGCTGGTATAATTCGCCTTTTACCGGGTCGGTAAATTTATATTTAACCGGTATGGTATAGTTAAATCTTTCACCGCCGATTGTTAACCCTACTATTACATTATAGGCAGCATCGGCATCCGGCTGCCCTATTTTCAACTGGTCATCAATAGCAAAACGCCCATCGGTCATTTTATTAACCAGCCAGTAAGGTTGTGTATTCGGTTTAGCTTCTGTAACCGGGATAACAGTAGAGAATACGACGTTCCTGTTTTTAAACAAAGGTTTTAATACAGCCGTGTCCAGCTTATCAATGGTAATCTGCTGCAAACCGGCATCGGCTATACCCAAGCGGTTGTTTACGGTTACGGTAATACGGATAGAATCCGTTTTAATGGCAAACTGCTGCGATGTAACACCTTCAATATATAAACCGCCACACTGTACTATCAGTTCCTGTATTTCCTTTAATTTTTGTTCGCGCCAGTAACCGGGAGGTAATGCTTTTATTGCCTGGTATAGTTTTATTAATCCCGGCACTGTTTTTTCAGGCGCCGTAATATCAAAGCCGGCGACCAATGTATTGATATTGTCGGTAATATGAGATGCGCCGGGTACACGTTTCCAGGTAAGCTCTGCACCTTCCATTATATCCTGTTGCGGGGCTGTACCATTGGTAGTGGTAAAGCTTTCAAACACTTCGCCTCTGGTGGCGGCCACACCAAAACCCTGGCTTTTATGCTGGCTGCGGCTTAATGCTGCTACTTCACCATAACTCTTGCCCAGTAAGGCATTAAAACCTCCTACATCTAACCTGTAATCATTTGCACCGCTGCCGCCAAAGCCATTCCATAATACCCGCTTTACCTGCCATGGTTGTACATACTTTAATTGTTCAGGATATTTAGCGGGGTCGGCTGCGGCAAAAAAAGCTTCGTTCGCCAATATGGCCGATGCTGTATGATGACCATGCCCGCCCTCACCTGTAGTGGGAAACCGGGTTATCACTACATCGGGCTGAAATTTCCGGATGATCCATACCACATCACCCAGTATGGCCTCTTTATGCCAGATCTTAAAAGTCTCTTCGGGATTTTTAGAATAACCAAAATCATACGCACTGGAGAAAAACTGTTCTGCACCATCCAATCGTCTTGCCGCCAGTAATTCCTGGGTACGGATCAACCCCAGTTCAACGCCTTGTTCATCACCAATTAAATTTTGGCCACCGTCGCCCCTGGTCAGCGATAAGTAACCTGTACGGTATAATTTTTCCTTGGAGAAATAAGTGAGCAACCGGGTATTCTCATCATCCGGGTGTGCCGCAATGTATAAAACCGATCCCAGCACATTCAGCTTTTTTAAAGCCAGGTACATTTCAGCAGTGGTCAGTTGTTGGGGGGCCTGCGCCGTTAACTTAAAACATTGTAAACAAATTATAAAGACCGGCAGGAAATATTTTATCATTCGCATTACGTAGTAGCTTATAGGTCACGAATATAAAACTATGTTGCGAAGGAGAGAAAAGTTAAACGTTAAAACTCCTTTTATACCCATACAGGCAATTATCCCGGAACAACAAAACCCGGATCGGTGTAGGTAACCGGTGTTTCCTTACATGTTTTGTCTAATAAAATAAACAGTATCTTTCGGCTTATTTTAATGTCCACATTATGCGACTATATCATTGCCTGCTGTTTATTGCCTTTTTTACTGCATGCGGGACCGCCAAAAAAAGCAGTACACCGGTTCTTACCCCTTACAGTTATACCAATCAGAAAAATATTACAGCCGGTAAAGGGGCTGTGGTATCGGCACATCCCCTGGCCAGCCAGGCCGGTCTGCTCGTATTACAGCAAGGCGGCAATGCTGTTGATGCAGCCATTGCCACACAGCTGGCATTAGCTGTAGTATATCCCGGTGCGGGTAATATTGGCGGGGGAGGCTTCCTGGTAGCGCATTTAAAGGATGGCAGGAACATTACACTGGATTACCGGGAGAAAGCTCCCGCAGCAGGCCATCGTGATATGTACCTGGATGCTGCAGGTAATGCCAGTACCGATAAAAGCCAGAACGGGCACCTGGCAGCAGGCGTACCGGGCACCATCGCAGGTTTATTTGCTTCCATGCCTTATGCCAAACTCAGTTTTGAAAAACTCATAACACCGGCGATCCTTTTAGCCGAAAAGGGATTTGTGCTCACCGAAAGAGAAGCCCGCTCCTTAAACAACCTGCAGGATGACCTGAAAAAATACAATACGCAACCCAATGCGTTCATGAAAAATACTCCCTGGAAGGCCGGCGATACACTGGTGCAAACCGACCTGGCCCGTACCTTACAGCGTGTTAAAGAAAAAGGGGCGGCGGGTTTTTATGAAGGTGAGACCGCAAAACTCATTGTGGCCGAAATGCAAAGAGGCAAAGGCATTATCACGCTCGAAGATTTAAAAAAATATACGGCCCAACCCCGCGAACCACATGTATTTGATTACAAAACTTACACCATAGTGGGTATGCCCATGCCCAGCAGCGGCGGCTTATTATTACACCAGATGATGAAGATGATCGAACCCTACCAGATCAGTACAATGGGCTTTCAATCGGCCGAAGCTGTACAACTGATGGTGGAAGCCGAACGCAGGGCTTATGCAGATCGTGCAGAATATATGGGTGATAAAGATTTTTATCCTGTTCCTGAAAAAGCCTTGGCTGCAACGGCCTATTTAACCGATCGCATGAAGACCTTTACACCAGGTAAGGCCAGTAACAGCAACGATATTAAACCGGGTGTGGTACCTGTACCCGAACATGAAGAAACCACGCATTTAAGTGTTATTGATAACGAAGGCAATGCCGTTGCTGTAACAACCACACTTAACGGTGGCTATGGCAGCAGAACAGTTGTAGGCGGGGCAGGTTTTTTCTTAAACAATGAAATGGACGATTTCAGCATTAAACCCGGCGTTCCCAATATGTATGGCGCAGTAGGTGGTGAAGCCAATGCCATTAAACCAGGCAAACGTATGTTGAGCTCTATGACCCCTACCATCGTATTACAAAACAATAAACCCTATCTCGTAGTAGGTACACCAGGCGGCACTACTATTCCTACTTCAGTTTTCCAGACATTGGTGAATATTATTGAATTTAACCTGAGTACCATTGATGCGGTTAACAAACCTAAATTCCATCACCAGTGGTTACCGGACCGGGTGGATATAGAAAATGATTTCAGCAGCGCCACAGCTATTGCCCTGGAGATGATGGGTTATAAATTATACAAACGCGGCGCCATTGGCCGTACCGAAGTGATCAAGGTATTACCCAATGGAAAGTTTGAAGCCGTGGCCGATAAACGTGGTGATGATGACGCGAGGGGATGGTAGTGGTGGGTGTATAGTATATAGTATTGAGTATATAGTATACAGAATACGGTTTATATTGGTGCGGGCTATATAACTACTATCAACTGTGGTTGCGTCGCACACTTGTACTGCAACAAGTCTATTCATCAACTCACCCGACTGCTGTTACCTGCTTTCATTTTTAATTATTAATTATTCATTCTTAATTATCATTTATGAGTATAGCAACCGAATATTTAAATGCCGTTACCAGGCGATTTAAAAATTATAAAGACCTGGGCGATAAAACATTTGTGCAATTAACCAATGATGCAGATTATCATTACCAGCCTGATGCCGCATCTAACAGTATTGCCGTTATTATACAGCATATGAGCGGCAATATGGTAAGCCGCTGGACCAATATATTAACCGAGGACGGCGAAAAACCCTGGCGCAAAAGAGATGATGAATTTGGCATCTTTCCCGGTCAGACAAGGGCCGAACTATTGGAAAAATGGGAAGCCGGATGGGCCTGCCTGTTTGATGCACTGGCTTCTTTTACAGAGGAAGACCTGTTAAAAACCATTTATATCCGCCAGGAAGGGCTTAGTTTAATAGACGCCATTAACCGGCAACTGGCACATTATCCTTACCACGTTGGACAGATCGTATACATAGGCCGGATGTTGAAAAATGAAGAATGGCAAAGCCTCTCCATTGTCAAAAACGGTTCTGAGGCTTACAACAATAGCAAAGACATAAAAGACCCGGCAAAAAAATTTTAATGATCGCTGCTGAAAGGCCGATTTTGGAATTATGCCTTTAATAGCTAGTTTTGCGCACCTCTTTACCTGCTTCCAAATCCCTAAGTAAGTGCTAATCACACTTTTATGTAAAACTTTATTCGTTTTTTAATTATTAAACACTGTTTAACGTAAAAACATTTATGAAGTATTTACTCAGTTTAGCACTTGTATGTTGCTTATCATTTGCAGGTAATGCACAGATCGACCTCTTTGTTTTTGGAGGACCACAAGCCACTACCGCACGTTATGTAATTGGTGGCGCCAAACAGGAAACCGACTATAAAGTGGGTGCCATGGTAGGCATTGGATCAAAAATGCGCCTGGAAGGCATTTTCTCTTTTGCTCCCGCTATTTTTTATAGCTTAAAAGGATACAAGGTAGATTATAACCGCAGCTCTCCTTTTCCTGAACCCAATGCACTCAATAACAATGTAACCCTGCATACCATTGAAGTAGCGCCCTTACTACAATTCGATCTCAGCAGAAAAGAAAAACACCTGTTCATCAAAGTAGGGCCGTCCATTGATGTAAATATAAGCGGCAAGGAAAAAATGGACCTGAACAATAATACCCATGTAGACCGTAAAATGGTATTTGATTTCAACAGTTACAGTTATATCGGTGCCAGCCTGATCGGGCAGTTGGGTTATGAAGTAAGTAACCGCTTCAATATCTCCTTACAATATTCTTTAGGAGTAGGATCTATTAATAACCACGAGGAAGGGCCCAGCATTAAAAACCGCAGCTTTGGTGTAACGGCAGGTTATTTCTTTAAAAGGTATAAAACTTTTTAAACTAGGTTTATTAAAACTATCAGTATTATAGTAAGCGGTAAAGTACAGGGTGTTTACTACAGGCAAAGTACCCGCAAACAGGCGCTATCATTACATATTAACGGTACCGTAAAAAACAATGCCGATGGTAGTGTAAGTATCATTGCTACCGGAACGCAGGAACAGTTAGACCAGTTGATAAGCTGGTGTACACAGGGGCCGCCCCTGGCAAAGGTGGGGCATATTACCGTTACCGATATGCCACTCACATCCTACGATGATTTCAGCATTCTACGTTAAGTAATATAAAACGGGCTGCCAGTTAACTGCGCAGCCCGTTTATCTTTTATTAAAACAAGTTGATTATTTCTTCAGGTTCTCCAGCATGTCCCTGGTCATATCTGCCAGGCTGAATTCTTCTTTCCAACCCCAGTCAGCACGGGCAACACTGTCATCAATACTCTGTGGCCAGCTGTTGGCAATCTCCTGGCGGTAATCCGGCTCATAGCTCATAGTAAAGCCGGGGATATGTTTTTGTATCTCAGCACCTATCTCTTTAGGAGAAAAACTCATGCCTGAAAGATTATAAGAAGTGCGCACTTTGATTTTATCAGCCGGCGCTTCCATTAATTCAATGGTTGCTCTAATGGCATCGGGCATATACATCATCGGCAGGTAAGTATCTTCCGATAAAAAGCTGGTATACTTTCCTTCTTCCAATGCTTCATGATAAATCTCCACGGCATAATCGGTAGTACCACCACCAGGCGCCGATTTGTAAGAGATCAAACCGGGATAACGCAGGCTTCTTACATCAATGCCATATTTAAGGTGGTAATAGTTACACCAGAATTCACCGGCATATTTACTGATACCATATACGGTAGTAGGTTCAATAATGGTTTGCTGCGGGCAATTTTTCTTGGGCGATGTAGGTCCGAATACAGCGATGGAAGATGGCCAGTACACTTTTGTCAGGTTTTCCTCGCGGGCTATATCCAGTACGTTCAGCAGGCTCTGCATATTTAAATGCCAGGCAAGGCCGGGATTTTTTTCACCGGTAGCGGATAAAATTGCCGCCAGTAAATAGATCTGTGTAATACCCTGGCGTATTACCTGCACATGTAACATTTCTTTGTTCATTACATCCAGGCTTACATAAGGCCCTGTACCTTCCAGTAAAGGGTTTTGTTCCCGCAGATCGGAAGCAATTACGTTACTGTTACCATATATCTTTCTAAGGGCCAGTGTCAGCTCCACGCCTATTTGTCCGCTGGCGCCAATAACCAATATTTTTTCTCTTACCATACTGATAATTTAGCTGTAAAAGTAAAGGCCAAAGAGCAAGTGTAAAAATTATTTATGGTCGTTAACATTTTAATTAAAAAGTAAAAAATAAAAAGCTTTATTACCTACACTTGTGAAACCCTTTGTGGTACTTTATTCTGTCGTATTCTTTCAACTTAAAGACAACAGCAGCCCGTTATTTTCAATCGTTTGCCGAAGTTTTTATGACTGATAAAAGATAGGCTTGATGCCCAGTTTATTTCTCCTTAATTTTGTGTAATGGAACCCATGCTAAAAGATCTGTTCGCCGGACAATCGTACAATGAAAAAAGCTTTTTTTTAATCGCAGGCCCCTGTGTAGTGGAAAGTGAAGAACTGGTAATGGAAGTGGCCGATAAAGTATCAGGCATCTGCAAAAACCTGGGCATCCCCTATGTTTTTAAAGCCTCTTACCGTAAAGCCAACCGTACCAGCGCCAGCTCCTTTACCGGCCTGGGTGATGAAACCGGTTTAGCATTGGTAAAAAAAGTAGGTGAAACCTATAAACTACCTACTACATCTGATATACATGCACATGAAGAAGCTGCAGAAGCTGCCAAATACGTTGACATATTACAGATCCCCGCCTTTTTATGCCGCCAGACCGACCTGCTGGTCGCTGCCGCCGAAACAGGCAAAATTGTCAACGTAAAAAAAGGCCAGTTCCTCAGCGGCCCTTCCATGAAATTTGCCGTGGAAAAAATTAAAAATGCCGGTAATAATAAGATCATCCTGACCGAACGTGGCACTACCTTTGGCTACCAGGACCTGGTAGTGGATTACCGCAATATACCCTGGATGCAGGCCCACCAAACACCGGTGGTAATGGATGTGACCCACTCTTTACAGCAACCCAACCAGACCAGCGGGGTAACAGGCGGTAACCCGCAACTCATTAGCACCATTGCCAAGGCCGCGATTGCTACCGGGGCCGATGGTTTATTTATTGAAACCCACCCCAACCCGGCAGTAGCCCTGAGTGATGGCGCCAATATGCTTAAACTGGACCTGCTGGAAGGTTTACTGGAACAATTAGTGAAACTGAGAGCAGCAATTGTGTAGAAGAAGTTCAAAAGTTCAAAGGTTCAAAGTTTCGGGAAAGTGATGAATGATGAGTTATGAATGAGGTACCCTCTCCTTGCCAATTGCTGATTTTCGTTTGTCCATTTTCCTTCCATCTCCCGTCTAAATTTATTACCTTTGCGGCTTAAATATTTACATGAGCCTGTATAACAAAAGAGGCGTAAGTGCACAAAAAGAAGAAGTGCATGCCGCTACCGAAAAATTAGATAAAGGATTATATCCCAATGCTTTCTGTAAAATTTATGCCGATGTATTATGCGGCGATGCCGATTGGGTGAACATTATGCATGCGGATGGTGCCGGCACAAAAAGTATTCTGGCTTATCTATACTGGAAAGAAACAGGCGATGTAAGTGTATGGAAAGGTATTGCCCAGGATGCTATTGTGATGAACCTGGACGACCTGCTTTGTGTGGGCATTTACGACCAGTTACTTTTTTCATCTACTATTGACCGGAATAAAAGGATCATCCCTGCCGAAGTACTGGAAGCGGTGATCAACGGCAGCCAGGAGTTTTTTGATACCATGAAAAACTTTGGCGTAAACATTACTTATATGGGTGGCGAAACTGCCGACGTAGGCGATGTGGTTCGTACTATGGCTGTTAACGGCACCATGGCAGCCCGCTGGCCTAAAAACAAATTAATTACCAACGATAAAATTGCCGCCGGTGACGTGATCGTAGGTTTAGCCTCATTTGGTAAAGCCAATTATGAAAATGCCTATAACAGTGGCCTGGCAAGTAATGGCCTGACCAGTGCCCGTCACGATGTGTTACATAAAATTTATGCCGAAGACTTTCCTGAATCTTATGATACCGAGCTGGATGAATCGGTAGTATATATCGGACCACACCGTTTTACCGAAATAATAGATACACAATTCGGCATGCAGACAATCGGGGAGCTATTACTATCCCCCACCCGCACATTTGCACCTATCTTAAAAGATATACTGGTTAAACATTTCGATGCCATACATGGCCTCATCCATTGCAGTGGCGGTGGTCAAACCAAATGTTTAAAATACTTACCGGCTCCTTTACGTATTGTAAAAGATAACCTGTTCACACCTCCTGAAATTTTCAGGATCATACAATCGGCCAGTGGCTCCGACGACAGGGAAATGTACCAGGTATTTAATATGGGAACCCGTATGGAAATTTATACCACAGAAGCAGAAGCCAATAATATTATCAATATCGCCAATGGATATGGCGTTGCGGCACAAATTATTGGTCGTGTAGAAGCCTCCGATAAAAAAGAAGTAGTGATCACAACTCCCAACGGATTACTGCAGTATTAATAAGATTTATTACAGATTTTTGTAGAATTAATGCCATTTATTGCCCTTGTGTAATAAATGGCATTATTATTATTATTAAATTGGTATTGTTCACCAAAGACGCAATGTATGTTAAAATTCACCGGACTAGTATTATTAACCGCCTTGTTTTTTGTTGCCTGTAATAACCAGCAACCCAAGGAATTTGTTGTTCAGCCCCGCGATACTACCATCACTGTAAAAAATGCCTATAACGACCTGTTTTTAGACAGTGCTGCTATGGAAGATTATATTGCCAAACAATCCCTTGGCGATACCCTGGCACAACGTATACGTAGTTTCTATAACAGTCGTAACTACCAGTTTGCCTGGTTTGACAGTAGCGGGGTAGCTGAATATGCAGGTAGTTTCTTAAATGCGCAAAGCCAGTATATTTTATACTCAAAAGACAGCAGTTTATATAACGAAGACCTGCAGCAATTGCATGACTCCTTAACATCGGACAGCAGCAAATACCAGGTACCTTCCAAAAAAAGATTAGGTACAGAACTGGCTTTAACAACCCAATTCTTCCGTTATGCCTTTAAAGCCTATGTGGGTGATTCTTCCATCAACCTGCAGGACCTTGGCTGGTTCATTCCCCGTAAAAAAACAGATATGACCGGCTTACTGGATTCCCTCATCAGCAACAAGGGCAAAAACATGGAGAATTATGAACCGCTGAACAAACAATATAATTTACTGAAGGAACAGTTATTAAAATATTACGGTTACCAGAAAGATGGTGAATGGGATAGTATTGCCATTACCAAAAAGTTTTATAAAATAGGCGATACTTCCGCGGCAATTGCAAAAATAAAACACCGCTTATTCCTCACCGGTGATGCCGAAAAAGATGATACTACTACTGTTTTCGATACCACTTTACTGACAGCGGTAAAACATTTCCAGCGCCGCTATGGATTGAAAGAAGACGGCGCTATCGGTAACGACCTGTTAAAAGAGATCAACCGCCCCATACAACAACGTATTGAACAATTATTGATCAATATGGAGCGTATGCGCTGGCTGCCGGGTAACACTGACCAGGATTATTTATTGGTTAATATACCGGCATATCGCTTATATGTTTACGAAAAGGGCCAGTTAGCCTGGAGTATGAATGTGGTAGTTGGTTCCATAGCACACAGCACCGTCATATTTAACGGGCAAATGAAATACATTGTTTTCAGCCCTTACTGGAATGTGCCCAACAGCATAGTAAGAAAAGAAATTATGCCGGCCTTACAGCGTAACCCCAATTACCTGGCCCGTAATAATATGGAAAGGTATAATGGTGGTATCCGCCAAAAACCCGGCCCGCGCAACTCATTGGGACTGGTGAAATTCCTATTCCCCAACAGCTACAATATTTATTTACACGATACACCCAGCAAAGGTTTATTTAATGAGGCCAGCCGTGCCTTCAGCCATGGTTGTATCCGCCTGGCCGAGCCTAAACGCCTGGCAGAATACCTGTTACGTAAGGATACGGCATGGACGGAAGAAAAAATTACCGCGGCCATGAATGCCGGTAAAGAAAAATATGTAACACTTAATCCTACTGTGCCTGTTGTGATCGGTTATTTCACCGCATGGGTCGATAATGAAGGTAAACTCAATTTCCGTGATGACATTTATGGCCATGACAAAAAACTGGCGGAAAAAATGTTCACTAAGAAATAAAATATTGGGGTAAACAACTTGTAAACGGTGAATAGTCAATAGTGAATATTTGAGTCACTATTGGCTATTCACTTTATATTCTTAACCACTCAAGCCTTATTATTAACTTATACTAACCTGTAGTTATATGCGTTTAGTTGAAGTAAATACCCCCGATACTGCCAGACAATTTATACAGGTAAACTATCTTTTACAAAAAGATGATCCCAACTATATCCGTCCTTTAGACAAGGATATAGCAACCGTATTTGATCCGCAAAAGAATAAGGCTTTCCGCCATGGTGAAGTGGCCCGTTGGATCTTAAAAGATAATAACAATAAACTCATTGGGCGTATTGCCGCTTTTGTTAACAGCCGGTATAAAAACAAAGGCGATACCATACCCGTTGGCGGTATGGGCTTCTTTGAATGCATAAACAACCAGCAAGCCGCCAACCTGTTATTGGATACGGCTAAAACCTGGTTACAGCAAAAGGGGATGGAAGCCATGGATGGCCCCATTAATTTTGGAGAAAGAGACCGCTGGTGGGGCCTGCTGACAGAAGGGTTTACACCGCCTGTATACGGACTTAATTATAACCCACCCTATTATCAGCAACTGTTAGAAAACTATGGTTTCAAACCTTTCTTCAACCAGGTATGTTTTGCATTAGATGTAAGAAAACCTTTACAGGAAAAATTCTTCACCCGGCATGCTGCCATTGCTGCCGATGAAAACTTCAGCGCCTCCCCTATTCAACGCAATAATATTGAAAAATTTGCAGCTGATTTTGCCACCGTATATAATAAAGCCTGGGCAGGCCATGGAGGCATCAAGCAATTAGATAAAGCTGTAGTACTGAATATGTTCAATGCCATGAAGCCGGTGTTGGACGAACGTATCTGCTGGTTCGCCTACTATAAAAACGAACCCATTGCCATCTGGATCAACCTGCCCGATCTTAACCAATGGTTTAAATACCTGGATGGAAGGTTTGGCCTATGGCAGAAGCTTTACTTCTTATGGATAAAACGCACCCGTCCTAATAAAAAATTCACCGGACTTGTATTTGGGGTGGTACCCGAATTCCAGGGTAAGGGAGTAGATGCCTATATCATAGTGGAAGGAAGTAAAGTTATCCAGGACATACAAACCAATGGCAGTATTGGCAAGCCTGTTTACAATGAATATGAAATGCAATGGATCGGTGAATTCAATCCCAAAATGATCAGCGTAGCCGAGTCACTGGGTACTTATCGCAGCCGCAAACTGGTTACCTACCGTTATATGTTTGATACAACTACACATCCCATGCATCCAACTCTTTAATGAATGCTGTATAATTAGCAATGCGCACTTAAAGCAGGTAATATCATAAAAAAAAATGGAGTGTCATACAACACTCCATCATAACAAACAGTTGGTTTGGGATATTGATTAAAACATGAGAAAACGATCTCTTCCACCCACCTTACCGGCAAAATTCCTGATATTATAAGTGAAGGTCAGTAAAAAATAACGGCGCAGTGATAATATTTCGGTATCGGTGATAAAGTTCTCAGCTATGTTACGGTACACAGTATTATTCTGGTTCAGTATATCAAATACTGATAGTTTTAACTGGCCTTTATCCTGTTTCAGGAATAAGAAATTAACAGCCGCATTCCAGCGATAAATATTCTTTTGTAAACCGGCAGCTACCTGCGGGTTATAATTATAATCCAGGGAGGTTTCCCAAACTATCTTCTTAGGCATACGTACGATCAGGTCGGTAGCAGCCGTATGGCGCCATAATTCCAGGCCCGGGTAAATATTATCTTCATAGGATGCTTTACTCCATGCCGGACCATAACGCGGGTTCAGTTCAATTTTATCATCCCAGTTAATAGAGGCATTCACACCGGGGTTGAACATGAAATTCCTGGTGGTACTGCGATTCTGGTTCAGTAATACAAGGCTCTGGTTATAGGTAGCGTATATGGATGGTCCAGCAGATATCTTCCATTTAGATCCATATTTATATTGCTTACGCATACTGGCACTCATCTGCCCACGCCATACGCCATCTGTATTCACCGGTGAAGAAACCTGCACACCGTCGTCATTAATGGTACGCTGCCTTATTACCGCATCCTCACTGATGTTTCCGTTCAGATACAGGTTATAATTAATAGAGTTTTTAGCATCGTAGGAATAAGCGTTCACCGATAAAGAATGTGATTTGGTAGGCTTCAGTGCAGGGTTACCCATACTGATAAACAAAGGATTGGTATTGTTTACTGTTGGTTGCAGGTCGGTGATCTGCGGCTCGTTTACAAATACATTGTAATTAAAGTTCCATTTATCCCAGCGTACACTGATCGCGGGCATGATAAACGAAAAACTTTGTTTTAACGAAGGGTCTTTCTTAAATTCATTATCTATCCGTAAATACCGCCAGGTAGCGCCGGGCGTAATGGTCCATTTTTTATACTTATAACTCAAACCGGCAAAAGTGCTGTTCCTTAAACCGTCCCGCTCCAGGCCATTGGTAAAAGCTTCGTCGGGTATAATATATTCGCCGGTGGCATGGTCATATTCAAAAGAAGCAATATTATCCTTATCATGAAACAACTCCAGTGTTTGGGTCAAACGCAGGGAGAGGGATTTGGTCAGCGGTTCGTTATAATTAACGTACAACCTGCCGTTCCATGAATGCTGGTCCTGGTTTCTTAACTGCTGTAATAAAGTACTGCTGTTTGTTTTATAAAACTGGTTCTCCACATCATTATACTGATCGGCCTTGTTATTGTTCAGATTAAAATTCAGGGTTGCGTAAAAAGACCGCCCTTTTTTCTTAAACTGTTTACTATACGACAATTCCTGTTGCATGGAAAAACCTTTGGAACGCTGACGTTGCTCGTTGATACTTTTATTAATGAGCGGATCAAAATTTGATGTAGTCATCGAACTGTCTGTACTGTTCGCATCCTTCTTTACAAAGTTGAAACTTGGCCGGTATTCCAGGGTGCTGGTCGAATCCAGCTTTGTTTTCAGGTATGCGGAAATACGGTGCGAGTAATCATTCGTTTCGGCATCATTTACCCGGTCGCTGTATAAAGTGGTATCACTAAAAAACTGCTGGCGTAATGTTTTTTGCTGTACCACGCCGTTGTTTTGACCGTAAAAATATTGCAGGCTCAGGGTTGTTTTTTTGCCCAGCAATGTGTTTGCATTAATACCGCCGCCGCTGGTGCGTTGTAGGCCCTGTCCAAGACCACCAAAAGAAATATCATTTAAAGCAAAACCGCCGGTGCTGCTCACCATCATACTGTTAATATTATTACGGTTAAAGCCGCCGATATTCATTACATCCTGGTAGCCAAAGCCCGACCGGTTTAAGTTATTGGTATAACCCAGGGCACTTACCTGTAAAGTATCCCGGAACATATTCACGATACCACCTGCTTCATAACGTTCATCGGTACCGGCGCCGGCATACAACTTACCAAACCAGCCCTGTTTAATGCTTTTCTTCAGCTTCAGGTTAATCACCTGCCCTACTTCGCCGGCAGACAGGTCGGGGTTACGTTGCAACTCTTCCTTATCATCTACCACCTGTACCTTATCAATTAAATTGGCCGGCAGGTTTTTCGATGCAATTTTTGGGTCGGTGCCAAAAAACTCCTTCCCTTCTACCAGCATCTTATTTACCTTACGGCCATTCACTGTAATATTTCCTTCCTTATCCACGTCCACACCGGGAAACTTCTTTAACAGGTCTTCCACCAGGGCTGTTGGTAAGGTTTTAAATGCTGCGGCATTAAACTCAATGGTGTCTTTTCTTACCACCACGGGCGGTCTTTCCGATACAACCAGCACTTCTTCCAGTTCCTGTACATTGGGTAACATCTTTATAGCGGGTATCTCTAATTGATTATTTTCTGCCGTCAGTGTGAATTCATGTCGCCATACATCAAAACCTGTGGCAGTGATCACAGCCCTTAAAGCCTTATTAACCGGTAAACCCGGCACTTTAAACTTACCGGTTTCATCGCTCATTCTATAGGTAACGATGCTGGTGTCCTGTGCTGTAAAAACGGTAATGGTGGCATAGGCTACCGGTGACTTTCCCGATGAATCAGTTAAGGAGCCACTTATTTGACCTTTTTGTGCAAATCCAGCCTTAACACCTAATAAACAGATAACTGACAGTACCAGCGAATAAAAAACTTTTCTCATAAACTCTTTTTGTGATGGAAGCACAATAATACGAAGTAATTCGTACTATCAAAATATTATAAATTTCTTTAACAAGTTGATAACAAACTACGAACAGATAAACAATGTTACGAATTATTCGTAACTCAACCAATTATTCGTTGTTATTTTTACTTTTAGTAGAAGAAGTATTTGGGGCTATCAGCTGCATATCGCTTATCAGCTATTGTCCCCGCCTTCGGTAGTAGTGCACCCGCCACGCTCCTGCCAAACACACCGGTACAGCTACTACTGCCAGTCGGGCAGCCCGTGTACTTAAGCTCAAAGCCAAAAGCTGAATGCCAAAAGCCGGGCCGCTATTTTGCATTATCAAAAACATCATTACTGAGCCTTCAGCGTTAAGCTTTCTGCCTTCTCCTTTACTCCCAAACCGAATGTGCATATTAACCCAACCAAATACCACTCATGTTTGTTTATAAATAGCTAATTTAGCCGCTCAGGTATGGAAAAATTTATTGTATCAGCACGTAAATACAGGCCCCAATTGTTTAATACAGTTGTAGGGCAGTCACATATTACTACAACCCTTAAAAATGCCATAAAGAACGACCAGCTGGCGCATGCGTTTTTATTTTGCGGTCCGCGTGGTGTAGGTAAAACCACCTGTGCCCGTATACTGGCAAAAACCATTAACTGCGAGGATCGTACGGCCGATGGTGAAGCCTGTAATAAATGTAACTCCTGTGTGTCCTTCAACGAAGGTACTTCCATGAACATACATGAGCTGGATGCGGCAAGTAATAACTCGGTAGATGATATCCGGGCCCTGGTAGAACAGGTGCGTTTTGCTCCCCAGGCCGGCCGCTACAAAGTGTATATCATAGATGAGGTGCACATGTTAAGTGCCTCGGCTTTCAACGCCTTCTTAAAAACACTGGAAGAACCTCCTTCCTATGCCATCTTTATCCTGGCTACCACCGAAAAGCATAAAATATTGCCTACCATCCTGAGCCGTTGCCAGATCTTCGACTTTAAACGTATTACCAATAACGATACGGTAGAGCACCTGCAGGAGATATGTGAAAAAGAAGAAGTAACGGCCGATAAAGCAGCTTTACAGGTAATAGCCCAGAAAAGTGAAGGCTGTATGCGTGATGCGCTGAGCATTATGGATAAAATTGTAAGCTTCACCGGTGGCGAGCTCAACTACGCCAATACGCTGGAACACCTGAACATACTGGATGCCGATTATTATTTTAAGGTACTGGAATGTATGTTACAACAGGATCTTGCCGGTGCCATGTTATTATACGATGATATTAACCGCAAAGGTTTTGAAGGTGATATGGTATTAAACGGTATGGCCGAATTCATCCGCAACCTGCTGGTATGTAAAGATGAAAGAGCCGCCGCTTTACTGGAAGCAGTGGAAAATCATAAATCACGTTACCTCGAAAAAGCCAAGGAAGTATCGGCAGCTGTACTCATCAGCGCCCTTAATATACTGACTGAAACAGAAATAAGTTTTAAAGCAGCCCGTAACAAACGCCTGCATGTGGAAATGGCCTTAATAAAACTATGTTACCTGCAACAGGCCATGCAACTTACTACTGCTGATGACGGTGTAAGTAAAAAAAAAATAGTTGAAACAACCCGGCCGGTAGGTTTCAGGCAACTGCGAATGCTGGAGCATAAACCCAAAGCAATAGCTCCCGCTGCTACTCCGGTTAAAGAAACTTTACCTGCAGCCACCAATACAATGGTAGCCAGGGAACCGGAAGCCCGGTTAACTATTACTGAAACAAAACCACAACCACCAGCCAGGCAACCGGTGGCTACGCCCCAGCCTGCCAGCGCAACCAAACCATTGGGTGGCGGCAGTAAACTCTCGGCTTTGGAAAAAATACGTAACCAGTATAAAAATGCCGAAGAAAATAAACGGGAAAACAAACCCCTGCACATGGAAACCCTGCAGGCTGCCTGGAACGAATTTGCCCAAATATTAAAGGACGAAAAAAATGCGGCCGGTCAGAACTTTGAAATGTCCGAACTGGTCATCACCGGACCCGATAGTTTTTATGCTAAAGCCGGTAATACCATTCAATACCGTTTTATTGAAAGTAATTCCCGCCGGGCTACCGAGTTTTTAAAAGAAAAACTCGACAATGCCAAGATAGAATTCATCATTACCAAAATTGAGAACCAGGAAATACTGGTGGGCGGCGATGCACCACTTTCCTCCAGCGAACAATTCATTAAAATGGTAGAAATGTACCCGGTGATCAAGGAATTAAAGGACAAGCTGAAACTGGACCTTGATTATTAGGTTAATGTGCTGATGAGCTAATTTGCTGATGTGCTAATTACTATCTGTCGCAAGTGTTCCGAAGGATCACTTGTGACCCCATAAACCTATCTGTCGCAAGTCTTCCGAAGGGCGACTTGTGACCCTATAAATCTACCCGATTGTATCGGGAACAGCTTTAATGCTATCTAACTACTTATCTGTCTTATCTGTCGCAAGTGTTCCGAAGGATCACTTGTGACTCAATAAATCAACCCGATTGTATCGGGAACAGCTTTAATGCTATATAACTACTTATCTGTCGCAAGTGTTCCGAAGGATCACTTGTGACTCAATAAATCTACCCGATTGTATCGGGAACAACTTTAATGCTATATAACTACTTATCTGTCGCAAGTCTTCCGAAGGGCGACTTGTGACGAAATAAATCCGTCCGATTGCATCGGAACTACAAATGCTGCACTTTTAACAACCCACGCCCATTCGTATAATAATCAATTGCACTGCTGTACTTATAATGTTGCGGCTCCCATACCAGGCCACTTTTTACCGGGTTCTCATGTAAATAATGCAGGCGTTGCTGTAGCTTCTGATCATTATGTAATTCAATAGGATGATAATCCTGTTTCCAGAACTGGAAATCCTTGTTATTGTTATTATTCCTGCCTGTAAATCTAAAAATATTCACCATCCACTCTTTCCTGCTTTCGGCAGGGTTCTCCTGTATGGCTTTAATGATCTGTTTGCTGGTATACTTTTTAATATCCCTGACCAGGTATTCAATTTTATTATCGGTAGTGCTGATGATAAGATGAACATGGTTGGTCATGATCACCCATGCATGTAAGATCAGCCCTTTATGCTCGCAGCAGTAATGGAGGCTTTTAATGAACATCTCTTTATACAGTTCCCGGCTGAATACATCTATCCAGGCAACCACGGTAAATGTTACAAAATGAGGTGTACTGTCTTCACCCACTTTATAATTGGATGACATAAGGTTAGCGTGTTGGTGTTACCAAATATATTTAAAGCCTTCTTTTAAAAACCGATTAAATCGGGTAAGTTCTACAGTTCTTACGAATCTGATTTTGCTCTAATAGTAAAAAAACCCTCCATAATCCCGATACAATCGGGCAGGTTTTACCCACGCAGGTCATCCTGCGGAAGACCTGCTTCAGTTATGCTCTCTTACTCAACTCAATCGTTTGATTTCCCGGCTATTCAGGGGTTATGCACAGTCTTGCAGAAGTACTTTAAAAATGATAATAACTATCGTACCTTTGCGCATCTTTTTACACAATTAAGTTCATTATATAATATGAGTTTGTTTAGTAAACAGGCCGGGGAATTTTTACCCCGCCATATCGGCCCTACCGCAGCAGATACCGAGCACATGTTACAAGTAATTGGCGAGCCTTCACTGGATAGCCTGATCGACAAAACGGTGCCCCCGGCCATCCGCATGGACAAGGACCTGGACCTGCCACCTTCTTTAAACGAACATGCTTATTTACAGCATATTAAGGAAGTATCCCTGCTAAACAAAGTATACAAAACCTATATCGGCCAGGGTTATTATCACACCATTACTCCCTCAGTTATTTTACGTAATGTTTTCGAAAACCCGGGTTGGTACACCCAATACACACCTTACCAGGCCGAAATTTCCCAGGGTCGCCTGGAAAGTTTACTGAACTTCCAGACCATGGTAAGCGATCTGACCGGTCTGCCGATTGCCAATGCTTCTTTACTGGACGAAGCAACTGCCGCCGCCGAAGCCATGGCCATGTTCTTCCACACCGTGAATAAAGGTGCTGTTCCCACAAAACCTAAATTCTTTGTGGATGAAGAGATCTTCGCCCAGACCAAGGATGTACTGGTTACCCGTGCCCAGCCTATTGGTGTGGAACTGGTATTTGGTGCATACGCTACTGCCATTATTGACGATTCTTATTTTGGCGCTATTGTACAATACCCCAACGATAAAGGTGCTATTGAAGATTACCGTTCTTTTATTGACAGCATACATGCCGTAAACGGTTATGTGGCCATGGCTACCGACCTGCTGGCATTAACCTTATTAACCCCTCCCGGTGAATTAGGTGCCGATGCTGCTTTAGGAAGTGCACAACGCTTTGGTGTTCCCCTGGGTTATGGCGGACCACATGCTGCCTTCTTTTCGACCAAAGACGAATTTAAACGCAGCATTCCCGGCCGTATCATTGGTGTGAGTGTGGATGCCGAAGGCAACCGTGCTTTACGCATGGCACTGCAAACCCGTGAGCAGCACATTAAAAGAGAGAAAGCTACTTCCAATATTTGTACTGCCCAGGCATTATTAGCCAATATGGCGGCTATGTATGCCGTATATCATGGTCCTGATGGACTGAAAGATATTGCATCCCGTGTTGCCTTACTGGCCCAAACCGTAGCCGACTCACTGGTAGCAAGAGGTTATACTTTAGCAAACCAGTACTTCTTCGATACCATTGTTGTAAACGTAAACAACCAGCAGGCTATCCGTGAAAAAGCATTACAGCAACAGATCAATCTACGTTATATCGGCAGCAACCTGGTAGGTATTTCGGTAGATGAGACCACCAATACAGATGACCTGTTTGACCTGATCAATTGTTTTGAAAACGATACCGACCCGGTAAGTTTTGATATACATATGGATGCCGGTTTACAGCATTTACCGGCTGCTTTAACCCGTAACAGCGCTTACCTGACACACCCGGTATTTAATACCCACCGTAGTGAAAGCCAGATGATGCGTTATATCAAATCACTGGAAAATAAAGACCTGTCGTTAAATACCTCAATGATATCATTGGGCAGCTGTACCATGAAGCTGAATGCCGCTACCGAAATGATACCCCTTAGCTGGTCACACTTTAGTAAAATACATCCTTTTGTACCACAGGACCAGGCATTGGGTTATAAAACCGTGGTAGACAATTTAAGCAAATACTTATGTACCATCACCGCCTTTGATGCCTGTAGCTTACAGCCCAATAGTGGTGCTCAGGGTGAGTATGCCGGCCTGCTGACCATCAAAGCCTTCCACGAAGCCAATGGTGATCATCACCGTAATGTAATGCTGATCCCGATCAGTGCACACGGTACCAACCCCGCCTCTGCTGTAATGGTAGGCATGAAAGTGGTAGTAGTAAAAGCTTTGGAGAATGGTTATATTGATGTAGAAGACCTGAAACAAAAAGCCACACAGCATGCCGCCAACCTGGCTGGTATTATGATCACCTACCCCAGTACCTACGGTGTATATGAGGAAACAGTAAAAGAGATCACTGCCATAATTCACGAAAATGGTGGCCAGGTATATATGGACGGCGCCAATATGAATGCACAGGTAGGCTTAACTGCTCCCGGTTTAATTGGTGCGGACGTTTGTCACCTGAACTTACATAAAACATTTGCCATTCCACATGGTGGTGGTGGCCCGGGTGTTGGCCCTATTTGTGTAAAAGCACATTTAGCGCCTTATCTGCCTGGTCACGTAAACCTGGAAGGCAGCACACAAACAGCGGTATCAGCTGCTCCTTATGGTTCAGCCTCTATATTACTGATCAGTTACGGTTATATCCGGTTACTGGGACGTGATGGCGTGAAAGCCGCTACCCAAAATGCCATACTAAACGCCAACTACATGCGTGCCCGCCTGGATGGTGCATATGACGTACTGTATTTAGGAACCAATGGCACTTGCGCACATGAGTTTATTGTTGACCTGCGTCCTTTCAAAAAAACGGCCGAGGTAGAAGCCGAAGATGTAGCCAAACGTTTAATGGACTATGGCTTCCACGCTCCTACCATGAGCTTCCCTGTAGCCGGCACTATTATGATTGAGCCTACAGAAAGTGAAGATAAAGCCGAGCTGGACCGCTTCTGCGATGCCATGTTAAGCATCCGTGAAGAAATTAAAGCCATTGAAGAAGGTGCGGACAAAAAGAACAATCCTTTAAAAAATGCACCGCATACACAAACTACGGTTATCAGCAGCAACTGGGATAAACCTTACTCCCGTGAAGAAGCGGTATTCCCGTTACCTTATGTACAGCAGAATAAATTCTGGCCTTCCGTATCAAGGGTAAACAATACCCATGGCGACAGGAACCTGATTTGTACCTGTGAACCGATAGAAAGTTATATGGAAGAAGCAGTAAGTTAATAAAGCAACAAACCCCTCTGATCGAGGGGTTTGTTATTTAAGCAGATTTACAATACATATCATAAAGATTTGCTATTGCATTTTCTGTACCCTGATGTTATCTTTGCCCCTCATCAACACCAGTCATGAAAATAATCTTTACCCTTTGCACCTGTATCATTACCATTTTGTTCTTTTCCTGCCAGCGTGAACCATTGGATGAATTACCGGATGAAGAAACACCACCGCCTGTGGACCCGGCAACATGTGTATTAGATACCTTTCAGATTGAGATGAAAAGTGAAGGCCAGTCTTTTTTATTTACACCTAAAAAAGCATTGAACTTTAATACTATCACTTACGTGGACAGCAGTGATGATAATTTTAAGTATGTAGACAGTTTAGTGTATGATAACCAAAAAAGATTAAAAGAAATATATTCTTCGTCATTCGTGCCGCCAAACAATTATTCTACCCACAAGAGAACAGAAATCAGCTACAGCGCCGATGGAAAAGTAAGTAGAGAGTTAGCTACCTGGCATAACAACGAAACCCCAGCAGAAACTGATTCTTTAATTATTTTGTATCGCTACGTTGGTGACAAATTAAGTACAATCATTAAACTGGAGCCTTTCGCGCAACGGACATATGCCCATATGAACCCATCGCTTATAGCCTATCAACCATATCTTGTAAGTGACAGTATCGTATTAACGTGGACCGGAGATAATATCACTCATTTAAAAAATTATGTTTATAATATCGAAATGGATGGCAGTTTTACCCCTTATATACCATCGGATGATATTTCTTTTGAATATGATTTATCTAAAACCAACCCCTTTAATCCTCATACTCCTTTTCTCACCTTGTTCACACAATCTTCCAATGATTTGCCCAGCCAACCAATTGCGTGGAGTGGTAAAAACCTTATAAAAAAAATTACCGATAACCGCCGGAATGAACCCAATGCGGAAGACCTGGAATCTTATACCTATACATACACGTTCAATACAAAAGGAGAGATTACAAAAATTTATATGAAGTCAGATTCTAATTTATATACTCAAGAATTTTCATTCACATTCAATTTTTTCCCTAAATGCCAATAAGTTATTTACAATAGATAGCCCGGCCTGACTTAGTACAATTGTACCCAAACCCGTCAACAAAAGGTTAATTCAGATCAGTTTTTGAAGAGCGGTTTTGTTATCAAACTTTCTCGTGGTAATTTTGTTGTTTCATTCACACCCAAAGTTGTTTGCCATAGTTTGTACAAAAACAACTTTATTACCAAGATGAACAATAGTATTATTAACAGGAGCCTGTATAAGGTGAACAGCTTGTTTTTTCCTGCTAGGCAAAAAGGCACCCTGAGCTACGAAGAGGCCAGCGCTTTCTACCGCCGGCGCTTACGTATTGCCGTATCTATCTTTTTCTTTTGCCAGGGCATTACTTTTGCCACCTGGGCCAGTCGTATCCCGGATATTAAAACGGCTTTATCCCTTTCGGATGCAGCCCTGGGAAGTATCTTACTGGCCCTGCCTGCCGGTCAGCTGGTTACCCTGCCCTTTTCCGGCCGTATTGTAGCCCGCTTTGGCAGCCGGAATGTTATCCGTATTGCTTTGATATTGTATACTATTGGCCTCACCAACCTGGCCCTGGCCACATCGGCCTGGCAGTTGACCCTCGCCCTGTTCATCTTCGGGGTGTTTGGTAACTTCTGTAATATATCGGTGAATACACAAGCCATTATAGCGGAAAAAATGTATGGCCGTCCCATCATGACCAGTTTTCATGGAGTATGGAGCATTGCCGGTTTTACCGGTGCACTCATTGGTTTACTGATGATCGCGACCAATGTAACACCGCATATCCATTTTTGTATCATGGCGGTGTTGATAACCATTACCTGTATACTGGCCCAACGTTATTTAAAATCCGGCACTACTGCCGCTGCTGCAAAAACAGAAAAGAAAAAATCTTTAATTGGCAAACCCAATATGATACTGGTGCAGTTAGGTATTATCGGCTTCTGTAGTATGGCCAGTGAAGGTGCCATGTTCGACTGGAGCGGGGTATATTTTAAACAGGTGGTGCAGGCCCCTGAAGCGCTGACTATTTTGGGTTATGCGGCTTTTATGATCATGATGGCTACCGGGAGATTTATGGGTGACCGTTTAATTATAAAATTCGGTCGTCAGAGATTATTAAGGTATAGCGGGCTGTTCATTGCCGGTGGTTTATTCTTATCCGTTTTCTTACCTTATTTACCCACAGCTACTTTAGGCTTTTTAATGGTAGGCCTGGGCGTATCGTCAATTGTACCGATGGTATACAGCGCTGCCGGTAAAGTATCCAATATATCGCCCAGTGTGGCTTTGGCATCGGTTTCCAGCATCAGCTACCTGGGCTTTTTAATGGGCCCACCCCTGATCGGTTATATTGCTGAACTATCCAGCCTGCGCTATTCATTTGCCGCTATTGGTTTAATGGGCTTTGCCATCATCTTCCTGGCCGCAAAAGTTAAATTACTCAGAAGTTAGACCAGCATCGGAAGAACGATGAAACATTATAAAACAAAAAGCTGAACGGATAATCCGTTCAGCTTTTTGTTTATCAGTTTATGTAAAATGCTGCGTAAAATTACAGGTGCACAAGTGTGCGACGCAACAGACGATGATAGTAGTACTGCAGCCGGTAACAAACTTATAGTATGCAGTATAAAGTATTTAATATAAAGAAGGAGAAGCCGATATAACAGGCCACCCTTAACATCTTGAACATTTAAGCTTCATGAACCGCTTACGATAACCTTGAACATTTGAACTTTTGAACCTTTGGAACCTTCTTTCGTCTCGACAACCTTAAACCTTAAACCCCTGAACTTCTTGAACCTTTAAACCTCTTGAACATTCCTCTACCTCCTCTCACCTATCTGCTGCCGCCACATGGCATAATACAACCCTTTTTTAGCCACCAGCTCCAGGTGTGTACCCTGTTCGGCTATCTTACCTTTTTCCAGCACATAAATCACATCGGCATACATAATAGTTGACAAGCGGTGAGCGATCATAATGGTAATAGGATCACGCTGTGCGGCAATATTTTTCACTGTTTCTGTAATGGCTTCTTCCGTTAACGAGTCCAGGGCCGAAGTGGCTTCATCAAAGATCAGCAGCTTGGGCTGACGTAATAAAGCCCGGGCGATAGCCAGTCTTTGTTTTTCACCGCCGGACAGTTTCATGCCACCTTCACCCAGTACCGTATCAAGGCCTTTATCCGTTTTTTGTAACAGGTTATAACAGGATGCTTTTTTCATGGCATCGATCAGCTCTTCATCCGTTGCGGTGGGTTGTACAAACAGTAAGTTGTCCCTGATGGTTCCATAGAACAACTGTGTTTCCTGGGTTACAAAGCCAATCTGGCGGCGCATTTCATTATAGCGGATATTTTCGGCCGGCACATTATTAAAATGAATGGTTCCTTCAACCGGACGGTATAAACCTACCAGCAATTTTACCAGCGTTGATTTACCGGAACCAGATGGGCCAACAAACGCGATTGTATCACCGCTCTTAGCTGTGAAGTTGATCCCGTCAATGGCATTATAATCTGCTGTCTGGTGTTTAAAATAAACATCTTCAAATTGTATCTGCTGCAGCTTACCCAACTCTACAGGCGCTTCAGGTCTTTGTTCAACAGGTTTGTGCATTAACTTATCAAAGGTCTGTATAGATGCTTCCGCTTCGCGGTAAGAAATAATAATATTACCCAGGTCCTGCAATGGACCGAAAATGGTAGTAGATATAAACTGCATGCTGATCAGCTCGCCGGTGGTCAATACGTTCCTGAATATCAGCCATAGCAAAATAAATAAGATGGATTGCCGCAACAGGGTGAGGGCGGAGCTTTGCAAAAAAGACAGGGTGCGCACTTTCCGGGTCTTCATCATCTCGAGGTCAAATATCTTTTGCGTATGCTCTCTTAACCTTCTTATTTCCGGGAAAGTAAGTCCCAGGCTTTTTACCAGTTCAATATTCCGCAGTGACTCGGTGATAGCTCCTGACATCTGGTTGGTTTCTTTATTGATGGAACGTTGCAGCGTTTTTATTTTTTTACTTAGCAAACCGGTTAAACCACCTAACACCACCACCCCGATCAAAAACACCGGTATCAGTAACCAGTGTTTGGTAATGGCATACCATATTAAAAATCCCACACCAATGATGGAAGAAAACAGGATATTGATAAACGAGTTGATGAACCGTTCCGTATCGGTACGTACTTTTTGCAGGGTAGATAAGGTTTCGCCACTACGCTGGTTCTCATACTCCACAAATGATAACCGTAGGGTTTGCTTTAAGCCATCGTTAAATATCTGCATGCCAAATTTCTGCACGGCCAGTCGCATTACATAATCCTGGAAAGCTTTTATTAACCTGGATGCCAGTGCAATGCCAACGGCAATTAATAACCAGAACACCACTCCTTTTACCAACTCCGGTTCGGTCTTATCGCCGGGGTTAGTGGCATAATCATCAATTATCTTTCCGAATATCAGCGGATCCAATAACAGGAGTAACTGGGCAACACCGGCTAATACCAGTGACAGGATGATGAGTTTGCGATGCGGTTTCAGGTAGTTCCAGAGTATTTTCAAACAAGTAGCATTTAGGTTAACGAATGTAATACTAATAAGATGGTTTTTAGGAAAGAAACTTGCTCTGCCTTAAGCGCCGCAATTTATACCAAACACAAAAAAGCCCCTTGCGGGGCTTTAGTTTAGTTTTCACAGTTCATTATTTATTAACCTCTTCCGGGTCTTTCGGATCTGCGGCCGCCACTACCTTCATTACCACCTGACCTGCCACCACCACGGTTCTGCATTTGTTGCTGGCGTGGTGCTTCCTGCCTTGGACTACGCATTTGCTGCGAAGGTCTTTGTTCCATAGTCCGCTGCTGGCGGGGCTGTACAGAAGGTTCCATTCTTCTTTGTGTTTGGGGACGTTCAAAATTAGTACGTTCCCTGTTCCTGTTATTATCCGGCATGGTTTCCATCCAGCGCTGAGGCTGCCTTGGTTCTGCGTTACCCGGTTGCCTGTTATTGTTAGGTTCATAACGGCGGGTGGGCAGGTTATTGCCATTGGCCGCACGGTTTTCGCTATTCCTGTTTGTGGCTTCTGCATCTCTTGTACGCCTGTCACGGATTACATTATTATCATTTATCCTGTCAACTCTCCTGTCCGCATTGTTACGGTTATTAAACCTGTCAGCGGCAGTACGGTCATTATTATTAGTCCTCTCGTTACGATCAAGGGTCCGGCTATTACGGTTGTCGTTGTTACGGTCATTTACGCGGCCATTATTGTTATTCATGGTGCGGTTACGGTTGCTTGCATTCTCCCTGTCATAACGTTCAACATTACGGGGTGCAATACGGTTACGGTCATTATTCTGCTGGATACTTGGCCGGTACACATTGATACGGTTACCACGTACTTCATTACGACCGGGACGGTTCACCTCGTTGAACCTTACCGAACGGATACGGCCGGTATAACGTTCTGCATCATTACGCCTCGGACCATTATTAATAAAGTAGTTATTATTAACACGGGTACGGTTGTTTATGTTAATGATGGTTGTATTGTTAATGATCGTGGTATTACGGCTACGTGGTAAGCAATAGTCATAAATACGTGGCGATGCAATATACCTACGGGGAGCAAAACTCCAGTAGTTGATCGGCGGGTTATAACTGGAAAAACCTATGCTGATGCTAAAGCCGGGGCGAATAGGTGCCCAGCCATAATAATCGCCACCATCACGCCAGGCTACCCAGGCCGGCGACCACTCATAACCCGGTACCCACATCCATCCATAGAAGGGATCCATGAACCAGCGGCCATAGTGAAACGGCGCCCAGCCCCATGAATAATTGGAGGCCCACATCCATTCATACTGGTCATTCCATACCCAGTTACCATTGGTACTGTAGGGCTGGAAATCTGCGCCTACGTTCGGAGCCCATACATAGCCATACTCCGGATTATCAATCCAGGTACCATAAGGACTCAGCTCATCATAAAATGTTTGATAACTCACTTCTGCCTGCACCGATACCTGCGCCTGCGTTTTTGTAGCAAATATGCTACCCATTACCAAACCTACTGCCATCATTGTATTTGTAAGTATCCGTTTCATGGCTCTCTTATTTAGGGTTAAAAAAATATTTTGTAAAACTTTATTGTCGTACACAAATATGAGCTAATATCATTCCATGTAGTTGCATAAAAATGTTATAACTACCAAGTGTTAGCAAAACTTTTGGTAAAAATCTTTAACATTTAATGGAAAACAGTTTAAAGTTACCATGACGAAAAAGTTCCAAAGGTTCAAAAGTTCAATGTTCAAGGTTATTGTAAGCGGGTTCATGAAGTTCAAATGTTCAAGATGTTTTAAGGTTGGGCTGCTGTATCGGCTTCTCCTTCTCTATACTAAATACTTGATACTGCATACTATAAGTTTGTTACCGGCTGCAGTTCCCTGATCGGACTGTTGTTGCGACGCTCCGTTCATCCTTCGTTTCGTTAATCGGCAGTGAAAAGTGAGTAATACGTAATGAGCATGTTCTTGCCAATTGCTTATTGCCCATTGTCACTTGTCAACTGTCCATTGTCAACTGCCAATTACCCCCTTACCAAAATATAACCTAACTTAGTACAAAATCTGTCAATCATGGATCAACGCATTATCGACTTGTACGACGAGTATACCCACAAGCCCCTTAGCAGGAGTTCGTTTATAAAAAGATTAGCGTTATTAACCGGCAGTATGGCCACCGCATTAGCCATATTACCTTCCATTGAAGTAAATGGTACCAATGCTGCCATTACCAATGATGAGGACCTGTTTACTGAAACCATTAGCTATGCAGGTGTTAATGGTACCATGTCGGCTTATGTAGCACGCCCGAAAAAAGAAGGGAAATATGGGGCGATTGTGGTGATACATGAAAACCGCGGACTGAATGCACATATTGAAGACGTTGCACGCAGAGTTGCCAAAGCAGGTTTTTTAGCCATTGCACCCAACGCACTGGCACCTATTGGAGGCACACCGGCCAATGAAGATGAGGCCCGCACAAAATTCCAGGAACTAAAACAGGAAGACAGCAATGCTAATTTTATAAAAGTATTTGATTATCTCAAAACCCGGAAAGATACCAACGGCAATTATGGCTGTGTTGGTTTTTGCTGGGGCGGGGCCATGGCCAATACATTAGCGGTGAATGTACCGGATTTAAAAGCGGCAGTTGCCTTTTATGGCCGTCAACCAAAAACGGAAGATGTGGCTAAAATAAAAGCAGCAGTACAGTTACATTACGGCGGCCTGGATACCCGTGTAAACGAAGGTAACGATGCCTATGAAGCAGCCTTAAAAGCTGCGGGTGTTACGTATGAACAATATGTTTACGAAAATGTGAACCATGCTTTTCATAATGATACCGCACCTACGCGTTACAATAAGGAAGCAGCCACTTTGGCCTGGCAACGCACCATCAACTTTTTTGAAAAATATGTTAACGGCAAAAAAAGCTAACCGCCGAGGTGCTACATTTGTAACCTGTGCAACAGAATGATCATTATACAATACTAGAATTAGCGCCATCGGCCACACAGGAAGAAATAAAAAAAGCTTACCGCAGGCTGGTACAGCAATATCATCCTGATAAGACCAATAACGACCCTTATGCCAGGGCCTATTTTGATGCGGTTAAAGAGGCTTACGAAACCCTTACCAATACCAGCCGGCGGGACGAGTATCATAATGAAAGGTGGCTTAAAAAAAGCGGCGGCATAAAGAACAGCAGTTTTGTGTTAACACCGGTCAGTGTACTGCAAAAATGTATTATACTCGAAAAACAGTTTTCCTTATTAAACAGCAGTAACCCCGCCAACCAGGTAGTAATAACACATGCAATTGAACAATTATTCACTGCCGATAATATTGAAAAGCTAAACGCCTTTAACGAAACGGATATCAATGATACGATCCTTACCACTGTGCTGAAAATGACACAGTTATTGAACTATAAAAACTTTCATCCCTTGGTTCCCGTTTTACAAAAAATAGACACCGGTAATACGCCACAAACTTTGTTACAAAAAATGGTGCGGGAAAAGAAACTGGAAAATTTATTTGAAATATCACTGCCTTTTTTAGTAATAACAGTAGTAATATTAATCTGTTTGTTTATATATTTTTTTGCGTCCTGATGCTGCATCGTTTATGAGTATTCTGCGGTCATGCTGAAAACCTTATAAACATGCTAGCCAACTCTTTATCCCTGGTAAGATTGTATCTGCCGGTTTTATGTTTATTATTAACCCCTTTGGCATTACCGGCCCAGGATACTTTAATACTAAAACCCACCCCAAAAAAACCACAGGGGGACACCTTAATTGTTAAGTTAGCCAGGGTCTATTTTGCAAAAGAAATAAGTTATGTCCCATACGAAAACTTCCATCTTACCGAAAAGGATAAAAAGATCCTTGCTGACGGGAAAATGATTAAACGGCCTGACCAGGCAGAACTAGATGCTTTATCGGTAGAAAAAATTTTATACGATGAACACCAGAAACATACGATTCAATTTATTTATAAAAACTACCATAAAATAAACCGGTACCGGGAGTTACGTAAACTTAAAAATATTGTCTCCATCGGTTTAACTTATTCATCAATGGAAACTTCGGGAATTGAAGTTGATATAAACTGGGGGACATCTCAGGCCGAATACACCAGGGCACAATACATTGTTTTTTTACAACCCACTTACGAAAGATTAGTATATAAAGGAATGTTCGGCTTAAGAATATCACCTGTTATGGTTGGTGTAAACAGGCAGGCAATTGGCTCAGGTATTGGTGGCCGGGTTTATTTTACCCGGCAAAAGCCCTTTAATTTTTCGTTAGGAGCAGATATAGCTTTCGTGAACAGCTCCCTTTACAGGAAAATTTCTATTTCATCCGCACACGAGGATTCGTTAAATTAATTCCCGGGATTTAACCAGGCAAAAAAAGAAAATAAGAACGAGTTACATATAACACCTATCATTCTTCAGCTTAGTTATACCCTTAAGAGTAATTATTTTTTTAGTGCAGACTTATCGTTAGGAGGACGTGAGATACTGTCGAATAAAACTTTTATCCATGAGGGCAGACCCTATAAATATGATCGCTTCCCTACATATGGTCAGCTAAGATTAAATATTGGTAAAAAATTTTAAACCCTGCCGGCGGCAACCGAATTTTTGCCACAGACCTGACGATATATATTGTTAAACAGGTTTTATTGATGCCCCGTGTTGGTGCAGTAAAAGAGTGCGACGCAAGGGACGATGACCGGTGTTAATGCAGGTGACCAGCTAAAAATCGGCAACAGGCCAGGATCAATTATTTCATCCCGCTAGTCTTCTTTACCAAATTGCCTGACTATCTTTGCCGGATGCATTATGTATCGGTAGAGAATTTGAGTAAAAGTTACGGCATCAAGCCCTTGTTCAGTAATATATCCTTTCATATTTCCGAAGGTGATAAAATTGCCCTGGTAGCCAGGAATGGTTCAGGTAAATCGACCTTGTTACGTATTTTATCGGGCAAGGAAACGGCTGATAGCGGTAAAGTGTGGATACACAAGGATGTGGATGTGGTGTTATTTGAACAGGACCCTATTTTTGAAGAGACCAAATCGGCCCTGGATAATATTTTCTTTCATGACCATCCCACCATTAAAGCCATCCGCGAATTTGAAGCCCTGGGTGAAACGGAAGATGTAGAACGCTTAACCGATGCCATTTCCAGAATGGACGAATTAAATGCCTGGGATTTTGATACCAAGGTAAAACAGATCATCGGCAAGCTGAATATTCACCATATACTGAACCAACCGGTAAATACTTTAAGCGGTGGGCAGCGTAAACGTGTGGCACTGGCCAAAACCCTGATCGATATCGGGTTTGAGCATAAACATGTTTTACTGATCATGGACGAACCGACCAACCACCTGGATGTAGAGATGGTGGAGTGGCTGGAACATTACCTGGATAAAGAAAAAGTAACCTTATTGCTGGTTACCCACGACCGTTATTTTTTAGACGCTGTTTGCGAAGAAATATGGGAGATGGATGGCAGCAATTTATACACCCATACCGGTGACTATGCCAATTACCTGGAGAAAAAAGCGGCACGTATAGAGAGTGAATCGGCCAGTATTGATAAAGCCCGTAATACTTACCGTAAAGAGCTGGAGTGGATGCGCAAGCAACCCAAGGCCCGTACCACCAAAAGTAAAAGCCGGCAGGATAATTTTTACGATGTAGAGAAGAAAGCCAAACAAAAAATTGAAGACCAGCAGGTAGAACTGCAGATGAAGATGAACCGCCTGGGTGGTAAGGTGGTGGAGATGAAAAAAGTATATAAGAACTTTGGTGAGAAGATCATTCTGAAAGGCTTTGATTACACCTTTTCAAAAGGAGAACGGGTTGGCGTAGTAGGTAAAAACGGGGCTGGTAAATCAACCTTTATCAATATTGTTCAGCAAATTGAACAGCCCGATAGCGGCAAGATCAATATTGGCGATACAGTAGTATTTGGTAATTACTCGCAGCAGGGCCTGGTGATAAAAGAGGATATGCGGGTAATCGAGTTTGTAAAAGATATTGCCGAGCATTTCCCTTTGGCCGATGGCAGTACCATGAGCGCCGCTCAGTTTTTACAACTGTTCCTGTTTGATCCCGATAAACAATACACTTATATCAGTAAATTAAGCGGGGGCGAAAAAAGACGCCTGCACTTATTATCCATATTATTCCGTAACCCGAATTTCCTGATACTGGATGAGCCTACCAACGACCTGGACCTGCCTACTTTAAGTGTACTGGAGAATTTTTTAAGTGAGTATCCCGGTTGTTTGTTAATTGTATCGCATGACCGTTATTTTATGGACCGCTTGGTAGATCACCTTTTTGTATTTGAAGGTGAAGGAGAAATAAGAGATTTCCCGGGCAACTATACCCAATACCGAATTGACCTGCTGAACAGGGAAAACAATAAAACAGAAAAAGAGCCGGTTAAAAAAGAAGAAACTAAGACCGAAACTGTCCCGGCAACAACTACTGCATCCGCTACCCCGCCCCGTCGTTTAAGTTTTAAAGAAAAACATGAGCTGGAAACACTGGAGAAGGAGATGAAACAGCTGAACATTGAAAAAGACCTGGTGACACATAAACTGAGCGGTGGCGAAACCGACTTTGAGGCCCTGCAAAAACTATCCAACCGCATTACGGAAATAAATGACCTGTTGGATGAAAAGGAATTACGCTGGCTGGAACTAAGTGAACTAAGTAAATAAAAGAAAAACGGTTGGTTTGCACCAACCGTTTTTTATAGTACATGCTTAATACCAATATTTCTTGATCCACTTGGCCGGGCGAAGAAAACGATACCATTTTCCCCAGCCACCTTTAATGGCTTTATGCGGGTTAAATTCTCCATGGAAGATAATGATCTTAGCCCCTTCCGGTATGGATGGTATTTTCCAGAAAGCTAAGGGGAAACGGGAAGCACAGTCATACTTATAACTGGGACACCAGGGAGTAGGCCAGTATTTTAAAATACCTTTTTCATTAACCGCCCAGGATAAATACTCCTGTTCATTCCGGTGCTGCTGCCTTACACTATCAAAGTTGGCAATGAAATAATCATATACATAGGAATGCTGTCCTATTTCGAAACGGTATACTGAAGAGTTGCCGGTTATGCGCCATTGTTTGTTATAATCTTTGATGATCATAAACGGGTTATCATCTTCAAAGAAAGAATCAATATTATCTACGATCACAATATCCAGGTCGAGGAAAAGCGCTGTACCCTGCAGGCCATACAGGTCTTTTTTAAAAGTGGTGAGCTTCTTCCACATCCGCTCCGGTATATTGGTCGGCAGTTCCATTTCAGGAATGGGAAAACATTTTACATCTGCATCAATACCCTCGGTATTATCCGTAAAACAAACCATCGTAAACGGCAGGGTCAGGTTGCGTTTTACCATGGAGTATAAGGTGTTCACATATTCGGGGCCATAGAGTGTACCCCATTTCATACAAAAAATATGAATATCTTTTTTCATGTAATTATTTGTTATTGTATAAAACGGGATTCAGGCTTTCGTCGTTGTACATCTTCATTTGTTTGTACACTTTCATGTACTTATTACCGTTTGTAAAATCGGTCAGTAACTGGATGATGGCCGTTGACAGATCTTCCCGCTGGGTAAGCAACACCTGTAATTTTTTGCTGCAGTTAAGCCTGTGTTCCTCGGATGCTTCCGCTCTATCGGCTTCGATCTGCATATGATAGATTTTCAGTTCCAGGATAGAGAGTCGGTCAATAGCCCAGGCCGGACTTTCGGTATTAAAAGTGGCATTCTCTTTCGGCGTTACTGATGCATATTGTTGCAGGAACCAGCTGTCAATATACTCTACCAGGTCGGTACGCTGCTGGTTAGATACATCAATACGGCGTTTTAATGCCAGGGCTTCCACCGGGTCGATGGCCGGGTTACGGATAATATCCTCCAGGTGCCATTGCACCGTATCTACCCAGTTTTTCAGGTATAATAAATGTTCGATCGTTTCTTTTGCGTAGGGGTTGTTGATGGGGGTATCCACATCATCCGTTATATGATAATCGGCAATACTCTGCTGGAATATTTGAATGCTTTGGGCAATATTCATACTATAAGCTATTAAACCGCAAATTTAAGCAAGTGTTGCCTGTAAATACGCCCGAAATACAGTTAGTTTTTATTACCGGTCACTTCGGCATATATCCCCGCCATTTTACGGGCACAGGTAATGGAGTCAAACTCCTCGTGCAGTCTTTTATAGGCATTTTCAACAAGCTTTTGTTTTAGCGCTCCATCAGCCTGCAGGGCAATAATATTACCGGCCAGCGAAACATGGTCTTTAACCGGCGATAAAAGTCCATTTTCTTCATGCGTAATGGCCTCGGGTATACCGCCACCGCTGGTTGACACTACCGGCACGCGGGCATTAAAAGCCTCCATGATCACCAGGGGTAAGCCCTCTCTTTGTGAGGTCATCAGGAAAATATCAAACTGGGGTAAATAAGAGCCGGCATTAGGGGTAAAACCCATCATTTTAACCGAATCCCTTAAATTATATTCATCCACCAGCGCTTCATATTCAGGGGTGTACGGAGACGGACTGCCGATCTGGACAAAGAAAAGATCTTTTCGTTGCAGTTCGTTGACCAGATGATTAGCCGTTTTTACAAAAACACCGATATCCTTGGCCAGGTAATGATTGGCAATATTACCGACAATGGTTATGCCTGCCGGCAGGTTAAAAGTTTCTCTTAAGGATGGAACCGGGGGAAATTTTTTATCCAGGCGTATACCATCATAAACCGTTACCAGTTTATGCCGGTTCCCTGGTTTAATAGTCTTTTTAAAAGATTCCAGTATGGCATTGGACACACATACTATTTTTTTGATGCCTTTATAGTTATATTTTACCGGGCTCAATAAACTGGAACTTTCGCTGATTGATTTTTTAGAAAAGACAGCGGGTACTTTCAGCTTATAAAAAACGTCGGCCAGCATATAGGTCATTACAAAATTACTGGTATGGATATGTATCACATCAATTTCCAGTTGCTGCACCTGTTCTTTTATATATCGGAGAACCTTGGAGGAGTATCGTTTTGATTTATCAACGGCCAGGGTGCTGACACCATGCTTCTCGGCATGAGCTTTAATGGCCGAATGATTGAAACACAGGATAACGCTTTGTATATCCAGGTCAGACAGGTTGGCAATCAGGTCCATCATTTGCTGATCGCCGCCACCCCATTCCATAGCACCTGCCAGATGTAATACTTTCATGTTAATATGCTAAACGGTTTGATGATACTATTCGCTTATTACAAAAATAGCCTATGCCGGGGAAATTTTTTGCTTATGTTTTAATGACTTTGTAAGTCCGTTACCATGAAACAACAGCATGAAAAAAATACTGAAATACTTGGGCTTCACAATAGATTTGAAGAAGAAAACAACACTTAAAAAAACATGAGCCAGCAGGAACTGGAAAACCCCAAAATTCTTTTGCAGCACATAGAGATAAGAGATCAGCAGTTCTTTCTTGATCAACATATTTTTAGGGGTACTGGCTCCGCCTAAGTGAACGATCTTTGTACGGGGTTCCATCACTACCCTATGTCCTTTTTTCTGTAGTCTTTTACAGATGTCCATCTCCTCATAATAAAGAAATATATTATCATCCAAGCCACCCACTTCATCAAAATATTTTTTCCGGAACACCATATAACAGCCATGTGTCATATCCACATCAATAGGCTCAAAATATTCTTTTGTTCTTGATTTTTTACCGGGATACATTTTTTCATATAACCAGGGACCTAATACCTTGTACCCGAAGGTTATAAAATGATCAAAGGATTTTTCATGTTTATATTCGCAGGTGAGTACCTGGCCACCGCAAACGCCGATATCCGTTTGCGCATTCATTAAAGTAACAAAAGGCGTAAAGGAATCTTCAATAACTAATACATCACTGTTTACAAAAAATAAAAAATTACCATTAGCTCTTAAAGCGCCTGTCATGAAGCCTCCGGCAAAACCCAGGTTTTTCCTGTTCCGGATCATCTTTAATCCGCTAGCAGTTTCAACACTGTTAGTTAAATCAATATAATCTTCAAACTTTGAATTATTATCAACAACTATAATCTCATATGATAAATTAGCGGGAACATATCTATTAATTGACTCAATACATTTTCGGGTAAGTGCTGATGTATTATAGTTTACAACAACAATACTAATATCAACATTCATGTGTCTTGTTTATCCTTAAAAGTAATTTTTTATTGTCAATTTTCAGCAATACACTTAAAGAAATAATAATATATTATTTTATTCACATATTTCATTTAACAGATGAATAACATGAATTCACGAAGTTTCTATTTGTCATAGCAATAGATTTGCTCAAACTTTTAAAACATTAATCATTATGAAACCAGTCTTCACCAGTATTTGTACAATACTGCTACTTTTAACATTTGTGTCTTGCAAAAAAAGTAATTTAGAACAACAAACAAACCTGGATAACGAAATAAAAGTTGAAAACAACCGTTTAGTTTTTAGTTCCCAGGAAGCTTTTCAAAAAACCGTTGATGCGCTTTTTGACGGAAAAATGGATAAATCAGTTATCCCCGCCGATAAATCTTTCACTTCTTTACAAAATGCCTTCTCAAAAATTAACTGGGAAAATGAATCTAACTATGATAAAGAACTTATAGATTTATATAATGCCGATTTCCCTGTTTCTCACCAACAGTTGTTAAATGAAAAAGGTGAAGTTAAAATAGGTACAGACATTGTTTGGTATCATAAAAATCAAAAATATTATATCCCTGCAAGCCAGGAAAATGAAATAGCCAGTTTAAAAGCTAATCCAGGGTTAATAACAAAGAAAGGACGGTTTGGTAAAACAATTTCCCTTACTAATGAAGCCGACGAGCAATTATCAGGTACTTTAACTACCAATCTTCCCATTTCAGGGGCATTACATTCACCTCATCAAATGGAGTTTTACAAAACTTCGGACTTAAGTAAAAAAAGAAAATATGTGCACGAACTGGCAACTTTTTTTGAAACGTTCGTAGGTGGGCCATATTGGAAGACCTATTTAACACTAAGAATTAAGTTAGAATATAGAGGTAGTGGTAGTTGGAATCCATCACCCGGGGAGATTAGATTTATGCAATGGGATCTTGAAGGTACAGCATCGGTAAGTAATGGAATATATACCGGCATTTATGAGCTGCCTCAATTCGTAAATTATTCCGGTAGTGTAACACAAGCTGGTGACTATTATGTTCCTTTGGGACGATACCAAGGATCAGGAACAGTAGTTTCCGGTGCAAAATGGGTTATCAATATATCTGGTAGTATGTATCACAGAATTGTTGGAGATGCCGATGCCAATATTTATTCTCATTCCGGTAACCCTTTATGGTAAAACGTTGTTTTAGTATCTTAAATACACAATGGGCGATAATTATACTATCGCCCATTGTTATTCTTATTATTTCTCTACAAAATTCAGATCCTTACCGAATGTTTCCTTTGTAAGGATTGCCGCCAGGATGCCAATGCTCATTACAACGATACCCGTAATGATCCCTCCATTCACAAAGCCGATACCATCCATGCCCCGCAACCATTGAAATAATGGTAAAATAAAAATAGCCAGCATCCCTCTTACCATATTAGGAATAGTGGTGGCTGCTGTTGCCCTTAAGTTAGTGCCAAACTGCTCGGCCCCCATGGTGACAAAAATGGCCCAAAACCCCGTACCAAAGCCTAATCCGGCGCATATCCAGTACATTTTTGCGGCAGAGCCATTCCATTGTGTGGTAAAGAATAATACCATGAATAAGGCCGTAATGGCATAAAAAACATATAAGGCATTTTTCCTGCTCTTTAACCACTGACTCACAAAACCAACCGCTATATCACCTATAGAAATAGCGGCATAGGCAAACATGATGGCCTTACCGGGATCGATGGGTTCAGTGATACCAAACTGTTTACCAAACTCGCTGGAGAAAGTGACCAGTACGCCTATTACAAACCAGGTAGGCAAACCAATGAGTATACCAAAGAGGTAACGCTTAAACCGGTCCCAGTTGTTAAACAACATGAACAGGTTACCCCTTTGTACTTCCATTGTTTTTACCTGGTTAAACATACCCGACTCAAAAACCGAGATACGCAATACCAGTAATAACATACCCAGGCCGCCGCCAATAAAATAACAGGTACGCCAGTGAAAATATTCTTTCATTAAAAAAGCCACTACCGCCCCGGTAAGACCAATGCCGGCTACCAGCGAAGTGGCAATACCTCTTTTCTCTTTGGGTGTGAGTTCCGACACCAGCGTAATACCAGCGCCCAGTTCACCCGCCAGGCCCAGGCCGGCAATAAAACGTATCCATTTGTATTGGTCCACTGTTTCCACAAAACCATTGGCGATATTGGCAAGTGAGTATAATACAATAGAGCCGAACAGTACACTGAGACGTCCGCGTTTATCACCCATGACGCCCCAGATGATGCCGCCCAGTAATAAGCCCCACATCTGCCATTGCAAAATAGACTCACCATCGGTCAATACCTGTTCGGGACTTAGCCCCATATCATTTAAACTGGGAATACGTATAATGCCAAACAGCAACAGATCATAGATATCTACAAAATAGCCCAATGCAGCCACCAATACAGCTACACTGAATATAGAGGAGGAAGATTTCACGGAAGCAATAGTTTTTGGTTTAAGCTTAAAGGTAATACAGGATTTTTAATTAAGATTTAGGATTTATTGAAATCCGCAGGTTATCCTATTTATTCAGTAAAAAATGGTTGCTGTTACAGCAACCATTTCAAATATTATAACTCGCTTATTTCTTTTTTCTTTTTGCCTTTGATCAGCTTTAATATAACGGGTAAAGTGGTTACGATCACTATACCTAATACAATCCATTCCAGGTGTTGGGTAAGGTCAAAATTATGCTGGGTTAAAAAGTATTTATACAGGTAGTGCCCGGCAGCCATCATACTGAATACCCAGGCCACACAACCTACCACATTGTAAAAAGCAAATTTTTTGGTATCCATCTTCACAATGCCCGCCACAATAGGCGCAAATGTGCGCACAAAAGGAATGAACCTGGCAACGATAATGGTAAAGCCACCATTCTTTTCATAAAATGATTTTGCCTGCTGCAGGTAACGTTGTTTAAATAAAAAGCTATCCTTCCGGTTATATAATGCGGGTCCGCTTTTTTTGCCAAACCAGTACCCCACAAAATTCCCTATAATACCCGCCAGGGTTACCAGGGTCATGATCATGAGCAGGTTAGTAAAATCGCTTTCCGTATCGTACAACCATTTGGCCAGGCTGTTACTGTAAATCCCCGATACAAACAACAAAGAATCTCCGGGGAAGAAGAAGCCGATAAACAAGCCGGTCTCGGCAAACACAATTAATAATAAAATCCACAGTCCGCCATGTTCAATATACCATTGTGGCTGTAACAAATTGGTCCAATGAAATGCCGCATCTAATAATTCAAACATAAAATAAGGTATGAATGAGCCCCTTTACGGGTAATTATTATTTAAACTATTACCTTTTCAACTTTGCTTTACCATAACAAGTTTTTCAGTCCCTGGTTTAACATAAAACGTTAAACCTTAGCCCTCTCCCACTACTGCGTCTGCACTTGCTTCGGAGAAGTTCTTAGCTTTTTCATCATCAAACTCTCCTTCCCAGCGGGCAATAACACAACTGGCCAGGGTATTACCGATCACATTTACCGAAGTACGGGCCATATCCATTAACTCATCAATACCATATATAGCCATGATGGGCCAGATAGGGAAATTAAAGGAATCGGCCGTGGCAATTAATATTACCAGCGATGCCCTGGGCACTGCTGCCACTCCTTTGCTGGTGAGCATCAGGGATAAGCCGATCATCAGCTGGGCGCCAATGGAGAGGTCAATACCTGCAGCCTGGGCCACAAAGATGGAAGCCAGTGAAAGATAGAGCGTAGTGCCGTCCAGGTTAAATGTATAACCGGTAGGTATAACAAAAGATACTATTTTACGGGGCACACCAAATTTCTCCATATTCTCCAGGGCCTTGGGTAAGGCCGAGTCGGAACTGGTGGTGGCAAAAGCTATGGATACCGGCTCCCTGATAGCCTGGATGAATTTTTTAACGGGTACTTTGGCGATCCATAATGCGATAGGAAGCAGTACAAATAATATAAAGGCAAATAAGGCCAAATATAAAGTAGCCAATAATAAGAACAGGTTCTTTAATATATCAATTCCCAGGTGTCCCACCGTTACGGCAATCGCTGCACCTACGCCAAACGGCGCAAAGTACATGATGATATTGGTGAACTTGAACATGGTCTCTGCCAGGCTTTCGGTAAAGTCCAGCATGGGCTTTTTCTTCTTTTCATTCAGCAGGGCCAGTGCAATACCAAATACCACACTGAATACTACGATGGGTAATACATTACCCTCGTAAATAGACTTGATTATATTTTCCGGGAATATATCTATTATATGGTCCTGCCAGGTTTTACCGGGGGCATCCGGTAATTTATTTATCAGGCCTTCGGGTATATCCGCACCGGCACTATCCAATATATTAATAACCTTTTGCTGGAATATTTTTTCATTGGACTTGGGTAATTCCAGGTGTTCCGGAACGGCAATTCCCTTACCGGCCTGGGTAATATTAATAAATACCAGGCCTATCACCAGGGCCAGGGTGGTTACAACTTCAAAGTATAAAAGTGATTTCCAGCCGATACGTCCTACCTGCTTTAAATTACTATGGCTGGCAATACCCACAACCAGGGTAGAGAAAAGTAAAGGCGCCACAATTGTTTTTACCAGGCGCAGGAATATTTTACTGAGGAACTGGAGATTTTGCGAGAACTCCCTGAAATCCAGGCCTATTTCTATACCCAAGGCCATGGCCACCAATATCCAGGTGGTCAATGATTTTTTAAACCAGGCAAAAACCACCAGGTTGGTAATTAAAAGCCACCTTATAATAAATAAGGGCTGCTCGCCAATAGTTAACCAACCTTCATAATGTACCAGGTGTAGTAAAACGGCAATCGTAAATAATATAAAAGCGGAGAACCCTACATTACGTTTATTCATGTGTAAACAGTTGGTAAAAGCATTGGTTTCAAAACTAAAGGTTTCGGGTCAAAAAATGATTTAAAATATTTAATATCTGAAAAGTTAATGATTAAGTAAATCTTTTTCATGCTGTTTTCCGATAAATCCTTACTTTTCAGGCTGCATTTAAAAAACTGCATATAAAACTACAATTTCCAACTTATGAGTATTTTTATTAAAAAGCCCATTGATTCCTTACTGGCTGAGGCAAATGAAACGGGTGAACACTCACTAAAAAGAACCTTAACCGGCTGGGGTTTGGTTGCGTTAGGTATTGGTGCCATTATTGGTGCAGGCCTGTTTGTACGCACCGCCGCCGCCGCCTCTCAAAATGCCGGCCCTTCGGTAACACTGGCCTTTTTACTGGCTGCTGTGGGTTGTGCGCTGGCGGGTCTGTGTTACGCGGAGCTCTCCTCTTCCATTCCAATCTCGGGTAGTGCTTATACCTATACTTATGCTACTATGGGTGAATTACTGGCCTGGATCATTGGTTGGGACCTTGTACTGGAGTATGCAGTAGGTGCCGCCACAGTAGGTATAGCCTGGAGCGAGTATTTAAATAATTTATTAGTAGAAGTGTTTAACACCAGTCCCGTCCCGTATGAATGGTGTCACTCCCCTTTCCAGCATTTAAACACCATTAATATTGCCAATGCTTCGGAAGCAGCACAGTACAGCGGCTTTTTAAGTGAAGCTTCCATGCAAAACCTGCTGGCCAACAATCGGGTAGCCATTGATAATGATGTGTTGCAAAAATTACCGCAAGCCCTGCAGGAAACGGTATCGGTAAAAAATGGTATTATTAATTTACCGGCACTGGGTATTGTAACAGCCATTAGTTTACTGCTTATAAGAGGTACGCAGGAATCTGCTTTTGTGAATAACCTTATTGTGATCATTAAAGTGGCCATCGTAGTACTGATCATTGCATTAGGCTGGAGCCATATCAATCCTGCTTACCACGTACCATATATACCTGAAGCTACCAAGTATGTAGATCACCAGGGTATTACCCACAACTTCGGTGGTATAATGGGTATACTGGGTGCAGCCGGTACGGTGTTCTTTGCATTCATTGGTTTTGATGCGGTAAGTACAGCAGCACAGGAAACCAAGAATCCTAAAAAAGCTATGCCTTTCGGTATCCTGGGTTCACTGATCGTTTGTACTATTTTATATGTTCTGTTCTCTCACGTACTGACCGGTCTGGCTCCACTGGAGTTCTTCCGTGACCCGTCCAAAGGTGGTGAAGCATCGGTAGTAGCGGCTATCAGGGAGTCAATGCCGGAATATGGCTGGTTAAGCAAATCGGTAACGGTTGCCATCTTAGCCGGTTTCTCTTCGGTGATCCTGGTAATGTTATTAGGCCAAAGCCGTGTATTCTTCTCCATGAGTAAAGACGGTTTATTACCTAAAGTATTTTCTGAAGTACACCCCAAATACAAAACACCTTACAAAGGAAATATGGTGATCCTGATACTGGTAGCCTTATTTGCAGCTTTTGTACCGGGTGATGTGGTGGGTCATATGACCAGCATCGGTACCCTGTTTGCCTTTATGCTGGTATGTGCCGCGGTAATTATTTTACGTAAGACCGAGCCGAATATGCCACGCCAGTTCAAAACACCATTGGTGCCTTTTGTTCCTATCCTGGGCATTGTTGCCTGCGGTGCGATGATATTTGGTTTAGGCTGGGAAAACTGGGCACGTTTAGGCGCCTGGTTAGCACTTGGCTTTATCATCTACTTCGGTTACAGTAAGAAAAACAGTAAACTTAATAACCCGGGTAAATAATTATTATTGCCTGTATAAATTAGAGCCGCCTGTTATACAGGCGGCTTTTTTATACAGGCAATTTAATATGTACTTAGTACACAATTATAAAAAGCCCTACATTTGCTTACTCTCTTTATTATTAAAATACAGCTATATGAAAAATTTGCTTGTACTATTTTGCCTGGTATTGCTGCAGGTTGTTACCCGTGCACAACAGATAAGCTCCCCGGACGGACAATTACAGTTACAATTTAAACTAACGGATAGTGTGCCGTATTACCAGTTAAGTTTTAAAAATAAGCTACTGGTAAACAACAGTAAGTTAGGACTTACCCTGAAAGAAGGCGCTTCCCTGCATGGCGGTTTTACCATAAGCGACCAGCAACAAAACACCTTTAATGAGCAATGGCAGCCTGTATTGGGCGAGGTTAAAAGCATTACCAACCATTATAACGAGTTACTGGTTACCTTACAACAGCCCAAAGAAAAAAGGAGCATTCGTATCCGTTTCAGGTTATTCAATGATGGCCTGGGATTTCGCTATGAATTTCCCGAGCAGCAAAACCTGAACTACTTTGTTATTACCGAAGAAGATACAGAGATAAAACTGACCGAAGATTATACAGCCTGGTGGATACCGGGTGATTATGATACGGAGGAATATAATTATACCCGTTCCACCTTATCGGCCATACCCGCCCTGTTTGATAAATCCTATGACGGCAATGCCTCGCAAAAGATCGTTCCGCTATCGGTACAAACCCCGGTACAATTAAAATCGCCGGATGGTAAAGTATATGTGAATATACATGAAGCAGCCCTGATAGGTTACCCCGGTTATTGCTTAAATATTGATGCGAAGAGCTATACATTTAAAGCACATTTAACACCCGACGGGCAAGGTAATAAAGGTTATATACAAACACCTTTTCATACACCCTGGCGTACCATTGTAGTAGCCGATAATGCACCGGCCATGTTAAGCTCTAAGTTAATTTTGAACCTGAATGACCCAACCCCGTATACTTCTACCGACTGGATAAAACCTGTAAAGTATGTAGGCGTTTGGTGGGAGATGATATTTGGCCAGAAAAGCTGGAGTTATACCAACCTGGACAATGTACACCTGGGTAAAACCGATTATACTAAAACCACCCCGAACGGCACCCATGGAGCGAACAACAGTTATGTAAAAAAGTATATTGACTTTGCTGCCAAACATGGCTTTGACGGTGTACTGGTAGAAGGCTGGAATGAAGGCTGGGAAGACTGGTTTGGTAAATCGAAGGAGTATGTATTTGATTTTGTAACACCCTACCCGGATTTTGATTTGAAAGAACTGAATGCCTATGCTCATGCCAAAGGCGTAAAGATCATTATGCACCATGAAACATCCTCAGCAGTAACGAATTACGAAAGACACCTGGATACTGCTTTTAAACTGATGCGGAACTATGGGTATAACGCGGTAAAAACAGGTTATGTAGGCAATATTATTCCCCGCGGCGAACACCATTACAGCCAATGGATGATTGAGCATTACCAGCGGGTAGTGGATAAAGCCGCCCAATATAAAATGATGGTGAACTCCCACGAATCGGTACACCCCACCGGCCTGCACCGTACTTACCCTAACTGGATAGCAGCCGAAGCGGCCCGAGGCACAGAGTATGAAGCTTTTGGGGGCAATAACCCCGACCACCAGACCATATTACCCTTTACCCGGTTTATGGGTGGCCCAATGGATTATACACCCGGCATTTTCCAGACACAGCTGAGTTATTATAAAAAAGACGATACCCGTTTTGTAAAGACCACCCTGGTTAAACAGCTGGCCTTATACGTGGTGATGTATAGTCCTTTACAGATGGCAGCAGATATTATTGATAATTATGAACGTTTTCCCGATGCCTTCCGGTTTATTAAGGACGTGGCCGTGGATTGGGATGATACCAACATACTGGCCGCTGAGCCGGGTGATTATATTTTAACAGCCCGTAAAGCAAAAGGGAAAGATGACTGGTTTGTGGGTGGCATTACGGACGAGAATGCCAGGACCCTTGACATTCATTTCAGTTTCCTGGACCCGGGGGCAAAATACGAGGCTATTATTTACGAGGATGCCAAAGATGCCCATTATATTACCAACCCACAGGCCTACCATATTTATAAAAAAACGATCACCTCTAAAACCAAAATTGCCCAAAAACTGGCCCCCAGCGGCGGTGTGGCCATCAGTATCAGGAAATTGTAGCCTAATAACAAACCGGCGGATATGTTTCCTGTTATTATCTTTGCAGGATAAACCTGACTTTATGTTATTAACTACCACCAACAACATTGAAGGACGCACGATAGAAGATTATAAAGGCGTAATATCGGCTGAAGTAATCATCGGTGCTAATTTTTTAAAAGACATCATGGGAGGCCTGCGTGACTTTTTTGGCGGCCGTAGCGGTACTTATGAAAAAGTGCTGGAAGAAGCCCGTCAAAATGCATTGAATGAGCTGAGCCATAAAGCCCAGGCCCTGGGCGCCAATGCCGTAATTGGTATTGATCTTGATTTTGAAACAGTAGGCAGCGGCGGCAGTATGTTAATGGTGGTAGCTTCGGGTACAGCGGTGCGTTATTCGTAAGCACAGGTTTTGTACATTTGCGGCACCGTTTATTGTTATAACTCATTCTACCGGGAGATTATTAATAGCTGATAAGCGGCAGGAACGATACAGTGTGCGACGCAACGGAAGCTGATAACAGCACTGCTGCTGACCAACAAATAATAAAATAAATAAGCAGCCTTGACCCAGGCGGGTAAAGGTATAATAGTATATTATGGGAAGAATTTTTGAGGTACGTAAGGCCAGTATGTTTGCCCGTTACGACCGTATGGCCAAACAGTTTACACGTATTGGAAAAGAGATTGCAATTGCAGTGAAAGCCGGCGGACCGGACCCATCGAGCAATGCTGCCTTACGCCGTTGTTTTCAGAATGCCAAGAGTGTGAACATGCCCAAAGACCGCGTAGAAGCGGCTATTAAACGGGCACAGGGCAAGGAGATGGAAACGTATGATGAGATATTATACGAAGGTTACGCACCGCATGGGGTAGCCCTGCTGGTAGAAACGGCCACCGATAACCATGTGCGTACAGTAGCCAATGTAAAAAGTCATTTTACAAAAGGCCATGGCGCTATGGGTAATAGCGGCAGTGTAGCATTCCAGTTTAAAAAAATGGGGGTATTTAAATTAAACCCTGAAGGGTTGAATACGGATGACCTGGAACTGGAACTGATTGATTTTGGCCTGGAGGAATTAGGCGAAAGTACCACTGAAGAAGGAAAAGAAGTGATTGTGGTGCGGGTTGGCTTTACCGATTTTGGTAATATGCAAAATGCGCTGGAAGAAAAAAATATTACGCCTATCAGCGCCGAGCTGGAATGGATACCTACTACAACAGTACCGGTAACCGATGCACAGGCTGAGGACGTGAGTAAACTGATTGAAAGACTGGAGCAGGACGAAGACGTGCAGAAAGTGTTTCACAATATGGGCTAAACAAAGTAAATAATGAGAAAGGCGTAAGAACGAAAGGACTTACGCCTTTTTTTATGCCGCTGCACGCTAAGCCATATACCCCACACTTTAAGCCCTAAAGCTTTCGCCTTATATCTTATGCCCTACACCTTAAACCCTACACCCTCCTTCTTAACCATAATTAACATTCAATCATTACGAAATCTTCGCAACATATTACTATCTTCGTAAGATGCGACTGATACTTACATCCATTTTATTATTGTGGCTGGCAGGTAATGTTTTATCCCAGCAAACTATCAGGGGAACGGTGGTGAATGGTGTAACCAGGCAACCCATCAGTGGCGTAAGTGTATTTTTAACCAATACCTCCAAGGGCACCACCACCAACTCATCCGGGTATTTTGAAATAACCGATATTAAACCGGGGAAGTATGAGCTGGTGGCTACATCCGTTGGATTTGAGACGAGTGTATTTTCGTTTACTGCGGAGCAGCTGCCGCTTAAACTACGCGTTGAAATGAAGGAAAAGCTGGTGGAGCTGGATAATGTAGTACTGGAGCCATTTGTAGAGGAAAGCTGGGAGAAGTGGGGCAAAACTTTTTTAGGGAGTTTTATCGGTAATAACACCAACGCCAAAGATTGTATTTTAAAAAATCATAAGGATATCCGGTTCCGTTATTATAAACGCAGTAACCGCTTAGAAGCGATTGCCGATAAACCGCTGGTTATTGAAAATAAAGTACTGGGTTATAAAATTGAATACCAGCTGGAAGCTTTTGAAATGAAGTTCAGAGAAGGATCGACTACTTATTATGGTTATACTTTATTTACACAACTGGGAAAGGATGATAAAGATCCTAAAAAACGCTGGGTAAAGAACAGGGAGAAAGCCTATTACGGATCGATGAAACATTTTTTTACAGCCCTGTACAATGATAAGCTGCTGGAAGAAGGATTTGAAGTACGCCGTATGGTGAAACACCCCAACCTCGAAAAACAAAGGGTGCGTAAACTGGGGCCAGTTGGTATGAGCGGAAATATTTTTGTGAGTACACGCAGCAATACACCGGCTACAAAAGATTCGGCTGTACAGGTAAAACCTGGGGCTGTTTCACCCGATTCAACAGAATATTACAGGCGGGTTTTACGCCAGAATGATTTTATTGAAGAGTATGGCAGGGATTTTATGACACTGGATAGTATTTCCATTGGCAAAGAGGGGCAGTATAAACTGATCTACTTTCCCAACTACCTGTCTATTACCTATAAAAACGGTATGGAAGACCAGGCTTATCTTGATTTTTTTCATGAGAACCGGAAACCATATTACCAGCGTTCCCTTATTTTCATTACAGAAGAAACACCCTTGTTCATTGCTCCGGATGGAAGTTATTTCTACCCCGATAAATTACTGGCTACGGCCTGGTGGGGCTTTAATGAAAAAATAAGCACCATGTTACCGCAAGACTATGAGCCCGGCGAAAAATAAACACCTTAGACCTTACACCTTATATCTTAAACCTTATACCCTATACCTATAATCACAGGCTATCTTTCAATATCCTTAATTCTTTCGGATAATAGTTATTAATACGGTTCTGCAATACATTCATCCACCCCAGGGCGTGCCCTTTGTATGCAGCCAGTTGCCAGCCTTTGGTTGCCGGTAACTGCTTAATATCTTTACGTTGTAAAAAAGCAATAGCATCGTCATGATCTAAATCCGCCGACTGTATTTTACCCTGTAAAGCAGGATTCATGGCCAGGGCATGATCGGGAATTAATTTATCCCGCATTAGTTCTCCGAGTTTGGTACCGGAGTAGATCACTTTTAATTTATCCAGTAAAAAGCTGCCTTGCGTTAATAACATGCCGGTCCATGCATAGACCGTCTGTTCATGCAGTATAAATTGTCGCTCGGGATTAACGGCCAACCATTGTTGTATACCCGCTAACTGTGATTTAGCAGGAGCTTCCGTTTTTCTTTTTGTTTTAATAGTTACTTCAGCTTCGGGTGTTTGTTTTTGCAAACAGGCCAGGAAAAAACCTTCGCCCTTTACCTGGTCGGGCCAGAAACGGTAACCATTTTCACCGGCAACTATGCCCCATGCCGGCTGAAGGGTCAATGGTTTTACCAGGGCATTGTATTCCTCCACCATCCATTGTACGATATCTTCATCTTCTTTTTGAGAAAAGGAACAGGTGGAATAGATGAGTATACCTCCTTCCTTCAGACAGGGCCATATATCAGCCAGGATGCGTTGCTGGCGCTGGCAGCAGAGGTTTACATTATTCTCGCTCCATTCGGCTATCGCTTCTTCATCACGCCTGAAAAGGCCGCTGCCACTGCAGGGTGCATCTACCACTATCACATCAAAATACCCGGTAAGCGGTTTAAAATGTGCCGGATCATTATTAGTGATCACCACATTATCTGCTCCCCACTTAATGATATTATCCTTTAAAATATTAGCCCGGCTGCGAATTACTTCATTACTAATGAGTAAACTGTGAGGACTGATCAATGATTGTAAATGGGTAGATTTACCACCCGGGGCGGCACATAGGTCCAATACCTTTAAAGGCTGTGACAGGCCGGTTGTCTGGCGCAAAGCCTGCTCCACAAACATACTGCTGGCCTCCTGTACATAGTAAGTACCTGCATGGAACAGGGGATCAAAAGTAAAGGAAGGGCGTTCAGGCAGGTAGTAACCATTCGTGGTCCAGGGGACAGGGGTAAGCGTATCAATCGTAAAAGGCAATACTGCATTATCCTTTATTTTATTGGGGTTGATGCGGATAGAAGTGATCTGTTCGCCCGATGTATGTACGGCTTCAAAAGCTTCCCGGTTAAAGCCTTTGGTATTATTTAACGAATTCATCAAGGAGTCCGGGAGCTTCATCATTGTTTATCTCTTTATTAAAACGAAAACTTTTCAGCAAAGTTAAGGCGAAGAAAATATGTGCGATAAACAGGCTGAAATAAATTACCACTACCTCAATTTTGGTAATTAAAATCATGCGGTCCATATACTCATCTTCGGTAACATCATACGGTGCAGTAAGACTCCCTACAAAATGAATAAAAAAAGGAAAAACAATAAAACCTAAAGCAAAAAATATTACATGTACTTTGACCCACCATTTATTATAGATATTATAGCGCATGAACCAATATAAAAGTATCTCTACCAGCAATAAACCTGACAACATATAAGTATCACTACTGACATCAAACTCAGTTTCACTACTATTAAAATATAACAGGAAAAGTAAAAGTAAATTGACAGAAAAGACAACTATCAATCCTATAAAACCCCAGTAGTCAGGTTTGGATTTATGCTGCATTGGTAATGTTTATGGTACGCTATTATAAATTCTTAATCTCTCCTACCAGATCCTGCAATACCTTTTTAGCATCGCCAAATAACATAGAGGTTTTGGGTTGAAAGAACAGGTCATTCTCAATACCGGCATAACCGGGTTTCATACTGCGTTTGTTAACGATTACATTTTTGGCAAGCTCTACATCCAGGATCGGCATACCATAAATAGGAGAAGCCGGATCGGTTTTGGCAGCAGGGTTCACCACATCATTGGCCCCTAATACCAGTACCACATCTGTTGTGGCAAACTCTTCATTGGCCTGTTCCATCTCCAGCAGCTTTTCGTAGGGCACATCGGCTTCTGCCAGTAATACATTCATATGCCCGGGCATACGTCCTGCCACCGGGTGAATAGCGTATTTTACTTCCACCCCTTTACTCTCCAGTAATTTTTCAAGTTCATGGCATACGTGTTGCGCCTGCGCCACCGCCAGGCCATAACCCGGCACAATAAATACCTTATTGGCATAAGCCATCACCACGGCTGTATCGGTCAATGATATTTCTTTATAAGTACCATGTTCTTTACCACCCGCGCCACCGGCAGCGGTTTTATTACCACCAAAGGAACCTATTAATACATTGGCCAGGGAACGGTTCATGGCTTTACACATGAGTATGGTTAACAAGGTACCGGCTGCACCCACCAGTATACCGCCGGTGAGCATTACTTTGTTGTCGTATAAAAAACCACCGCAGGCAGCCGCCACACCGGTAAAAGAATTGAGGAGAGAAATAACCACCGGCATATCGGCGCCTCCAATGGGTAGTACAAAAAAGACACCGTAGACAATTGATAGTATAAAAATACTGTAGAATAAAAATTTGATCTCAGTAAAAAATGACTCATCAGGAAGGTTTTTTTCCAATGCAAAACCTGAAATTTCGATCCCCGTTTGGCTGGCTTTCCATACTAAATAGCTTGCAAGACCTACAATTAATAAAAGCACAATAATATTTAGTACCTGCTGCCCTTTAAAAGAAAAATCCCTGATCTTACCATTTAACTTCCCCCAGGCTACAATACTTCCGGCAAACGAAACTGTCCCGATTATTAATCCAAGTACAATAATAAATAATTGTCCGGCTGGTATTATACTAATAACCAAAGAACCCCTGTTAGCTGGGCCAAACGCAAACCATTCATAATCTACATGACTAGTATGCAGATTTACCAGATGATTGAACTCTACAATAGAGATCAGCATGGCACAGGCCCCACCCATCCCATTGAACAGGCTTACCATCTCGGGCATGGCCGTCATCTTTACTTTTTTGGCTGCTAAAAAACCGATCACCGTACCAATGGCAATACCACCGAATATCCAGCCATAGTTACCCAGTTTTTCGCCGTTCTCATCGTACAGGAAAATAGTGCCCAATATGGCCAGTACCATACCGCTTGCGGCTATCAGGTTGCCCCTGCGTGCCGTAGCCGGGTTGGATAACATTTTTAAACCCAGGATAAAAGTAACACTGCCGATCAGGTATATTAAAGTAAGCATCATAAAATTATCAGTGGAGGTTATAGGAACATATCATAACATGTTCCGGCTTAATGGCCGGTTTTATTTCCTTTTGCAGGTTTGTTTTTTCCCTTGAACATCTCCAGCATCCTGTCCGTTACCACAAAGCCTCCCACCACGTTTAATGTTCCCAGTACTACCGCTAAAAAACCAAGTATCAGGGCCAGGTAATTATCAGACTCTGCTTTGCCCATTACTATAATAGCCCCGATGATCACTACACCATGTATGGCATTGGCACCACTCATTAATGGCGTATGCAGTACACTGGGCACACGGCCTATTACTTCAATACCCACAAAGATCATGAGTATCACAATGTAAATGATTTGCTGGTGCAGGGTGATCCAGTTTAAAAAATCGCTCATGGTTATTCGTTAATTGTTAAACGTTAATTGTTATTAGGCACTAAACTTTCAGACGAAAGACCTGAGATTTGAGCAGTCAGCCGTTTCCTGACTCCCCGTCTTGCTGACAGATTTCCCTTTTCACTATTCAGCTGGCTAATTGCCCATTGCCTTTTGCTCATTGCTTGTACTTTCCGTCTTCCTGACTATGCACCGACTACTCTTTCATGCACCACTGCGCCCTCATGTGTAATACAGGCACCCTTTACCAGGTCATCCTCCCAGTTTAAATGCAACTGGTTTTCTTTATCAATGATCAGTTGTAAAAAATTGAGCAGGTTTTTACCATACAGTTTACTTGCATCAGCCGGCATGGTACTTTGTAACGAAGAGTTACCAATTATGCTTACCCCATTGTAATGAACGGTTTGTGCATTTTGCGTAACCGGTGTATTACCGCCCGTAGCTGCTGCCAGATCAATAATAACAGAGCCATTCCGCATGGATTGCAACATGGCCTCAGTAATTAATACAGGCGCTTTTTTACCCGGTATCTGGGCGGTGGTAATAATTATATCGGCCTTGGCCACACTCTCGGCAATACGCTGTTGTTGTTTTTGTTTATACTCCTCCGTTTGTTCCACCGCATAACCACCGGCCTTACTGGCATCGGCAGCGCCTTCCACTTCTACAAACTTAGCTCCCAGGCTCATTACTTCTTCCTTCACTGCCGGGCGGGTATCAAATACTTCTACTACCGCACCCAAACGCCGGGCCGTTGCAATGGCCTGTAAGCCCGCCACACCGGCACCCAGTATCAACACCTTGGCAGGGGCAATACTTCCGGCAGCGGTCATGAACATGGGAAAATAACGGCCGTACAAAGCTGCTGCTGTTAACACCGCTTTATACCCGGCAATATTTGCCTGCGAACTCAATACGTCCATTGACTGGGCACGGGTAGTACGAGGCAACATATCCAGCGAAAAAACAGTGAGCTGCTGTGCCGCATACTCCTGCATTAAACCCGGATGAAATAAAGGCTGGTACACACCTATACATACTTTTCCCTGCACGGCATATTGGCCCAGTTCCGTAGCAACGGGTGGGTGGATAACAGCAATGATTGTTGACTGGGTTATAACATTGGTACGGGTGGTAATGGTAGCGCCGGCTTTTTCATACTCGGCATTGGCACAAAAGGCTTTTGCGCCGGCATCCTGTTCTACTAAAACGGTAATTCCTTTTTTGGTAATTGCGGCAACTGTCTCTGCCACCATCGATACCCTTGTTTCAAAATCCGGTTCTTTAAGCAGGCCAATTATCATGCATCAGGTTTAAGTAAGTAACTTATACGGAACGTACCGAAGATAATATATAATTAGTCAATTTGAAAATTTGGTAATATGCCAATGTTAAAACAGGAGGTGATGTAAAATATTTGAATACAGGCAACCACTAAAACCGGATGGCAAAATGTTGTTTTTCTAAAAACTCTTTACGGAATAAAACCACGCCTACAAAAAACAGGTCAATACTGCATCGTACCGCCTCGTGAGCGGTTATTTGCTGCCAGGCCTCTTCCATTTCCAGGCTCCAGTGTATATCGTCAAATACCAGTATGGTATCGTTGTGAATATGAGGTAACAGCTGCTCAAAATAATCCAGGGTAGGCTGCAGCCGGTGGTTGCCGTCCAGAAAAGCAAAATCTATCGGCGCGTTTTTGGACAATACATTCTCCAGCGTATTTTCAAAAGGGCCCACCACCTGTTCTGTATTCTGCAGTTGCAGGCGGGTAAAATTGTGTTGTGCAGCAGTAGCAATGGCAGGTGCGCCTTCCAGTGTAATTAACCGGCCCTGCGGGTTACCCAATGCCAGGTAAGCACTCGTAATACCCAGCGAAGTGCCTAATTCCAGTATGGTCTGGGGTTGATAAAACTGTACCATGCGGTATAACAATTGTCCAAATTTTTTAGGTTTGGCCGCATGCCGCGCAATGGCACTTATTTTTCGCTGGTTGGAATTAGTGGTAACCGAGCCTGCCCCAAAATCCTGTACTTCAATCACCGTATGATCCTGTAACAGGGCCTGCCTCATGGCTTCTACCCTGGCATAGTCCTTATAAGCTGTGGTATCGTTCAGTACTTTGGTTATAAAACTAAATACAAAAGGCGAATGCATACCATGCCCTTTGCTGTTGTTAGCCTGCCAGTAATACTGTATATATTTTTTTGTAAGCTTTACCGGTGAATACATATCAGGTGTTGCCTTGCGGTTATTTTATACGTTCCCATACCTGGAAAGCATGATCATAATTATTCTTTTCGTCTGCCTTGTAACTATCGTTACTCACCAGCTTCCATACCGTATCATCCACCGCCGGAAAAAAAGTATCAGCCTCAAACTCGGCATCTACCCTGGTTAAATAAATTCTTTTGGCCTTTTCAAATAACAGTTTGTATATCTCACCGCCACCAATCACCATCAGCTCTTTCACGTCCATCTGTTTGGCTAAAAACATAGCATCCTCAATACTCTTTACCCCTACGGCATTATCATGTTTCCAGCCACCGTTACGGCTTATCACAATGTTTTTACGGCCCGGCAAAGGTTTACCCAGCGAGTCAAAGGTTTTACGGCCCATCACCACCGGTAAGCCCCAGGTTACGTTTTTAAAATGTTTTAAATCGTTGGGCAAATGCCAGGGCATTTTACCGTCCTTGCCAATGGCGTTGTTATTAGATGCGGCTACTACTAAAGAAATGATCATATATGCCGGTAAAGGTATAAAAAAAGCGTACAGGTAGCTATCCCGTACGCTTTTCAGTTATTATAAGTATTTTATTATTTATTCCTGCCCGCAAAAGGATAGAAAGAGGTTCCCAGCGACAATAAAAAGCCCCTTGAGTAAAGTTCCGGACCACCGTCGTCACTCACATTCAGGTAAAACGGAGGGGTTGAAAAGTTCATGCCTATATCCAGTTTTATCCAGTCCGCATTTTTAAACCCTACCTGGAAGAATATACTGGGCTCAAACACCATCATGGTCCTGCCTCTTACACCATCCAGGTTCAGCGTACTTTCTTCCACAGAACTATAATCCGTTTTAATATTACTAAAGGTAAAGCCCGATATCTTAGGGCTTAAGGACATCCTGAATTGCTCGCTGAAAGAAAAATTAAAGGCGGGTTGCAGGTAAAACTTGGCTACATCGGCTTTATAATTTCTCGTCATCCTGGTAGGTACACTATCCGGCATACCATAGTCGGTATGACGACTGTTACCAAAGCCGGCACCGGCAATAATATTAAAGTAATGACGTTTGCTACGCCCCATAGGCAGGTAAAAACCCACACCCGCATCTACCATATAACGTTTATACTTCACCTTGCTTCCTGTGCTGCCGGAGCTAAGCTCGTCCTCATCAAAGCGGTCGGTTTCGTTGCGGTACAAACCACCCACCGTAACCATAAAATTATTGGTCAGCGCATAGGCTACCTGTCCATCCAGGCCGGTGGAATAGTTCCGTTCACCGTCACTGTCTGCACCATCAATATCCTGTACAATACGGCCGGGATTAATAGAGCCGGAAGCAGCTACTTTAAAATCTCCCCTTTCTTTAAAAAATGTGGCATTATAGGCTGCAGGTGAATTAACGTAACGGGGCGAGCTACAGGAAAACAGCACAATACTTAATATAACAGCAATACATAGTCTCATAACGGCGGGTTTAAGTTTTTAAGTGGCTTTATCAACAAAGCCATTGACATGCGTTCCGGAGTATAGACTGTTAACAGGTTGTTAAATCCTATACCGCTACCTGCGCTTTTATAGCCGGATGGCTTTCATAATTTTCCAGTGTAAAATCCTCGTACCGGAACGAAAAAATATCTTTTACCGCCGGATTAATTTTCATTACCGGCAAAGGCAGCGGCGACCGGCTTAACTGCAGGTTCACCTGCTCTTTATGGTTACTGTAAATATGCACATCCCCAAACGTATGTACAAAATCACCAGGCTGCAAATCACATACCTGTGCTATCATTAAGGTGAGTAAAGCATAGGAGGCAATATTAAAAGGTACACCTAAAAAAACATCGGCGCTGCGCTGGTACAGCTGGCAGCTTAATTTACCATCAGCCACATAAAACTGGAACATATTGTGACAGGGCATCAACGCCATCTCACTCAGTTCACCCACGTTCCAGGCACTTACTACCAGGCGCCTGCTGTCGGGGTTCTTTTTTATCTGTGCAATTACATCACTTATCTGGTCAATTACTTTACCATCTTTGGTTTCCCAGCTACGCCATTGTTTGCCATATACAGGCCCCAGGTCACCATTTTCATCGGCCCATTCATCCCATATACGAACACCGTTCTCTTTTAAGTAAGCGATATTGGTATCACCTTTTAAAAACCACAACAGCTCGTGGATAATACTTTTTAAGTGTACTTTTTTCGTGGTCACCAGGGGAAAGCCCTCCTGCAGGTTAAAACGCATCTGGTAACCGAAAGTGCTGATGGTGCCTGTGCCGGTACGGTCAGTTTTTTCACTGCCCTTATCTAAAATATGTTGCAATAAATCTAAATACTGTTGCATGGGTGCAAGTTAACAAGAAATAACGGGCTGCCGGTTAATAGCCTGGTGGTGGGGAAAACTCGGCTACGGGTGTTCATTCTTTGGGGCTATCAGCGCAGGTAACTCCGGTCAGCCACAGTTCCCGCTTTTGGCAGTAGTGCAGCCCACGCCCCTTTAAGCCGCTAACACACCTGCAGCTACTGCTGCCAATCGGGCAGCCTTTCAGCATCATCCTATATCCATTTATACGCGGCCAGCCATTTTTTAAACGCCTCCACTTTCACTTTATTATCGTGCAGCCATAACTCATTTAAAACAGCCCCCGAACTAGTGTACATAATGTGTACAAAGGTTTCGCGGAAGCCTTCCTTCTCCAGGCTGGCAAAAAAAGGTGCATAAAACTCCCAGTAAAAACCTTTGCCGTCCTTTTGCCCGGCACTCAAACCGCTGAATACCATCTCCAGGTTACGTTGCATACGTTCTATGGCTGTTTCGTTCTCATGCTCTTTGGTATGGTTGGAGGCAGCTGTAAGTCCTATGATCAGTTCCAGCGAACTGAAATCGTTTTCTTTTTTCTTCTTATCCGGCAGGGATAAACTGATGGTTATATTTTTATCATCTTTTTTCTCTGCACTCAGGCCAATGATCCTTTCTACCCTTTCGCGATTGTAATTAGCCCTTTCAGTTGCCTGTGGTTGTATGGCCAGGTAAGCCAGGTTACTTAACATGGCAGCAATTTTATTACTACCGGCGGTAAATATACCTAATACATGATGCGAACTGGGGTGCAAAGGATTACTCTTTAATGCCAGTTGTAACTCTTCTATCGCCTCTTGCTTATCGCCACGGCTGTTATAGGAAATAGCCTTATTAAAGTGTAATAAATAATTTCCAGGAAAAGCTTTTAGTCCCTTTGAATATACTTTTAAAGCATCTTTGGTTTTACCCTGGTAATCGAGCGCAGTTCCCCAGTTAATATACGCGTTGGGAATATTATCATCCCCCGGAAAGCTTTCAATAATGCTCTTACTCAGCCGGATGGATTCATCATATTTACGCAGCATGAGGAGAGAGTATGATTTTTCGTAGTAAGCCAGTACATTCTTGTCATCGGCGGCAATTACCTCATCGTATAATTTTATAGCGGCTTCGTATTGTGCATGTTCATGCAAGGCCACTCCCTGCCGGATCTTCTCCAGGTTAGTTTGTGCCGGTAACGACATTACTCCCATACACACCAAAAACAAAAATAATATACTCCTTTTGTACATGCCTGTGGCTTTAAAACAGAAAATAATAAGTAATGTTAAGGTAAAACTTATTCTGCAATATTACAATCGCCTGTGTACTTCAGCAGGTATAGCTGTACACCCATGTTCACTATTTTACACTATAAAAACGGCCCGGTAAACCGGGCCGTTAATTTTATACTCAGAAACTATTACAGTTCCAATAACAATTTAACAGGGTCTTTTGCAGCCAGTAATTGCTCAGGGCTTTCCAGCAATTCTTTTACCCTAACCAGGAAGCTTACTGATTCACGACCATCAATAATACGGTGGTCATAGCTAAGCGCAATGTACATCATGGGGCGAATCACCACCTGGCCGTTAATAGCCATCGGGCGCTCCTGAATTTTATGCATACCCAAAATAGCCGATTGCGGTATGTTGATGATAGGTGTGCTCATTAAAGAACCAAATACACCACCATTGGTAATGGTGAAAGTACCACCGGTCAGCTCATCAGCCGTTAATTTACTGTCGCGGGCCTTACCTGCCAGTTCAATTACTTTTTTCTCAATATCGGCCATGCTCAGGCTCTCTACGTTACGGATCACCGGTACGGTTAAACCACGTGGCGTACTTACGGCAATGCTGATATCGGCATAATCGTGGTAAACCAGTTGGTCGCCGTCAATATAAGCATTTACCGAAGGCCACTCGGCTAAAGCAACCGCACAGGCTTTGGCAAAAAAGCTCATAAAGCCTAAGCCCACACCGTGTGCTTCTTTAAAAGCGTCTTTATATTTTTTGCGGATATCCATGATCGCCGTCATGTCCACTTCATTAAAAGTAGTTAACATGGCGGTGGTATTCTTCGCTTCTACCAGGCGGCGACTGATGGTTTTACGCAGGTTGGTCATTTTTTCGTTGCGTACGTTGCGGCTAAACAACTCGGCACCGGCAAAAGCTTTTTTACCAGGATTGCTTAAGGCGGCTAATACATCGCCTTTTAATATTTTTCCATTACTGCCCGAAGCAGCAATATCAGAAGGATTCACTTTTTTATCGGCTATAATAGCAGAAGCAACCGGGGTAGCTTTTACATCGGCAGCAGGGGCGGCTGTTGGGGCAGCAGGCTGCTGGGGTTTAGCTTCAGCAGGTTTTTCGGCAGCTTTAGGCGCTTCTTCCGTTTTTGCGGCAGCAGCAGGTTTTTCGGCTGTATCGTCGATAGTGGCCAGTAAATCGCCTATCTGCAGGGTATCGCCTTCTTTAGCACCGGTTTTTAACACCCCTGCTTTTTCGGCATTTACCTCAAAAGTGGCTTTTTCGCTTTCCAGTTCGGCAATTACTTCATCCCTTTCTACGTATTCACCGTCTTTTTTAGTCCATTTAAGTAATGTAACCTCGTTAATTGATTCACCTACCGTAGGAACTTTTATTTCAATAGCCATATTTAGTATTTCAATGGCGCAAATTTCGTAAAAAAAAGGGAACCAACCTAAGTAAAAATGAAAAAGGAAAAATTAAGAAGGAAAAAGTTAAAATATGCGCGTTTTTAAGGTTTTAAGCCGTTCAAACAATGGACAAATGACAATTGACAGTTGACAATTATTCAAAATTTGCTATTCAGTATTGATCAGGGAACCGAAGGGTGAACGGAGCGTCGCAACAGCGGTCCGATCAGGGAACTGCAGCCGGTGACAAAATCGTATACAGTATAAAGTATGTAATATATTAGAAGGGAAACCTGCTACAGCACGACAACTTTGAACTTTTGAACCTATTGAACCTTTGAACCCTTTACAATCAGGCACGACAACCTAAAACTTTAAACCTTAAACAATTAACACTCCGGCAGACTCAGCGGCACATTAACAGCCAGTCCGCCGTCGGCCGTTTCCTTGTATTTATAGTTCATGTCGCGGGCCGTATCCCACATGGTTTTGATCACCGCATCCAGGGATACTTTGGCAAAATCGGGGGTACTTTGCAGGGCCAGCTGAGAGGCGGTTATGGCCTTGATAGCCCCCATGGTATTGCGTTCAATACAGGGCACCTGTACCAGGCCGCCAATAGGGTCGCAGGTCATGCCCAGGTGGTGTTCCATGGCAATTTCTGCCGCCATCATGGCCTGCCGCTGGGTGCCACCCAGGGCTTCGGTAAGGGCTGCCGCGGCCATGGCCGATGAAACCCCGATCTCTGCCTGGCAACCACCCATGGCTGCTGAAATAGTGGCTTCTTTTTTAAACATGCTGCCTATTTCGGAAGCGGTTAACAGGAAGCGTAATATTTTTTCATCGTCGTTACCGTTACAGAAAACAATATAGTATTGCAATACGGCAGGAATAACCCCCGCTGCACCATTGGTAGGCGCCGTTACCACCCTTCCGAAGGAAGCGTTTTCCTCGTTCACCGCCAGGGCAAAACAGCTTACCCAATCGAGGATATAGGTAAAATGATTACCGCCTTCGGTGATCACTTTCAGCCAGCTATCGTAATCGTGATAAGGTTTACCGGCTGTTAAGCGCTGGTTTAGTTTGGCCGCCCTGCGTTTTACAAATAAACCGCCGGGTAATACGCCATCGGTATGGCAACCACGGTAAATACATTCTTTCATCACCCGCCAGATATTCATCACACCATCGCGGGTTTCCTGTTCGCTGCGCCAGGCCAGTTCGTTCTCCAGCACCACCTCGTAAATAGGCAGGCCGGTTTTAATGCACCAGCGTAAAAGGTCATCGGCATTATTAATGGGAAAAGGCAGTTGCACCTGTTGTTTACCGCTGTTATTCTCTCCTTCCTTTACCACAAAACCACCGCCAATGGAGTAATAGGTTTCGGCCACCGCATCGCCATTGGCAAAACTGGCTAAAAAACTAAGGGCATTGGAGTGAAAAGGTAATGATTCAGTTACCAGGAAATGAATATCGGTATTCGGGTTAAAGTCTATTGTATGCACTGCACCCAGCGTCATCTTTTTTTCGGCAGCGATCTGTTTTATCTTGGGATGAATGGCATTTACATCGCAGGTAACGGGGTCATCACCTGAAAGGCCCATCTGTACGGCAATATCCGTACCGTGGCCAACCCCTGTTTTTGCCAGTGAGCCATACAACATCACTTTCAGGCTGGTCACCTGCTCCAGTAAATTATCCTGCTGTAATTTCTGCACAAATTGCTGTGCGGCACGCCAGGGACCAAGGGTATGCGAGCTGGATGGCCCTACCCCTATCTTCAGCATATCAAAAACGGAAATGGCTTCGTATGACACTAACAAGTATTTTAGCAAAGTTATGGCAATAACGCCATGCTATTATACTTTGTTTACTTCGCCACTTTTACTTCAAATATCAGGTAAGAATTGGCAGGGATATTTGTTTGTGCCTGGTTACCATAACCTAATGAAGGGGGAATATATAACCTGATCTTACCGCCACGTTTAATTTTAGGTAAAGCGCTGCGCCAGCCGGCAATCAAGCTCCCCAAGTTAAAGCGCCTGTAAAACTCCTGGTTAGTGGGTACATCTACAGTCTGATCAAAAATAAAATTATCCGACATGCGCATGCCTTTGTAACTAACAGTTACATCGGAACAGGCATCAAACCAATCGCCTGTACCTTGTTCCAATATAGTATAAAATACCCCGCTGCAATCTTTTTCCGCATTAATGGCTCTAATTGTTACGTAATTTTGTAAAGAATCTATCTCGGTCTGAACCGCCGGGTAATCGCACCCGTTATAGGAACACTCATATTTTTTTGAACATGCACTTAATACACCAGCCACCAACACTACTAATAAAATACGTTTCATCATTTCTATTATTTTCTATAATCTTTTACTGATTTGTTCCCTGTATGACAGGGTTATTACCCGATGCGCTGCAATACCCTCCTAATTAATTTAACTGTTACCTGCCCTGTCACGTTTCTGTTTAAACTCCTGGTAACGTTTTTCGTTCATATCCCACTGGTGTTTGGCCGAAAAATACACCACAAAACCCACAATTAAAATAGCAGCGATCATTAGTACCATGACCTGTGAAGAATCGCTGTTCCGGATCATGGCCGCTCTTTTATACCAGCCGGAAAAAAAGTTGGCGAAAATGGTTACCACCATTAACAAAGCTAAGGGTAAACCCACAGTCAGCACACTGATCCAGCGTTTGTTTTTACCACGGCTTTGTTCCCAGTAATCAATAAACTTTTCCTCTTCTTTCGTGATCATGGTGCAAAAATAACTCATGCCTGGCAAAATATACGACTCATTTTAAACCACAAAACAATGTATACAATTGGATATGCTGCGTATTAAATTTTTGATAACGGGAGGCATGTTTGCGTAAAACGCAGAAAATGACTATATTGTGCATCCAATACATTTCAGCTGTGAAAATAACCCCATTACTAGCCCAGTACTTGTATCAGCATAAGCAATTAGTCTTACCCGGAATCGGAACTTTTTCCATTGATGCCGATGCCGTGGTAAATACCGATACAACCGGCCGCAACCGCCATATCGCTTTACCCCCCATACATTTTGAAACAGGAAATAGTAATAGTCCCTTTGACCCGGAACTGATCGGCTATATAGCCCAGCATAGCGGCAAAATGAAACCGCTGGCCCTGGCCGACCTGGAATCGCATATTGAACTGATGCACCAGTTCCTGAACATTGGCAAACCTTTTTTGCTGGATGGCATTGGCACCCTGACCAAACCCAATGGTGGTGCTTTAAAATTCAATGCCGCCAATGAGCCGGTTACAGCGCCTAAACCTATTGAGATAAGTATCAAGGAGGACCGCACCAAGACCATTAACGAAGCCCCGGCCACCCAGGAATCTTTTTTACATGAGAACGAAAGAAAGGTTGGCTGGAAAAAGCCGGTGATCGTATTACTGGTACTGGCAGGCTTAGGCTTTTCTATCTGGGGCGGTTATTATTTATCGCAGTTAAATGAGCAGGACAATACCATGGTGGCCGATACCATTCAACCGGTACAGGAGACCCCGGTTACGCCGCTGAGCACTGTTCCGGTTACCCTTCCTGATACTGCCAATAAAAATACAGCAACCCCTGTTGTTACTCCCCAGACTACTCCAACACCCCCTGCCGATAACAGCGGGCATTATAAATATGTACTCGAAACTTCAAATAAGGAAAGGGCTTTAAAAAGGTACAAACAGTTAAAGACCAACCGCTGGGACGTGCATATGGAAACAACGGATTCACTGTCGTTTACCCTGTATTTATCGCTGCCCAAACTGGGAGCCGACACTACAAGAGTAAAAGACTCCCTGACAGTAATGACCGGTAAAAAAGTGTATATAGCCAAATAGAATTTTCATGTATACTGCCGCATATTGGATAGAGCATCTGCAATTACAACAACATGTAGAAGGCGGATGGTATTGCGAAGTTTATAAAGCAGCGCAAACGATCAACCTGACCGGAAATCTGCAGGAGAAATCAGCCGCTACCCATATCTATTTCCTTTTACAGCAACAGGAGTTTTCGGCCCTGCACCGTATTGCCTCCGATGAGCTATGGCATTTTTATGCCGGCACGGCTTTAACGGTGTATGAAATAACCGTTGAGGGCGAATTGATAGAACATATATTGGGTAATGACCCGTCAAAAAATGAACAACATTTCTGTGTAATAAAAGCGGGTAGCTGGTTTGGTGCCAAAACCACCGGTGAAGGAAATTATGCATTAGTAGGTTGTACCGTAGCACCGGGTTTTGATTTTGCTGATTTTGAGCTGGCGGAGAGGGCCACATTACTGAACAGGTACCCTAAACAGGAACAGGTTATAAAGTTATTGACCCGCTGATACGCATCACTTGCCATTCATTGCACGCTGTAACTGAATTATACGTCCCCTAAACTTTTCTTTTCCCCAGATATAACATATCACCCGTACCCGTTTTGATCCAATCAGCATTTACTCCCGGAAATGCCGTAATAATTTTAACAATAAGCGCAGGAGAAATATGTTTTGTTTTCCCTTTGTTAATATCGTTGATATATTCAGGCTTATGATACCCTATTTTCTTTGCAAATTCTTTAGGCGTTAAGTTGGTAAATTTTAAAAGGCGTTGCATTATTGTCCTGGCACTGACCATACCTAAGATTTTAGAGGTTTATTATCAGTTACCTCTCACAAAAAAAGAGCCATGAAAGGAAATAGCCTGTTATTTTTTATGTTTTGTTGATAAGTACAGGTGGAGAGATAAAATACAAAAGCGTCAATAGCGGGTTTTCATAATCGGGAGCAGTATTGAGCAATTCTTTCCAATAAAACTTCAAACGGAGGTTGACCTTTGTAATACAATGCAGCTGTTTCCTGATATCGTTTTATAAAATCTGCTTTTATAACCGGATCACTCAACAAAAAAGCTTCGTTCTCCATAATCGGGATTTTATAATCTGCAGTTGGAAAACGTTTCTTTTTATGGTCGTGGTAGGCTTTTGATCCAATAAATTTAAGAACTTCGGGATCCGACAGTAAAGAATAAATATCATAATACTGTCTCATAAAATTGGGTTTCCCACTATCTCCATTTTGTTCTTTCCTGTATTTAGTCGCAATAGTCTGTAATTTTTCAACAAACGTATATCCCTGGTGATAACATGGTATATCTTTCGCCCTGTTATCAATCAAATCAATACCTGCCGTTTGAATTGCCTTATCATAAGCCCAGGAACTAATGGTAATATTTGTATTAGGTGTCACATCATCAAACCCGGTTTCCAATAAAATCCCTTCTTTCAGACCCTCTACTTTTTCAGTAACATTATTGTATAGCAGCCTGATGCCGCCGCTTCTATAGTATTTTGTATCATCAAAAGTTTCATCACGTTGTTGAAAAATTATCCCGGACACTTTTATATCTGTTGCCAGCCAGTCATAAAAATCTTTACGGGCTGCTACATTTGCAGGCTTTATGTTACTTGGATTTTCATTTATTTTAAACTCCGGAGGAGGTTTAATATGAATGTCAATATCTTCCGAAAAGCGGTCAATGATACCATAACCTTTTGACAAGGAAGTACCACCTTTTAACTCAAAAATATATCCGCGTTCTTTAAGGCCAAAAAGTACATGCATGATCCAATAATCTTTTTCTACCAAACCCGGTAATATGTTCATCTCATCTGCTACGATGCGAATCAGTGCAGGGAAGTCCCGGTGATCGTGAAGATATATTGGCGATGACATATGAATAGTTTATGCCTGTAATAAAGGATTTAATATTTTTTTTGTTTTAACATTCCCATATGCGGTAACAGATTGCTGTAGTTTTTTCCGGTCCATTTCCGGCACTTTCACCCTTAGGTTTTTTAATAAGGTGGCCGGGTCTTCTGCCAGTTCTTTAAGGTTATTTACAAGATCAACCACTAAAAACTCTTTGGTTAGTTTTTGGGGAAAGTGTGGTTTAAGTTTAAAATTAAAAGTTCTGTTGCCTAGCTTAAATTTCCCGTGTCGTTTATGATTATAAACAGTTTGTTCATTATAAAGCTGGGTTGTTCCCAATCCTAAACTATTATAAACATTATGGGAGGTTAATAAAAACCTGTCATCATTTAAAAAGCTTTGTATGAGCATGGTTTCGTCGGGTGGTAATACACCAAATGTGCTTTGTTTAGGGACATAATATAAGCCCTGGGACACCTTCTGCAAGGTTCCATCTGCTAATAACTCATCCAGGTGCCGGTCTACTGATTTCGACCACTTGGTCAACTCAGCTCTCCGGTATACACTTCCCGGTTTTAATTGCCTTTTTAAATAATTTATACGTGCCATTATACCAAATATACAATTAATTAAAAAATGAATGAAATTTAATTTAATATTCATGCAAATAATAATATAAAATATTAATTGTCAATATATATTATTATAAAAATTAAAAATAAGGGAGGGATATCACAAAAGAAAAAAGGATTGTCATGTTGACAATCCTTTTGGAGGTCCCGAGCGGATTCGAACCGCTGTACGAGCTTTTGCAGAGCTCTGCCTAGCCACTCGGCCACAGGACCAATTACCCTTTCGGGGATGCAAATGTAAGGTAAGATTTGCAGCTTTCCATCACCTTTAGATGGTTTTTTGACAGGCAGTAAAAATAGGATATTTTTGACCCATAATAAAAACAGCCGTATGAGCCAAATTGCAGCATCTGAATTAATTATAAACGACCGCGGAGCTATTTACCACCTCGATATCAGGCCCGAAGAACTGGCCGATACCATTGTAACCGTTGGCGACCCGGACCGTGTAAAGGAGTTCAGCAAACATTTTGACAGTGTTGAGTTTAAAAACCAGCACCGCGAATTCGTGTCCCATACCGGCTATATCGGTAAAAAACGCCTTACCGTACTATCTTCCGGCATTGGTCCGGATAATATTGATATTGTAATGAACGAGCTGGACGCCCTGGCCAATATTGATTTTGAGACCCGCACCATTAAAAAGGAATTAAGGTCCCTCAATATTATCCGGGTAGGTACTTCCGGCGCTTTACAGGCCGATATTCCTGTGGACAGTTTTGTAGCATCTACACACGGACTGGGCATTGACAACCTGCTGAATTTTTACCGTTTTGACCAGAACGATGATAACGACAACCTGTTACAGGCTTTTGTAACCCATACCCAGATGCACGGGCAAATGAACATGCCCTATATCAACAATGCGGCCCCTTCTTTGTTAAAACATTTTGTGGATGGCTTTCACCAGGGTATTACGGTTACCTGCCCCGGCTTTTATGGCCCCCAGGGACGAATATTACGCCTGGGCATCCGCAACCCGCAGTTAATTGACCGCCTGACCGATTTCAGCTACGGCCAGTACCGTATTACCAATTTCGAGATGGAAACATCGGCTATTTTTGGTCTGGGTAAATTACTGGGGCATAATTGTCTGGCTGTAAATGCCATTGTGGCCAACCGCATTGTAAAAGAATTTTCCAAGGACGGTAAAAAAGCTGTTGAAAACCTGATCGTTAAATTTTTAGATATTTTTTCCGCACATATATGATAGTTCCTTTTTTTAAATACCAGGGTACCGGCAATGATTTTATATTGATAGACAACCGCTCCAGGGCGTTCAGCAGCCTGACCACTGAACAGATCAAACACCTCTGTGACCGCCGTTTTGGTATTGGCGCCGACGGCCTGATGCTACTAAACGAAAAAGAAGGCTTTGATTTTGAAATGAAGTATTACAATGCCGATGGCAACGAAGGTACCATGTGCGGTAATGGTGGCCGCTGCATTGTAAAATTTGCCTATCACCTGGGCATTCACCGCAATCAGTACCGTTTTATAGCCGTAGACGGCCCGCATGACGCGGAGATAGATTTTGACGGGACCGTTTCACTAAAAATGATGGACGTTGATAAAGTGATCAAAGAACGGGGCGATTTTATATTAAATACCGGCTCTCCCCATTATATACGCCCGGCTATCGATGTAATGAACCTGGACGTTTTTGAAAAAGGCCGCAGCATCCGTTACAGCAAAGATTATGAACAGGAAGGCATTAATGTAAACTTTGTAGAGCAGGTGGGCGACAGCGATATTATTGTACGCACCTACGAACGGGGTGTAGAGGACGAAACCTACTCCTGCGGAACCGGCGTAACGGCTGCCGCATTGACGCACTATCACAATGAAAGTGGTTATAATGATGTAATGGTTAAAACCCTGGGCGGTACGCTTGAGGTAGAGTTTGACCGTACCGAGGAAGGACGTTTCGAGAACATATGGCTATCAGGGCCGGCTGAGAGAGTTTTTGAAGGCGTTCTTAAATTATAAACTCCCATCATACCATACTATATTATTAGTTTTTTGTGCAGGCTTTTACCCGCACACCACCCTTTTTATATTTACAAACAATACCAAATTATTTCACAAAACCAACCAGCCACCAATTTTATGCGACCGTACCTGTTATTACTATGCCTGTTAACAACAGTAACACTTTGTGCACAACGCCCTTCTGTTAAATGGGGCCAGGAATTTAAAATAGGCAAAGGCAGTACCGACCTTCAGGTTATTCATGCCGATAAATCCGGTGTCTATCTCCAGGAAGGGCACTTTGTCAATTCGTTTATCATGGGAGCCTGGGCCAAACATACGGCCAAACTGATTAAACTGGATAAAAATTTAATAGAAGTATATGACAAAGATTATAATAAAGAGCTGAAAGGTAAATCCTTCATGCAGTTCTTTCCTTTACAGGAAAAATTGTTTGCTTTTGCATCGGAAAGTAAAAAAAATAATAACCTGGTAATTTATGCCGCAGAGGTGGATAAAAACTCAGGTGAGCTTATTAAAGAATGGCAGGAACTGAGTAATATTACTTTAGATTCAAAAAAAGACCGGGCCGATTTTAAAATTACTTATAACACGGACAGTACAACATTCCTGGTGGTTAATAGTCTTGAGTCCAATAATAAAAATACCTACCAGTTAACCGAGTTTTCCAGTGAACTAAAGGCACTGGGTAAAACCATTAATATTACCAACCAGTACGATAAAGACAGTTACAAGCTGGAAGACTTGATCTATACCCCGGAAAAGAAAATATTCCTGATCGGCCGTACTTATGAATTTATGGAAGGTAAAAAGAAGAAGGCTAAATTTTTAGCATTTGCCAGCTATAATATTAGTTTGTACAATGATAAAGGTGTACTTGAAAAAGAGTTGAACACTACTATTAATGGCAAGTGGTTAAACAGCGCCAAATTAGTTTTTGATAAGAACCATCATATTGCACTGGCTGCATTTTATAGTAACGATAAAAAGAATAAGTCAATTGATGGTCTTTTGGTACAGCGCATTAATACCTTAAACGGTGAGGTCATCAGCACGACTGAAAAAACAATTGATCAGTCGATGTTAGCAAGTGTAAAAGAAACGGAGGATAGTGAGGACGAAGAAGAAACTAAAGCTGAAAAGAAAGAACGGGAAGCAGCAAAAAAAGAGAAAGAAGAGGACGAAGGTTTTTCCAGGAATATGGTTTTCCGCAATATATATTTTACCAATGACGGAGGATTGATCCTAATGGCAGAAGAATATAATGAATACCGGCGCACCAGCTATTCATACAACACAAACGCCATTGGTAGTAAACAACATACTCAAATAACACAGGTTTATGAATGTGGAGATATTATGATAAGTAAAATAGAGGCCAATAACAATATAGGCTGGATCAAAGTGTTACCTAAAAATCAGTTGGAAATCTTTACCGGGAACTCTGATCAACTATCATTTGATATTAAAATGGATCGTTTTTTTGCAAATAGCACAACCCCATTTTATGCAGGCTATGGCAGCGTGCAAATAAATAACAGTATTCTACTTTTTTTTAACGATAACACTAATAATAGTTCAGTAACTGAACCCGGAAATAAAGTAAAGAAAATTCAAACCTATAAAAAATCCAGCTGTTTTACCGTTACCGTTGATGTGGCGACCGGGAAAATAGCTCGAAAACTTTTCTTTTCCAATGACGGTATTCCGACTGCCATGCCCCGGCATTCGTCCATTTTTGGAAAGGATATGTACCTGGTGGGAAAAACCTACACCGGGTTAATTAAAAGTAAAGTATCGGTGGGCAAGATTACGGTAAAATGATAGTAATATGATTTTCATGTATCGGTGATGATACTACAATATAAAAAAGCTCCGGTTTATCCGGAGCTTTTAACTTACTACCCAATCTGTTTTATTATACTTCCCGGAACTTATCGTTTCCGGTTTTTTACTTTATACTTCCGATGCTTTTTCCTGGGGTTTGTAGATAAATTTTATTTTATCGTTTTCCTTATCCAGTTCGGCTATCAATGTATCACCGGGTTTAACGCTCATGTTCAGAATTTCTTCCGCCAGCGGGTCTTCCAGGTATTTTTGAATAGCCCTGTGTAAAGGTCTTGCACCAAACTGTACATCGTAACCTTTATCGGCCAGGAATGATTTTGCCTCTTCTGTCAGCTCCAGGCCAAAGCCCAGGTCTTTGATCCTTTTCATCACACCTTTCATCAGGATATCAATGATCAGGTAAATATTGTCCTTGGTCAGGCTGTTAAAGATGATCACATCATCAATACGGTTGAGGAACTCCGGTGAGAAAGTACGTTTCAGCGCTTTTTCAATCACCGCTTTATTGGCCTCATCCTCATGCTCTATTTTGGCGGCCGTGGTAAAGCCCACACCTGCACCAAAATCCTTCAACTGGCGTACACCAATATTAGAGGTCATGATGATCAGACTGTTCTTAAAGTTCACCTTACGGCCTAAACCATCGGTCAGCTGGCCATCATCCAATACCTGTAATAAAATATTATAAATATCGGGGTGCGCTTTTTCAATCTCATCCAGCAGGATCACACTGTAAGGTTTACGGCGTACCCTTTCGGTCAGTTGTCCGCCTTCTTCATAACCAACATAGCCCGGAGGTGCACCAATTAAACGGCTTACGGTAAATTTCTCCATGTACTCACTCATATCAATACGGATCAACGCATCTTCCGAGTCAAACATGTGGCGTGCCAGCGAGCGGGCCAGCTCGGTTTTACCTACACCGGTAGGACCTAAGAATATAAAGGTACCAATGGGTTTTTTAGGATCTTTTAAGCCAACACGGTTACGCTGTATAGCTTTTACCACTTTGGTAATGGCTTCGTCCTGGCCAATCACCATACCCTTCATGTCGTCGCCCATTTTGCGCAACTTGTCGGTTTCGGCCTCCACCATACGTTTTACCGGTATACCCGTCATCATACTGATCACTTCTGCAATAGATTCTTCCGTGATCGGGTAACGTTTATGTTTGCTTTCTTCTTCCCAGTCTGTTTTTGCTTTTTCCAGTTGTTCGGCCAGCCTTTTCTCCGCATCACGCAGGGAAGCCGCTTCTTCAAACTTCTGGCTTTTCACTACCTTATTCTTCTCTACCTTGACGTCTTCTATTTTCTTTTCCAGTTCTACAATATTGTCCGGTACATTAATATTTTTCAAATGCACCCTGGCGCCTACTTCGTCCATCACGTCAATGGCCTTATCGGGCAACAAACGGTCGGTAACATAGCGGTCACTTAATTTAACGCAGGCATCAATGGCTTCCTGGTCGTAAACAACATTATGGTAGTCTTCGTACTTACTTTTAATGTTATTCAAAATCTGTATGGTATCGTCCACGCTTGGCGGATCAATAATTACTTTCTGGAAACGCCTGTCCAAAGCACCATCTTTCTCAATATACTGGCGGTATTCATCTAAGGTTGAGGCGCCAATGCATTGCAGTTCACCGCGGGCAAGGGCCGGTTTAAATATATTGGAGGCATCCAGGGAACCGCTGGCACCACCGGCACCAACAATGGTATGCAGCTCATCAATGAACAGGATCACATCCCTGTTTTTCTCTAATTCGTTCATAATGGCTTTCATACGCTCCTCGAACTGGCCACGGTATTTTGTACCGGCCACCAGGGCTGCCAGGTCAAGCGATACCACTCTTTTATCAAATAATACCCGGCTTACTTTACGCTGCACAATGCGCAGCGCCAGGCCTTCCACAATTGCGGTTTTACCCACACCCGGCTCACCAATTAAAATAGGGTTGTTCTTTTTACGGCGCGACAATATCTGCGACACCCGCTCTATCTCGGCCTCACGGCCTACAATGGGGTCAAGGGTACCTAATTCGGCCAACTTGGTAATATCACGGCCAAAATTGTCTAAAACCGGGGTTTTACTCTTGGCCGCACCCTGTTTGCCCGAACCGCCTTTTTGTTGTGCATATTTCTTTTCGTCGTCAAAATCGTCTTCGTTTTCGTCGGCGTAATCTGCACGGGGATCGTTAGACTTAACAATGCCCAGTTCCTGTCTGAATAAATCGTAATCCACGTCAAACTGATTTAAAATTTGAGTAGCAATATTTTCTTTGTTCTTCAAAATCGATAGCATAAGGTGCTCTGTTTCCACGGTGGAGCTTTTCAGTGCCTTGGCCTCTAAAACCGTTACCCGTATTACTTTCTCGGCTTGCCTTGTCAGGGGCAGGCTGTTGATATTGGCAATATTTTTCCCGGTTTTATCCTTAACGGCCAGTTCAATTTCCTTTCGAAGCTCGTACAGATCAACATTAAAGCTTTTCAATATCCTGACAGCGGTATTATCGCCCTCACGGATAAGGCCAAGCAACAGGTGTTCTGTTCCTATGAAATCATTTCCCAATCGCAGCGCTTCCTCCCTACTAAACGATATGATCTCCTTAACTTGTGCTGAAAAATTATTATCCATTTGTACTTATATGGTTTGATACAATATTAACAAATATATTTGGTACTTGTTTTAGCATAATTATAAACCTAATGTTCATAAACCTGCAATCATGAATGTCAAAATAGATACCAAAGAGAAATTTCATGTCATCACGCCGATCGACGGCGATATTTCTGCTAGTATGACAGCGGAACTTACCCAAAAGATACAGCCTTATTTACAAAATGAAGTTAAAAATGTGGTGCTTAATTTTGAGAACGTAACGGCTGTAGACCATGCTGCTGCTGAAAAGCTAGCAGAATTACAGCAAAATTTCTACCAAAATAATGCGTCTTTTGTCATATGTTGCCTGCAAAAGCCGGTAGAAGCATTTTTGGCAGATAATGAACTTTTGGAGCACTTAAATGTTGTGCCCTCCCAAAGCGAAGCCTGGGACATCGTACAGATGGAGGAAATTGAGCGGGAACTGCTGGATGGAGAATAAATGAGGTCGGATAGGAGAAGTCAGCACGCAGATTGGGGATTTAAGATTTCAGATTTGTGATTTCCTGAGTCAGGTAATCCATAGGTTTTAATTCTTTATTTTTTATTGAATCAGCTGAAGCGCCCTGATTGATCTTTACTTGCGACGCTCCGTTCATCGTCCCGTTCGCTGATCAGCACTTATCCTTAAGCATTCAGCCTTCAGCTTTAAGCTTTTAGCCTGACTTAAAACTTATTACTTACTACTTATAACTTAAAAATGAACATCGCAATTATCGGGTACGGGAAAATGGGCAAGGCCATTGAAGCAATTGCTATTGGAAGAGGACATACTATTGTCCTGAAAATTGACGAAACCAATACCCAAGAGTTTAATGCCGAAAACCTGGCCAGGGCCGATGTGGCCATTGAATTTACCGGCCCGCACAGCGCTTTTGACAATATTATCAAACTCCTGCAACACCATGTACCCGTGGTGAGCGGCTCAACCGGCTGGACCGAAAGGATGCCGGAGATAACCGCCCTGGTAAAAGAGACCAACGGCAGTTTTGTGTATGCCAGCAATTTTAGCGTTGGCGTCAATATTTTCTTTGAACTGAATAAAAAGCTGGCCGCCCTGATGGCCCCGCATAAAAGCTACCAAGTAGCACTGGAAGAAACCCACCATACCCAGAAAAAAGATGCACCCAGCGGCACCGCTATCACTTTGGCCGAAGGGGTAATGGAATCACTCACCAGCAAAAAACAATGGGTAAATGAAAACAGCAGTAACGAGGAAGACCTGGTGATCATCAGCAAAAGGGAAGACCCCGCACCCGGAACCCATAATATCAGGTATACCTCGTCCATTGATGATATCGAAATCATCCATACCGCCCATAACCGGGAAGGCTTTGCCACCGGCGCCGTAATAGCCGCAGAATTTGTACAGGACAAAAAGGGCATTTTTGGGATGAAAGAGGTCCTCGGCCTGTAATTGATTTTTTAAATCTTAGATCTCAGATCTGAGATCTAAGATTTAAAATCCTGCCTATCTTCGCATTGCCCAAACCAAAACTTACATGTTTAAAGCCATTACCCTCCTCCTTTGCACCGGGATACCGGCATTGCTGTATGCCCAAAAGAATAAAGCCATACTGGATAGCCTGGAAAAACTCATTCCCCGGCAAAAAGACAGCGCCCTGGTTGCCACGTATAACGAATTAACCTGGCAATACCGCCTGGTTGATGGTGACAAAGCCATTGCCTATGGCAATAAAGCCATCGGCCTGGGGAAACAAATAAATTACCTGACGGGCATTGCACAAGCCTATAATGACCTGGGCATTATTTACTACGATAAAGAACAATATGATACTGCCGTACATTTATACGAGCAGGCCGTGCAGATGCGTAACCAGTTAAAGGATGAACTGGGCGTAGCCAAACTGTATAACAAAATCGGTATTGTGTATCAACGCCAGGGATTGTTTGATAAATCACTGGACTACCAGCTGAAAGCACTGGAGCTTTTTAAAAAGTTCAATAACGACCAGGGTGTTTCCTATTCCCTGAACAATATCGGCATCCTGAACCAGAATATGGGTCGCTACCAGGAAGCCATCAGTTACCAGAAACAATCCATTGCCATTAAAGAAAAAATGGGCGATAATTACGGGCTGGCCGGCTCTTATGTGAATATTGCCAATATTTACCTGCTGGAAAAAGATTTTCCCCAGGCCGAAAGCTATTACCGTAAAGCAGTGGACATTACCCGTATCATCGGCGATAAGGAATACCTGTCCAATGCCCTGAATAACCTGGGTACTTTGTTTACGGACACCAAAAGATATAATGAGGCCATTCCCCTGATACAGGAATCATTGACCCTCCGGCAGCAGTTAAAAGACACAAAAGGTATGGTGAGCTGCCTCAATAACCTGGGCACCGTTTATACGAATAAACAACAGTACGACTCTGCGGAGCTGTATTTAAACAATGCTCTCAAGCTGGGTCTGCAGGCGGTAAATACTCTACCCGAGGTAAATAAAGTATACCTGTCCTTATCCGGTTTGTATGAAAACCAGGGCCAGCATGCCCGGTCGCTGGAGATGCTGAAAGAGTATGTTAACACCCGCGACTCCTTGTATACGGATGAACTGGGTCAGAATTTTGCCGACCTGGACCGCAAGTACAAAACCCTGGAAAAAGAGAAAACGATCCAGCAGCAGGAGTTTGATATCAAACAAAAAGAATTCTCCATTACCCGCCGTAATTACTGGATAGCGGGCATCAGCGGCTTACTGGTATTGGGTAGCCTGCTGGCCTACTCCTTCTACCGCCGTAAACAACTGCAGCAAAAAGCGGCGCTGCAGGCCACTATTATGAAACAGCAGGACCTGGCCACCAAAGCCGTGATGGAAGCGGAAGAGCAGGAAAGGCAGCGTATAGCCCGTGACCTGCACGATGGTATCGGCCAGATGATGAGTGCGGCAAAAATGAATTTATCGGCCTTTGAATCTGAAGTAACCTCGGTGCCACCACAACAGAAAGAATCATTAGGACGCATTATCGCTTTGGTAGATGACAGCTGCAAAGAGATACGCAGCGTGTCGCACAATATGATGCCCAATGCCTTGCTCAAGAACAGCCTGGCAGCGGCTATCAGGGATTTTATTGACAAGCTGGATAAAAAAGCCTTACAGGTACACCTGTATACCGAAGGCCTGGATAAACGTATTGACGCCAATGTAGAGGCCGTTTTTTACCGGGTGATACAGGAATGTGTGAACAACGTGATCAAACATTCCGGCGCCAATACGCTGGATATATCAGTGATGCGGGATGGTGACGGCATCAGCGCAACTATCGAGGATAATGGCAAAGGTTTTGACACGAATAATAAAGCCAATTTTGACGGCATTGGATTAAAGAATATTATTACCCGTGTACAATTTTTAAAAGGTACGGTTGACTTTGACGCCACACCTGACAAGGGTACACTGGTAGCCATACATGTACCCCTGAACGAAACCGATAAATTGTAGTACATTGCAATTACCACGCATGAAAGCAGACAAAATAGCCCTCGCCATTGTAGATGACCACCAGATTGTAATTGATGGTATACTGGCCCTTTTAAAGGGTTATGATTGCTACGATTTTATTTTTGCTACAACGGACCCTCATACGGTGATTGAACGTTTATCGCAAAACCATGTAGATATTTTATTAACGGATGTCATGATGCCGGGGCTGCCTGGTAATGAACTGGCCAAGCTGGTAAAACAACGATTTCCACAGGTAAAAATATTGGCGCTTTCCATGAGCGGTGCAGGTGATGTGGTGGATGAAATGATCAACCAGGCCGATATATCGGGTTATGTGTTAAAGAATATCGGTAAACAGGAGCTGGTAACCGCCCTGGAGAAAATTGCCGGCGGCGGGATGTATTTCCAGGAAGACGTACTGAACGAACTGGATAAGAACAGCACCCGTAAAAAACAATTACCCGAAGTACACCTTACCGAAAGAGAAATAGAAATTACCCGCCTGATAGAAAAAGAGTACAATAACCGCCAGATAGCCGATGCTTTATTCATCAGCGAACGCACCGTGGAGACCCACCGCAAGAATATCTTCCGCAAAACGGGTACTAACTCCGTGATCGGTTTAATTAAGTATGCGTATGAGCATAAGCTGATCGTTTAAGTCAATGGACAGTTGACAATGGACAATTGACAATGGACAATGGACAAGTGACAATGGGCAATAAGCAATTGGCAAGAACAGGCTCATTACGTATTACCCACTTTTCACTGTCGATTAACGAAACGAAGGATGAACGGAGCGTCGCAACAGCAGCCCGATCAGGGAACTGCAGCCGATTACAAACTGATGGTATTCAGTATATAGTAATTAGTATACAGAAGGAAAACCTGATACAGCACGACAACCTTGAACCTCTTGAACTTTGAACTTTTTGAACCCTTTACAATCCGGCACGACAACCTTAAACCCGAAACCTTAAACTTTAAACTTCTACATCAAACCAGATCGGTTTCTCATCATTCCACTCACCATTGTAATTGATGAATAACTGTTCACCGGCCTGTATAGGACGCACGGTTTTAATAATGATGTTTTCTTCATCGTAATCCATATCATAATCGCAGTTGGCAGCATAGGAATGGTTGTACACGGGTACCCAGCCCATGGCCATGCAACACTGCATGCCATTATGCCCGTCCCATTCAAAAATATAATCGTGTAAGGTGGTAGCATCCAGCTTTTCCCTTTCGGCATCACTCATCACAATAACGGGTGACACTTCAATTACTTCACCTGCATCGATGGCTTGATTGGTAAAAACACCCCTTCCCATATTGTCAGTACGGGCAATAAACAAACTGGATAAAATCATAACCCCAAAGTAAATGGTTTTTCGTTTGCGTTAAGTTTACATTTTTTTTTATGAACTGGGGTTTTCATGCCGACCGCATTCCCTTAATTTTGGGGCATGTCCGAGATGTACGATACCGATCTGACGATCAAAGAGCAGTTTGAGGCCGTTATTAAAACGGAGGACAAGCTGGCAATTAAGGAGTTTTTAAACCACCAGAACATCAGTGATGTGGCTGACCTGGTGTATGAATTTCCTGATTATGAGAGTAGTATCATTGCCGGCATGTCGGTACACCGGGCTGCCAGCGTATTTAAGATCTTAGAGATCACCACCCAGAAAAGTATTATCCAGGACCTCCCGCCCAATACCGTTGCCTCATTACTGAATGAACTGCCGGCGGATGACCGCACCGACTTCTTGGAGGAACTACCCAGTAATGCGGTGAGGGAACTGATCAAGTTACTGGATCCGCAGGAACGCAGGGTTACGCTATCCCTGTTAGGTTACCCCGAGAACAGTATCGGCCGTTTGATGACGCCTGACTACGTGTATGTGTACCCCGATAATACCATTGAGGAGGTTTTTGCTACCATCCGTAAATATGGCAAGGACAGTGAGACCATCAACGTTATTTACGTGATCAATAAAAAAGGAGAACTGCTGGATGACCTGCGCATTCACGAGTTTATCCTGAACCCGCCGGAAAAAAAGGTATCGGAGCTGATGGATGACCGTTTTATCGCCCTGCACCCCGAAGATGACCAGGAAACGGTGAGTGAAGTATTTAAAATGAATAACCGGGTGGCCCTGCCCGTGGTAAGTGGCAGCAATAAACTACTGGGTATTGTAACCATTGACGATATTTTATGGGTAGCCGAAGAGGAGTTTACGGAGGATATGCAAAAAATGGGTGGTACGGCTGCACTGGAAGAGCCCTATATTGAAATACCCTTGTTCAGACTATACAAAAAAAGGATCATCTGGCTGATCATCCTCTTTTTTGGCGAGCTGATCACTATATCGGCCATGCAACAGTTCCAGGACGAGATTGCGAAAGTGGTGATACTGGCCACCTTTATCCCCCTTATCATCTCAAGTGGTGGTAACAGCGGCTCACAGGCTTCTACCCTTATTATACAGGCCATGGCTTTGGGCGAAGTAACCATTGCCGATTGGTGGCGGATCATGCGCCGTGAAATTCTTTCAGGCTTTATGCTGGGCATTACCCTGTGCACACTTGGCGTAACCATTATTTATACCTGGCATTTATTATCGCCCCAAACCTTCGGCTTACACTATATGTCAATTGGTTTAACTGTTGGCTGCTCCCTGCTGGGCATTGTCATGTGGGGCTCCTTAATGGGCTCAATGCTGCCTTTATTGTTAAAACGGCTGGGTGCTGACCCTGCTGCTTCCAGTACTCCCTTTGTAGCTACCCTGGTAGATGTAACAGGGCTGATCATTTATTTTTCGGTAGCCTACCTGTTCTTAAGCGGCAGTCTTTTATAAGCAGGTAAAACAGGTAATTTTATTTGAATAGCATAAAAAAGGTCCGGCGAAAACCGGACCTTTTATTTATCGTTCCAACTCCTTATACAGGAGCTTCGTCTGTTTTTTCATCTTCACCTGCAACAGGAGAAGGAGGAGCGTCAAACAGGTCGGTCTGTACCGCGGGGCGGTTTTCAGCTACCGGCGCTTCTTCAACAGGAGCCGGTGTTTCTTCCGGAGCCGGGGCAATTTTAGGTTCAAACACCTCTTTTGCTTCGGGTTGTTTTACCGGCTTAGCAGGGGCCGCTTTTTTTACCGCCTTTTTAGGGGCAGCTTTTTTGGGAGCCACTTTTTTAGGAACTGCTTTCTTCACCACTTTTTTAGGAGCGGCTTTAGGTGCTGCTTTTTTTACTGCCTTTTTAGGAGCTGCTTTTTTTGCAGTCTTTTTAGGGGCGGCTTTTTTAGTAGCTATTTTCTTTTTGGCAACAACTTTCTTCGCGGCTTTTTTCACTGCTTTTTTAACCGCCTTTTTAGGAGCAGCTTTTTTTGCAGCCTTCTTGGGGGCGGCTTTTTTAGCAGTTTTTTTAGGCGCTGCCTTTTTCACAGCTTTTTTAACCACTTTTTTGGGAGCGGCTTTTTTTACAGCTTTTTTAGGAGCTGCCTTCTTAGCGGCTTTTTTTGGCGCTGCCTTTTTCACAGCTTTTTTAGGAGCTGCTTTCTTTTTAGCAGGTGAAGGTTTGGCTTTTTTCTTTGTTGCCATACATCAATGTTTTTTTAGTTGGAATGATAGGTAATGAAGTAAAAATGAAATTACAACGAATACAGTGGTTCAACAAAAAATTATAGTAAGTTTTTTATAAAACACCTGTATTTTGTTGTTAGTACCATTCTAAGATAAGCACAGTAAACTCATTATCCTACTGTTTTTATAGAAAAAACTGTTTTACTCAGTTATTTACCGTTACCGGCTCAAAGAGGCTGAGGGTATTAGGACTCTGCGGAGGCTGTATACTGCTGCTGCTTTGCATCCCCAGTTTTTGCAATAACCTGATAGAAGCTGTATTGGTGGGTAGGGTTATGGCCACAATGGCCGGCAGTTGCAATACCCGGTAACCATAGTCCAGCACCGCCTTAGCCGCTTCAAAAGCAAGTCCCTTGCCCGTAAAGCCAGGCAGCAAAGCATAACCTATATCCGTGTGGAGCAGGAAATCACGGTTGATCAGCCCGCACATGCCGATGGATTCATGGGTATGCTTATCTTCCAGCAACCAGGGGCCGTACCCATACTGCTGGTACAGGTAGATGATCTTATCCCGCATGTAACGGTGAGCATCCTCCAGGTTATTCACATTTCTATCGCCAATAAATTCAAGCCAGGTGGGATTATTTACCAGTTCAATAATAAACGGAGCATCATCGTAAGTAAATTCCCTGATATACAATCGTTCAGTTTCAAGAATAATCATAATAAACAGTTCGAATTTGTCAGTTGATAAGGTAGGTTGAAGATAATGTTAACCCATTGGATTTGGGCTACCAATTATCATTTTTTTAAATATTTAAGGGCCGGGGCGTTGATATTATTATTTCCGATTACAGGCCGGTTGTTATAAGTTTGCCACCCATTTTTATATAAGGAGAAGGTAATGGCGAGTAATAAGACGAATAACGCACTGATACTGTTTGCACATAAGATTGATACACCGAAAGGGTTTGTACAATTATTAAAGGTGGACAAGGAGGCCAAACCTCCTGTATATGCATCTAACGCCATTGTAAACAAAAGCTTACAGCAACAGTTTGGCCACTTACCACAGGAGGCATTAAAAGCGTTCGCCAGCTTTAGCGACGATAATATGGATAAAGCGGTAAGCGAGATCAAACAACGGTATAACCTCCAAAAAAGTCCTCTCCCCTTCCAGCAATTCCAGCAACAGCAGCTGTTAAAATATTATTATGACCGGCTACTGGATGCCAAGCCCTTTATACCGCTGGTAAAATGGTATCATACCCGTGAACTGCTGGATAAAAAACGCTGGCTTACAGCTCCCTGCAGCATCAGCCCTTACCGGCCGCAATTAAGTTTTGAAGTGGAGAGCCGGGACGATGGCTATTATCTTACCACCTGGATCAATATTAACGGAACCCCGTTTGCGCTGGACAGCTTTACGCGTAAATATTTTTTGCTGGAAAGCGGCAATGAGTATTTCATCTTATACTTCGGCGATTACCAGACCCTGGAATGGCTGCGCCAGCAACAACCTGAACAATATGCTTACAATCCGGCCGACCTGATACAATATATTTTACTGGAGCTGGAAGGCAAGTACCCGGTTAAACGTAATAGCCTGCAAACCGAAAATACCATTAACACAGAGCCGGTTGGCCGGGTGGTACTCAGTGAATTAAGTGGCTCCTTTTTAATGCTTACCCCACAATGGAGTTACGATGGATATATTATGGAGGGCGCCTGGCAACCTGTAACCGAATTATCGGAAAAGGGACAGCTGGTGACCATCAACCGCAATGAAACGCAGGAAAAACAATTACTGGACCTGTTAGAGGCCCTGCATCCTAAATTTCCCGACCAGAAAAACGGTTATTATTACCTTTCTTTTGCCGAAGCTCAAAAGAAACAATGGTTTTTAAAAGCCTATCATAAATTACTGACCAGTGGCATTGACCTGCTTGGTATGGACATGCTGAAACATTTCCGCTACTCCACCCATAAGGCCGTGACCACCATGGAACAACTGGAAGCCACGGAACAATTTATCCGTATCAAATTTGTATTACAGTTTGGTACCGAAACGGTACCCCTGAACGAACTGCAGAAAATATTGCTTGCCGGGCAAAGAGCTGTGTTGTTAAAAGACGGCAGCCTGGGTGTACTGGGCGATGACTGGCATAAACAGTACGCTACTTTTGTTAAACACGGCAAAGTAAATAAACAGGAGCTCACCATTGCCAGCTGGCTGGCTATTCCCCTGCAGGACGGTGACAACCTGTCCTTACAACCCGCCATTAACTATAACAACTGGTGGAAACGCTGGCAGGCCTGGCTGGCAGGCGAAACAGTGTACACCGCACCAGCCACTATACAGGCCAATTTGAGAAGCTACCAGCAAAAGGGATATGAATGGATGCGTTTATTATCCGATGCCGGGGCAGGTGGCTGCCTGGCCGATGATATGGGGCTTGGTAAAACATTACAGACCATTTGTTTTATCGCTTCGGTTATTGAAGCCAACCCTTCGCAACAACATATCATTGTTTGCCCGGCTTCGCTGGTATATAACTGGGAACAGGAGTTTAAAAAATTTTTACCGGATGTAAACCTTTCGGTACACCATGGCGCCCAGAGAAATGATGCGGTGTTACAGGATAAAAATGTACAGGTATACATTACCAGCTATGGCACCCTGCGTTCAGATATAGAAAAACTGAAGGCTTTACAGTTCGGGGTTATGATCATTGATGAAAGCCACAATATAAAAAACCCTTCCGCACAAATTACCAGGGCTGTGGGTGAAATATGGTCAACCTACTGTTTTGCACTCAGTGGTACCCCGGTAGTAAACAATACCTTTGATCTGTACGCCCAGCTGAACACCGTATTACCCGGCATGTTCGGCAACCGTGAGTTCTTTAAAAAGGAATATGCTGATCCCATTGACCGTTTTGGCGATGAGGAGAAAATGCAATACCTGCAGAAGATCATTGCGCCCTTTGTATTACGCCGCACCAAGGAGCAGGTTGCCACCGACCTGCCGGAGAAAACGGAAACAGTACTCTGGTGTGAAATGAGCAACAGCCAGCGGGACATGTACGAAAGCATCAAAGAGCAGATACGCGGCAATATCTTCACCGATATTCAGCAAAAAGGTGTAGGCCAGGCCAAGCTGGCCGTAATACAGGGTATCTTAAAATTAAGACAGGTATGTAACTCTCCCCTCCTGTTGCCCGAAGAGGATAGAACGGCCAGTGAATCCATTAAAATGCAGGTACTGTTTGAAGAACTGGATAATTTACTGGCCAAGCATAAGGTACTGGTGTTTTCACAGTTCACCAGTATGTTAAACCTGATTGCCGGCCAGGCCCAAAAGAAACAACTCAAATACTACCATTTCGACGGACAAACCCCGGCAGAAAAAAGGATGGAGATGGTCAATGCTTTCCAGCAGGAAGACAATGATACCAACCTCTTCCTCATCAGCCTGAAAGCCGGTAATGCCGGTATTACCTTAACAGCTGCGGATTATGTCTTCCTCTTTGACCCCTGGTGGAACGAGGCTGTACAGCAGCAGGCTATTGACCGTACCCACCGTATTGGCCAGACCAAGAGTGTATTTGCCTATAAAATGATCTGTAAGGATAGTATAGAGGAAAAGATCATCCAGTTACAAAGCAAAAAGAAAAAGCTATCTGCCGACCTTATCTCCACCGACGATGGATTTATACAAAACCTATCGGAGGAAGATATCGCATACCTCTTCGCGTAGGAGGTTTAAAGTTTAAGGTATAAGGTTTGAGGTTGTCGTGATGAAGGTTCAAGAAGTTTAAAAGTTCAAGGAGTTCAAAGGTTCAAAAGTTCAAGGTTGTCGTGCTGTATCAGGTTTTCCTTCTGTATACTAAATACTATATACTGAATACCATCAGTTTGTAATCGGCTGTAGGAATGCTATCATCGTCTGTTGCGCCTGCCCCGACGAGCATAGCGGAACTCGGGGTCGCACACTGCATCTTCCGGTTCACTGATCAGCAAAGAATAGTGATCAATGAATAATCAGCCTTCTTTTGCCAATTGCTTATTGCCCATTGTCACTTGTCAACTGTCATTTGTCAATTGCCTATTGTCCATTGCCTATTGCTCATTGCCTATTGTCCATTTTCATTTAAGACTTTGAACTTTTGGAACAATCCAATAACTACTACCTTTGCACCGCTATGAATGACGACTCCTCCATCAAACAGGTTACCTCCGACCCTTTTGCTGCATTAAGGGTAATTCAATACCGAAACCTCATTACCGGCCGTTTTATGTTTGTCATGTCCCTGCGCATGATCACTTCCGTGGTGGGCTGGTGGATCTACGAACTGACCAACGACCCGCTGGCCATTGGCCTGGTGGGACTGTCAGAGTTTATCCCGGCTTTTATCATGGCCCTGTATGCCGGTCATGTAATTGACAGGAGTGAAAAACGCAACCTGATGTTACGCAGCATATTTGTGTATGTATGTGTAGCGGGTGCGTTGTTGTTTTTATCAAGCGGTTACATTGGCTCCCACCTTAAAAACAAACAGATCGCCTGGTGTATCTATGGACTCTTTGTTATTACGGGGCTGATACGCTCCTTTGTAGGGCCCAGTTTCAGTACCATGATCGCAGGTATTGTACCCAGGCATTTGTTACAAAATGCCATTACCTGGAACCAGGGTGCTTTTTTAACGGCATCCGTTACAGGTCATGCCACCGGAGGTTTTTTAATTCATTTTATTGGCATACACAATACGCTCATTGTTGTTTGCAGTATCATGAGTGTTTCAATGATTGTACTGGCATTTTTAAAAAGACAACCGCCGGTAGCCAAGCCGGCCCAGCAAACCACTTTACAAAGCATGAGCGAAGGCTTACGTTTTGTATTTAAGACCAAGGAGATATTAGGTGCCTTGTCACTGGACCTGTTTGCCGTATTATTTGGTGGTGCCGTAGCACTGGTGCCCATCTATGCCAGGGATATTTTAAAAGTAGGCTCTATAGGCTTTGGCTGGTTAAATGCGGCTACGGATATCGGCGCCATCATCAGTGTGCTTACTTTAACCTTCCTTCCTATGCGCCGCAACCAGGGCAAAAAGCTCATGTATGCCGTAGCAGGTTTTGGTGTCTGCATTATTATTTTCGGCCTATCAAAATGGTTTATACTTTCCTTTTTAGCACTGGTTATTGCCGGTATTATGGATGGGGTAAGCGTGGTAACCCGTGGTACTATTATGCAGTTAAAAACACCGGATCATGTTCGTGGCCGGGTAATGAGTGTAAGCTCCATGTTCATTAACAGCAGTAATGAATTAGGGCAGTTTGAAAGCGGTACCATGGCCAGGTTGCTGGGTGTTATTCCTTCTGTAGTATTCGGCGGCTGTATGACCATTGGTGTAGTAATAGTCACCTGGTTCAAAGCCCCTTCATTACGGAAGATGCAGTACTGATTTTAAATGATCAGTTAATCGAAACGTAACTGCAGATTTTGTAAACCCAGCTTTTCTTTTACCAGTTCGGTCATCTTGTTACGATCAGCAGGAACAGGAATTCTGTTAAACTGTAACTGTGCCGTCCAGGAGGTATCTTTTCTGGCTTTAGCCATATTATACGCAATTATATTGGACACACGTACGGTTTGTATACTGGTATCAATGGTATGTACCAGCCTGGCTATTTTATACTCCAGGCTATCCACGTATAACTGCTGGTTGGTTATTTTCTGCAGACTGTCCACCCGCCTGTATAAATTTTGTATGGCTGCGTTATTCATTTCCAGGCCGCTGCTTACCTGGTCAAAATATGATTTGGCAGCCACCTTGCTATCCTGTCCCTGGAACAATACCAGGCCTACATGCCCCAGGAAATAACCGGGCATTTTTTTTACCAGTTCGGTATACTGAATACTGTCAATATTCTGGCCCAGCATACTCAACTCAATAACGGGTTTATTCCGGTTATAGAGCAATCTTTTGGTGATCACAAAATGGTCCTTATCCTGTACTTCATTTTTAATGAAAGCATTGGCATTTTTTTCAAAAAAATACCGGGTAACAATATGATAGGTAAGGTACACACTTGGAATAAAGGTAATAACCAGCAAGGTGGCAATCACCGTCCTGGTGCGTTTACGTTTTTTCCTGTCATGAATACTCACTTTAGGATAGCCGAAAAGATTGACCATTAAAAAAGTGGCTGTGCCGATAAATACCGAGTTAATAAAGAACATATAAATGGCACCGGCAATATACCGCCACTCTCCAATAGATATACCATAACCTGCGGTACACAGAGGCATCATTAAGGTAGTAGCAATGGCTACCCCGGGTATTACATTGCTGGCCCTTAATTTACTGGAACTGGCCATGATACTTGCCAGGCCGCCAAAAAAAGCGATCAGCACATCGTATAAAGAAGGAGAAGTTTGTGATAACAACATCTGTCCCGCATCCTTCATGGGACTGATGATAAAAAACAGTGTAGATGTTATGAGCGATAATAAAGCTGCCACGATCAGGTTACGCAAAGCTCTTTTAATGAGCTCCCAATCATTAATACCCAGGCCAAGACCCAGGGCCGATATGGGACCCATCAGCGGCGATATTAACATGGCACCGATAACCACGGTTACCGAATCGGTATTTAAGCCCAGGCAGGCTATAAAAATAGCGATCACCAGTACCCACAGGTTCACCCCTGCTATTTCGGCGCTGTCCCTGATACGCTCCGTTGACAGCCGGATACTATCCGGGTCATTCGGCAAACGTAGTTTTTTGCGTAAATAAGTCAGTACACGTAATACACGAATCGTCATGGGTGCGTTTTAGTAACAAAAGTACCCATTGTAAACGCAAAAGGAAAATTCAAAAAAAAATGATACAGGATCATTCATCAATGCCTTGCGGGTTTATACTTTATCCATATTCATCTCCTCCAATACTTCTTCCAGTTTTGCTACCATTTCCGTTGCATCGGTCCTGTTAAATACCAGGGGTGGTTTTATTTTTAATACATTATATAAAGGCCCGTCTGTACTTAATAAAAAACCTTTCTCCTTCATCCTTTCAACAATCTCATTGATCTCCTGTACGGCAGGTTCTTTTGTTTCCCGGCTACGCACCAGTTCGGCGCCAATAAACAGCCCATGTCCCCTTACATCGCCAATAATGGAATATTTATCCATTAAAAGCCTAAGCAAATGCAGAAGATGTTCCCCGGTTTCTTTCGCATGCTGCTGCAGGTTTTCATCCTTTATTACATTTAATACCGACAAGCCCGTGGTCATGGAAACAGGATTACCCCCATAGGTATTAAAATATTCCATTCCGTTATTAAAGCGCTCCGCGATCTCTTCGGTTACAATCACAGCCGCCAGCGGATGGCCGTTCCCTATAGGTTTTCCCAAGACAACTATATCCGGTTCTACATCCTGTAATTCAAAGCCCCAGAACCTTTCACCCACTCTTCCAAAGCCAACCTGTACCTCATCGGCTATGCAAATTCCACCGGCTGCCCGCACATAACTATATACTTCTTTCAGGTAGTTTGCGGGTAAAGGTATCTGACCACCCACGCCCAAAAGTGTTTCGCAGATAAAGGCCGCAACACCTTTGTCAGCTGCAGATAACTGTTCAATAATGTTTTTAACGGAACCGGCATATTTGCTGCCGGCATCTTCGTGCTGATAGCGGAATTCACCCCGGTATAGATCGGGAGAAACGGCTTTGTGGATATATGGCTTTTGTGCAAACCCGCCTTTCCCGTCAAACTTATAAGGACTCATTTCCATGGCAACAGTTGTTGTTCCATGGTAAGCATGATCTAACACAATCACATCCTGTTGTTTGGTAAAATGCCGGCTCATTCTTATGGCCAGGTCATTCGCTTCACTGCCCGAATTGGTAAAATAACATACAGAAAGTTTAGGCGGTAAAGTTTGTATCAATGCTTTCGCATAAGCGGTAATGGTGTCATTCAGATACCTCGTGTTTGTATTAAGTATAGCGATTTGTTTCTGCATCGCTTTAACCACTGTAGGATGGCAATGCCCAACATGGCTTACATTATTAACACAATCCACAAATGTATTACCCCGATCATCATACAAATACTGCAATGCGCCTTTTACAATTTTTAAAGACTGCCGGTAACTGATACTCAGGTTGCGGCCGATATGTTTTTTTCTTTCCTTCAGTAATGAACCATACCCGGCAGTTTGATCAATTAACGGTGGAAAGCCGCAGGACAACCTGAAACCATCCTGTGCCTTTACCGGGTTTATTTTGATGAGCCGGTATAATAAATCCCGGGCCTGTTTTTCCGACACAAAATGATGCTCATTCTGTGAGCTTAATGAAGCATTATAGGCCGATTGTGTAAGGCTGATGCATAACCTGGCGGCTACCAGGTAATAAAGCAGATCCGTTTCCTGCATTGTCAAAGGGTACTCCCTGTTATACCCTTCCACTATTTTACCAGCTACATGCAAAGGGTCGGCCGTATCGAACATGGCGTAGGTACAGGCAATGGCCAGGTTATTGACCAGGGCGCTGTACACTATATCACCAAAATCGATCAGCCCTTTTATCCTGTCATTGCCAACTAAAATATTCAGGTCATTTGCATCATTATGAATATAGGCCTGCCGTAACGAAGAGAGAAAGGGGGTTACTTCTGTTTCAAACTGCAGTAAAAAATAACCTACCATCCTGCGCAGTTCATGATCCTTTATATATTTTACATTCGTATAAGCATCGGTGGCGGTGGCCAGATCCCAGGTATAATGCCGGTGTATGGCAGCATGTGAAAAATGTTGTAAGCCCTTATCCATCTTACCCAAAAAAGTACCCAGGTCGGTATATAATGCATCACTACGGTCTTTATTATCTGCCCAGAATGTTCCATCCAGGTAAGTAAGCACCCTGATATAATTAACAGCGCCGGAATATTTTACAACTGATATGGGGTCGCCCTGTATATCGGGTACAATTTGCTGGAACATATCCTTCATACCCGTTCCGGAAAGATGTTGTAAAATAGCCACCTGCGCTGCAATAAAACCGTAGTGATGGCTTTCCGTTGCTACTTTCAGTATATACTTTTTTCCCACACTGTCTTCCAGTAAAAAATTCTCTTCATCGTATCCTTTCAGCCGGCTTACTTTTACATCCAGGCGGTATTGGTCATTCGCCAGTTGCCGGATAAAGGTTTCACTAAAATGCATGACAATGTGTTTAATTTGATTTCAATAACATTAAAATATGTGCGGCAGACCAGCTGAAATTTTTAGCGTTCAATCCTTCACCGGTAACGGGATGGTAGTTTTCAAACAATGGCGTGTCTGCAAGTATTCCCTCCCCGTTCAGTAATAATTTATCAGTCAGCTCTTTCGCTAATGCAGTATATCCATATTGTTTCAGTCCTTCAACCCCGAAATAAAACTGGTCCAGCCAGACAGGGCCACGCCAATATCCTTTCCGGGGATTAAATTTAGGATGATCCGCGGTCAGCGTAGGCAATGGCACTTTTGTATTAAATTTTGTTTCATTCACCATAATGGCTTTTACCGAGGCGGCCTGTTCCTTATTGGCAATACCGGCCCATAAAGGTATCCAACCTTCCGGGCCTTCTGCTTCAATAGCGGTTTCTGTATTAAACAGTTTGTCATAATAATAACCCTTGGCAGCATTATAGAAACGTTTGTTGATCAGCTCACCCAATTCCTTCGCTTCTTTTTTCCACTTTTCTGCTTCCGCTATTTTATTAATACTTGTGGCTAATGCTGCAAGGTATAATTTCTCGGCATAGAGATACGCATTCAGGTCTATACTTTCCTGGTTAAGCGACCAGGCACCGGGGTTGTTTTTCATCATCACAGCGCTATCAAAGCGCACTGCATTATCCATACCACTCTCCCATGCGGCGGCGATCCTTGTTCCATCGGTGGAGCCATATTCACACAGACCGTTTTTATCATGATCCCTGTTTTGATACCACCATTGATGATACTTCACCAGTTTGGGATACATTTCTTTTATAAAACTGTTATCCTTTGCATAGCGGCTTATTTCCCGTACAGCCCATGCTGCCAGTGGCGGCTTGGTATCGCGCCAGTTATTTTCTTTTTTATCTGTATAAATACAGTCGGCCACCATACCGTGTTCATCCTGGTAATCAAACATGCTCCTGATATTATCTTGGGCAAGTTGCTGGTTAAAATACCCCAAGGCAACAGCCTGTTTCCAGCTATCCCAGCTCCATACACCATAAAATCCCTGGTAATTAACAGAAGGAAAAACACCGTCATGTAAAATATCTTTTGAACGGCTGCGCCAGTTGGTCATTAATGTTATTATGGATTTTACAGCGAGGCGTTTTTTTTCATTATTCAGCTGCCCTGCTTTTGCAAAATACTGTTGCAGGTAAGCATCCCATCGCATTTTATTTTTATTCAGTGCCTGTAAAAAAGAAAATGCATTTTTCGTTACCTGCATATCAGCTGATCGGTGGTAAAACTTTTGTGATTGCAGGAACTGAACGGCTTTACCGGCAGCTATATGTACAGCTGGAAAACTAACGGTATAGGATTGATTACCCGTTTGTATCCGACTCTTCCCGCCAGCCAGGTAATTTATAATAAACCGGTGTTCGCTATCACTAAAATGTATATCAATGCTATTTTGGAGGGCATTGATCTTTGCGGTTGATAACATTGTTGTACCGGAGTAGCCAACCGTTAATGTCCGTTGTTGTTTACCGGTATTCACAATTTCGGTCTGAAGCAATGCTTCGTTACGCGATACAAAGATCAACTGTAAAGTTATTTTCAACTCGTTCACCTGCAATTGCTGCTCCAGTAAACCGGGGTAATAATGTATGGCCGGGCTGGCAACGGAAAGATCCATTTCTTTTCCATTTTCGATAATGTTTAACTGGGCCAGCGTGTTGGCCAGCCACCTCCCGTTCATATCCATTAACAGCGGCCCGATAAAAGCCCCGTAATGTTCTTTTTTCCCCGGTAATGCATAGGCATACCAGGCCCCCATATCGCTAAACACGGAAGGCAGTATTTTTTTTACATCTGTTACTTCAGTGCGCAGGTTCAATACATCGGGAAAAGCATTCCGTTGTGCAAAACATAGCTGTGATAAAAAGAATAAAACAACAGCGCAGTATTTTTTTTTCATATCTCAAAACTTATATCATTCTCGAAAACGGACTTATTACAATCCGGAAAAATATTTCAACTTATGGTTTAACCGGCCTTAACGTAAAAGTATATTGGTAGTTTCTGTAAGGTAATAAATAACGGGCATGTGGTTTTGCTCCCCAGCTGTTATCACCGCCTACGCCCATTTGCCGGTAATCAATATTCCACCATACCAGGTCATCATTGGTCATGGAGCCTCCATGATTGTTCTCCGGTGCATCTTTATTAAACTCCAGCTTATGCATATCAAAGTGTAAAACACCGGTACTGATAACAGGATCACCTTCAGCCATCAGGCCAAGTCCTTGTTTATTGGTCAGGCTTATCCACCGTACATCGGTCCTGTACCCGCTTTCCTGTGCCCGGGCATAGGGATGAAACAGGGAGTCGGCCGGCATCTGGTACATATCAATAGTTGCCGCCGATTTACGGTCCTCGTAATTATCAAACGGTCCACGACCAAACCATTTTACGTTATCAAACGCTTTATGCAAAACAACCCTCATCCCAAACCTGGGCATTTCCGGGAAGTCCGCCGCCGAAGCCAGCATTTCAATATTCACCTGTACAGATCCATTGGCCGCTACCCTGTATTTAGCCAGGTAATTTGCTTTTACATCCGGCAGGTAATGAAAAGTGCTTACTTCAATATGTTGCTTATCCAATTGTTTCACCGTAATGGAATCCAATACAGCTGTTTTCAGCGGATCCTGCCAAACGGCACAACGTATCTGCTGGCTGTTACCAATATCATTATCGGTAGCTGTGCGCCAGAAATGAGGCGCTAAAGCATCTTTTAAAATTGCCATACCCTGTAAATCGTAACCGGATAACCAGCCACTTTTTTTATCAAACAAAACAGTAAATGATGAAGTAAAAATTTTTACCTCGTCATTCGTTTGTAAAAATTCAAGTGAAGGCAAATCACTTATTGCTTCACTTTGTTTTTCTATGTATACAGGTAACTTGAACTGTTCAAAAGCCACTAAAAAGTCTGCTGGCAATAAAGGCGACTCCTGTTTGGTTTTAGCGTTGATGGTTAAAAAATATTCCACACCCGGCTGTACATCCAATACCGGTGTATTTAATTGTATTGTTTTTGTTGTATGCGGCGCTATATCCAATCTGCCAAGTTTTCCCTGTGCTATCATTACACCATTCCCTTTTATACACCATTCAAAATTATACTGACTGAGATTGGTAAAATCAAAACGGTTGGTTATATCAATTTTGTTTGCGGCAAAATCAACAGGACTGAAATGAATGTTCTGGTATATTTTTTTTAGCTCAAATGCCTGGGGATGCGGCTTCCTGTCAGCTGAAAATAATCCATCGGCGCAAAAACTGGTATCGCTGGTTTCACCCACCTTACCCATATCCCTGCCATAGCCCCAGATATCCCTGCCATTTTTGTCTTTTATTTTAAAGGTCTGATCAGAAAAATCCCAGATATATCCTCCCTGTAACTGTTCATTGCTGTAGATGAGGTCCCAGTACTCTTTTAAATTACCACCGCTGTTCCCCATCATGTGTGCATACTCACACTGGATATAGGGTTTGCTGCGCCATTCTTTCACATACTCCTGCATCACGTTCAAAGATTTATACATCGGGAAAAAGACATCCGAATAATCTGTTCTGCTGGCAGGCTCATAAGCTACCGGGCGGCTATCGTCAACCGATTTCAGGTATTGATAGGTAGCCATGAAATTATCGCCCATCTGGCTCTCATTTCCCAATGACCAGGTAATAACACTGGTAAAATTTTTGTTTGCCTCAAACATTCTTTCCGTCCTGTTCAGGTAAGCATTTTTCCAACCGGCTTTATCCGATAAAGTTTTTAATGGTGAGAAGCTCATGCCATCACATTCAATATTCGCTTCATCAACTACATATACCCCGTACTGGTCACATAATGCATACCATTCCGGAGCATTGGGATAGTGGCTGTTTCTTACCGCATTGATATTATATTCCTTAAATAATTTAATATCCCGGATCATCTGTTCCCTGGTAATTACTTTCCCATTGATCATATCAAATTCATGGCGGTTCACCCCTTTAAATTTTACCGCCACGCCGTTCACTAAAAAAAGCCCGTGTAATATCTCGGCTTTCCTGAAGCCAATTTTATGACTGATACTTTCAATTATTTTCCCGTCTTTATTAAGATGGTTAATAATAAGTGTATATAAATGCGGCGTTTCGGTATTCCACTTTTTTATGCCGGGAAAGACCTCGTTGATGAAGACATCCCCGTTTGCTGTAATAGCCGGTGTAGCTTGAAAAAGGATTTTATTATTTGCTTCTTCCTCAATAATTTTTACCTGAACAACCTGCTGTGCTTCCCGTGCGGATGGCTTTTTATTGAAAGCAATTTTTAAATTAAAAATGCCATCCTTGTACTGGTTATCCAGCGAAGCCTTTACAAAAAAATCATAGACCGAAAACGAAGGGCGGGCCGTCAGGTATACTGATCTTTCTATCCCGCTCAGCTTCCACATATCCTGCCCTTCCAGGTATGAGCCGTCGCTGAAACGGAAAACCTGCACCGATACGGTATTCTGCCCTTTTTTAAGATAAGGAGTAATATTAAATTTTGCCTCTGTTTTGCTATCCTTGCTAAAGCCAATATACTGTTCATTTATCCATAGATAGAAGAAAGAACTGACCGCACCAAAATGAATAAAAACATCTTTATCCTTCCAGCCGGCGGGAACAGTAAAACTTTTTTTATAGGAACCTACCGGGTTATAATCAGCCGGCACATAAGGCGGGTTAACAGGAATGGGGTATTCTACATCGGTAAAAATAAACCGGTCGAAGCCCTCGGTTTGCCAGCTGGCAGGGACTTTAATATCATGCCATTTGCGCAGGTCATAATTGTCTTTAAAAAATGCAGTGGGACGTTCTGCAGGTGTATTCACCAGGTTAAACTTCCATATACCATCCAGGGATTGTACAAAAGGGCTATTTCCTTTTGACAGAGCGGCTGTTTCGCCGGGATAAGGAATAAACCAGGCAGCCGGCTTCATGGTATTATGTACAGGACGGGCGGGATTTTCCCAGTCGTTATTTATTTCCTGTGCAGCAATAAGATTTACAATGAATAATACGAATAAAAAAACGAAGCAACTTTTTTTAACCATCACAGCATTTTGTTTTCAAATAGTTACACGAATACATACATGTTAAAGTCGCCGGCTTTTAAAAGCCGGCGACTTTATTACATCATAGATTTTATCTTATCAGCGGATTGTTGATGGTTTCTTTTAAAGGAATAGGATAAAAAGCTTTATCTGCAGCAAAAGTTCTTCCGGCTGCCTGCATATTTTGCTGTAGTAGTCCCCACCTCCTGAGATCATAAAACCGGCTTCCTTCCAATGTAAATTCCATAACACGTTCGTGGATGATCTGATCAAAAATTGCCTGTTTGGTATTCAGTGATAAAGCAGGCATGGTTCTTTTTGTTCTTAAACTATTTACCTGTAACATGGCATCACCAAATTTTTCCTGGTTGTTCAATACTTCTGCATACATCAGTACCACATCGGCATAACGCATCAGGGGCATGTTAATGGCCAGTGAACGTCCAAGCCGGGTTATATCTGCCGGTATCCATTTTTTAAATGCCAGTACCCCCGAGCCGTTTTCAAATACCTCATCATAGGTATAGCCATATACACGCGGATTGGCGGCATCATTAAAATAAGCATCTTCAAATATCATCGTCTGGTATAAACGCGGATCGTATAAGTTACCGGTTGCCACTTTACCTTCCTTCTGCATTTCGGTCAGTAATCGCTGTGTACCGTATATTTCACCATACCCGCCCAGTTCCCAGGCCGCTACCCAATCGGCCAGGTAGGAGCGGTACACGGCGCCATTTGAAGCATCAGCTGTCTGCTGCAGTTCAAATACGGACTCCGTTCCGTTTTTAACGGTACCATTGAACATACCAATAAAATTGGTTTCCATATCATATTCTCCTGAAAGAATAACATTGTTCAAACTGGTTGCTGCCGCGGTGTAGTAAGCTGCTGCATTGGCAGGCTCTTCACCCGCCCTGTACAGGTACACTTTACCCAGGTAAGCCTGTGCGGTGCCTTTGGTAGCACGGCCCAGTTCTGTGGCCGGACGTTTTGATTTTAAAGGAAGGCCCTGTTCTGCCGCTTTCAGATCTTCAATGATAAGATCATACACTTCTTTTCTTTCAGAAGCTGCTTTGGGCAGATCCGCTTCTGAAGTAGGCACTTTATCACGGATAATTATTTTTTCAAAATTGACCAGTAATTTAAAGTGATAATAAGCCCTTAAAAATCTTGCTTCCGCTAAAATTTCTTTCCGGCTGGCTTCGTCTATTAATTCGGCCGGCATTTTAGCCACATTACCCAACACCTGGTTGGTAAAGTTCAGGCCCCGGTAATTATCCCGCCATAAAAGATCAATGGCATAATTGCCCGATGTAAAAGAAAAATTATAATGATCTATCCACCAGGGATAGTTGAAAGCATCATCGCCGGGCTTCACATAATCCTCGCGGTAAAACTCTCTTACCGACCTTGCTTCAACAAAATTATCCCAGCCTACAAAACTCTCGAGTTGTGAATAGGCCGCAGCCAGCCCCGACAGGGCTTTTTCCCTGGAAGTATAAAAATTATCCGTAGTTAACTGATCAGGAGCATTTTGATTCAACAGGTCTTTTTTGCAACCTGTCATTGCTATTCCTGCAGTTAAAATAAATAAAGCAACAATTATTTTTTTCATTACCCGATTTTTAATTGATTATAAAGTGATCTGTATACCTGCTATCCATCTTTTGTTTTGCGGATATAATACCCTGTCAACACCCGTATTTAATACACTGAACCTTCCCACTTCCGGATCAAGTCCTTTGTACCTGGTAATGGTTAACAGGTTTTGCGCACTGGCATAAATGCGTACCTTTTGCATTTTGATGCGTTGCGTTAATACAGCAGGCAATGTATAGCCCAGTTGTAACAGCTTTAAACGCAGGTACGAACCATTTTCCAGGAAACGGGTTGACTCGCGGGTATTGCCGTTAGGATCGCCCAGTACGGCCCTTGGCATAGATGAATTGGGGTTTTGTGGTGTCCATGCGTTCAAGGTAGTGGCCAGGTAATTTCTGCCGGCTTCCATGCCTTCCAGCTCAAAGCGGTTACCATTGTATATTTTATTACCACCTACACCCTGGAAAAAAACAGACAGGTCAAATTGCTTGTAGTTAGCGGCTATATTAAACCCGTATTCAAATTTAGGAAAGCCGGTACCCTGGTAGGTTTTATCGTTTTCATCAATAACACCGTCACCATTCGCATCCCTGAACCGGATGTCACCGGCTTTTGCATCGGGTTGCAGTGCATCACCATCTTTATTTTTATAAGCGGCAGCTTCCGCATCGGTTTTAAAGATCCCATCGGCTTCATACAGGTAAAAGGCACCGATCTCTTTGCCCACTTTTGTTTGTGTAGGAATATGGTCTGATCCGAATTTCAGGCCTGTACCGTATAAGGTCTGATCCGCATCGGCCAGGCTGATCACTTTATTGGAAACCGTACTCAGGTTACCGCCGATATTGACAGATCCGTGTTTTAATTGGTATACGTAATTCAGCTCCAGCTCAATACCTTTGTTGGCTATTTTACCCACGTTTAAAACCGGGTTGTCTACTCCTGAAGAAGGAGGTACTTCTTTAATGATCAGTAGTCCATCGGTTTTGTTATTGTAATAGTTAACAGAGCCGGATAGTTTATTATGCAATACGGCAAAATCAAGGCCTATATTGGTTGATTTACTGGTTTCCCATTTAAGGTCCCTGTTTTCCAGTGCATAACTGGCCGAACCGGGCCAGGGTGTAGCACCGGAACCCTGTACATAACCACCCGACCACCTGTTGGAAGTAGTAATAAGGGCCTGGTGATCGTAATAACCAAGAGCACCTTCATTACCTAACTCTCCGTAACTGGCCCTTATTTTTAAATTATCAAGCCAGGTAAACTTACTCATAAATGACTCGCGGCTTATGTTCCAGCCCGCTGACACAGAAGGAAAAACGCCATAGCGGTTATTTAAACCAAATATCGATGAACCATCCCGCCGAACAGATAACTGCAGCAGGTATTTATTATCATACGTATAGTTTACACGTCCAAAAGCTGAATGCCGTACATATTTGTTATTGGAGCCTGCAGCATTAAAAGTACCACCCAGTCCGGCATTGATGGTGTTAAAATCGGGATTGGTAAAACCGCCTGGCACTTCTTTTTCAACAATAGCACCGTTTACTACTGTACGTACAATGGTTTTTCCGTCGGCGCTAACACTTAAATATTCATTTGTTTTTTGCTGCGCAGCATAACCGGCCAGCAAAGACACATTATGGTTACCACGCTTCCAGTCATAATTCAACAGATGCTCGGCCAGCATTTCCTTATAATTGCTCCGGCTGTTATATACATACGGATAGGAAATTAGCGGATCGTTTGCATTTACCCGGAAAGGTGGTGTATGTTCATATGCAAAACTATTGGCGGTTATATAGTTGATATTAGCGGTATAACTAAGTCCTTTTAATAACTGCAGCCGGATCTTTAAGTTGTCTGCCAGGTATTGGGTAGTGTTATGATTTTCCATAAAATGATCGGCACCCACCGGGTTCTGAAACCTGGGTAAACCATTTACAGTTAAAGCATACCCGTATTTTTCATTTGCATCGTAAACCGGTAATAAGGCCGATTGGAAATAAGCATCGGCCAGGTTAAATTTATATCCTTCGGACCGGGTTTGTGAAAAAATGAGGTTATTGGTCACCGTGAGTATTCCCTTTTTAAACTCATTTACGGAGCGGATACCTTTTTTATTAAATTTTGAGCCGATAAATGTTCCTGTTTCATTGGTATAATCGCCACTGAGTGCATAGGTCAGGTATTCGCCGCCGCCACGAAGGTTAATATTATGGTTCTGCACATTGCCGCTGCGGGTTATCAGGTCCTGCCAATTGGTATTAACACCGGTATTGGTGGTAATATAAGCGGGTAAGGTAGTAACACCCGCATTTTCGTACATCATTTTATGAACAGTCTTGTACCCCTCCGCATCTAAAAAATCATACTTTTTAGTGGGATTGGCAAGGCCGAAATAACTATTGAAATCAATAAGGGGTATGCCTTTTTTACCACGTTTGGTCGTAATCAGGATCACACCATTGGCACTGGTAGAACCATAAATGGAAGCAGCAGCGCCATCTTTTAATACCTCAATCGACTCCACATCATTATTGTTCAAATAATAAGGATCACCGGGAGTACCATCAATAACGTATAATGGCTGGTGACCGCCAAAAGTGCCAATGCCACGTAGCCGTACATCGGACATTTGCCCGGGGTTACCACCGGGACTGGTTACAGAAAGACCAGCTACCCTTCCCTGTAAGGCATTAACCGGGTTATTACTGGTTGTTTTTTGCAGCTGATCGCCTTTTACGGATGATACGGCACTGGTTAAATTACTTTTTTTCTGGCTTCCGTAGCCGATCACCACTACTTCGTCAAGGTTAGTAGCTTGTTGCGTTAATTGAACCGTTATCTCCGGCTGGTTTCCTATTTCAACTTCCTTAGCGGCATACCCGGTAAAAGAGAATACGAGCACTCCCTTTGCAGGAGCTTCTAGCCTGAATTTTCCATTTTCATCGGTAACCGTAACGGTTGTAGTATTCTTTAACTGGATGGTAACTCCCTGTAACGGGTTACCTGACACATCAGTTACCAGTCCTTTAACATTGCCGGCCGGCTGAAAGGCAAAGGCGCTGACACCGAAAGCCAGGAAAATACTCAACAGCAATATTTTTTGCACAAACCGGGGAATGTGTTTGAAGCAGCAGTTTTTTTTCACGATAGTAAGTTTAAAAATGTTAGTTGTGATAAAAGAAGTACAGTGGAACAGGCAAAACCTTACAACCGGTTTTAAAAGACGAGGCTACCAATGATATAAATATGGCCTTTTACAATTCGTTCTGATCCTTATAAATGATATGGCAATCGTCAGTTATTATAGTTTTAGTATGCCTGCACTACTAGAAAAATAATTTTCTAAACTTAATTTAAATGGAAAGCCTTTCCTGTTTTTGTGCCTATACACGAACCCCACCCTTACCCCTACAACACCTCTACACAGCTTTTAAAAGAATGACAAGCAAAGGATTATAATATACTATAATATATAATATCAGGAACCTCGTTCCCCCGTCCAAATAAAAAAGCGGCAAACCAATAAGTTATGTTGGGTAAAAAATAGTATGTGAGAGAGCCGAAAATTGGTTTGGTTGCGCTGTTATTGTTAAACCAGAGCATACGCACCGGTTAAAACCGACAGGCCAGCTGCGGAGTGCTGTTTAAATTACCAGTAAGATGATTGGAGAAGTGCCGGACCGGTTAAGCCGGTAGGGAGATCAGAATGTTTTTAAAAAATCACCCAGGTTATCCTGTGATTGCAATCCAAAATGTTTGCGCAGGCGGTAGCGGGCCATTTCTACCGATTTTACCGAAATATTATTGAGGGAAGCAATTTCCTTGATGGATAAATTAAGCCGGATCTGTGCGCAAAGACGGCGTTCATTATCTGTAAGTCCCGGGTATTTTTGAAGCAGGTTATAGAAAAAGTCTTTCAGGGTTTCATCTACCGATAAATTAAAATCCTGGGTTTCGCTGTTCACATCCAGGTTTTTCTGGAACTTACGGATAACCTTGTCCCATTCAGCGGCTGTTTCCTTTGGCAGGCTGGCACTTATATTCATTCCTTTCAATTCCGCGATAAACTGGCTGATCATTTCATTTCGCTGTGCTATAAACAGGGCATAGCTTTTCAGATCGGCGTTTTTATATTCCAGCTTTTCATTCAAAGTGGCTTTTTCGCTGAGGGTACTATCCAGTTCCTGTTTTATTAATTGCTGCTTTACGGCATCCAGCTCTTTTTGTCTTTTTTGCTTTTGCCGTAAACGGCCATAGAGCAAAATGCCTATTATTATCAGTAATACAATTCCCGCAGCCAGGGCATTTCTTTGAAAACTGCGTAGCTCTTTTTGTACATGCAGTTCTTTTATCTGGTCCTCTTTTGCCTGTGCCTCTTTTTTAAGTTTTAAAGTAGCCAATACATCACTTTTATTACGTGAGATGATCTGGTTACTGATATTGGTATATTCTTTCAGGTTGGCAAATGCTTTCGCATAATCGCCCAGTACCTCGAACAGTTGCGATGCAATATGCAGGTTATCCAGCAGTTTTTCTTTTTTTGAGTTGGAGGACGACCTATCGATTAAACTGCGTGAACTTTTAAGCAGGGAATCAGCCCGTTGATAGTTTTTGAGTTTCAGATAGGAGAAAGCCATCTGGTTTTCGATCTCGGCAATGGATAAAAGATCGGCAGTAGCGCTTTTCATGGTCAAAGCGTTATGAAAGTACGCAATGGCCGCATGGTAATTTCCCGCTACATTTTCACAAATACCTAAATTATTGAGTGCTGCCGAAATAACCGAACGCAGGTCCTGTTCGCGGGCAAGTTGTAAAGATTGTTCAAAATATGCTTTAGCCGAATCATTCTCATTTTTCATTTGAAAAATAAGCCCTATGGCATTTAAAGATAAAGCCACATTTTTTAAAGCGCCTTTTTGTTTGAATAGCCCATAAGCTTCCCGGTGGTACTGAAGCGAGAAATTAACATTCTCCGTATCATAAAATATCCAGCCAAGGTTGGTATTACAATTGGCCAGCAGCAAAGTATCTTTTAATAAAACCGCGAGATCCAGGGCCGAATACCCATACTGCAGGGCCTGGTCGTAAATATCATTGTAGAGATACCCTTCCGAAAGGTTCAGCAGCGAGTTTACCTGGCCTTTTTTATCATTTTCGTTCAGGCTAAGCAGGTAGGCTTCATGTGCATATACCAGCGCCTGGTTGGTAGAATCTTTATTTAAAAAAGCCGCCAGCCGGTTTAAATTATTGATCTTCTCTTTTTTGGTAATACCCGGCTTATTTAACTCGGTACGTATGCTATCAATATTTGATTGAGCAGCCAGGTTATAAGAAATGAAAACACCTAACCATACCAGCCAGCTACAATACAAACCGGACAGGTTTGGCCTTTTTTTACATCTTACCCAATTTTTCATTATAGCCTTATGCATTTAATACCTGCCGGGATAATACAAAATGACTTATCAAAAAAATAAGTCATTTTAAGTTTTTATATCGCATTCAATCGTAACCGCTTACAAATAACAGTTCAAAAATAATGTTTTCCGCATTGTATCAGTATAAGAAAATAGCCGCCAATATACCCTGTGGCGGGTACAAATGCCTTTTCAATGTTTTTTACCTTGCTACTGATTAATTAAACATTTATGAAAAAGCTATTGATTACCCTGACTACTCTTTTCGTGGTATGCCTACTTTCTGCCACAGCCACTGCACAGGACTGTGCCCCCATAACCGGCAGCCAGCTTAGAACCATGCTCGTTAATATGGGTTATACGGTAAAAGACCTCAATACTACTCCCGGTTCAGAACAAATTGAAATAAAAAACACCACATCGGGGCTGGATATATACCTGCTTTGCGAGGTAAGTCCCAGCAAAAATTTTGTTTGGCTAACGGCGTTACTAAACAGTGACAGTACCAGTTATGAATCCAGGACAAAGGACCTGTTAAAACAAAACGGTATTGTACAGCCTGCCCAGTTTTATATCACAAAAAACGGCAGCCTGAAGTTTGGACTGGCCGCGGAGAACCGTGGTGTTACAGCTGCCATATTACGCAGGCATATTGATATGGTAAGTAACAATATTGTAAAAACAAAAACATTCTGGGAGAAAAAACAGAGCAGTGCACCTTAACCATTAATGGCATTAAGGCGTCATCATAAGCGGTCAAAAAAATTGTAAGTACTTTTGTGCCGAAAATAGTTATTAGCAGGTAGTTAAAATAATTATGGCAGCCGGTATGACGTCGACACAAAATGATAAAAAGTTTTTCCCTTATTATTTCGTTATTAAAATAGTATTATCACTGATACTGTTCTTTACCGCAGTTAAAGTAGAGGATATTGTTAATAAAAAATGGGCCTGGCAGATCATTACCGGTCTCTGGGCTTTTCTTATTCCCAGTATTATTGTTTCCATCATCCGCTTCATCATCATTGCTTTTTATAATGCCCGCCATGCAAAAAAAACAGTAAGGGGAAATTTTGTGTTGGGTATTAACCGCCTTACGGCTGTACTGAACGTGGTGTTTTTTACCATTGCCGTTATGATAGGCGCCGGTATTAACCCGCTTACTTTTTTAACCAGCATGACCATTGTGGCCATGGCCATAGCCGTTACTTTCCGCGACTATATTACCAATATGCTCAGCGGCCTGTTCATCATGTTCTCCGACCAGTTATCTATTGGTGATAAAATAAAAGTGGGCGGCAATAAAGGGATGGTAGAAGATATTACATTATCGAATATTGTATTAAAGAACGAAGAAGAAGATATTGTACTGGTTCCCAACAATATTTTCTTTACCCAGCCGCTGGTAAACCTGTCGGCCCTGCGCTCCAAATTACTTACCCTGAAATTTGAATTACCATTATCAGAAGCAGCGCATATAGAAGCACTGGAAAAAAAACTGCAATCTGTTTTCAATACCCACCCGGATGTGGAGCCGGGAAATGAGCTGCAGTTAAGGGTACAGGAACTGGGAAAGGATTTTGTAAGATTCACCATTGAATTAATTGCCCGCAGCAGCAGCGACAAGCTGCACCGCAAAATAGAAGCAGAAATTCTGAAACAGATACTCCTGTTTAAAGATCATAGTGATACTGAAGTATGATTGAGAGGTATTGAACCATTGGTTATATGGGCAAAACAATCTTGATCAAATAGCCCCCTTTCTCCAGGCCATTATAGTTGTATAGCCGAAAGGCTGCCCGATTGACATGGAAAGCCCGGTGAGGCATTGTGCGGGTGCTTTGTGCCGGACTTGTAATAGAAAGCGGGAACAACAGCTGAACAGTGTTACTGCAGCCGGCAGCCCCTGTAAAATGACCAGGAACACCCTTTGTTCCCACCCACAAAAGGTTGTATAAAGCAACTATTAAGTTTGATTTTATGATTGTCTTTTTGATCAAATCTTGTTACCTTCACCATAAATAGTTGTTTAGCTAACTAATTTTATACCTCGCTATATGAATCGTACAATTAAAAAAGTGGCCGTGTTGGGAAGCGGCGTTATGGGCTCCAGGATTGCTTGTCATTTTGCCGGTGTAGGCGTACCGGTGCTGTTGCTGGATATGGTGCCGAAAGAGGCTGCAGAAAGCACTAAACCTGCCGAAAGGAATAAGCTGGTAAATGATGCACTGACCGCTGCGGTAAAAAGTAACCCCTCGCCGGTGTACACCAAAGATGCAGTGAAGAAAATTACCACCGGGAATTTTGACGATAACATGAAGGATATTGCCCAGTGCGACTGGATCATTGAAGTGGTGGTAGAACGGCTGGATATTAAAAAGCTTATTTACGATAAGGTAGAACAGTTCCGTAAACCCGGAACCCTGGTTACTTCCAATACATCGGGTATACCTATACATTTAATGGCCGAGGGGCGCAGTGATGATTTTAAACAACATTTTTGCGGCACTCACTTTTTTAACCCACCCCGTTACCTGCGTTTACTGGAAATAATTCCTACGCCGCATACGGATAAGGCCGTGGTTGATTTTTTAATGTATTATGGTGATATTATTTTAGGTAAGACCACCGTATTGTGTAAGGATACGCCTGCATTTATTGCCAACCGTATAGGCGTGTTCAGCATTATGCAGATATTTTCGCTGGTAGATAAAATGAAGCTGACCATTGATGAAGTGGAAGCTTTGACGGGCCCCGTGATAGGTCGGCCAAAATCGGCCACCTTCCGTACAGCTGATGTGGTAGGTATTGATACCCTGGTGAAAGTAGCCAATGGCGTGTATGAGAATTGCCCGGATGATGAAGCGAAAGACCTGTTTAAAATACCGGCCTGGTTACAAAAGATTGTTGATAATAACTGGCTGGGTGATAAAACCAAACAGGGCTTTTTTAAGAAGATAAAAACACCGGAAGGTAAAAGCGAGATATTAACGCTGAACCTGGATACATTTGAATATGCTCCTAAGAGCCGTCCGAAATTTGCATCGATAGATGCTGCCAAACCAATTGAAGACCTGCACCAGCGTTTGAAAATGCTGGTACAGTCGCCGGATAAAGCCGGGGAGTTTTATAAACATTTCCATTACGGTTTGTTTAGCTACATCAGCCACCGCATACCCGAAATAAGCGATACTGTGTATAGCGTGGACGATGCCATGAAAGCCGGCTTTGGCTGGGAGATAGGCGCTTTTGAAACCTGGGACCTGCTGGGCGTGGAAAGAACGGTAAAAGCCATGCAGGAGGCCGGGCATAGTGTAGCAAGCTGGGTTACGGATATGTTGAGCAAAGGCCATAAAAGTTTTTATAAAATTGAGAACGGTAAACGCCTTGCCTATTTACCGGCAACCGGTGATTATGCACCTGCCAGCAGTGGTGATGACAGCGGCTTTATTGTATTAAGCAATCATACCGATAAACTGGTTTGGAAGAATAACAGCTGCCAGCTGTATAATATTGGCGATGATGTGCTGGGCCTGCAATGGAATACCAAGATGGGCAGCATTGGCGGTGATGTATTAAGCGGTATACAAACCGCTATTGAAAAAGCGGAGAAAGATTTTAAAGGATTGGTGATAGGCAATGAGGGGGCCAACTTCTCTGCCGGCGCCAATGTGGGTTTAATATTTATGCTGGCTATTGAACAGGAGTATGACGAACTGGATATGGCCATCCGACTGTTTCAAAATACCATGATGCGGGCCCGTTATTCCTCGGTACCCGTGGTGGTAGCACCCCATGGCCTTGCCCTGGGTGGCGCCTGTGAATTGAGTTTACATGCCGATAAGGTTTGCCCTGCCGCCGAAACCTATACCGGCCTGGTAGAATTAGGTGTGGGCCTGATACCCGGTGGTGGAGGTACCAAGGAGTTTGTATTACGTGCAGCCGATGAAATGCATGTGGACGAACCTGATACTATTACTTTAAAAAACCGTTTCCTGACCATTGCTACCGCTAAAGTAGGCACATCGGCAGCGGAAGGTTTTGAAATAGGTGTATACCGTAAGGGACTTGATGAGGTAGTGATGAACCAGGGACGCCGCATTGCCGAAGCAAAAAAATCGGTAATTGAAATATACGACAGCGGTTATGTACAGCCCGTACAACGCAATGATGTAAAAGTACTGGGCCGGTCAGCCCTGGGTGCTTTACTGGCCGGCATTAACGGTATGCAGCGCGCCAATTATGCTACTGAACATGATGGTGTGGTAGCACGCAAACTGGCATACGTGATGTGTGGCGGCGACCTGAGCGAACCCTCCCTTGTATCGGAACAGTATTTACTGGACCTGGAAAGAGAAGCCTTCCTGTCGCTTTGCGGTGAGAAGAAAACACTGGAAAGGATACAGAGTGTGCTGAAGAGCGGGAAACCCGTGAGGAATTAGATAATGAGTTAATTTGTTAATTAGCTAATTAAACACTCTTTCAATACATAAGCTTTTTTGTTAGGGAAACTTTCATTTTCAAATTTCCAAATTATCTAATTAACTAATTGTCTTGGGTACTGCAGAGATCATACAGGGAAATGTATTATTGATACGCTCACATATCATTACCTATGGCAGTATGGCCGATGAAAGCCTTACTCAGCAAATTGCCGATGAGATAGAAACCATGTGGAATGAGCCTCAGGCAGGTATTGTAAATAAAGGAGAGGTTTATACCGTGGTGTTCCGTATCACGGCTGCCTGTAACCCCGACATTACCGTTGAAGAAGTATTAGGTAACCTTGATCCCCTGAATAATTATTTCCGTATTGAAGCAAAAGCCATGGGCAATATATCCTTTGTGGATGGATTGGGCTGCAATACAGGTTATTTTCAATACGATAACCTGTACAAAGGCTCTACCACTGCTGCCCATGAGTATGGCCATACCTTAGGTCTTCCGCACCCCCATGACCTGGATATACGCGGACAGGGCCGGCCGGGCATTATGTATCCCCGCGGTACCCTGGTAGACCCTGAGTTCCAGTACGACCCTAATATACCTGCCGGGTTAAAAGGCGGCACCATGCACCCCATGTACCGCAGGGTTCGACAGGAAGATATACATGACCTGCAATTACACAAACTGGACCTGCACCACCAGGCCATTATAGGTGGTTTCAGCAGTTACTGGCACCCGGCTTTTAATTAGCTGATTTGCTAATGTGCTGATATGCCAATGGAGCATACCCTTTGAACACTTATACACTTAATAATTTATTAAGCTCAAAAACCATTGTCAATTACCAATTGTCCATTGTCAATTGACTTTTGAACGATTGAACTTTTAAACCTTTCACCACCAACACTCACCGCTCAAATTCCGCAACTCACCCAGTTTACAGGCTAATTACACAAATGGTAAACCGTTCTGTCAACTTTTTTCTATATTCATAGTTCAATACAAAACCAACATTCATGTCAGTATTAAGTGTGCAGCAACTCACCAAGCACTATGGCGCTATACGTGCATTAGATAATGTCAGCTTTGATGTTCCGCAGGGTTCCGTATTTGGCATTTTAGGTCCGAACGGCAGTGGTAAAACCACCCTGCTGGGTATATCCATGGATATTATTAAGCCCACCAGCGGCCAGTTTTTCTGGATGGGACAACCCGGTACCAGCGAACAACAACGCAGGCAGATCGGCACCCTACTGGAAACACCCAATTTTTATCCCTACCTCAGCGGGTACCGTAATTTAGAAATTGTAGCCGCCATTAAAGGCCGCGGTCAAAATGATATTGACAGGGTATTACAGATCGTTAACCTGCACCAGCGTAAAGATTCCAAATTTGCAACCTTTTCCTTGGGTATGAAACAACGCCTGGCCATTGCCTCTACCCTGTTAGGAGATCCAGATATCCTGGTGTTTGACGAACCCACCAATGGCCTGGACCCGGCGGGTATTGCGGAGATCCGCACCCTGATCAAACAACTGAACCAGCAGGGTAAGACCATCATTATGGCCAGCCATATCCTGGATGAGGTGGAAAGGGTTTGCTCTCATGTGGCCATTATTCAGAAAGGTATATTAAAAACGATCGGTACGGTACACGATGTATTAAGTACATCGGTTGATAGCACAGTAAGTGTAGAAGTAAGTGCAGAAGATATCAATAGCCTGAAAACGGTGTTATCCTCCTTTGCCGGCATCCGGGAAATACATACCACGGCAACAGGCTTTACCCTTATCTGTGAAGACAGTGTAAAAGCAACAGCCATTAACCAGCACTGCTTTAATAACGGCATTGTACTGGAGCAGCTGAACCTGAAAAAGAAAAGCCTGGAGACCAGGTTCCTGGAGATCACCGGTACCAAAAGCGATCGTTAACCCCATTATTATTCCCGTAAATTATTATAACCATGCAAAACTTATTGCAAATTGAATGGATGAAACTAAAACACTACCGGGCGTTTAAAGTGTTTGGTATTATATACTTATTAGGCATTATTGCGGTATTATTCATTTCCTATACCATGTATACCAATATACCGCCTAAAGAAATACAGGCAATGTTAGGCGACCCGTTTGCTTTTCCTAAATTATGGAATACCATGGGCTGGCTGAACAGCTGGCTGTTATATTTTCCCGGGTGGCTCATTATTACCTTATGCGTAAACGAGTTTACTTTTAAAACCCACCGCCAGAATATTATCGACGGCTGGAGCCGTAAGGAATTTATCCAGGCTAAATTATTACTTATCCTTGCCTTCACCATTGTCATCACCATCATCAATATCCTGTCCGTACTGATCATGGGCATGGTAACAGGCGCTTCATTTAGTTTTACCGGCTTTGAGTATGTTGGCTATATGTTCCTGCAAACCTTATGTTATATGCTGTTTGCTTTCTTCCTGGCCATTTTATTACGCAGAAGCGGGTTGGCTGCCGGTATATTTTTCATGTTCGGACTGATATTTGAATTCCTGCTTTCAGCGTTGATCAACTATAAGATGGACGCAAAACCCGTAGGTTATTTACTACCCCTGCAGGCATCTGACGAGTTATTACCCCTGCCCTTCCTGAAACAAATTAACCAGGGTGTGCCGGAAGCATATGTTTTAATTATTGCCAGCTTGCTTTATTGCGCTTTGTATGTTTTCTTTGCATTCAGAAAGTTTACCAAAGACGATTTGTAGTGTTGGTTTATGTGAGGTAGTTACATAGCTATTAATCACTTAAAACATATAACATGAGATCTGTTACCTACGTTTTGCTTGCCGCCGTTTTGTTTATTGCCTGTAATAATAATGCAGATAACAATAATACAGGCAGCAAGGACACTTTACAACAACAGGCTGCGCCCGTTAAAGAGCCGGCCAATGATGTGAGTTTTACCGTTGCCGATCAGTCTTTTACCACCAAGGCCTGGAATATTAATTTATTTGGCCAGAATAACAGCAACGGGGTTTCATTTAATGTTACCACCACGCAGGCAGATTCATTACCGGCGGTAAATATTAACGTCAACAGCATTCAACCCGGAACCTATTCATTTATCAGTGGTGCAGGTACTTTAAACTCACCAAACAAAGCCTATGGCGAATACAGCCCGGCTGCGGTAAATGGAAAAAGGGAGCATTACTTTTTTCAGTCCGGCAGTGTAACCATCAGCAGTATTGATACGGCCAAAGGTATACTGAATGCCAGTTTTGAAGGCGAGGTCAAAAACGAAAAAGGTAAATCGCTTACCATCAGTAACGGTAAAATAACGGAAGGGGTGATGCAAAAAGGGGTAACCAGGTTTTAAACTATTATAATATCTTGTAACGGGATAAACGGCTGTTTATCCCGTTTTTGTTTGCTTAACTTTACCCTATGTTGTCATACCCCCATTTTGATACATTGGATTATCTGGTCAACGGTACAACCATACAACAGGCCGCTTACCAGGTTTTAACCGGTCATGATATCTGGGAAAAATTAACACCTTTTAGCCCCGTGCTAACGGGTACCATCCCTATCAATATTGATACTGAGAACAGCGACCTGGATATACTTTGCCAATACGAAGACAAGAAAGGTTATATAGAAAACTTAATGGATAGTTTTAGTCAATATCCCGGCTTCAGGTTTTACGAAAGTAACTTCCAGGATACACCTACCATTGTTGCCAGTTTTGCATTAGAAATATTCCCGGTAGAGATATTTGCACAACCAACGCCCGTGAAGGAACAACAGGCCTACCGGCATATGATCATTGAACATTACCTCCTGCAAAAAAATGATGCAGCTTTCAGGCAGCAGGTCATTGCCTTAAAAAAGCAGGGGTATAAAACAGAGCCTGCATTTGCACAGTTATTGAATTTAAGCGGAGATCCTTACCAGGCTTTGCTGCAGATCCCGCTGTTTTAATCACGCTTTACACAATCATCAATGGCCGTTTCTATACCAGGGTAGATAAAGCTAAAGTTCTCTGCATGCAGTTTAATACAGCTCACGGTGGCGCTTTTTAATACTTCAATACTCATTTCGCCCAGTACCAGCTTTAACATAAAGGCCGGTACATGAAAGGCTGTAAAGTATTTTCCTTTGATACGCCTGGCCAGTGTAAGCATAAGGGTCTTATTACTCACAGGAGCAGGGGCTACCGCATTATAAACCCCTTTCATATTTTCATTTTCCAATGCCCTGATATACAAACGCACCAGGTCTTCTATATGTATCCAGCTAACGACCTGTTTACCGTTTCCTAAAACAGTAGCTACACCAAAACGAAGGGGTTGTTTAAACTTATCCATAGCACCACCCTCCTTTGCCAATACAATACCGGTGCGTAAAGTAACCAGTTTAATATTCATGGCTTTTACCGGCTCCAGTGCTTTCTCCCATTGTACACAGGTGGTGGCCAGGTAATCGGTAAAAGGCGGATCTTCTTCATCAAAAGGACGGGGATTAGGAATGGCGGGGTCCGGACCATAATAACCAATGCCCGAAGCGCCGGCAACCACTGTTACCTTATGCGGATTGTTTTGCAATGCCTGCACGATACATTCACCGGTTTTTACGCGGCTGTCTATAATTTCCTGCTTGCGTTTTTTTGTCCATCTTTTTTCAGCCACATTAGCACCTGCCAAATGAATAATAGCATTGGCGTCCACCAGGGCTTTGGGATCGATATAGTTTTTTTCTACATCCCATAAAGCATAGGACACACCTGCTTGCTGCCGGCCGGGATCAATTTTACGGGTAAGGATAATAACATTATAGCCTTTTGCCAGCAGGGCTTTTGCCAATGCCGTACCTACCAGTCCCGTTCCACCTGTAATAATTACTGTTGCCATATTATACCATTAAATAAGCCTTAAAATGCAGGTGTTCATTCTATACAAGGGTCAGCAAAAAAAATCCACTGTAAACTACGTATTTATTGGCGTTTAGTATTGAGATTTTAGTAGGCAGATATGCATATGTAGAAATTAGTATATAGATTTTAGTATAAAGAGATTAGCATATAGTATCCGGATGACGGTATACAATTATGTAGAAATTCATATACAATAAGTAGATATGCCCGGTAAGCTATCTGTATACCCAATACTAAAATCTATATACTATATACTAATTTCTACATACTATATACTAATCTCTATATACTGTAAATAAAAAAGCCCCTGCCGAAAAACGACAAGGGCCACAACTAAAAACACTGGTTGGCATTTTCAAAAGGAACGAAACAGCCCGGCATTACAGCCAGGCTGAACGAATATTTTAGTCAGGCTTCTTGCCTTCTAAAAAAGTATTGATGGTAGAAATATTACCCTGATTGTTGTTATCGGAAGAAACTTCGTAACTGCTGTAGAATTTTTCAATATGCTGGTTACTGTTGTATAATTCCATATTGCGGCGGATGTATGCCGGCACATTTTCAAACTCATGATTCGGGTCGCTTGCGTTAACGTTGAACGACAGATTACGCAATTTCTGAATACGTTCAAATGCCCTACGTTTTTGCTCCTCAGTTTCGTTCCCGATTTCGCGGGACTCCTCAACAGTCGGAAACAAAGGTGATTGAGCCTGATCGGCCAACGGCGCATCCGCCGCCGGAATGTCATCCCGCTCTACCAGTTGCATTTGCAAATCAGATGATGCCTCATCCGCTGCTTTGGTTGGTGGGACCGGTTGATCAGCAGAGTTAACAGAAGCCTTTGCAGTGGCATTCATCTCCGCATAAATATTGGACGGTCTGGCCAGATAGCCCCCCGAAGCTGCAGGCAAAGGAGTGCTACTATTTTGAGTAATGTGTTGTTGAATTTGTTCTTTTCGAGGGGTATCAGATTCAGAATTGAGAGCCGAATTTAGACCATTATTTTGCTCGTTCAGAAACAAGTTTTCAACAGTAGTTACACTATAGTTTTCACTCGTATTTTTACTTAGTAAATTTTCTTGTTGTTGATTTACAATTGGTTTACCGGTGCTTAAATCATAAAACATCGCAGGCTCCAGTTCCGGCACGCCTGTAGTTTCTACTAAATCATTCACCGTTGGCATGGGCGCCATTTCATATGGTATAGGCGTTTCCACTAACCTGGGACTAAGCTCTTCCGGCAGCTGTTTTTGCTGCACCGGAACCTGTACATGCACCTTTTTTTCAACCGGTTCAGGAGCCGGTTCGGGGTTCGTGGTATTTACAATAGGTAACACCGATACTGTTTTGGCAGCAGGCTGTAATTCCATTACGATCTTCTCTTCCTTCGGCTCTTCTTTCCTGATCACAGGTTTTACATAAGCTTCCTTATGCTGAAAACCGGTAGCGATCAAAGTAATACCTAACTGGTCGCCCAATGAATTATCGTAACCCAAACCGAGGATAACATCGGTATTCTCACCGGCCTGTGTTAACAGGTGGCTCTGTATGATCTCCACTTCATCCATGGTAAACTCATGCTCGCCTTCAGCCGAATTGATATTGATTAATATCCATTTGGCACCACGTATATCATTGTCATTTAATAACGGTGAGTTCAGCGCGTCTTCAATGGCTTGCTGGGCACGGTTTTCACCCGATGCTGCGGCATTACCCAATATGGCTACACCACCATCACGCATTACGGTACATACGTCCGCAAAGTCAACGTTGATCTGGCCGGTACTGCTGATCACATCCGTAATACATTTTGCAGCAGTTGCCAAAACGTTATCCGCTTTATCAAAAGCCTCTTTCATTTTCAGGTTACCAAACTGGTGACGTAATTTATCGTTGCTGATCACCAGTAAAGTATCCACATACTGTTTCATGATCTTGATACCTTCCTCTGCCTGCTGCTGGCGTTTCTTGCCTTCATAAGCAAAAGGTGTGGTAATAATACCCACAGTAAGTATGCCTAAGTCCTTACATATTTTTGAAATAATAGGTGCACCACCTGTACCCGTACCACCGCCCATGCCGGCAGTAATAAAAGCCATCTTGGTATTCACCTCCAATATCCTGCGTATCTCCTCCAGCGACTCTTCAGTAGCCTGGCGTCCGATCTCAGGATTGGCACCTGCACCTAAACCCTGTGTCAGGTGTGGGCCTAATTGTATACGGTTAGGTATCGGGCTCTTTGTCAATGCCTGTGCATCGGTATTACAAATCACAAAATCAACGCCATCTATTTTCTGTGTAAACATGTGGTTAACAGCATTACCGCCGCCGCCGCCAACACCAATTACTTTTAATATCGATGACTGTTCTTTTGGCAAATCAAATTGTATCATAATTTTTAGAATTTAGTCTTTCAAGTTGTTAGCTTGAAAGTTTCACGATCAGGTTAGTTATACGCTTTGAACCTTTACAAATTGCTGTAGAATTTGTTGGGTACGGGCGGCATTACTACTATCATCTTCGTTGTGTCACTCACTGCATCTTCCTGTAATCCTGTTCAGCTTCCAGTTCGTGTACACCGGGGTAAACCTTATCTCACTGTTTACCCCTCTTTCTATCCTGTCTTTAATCTTATACTCAGTCTGTTCTTCTATGCGCTTGCTTTCCGCCTCTTGTTGTGTATGCTTATCAGCTAAACATTACAATGCTTTATCTTCTTCTTCTTTAAATATGTCTATTAAACGGTCTTTAAACTTACCCCAGAAATTATTCAGCTTTTTACGCTGCGCATTTACATCTATTTCGCCGTTTGTAGCAGGCAGATCCAATGTTATATCAGCTTCCGCTTCTAACGATCTTTTCAGGGTTTCAGGTACTTCTACTTTCCTGAATTCTTTTTCAAATACCTTTCTTTTGTTTTCGTAATCGTCATACCCTTTTAATATCAAACCAATACAGGTGGAGTAAGTAGGTTTGGCCAGCTCTTCAATATGCCCCGCTGCTAAATGTTCATTAGGGAAACCGATACGTGCAGGCAGGCCGGTCATGTACTCTGTTAACTGTATCAGGTGACGCAATTGAGAACCACCACCGGTTAATACAATACCACCGTTCAGCTGGCGGTTATCCATACCCACCTGTTTCAGGTGATAGGTTACAAAATCCAGTATCTCGCTCATACGCGCCTGGATAATATTGGCCAGGTTCTTTACACTGATCTCTTTGGCAGGCATACCACGCAGTCCGGGGATAGTGATATAAGCATTGGCTTTTGCTTCGTTGGATAAAGCACTGCCAAACTGGGTCTTCATTTGCTCCGCCTGGGTTTTCAATACACCCAAACCGGTTTTAATATCATTGGTAATATTTTCACCGGCAAACGGAATAACCGCTGTATGCCTTAATACACCTTCCGCAAAAATGGCCAGGTCGGTTGTACCACCGCCAATATCCACAATGGCTACACCCGCTTCCAGGTCTTCCTGCGCCATTACTGCCGATGCAGAAGCCAAGGGTTGTAACACCAGGTCCTTCGGTGTTAAGCCCGATTTCTCCACGCTGCGGTTAATATTGCGAATCGCATTTTTATCACCGGTAATAATGTGGAAGTTGGCGCCCAGCTTCACACCACCATAACCGATGGGCTTCACAATATTCTGAAAATTATCTACTGTAAATTCCTGTGGGATCACATCAATGATCTGGTCACCGGCAGGTATATATGTTTTATACTGATCGGAGATCAGCTGATCAATTTCCTGTTGTGTTATTTCGTCTTCATTAGACTGGCGAACCAAATCACCACGGGTCTGTAAGCTCTTAATATGGTGCCCGGCAATACCTACATATACTTCTGTAATATCCAGGTTAGGATTAGAAGCAAAGCAGTTATCCAAAGCCTGGCGGATAGCTTTAATCGTTTCATCGATGTTTAACACCTGTCCGTGTTTCACACCATTGGAGTTTGATTTACCAAAGCCGAGTATCTCGAGTTTGCCGAACTCGTTTTTACGGCCGGCAATTACTGCGATCTTGGTAGTACCAATATCCAGTCCGACAATAATGGGTTGTTCTGTGTTCATATCTGTGTTTTTAGTTGTTGTCATCCTTCTTTTCTTCTATGCACTAATCATACTCCCTCAGTTATTTGTTATCCCCGTTTGGGCATCACCGCCTTAGGCTGTGTACCTGTTTTATTCGTTGCGGGCCTGGGCTTTGCAGCAGGTTTATCTACCGGCCTGGTTGTTTTTGCCGGCGTTGCTTTCACGGGCTTTTTATCCGTTGCTGTTTTTTCCGGTTTAGGTTTATCGGCCGTTGTTGTGGCAGCCGGCCTGGTATTGCTTACCGGGGGCTCACTGTCCTCACCCACCCCTTTATCCTGGTCCTCACCTAAAGCCACATCGGGTAATAAAGGTTTACTGTTATCCACCACCGGCATTACGGCCATCATCTCATTCAGCTCCCTCGATTGCTTTAATATATTATCAATATTCCTGCGCAGCTGAATAGAGTCCACTTTTGAAATATTGCCTTTTACCCCAACTACCTGGCCGTCAAAGCGCACATCAACGGTCTTGTATTTTTCAAAGCCTACCGGCGTCAGTACCTTTTTATAAAAGGTCATCAGGCGTGAAAACTTGTCGCCAATATTTTTACCATCGCCCAGTTTTACCGTATGGTTACCCACCAGGGGTATCATATCAAAATTCCAGCAGTCATTGCCACAGGCACTGATATCGATCTGCGATACCTGCGATTGCCAGAACTCACTCTCATTGATATACTTTGCCGTCACCACCATATCATTCAGCAGCACACTGTCTTTTTTATTCAACTGCTTTTTAGCTATAAAGCCGGTAAACACGGGCAGCTTGGCACTTACCTGGTCCGACAGGGGTAACAGCGTACCAATATCATCAATATAAAAAGACCTGCCGTCCACACTAAATACCCGGGCAATAGGCTTACGTTCTGTTACATTAATATGTAGAATATCCTTATTATCAAAAAACAGTTCCGCATCTTTTACCCAATGGTTATCTTCCAGCAATTGTTCCAGCTTTTGTAAAGGCAGCTTGTTTTTACTTTGTCCTTTAATCTTCCCGTTTGTAGCGGTGGTTACCAGTTTCACCACATCCTTCTCCGTTAAAAAAAGTTCACCCGCATCCACACCTTTAATACTAACGGTATAATCCTTACACTGGTCAGTACCCTGGCTGGCCATGGCTTTTACCAGCAGCGTAAGCATGGTAATACCAATTACCACCCAGATGGTAAAGAATACTACTTTTTTTATGGAGATCTTATTGCTCAATTTTTATTCCTGTTGTTGATATCTATTGCGTTAAAAACGCCTTAATCTGCGGTACCAGTGTATCAACATCACCGGCGCCTGCCGTTATCAATAATTTTTTTTCGCCTGAACCGGTCCGTGTATATTCTTCCTGTAACCAGTTCATCACTTCCTCTTTATGTAAGATCCGCTTGTTTTTATTTTTCATCCTTGCCAACAGCATCTCACTGTTTACCCCTTCCATCGGTAATTCCCGGGCGGGGTAAATGGGCAGCAGTATCACTTCATCTGCCATATCCAGCACTTCAGCAAAGCCATCCGCAAAATCGCGGGTACGGCTGAACAGGTGCGGCTGAAAAATGACCGTGCATTTCCTGCTTTCAAACATCTTTTTTGCTCCTGTGATCAGGGGCCTTAATTCTTCCGGGTGATGCGCATAATCATCTATATATACAATATCCGTTTGCGGTGCCGGCGGAACAATGTATTCAAAGCGACGTTTAACCCCTTTGAAAGAAGCTACCGCTGCTTTAATTTTTGCTGCATCAATATGTAAAGAACTGGCAACCGTTATAGCGGCTAACATATTTTCTATATTATGCAGGCCACCCATGTGTAACACTACGTCTTCATACACTTTATCACCCACCTGCGCATCAAACGTATAACCGCCTTCGGTAGTACGGATATTTTTTGCAATTGTATCCGCAGTGCCGTTATGCACGGTATAACTCATTTTCCTGTCGGCCACCAATACATCACCTTTCGGCAACCCCGCCTGGTATACCAATAAGCCACCGGGTTTTATTTTTTTACTGAAATCGATAAATGCTTCTTCCATGGTAGCTGCATCACCATAAATATCCAGGTGATCGGCATCCATCGCCGAAACAATAGCGATATCAGGACTTAATTTCAAAAAACTTCTGTCGTACTCATCCGCTTCTATCACGCATACACTCCTGGGATCGCTCCAGAAATTGGTACCATAGTTTGCAGATATGCCGCCTAAAAAAGCATTACAACCATAACCGGTATCCCGTAAAATATGTGCCACCATGGTAGTGATGGTTGTTTTGCCATGCGTACCGGCAATACATATATTAAAAGAACCTTCCGAAATGATCTGCAGCACATCACTGCGCTTCACCACTTTTGTTCCAGCTTCACGATAATGCAACAGCTCCAGGTGTGTTGCCGGTATAGCCGGTGTATACACTACCAGGTCAACCTGCTCAGGCAATAAAGCGATATTCTCTTCATAGTGTATGGCAATACCGCTATCGCTCAACTGCCGGGTTAATACGGTGCTGGTTTTATCGTAACCACTTACCTGTACACCCTGCGTGTGAAAGAACCTGGCCAATGCACTCATGCCTATTCCACCGATCCCGATAAAATACACCGATCGCAAACCTGCAAAAGGTGCAACTACCGGGGAATTCTTTTGCTCATCGCTCATAGTTTGTGCATTTAAACTCAACTAACTGTTCCCCCAAAGGGGAATTCATAAGGTTTGGGATTACTAATCAGTCATACACTCCACTACTGTGGAAATAGTTCTCCGGGTCTTGATTTATGTTACTGTTACTGTTAAAACCGTTTTCGCAATCTTACTATCCGCATCAGTTATGGCCAGTCTGGCCAGCTGTGCCTTCATCTCCAGTTGCCTGGCTTCATCACCGGCTAGTGCTATCAACATCGGAACAGCCTTCTTTATCGCCTCATTATCTTTCACCATTATGGCTGCTCCTTTATCTACCAGTGCTTTGGCATTAGCGGTCTGGTGATCTTCAGCTGCATAAGGATAAGGCACGAACAAAGCTGGTTTTTGTACTACACATATCTCTGCTACTGTCATAGCGCCGGCCCTTGCTACAATAATATCAGCTGCTGCATAGGCAAACTGCATATCGGTAATGAAATCATTGGCCCATACACCCGTTTTACCCTGCACCCTGGCTTTTGCAGTAGCAGCATAAGGTTTACCCGTTTGCCATATTACCTGCAGGCCCGATTGCAATAGCTCGTCCAGGTGTTTATCAATTGTTTCATTGATCGTTTTAGCACCCAGGCTTCCGCCAACTACCAATACTGTTTTCTGCTGTGGCGATAAACCGAAGAACTGTAATCCTTCTTCCCTGGTCACTGCCGAGCGGGCTATCACGCTGCGCACGGGGTTACCTGTTACCATAATTTTACTGGCCGGGAAAAACTTTTCCATGCCATCGGTACCGGTAAATACTTTACTGGCTTTTTTTCCCAGTAAAATATTCGATTTACCGGCAAAGGAGTTTGACTCATGTATAAAACTATGAATGCCCTTTGCCTGCGCATAGCGTAATACCGGGAAGCTGGAATAACCACCTACCCCAATAACCGCATCGGGTTTAAAACTTTTAAAAATGTTCTTTACCTGGAAAAAACTTTTTACCAGTTTAAAGGGTAACCCGATATTTTTTATCAAAGAGCTCCTGTTCAACCCTGCAATATCCAATCCCACGATCTTATACCCTGCCTGTGGTACTTTCTCCATCTCCATCTTTCCCTTTGCCCCTACAAATAATATCTCAATACCAGGTTGTTGTTCTTTTAAAGCATTAGCAATAGCAATTGCCGGGAAAATATGTCCGCCTGTACCACCACCTGCAATAATTACTCTCATGCTTTTTATATTACTGGATCAATATTAATTTTCATTTACAGGCACCGGCTGCGAAGTTTTACCTTCCTGTCTTTCCACGTTTCGCGATACACTTAATATAATACCAATGGCCAGGCAGGTAAACAAAAAGCTCGATCCACCCATACTTACCAATGGCAACGTAACACCCGTTACCGGGAATAAATTAACCGTTACCGCCATGTTGGCAATGGCCTGTATGGCCAGCGTAAAACTTAAACCCAATGCCAGGAACGCACCAAATGCATAGGGGCATCTTTTAAATACCCGTATACACCTGTACAAAAACACCAGGTAAAAGAATACGATGAACATGCCGCCAATCACCCCGTACTCTTCAATGATGATGGCGAAAATAAAGTCGTTATAAGCCTGCGGTAAATAATCGCGGGTGGTGCTGTTACCCGGACCTACGCCTAACAAACCGCCTTTGGCAATAGCGATTTTTGCCTGGTTGGTCTGGTACATTTCATCATTATCCGCATCCTTACCACCGTATATAAAATTCTCCACCCTGCCTACCCAGGTATTCCATCTTACCAGTACACCCGAACCCGCTGCTTTTTTAGCGCTCACTTCTTCCTCACTGGAACTATGCCTTATAACCGCAGATACAATTAAAAACACAATAGGTATACAGGCAATGCCCACTACCATTAATAAATGTTTTACACTGGCCCTGCCTATGAACAATAACATCAAACAACTGGCGCCTAATAATAAGGCCGTTGATAAGTTAGCCGGTGCAATTAAAGCACAGATAATACCCACCGGTATGATCAGTGGTAAAAATCCTTTTTTAAAATCCTTTATCACATCCTGTTTCCGGCTCAGGACCCTGGCCAGGTACATGAACAAAGCCAGTTTTGCCAGGTCGGAGGTTTGCATGGTCATATTAATAATAGGCAACCTTATCCAGCGGCTGCCTTCATTCATGGTTACCCCGAAAAACAGTGTATACATCAGCAATGGTATCGTGAGTATAAACAGGAAGGTGGCCACCTTTGAATAGATGGTATAGTTTACCCTGTGTGCAAAATAAATAACACCAATACCTATTAATATAAAGATCACCTGCTTGAACAGGTATACTTCTGTATTACCCTTGTAATTTTTATACGCCAGCGAGCCCGTAGCACTATACACCGCCAGTAAGGATACCAGCGTAAGCAACACCACCAGCGCCCAGATCACCTTATCACCACTTGCGTGCTGACGCAGGTTACTTGCCCAGTTTTTGGTTACCGTTTGTTGTTCTTCCTGTATGTCTACCGTTGCCGACATGTATGTTTATTACAATTATTTTTTTGATCAACTAATCCATGCATTAAGCATTCAGCTTTTGGCCTTCCGCCTTCCGCTTTCCGCCTTAAGCTTTCAGCTTTTTTACAGATCCCTCACCGCCTGCTTGAACTGTGTACCCCTGTCCTCATAATTTTTAAACAGGTCAAAACTTGCACAAGCCGGGCTTAATAATACCACATCGCCTTTTTGGGCTAACTCAAAAGAAGCACGCACTGCCTCCTGTGCACTCGTCGTGTCAACAATAGGCACACCGGCATCTGCAAAGCCTTCATGTATTTTTGAATTATCTGTACCCATACATACGATAGCCCGTACATTTTGTTTTACCAGGTCTTTCAAAATACTGTAATCATTTCCTTTATCTACCCCACCTAGTATCAATACGGTTGGCTTCACCATACTTTCCAGCGCATACCATACCGAATTCACGTTGGTGGACTTACTGTCATTGATAAATTCCACACCACGCACGGTGATCACCGGCTCCATACGGTGTTCCAAACTCTGGAAAGTCTGTACCGCCTCTTTAATGCGGTCTTTCCTGATATCCAACTTCTCCGCTGCCAAACAAGCTGCCATAGTATTATACTGGTTGTGTTTTCCTTTTTGGAAGAAATCCTCCACACTCATGGTAATAAAATCTTCGCCTGTTCTTACGTACATGTCTCCGTCTTTGATAAATGCGCCGTTTGTTTCCTTTCTCATACTGATCGGTAGTGGGTTAGAGTGATTCTTAAATTTTTCTAAATATTGTGTCGTTACTTCATCATCCTCCGAGTAAATAAAATAATCATGTTCATCCTGGTTCATGATTATCCTGAACTTACTGGCTATATAATTCTCAAACTTATAATCGTACCTGTCTAAATGATCCTCCGTTATATTGGTGAGTACTGCTATCTCCGGTTTAAATGTTTTAATATCATCTAACTGGAAACTGCTTACCTCCACGATATAATAAGGTTTTGGACTCTGTGCCACCTGCCTGGCAAAGGAAAAACCTACATTACCTACCAGTGCCGCATCTAATCCGCCGGTTATGCAGATATGGTGAATTAAAGTAGTAGTAGTGGTTTTACCGTTACTGCCGGTAATGGCCACTATTTTACTATCACCCTTATACCTGTAAGCCAGTTCAATTTCACTGATCACGGAAATACCTTTTTCCCGGATAGCTTTCATCACCGGTACTTTTTCCGGTATGCCGGGGCTCTTTACAATTTCATCGGCAGCCAGTATAACATCCATACTATGCCCGCCTTCTTCCCACTGAATACCTGCCTCGTCTAACTCCTTTTTATAAGGCTCTTTTAAAGAACTGCTGTCGGAAACAAATACATCGAAGCCTTTTTGTTTGGCCAGAAGCGCCGCACCTACGCCACTTTCACCGCTTCCCAGTATTATTATTTTTTTCGCCATAATTATGTTTCCAAACAATAAATAGGTTTTTCAAAGTCATCAGCTGAAAGATTACTTCCATCAGCCTGCTTAGCTGCGGTTATCAGGGATAGGATTTTATCGGTGGTGGTCTTTCGAACTATTTACATCAACCGGTCCGTGTTATCTCATTTTTAAAGTGGCAATACTTAATACCACCAGTAAAACAGACACTAACCAGAAACGTGTTACAATTTTTGCTTCGTGATACCCCTTCTTCTGGTAATGGTGATGGAGCGGACTCATCAAAAATATCCTCCGGCCTTCACCATATTTCTTCTTGGTATATTTAAAGTAGGTCACCTGCAGGGTTACACTCAGCACTTCTACCAGGAACACACCACAGAATATAGGGATCAATAATTCTTTGTGTACAATGATGGCGATAGCTGCTATGATACCCCCTAATGTTAAACTGCCTGTATCACCCATAAACACCTGTGCCGGGTACGAATTATACCATAAGAAGCCGACACAGGCTCCCACCATGGCCGCTATAAAAATAGATAGCTCATCCAGGTTGGGTATATACATGATGTTCAGGTAATCGGCAAAAAAGAAGTTACCACTGGCATAGGCAAATATGCCCAGGCAAACACCAATCAATGCCGAAGTGCCTGTTGCCAATCCATCCAGCCCATCTGTAATATTGGAGCCGTTGGATACAGCCGTGATAATAAATATCACTACCAGTATATACAATACCCAGGTATAGGGCCTTAGCGATTCGGGCAATAATTTAGAGTAATTGAACTCATGGTTTTTTACGAAGGGAATGGTAGTAATGGGTTCTTTTGTTTCCACAAAATATTTGGTCTTCCCATCCACCGTTCTTTCAAAAAACCCTTGCTCTCCTGCTTTGGGTACCCCCTGGTACTCGCGCCATATTTTTACATCGCTGTTAAAATAAAGCACTGCACCTACTAAAATACCCAGACCTACCTGTCCAAACACTTTGAACCAGCCAGCCAGGCCATCTTTGTCGCTTTTTTTATAATTAGCCCCTAACAGCTTTGCTTTCTGTTTGGCTTTTAGTTTTAAGTAGTCATCAATAAACCCGATAATACCTAACCATACGGTTGCTACCAGCATCAAGATGATATATACCGTGTTCAGCTTGGCCAGTAATATGGTCGGAATTAAAATGGCCATAATGATGATCAGGCCGCCCATGGTAGGCGTTCCTTTTTTTGCCTGCTCCCCTGCCAGTCCCAGATCACGAACCGACTCGCCTACCTGTTTTTTCTGCAGGAATTTTATCAGCTTTTTACCATATACCATGGTAATGAACAGGGATAATAACACCGCCGCCAGTACCCTGAAGGATACAAAGCGATACAACTCACTACCGGGAAATTTGATTCCCTGGTCCTTAAGCCAATCAAAAAGATGATATAACATAGTGGTTGTGGTTTATAATTTTATTTTTCTAATAATTCTATCATTTCCGCTATCACTTCCTTATCGTCAAAATGGTTTTTAACCCCATTGATATCCTGGTACTTCTCATGTCCTTTGCCTGCTACCAAAATAATATCGCCTTCACCGGCCAGGCTCAACGCTGTTTTAATGGCTTCCCTCCTGTCCGTAATAGCCAGGTATTTTCTTCTGGCTGAAACAGGTAAACCATCTTCCATATCCTTAATGATCTGTGCCGGGTCTTCTGTCCTCGGGTTATCACTGGTGAACACTACTTTATCGCTGTGCTCACAGGCTACCGTAGCCATCACCGGTCTTTTGGTTTTATCCCTGTCGCCGCCGCAACCCACCACCGTTATCACTTTTTCGTTACCCTGCTTTAATTTTTTTATCGTTGCCAGTACATTTAATAAAGCATCCGGCGTATGGGCATAATCCACAATCGTGATGATCTGCTCCTTAGGTGATACCGAAAAATCAAACCTGCCTTCTGCACCGGTCAGCATACTCAGGTGTTGCAACACTTCCATCTTATCCTGACCTAAACAAATAGCTGCACCATACACGGCCAGCAGGTTATAGGCATTAAACTCACCAATTAACCTGAAATGTGTTTCCTGGTCGTTGATGCTCATCACCAGGCCGGTCAACGTATTTTCAATGAGCTTCCCTTTAAAATCGGCCAGGGTTTTAATGCTGTAACTATATTTTTTTGCCGCCGTGTTTTGCAACATCACCAGGCCTCTTTTATCATCTACATTGGTAATGGTAAAAGCATTGTTAGGCAAACCATCAAAGAACATTTTCTTCACCCGGATATATTCATCAAATGTCTGGTGATAGTCCAGGTGATCATGCGTGATATTACTGAACAAGCCACCCACAAATTGCAAACCGGCTATACGATGCTGGTGTACGGCATGTGAGCTTACCTCCATAAAAGCATAATCACATCCCGCATCGGCCATCTCACGCAATAAAGCCTGCAGGCTTACGGCATCCGGTGTGGTATGTGTTGCTTCCAGCACTTTATCACCAATAATATTGTTGACCGTACTTAACAAACCACAGGTATACCCAAGCGATGTAAAGAGCTTGTATAATAAGGTAGCAATGGTTGTTTTGCCATTGGTACCGGTAACACCTACTACTTTTAAACCGGCAGAAGGGTTCCCGTAAAAATTAGCCGCCATTACCCCCAATGCAATAGCACTATTCTCTACTGATATATAAACAATATCCTGCTGAAAAGCTTCCGGGGCTGTTTGATACACCACCACCGTTGCTCCTTTTTCAATTGCCTTGTCAATGAACAAATGACCATCTACACCCACACCTTTCACCGCTACAAAAACATTTCCGGCAGCTACTTTCCTGGAGTCGGACTGAACTCCCGAAACATCAATGGCAGTTGAACCATTGAGTGATTGAATAGCCACTTTGTATAAAACATCCTGTAGTAACACGCACGTATATTTTATCCTAATTCAATTGTAACTGTCATATTTTTTGCCAGGGTCGTACCCGGAGATACTGACTGGCTCATCACTTTACCCTTACCCTTCACCTGTACTTTCACGCCCATCGACTCCAATAAATACAACGCATCTTTTAAACCCATGCCTTTTAAACTGGGCATTAACTGTTTGCGCACCTGGTTAACCGTGGCCACAGGTGTACTGCCTGCTCCGTATACATTGATCCAGTCCTTATCCTTTGCCGAATCGCGGAAGCTGATATTTAACATCCCGTACACCTGTTTGAAATCACCGGCGCTGCCTGCATAGAAATAAGCCGAACTATCTTTCTTTGCTATGAACTGGCTAGGGCTTTTGCTGTCCACATGCATGGCATATACCCTGCTGGCAATTTCTTTAAACACCGGACCACCTAATGAACCACCATAGTGTACGGCCGCATGAGGTTTGGTCCTGATCACCACAATACAACTGTATTGCGGGTTATCAGCCGGGAAGTAGCCAACAAATGATGCCTGGTACACCCCATGGCCATATTTTATATTACCATCGGCCACATGCGCCGTTCCGGTTTTACCTGCTACTTTAAAAGGCAGGCCTGCCATGGCTTTGCGGGCAGTACCTTCGGTAACCACTGCTTCCATACTGGCCTGTGCCGCTTTTACAACTTCCGGTTTGCAGATCTGCTCATTCATCACCACGGGCTCAAACTGTTTTACCACCAGGCCGTTCTGCTGTATATTATTTACCAGGTAAGGTTTTACCATCTTACCGTTATTGGCTATTGCATTATATAATGTCAGCGTTTGCAAAGGGCTTACATTAATGGCATACCCAAAGCTCATAGTGATCATATTCATCACACCGCCATTCCCTTTTTCCAATGGTGCAAGCCTCGGCTTGGGTAAATGGTCCAGGTCAATCGGTGATTTGGTAGCCATTCCATACTTCTTCATATACTCACCCAGCTCGGTTGGATTTTGACCAAAAGCTTTAAATGCCAGCTTACTCATACCCACATTGGAACTATGTGCAAACGCTTCTTTTACGGTAAGTACCGATTTAGGAGAACGTTCCGCATCGTTCACATTCCGCGGACCAACCACCATTCTGCCGGCGCTGCCTACTTCCACCAGGTCATCTAATTTAAAAGTGCCTTTATCCAGTACGGCTAATAATGTTACCAGCTTAATGGTAGATCCGGGTTCTGAAACACGCAAAGCATAGTTATCATCCTCCCAGTAAGTACCATCGGTATGACGGCCCAGGTTGGCCATGGCTTTGATTTTACCGGTCTTTGTCTCCATTAATATGGCCGACCCATATTCACCCTCACACTGCAGCATCATCTTCAGCAGGGCATTCTGGGTTACATCCTGCATATTCACATCAATGGTGGTATACAGGTCATTACCATTTTCCGGCTCTACCTGGAAACCTTCTACCGGCACAGCTCCACCTGTAATAAAACGAACCAGGCGTTGCCCTTTTTGTCCTACCAGCAGGCTGTCGTAGCTCATTTCCAGGCCCACGTTCATCTTCTTTACTTTGCCATCGCTGTTAATGAACTCCCTTGACAAACCAATGGTCCTGTTGGCCAGTAACCCAAAGGGTGCTACCCTTTTACTGCTTTCCTCTACAATTACCCCGCTTTTGTTACGGCTTAAGCGGGCCAAAGGAAACTGGCGAAAGTTTTTATAATCCTCAAAAGACATTTTTTTCCGTAAAGGATAATAACGTCTTTTCTTTTTATAGGCTTCCTGCAGATCGGCTTTGTATTGTTTGGCTGTTTTATCGCCAAAATAACCGGCCAGGGCTACAGAGAAGGAGTCAACATTTTCTTTAAAGATCTTCCCGTTCTTATCACGCAATCCATCTGCCTGCATGTCCATATAAATATCAAACTGCGGCATGGAGGTGCTTAACATCTGTCCGTCCTCACTGTAAATGGTACCGCGGTCAGCATCCAGTTCAACGATCTTCTGGTGCATGCTATCGCTCATGCTGCGCCAGTGCTCGCCCTGCGGGCCCTGGATATAAATGGCTTTTGCCAGTATAAAGACACATAACACCGTCATACCTATAAAACACAGGTACACACGCCATAATATGTCTTTCCTTATTTCCATTTATTTTTATCGCTCCGGCACTTACTTTAAATAGTGGGTGCCTTCATTTTCAAATTATCTAATTAACTAATTGTCTAATTCTTCTCTACACTGTCTTTTAATACAATCGGTGCCTCCGCCGGCTCCTTTAATCCTAAGGGCTCCACCGCCTTGGCTACTTCACTGGGTTTACTGCGGAACATTACTTCGGCCTTAATGGCTTTGTATTCGTATTGCAGCTCCTTTACCTCTTTTGCCGTACGGTTAATATTACGTACCGTTTTATCGGCATAGTGACCATTATATATGTATACTACCGCCAGCAATGCCAGGAACAAAAAAAACGGCACCTGTTTCACTATCGACTGATAGTTCAACCATTTTTTCCAGTTAATTTTTGTTTGTTGTTCTGACATCTATGAGTTAATAGTTCATTGTTAATAGTTCATTGTTCCCAGCCTTCAGCTTTATGCTTTTGGCTTTCAGCTGATGAATAACGGTATACCGTACAAGTGTGCGACGCAACAGCAGCTGAGAGTAGCACTACAGCCGGTACCATAAAAAATAAACCAGTAAATAACCGGTTACTTTTTTTCGGCCACACGCAGTTTTGCACTACGGGACCGCGGGTTCAGTTTAGCCTCGCTATCGGACGCCATCACCGGTTTTTTCGTGATGATGGTAAGCTCAGAAACAGTAGGGTTGTTGGTAAAAGGGTTATCCTCGGGTTCGTCAAAACTCCCCCGTCGAAAAAAGTTCTTTACAATTCTATCTTCGATGGAATGGAAGGATATGATGGCTAGTCGGCCGCCGGGTTTCAGCAGTGGTGGTGTTTGCGAAAGCATTTCTTTCAATGCGCCCGTTTCATCATTCACCTCCATGCGTAAAGCCTGGAAAACCTGGGCAAAGTACTTTTTGGGATTGCCTTTCACCAGTTCACGTAACGCGTTTTTAAAGCCATCGATGGTTTGCATGGAAACGGTTGACCGCATTTGCACAATACTACGGGCCAATGTTTTGGCATTGGTTACCTCGCCATACTGCTCAAACAGTTTATGCAACTGCTGTTCGCTGTAAGTATTGACAATATCAAATGCAGTGGTGGTTTGCCGCCTGTCCATACGCATATCGAGGTTGGCATTAAAACGGGTAGAAAAACCGCGGTCGCCTTCATCAAACTGGTGACTGCTCACACCCAGGTCGGCCATAATGCCGTCAACCTGTGTAATATTATGCAGCCGTAAAAAACGATACAGGTGCCTGAAGTTGTGGGGCACAAATATTACCCGGTCGTCATCGGGTATATTTTGTTTAGCATCCTCATCCTGGTCAAAAGCTATTAACTTTCCCTGTTCGTTTAAATGAGAAAGAATAACTTTTGAGTGCCCGCCCCCGCCAAAAGTGCAGTCCACGTAAATACCACCGGGTTTAATATTGAGCCCGCTGATGGTTTCGTGTAACAGAACAGGAATGTGGTAATCACTGCCTGCCAGGTCCTGCCCCGTTTCGGGTGCATCGGTTCCGGGTTGTTGCTTCTTTTTTGCCATCGCTTCAGTTACAGTATTATTTCGTCAGATGATGATCCGCCTAATAATTTTTCTGCCAGGTCGCCATACGAATTCGCTACTGGTGATTCAAAGAACTCTTTGTACTTATTACTATCCCAAATTTCAAATTTGTTGCCTGCGGTAGTTAACACGATATCCTTGTTCAAACCCGCAAACTCTTTCAATGATCCGGGGATCAAAATCCTGCCTGCACTATCCGGCTCTACATCCGTTACCCCGTTCATAAATAATCTTTTGAACTGGCGCACTTCCAGTTTAAAATCGTTGAGCGCATTTACTTTTGCTTCTACCGGCAGCCAGTTCACTTCCGGATAAAAATTTAAACATTGCTCAAACCCCTTGTTGATAACAAAACGCAGTCCACCCGCCTCTTCCACCTGCTTTTTAAGGCCGGCCGGAAGCAGGAAACGCCCTTTGGCGTCCAGTGTCACCGCATATTCTCCGCGAAGTGTTATCATTTTCAATTACTTGGAGCATTTTTCCATTCAATACCACAAAATAACACTTTTTCCCACTTTACACCCAAAAATTGCCCTTGTAATTTTTTCCACATATATGAATTAGCTAAAACCTAATACCGGCAAGGATTTGAAGGCTTTTTTGGCGTGGGAATTAAAAACCTACGTGGATTACCTGTGGATTACTGTTAATAACCCGTGCATAACCGTGATTTTATTGTTAGTAAGCAAAAACGGAAGAAAATAAACAGGGGCTTGAAAACCAGTAGTAGCAAGCATTTGAAGAGGGAAAAAGCATAAAGCCAAAAGCTAAATGCCAAAAGCAGAAAACCTAAAGTGTCCGCAACTTTACACCTTAAACTTTAAACCTTAAACCCTGCAACTTATCTTTGCCCCTCATCAAACACGACAGTCAGTCGTTTTTTTATGCAGCCACAACATTTAGCCATACAGGATTATACCTATACCCTGCCCGACGAAAAAATCGCCTATTTCCCTTTAACTGAAAGAGATGCATCCAAACTGTTGGTCTATACGCAAGGGCAGATCACAGAGACCGCTTTCAGCGCTATTGACACGCATTTACCCGAACATAGTTTACTGGTGTTTAACAATACCAAAGTAGTAGCAGCCCGTTTGTTGTTTCAAAAACCCTCCGGCGGCGTGATTGAAATATTTTGCCTGGAACCATATGGTGTAAATATGGATATTACCACAGCCATGTTACAACAAGGCCGGGTAGAATGGCAATGCCTGGTAGGTGGCGCCTCCAAATGGAAACCCGGTGTGGTATTGGAAAAAGCCATTCAATTTGATAATACCAGTATCCGGTTACAGGCGTCCATGCATGCTCGTACCGAAGGTGGTTTTGTGATCCATTTCAACTGGACACCCGCTGATAAAAGTTTTGCCGAAGTATTACAGGCCGCCGGTGTGATGCCCCTTCCCCCCTATATTAAACGCAAGGCCAATAATACCGATGATACCCGTTACCAGACCGTTTACGCCCGGCATGAAGGTTCGGTAGCTGCCCCTACCGCCGGCTTACATTTTACCGAAGCAGTGATTAAAAAAATACAGGCCCGGCATATTACCCCCGCTTATCTTACCCTGCATGTGGGTGCCGGTACTTTTAAACCGGTAAAAGCCGCTACCATGGAACAGCACGACATGCATGCGGAGTGGATTGACGTAAGTACTGATTTCATTACCCGGCTGGCTGCGCATACCAACGCGGTAGTAGCTGTAGGCACCACCTCTATGCGTACCCTCGAAACCCTGTATTGGCTAGGCGTAAAATGTTTGCATGATAAAAATGTTGGCCTCGCCGGCCATGTTCATTTATCGCAGTGGGAATGTTACCAGCTACCACAACATTTTACCACCCAGGAAGCCCTGACCGCGTTAGCTGCTGCCTTAGAACTGCAAGGTGCAGCAAGGTTGATGGCTACCACACAGATCATTATTGCGCCGGGTTATACCCCGAGATTGGTAAAAGCCCTGGTCACTAATTTTCACCAGCCGCAATCCACCCTGTTACTATTAGTGGCCGCCGGTATTGGCGAGGACTGGCGTAAAGTTTACCAATATGCCCTGGAACATCATTTCCGTTTTTTAAGCTACGGCGATAGCTCCCTGTTGTTTTTCAGTTAACCCTTTTAAAAGCCTTTTATACCACAGTAAATAGTTTTGTCTAATTTTATTTTTAGATTAGTCTAATTTTATTTTATATTTATACCAAAATACGAGCATTGTATTGATAGAAAGCATATGTCCAGACACGACGAACACCATGCACATATATCCCTGAGCGATGTGCATCAATCGGTTGATACCACCACCAGGAAGCCCGGTACATGGCGAAAAATCCTGGCCTTTTTCGGCCCCGCCTATATGGTGAGTGTAGGTTATATGGACCCCGGCAACTGGGCTACTGACCTGGCTGGGGGAAGCCAGTTTGGTTATTCTCTTTTATGGGTATTACTCATGAGTAACCTGATGGCCCTGTTACTGCAAAGTCTTTGTGCCCGTTTAGGCATTGTACGTAACCGCGACCTGGCACAGGCCAACCGCGAAACCTATCCCAAACCAGTCAATTTTATGTTATGGGTACTGGCCGAAATATCCATTGCCGCTACCGACCTGGCCGAAGTATTGGGTATGGCCATTGGCCTGCAATTGTTAACGGGCCTGCCCCTTATTTATGGTGTATTGTTTACCGTACTGGATACTTTTTTATTAATGTGGTTACAGCGCTGGGGCATACGTAAACTGGAAGCCTTTGTTATCGGTTTGATCTTTATCATTGGCGCTGCTTTCGTGGTGCAGTTATTTGTAGCCTCCCCTGATCTGAAAGAAGTAGCCGGTGGTTTTGTACCCGGTATTCCCGGTCAGGCCGCTTTATATATTGCCATTGGTATTATTGGAGCCACCGTTATGCCGCATAATTTATACCTGCATTCGGCCCTAGTACAAACCAGGAAGATTGAACGTACAGAACAAGGTATTAAAAAGGCCCTGAAGTTTAATTTTATGGACAGTGCCATTGCACTGAACCTTGCCTTCCTGGTGAATGCAGGCATATTGATACTGGCCGCTACCGTTTTTCATAAAGCCGGCCGTACCGATGTGGTAGAGATACAACAGGCTTATGAATTATTACCCGCTGCACTGGGCAGCAAACTGGCAGCCTCGTTATTTGCCATTGCTTTAATAGCAGCCGGGCAAAGCAGTACCATCACCGGCACCATTGCCGGGCAAATTGTAATGGAAGGGTATTTACACCTGCGCATCAATCCGCTGTTAAGACGGCTCATTACCCGCTTAATTGCTATTATACCTGCTGTTATTGTTATACTGGTATATGGTGAAAAGAATGTAGATTCTCTTTTGATCTTTAGCCAGGTACTCTTAAGCCTGCAGCTGGGTTTTGCCATTATACCCCTTATTTATTTTGTGAGTAATAAACAAACCATGGGGCAGTTTGCCATTAAACCGTTTATTCAGTTTCTGGCCTGGCTGATCACCGCCATACTGATCTTTTTAAATGCAAGCATGGTCATTAACCAGCTGTCAGATTATTTTACAGAAAGTAATTCATGGCTGGCTAAAACGGTTATCCTGATAATAGCAACGGGACTTAGCACTTTACTGTTGTACATTATTCTTTATCCTTTCCTGTTTGCCGGAAAGAGAGCTGGTTTAAAACAGTAATGCAGTAAACAAAATACCCCGGCTGAAATAACCGGGGTATAGATGAACATATACATTCTTTTATTTTAAATGCGACCGCAACATCCAGGCTGTTTTTTCATGTTTTTCCATCAGCCCGGTAATAAAGTCACCGGTGCCCGCATCTTTATGAGCATCGTTAAATTCTTCAATATTACCCCGTATGAACATGATAATGCTTTCATGATCGGATAACAGCTCCTTATAATAACCGGCACTGGTATTCTCGCCTTCATATTGTTCAGATAAATGAGTAAGCTTGAGTATATCTTTCAGGTTGCCGGAAACATAATGTCCCAGTTGACGGATACGTTCCGCCACCACATCAATAATTTTTGCCGATTCATTGTACAGGTCTTCCAGGTACACATGCACGGAATGAAAATCGGGGCCCTCTACGTTCCAGTGGGCATTCAGGGTTTTGGTGTATAACACAAATTCATCGGCCAGTAAAATAGCCAGCTGATCAGAAACGATCTTCCTGTTATTAGCAGAAATGCCTATTGCTGTTTTCATAATTTATATTTTTAAATAATGGTTTGATAAAATTACGCTGAAACCCATACAAATCACGCACCAAACAATACATCCCTCATATTAAATTATAGTTTAGGACATAAAAGGGGCAATTGACTGCATTAAGGTAAGCCAATAAAATTTATAACCTTCCTGTAGTTTTTAGTAAATTTGACAGCATCTACGAAGACCTTAGTAAATGATTTGTTAAACTAGTCAAGCGGTTAACAAAACCAACTGACAGTTTGTTACTTTGTAGAGTAAAGGCACCAAATTTGAAATGTGTACCTGGATTCAAATAAAAAAGATTAAAAAGCTATAAGTATGAAATGGAAACAACTTTTTTTAGTAGTCGCTGTCAGCGCCTTTTCGGCAGTTGGTAGCGTGTGGGTGTATGGCAAACTGAACAGGTCTAATAACAGTTCTTTCAGTTTAGAGAATGGCACCAAACTTCCTGTAAACTATGCGCATTATGTAGAGAACGGGGGCAACGGCGAGGCTTTAACGGATTTTACCAAGGCAGCTGCCGCAGCCGTACCGGCCGTAGTGCATATTAAAACAAAGATCCCTGCCAAAAAAATAAGCAATAACCTGCCTAACTCCCGTGGCGGTGGTGAGTTTGACGATTTTTTTGACCAGTTCTTCAATTATGGTCCGCAGATCCAACCCGAACAAAGAGCTTCCGGTAGTGGCGTTATCATTAGTGAGGATGGATATATTGTTACCAATAACCACGTGATCTCTGACGGCCGCGATGGTGTTGCGGATGAAATTACCGTAACCCTGAACGAGAACAAAAAAACCTATAAAGCAAAACTGATCGGACGTGATGCCAGTTCGGACCTTGCCGTATTGAAAATTGACGGCAGTGGTTTTCCTTATATGTTATATGGCAATTCGGACGATACCAAGCTGGGCCAGTGGGTGTTAGCAGTGGGTTATCCGTTAACACTGGAAGCTACGGTTACTGCCGGTATCATCAGCGCCAAAGGACGTACCATTGGTATCAACAGCCGCCAGAGCAATTCGCCTGTAGAATATTTTATTCAAACCGATGCGGCCGTAAACCAGGGTAACAGCGGTGGTGCTTTAATCAACACCGACGGTAAGTTAATTGGTATCAACTCGGCCATACTGGCGCCTAATGGCACTTATGCCGGTTACTCCTTTGCCATACCAGTGAACATTACTAAAAAAATTGTAAACGATTTAATTGAGTTTGGCGATGTTAAGCGTGGTTATTTAGGTATCAGCTACCCCACATCCGATAACGAAGGTTATATTAAAAGAGCCGGTGTAAAAGAAGGTGGTGGTGTGTTTGTACAGGCCGTACCTACTGATGGTGCTGCTTATAAAGCCGGTATCAAACGCGGCGATGTGATTACTAAAGTGAACGGCAACCGCGTAGCTTCCGGACTGGAAATGAGCGGCCAGATCGCCAGCTACAAACCCGGTGATAAAGTAAAGATCAGCTATGTACGTGATGGACAGGAAAAATCTGTCGATGTTACTTTAGGTGGCAATGTAAGCAAGGTTGAAATAGTGGCTTCAGATATATTAACAGAACGCCTGGGTGGTGAATTTGAGAATGTTGATTCCAAAACTGCTACCAAATATGACCTGAACGGCGGAGTGGTAGTTAAAAAAGTGGATAAAGGCGGACTGCTTGACCGTAGCAGGATCTCTGATGGTTTTGTGATCACGTCCATCAACCGCTACGCCATTAAAAACATGGATGTACTGGCTAATTACGTTGCACAGGCTTCGGGCAATACCATCCAGTTAGAAGGTTTTTATCCCGGCTCCGGCGGCACCTACCGTTACCCTGTTAACTTAGGTGAAGAAACAGAATATTAATACAAGCCGCAGGCTTAAACATAAAAGAGGGGAACGATGTTCCCCTCTTTTTTTAATGTATCTTAACACCACTTTAAACGTTAAACCTTAAACTATTTTGAACGTTGAACTCTTGAACCTCTTAAAAAACCTGGTTCCGTAACAAGTCTTCAAACACATCCCTCTTTCTTACCAGTTTAGCTTCACCATCTTTTACCAATACTTCGGCAGGTTTATACCTTGAGTTGAAATTGCTGGACATTTCAAAACCATAAGCACCGGCATTATAAAAAACCAGCAGATCGCCTTCGCTGATAGCAGGTAATTCCCTGTCATTGGCAAACGTATCGGTTTCGCAGATATTACCGGTGATGGTATAGGTTTTTACAGGGCCGTCGGGGTTGCTCAGGTTGGCAATACGATGGTAGGAGTCGTAAAACATGGGACGGATCAAATGATTAAAGCCGCTGTTCACACCGGCAAAAGTAACTGACGGGGTTTCTTTGATCACGTTTACCTCTGTAATAAAATACCCGCATTCGCTTACCATATATTTGCCCGGCTCAAACCATATCTGCAGGTTTTTAGCCTGAGGATGACTGTCAAAAGCTTCTTTCACTGCCTTTGCCAGTGCATTCATATCCGTTGCCCCATCTGTATCGCTGTAAGGCACTTTAAAACCACCACCCAGGTCAATTGATTTTAATTCAGGAAAATGAGGAATAATATCAAACAATACTTCTATTCCTTTTACAAACACTTCCACATCCTTTAACTCGCTGCCGGTATGTATATGCAGGTTACTCACCAATATATTGTGGGCCTGTACAATGGCTTTTATTTCCTCCAGCTGGTTGACCGGGATGCCGAATTTACTTTTTTCATGGCCGGTAGATATCTTCAGGTTACCGCCGGCCATGATATTAGGACGCAGGCGCAGACCAACCGGATAAGAATGACCATACCGTTTACCAAATTTTTCCAGGTTGGACAAACTGTCGATATTAACGGTAATACCTAAACTCACTGCCTCTTCAATTTCATCAAAAGCAATACCATTAGAAGTGTATAATACCCGGTTAGCCGGGAAACCAGCGTGCAGGGCCAGCTTTACTTCATTAATGGAGCTGCAGTCCACATTGGCTCCTACTTCGCAGATATACTTCAGTACACTGATATTAGTCAAAGCCTTACAGGCATAAAAAAATAATACATTGGAATCTTTAAAAGCAGTGGTCAGTTTTTCGTACTGCTCTTTGATCCGTTCTGCATGATACACATACACAGGCGTACCAAACTGCCGGGCTATGTCCGTTAATTGCTGGGGGGATAAAACTTGTGCCATAATGATATTGCCGGCAAAGGTAATTGCAATTACAATAAAGGAGTCAATAACCGGCAGACAGAATCGGTAAACTTATGCAATCGTGGCCGGTTTGCCCAGGCCTCCGCATCTATGAGGCGGCTATGGCTCATATCATCGGCAAAATGCTGCATCATTTGCCTGCAGAGGGCTTTATCCTGGATAATGGCGGCTATTTCAAAGTTGATATAAAAGCTGCGGATATCCATATTTACGGTACCAATAAAGGCTATCTCCCCGTCCACTACCATCGTTTTGGCATGTACAAAGCCTTTTTCATACAGGTATACTTTTACACCACGGGCAATAAGCGGCGATATATAGGAAAAAGAAGAGTGCTGTACAATAAAACTGTCCGATTTACCGGGTATGATCAGCTCTACTTCCACCCCTGCTGCCACGGCCATTTGTAAAGCGGTTAATACCTGGTCCGAAGGAATAAAGTAAGGATTGACGATCCGGATACTTTTTTTCGCCTGGTGAATAGCGCTTAACAACACTTCCATATTATACGGGTAAGCAGAGTCGGGACCACTGGCAGCAATACTGATATTGGCTTCTCCCGGTTCATCTTCCCGGTCTGGGAAATACACCGGCTCCAGTTCATACTGCTGTTTACTCACAAAACCCAGGCATAAAAAAAACTGGAACTGGAGTGCTTTTACGGCTGAGCCCTCTATCATTACATGTGTATCCCGCCAGTACAAGGAATGTTTTTGGTTATTCAGGTAACGGTCATCCATGTTAATGCCCCCTACAAAACCAACCAGTCCGTCAATTACTACTATCTTCCGGTGATCGCGGTAATTGGCCTGTGACAGGGAAGCAAAATGTACCGGCATAAACCTGTACACTTCTACCCCTCCCTTGCGTAAACGTTTGGGAATATCCTTAATACGGTTGCTGCCGCTGTCATCAATGATCAGGCGTACTTTCACCCCTGCCGCTGCCTTGCGTAATAATATTTCGGTTATACGTTCACCTACATCATCACGGGAAAAAATATAGTATTCAATATGTATATGGTGTTTTGCTTTTTCCAGTGCTTCAAACAATGCAGGAAATTTTTCTTCACCATTGGTCAGTAAGGTTACTTTATTACCGGTATGTACAAAGGATTGTCGCTGTTGGTATAATAAACGAAAAGGCTGTACCAGGTCGCCTACCTGCTGCTCCATCTTAAGCAATTGGGTTCCGGACGCTTCAAAGTAGTTATTGAAATAAGCACCCGATAGTTCAAGGTCCTTAAAGGCCTTTCGTGAAAATATTTTTTTCTTGCGCATGTCACGGCCAAAGAAAAAATATACCACCAGGCCAATACCCGGTAAAAATAAAAGTATCAGGATATAGGCAAGCGACTTGGCAGGGTTACGGTTTTCCAGCAGTATGGTGGCAATAACACCTATATACACCAGGGCCAGGGGTATAAAATAATATGTTTTAATAAAGGCCCAGACTGCTTCCATAGTTCATGGTGTTAATAATGCAAAGCTACATGTATAGCCATAAAAAAAATGCATACACTCCTACAAGGTAACAGTGTATGCATTATATATTGATTTAAAAAAACTACCGGCTGCTGTTATATAGAACGGTAATTATTCTGTCTCTTCGTTATCCTCTTCTTCTTTTTCTACCAGTTCGCCATTCTCACTTACCGATAACATTACTTCCTCCTCTTCAATCTCTGCTACGTCGGTCATGGTATCGCCATCGGCTTCCGTTTCGTACTGGGCACCACCTATAGCGTCTTTTATCACGGTAGGTTCAATTACCTGGTCGGCCAATACCTCTTTAATTTTTGGTAACTCATCAGCGGAGTTAATACCAAAATAATCCATAAAGTTTTTAGAAGTGGCATATACCAATGGGTGACCCGGTAATGCTTCATTACGGCCGGTAATCACAATCAGTTCTTTTTCCAGTAATTTCTGTACGGCATAATCCGAACTTACACCCCGGATAGCTTCAATCTCGCCCTTGGTTACCGGCTGTTTATAGGCAATGATGGATAATGTTTCCAATGCAGCTGCCGACAGGCGCTTCAGGAATTTATCACCATTTAACTGGGCAATGGTTTTATGATAATCTTTCTTGGTTAAAAACTGCCAGCCACCGCCGCTTTGCCTTACCTCGAAAGGATAAAACTCCGACGCATATTTTTCCCTGATACCTTCCAGGGCCGATTCTACCTGGTCCAGGACGATCTTATCTTCCATAAAACCAAAGGCGTTATTAATATGCTCGGTAACTTCTAAAGAGGTCAGCGCTTTATCGCTGGCAAAGATCAAAGATTCAATATGTGGGATCAGGTCGTTTATTTCCATCTGTTTTCCTCAACGGATATTTTGTATGTTTTTACACATACGATGATTGTAAAAAAGTACTTACTAAGAAGTACCGAAAATACAATGCCAATGCCGAGGGGTAAAACACAATTATCAACAAAACGGCGATCCTGATGTGAGTAAAAAAAGACTGCCACGCTTACAATAGCGTGGCAGTACCTAAATGTTTATATTTTGCTAAAATTATCCTTCTAAAGCGGCTGCACCACTTACGATCTCGGTAAGTTCGGTGGTAATAGCTGCCTGGCGTGCACGGTTGTACGAAATTTTCAGGTCACGCAGCATAGAATTCGCATTCTCACTTGCCTTATCCATCGCCGTCATACGGGCGCCATGCTCCGATGCAAATGAATCAAGCGTAGCTTTGAATAACTGGGTATTTAAAATTTTAGGCATCAGCTCAGCTATCAGCTCCTCGCGGGAAGGATCAAAGATAAAGTCAGCTTTCTTTACACCCTCTTTCTTCTCGGCCTTGGGAATAGGTAAAAAACGTTCTACTTCAAATTTCTGGGTAGCGGCATTTTTAAACTGGCTGTATACAATTTCAATCACATCAAACTCCTTGTCAGCAAAAGCTTTCATGGCCGCCTGGGAGATCTTTTGTACATGTTCAAAGGTCAGGTCCAGGAAAATATCCTTAAAAGTATCGGTTGCTTTATAGTTGTTCTTAATAAAATGCTCGTAACCTTTTTTACCCAAACTCCAGATGGTTACATTGCCTTTTTTATACTGTTCAGGGTATTTTTCGGCAATAGTGGCTTTGGTTAATTTAATAACGTTGGTATTAAAAGCACCTGCCAGGCCACGGTCACTGGTCAATGATATTACCAGCACTTTCTCCACTATTCTTTCTTCTGCCAGCGCCATACCCACTTCACCTTCGCTGTTGCTTACAATATTGCTCAGCATTTCCTGCAGCTTATTGGCATAAGGACGCATTTGCACAATGGCATCCTGCGCACGGCGTAATTTTGCCGCACTCACCATTTTCATTGCTTTGGTGATCTGTTGTGTACTTTGTACCGATTTAATCCTGTTACGTACTTCTTTTAATTGACCGGCCATGGTATATTATAGTTATAGGTGGTAAGTAATAAGTAGTAAGTTTTGTTCGCTACCTCCTTGCCAACCCGTATTTATATTAAGAACGTTTTTGATCGCTGAGTGCTAAAAGCACAAGGCTTAAAGCTGAAAACCATTAACTATTAACTATGAACTATTAACTAATTCCCAATTTGGCCGCAAAAGTACAGCATCGTCGTCATATTTCCTTTAGCTGACCATAAAATGATATAATTGTGGAAAACAGGTTATAAACCCCTGTTCCGGATGGATGTATGTCTTTTCCGGAACTGCCGGTCCTACCCCTGGCAACAAATATTAAAACCGGTACACCAGCCCTGCACCACCGGGAGCAATGGCTAAGTCAATACTTTCCAGCTGTTTAAACAGTATTTTGCCCTGCCTGTGGCGGATGGTATACATTAAACCGTCAAAAATCATTAAAAAACCGCCCTGCAATACCAGGCTTTTGCCATAACCGCGGAACTGGAAGTATTTTTTCTCACCGGGGTGCCTTTTTCCCAGTTCGGCCCAGTACAGGCCGCCCAGGATATAGGCCGCATCCAGACCGGCATTCAGTAAAAACGTTTTTTCCTCGCTGTTTTGCTGTTTTACTGCCTGGCTGAAGGATTGCGGGGTTTTCATACGTTTACGACTGCCCCAGTAACCGGCCTGGGCTATGGCCAGGTTCACTATATTAAAATAGGCATTCATCTGGTGCATATATTTATCGCTGCCGCTGGTTTGCCCGGCCGCAATAAAGCCCGTACCAATATTGGCCACCGCCCAGCCACTTAATACCAGCATACCGGTCTGGGTGGTTTTGTGAGCCTTTTCCGAAAACTTATCCAGCTTAAAAGATTGGGAATAAGTGGTAACAGTTAGCACCATTAAAGCGCCCAGTACAATATATTTAACCATAGAAGCTATTGATTGTACTGTAAGCTACGTTAATCCATTAAAAAAAATGCCTTTCTGGCACTAAACACCTTATTAAACCTGCCGCCCTCGGCAGTACCGTTCTCAATTTCAGTCTCCTCCTCCTTAAACAGGTCAAGGTATACCGGTCCGGGTGCCAGTTTACCCAGGTCGGCTTTGGTGATCATCAGTTCACCGTTCTTTACCGTATCCACCCGGTTTACACCGCTGTTGGTAAACACTGTATCGGTCAATAAAATGGTCACATAATCTGTTTGATTCAGGCCATCCAGGTTAATCACCAGGTCTTCCCTTTTGATGGTATCGGGCAAGTTATATTTTATGCTAAAGGGTGAGAAGGTAAATTTCTCCGTGTAGGTATTGTTATCATGATCCGTAAAAACAATGGTATGCTCACCCGCAAAAGCTTCCCTGGGTTTCATTACCTCGTAGTACACACCATTCATTTTACTGCTGTCGGCCGTTAATAATACGCCATCCAGGGTCACCTGGCTGGGTGCTGTTAACAATAAAGTAGTACCGTTAGGCCCGGCAAAACGATACTGCAGGCGCAGGGTTACATTCTCCGTCTCCTCTTCCCCGGTCAGGTAATAATCAAAGTAAATGGCAGACTGTTTCACATCGGCCCCATTACCTATTTCAGCATTATTACACGCCATTAAAAAAAACATTGCTGTTGCTATCGTTCCCGTCCGTTTTATCCACTGTTTCCACATCATATGCTTGCATCCTTTGGTGTTAATACGCGAAATGAAAGTTTGTAAGTTAATAAAAAGTAAAATAATGGATTTTGTTAATAGTTAACCGTTCATAGTTACTCGTAGGGAAGTTCAAAAGGTTCAAGGGTTCAGAAGTCCAGGGTGAACAGGCAGTTAGTAATGACTTTCCCGGGCCATGGATGATTAATTGTTAATTGCCCATTATTAATTGTCACCTGTCATTTGTCCATTGTCCATTATTTCCGGCTTTGCCGGTTTTCTTTCCCTTCACATAAAAATCAGCTGTCTCGCTGCACTTTATTATCTTTGCGAGCCTGTCAAACTGGCTTATTTTGTTTTTAAGCATTGTTTTTGACAAGGCTAATTGTTAGTATAAAATAATCTCATTAAGCAAATACACACAAAGACGTAATCATGTTTGGTTTTATATCTAAATTATTTGGTGGCAGCAAGTCGGAAAAGGACGTAAAGAAGATTGCCCCCATTGTGGAGAAAATTAATGCACATTTTGCTGCTTACCAGTCCATCAGCAATGATGAATTAAGAGGAAAAACGCAGGAGTTCAGGGCCCGGATCGCTGCCTATTTAAAAGACATTGATGCCGAAATAGCCGCTAAGAATGAAGCTGCCCAGCAACTGCCCTTTAATGACCTGTTAGGTAAAGATGAGATATACCAGCAGGTAGATAAACTGAAAAAAGAGCGGAATAAAAAAATTGAAGAGATTTTAGAAGAAATACAGCCGGAAGCTTTTGCCGTGGTAAAAGAAACCGCCCGCCGCTTTAAAGAGAACACCGAACTGGTAGCAACGGCTACCGACCTGGACAGGGACCTGAGCGTAAAAAAATCTTATATAAAAATCAATGGCGACCAATCGGTATTTAATAATACCTGGTCAGCGGCCGGTGTAGATGTTACCTGGAATATGGTACACTACGATGTACAGCTGATTGGTGGCGCCGTTTTACACTCCGGTAAAATTGCCGAAATGGCTACCGGTGAAGGTAAAACCCTGGTAAGTACCCTGCCTGCCTATTTAAATGCACTGGCCGGCGAAGGCGTACATATTGTTACCGTGAATGATTACCTGGCCCGTCGTGACCAGGAGTGGAACGGTACCATATTTGAGTGGTTGGGTTTGAAAGTGGATTGTATTGATAAACACCAGCCAAACAGTGAACAGAGAAGACAGGCTTATTTAGCAGATATTACCTACGGTACCAATAACGAATTTGGTTTTGACTACCTGCGTGATAACATGGTACATTCGGCTGACGAGATGGTACAACGCGGCCACCATTTTGCGATGGTGGATGAGGTTGACTCCGTTTTAATTGACGATGCCCGTACACCTTTAATTATATCAGGCCCGGTTGCCAAAGGCGATGACCAGCAGTTCCATATTTTTAAAGGCCGTGTACACCAGTTGTTCCAGGAGCAGGAAAAAATTGTTCGCCAGAACCTGAACGAGGCCAAGAAATTATTTGAAAAAGGTGAGGATGACCCTAAAACCGGTGGCCTGGCCTTATTTCGTGCCTATCGCGGTTTACCCAAATACGGCCCGGTAATTAAGTTTTTAAGCGAGCCCGGCGTTAAAGTAAAAATGCAAAAAGCCGAGAACTATTACCTGCAGGATCAGCAGCGTAATATGCATATTGTAGACTCGGAATTACTTTTCCATATTGAAGAGAAAAACAATTCGGTTGACCTGACAGAGAAAGGCCTGAACATGATCACCCGCGGCGCCGAAGATCCTGAATTCTTTATTTTACCTGATATTGGTGTAAAACTGGCCCAGGTAGAAAAAAGTGATGCCAGCGCTGAAGAAAAACAACAACTGAAAGAACAGTTAAGGAACGAATACACGCAAAAGGCCGACCGTATACATACCGTACAGCAATTATTAAAAGCCTATACCCTGTTTGAAAAGGACGTGGAGTACGTGGTAATTGATGGTGCTATTAAAATTGTAGACGAACAAACCGGCCGTATTATGGACGGCCGCCGTTACAGCGATGGTTTACACCAGGCATTAGAGGCTAAAGAGAATGTAAAAATTGAGGCCGCTACCCAAACCTACGCCACCATTACCCTGCAGAACTATTTCCGTATGTACCATAAATTATGTGGTATGACCGGTACTGCCGAAACGGAAGCAGCAGAGCTTTGGAGCATTTATAAACTGGATGTGGTAAATATACCCACCAATATCCCTATTACCCGTAAGGATATGCAGGACATGGTATATAAAACCAAACGTGAAAAATATAAAGCGGTAATTGACGAAGTAGAGAATTTACGTAATGCAGGCCGCCCCGTACTGGTAGGTACCACTTCGGTGGAGATCAGTGAGCTGTTAAGCCGTATGCTACAGCAGAAAAAAATTCCGCATAGCGTACTGAACGCCAAACAACATGCCAAAGAAGCCGAGGTTGTAGCCGGAGCCGGTTTAGCAGGTGCGGTAACCATTGCCACCAATATGGCTGGCCGTGGTACCGATATTAAGCTCGGACCTGGTGTGAAAGAAGCCGGTGGATTGGCCATTATAGGTACCGAACGTCATGAAAGCCGCCGTGTAGACAGGCAGTTACGTGGTCGTGCCGGCCGCCAGGGCGATCCGGGCAGCTCCTTATTCTATGTATCACTGGAAGATGACCTGATGCGTATGTTTGGCAGTGAACGTATTGCCAGCATGATGGACCGTTTTGGTTATAAAGAGGGTGATGTGATACAACACAGCATGATCAGTAACAGTATCCAGCGTGCACAAAAGAAAGTAGAGGAAAATAACTTTGGTATCCGTAAGCGTTTGCTGGAATACGATGATGTAATGAACAAACAGCGTAATACCATTTACGCCAAACGCCAGCACGCCTTATTTGGTGAGCGCCTGGCCCTGGATATTGATAATGCCTTTTCGGTGGTTGCTGAAAACCTGGTAGCCGGTTTCCGTGCCACGGAAGATTATGAAGGTTTTAAACTGAACTGCCTGGTAACTTTTGGTATAGATACCAGGGTAACAGAAGAAGCCTTTAAAAAAGGGGATCTGAATACCGTGATAGACCAGTTGTATGCCGAGGCTACCGAAGCTTATGCCCAACATAAGGACGCATTGAAAAAGAATGCCATCCCGGTATTTAAAAACATCCGCCAGTCGCAACCTGCTCATATTGAAAATGTAGTGGTTCCTTTTACTGATGGCAGCAAAGGCCTGAACGTAGTAGCGCCGCTGGATAAAACCATTGCTACCGAAGGAGAGGAACTGGTAACCTCCCTGGAAAAGACCATTTCACTGGCTATTATTGATGATGCCTGGAAGGAGCACCTGCGTGCCATGGACGACCTGAAACAAAGTGTACAAACCGCTTACCTGGAGCAAAAAGATCCGTTGGTAATATATAAGGTAGAAGCTTTCCAGCAGTTTAAGGATATGGACGCTGAAGTGAACAAGAACATTGTCAGCTTCCTGAACGCCGCGCAAATACCTGTAGAACAGGGCCAGGCCCCACTACAGGAGGCCAAAGTGGAAAAAACCGATTACAGTAAAATGAAGGCCAATAAAGAGGAAATTGATGCGGCCGGTGATGATTATGCAGCCAATGCCAGTGACCGTTTTGACCCCAATACTGATGGCGGAGCGCCTTTAACCAAACAGGAGCCCATTAAAGCGGCGCCAAAAATCGGCCGTAACGAGCCTTGCCCATGCGGTAGCGGTAAAAAATACAAAAACTGCCACGGCCGCGAAGAGTAACTGAAACTTTTATTGATTATATATAGCTCCTGTTTACAGGAGCTATTTTTTTACCCCTACATACACCTTACACCCTATACCACCCTATACCCTACACCTTAACCCCTACACCTTTTCCACCATCTCCCCAGTTCACCATCCCGCCCACTTCTCAGTAAAAACACTTATTTACTATGAAAACACGGCTTTTTACGTAAAATGGTAAAATCCCCTATTCCTCCGGGTATCGTAATAATCCCCAAACGCCCCTTGTTTTCGTAAAATTACTCTCTTTAAATGGTGTAGTATGGGTTTGAGAATCTCCTGATTTACTCAAAAAACATAGACATATGTCAATAAAAAATGATTTTGAAAAAAATATTAGTTTTTTATTATTTATTAATTAATTAAAAATCAATATTTTATAATAATAGTAAAAAATACAACGATTATCACAAGTAGTTTTACTATTTGATTACAGTAAAATACGCAATACTTTTGTGTTGTATTACGAAGGAAAACACTAAAAAAAACTAGTAATCCTCATAATACGAATCCGTTTTTTTACCCTATAATTAAGTGATATGAACCCTATTTCTACCCGTATTTTTTTCACACTCGTTAGTGTATTTACCTTAAACCTTTTTACTGCCAACAGCCAGGTTACTTATAATGTAAACGGCAACAGCAATACTTCATATCACCTGAATCCAAATGACAGCTTAATCATCAATGCAGGTACTTATACCGGTAATATTACCAGCTGGAACGCAGGTTCAGTTATCGTAGTAAAAAGCGGTGCTACTTTCAGCCCTAACAGCTATGGCAACCATGTATCTAAAATAGTGGTAAACGGTACAGCTACCATTAAAAACCTGAGCGCTTTAAACGGCTTCAGCCTGGAGAACTATGGTAATACTACTTTTGACGGTAACTGGCAGCAATTAACCGGCAACAGCAAAATAAACAATTACTTCGGTGCCGTGTTAAACTTTACCGGTAATATGTCCTTAAACAACGCTGCTAACGAGATCGTTAACCAGGGTGATATTAATGTAACCGCTAACCTTAATTTTAACAGCGGCAGCAAGATCAATAACAGGAAATCAGTAACAGCCGGTGGTGATATTGCTTTCAATAACGGTGCTTCTATCACCAACATCGGTAAATTCCAGGCCAAAACACTGACCTTCAACAGCGGCAGTACGGTTACTAATAATTGCCGTATGATCGCTACCGGCGAAATTGTTTTAAACGAAAGCACGGTTACCAATACCGGTCTTATCTGGTCATCAAACGCCAGCAACAACTCTAAAATAACCATCAATGCTAATGGTAACCTGAACCTGTCTGGTAACGGTACTATTAAAAGTGTAACTTTTGTAAACAGCGGTGTTATCACAGGTTCAGGTAATATGTACTTTACCGGTGCTACTACTGCTAACGGTACAGTTGGTTCTGCAACAGGTTCGGGCAATATGATCAATGTATTTGATGCTACAAGAACTAACAGCAGCCGCATATTTGATACACAGGGTGCAGGTGTAAATACCAATACGGTTCAGTTTTCTAATGTTCCGGCTCCTGATACCGTTAACACCTTAGCTACCTGTGCTCCTGAAGAAGCTCCTTTACCTTTACCGGTTAAATGGGAATCGTTCAATGTTAACTTAAGCAACAATGTTCCTGTGTTAGACTGGAAAGCTTCATTTGACTACGAAACAAGCTTTGAAATTCAGCGCAGCTACGACGGTATTACTTTCAACACTATTGCTGTTGTATTATCAATTGACAATATCAGAAGCTACCAGTATAAAGACAACCAGGTAAACGCCAACAGCAAAATTGTTTACTACAGGATTAACGGTAAAGAGATCACCGGTGAGTCTAAATTATCTGACACCAGGACTGTACGTTTCAGCAACACTAAAAATGTAAGTCTGCAGGTTGTACCTAACCCTTTTGTAAATCAATTACAGGTTCAATACCAGGCTACTGAAAAAGAAACCATCACTATCCGTGTGATCAACACAAGCGGCCAGGCCCTGGTAACTAAAAATGTAGGTGTTAGCAATGGCTTCAACAGCATCGCGGTAACTGAAGCAGGCAGCTTTGTAAAAGGTGTTTACTTCTTACAGGTGATCAGCAACAACAAAATCATCGCAACAGAAAAAGTTGTGAAACAATAAATCATTCAACAGTGGACGGTTGACACACTAAGCCCCTGCAAAGGGGCTTTTTTATGTCCTTTATTTTAATACATACCCGCCGATAATATAAAACTACGTTCTATAGGTAAAAAGGCAGGAAGACCTATCCTGAAGTGGTAAATAAGGCTAAACAGCCCAACATTAAACGCTACCGCTGATAATAGTATATTATAAGCAGGCGAATAGTCCTGATAACAAAATACAGCGTAGTAACCTGTAGTTGTATATCCATACCCCGAAAGAGGGTCCGCGATCGTAAATCAGTTATCCCGGTATTGACCGTTTAAATGTAGTGTATCGGCCCTCTGTAATAATTAAAGCATTACCAGTACAGGAAACAAGCGTGCTGAAGATTTATGGCCGGCTATATACCGCGTTTATTTTTTAAGGGGAAGTTCTATTGTAAAAATACTTCCTTTACCCAGGGTGCTTTCTACCTTTATCTCGCCGTGGTGCGCTTCTATCATGGATTTTACATAACTAAGCCCCAGGCCAAAACCTTTTACATTGTGCAGGTTACCGGTATGTGCCCTGTAAAAGCGTTCAAACACACGTTTTACGGTCTCTTTGCTCATGCCTATACCATTATCTTCAAAACGTAACACGAGTTTTTTACCGGTATTCTGGCTCGATATTTTGATCTGGATAGGAACATTGGTCTTGGAGTATTTTACGGCATTGTCCACCAGGTTATTCACCAGGTTACTAAAATGCACTTCATCGGCTTCAATCAGGTCATTGGTGGCCTGCAGGTTTAATTCAGCCTTACCGTTTTTATCATCCAGCTGTAACGCAAAATTATCTAACACATCCTGTATAATATCGTGTACGTGCAGGGGACTTAAAGCCAGGTCAACCTCCTGTTTTTCCAGCTGCGAAGCTTTTAAAATGGTTTCCACCTGTTTGTTCATCCGCAGGTTTTCTTCCTTAATGATGGTACGGAAATAATCTATCTTCTCAGCGTTCTGCAATACCTTTTCGTTTTTCAACGCATCCACTGCCAGCGATATGGTGGCCAGCGGCGTTTTAAACTCGTGGGTCATATTGTTGATAAAGTCATTCTTGATCTCCCCTATTTTCTTTTGCTGCAACATGGTGCGCACGGTTACATAGAACGCGGCAATAATAATAAGGGTGAACACAATGGACATTATAATGGGCCAGCGCAGAGAACGTATCACCAGGGCCTTCCAGTCAATGACCGTTACAAACAGTATTTCATTGGAAGTAAGGCTTTCGGATGCCGAGCCGGGTTGCGATATAATGTAAGCGCCCAGCGGTGTATAGTTATTCAGGCTATCGCTGTACGATGCCACAAAGTTGTTGGAAGCCAGTAATATTTCATCCGGCAGATAGGCTTTTACATTCTGGTTGATGATGGCAAAATCAAACTGTAATTTTTTCAGCCCTTTGGCATTGAAGTTCCGGCGGATGATATCGTGCAGTTCTTTAACGGAAAGTTTTGAAGCAAGGGTTTGCGGTTTGATAAAACTCCGGCTAAAACCCTCCAGGAATTGATTGGTACCGCTGGATAAGGGAATAGGTACGTAAGAGGATTTGATCTGGTTCAGTTCCAGGCCGGCATTGATCTTAGCTTCATCCACCTGTTGCTTGATACGGTCCTCGCTTAGCTGGTTCATATTGCTTAACCACGAAAGCTGCAATATAATGATGCCGACAAGCGATAACGAAATAAGGATGATGATAATAGTGAATGTCTTTTTCACGAACCGGTATTTGCTTTAGATGGAAAGATAAAAGTTTTATGTTTATATCCGCTGCCGGAGGCTATAAAATATAGCTTGAACCAAATTACAAAATTAGAGCATTCATACAGGTTTTAAATGGTTTGACTATTGAAGTAAAGTTTTTTAACTTCCTTTTTTAAAAAACATGTTACTTTTAGACTATGAATGAACTGGAAAAAGGTACATTACTGATAGCTGAACCTTTTTTAAAGGACCCCAACTTCCAGCGGACAGTGGTATTGATGTGTGAGCATGATGAGGAGGGTACTTTTGGGTTTGTATTAAACAGGTTGTATAAAAAAACACTGGACGACCTGTTTCCTCCCCTCGAAGGCTTAGATCTTCCTATGTTTTATGGTGGCCCGGTGGAACAGAACAGTCTTCATTTTTTACACCTGTTGCCCGATGATATTCCCGGTGGTGTGGAAGTATTACCCGGTGTATTCTGGAGCGGCGATTACGAAGCCATGATCCGCACCTTACAGGCCGATCGAAAAAAATCAAAACAAATACGTTTCTTTTTGGGCTATTCGGGCTGGAGCAAGGGTCAGCTGGAAGAGGAGATGGAGGAAAAGACCTGGATCACCCTGCCTGCTACAAAGAAACTGATCTTTGACACCGGCCATGCCGTTATATGGCAGGAAGCTTTAAAGACCCTGGGCGGTGAATACCGGCAGATGGTGAATTACCCCGTTGATCCCCGTTCCAACTAAAGGCCTTTTATTTACACTACCTTCCCGCTTTTATAATTTATTTTAAGCTTGTACATTTGCCTGACATCTGTTTGATGTTATTACTCGTCCTTAACTTACCCTCTAGCCGATATTTAATAGTAAAACCATTTTTGAAACTGTAAAAATTACACATGAAACGTCTGTACCTCAGCTGCTTATTAAGTGCGTGCTTATTCTTTTCGTCCTGCGATACCTTAAAACAGATCGCATCGGTTATTATGCCATCCGAATATGAAATGGCAACCGGCCTGAAAGATGCACTGACACAAGGTTTATTCAGCGGCTTTGACGCTTTTGCCAACCCCAATTCCGGCAACCCGCTGGTTAAGTTTGCCTTCCCCGGCGAAGCGGCCAAGATAGAAAAAACCTTAAACGACCTGGGCATGGGCAATTTATTGAACCAGGTAACCAGCAAGTTTACCAATGCCATGACCTCGGCCGTAGTAGCGGCCAAGCCCATTTTCCTGAATTCGGTAAAGAGTATGAATTTCCGCGATGTGATGAATATACTGGTAACCGATAATACCCGTGCCGCAACCGATTATTTTAAAACGGCCATGTCGGCCTCGCTGATGAGCGCTTTCCGGCCTATTGTAGACAGTACCGTGAACCTGAACGGCGCTAACCGTGAGTGGGCCAATGTTGCCAATATTTACAATAAAATACCTTTAATAGGTAAACCCATTGAAACCAGCTTAACCGATTTTGTATCGGCCAGGGCCATTGATGCCATGTTTTTATCAGTAGCCCAGGAAGAAGAAAAGATACGTACCAAATACGAATTCCGTAAAACCGATATGATGAAGAAAGCATTTGGTTATGCCGAGCAGGAACTGGCCCGCAGAAAACAAAGCCAGGGCGGCACAACCACTCCTACCGGAATAAGGTAGTACCTATAGTTATCTATTGCCCTCTAATACATTACAAAACCACAATAACAACAAGTGTTATTTATTCATTTAAAAATAAATCAATTGTATGGGAAAATTTGTAATTGCTAAACGCACCAACGGTGAGTTTCAGTTTAATCTTTTAGCAGGCAACGGACAGGTTATATTGTCAAGCGAAGGCTATTCGGCTAAAGCCGGTTGTGAGAACGGCATTGATTCTGTTCGTAAAAATGCGCAGGACGATAACAGATTCGACCGTAAAACATCGACCAATGGTAAGTTTTACTTTGCTTTAAAAGCCTCCAATGGCCAGATAATCGGCAGCAGCCAGATGTACGAAAGCGAATCGGGCCGCGACAATGGCATTGCTTCTGTAAAAGAAAATGCCCCCGCTTCACCGGTTGAAGACCAAACAGTATAACACGCAACATATCTCTCACAAAAAGGTTTCCCTGGCAGGAAACCTTTTTTTATGGCCATAAAAAAACTGCTGCCTTATACTAAGGCAGCAGTTCATATATACTTTTATTCTTTACCGCATTAAGCTTCGGTAGCGCCCTCAACCAGTACGGTTACTTTGTTGTTTAATACTTCAACAAAACCACCCTGGATCTGGAAGAAAGCAACATCGTTAAAGCTTTTATCTTTAATCACCTTCAGTTTACCTTCTTTTAAAGCACTGATCAGCGGGGCGTGTTTTTCCAAAACCTCAAACAAACCGCTTATACCGGGTAACTGTACCCCATACACTTCGCCGCTGTAAAGCTTTTTTTCAGGTGTTAATATTTCAAGATTCATATACCTGCCCCCGAAGAGGAATTTTAGTTTATTAATTGTTGAACAAAGAACCGAACGATGAACGGAGCGTCGCAACAGCAGCCCATCAGGGAACTGCAGCCGGTAAACAAAAGCCATTCATTATCAAATTAGCTCATCATCAAATTAGCTCATCATCAAATCAGCTAATTATTATCCCTGTGCCTGTGCTAACAGTTTTTTACCTTTCTCAATAGCGTCGTCAATAGTACCTACTAAGTTAAAGGCAGCTTCAGGATATTCGTCCACTTCACCATCCATGATCATGTTAAAGCCACGGATCGTTTCTTCAATGGGAACCAGTACACCTTTTAAACCGGTGAACTGCTCGGCCACGTGGAAAGGCTGTGATAAGAAACGTTGTACTTTACGGGCACGGGCTACGGTCATTTTATCGTCGTCGCTTAACTCATCTAAACCAAGGATGGCGATAATGTCCTGTAACTCCTTATAACGCTGTAACATTAATTTTACACGGTTAGCACAGTTATAGTGTGCCTCACCAACTACTGCAGGCGTAAGGATACGTGAAGTAGAGTCCAGCGGGTCAACCGCAGGGTAAATACCTAAGTCGGCAATTTTACGGCTTAATACGGTAGTCGCATCCAGGTGAGCGAAGGTAGTAGCAGGCGCAGGGTCGGTCAAGTCATCCGCAGGTACATATACCGCCTGTACAGAGGTAATAGAACCGTTACGGGTAGAGGTGATACGCTCCTGCATCAGACCCATTTCTGTAGCCAGTGTAGGTTGGTAACCCACCGCTGAGGGCATACGGCCTAATAAAGCCGACACCTCGGAACCAGCCTGGGTAAAACGGAAGATATTATCTACGAAGAAAAGGATATCACGGCCTTTACCTTGTCCGTCACCGTCACGGTAGTATTCCGCAATGGTTAAACCGGAAAGGGCAACACGGGCACGGGCTCCCGGGGGTTCATTCATCTGTCCGAATACGAAAGTAGCTTTTGAGTCAGCCAGTTCTTTCATATCCACTTTGCTTAAATCCCAGCCACCTTCTTCCATGCTGTGTTTGAAAGCCTCACCGTATTTCATAATACCGGCTTCAATCATCTCACGCATCAGGTCATTACCTTCACGGGTACGTTCACCCACACCGGCAAATACTGATAAACCTGAGTAGGCTTTCGCAATATTGTTAATTAATTCCTGGATCAATACGGTTTTACCTACACCCGCACCACCAAACAAACCAATTTTACCACCTTTTGCATATGGCTCAATCAGGTCAATTACTTTAATACCGGTAAACAGTACTTCCGTAGCAGTGCTCAGGTTTTCAAAAGCAGGGGGCTGTGCGTGAATAGGACGGCCACCTTCTTTACTTACAGCAGGCAATCCGTCAATAGGATCACCGGTAACATTAAACAAACGGCCTTTAATAGCCTCGCCGGTTGGCATGGCAATAGCTTTGCCGGTATCTACTACTGCGGTACCACGTACCAAACCTTCAGTACCGTCCATAGCAATGGTACGTACACTGTCTTCACCTAAGTGCTGTTGTACTTCCAAAACCAGTTTATCACCATTTGCTTTGGTAATTTCCAAGGCGTTATAAATTTCCGGAAGAGCACCATCGAACTGAACGTCAATAACGGCGCCGATTACCTGTTTAATTTTACCTGTATTTGCCATATATATAAATAGGTATTTATTTTGGCGGCAAAGGTAAGGGTAGCGGCCTTAATAACGAAATAAGAAATCATATTTTACAATAACGTGGAAAAGAGGTGAATTTTTGCCAGGCCTAAAGCCAAAAGCGGAATCCTTAAAGTGGTATTATAGCCGTTAGTACATTACCTAATTAACTAACTTTCAAAATATTAGGGGCTATCAGCAGCAGTAACGCTGCTCAGCGGCAGTTACTGCTGTTACGGGCTCCGCTATCGCTCCGGTGCTGCACTGCGTTGTGCACCAAGCCCTCCATATCAGGCCGCCCTTCGGCTTTATAGCCCTGCTGAACAGGAAAGAAGGCCGAAATTTAAATTTTTATATCGCCGCCGGTAAGTTTTATATACCATTTACGCAGGGTTTCTGTTACCGGGGGCCAGCAAAATCCGAATACAAACCATATCCCCGACCATTGCCAGGGGTAGGCGTCTCTTAAAAAATAATAACAGATAACGGTGCCGGTAATACAGCAGAGTATTCCCGAGATAAAATACCGTTTCCATTTATTGGTAGTACTCAACCATTTCATACCAGGGTGTTTTGTAAGCAATATAACCAATAATAACCGGGTTTTTAGCTTTTTCACCTTCTCCCCTTCTGCCAGGGCCGTCCCTGCTTTTTGCAGGTACATACAACGTTAAAAGCTATTACTGCATCAATAAGTATACATGTTATCAGTAAAAATTAAGGAAAGGGCCTGGGTTGCCTGTATAGCAGCCAGGAAGCTCAAAGCCGGGAATGCCGCCATTGTCATAGGCAATACCATCTACCTGTATGGTGTAACCAGGGCCGGCTTTTTAAGCAATCCTGCCTGGCTAAGGCACGAGCTAAAACATGTGGAACAATACCGCCGTTTAAGTATTCCCGTATTTATTATCGTATACCTGTATCAGTGCCTGCGCTTTGGTTATACCAATGCGCCCCTGGAGCTGGCCGCCCGCCAGGCAGAGGCAGATGAAGGGATCACAGGAAACTACCGGATAGCTTAACATCCTGTTTGGTAATACCCTAATACTATGTTAACAGTATCTTAAAGTGACCGTTTCCCCTATCTTTGCCCTCTTTCAATTAATTACTTTGCAAAAAAATTGTGCATGAACAAAGGTTTACTGGCGTTAAATGTTATCCTGCTGGCAGCTGTGGCGGTATTGTTTTATTTACACTTTAGTAGTAAAAAAACGGTTGTCACACAAAAGAAAGTGGCCAATAAAGACTCATTACTGGCAGCAAGACCATTTAGCGTAGCTTATTTTGAAATGGATTCCATACAGGAGAACACACAACTGGTAAAAGATGCCATGGCCGAAATGGCAAAGAAGGAAAATGCCATTAATGCGGAGCTGAACCGTTTGGGTAAAAACTACCAGGACCGTGTTTTATTTTACCAGAATAAATACCAGGGCAAACCCGATATTACCCAGCAGGAAGCCGAAGCCGCTCAAAAAGAAATACAGGGCCTGGAACAAAATATGACCAATCGTAAAAACGCTTTGGGACAGGAGTATGACGAGTTTGTGATACAAAAGAAAATGGCCCTGAAAAAAGCGATCGAGGAATATGTGAAAGAGTACAACGCCCAATACAACTATACCTACATTCTTTCCGATGACCCGGGTCTGTTTTACTTCCGCGATTCCAGCTTTAACGTTACAGCCGATATTATTAAAGGCCTGAACGAAAAATATAAAGCAAATAAGAAGTAGAGGGAGGGGTTGATGATTTAAGATTTAAGATTTTTGATTTAGGAATTGATAGCGATAATATTGCCCCGGGTACATGATGTATCCGGGGTTTGTTTTTTACTGCTTTGCTTATCACACAACAATCCAATCAGCGAAAATCAGCGGTGCCTTCCTCCGCGTCATCTGCGGGAAAAACACCCTGTCTTTATATTGCCCCCGATATATGATGTATCCTGAACTTGTTTTTTACAGCTTTGTTTATTACACAACAAACAATCAGCGAAAATCAGCGGTGTCCTTCCTCCGCGCCATCTGCGGGAAAAACCACCGGCTTTTAAATTACCCCAGGCACATGATATTATACGGGGTTTATTTTTACTGCTTTGTTTATCACACAAAAACCAATCAGCGACAATCAGCGGTGCCCTTCCTCCGCGTCATCTGCGGGAAAAACACCCTGTCTTTATATTGCCCCCGATATATGATGTATCCTGAACTTGTTTTTTACAGCTTTGTTTATTACACAACAAACAATCAGCGAAAATCTGCGGTGCCCTTCCTCCGCGTCATCTGCGGGAAAAAACCACCGGTCTTTATAAAGCACTCATTCAAAGCTCTTCATCATCATTCCTCACTGCTCATTCTCCATCTATAATTCCTATCTCTCAAAAATACTCCTTATCTTGACGGCTAAACAAAAACTGCTATGGCCCAGGAACAAGGTTTAAAACCTACGATGAGCTTAATGGACGGCACTATGATCGTTGCCGGATCAATGATAGGCTCGGGAATATTTATTGTAAGTGCCGATATGGCCAGGAGCGTTGGCTCAGGCGGCTGGCTGATCCTGTTATGGGTGATCACCGGCTTAATGACCGTATTTGCGGCAGTGAGCTACGGCGAGCTTTCCTCTATGTTTCCCAAAGCCGGGGGACAGTATGTTTTTTTAAAAGAAGCCTATAATCCCCTTACAGGCTTTTTATATGGCTGGAGTTTTTTCTCGGTAATCCAAACAGGTACCATTGCCGCCGTTGGTGTGGCTTTCAGTAAATTTGCCGGTTATTTTATCCCGGCACTTACCATGTCCGATGAAAATATTATTCTTGAACTGGGCAGCTGGTTCAAGCTATATCCCGCCCAGTTGGTATCCATTGCACTGGTCATATTTTTAACATGGATAAACACCCGCGGTGTTAAAGAAGGTAAAACCATACAAAAAATTTTTACACTCATTAAGCTGTTCTCTTTATTCGGTTTAATTGTATTTGGCTTTTTACTGGCTGCCAAGGGTAGTATATGGGAAGCTAACTGGGCATCCGGTTTCTCCTTTTCATCCACCAGTGCAGTAGTGGAAGATGGCAAACAGGTGGGCTGGTCCTTTTTCACTTCACCGGTTTCCACCATGGTAACCATTGGTATTATTGCATCAGCCATGGTAGGCTCGGTATTCAGCAGTGTTGCCTGGGAAAATGTAACCTTTATTGCCAGCGAAATAAAAAACCCTAAACGCAATGTAGGCCTTAGCCTGTTTTTAGGCACTTTGATCGTTACCATTATTTATATACTCACCAACCTCATGTACATGGCGGTATTACCGGTAACACCGGCTATTGCCGAAGGCCCCATACCCTACCCTGCTGATGGTACTATTACCAACAGCATTGCCTTTGCCGCAGAGGACAGGGTTGGTACTGCTGCTTCCACCGCTATCTTTGGCAGTGCAGGCACGGTGGTTATCGCCATCACTATTATGATCTCCACTTTTGGTTGTAATAACGGTTTAATATTGACCGGCGCCCGCGTGTACTACACCATGGCCAAGGATAAACTGTTTTTACAGAAAGCAGCTATACTCAATAAAAACAATGTACCGGGCTGGGCCTTATGGGCACAATGTATCTGGGCCAGTATTTTATGTTTAAGTGGTAAATATGGTCTGTTGCTGGATTATGTAGTGTTCATCACTTTATTATTTTACATTTTAACCATTGTAGGTATTTTCAGGTTACGCCGGTCACGCCCCGATGCGGAAAGGCCTTACAAGGCTTTTGGCTATCCGTTTATTCCCATTATTTATATTTTACTGGCAGGTACAATGGCTGTGGGGTTACTATATGCCAAACCAGAGACCTCCTTGGCAGGCCTGGCTATTGTAGCAATAGGTGTACCTGTATACTTTTTAAGCAGAAAAAAATCGCAGGAAGGCTAATGCCCACCGGCTATAAATAAAAACAATTGCGCATGAATAAAATTGCCATAGCTATCCATGGCGGTGCAGGCACCATATTAAAAACCGACCTAACACCCGAATTAGAACAAACCTATACCAGCGGCCTGCAGGCGGCGCTGGACAGTGGTTATCATGCGTTACAAAACGGGCAATCGGCAATCGAGGCGGTATTGGCAGCGGTAATAAGCCTGGAGGACAATCCTCTGTTCAATGCCGGCAAAGGATCGGTATTTACCAAACAGGGTAAACATGAAATGGACGCCGCTATTATGGATGGCAGTAATTTACAGGCAGGAGCCGTTGCCGCCATACAGCAAATAAAAAATCCCATACAGCTTGCACTTGATGTAATGCGCCATACCGAACACGTAATGCTCAGCGGCCAGGGTGCATTGGACTTTGCCGCTACCCGTGGTTATACTTTGGAGCCGGATACCTATTTTTTTTCACAGCAGCGGTACAACCAATGGCAGCAGGTACAACATACCGATACCACTGCCCTGGATCATAATATACCCGTAAAAGATAAAAAATTCGGTACCGTAGGCGCCGTTGCTGTAGACAGCCAGGGTAATGTAGCCGCGGCTACCAGCACCGGCGGTATGACCAATAAACAATTTGGCCGCATTGGTGACAGTCCCATTATAGGCTGTGGTACCTATGCCAATAACCATACCTGCGCTATCAGTTGTACCGGCCATGGCGAGTTATTTATACGTGCCGTTACAGCTTACGATGTCAGCTGCCTGATGGAATACAAAGGCCTGAGCTTACAGGAAGCCATGCATATAGTGGTACAGGATAAACTGGTAAAAATAGGCGGCGAAGGTGGCATGATTGGTGTGGATAGTAAAGGCAATACGGCTTTGCTGTTTAACAGCGAAGGCATGTACCGCGGCGTACGGGACAATACAGGTATCAATGAAGTGAATATTTATAAGTAAGCATCCTTTAATTTTTAGTTATGCAAAAAGAACATCAGTACCAACTTACCATTACCTGGACCGGCAATACCGGCAGCGGTACTTTTGACTACCGTTCCTACGAAAGGGCCCATACAATTAAAGCCGATAATAAGCCGGTTATACAGGCTTCCTCTGACACGGCTTTCCGTGGCGACAGTACCAAGTACAACCCGGAGGAATTATTGCTCGCTTCTATATCCGGTTGCCATATGTTATGGTTCTTACACCTCTGTGCGCAGCATGAAATTGTGGTGATTGATTATACAGATAAACCAACCGGCGTAATGGTTGAAAACCCTGATGGCAGCGGGCATTTTAAGGAAGTAGTATTACATCCCGTGGTAAAAGTAAGTGAGGCAGGAATGATTGATAAAACAGTGGCCCTGCATGAAAAAGCGCATCAGCTTTGTTTCATTGCCAACTCACTCAACTTCCCGGTAAAACATGATCCGGCGTGTAGTATTTAAGGTTTAAGGTTTAAGGTTTAAGGTTTAAGGTTTAAGGTTTAAGGTTTAAGGTTTAAGGTTTAAGGTTTAAGGTTTAAGGTTTATAAAAAAGGGAGAACCGCACAACAATGAATGCTGCACGGTTCTCTTTTTTATTTTATAATGGTCACAGTAACTATTCACCATTAACTCTTAACTATGAACCATTAACTATTAACTAATAACTTTACTACTAATGATGCGCAAAGTCCAGGTCGTAATTACCCTTTATTCTCTCCATCGGCGGATTAAAGTAACCGTATTTTAAATGAGGGAATTCTTCTTTGATCAGCTCCTGCATTTGTTTAATGCCCATGCATTCACCCGTATCGCCTATATTTATTTTGCCCAGGTACCAGTCGGGGTCAATATTAAAATTACGCCACTGTATCATTTTTAAACCAGTGTCTTTGATCAGTTTTCTCAAAGCTTCATACTCCTCTACACTATCGGTCATACCCGGGAAAACAAAATAATTGATAGAGGTCCAGCCACCAAAACTGTTCACCACTTTCAGGCTTTCGATAATATCATCAAAATCGTAGTTATTGGGGCGGTAGTAAGGCATATACACTTCCCTGCGGGCCGAGTTGGTACTTACTCTTATAGAATCCAGGCCGGCCTCACACAGCTTTCTTACGGCATCCGGTTTTGACCCGTTGGTATTGATATTGATGCTACCCCTGGGCGTATGTTTCCTTATTTCAATAATAGCATCCCGCATGGTCTCCCACATTAACAGGGGCTCACCTTCGCAACCCTGTCCAAAACTTACAATCGGGTAAGGTGCGGATTGCAGGTGCGGAACAGTATACTCTACAATCTCTTCAGGAGTAGGCTTGAATTTTAACCTGTCCTGGTTACTCACCACCTGTTCTTCATCGGGCTGTAAGGATATACAACCAACACAGTTGGCATTACAGGCCGGTGATACCGGTATCGGGCATTCCCATCTTTCTAAAAAATAATTCCTGGCAGCAGGACAATGGTAGGTCAAGGCACAGTTACCGGCCAAATGTTCTACCAAACGGTTATGCGGGTAAGCACTTACCAGTTTAGCAACCCCTTCCTGTATTTTCACCTGGTCATAACCATCACACTCCTGGCGTATATCCTGTTCAATACGGGTAGCGGGTACATAAAACTTATCATCCAGCCAACCTACTGCGGTATAACAAAACAACGGAAGTATAGGTGCATCTTCTGCGGTTTCATAGGCAGCTAAATAAAAACCGGTATGTGCCGGAGGTATAAAAGCTGCAACGGCCCAACCCTTTTCACATAAACGCATATCCCCTGTTTCCACATCAATACCAATACCCCTTCTTCCCGGTAATTCGTATAAGGAACCGCCTTCCGGTAATTCAATCCATTCATCTTCGGGAATGGGAATAGCATCCCAGCCACTGCGGCCTACCACATACAGGGATGTGTCTTCAAAAATATTTCCCTTTCCGTCAGAATATAAAATGTATGGCGATTCCGATAAACTCATGCTGTATTACTTTAATGATACGGTATTATACCGCTGCCGAATTACCCGTTAAACGGGCATTACAAAACCGGTTAAACTCCGGCTCGTTTACAGGTTGCGTCTCTGTTATTTCGGCCTGTATTATTTTATTATTTTTAAAATCTATAGTTAACAAGCCGTCTTTTAAAACAACATTGTTCAGCTCATTCCATTTTGCGGTGGTTGTTCCAAAAAAAGCGGGATATTGTACTCCTTCATCAATAACAGTCACTATTTGTTTCCTGATACTGATTGAATAAAAAACCTGGACCAGTAAACAAATAACCGCTGCCACCCAACTCTGCATCAATCCCCAGCAAACAGCGGCAAAAAACAGTCCTATCACATTTCTTTTATCATTGGCCTCTTTTACAGTGGCATATTGCCAGTAAGCCATCGCCAGGCCAAAAGTGGTGGCTGCCACACCAACAATAGCAAAAGTACGGGTAGTGCTGGTTGTTGCATAAATAGCTACTATAATAAATGCTGCAAAGTTTAAAATGAGCAACAGCACGGCCATCCTGTGATAATATAAAAGCTTTTCGTTTTTTAACGCCAGTTCAAAATGATTCATAATAAATAAGGTTCGTCCTTAAACTTACAACTTTATTTGTTAATTACTAACAACTGTCAGGTTGCAGAGTTTGTACAATACCCTTGCGCCTACATTGGCATTCCAGTCATTCTCCATATTCAATCCCACTTCACATAAATCAAATCCTATAATCTCCCTTCCGCTCTGTATCAGTTTTCTAAACAGGTAAAAAACTTCTTCCAGCTCAAAACCACCAGGTACCGGCGTGCCGGTATGCGGGCATAGTTTCCGGTCAAGCCCGTCAATATCAAAACTGATATATACTTTCTGGGGCAGTTTTTCAATGATCTCCTCTGCAATATGACGCCAGGTATCACCTTCAAACTGGCGGTGTTTGATCTCCCTGTCAAAATAAGTAATTACCCTGTAGTTACTGTTTTGAATATAATCCCACTCATCACCACCATAATCACGTACACCCACCTGTACCAGCCTCGATAACTGCGGCACTTCCTCCAACGCATTATACATAATGCTGGCATGCGAATAATTAAAGCCTTCATAAGCTTTACGCAGGTCACAATGTGCATCTATCTGTAATACACCAAAGTCACTGTGTTTCTCTGCCAGTGCTTTTAAATAACCCAGGGTTACACTATGGTCGCCACCCAGCAAACCTACCAGCTTGCCTTTTTCCAGTAAAGCCTTTGTCTGGTCGTAGATCCACTGGTTAATGTATATACCACCTTCATTAATATCCTTAATGGTCTTACACATAAACTGGTTGGCACTTACTTCATCACCCTTGGATATATAATCAATATATAATTCCGCTTCCTTGCGTAAATAATCACTCTTCATCAGCAACTTGCCATCAACCGGGCGCATATAAAAACCCTGCTTCCAGGCTTCCGGTGTTTCTGCATCATACAGGTCAACCTGCAGGGCAGCTTTAAAAATTGATTCCGGTGCACGTGCCGTACCCACACCATAACTTACCGTTACTTCCCAGGGCACAGGTAGTATAACCAAACGGGCATCATCCTCGGTTGTAGGTAGTCCAAAAATGTTATTATTGGGATTACTAACGCTATTAGGGTCGTAATTGGAGAGATCCATCATGGTTGATAAAATTGAAAAAACGATGCAAGTTACAAGGATTTTACGGAAAGCTGACATTAAATCGGAGCTTATTCTGCTTTTATACCACCATAGCTGACAGTCAGCCAGTTACAGGCTAAAATGTGTATAAAAAAGAACCGGGTTTATTATGCGGGCCGCTTGTATTGCATGTATAATATCCCGCAGTATTATTCACCTCATGCATATTATTTACCGCATAACATAACGGGCTGTACAAGCGCCGGGCTATTCGCTGCAATCTTTTGTTCGTGCCTCACAAAAGTATTTCCGCTGCTATCCCTGCCCGTAAACACACAATACCCTACTTTTGAAATTCAGTATCATCATTATGCCTTTAAAAAAAATTGCCAACAAATTTGTTATTGCTGCCGAATACATTGCCGGAGAATGGCGATCTATCTTTCAACCAAGCAGGTACCATATTAAACGGGGTTATACCCACCGGAAATCCGTTCCCCATTATGATGATACGGCCCTGACCGATGAATACCAGAAAGAAGTATATGAACTGGCACGGCTGTATGCAGATAAATACAACTATACAAACATCCTTGATATTGGCTGTGGCTCCGGTTATAAATTATTACACCAGTTCCCCGATAGTAATACCATTGGTGCTGAAGTAAAGCCTACCTATGATTTTCTCATTAAAACCTATCCGCACCGGAAATGGGTTGATATAGTGCAACCGGGTAGCTTACCCGCACAAACCGACATCATCATTTGTGCCGATGTAATTGAACATATCATTGATCCCGACCAGCTGATCAATACCATCAAGGCCATCGATTTTAAGCTACTGTTTATCAGCACACCTGAAAGAATTTTAACTACAGGTAAATATCATTATGGCCCGGCTTATAACGAATGTCATGTAAGGGAATGGAGTGCTGCTGAATTCCATGCATATATTTCTGAGCACTTCAACGTGCTGAAACATTTTATCACTGATATAGAAAATGCCACACAGTTATTGATAGGTGAACCTAAACAATAACTGTGCAGCACCGGTTTATTACAAAACTTTATGAACGTATCCTATACCGCAGGCTCCTGCTGGCTCAGGCAGTGAAAACTACCCAGGCCCCAGATGATCTCTGTAGAGTCAATACCTACTACCTCGCGGTCAGGGAATGCTGTCTGAATGATCTGTAAAGCCTTATCATCCTTATCACAACGGTAAGTGGGTACAATAACCGATTTGTTGGCAATATAGAAGTTAGCATAGGAAGCCGGCAAGCGCTGGTCTTCCCATATCACGGCATCCGGCATCGGCAATTCCACTATATTTAATTGCTTGCCGTTTAACAAACGCATTTGTTGCAACTGTTTCAGGTTATGCTGCAATAATTCATAATTCTCATCCTGTTTATTCTCTTCTATCACTGTCAGTACGGTGTCTTCATTTACAAAACGAACCGTATCATCAATATGCCCGTCAGTATCATCACCTACAATACCCTCATCTACCCATAATATCTGCGATACACCATAATAATCCTGTAAATAGGTTTCTATTTCCTGCTGGTTCAGGTGCGGGTTACGGTTAGGGTTTAATAAACAGGCAGTAGAGGTTAGGATAGTTCCGGCCCCGTTAAACTCCACCGAGCCCCCTTCCATAACAATAGCAGGGTACACAACGGGTAACTTAAACGCTTCGCCAATACGGGTAGGTATATTATCATCCAGATCAAACGGTGGATATTTATTACCCCAGGCATTATAACCCCAGTCAACAATCATTTTTTTATGTAATGCCGTTGGGTTTATTAAAAAAGCCGGACCATGATCGCGACACCATGCATCGTTGGTAGGATGAATAAAGAACTGTACTTTCTGCAGGTCCACACCGGCTTTTACCAGGTGGGCTGTTGCTGCTGCCTGCATGGCTTCGTCCACCACATTTATTCTTACCAACTCACCCCGCGTCAGCTCTTTTACAAACCGGGCATAATAAGGATAAATAGCCTCCAGCTTATCGGGCCAGCTGGCTTCTTTATGCGGCCAGCTTAACCAGGTAGCTTCATGCGGCGCCCATTCGGCCGGGAAAAAATATCCCAGGTCTTTTGGCTTTTGGCCGGGAGCAAGAAAGTTAGAAAGTCCGGAAGAAAAGTATTTATTATTGAAAATCATTTTTGTTTGTTAGGTTTTTATTTTAACGATGTCTTCAACCCGTTAATCATTACAAGTATTTCTTCACATGTTTTGTAGATAGTAGTAAACATTTCAGCGGAAATAATATTTCTCTTCTTCGCAAGCCATAAACAGGCTACTACTTCTACATTTGAGCGTAAAGCTATATTCAAAAATCGTTTAAACTCGGGTATTGTTTGTCCTGTTGAGCCTTCCGCAATATTTAGCGAAACAGCATCAGCAGCACGTTGAATCTGACCACATAGTATAAATCTCTCTTCAGACGGAAAAGTTTTTACGAGTGTATGAACAAGCTCAGCAAGATCAATTGCTTTTTGCCAAACAATCAACTTTTCGAACTTAAAAGCCATACCGACTTCTTAATTGGTGATTAAATCATAGTGTTAGCATACTACCTCTTCACACTCATCTCTATCCTCCCCACTTCAGCCTTTCCGTCTTCCCATCTTTCGGACTTTCTAACTTCCTGACTTTCTAACTTTCAGACTTCCTGACTTTCCCTCCCCTAATCCTCATCAATATACCTTTTCGTAATCGGCTGGTAAGAGTCAATACGCCTGTCGCGCAGGAAAGGCCAGTGTGTACGGTATTTGTCGGTAAGTGCCAGGTCAAGCTCCTCCACATGCACTTCTTCTTCTTCATGTGATGCTTTGTAAATAATAGTACCAAAAGGATTGGCAATAAAAGAACCGCCCCAGAATTTCATGGCGCCATCCTGCTCAAAACCCACACGGTTTACACTTACCACGTGTAGGCCATTGGCTACTGAGTGACTACGCTGGATGGTCTGCCAGGCATTGTATTGCTCGGTATTGGTGGTATCGTCCTGGCTGGTAGCCCAACCGATGGCTGTAGGATAAAATAAGATCTCCGCACCCATTAAAGCCGTGATCCTTGATGCTTCGGGGTACCATTGGTCCCAGCAAATGAGGATACCGATAGTAGCGAATTTTGTTTTAAATACTTTATAACCCAGGTCACCGGGTGTGAAATAGAATTTTTCGTAATAAGCCGGGTCATCGGGGATATGCATCTTGCGGTATTTGCCCAGGTAAGTTCCATCAGCATCCAATACAGCAGTAGTATTATGGTATAAACCTTCCGTTCTTTTTTCAAACAGGGAAGCAATGATCACCACACCCAGCTCTTTCGCCACTGCACTTAACGCATCGGTAGAAGCACCGGGAATAGCTTCCGCCAGTTTAAAGTTGTCATAATCTTCCACATCACAGAAGTATAAAGAAGTGAACAGCTCCTGCAGGCAAACGATCTGCGCACCTTTGGCAGCAGCCTCCCTTATTTTAACAATTGCCTTTTGCAGGTTTTCTTCCTTATCAGCAGTACAACTCATCTGTACCGTACCAACTTTAACTTTTGCCATATTTTCGCTATTTGAGGTGCAAAAATACTAACAATTTAAATAGTGATGGTTGCTTTTAACAATTAGCTAATGCAGGGAATGGTTCAAATGTTCAAGGGTTCAAGAAGTTCTAACAGTTAATAAGGCGGTGAATTGTGAATAGTGAGTAGTGAATTGTCAACTGTCCATTACTTACAGGGTATAAAAAAAGGTCCTGCATCTGCAGAACCTTCCATATCTGAAAAATTTTATGAATTATTTCCTACTCATTTGTTTTAAGAAAGCAACATGCGATGCAACGGCATAACGTACTTTAGGATATTCTATGTACTGGATACCGTAATCCTGGCAGGCTTTTTTAATGATCTTGCTGATGGCAGGATAGTGAATATGCGAAATTTTGGGGAACAAATGGTGCTCTACCTGGAAGTTCAAACCACCTACAAACCAGCTAACCAGTCTGTTATTGGTAGCAAAGTTAGCCGTCGTTTTTAACTGGTGAATAGCCCACTCATCTTCCATTTTACCCGCCTCATCAGGCATGGGAAAATGTGTATGTTCTACTGTATGTGCCAACTGGAATACAATGCTTAATACAAAACCCGCAGTTAAGCCCATTACCAGGAAGCCTATTAACCAGGCTATCGGGCCTACAAAGATGATCGGTAGTACCACGAAAATAACAGCATGACAGGCTTTGTAGAACCAGAAGAAAAAGTGCTCGGAAAACGTTAATCGTTTAATAGGCATTTCCCCGATCTTGAGTGAGAAGTATTTTTTATAGTCAGTAACAAATACCCACCAGATATACAATAAGGAATAAGCAGCCCAGAAATAGTAGTGCTGGTATTTGTGTATTTTATAATGGTCCTGCTCATCGCATAAACGTAATAAGGGCCTGGCCTCAATATCATCATCCACCCCATGAATATTGGTATAGGTATGGTGAATTACATTGTGCTTGGTACGCCACATATGCTGGCTGGCACCTAAAAAGTTGGCAACATTAGAGGCTGCCTGGTTTACCCATTTGTACTTACTGAAGCTGCCATGAGCACCGTCATGCATCACATTAAAGCCCAGTGCGGCAATTGTTAAACCCATCGCTATGCTTTCCAGGATAGCCCAGATAGCTGCCGGCGTAAAGAAAACCAGGTGAATATATAAGGCTATAAATGTTAACAGTAAGATGGCTGCCTTAAAGAATAACTGGGAATTACCTGTCATTGATTTACCTTTCTGCTGAAAGTATTCACCAATCCGGTTTTTCAGTTCATTGTGAAAGGATACTTTTATTTTAGGAAAGCGTGGATTTGTCATGTAGTTGCATTAAACTTTTACTAATGAACAAAAATACTAAATAAAACCGATGTAAAATATTCAAAAAGAAGGTTTTATTTACGCCAGCCAATTAATGACAGTAATTTAACAATTGCCCCTAATACAAACCTTTGTTCAATAAAACCTAGGTTTCACGTAATACCAAGGCATCCAGGCTTTTAATACCGATTTTCTTCTCCGATAAAAATCCTTCGGCATATTTTACCCCGATCCTTTTTCCCAGCATCCGGGCCCTGGCCACGATACTTTCTATAAAATCGGGAGTGGAAATATAGGTTTGCTGACCACTTTCACTGTCGGCAGCACTGGTATGAAACTGGGTGCCGTAAGCCTGTATGGCCTGCATCTTCTGTTCAAATACATCGCTGATATCCAGTAAAATATCCGGCTCATGGTACCAGTCCTGTATGTATTGCAGGAAATATTTGGGCCGCCATTTTTCCTGCTCATTACCGGCCTCATCGGTGGTAACAATTTTAGACAAGCCCGATAAAAAGAAAGCATCACTGATGAGGTGTCCTGCACGGCCATGATCGGGGTGGCGGTCATTTAAAATATTACCCAGTACAATTTCGGGCCTGTATTTCCGGATGGCCTGTATCAACTGCAGTTTATGGGCTTCGTCGTTAGTAAAAAAACCATCCCGCATTTTCAGGTTTTCACGGGCTATCACGCCCATGATCTTTGCCGCATCGGCCGCCTCGGTATAACGCGTTTCAGCCGTTCCGCGGGTACCCAGTTCGCCCTGGGTCAGGTCCACAATAGCTACTGTTTTGCCATTCTTTATTTCATTAATGATAGTGCCCGCACAACCCAGTTCAATATCATCCGGGTGTGCACCTATAGCCAGTATATCTACTTTCATACAGTTGTTTGTTTTGTAAAGATAATCGGTTCAGGAAATATAAGATCTAGGATTTGAAGATGTAAGATTTAGGATTTATTGAGCGGCAGATAAATGTTAAACGCTTTCCGTTTCCCAACTTTCTCACATCCCGACTATTCAATTCTCCGGCTTTCCGACTTCCCAACTCTCTGTCTTTCTAACTTCCCCTTTATTACACTTAACATTTTCTTTTGTTTGCGCGGGCAAACCTTTTTTCTATTTTTTACTTCTTGGTAATGCGGTAGTTTTATAACCGCCAAATTGTACAACTATGAATAAATATATTTTCCTGCTGTTTTTCATGGGTTTATCTGTAGCTACTACGGTACATGCCCAGCAGAACGAGACCATAAAAAAAGCCATTGAAAACCCTAAAGCAAAAGAGGATGCTGCCAGGGCAGACGCAAAGCTGATTGATAATAAAAAATTGACAGGGGCGGACACGACCACTGTACCCCAAAAGCATAAGAAAAAATGCTGGTTCCGTAAAAAAGCAAAAACCCCGTCCAGCTAATAGAACGGGGTTTTATTTTATAACAAATGTTTTTAAAACCTTTGAGGATTGATCATCCCTTTAAAGGAATGATCCAGCTTTTTATTTGCGTTCACTACCTGCGGCATTTCGGTAAATGGCTCTTCAACAGTTCTTACCCTGAACGAGCCGGTTCCAATGTATTTTAAAGCACTGGCTAAACATAATTCATCCACATCCCCAAGCTCTTTGGTAAGCCCATCCAACACCTGATTGCTCAAAGCAAAACCATCAAAATAATTGCCTTCGTTATTTTTGTTCACTGTCCTGCTGGATACAGGGAATATATAATCGGTTCCTACCGGTATAGGGAAATATCCCACAGGTTTCCCGTATGTTTTGGAAGGGCCAATAATATGTACATTACTGATATAAGGCTTCAGGTTATTGATCAATAATTCACTGGCTGATGCTGTTGAGTTACTCACAATGAAAAATATCCGGGAAAGATTCAACGTACCCTTTTTAGAAAAATTAACGGAACTGTTATACCGGGAGTAATTGTTATTATATTTTGTCGCCATCATCAACCCTCCGTTAGCACTGTTAGGTGCTAAATAATTGGCCAGTACCTGTTGAAAGTAAACATACCCGCCGCCGTTATACCGCAGATCAATTATCACATCGTCAACATTCTCACCAGTAAACCTGTTAATTATCCTGGCATAACCATCAACGGTTTGCGCACTATCTCCCAGGAAACTGTTATACACCATATAACCTACTTTCTTTGCGCCCACAGTATATACCGAATCAAGGTACAAGGGTTTACTATTATAAGAAGCTGCATTCAAGGTAATATCCACGGAAGCACCATCCGGTTTCAGAAAAGTAAAACTGGCAGTGTTGCTGCCATAGATAGCCGTCTGTAATTCAGAAGCTCTTGCAGTATTGATATCCGTAATACCATTTACTTTCGTAAAACGCCAGCCCCTTTTAATACCGGCCATTCCTGCCGGTGAATTGGGCTCTACAAGTCTTACCCGCAAATCATTCATGGTATAGAAGAAGGCGTTTAAACCAAAATCCTTGGCTATACCGCCACTTACATCGTCCCATTCGGCCTGATCCACCGCAAAACTCCAGCGATCCACCGGTGTGCTGAAACCCGGCTCATTACTATAAGCCCTAATCGCTTTCATAATGGCATCGGGACTGCTGTAATTCCTGGCATTGAAAGATGCCGGTATTTTATCGTACCATAAATAAATGTCCCGTGCATATGCAATCGTGGTATCTTTTATTTTATCCGACTCACTGGTATTCGAATCCTTATTCTTTTTACACGCTGTTACCGTCACTACCATTAAAGCTATCAGTAACAGGTTCCTGTATGTTTTCATAATTAACTGTACTTATTTTTTATAAAACGTTATGATCATAAAATTATTCTATGTTCCTGATATTCGGAAATCTGTGGAAAAACAATTTGACCATAAAATAGTTGATAAGGAGAAAGCCAGGGAGGTCAATGTCTTTATACTAAATACTACTATCTGAATACTAACTTCTCAACACTAATTCCCCTTCCGGAAAGCATTGTTATACCAGTTACCATCAATCTCTTTTACGTAACTTTCTATCTGCCGGTCAAAGGAGTCGCCGGCCACATCATATTTCTGTTTCAGGTTGCCCCCAAAGAAGAAAGCCACGGTCTGGTACATGGTGGCATTTAAACCGCCTTTGAACTCTTTAATAATTTCGTAGCAGTTATTACCCGTCTGGCGGTTGATGAGCTTCATTAATACTTTACCCTGGTAAACAGAGAGGTTGGACAAAGGGTCGGCAAATTTTTTCTTTAATTCTTTCTCCCTCGATTTTATATAGGCCTTACGCTCTTTCTTGCTGCTGATGGTAGCCAGCTTGGCATTCATTTCATTTATGGTATACCCGGCCGTACGGGCATAGGGATAGGTTACATATACGGCATTCCGCAGGCGTGTCCACTCGGCAATTTTTCTTTGCAGTTGCCGGTCCGACATTTTTGATACCCATACATTTTCTTCCTCCCTGTAGGATAACATCTCAAAAGAATCAACGGAAGTTCCGTACCAGATAGCACTTACCAGGATGGTATCGTTGGGGCCCCATTTTTTTTGCCGCTCCTCAAAAGAAGGAATAGGCGGAATAACCTGCTGCGGAGGCGGTCCCATTACAGGGGGAATATCCTGCGCCGCCAGCCTGCTGCTGTATAACAGGATAGCCAGCATGAAATAAAAACGATATGTAATTAACAGGCGCAAAGTTGTAATGATAGGTCAAATTACATTAATGTTGACAAACTTACAACTATAAACGTTGTACCAAATTGTTAAAACCCGTTACCGGTTATTCCACCTTCTTCAGTCTGTTACGCCTGTTCTGTCCAATGCGGTAAAACATACTGATAAACAGGCCGATAGCGGTAACAATAATACCTGCCCATAAAATATTGATAAAGGGGAATTTATAGGCCTTCAGGGTGATCCAGTCCAGTACTGAATTGGACTCCTTCATGGCAATGGTAGCCTTACCGTTCTGCCAGTTACGCAGTTCCATTACCAGGCTTTCGGCCATCAGGGTATCCTGGTTGCTGCGTACATTGCCCCGGGCATCTTTCAGCAATAACAGGTCGGTGGTATAGCGGCTGCCGGTCTGGGCATGAATATTTAAAGTAGCGAGTATGGCGCTGTCCTCTTTGGCTGCTTTCGCCAGGGGCAGGTTATCGGCGGCCACAACATTCTCAATTAAAATATAGCCCTTGGAGTAAAAAATAGTATCGCCAATGCCACGTACATAATCAACAAACCGGGCAGTATCCTTATTCTTCTCCGGGTCAGCCATGGCTGATATATAGGTAAACACGTCATGAGTTAAATAATGCCGGGAAGATGGGTTGGACATTAACCCCTCATTATTTTTATAGTTGATGAAGGAGTTGGGCGTTAACCTGAACTCCTCCCCTGTTGCTTTATTTTTAAAATCAACCTTGAAAAAAGTCAATGGCTTTTTAGGGTGTGCTGAATCGCCCATAAAGGTTACATCATACCCGCCCATCTGCATCGGCACACCTTTTACCAGGGTCAGGTTCTCACCCGATTTCTGGGTGCTGTCCTTACCAAAATCAATATGTATACCACTGGTATTATAAGATAATATCTCTTTTTTACCCGATGATAATAAAATGCCTAATAACACCATACCAAAACCTACGTGTGCTATACTACCCCCGCTCATCTTCATATTGCCCTTAATGCCCACCCATATATAAGCGGCATTGGCGACAATGGCATATATACTGGCAGCTACAGCTATCCATATCTGCACCAAAAAGCCCATGCCTTCTTTAATATAATTGATATTGCCAAAAGCAAGCACCAGCGTGGCAAAAACAGCGGCAATCAAAGTTGGGATCCCAAGTTTCTTTAACAGGAAGGCGCGGGGAGTATGTTTATACTTCAGGTACTGTGACACTGCCGTTAATACTGCAATTACCACAGCTACCAGTACATGTATCTGGTTATATAAAAACTCCACATTTTCAGGCTGGGCCTGGTTCAGTTTAAACAGCGAATTAAACACCGGTAAAGAAGTGATCACCGTAATGACCAGTGCCGATAAAAAGAATACCAGCGAGCCGATAAACATCCAGAACTCCCTGGACGAAACATCCTCTTCTTTTTTAACCGTAGGTACCTGTTTATTAATATACACTACCATGGTTATCACACCCGCTAAAATGGCGAACATGGGCAAACCCGGTACTGACAGGTAATAGGAGGCAATGCCTAAAACAGCCCCGGCCAGGCCGATGAGTACCTTCTCATTAAATGTTTTCGCCGCAGCAACAGGCGCCAGCCATATAAACACGTAAATACATAAAAACAATTGCACGTTCAGGCCGGTATCGGTAAACGCATGCACCGATGTTTCACCCAGTATACCACTCTTGGTTAAGAAAGTAGAATACCATACAAAAATGAAACCGAGCAGGAAGAAAATATAAGTAGCACGTAACGAGTAACCGCTGTGTTTATAGATCAGTAAGGTATGCAGGCCGGCTACCAGTATCAGCCAGGGTACCAGGGAGGCATTCTCTACCGGGTCCCAGGCCCAGTAACCGCCAAAGTTCAATGACTCATAAGCCCAGGCGGCGCCCATCATAATACCAATACCAAATATCGCTACCGAAAATAAGGTCCAGGGTAAGGAAGCATTGATCCACTGATCGTTCTTCTTTAACCATAAGCCGCTTAAAGCAAAAGCAAAAGGCAGTAAAGTACTGGCAAAACCCAGGAACAATACCGGCGGGTGTATCACCATCCAGTAATTCTGTAACAGGGGGTTCAGGTCATTACCGTCTTTAATGGACAGCATAAAATCCGACTTCAAAGGCTGGGTAACATCAAAGTTGATATGCAGGGCGGGTGCATTGTCCAGCACGCCGCTGTCTCTTAATAAAATAAAGGGATTGATACCGATACGGTACCCGAAAATATAAATGCCCAGTACCATGGCGGCCAATAATACCTGGGTAAAACTGATAACAGTCATTACCGGTGCTTCCCAGTCCTTACCCCTGCGCATGATAACCAAACCCAGTACCGCATGCCAGAAAGTCCACAACAGGGTACTACCCTCCTGTCCTTCCCAGATACAGGCCAGCAGGTATTTTACTTCCAGCGAACGGCTGCTGTGTTTCCACACGTAGTGGTATTCAAACATATGGTTGAATACCATGTAAAACAATAAGCTGAATATGGTAACAATGGATAAAAACTGCGTGATGAAGGCATAGCGGGCCAGCTTTTTCCAGGCTGTTGACTCAGGATTGGCAAAAGCCAATACACTGCCCTGGCCTTTTAACTGCGCTGTTCGTACCGACATAAAGTAGGACAGCGTAGCCACTATAGATGCAACAAATGATAATACGATCAATAAATGCCCTACCTGGCCGGGAAGCAAGTTTTCGCCTATATAATCCATGATATATTATTTAGCAACCGCTATAGATACCAGGGCATTGGTCGGTTGGTTTTGCGGTGCCTTGGTGCTGGATTGCGCTGGTTCAGTCGTTTTTTCGTCCTTATATTCCTGTCCTTCTTTGTATTTCGACGGACATTTGGTCTGTATTGTTTTACAAACAAATACACCCTTTTCAGCTTCGTATTGCCCCATTAAAACCAGTCTTTCGCTTTTTTCAAAATTCTCCGGTTTAGGGTTGCTATATACTACTTTAACTTTATTACCCAGCGTGTCTACCGCGGTAAAAACCAGGTGGTTAGGATTTTTTATGGCATCATATTCCATAGGCTCCGAAGCATCCCAGCGGGCCATTAAGTGTACATATTTTCCGGGCTTGGACATAGCGGTATTTACAGAATCGTAGGTAGTTGTTTTCTGTAAAAAGGTTACTAAAAAAGCAATCGTTCCGGCTACCAGCACCAATAAAATAATATGTATTTTTTTCATGAGCCCCTGTTGTTTAATCGGTGGCAAAATTACGTCAAAAAACTGTCACGCCACGGTTCACTAACAACAATAGTTAGGTTTTGTTTAACAAAAACAAGAAATATTTTGGGGCTCTCAGCTGCAGTACCCTTATCGGCTTCAGTCCCCGCCTTCGGTAGTAGTGCAACGGGGCATTCCCATACGCCCTTCCGGGCAGGAACTTTACGGGCGTTGCAGCTACTACTGCCAGTCGGGCAGCCTTTGGGCTTTAGGCATTGTGATGGTTCGTGAGACACGGGCCATGGTTCGTGTCTCATGAACCATTCTTACAAAAAAACCGCCCCTTGAAAGGGGCGGCGTAACCAAAAACTAACTGCTTATAGAAAAAACTATTGTTGTACAGGCTGGTAAGCCCATTGTTCATTATTTTCTTCCTTACCGTATACCGAGTCCAATGCGCCTTCGGCTGTTCCCGCTTTTTTAAACAGTATACTGTCATTACCCATAACCGCCAATGGTAGCAGGGCACAAAACAGCAGTAAGAAAAGCTGAGCGTTTTGTTGAAACGCATAATGGCAGTTTGGATAAAGCACCCAATAAAATTATGCAACTATCCCGGGCTGATTATAACCGATATTAATGAGCTGTTGCAGTATTTTGACCAGGATAAATAAAAGTCAGGGGTATTTAAATTTCTGAATAGCAGCCATCGGAAATCTTGTTTTAATGTACAAATTCTCAAATGTTCCGCTATCTTTGGCAGCACAACAAACAATCGTACGTATGTTATTTCAACTGAGTGAAGAGCAGCAAATGATCCAGCAGGCAGCCCGTGACTTTGCCAAAAACGAGTGCCTGCCCGGTGTAATTGAGCGGGATGAACATCAAAAATTTCCTTATGACCAGGTAATGAAGCTGGCCGATCTTGGTTTTATGGGCATGATGGTATCACCGGAATATGGTGGCGCCGGACTGGATACCGTAAGTTATGTACTGGCCATGGAAGAGATTTCAAAAATTGATGCCAGTGTAAGCGTATGTATGAGTGTGAACAACAGCCTGGTTTGTTACGGACTGCAGCAATACGGCACTGAAGAACAAAAACAAAAATACCTGGTGCCTTTGGCTCAGGGCAAAAAAGACGGCAAATTATATATCGGTGCTTTTATGTTAAGTGAGCCCGAAGCCGGCAGCGATGCCACTTCGCAACGTACTATTGCCGAAGATATGGGCGATCATTATTTATTAAATGGTACCAAGAACTGGATCACTAATGGCAGCACCGCCTCCGCCTACCTGGTAATGGCACAAACTGATGCCAGCAAAGGCAGTAAAGGCATTAATTGCCTGATCGTAGAAAAAGACTGGCCGGGTGTAACCATTGCCGCAAAAGAAAACAAACTGGGTATCCGCGGCAGCGATACCACAACGGTAATGTTCACCGATGTAAAAGTGCCCAAAGAGAATCGTATCGGCGAAGATGGCTTTGGATTTAAATTCGCCATGAAAACCCTGGCCGGCGGCCGTATCGGCATTGCTTCACAGGCCCTGGGTATTGCCAGCGGCTCCTACGAGCTGGCAAAAGAATATGCCAAAACCCGTAAAGCATTTGGAACTGAAATTATGAACCACCAGGCCATTGCCTTTAAACTGGCCGATATGGCCACCAAGGTAGAAGCCGCCCGTTTATTATGTTTAAAAGCTGCCTGGGAAAAAGACAACCATATGGATTATACCCTCAGCTCCTCCATGGCTAAAGTATATGCATCGGAAACGGCCATGTGGAACAGTGTGGAAGCCGTACAGATACATGGCGGTTATGGTTATGTAAAAGAATACCATGTGGAACGCCTGATGCGTGACGCTAAAATTACCCAGATATATGAAGGTACCAGCGAAGTACAGCGCATTGTGATCAGCCGGTCCATCTTGAAATAATTACACATGAGAAAACCCCCATCCCTTGTGACAATTGTTGCAAGGGATTTTTTATGTCTGCTCCCTTTGCCTATACTTCAGTAATTTAGCAATTGAAATCTACCATTATGGCTTCACAAAAAACACCGGATACTCCTTTCAAAAAAATACTCCGTTTTTTTATACAGGGGTTGCTTATTCTGGCACCCATCGGTATTACCGTATATGCTTTGTACTGGTTGTTTGAGCTGGTAGATGGTATTTTACGTCCGGTGTTTGGTGTTCCGGGTATCGGCTTCATTGTTATTGTGGCCTTTGTCATCTTTGTAGGTTGGATCAGCAGTAATTTTTTAATGGGCAGCATCATTAATTTTTTCGATCACTGGCTGGAGCGTACACCCGGCATCAAGTTTATTTATACTTCTATTAAAGATTTTTTTGAAGCCTTTGCCGGCGATAAAAAAAAGTTCACCAAAGCCGTACTGGCCAATGTATTTGCCAATGATGTATGGATCGTTGGTTTTTTAACCGATGAGGAAATGCAGAAGTTTGAATTTGGCGCCGATAAAGTAGCCGTATACGTACCACAGGCTTATAACTTTGCGGGACAGTTATACATTTTACCCAGGGAAAAGGTAAAGCATATAGAACATATCAGTTCCGGCGATGCCATGAAATATGCGGTAACGGGTGGTGTGGTAGAGATGGAAGAGAAGGAGAGCTAATTTGATAATTAGACAATTAGATAATTTGGTAATGGTACCTTATCCGGCACATAGATAATTGTTATCAACCTTATGCTTACATTTTTCACTACACAAAAACTTATCTGCGAAAATCTGCGGTGCATCTTTTCTGCGCCATCTGCGGGAATAAACCTGTAAAGGTGTTAACAGTGAACTACCTCTTTTAAAACCCATCCTATTCCGCCTTTGTCAGTTTTTCTGCATTCTCTGCAAACTGTAAAGCATCTAAAAAGTCCTGGATACCGCCGTTCATTACAGCATCTAAATTATAAGACGTAAAGTTGATCCGGTGATCGGTTACACGTCCCTGCGGATAGTTATAGGTCCTGATCTTGGCACTGCGGTCACCGGTACTCACCAGGCTTTTACGGTGTCTTGCTATTTCATCCTCCTGTTTACGTACCTGCTCTTCATATAATTTGGTACGCAACATTTGCATGGCCTTTTCCCGGTTACCTAATTGCGAACGCTCCGTCTGGCAAATAACCACGGTGCCGGTCGGTATATGCGTTAACATTACTTTCGTTTCCACCTTGTTTACGTTCTGTCCACCCGCACCACCGCTTCGTGCGGTTTCCATTTTTACATCGGCCGGATTTAATTCAAAATCCACTTCCTCCGCTTCGGGCATTACCGCCACCGTTGCGGCCGATGTATGTACACGTCCCTGTGTTTCGGTAGCAGGCACCCGCTGTACACGGTGCACCCCGCTTTCAAATTTCAAAACGCCATACACATCATCACCCGTCACTTCCAGCTGGGCTTCCTTATAACCTCCCGCCGTACCCTCACTTTCGCTTAATAAAGCTATCTTCCAGCCACGTCCTTCGCAATAGCGCATATACATACGTAACAGGTCGCCGGCAAATAAACTGGCTTCATCACCACCGGTTCCGGCACGTATCTCTAAAATAGCATTCTTATCATCCTGGGGATCCTTGGGTATCAGCAACTGGCGTATCGCTTCTTCCTGCCTGGTCTTGTTCTCTTCCAAAGCAGGTAATTCCATTTTTGCCAGCTCCTTCATCTCTTCATCATTCCCCTGTAATCCTTCCTGGTAAAATTCAATATCACTTAATAAGGTCTTGTAATCTTTATAGGCATTCACAATCTTTTCCAGGCTGCGGTATTCCTTACTGGTTTCGGCAAATTTTTTATTATTAGCCACAATCTCGGGGTTGGTCAAGGCAACTCCCAACTGGTCAAACCTGGCCTGTATGGCTTCTAACTTATCTAACATATACTATGCTTTTTATAAAACCCCGGTGATAACCTCCTTAAAAGTAAGCCTGTTTTAGCAGTACCTTTACGGCAACAAAATGAATACTGTTGCCGGCTATCCAAAGATTTTCGGGCTGCAAAGGTAAATATTTTAATTATGGCTTTCAGAAAATTAAGGGCAGATATATTATTTACGGGCAAGGAATTGTTATACAATCATGTATTACTGATCAGCGAGGAAGGTGTAATAGAAGATATCCTGCCTTTTCCGGACGGGATGGAGGGTATAGAGACCTTTACCGGTATCTTATCCCCCGGCTTTATCAACTGCCATTGCCACCTGGAACTTAGTCATTTAAAAGGCGCTATCCCGGAACATACAGGGCTCACCGACTTTATTTATGCCATCCTTACGCGGCGGAACAGCCAGGTACATACCATTGACCAGGCCATTGCCCTGGCCGAACAAGAAATGCTGGATAAGGGCATTGTAGCGGTCGGAGATATCTGCAATACTCCCCTCACCTTGCCGCAGAAGCAAAAACAACAATTATACTATCATCATTTTATTGAGGTAACGGGCTTTAATCCCGCTATTGCGGAGCAGCGTTTTATACAATCGCAGCAGTTATACCAACAGTTCAGGCAGTTAACAGAGAAAACGGGCGGCCATGTATCCATGGTACCCCATGCTCCCTATTCCGTTTCCCCGGAGCTTTGGACCTTGTTACAACAATTTTCCGGTACACAATTACAAACCATCCATAACCAGGAAACCGCAGCCGAAGATGAATGGTTTAAACATAAAACCGGTGGCTTCAAAGTCTTTTATGATAAGGTAAATATGCCGGCAGATCATTTTACGCCTACCGGTAAAAGCAGCCTGCAAAGTTATTACCACCGCTTTAATACAAAACAACCGGTAATACTGGTTCATGATGTACACACAACAACAGCGGATGTACACTATATGCAGCAACTGGACCAGGAACAGCAACGTAACAGCTGGATATGTTTATGTCCCAACGCCAACCAGTATATCAGCAATACCCTGCCCGATATACCCATGCTGATAGAAAATAATTGTAAACTGGTACTGGGCACTGATAGCCTTGCCTCTAATCACCAGTTGAATATTGCTGCAGAGATCAGGACCATACAGGCCTTTCATCCGCAAATACCTTTAGTTGAATTGCTGCAATGGGCCACTTTAAATGGCGCCGAAGCGTTACAGATCAGTCATCAATATGGCAGTTTTGAAAAAGGCAAACAACCCGGCGTAATACTATGCAGCAACGATCTGCAGTCTATCAAGAGAATAATATAAATGGGGGTGAAAAGTCAGGAAGACAGAAAGTCGGAAAGTCAGGAAGATGAGATGTAGAAGATAAAAAATCGGAACACACCTGATAGCCTGACGCTGAAATCATAAATCTTAAATCATAAATCTTACATCCTAAATTATACTTTACCCTCTTCTTCCAAACAGCAGGCTACCGATACGCACCATATTACTTCCCTCCTCTATCGCCATGGTATAATCGCCACTCATGCCCATGGACAGGGTTTCTGCCTGGAGTTGAGGCAAACGGTATTCCTTCAGCTGATCGAATAGTTTTTTAAGCATCCGGAATTCTTTGCGTACGACCTTTTCGTCATCCGAAAAACTGGCCATCCCCATTAACCCTTTTATATGCACCTGTTGCAGGTCTTCTGTTTTTTCAAGTAAGGCATGCAGTTCCTCTTCATTCAGACCGAACTTGGTTTCCTCCTGCGCTATATGTACCTGCAGTAAACAGTTGATCACGCGGTGGTTTTTAATGGCCTGTTTATTTATTTCCTTCAGCAGGTTATAGCTATCCACCCCATGTATCAGGTGTACAAAGGGGGCAATATATTTTACTTTATTACGCTGTAAATGCCCGATAAAATGCCAGTTGATATCAACAGGTAACTGCGCCTGTTTTTCTACCAGTTCCTGTACATAGTTTTCACCAAAATCCCGCTGCCCCAGGTCGTATAACGCCTGTATATCGCTTGCAGGTTTAATTTTTGATACGGCAACCAGGGTAACATTATGCGCTGCTAATTCGTCCTGTATACGTTGGTATTGTTCTGTATTTACAGCCATGGCTTGGTTTTAATCGGCCCCAAAATTAAAAGCTTACAAAATTAAAACGTGTAACAGGTATGTAATGTTATGTTAACTACTTGCCGGGAAATAAAAAGAGCAGGCTGCTACGCAACCTGCTCCCGGAAATGGTGGCTTGTATGAACGATTTATTAATCTTCCAAAGTAGTCAGGTCAACTTTAGGTTTGGGTAAATTCATGGCTTTAATAGCGGCACGGCATTCATCAGCCATGGCCTGGGTGAGTTCATATTTATAGTTTCCATAATCTCCGAACTCAAAATTGCCTACATGAAAGAAACCGTATTTGTCAAAAAACTCGGTCAGGTCAACCTTACTTACCTCACAAACGGTTTTTACAAAATTTAACTGGTAGGTAGCCGGGTTACGACCGCGGGCTCCCCAGCCACCGCTGCGGGTATTAGCGCCATTGGCTTTTCTTTCGGCTTCACCCTGCTTTCTGAAAGCTTCAAACAAATCAGGATAAAAGTCTTTATATCCACCGGTGCCTGCAAAGTATAACTGTAACTGCCAGAAAGGTACCAGGCGATTGAACACATCATTATCCTGTAAATAACAGATCTTACGGGCAATGATACTGTCGCGGGCTTTCTGGTAATTCTTTTGTTCCGATATCCGGCTCTTATTGCCGAAAGAAGTAGTGCCATATACAGCAAAAATATTATTGCTTACTTCACCTAAGCCACCCCAGTTCAAAAACGGACGTAACTGGTGCACATGTCCCACTTCATGACTAAAGCCCCAGCAGGGATCTCCTTTAATAACGCGGGAAGGATCTACCACAAGCGGCATAGCATTACCCGGGTTTACCCCCATATAGGCCACCCCATCGCCATCACGGAACATATAGTAGTTAAAATTCACCCTCGACAGAATATGGTTCTCCGGTACTTTATTGTATTTCACCAGGCCCAGGATAATATGCTGCAGGCGGATCAAAGAGTCGTAATTGTTGATCAGTTCAACCCCTCTTCCATAAGCATATTTTTTACAATCTGCCGCAGGATATACTACCTGTACATGTTTACCCTTCGCATCAATAATCGGGTAAACCGCATTGTCAATTAACTTATTCCAGTCGGCATCGGTATGTTTGGTAATATCAAAATAGCCATTCACAGCCGCTGCCGGAAAATGTATTTCGATCTCTTTTTCTTTTGCCGGCTCGTCAGAAAAGTAATCTATATAAGCCAGGCCGCCTTTGTTTTTTACATCAATAATATTCACCCCGTTTTGCAGTACAAAATCCTGCTTTTTAATACCCCAGCCTGCCGGGTCTTTATCCGGTTTGATGCCTTCCGGCGCACGCCTGTCCCAATTAGGCACAACCAGTTTTATTTCTTTACCGGCAGCAATATTATTCACCAATACCAGGTGCCTGCCTTCCGGCAAATAAATACCGGTCATGTTTTCATACTTGCTGTACCCGTCACCGATCATCAGTTCCTTACCCAAGGTAGTGGGTGTTAACCAGGCTTTATATTTTGCCATACGGTATTGAGCGGCATATTGTTTACCCAAAAGCTGTGTGGCTACCTGGCGCAGTTGCGGGTCTTTGATCTTTGCCAGGTCTTTTTGTTTGGTTTTCTTTTTCAGCGAAACCGCCATGGGCGTTTCAAAATAACTGAGATCTTGCTGTACAGCTGCCGCATCCTGTGCTGTAAGCACCGTGTTAAAAACAGCAAGCAGTAATAAAGCGGATACTAATTTTTTCATGCAGGCTTTTAAAGTTGTTTTTTAAATGGTAACAAATGGGTGTAATGGTTAGCCATTCATAACACTTATACCAGTGTGGCAACCAAATATAACCCGGCTTACTCACAGAAAGCATGCACATTCGTTTGCATGAAATTTTAAACCCGATATCAAACGATTGTTTTTTATATCCGTCCTCTGGGCAGCATAAAAAAGGGGCGGCATATTGTACGCCACCCCTTTACGGTAATGATAGAACAGGATCTTGTTTACTGCTTCATCACTTTCTCTACTATTTTTACTTCGTCTGAAATAAACTCAACAACATATAAACCCTTCTGTAGTTTGTCCAGCCCGGGTAATACCACAATATTTTCGCCGCGCTGTAACAGTATTTTTTTACTCACCAGTACCTGGCCGGTAATATTGGTTAAACGTATGGTGCCTGACTGTTCCCTGTTGTTATTCAGCGTTAGTTTAATATCCGTTGTAAAAGGATTGGGATATACACTGATGGTTGCGGGATTATTGTTGTCTCCACGCAGGGAAATAATTTTGCTGAAATTGCCCCTGCCATCAAAATCTATATCTTTTAACCGGTAGTAAATAATACCCTCCAGGCCGCTAATATCATCTGCAAACTGGTAAGTATTGGTTAAACCCGTAGTGCCATTACCTGCTACAATGCCTACCTGCTCAAAGTCAACGCCGTTCAGACTCCTGTATATTTCAAAATAGGCATTTTCTTTTTCGTTGAAAGTTGTCCATTTTAATAAGGCCTGGTTATTATTCTGCTTCGTTACCGTAAAACTGCCCAGGGTAACCGGCAGTGTAGCTTCATCCGGCCCTTTCAGATAAATTTCCCTGGATATGATACGGCAGCCGGCGTTACCGATATTACCGCTGCTAGCCACAAGAATACGGTACCAGCCGGTATCGGCTTTGGTGAAATTGGTAATATTATAGGTTGCATTGGTTTGGTCATCTACATTTACCCAGGCATCACCGGTAAGCTTGTTTTTACGTTGCCATTGGTATACGGGGGAGGCTAAGCTATAAGTACTGCCATCATCCAATCTAACGGATTGGGTAGTGGCCTCAATAGCAAAGCTGGAGCCATAAAGACGTTCATACACTGTAGCTCCGGAACCAGATCCGCTTCCGCCGGTAACATTCAGGGATATCGACTGACCATAGGGCGTTAATTGAATATCATCCAGGCCAAAATCATTTCCGCAACCACCCTGGTTGCTGGTCATGTTTACACGCAAACGGCTTACCCCGGCAGGTATTTTAACCGTAGCACTGTAGCGCTTCCAGGCATCGCTTTCCCGATCTGTTTGCATAGGGATTGGTCCTGTAGATTTGGAAGAGATAAGAACGCCATTATCGGCATTGTAAAAATTAAAATTAATAACAGGCAATATATAACCACCTACGCTGTTGCAGTTATTGGTTTCATCCTTGTTTAAATTAGCTACCCATACCGAAAACTCGTATGCGGCACCATCACAGGCATTGGTGATGGTTTGTTCATAATAAGTACCGGATGTATTAGCGTTTGCATTTACAATTAAAAACCTGTCGCTGCCATTGCCAGTGGTATGATCATTGGCATTGATCCACGCAAAGCTAAAACAGGTGTTGTAAGTTTGCGGCAGGATAGAATAGAATCCATTGTTAGGGCAGGCAGTGCCATCATGTTGGTAATTAAGACCGGTTGTTCCCGAACTGCCAATAGAGGTTAAATAACTGCTTAATGTTTGTGAGCTAGTGCCTGTACCAAAATCAATATCAAATGCCGGTGTACCTCGACTGCCTGTTACATATAAATACACGAATCTGTGATTACGAGACACTGAAGGAGTAGCTCGACCGGCTAAACGTATTTTATAGGTACCGGTTACCAGGTTACTGATAGTGGGGTTTGGGGTATTATTACCGTTATTAGGAAAAAGAACCGGGTCGGGAGATCCTGCTGGCCGTTCTACTACTGTCCATTCATAACCGGTACCACCACCGCTGATGGTGCCCTGTAAAGACGTAGCATTACCGGTTACCAGTTGATTTTTTCCTGCGCTGACAATGGTTTGCGCTTTTGACAGGGTACCCGATAAAATGGTACATCCAATAAAAAGAAAATAAAGTAGATGTTTTTGCATACTAACTGTTTTAATAATAAGAAATAGGTGATCAGTTACATTTATCGGTTTAACAGGAGGAATTAAGACTTTAATAAGCAGTGTTTTTAACAGGACCCTGGCCCTACTGCATCGTTTGTTCCGGTACAAACAATAACCCGCCTTGTCACATTCTTATGAAATGACACAGCATAAAAAATATTGGATAAATTGAAATTTTGCCAGATAAAGGCACCAGGTTAGAACACAGATTGAATTAAACAGCAGGTATAAATCCTGTAGTTTTATTCAGTTGTAAAAGTATATTCACTTAGGGAATATACAAGAGCATATGAAACATATATGTTTCTGATATTCGTATCATACTCATTAGCAGTTGTTCCCATTTTTATCGGGGCAACTGTTTTTTTTCTCTGGTATTCGTATAAAAAAAAGTCCGCAACTGATTGTTGCGGACTTATGATAAAAATATAATATTTATTTATTACAGGGAATGATTGGTTACATCACTGTCATAAGGAGGAACACCTGCAGATATCTCACCCTGGTCAGCACTGATGCTGTCAGTACTTTCTGTTAAAGGTTTCTTTTCCTCGAACGGACGCCTACCGATCAGTGCCTCTACATCACTCTGGAACAGTACTTCTTTTTCCAGTAATGCTTCCGCCAGTTTCTCCACCTGCTGGCGTTTTTCGCTTAACAGGTTCTTGGTGCGTACATAAGAATCATCGATCAGTTTCCTTACTTCCTCATCAATCAGTTTCGATGTTTCTTCAGAGTAAGGTTTGGTGAAAGTTGTTTCCTGCTGCGGATCATAAAAACTTACATTACCTACTTTTTCATTCATACCATATACACTTACCATGGCATAAGCGGTACGGGTAATTTGCTGTAAGTCGTTTTGTGCACCGGTTGAAATTTTGTTGAAGAAAATCTCTTCACTCGCACGACCACCCAGGGTCATACATATCTGGTCAACCAGTTGATCGGTATTATACAGGTATTGCTCTTTCGGCGTGTATTGTGCATATCCTAAAGCAGCGGTACCACGCGGTACAATGGTTACTTTTAATAACGGATAAGCATGTTCTAAATACCAGCCGCAGATAGCGTGACCAGCCTCGTGGTAAGCAATGATCTTTTTCTCTTCCGGAGAAATGATCTTGTTCTTTTTCTCCAGGCCACCGATCACCCTGTCCACCGCATCCTGGAAGTCCTGCATTTCAACTGCATCCTTTCCTTTACGGGCAGCAATCAGGGCCGCTTCATTACATACATTGGCAATATCAGCACCGGCAAATCCCGGGGTTTGTTCGGCCAGTTTATGAATATCTAATTTTTCTGAAATTTTAATCGGCTTCAGGTGCACTTTAAAAATATCCTCACGGCCTTTCAGATCGGGCTTATCAATGGTGATCTGCCTGTCAAAACGACCCGGACGTAATAAAGCGCTATCCAGTACATCGGGACGGTTGGTAGCGGCCAATACAATAATGCCTGTATCGGTACCAAAACCATCCATCTCCACCAGCATCTGGTTCAGGGTGCTTTCCCTTTCGTCATTGCTCATCATGGAGTTTTTACCACGGGCACGGCCTATCGCATCAATCTCATCGATAAAGATGATACAAGGCGCTTTTTCACGGGCCTGTTTAAACAGGTCACGTACACGGCTGGCACCCACCCCTACAAACATTTCCACGAAATCGGAACCACTCAGGCTGAAGAAAGGCACTTGTGCCTCACCGGCCATAGCTTTCGCCAATAAGGTTTTACCGGTACCCGGAGGGCCTACCAATAAAGCACCTTTGGGTATTTTACCACCTAAGGATGTATATTTTTTAGGGTTCCGTAAAAAGTCTACTATCTCCATTACCTCTACTTTCGCCTCATCCAGGCCGGCAACATCGGTAAAAGTGATATTTACTTTTGTTCCCTTATCAAATAAAGTAGCTTTGGATTTACCAATATTGAAGATACCACCGGGGCCGGCTCCACCGCCGCCACCGCCGCTCATTTTACGCATCATCAATATCCACAAACCCACAAAAAACAGGATAGGTAATAAGAAGGATAATGATTTGCCAAACCAGTCACTGTCATTATCTACCGTATAAGATACCTGCGTTAAGCCGGGATTTTCTTTATAAAATTCACCCAGGTCTTTTTGAAAAGCTTCCCCGCCGGTGATCTTAAAAGAAAAATGAGGTCCCTGTTTATTGGTTTCGCCGGTAAAGGATTTGGGTAACTCATCTTTATAATGAACCAGGCTGGTATCCTTCAGCGTTACCCGAACCGTATTGCGGTTGTTAATGATGGTATAATCCTTCACCTGCCCTTTTAACAGCATTTGTTTAAATTCCAGTGGTGTGGTTTTGCCACCTTCACTTGAAAAAGGATTAAACAGTTGCACGCCAATTAATACGGCAAATAAAATGATCCAGACCCAGTACATATTGAACTTTGGACCTTTCTTCGGATTTTGACCGTCTTCTACCGGGCGGTTATTAAATAACGGCGGTCGGTTCGGTTTGTCTCTTTTGTTATTTGATGGTTCTGTCGACATAATTTTTTCTAAACGGTTATTGCATAATAAGGATTATTGGCCCTTTATGTTCAGTTATTCTAAAAATTAACAATTCACAGGGATTGCAGGGTACGGGATCAATTATTGCTCTTTGTGCTCTTCGGCAGGTGCATCGGACCACATTTCCTCCAGGCCATAAAACTTGCGGCTTTCGGGGTGCATTACATGCACTACAATGTTCACATAGTCTATTAACAACCACTGCCCGCCCTGGGAGCCTTCATGATGGTACGGTGTTTCCTGGCACTTCTCCTTTACACTGGAAAATATATTATCTCCAATAGCACGTAATTGCGGGATACTATCGGCCTCACAGATCACAAAAAAATCGGCAACGGCCTCATTTACCTTTCTCAGGTCAAGAGAAATGATATTTCTCCCCTTTTTTTCATGCATTGCGGCAATGATGGTCTTGAAGATCTTCGAGTTTTTTGTCAAGCGGGTCACTGCACTTTTCTGACGCTTATTCAACATTTCTAATTGTTCCAATAGAAAAGAAAGTTTTATTAATGAATACTTTATTTGTTTACCGGCCCGCCTACATTGTAATAATGTTTTTTATTAAGGTAGGTTTTAGCTGTAAAGTTTAGCTACTTTTGGTCAAAAATAGCAATAATTGTCACAACTTTTCAGGAATACAGATTTGAATCCCATCTTAATTGAGTTGCAGACAATTGACAGTACCAATAATTATGCCTTGCAACTGATTCATGCGGGTTTGGCACAGTCCGGAACCGGTATTTTCACCCATGAGCAAACCGCCGGCAAGGGCCAGCGTAACAAAACCTGGCATTCATCCGCCGGAGTGAATATTTTACTCAGCACCATTTATGCCCCCAAAGCATTGCCAGTACTGCATCAGGTACGTATTAACCAGGCGGTGGCCATTGCCGTTCATCAATTTTTTAGCCAATACGCCGGCGATGATGTACGTATAAAATGGCCGAATGACCTTTATTGGCAGGACAGAAAGGCAGGCGGAATATTGATCGAGAACATCATCGGCAGGCCTGATTCAATGCCCGGATCCGGTACACCCGTTGTAAAATGGTGCGTTATCGGCACAGGTATCAATATTAACCAAACGGCATTTGCCCCGGCCGCAACCCGGCCCGTTTCCCTGAAACAGATCACCGGCAAAACCTTTGATATCAAAACACTGGTACAGGAACTCACCGGGCTGATCATTACCCAGTGCGAAAAAATCAGCACCCGCTCCAATGCAGACCAGTTAGCGGCCTATAACCGTATTTTGTATAAGTACAACCAGGAAATGCAGTTCCGCCGTAATAACCAGGTTTTTACGGCGCTGGTCAAGGGTGTGAATGAGTATGGACAACTGATCCTTCACCACAACGGCGCCGATGAGCCGGTACAACATGGCGAAGTAGAATGGATCATTGATTAAAGTCCTGCATCTGCTAGTATCTCCTCCGCATGTGCTTTGTTTTTAGGACGCAGGTATATTTTACTGATGATCCCTTTTTCATTGATAACAAAAGTGGTACGATGTAAGCCCATGTAATGACGGCCGTATAATTGTTTTGGCCCCCATACACCGTACTTTTCAATCAGGGCATGTTTGGTATCGGCAATTAAAGGAAAAGGTAAACTGTTACGGGTAGCAAACTTCGTATGCGATTCGGCATCATCAGGACTCACTCCTATCACCACGTAACCGTTTTTCTGTAACAGGGCATAATTGTCGCGCAGGTTACAGGATTGCACGGTACAGGTGGGCGTCATATCCTGCGGGTAGAAATACAATACTACTTTTTTACCTTTCAGTGCCGACAAGGTTATTTTATTGCCATCCTGGTCTAAGCCCGTAAATGCCGGTGCTTTATCTCCCGGCTGTAAATGTGTTGCCATGATCGTATCAGTACTTTATAAATTATTTCTTTTTCTTTTTTGCCGGTGTTGTTTTTTTAGTGGCTACCGGTTTCTTTTTGGCAGGCGCTTTCTTTACTGCCTTCTTCTTCACGGGTGGTGTATACTCATTACGTTTAAACCACCACTCCCTGGTAGTGGTATTCCCCACCAGGTCGGTAACTATTACTTTTAAATGATAAGTACCATACTCAAAATCGGCGGGGAAACTATAAATCCAGCTACGGCCTTTGTCATTGGTAAACCGTAACCATTTTCCGTTTAATTCGGCCCTGAAACTTTGCACCCCAAAATTATCGCCGGGTGTAAATATAATATTGCGGGCAGCGCTCAGGTTCACGGTATCGCCCTTACCCAGTTCATTAACAGTGGGAGGCGTTACATCCGTAAATGCCTGGAAAGAACCGAAGTCGGGCATCTGTGCCGTGATCCAGTCGCCCTGCCAGCTGGCTTTTCTAACATTACCACCACCCCCTGTACGACGCATCACTACTTTATCACGCAGGTATGGCGGCACCGTTTTATCGGGTTTAATACGCACGGTAAACTGTCCTTCCACCGGTACCGATGGATTATGCAACTGGTGTAAAGCAGTAACCGCATTGGCGGCAGCAGACGGGGTACGGATATAGTTAGGCCGCACCGTATCGTATAAACAATAATCGGGGAAATACACCTCGAAATCCGGTTTCTCCAATACATTCACATACCTGGGCGTAAACAAATCGGGTAAAGCGCTGCCATAGTTTTTCTGTGCCGCCAGCTTTTCGTCATACTGTAAACTAAAGTTCAGCATCACCTTGTTTTTATACGCATCTTCCAGCTCTATACGTATACTGCGGGGCACGGTATCTGTTAATACAATTTCGCCCGTACCACCGGCTTTATGGTATACGCCGCTGATATCACCCGGCATCACCGCCACATGTTGCAGGTAAGCGCCTCCGTTATGTTTATACCGGTAATCAATATGGGCATTCATATACCTGGTGGCATTGTAATCAATACTGTCAATATAAAAAGCTACCTGCAAACGGTTATCCAGAAATAACCTCGCTGCGTAAATACCATCCTGGTTATTGGAGCCGCTGATGCGGTCAAAAGCCTGGATACCAAAGCTCACTTTATTACTGCCGGTTTTTATAACACTGTTCTTTGGAACAATATACCCGCTATCCGTAAGTTTTACGGCAAATAATTCAGGTGATTGCTCATATACCGATTTATTACGGTCATACATGGCCAGGCGCTGTAAGGTAGGCGCTACCGCATCGGGTAAAGGCATGCCGAACAACAGGGGGTTTAACCTTTTACCGGTACTTGTCTCAAAAATCTCAAAATGCACATGAGGTCCCTGCGAGCCGCCGGTAGTGCCACTGTATGCAATGAAGTCACCTTTTTTTACCGGGAATTTATTGGCGGGTATGGTCAGTTCCACTGCCCAGGATTCCTGCGCATACTGCTGTTGGGTAGCATAGGCTTCCAGTACACTGTTAAAATCATTTAAGTGTGCGTATAAGGTAGAAAGACCATTGGGATGATTGATAATGATAAAACGCCCAAAACTAAGGGGGCGGATGCCGATGAAAGCTACATAACCGTCAGCTGCCGCATATACCGACTGGTTCACCACCTGGTTGGTGCGCATATCCAGTCCCATATGCCAGTGGTTTGGTCTCAGTTCACCCATATTGGCCACAATTTCGGGGGCCAGGTTCAGGGGCCACCTGAAATATCCCTGCGGGTAAACCGGGCGTTTATATTCCTGCGCCTGTACATTAACACATAACAATATCAAAATAAATCCATGCAGCCATCTCTTCATCATGGGCCAAAAATAACAAACATGAGTTTAATGAAATGCAAAGATTGAATGCATGTGATGATTTGATGATTGGGAAATTGGTAATGAGATTTTTACATGGTGCAGGAAAGTTACACATTGCCCGATAGCATTACCGGACGTAGCAGTGACTGACACAGCCAAACTCCCTATAGAAAATATGAGGCATAGTGGTACCATAGCTCGTCTGCAAAAAATTAAACCGCGTTGTTATTACCGGTCAGTTGCCGGAACACATTCTCCAGGCTTTGATTACCAGTTTGTAAGGATAAAATATCGAGACTGTTATCAATGGCTAATTGCAGTACCTGTTTTTTTACCGTTTCGGCATTGCTGCATAAAAGCTGGTACACATTTCCCTGTACCACCAGGGCTTCATCCACCCCGGTCAGTTGTTGTAAAGTGGTAATATCCACAGGCTGTTTAAACTGTACCAATACTGCCTGGTGTTTATTATCCGTTTGCTGAAGGTTGGCAATTTTATCGTCTGCTACCAGATTACCTTTATTAATGATCACTACACGGTCACAGATAGCTTCCACTTCCTGCAGAATATGGGAAGAGAATAAAACGGTTTTGTTCTGCCCCTGCTGTTTGATCACCTCACGTATCTCTATGATCTGGTTAGGGTCCAGTCCGCTGGTAGGCTCATCCAGTATCAATACTTCCGGGTCATGGATTAAAGCTGCGGCCAGGCCTACACGCTGCTTATATCCTTTGGACAGTTGTCCAACTTTTTTATGTTGTTCGGGGGTAAGCCCAACAAGCTGTATGACTTTGGCTACCTGCTCTTTTATATTTTTTACCTCATGTGTTTCGGCAATAAAAGCCAGGTATTCTTTAATATACATGTCATAATACAGCGCATTGGATTCGGGCAGGTACCCGATCTTTTTTTTGGCGGCCAGCGGATCAATGGCCACATCAATACCGCAAACAAGCGCTGTGCCCTTTGTTGCCTGCAGGTAACCGGTCAGTATTTTCATGGTAGTTGATTTACCGGCGCCATTCGGCCCCAGGAAACCAACGATCTCTCCTTTACCTACCTGGAAGCTGATATTGTTAACGGCTTTTTGCTGGCCATACTCTTTAACTAACGCATTTACCTGTATTGACATACAACAAACCTACAAAAAAACGGTTGGCAAATGCCAACCGCTATAAAAAATTGCTTTAAAATGTTTAGCCGAAGTTTTCCAACTGATAGGTTTCATCAATGGGTGTGCCGGCGGGCATTTCAAAAACTGGTTTAATGATACCATCAGTTAAGCCGTATACCCAGCCATGCAGGTGCGGACCATCACCATTGGCCCAGGTACGCTGGATAATAGAGGTTTTAGCCAGGTTAAATACCTGCTCTCTTACATTTAACTCCACTAACCTGTCAGCACGCTGGTCTTCATTTTCAATAGCATCCAGCTCCGATTTATGTAAACGGTAAACGTCTTTAATATTACGCAGCCACATGTTCAGTACAGGGCGGAAATCCTGTTTGGTCATAGCCGCTTTCACACCACCACAGCCGTAGTGACCACATACAATAATATGTTTCACTTTTAAATGTCCTACTGCATAAGACAGTACACTCAGCAGGTTCACATCTGTATTTACTACCAGGTTGGCAATATTACGGTGAACAAATATTTCACCGGGTTGTGTATTGGTTACTTCGTTGGCCGGTACGCGGCTGTCGCTGCACCCGATCCATAAAAACTCGGGGGTTTGCAATTTAGCCAGGCGTTTAAAAAAATCAGGGTCATCAAATACTTTTTCTTTGGCCCATGACTTGTTCTCTAATAATAACTTTTCGTACGACTGCATTTTTAATAAGTTTTATCGAATTAATAAATGAATACTATTGCATTAACTTTTGGCATGTTCAATGCCTTTGGAGTGACTACGGATCAGCGGAGCCCCATTACTGGTCAGTTTCTCATCAAAACCCTGGTCCACCATATTACTCTTGATGAGTTCCACGGTTATATTCTTCAAAGGAGCTGAGATCATAAAGTCCTCGATGGTTTCAATAACGTCCCTGTCAATATAATCGGCCCTGAAGGCATCAATTACCACATTGGCGCCCGGAGGGACCTGCTCCAGTTTCTTTTTGATAATGGCTTTATTTAAAAACGAAACGTCCTTGCGTAAACGGATCAGGTACCTGTCATCATCGTTTACCACGAATACGGCTTTGCGGAAATTACTGCGGAAAGCAAAGAACAGGCCCACACCAATACCGATGATCACACCTTTTAGCAGGTCGGTAGCCAGGATGGCTATAATAGTGATCACAAAAGGTAAGAACTGGTCCCAGCCTTTTTTGTAGAAGGATACAAATAAAACGGGTTTAGCCAGTTTATAACCGGTAAATATCAGGATAGCGGCCAGTGCGGCATTAGGTATCAGGTTTAAGATACCGGGAATAAATGCCACACAAAGCAGCAATAACAAACCGTGCATGATGGTAGATGCCTTGGTTTTAGCACCGGAGTTTACATTTGCGGAGGAACGCACAATTACACTGGTAACGGGTAAACCACCAAACATACCCGATACAATATTACCCACACCCTGCGCTTTTAATTCACGGTTGGTAGGCGTTACCCTTTGGTAAGGGTCAAGGTCATCAACGGCCTCAATACTTAATAAACTTTCCAGGCTGGCTACCAGGGCCAGGGTTACCGCTGTTACCAATACATCCTTATTCAAAATAAAAGACCAGTCAGGCATGGTAAATAAGCTGAAAAATTCGCTGGGCGATGAAGCTACTGCCAGGTTTACCAGGTGATTACCACTTAAAGCCTGCTCAGGACTGGCCTGTGTAAAAAAGTAGTTACCACTGATGGCAATGATCACCACCAATAAGGGAGCAGGTACCAGGCGGATAAATCCTTTTTTACCGGCAATGATCTTCTCCCAGATAAAACTAAAGGCCAGGCAAACGCCCCCTATTATCAGGGCTGTGCTGTTAATATTGCCAAAGGCACTGAAAAAATTCTGGAAAATATTCCCTTTCTCCGGTATTACACCTTCATCACTCATAAAGTGTGAGTCATCGCCCAGTAAATGCGGCACCTGGTTCAATATTAATATTAAACCAATGGCCGCCAGCATACCTTTAATCACACTGTTGGGAACATAATCGCCAATAATACCCAGTTTGGCAATACCCAGTATTAACTGTAAAACGCCCGCTAATACTACTGCTACCAGGAACACTTCGTAACTGGGAACCAGGGCAATGGCTGCCGCCACAATGGCTGTTAAACCTGCCGCCGGGCCACTTACGCTTAAATGCGATTTACTCATTAAACCTACCACTACACCACCGGCAATACCGGCAATGATACCGCTGAAGGGAGGGGCATTAGATGCCAGTGCAACACCTAAACACAGCGGCAAAGCCACAAGAAATACTACAATGGAAGCTGGTATGTCGCTGCCAAGGCTTTTAAAATAATTTGCACGAGTTGACATAAAAAGATTGTCTTTTACTACTTTGAATAATTGTGTGATCTATACCTGTTGCCATAAACATATTACAACAGTTTACTACCATTACGCGAACGGGAATAACCAATAAAAAGAAATGAGAAAAAATAAAGCCAATTACCGGTTAGGCATTGGGCGGAGGGCATAACAATTCACCATGAAAAGCGGTATAAGTGCCTTCGTGATAGTGTAGTTCCAGTAACTGAACCTGTCCCATTACAGGAGCAGCATTGTCAAAACTGGTGTGGTGAATGTATTCTTCAGTGAGTGTATTGATACCACCGCAGGTTTTTTCCTCGGTAGTATTGGCAAAAGGATTGGCGTTGTTCTTTTCAACCTCAAACTTGCCATTTAATTCATTAGCGGCTTTAAGCTTTGTTTCATACACATAAGGCAGACTAACGGTCAGCCATACCAATGCAAAAAGCATCAGTAAGGTTGCAATATATTGCCTCAAAGTGTATTTGTTTTTGGTAAAGCTCATAGCTCGTGTGCGCAAATGTAAAAAATAACAGGCAGAGCAACAATTTGTTTACAAAACTTTTACATTTTAATAATAATTATTGAATATGGTTCAAAAACAAGCACATATTCACTATTTTAATACTATTTAAGTTCCTCAGAACTTTCCGGCAAATGATTATACTCCCCTTTTATGGCGTACCAGCCAAAAATAACAAAGCCGATGGCTATGGGTAAAAATATCAATAAAATAATGATCCAGATCACCGGGTCATTAATTTCCTTCTTACCGTTCAGGTCAATATTATCAATAGCTCCTTTTATCAAAAAAATGATAAATGCTGGCCCGGCCACCAGCCATAGCCACCCCAGTATTTTTTTTACACCGTTCATGTTGAATTATGAATTATAAATTATGAATTACTCATTGTCAATTGTCACTTGTTAATTGTCCATTGTCAGTCGTCCACTTCTTTATCAATCTTATTCGTTAAATAAATGGTTCCGATAATTAAACATAGCGTTGCTACGCCAATCGGGTACCAGAGGCCTACCAGGTCGTTGCCGGGAAAAGTGGTGGTTAATAATAAACCAATGAAGGGCACCAGGCCGCCGAATACACCATTACCGATATGATAAGGCAGACTCATAGATGTATAACGGATCTTGGTCGGGAACATTTCTACCAGGAAAGCCGCAATAGGCCCATACACCATGGTAACATATAGTATCAATAAAAATACCAGGCCCGCAAATTTCCAGTAAGTACCCTGCGGCAAATGTTTATTACCCGTTGTTTCGGTAACATTGATAACAGTTTTATCAGCCGCAGCTATTGTTTGCTGTTTGGTAATATGGTACCAGCTGCCATTTTCGATGTGAATGATATTGGTTTGTTTTTCGGTAATATTACCATCAGGTAATACATGTTGTACAGGAGCTAAGGTTTCCGTGTTTACTATAGCATGAGTTGTCCAGTTTTTTATATCCGTATCTTTTAAAAACTCACTGAAGATGGGCCGGTAAGTAAGTATACCTAATAACATACCTGCCAGCATGATCCATTTACGGCCTATCTTATCACTTAACCACCCAAAGAAAACAAAAAAGGGTGTGGCAAACGCAATACCCCATAACATAATGGTACGGCTTTGTTCGAATTCCAGTCCCGCCTTTGTTTCTAAAAAACTTTGCGCATAAAACTGCCCGGTATACCAGATAACTCCCTGCCCCATTACCGCACCAAACAAAGCCAGCAATACCATTTTAAAATTGGCCTTTTTACTGAAACTTTCCTTTAACGGATTTTTAGAAACATGACCGCTTGATTTAAGCTTGGCAAACAAAGGCGATTCGGACATATTCATACGTATATACACCGATACACCTACCAGTATAATAGAGGTCCAGAAGGGGTAACGCCAGCCGCCCCACTCAGCATTAAAAGCAGCTTCGCTCATGTTCAGTTTTACCAGCATAATAACGCCCAGGGCTACAAACAAACCCAGTGTGGCCGTGGTCTGTATCCAGCTGGTATAATAGCCCCGCCTGCTGGCTGGTGCATGTTCGGCTACATAAGTGGCTGCGCCGCCATATTCACCGCCAAGAGCAAGTCCCTGTAATAACCTTAATAATAATACTAATATGGGAGCAGCAATGCCAATGGTTTTATAACCCGGCACCAGTCCAATTAAAAAAGTAGCCCCGCCCATCAATGCCAGCGTGAGTAAAAAAGTATATTTACGGCCGATCAGGTCACCCAGGCGCCCAAACACCAATGCGCCAAAAGGCCGTACAATAAAACCCGCTGCAAAAATGGCCAGCGTACTTAATAACGCGGCCGTGCTGTTGCCCTCGGGAAAAAATTGTGTGCTGATCGTTTTGGCAAGCATACCAAAAATGTAAAAGTCATACCATTCGATCATGGTCCCCACCGATGAGGCGGATATCACTTTCCAAATGCCGGTAGCAGAATCGTCATTTTTTTTCATGCCTTTAAAATACAAATTAGATTTAATCTGTTGCTAAAAAATTTTGAATTCGTACATTTAAGGCTCACAAAAAATCAATGGTTGTCATGTCATACCCCTATCAAATAAAATCGTACGACGAATACAAAGAAGCATACCAGAAGAGTATTGACGATCCGGAAGCCTTTTGGGGCGATATTGCTGAACATTTTCGGTGGCATAAGAAATGGGACAAAGTATTAAACTGGAACTTTAAAGAACCTAAGATCGAGTGGTTTGCCGGTGGTAAATTAAATATTACCGAGAACTGCCTTGACCGTCACCTGGAAAAACTGGCCGATAAACCTGCCATTATCTGGGAGCCTAATAACCCGGAAGAACGCACCCGCATTGTAACTTACGAACGTTTACACAAACGTGTGTGCCAGTTTGCACAGGTATTAAAAAATAACGGCGTAAAAAAAGGTGACCGTGTATGTATTTATATGGGCATGGTGCCTGAGCTCGCCTATGCTACTTTAGCCTGTGCCCGTATCGGTGCCATACATAGTGTCATATTCGGTGGTTTTTCCGCCCAGAGTATTGCAGACAGGCTGGAAGATGCGCAGGCTGAATTTATTGTTACCTGCGATGGCGCATACCGTGGTGGTAAAGACATTCCTTTGAAAAGCGTAATTGATGATGCCCTGATCGGTAATAAAACCGTGAAGCGTGTGATTGTATATACCCGTACCCGTACACCGGTATCCATGATCAAAGGGCGTGATGTATGGTGGGAAGACGAAATGCAGGCCGTAACTGAAGGTGCGGAAGCACTGAAAAGTGATGGCTTTGGTGAAGTAGAGGTGATGGATGCGGAAGACCCCCTGTTCATTTTATATACATCGGGCAGTACCGGCAAACCCAAGGGAGTGGTACATACCGTTGGCGGATATATGGTATGGACCAATTACAGTTTTGTGAATGTATTTAATTACCAACCGGGACAAATACATTTCTGTACCGCCGACATTGGCTGGATCACCGGTCATAGCTATATTATTTACGGACCATTAAGTGCAGGTGCTACCAGTGTGATGTTTGAGGGGGTGCCCACCTGGCCCGATGCAGGACGTTTCTGGGATATTATTGATAAATACAAGATCGATATTTTATACACGGCGCCAACCGCCATCCGCAGTTTAATGGGCTTTGGCTTAGATCCTTTAAAGGGTAAAGACCTCTCCTCCTTAAAAGTATTAGGCACCGTAGGTGAGCCTATTAATGAAGAAGCCTGGCATTGGTATGATGAACATATTGGTAAAAAGAAATGCCCCATTGTAGATACCTGGTGGCAGACAGAAACCGGCGGTGTGCTCATCAGCAACCTGGCAGGGGTTACACCGGCTAAACCATCATGGGCCACTTTACCTTTACCGGGTGTACAACCCATACTGGTTGACGAGAACGGGAAAGAAGTGACCGAAAAAGATGAGGAAGATAATTACAAAGGCAATCTATGCATTAAAGCGCCGTGGCCCGGTATACTGCGCACCACTTATGGCGACCATGAACGTTGCCGCACCAATTATTTTGCTACTTACGAAAATTTATACTTTACCGGCGACGGGGCTTTAAAAAATGATGCTGGTTTTTATCGCATCACCGGCCGTGTGGATGATGTACTGAATGTAAGTGGCCACCGTATTGGTACCGCCGAGGTAGAAAATGCGATCAATATGCACGCAGGTGTAGTAGAAAGCGCTGTAGTAGGCTACCCGCACGATATTAAAGGCCAGGGCATTTATGCCTATGTTATTTTTAACGGCCGCCACTTTGATGATGAACTGACCCGTAAAGATATACTGGCTACTGTATCACGTATTATTGGCCCTATTGCCAAGCCGGATAAAATACAATTTGTAAGCGGCCTGCCTAAAACACGCAGTGGCAAGATCATGCGCCGCATATTGCGTAAAGTTGCCGAAGGGGAAACGGATAAACTGGGCGATACTTCTACCCTGCTCGACCCCGGAGTTGTGGATGAGATCGTTAAAGGAAAATTATAAAATAAGGCCCCTCTTTAGAGGGGCCTTATTTTTCCATGCCATGGTTCCCGTCTCACGAACCGGCTCGCGTAAGTTTTTCATGTTTCTCATAAATTAACTAATTTCCAAATTATCAAATTATCTCATTAAAAAATGTCCCCTGTTTATCCCTCCGGTTGTCATAAGGGCATTCATCACTATAAATTAAAAAGAAATGAAAGAGTTTTTAATGCTTATTCGCGAAAATGCCGATTACGGTAGTATGACAGCAGAAGATATGCAGGCTTGTATTGAAGAGCATATTACCTGGGTAAACGGGTTAATAGAAAAAGGGCAGTACAAACTGGCCAATCCGCTGGACGACAAGGGTGCTTCTATCAAAAACGGCGTAGTGACAGATGGCCCTTATATTGAAAGTAAGGAGTGTATCAGCGGCTTTTATATTTTACTCGCTAACTCACTGGAAGAAGCTGTAGGCATTGCCAAAACCTGCCCGGATGTAGTCCGGGGCAATACCATTGAAATAAGACAAATAACCGAGGTAGATGAGCACACTACCTGATCCCATCAAACAGATTGATCATTTAACAGCACATCTTTTCCGCCACAGCGCGGGAAAGATGACTGCTGTATTGACACGCCAGTTTGGATTAACACGACTGGACATGATACTGGATGCCGTGCAGGATAGTTTTGAAATGGCATTGACCAAATGGCGTTACGGGAATATACCGCAACAGCCCGAAGCCTGGTTAATGACAGTAGCCAGGCATAAACTGATCAACCGTTTAAAACGGGAGATACGTTATAGTGATATTAATGAGGAACAGCAAGAGGTAACGGGATATAAGGTATATGATGATATTATTGTCAATGAAACACTGATTGCTGACAGCCAGCTGCAATTGTTGCTCACCTGCTGTCACCCTGCCTTCTCGCTTAAAAACCAGGTGAGCATTACCTTATATGTACTGTGTGGGTTTGGTATTCCCGAAATAGCCAATGCCCTGCTCAGCAACAGGGAAACCATTAAAAAAGCCATCACCCGCTGTAAGGCACAGTTAAAAGAACTGGAAGTCTTATATCAACCTAAAGATAAGTCCGTACTGGAACAACATATTCATACCGTACATACCGTACTATATCTGTTGTTTAATGAGGGGTATAAAACCACACGTGTTCATGCAGGCATTAACTACGATATGTGTTTTGAGGCACTGCGCCTGGCTAAACTTTTATTACAGCATCCTGTTGCATTACCACAAACACATGCTTTGCTGGCGCTCATGTTTTTTAATGCAGCAAGATTTCCCGCAAGGATAACCGATACCGGGGAGTGGCTGACATTGGAAAAACAGGACCGGAGCCTGTGGCTTCAACCTTTGATACAGGAAGGCTTTTATCATTTAGAACAGGCAACACATACCGGCGAGGTAAACAGGTACCATATTGAGGCCCTTATTTCCTCTGTGCACTGCAGTAGCGCCAGTTTTTCGCAAACACCCTGGCCCAGGATACTGGACCTGTACAGGCACCTGGAAACCATTGAACCACCCTCACCCCTGCTGCAGTTAAACAAGATCATTGCGCAGGCTTATACGGATATACAGTTGGTAGACCTTGAGGCTCTCAATCAACTGGAAACGCTTTTAACAACTGATAACCGCTTTTTATATTATGCCACAAAGGCGCATGTATACCAGCAGCTAAAACATATACCGGAAGCAGTGAAAAGTTATAACAGGGCTTTGGAACTCGCAGTGTCCGCCATTGATAAACGGTTCATACAAACACAGTTATCTGCCTGTGGGAATTAACATTGATATGTTCTTCCGGAAGGGTAGCATGATCATATTTCCTTACAAAAAAATAATTTGCCCATCCCTGTATTCTTATGTAATCTTTGCGTTGTTTATGCTAAAAAATTACAACATGAGAACATTGATCACAGGCCTGGCACTCCTGATTTTATCTGTCAGTTATGGCCAGCAGACAGTTGATACCACAGAACAGATAGTTGCCGGCAGGCGTAATGCAAAAGAACAGCAGAACAAACCCTATGTTATCCTTATTTCTGTTGATGGTTTACGTAATGATATGGCAGCCAGTTATGGCGCTACTAATATACAACGCCTTTCCAGGCAGGGAATAAGAGCAAAATTTATGCGTCCCTCCTATCCTTCACTAACATTTCCCAATCACTACACTATTGTTACCGGTTTATACCCGGCTCATCACGGGTTGATCAATAATACCTTTTTTGATCCTGCAAAAAACCAGTTGTACACCATGAGTAATAAGGCCCGTGTGGGTGACAGCAGTTGGTATGGCGGCACACCTTTATGGGTATTGAGCGAGCAGCAACAATTATTAAGTGCCAGTTTTTACTGGGTAGGCTCCGAAGCCAATATACAGGGTAAACGCCCCACCTATTATTATAACTACAACGATAAAATCAGCATGGACGACCGCATTGCTGCAGTAAAAAAATGGCTGCAGTTGCCCGAAGACAGGCGTCCGCACCTCATTACTTTTTATTTTCCGCAAGTGGATCACGAACTGCATTCCTTTGGTGTAGGTTCGGAGGAAGCCAAACACGCTGTACAATTTGTGGACGAAAGCATTGGTAAGCTGGTGGCCGAAGTAGATAAACTGGGCCTGCCGGTCAACTATATTATAGTATCTGATCATGGTATGACCAATGTAGATAAGGACAAAGTAATTAAGATGCCGAAAGCCGTTGATACCACACAGTTTTTTGTTCCTTTTGGCTCTACGTCTTTACATTTATATGGCAAAAATGTAAATAAGAAAACCATTAAAAGCACTTATAAAGCCCTGAAGAAAGAAGCGCAGCACTACACCCCTTATATGTTATGCAAAACACCCAAAATATGGCATTTTAAAAAGAAGGATGACAGGTACAACCGTGCCGGTGATATTGTACTGGTACCCAATCCTCCTTATTACTTTAATATCGGCACCCGTCCCTCCACCAATAAGGGCTATCATGGTTTTGACAACCGGCTAACCGATATGCGGGCCAGCTTTTTTGCCTGGGGACCTGCCTTTAAAAATAATGTAGAAATCGAAGGTTTTGAGAATGTAAACGTGTACCCATTAGTAGCCGAAATCCTGGGACTGTCCTATGATTTCAAAATTGATGGTAAGCTGAAAGTATTGAAACCGGTGTTGAAATAGAAAGAAGTGTAAAAAAGTTCAATGTTCAAAAGTTCAAAGGTTGTGTGGTGAGTAGTGAATTGTCAATTGTGACTTGTCCATTGTCAATTGTTTAAACTAACAACCGTTACAGCCTTTTACCGGCCAAAAAGATAAAAACCCCTCAAATAACATTTTTTGCGGGGTTTTGCATGGTTGCTACCATTATCTTTGCAGCCAAATTTTTACCATTAAATAATATTGGAGGGGGGAACAAATGAAAGTAATGAAGTTTGGCGGCACCAGTGTGGGAAAGCCGGAACGTATGCACCATATAGCCGGCCTGGTAACCAAAGAAACAGAGCCAGCCATTGTGGTATTGTCTGCCTTATCGGGTACAACAAATGCTTTAGTAACTATCGGCGACCAGATCGCCCAGCACGACCGTGCCGGCGCCAAGGAAACCATTGATAAGTTACAGGCGCATTATGAAGATTTTATCAGCCAGCTGGTAACCAAGCCGGAGATGGTGGAAAAGGCCAAAGGTATTGTTACAGAGCACTTCGAGTTTTTAAATATCATTCTTAAAATATCTTTCAGTGAAGCCCTGAGTAAGGATATTTTAGCGCAAGGAGAATTATTATCCACTAAACTGTTCAGCATTTACCTGGAAGAACAGGGTATTGATCATTTACTGCTTCCTGCCCTGGAGTTTATGAGTATTGACCAGTACGATGAACCACAGATCGGCAGCATTAAAGTAAAGCTGACGCAAATACTGGATAAACATAAAGACAAAAAAATATTTGTTACACAAGGGTATATCTGCCGCAATGCCAAAGGCGAGGTAGACAACCTGAAACGTGGCGGCAGTGATTATTCCGCATCACTGATTGCTGCGGCTATTAAAGCATCGGTTTGTGAAATATGGACCGATATTGATGGCATGCATAATAACGACCCGCGTATTGTAAACAAAACGGTACCTATTGAGCAGTTAAGTTTTGAGGAAGCAGCCGAGCTGGCCTATTTCGGCGCCAAGATATTACACCCTGCTTCTATCTGGCCTGCACAACATTATAAAGTACCGGTTAAATTATTAAATACCATGCAGCCTGCTGCCAAGGGTACATTAATAACAGAAAAAGCCGGCAGCGTTGGTGTAAAAGCAGTAGCAGCAAAGGATAATATCATCGCTATCCGTATTAAAAGCAGCCGTATGTTACTGGCTTATGGTTTTTTAAGAAAGATCTTTGAAGTATTTGAAAAATACCGCACACCGATTGATATGATCACCACTTCGGAAGTAGCGGTTTCCTTAACCATAGATCAGACCGACAGCCTGAAAGATATCATCAAAGAACTGGAACCATTTGGTACGGTAGAGGTAGACGAAAACCAATCTATCATTTCTGTGGTAGGCAATGAGATCTCTGAAACGGAAGATATCATTAAACGCCTGTTCGGCTCTATCCGTAATATACCTATCCGGATGGTATCCTATGGTGGCAGTCCGCATAATATTTCCTTACTGGTACAGGCCAGCCACAAACAGTTAATATTACAGCAGTTGAATAAAGGCATGTTTGGCCTTGATTAATCTGCCTGACAGACTATTTTGGAACCCCTCTCCGGAGGGGTTTTTATTTATCCCTGTATTTAACATTAGTTTGGCTTTATACCGGCCGGTATCATAAAATACTGATATTTAGCATTATTTAGTATGTCAATAAGCAAAACTGTTTCCTTTTTCACTTAAATTCGTTTATGTCCAACATTGTTTATTGTATAGGAGGTTTGGGAACCGATGAAAAGATTTTTAGCAACCTGGTCTTACCGGGCTGGGAATTAAAACATTTACCCTGGCTGATACCTAACGAAAAAGAGACCCTGGAGGAGTATGCTGCCAGAATGATCGCTCCTGTAACGGAAGAGAACCCTATACTTATTGGTGTGTCATTCGGTGGAATGATGAGTATTGAGATTGCCCGTTTGAGACCGGTAAAAAAAATCATCCTTATTTCCAGTATTAAAACACACCTGGAAAGACCTAAATGGATGGGCATTTCAGGCAAACTTCGTTTACACAAGATCACGCCTTCCAAGCCCAATAAATTTTCGGAGAACCTGGCAAACAAACGCCTGGGAGTGACGAATGAGAAAGAAAGAGACTTTGCCAACGCCTATCGCCGCAATGTAGATAAGGATTATTTAAGCTGGTCCATTAACCAGATAGTAACCTGGAAAAACCACTGGCAGCCGGAGAATATTGTACATATTCACGGCGACAAAGACCAGGTATTTCCTATTAAAAAGATCAAAGCCACCCATATTGTGAAAGACGGTACCCATATGATGGTGATGAACAGGGCCCAGGAAGTAAGTGACTACATTTTAGCATCCCTTGTGTAACTTTGTAAAAAAATGCATGCCGGCATTACCTGAGCTTATTATACTTTTTGACGGCGTTTGTAACCTCTGCAACGGACGGGTGAAGTTTGTGATCAGACACGATAAAAAACAACAAATTCATTTTGCGGCTTTGCAAAGTGAAACAGGTAAAGCCTTATTAAAACAATATAACCTGTCTGACAATAATTTACAGTCTTTTGTATTCATTGAAAAAGGTAAAGCCTATACACAATCAACAGCGGCATTAAGGGTTTGTAAATACCTTGGCATTTATAAAATTTTCTACACCTTTTTAATTGTACCGCCTTTTATACGGAACGCCGTTTACCGTTTAATAGCCAATAACCGCTACAAATGGTTTGGTAAACAGGAAGCCTGTATGATACCCACGCCTGATATAAAAGCACGTTTTTTAGACCAGGTCTAACCAACGTTTTCAGGCAAGTGTACCCTACCCTGCATATAAAATACGCAATTGCCACCCATTATTACCCGCTCACCTTTCTGTTGTACCCATAAATGCCCGCCACGTTTTGATAACTGTTTTGCCTCCATGGTGGTTTTATTTAATTTATGACTCCAGAACGGTATCAGCTGTGCATGTGCCGAGCCGGTTACCGGGTCCTCATCCACGCCAACCGATGGAGCGAAAAAGCGGGACACAAAATCAACCGTTCTACCGGCTGCTGTAATGATCACTTTATAACCCAGTTTCTTTAGCAGGGTAAAGTCGGGAACAGCCTGCTGAACCGCCGTTTCATCGGGCAGTTCAACTAACAGGTCACGGTTTTTATACACGCCTACAATTTCTTTAATACCCAAAGCCTGCAGCATTTCTTCCGGGTAAGCATCATAGCGTTCCGGCATCCAGGAAGGGAAGTCCATCTCGGCCTTAAAGACAGTGTCTGCCGTTTCGCCGGTCAGCCGGGTGACCACCAGCGGCCCGCTTTGTGAGTAAAAAGTGATCTGTTCTTTTTCATAACCCAGTTTTTCAAATAATATATAGGCACTGGCCAGTGTGGCATGACCACATAAATTAATTTCGCTCTCCGGGGTAAACCACCGGATGGCAAAGCCATCTTTCTCCGGCACAAAGAACACCGTTTCGGCCAGGTTATTTTCCATGGCCAGTTGTTGCATCAGTCCATCACTGATCCATCTTTCCAGCGGAACTACCGCCGCCGGGTTGCCACCGAATAACCGGTCGCTAAAAGCATCTGCCTGGTATATTGTTAACTGCATCATTCACGTTTTAAACTGCCGATCTGTGGAATAGCCCACTTGTATTTTACTGCCAGTACCCGGATAATAACGATACTGAGTATACAAAGTATTTTGATTAAGCCACTGTCAACATGTAAAGATTTAAATAAAAAATAGATCAATGCCCCGGCCACACAGGCGGTAGCATAAATTTCCTTCCTGAATATAAGGGGTACCTGGTTTAATAATACATCACGCAGCACCCCACCAAAACAGGCAGTGATGGTACCCAGTGAAATACAAATACCCGTACTGAACCCTTTATCTGCCGCCAGTTCCACACCCGCGATAGTAAATAACCCTAAACCCATGGCATCAAATAAAAACAAGGTGACGGGCAATTGCTGCAAACGGTGCCGGAAAAACAAAGTGATGCCGGTTGATATGAGGATCACCAGGATGGTCACTTCATTTTGTAACCAGCTCACCGGCAGGTTACCGATCATAATATCACGGATCGTACCACCGCCTACCGAAGTAACAAATGCAATCACCAATACACCAAATACATCCAGCTTTTTATTAATGGCCATCGATGCTCCCGATACGGCAAAGGCAAAAGTACCCAGTATATCTATGATTCGTAAGAAGTCGGTTTGCAAGATGGTTCAATTTATTGCTAAGTTATTACTTCTGTGTTATTCCGGTTTATTTTGATTACAGCCGGTATTAGCTACAGACCTGCAAAAGAAAAGGGCCATAAGGGCCCTCTTTTACAAAACATTTTTACACTTTAGTCAATACGGAAAGATATTTTGGCCACAATACCGTAGGTACTGACCTTCCCATCTTTTACATGTGCTTTAATATCTTTTACATACACCGAATCAATATTACGGATCGTTTTTGATGCTTCGGTAACCGCCTGCTGAATGGCATCATCTATCCCGATCTCAGAAGAAGCAATCACTTCAATAACTTTTACAATAGGCATAGCTTAATTTTTTTATGAATGAACAATACCCTAAGTTAGTTTAAAAAAATGACTAATAGATAATCAGGCAATTTGATAATTTGGCAATGAGTCAATTAAGTTTTTACCTTAATTACATGGCCATAAATCTACTCCGAAAAGATTAAGTAGAGAAGCCGGGGCAACCGTCTAAAAAAAAGCCCCTCTCGCGGAGGGGCTGACTATTTTTATTCTGCCATCATTTCACGGATCACCGTTTCAATGTCTTCGGCATTGGGTTTACTGAAGTAATCGCCATCGCTGCCATAAGCCGGACGATGCGCTTTTGCGGTTATGGTACGGGGAGCCACATCTAAATACCGGTAGCCACCCTGCTCTTCCATCACTTTATTGAACATATAAGCCGCAGCACCACCCGGTACATCTTCATCTACAAAAACTATCCGGCTGGTTTTCCTCAGCGATTCTACAATAACATGATTGATATCAAAAGGCAATAATGTTTGTACATCTATAATTTCACAGCTGATGCCTGTTGCTTCCAGTGAGTTAACAGACTCCTGGATAATACGCAAGGTGGAGCCATAGGAAACAATGGTAATATCCTCACCCTGTTTTATTACTTCGGGTATTCCTAAAGGAACTGTCATCTCCAGCAGGTTGGATGGTGGCGTTTCTTTTAAACGATAACCGTTTAAACATTCTACTACAATACCCGGATCATTGCCTTGTAATAAAGTATTGTACATGCCCACTGCCTGTGTCATATTACGGGGTACACATAAATACATGCCACGCAGCGCATTAATCATCATACCCATGGGCGAACCACTATGCCAGATACCTTCTAGGCGATGGCCGCGGGTACGTACAATTAAAGGACAACTCTGGCGACCATAGGTACGGTAATGTAAAGTAGCTACATCATCACTTAAAGGTTGCAGGCCATATAATACATAATCGATGTACTGTATCTCGGCGATGGGTCGTAAACCACGTAAAGCCAAACCAATACCCTGGCCCATAATTGTTAGTTCCCGGATACCGGTATCAAAGATCCGGATATCGCCATGCTTTTCCTGTAGCCCGCTAAAACCCTGGTTCACATCACCAATAAAGCCCAGGTCTTCACCAAACGCTACCACTTTAGGATTATTGGTAAATAACTGGTCAAAGTATTTATTCAATACCTCGTAACCATTAATAGGTTTGGGGGCATCATCAAACACCGCTTTCACCTCCGGCACCAGCATGGCACTTTTGGGTCCTTCGTTATATAAATGAGAATTATACAGGCCTTTGTTCTGTGCCAGCAACTCCTTATAATAAGCTGCAATATCTTTAACTGCCTCAGTGGTTTGCTTGTAAACAATTACATCGTGCAGGGTTTTTAAAATATCCCGGCGTAAAGGCTCACGGTTAGCGGTCAATACCTGTGCTTTCTTTTTAATCCACCCGCTTTCTTCCGGCAACTGATCGGCGAGGTTATTTAACAGCCTTACCGCTTCTTCCATTTGCGCCTTGATTGGCAGCTGGTAAGCTTCCCAGGCCCTGTCCTTGCTGTTTTTTACATCATTCTTGGCATTGGCTTCCAGTTCTCTCAATTCCTCCTCGGTGCTTAATGCATTCTGAATGATCCACTCCCGCATTTGTTTCAATCCGTCCCACTCACGCTCCCAGGCCAAACGCTCCTGTGTTTTATAACGTTCATGACTGCCGGAAGTAGAGTGCCCCTGCGGTTGGGTAATCTCTTCCACATGAAATAAAACCGGTATATGTTCTTCGCGGGCAATGCGGATACCTTCTTCAAAAGCCTCGCACATGCCGGCATAATCCCAGCCTTTTACCTTGTAAATATTAATACCGTTAGTGCCCGGCTCTTTTTGCATGCCGCTCAAGGCTTCTGAGATAGAAGCTTTGGTGGTCTGGTATTTTTTAGGTACCGAAATACCATAGCCGTCATCCCAAACAAAAAAAGCAACCGGCACCTGTAGTACACCGGCGGCATTTACCGTTTCCCAAAAATGGCCTTCGCTGGTGGAAGCATCACCAATGGTACAAAAACACACTTCATTACCATTATTGGATAAACCATTAAAGCCATCTGTATTATCCAGCTTACGGAATACTTTTGATGCATAAGCCAGGCCCAGGGAACGGGGTAATTGTGAAGCGGTGGGAGCCATATCGCTGGCCGTGTTCTTCTGATCCTTTAAATTGGTCCAATTACCTTCACTATCAACATTTTGTGTGGCAAAATGCGACACCATCTGGCGACCGGCATTATTGGTATCATTATTAATATCCGGATCAGCATATAATTGTGCAAAAAACTGCTGTACATTACTTTGTCCTATGGCAAAATGAAAGGTCTGGTCGCGGTAATAGCCGCTGCGCCAATCGCCGGGACGAAAAAACTTCGCCATAGCTACCTGTGCAACTTCCTTACCATCGCCAAATATGCCAAATTTGGCCTTCCCGGTCAATACTTCTTTGCGTCCCAGCAAACTGGCTTCCCGACTGATACAAACAACCTTGTAGTCGCTTAACACCTCTTGCCTGAAACTCTCAAAAGACAGTTCCGGATTAGCAGGCACCGTTAATGGAGTTTGATTTCCCATGTGGCAAAAATAGGGATAAACAGCTAACGAGTGTTCACAGAAAAAAAGTGGCTATAAATTTGCAACCATTTGCAACCATCCCCCGTCTTTTTTGTTAACTTTACATACCTATTAATAGTTAGTATGAAAAACTTTTTACTCGCTATAGCAGTTTTTGCTGCCGGTTTCAGCCTTAAGGCCCAAACAACCACAGCCCCTGATGCTGCTAAAAAAGATGTGCTCGTTGTGAAAGAAGCGGTTTATGACTTTGGTAAAATACCACAAGGCAAGCCGGTTTACCATAATTTCAGCATTACCAACAGCGGCACTACCCCATTAGTACTGGAAAATGTACAGGCCAGTTGCGGCTGTACCACCCCTGAATGGAGCCGTGAACCTATTAAACCCGGTGCCAGTGCCATTATTAAAGTAGGTTATAATGCTGCAGCTGCAGGTTATTTCGACAAACCCATCACCATTACTTATGCCGGTAGTATGGTAAAACAACTGGATATAAAAGGAACCGTTTGGACCGCTCCGGAAGGATCGGCACCCGCAAATGCTTCCGTAGACTTTTTGAAAAAACAAAACCTTTAATATTTAACCATTCGTTACATCATGAAAAAGATTTTATTAGCCTCTGCACTTTTACTTTCCTTTGGCGTTTTTGCACAGACAAAAGCTGATGACTTTATTAAAGTAAATAAAGAAACACATGATTTTGGTAAAGTAAAACATAATGAGCCTGCTACTTATTATTTCGAAATTACCAATACCAGCGATAAGCCTGTGGTAATTGCCAATGCAACTGCCAGTTGCGGTTGTACTATTCCTGAAAAGCCTAAAGCACCCATTTTGCCCGGTAAAACCGACAAGGTAAAAGTGGTGTACAACTCAGCTTCTATCGGCCCTATCAACCGTGATATTACCATTACTTTAGCCGGTGTACAAATTCCGAAAGTAGTACATATTAAAGGTGAGGTTTTAAGCGCTGATGCTTATGCCGCTTACGAAAAAGAAAAAGGAAAAACTTCTAAAGTTAACTAACACTTTAATTTTAACCGTTCTCTATACAGTCCTCCTGCCTGCAGGAGGATTTTTTTTGCATCAAACTTTAACAATGGACAGTTGACAAGTGACAGTTGACAATGAGCAATTCATCATTTATAATTCATCATTCAACATTAACCTTTAAACTTTTGAACCTTTAAACTTTTGAACCTTTGAACTATTAACTACTCCCTCACTTTCGTATCAATAATAATCGTCACCGGGCCATCATTTAACAATGCCACTTTCATATCGGCGCCGAATACGCCTGTTTGTACAGGTTTGCCGAGGTCGGTTTGTAATTGGGTGATCATTTTTTCGTACAGGGGAATAGCTACCGGTGGTTTGCTGGCTTTTATGTAAGAAGGCCGGTTACCTTTTTTAGTGGCGGCATGCAGGGTAAACTGGCTTACCAATAACAGGTCGCCGCCCGTATCCAGCAGGGATTTATTCATTACCCCTTCTTCATCATTAAAAATACGCAGGTTAATCAGCTTATTGCTCAGCCAGGTAATATCCTCCATATTATCCGCATCTTCTATTCCCAATAAAACTAACAGACCATGTTGAATAGCCGAGAAGATATTCCCGTCAATGGTTACACTGGCAGAAGTCACCCTTTGTATTACAGCTCGCATTATACGTATCTTTATAGTTGCAACAAATGTATTAATAAAACAATGAGAGATTACAGCAGCGAAATAAGTTTTCAAACTACACGCAGCGGCGGCAAGGGCGGACAAAATGTAAATAAGGTGGAAACAGCTGTTATCGGTTTTCTCACCATCGCTTCCTCACAGTTGCTGAATGACCAGGAGAAACAAATAATATCGGAAAAATTAGCCAACCGGATCAATAATGAAGGACAGTTATTCGTTAAAGCCCAGGAGCACCGTACCCAGCTGGCCAACCGGGAAGAAGTAGTTAAAAAAATAAACAAACTGTTACAGTCCGCACTGGTGAAAAAGAAATTACGTATTGCCACCAAGGTTAGCAAAGCCGCTAAAGAGGCCCGTTTAACCAATAAAAAAAGAGCATCGGATAAGAAGAGTATGCGTAAAAAGTTTACGGGGAACGGGGATTGAGGAAGGTTTAAGGGGTTCTAAAAGTTCAATGTTCAAAAGTTTAAGGTTCAATGTTCAAGAGGTTCAAGGGTTAAATTTTTATACAGGATATATGCCGAGAAGTATAACCATCATAGGGATCATTGTTTTGCTGGTAACAGGGCTGAGTATACTATCGGCATCCTGCAGAAGAACGTCCTGGGGTAAAGACCTTAACCGGGTACACCAAACTATACCGGAAGGTTTTCCGGAGCCCTATTACAGATACACTGATAATCCTTTATCGGAAGAAGGTATTGCTTTAGGCCGCAAGCTGTTTTATGAAGGACGGCTGTCGGTTGATGGCAATTTCCCCTGTGCCAGCTGCCATGAACAACGTGGTGCTTTTGGTTTGTTTGAGCACGACCGCAGCCATGGTTACAATAACTCACATACCTTACGCAACGGCCCGCCTTTGTTTAACCTGGCCTGGCAGCAGTATTATCACTGGGATGGTGAGTTTACCACATTAACAGATGCCATTGCCCAGCCGATTAATGGTCACCTGGAAATGGCAGATGATTTTACCAATATCATTTCCAAATTACAGGCCGATGTTAATTACCGTAAAGAGTTTAAGGCAGTTTTTAATACCCAGTTTATACAACCCAGGCATGTATTAATGGCATTGTCCCAGTTCCTGGGAACTTTTGTTACGGCCAATTCCAAATACGACCGGGTAAAAAAAGGGCAGGCAGTTTTTACGGCCGAGGAGCAACAGGGTTATACTTTATTTCTTGCCAGATGTAATACCTGCCATACCGAACCCTTATTTACGGACGGCAGTTTCCGTAACATAGGCCTGCCTGTAGACCCTTTACTCAACGATTACGGCAGGCTACGCATTACCCGTATGCGGGAAGACTCCCTGAAATTCAAAGTACCGTCGCTGCGTAATGTAGCCGTATCTTCCAATTACATGCACGATGGCCGTTTTTTATCCATGGTACAGGCGTTGAACCATTACCGCAGTAATGTACAACAGAGCGCTACACTCGACCCTTTACTGACCAATGGTATACCGATGAACGATACAGAATTGCTGAGCATTGTGGCTTTCCTGCGTACGCTTACCGATTCATCCTTTATTACCAATCCTGCGCTCAGCAGGCCATAAAAAATCCGCTACACGAGGTAACGGATCTTTATAAAATGATAAATGATTTGCTTAGTTTTTTCTGGCTTTTAAGGCTTCCAGTACCTGTTTCTGGCGCTCTATCTCACCATTCTGCTGTACCTGGTCGTTACCATTTTTAGACAGGTCTTCCTGTGCCTTTTTAATTTTCTTTTCTAAATCGCTCTGGTCACTTTGCAGGCTCTTTAATTTTTTCTCTGCTTTTGACAGCACTTCTTCCTGGGTTTTGATCTGTACTTCCAGGTCGCCGGCCTCGATATTAGGACGCAGGTTAGCCAGGAATACTTTGGCATTCTCCTTAATAGAGCCGTTATTATCACCTACTACATTTGACCCTGCAACGATCATATGAATAACCGAAGTGTTTTTATCCTTGCGGCTTTTTTTATCTACAGAGAAGATATAATCCATGGCCGAGCTGTTAATTTCAGGAATGGTAGCGCCGGAATACACACGGAAACCTTTGCTGCTTTTACCTTTTACGCCCAGGCTTTCCAGTTTGCTGATCAAAGCTTTTTCTACCAGGTCGGGAGGATAGTTATACTCAATAGCCAAAGCGGGCTGATCGGCTTTATTATACTTGATGGAACTTTCGTAAGCCTGTGCTTTTACCACCATACCCATCACTAAAAACGAAAAAATAAATAATACATTTTTTTTCATAAATAACTTTTTATTTGAACAAATGAAAAGAACCGCTGCCAGATCCGTGTATATAGGGATACGGTCTCAGCATGCCGGACATTAGAGGGGTAACACAAAAATACTTAAAAAACACCGTACAAGCTATAAGATTTCCTTAAAACTACCGATATTTTACGTATAAATGTGATTAACAAATTAATGCAGGGAATTGTTGTACCTTATTTATAATAATAACGGCGGCTGCATGTAAAAATATTCTTTATAATCCCGTAGGTTTGTTACTCAAAAAAACTTTCATTGAGCAGCATAAAGAAACTGGCGGGACAAACAATGTGGTATGGCGTAAGCTCTATAGCCGCCCGTTTTATCAATTACCTGCTCACCCCCTATCTTACTTTTAAATTTTCGGTAGCCCAGTATGGTGAAATGAGCATTGTATATGCTTTTATTCCTTTCATGAATATTGTGTTTACTTATGGCCTGGAAACTGCTTTTTTCCGGTACAGTAATACCACCGATAAAAATAAAGTATACAATACTACCAGTGTTTCCTTATTGATCAGTACCCTCTTATTCGGGTTTGGCATGTACCTTTTCCAGGAGCCTATTGCCCGCCTGTTGCGTATTGAGGAACATGTGGAATATATTACCCTGAGCATTGGTATTATTGCCCTGGATGCTTTAAGTACCATGGCCTTTGCTAAACTTCGTTTAGATGGACGCCCCCGCAAGTTTGCCCTGATCAAAGTAGCGGGTATCCTGATCAATGTAGCCTCGGTATATTTTTTCCTGAGCGTATGCCCCGATATTAAAGCAAAGAACCCGGACGGTTTTATCGGCAGTTTTTTTGATCCCGAATGGGCCGTTGGGTATAGCCTGCTGGCCAACCTGATACAAAGTGCCATTACATTACTCCTGTTATCAAAAGAATGGCTAAGCTTTAAATGGAAGTTTGATACAGTGCTCTGGAAACAGATGATGCGTTACAGTCTTCCCCTGATCATTGTAGGCTTTGGAGGTATGATCAATGAAACACTGGACCGTATCATGCTGAACTGGTGGGCACCCGGCGGTACGGAGGAAGCTACCAAGGAAGCTACCGGCATCTATTCGGCCTGTTATAAGCTGGCGATACTCATCTCGCTTTCCATACAGGCTTTCCGCATGGGGGCCGAGCCGTTTTTCTTTAAACAGGCGGCGGATGGCAATGCAGCGAAAACCTATGCAAGGGTGATGAAGTTTTTTGTGATCACCATTTGCTTTATGTTTTTAGGTGTGGCTTTATACCTGGATATCTGGAAACATTTTATCCGTAAGCCCGAAATGTGGGTAGGTTTAAAAGTAGTCCCCATCCTGCTGCTGGCCAATATGTTCCTGGGCATTTATTATAACCTGTCCATCTGGTATAAACTTACCAATAAAACCATGGTGGGGGCAACCATTACCCTTATTGGTGCTGCCATTACTATTATAGTGAACTATTTGTTTATCCCGCATTTTAGTTATATGGCCTGTGCCTGGGCTACTTTTTTGTGTTATGGCACCATGATGGTACTATCGTTTACCTGGGGACAAAAAGCCTATCCCATACCCTATGCCTGGAAGAAACTTATTGCGTATATAGTGATCGTAGTATTGCTTTACCTGCTGCATGCCGCCTTTACCTGGATAGGCCTTAACAACTGGTTCAACCATATCTTCGGTACTTTCCTGTTATTTGCCTTTGGCTGGTTTATTTTGCTGGTAGAACGTAAAGAGTTCCGCCAACTGCCTTTTATTGGCAAATATTTACGTTAGACCGCCTGCCATTAAATTTTATAAAATTGTTAGGGCGGCCCCATTTTCAAGTTCTATTTTCTATTACCTTCACGCCCTTAAAATAAAAGGCGTTTATGTCGTTGCTAAAAAAACAACTTGCCATCAGACCATCAGTATTACCCGGAGCAGGAAACGGTTTATTTACGACCGAATTTATTCCCAAGGGAACTTTAATTATTGAGTACAAGGGTAAGATATCTGCCTGGAAGGATGTTAACCACGACAATGGTAACAATGGCTATATCTATTATGTAAACCGTAACCATGTTATTGACGCCAGCAAACATCCTAACGAGCTGGCCCGTTATGCCAATGATGCCCGCGGACTGACCAAGGTACGTGGCGTTAATAATAATGCAGAGTATACCGAGGAAGGTAAAAAAGTGTTTATCCGTGCCAAGAAGAATATCCAGCCGGGCGAAGAGATCCTGGTATCTTATGGTAAAGAGTACTGGCAAACGGTACGTGAGAATATTCGTATAGAAAGAAGAGAGAACGCAGCTAAAAAATAAATTTATACAACATCCAATCCCTTTTCATGTCCAGGTACCAGGCTTTTATTTTTGATCTGAACGGAACTATTATCCACGATATGCCCTATCATGTAAAAGTGTGGCAGGATATAGTAAATGAACTGGGCGCCGGCCTTAGCCTGGAAGAAACACAGGCACAATGTTACGGTAAGAACCAGGATTTGCTGGAACGTGTTTTCCCGGGCCGGTTCAATGACGAGGAAAAAGACCGGATAGGAATGCAGAAAGAAGAACGTTACCAGCAATGGTACCGTCCTGATATGAAATTAATAAACGGTCTGGATAGTTTTCTGCAAAAAGCTGCTGCGGCACATATACCCATGGCTATCGGTTCGGCGGCCATTATGTTCAACATCAATTTTATTTTAGACGGCACCCATACGCATGCGTATTTTAAAAGCATTGTAAGTGCCGATGATGTGGTAAACAGCAAGCCTGACCCCGAAACTTTTTTAAAGAATGCCCGTGAACTGGGTATTGCACCCGAAAAATGCCTGGTGTTTGAAGATGCTCCCAAGGGTATTGAAGCCGCCCAGCGGGCAGGCATGGATGCCGTTTGTATCACCACCATGCACCCCGCTGCCGATTTTGCGGCGTATGATAATATTGTGGCTTTTATTGATGATTATACTTCCCTGGCGTTAAACCGGTTTTTCTAAATAACCGGACAAGCAGCCCGGCAGCGAACGGGACGATGCAGGGTGCGACGCAACGAAAGACGGGCCAGCGCACTGCTGCCGGTTACATAAAAAAACACTTGCCGTCAAATATCCTGTTCCGTTGATCAGTACATTTTTACAAAGGGATTATTCATTTTTTCAAAGCCGGTGGTAGTAGGATTACCGTGACCGCTGTACACTTTGGTATCATCGGGCAGGGTAAATAATTTTTGCTGGATGCTGTTGATAAGGGTATCATAATCGCCGCCGGGAAGGTCCGTACGGCCGATACTGCGATCAAAAAGTACATCACCACTTACGATAAATCCTTGTTTTTCATTGAAAAAGGAAATACTGCCGGGCGAATGCCCCGGTGTAAAGAATACTTCAAAAACATCCTGTCCCAATGAAACGGTATCGCCTTCCTGCAGGTAGCTAACCGGGCCGGTATAGTTATCAAAAGGTAAACCCCATTTTTTTCCGGCCTCGCCTGCCCTGTCCAGCACAGGCTGTTCCTGCGGGTGTATGTGTGGCTGCAAATTCCAGGTTTCGGCTACAAAGCTGTTGCCGAAAACATGGTCGAGGTGACAATGCGTATTGAGCAATAATACCGGGTTAAGCTCCATTCCGGCAATGGTTTCCTTTAGTTTTTGCTTTTCGGCCGGAAAATAACAGCCCGGATCTATAATTATACAATCCTTTTGTTCGTTAAATAACAGGTAGGTATTTTCCTGGATGGGACTAAAAACAAAGGTTGTAATACTTATCATAGTTTGTTTTTTGTATTTTTAATAACGGCTGGCAAATTTAGACCAATTACCGGTTATTAGCGGTTGTTAAAAGGATTGTAAAACTACTAACCAAATGATAATAAGGGGCAGGAAACTTGCCAATTAACCATCATTTTTTGATTCAATATGAGCGGGTTAGGGTAACTTTAGGCCGGCGAAATGCAGCTGTGAAAGTAAACAGAAGGCCGTGTTGCATTGGTAGGGTATTGCCGATGATGGTATTTTTAAGAAATATGAAGTTTAAAGCATTGCAGAAAAGTATGAATAAATTAGTAAGCTGTCTGGTATTGTTACTGGTATTAACCACGTTACATACCCATGCGCAGGTAAACGCTGTTGAGTTTGGTAAAAACCGGGTGCAGCACGAGAGGTTTAAATGGAAGTATTACCAGACACAAAACTTCAACACTTATTTCAGCCAGGACGGACTGGGCCTGGGTAAATATGTTGCCCAGATCGCCGAACAGGAATTACCCAGTATTGAACAGTTTGTGGAGTATGGTATGCAAAGACGTACCAATATTGTGGTGTTCAATAATTTTGACGATTACCAGCAATCCAATATTGGTTTGGATATTGAATGGCAGAGCCCCGGAGGTGTGACCAAGCTGGTAAACAACAAGATGCTGGTTTATTTTGATGGTAACCACGATAACCTGCGTAAACAGATACGCCAGGGTATTGCACAGATATTAGTGGCCAATATTTTATTTGGTGATGACCTGGGTGAGTTTGCTGCTAACCAGGCTTTACTGGACCTGCCCAAATGGTTAACCGACGGTTATATTGAATATGCCGCTGAGAACTGGAGCCCGGCATTGGATGACCAGCTGCGTTCCGTAATGTTATCGGCCGAGTACCGTAATTTTTACCAGTTTGCTTTTGATAAGCCTTTACTGGCCGGTCATGCTTTCTGGAAATATATTGCCGATAAGTATGGTAAAAATAAAGTGACTTATTTTTTATACCTGGCCCGTATTTACCGTAACCTGAACAATGCATCGAATAAGCTGGCCAAGAAAAAATTCAAAGCCATTCTGCAGGACCTGATGCTGGAAGTTCCGCAGCAGTATTATAAAGACCTGCGTGGCCGTAAAAATGTACCTAAAGGACAATTGGCCGTTACGGAAGAAGTAGGTAAAAAAGATTTTATCCGTTTTAATGCCAACCCTATTCCCCGCAGTTTTAGTTATGCACTGGTAGAATATAAACAAGGGGTGTATAAAGTGGTGCTGATGGAAAACTTTGTGAACAAAAAGGTATTATTAAAGTATGGTACCAAAAGCGCAGACCATGAGCTAAACCCCAACTACCCTATTTTAGCCTGGGATGGCAAAGGCACCAGGTTAGCCTGTGTGTACACGGAGAAAGGAAAAGTAAAGCTGTTTGTATATGATGTGGTAAACCGTATTAAAACCACCAAGGGTATTGACCTGCCTTTTGACCAGGTACAGGATGTTAAGTACATGCTGGATAATAATACTTTAATATTTAGTGCGGTACGCAGCGGCCAGACAGATATTTATACTTACAAGATCAAGACAGAGACCATTGACCAGATAACCAATGATGTGTACGATGATCTTGACCCCTCTTTTGTGGCCTTCCCTAATAAAACCGGTATTATTTACAGCAGTAACCGCCCTTCGGCTTTAGCAGCCAGCAGCGAGGACTCATTACCCAGCAACCGCTTTAATATTTTTATGGTGGACAACTGGAATAAATCGGACTTTAAACAAATATCCCAGCTTACCGCCATACAGCGTGGTAATGCCCGTTTCCCATCGCAGTACAATACCACGCACTTTACTTTTGTGAGTGATGAGAATGGGGTGAATAACCGTTATGCCGGCTTCTTTAAAACAGAACGTGCAGGACTTGACACCCTGGTATTTATTGGTGATGAAGTGTTACGCAACCCAACCATTGAAATTGTGGACAGCGTATTGAGGGATTGGGAAAAACCGGATGTGGATTCTATCGGCTTTGTATCGGTAACCAATGACTCTTCCTATGTTTTCCCGCTGACCAACTATCAAAGCAGTTTACTGGAAACCCGTACCGCAGGTGATAACCAGCAGGTAAGCGAGGTTATAAAAATGGGCGATCTGAAAATGCTGTACCGTTTGCGTATTGACGAAAATGCGTTAAGACGCCGGAATGTGAATGCCAAACCTACCGAGTATATCCGCCAGCTGATAGACGAAGAGCGAAGGGCTTCGGGGCGTAAAGCCACACCGGCAGCTCCTGCACCTGGTAGCAGGGATACAGCCGGAACAAGACCCGGCAATTATTTCCAGAACGAGTTTGGCAGTGAGAGACCTGCCACCACGCCAGCATCCGGTAATGGTGTTACTATTAAAAGTATTATTGAAGAGCAGGAGCCGGCCCGTGAACCGGTGTTGCGTTCGGCTAAATTATATGAATACCGCCCGCTTAAGTTTTTTGCTGACTATGCCGTTACCGGTATTACCAGTACGGTATATGGTGTTACCAAATACCAGCCTTATGGTGGTGGCGCCGGACCTATCTTTTTATCCAACGGTAGCGGTATCAACGGTTTGATCCGTATGGGTACTTCGGACCTGATGGAAGATATTAAGATAACCGGTGGTGTGCGGATTGCACCCAACCTGAAGGATAATGACCTGTTGATGGAGTTTATGAACCTGCGCCGCCGTATTGACTGGGGAGCTAACTTCTTCAGAAGTTCAAACACTATTACTATTATGGATCGTAATAGTGGTACGCCTACAATTTATAATGGCCGTGCTGTATCTACTTATTATCTGGCCAAATTCAAATTACCCTTTGACCGGGTAAGAAGCCTGCGTGCCACTATCGGTCCGCGTGTTGACCGAATGGACACATTAGCAAGAGACCTTCAATCTTTAAAAGCCAAACCTGTAAAAACTGTTTATGGCCAGATCAACCTGGAATATGTTCATGATAACACGGTATTAAAATCGAATAATATTTTAAACGGCTTAAGGTATAAAGCATTCTTTGACTTTTTTACCCAGCTGAATAAAGGTGATAATGTAACCAAACGCCAGAATGTATTTAATGCCGGCTTTGATGCCAGGTACTACTATCCTATTTACCGGAACCTGATCTGGGCGGTACGTGGGTCCGGCGATTTCTCCTGGGGCGACCAGAAGGTTATCTACTATATGGGTGGTGCTGACAACTGGTTATGGCCTAAGTTTTATAAGGACAACAAAACCGATCGCAGCGGTACGCAGAATTACCTGTACCAGAGTTTAACCAACCCTGTACGCGGCTTTAACCAGAATATAGCCAATGGTAATAATGCCGTGGTGATCAACAGTGAGATCAGGTTACCGATTTTCTCTACCCTGTTTAACAGGCCGATCAATAATGCCATGCTACGTAATTTCCAGTTGGTGCAGTTTATTGACCTGGGTACAGCCTGGGAAGGCGGTTTAAAAAATATTGAGCGCCCTGTTACTACTATTGACCCTGAACCATTTGAACCTAGTGATCCATTATTGATCCGTTATAAGGCCGGTGGTCTTGGCCCCTTTGCCGGTGGTTATGGCTTTGGCGCCCGTACTACCTTATTAGGTTATTTCCTGCGGGTGGATGCAGCCTGGGAAATGAACGGCTTTTTCCATACCAAACCGAAATGGTATTTTGGTATCGGGTTTGATTTTTAATGATAGATGATCCATATTATTGTAAAAGTGCCTTCGGTTTCGAAGGCACTTTTATTTAAACAGAACTGGGTTTACCGGGCTTTACCTGTATCATTAAAGACTTCCGGGTGATCTTCTCTTTAAATTATGTAGTAAATTTGATCTGAAAGCCTGTACCGGGGCTGGCAAAGCCATTCTATCATATTCATAATAACCTGATAGTTAATTAATTAGATGATGACTATACCAGGTTATCAGTATATTTGCTGTTCCCGTACCGGAGACAAGCCAAAATCTACCCGGTTTCTCATATAAAACTCCTATCTTTGCCGCCCCAAATCTGTGTTCGCAGATTCTTTTTCGTGGTAACACATGAAATTGTCCAATGGGTAAATCGAATTTTTAATCAAAAAAAACAGGTAATGAACAATTACGAATTAATGGTGATTTTTACCCCTGTTCTTAGCGATGACGATTTTAAAGCCGCACAAAAAAAGTTTGCCGGATTGGTAACTGAAGCGGGTGGTTCAATCGTTCATGAAAACGCCTGGGGACTGAAATCTTTAGCCTACCCTATCCAGAAAAAAACAACTGGTTTGTATTGGGTATTAGAGTACACTGCAGCTTCTGACTTTAACGAGAAGTTGAAAATTCAATTATTGCGTGACGAGAGTGTATTACGTCACCTTTGCACTAAACTTGATAAATACGCCGTCGAGTATAATGCTAAAAAGAACAGTGGTGTTAAAACAGGAACAGAAAAACCAGTGGGGGCTTAAGTCATGGCAAAAAATGAAATTAAATATCTTACCGCTATTAAAACTGACAAACACGTTAAGAAGTTCTGTCGTTTTAAAAAATACGGTATTCGTTATATTGACTACAAAGACATTGAGTTTTTGAAAAAATTCCTGAACGAGCAAGGTAAGTTATTACCCCGCCGTTTAAGCGGAAACAGCCTGAAATACCAGCGCAAAGTTTCTGACGCGGTGAAAAAAGCCCGTCAAATGGCATTATTGCCTTATGTAACAGATCTTTTAAAATAACCTCACCCTAACTTCCCGGTTGTACCGGGAAAGACAGTTGACAAATTATTATTACAACTGGGCTGGTGAACAAAAAGAAAAAAATGGAAATCATTTTAATACAAGACGTTGATAATTTAGGTGGTAAAAACGAGGTGGTAAACGTAAAAAGCGGTTATGCCCGTAACTTTTTATTACCCCGTAAATTAGCGGTTGAAAGCAGTCCTTCTAACAAAAAACAGTTAGAAGAAAGGCTTAAGCAGGTAGCTAAAAAAGAAGCTAAAATGTTAGCTGAAATTAAGAGTGTAATTGCCAAATTACAGGAATCACCGCTTAACCTGGGCGCTAAAACCGGTACTTCCGGTAAAATTTTCGGTAGCATTACTTCTTTACAGATCAGCCGCGCTATCCGTGAGCAAAAAGGCTACGAAATTGACCGTCGCAAGATCACTATTACGGAAGAAGTAAAAGAGTTAGGTACACACAAAGCTTCTATCGATTTTGGTGGTGGCCACTCTACAGAGATTGATTTTGAAGTAGTTGCGGAATAATTACCCCCACATCTACCCGTTTTACACCGTAATTGGTATAAAACTAAAATATATAAAGCCTCCCATCCGGGAGGCTTTTGTTTTTTCCGGAAACCCGGAATCAGTTACATTTTTGCTCACCAAAGCCGGTATGTATTAAATAAAATTTTACAGATAAAAAAGTTTTTTGGGGCAATGTCAAAAAAAAAACGTTTATTTTGTATTGATTTGGTGATCTGTACAGTCGAACAAGTCCTGAACGTTAGTGTTAAAATCGTTAAATGTTCATCGGTAACTGGTAACTGTTAGCACTTTTATTTTTTTAAAATTTCACAAAATGAACATTTACGTAGGAAACCTTAGTTGGAACCTGAAAGACCAGGACCTTCAAGATTTATTCGCTTCTCATGGCGAAGTATCTTCAGCAAAAATTGTGTTGGACAAATTCACCAACCGCAGCAAAGGCTTTGGCTTTGTTGAAATGACTAACGACGATGAAGCACAAGCAGCTATCTCTGCCTTAAACGGTACAGAAGTTGACGGCCGTAACATTGTTGTAAACGAAAGTCGTCCTAAACCCGAAGGAAGCGGTGGCGGAGGATTTAAGAAAAGAAGCTTTGGTGGCGGCGGTGGCGGCTACAAAGGCGGCAGCGGCGGCGGTGGCGGCTTTAAAAAAGGCGGCAACGGCGGCGGCGGTTATCGTGACCGTGGTGGCTATAGCAATGATTATTAATAAAAATGCTATTTATACCAGAGGGGCTCAATTGAGCCCCTTTTTTATTTTGCCTGTTTTTGATGACATATTACCCTGCTTACCGATGTATATAAAAGTGACACCGGTTTGGTATAAATGGAGGTTCGTTATTATTGGGATGGGAACAGGCAGTTTTATAAAAAAGAAGTATCTTTTGGTATCTTTAAATCACCATGCCTGCAGCAACTCCTAACCACCATAGTACACAAAATGAACTGGTAGCCGCTTTTAAGAAAAATGACCCGGTGATACTTGAAAGCTTTTATGCCGCCAATTACAGTAAGGTAGAATTGTATATTATCCAAAACAATGGTGATACTGAAAAAGCGAAAGACATTTTCCAGGAAGCTTTTATAGCCGTTTGGCAAAATATTAAATCAGACAGGTTTACTCCTGCAAATGCCACGGCCCTGTCCGGTTATATTTACCAGATAGCAAAAAACAAATGGATTGATTATTTACGCTCGGCTTATAAGAAGAACACGTTACATACAGAGAGTATGCCATTGGTAAAAGAGCATGTACCGGAGGCAACAGCAGAACAGGAAGAACAATTACAACAGATGAAAACGCATTTTGCCAAACTGGGCAGTACCTGTAAAGATGTTTTGCTAAGGTTTTATTATAAAAAAGAATCATTGAGAAATATTGCAACGTCACTCGGATGGACAGAAGCAACAGCCCGGAATAATAAGTACAGGTGTTTACAACAATTAAAAGGATTAATGAAAATACCAAATGAATAACCAGCCTATCCATATTACCCTTGAAGAGTGGGAACAAATTGAAGCTTTTTTAAATGGCTCGCTTACTGCTGAAGCAGCACAGGCTTTTCGTTTACAATTGGAAAAGGATAATGTACTGGCAGCAAAAGTGGAGCAGGTAAGGCTGAGTATATTAACGGTGGAAGAAGCCGGTTTAAGGGAAGATATGGAAAGCTTTCATACCCGTTTACAACAGCAGCCTGTTATTGCCATTGAAGCGCACCGCAAAACGAATGTAAAAAAATGGCTGGCTATTGCCGCTGTGTTTATAGCCGTATCTATAGCCACAATATTTTATTTACAACAACCGTCAAAAAATGAACGCCTGTTCAGTACGTATTATAAAGCTGATCCGGGTTTAAGTACCACCATGTCGCAAACAGATGATTATGCTTTTGAAAAAGCGATGGTGGAGTATAAAACAAAAAATTATACCAAAGCAATAGATAGCTGGCAATTACTGCTAAAGGATAATCCCGATAGTGATACACTTAATTATTTTATTGGCAGTGCTTACCTGGCTTTGAATAAAACAGCAACAGCCATACCCTATTTTGAAAATATTACCCTTAAACCCGGAAGTGAGTTTGTAAGTGATGCCTGCTGGTACCTGGGCCTGGCTTTAATTAAAACAGGTCGTGTGGAAGAAGGTAAAAAGCAGATTGCAAAATCGGAAAGACCGGAAAAAGATAAGCTTCTTCAGCAAATTCATTAATATGATCTTTTGTCGATTTTTAATAGCAAGCTTCCTGTCCGGTTGCCTGTTTACCCTAAGCTATGCCCAGCAGGTACCGGGGCTGATTGCAGATATGGATAGTTTGCTTATGGCTAAAAAATATACACAGGCCGATGTTTTACTAAAACAGCGCATCCCAATATTATTAAACCATCAGCCACCCGATACACTGTCAGACTATGTAGAGTATATTGGAAAAACAGCCCTGGCATTAAGGGGAAAAACAAAAGCCATTGCCGAAGTAAAACAATATATACAAACCGTTAAAACAAAACACCCTTACCAAGAAGTAGTATTGATCTGTTATTTCGGCGCAGCCAATTTTATCAGTAAGCAGGATGATCATTTAATGGCCTATGAGTTGTTGCAGGAAGCTGATATTTATTTTAAACAAAACACTTCACAGGTTTCGCATAAACTATTCCGGCTTTACCTGAACACCGGTACCTATGCTATGCGTTTAGGCAAATATGCGCTGGCCACCACTTTTTACCGGCAAGCTATTCATAACCTGCAACAGGCAGGAAATATGGAACCGGAAGATCATTTTATAGTGAATAACTCCATGGGCATTGCCATGTGGTATGGGTCCAAGCTGGATAGCTGTTTGTATTATTTTAAGAAAGCCGAAAAGGTTTTACAGGAATCCCCTGATGGTACCCTGAATAAATATTACCGGATGGGCATGATACAAAATAACATGGCAAATGTATATGCGGAACAAGGGCAAACCTCCGCCTCTATTACCGCATTGGAAGCCGCTATATTGAATTATAAAAAATTTATTAATACCCCCGAAGCCAATGCCAAAAAGGAAGATGCCTTAATAGAACAATTCCACTCGATGGATAATTTAGCCAAAAGCTACCTGGACATAGGGGATATATCCAAAGGCCAACATTTATTGCAATACGCTTACCAGCAAAAAGTAAATGCTTTTAGCGAAAATAATTCGGAAGTATATAAATCGCTTATCTATCTCGGAGCACTCTACTACCGACAAAAAGATTATTTAAAAGCAATCAATACTTTAACCAGGGGACTGGCTATAATATATGCCAACGCCACCGATAACAATAGTATCTGGGAGGCGGAAGCCTATGCGTATTTAGGTTATTGCTATTATGAAACCTTACAAACAACTACGGCGCTGAGTTATTTACAAAAAGCCGATGGTATTTATAAAAAAATAGTGCAGGAAGATTACAGTACCGAGTACCTGTATTTTTTGGGCAATGCCGCCAATATTTATGCGCAGACGGGGCAACATGCCTATGCATTAAGGCTTGGGGGTAATGGCTTATCCTATGTAAAGGAAACTAAAGGAGAAAACTCTTTACTGGGTGTGGCTCAGCTGATAACCCTGGCGCAAATAAATTTTACTATCAAAGATTATAAACAATCACTGGCACTGAGTAAACAATGTATTGCCCTGATTGATAAAGTTGCTTCGGGTAGTGAGTTGCTTTTAGATTCGATAAGAATAGAGATAGATAAGCCCAGGGCCATTTTATTAAAAGTAAAATCGGAGTATGCATTATTACCTGCCAAAACCCCGGAAAAGATCAATGCCTTACTGGAGGAGTTAAAAACTTCTGTGGCCATTATTGAGAAAAGGAAATCGGTACTTTCCGAAGAGAAAGATATATCGAACCTCATTTCCGGTTATATGGATGTACTGGATTTTGTGAAATACCTGGAACTGGAATTGTATAACCGTACCAATAGTAAGACCCGGCTGGATATTATTATGAATATACACGAGTCTGCAATTTATACCAGGATCAGGTCACGGTTAAATAAACAACATAACAACGTACGGTTTGCCAATATCCCGGAAAGTATTATACAGCAGGAGACCTGGCTTCGAAATGAATTATATCAATCCTTACAAAACAGCCGGTCGCATGACAACAATGTGAATGCTTATTTATCCGCTTCCCGAAAATGGTCAGCTTTCCAGGAAGAATTACGTACGCGGTACCCGGCCTATTACCAGTTAAGGTATGCCGCTAACCCTGATTTTTCGATAGATTCTTTAGCTATCCCGGCTTTGAAGGATTTTAGTATTACCCGTTTTTTATTCATTCAGGAAAAACTGTACTGCCTGGTAGTGAGCAATGGAAAACAAAACTGGGTTCCTTTAGATGTAACGAATGTAGCGCACTATATAAAACAGCTATCCAGTCCCACTGTTACGGCCGGAGAAACCTATACCATTGCCCATGCGCTGTATAAAAGTCTGTGGCAACCGCTGGAAACGTATATCAATACTAAAAGGGTGATCATTATACCCGATGGTATATTGTATTACCTGAGTTTTGATATGTTAACGCCTACAAAATGTAAGACCAATGCTGATTTCGCCTCCCTGTCCCTGCTTGCCCGCTATGCGATCTCCTATCATTATAGCCTGCCGGCTTTATTACAGCAAACGAAATATAATCCACAAAAAAAATCACCGGGTTTTGCAGCTTTTACCCCGGGTTTTAATGATGATATAAAAAAACAATACCGCTCGGCGCTGAAAAAGGATTCACTGAATATTGACAATGCCTATCTCTCTTTATTACCTCTCCCCTTTTCCGTTAGTTTAGCACAAAAAGCTACCCAATTGTTTCCTGGTAACTTATATGCCGGCGCCTCATCAACACAATCCAGTTTTAAACAACATGCCGGCAACCATGCCATCATTCATATCGGTACACACGCTGAAGCAAATAACCAGTACCCTGAGTATTCCCGGTTAATTTTTGCAAAAGATCTTGAAAATCCTACCAGTGATAATTCCTTATACCTGTTTGATATTTATAATTATGATCTGCGTGCAGACCTGGCCGTTTTAACGGCCTGTGAAACGGGTAAGCCGGGCTTTTTCCCTGGTGAAGGCATGATCTCTATGGCACATGCTTTTAATTATGCAGGCAGTGAAAGTATACTGACCGGTCTGTGGAAAATTGACGAACAGGCATCGACCATGATCACCCAGTTATTTTATGATAAGCTGGCAGAAGGCATGACAAAGGACGAAGCATTACGGCAGGCTAAATTAACCTACCTCTCAGCTGCAGAAGGGCGTATGCTGGCACCCCAATACTGGGCAGGCCTGGTAATTATGGGAGATACCGCTCCTATTGAATTAAAGCAACAAAACTGGTGGAAACGGTATTGGTGGGTACTGGGTTTATTTTTTATTTCCGGTACTGCCATTCTTTGGTACTATTACAAACGCAGAAAAACTAAAGCCCTGTCCTGATCTTATTTTCGCATTTGTTGCAGCCTGCTGAGCAAGGTTTGTAACACGGGGCGTACATCGGGCGATAAATTAAACCGCCAGATACAAATGACGAATAAAACCAAAGCTACAGTGCTACGTAAAATAAGGCCTGGAAATCCGTGTATACCCGAAAAGGCAAAATGACAAATGGCATACACTATTGCCCCCACCAACAACGCATACAATGAGTTTTTACTGAATGGCTGTAATTTAAATTTATGCCATAGAAACCAAATGCGTACACCGTTATAAATAGTAAAGGATATAAGATTAGCGATGCCCGGGCCGGTGATGTCGAAGTGTATGGTTAAAAAATAATTGAGGGGTAACATGCAGGCCATTAAAATAAAACCGGTGATCAGCTCAAAGCGCCAGTAAATAGAGGTAGCAATTATCTGTGCATTCACTCCTGAACCCATATCCACAATTCGTGTAAGTCCCATAAACACAAATGCGTAAAACCCCATCTTAAACTCCGGCTTTAATTTTAACGTATCAATTGCTTCGGTGTAATTTAATGCCAGCAATACAAAAATCACTACTGAAAAAATAAGCAGGTTAATAGATGATCGTTCGTAAATATGTTGCAGGGAGCGAAGATCCTTGCCCTTCCATGCGCGGGAAAGAGAAGAGATAGATGCGTTGATCACCCCTCTTTGCGGGGCCTGTATAACACTGGTTAGTATAGTAGCTAAACCCAGGATGCCGGCTTTTGCCAGGCCATCATCTAAAACAGAAGCAACTACCAGCGTATCAAATACCGCAGCCACACTGAATACTATGGTACTGGAATAAACAAAAAAACTGAAGATGGCTATTTTTTTAAAAAAGCGTCGGGTCACCTTACTGATGGAGAACGTAAAAACAATTTGTTTGGTCACTACCAGGTAAATCAAAATGGACAAGGCAATTGCCGGATAACTGAATGCATAAATTTTAATGAACAGATCAAAATCCTTCACTACTCCCAGCATAAACAAGACTAACAATACCGTAGTAAACAAACGCCATTCCACTTCCTTAAAGAAACTCATCAACACAGGCTTTCGTAAGCCCAGTGCAAAAGCTTCCAGTACAGTATAAATGGTTAATCCGAAAGACAAAGGAAAAAGCCAATAATAGTATTGAACAAATAAAGCGGAATTTTCAGAATATTTACGAACGATGAGATTCTCAAAAACAAGGCCCGCCGTTAACACCAGTAAAAAACCAGCAGTACTTATCAGCAACGCCCAGCTGATCATATCGTTTTTACGATGTGGTAAATGATCTTTATAGTAATGAAAGAATTTGTAAATAAATGCCGGCATGGCAAAAGTGGCCAGAGAAGAAAACAGCACGGCCAGGGCATTAAACAGGCTATATAAACCATATTGCTCCGTAGTAAAGTACTCTTCCCTTCCAAAAATATACGTATTTAACAAGCCGATAGCAAAACCAATATAGATGACTATGGACGATAAAATACTTTGTTTACGTATGGTGCTCATGCCTTGTTTTAAGTTTATGAAACCGGCCGCAATTATACACAAAAGCAGCAGCCTTTTTACTTTCCGGGTATAAAATATACTTATCGTAAGTTTTTGCGTCGTAAATTTAAGCTTTCATGTTTATACCACACTTTAAAATACATGAACGCCTGGTAATCTGTATAGCCGTAATATCCGGACTGGCTATATTATATAGCTGCGGAGGGCGTGAGAGCAAATACCGGCATATATTTTATTATAATGAGCAGGCAGGCATCGCCTCCCTGGACCCTGCATTTGCCAAGAACCAGTCTACCATCTGGCCTGCCCACCAGTTATTTAATACCCTGGTTGAAATAGACAGCCGGCTGAACCTGGTACCTTCACTGGCAACGCGATGGGAAATAAGTGAGGATGGTAAAAGTTATACTTTTTTTATACGCCCGGGTGTTTATTTTCATGACGATCCCGCTTTTGCCGGTAACAAGGGCCGTCAACTCACTGCCGCGGATATAGTTTATAGTTTTAACCGGCTAATAGATACCAGAACGGCCAGCCCCGGCGCCTGGATATTTAATGGCAAGGTTGATACATTGCAACCATTTACCGCTATTAATGATACCACGTTCCGCCTAAAACTGCTGCGCCCCTATCACCCTATCCTGGGCATATTATCCATGCAATATTGTTCCATTGTACCTAAAGAAGCGGTGGAAAAATATGGCACCAGTTTCCGGCGTCACCCGGTGGGTACAGGTCCTTTCCGTTTTGTGGCATGGGAAGAAGGCCAGGCCCTGGTACTGGCAAAGAATGACCGGTATTTTGAAAAGGACAGCAGCGGCACTCCCCTGCCCTATTTAGACGGCATCAAGATCAGCTTTTACGAAAGTAAGGCCACCGAGTTTTTATTATTCCGGCAGCAGCAGCTGAGTTTTATCAATGATATTGAATCCTCTTTTAAAGATGAAGTACTGACCAAGAAAGGGACCCTGCGTAAAGAGTGGGAAGGGAAAATAGAATTGAAGACCAGTCCTTACCTGAATATTGAGTACCTGGGTATACTGGTTGACACCAATAATACACTGGTAAAACAGTTACCTACCAAATTGAAAAAAATAAGACAGGCCATTAATTATGGCTTTGACCGCGAAAAGATGGTATTGTATTTACGTAACTCTTTAGGCACTCCCGCCCAATCGGGTTTTGTTCCTGCAGGGTTACCCTCTTTTAACGACAGTGTAGTAAAAGGTTATTCCTATAACGTAAAAAAAGCAACCCAATTATTAGCTGAAGCGGGGTATCCCAACGGTACCGGGTTGCCGCAGATAAAACTACTGACCATTCCTATTTATGCTGATATGGCCAACTTTATAGCCAAACAGCTGAGTGAGATCGGTATCAATATACAGGTGGAAGTAGTACAAAAGGCATTATTACTGGAACTTACCTCCAATTCGCAGGCCGCCTTTTTCCGGGGCAGCTGGATAGCCGATTACCCGGACGCAGAAAACTATTTATCAGTTTTTTATTCCAAAAACCCTGCACCTCCTAACTACACGCGGTATAACAATAAAAACTTTGACGCTTATTTTGAGAAAGCCATTGCAGAAACCAATGACAGCATACGTTACGACCTGTACCGAAAAGCCGATCAGCTGATTGTTGAGGATGCACCGGTCGTGCCTTTGTGGTATGATAAGGTAGTATGGCTGGTACAACCCGGTATAAAAGGCTTTTCACCAAACGGCTTAAACCTGCTGGAATTAAGACATGTAAAACTTCCATAAGAAGAATCCCCTGCCCGTACTATAAAGTCATTAATATTGTGGTAGTGCTGCATATTGGACGGAACGATAAACGGAGCGTCGCAACAAAAGTTGCCATCAGCACTGCAGCTGGTTAACAAATAAAAAACAGGCAGTGAAGATGCTGCCTGTTTTGTGTATGTTAGCTATCTTTTTTCAACTTATCCTTAAATACTTTCTTAAACTTATCCACCTTGGGCCTTACTACCATCTTGCAATAAGGATTCTGGTTCTCATTATTTTCAAAGTAGGCCTGGTGATAATCTTCGGCCGGGTAAAACACGCTGAAAGGTTTTATTTCCGTTACAATGGGGTTATCAAATGCACCGCTTTTATCCAGCTCCGCTTTATACTTTTCCGCTTTCTCTTTTTGTTCCGCATTGTGATAATAAATACCGCTGCGGTACTGTGTGCCCACATCTGCACCCTGGCGGTTTAAGGTAGTAGGGTCATGGGTTTTCCAGAACACTTCCAGTAACTCGTCAAATGTAATTTTTTTAGGGTCATATACAACCTGTAAACACTCGGCATGACCGGTTTCTCCGGTGCACACTTCTTTATAAGTGGGGTTCTGCACATGCCCGTCCGTATAACCTGAAGTAGCGCTGATCACACCTTCCAACTGTTCAAAAATGGCCTCGGTACACCAGAAGCAGCCATTAGCAAGGGTAGCCGTATCCGTTAAAGCCTGATTCCCGGTGGATGTTACCGGGTTATTGATCGTATCTGTCATATTTGTTTTTTGTGCCGGTTTTTGTAAACAGGACATTAATCCCATGGCAATAATAAGTAAAGTATTCATATGCTTGATCATAGTATTTTACCTGTACGGCAATCTTACTAAGAAATAACAGATAAGTAAAAAAATAGTTCTAGTGAGGTATAAATCAAAGTTTTAGAAGCCAACTAAACCTATTTTTTGCAAAAGTTGCAAACACTTTTATAATTTTTTTAAAAAGTTTTGCTGTTTTTTTAAAAAGAAATGTATTTTTAAGGTAGAAACGATTGTATTACACGCAAAAAACTGCTATGGGAAAGAAGGAGAACTATAAAAACCTGATCTTAAGTACCTTTTATTTTTCGGGTAAACAATCCTGCGCGGATATCAGTGACAGCATTGGGAAAAGTCTTCCTTTAACCATGAGCTTACTGAGCCAGTTAATGGATGAAGGTTATGTGTCTGAATCGGGCTATGCGCCATCCAGCGGGGGAAGACGGCCGGTTACCTACAGCCTGAATGCGGACATGATCTATATTATGTCTGTAGCCATGGACCAGTTGGTGACCCGTATTACCATTATGAATGGCCGTAACGAGTTTGTTATCCCCGTAGCCAAATATGAACTTCCTTTAAATAATAATACCAACGCCTTATCGCAACTGGCAGTGTATATGGAACAAACCATTACCCAATCGGGCATTGACCGCAGGAAAATAGTTGGTGCAGGCATTGGTATGCCCGGCTTTATTGATCCGGAAAAAGGAATTAACTACTCTTTCCTCAACACAGGCAACGCTGTTTCAATTACGCAGTTTTTACAGGACCGGTTAAAGATGCCCATTTATATAGATAATGACTCCAGTTTGATTGCGCTGGCTGAATACCGTTTTGGCAGTGCAAAACTCCACAAGAACGTGATGGTGGTAAATATTGGCTGGGGCGTGGGCCTGGGTATGATATTGAATGGCTCGCTGTTCAGGGGTACCAATGGTTTTGCGGGTGAGTTTAGCCATATTCCCTTTTTCAACAACAACAAACTATGTAGTTGTGGCAAAAGCGGTTGCCTGGAAACAGAAACTTCCTTAAAAGCCATTATCGAGAAAATGGCCGAGGCATTAAAAACAGGCAGGGCCTCCCTCTTAAACAAACATTTTCCAACAGGGCACGAAGAAAACGACTGGCAGGAAATTGTAGCCGCCGCAGTAAAAGGCGACAAATTAGCCATTGAAATATTATCCAATACGGGTTATGAATTTGGTCGTGCCGTTGCTATCCTTATACACCTTTTGAATCCTGAAACGGTTATACTCAGCGGCCGCGGTGCACTGGCCGGCAAAGTATGGCAGGCCCCGGTGCAGCAGGCATTAAATGAACATTGTATTCCACGCCTGGCCGCCAATACTACACTGGGCATATCTACCCTTGGTTACGATGCAGAACTTATTGGTTCCGCTGCATTAGTAATGGAAAACAAACTGAAGGGAAGCCATATCCATGCAGGACCGGAAAAACCATCAAGACGCCATATCAAGAAGACCAAAAGCCACAAATAAAAAATACTCAAATTTTTAATTTTAAAACAACTGCAAATGAAAACAAGACGATTGTTACTCTTATTCGTTTCCATGCTGTTTAGCCAACTCTTACTGATGGCCCAAAACAGCAGAGTAATTACCGGCGTTGTAAAAGACAACGATGGTAAACCGGTGCCGGCCGCCACGGTTAGTGTGAAGGGAACCACACAAAATGTTATTACAAATGAAGATGGTCAATTCACCATCTCCATTAACAGGGCAGATGCCACTATCATTGTGTCTGCAGTGGGTTTTGGCACCAAAGAAATAAAAGTAGGCGCTCAGTCAAACATTGACATCAGCCTGGAAACGGCAGCTTCTGATCTATCAGAAGTAGTGGTAACGGGACTCGGTATTAAACGTGAAGCTAGATCCATTGGTTATTCCGCTCAAAAGATCAATAGCGCTGACATTACTAAAGCCAGTGCGCCGGACCTGGCCTCAGGCTTAATGGGTAAGTCGGCCGGTTTAAATATTTCAATGCCCAATGGTATACAGGGCGGATCGCAGAGAATAGTGATCCGTGGTAACAACAGTATACTAGGCAGTAACCAGCCACTGATAGTAATTGATGGTATTCAGGTTCAAAATGATCCTGTGGGTGGTTCAACTGCTACTGCGGGTACCAGTATTGAGAATCCGAAGGACTGGGGTTCTTTCTTAAACTTTTTAAACACCGATGATATCCAGGACATCACCGTATTAAAAGGAGCCACTGCCGCTGCACTATACGGAGCAAGAGGTTCAAATGGTGTACTATTAATTACCTCCAAAAAAGGTATTAAAAAACCAGGTATCGGTATTGATTATAATTTCTCCACCTTATTCAGTAAAGCGGCAAGGTTCCAGGAGGTACAGAATGAATATGGTTACGGTGGAGCAAATGCCATGTGGTCGGCCACACCACAATTTCCTACAGTAGGCGGCGAGTTACGTTACCCGGGCAACTATCCCTGGGATGGTCAGCCGGTTGGTGATGCTTACCAGGCAGCAGGTACTATTCCCGGTGGTTATTCTACCTGGGATATATTCAGCTGGTATGGACCTGCCGCTTCATGGGGACATAAATTGGATGGCACTGAAATAGTATGGTGGGATGGTGTTAAAAGAAAATGGGATCCGCAACCGGACAACAGGAAAGCTTTTTTCAGAACAGGTAATACCACTACACACAATTTATCATTTAGTGGCGGTGGTGACTTTGGTACTATTCGTGTTGGTTTAACCCGGTTGGATAACACGGCTGTATTACCAAACAGTCATTATAACCAGAACACCGCTAACTTAGGTGCTAACCTGAATATATCTAAAAAGCTGAAAGCAGAAGTAACGGCCAGCTATACCAATTATAACCGTAAAAACACACCTGATATTGGTTCTGAGAACTCCTGGGCCAAATTTATGATCCATGGTATGTCCAGGGATTATAAACCTTTAGAGTTTGATATGTACAAAAACGCCGATGGCAGTAAGAATATATTTGACCAGACAACCCCGTTTCGTTTTTATCCATACAATAATAACTCCTTTAAAGACCTGTTCTGGAATTTATACGAACATAATCAAGAGTTAACACGCAACCAGTTATTAGGTTCTTTAAAACTGTCTGCCGATTTTACTCCATGGTTAAATGTAACCGGCAGGGCTTCTATGAACTATGCTACTACTGACATTGAAAGTAAATACACACCCATTGATGCAGGTGGTGTTCGTGGTCAGTATGGTTTAGAGAATACAAAAAATCAAAACTTTAACTTTGAATTATTCACCACCTTACACAAGGAAAATATTATAAAAGATGTAAACGCCAGTTTATTGATCGGTAACGCTGCTTTACGCACCAGGATGCATAATTTAAGTGCCTGGAATAATGGTGAGACCACACCATTTACCTTACCGCATAAATACTTCCTGGCCAACACCACAGGAACTATACCTGCAGCCAAGGAACTGTGGGGCGATTATGACCTGAACAGTTTATTTGGTGTACTTGACCTTTCTTATAAAAACTACCTGTTCCTGCAGGTAAGTGGCAGGAATGACTGGTCATCGACCTTACCGGTTAAAACTGCTTCTTATTTCTTCCCATCGGGTAGTTTAAGCTTTGTATTTACAGAAGCGATTAAAGGCATGCAGGATATTAACTGGTTAAGCTATGGTAAATTAAAAGTATCAGCAGCACAAAGTGCCAACGGAGCTTTACCTTATCAAACAAACTATACCTATAGTTCCTATGTGATCAGTAATTACCTGAATACGGATGAAATCAACTCCCCCACTGCCTTTGGTGGCGTACCGGTAAGACGTGTGGAAAAAATACTTCCGCCTGCTGACCTGCTGGTTCCGCAAAGAAACCGTTCTTATGAAGTTGGCCTGGAGTTAGGTTTTCTTAACAACCGTATCAATACCGAGATCACCTACTATCAAACAAAAGCCACCAGCCAGATCATGAGTGGTTCACTGGCCCTTTCGTCCGGTGCACAATCCATTACATTCAACAGCGGTGCTTTATCCAATAAAGGTGTGGAATTTATTGTAAGAGCCACCCCGGTTCAGAAACCCGATTTACGCTGGGACGTTACCTTAAATGCAGCACATAACAAAAACAAAGTATTATCCTTATCTGAAGGAATTGACCGTTACCCGTTACAGGACCTGTGGGCCAGCAATGGTGTACAAATGTATGTAGAGGTTGGCCAGGACTACGGAAGTATTTATGGCTATGATTATACCTATAAAAACGGACAGAGAGTAGTTGAAAAGATCTTAGATAAAAATGATCCGACTAAAGTAGTGGGTACCCGTTATGTTACAACTACCGATCCTGTTGTAATTGGTAATGCTACACCTAAACTTACCGGTGGCCTGGGCAATACCCTGAGATATAAAAATTTCAGTCTGTATGTGTTGACCGATTTCAAATTAGGCGGTGATATTTATTCTGCTGACTATGCAGCTGCTATGGGCATGGGCCTTTCTCCTTCCACTTTATCAGAAAGAGACGGTAACGGTTTGCCTTACACTTATCCTGATGGAACTAAAGCTAATCATGGTGTGATCATCGATGGTGTATTTGCAGATGGTACAAGAAATACCGACGTGGTTCATTATATGTATAAATATGCAGGGGCTTTCCAGGGCTGGTCAAATGTAAAAATGCCACGCAGCAATGCTGTATTTGAAAACACATGGGTTAAAATGCGTGAAGTAGCTTTAACCTATTCTATTCCAAGCAACCTGGTTAAAAAATTAAAATTTGTACAGGGTTTAGACCTTTCACTGATCGGTCGTAATTTATTCTACATCTATACTTCATTACCTGAAAAATTAAATCCTGAAGCCATTAACGGTATCGGTAATGCGCAGGGCATTCAGTGGGCACAGTTCCCGATGATGAGAGATATGGGTATTTCACTGAAAGTAAGATTGTAAACCTTAAATTCTAAGAACAATGAGACGCATAACAAATAAAATATACGTTGCCCTTTTTGCTGCGGTGCTTATTCAAACCAGCTGTAAAAAAGGATTTGAAGAGATCAACACACCAAAAGATAAAGCATCCACGGCTTCCACACCGGAGATGTTCAATGCCATTGTGAGCTCGCTGCCCCTGACAGCAGGCGAACAGTCTGTTTTAAATTCCTGGATATACCCCATCACACAACAGGGTATTGTAGTATCCGGCGCTTATCCTTACGATAATGCAAAAAATGCCGTTTGGGAAAACTATTATCTCACTTTAGGCAACTACCGGGTACTGGAAGACAGGATCAACAAACTGGCCGATAAGGAAACCTACAACAATATATTCGCCATGTTAAAAACCGTGATGGCGTATAAAACGTTGAAGACGACCAATTACTATGGCAATATGCCCTATACCAATGCAGGTTTTGCACCTTTATCGGATGTTACAAGATACAAGGCTACTTATGATAAGCAGGCTGATATATATCCTGCTGTAATAGCTGATCTGAAATGGGCTGTTGACAACCTGTCTACAGCAGCAACCCAGGTATCTTTAGGTGCATATGAAACGCTGTTGAAAAATGACATACCACTCTGGATAAAATTTGCCAACAGTCTTCGTTTACAGGCGGCAGTTACTATGTATGATAAAAACCCAACCTTCGCCGGCCCCCAGATCGCTGAAGCTTTAACCAAACCTTTATTGGTAGAAGGCGAAGACATCGGACTATGGCCTACAAAAATTCCTAACCTGAAATTTGAATGGCGCCAATGGTCATTCTCCGCTAACTGTTATCTACGTTTAGGCAGTACCATGTGGAGTTACATGTCAGCTAATAACAATACCGATGGTAGTGGTATTTTTGATCCCCGTTGCAAAATCTTCTTTGAAACCAATAATGCCAATCAATGGGCAGCTTACCCGCAAAATCCTTTAACATCTACTCCTTCGGAAGGTGGTGCACCCTATAACCTGGAAAACCGTACAGCCAGCTGGAGTAATAAAGGAACGGGCAACAATATCTCCAATTTCAATTTTTACTTTGAAAAGGATATGACCAATATCCCGGAATTAATGTTAACCGCTTCGCAGGTACATTTATTAAAAGCCGAAGTGTATAACCGGGGTATGGGCGTTACGGCCAATGCCGCTACTGCCAAACTGGAATATGAAGCTGGCATTAAAGCATCGGTAAACATGTGGACCAAAATAGCATTTGATATGCCGGAATGGACAGTTAATAAACCGGCAGCAGCTACTGTTACCGCCGGCGAATTAAATACACTGTTGACCAACCCTGTTGTAAGCTATAGTGCTACTCCCGCTACAGCCCTCAGCCAGATCTACGCACAATACTGGGTAAGTACCTATAAACAACCATGGGATGCCTGGACACTGTTAAGAAGAACCGGTGGAAAGACCCCAATGTCTTCTTCCAATACAGCGTATTATACCAATAACTACGCTATTTACAACAGGTTCGTCTATCCTGATAATGAGTTCAGTTACAATAATGAAAACTGGAAAGCCGAAACAGGCTCAACTGATTTGCCGTCCAAAAAAATATGGTTACAACCATAATCGCCTGTTAGTAGTGTTGAATAAAAAGCCGGTTTAATACCGGCTTTTTTTATGGCAGGGGCTTCTTGGCTTGTTCCCGGGAGATCAAAAATGCCATTTTATTAAAAATGTGTAGTTACCTTTGCCCATTGAAAAAATAAGTGAACAGAAAAGAGGATGAAAACTTACCCCGAATCGGCTGTCGTACAGCTGGAGTTTGATAAAATTAAGGACCTGCTGGTAAATTATTGCCAGACCGAGCAGGCCAAAACACGTGCACAACAATTACGCATACATACCCGCAAAGATTTTATTGATGTTGAATTAAGGCAAAGCCATGAATACCGCCAGCTGGTGGTAAATGGTATTTACTTTCCTAACGATCATACACTGAACCTGGGCAGGCAGTTAAAACTATTGTCCATCCCCGGTGCTGTATTGAACGGGGAAGAACTAATGGATATCCGCAAACTGGCCGAAAACCTGGAGAAGATATTCCGCTGGTTTGATGCCGAAAGAAAAACCTATTATGGCTCACTGGCCAGGGTGATTGAGAATAGTTACTACGAAAAAAATATCATTGCTTTTATTGATGAAGTGCTGGATGAAAGCGGGCAGGTAAAAGATAATGCATCGGAGGACCTGCAACAGATACGCATGAGTCTTTACCGCAAACGGAATGAGTTGCGTAAAGTATTTGACCGCATTGTTTCCAAACTGAGCAAGCAGGGCTACCTGGCCGAAATTGAAGAAAGTTTTATGGGCGGTCGCCGCGTTATTGCGGTTTTTGCAGAACAGAAACGTACCGTAAAAGGAATTTTGCATGGCGAGAGTGATAGCCGTAAAACAGCTTTTATCGAGCCGGAAGAAACCATTGAACTGAATAACCTGGTACATGAACTGGAGAATGATGAACGCAAGGAAGTGTACCGTATCCTGCGCCAGTTAACAGCAAGATTATCCGCTTATGCCGATCTGCTGAAACAATACCACAGCATATTAGGCGAATACGATTTCATAAGGGCCAAAGCAAAACTGGCAGCTGATTATAACGGCGAGTTCCCCGTAGTGATAGATAAAGCCCATGTACACCTGGTAAATGCCTATCACCCGTTACTGTATATCTATAACCAGCGGAATAAAAAACCAACCATACCACTTACCATTACCCTCGACGATTCGCAACGTATCCTGGTGATCAGCGGACCCAACGCAGGTGGTAAAACGGTGAGCATGAAAACCATCGGCTTATTGCAGATGATGGTACAAAGCGGTTTACTGGTACCGGTACACCCCTCTTCGCAGTTTGGTATTTTTAAACAACTGATGATCCATATCGGCGATACACAAAGCCTGGAATTTGAGCTGAGTACCTATAGCAGCCACCTGATCCATATGAAACATTTTATGGAACATGCCAATGGTAAAACCTTATTTTTTATTGATGAATTAGGCGGCGGTAGTGACCCCAACCTGGGCGGCGCTTTTGCCGAAGTAATTATGCAGGAGCTGGCCCGCAAACACTCCTTTGGTATTGTAACCACGCACTACCTTAATTTAAAAGTAATGGCAGGTAAAACAGCCGGCATCATTAACGGTGCCATGGCTTTTGACGAAAAGAACCTGCAGCCACAATATAAACTACTCATCGGCAAACCTGGTAGCTCCTACACTTTTGCCATTGCCGAACGCATTGGCCTGGATAAAAAACTCATCAACCGTGCTAAAGAACTGGTAGACGATGACCAGTTCCGGCTGGATAAATTACTGAACCGCACGGAACAGGACCTGCGCGACCTGGAAAAAAAGGAAGGCGCTTTACACAAGCTGGTAAAAGAAAATGAAAAGCTGAAAAAAGAGATGGAACAGGTGTTGCATAAAGAAAAACACCGCCAGCAGGTAGAGTTATTAAAAGAGCAGAACCGCATTTCCGAAGAGCGTATTGCCTACCTGAAAGATATGGAACGCAAACTCAAACAAATGGTGTTGGAGTGGCGTAAAACGGAGGACAAGAAAAAGGTGATCAAGGAAATGGAAGGCCTGCTGTTTAAACGTGATGAGAAAAAAACAGCCAGCAAAATGCAGAAAAAGCTGGACAATAAGTTTGACGAAATAGGTGGCGATATACAACCCGGCAGCCAGGTAAAAGTAAAACGTAATCACCAGGTAGGTACCGTACTCGAACTGCGTGGCAAAAAAGCCGTGGTAAAGATCGGTTTACTCCCTATGCAGTTTGATACCAGCGACCTGGTAGTAGTGAAAGAAAAAGCACAGGAGCAATAGTGTGCTGCCTTTACGTCCCTGCCTGAACAACGTTTTCGGGTCCGGACATTTTACGGTTAGCCAGTCTTTGTGCAATAATACCGGAAGCAATTAGTTGCAGTGCATGGTACAACATCAGCGGCATAATAATAATGCCCATAATGGTGCTGTTGGGAAATAATATTTTCGACATTACCGTTCCATGTACCAGCGATTTTTTCGAGCCGCATAACATTACAGTTATACTATCCTCCATATTAAAACCCAATAATTTGCTGATGGTATAAGTTATGCCCAGCACTGCCAGGAAAAGCAATAACATACCCGCCATTAGTAACAACAAAGTACTTACAGCAAAACCATCAAACAGGTGCTCGGCAAATGAATGACTGAAGGAGGTATAAATGATCAGCAGTATGATACTCTGGTCAAACAACTTCAGGCGTTTACTGTTCTTTTGTGCAAAGGCCCCAAAACGGTGATGCAATAACATACCAATAATAGCAGGCAATAATACCTGTAACGCCGATTTGATCACCACGCTGCTTACATCAAAACCACCAACATCCGATGCTATGAACAGGCCGGTCCATAAAGGCGTAAACACAATACCCAGTAAACTGGAAATAGTAGCATTAAAAATAGCAGCAGGTATATTGCCTTTGGCAATAGATACCATCACAACCGAAGAGGAAACAGTGGAAGGTAATGCCGCCAGGAAAAATGTACCCAGCCATATTAATGATGCCTGTTCCGATACAAACAAGGGCTTAACCGCAATTACCAGTAAAGGGAAAAATAAAAAAGTGGTAGCCTGTATGAGTAAATGCATCTTCCAGTTTACCAAACCGGCTTTCATTTGTTTCGGGCTGATTTTGATACCATAAAAAAGAAAAATAATGGAAACACCATACCCGGCTATTTCTTCCAGTGATACAGGACTGGTAGCAATACCCGGCCCGGGAAAAAAATAACCCAGCAATACCATACTGATAATGCCGATCAAAAAACCATCTATCCCGAACTTTGCTAAACTTAATTTCACCCTTTTACTTTGCCGGTTTAGTAAATTAAAAACTGGTACAATATTAAATATTCAATTTTAAATTAAATATCGCCTGTAAATAAAAAACGCATAATGTGATCAGCTCATCATTATGCGTACTTATAACTTTATTTATTTTATTATTTACTTCAACATAGCTTCCTGCTTTTCTATCCTGCCGGCGCCCAGATAACGTTTCAGGTAGTAACTTTCATACATATCACTCACCACCACACCCTGCGATACCGATGCATGAATAAACTTATTATTGCGTAAATAAATACCAACATGCGATACACCGCGGCCTGTATTAAAAAACACCAGGTCACCTTCCTTTAGTTCAGTGGTCGATATTTTACGGGCATAAGCATGCTGCTCCCTGGCTGTACGGGGAACCATTAAACCAAAGGCAGATAAATAAACCGCCTGTACAAAAGCCGAACAATCTATACCCGCTTTGCTCGTGCCACCCAACCGGTAACGGGTACCATACCATTCGTCTACATGGTCCAGCAGGTTCATACCTACCAGGTTTTCCACTTCCATATCCAGCAGTATAGAATACTTTAATTGTACATCTGACACCGACTCCACAGCAGCAGTTTTGTCAAACGCGCCGGTCAGCTTCATTCTTTCTTTGGCCGATGTACCGGCATTAGAGGTAGGAACTGTTTTAGCTTTTGTATGCGAAGGCACTGCAGTGGTACTAACCGTACCCGAACTCACATTAATATCGTTCAGAAATTTTACTTCTTTGGTGGGCTTTGTTTCTTTTTTCTCAGCAACTGTTCTGTTATTGTTGGCATCCAGGGGGCGCAGCGTACTACAACTTGCCAGCGATACAATTGCTACTAAAGGAATGATAATTTTTTTAATCATGTTTAGTTGTTGAGGGAGGGCAACAAAAATTACCCCAACGAGTTAATAAAATAGGATATCAGTTCATCAATACCTATGCTTAAACGCAATTCGTGCAAATTAATTGTTTTCAACTACAAATCGTTGAAAATTAAACAACTAATTTAATTTTAACGGTTTTATTACAGGTTTTCTCTTACTTGTTACAATACGGTGCAGCTAACTGTTTATAAATTAGGGCTTTCGGCTGTACCACACCCTTCAGCTGCAGTCCCGGCTTTTCGTTACTACTCCGCCTCACAGCCACCCACAACCCTTCAGCGGGGTATCCACTCCAATCCGGCAGCCCTTCACCTGCAATAACACTACTCATCCTTTACATAATCCACACGCTTATACATCTTCATGCGTAATAACAGGTCTTCTCACCGCAATAAATTTGTGTACACTATTCATTACAACCTACAATTATGAAGCAAATACTGTTCAGCTTTTTATGTATCTGTCCCTTCTTTTCATTGCTGCAAGCACAGGTACGTAATATGGATAAACGGATAGAAAGAAAAGTAAACGACAGGATCAACCGCAAAGTGGACCAGGGTATTGATAAAGGCCTGGATGAAGTGGAAAAAACTGCCGAAGGCAAAAACAAAAAAAATCACCCGCAAAAGGGTAAAAAAGTAACGCATGCCCCCACTGCAACCGATGTTGTTAATAATACAAACCAAAGTAAAGCCTTCAGTGCTCAATCCAGGTTTGATTTTGTAGCGGGTGATAAAATTATGGCTGTTGAAGATTTTTCACAGGACGCCACCGGCGATTTCCCGGCCAGGTGGAACACCGATGCCTCCGCAGAAATTATGACCATTGATGGCGAAGAAGGAAAATGGCTGGCCCTTACCCGCTCAGGCGCACTCACACCCGAATTCATTAAACAATTACCTGAAAATTTTACATTGGAATTTGATGTATATGTATCCCCCGCCTATAGTTATTACGATGCATCATTGGGTATTGCTTTTGCCAAAACAAAATCGGCCAACGATTTCAGCATCTGGAAATTATACGGTGATAGTAAAAGAGCCGGTCATACCGGTGCAATTGTGTGGCTGCATCCGCAAAATGCAGGCGCGGTTAAAGCAGGCCATAGTAATGTGGAAGTATGGGAGGCAGGTAAAAAAGTTATGAGTAATACTGCCGGTAATATCAGTTCCTTTAACCTGGTTAATAACAAAACACATGTGGCCATCTGGCGGCAAAACCAACGCCTGCGGGTATACCTGGGCGAAGAAAAAATATGGGACCTGCCCAAAGCATTTGCACCCGGTACCCTGTTCAATAGCCTTGTGTTCAGCCGTTACAATGCCAAGGACGATCATAACTTTTTCATCAGCAACCTGAGGCTGGCCGCAGGTAATCCGGACACAAGACATAAACTCATTAATGAAGGCCGTTTCTCTACCTCGGGTATTTACTTTAACACCGGCTCAGCACAAATAAAACCCGAATCACACGGTGTAATAAAAGAAATAGCTTCGGCATTAAAAGAAAATCCCGATGTAAAAATTGATATTATTGGACATACCGACAATACCGGCAATGCCGCTGCTAATCAAAAACTATCGGAACAACGTGCCGATGCTGTAAAACAATACCTGAACAAAACATTTGGTATTGATGCTGGTCGTATAACTACCAGCGGTAAAGGTTCCACACAACCCCTGGCCGGTAATACAACCAGTGAAGGCAAAGCGCAGAACCGGAGGGTGGAGTTTGTGAAGAAATAATGATACATGATACCAGGTAATGCAAGGTTTGCAGTGCAGTATTTCACAAACCGGTAAAAGGACTCGTCACCTCGACCGCAGGGAGAGGTCTCCTGCTTTAGAAATACAGCAAACTATAGACACCTTTTTATATTTCCTCATTAAGAAAGGTAAACATTGGGTTCTTTGTCAGTATCAGCTGTTCCTTTTTACTACGCCGCCACTTTTTTAACTCTTTCTCTCTTTCAATAGCAGTTCGTATATCATTACACCACTCATAGTAAATTAAAAACTCAACATTATACTTTGCCGTAAAACCGGTAGAAATAATATGCTGTTCGTGTAGCCATAGCCTTTTGCTGAGGTTAGCGGTTACACCTATATACAGCACAGTTTTGTGCTTATTGGTGAGCTGGTATACAAATCCTCCTTTATTCATAGTCTAGCTATGGGAATTTACAATAAAAGCAGTGAATATCCACCCTTAGTGACATAGATAGTATTTCATAATATTTTCGTTTGCCGCTACAACAAGACCTCTCCTGAATTAATAAGTATTATCAAGTGCAGGAGATGCCTCCTGCGTCGGCATGACGTTACCCCGGATAATATTTGATATACAGCCCAAAGGCTGCCCGATGCGCAGGGTTTAGTGCGCAGCAACGCGAAGCACCGGAGCGCCAGCGGAGCCCGGAGCAGCGGGAACTGAAGCTGACCGGAGTTACCGGTGCCGGCAGCCCCTTTTAAGTATAAAAACATACAAATAATCTATAAAATTTAAGCACATCCTGCTGTATAACTTTTGTTGCCAAACCAATGATAAAAAATGAACTTAGCACCGGTTTTTTTGTCATTATATAGATCGATTTTGTAAGATTTTTTTATGCAATTTTCTCATTTACACGTACATACACAATATTCGCTGCTGGACGGTGCCGCATCCATTGATAACCTGTATAAAAAGGCCATTGCCGATGGCATGCCCGCCCTGGCCATCAGCGACCATGGTAATATGTTCGGCGTTTTCCAGTTTGTATCCGAAGCCTATAAACATAAAAATGCCGATGGCAGCCTGAAAGTAAAACCCGTAGTAGGTTGCGAGTTTTATGTTACCGCCGACAGGCACGTTAAAACCTTTACCAAAGAGGTAAAAGACAAACGTTATCACCAGATCTTTTTGGCCAAAAACGAAATTGGTTACCGGAACCTGACCAAACTTACCTCCTATGGTTTTATTGAAGGTATGTATGGTAAGTACCCGCGTATTGATAAAGAACTGATACTGGAATACCACGACGGCCTTATTGCCACTACATGCTGCCTGGGCGCCATGGTGCCGCAGGCCATTTTACGCGGCGATATGGAAGAAGCAGAAAAAGAGTTCAAATGGTGGCTGGATATTTTTGGCGAAGATTTTTATGTGGAACTGCAACGCCATGGTATGGCCGAACAGGATAAAGTAAATGATGTACTGGTAAAATTTGCGCATAAGTATAATGTAAAAATTATTGCCAGTAACGACTCGCATTATGTAGACCAGGATGATTTTAATGCACACGATATTTTATTGTGTATTAATACCGGTGAAAAAATTAACACACCGGCCATGCGTGAGTTTACGGATGACGATATGCAGATGAAGAATAAACGCTTCGCCTTTCCCAATGACCAGTTTTATTTTAAGAATACCGCCGAAATGACGAGTATTTTTAAAGACCTGCCTCAGGCCATTGATAATACCAATGAAATTGTTGGCAAAATAGACCTGCTGAACCTGAAGAAAGATATTCTGCTGCCGGCCTTCCCCATTCCCAAAGAGTTCCAGTTACATACTACTGCCGAAGTGATCGGGAAAGATATTATTACCCCCGAGGTTAATAACCAGTGGGAGTATTTAAAACATATTACCTACACCGGTGCTAAAGAAAGGTATAGCGATCTTACCCCCGAAATACAGGAAAGGATAGACTTTGAGCTGTTCACCATTAAAACCATGGGGTTTGCCGGTTACTTTTTAATTGTGAGTGACTTTATTAAAGCCGGCCGTGACCTGGGTGTATTTATAGGCCCCGGGCGGGGATCGGCAGCCGGATCGGTAGTAGCCTATTGTATTGGCATTACCAATATTGACCCGGTAAAGTATAACCTGCTTTTTGAAAGGTTTTTAAACCCCGACCGTAAATCAATGCCGGATATTGATACCGACTTTGATGATGAGGGCCGGCAGAAAGTAATTGACTATGTGGTGGACAAATATGGCAAAAACCAGGTGGCACAGATCATCACCTATGGTACCATGGCCGCCAAAATGAGTATCAAAGACGTAGCCCGTGTAATGGACCTTCCGTTGAACGAATCCAACGCCCTGGCCAAAATGGTTCCGGAAAAACCGGGCATTAAACTGCACCGTGTATTGCATGCGCCTTTACGTGCGAAAGACGGGGAAAAGTCATTAGAAGAAAAAGATGGTTTGCAAAGTGAAGATATTGAGATTGTTAAAAAATTAAGAGAGGTTTATAACCAGGAAAATACATTAGCAGGCAGGGTATTACATGAGGCTGAAAGACTGGAAGGATCGGTACGTAATACCGGTATACATGCTGCCGGTATTATCATTGCACCAAAGGACCTCACCGATCTTTTGCCCGTAGCTACGGCCAAGGATTCATCCTTATGGGTAACACAGATCGAGGGTAGTGTGATTGAAGAAGCAGGTGTAATTAAGATGGACTTTTTAGGGCTTAAAACCCTTACCATTATTAAAAACGCACTGGCCTTAATTAAGCAGAATCACGGTATCGAGATAGAGATAGACAATATCCCCTTAGACGATGCGAAAACTTTTGAACTATACCAGCAGGGTGCGACCATTGGTACTTTCCAGTTTGAGAGTGTGGGCATGCAGAAATACCTGCGTGACCTGAAGCCCGACCAGTTTGCCGACCTTATTGCCATGAACGCCCTGTATCGTCCGGGACCGCTGGCCTATATACCCAACTTTATTGACCGTAAACACGGCCGGGAGAAAATAGAGTATGACCTGCCGGAGATGGAAGAATACCTGCAGGAAACCTATGGTATTACCGTATACCAGGAACAGGTAATGTTGCTGGCACAAAAACTGGCCGGCTTTAGTAAGGGTGATGCCGACGTATTACGTAAGGCCATGGGTAAAAAACAAATTGCGGTACTGGACAAGATGGAAAAGCAGTTTGTGGAAGGTGCCACGGCCCGTAACCATCCTGCGGATAAGCTTACCAAAATATGGAATGACTGGAAAGCCTTTGCCCAGTATGCCTTTAACAAATCGCACAGTACCTGTTATGCCTTTGTAGCGTACCAAACAGCTTACTTAAAGGCCCACTACCCCGGTGAATATATGTCGGCCGTATTAAACAACGCCGGCGATATTACCAAAACCACCTTCTTTATGGAAGAGTGTAAACGTATGGGCATTAAAGTACTGGGGCCTGATATTAACGAGTCCTTAAAAGGTTTTGCCGTGAACAAGGCAGGCGAGATACGTTTTGGCCTGGGCGGTTTAAAAGGTGTGGGTGAGGCAGCCATTGAAAGTATTATTAACGATCGTGAAGCAGGAGAATACAAAGATATTTTTGATTTTATTACCCGGGTTAACCAGCGTACGGTAAACAAAAAAACACTGGAATGCCTGGTATATGCCGGCGCTTTTGATTGCTTTACTGATGTACACCGTGGACAGTATTTTCATACCGGTGTTGGCGAATCGGTAAACAACCTGGAAAAAATTATTAAATACGGGCAGGTATTGGCCAACCAGCAGGCCACCACTACCAATACCCTTTTCGGGGATATGGACACGGCAATGGATATACCCCAGCCCAAACTATCGGATTGTGCCCCCTGGTCGTTAACGGAACAACTGGATTATGAAAAAACAGTGACCGGTATGTTTTTAAGCGGCCACCCGCTGGACCATTATTTGTTTGAAAAACAACACTACGGCATTACCAATATTGTGGACCTGAACGAGTTTAGGGATAGTATTTCCCTGCAAAGCAATAAGGGAAAGCTGTTTAAACTAATTGCGCTGGTGGTAGGTGCCGATCACCGCGTAGCACAAAACGGGAATAAATGGGGACGTTTTACCCTGGAGGATTATTCGGGTAAAACGGAAATTGCCTTATTCCGGGAAGAATACTTAAAGCTGGCCCCTTTCCTGGAACAGGGTACCGCCGTATACATCACCGGCTTCTTTAAATCGAGGTTTAACCAGGAGCAGTACGAGTTTAAGATCAATACCATTAGCCTGGCGGAAACATTAAAGAAAACCCAGACCAAACAAATTAATATATCAGCTCACCCGCGGCATATAACCCGGGAGATGGTTGATTTTCTGGTAAATAACCGGAGACAAAACCCGGGCTCGGCCAGTTTCCAGTTTTACATTGCCGACCCGGCCGCAAAACTGAAGATATGTTTGCTGAGCGGTAGTAATGGCCTGGATATGAACGATGAGTTTATCAGCTTTATCCGGGAGAACGATTACCTGGATGTACAAATAATTCCCACGCCAGTTTAAACGCGGCAGGGTAATATGTTAAAAATTAAAGTTTTACACGACAGGTTAACCGCTAAACGAAGGTATTACGTGCAATAATGACAAGTTTTACACAACTTTCTGCCAACTATACCTGTTATTAATTACGGAATTAAATTTGTACTTCATTTACAAACAATAAAACAAATATTATACAATGGCTAAGGAATTTAACGATGCTAACTTTCAAACCGAAGTATTGGCATCTGACAAACTAAATGTAGTTGATTTTTGGGCAGAATGGTGTGGCCCCTGCCGTGCAATAGGCCCGGTAATTGAGGAGCTTGCCAAAGAATACGACGGTAAAGTAAACATTGGTAAGGTAAACGTGGATAACAACCCGCAGATATCTGTTGATTATGGTATTACCTCTATTCCTGCCATCTTATTTATAAAGAACGGTGAAGTAGTAGATAAATTAGTAGGTGCACAGCCTAAAGGAAATTTCGTGAAAAAAATTGAAGCGCATATCTAATTATCGCTGTTCAATATATTTAAAAAGCTACTGGATACCAGTAGCTTTTTTATTTGCCGTTGACCATGCTGAAACAGACCGGTTAATGCGAGAAATTCTTTGCAGCATCTACATTGTGCTTATGCTTAAATAATATTGCAAACAATACGGCGATCACCAATGCATATACAGTAAACACCAGCCAGATACCATGCCAGTCCTTGCCTGTTGATAAAGTAAAATACCGGTCGATCATCCATCCGCTGACGATACTTCCCATAATAGCGCCAAAGCCATTGGTCATCATCATAAACAAGCCCTGAGCCGATGCCCTGATCTTTGAATCGGTAGTTGTTTCAACAAACAGGGAACCGGATATATTAAAGAAATCGAAAGCCATACCGTAAACAATATTGGAGAGTATGATCATCCACAGCCCTGTTTCCGGGTTGCCAAAGGAGAACAGCCCAAAACGTAATACCCATGCAAACATGGAAATAAGCATTACCTTTTTAATACCATACCGCTTTAAGAAAAAAGGTATGGCCAGGATGAACAATGTTTCCGATATCTGCGAAATGGATATGATCATCGTGGAATATTTTACCACGAAAGAATCGGCGTATTGCGGAATATTTTCAAAATCCTTTAAATAAGTATCACCATACATATTGGTTAACTGTAAGGCGGCACCCAAAAACATGGAGAATAAAAAGAAAAGCAACATTTTATAATTGCTCAGTAAGCGAAAGGCGTTCAAGCCTAATAACTCGGCTAATGATGCATTCGGATTAGCTTCTTTTTTGGGAGGACATTTGGGTAATGTAAATGAATACAGGCCTAATACCAAAGCAAAAGTGCCCGCAATATAAAACTGGTTGGCATTGATGCCATAGCCGGTGATTGCCGCAATTTTTTCGCCCAGGGCTTTACCAATTTCCAGTGGTGATTGTGGATCGCTCACTAAATTGGTGATCCACATGGCCGCTATAAAACCGATGGTGCCCCATACACGTATAGGTGGAAACACTTTAATAACATCATAATGATTATCCTTCAGTATGCGGTAAGATAAAGAGTTGGATAAAGAAATGGTAGGCATGTAAAAACACATGCTCAATAACAACATCCAGAAAAAAGTATTGGGCACATCAATAGCCGGTAATACAAAAAGCGTAACGCCGTATAATATATGTAAGATACCATATAACTTTTCGGCATTCACCCATTTATCAGCAATAATGCCGATCACTGCCGGCATGATCAGTGAACCAATACCCAAGGTGGAAAATACTGCACCGAATTGTTCGCCCGTCCAGGACTTATACCCAAATCCATAAGAACCCAGTGTGGTAAGCCAGGCTCCCCATACAAAAAACTGGAAAAAACTAAGAAAAGTCAGGCGGTATTTAATATTCATACATGTTTTTTAGCTGTTAATCAGGTATATATGTCAAGCAATGGTTAGCGAAAGATAGGAAAATGTATCAACCTGAGAAAAATTGAAAATCTTATCATACAAAGGCCGCAAAAAGCTGCAAAAAACCAGGTATTATATATGAATATAATTTAACATTTTTTTCGGGTTGTTTTTTTATTTCAGTATTATTGTGATGCTTATTAGAATTTTTTGTAACCTAAACTATACTGCTTTGAAAAAATTTACCCTTTTACTAGCGGCAGGATTTTTGTTTTTTGGCATGCAGGTGACTTTTGGTCAAACCACACCAAAAGCACGTATAAGTGCAGAAGAGAAAAGTGCTGTTGTTGCATCAAGGAATACCCCTCCCGGTACTTTGCAACGATGCGGTACCACTGAAGCTTACGAGCAACTATTCAAACAAAACCCTGCCTTTAAAGCACAATTTGAAGCCAACCAGCGCAGGCTGGCCGAAATTTCCAGGCAAAGAAGGGAAACCTCCAGGGTTACAGCCCTGGAAGATACCGTAGCAGTGGTAATACACGTTATTGGCAGTGCCGCTTTACAGGCACAGGTAACCGATGCTATTTTACAATCGCAAATCGATACCCTGAATGTTGACTACAATGGTAAAAATGCTGACAGTGTTCGTATACCTGCTGCCTTTAAACCTGTGTATGGCAAAATGGGTATTACTTTTATTTTAGCCAAAACCGATCCCAACGGCTTTCCAACAACCGGCATCGAACGCAGAACCAATAGCATTACCTTCAGTTCGGGAACTGCCGATAATGCAAAACGTACGGCCAACGGTGGTTTAGATGCCTGGGATGGTACTAAATATTTAAACCTGTGGGTTGCTGAACTGACCGGCGGTTTATTAGGTATTTCGGTATTTCCCGGAGACCCGCGTCCTTTGGCCTTACACGGTTTTTTATGTGATTACCGTGCTTTTGGCTCAAATGCCAGTTATTTATATCCTCAATTTAATAAAGGCAGAACAACTACCCACGAGTTAGGGCACTTTTTAAACTTACGTCATATCTGGGGTGATGACGGCACCGGCGCCAACTTTGATCAATGTACAGCAAATAGCTGTAACGGTAGCGACCTTGTAGCAGATACCCCCAACCAGTGTGTGATGAATTTTGGCAATCCCGATCCTACAGGGGTAGGTGTTGTTAAGACAGATGTTTGTAGTCCTGCTGCACCAGGTGTAATGTACCAGAATTTCATGGATTATTGTGATGATATAGCCCTGGTAATGTTTACCCAAGGGCAAAACACCCGTATGGAAGATGCTTTCAATTCTCCAGACCGGGGTCCGTTACTGAGCTCATTAGCGTATAATCCGCCACCACCAGCTGCCGGAAACGATGCCCGTATTTCTGCGATTATTACACCTGCCAACGGTTCTACTTTTGCCTGTGGTACAACAGTAGCACCCCAGGTAACTATTATGAATATGGGTAGTAATGCCTTATCCAGTGCCGCTATCGTTGTAAGGGTAAATGGCACGGCCGTAGGCTCTCCTTTTGCCTGGACCGCAGGTACACCTTTAGCCCAGGGACAAACGGCAAATATTACTTTACCGGTAATAACCTTACCAAGTGGCACCTCGGTAATTAAAATTCATTCAACCTTACCCAATAACCTGGTAGATGCCAACCCGGCCAACGATACGTCCACCGTATCAGTAACAAGGGTAGATCCACAGGCATTACCCGCTTCCAATGATTTTGAGACTGTCTTTTTAAACCCGGGCTTCACGATCAGCAACCCTGATAATGATGCACTGGAATGGATATGGGCTACGCCGGGCACAGGAGGTACAGGTACGGGAGCTGCAGCTGCTGATAATTATAATGAAGATGCGGTTGGAACTTTTGATGATCTTTTAACACCCACCTTTTTAAATACAGGCCTATTAGCCACCGATTCTATTTACCTGTCATTTGACCTCGCTTATAAATTCTATGCAGATATTTTTGGTAGCATTTCAGATGAATTACAAATACTGGTAACCAACAACTGTGGTGCAAGTTATACTACCCTTTTCCAGGGTACAGGTAATGCCATAGCCACAGGAAGTAGCGGTAGTATTTTTATACCTACACCCGCCGATTGGAGAAGAAGAACATTTGCTATCGGGCAAAATATTTTCTCAGGTGGTAATTTCCAGTTTGTGATCAGGAATGTAAATAACTGGGGTAATGTAATGTGGATTGACAATATTAATGTTGCCTTAAAACCACGTAAGGACCTGCAGGCAAGTGCTATTACCAGGCCGGCGGTTACGGAGTGTACGTCTAACTTCTCTCCTACATTTACAGTACGCAATAATGGCGGACAAACCATTACTGCCTTCAAAGTAGGTTACTCCTTAAATGGTGGTACCGCAGTAGAAGTTGCCGTAAACCAGACCCTGCTTCCCGGTGCATCATATACGCATACCTTCCCGGCTATTACCTTCCCTACCGGATCCAACAGCATCCGTTATTATGGTATAGATCCTTTATCTGCTGAAGGCGGTACTGATGGTACACCGGCTAATAATGAAATAACAAGAAGTTTTGTTGTTCCGGCCAAACAGGTAAACGTTAGCGAAGGCTTTGAAGGCACTACCTTCCCGCCTGCCAGCTGGCTACGTATTAATGCCGATAATGGCGTTACCTGGCAGAGAGTTAATTATGGTAAATCGAGCAGTTACTCTGCCTCGGTAAACAACTATAATTACGCAACAAATACTTATTTATTTGATCATCTGCAAACACCGATCGTAAAAACTGACGGGGCCGACTCTGTAATTATTTCATTTGATGTTGCCCACCAGCCTTACGAAGATGAAAATGGTATATCAGTAGATAACCTGGGTGTACTGGCCTCCCGTAATTGCGGCACCACGTTCTCTGTTATTTACAGCAAAACCGGTGAAGACCTGGCCACTGTACTTCCGGGTACTGAAGATCAGTATTTACCTAGCCCCAACGACTGGAGAAGAGAAAGGGTTGTATTTGACCTGACCACTACCGCAGCCACTGAAACTATATTCCAGTTCAGGAACGGTAATGCCTATGGTAATGATATTTATATTGACAATATTAATATTGAGCCTAAATTCAAACGTGATCTAAAAGTTGAGTCCATTGAACCGCCTGTAGCCTGCGGAACCAATTATACGCCTACAGCCATAGTGCGTAATAATGGTACCAATACAATTACCGGCTTTAAAGTGGCTTATACGGTTAATAACGGTACACCTGTTGTAACAACAGTAACCGGCGTAAACTTCCTTAAAAATACTACCATGAATGTGGCGTTAACCGCCGCAACACTGAATGCGGGTAGCAATACCATTAAAGTATACAGCTTTGATCCTATCGGAGCCGGCGCTATTGTGGGTGACCAATACCTGGTAAATGATACCATTACCAGGACAGTGGCCACTGCTACTACAGTACAAAACAGTATTGTACAGGGATTTGAAGCCACTACCTTCCCGCCAACAGGCTGGACCATCGGCAACCCTGACGGGGCACTTACCTGGGCAAGATCGGGCGCAGGCAATAACAGTACTGGTTCTGCCTTCTTAAGGAACTTTACCTATTACAGCAATGGCCAGAGAGATGGTTTATTCTCTCCGGTACTGGAATACAGCCAGGCCGATTCATTAACCCTGACCTTCGATGTATCAGCTACTAAAATTGATTATGCTGATCCGGCAACTACCGCTTCGGATACCCTTGAAGTATTGATCACCAAAGATTGTGGTAACACTTATACTTCTGTGTACAAAAAATGGGGTAACACATTACAAACGGTAGGTAACGCCAATACCGGCGGGCAGTTTACAGAATACACGCCAAACGGCTCGTATTTATGGAGAACCGAAAAAGTAAACCTGGCACCTGCTGCCGGCGCTACAACCGGCAACCTGCAGGTAGTATTCCGCAACACCACCAACAACCGCAATAATATTTTTATTGACAATGTAAATATTACAGCGAGAACTTTACCGGAAAGATTAAAAGCTGACGGGTATATTGTTTCTCCAAGTCCGTTTACCACACAGTTCCGGGTTTGGTTTATACAGGCCCCTGCTGATCTGAAATATGTTTCGGTTTATAACTCCTCCGGCCAGCGTGTTTGGAGTAAAGAGTACAGTAATAACACGGCCAATGTTTTACAGGTTGACTTAACCGGAAAACCGGCCGGAACCTATATTGTAAGAATTGGGTATGGTGGTAAAGAGGTAGAGACCAAAATTGTTAAAACAAACTAATTAACCTTAGTGTTAATAGCAAAACCTCCCGAACTATCGGGAGGTTTTTTTGTTTTATGGGTGTACCTTTGCACCATCTATTTTTTATTCGTATGGCACAATTATCATCTGCAACAGACAATATAAACCTTTCCCTGTCACACCCCGGGCTATCCGCTATTGCTGCTAAAGTGGCACAAGGCACCCGTATTACCGATGAAGATGCTTTATTGTTATTTGAGGAGGCCAGCCTGCCTTTTGTAGGAAGCCTGGCTAATGCCATCCGTGAAAAAATGCATGGCGACACTACCTACTTTAACCGGAATTTCCATATTGAGCCGACCAATGTTTGCTTATATACCTGTCATTTCTGCTCTTATAGCCGGGTATATGCACACCGTGACGAAGGCTGGGAATTGAGCCTTAGCCAGATGATGGACATTGTAAAAAAATACGATGGCAAACCTGTTACAGAAGTACATATTGTGGGAGGTGTACACCCTAAAATGAACCTGGAATTTTTTGCTGAATTATTACGTATGATCAAGGCGCACCGCCCTGAACTGCATATAAAAGGCTTTACTGCCGTGGAGCTGGATTATATGTTCAGGAAGGCAAAGAAAACGGTGGCCGAAGGCATGCAATATTTACACGAAGCAGGCCTGGATTCATTGCCGGGTGGTGGCGCCGAAATTTTTCATCCTGATGTACGCAACCAGATATGCGCCGACAAAGTGGATGGGGATGGCTGGTTAGCCATACATGAAGCAGCCCACAACCTGGGTATGCACAGTAATGCCACCATGCTGTTTGGCCATATTGAAAAATACGAACACCGTATTGATCATATGCGCCAGTTACGGGATATGCAGGACAGAACAAAAGGCTTCAACACTTTTATCCCGTTAAAATTCAGAAATGGTGATAATGATATGAGCCATGTACAGGAAAGCAGCCTGGTGGAGGATATGAAGATGTATGCCATTGCCCGTATTTACCTGGATAATTTCCCCCACATGAAAGCCTACTGGCCTATGCTGGGTCGTCAAAATGCACAGCTATCTCTTTCATTTGGTGTAAACGATATTGACGGCACCATTGACGATACCACTAAAATATATTCCATGGCCGGCTCGGAAGAGCAAACACCCGCCATGAGTACCGCACAATTGGTTACCTTAATTAAACAGGCCCGTCGCCGCCCGGTTGAACGTGATACCTTATACAATGTGATCAGGGATTATAATGACATTGATATTAAAGAAATTGAAACCAACCCTTTACTGAATTAATACAGGGTATAACCTTGTTTAATGTTTAAAGTCTAAGGTTTTAGGTTATCGTAATAGTGTGTAGTTTTCTATATTGCTTTATCAGTAATTTAAAGCTGTATACTTTTTTTTGTTACCACCGTCCCTCCTTTGATTGAGCTTCCGTTGCGTCGCACACTTGTACGCCTTTCTGTCTATTCGTCAAACTGAATAAAACCACAACATAAAAAAACAATACACAAAGCAGGCTGTAACACAATGCTGATTAACAAACGGAACGATGCAGTGTTCGCAACGACTGTTGATTAACGATATCACTGATTGATTAAAAATAAAAAAGCCGGACTAAAGTCCGGCTTTACATAAAAGTTGTGTTGTTCTATTAAATGCTGAATGCAGTTTCCACAATTTCTTCCTGCTCCTGTTTGTGAATTTTTGCATACCCGGTTGCCGTAGAAGCCGATGGCTGACGGCTGATAACACCGTAGTTGATGCTCTTTAAATTCATCTGTAAGAAAGAAGCTGCTCCCATATTTAAAGGCTCTTCCTGTACCCAGAACCAGGTGGCTTTATTGTATTTTGCCTGTAAAGCTTCCAGTTGTTTTACCGGTAAAGGATATAATTGCTCTACACGTACCAGGGCCACATCTTTACGGTTATCTTTTGCCTGGCGTTCGGCCAGGTCATAATATACTTTACCGCTACAGAATAATACCTTACTTACATCCGCAGCATTATCTACAAAAGCATCATCAATTACTTCTTTAAAACCACCTGTTAAAAACTCCTCCTTACGGGAATAAGTGCCGGTATGACGCAGGTTGGCCTTTGGCGAGAAGTTAATTAATGGCTTACGGAAATTCCAGGCCAGCTGGCGACGTAATGCATGGAAGAAATTGGCTGATGTAGTAATATTGGTGACTACCATATTATATTCGGCACACATTTGTAAGAACCTCTCCATACGGGCACTGCTATGTTCAGGCCCCTGTCCTTCGTAACCATGTGGTAATAACATGACCACACCATTCATGCGGTTCCATTTTTGTTCACCGGCTGCAATAAACTGGTCAATGATAATTTGGGCACCATTGGCAAAATCACCAAACTGTGCCTCCCATATTACCAGCGCATTGGGGTTGGCCATGCTGAAACCATACTCAAAGCCCAATACACCATACTCACTCAGGAATGAGTTAAAAATGCGGTACTTACCCGCGTTCTCGCCCAGGCGGCTTAAACGGTTATAGTCCGTTTCATTATTCTCATCTACCAATACCGCGTGACGATGGCTAAATGTACCACGGCAAACATCCTGTCCGCTCATACGTACATCCTTACCTTCGGCAACAATACTGCCATAGGCCATTAACTCACCCGAAGCCCAGTCCAGTTTTTGTTCGGTATCAAATAACTTTATTTTATCCTGGATAATTTTTTCAACCTTCCTTAATGGCTTGAACCCTTCCGGCCATTGCATAATACCGGTAAACACCTTGTTAAATGCTTCTTCGCTGATGGCCGTAACCGGTGATGTTTCAAAATCTTCACCAGTTGCTTTTACCATATTACGCCACCACAGTTCAGGCTGCTGGTAAGTATAAGGCAAAGGTTTTTGTTTTACTTCATCCAAACGGTCCTGCAGGTCGGCCCAGAACTTCTTCTCCATTTCCTTAGCCAGCTCCTGCACATCTTTTTCCCCATGATCGATCAGGTATTTTACATACACTTCTCTTGGGTTAGGATGTTTATCGATCAGGGAATATAAAGTAGGTTGGGTGAATTTAGGATCATCGCCTTCATTGTGACCATGTTTACGGTAACATACCAGGTCAATAAATACATCGGAATGGAACTCACTCCTGAAACGGGCAGCGATCTCGGCGCACTTCACCACAGCTTCAGGGTCATCGCCATTAACGTGTAAAACCGGGCTTTGTACCATGGCAGCCAGTGATGTACTGTAGTCAGAGCTACGGGCATCATCAAAATCGGTGGTGAAGCCGATCTGGTTATTAATAACAATATGTACCGTACCGCCGGTGTAATAACCGGCCAGTTTTGACATTTGTAATATTTCGTACACAATACCCTGACCTGCTACCGAGGCATCACCATGAATTAAGATGGGTAATACACTTTCATACACTTCATCGTGTAAAGTGTTGGCACTGCTGCGGGCAAAGCCTAATACAACAGGGTCTACCGCTTCCAGGTGCGAAGGGTTGGGCATTAATTTTAAATGGATGGTATCGCCGGCAGGTGTTTCAATTTCACTGCCAAAGCCCATATGGTATTTTACGTCACCACTGCCCATGGTCTGGTCAACAGCGCCGGTACCTTCAAACTCGCTGAATATTTGTGAGTAGGTTTTACCCATAATATTGGCCAGTACATTTAAACGGCCACGGTGCGCCATACCAATTACCACCTCTTTTACGCCATTGGCGGCTGATTGATTGATCACCGCATCCAGAGCAGGGATAGTAGATTCACCACCTTCCAGTGAAAAACGTTTCTGGCCTACATATTTGGTATGCAGGAATTTTTCGAACATCACGCCCTGGTTAATTTTTTCCAGGATACGTTTTTGTTTATCGATTGGCAGCGGGTTAATGAAGTTACGCTCCATTTCATTGGTCAGCCAATCCACCTTTTTTTGGTCGCTGATATATTTGAACTCAATGCCCACATGTCCCGCATAACATTTTTGCAGGTGCGTTAAAATGTTCCTAAGGCTGGTAGTGCCCAGGCCTATCAGGTTACCGGCAAAAAAGTTTTTATCTAAATCGGCATCGGTAAAGCCGAAAAAGCTAAGCTCAAGATTTGCTCCACGGTCTTTACGCTGGCGAATGGGGTTGGTATCGGCCAGCAGGTGTCCTTTGTTCCGGTAGCCTAAAATAAGGCGGTAAGCGCCCAGTTCCTTCTTCCATTCAACACCATCGGTAGTTAAAGCAGCGCCGCTGGCTGCCGGTGCGGCAGTTGCAGCATGGCCGTTCTGGCGGGCAGCCCCCTCCAGTCCCTGGCTTACAGCAAAATCAAAACCCTCAAAAAACTTGCGAAACTCAGCATCAACGCTTTCCGGGTTACTGGAAAACTCCTTGTACATGTTTTCAATAAAGGCCGGCGAAGAGTTGGTGATATACGAGAAATCTTTCATTGTGGAGCAATTTGAATAATATCAGTTTGTAACCTGCAAATATCGAAGAAATCTATTGCTTAAACAACTCTATAATAGTTAAATAGCCATTATTTTTTAACCTGTTTTCATCTTTTGGGAACGAAAAACCTTTGCAATCGTTCCCGAAAATTATCCCCGGGGTTTTGCGACTTCCAAATCATAAGCTTTTCATATCCATTGCTTAAAATGTTGTAATTTTGTGTATCTGGTGAAAATAAGGGGCCGGTGCAAAAAAAATGTACTTTTATTGTGGTATTCTGATAAAAACCCCTACCTTTGCCGTCCAAAATTTAGATTATGGCTAATCACAAAGCTACAAAAAAGGATACTCGTCAAGCAGCAGCGAGAAATGAGCGTAACAGATATTACGGTAAAACTACCCGTAATGCTATCAGGGACCTGAAAGCGGTTTCTGGTAAAGAAGCTACTGACAAATTACCTGAAGTAGCCAGCATGATTGATAAATTAGCTAAACGTGGCGTGATCCACAAAAATAAAGCGGCTAACTTAAAAAGCAAGTTAGCTAAACATGCTACTGCTGCTCAAGCTTAATCATTCTTGACCGGGTTAAAATATTAAAAGAGGGGAAATTCCCCTCTTTTTGTTTTTATTTTTTTTGTGTGCCTCCCGTTCTGGTGCCTTACACGCGGGTAAATTATATTAAAACCTTTACTGGCCTACCAGTTCGTACACGATCTTCTCTCCCTCCACCACTTCTTTGTAATACTTGCCATCAGGAGTTAAGAACAATTTTTTGCCTTTAATTACCACTGCTTTCGAGTTCTCGGGCAGGTCATTTATACGGTCGCCTATTTCCGGCTCGTCCACGGTTACGGCATCAGCAGCATCAGCCGCAGAAGTGCCGGTGTTCAATACCCCATCGGTGCCAACTACTTCGTACCGTAACTTCCCTTTATCATCAATATATTCGCTGTAATAAGTACCATCCAGTTCATAATACTTCTCCCCGTTAATTACTTTAACAGCCGCTTTAGGTGGCAGTGCAGTAACCGTAGCGCCTAAAGGCGGTGCCACTACTTCATATTCATTATCCAGTTGCCTGTAATACACATTATTATAGTAATAATAAGGAACCGTACCCATCATAAAAGTGCTATAGCCTACCGGCAAAATGCCTACCCTGATACCAAAGGGCGGTGTAACCACCTGGAAAGAGGTACCCATAGGACGGTAAAAATACCCGTGCTGGTAGCGGTAGCCCATACCCCCAAAATTGATGGAAACAAAAGGCCTGTTATAAGCATATATGCGCGGAGCATAATGCCGCACCATTACCGTCGGACGGTGATAAACCGTTACCCTTCCCCTGCTGCGGGGGTAATACCGGCGTTGCGCCTGGGCATCGGCAACAAAAAGCAATAAGGCCACGCTGAAGAAAACCGGCAGACTGTATTTGTAATTTTTTATCATAAATAAATAGTTTATTATTATGACGGCCAAGGAACAAAAAGTTTACAACAGCTTTCGTTAACGTTTAGTTATTTAACCAATGTTTTTGCCTGTGCGGCCATACAGGTGGCCAGGTCGAAAAACTGCTGTTGCTGGGTTTCGTTCAGGGTAATTTCTATGTCCTTACCATCGCGGCCTTTGATGGTAATTTTCTGTACTTTTTGTTTGGTGAGGCGTTGTAAAAAAGAAGGTATTACCGTAGCAGTATTGCGGCCAACGGCATGAAAATCGCCGTCGCAGTTCATGGTACCATTGTTTCGCAGGGTAAACTTTTGTTTACCATCGGCAAATAAGATAACGGCGCTGGTATTACTGTCAAAACATTTATCCCCTTTGGTAGTGGTGATCAGGAAATCTATTTCGGTTTTGGTAGCATCAATGGTAAAAGTGGCGCCATTCACGGCAATAAAGCCGGTAGAGAGTTTTTCCTGTTTGGAGTAGGTATCCACATCCTTAAACAGGTTACATTCCTGTGCTTTTATACCTGTTGTCAACAGTACAGTTATTGCTAATAAGGCTATTTTATTCATGATCGTAATTTAAAAGGAAAAAACTTCTTGTTAAATGTAAAAAACAACTGCTGTAAATAAGACTCTCAACATGTATAAAAAGTTGTTTTAACGGCAATTTTACATTTGGGGTGATTATTATGCTACCAACTCCGGCTCCCTGATTGAGCTGATGTTGCGACGCTCCGTTCATCTTTCTGTTCGCTCATCATCATCGTGTACTATTTAGCTATTTAAAGCTGTCTCAATCGCCAATATTAAATCAACAATAGTATATCTTAAATCACTATATCTGCAAATGGGTGAGGGATGGAAGCGGCATCCTTTTGCGCAGGGCAGCCTGTGCCGTGCGGGGCAAAAGATACAGCGGACAGCCCGGCCCCGTGCAGGCAATGGTGGGCAGGCCCAGGGCCAGGGATTGCCTGTAAGGGGACACCCCACGACCTACACCTATCCCCTCACACCTTATAACCTTATCCCTTCTCCCTTATCTCCTATTCCCTATACCTTAATATAAATCCGCTTTTTATCCAGCACATAACAGATGGCCCACATGAAGGTGATGACGCAAAGGGCATATACCAATGATCCGTTTTCGGGTGCACCGGGAATATGTACCAATACTTTTTTGTACAACCAGTTCCAGGGATTGGTACCATCCGGCAGTTTTATAAGTGCCAGTCCTTTGGGCAGAAAGGCGCTGAGGGCAAAAACAAACAAGGCATTTTTGCCGAACACATCAAAGAAACGAGCCAGGCCTCCTTTGATGCCTTTTACTTCTATTAAATAGATCATGGTAGCAATGGTCATAGTTGCCAGGCCGGTAGTATACACGGTATAGGAGCTGGTCCATATTTTTTTATTGATAGGGAAAACCGTATCCCAGCAAAAGCCGGTGACCAACAGGGCTACCGACATAACAAATAAGCCCGTTATCATAGGGTAAAGCTGGCTATTTCCTGATGCTGCCGCCTGTACCTGTTTTGATTTTTGCTGGATATAGTAACCCACCAGGTAACCAAACACCACCTGCACGACAGCGGGTAATGTACTGGCCAGTCCTTCGGGATCAAAAGGCACCCCTTCCCCTTTATAGATATGTGCTTTGCCTAAAACAGCAATATCCCATTGCGTACCAAACCAACCGGCCAGGCTGTAGGGATCGGCCGGGTTACCATACATACATATTACCCAATAAGCCAGTAAAAGGATCATCGACACAACAAATACCCGGGCTGGTTTAATGTAGTAAACCAGGATGGCCGCAAAAAAATAACAGATAGCAATACGTTGCAGTACGCCCATGATACGCACCCCGCTATCGGGATTTTCAGGGTTTACCCATTGGCGAAAAACCAGTTCTCCCTCGGACCAGCGGAAAAAGGGCCACCAGTTTAAAAACAGCCCGATCAGGAAAATAAGCAGGGTTCGCTTCATTACTTTTTTCCAGAAGATGGCATCGCCCTGGGCCTGTAAGCGGGGCATAACAAAAGCCATAGCGTTACCCACGGCAAATAAAAAGAAGGGAAATACCAGGTCCGTGGGTGTTAACCCATGCCAGGGAGCATGTTCCAGCGGATCGTAAATATGGGACCAGCTACCGGGGTTGTTTACCAGTATCATCAAACATACAGTAGCGCCTCTGAAAACATCGAGCGAATAAAAACGTGGCTGTGGCATGGGGCAATTTTAAGTATTAAATGTAATACATTAAAACGCTAATTTTATGCTTATAATATTGAATTTTACTTATTTGCGGGTATTTGCAGCATGCTTTTCCAAAGACTGACCAATACCCGCCAACCTCGCAGATATGAGCAATGTTTTTATACATCCCACTGCCGTAATTGACGCGGGTGCCAGGATTGGTACCGGCACTAAACTGTGGCATTTTTGTCATATAAGCAGTAGAAGTGTATTGGGTAACAACTGTGTTGTGGGGCAAAACGTATTTGTGGACAATGAGGTGGTGATTGGTAACGGGGTAAAAATTCAGAATAACGTGTCGGTGTATAAAGGTGTAACTATTGAAGATGATGTTTTTTTAGGTCCCTCAATGGTTTTTACCAATGTGATCAACCCCAGGAGTTTCATAGAGCGCAAGCAGGAATTTAAACCCACCCTGGTACGCAAGGGAGCCAGTATAGGTGCCAATGCTACTATTATATGTGGCTGTATAATAGGTAGTTATGCATTAATAGGGGCCGGTTCAGTGGTAACACATACAGTAGCTGATTATGCCCTGGTGGTTGGTAACCCGGCCAGGCAAACAGGCTGGGTAAGCCAGGCAGGTGGCAAGCTGGATTTTAATGAGGGTGGAGTGGCTATTTGCCCACTAACTGGTATACAATATGTTATGCAAAACGGGACCGTTTGCATGAGTCAAAATCCCTGACAAAGAATTTATAATTCCTTCAAAATCTGTTATTATTATTATTTTACCAGTCACATACTTCACATATATTTGCACATTCTTAACCCAAGCTTATGCCTGGGCTATTTGTTAAACCATTATTTATTTTGTATCCAGAATTGATTATTCAATATGGGCCTCCACCTAAGCCCATTCATGTCCCGGGCACTGACACCCGGGGAATAATTAATTTTTACTCAGCCCCTCTTAATCTGCAACCGGATAACGCATGATATATTGCCGACCGCAACATATATGCATTAGTATTGCTATGTTAAAAAAGGAAGAGTAACTTACAAATAAAGTAATAAAAATTACTTGGTCGCAAAAAGCAACTGTGACTGAGGTGGCGAAGCTCTGCCACGATATAGCTGTGACAAAAAAATGGTATGCCATATATTGCCGTCCCAGGTGGGAAAAAAAAGTAAATAAATTACTTACGGAAAAGGGCATTGAAAGCTATTGTCCCCTGAATAAGATAAGACGCAAATGGAGCGACAGGATTAAGGTAGTAGAGGACCCCTTGTTTAAGTCGTATATATTTGTACAGGTAGATGAAACGGAGCACACTGATGTACGCAGGGTTTTGGGTGTTATTAATTTTGTGTATTGGAATGGCAAGCCTGCTGTGGTGAAGGACAAAGAGATTCAGGCGATTAAGGCATTTTTAAATGAGCATGAAAATGTAATGATCACACCGCTGGAAATAGCGGTGGGACAAAAAGTAAAAATCATAGCCGGGCCTTTAATGGATAACGAGGCGCAAGTACTGGATGTAAACAGGAAGACCGTTAAAGTAGCCATTAACAGCCTGGGCTATCAGCTGGTGGCTTATATAGACAAAACCAAAATTGACAGCATTAAATAATCGTTGAAAAATATATACATGAAAAGTGTTTTTTACTGGAGTATGTTGCTGGGAGTTATATTCATGACATCCTGTAATGTTGAAAAACGTTTGCCTAACTATTTGCAGCATGTGAATGATTCCACCATTTTGCGTGATGTAAAAATTCCGGAACTAAGAATTCAGAAAAACGACATGTTAAATATTATTGTTTACAGTTCCAGTACCAACCGGGAAGTGGCTGATGAGATTTATAACTTGCCAAACAGGGTACAGAACCAGGGCGGACAATCGGCAATGGGTGGTATCAGTACTTATCTGGTAGATGTAAATGGTAATATTAATTATCCGGAAGTCGGAATTATACACGCGGAAGGCATGACACGCCTGCAGTTAGAAGATACTATACGAATACGGATCAATGCACAAAAAGAAATGTTGAACAACCCCAAAGTGGTTGTCCGGTTTCAAAATTTAAGAGTACTGGTAATGGGAGAGGTAAAACAGCAAGGGCCCATTTCGATTCCAGGTGAAAGAGTGACAATTTTAGAAGCGATAGGACTGGCAGGTGGGACAACTGATTATGCGATACGGCAAAAAGTAAAAATAGTAAGAGAAGTGGATGGCAAAAGAGAAATGGGCTATGTAGATCTTTCTTCCAACAACCTGTTCACCTCGCCCTATTATTCGCTCATGCAGAATGATGTCGTAGTGGTAGATCCAATACCCAGAAAAACACGTAACCTGATACAAAGTGAAGTAATGCAGCAACTTGGATGGGTTATATCCATTGTAACAACTGCACTTTTAATTTATAATGTTTTTAAATAACCCCAGTGAATCAGGACCCAAAAGATATCGTTTCATTACCCACAGATAACAGTGTACAGAAAGTAGACAATTCTTTAAGTATTAAAGAATTGTTTTACAAATACATTCGTTTTCTCCCCTTTGTTGTACTGTCGGTTGCTATTGCATTATTAATTGCATATACTTACTTACGATATGCACAACCTAGTTATAGTTCTGCCGGCGTTATACAGCTGGAAATAAAAACAGGTAAATCGTCAGGGGGCGATAAGGTGGAAGATTTGTTATATGGAACAACAAAGGTTCAAAGTTTGCAAAGCCAGTTAGAGATAATAAAATCAAAGCCTCTAATGGAAAGAGTGGTAAACCGTCTTGAGCTACAGCTTAATTATACTGCAATTGGACGTATCCGGTCTGAGAACATTTATAAAAAAAGCCCGTTTTATTTACGAATTCATGAATTGAAAGATTCAACAATAGGCTTTTCCTATCACCTGAAATTCAGTAACAGCGAACAATTTGAAATTGCCAAGCTAAATGTTAATACAACAGTAAGTAAACCTTTTACTACGCCTTATGGCACATTCAGTATTGAACCATTGGCACCGATTGCCAGCGGCGCCGAATTCCAGGTTGACTGGATCCCTACAAAGTCTGTGGCGGCTATGTATGCAAATGCATTAATGGTAGCACCGAAAGCTGGTAGTAATAGCCTGGTATTAAGCCTGGAAACATCGAATCCATTTCTTACAGCTGATATTATAAATAGTGCGATGGTTCAATATGATTCGGTAACTATTGAACAGAATAACTTCTCCACGGATCAAATGATCGGATTTATTGACATCCGGCTGGATACGCTAAAGAAAGAACTTGACGAATTACAGGCAAAAGTTATTGATTATCGTGTAAAAGCCAATTTGGTTGTAGATGCAGATGCCGTAACTACCAATTATTATAACAATCTTAATAAATCGCAGGATAAATTAATAGAAGGACAAGCGCAGTTGTTGTCTATAGAAATGATTGAAAGCTACCTGACAGATAAAAATAATGAGTTTAAAAAATCGACGGCGCCATCATCCCTGGGTATTCCTGATATAACATTGAACAGCCTGATAACAAATTACAATAATGCGCAAGTCAGTCGCCAAACATTAATTGAATCGAATATTCCTGTTAATCACCCGTCTGTAAAAGAAGCAGATGGTTTGATTGAAAAAAACAGGATAATGATCATAGAAAGTTTAAAAAACTTAAAAAAATCTGTGACAAGCAAAATCCGGGAGACGGAGAAGCAGGATTTGCTTAGTCAGAAAGAGTTACATGAATTACCGGAAAAACAGAAGGAACTTTTAGGCCTGGAGCGACAGGTAACCACGAAACTTGCATTATATGAGCTTTTAGAAAAAAGGCGTGAAGAAGCCTCCATAAGCAGAGCCTCCACCATATCCACTTCCAAGATCATTGATGAAGCAGGTGTATCCTTTACACCTTCAAAACCCAACAAATCTACTATCAGGTTAATTGCCATTGTATTGGGTATTCTTGTCCCTGTGGCAATAATTATGTTATTGGAAATGCTTAACGATAAGATCAATTCCAAAAATGATATTACCCGTGTAAGCAATGTCCCCATCCTGGGTGAAGTAGGCCGGTCATCCATGGGCAAAACCCTGGTGGTTGGCAAAACGAGCCGTACTATGGTAGCAGAGCAGTTCAGAACGATCCGTTCAAACCTGCAATATGTCATCAATAATATTCAGAAGCCGGTTATTATGATCACCTCCTCCTTTAGTGGTGAGGGAAAGTCATTTATCAGTACCAACCTGGGAGCAGTATTAGCCCTATCCGGGAAAAAAACGATCATATTAGAGTTTGATATCAGGAAACCAATGTTATTGGCGGGTTTAGGTATGATCAAAAAACCAGGTATCAGTAATTTTATAGTGGGTAAAGCACCATTGGAAACCCTCATTCTACCTGTACAGGATACAGATAATTTGTTTGTATTACCTTGTGGTCCTATTCCACCCAACCCCTCTGAATTACTATTAGATACAAAAATCAATGACATATTCACTTACCTGAAAAACAGTTTTGATATCATTATTATCGATACAGCTCCTGTTGGAATTGTAAGTGATGCATTGACATTAGGTAAATATGCAGATGCATCACTGTATATTACCCGCCAGGGGTATACCTACAAAAAGCAGATCAATATCATTAATGATCTTTATGAGAACAAAAAAATCCCGAAAATGTCAGTGATCGTTAACGACATCACTTCTGGTCACGGATATGGATACTATGGGTATGGCAAATATGGATATAGTTATACTAAAAATGATTACTATACCCAGGAAGAGGGACAAAGCAAATCCTGGCTTAAAGAGATATTAAATTTTATCAATCCCTTAAAATGGTTTTCTAAAAAATAATATTAGTAATGAACATTCTGGTTACCGGTGGAGCAGGTTTTATAGGCTCAAATTTAGTGAAGGCCTTAGTGTTAAACGAAAATGTGGATTTGGTTCGTATTTTAGACAATTTAAGTACAGGATCCAGGGATAACCTTGCCACTGTTATTAATCATGCTAAAGTAGAGTTTATTGAAGGAGATATCCGTGATTATACTACCTGTTTGCAAGCATGTGACAATATTCAGGCTATCTCTCACCAGGCCGCTCTCGGATCTGTACCACGTTCCATCCAAGATCCGATTACAACTAATGCAGTAAATATTACCGGAACCTTAAATATTTTCACCGCTGCAAAAGAAAAAGGTGTTAGTCGTGTGGTTTATGCCGCCAGTTCTTCCACCTATGGTGATCATCCCGGTCTGCCAAAAGTGGAAGACAAAATTGGGAATCCCTTATCACCTTATGCCGTAACAAAATATGTTAACGAATTATATGCCCGTGTATATGCCAGCGTATATAATTTGCCATCAATAGGATTACGCTACTTTAATATATTCGGGCCGTTTCAAAATCCCCAAGGTCCATATGCAGCTGTTATTCCATTGTTTGCGCAGGCTTTACTGAATCATAAAGCCCCCCATATTAACGGTGATGGTTCGCACAGTCGTGATTTTACATTTGTTGATAATGCAGTACAGGCTAATATACTGGCTCTTTTGACCAGTAACCCTCATGCCCTTAACCAGGTTTACAATATAGCATGCGGAGAACAAACTTCACTACTGGAGCTATTTGATGGTCTAAATGCCGAAGCAAAAACAAATATCAGGCCCACGCATGGTCCGGATCGTAAAGGTGATGTAAAACATAGCCTGGCTAATATTGATAAAGCAAAAACATTATTGGGCTATAATCCTGGCATTACTGTTAAAGAGGGACTACAAAGAACTTTTAAATGGTATAAAGATAATCCGGCCTTTTTAAGTAAAGATTAATAATGCTGTTGTTATAATACCGAAAAAAGAATATAACACCAGTCCGATGCAGCAGATAAAAAATTAATATGGCAAACAAAACAATTATTGTAACCGGCGGGGCCGGCTTTATTGGCTCTCATGTAATCAGGTTATTTGTAAATAAATACCCGGAATATAAAATAGTTAACCTGGATGCGCTTACTTATGCAGGTAATTTAGAAAATCTGAAGGATATTGCAGATGCGCCTAATTATATTTTTGAAAAAGTAAACATTGTAAATGCCCACGAGGTAAATGCTGTATTTGCCAAACATCAGCCGGATGGTGTAATTCACCTGGCAGCTGAAAGTCACGTTGACCGTTCTATTACATCGCCATTGGATTTTGTGTATACAAATGTGGTAGGTACTGTGAATCTGTTAAACGCCGCCAAAGAATTATGGAAAGATAATTACGAGGATAAACGCTTTCATCACGTTTCTACTGATGAAGTATATGGTGCCCTGGGCGCTACCGGTTTTTTTACAGAAGAGACCAAATATGACCCGCATTCACCCTATTCTGCATCAAAAGCAGCATCTGACCATTTTGTGTACGCATACGCTGACACTTATGGATTGCCGATAGTATTAACGAATTGTTCCAATAATTATGGACCAAATCATTTCCCGGAAAAACTAATCCCACTGATGATCCATAATGTGATTAATAATAAACCGCTGCCGGTATATGGCGATGGTAAATACACCCGTGACTGGTTATATGTTATTGACCATGCCCGTGCCATTGATACTGTATTTCATAAAGGTAAGCAAGGGGATAAATACAATGTAGGGGGCTTTAACGAATGGCAAAACATCGACCTGGTGCATTTATTATGTAAACAAATGGATGAAAAATTAGGTAGACAACCTGGTACCAGTGCCCAATTAATCACTTTCGTAAAAGATCGTCCCGGCCATGATTTACGTTATGCCATAGATGCTACAAAAATCAACACAGAATTAGGCTGGAGCCCTTCGGTAACTTTTGAAGAAGGATTAGCAAAAACAATTGACTGGTACCTGGAAAATACTGAATGGCTGGAACATGTAACAAGCGGTTCTTATCAGGATTACTACCAACTCCAGTATTCCACCCCATCAAAATCATCACCCAACCTTTAACCTGTAAAATGAAAGGAATCATCCTTGCCGGCGGCTCCGGCACAAGACTATACCCCATTACTAAAGCCATTAGTAAGCAGCTAATGCCTATATATGATAAGCCTATGATCTATTACCCATTATCAACCTTGATGATGGCAGGGATCAGGGAAGTATTAATAATTACCACTCCAGAAGATAACGCCTCTTTTAAAAGACTATTGGGGAATGGTGAAATATTAGGTTGCCGTTTTGAATATGCAATTCAGGAAAAACCAAACGGCCTGGCGCAAGCATTTGTGATTGGCGCTGATTTTATCGGCGATGATAAAGTGGCGCTGGTTTTAGGTGATAATATTTTTCATGGTGTAGGAATGGGAAGACAACTAAAAAGCCTGAATGACATTGAAGGAGGTTATGTTTTTGCTTACCAGGTAAGTGACCCTGAACGATATGGTGTGGTAGAGTTTGATGATAATATGCAGGCAATTTCGATTGAAGAAAAACCACTTCAACCTAAGTCAAATTATGCCGTTCCGGGATTATACTTTTATGATAACAGTGTAGTAAAAATTGCACAAGAGTTACAACCTTCGGCTCGTGGCGAATATGAAATTACTGATGTAAATAAAGAGTATTTACGCCAAGGTAAATTAAAAGTAGCAGTATTAGACAGAGGCACGGCATGGCTGGATACCGGCACTTTTGACTCATTAAGCGATGCCAGTGAGTTTGTCCGTGTAATAGAGAAAAGGCAAGGCACTAAAATTGGTTGCATTGAAGAAGTTGCCTACAGAAATGGATTTATTGCGAAAGAAGAATTATTAGTAATAGCAGACGGACTGAAGAAAAGTGGTTATGGAGAATATCTAAGCAGGTTAACACTTACCAAATGATTCCCCGGATAATACAGCTACCAAAGATCATTGACAGAAGAGGAAATTTATCATTTCTCCAGTATCCGCAACAAATACCATTTGCAATAGCGAGAACATATTGGATATATGATGTTCCGGGTGGAGAAACAAGAGGTGGTCATGCGTTTAAAAAACAGCAGGAATTTATTATAGCTTTATCAGGAAGTTTTGATGTGATATTACACAATGGTAACCATGAGGAAAAATTTTCCTTAAACAGGTCCTATTATGGTTTGTATGTTCCAAATATGTATTGGAGACGGCTTGAAAATTTTTCAACCAATTCATTAGCACTAATAGTGTCAGACCAGCTATATGATGCGCAGGACTATATAAGAGATTTTGAAAAATTTAAACAGGTCCGGCATGAAGCATGATATATCGGATTGTGCAATAGTTGAATTGGGAGTTGTACATAACGAATCGGGGAATATTTCCGTTTTAGAGAACCATACCAGCATACCCTTTTCGGTAAATAGAATTTATTATTTATACGATGTTCCGGCAGGAGCAGAACGAGGTGGCCATGCGCATTACGCATTGCACCAGTATGTTATAGCAGCCAGCGGTTCATTTACATTTGTTTTAGATGATGGTCAGGATAAAAAAGAATTCTTTTTAAACCGTCCGAATCAGGCTTTATACATTAAACCTGGCATCTGGAGAGAAATGAAAGATTTTTCAAGTGGAAGTATTTGCCTGGTACTAGCATCCATGGAATATACTGAACTTGATTATATTCGTGACTATGATGATTTTTTAAAGTTCAGAAATGAGTAACCCCATAATACATCCCTCAGCAGAAGTACAAACTACTAACATTGGTAATAATACAATGGTGTGGCAACATGTAGTAATATTAAAAGGAGCGACCATTGGAAGCAACTGTAATATTAATTATAATGTGTTTATAGAAAATGATGTAATAATTGGCAATAATGTTACCATTAAATCCGGAACCCAAATATGGGATGGCATCACTATTGAAGATGATGTTTTTATTGGTCCCAATGTTACATTTACGAATGACCTGGTCCCTCGTTCTAAACAATACCCGGAGTCTTTTGCAAAAACATTAATACAAAAAGGCGCATCTATCGGAGCAAATGCAACCATTATTGCCGGAAACGTTTTAGGCGCTTATTCTTTTATAGGTGCCGGAAGTGTGGTTACGAAAAATGTCCCTCCCTATCATGTTTATTTTGGCAACCCCGCAACCCATAAAGGGTATGTTACCAGAGAAGGTGTATTGCTAAGTATGGATGGTAAAGACAAAAACGGAACACAATATAATTTAACTGAAATACTAGGATGATAAAATTTTTAGATTTACAAAAGATAAATCTTGTACATCAACAAGAAATTGAGGAGAGAATACTCACAACTTTCAGAAGTGGTTGGTACCTTTTAGGGAATGAGGTAAAAAATTTCGAGAAAAATTTAGCCCAATACACCGGTACAAAAAATGCAATAGGAGTGGCAAATGGTCTTGATGCATTACGTCTAATATTACGTGGTTATATAGAGTTGGGTGCTATACAAAAAGGGGATGAAATAATTGTACCGTCCAATACCTATATAGCATCCATTTTAGCCATAACGGATAATGGGTTGATACCGGTTTTAGTAGAACCAGATATAGAAAACTATAATATTGATTTAAAAAAAATTGAACAAAAAATCACCGATAAAACCAAGGCTATTTTATTGGTCCACCTATATGGGCAGGTATGTTGGTCCGACGAATTAGTAGCCCTATCAAAAAATTATAATTTAAAAATCATTGAAGATAATGCCCAGGCAATAGGTGCCCAATGGAATGATAAACATACCGGGAATCTGGGCGATGCGGCAGGATTTAGTTTTTATCCAGGGAAAAACCTGGGTGCATTAGGAGATGCAGGTGCCATAACCACCAATGATGATCAATTAGCCAGCACCATCCGAGCACTTGCTAATTACGGATCTAACCAAAAATATGTTAATACCTACCAGGGGCTTAATTCCAGGTTGGATGAAATTCAGGCTGCAGTTTTAGACGTTAAGCTAAAATATATAGATGCAGAAAATGAAACAAGGCGGCAGATAGCTATGCGCTTTATCCATGAAATAAAAAATGAAGCTATTATATTACCGAAAATGCCTTTAAATAAAAAGGAACATGTATGGCATTTATTCGTGATACGGACAAAGAACAGGAATACGTTACAGGAATACCTGGAAAAAAACGGTATACAAACACTTATACATTATCCCATCCCCCCCCATCACCAAAAAGCATATCAGGAATGGAATCACCTTTCCTATCCTATTGCGGAACAAATTCACAAAGAAGTATTGAGTTTACCCATTAGCCCCGTAATGACAAAAGAGGAAGTGAATCTAATCATTTTCCAGCTAAATCAATTCTAGAAAAAATTCATGCAATTTATTTTACAGTTTTTTCATAGAGTCATTTGTAAGGCCCGCTCAATTTACTTTACCCGGTTGATAGATAACGGAGGTGGAAGAATAATAATAGCAGAGCCGTTTATGCAAGTTAGAATTATCAAGCGTAAAGGCGCAAAATTGAACATACAAGGTGATTTCAGAATATCCCCCCATGTCGGCGGCAAGACCCCAGTTTATATCGAATTAAATAACCACTCCACACTAAATATAGAAGGCGACTTTATCATTGGTCATGGAGTCAGAATAATGTTATCTCCCAATGCGTATTTGCATTTTGGTGGCAAAGAAAAAGAGTCAGACTCCGGTATTACTGCAGATACTCTGATCATGGTGAAGAAAAAAATAGTTATTGGTAAGGACTTCATCTGCGCCTGGGGCGTATTTATTTCTGATTCGGATTGGCACCAAATTGGTACCCAGCCTTCTCAGGCCAATATTGACATTGGTAACCATGTCTGGATAGCTAATAACTCAACCGTATTAAAAGGATCCATTATTGGTGAAAATTCCATTCTGGCAAGTCAATCTAAAATTTCGCAAAAAACATTTCCACCCAACTCATTGTTAGCCGGTACTCCTGCGCAAGTAGTCAAATCAAATATATCCTGGAGTAGGGACGTCATAGAATAAAACATCATTTTGAGTAAACAGGAAGCTTCATATCGTCAGATATTTAAGTCAACTTCACTATTTGGGGGAGTACAGGTTTTTAATATCATAATATCTATCATCCGTTCTAAAATAGTAGCGGTATTACTTGGGCCGGCAGGAATGGGGCTTTTTGGTTTGTTTACTACTACATTGGATCTTATTAGTGGCCTTACAAATTTTGGGTTGGGTAACAGTGCGGTGCGTAATGTGGCTGCAGCAAATGAGACAAATAACAATGATAAAATTGCACAAATTGTTGTTGTTGTAAAGAAAATGGTTTGGCTAACCGGTCTATTAGGCGCCTTAGCCACCTTTTTACTAGCACCATTATTAAGTAGGACAACATTTGGAAACTCAGATTATACAACGGCATTTTATTGGCTCTCCCTGACATTATTGTTCAATCAACTAGCCATAGGACAAAATGTACTAATGCAAGGAACAAGAAAATTAATTTATCTGGCAAAAGCCAATATGTTAGGGTCTTTGCTCAGTTTATTTATTTCAATACCTTTTTATTACTTCTATAATATAAAGGGAATCGTTCCCACCATGGTGTTGACTTCAATTTGTTCCATGATAATTGCCTGGTTCTTTGGTCAAAAGTTACGTTTTACAAGAACAGTTGTTCCAAGAAGTGAAGCTTTGTCGGAAGGCAAAGATATGCTTCGGATGGGTTTACTCTTGAGCATCAGCGGGTTTGCAACAATAGGCGGTTCTTACCTTGTTCGTATTTATATAAGTAATACCGGCTCCATGAGTGATGTCGGCTTCTATAATGCCGGGTTTGCCATTATTGGCACCTATGTAGGCATGATTTTTACTGCAATGGGGACCGATTATTATCCCCGCCTATCAATGGTTGCTAAAGAACATGAAAGAGCAAAAGAGCTGATTAACCATCAGGCTGAGATCGCTTTATTAATACTAGCCCCGGTTCTTTGCGCATTTCTCATATTTATAGACTGGGGAGTTATATTATTATACTCTGCCAAATTTATTCCGGTAAACGGGATGATACACTGGGCAGCCCTGGGTATGTATTTTAAGGCTGCCAGCTGGGCCATTGGTTTTGTTTTTTTAGCAAAAGGAGATAGAAAACTGTTTTTCTGGAGCGAAATCGCGTCATTAAGTTATATGCTGCTGTTTAATATTGCGGGGTATAATCTTTGGGGGCTGGAAGGTTTAGGAATTTCCTTTTTGGCCGGTTATGTCGTTTGTTATTTCCAGGTCTTTTTTTTAGCAAAAAAATATTACCAGTTTAAATTTGAAAACTCCTTTTACAAAATTTTTTCAATTCAAGTATGCCTGGGCATTTCAAGCTTTTTAGCCGTTAGATATTTACCATCATTTTGGAGTTATGCTGTCGGTATACTTTTTATTGGTATCTCACTACTTTTTTCTGTCAAGGAAATGGATAAAAGGATGGGTGTACTAAAAAGTTTAAAAAACAAACTTAATAAAAGAAGGGCTAGTTAAAACATGATTGATATTGTTGCTATTTGTTGGAATTATGAACACTTTTTAGATCAGTTTATAAAAAGTCTCCAGGATCAAACATATAAAAACTTCAGGGTTCTATTTTATGACAATTGTTCTACAGATAGTAGTCTCACCAAAGCAAAATATCTTCTAGAAAAAACTGGTATAGAGCATATAATTATTACCAGAGACCGCCCGCATGGTGTTAGCTCAAATTTAAACTATGTTATTAACAACTATGTTACATCTGACTGGTTCATGCTCATATCTGTTGATGACTGGTTTGGCCCCTTAGCTATTGAAAACAGGGTGAACCACCGGGCTAAATTGAAGAATGTAAATGTGTTATTAAGTAATCCAGTAATTTATTATGATGACACCGATACATATGAATACATAGCATTCGATTATACAAAGACTGAAGAACCAGTATTAGAAAAATTAGTTTTGGGAAACCTGTTTAGTGCTCCGGGTGGTTTTTTTAAACTTTCGTTTTTTAATGAAATGGATGGTTTTGACGAAGCCTTATCTTTTGAAGATTGGGATATGTGGATCAGGATATATAAAAATGGGCATTCAGTGGAAGTAATCGATGATAAAATGGTTTTTTACAGAAGGCATCGTAAAAGTATTACAGCAGCAAAAGACATACAATACTACTTTGCCATTAAACAAACGCTGGACAAACACAAGGATGTTGCCACTTATAAAAAGGCTGTACAAATTATAAAATATAATACGCTGTTTTACCCTATGAATATGGCCAACCATCTAAAAATAAATGAACGTTTTTATTATTTACGCAAATTAGCATACTGGCATTCGAACTATTTTCTTCAGGTAGCACGTTTTTTTTATCAATTAATTTTTAATAGAAAGGGGACAAAAGCATTGGGTTAGTAAGTTAGCTACAGGTTTTTGTCTATACACATTATTCACGGCCAGTAAATACATCTTTTAGGTTTATCATGTATATTCTAGCCAAAGGTTTATATAAAGCCTACTCATAGGTCACGCTAACAATAAACTTTCGGGTTTTAAAAATAATAACTTTTATTACTATAAATTTTTACCAGTGCAATTAAAAAACAAAAGAGTATTAATTACCGGGGCTGATGGTTTTATAGGAAGCCACCTCACGGAACGTTTATTGGCAGAAGGTTGCAAAGTAAAAGCGTTTTGTTACTACAACTCTTTTAATTCATGGGGTTGGCTGGATAGTTTGCCCAATGATACACTTACGCAGATTGAGGTGTTTACCGGAGATGTGCGTGACCCCAATGGAGTACGAACAGCTATGAAAGATATTGATATTGTTTTTCATCTTGCAGCCCTGATAGCCATTCCTTACAGCTATCACTCACCTGACTCGTATATTGACACTAATATCAAAGGCACGCTGAACATTGTACAGGCAGCCAAAGACCTTGGCATCGAAAGAGTATTGGTCACCTCCACATCTGAGGTATATGGTACTGCACAATATATACCGATTGACGAAAAACATCCCCGTCAACCTCAATCCCCTTATTCTGGTTCAAAAATTGGTGCAGATTGTATAGCGGAATCCTTTTACCGGAGCTTTGATTTACCTGTAACTATTGTCAGGCCTTTTAATACATTTGGCCCCAGACAATCCGCCCGCGCCATTATACCTACGATCATCTCGCAGTTATTGAATGGCATGGAGGAAATTAAACTTGGTGACCTCTCTCCCACCCGGGACCTATTGTATGTAAAAGATACCATTAACGGTTTTGTAGAAATAGCCAAATCGGAGACACTGATCGGGCAAGACTGCAACATTGCTACTCAAACTGAGATCAGTGTAAAAGATCTTGCACAGACTCTAATTGATATTATTAATCCCAATGCAAGAATAATGCAGGACGATGAACGTATCCGTCCTGCAAAAAGCGAGGTCTTCCGCTTATATGGCAGTAACGAAAAGTTATTGCAACATACAAACTGGAAACAATTGTACAGCTTTAAAGATGCACTAACCGAAACCATAGACTGGTTCAGACTACCGGAAAACCTGAAGCAATACAAAGCAAATATCTATAATGTTTAATTTCACAGATGAGAATAGCTGTCACCGGTACTAGTGGTTTTTTAGGATCAGTCGTTGTTCCGCTGCTTGAACATGCCGGCCATGAAATAGTATCAATAAACAGGAAAGAAGGAATGGATATTACCGATTGGCAAGCCGTTAAAATGATAAAGGACTTTGATGTACTTATTCACCTGGCAGCACAGAGCTATGTACCCGATGCATATACTGATCCGCATTCTTTTTATAATACAAATGTGTCAGGCACCTTAAATATGTTAGAACTGGCCCGGTTAAACAAGGCCCGTTTTATATACATTAGTAGCTATGTATATGGTCATCCACAATATCTACCTATTGATGAGCTACATCCGTTAGAGGCCGTTAACCCCTATGGCCAGTCAAAACTTACAGGAGAAGATCTTTGCAAAGCTTATTACAGAGACTTTAAGTTAGACACAACCATTTTCAGGCCATTTAACATTTACGGGGCCGGACAGGGCATTCATTTTCTGATTCCGAAAATTATATCACTGGTTAAAGCTGATAAAGTAGTTGAACTATTTGATCCCCGGCCCAAACGTGATTATGTGCATGTAAAAGATGTAGCAAAAGCTATATTACTGGCTGTTGAGAAAAACGCAACAGGTTTTGAAGTTTTTAACCTGGGCGGAGGTATTAGTTACTCCCCGCAGGAGGTGATCACTATGCTGGAGACAATGATCGGAAAAAAGATAGCAGTATCTTATTTGAACAAGCATAGGCCCAATGAAATTATGGATACTCTTTGTAATAATGCAAAAGCAAAGAAATACCTGGGATGGGAACCATGTATGTCATTTTATACCGGGTTACAGGAAATGCTGTAATTATACAATAAAATAAATATGCAACAAGCTAATAATATAGATAAGATCCGTAAGATATCAATTACGCCCTCTACGTCCATTTTACAGGCACTAAAGATAATGGATGAACTACAGGTAAAATTATTATTGGTAATGGAGGATAATATTTTTAAGGGATTATTGAGTATTGGCGACATCCAGCGTGCCATTATTAAAAATATTGTATTAGATGAGTTTGTTGTTACTATATTACGTTCCGGCATTTTGTACGCAAAAGAAGATACACCATTTGAAGAAATTCAAAAAACAATGCTTCAGTACAGAACAGAATGTATGCCTGTTGTAAACACTTCTCATAATTTAGTTACTGCTTATTTCTGGGAGGATGTCTTTGGAAAAGACAAGTCACGGTTAGAGGCTGAATTAAATCTTCCGGTTGTGATCATGGCGGGAGGAAAAGGAACACGTTTAAAACCTATCACCAATGTATTACCTAAACCCCTCATTCCTATTGGTGATAAAACAATACTGGAACATATCCTGGACAAGTTTGTAGCAGTAGGCTGTCATGATTTTCTTATGTCGGTGAACTATAAGGCTGAGATGATCATGCATTACTTCGATACATTGAATAATCCTGACTATAAAATAGAATATTTTAAAGAAGGTAACTTTTTAGGCACTGCCGGAAGTTTACACTTATTAAAAGGCAGGCTTTCCGGGACCTTTTTTGTAAGTAATTGTGATATAGTGGTGGAGACCGACTATACCGATATTTATACGTACCATAAAGAGCAACAAAACGATATTACCATTGTAGGTGTGGTAAAACATTATCCTATTCCATACGGCGTATTGGAAACAGAGGAGAATGGGCGCCTGGCAAGTATACAGGAGAAGCCTGAATTCACATTTAAGATCAACTCCGGGATGTACATACTGGAAGCCGCCACACTAAGCCGTATTCCTGAAAACACGCACTATCATATCACCGAACTGATAGATGATATCAGGAAAGAAGGTGGTAAAGTAGGAGTATTCCCTGTAAATGAAGGTGCCTGGTTAGACATTGGAGAGTGGAGCGAATACAATAAGGCAGCAAAAAAACTAGGAGTTACAGAAATTAATATGTAAAGAATCTCCACATAAAAAAACTCCTTTTGTACTATATCCATACTGTTACTGCTTAACAAATACGCTCCTCCCTTCTGCCATATTACAGCACGGTCTATTAAAAGACAATAATTAATAGACAAATTCCCATATTCTTATAAGATGACTGATCTGATAATAAATAAACAACCTCTTGTAAGTGTTATCATGCTCAGTTTTAATGCGCTCAATACCATTGAGGCCGCGGTAAACTGTATTATTGCACAAACTTATACTAACTGGGAGTTGATCATCAGCGATGGCGCCTCAACAGACGGTACACAAGATTGGTTAAAGCGGTTAACACACCCACAAATACGTATAGTATTAAATAAAACCAGGAAAGGATATATCAGGGATAAAAACGAAACTTTCCAACTAGCCAAGGGGGAACTGGTGACACAACTTGATAGCGATGATCTTTGTCCTGTGGACCGCTTGGCATTACAGGTAGATGCTTTCATACGTCACCCCGATATTAATGTTGTGGCTGGCGCATTCCGGTTGATAAATATGGAAGGGGATGTAATTACTGCAGAAAAGGATCATGCGGAAGATTTTCTAATTACGGAGATCCAAGATGAGTATCCATTCTGGTTTGCCAGTGTTATGTTTAGAAAAAAATTATTTGAAGAGTTTGGTTACTTTTCAGAATACTTTGCAGGATTTTATGGTGATGACAACTACTGGATAACAAAGGTCAACGCAAAGTATCCTATTCTTGTTTTAAAAAAACCGGTTTATTTTTATAGATCGGCAAACCCCAATTCAATATCGCATACATTCGATAATCCCCGGAAATTGATTGTAGGAAATATCCTTTTAGAGTTAAAACGCCAGCAACGTTTGACAGGCACTGACTGGCTTACAGAAGGACGCGAAGATCTTATGCAGGAATTTGAACAGGAGGTATTTGCCAATAAAAAAATAATGAGTGAGAAGTATAGGATGTGGGCGGCTACCGCCGTGGATAAAGGGGATAAAAAAGCAGCAAAAAAATTTTTAAAAAAATCATTTTTTTTAAACCCTTTAAATACTACCTGGTATAAAACTTATCTCTATTATTTAAGAAAAGCCTTGTAACTATAACGGAATACTTTTTTAAGAAATATAAACCTAATAAAAAGATCGCTTGAAAATTGTTTTAGTAGCCGAGACATTAACCACTGGAGGGGCTGAAACTTTTGTAATACGCCTGGCCAACGGACTAGCCGTACGTCATGATGTACACCTACTCATCATTTACGCAAACCGGATCGAACAAGGTCTGCTTTCAAAGATATCCGAACGTGTACAAATTCATACATTGAAAGCAAAAACCACAAGTTATGCCGGAAAATTAGATAGCGTACTCAGAAAAGCAGGAGTTGATGTTAGTTTACATTACTATTTAATACAACAACAAATCATCCGGTTCTTAAATAAAGTTCAACCGGATATCGTTCATTCGCATTTATTCAAAGCCGATTTATTAATCAGTAACATCAAAGACAAAGTAAATAGTCGTTTTAAACATGTTATTACGGTTCATGGTGATTACTCGGCTTATTATTACGAAAAAACTGATTCCCGGTTATTAAATATCCGCAAAAAAATAACTACTGTAACCAACACCATAGATCATATAGTATGTATTTGTAAAGAACATTCCCATTTCTTTAATACCACTTTCCCTAATTTATCACCCAAATTAAGCATAATATATAACGGTTATTCGGCATGGGATAATATATATTTGAAAAAAACCAAAGCATCGCTTGGACTGCCGAACGATGCTTTTATTTTCGGAATGGTATCAAGGGGGGTAGAAAAAAAAGGATGGCGTTATGCAATTGAAGCATTCATTGCAGCCGCTTTGCCTGATACAGTCTTAGTATTGGTAGGTGAAGGAGCTTATCTTTCCAAAATGCAAGATCAGTATCAATCAGAAAAAATAATTTTTACTGGAAATAGTAATCACCCGTTAGAATATATTCAGCATTTTGATGTGGGCCTTTTGCCCACCATTTTTCCATACGAAAGCCTGCCAACAGTAATAATGGAGTATTTATATTGCCATAAACCGGTCATAGCCACAGATGTCGGTGAAATAGGGTATATGTTACAAACAGGCCACAATCAAAGAGCCGGTTATTTACTTCATTTCAGAGATGAGAAAATTAGTGTAAATGATTTTATTGCCACTATGAAAAAAATACATTCAGACAAAGAGGTATATGCACAATTTGCCATGGTTGCTAAAAATGCGTTCCGGAAGTTTGAGATGAATCAGTGTACTAAATTGTATGAAGATGTATATACTGCTGTTCTTTAAATCTTAACCATGCCAGGTTTCAACTTTATCCAAGTACTGCATTAAACAAATCAAATTTTGAAAAAAAATATACTGCTACTGATCACGAATTTAGGAAAAGGAGGTGCGCAGAAGGTTTTTTTTGACCATAGTCTTACACTGTCTACTGAGTATAATATAATTGAAGCAGTCTTCGATATTAATGAAGACAAAAGACTATACGACTCGGGGTTGCCATTATTCGACCTCTCTGTGAAAAAAAAATTTAGTTATCTACCTGGCCCACTAGGCCGATTGTTCACACGTGCATACGCCCTCAGGCAACTCGTTAATACCCAAAAGTCTGAACTGATAATAAGCCATATGGATGGTGCCAACTGGGTAAATGTTTTATCAAAAACAAATGCAAAAAAAATATTAGTAGTGCATGGAACAGTTTTACATGACAATGGGCAATCTAAATTGATGCGTTGGCTTAGAAAAAAAATAATCATCCCTTATATATATAATAAAGCTGATATAACCATTGCAGTAAGTGATGGAATAGTTAATGAATTAAAAACTTATTGCGGTGTAAAAAATATAAAAAGCATTCCAAATTTTTTTGACATAGACCTCATCAAAAAGCAAGCGGAAGTACCATTGCCTGAATCTTATGAGGCTATCTTTCGCCAATCTCCCGTACTCATTACTTCCGGACGTTTTTCGGAACAAAAAAAACAACGTTTTTTACTACCAGTATTTAAAGAAATAAAACAACACGTACCAGATGCAAAACTATTCCTGTTAGGTGACGGAGAGTTAAGAAAAGATTTAATTAACCAGGCTACAACTATGGGATTTAAAATATACCATAGCTTCGATAATTCAGTACCGCTTCATGAACATTATGACATTTATATGCCTGGCTACATAACAAATCCATATCAGTACCTAAAAAAAAGCACTTTATTCCTTTTTCCTTCGGGATGGGAAGGGTTTCCTATGGCACTTTGTGAAGCAATGATCTCCGGTGTTCCTGTTTTAAGTACAGATTGCCCAACTGGTCCGCGGCAAATTCTTTCTCCTGGTTCATATGACCACAATTATCAGTTGCATAAAAGTGAATGGACTCCTAATGGGTATCTGATGCCTATGCCAGACCAACCAGATTTCAGAACAGAATGGGTAAATACAATACTAGAATTATTAGAGGACGAACAAAAAAGACAAAAAATGGTGGCACAAGCAACTGAACGAATGAAATCTTTTGATAAACCTGTTGTCATCGCAGCCTGGAAAAAAACGATTGAGGAAGTATTAAACCCGCTTTAACAGAATGTGTGGAGGGCAAATGCTAAAATAGCTTTATTACTGGATTATCCACGAAATATGTTAATTTACAAAGCAATACTTATTTTATAAGGTATTTATTGTATACTTTTTTGCCTAAACCTCCACATTATGCCATTAGCCCAATTCGTCAATCGAATCCCTAATCATGGTCTCCAGACAATTATTTTACGGGGTCTTTATAAACTAAGACAGGGTAAAAATTTAGTAAGTTTTAAAAAATATGCTAATAATAAATTCTTTTTATATCAAATAGGAAACGATTTTTTGCCCTCTGAATCTCTTGGGTGGTTTATCTCCAAAGACTATTACAGAAAATGTTTAACAGATATTGCTGCATGGGGTTATTACCCAATGAAGGTTGGTGACGTTGTCCTGGATATTGGAGCAGGATTGGGCGAAGAAGCGCTTATCTTTTCTGAAATGGTATCATCAAGTGGAAAAGTTTATGCCATTGAAGCCAACCCGGAGGTATTTGAAGTACTACATGATGTAGTAACTTTTAATAAACTATCTAATGTAAAACTGTTCAATATTGCTATCACTCCAACTGACGGGAAAGTCTTTTTATCCAAAGAGGAAAATGGATTTCTAGGTGGTACCGTAAGTAACGACAACAACACTAATGGCTATGAAGTGGAAGGAATAAGAATGGACAACTTCATTAAATCCCAGCAAATAACTCAAATAGACTTACTTAAATGTAATATTGAGGGAGCAGAACGATTTGTTATAGGGACAATCGGCGAGTACATAAATATTGTAAAAAATATAGCCATTTCCTGCCACGATTTTCGTTACCACGAAAGCAATAACGAGTTTTATAAAACAAAAAAGGTCGTTACAGAGTTTTTACTGGACAATAACTTCACCATTCAATCTCAAACAGGAAAGAGCAGCCATATTATGGACTGGGTATACGGCAAAGCAAATTCAGTTTAGTGAATCCTATTTAACCGGTTATTAAAAGTATGTTTTGACAATTACTTTGCACCGGAATACATTATTGTTTTATTAGCTCCAGCGTCAATGTTAAAAGCCTCGCAACATTCGTTAATATAATATCCTTTTTCTTTATGATAGATATGAAAAGTATTTCCTTTATAATATGCACCTCTTAGCACTGCTGCATAAGCTGTTGCCGGCCACTTACCACTTTTCATAATAAAGGTATTCTTGATCAGCTGATACTTCTCATTCTGGCTCCAGGCCGCAGGTGCACTTATCCAGAATAATTTTTTATCATTAGCGATCATGGTACAGTTCTCGAATCTTACCCTGCGCATATTGTTTGTTTCTATCAAAAACTCTCCACCGGGCTGTTTCCCATTATACGGTTTATCTTCAAAATGACAATTGATATATTTCGTTGCGTCCTTATCATTAGGTGAGTCATACCCATGCACTACCGGGCCATAAATTTTACAGCTTTTAAATGTAAAACCGGGTTTAGTAGTCCATACAGACCAGGTTGTGCTGGACCAAAAAGTACAATTGGTAAAAGTACAATCACCGCTATCGCCGCTGTCTGCTACCATACAAACACCCTGGCTATCTACAAATTCACATTCTACAAAAACACCATTTCGGATAGGCCCATATTCAGCTTCAATATCCACGCCTGCGCCCGGAGGTGAACTTATTTTCGTTTTCCCGGTATGACTGAATTTGCTTTTATATACATATAAATCATTGCCCCCGATCCAGGAGAGTCCCTGCCGGCTGTTATAATCAAAACGGCTGTTCAGTATCTGTATTTTATCCTTTGTTGTACTCGCTACATTGGCTACACAGATACCATCGAGTGCAAAATGATGAAGAAAAACGTTACTGACCGTTACTGACTTACTGTTTTGAATAAAGATACCATAATGAGGCAACTGAATACCCACATCACCATAATACCCTCCTGCCCTTATATTTTCATTATTGCCGTTTAACTCTATTCCTTTAATAGTAACATTCTTAGATTGATCAATAAAAATACAATGCCCCAAACTGGCTGCATATTGAGGGTTTACAAAATAACCTCCTTCTGTCCGGGCCTTCCCTGTTTCAGGATTAAAAGAACCAAACCGAAGATTCGGAGCATACTTGACTGTTGAGCCGCTAAGCCCTTCAATGGTAAAATTATTGATCTTGGTAAAATACATAACGTCCTGGCCTTCCCAGTTAAACCGCCCATTCACTCCTTTCGTTTCAATTTGCTGTCCAACCAGGTAAACCCCTTTAGAAATAACCAGTTTTCCGTTTCCTCCTCTTTTGTTAAAAAATTCAGCCGCTTTTTGAAATGCTGCATGATCGTTTGTTTTCCCATCCCCTTTCGCCCCGAAAGATTTAATATCTCTTGTCACAGTTTTTTGACAATTGGCAGTTGTTCCCAAAAATAAAAATACCGGCAACAGTAGTATACCTATTATAGAAAAGGAAAAATGTTTACTCATCATTTATTATTTAGTGTTACCACATAAGATTTACAAAATATAAGCAGGGTTGCATTTATTATGCTTATTATTGTAATTTGGATATCTATACAAATTTATGTCAGAAATAAAGAAGAAAATACTTATAATAGATAATTCACTATATCTAACCGGTGCACTAAAATCAATTCTAACTGTTACCAGGGAATTAAGCAACCAGTTCGAATTTCAATATTGTATACCGGCTGTGAGTAAAGCCGGAGAGTATATTACGCAGCAAAATCATAAAGTACACCGGATTGATTTCATGGAATTAAGTAAAAGTCTCCGGTCACTTCTTTATCCCTTCAAACTGCACAGCAACAGTAAGCGTATACTGCAAATTTTAAAAAAAGAAAAAATTGATATTATTCATGTCAACGATATTTACAACCAAACCGGCTGTTATATCAAAAAACACCATCCTGCCATCAGGCTCATTCACCATGTACGGCTGTTAAAGGAATCTTATATAAAACTCCTGTACCCTTTTTTTGCCAAACAGGTAAAAAAATATGCCGATTCTATTATTTGTGTATCGGAAGCAGTTAAAGCAGATATTGGAGCCCCCTTACATGCTACTGTGATATACGATGCAATGGAACTGACAGAGGCCCTCCCACCCTGGCAGGGTCTGCAAGATCCCGGTAAAGCCAGCTTTGTCTATTTAGCAAATTATATCAATGGTAAAGGGCAGCAATACGCCATTGAAGCTTTTGCTCTCTTGCAAAAAAAATACCCGGGTACAACTTTACATTTTGTAGGCGGGGTCAATGGCAAAGCCGGGGAAGATTTTAAAAAAGAGCTAAAACAACTTGCAGTTGAAAAAAAAGTACATCAACATGTTGTTTTTTCGGACAGATCTACGAATGTTGAAGCCAGTTTAAAACAGGCTGACGTGGCCTTAATGTTTGCAGAGTCCGAATCGTTTAGTATGGTTAGCCTGGAAGCTATGTTATATGGTGTGCCACTGATTGCTACTGATTGTGGGGGACCCGCCGAAATAACGGATAATGGCTCCATGGCCCAATTGGTAAATAACCGTTCTATTGAAGAAATGGCAACGGCGATGGAGAAAATAATGGAAAATCCGGCACACTACCGGCAAATGGCGCTAAAAGGCAAATTATTTGTAAGCAGGAAATTTTCCTTACAGCAGTCCATACAACAACTTGCGGCACTATACCAACAGTAACCCAATAGTATTAAAACACGGACAAAGGCTCTTAATGCATAAAACAATAATAACCAATTAATTATAAAAATAAAGTATCTAACTATACCGTTTACCCTGTTTAAATCTTCCTGTTTGCCGTTATCTTTGCATATAGTTTTTATTCAAACTGTTATTTACTTAACTTATTAATTATACATGTGCGGAATTGCCGGTTTCATTGACTTTAAAAATAATAGTACACAAGAACATGTTGAGGGAATGGCTGCATCAATGCCGCACCGTGGCCCCGACGGACAAGGCGTCTACTATGAACAGTTTGATCAGTTTCAGGTAGGGTTCGGACACAGACGGTTGTCCATTATTGACCTGAGTACTTCTGCAAACCAGCCTATGCACTTTGAACATTTATCATTGGTTTTTAATGGCGAGATTTATAATTATAATGAAATACGGGAACACCTTATTAATCTCGGACATGATTTTCAAACACATTCGGATACGGAAGTAGTATTACATGCCTGGAAAGAATGGGGAGAAGCCAGTATTCACCAATGGAGAGGCATGTTTGCCATCGTTATACTGGATAAACAAAAGAATGAGATTACCTGTATCCGTGACAGGGCCGGAGTAAAGCCTTTACACTATTTTTTTGATGGCTATACTTTTTTATTCGGTTCAGAATTAAAGCCACTACTGCAACATCCTGCTTTCAAAAAAACAATCAACATCAACGCTGTAGCATCATATCTTCAATATGGTTATGTACCAGCTCCCCATACTATTTTTGATCATACCTATAAGCTGCATGCCGGGCATATGTTAAAACTTAACCTGGCAACCCGGCAAACAACAACCCGGCAGTATTGGAATGTATATGACTACTATAATAGGCCTAAGTTAAATATTAGTTTACCAGACGCCATCAACGAAACCCAGCGAATCCTGGAAGAAAGTTTTCAATACCGCATGGTAGCGGATGTTCCGGTTGGTGTTTTTTTAAGTGGCGGATACGACAGTTCTTGCGTAACCGCTTTATTACAAAAAAACAGTACAGAAAAGATCAAAACATTTACTGTCGGGGTTGCCGATAATAAACTCGACGAAGCGCCTTTTGCAAAAGAAATTGCACAGCATCTTGGTACCGATCATACAGAATATTATTGTACAGCACAGGAAGCATTAGACATTATTCCCGACCTCCCGATTTATTACGATGAGCCCTTTGCCGACAGCAGTGCCATACCAACCATCCTTGTAAGCCGTATGGCAAGGAAAAAAGTAACAGTGGCCTTATCGGCCGATGCCGGTGATGAGGTATTTGCAGGGTATAACCGGTATGCCTATTATGCAAAATTTGGAGAAAAATTAAAATCAATTCCCGGCCCGCTTCGGAGAATGGCTGCAGGACTAATGTCTTCAATTTCTTCAGATCAGATACCTGTTTTAAAAAATAAAGCCAATTTTCATAGCCGTTATGATAAATTAAAAAACCTTTTACAAAATCCATCACCGGCCGATCTGTTAAAAAACATTACACAGGTATTTACCGATAAAGAAATTGGAGGTCTTTTTAATAATGATATAAAACTTCTGCCGACCTTACATGATAGCAAAGAACTACTTGATCAATATTATGATCCGATCGCTTTCATGATGGCCGCCGACTACCAGACTTATATGGCTGATGATATTTTACAAAAGGTTGATCGTGCCACCATGAGTACGAGTTTAGAAGGACGTGAACCTTTCCTGGATCAGCATATTATTGAATGGGCCGCACAATTACCGACCGATTTCAAATATCATAATGGCACAAAAAAATATATTCTTAAAGAAATCGTTCATCGTTTTATTCCCAGAGAAAAAATGGACAGGCCTAAAATGGGCTTTGGTATTCCTGTCGAAAATTGGTTAATGAATGAACTAAAGCCATTAGTGGATACTTTTTTAAGTGAAGCCGCATTAAAAGAACATAACATTTTTAATATTTCCGGTGTTTCTACAATCATCCACGATTTTTATTCCGGGAAGAAAGAAAAATACCTCAAAGTATGGTACCTGTTAATGTTTCAGATGTGGTATGCAAAATGGATGCGATAATTTAAAATGAAAAACAACCGCCCAAAGGTATTATTTATTTTACCTTACCCCTTAGGTAAAGCCCCCTCTCAGCGATTCAGGGTAGAGCAATTTTTGCCTTTTTTGGACGAAGAGCAAATTGCATACAGATTGGCGCCCTTTATGACAAACGATACCTGGCAAGTACTTTATAAAGGCAACAAACCGTTACAAAAAATATGGGGTATTTTCAAAGGTTACCTGAAAAGGATCAGGACATTGATAATAGATGTGCCTAAAGCCGATATAGTTTTCGTTCACCGGGAAGGCGCTCCTTTGGGACCTCCTTTTTTTGAATGGCTTATTGCTAAATTGTATAGAAAAAAAATCATCTTCGACTTCGATGATGCTATCTGGATAGCCCCAACAACACAAAATATACTACTCAAAATCCTCAGGGCCTATTGGAAAACCAGGAGTTTATGTAAATGGTCCTATAAAATAGTGGGGGGCAACGATTACTTATGTAATTATGCAAAAAAATACAATGATCATGTCATAAAAATCCCGACTTGTGTTGATACAATTAATGTACATAATACTTTAAAAGATCAAGGTACTGATAAGGTAGTTATCGGCTGGACCGGAAGCCATTCAACAATGCCATACCTGGACCTGTTTATGCCGGTTTACAGGCGACTTTATAAACAATATGATATTGAATTTGTGATCATATCCAATCAAGAACCCATATATAATGACCCGGGGATCCGTTTTATAAAATGGCAGGAAGCCACAGAAGTACAAGACCTTTTGAACATCAATATTGGCATTATGCCGCTTACGAATGATCCCTGGAGTGAAGGAAAGTGTGGGTTCAAGCTAATACAATATATGGCCTTGGGCATTCCTGCTGTTGCCTCACCTGTAGGTGTAAATAGCATAATTGTCGAGGATACGATTAATGGTTTTTTATGTAATACCGAAGACCAATGGTACAATGCAATTATCACACTTATTAACAGTACAGAATTAAGAAGTAAAATGGGCGAAACAGGAAGAAATAAGATGCAGGCGGAATATTGTATACATGCTAATAAAGCGGCATTCATTAGCCTTTTTCATTAAACTTACCAGTATTTTATAATTTAAAAGGAGAGAACAAAAATTTTCCGGAGAAGTTATTTTTGTAATAGGTAATAATTATGAATAACATGTAAAAGGATAAACAAGGTATTTTATACCTGGATAGCGCACCAAAATTATAACTGGTAATCCCCACTGCAAAAGCGAATATAAGGGCAAAGATCAGACAAAATTGCACAGTCGAATCTGTATTAACGGTTTTGAAGATCCTTTTAAATCCTACTTTTACAATCAGCTTTATTGTTAAAAAAAGAAAAAAGAAAGCCTCGAGTGCGGAAAGAAAAACAATAGGCTTTCGGGCTTCCCATATGTAGGGTCGGAAGAAAGTTACATTTACGGCCAAAGGGAATTGGGTCAGCATGCCCCCAATAGTTGGATCAAAATCACCTAAAGAATATGCTGATCCTTCATCACCCGACGCATATTCTATCCAATTTCGAGTCACATTCGCTGTACTTTCAATATTCTCGAGGGAATATCTTCCTAATATATCTTCTCCCAGCCGTTGCATAAGTATTGCACTCACCACTATCACAATGGTTAACGACAATACCCTTGTCATTATTCTTAGGCTTTTACTACTTATACCAGCAGTGTATATCGATAATACCCATAAGCCCACAGCGGGCAAAAATGCCATGATAATATACACTTTAACATTCACAATAAGTAACAAACAAGCAATCGTCACCATTATATTTGTAACAGAAAAATCACGTTTGATCAACATCCTGAAAATACTATAGGTAAACCACCCCAAACCAAACATACACAGCGTATCCTTAAAGATACCTGACCCCCAAACAAATGTGCTGGGTATAAATAATACTACAATCGCAATAGGACGGACCAAAGTGGGATATAACCTTGCAAAAGTTCTGAATAACGCCCAAATTCCTGTAAAACAAATGGCTGCGAATAAAACGGCTGTGGGTAAAAAAGTATTAAATAATAACAAACTCAAAACAGCGGCAACAGAACAAACTATATAACTCCCAATGTCTTCATACCAATATATCTGAATGATATAATTATAATATTCAGGGGCAGAACTATCCGGTATATGCAATACAAGATTAAACCACTTTCCCAGCGATTCGCCGGCAGCAGTATTAATCACCCTGGCTTGAGCAAAAAAGTTCACGGTATCCCCTCCCCCATAATAATACACATACACCATGGAAATAAATAAGGCACCAAAAATCTTCACCGTTAAACCCGGTATAAAATATTTACGCCAGGGATGGTTTACGGGATAATGCTTATTCCGATATTTGTAGGCAATTCCATAGACAATTGCCAGTACAAATGGTAAAATTGCATAATCTAATAAAGTAATGTATTCCGTCACTAAGGCCTTATTATTTTGGCAATATTAGGAACATTTGAGTAATAAGTAATCTATAAAATAACATGCCCCGTATTTTACGTATACATAACCGCATTGTAATCGGAGGCCCGACGCTTAACGTGCTTAACCTGACCAAGTACCTGGCACCCGGGTACGAAACCATGCTGGTGGCCGGAGAAAAGGAAGATCATGAAAAAGACGCCTCTTCCCTGGCCCATGCTATGAATATTGAACCGGTGCTGGTTTCAGAAATGGGACGCTCCGTATCAGCCAAAAATGATGTTGCCGCCTATAACCGTATAAAAAAGCTGATCAAGGAATTTAAACCCGATATTGTACACACCCACGCGGCTAAACCCGGACTGATAGGCCGGCTGGCAGCCGCCAGCTGTAAAGTGCCCGTTATTGTACACACGTTTCACGGACATGTATTTCACTCCTATTTCAGTAAAACCAAGACAAGGTTAATTATTAATACAGAAAGATACCTGGCCACCAAGGCCAATGCCATAGTGGCCATCAGTGAACAACAGAAAAAAGAACTGGCCCTGGATTTTAAGATCGCCAGGGAAAAAAAATTCAGGATCATCCCACTGGGCTTTGAGCTGGACCGTTTTACCCTGGACCAGGATGAAAAAAGACACCGCTTCAGGAGCGAATTCCAGGTAGCGGACGATGAAATTGCCATTGGTATTACCGGCAGACTGGTGCCGGTAAAGAACCATGAGGTATTCCTGAAAGGCTTAAGTCATGTTTTACAGAATACCGGTAAAAAAGTCCGGGCCTTTATAGTCGGAGATGGTGAAACCCGCCAGCAACTGGAAGCCTGGGCCACCGCGCTGAATATACCTTTTACCGCTGCCGGCGATAGCTTTGATGTGACCAAACCACTGGTTTTTACCTCCTGGAGAGGTGATATTGACGTGATCAATGCCGGACTGGATATTGTTACCCTTACCTCCCTGAACGAAGGAACTCCGGTGAGCCTTATTGAAGCACAAGCCTCCAATAAGCCCATTGTTTCCACCCGGGTGGGTGGCATCCAGGATATTGTGATAGAAAATGAAACGGCCCTCCTATCCGGTATCCATGACCAACAGCTGTTTTCGGATAACCTGTTACAATTAGTAAACAATGACGACCTGAGATATAACCTGGGTCGTAAAGGCAGCGACTGGGTAATGAAAAAATTCAGCGCCCAGCGCCTGGCAAATGATATGGACCATTTATACCAGGCCTTGCTCCGTAAAAAAAGAATTCACGGCCGGTAACAATTTCTTCATCCGCAATCCCGTTCAACCCGTTACAATATTGTAAATTTGTTATAATTGTTATTGTAACAACAACAGCTTAAACGCTCTGGCAACCCATCATCATGTTCAACTTATTTGGTAAAAAAAAGCCTGCACCTCCTTTCGATTTTTCCCTTTTGGGTACCGACATGCATTCACACCTGTTACCGGGTATTGATGACGGGGCCCGCTGTACCACATCTTCGCGTTGACGGCGAACTGCCTCACCTTCATGAAGATGGGCGGCCTCAACCACCTCATCACGAACCCGCGCGACATGAAGGGTTTCGTCGCCGAGCTCGGCAAGGTGCGCTACACGGCGATCACGGGCGTCAACACGCTGTTCAACGGCCTGCTCAACACGCCAGGCTTCGACAAACTCGATTTCTCGAACCTGCGCATGACGCTCGGCGGCGGCATGGCCGTGCAGCGCGCGGTCGCGGAGCGCTGGAAGTCGGTGACGGGGTCGACGCTCGCCGAGGCTTACGGCCTCACCGAGACCGCGCCGGCCGTCTGCATCAACCCGCTCGACCTCGCCGAATACAACGGCTCGATCGGCCTCCCCGTGCCGTCGACCGACGTCTCGGTGCAGAACGACGACGGCACGCTGCTGCCGGTCGGCGAGATCGGCGAGCTCTGCGTGAAGGGTCCGCAGGTCATGCGCGGCTACTGGAACCGCCCCGAGGAGACCGCCAAGGTCATCGACGCGCGCGGCTGGCTGCACACCGGCGACATCGCACGCATGGACGAGAAGGGCTTCTTCTACATCGTCGACCGCAAGAAGGACATGATCCTCGTGTCGGGTTTCAACGTGTACCCGAACGAGATCGAGGACGTGGTCGCGTCGATGCCGGGCGTGCTCGAGGTCGCCGCGATCGGCGTGCCGGACGAGAAGACCGGCGAGGCCGTGAAGCTCGTGGTCGTGCGCAAGGACCCTGCCCTCACCGCCGAGGCGATCAAGGCGCATTGCCGTACCGAGCTCACCGGCTACAAGCAGCCCCGCGCGATCGAGTTCCGCGACTCGCTGCCCAAGACCAACGTCGGCAAGATCCTGCGCCGCGAACTGCGCGACGCCCCGCCGGCGAAGTGAGTACACGCTCCGGTCACGCCGCGCGATGCGGCGTGAAGGCGGACGGCGGAATCCGCTTCGCGGGTTCCGCCCTACCCTTGCCCCTGCACGTGAGTCGCTCGCGTAGGGCGGAACCGCCGCAGGCGATTCCGCCGTGGTCCTCGCGATCACCCGGGACATGTAGCCGAACGACAAGGCATCTCGAACACCTCGGAATTCACCGGCTAGGCATCAGGACATGCTGCGCACCACGGCGCCTGCGGCGGAATCCGCTGCGCGGGTTCCGCCGCGATCTTTGAGACACCCCACAATCAGATCAAACGTCATTCCGGCGAAAGCCGGAATCCATTCAAGCGTCGCAGAAGACAAGCGGACGTCACGAGTCTCTGAGCGCCGCACCTTCATCCGCAGCGCACGTCACCTCGCAACGCTTGAGGGGATCCCGGCTTCCGCCGGGATGACGTCCTTGTGTGGGCATTGCTCGCGCCGGTCTGAACTACCCGACGCGCTTCCGACGCGATCCTCGCGACAACATTGGGTCAACCACCGTAGGCAACGCCAACTCGATCCGTCCAGACGTCCTCAGTCTCAGAGGAGACGTCATTCCGGCGAAAGCCGGAATCCATTCAAGCGCCGCAGAAGACAAGCGGAAATCACGAGTCTCTGAGCGCCGCACCTTCATCCGCAGCGCACGTCACGTTGCAGTGCTTGATGGGATCCCGGCTTTCTACGGGATGACGCCATCTTCTGGTGAAGGATTGCGCGTAGCGGAGTCGCGATGGGCTCCGCCGTGATGTCGCAGCTCGCGTAGGGCGGAACCGCCGCAGGCGATTCCGCCGTGGTCTTCGCGATCACCGGCCGCATGGAGCCGGACGACAACGCGTCTCGAACACCTCGGAATCTGCCGCTCAGGCATCAGCACATGCCGCGCAGCATGGTGCCAACGGCGGAATCCGCTGCGGCGGTTCCGCCCTACGCGTGCCTGGCTACGTGCTCGAGCATCCAGCGCAGTTCGTGTTGGAGCGGGTTCCGCCCCACGTACGAGAAGAGCTCAACGCGGCCCGTCGACGTGGTCGGCGTAGCGGCCGAGCAGGTTCCAGAGCGCGCTCTCGCGGTCGGCCGGGATGTGGGAGTAGGCGAAGCCCAGATGCTCGGGCGTGATGCGCACGATCGTCGCCTCGAGATTCACGTGCAGGTCGTCGTCGATGAGCATGTCGAGCACGCAGCGATCGCCGATGCGGCCGGTCCAGTCTTCGGGACGCACGAGCAAGGCACCTGTCGCGGACAGGTTCTCGATCTCCGACGTCCACGACGACGGCCCGCAGCTGATCAGCACGGTGGACTGGATCGCCATGCGCGCGTGGCGCTGGTGACGGCTGGCGTTGTGCTCGTTCATCGCATCCTTGAGTCACCGCCTGGGGCGGCCGGGCTGGGCGTGGAAGACCTTGCGGAGCACCGTTCGGCGCAAGCCTGCGACCATCGTACAAACGCCGCCGGGAGGCAAGCACGGACACGTTGTGCAGCGCAGCGCAACACGTCATCCGGAAGTGTGCCGGCAATCACACAAAGGGGTTGTCGTGCGCCTCGGAATGCGGCAGCCGTACGCTAGACTGAATCCCGATCGCGTGGCCATTCACAGGGGATGGGCACAGGTGCTGAGCAGCCGCTCACGCCGAGCGGTCCGGCGAGCGGCGAACACTCCAACAAGGACTGCCCCCCCATGAACGCCGCCGACCTCCTCTCCCGCTCTTCCTCGGATTTCCGCCTGCTGCGCCCGCAGCATGACGACGCCACTCGCACCTCGTGGTGCTTCATGCACGCCGCACGCACGCCGAGGGAGAGTGGCTATCGCGCCTGTTTCTCCACGGCGCTGATCAAGGAGGTTCGTGCCTTCCAGAAGGCCACCGCCGCGCGCATCGACGCGACGGCCTCGCCCGATGCCCGCCTCGCCCATGTCGTCCTCGCGTCGGATGCCGACGTGTTCAACCTCGGCGGCGACCTCGACCTGTTCTGCCGCCTGATCCGCGAGCAGAACCGCGAGCTCCTGCTCGCCTACGCACGCGCCTGTGTCGAAGGCGTGTACGCGTTCCACGCGCACCTCGACCGCGAGGCCCACTCGATCGCGCTCGTGCAGGGCGACGCGCTCGGCGGCGGCTTCGAGGCCGCACTGTCGTGCCAGACCATCATCGCCGAGGAAGGCGTCGGCATGGGCCTGCCCGAAGTGCTGTTCGACCTGTTCCCGGGCATGGGCGCCTACTCGTTCCTGTGCAAGCGCGTCGCGCCGAAGTTCGCCGAGGAGATGATGCTCAACGGCAACGTCTACACGAGCGAGGAGATGCACCGCATGGGCATCGTCGACATCCTCGTGCCGCGTGGCGAAGGCGTGCAGGCCGTGCACGATTTCATCCGCCGCAACCAGCGCATCTCGCATGCACGCGCCGCGATGAACCGCGTGCGCGACATCGCGCAGCCGATCACGCTGTCCGAGCTCATGCGCATCACCGAGGTGTGGGTCGACACCGCGCTGCAACTCGGCGAGAAGTCGCTGCGCACGATGGAGCGCCTCGTGCGCGCTCAGGAGAAGCGCCCGACGACGTCGTCGACGACCGCCGAGCACGCCGACCTGCCGCTCGTGCAGGCGGGCTGATCCTCCGGACTGTGGATACACCGGAGGCTGCGCAACGCAGCCTCCGGTTTTCGCTACGGCGACATCGTCCCAAGCATCCTCGAAACGAAGCATGTCTCCCTCTCCCCTTGCGGGAAAGGGGCCGAGGGAGAGGGGAACGCGTACGAGACAAGGACGCGCCCTCGCGCTTCGCAGGATCCTCACCGGCTTCACGGCACCACGCCATCATCGACGTGGCGTAGGGTCTCTCTCGCAGGTGCATTCGAGGGAACGTCGCGATCAAGCCCTGATGGCGTCCAGGGCATGTCGCGCCAAACGGATCAGCGACGCTCCGGCTCGCTCTCGTGACGCATCGCGCCGGTCGAGGTCGCGGCGAGTGCGAGGCGTGCCTTCTCGAGGTGTTCGCGGAACTCGCGCGTGAGGCGCCGCCACTCGCGCGGCACTTCCCAGTTGCCGAGCTTCATGGCCGCCGACGCGGCCTCGGCGAGGCGCACCGCACCCATGTTGCTGGCCACGCCCTTGAGTGCGTGGCACTGGTCGCGGAAATCGTCCCAGCGCTCGGCCTGTGCGGTCTTCTCGACGTCGACGATGCACTGCAGGGCGTCACGCAGGCACTCGTCGATGAAGAGCTTCATGAAGTCGTCGCCGAGCTCGAGCTCGCGCAGCTCGTCGAGCACCTCGCGCGAGATCACCGCGGACGGATCGGCCGGCGCCGCGACGAGCACCGGTGCCTGCACGGGTGCCGGGGCGGCCATCTCGCCGAACGATCCCGCGGCCATCTCGGCCAGCGTGTCGAGCAGCTTCGCAACGACGATCGGCTTGGTCAGAAACGCGCGCGCGCCGGCTTGCTTGGCCTCGCGGATCGTGTCCTGGGTGGCGTCGGCGCTGAGCACGATGAACGGCGTGCGCTCGCGACCAGCCTGCATGATCGCGGCCTGGCGGATCGTGTCGATGCCGCTGATGCCGGGCATGTGCAGGTCGGTGATGACGCCGTCGTAGCGCTCGCGCTCCATCGCGGCGAGCACCTCGTCGCCGCTGTGTACGGCGCGCGTGCGATGGCCCGCCTTCTCGAGCAGGCGGCACAGCACCGTCAGGTTCGCCGGCTGGTCGTCGGCGACGAGCAGGAACAGCGGTCGCGCGCGCGCGCGGTGGCGCACGAACGGATCGTCGAACGCGATGATGTTGTCGGTCGCGGCCGGCGCATCGGTCGCCTGCGCGGGACGCGCGCCCGTGACGACGCGGAACGGCACCTCGACCCAGAAATGCGAGCCGACACCGGGCGTGCTCTCGAACGCGATCGTGCCGCCGAGCAGTTCGACCAGCGACTTGGCGATCGTGGTGCCGAGGCCGGTGCCGCCGAAGCGGCGCGCATGGCCGCTGTCGGCCTGCTCGAACGCCTGGAAGATGCGGCCCTGCGCCTCGAGCGGAATGCCGATGCCGGTGTCGCGCACCGAGAAACGCAGCCCCACGTCGTGGCCCATGCGCGCGGTCGTACGCACGTCGACGGTGACCTTGCCGTGCTCGGTGAACTTGATCGCGTTGGAGACGAGATTCACGAGGATCTGGCGCAGATGGTCGACGTCGCCGTGCAGGCGCACGGGCACACCGTCGGCGAGGCGCATCTCGAAGCCGAGACCCTTGTTGTGCGCGGTCGTCTGCAGCATGAGCTGGATGCTGCGCATCGTCTCGGCGAGGTCGAAATCGACGTCGTGGCGGCGCAGCTTGCCGGCCTCGATGCGCGAGATGTCGAGCACGTCCTCGACGAGCGCGAGCAGCGACTGCGCCGAGGCCTGGATGATCTCGGCGTACTCGCGCTGCTCGGCGCTGAGTCGCGTGGTCACGAGCAGCTCCGACATGCCCGCGATGCCGTTCAGCGGCGTGCGGAACTCGTGGCTCATGTTCGCGATGAACAGGCTCTTGGCCTCGTTGGCGCGGCGCGCCTCCTCGGTCGCGCGGGTCAGCGCGCGCAGCAGCGAGGTCAGGTAACCCGGAATCATGACGAGGCCGGCGAGCAGGCCCCAGCCGAGCGCGGCGTTGGCCTGCCAGTACGGGGTGACGAGGATGACCGAGAGGAACGACACCGCGGCCAGCGCGACGGCGGCGGCGAGATAGCGCGGCCCGTAGCGCAGGCCGTTGCCGATCGTGACCCACATGAACACGACGTAGAGCGGCGCGAGCTCGGGGCCGAGCATCATCATCGCGCCCATCGACGCGTAGTCGAGCACCATGCCGACCCAGCGCCGCGGGTGCGACACGCCGGGGTTCCACGCGATGTGGGCGATGATCGCCGAGCCGACCACCCACTCGACCAGCAGGATCGCGAGCGCGTACGGCAGCACCGGGCCCGAGAAGCCGTGCGCGGTCGAGTAGCCGATGAGGTAGACCAGCCACAACGCGACGATGGTCAGGCGAATGAACGCCTGCCCGTGTTCGCTGTCGGGGCGCTTCTGGAAGCGTGACTGGATTTTGGCGGTCAGCGCGTGCATCCGGCGTCTCCGTGCCGTCCGCGAAGGGTGTATCAGAGTCCTAGCACGGGTGGTGCCAGCTTGGACTGCTGGATGTCGAGGACGCGGGCCTGGTTGGCCAGCAGCACCTCGACGCAGGCCGGATCGAACAGCGTGCCGGCGTTCTCGTGCAGGTAGGCGAACGCTTCCTCGTTGCTCCAGGCCCGCTTGTACGGACGCTCGGAGGTCAATGCGTCGAACACGTCGGCGATCGCGACGATGCGCGCGTTGAGCGGGATCTGCTCGCCGCGCAGGCCGTCCGGGTAACCGGTGCCGTCCCAGCGTTCGTGGTGGCGCAGCGCGATCTGCGCGCCGGTCTGCACGAAGCGGCTCTGGCTGTCGCGCAGGATCTCGAAGCCGATCAGCGGATGCTTGCGCATGACCGCCATCTCGTCGTCGGTGAGCGGACCGCGCTTGAGCAGGATCGAATCGGGCACGCCGATCTTGCCGATGTCGTGCAGCGGTGCGGCCAACGTCAGGATCCTGACGTCGTCCTCGGCCATGCCGAGTTCCTCGGCGATGAGCTCGGAGTAGCGCGCCATGCGCAGCAGATGCACGCCGGTGCCGAAATCGCGGTACTCGATGGCCTTGGCGAGGCGGAACAGCATCTCGCGCTCGCGCTGCTCGACTTCCTGCACGCCCTCGATGACCTTCTGCTCGAGCGAGCGCGCGCGTTCCTTGACGGTCTCGCCCTGGCGGCGCATCTGCAGCAGGTTCTTGCAGCGCGAACGAAGTTCGCGCGGACGCACGGGCTTGACGAGGAAATCGATGACGCCGGCATCGAGCGCGGCCTGACGCACCGGCTCGTCGCCGACCACGCTGATCAGCACGATCGGCACGTCACGACGTGACAAGGGACGTCGGAAACGGCGCGCGAACTCGAGCCCGTCCATCTCGGGCATGCGGTAATCGAGCAGGAGCAGGTCCGGCGTATGCGTCTCGGACCAGCGCAGGGCTTCAACCGGGTTGCCGAAATCCGACACCTGCACGGCCGGCCCGATGCCTTCGATCACGTGTCGAAGCATGGTGCGGGCGGACGGCTGGTCGTCGACGATCAGGACATTCACATCGGTTCACTCCACTGGACTCTTCATGCACACCACGCAGGCATCTCGCCACACACGGTTCGCAGTCCGGAGCCACAGCGCCAAACCTGCCTGGAGTGTCCGCCTCGTCCGCCAGACACGGGCCGCGAGGCTAGCACACCGCGTATTGGGAGTGTAAACGAATGCAAGAATCGTGGCAGGTGGGTTGAAACCCTTCCGTGCAGCGGTTCTCAGGCCTCGGGTCGCATGTAGGGGAACAGCAGCACGTCGCGGATCGACGGCACGTCGGCGAGCAGCATGACCAGGCGGTCGATGCCGACGCCGAGGCCGCCGGTCGGCGGCAGGCCGACCTCGAGCGCGCGGATGTAGTCGGCGTCGAAGTGCATGGCCTCGTCGTCGCCGGCTTCCATCGCGTCGACCTGGGCCTGGAAACGCGCGGCCTGGTCTTCGGGATCGTTGAGCTCGGAGAAGCCGTTCGCGATCTCCTTGCCACCGACGAACAGCTCGAAGCGGTCGGTGATGCCGGGATCGGTGTCGCTCTCGCGTGCGAGCGGCGACACCTCGACCGGGTGCGCGGTGATGAAGGTCGGCTGCACGAGCGTGCCTTCGACGGTCTTCTCGAAGATCTCGAGCAGCAGCTTGCCCCAGCCGTAGGCCGGCTTGACGTGCACGCCGAGGCGCGCGGCGTGGCGCGACATCGCCTCGCGGTCGCGCAGCTCCTCGCGGCGGATGTCGGGGTTGTGTTCGAGCACGGCGTCTTCCATGCGCCACCGCCGGAAGGCCGGGCCGAGGTCGATCGCGCGGCCTTCCCAGGTCAGTGCGGTGCGACCGAGCACGGCCTGCGCGGTCTCGCGCAGCATTGCCTCGGTGAGGTCCATGACGTCGCTGTAGTCGGCGTAGGCCTGGTACAGCTCGAGCATCGTGAACTCGGGGTTGTGCCGGGTGGACACGCCCTCGTTGCGGAAATTGCGGTTGATCTCGTAGACGCGATCGAAGCCGCCGACGACGAGGCGCTTGAGGTAGAGCTCGGGCGCAACGCGCAGGTACAGGGTCATGTCGAGCGCGTTGTGGTGCGTCGTGAACGGGCGCGCCGTGGCGCCGCCCGGGATCACGTGCATCATCGGCGTCTCGACTTCCATGAAGCGGCGCGGCGCGGCCTCGAGCCACTGGCGCATGAAGCCGATCGCGCGCGAGCGCAGAACGAAGGCCTCGCGCGAGGCCTGGGTGACGATGAGGTCGACGTAACGCTGGCGGTAGCGCTGCTCGACGTCGGCGAGGCCGTGCCACTTGTCGGGCAGCGGACGCAGCGACTTGGTGAGCAGGCGCAGCGTCGAGACTTTGACCGACAGTTCACCGGTCTTGGTGCGCATGAGCAGGCCTTCGGCGCCGACGATGTCGCCGACGTCCCAGCCCTTGAACGCCTCGTAGGTATCGCCGACGGTGCCCTGGTGCACGAACAGCTGGATGCGGCCGGTCATGTCCTGCAGCTGCACGAAGCTGACCTTGCCCTGCACGCGCTTGAGCACGATGCGTCCCGCGACGCGCACCTGGCGCGCGAGGCCGTCGATCTTCTCGGCCGTCCACGCCTCGAGGTCGGCGAATTCCGACTGCAGGTCGCCCGTGAACGCGTCGACACGGAAATCGTTCGGGAACGCGATGCCCTGCCCGCGCAGCGCGCGCAGTTTCTCGCGGCGCTCGGCGATGAGCTTGTTCTCGTCCTGGGCCGTGGCCTGCAGGTCTTCCGCCGGGTTCCCGTTCGTCTCGCCGCTCGTCGTCATCGTTCGTACCGTCATGGGTGCACCCGCCCGGGTGCACCGTTCACTGCAGGATCGCGACAGCCGCCGCGACCGTGGAAAAAGAGGCCAGGCCCGGCCGCATGCCGGGCACTTCCCTCAGGCGTCGAGGCGTTTCGCGCCCGCCTCGAGGCCGGCCTTGAGGCTGCCCTCGATGAACTCGTCGAGATCGCCATCGAGCACCTTCTGCGTATCGCTGCGCTCGATGCCGGTACGCAGATCCTTGATGCGCGACTGGTCGAGCACGTAGTTGCGGATCTGGCTGCCCCAACCGATGTCGGACTTGGTCGCCTCGAGCGCGTCCTTCTCGGCATTGCGCTTCTGGATCTCGATCTCGTACAGCTTGGCCGCGAGCATCTTCATCGCACGATCGCGGTTGGCATGCTGCGAGCGCTCGGTCTGGCAGGCCACGACGACACCGCTCGGCACGTGCGTGATGCGCACCGCCGACTCGGTCTTGTTGACGTGCTGGCCGCCGGCGCCGGACGAACGGTAGACGTCGGTCTTGAGGTCGGCCGGGTTGATGTCGATGTCGATCTTGTCGTCGACCTCGGGCGAGACGAACACCGAGGTGAAGCTCGTGTGGCGGCGGTTGTCCGAGTCGAACGGCGACTTGCGCACGAGGCGGTGCACGCCGATCTCGGTCTTGAGCCAGCCGTAGGCGTAATCGCCCTCGACACGGAACGTCGCCGACTTGATGCCGGCCACGTCGCCACCGGAGACCTCGAGCAGCTCGGTCTTCCAGCCGCGTGCTTCGGCCCAGCGCAGGTACATGCGCAACAGCATCTCGGCCCAGTCCTGCGCCTCGGTGCCGCCGGCGCCGGCCTGGATGTCGACGAACGCACTCGCGCCGTCCATCTGGCCCGAGAACATGCGCTGGAACTCGAGCTTGTCGACGCGACCGGCCAGCGCCTCGACGTCGGCGGCGACGCCGTCGACGGTGGCCTGGTCGTCCTCGGCTTCGCCGAGCTCGAGCAGTTCGGAGGCTTCCGCGAGCGCGGTGGTCAGCTCGCGGATGCCGTTGACGACGCGCTCCAGCTGGGCGCGTTCCTTGCCGAGGTCCTGGGCGCGCTGGGCGTTGTCCCAGACGGTCGGACTCTCGAGTTCACGGGTGACTTCCTCCAGGCGTTCGGCCTTGGTATCGAAGTCAAAGATACCCCCGGAGCGACGCCACGCGACCGGTCAGGTCCGCGATGCGCGCATGGATCGGATTGGTTTCCATGGTCGTCACTGCATTGCAACAAAAAGGGCGCGAAGGATAGCAAATCCGCGCGCCCGTTCACCTCAGGCACTTTCGCGCAGGGCCGGCTCTTCGGCCGCACCGGCGCGGCCGCGCAGGTCGGCACGGAAACGCCGGCTGCACGGCACCACGGTGCCGTCGACGAGGTGCAGGCGCGCATCGCCCGACTCGAGTGGTTCGATCGAGGCGATGCACTCGAGGTTGACGAGGTAGCTGCGGTGCACGCGCGCGAAGCGTTTCGGATCCAGGCGCGCCTCGATGCCCGCGATCGTGCTGCGCAGCGGGTAGGCCCGGCCCTTGACGTTCAGGTTGACGTAGTTGCCCGACGCCTGCAGCCATTCGATGTCGGCCGCGGCGACGAGAAACTCGCGCCCGAGCTTGCGCACGAGGAAGCGTTCGGGACGGTCGATCGGCTCGACGGCCGGCCCCTCGTCGGGCGCGGCGAGCAGACTGACCTCGCCTTGCAGGCGTCGCAGCACGAGGCGGTAGGCCTCGATCGTGAGCAGGATCGAGGCGTAGGAGCGGAAGTCCTTGAGGTATTCGTAGACGAACACCTCGCCCCAGGGACCGTAGTCGTAGGTCAGGCCCTGGGTGGCGTAGGCGAGCTGGCGCAGCGCCATCATGCCGCCGACGTGGATCAGGCAGACCACCACCGTGGCGAGGACGTGCCACTTGAGGTTGCGCCGCCAGGTGTCCCAGTACAGCGGGAACCGCCGCGAGAAGACCACCACGCACGGCACCACGATGAGCCAGAGGATGCTGCTCGTGACCTCCCAGACCGCCGGCTCCCACGGTGCGATGCCATTGCGGCCGCGGGCCACATCGGTCTGCGCGATGATCGTGTTGGAGACCGTGTTGAGCAGCATGACGCCGAGCCAGAAGCCGATCTCGACCCAACGCCGCCACGGCTGGTAGCGCTCGTAGGCGCCGGCTGGGGCAGTCATGGGCGCGGATTCTACGTGCGTCGCGGCCCCGCGGCCGTCCCTCGGGGCCACCGTTCGTCCCACCTCGGCGCCGCGTCGTCCCTCGGCGGTCGCGGCGGTGCGGCTTGCGCGCCACGCTCGACGCCTGTCCTGCAAGGAGTTCCGCATGTCCCGCCGCCACGACCTCGACTGGGTACGCGTCTGCGCGTTCGGCCTGCTGGTCCTCTACCACGTGGGCATGTACTACGTGAGCTGGGACTGGCATGTGAAGAGCGCGGCCGCCGGTCCGACCCTCGAGCCGCTCATGATGTTCAGCGCGCCGTGGCGGCTGTCGCTGCTGTTCCTGGTCTCGGGCGTCGCCACCGCGTTCATGCTCGGCAAGGGCTCGCAGGGCTTCATCGGGCCGCGCTCGTGGCGCCTGCTCGTGCCTCTCGTGTTCGGCATGCTCGTGATCGTGGTGCCGCAGGCCTATTACGAGCTGCTCGATTCACGCTATCCGGGCGGCTACCACGACGGTTACCTCGCGTTCTGGTGGCGCTACCTGAAGGCCGACGGCAGCTTCTGCGACGACGACGGCTGCCTGACCGTGCCGACCTGGAACCACCTGTGGTTCGTCGCCTACCTGTGGGTCTACACGCTCGTGCTGTGGATCGCCGTGCGCCTCGCCCCGCGCCTCATGGCGGCGCTTTCGGACGCGGCCGGTCGACGCCTCGCCGGCCTCGCGATCCTCCTCGTACCGGCGCTCTACCTCGCCCTCGTGCGCCTCGGACTGGTCGGCATGTTCCCGTCCACGCACGCGCTGTTCGGCGACTGGTACAACCACGCGCAGTACTTCCCCGTGTTCCTACTCGGCTACCTCGTCGCACGCGCCGACGGCGTGTGGGAGCGCCTGCGCGCGGCGCGCTGGCCCGCGCTCGCGGTCGCCGTCGCCGCGCATCTCGGCATCGCCGTCTACTTCTCGGTCTACAGCGGCGACACCACGCCTCCCGAAGCGCTGCGCAACGCGCAACGCCTGCTGTGGGGCGTCGCCCAGTGGAGCGCGATCGCGGCGATCCTCGGCTTCGCGCGCCAGATCGACCCACCCGACAGCCCTGCCCTGCGCTACCTCGCCGAAGCCGTGTTCCCGGTCTACATCCTCCACCAGACGCTCATCATCGTGTTCGCCTGGCACCTCAAGCCATTCGGCATCGCGCCTATCTTCGAAGGCCCGCTGCTCGTCGTCGCGACGTTCGCGGCCTGCTTCGCGGCGTACGAGGTGGTCCGTCGCATCGGCGTGCTGCGACCGTTGTTCGGGTTGAAGCGGCGGGCGGGCGCTGGCACTGTCGTGCGATCGATCGCGTCGTAGGCTCTGTTGCATGCGACGATCTCGCCGTTGCCGTGTTGTGATCGCCGCATGCCTGTCGGCTGCTCGAAGAAGGAACGAACGCGTCAATGAGGATCGCCCTACCCCTTGCTGCTTTGGTTGCCGCCGGCATCAGCGCATCCTCGTCGGCCATCGAGTACGGACAACGAATCGAACTCGAGAAAGGCATGAAGGGGATTCCGGCAAGCATGCCGACGTCGCTCGTGGCGATTCTCGGAGCGCCAAAGTCCTGGAACGGAAAACTCGTCGACGTTGCCGGATGGATTCGCTATGACCTGCACGGATCCAGGCTTTTCCTTTCGTCGGAATGGTGCCGTCACTACGTGGCCGAGTACGGCATCGGTGTGGATCTTCAAGGCGTGCCAGGCGCGGGGCACGACTGGGAGCGCATTCTTCAGCCGCACTGCCGGTTCGCACGGGTGGAAGGTCGGCTTCAGATGTTCGAGCCCGACAAGCCGAAGCCGAATACGCTGATCATGCGCCCCACGCCAGGTGTCCTCCACGCCAACGCGGTACGACTCGACGACTGACGCCGATTTCCTTGCCGACACGAGCGTCGAGCATCCGGCAAGTTGCGCCGCCCCTACTCCGCCTCGAAATGCCTCACCACGAGTTGCAGCGATTCGCGGCCGTTCCAGGCGTTGACGTCGAGCGCGTAGACCGCGCGCAGGCGTGACGGTGGCGTCGCACCGGGTTCGGCGTTGAACAGCATCGCCTCGACGGTCTCGGCTCGGCCTTCCATGCGCAGGCGCAGGCGCCAGTGGCGTTCGCCGACGAGGCGCCAGCCGTCGAGTTCGAAGTGGTTGTCGAACTGCGGCTCGGCGAAGCCCTGCCCCCACGGCCCGGCGTAACGCAGCGCCTGGGCGAGGGCGAGATCGAGGTCGTCGGGGCCGAGTTCACCGTCACTGAGCACGACGGGCTCGAACAGTTCGCGCGCCGAGCGTTCGCGCACCACGGCATCGAAGGCATCGGCGAACGCGTCGACCGAGGCGCGCGGCATGCTCAGGCCCGCGGCCATCGCGTGGCCGCCGAAGCGCGTGACGAGACCGGGATGGCGCGCATCGACCTCGGCGATCACGTCGCGCACATGCACGCCGCGGATCGAACGTGCCGACGCACGCACCTCGTCGCTGCCGTCGCCGGCCGGCGCGCACGCGACGACGGGACGATGCAGGCGTTCCTTGAGCTTCGACGCAACGAGGCCGACGACGCCGGCATGCCAGCCGTCGTCGAACAGCGTGAGACCGAGCGGCAACGCGGCATCGCCGCGCTCGGCGAGCCAGCGTGCGACGAGCGCCTCGCCGTCCTCGACCATGCTGGTCTGCAGTTCGCGGCGCTCGTCGTTGATCGACGAGAGACGCTGCGCGAGCTCGCGTGCGACGCGCGGATCGTCGGCGAGCAGGCATTCGATGCCGAGCGCCATGTCCTCGAGGCGGCCGGCCGCGTTGATGCGCGGGCCCAGCGCGTAGCCGAGATCGGACGGCACGAGCCGCGCGACGTCGCGCCCGGATGCCTCGACGAGCGCGAGCACGCCCGCGCAGGCCCGCCGCGCGCGCATGCGGCGCAGGCCCGCGTCGACGAGTACGCGGTTGTTGAAATCGAGCGGCACGAGATCTGCGACCGTGCCGAGCGCGACGAGGTCGAGCAGCGTCGACAGGTCGGGTTCCGCACGCCGCGCGAACGCGCCGTCGCCGCGCAGCTTCGCGCGCAGCGCGAGCAGCAGGTAGAACACGACGCCGACGCCGGCCAGCGCCTTGCTCGGGAACGCATCGCCCTCGAGGTTCGGATTGACGATCGCGTCGGCGTCGGGGAGTGCCGGACCCGGCAAGTGGTGATCGGTCACGAGCACGGCGATGCCGCGGGCGCGCGCCGCGGCGACGCCGGCGAGGCTCGCGACGCCGTTGTCGACCGTGACGATGAGGTCCGGCGACGGATCGACGAGTGTGTCGACGAGTGCAGGCGTCAGGCCGTAGCCGTGCAGGAAGCGGTTCGGCACGCGGTAGTCGACGTGACGCGCGCCGAGCATGCGCAGGCCGCGCACGGCCACGGCCGTGCCGGTCGCGCCGTCGCAGTCGAAATCGCCGACCACGACGATGCGTGCGTCGCGCGCGATCGCGTCGGCGAGCAGCGTGCACGCGGCATCGAGGCCACCGAGCAGGTGCGGCGCGGCCATGCCCGCAAGCGCGTGGTGCACCTCGCGTGCGTCACAGATGCCGCGTGCCGCGTAGACGCGGCGCAGGACCGGATGCACGTCGTCGGGCCAGGCTCCGCCGACGTCGGCGGGAACCTCGCGACGCCGGATCGCGATGGGCGTCATGCGCGCAGCGGTGTCACACGGCGCCAGATGCGCCACCGGTGCGCACGACTCAGCTGCACGCGCTCGCCCGATTCGAACACGAGATCGAGCGTATCAAGACGACCCGCGTCGAGCCGCTGCGCGAGGGCCTGCAAGGCCTGCTCGAGCGCGACACCACGCGAGGTGGCGAGATCGACGAGCACGCGGCCCTCGCCGGCATCCTCGAACGCACGCGCGGGATCGCCGTCGACGACGCCGGCTCCGGCGAGCCGTGCGAGCGTCGCGAGAGCCGGATCGGGCGTCACGACACGCGCGACATCGCCGCGCACGCCTTCGGGCAGGCTGCCCGCACCCCAGAACCACAGCGCGTTGACCGCGACCGCGCCACGCCGCGCGCGTGCCGCGTTGGCCGGATGGTTGTGCAGGACGACCTGCACCTCGTTGAACAGTACGCGCCAGCGCTTGCCGGCCGCGCCCGCGGGAAGGTGCAGCTTGAGATCGTCGCCGATCGCCTCGTCCGGATCGGCCGCGTCGACGAGCTCGCTGCCCGGCAGCGCGCGCAGGTACCAGCGATCGCCACGCGGCGTGTCGAACAGCAGGCCACTGTCGCCGAACAGGGGCTTGAGCTCGCGTGCGATCGCTTCGGTTTCCTCGTCCGTGAGGCCGAGTGCGCCGCAGGCGAGCATGCGTGCCGTGGTCATGTCGGCGCGTACGTGGGCGGGATCGGCGCGCAGCCATGCAGCACCCGCCGCATCGCCGACATCGGCCTCGCGGGTCAACGCCGCCGTCGGCAGGCCACGACCGAGCCACGCGAACGTGCCGCGCACGGCGGCTTCGCGTCCCGGGCTCGCCGGCGCAGCGACGTCACCACGCGCGAACGCACGTGCGAGCATGCCCTGCGCGACCTCGTCGGAGGCCACGCAGCGCGGCAGTGCAGGAAGCAGGATCGTGGCGGTGCGCATCGCGCGCGACGCCGGATCAGTCGACGTAGCGGACGCCGGTGATCTCGTAGTTCCGCGTGCCGTTCGGCGCCTGGAACTCGAACGAGTCACCCTCGTTCTTGCCGATCAGCGCGCGAGCAAACGGCGACGACACCGAGATCAGGCGCTGCTTGATGTCGGCTTCGAGGTCGCCGACGATCTGGTAGGTCACTTCCTCGCCGCTGTCCTCGTCGGCGAGGTCGACCGTCGCGCCGAACACGATGCGCTTGCCGGCCGACAGCTTGCTGATGTCGATCACGTCGGCGTAGCTCAGCGCACCCTCGAGCTCGTTGATGCGGCCTTCGGTGAAGCCCTGCATCTCGCGCGCGGCGTGGTACTCGGCGTTCTCCTTGAGATCGCCGTGCGCGCGTGCCTCGGCGATCGCCTGGATGATGCGCGGGCGCTCGACGGACTTCAGGCGATCCAGTTCGGCGCGCAGTCGATCGGCGCCTTTCTGGGTCATGGGAGCTCGGTTCATGCGTTCAATTCCCTGTGCAGTTCCTGCAGGCTGTGCACCTCGCCGCTGTCGCGGAAATCGAGCGAGTGCAGCAAAGCCCTGGCACCGGAGATGGTAGTCGAATAGGTCACGCGCTGCTGCAGCGCCTCGCGGCGGATCGAGAACGAATCGGAGATCGCCTGCTTGCCTTCGGTCGTGTTGACGATGAAGACGATCTCGCGGTTCTTGATCAGGTCGACGACGTGCGGACGGCCCTCGAGCACCTTGTTGATGCGCTCGCAGGTAACGCCGTGCTCGCCGAGGAACGTCGCCGTACCGCTCGACGCCACGAGGCTGAAACCCCGGCGCAGGAGATCCTGCGCGATCGGCAGCAGGCGCTGCTTGTCCGAGTCGCGCACCGACAGGAACGCCTTGCCGACGGCTGGCGCGGCGATACCGGCGGCTTCGTGCGCACGCGCGAACGCGGCACCGAAGGTGCGGCCCACGCCCATGACCTCGCCGGTCGAGCGCATCTCGGGACCGAGGATCGGATCGACGTTCTGGAATTTCAGGAACGGGAAGATCGCTTCCTTGACCGAGTAGTAGTCCGGCACGAGTTCGCGCGTCGCGTCCTGCGCGGCGAGCGAGCGCCCGACCATGCAGCGCGCGGCGATCTTGGCCAGCGGCACGCCGGTGGCCTTGGACACGAACGGCACCGTGCGCGACGCACGCGGATTGACCTCGAGCACGAAGATCGAATCGCCCTGGATCGCGAACTGCGTGTTCATGAGGCCGACCACCTTGAGCTCGCGCGCCATGCGCGCGACCTGGTCGCGCAGGCGATCCTGCAGATCGGCGCCGAGCGAGAACGGCGGCAGCGAACACGACGAGTCGCCCGAGTGCACGCCGGCTTCCTCGATGTGCTCCATGACGCCGCCGATCAGCACGCCGCCGTCGGCATCGGCGACGATGTCGACGTCGACCTCGATCGCGTGGTCGAGGAAGCGGTCGAGCAGCACCGGCGAATCGTTGGACACGCGCACCGCGTCGCGGATGTAGCGCGACAGGTCGGCGTCGTCGTGCACGACTTCCATCGCGCGACCGCCGAGCACGTAGCTCGGGCGCACGACGAGCGGGTAGCCGATCTCGCGCGCCAGCGCGAGCGCCTCGTCGGCGTTGCGCGCGGTGCGGTTAGGCGGCTGCTCGAGGCCGAGCTTCTGGATCATCTTCTGGAAGCGCTCGCGGTCCTCGGCGAGGTCGATCGAGTCGGGCGACGTGCCGATGATCGGCGCGCCGGCCGCTTCGAGCGCACGCGCGAGCTTGAGCGGGGTCTGCCCGCCGTACTGCACGATGACGCCCTTCGGCTTTTCCTTGTCGATGATCTCGAGCACGTCCTCGAGCGTGAGCGGCTCGAAGTACAGGCGGTCGGAGGTGTCGTAGTCGGTCGAGACCGTCTCCGGGTTGCAGTTGACCATGATGGTCTCGAACCCGTCCTCGCGCAGGGCGAGTGCCGCGTGCACGCAGCAGTAGTCGAACTCGATGCCCTGGCCGATGCGGTTCGGACCGCCGCCGAGCACGATGATCTTCTCGCGGTCGGTCGGTTCGGCCTCGCAGGTTTCCTCGTACGTCGAGTACAGGTACGCGGTGGTCGTGGCGAACTCGGCCGCGCACGAGTCGACGCGCTTGTAGACCGGACGCACGCTGAAGGCGCGGCGCAGCGCGCGCACGGCGTTCTCGTCGGTGCCGAGCAGTTCGGCGAGGCGCGAATCGGAGAAACCCTTGCGCTTGAGCGTGCGCATGCGCGCCGCGTCGATCGCGGGCAAGCCCTGCGAGCGCACGACGCCCTCGGTCGCGATCAGGTCCTCGATCTGCACGAGGAACCACGGATCGACACGCGTCAGCGCGAACACGTCGTCACGCGAGAGGCCTGCACGGAACGCGTCGCCGATGTGGAAGATGCGCTCCGGGCCGGGCTCGCGCAGTTCGCGGCGCAGCGTCGCGAGCGCCTCGTCGCCGTTCGCGTCGCCGAGCGGGCTGAGGCCGTTCTTGCCGGTCTCGAGGCCACGCAGCGCCTTCTGCAGCGACTCCTGGAACGTGCGGCCGATCGCCATGACTTCGCCGACCGACTTCATCTGTGTGGTCAGGCGTGCGTCGGCAGCCGGGAACTTCTCGAACGCGAAGCGCGGGATCTTGGTGACGACGTAGTCGATCGCGGGTTCGAACGAGGCCGGCGTGAGGCCGCCCGTGATCTCGTTGCGCAGCTCGTCGAGCGTGTAGCCGACCGCGAGCTTGGCCGCGACCTTGGCGATCGGGAAGCCGGTCGCCTTCGAGGCGAGCGCCGACGAACGCGACACGCGCGGGTTCATCTCGATGACGACGACGCGGCCGTCCTCGGCATTGATGCCGAACTGCACGTTGGAGCCGCCGGTGTCGACGCCGATCTTGCGCAGCACCGCGATCGAGGCGTCACGCAGGCGCTGGTATTCCTTGTCGGTGAGCGTCTGCGCCGGCGCGACCGTGATGCTGTCGCCGGTGTGCACGCCCATAGGATCGAAGTTCTCGATCGAGCACACGATGATGCAGTTGTCCGCGGTGTCGCGGACCACTTCCATCTCGAACTCCTTCCAGCCCAGCACGGATTCCTCGACGAGGACCTCGTGCACGGGCGAGAGCTCGAGGCCGCGCTTGACGATCTCCTCGAACTCCTCGCGGTTGTAGGCGATGCCGCCACCCGAGCCGCCGAGCGTGAAGCTCGGACGGATGATCGTCGGGTAGCCGACCTTGGCCTGCGCCTCGATGGCCTGCTCGAACGTGCGCACGACCTCGGCCTTCGGGCACTCGAGGCCGATCTCGGCCATCGCGACGCGGAACAGCTCGCGGTCCTCGGCCATGCGGATGGCCTCGCGCTTGGCGCCGATCAGCTCGACGCCGTACTTCTCGAGCACGCCGTGGTCGGCGAGGTCGAGCGCGCAGTTGAGCGCGGTCTGGCCGCCCATCGTGGGCAGCAGCGCGTCGGGCTTCTCCTTGGCGATGATCTTCTCGACCGTCTGCCAGGTGATCGGCTCGATGTAGACCGCGTCGGCGGTCTCCGGGTCGGTCATGATCGTCGCCGGATTCGAGTTCACCAGGACGACGCGGTAACCCTCCTGCTTGAGCGCCTTGCAGGCCTGCGCACCGGAGTAGTCGAACTCGCAGGCCTGGCCGATGACGATCGGGCCGGCGCCGAGGATCAGGACGGTCTTGAGGTCAGTTCTTCTTGGCACCGGGCTTGGCTTCCAGCGAGGTCTTGTCGGTCGGGAACAACGGATCGGCGGCGGGCACGACGACGAACACGGCGCGCACGTTCTTGCGCGGCATCGAGAGTTCGTAGCCGCCGTTCTCCACGCGCAGGGCGAGGCCGACGTTGGTGTAGCGCACGAGCGTGCCCGTACGCGTGGTGTTGTTGACGGTGTGGATCACGACGCGCGAGCCGACCTGCTTCTCGAGCGCCTCGTACGGCGTCTCGCGTTGCTGGGGCTGCGGCGCGGCGTCCTTGGCCGGCGGTGCCGCGGAGGCCGACGCGGCGAACGCGACGACGAACACGGCGGAGAGGATCGACGACGGGGTCCGGTACGGAATCATCTGCCTTACGCCGCGGCGGCCGCGTGCGCCTCCATGAGGTGGATGAAGCGGTCGAACAGGCCGGCCACGTCGTGCGGGCCGGGGCTCGCTTCCGGATGGCCCTGGAAGCCGAACGCGGGAACGTCGGTCAGCTCGATGCCCTGCAGCGAGCCGTCGAACAGCGAACGGTGCGTCGCGCGCACGTTCGCGGGCAGCGTGGCCTCGTCGACCGCGAAGCCGTGGTTCTGGCTCGAGATCATGACGCGGCCCGTGGCGATGTCGATGACCGGATGGTTCGCGCCGTGGTGGCCGAACTTCATCTTGATCGTCGTCGCGCCCGCGGCGAGGCCGAGCAGCTGGTGGCCGAGGCAGATGCCGAACACCGGCACGCGCGCGGCGAGGAACGCGCGGATCGCGGCGATCGCGTAATCGCAGGGCTGCGGATCGCCCGGGCCGTTGGACAGGAACACGCCGTCGGGCGACAGCGCGAGCACGTCCTCGGCCGGCGTCTGCGCCGGAACGAGCGTGACCCTGCAGCCACGGTCGACGAGCATGCGCAGGATGTTGCGCTTGACGCCGAAGTCGTAGGCGACGACGTGGAAGCGCGACGCCGGCGTCGTGAACGTCGCAGCGTCGAGATCGTACGAGCCTTCGTTCCACGCCTCGCGTGCGGTGATCGAGACGACCTTGGCCAGATCCATGCCGGCGAGACCCGGGAACGCGCGCGCCGCCGCGAGCGCGGCCTCGGCGTTCGCATCGGGGCCTGCGACGATGCAACCGGACTGCGCGCCCGTGTCGCGCAGGATGCGCGTGAGGCGACGCGTGTCGATGTCGGCGATCGCGACGACGCCGTTGCGGCGCAGGTAGGCGTCGAGCGCCTCCTCGCTGCGCCAGTTGCTCGCGAGCAGCGGCAGGTCGCGGATCACGAGGCCGGCCGCGTGCACGGCGGTCGACTCGGCATCGGCGGCGTTGCAGCCGGTGTTGCCGATGTGCGGATACGTCAGCGTCACGATCTGCCGCGAATACGACGGATCGGTGAGGATTTCCTGGTAACCGGTCATCGCCGTGTTGAAGACGACTTCGCCGGTGCTGCTGCCGTCGGCGCCGATCGACTGCCCGTGGAAGAGGCTGCCGTCGGCGAGCGCGAGGATGGCTGGATGGGTCATGCGTTCGCCTGCGTGGAGGCCCTGGTCGATCGGCACCGGGCTGGCGCGGATGCGACGAAACCCGCGGTCCGTGCGAGGCCGGTCCGTGGATTCGGGCGTAGAAATGGGGTCAAGGCGAGACGGAATGATAGGCGGATGAGGGGGCACTGTCCACCCGCACGGCCGTCCGGACGCCTGCGCAAGATGCCGCACGTGCGGCCGTCCGAACCGCTAGAATCGCGCCTTTCACCCCTCCGACCCGGAACGCCGCCTTGGGCATCCTCAGCATCGACGGCCTCGCCCGCGGGGACATCGTCCTGCGGCGCGAACCTTTCGCTTTCCTCGTCGCCACGCAGCAGCTGCCCGACACCGAACGCACGGCGCTCGCGCGCGATTTCCCGCGCTACGGCAATGCCGGGTTCTTCCCGCACGAAGCCGGCGACTGCGGCCCCGCGATCAATGCACTGATCGACGAACTCGTGTCGCCTGCGTTCGCCGACGCGGTCGGCGAACGCCTCGGCATCGCCGGCCTCGGCGCGCGTCCGTCGCTGGTGACGATCTGCCAGTCGCTCAACCGCCGCCACGGCACGATCCACACCGACAGCCGCTCGAAGATCGCCACCGCCCTGCTCTACCTCAACGAGGACTGGCCCGACACGAGCGCGGGTTGCCTGCGCTTCCTCGCCCGCCAGGACAGCATCGACGACCTCGTGTCACCCGAGGTGCGGCCGGTCTACGGCACCTTCGTCGCGTTCGGCCGTGCGGACAACTCGTTCCATGGCCATCTGCCGTTCGAAGGCGAGCGTCGCGTGATCCAGGTCGCCTGGCTCACCAGCGAGGACGAGAAGCTGCGCAAGACCAAGCGCGGAAAGTTCTCGCGCCTGTTCAAGAAGCTGTTCGGTGCGATCGACCGCCGCATCGGCGCGAAGCGTCGCGACGACGCGGCCCATCTGGACTGAACCGAGGAGATCACGCCATGGACCTGCGCTTCGCCATTCCCCTGCTCGCGCTCGCGCTGTGTGCGCTGCCCGCGCACGCGCGCCAGGGCGAGCGCCCGCCTTCGCTCGCGGGAGCCGCCAAGTCGGTCGCCGTGCCGGCGCGCATCACGCTGCCCGCGATCGATGCCGCCGCGCTGCGCGGCGAAGCGGACGCGAAGGCCTCGCGCGACGGCATGCCCGACAAACGCCTCGCCATCGCGTTAGGCCACGACGTGATGATCGACGCGCGCGTCGACGGCGCATGGCAGGTGCTCGACGACGGTTCGCGGCTGTGGCGCATCGACGTGCAGGTGCCCGGCGCGACCGACCTGCACCTCGGCTTCGCGCGCTACGCCTTGCCGCCCGACGCGGCGCTGTGGGTGACCGGCACCGGCGGCTATTACGAAGGCCCGTACACGGCCGACGACGGCGCGCCGCTGTGGACCCCGATGGTGCCGGGCGACCTCGCGACCGTCGAACTGCGCGTGCCCGCCTCGGATGGTGACGCGCCCGACCTCGTGCTGACCCACGTCGACGCCGGATTCCGCGACCTGTTCAAGGTGGCGAAGGCGAATCCGAACGGCTCGGGCGCCTGCAACGTCAACGTCGCCTGCCCGCTCGGCGATCCCTACCCGGACGAAAAGCGCGCGCTCGCCTACTACGAATTCCGCGCCAGCGACGGCCTCGGCTACATCTGCACGGGCACGCTGCTCAACACCGTGCCGGGCAATCGCCGCAACCTCGTGCTGACGGCTGCGCATTGCATGTCGACGGCGGCCGAGGTCGCCTCGATGCGCGTGTACTGGAATTACCGCTCGGCGCAGTGCTCGCCGACCACGGGCTGGTCGCTCGCGCAGAACCAGACCGGCGCGACGCTGCGCGCGACGCGCAACGACGTCGACTTCACGCTCGTCGAACTCGACCAGGCGCCCGATCCCGCGTGGAACGTCTACTACGCAGGCTGGGACGCGGGCGGCGTCGCGCCGTCCTCGAGCATCGGCCTGCATCATCCGCGTGGCGATGTCGCCAAGGTCACGCGCTCGGCCAACGCGCCCACCACGATGAACAACTGCATCGGCACCGGCGGCACGAGCACGAACACGCACTGGCTGGCCGGACCCTATGCGCAAGGCACCACCGAAGGCGGTTCGTCGGGTTCGGGCCTGTGGATCCCGGCCGGCGACGGCAGCGGGCGCGGCAAGCGCCTTATCGGCATGCTGTCGGGCGGCACGGCGGCATGCAGCGTGTCCGCGCCGACCCAGCCCGATACCGGTATCGACTGCTACGGCAAGCTGTCGGCGGCCTGGGACGGCACCTCGCCGGCCGCGCGCCTGCGCGACTGGCTCGATCCCGCGGGCACCAACACGCGCACGGTCGCCGGACTCGCCGCGGCAGTACCGGTGACGTTGCCGGCCGGCCTCGTGCCGCGTGCGGCCGCGCAACGCCGTGCCACGTCGGCGCGTACATCGGGAGAACCACGCGTCGCGCCACCGCTTCCGTTCGATCCGCGTACGCGGCCCTGACGCACGTCGGGCGCACACCGCTTCGGGGTGCGCAGGCGAGCGTGCTGCACGCGCGGCACGCGCCTCAGTCGCGGGTCAGGCCGAGCACGTCGTCCATCGTGTAACGCCCCGCCGGCTTGCCCGCGAGCCAGCGCGCCGCGGCGAGCGCACCGTGCGCGAAGACGTCACGGTTGGTCGCGCGGTGCACGAGTTCGAGGCGTTCGGCATCGCCGGCGAACCACACCGCGTGCTCGCCGACGACATCGCCGCCGCGCAACGCGGCGTAACCGATCTGGCCGTCGACACGCACGCCGTTGCGATCGATCGGTGCCGCTTCGGCACCATTGCGCGCACGCGACACGCGCTCGCCGAGCAGCAACGCGGTGCCCGAAGGCGCGTCGCGCTTGTGCCGGTGGTGCGCCTCGAGGATCTCGCAATCCCATGCGCCGAGCAGCTTCGCGGCCTGCGCGGACAAGTGCGCGAGCACGGCGACACCGAGGCTGAAGTTCGCGGCGAGCAGCACCGGGATCGATGCGGCAGCCTCGTCGAGCGCGGCACGCGAAGCCTCGCCGAGCCCCGTGGAACCACTCACGAACGCGCAGCCACGCGAACGCGCCAGCGCGAGTGCGGCATCGAACGCACCGGGGCCGGCGACATCGAGGATCACGCCGGCATCGTCACGCTCATCGAGTTCGGCGCGGTACGTGATGTCCGGCGCGGTGCCGAGCGTCCCCACGATCGGGTGACCTTCGAGTGGCGAACCTGCGCGCACGAGCGCCGACGTGACCTGCACGTCGGGCATGCCCGCGGCGAGGCGCAGGATGGCCTGGCCCATGCGTCCGCCGGCACCGTGGACGACGAGGGCGATGCGCTCGCTCATGCGGGAATCCATGCAATCCGAAGAGCCCGCATGATCGGCCACGCTCCCGGTTTCGTCCATTGCGGTGCGCGATGCACGCATCGTCCGACTCGCACGCCGCAGACGTGACGACCTTGTGGCCGAATGCGCGCAACGCACTCCGTCGCGCGTACCGACCTGCGATCGAAGCGATACCGTGGTGATGCGGCAACGCGGGTCACGGCGGAATCGCCTGCGGCGGTTCCGCCCTACTCGTGACGCCAACGAGCACTCGAAGCGCAGGCATCACGATGGACCGGGGCGGCACCTCACCTCGAATGGACCGTAGGGCGGAACCCGCGCAGCGGATTCCGCCATGGGTACCGCGTCCGATCGAGGCGATACCGTGGTGATGCGGCAACGCGGGTCGCGGCGGAATCGCCTGCGGCGGTTCCGCCCTAGTCGTGGCGCCAAAGAGCACTCAAAGCAGGCATGCAAGAGCGCGCGCATCACCTCACTCGCAACGCTCGAGCCCGTCGAGCAACGTGCCGAGACGCGTGCCGCGACCGGGGCCGAACGCCCAGTCGCCACCGTAGACGATGTCGTCGAGCGTCCATGCCGCACCGGCGGACGCGCGCACGAGTTCGTAGCTGTCGCTCCAGCGCACGACGTCGGCCGAGCCCTCGTCACCGTATCGGAAGCGCATCGTGACACGGGCCGCGTTGCCTTCGACCGTCGCGGCCCCGGCGTCATACGCCTGCGCGCCTTCGAACAGGCTCGAGAACAGGTCGCCCTCGATCAGGGGCGGCTTGTCGGTCGGGTGCAGGCGGATGCATTCGGCCTGGATCGCACGCGCCGCGTCGAATCGCGCGAGCAGCTTCGGACTCAGCCACGGCGCGAGGCGTTGCTGCTGCGCAGGCTCGGGCAATCCGCTCGCACCCGATGCGGCATAGGCACGGTAGAACGCTTCGGCACGCGTCGCAGGTGAGGATTCCGCCGCCCCGAGGGCGACGCAGGCCAGGCCCATGATCACCAGCCCGAGCACACCGGTGAACCGCATCGCGGACTCCCTGCGAAAAAAGACTTGCATCGCCGTGCGCACGTACGTACATTCGTACGCCATGAGCCTCGACGACCTGACTGCCAACCAACGCCGCGTGCTGGAGCATATCCGCGATTACGCCGCCGAGCACGGCCGTCCGCCGACGCTGCGCGAAATCGCCGAAGCCCTCGGCTTCGCGCGACACAGCTCCGCGCAGGACTACGTCGAGGCGCTCGTGCGCAAGGGCGCACTCGAACGCTCGCCGCATCGCGGCCTGCGCCTGCCTTCCCGCTCGCGGGGGCCGGCGGTGACCATGCTTCCCCTCGTCGGGCGCGTCGCCGCCGGCTCCCCGATCCTCGCCACCGAGAACATCGAAGGCGAATTCGGCATCGATGCGAGCCTGTTCCGTCCACGGCCGGATTACTTCCTGCGCGTCGTCGGCCTCAGCATGCGCGATGCCGGCATCCTCGATGGCGACTTCATCGCCGTGCACCGCACGAACACCGCCGACGACGGCCGCATCGTCGTCGCGCGCATCGACGAGGATGTCACCGTCAAGACCCTCGAACGCCGCCAGGGCCGCATCCGCCTGCTGCCGGCGAATCCCGATTTCGCCCCGATCGACGTCGACCCCGAGCGCACCCCGTTCGCGATCGAAGGCCTCTACGTCGGCATGATCCGGAGAACCTGAGCATGGCCGCCGTCCTGTCCTCACCGTTCACGGCGTCCCCGGCACGTCCCTCGGGACTCGGCGACGTCCTGCGCCATCCGGGCGTCTGGCGCGCCGGCAGCGCCTCGCGGGCCGACCTGCGCACGCAACCGACCGGCAATATCACGCTCGACGCGCGCCTTCCGGGTGGCGGCCTCCCGCTCGGTGCACTGACCGAGATCCTCGTCGACCACGACGGCATCGGCGAACTCGAGCTCGTCATGCCCGCGCTCGCCGCGATGACGCGCGCACGCCGCCGCGTCGCGATGATCGCGCCGCCGTACATTCCCTATGCACCGGCCCTCGCCGCGGCCGGCGTCGACCTCGACCACGTCGTGCGCATCGATGCCGGCACGGCCGATTCGCATTGGAGCGCCGAGCAATGCCTGCGCGCGGGCTGCTGCGCCGCCGTGCTGCACTGGCTGCCCCAGGTCGACTACCGCCAGCTGCGCCGCCTGCAGCTCGCCGCCGAAAGCAGTGACGCGCTGGCGATCCTGTTCCGCCCGCTGCACGCCCAGGAACAGTCCAGCCCGGCCGCACTTCGCCTGCGTGTTTCGGCTTCCTCGTCAGGCACTTGCGTCGACATCCTCAAGTGCCGTGGCGATTTCGGTACGACGCGTCGCGAGCCGATCGCACTGCGCGCCTGAGTCGCGACACCGACACGCTGCGGCATCGCACGCCGCTCACGACGAAATCGCCTGTGGGACCTGCGGGAACACTGCCCGCGCGCCTTCGTCACCGATGACAACGCGCCCGCGCACATGAACCTCGTCACCCCGGCGCAGGCCGGGGTCCAGTGCCTTTCGATGCAAAGACAAGCGTGAAAGCAGGAAGCCTACCGTCGAGGCCGTACATGCAGCGACTCGCAACGGGATACCTCCCGTCACGCGGGCAGGCGCTCACTAGCTGTCCGGGGAAAGTTCGAAGCGAATGCCGGAAATCGTTGCCGCGTCAGGCTTCCGACGACGAATGTCGGGATACCGACTCGTTCTCGCGGGGCGACACGGCATCGCGCACGTTCTTCCTTTCTCCCTCCGGGAGAAGAGCCTGCCCTGTACTCCGATACCGGGTGCCCCGCAGGGCTGGATGAGGGTCCGGGCGCCACGATGATTGGACGTGGTCTCGATCCCGCACCCTCTCCCCAACCCCTCTCCCGGAGGGAGAGGGGCTCAAGCGCAACGCCACTGCGGGAGGACTCGTCTAGCCTGTTCGGTCGCGCGACGCCGAGCGCAGAGAACACCACGCGACAGCTCCGCTGACGGCACGTGCGGATCTTCGGACAGCAGTGGGCAGTCGCTGGGCCCCGGCCTGCGCCGGGGCGACGTCCCCCATGGATCGGCACCGCCGTAGGTTGGCGGATCTCGAACGGCACCCATCACCCCAAGGTGTGCGCTTGCGTAGGGCTTGGGGCGCGGGCGAGACGGTATCTACCCGTCGCCGATATCCGTTCCAGATGCCCTACACGCGTCCCTCGAGCCACGCCGGCGAGACGGAACGGATCTCCTTGCAGCCGTCACCACGCGGCCTCACCAGCTCGAAAGAGACTGAGAAGTGCGGTTAAAACCCTTCCCTATCAGACAATTGCGCCTGAAATCTCATGCAGGCACGTGGCTCGGGGCGACGCTGGCGAAGGCTACCTCGACGAGGCAGAGAACCGAATCACCACCGCTCCAACCCGCTCACCGAGCGGCCCGCCTGCGCTCGCAGCCGCCCTTACTTGCGCAACACCACCATGCCACCCCGCCAGCGCTTGGCGACGAGCATGAGCCAGCCCATGCCGCCCCAGCGCACGAGGTCGGACAGCCAGTCCGGCAGGCGCGCGAGCATCGGCATCTCGTACTGGATCATCGCGAGCATCTTGGGCGTCGGGTAGACGCGCGCGCCGCGGAAGCCGATCGCGCGGGCCATGCGCACGATGTCACGGGGCGGCATGTCGCGCTCGGTGACGCCGAACATGTCGACGGCGATCCTGGAGTGTTCGGCCTCGGCGTGGCCGACGCCGGGTTCGATCGTGACGAGCACGCCGCCGGGCTTGAGCGCCTTGTACACGCCGGCGAGTGCGGCATGCGGATCTTCGGCATGATGCAAGGCGTCGTAGAACACGGCCGCGTCGAACGTGTCGGCGAAACCGAGCGACTCGTAGTCGCAGACCGTGAAGGCGAGGTTGTCGACACCGGCCGCGGCACGGTTGGCTTCGGCCAGCGCGATCATGTCGGGGGCGATGTCCTGGCCGATCACGTCATAGCCGCGCCGCGCGAAGAACACGCTGGTCCAGCCGCTGCCGCAGCCGAGGTCGAGCAGGCGCGCCGGCGCGGGCGGCAGCACCATGAACACGCCGCCGAGGTCGGCCAGCATGCGTCCGCAATCGGGATCGGAGAACGGCTTGCCCTGCGCATGCGCCGCGCCGACTTCGCCGATGCGCGCGACGTAGTCGATCTCGCCTTGCTTCGCCATGCGTTACCGGAACCTCAGGCGCGCTGCACGTAGCGGCGCGCGACGTAGTCCTCGACGACGCCGACGAAATCCTGCGCGATCGTGTCGCCGCGCAAGGTCATCGCCTTCTGGCCGTCGATGAACACCGGGGCCGCGGGACTCTCGCCCGTTCCGGGCAGCGAGATGCCGATGTCGGCATGCTTGGACTCGCCGGGACCGTTGACGATGCAGCCCATGACCGCGAGGGTCATGTTCTCGACGCCGTCGTACTTGAGGCGCCACTCGGGCATCTTCGCGCGCACGTGGTCCTGCACGGTACGCGCGAGCTCCTGGAACAGCGTGCTCGTCGTGCGGCCGCAGCCCGGGCACGCGGTGACCATCGGCGTGAATGCACGCAGGCCCATGGTCTGCAGCAGCTCCTGGGCGACGACGACCTCGCGCGTGCGCGATTCGCCCGGCTCGGGCGTCAGCGAGATGCGGATCGTGTCGCCGATACCCTCCTGCAGCAGCACGGCGAGCGCGGCACTCGAGGCGACGATGCCCTTCGAGCCCATGCCGGCCTCGGTCAGGCCCAGATGCAACGCGTAGTCGCAGCGCGCAGCGAGGTCGCGGTACACCGAGATGAGGCCTTGCACGCCCGACACCTTGCACGACAGCACGATGCGCGAGCGGTCCATGCCGAGCTCCTCGGCACGCTGCGCCGAATCGAGCGCGGAGCGGATCAGCGCCTCCTGGGCGACGCGCGCGGCGTCCCAGGGTTCGGCGCGTGCGTTGTTCTCGTCCATCATCGCCGCGATCATCGAGGGATCGAGCGACCCCCAGTTGACGCCGATGCGCACGGGTTTGTCGTGGCGCAGCGCGGTCTCGATGATCGTCGAGAACTGGATGTCCTTCTTCTTGCCGAAGCCGACATTGCCGGGGTTGATGCGGTACTTGGCCAGCGCCTCGGCGGCCGCCGGCTCGTCGGCCAGCAGCTGATGGCCGTTGTAGTGGAAGTCGCCGATCAGCGGCACGCTCGACCCCATCATCGCGAGGCGGTCGCGGATGCGCGGCACCGCGGCGGCGGCCTCGGGCGTGTTGACCGTGAGGCGCACGAGTTCGGAGCCGGCGCGCGCGAGTTCGGCGACCTGCTTCGTCGTCGCGACGATGTCGGCGGTGTCGGTGTTGGTCATCGACTGCACGACGACCGGGGCCGCGCCGCCGACGAGGGTCGGGCCGATGCGGACGCCGACGCTGCCGCGACGCGGGACGATGCCAGGAGTGGGAGACGTCATGCTCGGGGACGGCGCACGCAGCGCCCGCAGGAAGGATCGTGATCGGACATGGCGCCGTGCCGGCGCCGGACCCGCCAAGGATACCCGGCGCAGCCGCGACTGCCCACCGCCCTCAGAACGCGGCGGCGCGCACGTGCAGGGATTCGCCGTCGTCGGACGCCGGCGATTCGTCGGCGAGATCGATGCCCGAGAGCGCGAACTGCAGGTAGGCGCCGGCCGATTCCTGCAGGCTCACCTCCTCGGCTTCGACGACGCAGGCCGAGGACAGCCAGCGGTTCGGGTCGGCCGGCAGCGTCAGCTCGATCGATGCCGGCTCGCGCTCGAACAGGCCCGGCACGAGCAGCGACGTATACGGCCCGTCCTCGTCGGCGCGCATCGGCACGAGCAGCAGGCCGCGCGACTCGCCGCCACGAAGGTTGCCGCCGTCGTCGACCGCACAGGCGCCGACCGGCAGCGATCGACGCGCGAGCAGTCCGATGCCGGCATCGACCCGGCTCTCGTCGTCGATGCGCATCCAGCGGATCACGCCGACCATCCAGTCCGCGATGACGCCCTGGGCATCGGCCACCGCGAGGCCGACGAGTTCGCCGACCTTGGCACGCACGGTCTCGCCGGGCCCACCGCGCTCCCACAGCAGGCGATAACCGCCGAGGCCCTGGTCGATGACCTTGGCCTGCATGCGCTGCGCGCGCGTCTGTTCCGCGGATGCGGCCCAGGTCGCCGTGCCGTCGCGATCCGACACGCTGATCGCGGTGCCGCGCACCTGGCGCATGAAGCTGTCGAAATCCTCGTTGCCGGCGAGCACGAAGTGCAGGTCCTGCAGGCCCAGGACGCTCTGCAGCGCATAGCCACCCGGCAGGCGCGCGTGCTCGCGCTGGCCGTCCGAGGTCCAGCCGTCGACGAGGCGTCGCACGAGGTCGGCATCGCCCTGCACCGCCGAACCGCCGCGCACGCGGAACGACACCACGCGCACACTCGGGGGGAGGTGCGCGAGCTGTTCGTCGATGATGCGCAGAAGCGCGCCGAGATCGATCGTCAGCACGCCGTCGCTCGCGGCCGTGCGCTCCTCGGGCAGGTAGCCCGGGCCACGGTCGGCCTCGCAGTCGACCGGGTGCTGGCCGACCGCATCGTTACCACCCTTGCGGATCACCGCGTGCGGCGCGAACGCGCGCGTCAGCGCGATCAGCTCGAGCAGTTCGCGCTGGGTGAAGCGATACGGGTTGGCGAGCGCGAGCAGCATCGCATGCGTGTAGATCTCGCGTGCACTGGCCGGGCCGTTGGCCTGGTCGTCGATCGTGCGATCGTCGAGGCCGAGCGACGCGGCGAAACGGTAGACGTCGTGCAAGGCCTTCCAGGCACCGACCGGCGGCGTGCGGTACAGCAGGTAGGCCTTGTGCAGGCGCGCACCGGCGTGGTGGAGCGCGCGCGCGGCGCACAAGGCGACGGCCTTGCCTTTCAGCAGCGGCACGGTGCCGTTCGGCGCGCAGAAATCGTACAACGCCATGCGGTAGCCGGTGGCGAGCTCGGACTGGAACTCCTGCGCGAGGATGCCGAGCTCGGCGCGCTGCGGCGGCAGCGGGAAGCTCGTGCCGACGATCTGCTTGTCGACGAGGCCGGCGAGCTGGTTGACCGGCGCGCGGAGGATCTCGAGCGCGTCGAGGCGCTCCGAGGCACCGACGCGCTGGCCGTTCATCGAACGCAGCGCGTCGACGAGCAGGCGCGCGGTCGCGGCGAAGTTGGCGAGCGGCAACGCCGCGACCCAGGCGCGCACGGCGCGTGGTTCGGTCGCGAACGCGTTGCCGCGCGGGGCATGGCGTTCAGGCAGGTCGTGCAGCAGCCGACGATGCAGGTCGCTCATGGTGGCGTTCCTTTCATGCGGTCCAGTCTAGGCCAGTCCGATACCCGTTGTCGCAGCACGATCCGCGCCAAGGCGCCGCGGGTGCTCCTCGACGGTGCGCCGAGAACGATCGACGACGTCCTGTCATGGCGCAGGAGGGCGTGCGCTCGTCTCATGCGGTCCTGCCCAAGGCGGCCGCGACGAGTCGCGCCTCGAGACGTTCCCGCCAACCGCGCGGCGTCGCAAGCCCCATGCGCGCGAGCGCGGCCGGCTCGTCCGGGACGCGACTGGACAGAGCGCCAGCGAGCGTGAGCCAGCCACCCGGCCCTTTCGAGTGCCGGCGCAGCCACTGCAACGCGGCGAGCAGGCGCAGCTCGAGCGCATCGAAATCGCTGCCGAACGGATACGCAGGCAACAGGCCGCGCCGGCGCGCGTCGGCGAGGCGTTCGGCCAGCACCGAGGGCGTATTGGCACGCCAGCCGTCCGGCACGGTGAAATCCTTTGGCAGCTTGCCGGCCGCGATGGCCTCGGCGACGAGCCCGTCGATGAAGCGTGCATCGCAGATCGCGAGCATCGCCTCGATGCAGTCGCGGTCGCTGCGCCCGCGCAGGTCGGCGACGCCGTACTCGGTCACGAACACGTCGCGCAGGTGGCGCGGGATCGTCACCTGCCCGCCTGCCCAGCGCAGGTTCGACGTCGTGCGGCCGTCGACCTCGCGGGTCGCGCGCAGCATGAGGACCGAGCAGGCGCCGTCGAGCTCGTGGGCCATCGCGACGAAGTTGTACTGCCCGCCGACGCCACTGACCACGCGACCATCGTCGAGCGTGTCGGAGACGGCCGCACCGAGCAGGTTGGCCATCATGCAGGTATTGAAGAAGCGCGCGTCGCGGCGCTGCGCGGCGGCCAGCGCCTCGTGCCCGCGGCGCAGCCGGTTGATGTGGGAGATGCGGCCCATCGCGAGGCCTTCGTGGTCCTCGCCGTCGAGCGAACCGAGCCAGGCGTACAGCTCGGCCGAACCGAGATAGAACGCGCCTTGCAGGTAGCGCCCGCCACGCAGGCGCCGGCCGCGGATCGCGCGATCGAAGGCTTCGCGCTGGGTGGCGTCGCCGAGATCGACGCGTTCGTCGTGCCCCTCGGGCCACAGGCCCAGCGCATCGAGCCGCGCCATCGCGACGCGGTCGGGCCGCTGCGGCAGCACGCCGGCCTCGACGAGGCGCTGCGTGTCACCTTCGCGCATCACCGTGCCGATGGCGCCCGCGTCGAGCGCGCGTTGCAGGGCGAGGTCGTCGAACACGAGGCGGCGCAGGATGCCGGCGCGGCGCAGGTGCATGAAGCCATCCATGACCATTTCGCTCGAGCCGTACAAGCCGAGCTCGAACGGCGCGACGCCGCCGTGGCGGCCGATGTGCGCGGGCGTCGGCCCGCCGAGGCCCGCGATCAGGCGCAGGTAGTCGGCGTTGCGTGTGTGGCGCAGGCGCAGGCCTTCGACGAGCGCATCGGACAGCGCGCCGATGCCGATCTGCAAGGTGCCGCCGTCGCGCACGAGCGTGCTCGCGTGCAGGCCGATCGCGTACTCGGCATCGTCGACGTCCTCGCGCGGCAACGCGAACAGCGGCTGGTCGTGACCGGGGTCGTCGAGCAGCAGGTCGAACAGGTCGCCCGCGACCTCGGCGTCACCGCCAAGGAACGGTAGGCCGCGGTGCACGACACCGACGACGAGCGGGCGTTCGCCGCCGGCTTTTTCGATCGCATCGAGCAGGTCCAGCGTGACATCCGGATTGCTGCTGAGGCTGTAGCGCGCCGCGTCGCCCTCGCCGCGCTGCGCGACGAGCTGCACGATGGCGTGGATGCCTGCGTCGGCGAGATCGCGCGCGACGAAGGTGTAGTTGAGGCTCGCGTAGTCGGCCTGTGCACGCGGCGAACGCAGCATCGCGCCGGACTGGAAGTAGAACTCCTGCACGCGGATGTTCGGCGGCAGCGTACCCGCGCGCATCGCGGCGACATACTCGAGGTCGGGATAGTCGGCGCCGAAATGGCGCGCGAGGAACGGCCCGGCGAAACGCTTCTCGAGGCCGGCCGAGGGACGCGGCACCGACAGCGACAACGCCGTGCACAAGGTCAGGCTTCGCGAGGCATCGTCGGCGACGCGCCGGGTGATCGCGTTGAGCAGCCGGTTCGGCTTGCCGAGCCCGAGCGGCGCGGCGAGGACGAGGTCGCGCCCGCCGCGCGCGAGCACCCGCTCGACGCAGGTGGCGAGGTCGCCGCTCCGTTCGCCCATCTCGTGTCCCCCGATCCTGTCCGCCGGCCAACCTACCCGCCCCGGCCTGAACGCCACCGCGCGCGCCGGCACGCTTTTGGGGCATGATCCGCCGAAGGGGCGGAGGCAGTGCATGGGCGAGCGGTTCACGATCGCGATCGTCGGGTCCGGGCCGGGCGGGCTATCCGCAGCCGCGCGCGCGGCCGAGCGCGGCACGTCGCACGTGCTGCTCGAGGCCGAGCCGCACCTGTCCAACACGATCTACCGCTACCAGAAGGGCAAGTACGTGATGGACGAGCCGGCGATCCTGCCGCTGCGCTCGCCGATCCCGTTCGCGGCCGGCCTGCGCGAGACCATCCTCGACGCCTGGGACGAGTCGACCGCGCGGCTCAAGGTCAACGTCCGCCACGGCCACGAGGTCACCGCGATCCAGCGCCGCGCCGACGGCATCTTCGACCTCACGTGCGGCAACGGCGCCACGTTCGAGGCGCAGGCCGTCGTCCTCGGCATCGGCCTGCAGGGCAACCTGCGCAAGCTCGGGGTGGCCGGCGAGGACCTGCCGTTCGTGCAGTACCAGCTCGACGATCCGGACGCCTACGAAGGCGAGACGATCGTCGTGGTCGGCGCGGGCGACGCCGCGATCGAGAACGCGATCGCGCTGGCCAAACAGAACAACGTCGTCATCGTCAACCGCAAGGACGAGTTCGCGCGCGCCAAGAAGGGCAACGAGCAGGCCATCCTCAAGGCGATCGAGGACGGCCTCATCGAGTGCTACTACAACGCCGCGCCCGAGCGCGTCGAGGCACTCAGCGCAGGTCGCAAGCCGGGCCGCATGATCCTCACGACCGAGAAGGGCCGTGCGCAGATCCTCGTCGACCGCGTCATCGCGCGCCTCGGCGCGACCGCGCCGCGCGGCTTCGTCGAGGCCTGCGGGGTGACATTCCCGAGCAAGGACCCGGCCTCGGTGCCCGCGATCAGCGCGCAGTACGAATCGAACGTGCCCGGCCTGTACATCGTCGGTGCACTCGGCGGCTACCCACTCATCAAGCAGGCGATGAACCAGGGCTACGAAGTCGTCGAGACGATCTGCGGCGACGTCGTCGAGCCGGCCGACGCACCGCTGCTCAAGGCCAAGTTCGCGGGCCTGAGCGGTTTCGCGTCGCTCGAGCAGGCGCTCGCGCAGATCCAGCGCAGCGTGCCGGTGCTTTCGCACATCACGCCGCTGCAGATGCGCGAGTTCATGCTCGACTCGGACATCCGCACGCCGGCCGATGGCGAGGTGATCTTCACGCGCAACGACTACACGAACAGCTTCTACTCGATCGTCGAGGGCGAGGTGCGCGTCGCGATCGAAGGCCAGGCCGCGCCCGTGGTGCTGCGGCGTGGCGAGTTCTTCGGCGAGATGAGCCTGATCTCGGGACGGCGCCGCTCGGCGACCGTCACCGCCGGGCCGAACTGCGTGCTCGTCGAGACGCCCCGGCGCTCGATGAACCGCCTGATCGCCTCGGTCGAGGCGGTCAAGCGCGAGATCGACCGCGTGTTCATCGTACGCGCGATCCAGTCGCGCTTCGCACCCGAGGCCAGCGTCGCGCAGCTCGCCGAGATGGCCGAGGGCGCGACGCTCAAGCGCTACAAGGCCGGCGACGTGGTGTTCCAGGAGGGCGAGGTCGGCGACTGCCTGCACCTCGTGCGCGTCGGTTCGCTGACGATCTCGCGCAACATCGGCGGCCGCGATGTCGTGCTGACCTACGTCGCCGCGGGCAACTACGTCGGCGAGATGGCGCTGATGGGCGAATCGCGGCGCTCCGCGAGCGCGCGTGCGGCGATCGCCACCGAAACGATCCGCCTCGACGGCGACGCGTTCAAGCGCCTGCTCAACCGGATCCCCGTGCTCAAGCTGCGCCTTCAGAAGGAGTACAAGGATCGCACCGCCGCGAACCTCGCGATGCAGGCGCTGCCCGGGGGCGGCGACATCATCTCGTTCCTCATGGCGCAGGGCGCCGGCGAGGCGACCGACATCCTGCTCATCGACGAGTCGCTGTGCGTGCGCTGCGACAACTGCGAGAAGGCCTGCGCGGAAACGCACGGCGGTACCTCACGGCTCGACCGCGAAGCCGGGCCGACCTACGCCGACGTGCACGTGCCGACCTCGTGCCGGCACTGCGAGCATCCGCACTGCATGAAGGACTGCCCGCCCGACGCGCTGCGCCGCGCGCCGAACGGCGAGGTGTTCATCGCCGACAACTGCATCGGCTGCGGCAACTGCGAGCGCAACTGCCCCTACGGCGTGATCCACATGGCCAGCAAGCCGCCGAAGAAGCCGGGCCTGCTGCAGTGGCTGCTGCTCGGCCGTGGCCCGGGTCCCGGCGAGGCGCCGTACGATCCCGCCGCGAAGAAGGACGGCCAGGCCAAGAAAGCCGTCAAGTGCGACATGTGCAAGGACCAGGCAGGCGGTGCCGCCTGCGTGCGCGCCTGCCCGACCGGCGCGGCGATCCGCATCAGTCCCGAGGAATTCCCGGCCTATGCGCAGTCGCGACGCTGAGCCGCGCGACCATGCCATGACGTGCGACGCGACCTCGCGGCGGCGTCGTGCCGAGTGCGGGCTCGCACGCGGAGGCGCCCCGCCGCGCTGACGGCTTTTCGTTCCTCCCGCCACGTCGCCATCGCGCCACGGAGCCACGAGTGCACGCTTCCTTCCTCACCCACGCACGTTCGCGTTACCTCTGGATCGCGCTCGCCCTGTGCGTGGCGTCGATCACCGCGTACGTCTGGCACGACCCCGGCATCGCCCCGAACGGCGGCACCTGGCTCGGCTACACGCTCGGCACGATCGGCGCGCTGCTGATCGTCTGGCTCATGCTGTTCGGCGTGCGCAAGCGCAGCTACGCGAGCACGCTCGGCAGCACGCTCGGGTGGCTCTCCGCGCACGTCTACCTCGGCACCGCGCTGATCCTCATCGCGCTGCTGCACTCGGGCTTCCAGTTCGGCTGGAACCTGCACACGCTCGCGCTCGTGCTCATGCTCGCGGTGATCTTCAGCGGCTTCTTCGGCGTCTACGCCTACCTGCGCTACCCGACACTGATGACGCGCAACCGCGACAGCGCGACACGCGACGCGATGCTCGAGGAGATCGGCGAGATCGACCAGAACGCGCTCGCACTGGCCGACGGCATCGCGCCCGAGATCCACGCCGTGGTGCTGCGCTCGATCGAGAACACGCGCCTCGGCGGCGGCGTGTGGACGCAGCTGCGCGCACGCGACGGCTCGGATCTCGCGATCGCCAAGGTACGCCAGGCGATCGCCGAGCGTGCGACGCAATCCGGCGGCGCCGGCAAGCCTCTGCAGGCCGGCCAGACCCTCGTCGCGATGGTCGACTTCCTCGCCGGTCAGACCGACGACCGCCAGACCGAAGCGCTGCGCAAGCTCATCGACATGCTCTCGCGCAAGCGCGCGCTGGCCACGCGCGTCGCGCGCGACATCCAGTACCAGGCCGTCATGGAGATCTGGCTGTACGTGCACGTGCCGTTGTCGTTCTCGCTGCTGGCCGCGCTGCTCGGCCACATCGTCGTCGTGTTCTTCTACTGGTGAGCGCCGTGCACGCCGACCTGCCCGCCCTGCACGCGCCCCACCCTGCCCCCGCGGAGCCGACGCGATGCGCTGGCTGATCCGCCGCGTCCTGCGCAAGGGCAAGGGCTCGGTCTCCTACGAGGAGGACATCCACTACGGCGAGGTGCTGACGATCGGCCGCGCCTCGGACCAGGCGATCTTCCTGCCCGACCTGCGCGCCGCGTTGCGGCATGCGAGCGTGACGCCGACCGGCAGCGGCCAGTACCGTGTCGAGTCGCTGATCATCGCGGGCATCCGCGTCGACGGCCAGATCACCTACGCGACCACGGTCGGCGCCGGTGCGACGATCGAGATCGGCACGACGCGCATCACCCTGCTCGAGGCGCGCCAGGACTACGACGCCGCGGTCGAGGTCGCACCGCTCGACCGCAGCGAACAGGCTGCGGCGAGCGCGCGCCGCGCCAAGCCGACCAGCCTGTCGCAAACCTGGCTCGCCAAGCGCTGGCCGTCGTGGATCGGCTTTCTCGCCGTGCTCGTGTTCGGCCTGCTGCTGCCGATGGCCTCGCACGTCGCCGCGCCGCTCGACAAGGTCCTGCGCGCGGCACCGCTACCGAGCCTCGCATCCTGGAGCAGCGGCGAGCTCGATGCCGCCCACCATTTCTTCGGCCAGGACTGCCGCAGCTGCCACGAGAACGCGTTCCTCATGGTGCGCGACACCGCGTGCACGCGCTGCCACGCCGGCACGCCCGCGCACGCCGATCCGGCGCGCTTCAACGTGCCCGAGCTCGGCGACGCACGCTGCGCGACCTGCCACAAGGACCACAACGGCACGCGCGGCATGATCGACCGCGACCAGCGCCTGTGCGCCGACTGCCACGCCGACCTGTCCGTGCGCACGCAGAAGGCCAGCAGCCTGCCCGACATCCGCGACTTCGGCCTCGACCACCCTCAGTTCCACGTCAACCTGCCCGCGTGGGGCAACGACGGACGCTTCACGCCCAAGGTCACGACGTGGAACGCGACGCTCAAGGAGAACTCGGGCCTCAAGTTCGACCACGCCGTGCATCTCAAGGCCGACGGCCTCAACACGCCGAAGGGCCGCAAGACGCTCACCTGCGCGAGCTGCCACACGCCCGAGCCCGGCGGTGCGGCGATGAAGCCGATCGCGTTCGAGACGATGTGCCGCGAATGCCACGCGCTCGGCTTCGACACGCTCGCGCCGGATCGCCAGGTGCCGCATGCGAACGTCGGCGCCGTCGTCTACACGCTCGACGAGTTCTACGCGCGGCGCGCGCTCGAGGGCGGCTACGAGGACGCACGCGCACCGACCATCGTGCGCGAGAGGCGCCGCCCCGGCTCGCCGCCGCTGTCGCGCCAGGAACAGGTCGAAGCGCTCGCCTGGGCGCGCGACCGCGCCCGCGAGGCCGCGCGCACGCTGTTCACGGGCAAGGCCTGCGTGACCTGCCACAGCATCGCGCCGCCGTCGGGCCCCGAAAGCGACTGGCGCATCGCGCCCGTACGCGTCGCCGGGGCCTGGTACACGGGCGCAGGCTTCACGCATGCACGCCACACGACGATGGCCTGCGCCGACTGCCACGCCGGTGCCGAACGCTCCAAGGCGTCCAACGACCTGCTCATCCCGGGCATCGAGAACTGCCGCCAGTGCCATGCGGGCGGCGAGGCGCCTGACGGCAAGCTCGCGAGCACGTGCATTGCCTGCCACCGCTACCACCAGTCCGATGTATTGACCCTCGACCGACGCCGATAGGCGGCCGTATCGGGGCTGAGCTATGATCGCCGCGCCAGGGGTTGCCGACTTGCCAGCTGTTCGCTAGCGACGGGAGGTACGATGGGGATCGTCAGGTTCGGCGCGCTCGTGCTGGGCGCCTCGCTGCTGGCCGCGTGCGGCGGCGGCAGCAATACGGTCGGCGATGGAGGAACGTCACCGGGTCCCGATCCGGGTCCGGGCGGCGATTCGGGCTGCACCGGCTCCTGCGCCAACGCGAACTCGTTCCTGACCCCCGACGACCTGCGCACGATCATCGCCCAGGCCGTCGCCGAAGCCTCCGCGCAGAACACGCCCGCCACGATCACGATCGTCGACCGCGTCGGCAACGTGCTCGCCACCTACCGCATGACCGGCGCGCGCCGTACCCAGCGCGTCGATTCGCAGCGCGGCGTGGACGGCGGCCTCGAAGGCCTCGAGATCCCGAGCGAGCTCACCGCGATCGCCAAGGCGATCACTTCGGTGTACTTCTCGTCCGAAGGCAACGCGTTCACCTCGCGCACGGCCGGCCAGGTCGCGCAGGAACACTTCAATCCCGGCGACATCACCGCGCCTTCGGGGCCGCTGTTCGGCGTGCAGTTCTCGCAGCTGCCGTGCTCGGACATCAGCGCGCGCTTCGACGGCGTCGGCCCCAGCGCGGGCCCGCACCGTTCGCCGATCGGCATCGCCGCCGATCCGGGTGGCGTGCCGCTCTACAAGGCCGGCGTGCCGGTCGGCGCGATCGGCGTGTCGGCCGACGAGATCTACGGCGTCGACACGTTCGCGGGCGACGTCGACCGCAACATCGACGAGTACATCGCGCTCGCCGGCACGTTCGGCTTCGCCGCGCCGACCGACCGCCGCGCCGACCGCATCACCGCGGGTGGCCTCTCGCTGCGCTTCACCGACGTAGAGTTCAACCAGCTCGCACGCAACCCGGCCAGCGCACCGGCGTTCGCGACGCTCGGACCCGGTGTCGGCGAGGTCTTCGCGATCCCGGGCTTCTTCAGCGGCACGATCTCGCGCGGCCTCGCGTTCGGCCAGGTCGAATCGGGCATCCGCCCCGATCCGGTCAACTTCCCGGGCCTCGACGCGTTCGTCGTCGACGACGGCACCGGCACCAACCGCTTCCCGCCGCGCGCGGGTACCGAGGCGACCGGCGCGCTGACCGCGAACGAAGTGCTCGTGCTGCTGCGCGAGTCGCTCGCGGTGGCCAACCGCACGCGTGCGCAAGTGCGCAAGCCGCTCGGTTCGCCGGCCGGCGAGACCATCGTCGTGGTCGATTCGAACGGCGTCGTGCTCGGCATCGTGCGCTCGCGCGATGCGCTCGTCGACGCGGTCGACGTGACCACGCAGAAGGCACGCACGGCGGCCTTCTTCTCGGGCGGCTTCGCCGCGGCCGACCTCGACGGCGTCGCGCCGGTCGCGCTGTTCGACGGCGCGCTCGACCTCGCCGGCGGCCGCCTCGCGCTGACCACTGCGACCACGCGCGACCCGTTCGCCTACGTAACCGCGCTGCGTGCGTTCCTGCCCGCGAACAATGCGCTCGCCGACGGCGCGGTGGCGTACTCGACGCGTGCGATCGGCAACCTGTCGCGGCCGTTCTATCCCGATGGCGTGCAAGGCCGACCGCCAGGACCGCTGAGCCTGCCGATCGCGCAGTGGAGCGTCTTCAACACGGGCCTCGAGCTCGACCTCGACTACACGCAGGCCGCGCTGTTCCTCGCGTTCTACCTGCAGCAGCTCGGCCTCGCCGTGAGCGTGGACGGCACCGACCTGCCCGCGCTCGGCGAGGCACCGCGCAACTGCACCGGCATCGACCGCCTGCCCAACGGCATCACGCTGTTCGGCGGCGGCGTGCCGATCTACCGCAACGGCACACTGGTCGGCGCGATCGGCGCCTCGGGCGACGGCACCGACCAGAGCGACCTCGTCGCGTTCCTCGGCCTGCACAACGCGGGGGTGTCGCTCGGCACCGGCGTCGGCAATGCGCCGACCACGATGCGTGCGGACCGCCTGTCGCCGCAGGGCGCGCGCCTGCTCTACGTGCAATGCCCGCAATCACCGTTCATCGGGTCCAACGAGCAATACGTCTGCGAGGGCAAGTGATGCGCCACGCCGCGTTCCGCACGAAAGCCCTGCTGCTCGCGACCACGGCCGCGGTCGGCGCACTCACCGCGCCCGCGATTCACGCACAGGAATTCACCGCGACCTGGCTGCAGCTGATCGGCCTGCTGCCCGCGCCGACCTACGATCCCTACGCCTCGCAGATTCCGCGCCGACGTCCGGGACATCCGCCCGAGCCGCTGCCGATGTTCGTCGAGCAGAACCCCGGCGCGGTCAATCCCGCACCGGTCGACCAGGCCGGCAGCTTCGTGCCCGTGCCCGACCGCTGGCGCATCATGGAATCGCTCGGCGTCAACACGCCGTGGTACGACCCGTACAACCAGAACGTGCTCAAGGGCGACAAGCCCGTGTTCGGCGAGGACTGGTTCTTCGCGTTCACGGGCATCTCCGACACGCTGCTCGAGCCGCGCGGCATCCCGACCCCGGTCGGCCCGCAGTCGAGCCCTTCGCCGGGCTCCAACGACGTGCTCGGCGACACCGACCAGGTCATCTTCGCGCAGACCTTCCTGACCAGCTTCCTGCTCTACAAGGGCGACACCGCGTTCAAGCCGCCCGACATCGAGTTCAAGGCCGCGCTCGCCTTCAACTACAACCGCGTGCAGACCGAAGAAGTGCGCGCGCTGCAGCTCGACCCGCGCCTGGGCAAGGTGCGCGACGACGGCTTCGTCGGCGTGCAGGAGCTGTTCGTCACGCGCGACCTGCGCACGGTATCGGCGCGCTACGACGTCGACGAGGTGCGCGTCGGCATCCAGCCGTTCTCGTCGGACTTCCGCGGCTTCCTGTTCCAGGACAACCAGCTCGGCGTGCGCTTCTTCGGCAACCGCGACAACAACAAGTGGCAGTACAACGTCGCGTGGTTCCGCCGCCTCGAGAAGGATTTCAACTCGGGCCTCAACGACGTGACCGAGTCGCCGCGTGACGACGACATCCTGCTCGCGAGCCTGTACCGCCAGGACTTCCCGTTCATCGGCTTCACCTCGCAGGCGATCGTCGCGTGGAACCGCAACCGCGAGGACGAGAGCTTCTACGACTCCAACGGCTTCATCCAGCGACCGGCCGCGATCGGCCGCGAGGCGCCGCGCACCTACGACGTCGGCTACATCGGCTACAACGGCGACGGCCATATCGGCCGCCTCAACCTCACCGTCGCCGCCTACCTCGCGCTCGGTGACCAGTCGGCCGGCGTGTTCGTGCCGCAGGGCACCGACATCCGCGCGGGCTTCTTCGCGGCCGAGGCGTCGGTAGATTTCGACTGGACGCGCGTGCGCGGTTCGGTCGCGTGGGCCTCGGGCGACGACGATCCGTTCGACGACCGCTCGACCGGCTTCGACGCGATCTTCGAGAACCCGATCTTCGCCGGTGCCGACACGAGCTACTGGGTGCGCCAGAACATCCCGCTGATCGGCGGCGGCGGCGTCGCCCTCGCCTCGCGCAACGGCCTGCTCGCGAACCTGCGGTCGTCGAAGGAACAAGGCCAGTCGAACTTCGACAACCCGGGCATCCGCCTCGTCGGACTCGGCGCCGATTTCGACCTCACGCCGCAGTCGCGCCTGTCCGCGAACGTCAACCACCTGTGGTTCGACGACACCGCGATCCTGCGCGCCGCTCGTGCGCAGCCGAACGTGGATCGCGACATCGGCACCGACGTGTCGGCGGCGTGGATCTGGCGGCCGTTCTTCACCCAGAACATCGTGTTCCGGTTGTCGGCCGCGACGCTGCTGCCGGGACGCGGACTCAAGGATCTCTACGGCGACGACACCCGCTACTACACGGTGCTCGGCAACCTGATCTTCACGTACTGAGCTTCACCTGACTGGGGGACGCGAAGGCATGAAACGCATCGTCGCTGTGTTCGGCCTGCTCGCCGGCATGCTGGCCACGCCCGCGTGGGCGGACAGCAGCAAGCCCGAGAAGGTCGAGCGCGAGTACGTCACCGCGCCGTCGGCCCCCGCGTTCCAGACCTGGGAACAGGCCGACGCGAAATCGGCCGGCTGCACGAGCTGCCACACCGCGACCGACCGCAAGACCATGCACGCGACGCCGGCCGTCGTGCTCGGCTGCACCGACTGCCACGGCGGCGACGCGAACGTGCGCGCACCGGCCGGCGTGACCGAAGGCGTCGACTACCGCGCCGCGATCGACCGTGCCCACGTGCTGCCGCGCTATCCGTCGCGCTGGACCTCGGCGGCCAATCCCGAGCGCAGCTACACCTGGCTGCTGCAGGAATCGCCCGAGTTCGTGCGCTTCGTGAACCCGGGTGACCTGCGCATCGCGCGCGAGGCCTGCGGCGCCTGCCATCTGCCCGTGATCCAGGCCAACGAGAAGAGCCTCATGGCCAACGCCGCGATGTTCTGGGGCGCGGCCGCGTACAACAACGGCATCCTGCCGTACAAGCATTCGATCCTCGGCGAGGCCTACAACCGCGAGGGCGAGGCCGTCAGTGTCGAGAACGGCATTCCCAACGATGCCGCGATGGACAAGCGCGGCATCCTGCCCAAGATCAGCCCGATGCCGTCCTGGGAGACGGTGCCGCCCGGCGACGTGTTCCGCGTGTTCGAGCGCGGCGGCCGCAACGTCAACAACGTGTTCGCCGAGATCGGCCTGCCCAACGAGTTCGGCCAGATCCAGCGCCTCGAGGAACCGGGCCGCCCCGACCTCAAGCAGTCGTTCCGCGGTCCCGGCACGGCACTGCGCGTGTCGATCCCGGTGCTCAACATCCACAAGACGCGCCTCAACGATCCCTTCATCTGGATGCTCGGCACCAACGACAACCCGGGCGACTATCGCTCCTCGGGCTGCAGCGCCTGCCACGTCGTCTACGCCAACGACCGCGACCCGCGCCATTCGGCGATCTACGCGAAGTTCGGCAACACCGGCACGAGCCAGACCGTCGATCCGACGATCCCGAAAGGCGTGTCGGGCCATCCGCTCAAGCACGAGTTCACGCGGGCCATCCCGACCAGCCAGTGCATGATCTGCCACATGCACCAGCCGAACATGTTCATCAACTCGATGCTCGGCTACACGATGTGGGACTACGAATCGGACGCGCCCTTCATGTGGCCGGCCGAACAGCAGTACCCCGACGCCGAGAAGATGCGCAAGATCCTCGACCGCAATCCCGAGGAAGCGGCGATCCGCGGCAAGTGGGGCGATCCCGAGTTCGTCAAGGACGTCTCGTTGCTCAACCCGCAGCTCAAGGACACGCAGTTCGCCGACTACCACGGCCACGGCTGGAACTTCCGCGCGATCTACAAGCGCGACCGCAAGGGCAACCTGCTCGACAAGGACGGCGGCCAGATCGCCTCGAACGATCCCGACAAGTGGAAGAAGGGCGTGCACATGTCCTCGATCCACGTCGACGTCGGCATGCAGTGCGTGGACTGCCACTTCTCGCAGGACAACCACGGCAACGGGTATCTCAAGGCCGAAGTCATGGGCGCGGTCGAGATCCAGTGCCAGGACTGCCACGGCACCGCCGATGCGCTGCCCACGCTCAAGACCTCGGGCCCGGCCGCGTCGAGCTACGGCACCAACCTGCTGCTGATCCGCAACCCGGACGGCAAGAAGCGCTTCGAGTGGGTCGGCGACTCGCTCGTGCAGCGTTCGGCGGTGACGCCGGGCCTCGAGTGGACGATGAGCCTCGTCAAGCAGACCACCGATCCGGTCTCGGGCAGCTACAACGAGAAGGCCACGCGCGCCCACACGATGGCGATGGGCACCGACGAGCTGAAATGGGGTGCCGACGTGCCGGCCGACCAGCGCGCGCACTCCGAGGACAAGATGCTCTGCTACGCCTGCCACACCTCGTGGACGACGAGCTGCGGCGGCTGCCACCTGCCGATCCAGGCCAACTGGAAGACCGAGCGCCACAAGTACGAGGGCGGCTTCACGCGCAACTTCGCGACCTACAACCCGCAGGTCGCACGCGACGAGATGTTCTTCCTCGGCAAGCACGGCGGCATCAAGGACGGCAAGATCGCGCCGGTGCGCTCGTCGTCGGCGCTGGTGCTGTCCTCGACCAACATCAACCGCGAGAAGATCTACATCCAGCAGCCGCCGGTGTCCTCGGCCGGCTACAGCTCGCAGGCGTTCGCGCCGCACTACCCGCACACCGAGCGCAAGACCGAGACCAAGGACTGCGAGGACTGCCATCTCTCGCGCGCCAACGACAACAACGCGATCATGGCGCAGCTGCTGCTGCTCGGCACCAAGTTCGTCGACTTCGTCGGCTACAACGCCTGGGTCGGCGGCGACGGCGAGATCAACGCCGTGCGCGTGACCGAATGGGACGAGCCGCAGGCGGTGGTCGGCAGCTACCTGCACAAGTACGCCTACCCGGACTGGTTCAAGGAACACGAGCAGCGCGACCTGCGCCTGCCCGAGGCGCAGCAGCACACGGCCGGCACCGCATCGTGCCTGCAGCTGCGCGGCGAGTACGTGTTCGTCGCCGAAGGCCGCAACGGCATGCGCGTCTACGACGTCGCGAGCATCGCGAACAAGGGCTTCTCGCAGAAGATCGTCACCGCGCCGTTCTCGCCCCTCGGCCAGGACACGCGTGTCGCCTCGAAGGACGCGACCTGCGTCGCGATGGCGACCACGCAGCCGGTCGCGCCGTCGCGCAACCAGGGCGAGCTCATGCGCGGTGCGAACGCCGAGCAGCCGATGCACGCGGTCTACAAGTACGCGTTCATCACCGATGCCGAGGAAGGCCTCATCGCGACCGACATCGAAACGCTCGCCGACGGCGAAGCGCGCAACAACGACCTGACCCGCGCGATGACCTGGAATGCCGGCGGCGTGCTCAAGGGCGCGCGCCACCTCGCGATCGCGGGCACCACGATCTACGTCGTCGCCGATGCCGGTGTGGTCGTGGTCGATGTCGACGATCCGCTCGCGCCGAAGCTCGTCACGACCGTGCCGATCAAGGATGCGCGCGCGAGCCAGGTGCAGTTCCGCTACCTGTTCGTGACCGCGGCCGACGGCCTGCACGTCGTCGACGTGACGCGCCCTGAGACCGCGCGTGAAGTGCCCGGCGCATTCCTCGCCCTGCGCGATCCGCACAAGCTGCACGTCGCGCGCACCTACGCCTACGTCGCCAACGGCGCCGAAGGCCTCGCGATCGTCGACGTGACGAACCCCGAGAAGCCGTCGCTGTACCAGATGTTCAGCGCCAACGGGCGTATCGCCGACGCACGCGACGTGGTCGTCGCGACCACCAACGCCTCGCTGTTCGCCTACGTCGCCGACGGTGCGAACGGCCTCAAGGTGCTGCAGCTGACCTCGCCCGAGACGCAGCCGAACTTCTACGGCTTCGCCCCGGAGCCGAAGCCGCAGCTGATCGCGTGGTATCCGACGGGCAAGCCGGCGCTGTCGCTGTCGCGCGGCCTCGAGCGTGATCGTGCCGTCGACGAGAGCGGCCACCAGGTCGCGATCTTCGGCCGCATCGGCTCGCGCCCGTTCACGCTCGAGGAAAGCCGTCGCCTGTACCTGCGCAAGGACGGCACGCCGTGGTACGTCAGCAACGATCCGTCGGTGCACGCGACGACCGCGGACGTACCGGCGCCCTCGCCCGCCACGACGACCACCTCCACGACATCGTCGTCGCGCGCCATGCCGGTGACGCATGCGACGAAGCAGGCCGCGCCGATGCGGTGATGCGTGACGCGCGGGCACCGGGCCCGCGTGTCGATGTGGGACGTTGCCTTGTCCGGAGCACGCTCCACGCGACGGAGCCGTGACGACCTGCGTCGAGCGGCTGCGATGTGCACACGAAAGGCTGACCCCTGGGTTGCGCGCGTGCTCCAACGCCCGGGCAGGTGTCGAAACCGGCTTCCGCGTGAACATCGTCCCGTCGGCCCTCGCGAGCCGACGGGAGGCCATCCCGAACGCACCGCTCGAGGGCACGTAGGGCTGGCCCATTCCCCGCAGCGCCAAGATGCGACGGCGGAGTCGGGCATGGCATCGACGTCGTCGCACACTCGACCTGGATCCGACGACGTGCCTGAATCGGAACCGGCCCGGCGCATTCCGCCTGCACGATGCGGTCACGCTTCGCGGCTACACTCGCCCGATGCCCTCACGTCACGCCGCACCGCTCGCGACCGGTGCCCATCCGCAACTGCGCCTGCTGGCCCAGCAGGCCTTCAGCCGTACCGCCGGCGCGCCACTGATCGGCGGCAATGCCGTCGACCTGCTCATCGACGCCGAAGCCAACTTCGACGCCTGGCTCGCCGCGATCGCGTCCGCGCAGCGCAGCGTGCTCATGGAGAACTACATCTTCCGCGACGACGCGCTCGCGCAGCGCTTCCGCGACGCGCTCGTCGAACGCGCGCAGGCCGGCGTGCACGTCTGCGTGATCCGCGACTGGCTCGGCTGCCTCGGCCAGTCGCCGGCACGCTTCTGGCGCCCGCTGGTCGCCGCGGGTGGCGAGGTGCGCACGTTCAACGCACCACGGCTCGCGAGCCCGTTCGGCTGGCTCTCGCGCGACCACCGCAAGCTGCTCGTGGTCGACGGCGAGATCGGCTTCGTCTCGGGCATCTGCGTCAGCGCGAAATGGCTCGGCGACGAGGCACGCGGCATCGCGCCGTGGCGCGACACGGGCGTGGCCTTGCGCGGCCCTGCGGTGCGCGAGCTCGTGCACGCGTTCGCCGACAGCTGGTCGCGCGTCGGCGCGCCGTTCTCGGACGCGATCCTGTCCGCGGCGAACGGTGACGCACCTGCACCTGTCGGCGACATCGACGTGCGCGTGGTCGCGACCGTGCCGAACGCGGCCGGCCTGTACCGTCTCGACCAGCTCATCGCCGCGATGGCACGCCATCGCCTGTGGCTCACCGATGCCTACTTCGTCGGCGTCGCGCCGTACGTGCAGGCACTCGCCGCGGCGGCGCGCGACGGCGTCGACGTGCGCCTGCTCGTGCCGGGCACGAGCGACATCCCGGCCGTCGGTGCGCTGTCGCGCGCAGGCTATCGCCCGCTGCTCGAGGCCGGCGTGCGCGTCTACGAATGGAACGGCTCGATGCTGCACGCCAAGACCGCGGTCGCCGACGGGCGCTGGGCGCGCGTCGGCTCGAGCAACCTCAACATGGCCAGCTGGGTCGGCAACTGCGAAATCGACGTCGCGGTCGAGGACGAGGATTTCGCCAGGCTCATGGAAGAGCACTACGAGGCGGACCTCGAGAACGCGACCGAGATCGTGCTGTGCGAACATCGGCGCGACCGGCGTCGCCGGCGCGCCCATCTCGCGCAACGCCAGGGTGGAGGCGGCGGGAGCTCGGGACGCGCCGCAGCCGGCGCCCTCCGACTGGCCAACACGGTCGGCGCGGCGATCACCAATCGCCGCGTGCTCGGCCAGGCCGAGAACGGCGTGCTGTTCGCAGGCGCCCTGCTGCTGCTCGCACTGTCGGTCGTCGCATTCGCGTGGCCGCGCGTGCTCGCATGGCCGCTCGGCCTGCTCGGCGCGTGGTTCAGCCTCGGCCTGATCGCGAGGTGGCGGGAGGCACGGCGTTCGCGCTCCCCTGCCCCTCGCGCCCATACCGACTGATCACTCCTTCGGCGGCAGCACCACGATCGTGAGCCAGAAGTTCTCGATGCTGCGGATCACCTCGATGAACTGGTCGAACTCGACCGGCTTGGTGATGAAGCAGTTCGCATGCAGGTCGTAGGCACGCAGCAGGTCCTGCTCCGTGCGCGAGCTCGTCAGCACGACGACCGGGATGTGCTTGAGGCGCGGATCGACCTTGATGGCCGACAGCACCTCGCGCCCGTCCAGCCTCGGCAGGTTGAGATCGAGCAGCACGAGGTCGGGCTGCGGCGCGTCCTTCCACGCGCCCTCGCGGCGCAGGAACGCGAGCGCCTGCTCGCCGTCGTTGACGACGTGCAGGCGGTTGCGGATGTGGCCTTCGGCGAAGGCCTCGCGCGTGAGGCGGACGTCGCCTTCGTTGTCCTCGACGAGGAGGATCTCGATCAGGCGACCGCCCAGCACGTTGTCGTGGCTCATGTGAGGTCCTGTACGGCGGGTAGTGTGAAGTGGAACGTGCTGCCGGCACCTTCGTCGGATTCGACCCAGATCGTGCCGTCGTTGCTCTCGATGATCTTGCGGCAGATCGCCAGCCCGATGCCCGTGCCCGGATACTGCGTGCGCGTGTGCAGGCGCTGGAAGATCGCGAACACGCGCTCGCGGTGCTGCGGCAGGATGCCGATGCCGTTGTCGGCGACCGCGACACGGCACGATGCGCCTTCGCTCGACGCCGTCACGCGGATCACCGGGGAGGCTTCTCCGCGGAACTTGAGCGCGTTGCCGATGAGGTTCTGCATGACCTGCGTGAGCTGCGCCGGGATCGCGAGGGCTTCGCAATCGGCATCGATCTCGACGACGGCCCCCGTCTCGGCGATCGCTTCCTGCAAGGCATCGGTGGCCGCGCGCGCGACGCGACCGACATGGGTCGGTACCGGCGATGCACCCGAGCGCCCGACGCGCGCGTAGGCGAGCAGATCCTGGATGAGGCGTTGCATGCGTGTCGCACCGTCGACCGCGTACGCGATGAAATCGTCGGCGTCGGCGTCGAGCCGGCCACGGTAGCGACGCGACAGCAGCTGCACGTAGCTCGCGACCATGCGCAAAGGTTCCTGCAGGTCGTGCGAGGCGACGTAGGCGAACTGCTCGAGGTCGGCGTTGGAACGCTCGAGCTCGCGCGTCTTCTGCAACAGCGCGGCCTCGGCGGACTTTCGCTGGGTGATGTCGCGCAGGAACGCGGTGAAGAACGTCTCGTCGTCGCTGCGCCAGGCCGACAGCAGGATCTCGACGGGAAACTCGGCACCGTCGCCGCGTTGCCCGGACAGTTCCACCGCATGCCCGATCACGTGGGCCGGCCCTCCCGCCAGCACGCGCTCGAGGCCGTTCTGGTGGGCATCGCGGAAGCGCTCGGGCATGAGCCGTGTCAGCGACTCGCCCGCCATGCGCGTCGCGTCGACACCGAACATGAGCGCCGCGGCCGGATTCATGTAGAGGATCCTGCCCCTGCCGTCGGCCGTGATGATGCCGGCATTGGCGGTTTCGGTGATCGCCTGCTGGGCACGCTCGCTGCGGCGCAGTTCGGCCGTCATGAGGTTGGCGAGGTGCATCGCGCGTGCACGATGACCGGCGAGGATCCAGGTGATCGCGAACAGCACCAGCGAGGCGAAGAGGCCACCGACCAGGACCTTCGACGAGAGGCCCGACGTCGCCGCGGCCACAGCGGCAGGCCGCAGCTCGCCGTGTACGGTCCATGTGCGCCCGGGAAGCTCCACGGGTTGCGAGGAAATCGTTCCGGTCGCGTCGAAATCGGCATGCTCGAACAGCGGCGGAGTACCTGACGGCGCGGCGTCGTCGACGATGCGCAGGGCGAGGTCCGGCTGGCCCACGTCGGCCAGCGAGCGCGCGACGACGCGCGCGATGTCGACCGACGCGTACACGAAGCCGCGATCGCTGCCGGCACCGTATCCGGATTGCACGGGCGCGATCACGACGAAGCCGATCCTTCTGCGCGGATCGTGGAAACGCGCGAAATCGATGCGCGGCGACACGCGCGCGTGGCCACTCGCGCGCGCGAAACGGATCGTCGCCAGATGATCGGGATCGGCGGCGATGTTGTAGCCGATCGCCTGGCGCCCGACGCTGTCGTCGGGGCTCACGTAGATGATGGGGATCGTTTCCTCGGCCGGAGCATCCGGCCAGACCGGGACGGTCCTGCCCTCGACCGTGATGCTTCGCGCTCCGGCGGCATCGGTCGTGATCGGAAGCGAACTGGTGGCATGTCCTGCCGCGATGACGCCGACGAAGCGCTCGCGCAGGTTGACGCTGCCGAGGTAGCGGGCCCATTCGTCGGGCTCCACGTGATCCGAAGCCTGGAAAAGGCCGACCAGGCCGTCGATGAGCGCGATGGGGCTCTGGGCATTGGATGCGACCGCACCGGCGAATCGATCGACGGCCGACGCGGCCTGGGCCTCCACGTTGGCGATCGTGTCGTCCACGGTGACGCGCCACAGCAACGCCGTCGTACCGAGCGAGAGCACGAGCACCGCACTCGCCACCACGAGACCCGTGCGGTCGCGCATCGGCTCCAGCAACCGGCCGCGCGCGTCCCGCTCGTCGATCTGGCCGCGCAGACGCACCGACGCGATCAACCCGAGTCCGCCGATCACGAGGATGAGCGCACTCGGCAGGCGCATCGTGCCCGGCATCGCCATCGGTACGCGCTGCGGGACATCCCCCCACAGCACGAACAGGCCGAACAGGCCGAGTGCCGCGGCGATCGCACCCGACAGGCCGAGCAGGAGGTGCCGACCCCACTGCGGCGGCAGCACGCCATCGAGCACGAGGGCGGCGCCGATGCAGAACAATCCGGCGGCGACGTTCTGCGTGATCGGCGGCGTGCTGGCGATATCCCACGGCGATGCCGAGCCCGACACGATGAAGGTGACCAGCTGCACCCCGCACGCCAGCGCGACGATGCCGCCGCAGGCGATCGCGCCTCGGCGTCCCTCGGGACGCAGCCGGAACACGAACGCGAGCGCCACGAGCAACGCGAGCAACGCCGTCGCGGGGCGGATCTGCAAAGTCTCGTCACCCGTCGCGGCATGCCACGCGAAGGCGCCGGTCGCGACCACGACCAGTGCGCCGATGCAGCTCACGTACACCGGGTCGTGGCGGAACGCCGTGGCGAGTGCGCCCTTCAGCGGACGACTCCGCGGCCTCCAGCGAGCTGGACGCCCTGGGCGAAGCGTGCGGCATCGGTAGGCTTGCCGAGGAGGTAGCCTTGCGCGAGGCGGCAGTCCAGTCCATGCAGGAAGGCGAGCTGTGCCTGCGTCTCGACACCTTCGGCGACGACCTCGAGACCGAGGTTGCTCGCCATCGCGACGATCGTGCGCACGATCGCCGCATCGCGCTCGTCCTCGACGACGCCGGCGAGGAAGCTGCGGTCGATCTTGAGCAGGTCGACCGGGAAGCGGCGCAGGTAGGCCAGCGAGCTGAAGCCGGTTCCGAAATCGTCGATCGCGACCTTGACGCCACGCGCACGCAGCGCCGCGAGCGTGCCGCGCGACTCACCGCTCTGCATCACGTGTTCGGTCAGCTCGACGACGAGCCGCCAGGCGTCGAGTCCGCTGGCGGCAAGCGCGCGCGCGACGACGCCGTCGAGCTCCTCGCTCGAAGACTGGTGCGACGACACGTTGACGGCGATGTGGAGCGCCTTGCCGCCGACCAGCGGCCAGGTCGCGGCTTCGCGGCTGGCCTGCTCGATGACCCACGCACCGATCGGCACGATCAGGCCCGACTGCTCGGCGACCTCGAGGAACTGGTCCGGCGCGAGGCGTCCGCGCGTGGGGTGGTTCCAGCGCAGCAACGCTTCCGCGCCGGCGAGTCGCGAACCGTCGACCTCGAAAATGGGCTGGTAGAACAGTTCGAACTCGTCGCGTTCGAGCGCCTGACGCAGGTCATGCTCGAGCGCGACGCGCTCGAGCGCCGCGCTGTTCATCTGCGCGGAGTAGAAGCGGAACGTGTTGCTGCCGACGCTCTTGGACTGGTAAAGCGCCGTCTCCGCGCATTTGAGCAGCGCGGCAGGCTCCTCGGCGTCGATCGAGAACAGGCTCATGCCGACGTTCGCGCCGAGGTAGAACTGCTTGTCGTAGATGCGTCCGGGCTTGCCGACCGCCTCGATCAGCTCCTCCGCAATGCGAGGCGTGTCCATGATCGCATCGGTTTCGGTCAGGATCACCGAGAACTCGGCGCTGCCCGTGCACGCGAGGAACACGCCGCGCGGCAGCACCTCGCGGATCCGCGCGACCGCGGAACCGAGCACCATGTCGCCGATATCGTGGCCGTGCAGCTGGTTGATGCGACCGATGCCGCTCGGCGCGATCATCATGACCGCGGCGTCGTGGCCGCGCCGATGGCAGGCCGCGACCGACTGGCTCAGCTCCTCGAGGAACATCTGCCGGTTCGGCAGGCCTGTCACGCCATCGTGGGTGGCGAGGTAATCGAGACGCTCCTGCACGAGCTTGCGCTCGACCGCGTAGCGCAGCGTGCGCGCGAGCGACGCGCGATCGAGGCTGCTCTTGACGATGTAGTCCTGCGCACCGAGCTGGATCGAGCGCAGCGCGAGCGCCTGGTCGTCGAGGCCGCTCATGACCACGATCGGCATCAGCGGCGCGGCGCGCTGCAACGTACTGATCGTGTCGATGCCCGACGAATCGGGCAGGCCCGGATCGACCAGCGCGATCGTGAAGCTGCCCTCGCCGACCAGCTGCAGCGCATCGGCCAGGCGCGGCGCGGTGAAGAACTCGATCTCGGGCTGGGCGAGCAGCTCGCGCACGAAGCGCACGTCGGCCGGGTTGTCCTCGACGAGCAGCACGCGCCACGCGCCGAGGCGTTCGGTACTGCTGCCCTCGGGCAGCGATACGACCGACAACCAGAAGTTGCCGACGTTCTGCATGACCGCGAGCAGCTGCTCGAGGTCCACGGGCTTGCGGATGTAGCAGTTCGCGTGCGAAGCATAGGCCCGCACGATGTCGTCGTTGGCGACCGAGCCGGTCAGCACGATGACCGGGATGCGCGCGAGCTGCGGATCGCTCTTGAGCAGCTGCAGCAGCTCGTGGCCGGACAGGCCCGGCAGGTTGAGGTCGAGCAGGATCAGGTCCGGTCGCGCGTGGTGGGCGTGCATGCCCTCGCGACGCAACAGGATGAGCGCCTCGCTGCCGCTCGAGGCGACGCGCAGGTTGTGCAGCAGCTTGCCATGCCGCAAGGCCTCGACGACGAGGCGCACGTCGCCGGGATTGTCTTCGATCAGCAGGATCTCGAGAGGCCGCGACGTGGCGCCCGCGATCGTGAATCCGCCGTCCACCATTGCCAGTTTCCCCATTCCCCCGTGCCGCCACATCACAGGCCGCCCCATGGCGACTTGTGGAAATGGCGGCACTTTACCGATGTTATCCGGGTGTCCGCCTGCGCGGAACCTTTCGACGCACCGGCCATCCCCCGATGGCCAGCGGCGCCGGAACCGGGCAGACTCCCTGCCCCGCTCGCGGTCACCCTGCGTCGACCCGAAGCCCAACCTTACCAAAGCCGACGGCTTGTACGCGATGCCCGAAACACCTTCCGACGCTTCTCCCCGCCACGTGTTCACGCCATCGTCATTGAACAGGCTCGCGCGCGACCTGATCGAGGACGCGCTGGGCTCGATCTGGATCGAGGGCGAGCTGTCGAACGTGGCACGCCCGTCGTCGGGGCATCTGTACTTCACGCTCAAGGACAGCGCCGCGCAGGTGCGCTGTGCGATGTTCAAGCCGCGCAGCACCTGGCTGCCGTTCCGTCCCGTCGACGGCATGCAGGTGCTCGTGCGCGCCCGCGCGAGCGTCTACGAGGCGCGCGGCGAGTTCCAGGTCGTCGCCGAGCACATGGAGCTGGCCGGCGAAGGCGCGCTGCGACGCGAATACGAAGCCCTCAAGACGCGCCTCGAGGCCGCCGGGCTGTTCGACCCCGCGCGCAAGCGGCCGTTGCCCGCTCGCCCGCAGCGCATCGGCGTGATCACCTCGCCGAGCGGCGCCGCGGTGCGTGATGTGCTGCACGTGCTCGCGCGCCGCTTCCCGCTCGTCGACGTCGAGATCCTGCCCGTCCCCGTACAAGGCCGTGAAGCGCCGCCCGCGATCGTCGCGATGCTGCGCGCGGCCTCGGCTGCGGCCCGCCACGACGTGCTCGTGCTCGCGCGCGGTGGCGGCTCGCTCGAGGACCTCTGGGCCTTCAACGACGAAGGCGTCGCCCATGCGATCGCGGCCTCGACGATCCCGGTCGTGTCGGCGATCGGCCACGAGACCGACTTCACGATCGCCGACTTCGTCGCCGACCTGCGCGCGGCGACCCCGTCGGCGGCGGCCGAACGGCTCGTGCCGGACCGCGACGAACTCGCACGCCACCTCGCCGGCCATCTGGCCTGGCTCGGCTCGCGCATGAAGCGCCGCCTCGAGGCCTCGAGCCAGCGCCTCGATCACCTGCACGCACGCCTGCAGGCCCAGCGCCCGTCGGCGCGCCTCGCACGCGGCGCCCGCCAGCTCGACGAGGTCCACGCGCGCCTGCTGCGCGCGATCGAAGCGGCCTCGCGTCGGGTGCGCGTGCGCCTCGACGGCTCCGGTGCACGCATGCGCGCCGCGCACCCGCGCAAGCGCCTCGACGATGCCACGCGCCGCGGCACGCTCGCGCGGCGCGCGCTCGAGCAGGCGACCCTGCTCGGTCTGGACCGTCGTCGCCGCCACCTCGCCGAACTCGCGCGCACGCTGCACGCCGTGAGTCCGCTCGCGACGCTGTCGCGCGGCTACGCGATCCTGCTCGAGCCCGCGACGCGCCGTGTCGTGCGCGGCGTCGACGAGGTGCGGGCGGCCGGTCGCGTCACCGCCCTGCTCGGCGACGGCGAGATCGCGCTGAAGACCGACACCGACTGAGCACGCGCCGCCGATACGCGGCACAATGCACGGACCTCCCGCCGGAGCGACGTGCATGAAGGCTTCCGACCTGTTCGTCCGGGCCCTCGAGAACGAAGGCGTCGAGTACGTCTTCGGCATCCCGGGCGAAGAAAACCTCGATCTCCTCGAATCGCTGCGCACCTCCTCGATTCGCCTGGTGCTGACGCGCCACGAACAGGCCGCCGGCTTCATGGCCGCGACCTACGGCCGCCTCACCGGCAAGGCCGGCGTCTGCCTCGCCACGCTCGGACCGGGTGCGACCAACCTCGTCACCGCGGCTGCCTACGCGCAACTCGGCGGCATGCCGATGGTCATGATCACGGGCCAGAAGCCGGTCAAGGTCTCCAAGCAAGGCCATTTCCAGATCGTCGACGTCGTCGACATGATGCAGCCGCTCGCCAAGTACACGCGCCAGATCGTCTCGGCCGACAACATCCCGGCACGCGTGCGCGAGGCGTTCCGGCGCGCCGAGGAGGAACGCCCCGGCGCGACCCACCTCGAGCTGCCCGAGGACATCGCGCGCGAGTCCAGCGACGCGATCGTGATCCCGCAGAGCTACTCGCGCCGTCCGGTCGCCGACGACAAGGCCGTGCACCGGGCCGTCGAGGCGATCCGCAGCGCGAAGCGTCCGCTGCTCATGATCGGCGCGGGCGCGAACCGCAAGACCAGCAGCCGCATGCTGCGCGCGTTCGTCGACCGCACCGGCATCCCGTTCTTCACGACACAGATGGGCAAGGGCGTCATCGACGAAACCCATCCGCTGTGGCTCGGCAACGCCGCGCTGTCGGACGGCGATTTCGTGCACCGTGCGATCGAGCACGCGGACTGCATCATCAACGTCGGCCACGACGTGATCGAGAAGCCGCCGTTCTTCATGCGCCGCGGCCTGCGCACGGTCATCCACGTGAACTACCTCGCGGCCGAGGTCGATACGGTCTATTTCCCGCAGATCGAGGTGGTCGGCGACATCGCGAATACGATCTGGCGCTTCGCCGAGACGATCGAGGCGCAGCCGCAGCGGTCGTTCGAGTACTTCGACACGGTGCGCGAGCACCTCTGCGAACACCTCGCGCGCAACGCCGACGACGCGCGCTTCCCGATCCATCCGGTTCGCCTCGTCGCCGAAGTGCGCAAGGCGATGCCCGACGACGGCATCCTCTGCCTCGACAACGGCATGTACAAGCTGTGGTTCGCGCGCTACTACCGCTGCACGCAGCCCAACACGCTGCTGCTCGACAACGCGCTCGCGACGATGGGCGCGGGACTGCCGTCGGCGATCGCCGCAAAGATCGTCAAGCCCGCGCGCAAGGTCGTCGCGGTCGCCGGCGACGGCGGCTTCATGATGAATTCGCAGGAACTCGAGACCGCCGTACGCCTCGGCCTCGACCTCGTCGTGCTGCTGATCCGCGACGATGCCTACGGCATGATCAAGTGGAAGCAGGCCCACATGCGCTTCGCCAACTTCGGCATGGACATGGGCAATCCCGACTTCATCGCCTACGCCGAATCCTACGGCGCGCGCGGCCATCGTCCCGACTCGCCCGAGGCGTTCGCGGCGACGCTCGCGCACTGCCTCGACACGCCCGGCGTGCACCTGATCGACCTGGCGGTCGACTACTCCGACAACGACCGCGTGCTCAACCACGAGATCCAGGCGCTCAGCGCGGCGGTCCAGCCACCGCCGTGAGTCGGCCTGCCCTCAGCCGGCGCGGCGCATGCTCGCCGCCCTCGCCCGTCTTCCGGAGCCCGTGATGCTCGCGTCCACCTATCCCTATTACCTCGCCAACGAGGCGAAGCGCCCGAACACCGACCTCGAGGTCACCGACAAGTACACGGGCGAGGTCGCCACGCGCGTCGCGCTCGCCGACGCGGCGGCGATCGATGCGGGCATCGCCGCGGCGGTCGAGGCGACCGCACCGATGCGCCGCTTCACGCCTTACCAGCGCCAGGCCGTGCTCGAGCATTGCGTCACGCGCTTCCGCGAACGCGCCGACGAGCTCGCGATGGCGCTGTGCATCGAGGCCGGCAAGCCGATCAAGGATTCGCGCGGCGAGGTCTCGCGGCTCATCGACACGTTCAAGATCGCGTCCGAGGAAGCCGTGCGCATCGACGGCGAGGTGATCAACCTCGAGATCTCGGCGCGCGCGAAGGGCTATCGCGGTTTCACGCGGCGCGTGCCGATCGGGCCGTGCTCGTTCATCTCGCCGTTCAACTTCCCGCTCAACCTCGCCGCGCACAAGGTCGCGCCGGCGATCGCGGCGGGCTGCCCGTTCGTGCTCAAGCCGGCCAGCCGCACGCCGATCGGCGCGCTGATCATCGGCGAGGTGCTCGCCGAGACCGATCTCCCGAAAGGTGCGTTCTCGATCCTGCCCGCGCACCGCGACGGCGCCGACCTGTTCACGACCGACGAGCGCTTCAAGCTGCTGTCGTTCACGGGCTCGCCCGCGGTCGGCTGGGACCTCAAGGCCAAGGCCGGCAAGAAGAAGGTCGTGCTCGAACTCGGCGGCAACGCGGCCGTCATCGTCGATGCCGACCAGCGCCCGCATCTCGACGACGTGGTCGCTCGGCTGATCTTCGGCGCGTTCTACCAGTCCGGGCAGAGCTGCATCGGCGTGCAGCGCATCCTCGTCCACGACGAGGTCTACGACGAGCTGCGCGAACGCTTCGTCGCCGAGACGAGGAAGCTCGTCGCCGGCGATCCGAAGGACGAGAAGACCTTCGTCGGCCCGATGATCGACGAGAAGGAAGCGAAGCGCCTCGACGGCTGGATCCGGGAAGCGGTCGCCGCCGGCGCGACGCTGCTGTGCGGCGGCAAGCGCGACGGCGCGATGCTCGAGGCCACCGTACTCGAAGGCGTCGCGCCCGACCAGAAGGTCGCCTGCCTCGAAGCGTTCGGGCCGGTCGCGCTGCTGCAGCGCGTGAACGGTTTCGACGAGGCTCTCGAGGCCGTCAACGCGAGCGACTTCGGCCTGCAGGCCGGCGTGTTCACGAACGACCTGCACAAGGCGATGCGCACCTGGGACGAACTCGACGTCGGCGGCGTACTGGTCAACGAAGTGTCGAGCTTCCGCGTCGACAACATGCCCTACGGCGGCGTCAAGGATTCGGGGCTCGGCCGCGAAGGCATTCGTTACGCGATCCAGGACATGACCGAGGAACGCCTGCTCGTGATCCGCGACCGGCCGGCCTGATCGCTCAACGCGTGCCGCGGCGAGGCCACAGCGCCGCGGCGATCACCGCGGCCGCGCCGCTCGCGCCCCACAGTGCGGCGACGCCGGCCCAGCCGTGTGCGAGCGCGCCGAGTGTCGCGCCCGCGACGAGCGCGGCCCAATGCCAGGCGTACGGCCACCACGCGCCGCGGTCGCCGCCGGACAAGGCTTCGGCGATCGCCTGGCCGAGCTTCACGAGCGTGCCGGTCATGTAGGTGAGACCGACCGGCAAGCCGCCCTCGCGCGCGAACGCGGCATTGACCGCGCCCATCGCGAACGTCGCGACGAACGCCGCGGCCCAGGGCTCGCGTCCGCTGCCGAGCAGCGCCGCGACCGCAAGCAGCGCGGCCACGACCGCGACGACGATCGCAGGACGTGCCGACCGGCGCGCGACGAGGAATCCCGCGGTCACGCCCGCGACGAAGGTCGCGATCAACGCGGACGCGATCAGTGCATCGTGCGCTGCGCCGGCCAGCCCCGCGGCGAGACGCGTCGAGTTGCCGCTCATGAACGACACGAAGAATCCACCGAGGCTCAGGAAGCCGACCGCGTCGACGTAACCGGCCAGCGCCGCGATCGCCGCGGCTTCATGGCGCGTGCGGCGCGGAAGACGCTTCACGGCGCGCCGGCCGCGCGACGCACGGCCTCGATCGCGGGCACGACGTAGTCGTTGCGCGACAGCGGCTTGCCGGACCGACGCGGCGCATCGAACGAGTCGATCACGGCGACAGCCTCATCGCGGCGGCCGACGTGCAGCAGGCAGCGTGCGGTGGCGAGGCGCACGTCGAACGCGCGGATGCCGAATGCGTCGCCGAGCGCCGCGTTGCGCGCGACGAGCCGTTCGACCGCGTCGCGGTCGCCGCCGGCGCAGGCTCGCGCGTCGCCGTACAACGCGGCGCGCGTGGAGAACTCGTCCTTGTCCTGTGCATCAGCGATCGGTACCGCCGCCGCGGCATCCTCGGCCGCGCGACGCAGGTCGCCGGCCTGGAACGCGAGGTCGGCGGACTGCACGAGGCCGAGCGCGACGAACGGATGCTCCGCGCCGAGGGCGGTGCGCATCGCCGTATTCGCGCGATCACGCCACACGCGCGCCTCGTCGAATCGGTGCCAACGGAAGTACAGCAGCGCGAAGCCGGTCATCTTGAACGAGGTCTCGCGATGCTCGGCGCCGAAATGCTGCTGCATCTTGGCGACGACGTCTTCGAGCATGGGCCCGGCGTCCTCGAAACGCCCCTGATCGATGAGCACCTGGGCGAGCTCGCCGAGCGTCGAAGCGTACAAGCCCGTGTCGGCCAGGTCGCGCTCGCGCTGGAACGCGAGTGACTCGCGCAGGAAGCGTTCCGCGCCCGGCAGGTCGGTCTTCGGATAGGCACGCGGGATGCTCGCGAAGCCGAGCAGGTTCGCATAGAACTTCGGCTGCGCCTCGCGCACGGGTTTCGCGACCGCGAGCGCACGGTCGATGAAGCCGATGCTCGCCTCCCACTGTCCGACGTGGTTGTGCACGATCGACTGCGCGCTGTAGAGCTCGGCGAGCACGAGCGGATCCGTGACGTGCTCGGCTTCGGCCTGCGCGGACGCCGTGGCGAGTTCGGCGACGGCCTCGTCGTACCGGCCGGTCAAGGTGAGGATCTCGCCGCACAGCGTGCGTGCGCGCAGGCGCGTCACGCGCTCGCCCGGCGTCGCCGCGGGACGCGAGGCGACCTCGCGCGCGATCGCGAGCGCCTCGTCGTAGCGGTCGATGCTCTTGAGGCTGCCCGCGACCGTCACGGCGAGTTCATCGCGGATGTCGGGCGTGAGCTGGTCGCTGTCGGCAACCGCGCGCGCGGCATGGCCGAGGAACGTGCCCAGCGTAGTCTCGCTGCCGACGCCGAGCGCCGGATCGGGACTCGCGAGCAGGTTCTGCAGGAACGCGAGCGAAGCCTCGGCCCGGTTGCGCTGCGCCTCGGTGCGTTCGAGCTGGGCGCTCAGCCGTGCGGCGTGATAACCCGCGAACGCGGCCAGCGACACCACGGCTGCGACACCGAGACCGACCACGACGCGGTGCCGCCGCACGAACGTGCCGAGCCGGTAGCCGAAAGGGCGTCCTGCCGCGCGCACGGGCTCGCCGTGCAGCCAGCGCGCGAGGTCGTCGGCGAACTCGGCGACGGTCGCGTAGCGATGCGCGACCTCGCGCGCGAGCGCCTTGTCGAGGATGCGTGCGAGGTCGCCGCGCACGCTGCGCTGGAACGAGCGCAGGCTCGTGCGGCGGGCCGCGAGCCGCTGTGCGACCGCATCGCCCTGCCCGTCCTTCGCGGCACGCGTGATCGCGACCGCCGGAGACGGCGGCGGCGTCCCGCCGACGACGCGCGCAACCGTGTCGACATCGCGCGCGGTGAACGCGTACGGCAACACGCCCGCGACGAGCTCGAACAGCACGACACCGAGCGCGTAGACATCGGCCTGAATGCCGACCTGACCGCGCGCGAGCTGCTCGGGCGCGGCGTACTCGGGCGTCATCGCGCGCGCGAGGCCGATCGTCGCGGGCGAAGCGTCGTCGCCGTCGTCGGCGAGCAGGCCGGCGACACCGAAATCGAGCAGACGCACCGAGCCGCGCTCGTCGACCAGCATGTTCGCGGGCTTGAGGTCGCGATGCACGACGAGCCGCGCGTGTGCGTGCTGCACGGCTGCGCAGGCCTCGATGAACAACGTGACGCGTGCGCGCACGTCGAGCCGGTGCGCATCGCACCAGCGCGTGATCGCCTCGCCGTGCACGAACTCGAGCGCGAACCACGGTCGCCCGTCCACGGCGACGCCGCCGTCGATGAAGCGGGCGAGGTTCGGATGCGACAGTGCGGCGAGGATGCGACGCTCGCGCAGGAAGCGCGCGCGCACCTCGTCGAAATCGAAGCCACGCCGCACGACCTTGATCGCGACGGTCTGCGTAAAGTCGGCGCCTTCGCGCTCGCCGAGGTAGACCACGCCCATGCCACCGCGTCCGACGCGCGCGACGACACGGAACGGACCGAGCATCGTGCCGACCAGAGGGTCGGCACCGTCGTCGACGGCAGGCTGCGAGCCGATGTCCTCCGACTCGACCCGCTGCGCTTCGATCAGAAGGTTGCGTACCTCGGCGAGCAGCGCGGCGTCGCCGCCACACATGCGCACCACGAACGCCTCGCGCGCCTCGCCGTCGAGATCAAGGGCGCCGCGCAGGACGCGCAAGGCATCGAAACCGTGGGACACGCGCGACTCCGGTCAGGCGGGAGTCCGCCGATGTACCACGCGGCCGCCTCCGCACGCGAGCCTGGCAGCGGCACGGCGCGATGCCGCGTGACTGATCGGTGCGTTAACGCCGTTCCGCCTGCATGCCCAGGCTCGTGACACGTTCAGCCGCGGCGCACGAGACTGAAGCCCCGATTTCGAGGAGAACCGACATGAAGAAGGGCATCATCCTGTGGCTCATGGGCGTGCCGCTCGGCGGCATCGTGCTGCTCAAGATCTTCGGTTTCATCTGACCGACCAGATCCGTCGCGACGCGTTCGTCCACGCAGGACGACGCGCCGTGGATGCGAGTACGCAGCCCCGGAAGCAGCCTTCAAACGGGTGACCGCGGAAACGAAAAAGCCCCCGATGTCGGGGGCTTTTCGATACTGGCGGAGAGAGAGGGAAACCGTTTCCTTTCTCTCCGCCATCGGGAAGGCCCTCGGCAGACCAGGTCACACCACGGCGGGCATTGACCCTCAAAGTTGACCAACCGCAGAAGCTATCAGACGCGCCCCGCCCAGCTCAATCCCCCTGATCAGGATCAACCAAGGGAATTTGCCCGGCTTCCGCATACACTCCCCATGGATTTCGCTCGGCGAATGCCTCCCGATGGAGCTCGTACCCTCCCACAACCGCCTCTCCATGCGTGTGTGCTCGCCAGACGATCGCCGCCAGATGAGGATGCTGACGGAACACGCGGCCATTCATCTCCCGAAAAGGCGCCTTGTCGCGGAACAGCGTTGCATCTCCCACAGTTTGGATCTCCATCAACACCACGCCAGGCATATCAGCGCCTAGTTGATCTGCCCCGAGAGCCAATATCCTCTCTACATTTGCAAGATGCTCGCCCATCGGCACTTGCGGCCCGAAAATCTGCAGGATCAAATCGGCCTGCGGTGGTCCTTCGAACGGTAGGGACGCCACATAGCAACGTGCGTCATGCGCCGCTCCCTCAAGGAGCTTTTGCAGCGCATCATGTCCCAAGCGGCGACCGAAGGGCCGGAGATCTCCAGAGAGTTCTCCAATCCCGTCGATTTCCACGGGTAGTCGAGTCCGGGGAAGTGCGTCCAGCCCACGGCTCAAGCGAGCCGTTAAATCGTCCGGCAACTGTGTGAGGGCCGTTCGGAGCGACAAGTCTCCTGCCAACCCTCTGGACTCCAGAAAGCGCGACAACGCGTCGGCCAACGTGTTTGCTCCCCAGTCCGGAAGGCGTTCTCGCAGACGGGGTGATATCTGCTTGCACTCTACCTTGAATCGCAGATCGCCTTTACGAGCCACGAATTCTGCCCCTTGCCCAGCAATCCAATGAAGGTCAAATCCGTTCTTTCTGTAGAAGAACGCAGCGTCCCATTCCATGAGCAGTGGTTCCGCTCTGTCGTCCAGATCCAAAAGGCGATTACGCATTTGTTGCGCGACCGCCACAGGAAATGTTGAAGAAATGCGGCTTAGTAGGCGTCCCGCAATCGCCGCGCGAAACACGATCGGGGGGATGCCGTGTGTAGGAAGCCGACGACTTCCCCGTATCGTGAGCCTGTCAAACGCTTCAAAGGCGTCCACCCAAGGCTGCTTCTGCTGCAGGGCAGCGAGACGGAACGGGCTGCCCGCCGCGCGCAAATGTCTGCGCGAGCGTGCCTCTCGAATCGCGGCGTCTCCGAGAAAAGCTCGAAAGATCTTGAAGAAGTGGGCGATCTCCTCACGCCCCTCGACCCGCCCTGTCGATGAAGAATATGTTCGCAATTGCTCCACCCAACAGGCATGCACTGGGAAAACCAGTACTCGGGCCGCAATCTTAAACCAAATTTCGGCAAGAACAGGACATCGCCATTCTGAGTGACGAGGGTATTACCGCAACCTATAGGAGCCGATGAATATTTGGCAAAAAGGCAGGGGATAGATCACTCAATAAAGGACCGAGCGTTGATTCCTTCAGTTCGACCCGTCGCCCGTCTCGCGGGTAGACCTTTTGCCCTTGGTCTTGGGAGTCTGTGTCGGAAGGGCCCGGAGTTCCGTCTCGACAGCGCTGCAGAACGACGCGAAGGCAATGCCGCATGCGTGACACCACTCCCAAACCTGAACTAGATCTAAGCGCGTGATGCCAACCTCGACCGAGGATACCCACGCTTGGGTAGAGCCGAATCGGTGAGCAAGGTCAGCTTGCGTGAAGTTCGCCTCTTCGCGCGCCTGCCTAAGGTGGGCGCACACCACCTTGTGGTGGGGGCGATGGATCGACTTCTGCATGGCAAGAGGGCCGCGAGCGAGCGGAAAACGCTAAACGCCAGCCCGAAGAACACGAAGCCTTTGTACAAAAAGATATTGTTTTCCGGCCGTCGAGGGTGGTAGGTTCTGCCCACCCGAAGATCGGAAAGGAGCCGATCAAGTGCATATCGCTCGAATCTTCCCTCTTGCTGTCGCACTGGCCGTCGCCGCCGCCTGCAGCTCCTCCAGCACGCTGACGACTCCGTTGCTCGGCACCTACCGCTCCTCCGACGGAACCACGGTGCTGTTCCGAGAAGACGGGACCTTCCTCGCCCCGCGCACAGAACCAGGACGCTTTGTCGTTGACGGCAAGAACGTCCGTTACACGCTTTCCAATGGCGATCTGCGCGTCGGCGAGCGTCTCTCCGACGACGTCGTCACGATGACGAAGCCCGGCGTGGCCTCGATCACCCTGTACCGCATGGGCTCCAAAGCGGCCCAAAGCAGCGAGGCACAGGCCCCCGCTTCCCGCTGAGACGTGCTATGCGCTAGCCCCGCGGAAATCCTACTCGCCCTGCACTCCCCCACCTTTTTCGGTGATTCAAGGAAGACATATGACCACCCAGCGCACCGCCACCACCGGCGATACTCCAGAAAGTTGCGCCACCGATCACTCCCGCCGCCCGCCCCCGCTTTCCCCCATGGAGAGCACCTACCGCGTCGAGCGGGAGGCCGACCAAGCCCGCATCATCTTCACCGGAGCCACCGGCCTGACCGCTCCCACGGTCTTGCTCTGGGCCGCCCCCATTCTGGGCATCGCGGCCGCCTTGGAATCCAAGCACGCGGTCTACGGCTTGGTGGTCTTTCTGGTCGTCTTCTTTGTCGGCGGCGCGTTCGTGCTCGGGCGATCGTCCTCGATCGGTTCTCTGCAGAACCGCCGCGCTCCTGCGGGCACGGTCGTGGTGAGTTACGACCGGCTGCAGTTTCCCAACGGCATGGTGCTGCGCCGTGACGACATCGAGACGCTGGCGTGCCGCAACGTGCTCGACGGCCGCTTGCTGCAGGTCGTCGGTGGAGGACCCGGGTGGGCCGGTCACGCCGCCACAATGGGCGCCGCCCAGCACCTTCGCGACGCGAACGAGATCCTTCCGATCGCCTGGCAGATCGATGTGCACAGCCAAGGGCGAACGTTCCCTCTGGTCGGCTGCATGACCCAAGCCACCGCCGATGCCGTGTTCCGAGAACTGAAGACCACGCTCGACTTCGGTTGACGCTGTACCCCTCCTGCTCGCGCACCAAGGAGTTTCCCCATGACGCGGTCCCTACGGCGCGCGCACCCGCGCGCGTGGCGTTTCGCCGTTCTTTCGGCGCTCTTTTTCTGGGCTGGCGCAGCCTGCGGCCAGATTCTTCACACCGGCTCGGTCTTCGTCCATCTTTCCGAGGCACCCGAGAACCACGCTCGACTCGGTTCGACCCCGATGCTGGACGGCCGGATCTTCGTGGCCGATATGGTGAATGCACGCATCTTCGACCCCGTCGACATGAAATGGTCGGCGCCGATTCCCTACCAGCGGGAGCACGTGATGCCGGCGGCGGCAACCTTGCCGGACGGACGCGTCCTCGTGGTGGGGACCAACACCCCCGAGTCCGCACCGGCAGAGGTCTACGATCCGGCCACCAATGCCTTCACCAGCGTCGGCGCTCTGCGTCATCTGCGCTACGGCGTCACCCTGATGCGTTTGCCCAATGGCGAAGTGCTGGTGCTCGGTGGGCGAGCGCCCGTCACGTCGGACCTGATCTTGGAGACGGAGATCTTCAATCCCATCACTCGGCAGTTCCGTCTCGGTCCCCGGCAGCACTACGGTCATGCCTGGGGCGTCACGGTGCGACTAGGGGACGGGCGGATCCTTCTGGCGGGAGGCGTAGGAGCGGACTCGTACGTTCACAAGTTCGCGGAGGTGTATGTGCCGTCCGCCAATCAGTTCCAGGTGGTAGGCTCGATGGTCGTTCCACGTCACCGTCATGCCTCGGTTCTGTTGCCGAACGGCAACGCGATGATCAGCGGGGGCATGGCGTCTTACGTGTTCCCGTACATGGACCAAGTCGGTTACGACACCGAGATCTTCAACCCGGTCACCAACACCTTCTCGATGGGGCCGTACATGGTGATGTCCCGGATGACGCATGCCTTGATTCCGCTGACCACGGGCAAAGTGCTGGTGGTCGGGGGCGAAGATGGCAATCTGACGTTCCCGAGTTGGACCGAACTGTTCGATCCGGTCAGCGGAACCTTCACGCTGACGGACGCGTACCTGATGGCCGGCCGCGGCTACGTGGTCGCCGAACCTCTGTCCGGAGGTCGCGCGCTTCTGATGGGCGGGGAGAACTACTATGGATATCGGCTCACGACCTCGGAAGCCTACGTTCCCGACGTGATCGTCCGCGCCGGATTCGATCTTTAAACATCGTTTCTCGGGGGTGGCGTGACATGCCATGGAGGGCGTGTCACACCAGACCCGTTGCGTCGGAGGAATCTTTTTCGACGACGCGCTTACGGAAGAGGTGCAGTGCTTCAAACTCGGGCACGATCCCTTTGCATCGGCCCGTACAAGCCAATCTTTGCGCCGCGGTACCGTTCGACTTGGCCCAGCGAGAACGAAGCAGCTGCACCGCCTGCCCGTTACCGCTTGATCAGCAGCGACGCCTCCTTCGTTCCCGCCGCAATGGCTTCTGCAAACCATGTCGGCTGACGGCCGCGACCACTCCACTCCTGATTCGGCGCCTTCGGATTGCGATACTTCTTCGGAACCGCCGCAGCGGACTTCCGAGCAGTCTTTCGACCACCGCCGCGACGTCCCAGCACGTCTTCGACCGATAACCCCTCCTTTTCGATCATGGAACGCACTTTTTCGCGCAGCACTTCCAGCGTCTGCTGATGAAGGGCTGCGTGCCGTTCTTCCAGTTGGGTTCTCAGCGCGGCGAGTTCTTTAGCGGACAACTTCTCTAGGGAAATGGGCATAGCATCCTCAGGGGACGGGGAAAGGGGATCGTGCCAGCCGAGAAGCTTGCCATGACACAGCTTGCTGGATCGTGAAAATTGCCTTGCAACCCATAACGGCCCTTGGTATCCGCACATCTTCTTAGCTCCGATGCAGCCTCCCCGACGGGGGCGTGACCTCATCGCAACCGGAATAGTGATTCAGGCTGTCATCCGAGCAGGAGCCGGCAAGAGTCTCTAGTGGCTTGTGGATATTTCCGCTTGACACGGGCAAGGGTCGGCGTAGCGTCGATTCCTCAGGAAAGTGGGCGACTGTCGGCATCTTCGGATGCTAACCAGATGCTTTCTTGCGTGGGCAACCTTTCACTCATCTGAACTTATGGAGGGCTGGCATGGCCGCTCGGTACGTTTTGTCCCGCACCGCCGACACCCAATTCATGTTTGTTCTGAAGGCCGCGAACAGTGAGACCATCCTGACCAGCGAGCGTTACGCGTCGAAAGCCGCGGCCGAAGGAGGGATCGCGTCGGTGCGGCTGAATTCACCCATCGATGCTCGCTACGACAGAAAGACCGCCACGAATGGCGCTCCGATGTTCAACTTGCGAGCAGCCAATGGCGAAGTCATCGGTACGAGCGAGCAGTACACGTCGAACCAAGGCCGTGAAAACGGCATCGCCTCGGTCAAACTCAACGGTCCCGGGGCGCCGGTCGTGGACACAACGTGATCCCACGGTCCCCCCATGTTCGCTCGTGCCTGCGCGCGGAGCCCAGTGGAGCGTGAGGGCGATGCAAGCCAAACAGCCCGGCAATCACTCGCATCGCGTAGCGGCCTGCCGCGGTTTGGCTGACGATCATCCGCGGCGGGTTACTCGCCCAGACGCTCGTGTTTCTCTTCCCGCCTCAAGCAGCGCGGAGAACACCCCCAGGTCATAGCGCTTGTGCGCCTCGCACACCTTCGCGTCCAAGGCGGCGACGGCAGCGACGCTCGCCTAGGGCCGCGCGGAGCGGACGTTCGGAACGCCTTTCCGCCCCTATGCGCCCACTCGCGGCATGCGCACCCTCTCCCAGGCGGGGAAGATTGGCGCGTCGTCACGTATCAAGCCCCGGCCCACGCGGTGTTGAGTACGACGTCCAGGCGTGCCACGGCGGCCGCTGAAGAGCCTCTTCGAGCAGCGGAGCGTGGGGCCAACCCGCGAAGAACCGGCGAGCGTCGGCCACGTGGGTAAAACTGACACTCACTTTATTGAGCAAGTCATGCGGCTTCGGCTCTCCTTCACGCAAGAGCATCAGAGCCGTCGGCACTTGGCCCGCCCACACTCGAAACCCGATCTCGCCCTCGGCGGCCACCAACACGACACGCACCTCGTCGTCCGGGTCCAGCGGCGCACTCGCAACGACGGTAAAGCGTGACATCGTAGCCATCCCAATGAGGGGCTACGAGCATACGGCCGGCGCCGTCGAGATGGCTTGCTAGGGCCTGAAACCCTCGCCAAAACAGCCTGAATGCGATCGCTCGGTAAGGTCTCTTTCACGCGCCGGGAGCCGAGCATTCATCCTTCAGCCCTAAAGCATCTGCTCAATGGTCTTCGCGCGCCGCCGATCGAATCACCCTCTGGACGAGATCGAACACAGGCCGTCCTTCGAAGTAGTCGAGTGCATCCGTCATTGCCATAAAACTCACTGCCTCCCGCTTCACGTAGTCATGAAGGGAGATGTCTTCGGCGCTGGCGCCCGCTGCGGACGGATCGAGATGCCCAGCCCAGACCATCACGCCATGCTCTCCGCGACTGAGCATGGTCACAGCGAGGTATGTGCCATCTGCGAGCGGCTGCTCAGCGCGCAGATGAACGACATCGACCTTGAGCATGCGACGTCCCATCGAGCGTTTCTTGGGCGATCGATGGTACCACTCAGACACCGTAACCGCTGACACACCCTCGTCAGGCTGGGCCGCAGTGAAGTGTTGGCAGGATCGAGGCGAACGTACGTGTCTAACACTACGTGGGGCTGCAGTCACCACCATGGACACGGAGTGCATCGACGAGAGTCCATGAGGGCGGATTCTCGCCACGCTGACGCACCGGCACGCGCACGCATCGGCGCAACGCATTGGGATACCAGCCGCCCTGCAGCACGTGTGCTCTCGCCCTGGCAACGTCGTAGGATGGACGGAGGACGCGGAGGCCGCGAACGCAGCCGATGACGATCGGAGCAGTTCACGTCCCAAGGATCGCTGCCGTGTCTTCATCCGCGTGCTCCGGCGCGTCCGGTCGTGTGGAAAGGGATCGTCCATGTACGTTTGAGTCAGGGATTGCTTGCCCATGCCGTCCGATGCCATCGCCCTGTTTCCCCACTACTGTTCGCGCTGCGACCTGTGGTGCGCGACCGAAGCGTCGATCGAAGTAGCAGGATGCCGACTCGTGTGCACGCTCTGTGGCGGGTCGACACTGGTGAAGGGGCGTGCCGGACGGTCAGAGGCCTTGGTCGCGCGCTTGAAGGCCTTCGCTGCCACGGTCGTTGAGCACCACCCGGAACTGGGAGCATTGACCGTGCCCGGCGCGCATTGTGTCTACCGGCCGCAGCGTTTGATCGCTCGCAAATCCTAGCGCTTGCCGCTGATGTGGACGCCAAGCGCGAGGGAGGCGGTGCGGCTCCTTGACCCGCTGCGCCCTATCCCCCATGTTGCTCTGTCACCCGCGCTGTTGAACGATAGTGGGTGGGGAGACATCCGACCATGCAACATCGCTATCTGGCTACCGACGCCCAAGGGCAACTCGAATGGTGGGTCGTGGACACCGACGTGCCGGAGGTCTACCGGCTGCGCATCTGGTTTCCCACCGCGAGCGACGTCCCACCTTCAGCCGACACGCTGGCGTCGTTGATCGACACGCCGGCTGAGGAAAGTAGGGTGATCCTCGGGATCGGCCGCTTGTTCGACGCCCTGGTGGACGATTCCCAAGACGCCGTTCTGCAGTTTCACGCGCGCTCGTTCATCGACGCCATCACGAGCGCCACCGCCACCGAGGACGGCGGGTAATCGCGAAGTGGCTCCGGGGCGTCGATCGATCGCACCGACCGTGGTTACGGCTTCGATGCAGTCGCGCTCTCAAGAAGCGCGAGAGGGCGTTCACACGCTCCACCGCGTTCAATCTGTGCCACCACCGCCGGCAAGACATCCGCTGGCACCGCCGCCGAGAACAGGAAGCCCTGCGCCAAAGGACACCCCAAGCGACGCACGAGCGTGGCCTGCTCTGCCGTTTCAACACCTTCCGCGACGACCTCGATGTCCAGACTGGTTCCCAAACCGATGACGGCGCGAAGGATTGACACGTCGCTGGATTGCACAAACGACTTGTCCACCTTGAGACGGCTCACCGGAAGTTGGCGCAACTGCGCCAAGGACGCGTAGCCCGTTCCAAAGTCGTCCAACGCCAAGGCAATCCCCATGGCGTGAAGGGCCTGAATCGTGTCCATCGCCCCGTCGGCTGCGGAAGCCAGCACCACATCCTCGGTGATCTCCAGGCACAGTGCGTCGCTCGGCACGCGCCAACGGTCCAATCCGCCCTTGATCGTGTCCGCAAGGCCTGGCGCGGCAAATTGGGCCGACCCGAGGTTCACAGCGATGCGGCCGTAAGGAAAGCCGCTGTCCTGCCACGATCGCATTTGACGCAAGACATCGTGGAGCACCCAGTCGCCGATGGCGCGGCCCAGTGCTTCATCCTGAAGCGCGGTGACGAGCGCGGCCGGCCCGACCAAGCCGTCCACTGGATGCTGCCAGCGGAGTAGCGCTTCGTACCCCACCACGCGGGGGCCTCCGTCCAAGGTGACGATGGGCTGGTAGTGCATTCGAAACTGGTTGTGTTGAAGGCCTTCGCGCGCCTCCCGGAACCGCTTGCTGCGCTCCTCTGCGGCCTGTCGCAGCACCGGCTCGTAGCGCTTCAGGCGACCGCGACCGCTTTTGCGAGCCTGGTGCATGGCGATCTCGGCGCTCTTGAGCAACTGCGGCGGCGTGTCGGACGGTGACGACAGCACAGAGCCGATGCTGACCGAGCACGTGATGGCCTCGCCGGATAGTGTCAGTGGCTGGCTAACCACTCGGAACAACTCCGACGACAACGTGAGGAGAGGGCCTTCGTTCGGCATGGGGCCGATCATGACCGCGAACTCGTCCCCTGCCAGACGAGCTACCACCCCCTTGTCACCCACCACCCCACCAAGCCGGGAGGCTACGGCCACCAGCAGCGCGTCCCCCACGTCGTGTCCCAAGACTTCGTTCACGTCGCGAAAGCGGTCCAAACCCAGCACGAGGACGCCGATGTGCGCACCTTCCTCTGCGGCTCGCTCCAAGCATGCTTCCATCGATCGCTTGAACCCATACCGATTCGGGAAGCCTGTAAGGGGATCGATGTACGCCAATCGCTCCAACGACTCGGCACGCCGGTGCTCAGCGGTGACATCCTGGACGCTGCCGGCAACGCGTACGATTCGCCCTTCGACACTCCGCTCCGGCTGGCCGCAACACCGGATCCAGCGCCGACCACGATTGACCGTCTTCACTTCCATTTCGACGTCGAAAGGCTGGCCGTCCACCATGACCTTTCGCACCGCGGACACGATGGTTTCGGTACCACTCGCTGCGTGGCGATCGGCCCACTCCCGAGCAGGCAATTCGCTGCCTTCGATGCCGAAGACCGCCGAGGTTTCAGGGGACCATTGGATGCGTCCCGTCCGCACATCCCACGACCAACTTCCGACCTGCGCCAGCCGAGCCGCTTGCGAGAGCAGCTCGCGCTCACGTCGAAGATCGATGAGGCTTTGGCGGTGCTGAAAGTCACGCACCACCAGTGCAGCGAGCAACTTCAGGTGCGCGACCTCTTTCTCGGTGAGGTGGCGTGGGACCGTGTCGAGGATGCAGAGCGATCCCAACCGTATGCCCGGCCGCAGGATCAAAGGTGCGCCCGCGTAAAAGCGAAGCCCCCACGCTCCTGTCACCAGCGGGTTGAACGCAAACCGCGGGTCTTGCCGCGCATCGGTGACGATCAAAACCTCGTCGGACTCGATCGCATACGTACAGAATGCGGCCGAGCGCGGCGTGCCTTCCTCATCGATGCCGCACTTGCCGACAAACGTTTGACGCTCCTCGCCCACTACGGTGACGAGCGCCATGGGTACCTGGAACACACTGCGCGCCAACGAGCACACATCGTCCAACTGCGGGTGAGGACCGCCGTCTTCGAAACCATAGGTCATGATTTCGCGCAGGCGTAGATCTTCGGGGGAACCGATCATGGAAGAAGATGCGAAAGAGATCTGCTGTCCTTGCATGATCCATGCCCTACTCACCACCGGAATCGGCATGGGGGAGAGTATGCCGCCGAGGGTGATTCCTGACTGACTCGTTGGGACTCAGCCAGTCACAACGCCACGTGGACCCGACGACGTGGCGCCGTCGCCGTCCCCTGCTGCGATCGCGGCGAGGACCCGATCGTCCACAATTTCGACTTCCCGCTGCTTGACGCGCAAAACTCGACGCGTGCGCAATCTGGAAAAAACACGGCTGGTCGTCTCGATCGTCAACCCGAGGTAGTTCGCGAGTTCGTGTCGCGACATGGGCAAGATCAGCCGTTCAGCCGACTCACCGCGCATGCGCCGCCGACAGCGTAGCCCCTCCAGGAAAAGCGCCACGCGGGACGAGGCGTCTCGCCGGCCCAAGATGACGGCCTGCTCGCGGCTGTGCGCGAACGCGCGACCGATCGCTTGATAGATCTCGACGCGGATCGCCGGATCCCGACACAGGGCGTCCTGGAGTCCTTCGGCGGGTATGACCGCGAGCCGGGTATCCGATGTCAGCGCCGACACGGTCGAGACCTCGTCATCGCCGCCCAGCGCGCGCACGCTCAAGAGGTCTCCCCGCTCGAAAAACCCCACCACGTGCTCGTCTCCTTCCGGCAGCAGCACTGCTCCTTTCAACGCCCCCATGCGCACGATGTACAGCGCGGCGACGCTGCCCCCTTGCCGCAGGATGACGTCCCCCGTGCTGAGCGACACGTCCCCGGAGGTGAACCTCTCCAAGGGGCCGAGAAGAGGTGCCAGCGCGCCTCCGTGCCGCGCTCCGGTACGGATGTTCACCACCTTGTCGCCTATGGGACGGAGAACGCTCGGATTGGCCATATCAACCCCACAGAACCGTGTCTGGAAACGATCATCCCCGTTCAGGATTCAGCTCTGGACTCGGGATTTCCCTAGAGACGCCATGCCCGTTCAGGCATGCGATACGCTCATTGCCCTATCACGTGCGACCGCAGAGGATCGACCGATTCTCCAATCAGGACCATAGGAATCCGATGCCAACCTTCACTGTGCGTGTCGACCTTCGCGACGCGGAGATCGCTCACCGAGAGACCTTGGTAGCGCGGATGGAGGCGGCGGGTTATTCGCGGCAAGTGGTGGGGGCCAATGGGGCCGTCTACTGGCTGCCAGAAAGCGAATTCACCTGCGACCGGCTGGCCACCATCCAGCAAGTCCGAGATCAGGCCTACGCCTTGGCGGACGCCGTACGTCCCCGCCCATGCGTCTTGGTCACATTGGGCAAGCGGGCATGGCGGGGCCTTACCCGCGTGCAGACGGGCTGACCTGCCGATTACCCGAAAAGGCGTCGTTCAGCCATCTACAGCGCGCCACAGAGGGCGCTGTCCACGTTCGCGATGCCTCCCTCTCTGGCGTCAGTTGCAGAGAACATCGTTGCTCACACGCGCATGTCCTATCCGCGACAAAATGAGACGCATTCGTTAAATCGTTTATTTGCATTTTTTATTTTTACATTCATTACTTTTGGTGCTTGTATACGCACATGCCGGAGCGTGTGTGACGTAAAGGCGCTCGACCTGACCCCCTGACAGGTTTCATGCGGGTTCCTCTCGGCATGAGGGACCGTTTCTCGGAAGGAATCGTGACCATGACTTGTTCAGTTGCGTGCGAGTGCTCACCCCGATCCGGTACCTCCTTGCCCCCTTGGCGCCGATGGACGACTGGCTTCTTGCTGGCGTTGGCCGCCGCCGCCACAGCGACCGCGGCTCCCGTCACCGTGCCCAACGGCGACTTCTCCGATCCTGCAAACAACGGCTCCATCAACACCGCGACCACGGCGCCTCTCGGTACCGGCCCTTGGGCAGCAACCGCCGTCGGTGTCGTCGGTCTGCTCCCTCCGACGGTCGCCATTGGTAACGGCGTTGCCAGCATCCAGGGCCTTCTGAGCATCAACGTCGCGGGCCTCTTGAACAACAGCGGTCGACTCCATGTCGACACCGGCACCGCATGGACGGCGAACCAGCGGTACGTGATCACCGTGGATGTCGACGCGAACACCGTCTTGGGCGTGGGCGCCCTTACGTCCGGCAACATCGGGGTCGCCTTGGCGACGGGCACATCGCCAGCCTCCCGGGTAGCCTCGTCCGCATCGGGATCGCCGGTCACGTTGTCGTTGCTCAGCGGGTCGCGCTACCGCATCACGCTCACTCACGAAACCGGTGCCAGCGTGAGCGGCACCGTCTTCGTTCATCTGTTCTCTGAGCCATCAGGCGTCATCTCCGCCAACCTGCTCACGGCGGTCACGTTCGACAACGTGGCTCTCTCCACCCAGTTGCTCACGCAAGTTCCAGCAGGCTTGGTGCCGGGCAACCCTGGCCCCTACTCTGCCGTTCCCGGTGGTCCTGTCACGCCCTCGATTGCCGTGACGGTGGTGGATGCCTTGGGTGATCCGATTCCCGGGGTGCAAGTGACGTTTACCGCCCCCTCGACCGGCGCGAGCGCGACGGTGACGCCGAATCCAGCCCTGACGGACACCTCCGGCACGGCGACGGTCACAGCCATCGCGAACACGTTCCTCGGTACCTACACGATCACCGCGAGCGTGCCGGGCCTTCCCGTCCTGTCGTTCTCGGTTCAGAACGTGTTGCCAGGTGACGTCACGTTGAGCACGGGTGAGTCGAGCCTCAACGCCGAAATCAACGGCCAATTCTCGTGCGTTCTCCTCGTGAAGGTCACCGATAACCTGGGTGAGCCGTACCCTGGGCTGATTGTGGATTTTGTCGCCCCTACGAGCGGCCCCTCGGCGGTCCTGACCAATGAAACCGGTTCTGGGTTGACGTTGTCCTCTGTTACGGATGGAGACGGCTTTGCTTGGGTGGAGGCCACCGCCAATACCTTGCCAGGAACCTACGTCGTCACCGCCGACGTGCGCGACGCCTTGGTGCCGGCGTTCGAGTTCCGCCTGAGAAACCTCGCCGTGGGAGATCCATTGCACGCGAGCGGCTTCGACGGCCCGTGCATCCGGCCCTCCGGTTCGCCGTGAGGTGAGGGGCCCGGCCCGCTCCTCAGCCTCAGGGCGAGAAGCGGGCTGGGCCTAACCGCCTCCGAACACGGGACGCTCCCCGACCAGACCGTGACGCGCTTCACATCCTCCCGCTCGATAGTCGCGACTAGAATGGGCTCGACGCCACGGAGGGCCCACACGGAGCCCGCCATATGCCTACGTCCGGTCATCGTCCTTCCGACACGCGGTCCACCCTTCGCATCGATCCTCTGGTGCACCGGCGACTCAAGGTGTTAGCGGCGCTCGAAGGACGCCCGCTTTACGAGATGATCAACACGATTCTCGAAGCATTCTTGGCCGCAGAGGAAAAGCGCCGCGTGCGGGCGTCCAAGGCTCGGCGATGATGGTCGCCGTCAACGGGGCGCGGCACGACCACAGCGACGCAAGGTGAAGATGACGTATGGAACCCGAAAAGCCAGTCCTGCCAGGATGGGCCCGCGTCGCGCTCATCACGGTCGCCGACGAATCATTGCCGGTCATGGAGCGCATGATCGGACCCGAGTTCCTCTTGGAACCAGACGGCGAGGTCATCGATATTCGCTGGCCGATCCGACTTCGCGTTCTGGTCAAGGAGTCTCAAGATGAAGCGCGCACCGCGAAAGTGGGCGGAGCGGTGCTGCGTGCCTTGCTCGAAGTTGCGTGCGGTGGGCACCTGAAGTCCTTCCGCATCTTGGAAGGCGCCCACCTCATTGACGACCCACCGTCGGATCCGCGCGCGCATCAACGCCGCCACTGATCCCCGTCCCTGCTCACGTTGCGCTGCAACTAGGCGCGTTCGGAGTGCTAGCAGAGAATTCCCTCGTCGCCACATGGCGACTCATGGGAGGAAGACATGGCCGTAGAAACCTTGATCGTTTGGCTCCTAGTGGGCGGCGTTGCGGGCTGGCTGGCCGGATTGATCGTCCGTGGATTCGGCTTCGGCGTCATCGGCAACATCGTGGTGGGCATTCTCGGGGCGTTCCTGGCGGGCTGGCTTCTGCCGCTTGCGGGCGTTTCGATCGCAGCCGGTATCGTTGGGGCGATCCTCCATGCGCTGATCGGCGCGGTGATTCTGCTGGTCATCATTGGATTGATCCGGCGCGCTTGACGTCCTGGGAGGACGAGCCGTCCGGCTCGTCCTCCGCTTCGACGCAGGGCCCTCTGCTTTCCCCTCTCTGAACGACCTTCCGACGCGCCAGACGGCTTGGCGTCCAGTTCAGCGTCTCCTGCGTCTACTGCGTGTTCCCGGCGACATCAGGTCGCCCAGGAACGCTAAGGAAACCCTATGAACCGTACTTTCCTCGCGGCCGCGTTGGCGACCGCATTCGTGAGCGTGTCTGCGGTTGCGAGCGATCACGCTTCCGACAGCAAGGCTGCCAAGGCCGCCGAGCACAAGACCGCGGTCACTGCAGCCGATCAGCCAAACAACGCGCGCGATGTCGAAGTGGCTGCGGCCGCGCGCTCCGCCGTCGTCGACGACGCCTCCCTTTCCACGCAGGCAAAGAACATCACCTTGGTCGCGGTCGATGGCACGGTGACCCTGCGTGGCACGGTGGAAACCGCAGACGAGAAGCGTCGGATCGAGACGATCGTGACCAAGGTTCAGGGCGTCACCAAGGTTGTGAACGACCTGACCGTCGACCCGTAATCCTCTTTTCGCCTCACATCTTTTGGAGACCCCCATGAAAGCATCCGTCTACTGCACCGCACGCACACTCGATCAAGCCGAGCGCATCATCAACGCGCTGAAGGGCGCAGGCTTCACCAACAACGATATCTCCGCGTTGCTTCCTGACAAGCGCACGACGAAGGACTTCGCGCACGAGCACAACACCAAGGCACCCGAAGGCGCCACCGCAGGCGGTGCCGCCGGCCTTGGTGTGGGTGCCATCGTTGGCTGGCTCGCCGGCATCGGCGCGCTCGCCATCCCCGGCGTCGGCCCCCTTATCGCTGCAGGCCCCATCATGGGCGCGCTCGCAGGCGGCGCTGTCGGCGGCGCGGCCGGCGGTGTGATCGGCGCCCTGGTCGGCATGGGAATCCCCGAATTCGAAGCCAAGCGTTACGAGGAGAAGGTGAAGAACGGGAACATCCTTCTTTCCGTGCACACCGAAGACAGCAAGCAGCGGGACATCGCCAAAGACATTTTCAAGCGGTTCGACGCGGACGACATTTCGACCGGTTCGGAGGCCAGCGTCCCGAAGTCCTGAGGGATCATCTCGGGAGCCCGCAAAGGGCTCCCGAGGCTCCTCTGCTCCGCCGCTCTCTACACTCAAGCCGGCCGCTCCGCCCTCCACTTCGGTGCCATCCCGAACCCGATCGGGCGTGATTGTTTCATTTCGTTTCATCCCCTTGTGCCGCGTGCCCGCGGCCCCATTACCGTTCCGCACCGGGCGCTGCCCTAGCGCCGAGCGGGTCGGTCTCCCCGCGCGAACTCATTCTTCTATCAACGCTGTGCTCGATCGCACGGCGTCGTTGCGTATGCCCTTTCCAGAAGAGAAGACGTCCATGATGCGAACGTTGGTGGCTCACGTCCGAGCAGCAGAACTGTTGCCCGAGGGTGGCACCCATGCCGTAACCCTCTTCAACCGAGGCAAGTACGGAATCCTGGTGTGGGCAGGCATCCTCAAGCCTGAGGCTATCGACGTAGTGGGGGATGAGGTCTCGCCCGCTCACTATTTCCGACGGGAGACCGTCAGTTTCATGTCGTGGGGTGACTTCTTGGAGTACTACCGCAAAACCCCCTATGGAGACTTGGCGGAGCGCTTGAGTTCAGAGGTCAAACATCGGGATATGCCTCCAATCGATCTTCCGTGAGTTGCGTCTCACCGGCATAGGATCGTCACGGCGGCTTAAGGTCGGTGCCCGGACACTGGTGCTGTCGTCAGGAGGTGTCGTATGAGCATCGTGTCCTCGCTCTCCGGAGAGCGTTCGAACAGCAAGGTGGCTGCGATCTGTCCTACACGACGCGATGCCGAGCGCGTCGCGGCAGACGTGACTAGGGTACTGGGCGCCGACGCAGCCCGTATCACGGTCCTCTCATCCTCGACTCCAGCCCCCGGGCGACGTCTGGAGCCGGAGAGTTCGGGCATTCTGCGTACGATCGTGATCGCACACTCCAAACTGGCACTCGTGGGCTTGGGAGCAGGCTTGGTCTTCTTCGCGATCCTTTACGTGATCGGCATACCCGCGGTCACGGCATCGTGGCCTTACGCGTTGGTCGCTTGTGCGGGGTTCGGCGGTCTGGCAGGCCTACTCTTGGGTGGCTTGGTATCGCTGCGTCCCGACCACGACCCGTACATCCATTCCGTGCGCGCCGCGCTAGCGCGCGAGGAGTCGGCGGTCGTTGTCCACGCTGTATCGGATGCCGAGCGGGACCACGCCAAAGCCTTCTTCGAGGCTCACGGACTTCGTTGCATTTCGACATTGTGACCCGTGGTCGCCTACCACATCGGGGGCTTTCCCAACGCGCGCCCGATCTGTTAAAAATGCTTAAGCGCCTATCGCGCCCCCGCTCACGCTCGTGAGGTGAGCGGTCTTCCTCGGGGGGAAAGGACGTATGCAAGCGCCACCGTCCGATGCGAACGATCCTCGGCTCACCTTCGTGCCGGAGGATGCATCGGACGACAGTTCCAGTGCTCCCTCCCGCTTGATCGTCATGAGTGTTGACGACGATCCCGCGTTCCAGCAGTCCCTGCGCCTTGCACTGGCGAGTTTCCGTTTCCAAGACATGCCCGTTGAGTTTCGGTCCGTGGGGAGCGCCGCAGCGGCGGCGAAGGCCCTCACCGAAACCCCTGACATGGCGTTGATCCTGCTGGATGTCGTCATGGAATCCGACGACGCAGGCCTTCGCCTCGTTCGAAGCATCCGCGAGGTGCTCGGGAATGCGGAAGTGCGCATCGTGCTGCTGACAGGGCAGCCGGGGGTTGCACCTCGCCAGCAAACGCTGGAGCGCTTGGACATCAGCGACTACTGGCTCAAGACCGAACTCAAGCGAGAGCACCTTCACGGCATCCTCACGGGCAATCTGCGGACGTGGCAAGAGATCCGCGCGATGGGGCGTGCCAAGCGCGGTTTGCAGGTGATCGTAGAAGCCAGCAACAGTCTGGCGCGTACGCGAAACCTTCGTCACTTCTCCGAGCGGATGATCTACGAACTCTCCCGCTTGCTGGGAGTTCCTCCCGATGGCTTGGTGTGCGTTCAAACCGATGACACCGACGCCTCCCCCCTCGCTGCGCGCCTGATTGGCGTGGCGGGACGATTTTCCTCTGTGGGCACGCGCACGCTCGGTACGCTCGAAGATGCCGCGGTGAGGGACCTCTTGGCTCGGGCTCTGAGCGAACGGCACTCGCTCGAAGGCGAAGACTGCCAGGTGCTCTTCTTCAGCGGCACGTCCACTGTTCCTGATGCCGCGGCCTATCTGGCAACAGGTCGTACGCTCGACGAGACAGAGCGCGAATTGCTCCACGTCTTTGCCACCAACATCGGTTCAGGACTCATCAACGTGGCGTTGGCGACTCGACTGGACCGCGTCGCCTACGAAGACGAACTCCTGGGCATTCCGAACGGCAGTGCATTGGCGCGCGCGCTCGAAGCGGTCTTGGATATCGTGAACGACCGGGACCGCAGTCTGCTGGTGGTGGATCTCAACCAGTACAGCCAGAGCACGATGACGCTCGGCGCCGAACACGGCGACATGCTCCTGCGATGGATGGCCCAGCGTCTGCGGGAAGTCTTTCCGCCACCGTGCATGGTCGCCCGCTTGCACGAAGATACGTTCGCCATCCTCGGGCCGAGCGAGATGGTGTCGGCTCGACAGGTCGAACATCTGGAAACGAGCGAAGATCCCGCACACGTGCCGTTCATCGGAACACGGACGGCGCTTCTGGATTTGGACGGCTTTTCCGGCACCGCTCGGGAAGCAGTCGGCGCCGGCCTCCTGCTTTTGAAGCGCGCACGCGCCCGCGGACCAGGCGGACACGCCGAGTACAGGGCGTCAGTCGAAGACCAGGCAGGGCAGCGCTTCTTGCAGTCCCATGCGCTTTACCGGGGCTTGCGTAGCGGGTCTGTGACGATTGCCCTGCAACCCCAAGTGGACATGCTGACGGGCAAGGTTGTGGGTGCCGAGGCTCTCGCGCGATGGACGGACGAGAACGGCGTGAGCGTCCCGCCCGACCAATTCATCCCCATCGCGGAAGCCACCGGGCTGATTCTGCCTCTGGGATTGCACGTGATCGACCTCGCCTGCGACGCACTTGAGGCGTTGGCGGATGCGGGATATCCGGACATCACCGTGTCGGTCAACGTGTCACCCCTGCAGTTGCTGCGGCGCGATTTCGGTGCCGACTTGTTCGGGGTCCTGCATCGTCGACGAATCGCGCCGGATCGCTTGGAAATCGAGATCACCGAGGCGGTGGTCATGGAAGACTACGAATCACACGGCAGCACATTGAGGCGGTTGCGCGAAGCGGGAATCCGGATCGCGGTGGACGACTTCGGCACGGGTTACTCGTCGCTTCGCTATCTGCACGCCTTGCCCGTCACCTCCCTCAAACTCGACCGCAGTTTTATCGGGGAGATCGGAAAGGTCGCCGACGAGCGCAACGTGGCGGACATGGTCATCGCGCTGGGTCAGCGGCTCGGACTCCAGGTGATTGCAGAGGGGGTTGAGACGCAAGCACAGGTGGCATGGCTGACCGCCCACGGTTGCCAGTTCGCTCAGGGCTATTACTACGGACGCCCGATTCGACTGGATGAGTTCGTCCGCCACCTCAGCGCACAGCACGGGACTTTGTGAGCGATCGCCCCCCAGCGGCGGCTCCCATCCACATTCGGGCTCTTCTCCGATCCGATCCGCGTGGTGTCGCTTGGCTGGCCATTCCGTGGCTCCTCAGTTTGCTCGTCGGTTTCCCGCTACTTTGGTTCGAAGTCGATGACGCGATCCAGAGACCAACGCGGCAAGCGCGCGCCGATGCTTTGTCCGATGCCTCTCAAAGGATTCTGCGAAAGCTGGACCGCTTGAGGGCGGATATCAGTTTTCTGACAGCGCTGGTGCCACGATTCGCTGGCGATGGGGAGATGCCCGATCCCACGCATCCACTGGCCGTGGCCTTTCACAGTTTTTCCGCAAGCGCCGGCGAGTACGACCAAGTGCGCTGGCTCGATGGGTCAGGACGCGAGCGGCTGAAGATCGACAACCGCGACGGAATACCCGTTGTGGCGCCCGCCGCGGACTTGGTAGACAAGTCCCGTCGCCCCTACTACACGGTGACACGCGCACTGCCCCCATCCGATGTGTACGTCTCCGACCTCGATCTGGATGTGGAGGGCGACACGCTCAAAGAGCCGTTTCATCCGAGTCTGCGTGTCGCGCAAAGCGTGCCGCATCCGACGGCAGACATGGGAATTGTTGTCATCAATGCGCGAGCGGATCGTCTGCTTGCCCAACTGCGATCCGTCGCGAACGAGGCGGGGTTCTCGCTTCTCCTCGTCAACCGCGAGGGGCAATGGATCATCGGCCCCTCCCCCGATGTGGAATGGGGTTGGCATCGCGGCCGATCCGACGACAGCCTTGCTGCCACGCAGCCAGATTTGTGGCAGGCAATGCAACGCAAGCCGCGCGGCACCGTGGACGGCTGGACATTCGCCACGGTGACGTCGCACCGGCTGACCTCACTCAATCGCACGACTGCAAAGATGCAGGGCGACGACTTGGGATTGCGGGTATTGGTCCGCGAGATCGATCAGACGCAGAGTCCCGGGTTGCGGTGGAAAGCCATCCTGATCCTGCTGACGCTCGTAGGCATCGGCGTGGCAGCGGGATTCGTGCTGCGCACCGCGCGGAGTTTCGCGCGCGAGCGCGCGTACTCCAAGAGGCTGCACGCTGCCAACGCCGCCCTCCAGCAGAGCAACGCCGACTTGGTGAGCGTCCAAGCCGATCTCGCGAGAGCCGAGCGTCTGTCATCGTTGGGACTGATGGTCGCGGGTGTCGCACATGAGATGAATACCCCGCTAGGAAGTGCGGGATTGGCGCTGAGCAGCGCGCAGACCGACTTGGTCCTTCTTGCCGAACGCATCGACTCGGGGATACGCCGATCCGAACTGGATCGGTTTCTCGCCGCGGTGCGGGACGCGCTGGAGTTGGCAAGCAGCGAACTGCGACGGGCGGCAGGCTTGGTGCAGCGCTTCAAACAGGTGGCAGTGGACCGCACGACGTGGGAGCGCCGGCGTTTCGACCTTGCCGAAGCCATCATGGATGCCGACATCCGCCTTCGACGAAAAGAGGGGTTATCCGATGTGACGGTCGATCTGGATCTAGAGCCAGATCTGACCATGGAGAGTTTCCCCGGCCCCTTGGAACAAGTCGTCGCGAACCTGTTTGGAAACGCCTTGACCCATGCCGTGTCCGAGGATCGGCTCCTACAAGTAACCATTGCTTCCCGGAGCGACGGCCCAGATCACGTTTGTATCGAAGTGCGGGACAATGGGCCTGGCATCGGTCGCGACTTACTGCGCAGGGTGTTCGAACCGTTCTTCACCACGCGACGACATGCCGGAGGAACGGGACTCGGTCTCCACATCGTCCATGAGATCGTGACGCAGGTTCTGGGAGGTCGCATCCACGTGGAGAGCCACTCTGCAGATGATGCACCTGCTGATGAACAGGGAACGTCATTTCGTCTTCGCCTTCCTCGTCGTGCACCGGAACGCTTGGCTAGCGGGGACGCAGATTCATGAGGCGGGGGCAGCAGGGTCGTTCTTCCGAACACCTCTCAGGTTCAAACCGGCCAAGGCGAGTTGCAGTACGACGACGCCGTAGGCCTGCGCGCCCATACCCCATACGGTCCAAGCGATATTGCTGAGCAAAAATATCCAGAATCCACCCCGTCGCAGACCTCGATGCGACGACGCGACGCACCATGCCGCCATCACCGTCAATGCCATCGCCGGCCACTGCAACCAGTCCATGTCATGACGAACCGGGCGGACTATGGTCGGTCGGCGTTACCGGCGACAAGCGCACATAGGTGACCTGCGCGGGCAGTTCGGGCAGGACTTCCAAGTGTTCTAGCGACAGAATGCTATCGAACAAAGCCAAGGCGACATCGTTGCACACCAACTCTTGGGTCGCGAACGAAGCGTAGACGCGAGGCGTAGCCGAAGTCTGGGCGCAACGCTGCACATCGAGCCGAAGTTGTTCGGTGAGTGCAGCGAAGGCCGGGCGATCAGAAACGGTTGCTCTGAGCCAAGTCACGGGCGCGTGCTCCTGCGGCGGTATCCACGCCTGGGGGTTATGGCACGCACTGGCTCAGTGCACGCTGAAGATGCCCCCGTGGTCGTGTCGTGTATGACGGTTCTTCCTCGTTTATGACGCTTCGTCGGCGCTTCCGTCGACCACGTCACGCGCCCTATCCTCTGCGTCCCGGCTGTGCCGCGTCACCTAGCACCTTGATACTCCCTACATGAATGACATCTACGACACGCGTCGCGCCAATCTCCTTCTCATCCTGCGAGAGGACCAGTCGCGGGGACTGAATCACGTCGACACGGCGGCCCGATTGGGGATGAGCCAATCGCAACTCTCTCATCTCAAGCATGCCAAGACGATGGGACCTAGGCTCGCTCGACGCATTGAGGCTGCGGTGGGAAGGAGTGATGGGTGGATGGACCGTCCTCATACCCCAGCCAGCGTCGGCGAAGGTGCCGCCGAGGCACTGCATGTCTTCATCTCGCTGTGCCGATCGTTGGGCGGGGACTTGGAAGCAGCGGTAGCGTGCTTCAATCACCCGCACACTGCTCTCGGCGGAGTGTCCCCCATGGCACTGACCGAAGAGGGACGCGGGCGGCTTCTTCAGTCGTTGGTCGCAAGTGGCGAAGTCGATTTGTCGAGAACCAGTTGAACCCCATTCTGTCGCCTCAGGTGCGCACGATTTTTTGTGACGAATCTCTCACAAAGTCATCCATTGCGATCCTTCGCAATGGACGGGTAGAGGATGGACTCCGATCCTCGTCCTGATGCGAATTCTCGTGCTGCACAGTGCCCGTCAGCATGCACGCACCACGCTGGCACGGCTTACCAAAGATTCATTGCGCGCAGAGCGATAGTCCGCCGCCGACACCTTCGTCGGCTTCGGAGACCGAACATGGGCACGCAAGAGCAACGTGGACAAGGCGGCCAGCAGCAAGCACCCGGCGGTGGCCAGAACGACCCCAACCGCGACCCCCAACGCCAAGGCGGGCAGACCGACCCCAACAGGGATCGTCCAGAGCAACCCGGTCGTGACCGTGATCGCCAAGGCGGTCAGGATCCCCAGAGTGATCGCCCCGACGAAGGCCGCCAAGAGCCGCGAAAGCAGCCCTGAGGCTTCGGCCTGAGCGGACCACGTACCCGCGTGGCCCGCTTTGGCCCCCACCCGCTCGGGCAAGGGAAATCCGTCTCGACGCGGATCGTTCGAGACCGAGCCGTATACCGCCTAGCGCCGCGCGACGCGGCGGGGAACGCATTCTTGGCGAAGGCCCTGACAACCCCGCGAAAGCACATCGCCGTGGGCTTGAGACAGGGCGTTCGATGTACGCCCACGGTTCAGACGTGAGTGCCTATGTTGGCGGCGCTTTGCGATGACCTGTGTGATGTGACGCTGGCTGGCGGGGAACGGGGATGAAAAAATGGCTAGGCGGTGCGATCCTCTTACTGGGCTTGGTTTCGTGCGTCCAGCCGCGTGATTCGGCCCCCTCGTTCGATGAACGAGATCGTGTGTTCATTACGCGAGCCAGTGTCTTGGCCAAGACACTCGCGGATCTCGGTACAGACGCTGAGAGTATCGATTACGACGAAGGCACACGCGCATGGGGACGGGACTTACGGGAAGGAAGCGAGGCCTTGCAACAACAAGCCGAAGCCATGCTGAAGTCAGACCTTGGCCCGGCGTCCAGGCGAGTGCCTCCGCCGGCGCGGATCGACACGGTGTCTGCAGGGCGTTCGAGCGTGCGCACCACCGCAGTGGCGCTGGACAAACTGGATGCGATGGCGTCGATCATGCAGCAGCATCTGGCTCGCCCACGGAGTCAAACAAATCCGCAGGTGGATGCTATGGTGTTGGACTATCTGCCTCGGCTTCGCAAAGCGCTTCTGGACGGAATGGAACTGGAGCGCAGGGCCCACAATGCGCGGGAGGCGCGCCCGACCGAGCGGAAAGCGTAATGATGGCGGCCGCCACCTCGCTTTCTGCCCCTCTCGATCGTCTTGCGTTTCATGAGGATTGCCGGGTACGGTCACCGCTGAAGGAAGCCCCCACGCTGCACTTCCTTCTGCCCCCTGCCTGCTTCCCACAGGCAGGGGGTATCACGGGCTCACGGGCGTTGCGGCCCTTGCCACTGCGATCACGCGCGGCTTCTGGCATGAGTGTTGCTGTCTCCAGCGTATGGGAGACTTCGCGCGCTGGTGGGATCTCGTCGGAACCGCTTCGGTTGATCGGGGGCGTGGGGACCTACTCGCCCGTAAGGATCAACCCCGGTCATCATCCGCTGTGAACCGCGCGGCAACCGCGCCTTCGGGCTTTCGGTCCCACCTTCAGATCGCGCGCCCGTCGTTTTGGTTGGTGCTCATGGCGATCGCTGTGGCGGTCCACGCGACGCTCAGTGCGCTCTATCCCCACGAAGGCTGGACAACATCTGTCGGGATCGGCGTGGGCTGTGCCGTGTGCACGGCATTTTGTGCCGCCCGGGCCACTCGCGCGCACGGGATACTTCGCGCGCGCTGGCTTCTGCTGCTCGTCGCCTTCGGCCTTTGGATCACGGGGTTCGTCGCGCTCGCCTACGATCAAGTTGTGCGCAATCCAGACTTGAGTCGCGCGCTGCCCTTCGGCGTCTTCTTCGCGTTGCGCGGTCTGCCGTGGTTCGTGGCGCTTATCCGCACCAGTGATCGGCACGCCCTTCCCCATCACACTTGGTTCGACTGGGCGCAGTCCATTCTGTTCGCAGCCATGGCAGCATTCCTTCTTTTCCCGGGTATTCTTGCCCGCGAATCTGTCGTCATTGCTCCTCTGCTCTCGACAGTTGCGATCACCTACCACGACCTTCAGAACGCGTGCTTGGCTGCAATTTCCTTGGTAGCAATCCTGTTGCAGCCCACTGCGTCTGAGCGTCGGTTTGCCATCGCACTCAGTACCCTGCTGGTGAGTTATGCGTGCGTGGCGTACGCCGTGAACCACTACGTGATCCTAGCGTTCGATCCCCCTCCGGGTTCCGCCATCTTCATTACCGCACAGTTGCCCCTGCTTCTCTTCCTGGCGGTCGCAACATCTTCGCCGACTGATGGCGAGCACGACGGTCGAATTCGATTGTCCGGATTCCGCCGCACTGTGCTGCTGTGGATGCCTTCGCTTCTGACGGGCGGGATGCTCCTCATGGCGTTCGAGATCGCTAGCACCGCTTTCTGGTGGGGCTTGAGCTTGGGCTTGGCGAGTCTCGCCGTATACGCCTTGCGCTCTGCGCTGACCCAAGCCGCGTACTTGCGCGCACATCGGGAATTGAGCGGCGCGAAGGACTCACTCGAAATCCTTGCCCACCGCGACCCGCTCACCCACTTACCCAATCGTCGTCACTTCGACCGTCTCCTCGCGGCCGAATGCGATGGAAAGTACTCGGCCGGACTCGGGTTGGCCTTGCTCTTCGTGGATGTGGACGAGTTCAAGGCCTTCAACGATTCGATGGGCCACCAGGCAGGGGACGAATGCTTGCAAAAGGTCGCTCGTCTGATGGTGGACTCTCTGCATCGGGAGGGAGACGTATTGGCCCGCTACGGGGGCGAAGAGTTCGTAGCGCTCTTGCCGAACATCGATGCACAAGGTGCTGTCTTGGTTGCAGAGCGCTTGCGGGCGGTGGTGGAAGCCGCCAATGTGGCACACCCGGGCGGTCGCCTCGGCAGGGTTACGGTGAGCGTCGGTGTCTCGCACGCACCGTCGCGCAGCAGCGGCTGCACACCCGCAGCGCTGGTGGAACAAGCCGATGCTGCGTTGTACATGGCGAAAGCTGCGGGTCGGAACCGGGTGGTCGTTTCCTGACCCGTTATTCTGCCGCGAGTGAAACGGCCTCGACGTGACCGGACGCCTCGTCCGAGGCGTCGTCGATCGGCTTGATCCAGACTTCCATATGTTCGGGGTCTACGCGTCCACCCCAGAAGGTCGCGAAGGCGGCGTCTGCAGCATCGCGCCCACAGCCCACACGTACGAACCCGCGCGGGTCGGCCTTGCGCGTGGCATCAAAAAGATACCAACGCCTGTCGAGGTACGCCTCGAACACGGCGTGAAAATCGGGCGGCTGCAAGCCGTGGGCATACACACTCACGAATCGGGCCGGAATCCCCAGCGCGCGGCAGACCGCAATCCCAACGTGGGAAAAGTCGCGACAAACGCCTTCTCGATCTGTCAGGGTGTCGATCGCCGTGGTGTGCGAGTTGCTGCTGCCCGTACGGTAGGCGATGTGATCGTAGATCCAGTTGGCAATAGCCGTCACACGCGTGTGGCCCGTGAAGCCCTCGAATGTCTTCTGGGCGAACGCTGCCAAGCGATCCGCCTCGCAGTAGCGACTGGGCGCCAGATACCGAAGCACCTCCACCGGCAAATCTGCCAACGCGGTCTCATCCACGGTGTCTTGCGCCGTTGCGTGGGGATTGACCTCCACGGTAGCGCGGTACTCGATGCCACACTCCCCAGGCATCAATCGACACCGATCCAACCGATTTCCCGAAAGCAGTTCGGTCTGCGTGGTGATTCCGACCGGCATCGACAGGGTGAGCGACTCCGCCAAGACCTTCTGCTGAGCCAACACAGAAGGTCGAATATTGAACACTGCGTCCACCGGAACTTCGACCTGATAGTCCAACGTGCAGCCGACTTCGTAGCGCATGGTCTTCCCCTCCAAACCCTCAGTGTGGTGGGGCGATGCTGAGGCCATGATGAGCCCATCTGATGGTGGGGCTGGGTAGAGAGGCACGCGACTTGCACCGCTCGTCGGCGCTATGAAATCTCGTCGATGCCCCTCCACCACCGAGAGTGATGTTCGGTGAGTGGGTACTACTTCTTTGGAATTTTCCCGCTGGATGACGAACGCGACGCGATGAGCGCCGTAGCCCGCCATCTTCATGCGCAAGCGTTGACGAGCCTCTCGTTGGAGCCGGCTGGCAACCTGCACCTCTCCATGGCCCGCACATCGCTACTCGACGAGCGGGATACTCGCTTGGAAGGCACACTCCGGAGCATTGGCGATGCCGTGAGGTTTCGTCCGGGCGTTCTCGTGCTCGATCGGGCTCAGACGGGCCCTCGCACGTCGGACGCTTATGCATGGAACTTTACCGCGGGCGCTTCTCCTCGCACGGTCTTGGACACCGCTTTCGTGCTGGCGGAGGCGTGCTCCCCATGGTCAGACCGATCCGGTCATGAATGGACGCCACATGTCACTTGGGCGCACAGCCCCGGCGCATATCGCTACGCGTCCCGTATGATCCGACCAACCGAGATGACGTTGCTCAGCCTCACCCTCGCATGGGCAACGCCCGGTAGGCACTACGAGAAAGTGGCGGAGTGGGTGCAACCCCTGCCGTCACTAGTGCGCGACCGGTAGCGTTCGTCGTGTCATGAGACCGCTACCACCTCGAAATGGATCCAGTCAGGCGCCCACTGCATGTCCTGGATGACATAGATGTGCCATAGGTCAGCGGAATACCTCATCCTCATGAGGTGTGCTCCCTCGGTGGGTGGAAGCGTTGTCCTGCTCAGCAGGTGGATGGCGTAGGCCCCCTCCTCCGTCACCGGATCCAAGTAGTGACTGGAAAAGTTGAGTTCGATGGCACGGACCCCAAACGCAAACACGGCCGCGTCCTGAGACGATTGGCCGGCGGGTCCGCCGCCGTTGCCTCCACCTGCCTTGGACTCCGAAACGTCGATATCGACCACGACGGTTCCACGATGATCCGTGAGTTCGAGCTTCCCATGCTTGAGATGAAACAGGCGTTGAGGATCGTCAATGCGGTTTCCTCGTACGGTCAGGTTGACGTCGCACTCCATTGTTGCCTCCCGCTGAGGGTCCAGTCGCTTTGACGAATACGGGAGCATGACGATAGCGGAACTTGAGCCCCCTGGACGACCAGTGTTTCCAGGCCCCACCCACGTACCCTTATCGTCGCGGCCCCCCAACCTTGAGACCCTACCCAAGGGACGACCAGACGACGGCACCATGAACGCATACCGTTCCAAGGAAGCGACCGAGTTCACAGTCGACGCACTGCTGCCAGACTCCCAGCGGGTGGTGGCGTGATCCAGTGTCGATACCCCTCGAAACTGGAACCGATGACGCGTTGCGCACGTCCCGGCGCGCCGTCAGGCCCTGGAACACTCACTCAACCCGATCCCTCAGAAGACTCGGATGGATCTCGGGCCGTCGCCGCAGAGGTGACATCGAACGCTGTAGCCCACCAGACAAGCGTGGGCTCATCTTCCACTGCGTACAGCGTCGTCGTGCTGAAAAGCCGGCCGTTGATAAATCGCGCGACGCCATAGGATGTCGTGCCATTGGAGTAGTACACCAGTTGCCCCTCGCTCGGCTTCATGTCCGCGAATCGGTGTCGTGTACGCATATTCCCCCTCCCTTCGCTGCCGATCGTTATGCCTTCCTGTGGCTGAGCGCCCGCCGACCGCGGACGCGCGGGGTCACGGTGTCTTCGGAGACGAATCGGTCAGCCCTAGGAGGTGCTTGCCTGTCAGAACGCGAAAATCAAGACGTTCGTGCGCGGCATACGCCTCTTGGAGGGCTTTTACTGCTTGGGCGGCCAAGCCAACCCCGCTATCCAATGGATGGCCCGGGACGCGGATCTCGAACCACGCATACCCTGTCGGCGACGGCATGATTCGGTTGATCACGACCTCAGGATAGAGAGTCTCTACCAACGGACGCGGATCAGGTCCGGTCTCGTCCACTTCGAACGTCGCCAAAGAGCCTTCGGCAGAGAGGATGGGACGCCGAGCGCTCATGCGCACACCTGCAGGTAGGGCACTCATCGTAGCACCCGACCGTGGCGAAAAGAGCGCCGGCCCCGGCCCATCGGGACACGACTCGCTTTTTAACTTTGTGGACGCATTTCGCCAACCGCATGCTCAGTTTCCGTTCGGACGGCTCGACATCTAATCGGTATCCCCACGCCAGCCATCGGAGCCAGCCCATGCAACGCAAGTCCAACGTCGATCAGGTGCACGAATTGCTGTACCAAGCGCTCGAAACGGAGAGGGGTGGCATCCAGATCTACACTACCGCCCTCAAGGCGGCCGTCAACGAAGATCTCCGCAAAGAATGGGCAGACTACCTGGACGAGACCCGTACCCATGAACAAGTCCTAACGCGTGTGTTCGAGCAACTCAATCTTGACCCGGAGGCGCGCTCTCCTGGCCGAGACATCGTCAAGCACCATGGTGCATCGCTGGTGAAAGCCATCGAAATGGCGATGAAGGTCGGAAACCCTCAGAACGCAGAACTCGTCGCGGCTGAATGTGTGGTTCTTGCGGAAACGAAGGACCACACCAACTGGGAACTGATCGGCCATGTGGCGAAGAACCTCCAAGGACCCATGGCCAAGATTCTCAAGCAAGCCCACGAGGCGGTGGAGAACGACGAGGACCACCATCTCTATCACACGAAGGGGTGGTGCCGTGAACTGTGGATCGAGTCGCTCGGTTTCCCCGCAGTCCTGCCGCCGCCGGAAGAGGTGAAAAAAGTGGAAACGGCGATTGGTGCTTCCCGCGCAGAACAGGCGCGCGATTCGATGCTTTAAACATTGCTAGGGGCAACGGGAACGGAGCGGCGAATGCCGCTCCACGCTGCTCATCCACGCGGCCCATTCCTCACCGGAAGTACGAGGCCAATGATATGCGACGCGCATGCGGGCGCGGCCAAGAAGAAGTTGGCGGGAGCCACCTCTTCCGGCTGGGCGGGGCGCCTCATGTCGCTGTCCGCGCCCGAATCTCGCGAAGTCGTATCCAGCTGCCTTGGACGCCAGGTGATCGAATCGGGGTTCATGCGGTGAGTCGCATCGTGAGCATCCGTCAGGAGGAGTGGCTATGGCAGCGCGGCTCGGGTTCTGGAAAGAAAACAGTCTTTCGATCGTCCTCTTCGCTCTCTTCGTCACATTCGTCATCGGTCAGATCCTCACCGGCCACGCCGCTTGGAACAAGACTCTGATCGAGGCCGGCGTGCCCCCTATCGATGTGGCCTCCTACCTACAGACGGGCCACTTCGTGGGTGCCTTGTTCGAGAACTGGGAAAGTGAGTTTCTGCAGATGGGGATGTATGTGCTCCTTACGGTCAAACTGCGCCAGCGAGGATCGGCAGAATCTCGTCCCATGCCCGGGGAACCGGATGACGAGAGGGTAGATGCTGGTCCCGCCCCTTATCCCGTCCGTGTTGGCGGGCTGTGGAAGCGGCTGTACGCCATGTCGCTTTCCACCACGTTGCTGGTGATGTTCGTGATCTCGTTTGCAGCACATGCGGCAGGCAGTTGGGCCCACGCCGTGGACGAAAGTCGGTTGACACATCTCCGTCCCCCCACTCTCACTGAGCACCTCTTCGGCGCAGAGTTCTGGTTTGAATCGTTTCAAAACTGGCAGAGCGAGTTCTTGGCAGTCCTTGCGCTGGTTCTCTTGTCGATCGTGCTGCGGCAAGAGCATTCGCCGGAGTCCAAGCCGCTCAGCGCACCCCACGCGCAAACGGGAGGATGAGCCGGCCGTGCAGAGAGATGCGACGCAGGCAGCGGCACGAAGGCGCTCTGGGGCGACGTGAACGTCTGCCAAGCAATGGATCCGTGGGGTGATGATCCTGGAGGTGCACCATGTCACACTCCAAGCGCACCCTCGCCGCCGCTACGTTCCCCTGCCATCGGGAATCTTTACCAAAGCGGCGCGGGGGTGTGTTCGGTTTGAGCACCGGCGCTGGTCAAGTTGTGGAATCGGCCCGGGACTACCCGCATTGATCATGGTCTTTGCCGGGGATCGTCGCAGGTCGAAATTTGGCGATGGACGTCTCGGACGGCATCTCCGCCTGACAGCCGGATACAAAGCCCACCCGCGTAAGGGTAGAGACACACCGGCGAAATGGCACGGCTAAGGAGTCTTGCTTCGAGATCCAAGCGCTGGATCCGTGCGTAGAGACGGATCTCCTTGCGCACGAGCGCAATGCTGGTTCGTTGTGAGCTGAGCCTTCCGCCGCAGAGGTCATCCTGCATCTTGACGGCAGTTGCGGTATAAAACGTGCAGATGTCGCCAGCGAGAGGACGCATGCGGCGAATTCCCAAGGACCAGCGGACGGTCGTAGTGGGCCTCGGACTTGACGTGTTTGCGCTCGCTCGGTACGACGCCAAGGAAAGGCGCTTTGTTCTCAAGCGAGGGCCTGCCATTCCCCTTCGCAACGTACTTAGTTGGGAGCCGGCCGCTGCGGCACGTTTGCCGCATGAACAACCCGCCGACTTCTCTTGGCTTCTGACTCCTGCGCTGTGGTTCGGTAAAGATCTCGCCACCTCCGAGGCGCGTTTCGACCTTCCTATCTTTCTTCACGTCTCCCACGCCTTGGGATCCCGTTCGTGGGAGGGTGACTTGCAGCGCTGGGTCTCCGAGCAATCGGATCGGTTTGATTACACATTGGAAGCCACGCGTGTGCTTCAGGGCACGCAACGCGCCGCTATCTACCAAGTTGCCATCCGGCTCGTACGGCACCCAGACGTCTGACACCTTCGTGGCGAGAAGCCTGTTCACCCGGGACCGCGATCGTTGCGCGGCTTGGCACGCCGATCCCGCGACCAAGCGCTCACGACAATGGCCAGACCCAGCAGGGCTGCGACCAGGAGCATGACAAGCGCGAGTGTCGGATAGCCGAAGAGCCGGTGCGGGGTTTCCACTCGCAGCACGAGCGCAGAGGCGATGAGCAGCGCGGCCACGATCAGCCCCGTCGACACGCGGTTGGCGATCTTTTGCATGTTCTCCATCAGCAACGAGTCTTGGAGACCCGTGATGCGCACCTGCAGTCGGTTCTCCGAGACCAACGAGAGGGTGTCGGCGAGTTTGCGTGGCAAACCATGCAAGAGACGCTCCATCTCAAGGAGGTCCGTAGCCAGATTCGCGGGTGACAACGCTCGGCGAAGGCGCCCGGAGATGATCGACTCCAGGTGCTCCTCCACCACGGCCTTTACGTCCACATCGGGTTGCAAGCACTCACAGATGTGTTCGACGTTGAACAGCGCTTTTCCCAAGAGGTTTAACTCGGCGGGAAGCCTCACGCGGTGCTCTGCGCTGATGCGGGAGAGTTCGAGCACGAGTTCTCCCTCGGACAGAGCGCGTCGGTCACGATGTGCGGCGTAGTGCGAAACGAGTTGCCCCACTTCGCGCTCGTAACGCTCGCGGTCGAAGCCCTCCGTGCGTGTGCCAAGACTCAGCGCTTCGCGCACCACATCTTCGCTGCGCCCTTCGACCGACGCCAAGAGCAGTTTGAGCAACTGCATACGTTGCTGGGGTGGGATGAAAGCGAGCATGCCGAAATCGAAAATCGCAAGACGCCCGTCGCTGGTCAGACGTACGTTGCCGGGATGAGGATCCGCGTGGATTTCACCATGCACGAACGCTTGGTCGAGGTATGCCCGGATGAGCGATTGGGCCACGCGGTCCAGATCGTGCTCGGTTCGCTGCAATCCCAGTCCCGTCACCTTCACTCCGTGCACCAGATCCATCGTGAGCACGCGTCTCCCGGTCAAGGCCCAATGGGGCATGGGTACCACCAACTCCGGATACGAGCGGATGCGCCCTCCTACCCGCTCAAGGTTCTCGGCTTCGAGCATGAAGTCCAGTTCCGCGCGGAGCGTGCGCTCCATGTCGTCCACGGCTTCGACAAGCCGTACGCGAGTTCCCACGTCGGTACGCGACTCGGCGAGTCGCGCGATGGCGCGAAGCGCGCGCATGTCTTGACGGATGTCGTCAGCGATGCCGGGCCGCTGCACTTTGACGGCGACCTCACGGCCGTCTCGCAGCACCGCGCGGTGCACTTGGGCCAGGGACGCGCATCCGACCGGCTCTTCGCCAAAGGAGGCGAACACCTTCGTGAGGCGAACCCCCAGATCGCTCTCGATCGTGGCCCGAACGTCGTCGAACGGAAAAGCGCCCACGTCGTCTTGTAAGGATTCGAGGGTCGCTGTCCACTCCTCCGGCACCAAGCGGGGATGCGTGGACAGAAACTGCCCGATCTTGATGAAGGCCGGCCCTAGCGCCACCAAATCACGCTTGAACTCTTCGCCACGACCCTGCCGTGCTTTCGCTCTGTCAGGTCCGCGGGGACTGGCCCAATCGTCGCGGTACTTGACCACGAAGCCGAGAATCTCGCTGATGCGCTTCCATCGTCCTCGCATTGGGGATCTCCTAGAGTGGCCCGCCGGCTCGCGGACGGGTTTCAGGGGCAAAGACCCCAGCAGAAACGATCCTTCCCTTCCTGCTCCTGAACACGACAGAAGAGCTGGCACTCAACGGAAGACACGGTCCGTCTATGTTCGCGCCACCCGCTCCCACGCTCGCAACAGATGGGGCACTTCTTGGGCGATCTCTCTGGCAAGAAAGCCCACAGAACCCACACGCCGGGTCAGGCGACGCCCCGACTCTCCGTGAAGCGCCACACCCCACACCAGCGCTTGGACAGGATCGGCACCGCGGGCCGCGAGTCCTGCGACGATCCCCGCTAGCACGTCGCCAGACCCTGAAGTGCCCAGGCCCACACACCCGCCACGGAAGACAAACGTCTGGCCTTGCGGGCCGCTGACGACGGTTTCTGCCCCTTTGAGAGCCAAGGAAACGCCGCGCTGGCGCGCGAAGTCGGTCGCGGTCTCATGCTGGGCAGCGCTGACGTGCGCGAGCGACTGTCCGGTCATCGCGGCCATCTCACCCAGATGGGGAGTCATCAACACTGGGATATCACGGTACGTGTGATCGTGGGACGCATGCAGCGCGCCGGCGTCCAAGATCAACAGGCCTCGGCGTGCGGACACCAGAGCTGCCACCACGCGTGCGGTCGCATGGCTCGGTTCCATGCCACATCCCATGAGCACCGCATCGGCTTGGCTGGCGGCGTCGACCGCCGGTCCGGTAAAACCCACGATCTCGCCCCGTTTCGAGGGGAGTGCAAACACCTTCGCCTCTGGCACCCTCAGCGCGAGCGAGAGGGCCACATCCTTGGCCGTTGCGATCTGCAGTTTGCCGGCGCCAGCGCGTAACGCCGCCTCGGCGGCCAACACGACGGCCCCGGCCACGGCTGCCGATCCACCTACGATCAAGACGCGACCCCGGTCCTCTTTGCTTTCTGCCTGTTCCAAGGACGGCAGCGGCCAAGCCTTGAGCAAGCGGGCATTCACCACTCTGGCGCGCACCCGAGCCATCTAACGGGGCCCAGCGGGTGTATCGGGGGCGCGGGTCGCTCCCACGGAAGCGAGCACATCCGGTACGTAGTTCGCGCGCACCAGGTCGAGGCGGTGACCGTCCTCGCATGCCCTATATTCGGTCAGCGCACAGTTCGGCACGTCGCCCTCGCGATCAATGGCGAGAATGGTCGCTTCGTCGAGCCGCTCCAAGATGTAGCGAAAGCAGTTGACGATGACCTGATGGGCGACGATCAGGACGCGTCGACCGTTGTGGTCGATCTTGATCTCGTCATACACGCTCCTCAAGCGCAAAATGACATCGCACCAACTCTCCCCGCCGGGTGGGCGGAAGTAGAACTTGCCTACAGACTGCCGCTGCTCGGCCAACTCTGGGAAGGTCGAGCGAATGCCGTGCGTGGTGTACCGATCGAGGACGCCAAATTCCTTCTCCCGAAGACGTTCGTCCACATGGACGCATTCGCGCTCGATCCCCAGCGCATCCGCGATCGCGTCGCAGGTTTGAGCGGAGCGAACAAAGGGAGAGGTCATCAACCGCTCGGGCCTTTCGTCGCTCGGAAGGGTCCTCAGCCACTGGGCCAGCGCCTGCGCTTGCGCTTCACCCAGATCCGAGAGAGGGACATCAGCGTCGCGCGTCGCCAGATCGATGAGAACCAACTTCGCTTCTTCCGCCGAGTCCCGCGCTACGTTGCCGGCGCTTTGACCGTGCCGCACGATCCAGAGATGTTGAGGTAAAGGAGGCAGTGACATGGCGAATGATCCCCGCAACTAGACACCCTTAGCCTACGTTCCGCGCCTTCACGCCTGCTGAAGACGATACGCGCAGGGACAGTCGTTTCTTCGCCCTCTGCTTCGCCTGGCGCGCGCCGTACGAAGAAGTGCTCCGTGATATCACTCCTGTCGGGGTCGGGGTGCGAGTCGTCGCATCTCTGCCCTCGCGCCAGACTTGGGATCGACCAATGTCGGCGTGTCGCACATACGCTCGCGCGTGTACATTGGGAATACCTCGCACTGTCATGGGGAACGCGAGCGACGACGACACGACCTTCAAACGATGGCGCGAGCCGTTCCGGTTCGTCGTGCGTGGTTGCCTTGTGGTTGCTCACTCCCTGCGCCATCGCTGTCGTTCAAGGGCCGTGCTCGTAGCCCCTCCATCGAAAGGAGACGACACATGGACACCCGTCATTCCGGGCTGGCCCGGACCTACCCTTGGATCCGACGCGTCTTTAGCCTTCTCGTCTGTGCGACCAGCAGCACCGTGGTCGCCCAGCCGTTGACATGGCTGGATGCGTGCGAGATCAAGCCATCCGATATCGAACGCCGCAAAGTCATTGACGCTACCGGGTTGATCGTCGACGACTGGGCGTTGACCGATCATGGGACCCACTACTCTCTCGCCGTGACCCCGTTCGTCTCGTACGAAAATGCTTCGCTCTCCTTGGACTCGCTGTTCCGCGGGTCCCCACAGTTCTTCGAGGGCCGGGCCCGCACCGCCTTTCTCGTGGCCCCTGACAAGATCGTGACAGCGCCGCATGGCGACACTTTCTATCCGAACACCAAGATCGTCTTTGGGTTGCACAATGCGATCGGGCCCTGCACGGCGTTGGACGCCGCACACATTCCCAAGGCCAACGTCCGATCGCTGGGTCCGGCCTCCATCGCCTCGCTGCATCCCAACGATTTCGCGATTCACGCGCTCACGTCGCCGGTGAACGATCGCCCGTTCTTGAGGCTGCGGAGGGACGGCGTGGCCGCGGCGGGGGATGCGGTCGCGGTGGCGAGTCACACGTTCCGGATTCCCCAGCGCTTCGACGCTGGCGCTTCCGTCGATTCGGTGGTGGACGGCACACCGCTTTTTCGTCAAATCCATACCGACAGCGGTGCGTCGGGTGCGGCCATCTTCAATCTGGAACAAGCGTTCGTCGAAACCATTGTGGCGCCCGCGACCGCCTCTTGCGTCGTCAACGAGTGCACACTTTCTCTCGGCAATCAGTGCGTGCAGCGCCGCATCCGCTCCCAGTGTCCCGCCGATCCGTTCCCCGTCAATCCCATGCCGGCAACTACCATTGCTTCGCATCTTCCGGCGTGGGAATTGCTGGTCGCGCCCCTCACACCCGTGATCAAACGTGCGCTTCTGTCGGGTCCGGTCACCGTACCCAATACGGCATACACGCTCAGCGCACAGAATTTCCTTGGCGCACCGGGTCCCATAAGTTACGAGATCGTGGTGCCTCCTCCGGCGAGTCACACGGAACCGTATCTCGCGCTCGCACCGGGCACACCGTCGACCGGCACCGTGACGCGGGGTACCTCGGTGTCCTTCACCGTCCAGACCATCAAGCCCGCGACATTGCCCACGTGCGGAACGTTCGAGCGCGAATTCCATGTCTTCGACCACACCCATGGATTCAAGGACACGCTCAAGCAGCGTATCGAGGTTGCTCGATCCGGATTCGAAGTTCTCTCTGCGACGCCCTTGGCCTTGGATGGCATCCAAACGCCATACACGCGCCAGGTTCCGTTAACGGTGAAGAACCCGTACTTGGTGCCGGTCTCGCTCACCTTTCGCGCGGTGCAGCCATGGCTACGGTTGGACAGCACGTCAGGAACGTATCTGGATCCGGCTCAAGTGAGCGCGACGGTGGCGCCCGGTGCCACGCACACCGTGATGGTGGGCCTGTCCTCCCTCGCGACCACCCTCACGGCCAACGGGACGACCGTGCATGATGCTCACATCATCGTTTCAGACGACGATGCGACGTGTGGACAGACTGCGGCGAACACGGTTCCGGTCACGTTCCGGCCTGGGAGCCTTGTGGTGACGATGCCGGTCGGACAAATGGTTCCGCCAGCACCGATCAGCGGTCCCTCCACCCCTGTCACGTCCATGCTTCCCATCATCGAGAGTTTTTGCATCTTGGACCTGCAGGCGACCTACGGGATTCGCGCTGCGGGATTCACCAAGCCGCAGTTCGATGCATGGAGCGACGAGGCTCGCTGGCGTCTGTTCGAGCCCTACTCCCTCACGCCCATTCCGCTCCAAGTTGCGGCAGTCACACCGGGCGGTTCTCAACTGACGCAAACATTGTCAGGAACGTGCCCCTCACCGGGCGGTGGGACTGAAGCCTGCTGGAAGTTCTCGGTTGGCACCTCCACACCCAATCCTCCTCCCACATGCGCCCAAGCGTTTCCAGGAGGCGGGGTATGCAGGGAGTTGGCGGATACGCTCGGCAGACCGGCGATGGGCTCTTGGTCCAGCCTGTGGGCCGATGACGTGTACGGCGGAGTCACCACCCAACCCACGTTACTTCATTGGTCATTGACCTTCCGAGGCAGCCCGGTGTGCGCAGAATGACTCACCTGCTCGTCCCGATGCACCCGCGCTGAGACCCATAACAGGTCGTTCTGACGCGCGTGTGCGTGCGTCAGAACGATCACGGGTGCTAACGTCTCCCGGGCCTCCTCCGCGCGGCATACCGCTACACGCGCTCTCACGCGCGCGGCCGGCTCAGGGACGACGCACCAGCGAGCCAGGGGCTGGGCCCGCGTAGCCGAACGTTTCCGCCGGGGCGGCTACAACCTCGTTCGCCCCGAAGTTCTGTGTCTCAGCATCACGAACGCCGCGCCCACTCTCGCGCCAATATTTCTCCCCGAGTGCATCTCCCTCTACCCACTCGGGCGCTTCGCGATACCAGTGCGCACCGCCTTCGTCCCAGCACCAGTAGTTCGCCCACTTGGGCGCCCTGTCCCAGTCCACGCCGAACGACTCGGCCGGCAGTGATTCCGACGACGAGAACGAGGGGGCGACGGCGGGTACGAAGGGACTGATGGGATCGGAGCAATCGCTCGTTTCCTGAAGGGCCTGATCGAGGTTGTCCGACTCCCGCTGCTTGCGCGCGTCGCGCTGCTCAGGAGTCTCGGTCCTCGCCGGCGGGAGGTCATGCGCGTGAAGCAGGTCTTTCCTGTCGTGCGTGCTCACGGCGCTGACTCCCCTGCTGCTGCTCCTACCGAGAGTCGTAATCGGGACGCATGATCCCGACCGTTGCGTCGCTCTGCGCATTCACGCCCTTTTCTGCCGTGGGGTCGTGCACGCGAGGGTGGAGGCTCGTTGCCGGGCACGTTGGAATGTGGATTCGGAGATGGGTTCGGGTTGCTTCTCATCGCGATGCTCCCGCACAAGGTCGCTGGTATCCCCATGCTGCGCTTTCCCTTCCTTCCGCCGAGTGAATACGACGAGCGCCATAGCGCCCAGACCCTTGCGCACTGGCCGTCCCAGCAGGATTACGCTGCTGGGGTACGGCCATGTTCCGCCTTCGATCTCAAATGCTCCCAGCCAGTAACGATTCAGTCCGGCAGGCGCATTAGAAGATCCACAGTTCTGTCGAGGAAGCCGTCGTGTCCACCATCCCCACATGCGCCCATGCTCCGTGTGTCTGTCCCGTAGCCACCGAAGGCGACTTCTGCAGTGAGCGTTGCCGCACGCAAAGTCATCACGAAGGTACCTGCAACTGCGGTCACTCGCATTGCATAGGCGACGGTACGCTCCCCAACGACTAAGGAGCGCGTGATGCCTCGTGGCGAAAAGACCGCGTACACGGCCAAGCAGAAGCGTAAGGCCGAGCACATCGAGAAAGGCTACGAAAAGAAAGGCGTATCCAAGAAGACCGCGCAGAAGCGCGCTTGGGCAACCGTGAACAAGCAGGACGGCGGCGGCAAAAAGAAGTCGCGGTAAGCAACCGTCGCAGTCAGCGATCACGCGGCGGACGAAGGTGGGCCAAGGCCGCTGCTACCTGCTTCACGCGGGCAATCCAACGGTATGCCGTGGCACGCGAGCAACCGGAGAAGGCGCGGACTTCAGAGACACTTAGGATGTGACTGGTCGCGCCCCACCACGCGAGCATCACTTCGTACGCGGAGCCCTCCCCCAAGGACTGATGCATTCTGGCGAGGGCCGTTAGGGACCCCTGCTCGCTGGAACACGCCAGACCTATGACGTTCCCTGCCGCACTGCCTGAACCGGTTCCTGCCACCGAAGCCTTTGGCCGCTTAGAAGAGTTGGAAGTAAGCCCGTAGAACGCGCGTACCGAAGGAACTGCTGCCACCGGCACTTGTAAGCGACGGGCTACGATGCGATCTCCAGCGTCCTGCAGTTCGCTCACATCGGTACGCCAGTAGCGGCCGCAAGGGCCATCTTCGTATCGGTGACACGTGATGCGCACAGCGACTTGTTCCACACGTCGACGCGCTCCGACCAGATGGCATAGGAGCACACTGATGAGACGGCGTGCATGCCTCTACACGCCCGTTGCTTCGTCACAGCATACACCTGCGTGGCCAACGAATACCCTTATGGCTACCACTTCTCTATGCCGCGCGTGTCACCGTCTCGATGACGTGCCGACGGCGACGCGCCGCGCCTTCGCCGCTTCCAGGCGATTAGATAGACATTGAACGTGCGCGCGCTACCATCGGCTTACATTGTTAGGGCAGCAACCAACGACCATGGCCGACCGATCTTCCTCACGCCCTTCGCGAGACCCTCGCAGATCGTCGCTTCGCCTGAACTCTGATCTGCACCGACGGTTGAAGATCTTGGCCATCATTCAAGGCCGCCCCCTGCACGAAATGACGGCCGAAGTGCTGCTCGCTTACGTCGAGCAGCAAGAAGAGGAGTTGTCAGAGCGTGACGATGGTCTTCGTGCGACGGACTTGTGAGCGCCGGTGAGCGCTGCCGCCTCTAACTGATTCTGTTCGGGGCAACTGAGGACCAGGGAAGTAGAGAGCGGCGGCGCTGCATGGTCCACGCTGGCGCCACCAATGTCCGGCGACGTGAAAGTTTTGCGTATCCCCAGCACACGAGGTTGCCCAACCGGCTGCTGGAGATGCGTATGGTGTCGTTCTTTTCGAGTTTCGTCTGCGGCGCGATCGCGTTCGTCTGCGTGGCATTCACGCCCCCAGCCGTCGCCGCGGGCTCGGCCGTGGCCAGTCTCGCCGACGTTCCGTTCGCGCCCGATCCACGTTTCGGTCTGACAAGTCGCCGAGACACCATGGTGGGCGGCGTCAGCATCGGGGCCACAGCGGTCGCGGAACTCGTGGCTGGAGGCGACGTCGTGTATGGCGGTGTGGTCAATGGGAGAATTGTCCTCCAGCGAATCACCCCTACTGGACAAGGCGGGGTCTGGCCGGCGAGCACGAATACCAACGCGGCCAATATCATTCTGACGCCCCCAGAAGGGGTGGGATATCGCGACGTCTCCGATATCAAAGTCTTTGGGAGCCGAGTGTTCGTTCTGGCCGACCGTCAGCGCTCCACTACCGTGGCCACCAACGACGTCTATGTGCTCGTGCTCGATCTAGACGGGACGCTGCGCTCGACCTATCTCGCGATGGGTGAATTCCGTGACGAGCACGGCGCCGGTCTAGTCATCTATCAGACGATCGGCATCGGCACGCCGACAACGACATGGGTCAGCGTCATCGGTCATCGCGTGCTGGATGCCGTGGAATCGAATCCGTTCTTGACGCGAGCCCGGCTGGATGGCGATGCGTTGATACGTGACACGAGTATCGGCGATGCCAGCGGCTACGTTCAGGTGCCGGTGCCTGGCGGCTTGTGCGTTCCCTACGACGAAGCCTGCTCCATGGAAGTCGCTAAGGTCGTGGTGAAACCGACTGGACTGTACGGCGCCGAGCCGGTCGTCTACGTCGCCGGCTCGATCCGCAAGGCGGGCAACAACTGGGATTTCGGTCTGCTTTGCGTGAGCGCGGGCGGCACGCCCTGCGGCGGATTTGGCAATGGCGGATTCGTGCGTCGCGCCTTCGACGACGGCGGGTCCCTCGCCGATCGCGCCAGCGGAATCGCCGTTCGTCGCTACGGCTCGTTTGGCGCGTATTCCTACACGGTCTACGTGACCGGAAACGTGGCGCGCCGCTGCGAGAGCGGAATGGGGGCCACTGCTTTCAACGGCGCCGACGGCAGCGTCGAACTTGGGTTCGGCTCGGCAGGGCGAACGTTGGTCGGCGGTCACAACGGAGGAAGTGGCGGCACGGCGGTGTGCTTCCTCAACGATGGTCCCGATATCGTCTCTGACGCCGCCTACTCGGGGGGATACCTGTTCATGGGCGGCGAGCGCGTTTACAAAGACTTCGATGGGACGCAGCACAGTGATGTGCAGACACTCGTGCTCGACTCCAGCGGCAGGGTCGTTGATCCGCTGCGTGCGCACCTGCCGATCTCTTCGAGCCCTATCGGAGCGCTACCGATGGAAAGTGCCATCCGGGCTGTTGCTACCGATGCAGCTGGCCGCTTCCTTGTTGGAGGTCAGTCGTACACTCCGGATTCGCCCTTCCCGTCGGCTTTCGTAACGGGCCGGTTCGTCGAGGATCGCATTTTCGGCAATGGATATGAATAACGAACGTGAGAAAATTATCTGGAGAAACCTGTTCCGATCGGGCTAATCATAACCCCAACTGCAATCTAACAAGTTGTGTAATTTAAGACCTGGTCCGAATGCACAACCATCCTCGATCCGACAAAAAAAACAACTTATCTGAACCGGAGATAAAATGAACGAAAGCCTAACGCACTGCATTTTATTCGAGAAATGCCCTCTCCGATGATCAATTTTCGGTGTCGCTCACGGCGCTCCTTGAAGCAAGGCAATGGTCGATACAATCGACGGCACGCACATCGTAACAGATTGGCAAAATTATCGTATTTACCATATGATGATTCCGACATCATCTGCGGAAGCTTTCCGATTACCTTAAAAATAGATTTTGATTTGGACGTCCATTCAGAAAAACCACTGGTACCGAGGAAGCCATCCAGATGTGCACGAGCCGTCCATTCGCATGTAGCCCGGTTAAAAAATCGGACACCGACGTAAACTCTATCGCCCGATTCCTGATGGAGACAGACCGCGCCATCCTAACACACGACGATGCACCGACTTCCGGGGACTACATCCATGCTATACGCTCAGAAATGGCAAAAAAAAAGCCGGCTTGAGCCGGCGTTTTACGGAACGTAGAATATTCATAGAACCGCCGATGAGGGTGCTCGAATACATAACGCGGTGCTGTTCTGGGAGATCCTCTGCTGAATTTGCGTAGCGATTATAGCCTCCCTACTCGATAGTCCCTCTCCCCATACAGCAGACCACGTATTAAGTTCATTGCATGAGGCCCAGAGGGTCGCTCGCGGCTTTAGCGACTCCTCGCCACACCGGTGACCGACAATAAACCGTAGTATGTGCAGGTCTTCAAGACTCACATTATTTACCCCAATATCGTCAATAATCAATACCCCAACCTTGGTGACATCGTCCATTAACCGTTTCTCACGACCCTCCCTACAAGAGCGGTGCCAAGCGGATAAAAGTCCATTCTCAGTAAAGTACACGACGTCCACGCCCCGATCTAACGCACTTCCTGCCAAAGCTGTTAGCCACCAAGTTTTTCCGGCCCCCGACTTCCCGGTGAAAACAAACCACTCGCCATTTATTATCCACTCGTCCGACCGCCAATGATCCGAAAAGTCTCCCGGCACACCTCGCAACATAGAGAATACGCCCTCGCTTAAAGCTCCTCTGGGATGGGGAAGCTTAGCCCGATCATGACGCCGCTCCCGCGCTTTTAGATTAGCAATCGCCACAGCTTTTGACGCCATCCTATGCACGCCCTCCGCAAAGGAAAGGTTTGACTCAACAGGTGCGCTTTCCTCTATATTACTAGCGAATGCATACAGGTGATATTTACGAAGCAACGCCACGGAGTCGGAGAGTTCCAGGGCGGCGTGAGCCGCCTCCGGCGTAGTCTTTTGATGGTCAATCTTCATACTCAATTCCCCGCGTTAAAAATACTTTCATGGTTCTGTTCACACGACGGTTAGTGACTGTCAGCTCCCACGGGAGAAACGCACTCAGTCTAGCCATCCCGTTCTGGCACCAGCGACGTCTTAAGTGCGCTCTCGAAATCCGCCAAGGATGTTGCATGCTTTGCCAATGCGACCTTGGCCGCCTTCTCTAACGTCTCCTGCGAATGATGCCGGCAAAGATCACGAATCGTAGAAGCGAGAGGCACACCGTGCCACTCATTACTGGCCGGAAATAGACTAGAAATAAATTCCCCCAAGTTCGGTCCTACCGAGTTCGCCCACGCTCTTAAACCGTCGGGATTTCGCGAAAGCTCGGCTCTATGGTTTGGCGGGAGATGGCTTTCTAAAGTCGTTTGCTCCCCTGCCTTATGTGATCGCACATGGCTGACGACCAGAAGACCCTCCCGCCAGATCTCCACGCATCGATCGTCATAAGAGATATTAACGATCTCGCCAATCAAATCATATGGCACCGTATAAGAATGCTTTGCCACACACACCATGTACGAGTTGGGAACCTTGACGTCGAACATCCATTCCTTGACGGTGAATGGCGTTCCGATAAGTGGTCGCAGCCTTGGCTTATCTAAGCGAGCGAATTCAGTCGATCGCGTGCTTGAACTGCGCGTGGTCAAGGGCATTTGGTTCAACTTTGCGAGCAAATGTGCAATGTGTGTGTTAATTTGCGCCAACGAGAAGTATTTACGCTGACGTAAGACGCTCAAGATCTCCCTCTGCACGATACGCACGGCCGTCTCTACCGGCCCCTTGTCCTGCGGGTGACCAGGGCGTGCTGGAGCAATTGCGATGTCGTGATGGTTTCCCCAGAGCTTGTAGTCCCGCTGGAGATTCGGTAACTTTCCCGACTTAATAACTGCCGCCTTCAGATTGTCGGGAGTGATAACTAAGGGACGCCCGCCGTAAAATTTCAGCATCTCGTCATGTGCGCACAACCAGTCAGCAATTTTCTGGCTGTGCACGGCGTACACGAAGATACATGCGCTGGCCGGCATAACCGCAACAAAAAGTTCCACTTTAACGTCCTTACGCAAAGCGCGATCGCGATACTTGAACGTCTTTCCGGAAAAATCGACCATTATTTGTTGACCGCCGACGTGTGGCCTCCGCAGTGAAGCAAGTCCTTGCGCCCCCATTTCTTCCTTGCGATAAGCGGCGTATAGTTGCGCAAACCGAGAGTATTTAAGGGCATCGGCATCGTAGAGTTTTCGGTAGTCTTTCCAGATTGCTCTCAGCGTGAGAAGACGATCTGACGCCTTCAACTCCGTGACGTGTGCCCAATCTGGGACCTTTCGAGTCGATGGCGCCCGCGTCTTCCTGAACGTATTTTCGATCGCGCTTTCTGCCATGAGGCTTAATTCTGACCAATTCAAACGTTTTTTGTGGACCAGCTCGCCGTATCGGTCCACGCTTCGTCGGGAATATCCTGAAGCTGACGCGATATATTCGTGCCCAAGCTCGGGGTGATTAAGCAACAAGTTCAGCATTTCTTTTAACGAACTCATGGTGATTTCCTTTTAGGTGGCTGAGCCGTCCCTGATGAGGGCGGCGGTGGGTTTGAACCGAATGGCAGGCGTGCGCACGTCTTCCAGTACGGAAGAATGGCTCGACGACATCGGGAAAAACGGTACGATGCGTGAGGAAAGCAGCTTGATCTCACCATCTTAAGGCCTCGGAATTAGCGTTCCGGGCCTTTTCCGTTCATGCCCGCCCCAAATGGGTTCAGTGCGGCGACATACGTGGACTCCTGCAACGCGGGGGATAAGTAATTAAATCCCTCTGGTCTTCAACCTAGGCGGCCCTTCGAATCCGTCAAGAGGGGTACCGCTGACGGTTTCAACGTCACCTTCGGAAACCTTTAAAACCGTCATTGACAATGGGCTAAGACGCAGTACGCTTTAGGCGCCCATATGCGTGTTCCTAAGCACTTTTTACTTCATCGGCTTAGCTACCCTCACGTAATAGTGACGGCGTCGAAAACGCGGACGGACGTAGGTCAGGAATGAAGACAGTGTCAGGTGAGGGGCTGAACTCGTGGCCAAATAGTCGTGCCACGCAGATCGCTGACATCCTCCGGCCCTAAGGATGCGGTGAACACGGGAGATTTTGGGGCGCGCGCACTTAGCTTCGCGCTTGGCCTTATTGAAGAGCAGATAGACTTCTTTTCTGGATTTGTTGATCACGTCTGCCCAAGTCACTCCGGCGCTTAGTAAGTTCTTTCTGTAGCGCGCCACGGTGCGTGGAGTTCGCCGCGAAAGACGCCCAATCTCTATGTTGGTGAGTTCTGGTTGTGTGCATAGCAGTTTAAGCATGGTCATCATGGGATCCATGGATGATCTCCCTGGAATATCGGTTATTGGATGCGAAGCGGGGTCTAGCGCTGTGTGATCAGCGGCAGACGGAGGCTCGGAGAGAGCGGCTAGAATGAGGCGATCTTTCGGTGGGCAAGACCCCCGCTGAGCACCTCTCGCGAACGTTCTACGTCGCGAAAAGCTGCACCTTCGTTGCGATAGGTGAGCAATGAGAGCGAAATGAAACAAGCATGGGCATGAGAGAGGGGTTTATTGAAGGAACGCCCTCAACGTATGACGGAGCGCAGAAAGGTCAAGTTTGGTCATAAATTGATTTGGTGACGGCGAAAACCGAAGTAATTCGCTTGACAATCATCACATTTCTGTACCGTTCCGGGCCTTTAGGGCTTACGAGTACGTCGTCGTTGCGATGCGCGAGCCTGCTCTCCTTCCTGCGAAGGCAGCGGCGCTGGCAGCGGCGATGTTGGTGGAATGAGTGCATCGCCATGATCGCTGGACTCTCCTTCGTCCGTGCACAGCTCGTCGCGACGTCGCACGAGCGCCTCATAGGCTTGTTGAAGTCGATGGTGTGCGCGCTCGACGTTGGGATAAGTCCGCTCCTCCTGTGTTTGAAGGTCTGCGCGGGCGGCAGCCACCACGCTTCGTTCCGCCCGACGTTTCGCGGCCCATTCACGCCTTGACGGCAGTCGCCAGGCCGAGGGCTTTGATTCATCGATGGTCCTCAGATCGTTTTCCGCGACTCCCACCTTCCATCTGGCTTCGCGCCGCGCGTTCTTGATTGCCTTTCGCTCGTCGTACGCGGCCATGAACGCGCAACGTGCGTCCCAAACGTCATCGGTGTACCGACGCTCTTCCGGACGCTCGCGAAAAATCTGCAGCAGCCTTTCGGCTTGGTGCGCCAACCAATCTGAATGGCGAAGGATTTCCCTCGCACGGATTTCCCACGTTTGCATAGCGCGTTCAATGTCCTGGGCATATAAAGATGCTGACGCGTCTCGCTGGCGCATCACATGTGGAGAAGAAGGTACGTGTTGCAGTACGGGTGCCTTCCGGCGGAGCCGTTGAGGCAGAGGTACGGCACCGGATCGGCTTTCCCTGGGGCGAGTGGTTGTCGCAATAAATTGTCCGTAGCGTTTGGCCATAATCGTTTGATGTGAGGTGATTTCTCGAATATTGGTGGAATGCCGTGTGGCGCGATCGCTCCGCACACCCCGCCTTGCCATTGCCGTCGCAGCAGGACCGCAATGCACGGTTGGCTCGCGAGACGCCAGAAGTACGCCCCGCACGTCGCCGCGTTCTGCAGCCTCAACCGCTTGAGTCTTCAAAGTGCGGTGGTCGACCCTCTCTGCCACACCGGCGCGACGAAGGTGACCGTTGGTCAGCGCCGCCACCTTCTCCCGCATCCAGCGAACTTCTTGCGGCCCGCTGACACGTTCGTCCAACACGCGGGTCTTGGCCCCGAAGCCGTCCGGGCCCAAGGCTCGCGTCGCGAAAAGCAGGTGCACGTGGTGATTGCGTTGGTCCCCCTGTTTACCAGGCGAGTGGATCGATGCCGTGACGGCAACGCGGTAGCGGTCTACCAAGAAACACGCCAGTTCCTCGGCCAACTCGCCGCGTTGCGAAGGGGTCAGCTCTGCAGGCAAGGCAACTTCGAGTTCCCGGGCTACGATCGAGTTGCTGCGCTTCTCCGCTGCTTCCGCTGCGTTCCACAGCAAGCCTGCTTCGCGAGCCCACGCTGGCGCGTCGTCGGGCACATATGTCTTGAATTTCTCGACACCGCTTTTCCGGCGATAGTCGTGCGTGCGGCCTGTTCGAGCATCGTGGATCGCGATACCCATGCGATAGGCAGCTGCCCCCGTGGCGCTCTGCCCACGAGCGCGCGCGAAGGTCTTCAAACTGGCGTGGTAGATGGCGATGGTTGGGCCTCCTGCATGCACCGTAGACGGCTCAGCGCGGCGTGCAAGGCCCGTTTTGATGTATGCCTGCCGGAGCCGTTTAGGCTTCGACGAGCCCCCTAGTGCGAGGACAAACATCTTGCGCCGCAACCGCGGCGGGGTTTGGGGCGATTAGCCCCAAGCCCGAGGGATCTCGGGCCGCACGCAAACCCAACGGGTTTGCATAAGTGCGCCCTTGTGCTGACAAAAGTTGTGAGGTCCAAGCCGGGTCCGTCGCTTCGTAGGGCGTGTCACGTCTTGATGCCATCCTCTAGCGTTCGTCGCCTTTGCTATCCCGCCGTACACCCCTGTTGTTCGCAACCACATGCACTGGCAGTTTGTTATCACGTGCGCACCAGAACATTTCGTGCATTGTAGTTTTTCACGCGTCGCATACGGTCAAGTCTCCCAATAGAGAGACGGCCCCATGAACAATCCGATTTCAAACTGTTCCTTTCATCCGCTCGTAGTGCGCATGCACGAGCTTATCGAGCACCTTCCCGGCTTTTACATCGAGCACGATACACGCACTCCCGCGCAGGCCGACTATGATCCCATCGTGGCCTGCGCTCGCGATATCGTCTGCCTCGCCGACCCGACATGTGCGTGCTGCCGCAAGCACGAGCGTCTGCGTCTGCGGCATTCTCCGCCTGCTCGACAGATCATCCGGCCCACACTGGAAGAATGGAGACGTGCACGACAGGTTCGCCACCACCTTGATGACGCCCCGACTCCGGCACCTCGCCCGGCTCGGCGCCGCGGACTCTGGAACGTTCGGTGATGGCTACGTGGGAGCAACGCATCAGCACGCAGATTACAAATGCGGCTCAACGCTTGGCGCGGCAGCGCGCCAAGCACCTCCTCCAAGAAAGCCGAGATATCATCCGGGAGCGTGAGAAGGCACGGCGCGCGCTACGCCGAAAGCGGAGTGACTTAGGCTCCGCCGTAATTCAGGCAGGTGTTCAAGACTGGAGCGTCGACGAAGTTACGGGAGCGCTCCTGGCGGCTAAGCAAGACGCAGGAGACTCCCCGACCATGCGGCTAGCCTGGGCCAAACAAGCGAGGGCGGCGCGTGCTGTAGGCCCTTAGTAACGGCGGCCTCATAAGAGGCCGCACTGCGCTAGGCTGCTGGTGCCCTCCGTCGCGACAACGACGTGGTCCAACACTCGGATGTCGAAGATTCCCAAGGCGTCACGCAGCTTCAGCGTGATCGCGCGATCTGCCGCACTGGGCTCCGGATTTCCGCTCGGGTGGTTGTGGGCGAAGATGACCGCTGCGGCGTTCCAGCGCAGGGCACTGCGAGCCACTTCCCGCGGGTAGACGCTGCAGCCGTCGATCGTGCCTGTGAAGAGTCGCTCGGTGCCGACGATTTTGTGACGCGTGTCGAGCCACACCGCGTGGAACTCTTCGTGTGGCAAGTGTGCCAACCGCATTCGCAGGTAGTGTGTCGCGTCGGCTGGGCAGGTGATCGCACCTTGCCGTTCGAGGCGGCGGCGAAGAATGTCTTCCGCCAGCGTGAGGATATCGGCTTCGCTCTGTGGGCCGTGAAGTCGGTAGTGGCCGAGGATGTCGCGAGTGAGTTCCATGATGAGGGCTCCCTCGGCGCGGGGTGCGCCGGTGGAACCGGTCAGGCGACGCTCGAAGAAGCGGCACGCACCTGAAAGGGCGAAACAGCGTGGAGCACGGCGAAGCCGTTGCGCGCCGCGCGAGCGGCGCTAAGGTCCCACCGTTGAAGGCGCATCTCCGTCCGAGGAGCCGTCCTAATGCTAAAGAGCATTCGAGCCTCTATGAGTCTCGACCCACGCAGCATCGCTCGGGTCGACTCCTCTCCGACGCCCACTGACAGCGGTCCCCGCAAATGCAGGGAGTTGGACCAGGCTGAGGATAGTCGTGCGTCCCAAGCCCAAGCCATGTAGAAAGGAGCGCGCCCGACATTATCGTGCTCGCGCGGCCGTTATCGGTCCGATAAGGACCGTCCTTCCAACGCAGCTCGACCTGCCGTCAGGCCGGCATCCGGGAGAATCCCGGACTGAGCAACGTGCCGCAGGGATACGTCCTTGACCCCACGTAGTAGTGCAGAAGGCACCTCACACTCCGCGTTCTCGTCGTGCTGCTTCTCGATTACCACGACGAGGATTCGGCAGTCCGTGGGGCTCGGGGTTGCGGCTTGCCACCACATGCTCAGCGCATGGGCAATCTGCGCCGCGCAGAGCGCGCAGGCCAAGCCATACAGGCCGCTGACCAGCAACGCGCGGATGTCGCAGGCGCGTCTTTCGACACGCCTGCGCTTGGTCCAGCCCATTCTGGGCTACTGGCCGGAAGCGTCGAAGCCACTCTTGAAAATGGCGTCCGGGCGCGCCTGGCTTACGGATACGAGAATCGTGATCCGCACACTTCGACCGGTGCTGTCCCGCACCGTGACAGGAACGGCCTTCGGTCCGGGCGAGATCGACGGCGTCACAGAAACACTCAGGGCAAACACCAACGGCGATTCGGCCGTCGATGTCATCGCCACCGATGCCTCACCACCGAGGCTCGTCAGATCCGCCGTGACGGTGTGACCGCTGGCGGTCGGCCCCGTAGCGGCGGTCACCCTGACATTCAAGGTGGTTTGGCCGTCCGGGAGGTACACGATGTCAGGTGTGGCTTCACCCGTGGCGGAGAGCGCTACGGATCCCCCCACCTCCATCCGGAGGGTACCGCTGGCCGATCTACCTTGCGCATCGCTGACGCTTATCTCCAGCCGCTTCTCGCCGGCCGTCGTTGCGCTCTCCACCGTCGCCAAGACGGAGAAGCGTCCATCGCCGGCCTGCTCATCGCCGTACAAGCCATCATCGTTCAAGGCCTGATCCGATCGGCCTCCGATCGGGCGTAGATCTGCGGTGACTTTGATGGCGCTGCTTCCCGGGCTCGTCCCAGGCAAGACATCGACGGTCAGCAGCGTCTGCTCCGACGCGAGCACCGGTGTGGGCGTGGCGCGTGCTGCAGCGACAGCCAGTCCGGTGAGTTCGGGCTGGTCCACTACATGGACGCGGACGGGGATGATCAAGTTCGACGCGGACTTGTTGAGAAACGCCGACGCGGTGCCGTCGCTCGAAATGCACGCATACGCTGCGTGGTTGCCCGGAGCGAGCGACGATGCATCGATGGTCAGGCCCAGCGTGGCTTGTCGTCCGTCCGCCAACGAACCGCCGCGCGTGCTGTCGTACCGAAGCCACGTCGCTCCGCAGGGAACGACAGCCCCCACCGTGATGGGTGCAGTTGCACCCTGGATGGGCGCTCCAGCGGTCGTCGTCGGATGCAGCCACAAACCTCGATCTTCGGGGTCGTTGGGAACCGCGACCTTCGCCACCGGGGTCTTTCCTGGTACATCTTTGACGATCACGCCTCCCGCCAAGGAGTCACTGCTGATGGTCGGAGCGGCATTGAACCAGTAGCGTCCGGGTTCGAGTTCCAGAGCGGGCACCTCGGCCTCCGCCAGATCCAACGTCATACCGTTGATCGGCTCGCCGAGCATTGCGGGAGGAAGACTGATCCCGGGACTGGTGTTGGAGCCGCCCCCATTACTCAGGGGGTACTGAAAGATCGGCGCTCGACCACCTCCCGGGAAACCGTCCGGCTGTCCTGCATCGTCCCCGTAAAGACGCCACGCAAACTGGCCCGCGAATCCCGAGAGCGGCAGCCGACCGGTCGACGAGTTGACATACCCGTCATAGCGCAAATCCGTTATGCGAACGCCGTCGACCAGAACGTCGAACCAGTCTGCCACGTAGACGTTCCGCGCACTGGTGGATGCGATGGCGCGGCTGTTCGTGCTGAACGTGAAGTTGTTGAACCCGTATGCCGACCCTTCCTCTGCCCATCGATCGAACATCGTCCGCTGCGTCAGGAAGCCGTGCATCCGTTCGGTCTCCACGCGCCAGCGGAGCGCGTTCCCCGTGTTTCGGATCACCACGTCACGACGCAGTTGGGTACCGCGCACGACCACCTCATTCACTGCCTCCGTGTCTGCGGTCATCACTGCTCCCTTGGCTCGGATGGCGATGGGCATGCGTGCTTCCGGCACACTGCTGTCCGCGGCCGTGAGCACCACCTCGCCAAACGTCCAGGCGTCCTGTGCGAGCCGTGTGGAGTCGACCGACAATGTGAAGGACGCCGAGCCTCGGGCTGCGATCCGAAGTGAGCGCTCTCGAAGCGTAAAACTGCCTTCGGGGAGTCCCGCTACGCTCACTGACCACGTCTGGGACTTGCCTGTCGCGTTACGGACGGTACGGGGGAATGAGCACTCGCCCACGCATGCCAGGCGGTAGAAACTCGCAAGGTTGAGTTTGCTTTCGTCTCCACCTTCGGCCGGGTTCGCATTTCGAAAGTTGTCGACGCTTTCGTCCAGCAGCAGGCCGGCCTTCACCGCGCGCGCTACGTCGACGCGTCCCGCACCGATCTGCAAGGGGGAAGCAGGGACATCCCCTTCGATCGTCACTCCGGAACGTGCGGTCGTCATCAGCGCCGACTTGACCTCCATAGGGGACCAGTCCGGATGGGCCTGTCGCAACAGTGCCGCCGCGCCCGCGATGTGCGGCGATGCCATGGACGTGCCGCTCTTCACCCCGTACAGATTGGCGGTCGCGGCTTGGTTTGCCGCGGAGTAGCCCGTTACGGCAGTCGGAGAGACGGCCGCAAAGATGATGTCGCCGGGCGCACCGAGGTCGGGCTTCAGGGTCCCCCATCGTGATGGACCGCGGGAACTGAAGTCGCTCAGAACATCGCCTTGGCGCGCGACGGGAGCCAAACCACTGATGCTGGCGACAGCCGAGCCGTCGGCCCCCACATTGCCCACCGCAGCGCGAAGGCGCGTCCACTCCTCCATGAGCAGCGAGTACGACGTGTCGGACGCCCCGAGGGTGAGGCGAGGAACGTCGACGAAGATCACGGCCACCGCGCCCGCAGCCAGAGCGCGGGTGCGACGCTGGCCACTGGGACACGCGCTTGTTTCGCCGTCCAGATGGACGACAGCGATACCTCCCGTGCCGTCCGCCGTCTGCGGACGGCGGAACGCATGCGCCGGGTAGTCGACGCAGCCGTCGTTGGTCCCGTCCGCGAACGACGGGCTCTCGATCAACGGAATGGCCGGTGGCGGCGCTGCAGGCGGGAGCGGATTGCCGCCCTGCCCCAACGTGATCGGTGCCGGCTGCCCTTCGACCGTGAGAGTGAACGCCGGTTTGGCGTCAGGCGTGGTGGACGCCACCGTGGTCACCCAGGGATCGAAACTGTTGACGAAGCCGTCCCCGCCATCGATGTTCCCGGAACGGTTGGGCCCATCGTTGCCCGCGGACTGCGCGATAAAAATGCCCGCGGCGGTCGCGTTGAGGAAGGCTTGGCTCGAACTCGACGACCATGGCCCGCCGTTCGGACCACCGATGGAGTAGTTGATCACGTCCACGATGCCGTCGGCCACGGCCCGATTGATCATCCCGAGGGTGTTGCAGCCCGCAGCCGGACACGCGTTGTAGGAGATGAGGTTTGCGTGCGGGGCGACGCCACTGAAGCGGAATTCTCCACCTGCTTGCACGGAGTCGCTCACCGCGCCCGCAGCGGTACTCGCCGTATGGGAACCATGGCCATTGATGTCGCGCCCCTCGCTGGACCGCGAGTGGATGCCGATGAGTTTGCTGTTGCACCGACCGCTCAGCGCGCCGCCTGCGGCGCACAGCCCCAGGTAGGTATCGTCTCCCAACGGGTTCACATGGAGGTAGCCGTCGTCGCCACGCGCTCGGAACGAATGACTGAACGGGTTGATCCCCGTGTCGATCACCCCGACCACGATGCCTTCGCCTTTGTAGCCCGTGCCGTTGGGCGCCAGCGGATCGTTCCAAAGGAACGTTGCGCCGATGAACTGAGGGCTCGCGTAGGTATCGATCTTGAGTAGAGGCTCCCGTTCGACACTTTCCACATCAGGGCGGCGCCGGAGTACCTCGGCCTCGGCGTCGGTGATCTCCACGATCACCGCGTTCAAGGCGTGCTGCAGTTGTTCGACCACCTCCACCGGACGGCCGAGGACCGCGTCTGCTTCCTTCAGAAACTCGGCCTGCTGACCCTCGATCCACTGGACATAGTTGCGGGCTTCGCTTGACCGGCTATCGAGCCGCTGGCGTCCTTGCGCGCTCTTGGTCTGCGGGGCCTTGGCGATACCGACCTGATCGCCTTGGTAGGCGGCAAGCGCGGGGCGTTTGAACATCACGACATGTCGGCTTCGACCTTGTGCATCGGCCGGGGACAAGCCCTGGATGTTCTCCGTGGCCTCAGCCTTCGCTGACGTCACCGCGCTGTGAAGTCCCGGAGTGATGAGGGCCTGAGCGTTGAGCACCGGTGACGCGGCGACAGCACCGAGACCTGAAAGAAACGTGGCAGAAAACGCGGCAGCGAGCGGCAGCAGCCGCTTGAAGTGGCGGTGATGACTCATGAACCCCTCCAACGAAGGCACGAGTCGCGCGGCACACACCCCATGCGTTTACCGCCGGCTCGTGTGGGGTTCAACGGGCCTCAGGGCTTCTCACCCCCCTGCATGAATCGACGGCGCTTACAGGGTCAGCGACGTATGCGAGCGGTACTCACGGCGCAACCGCACGCACGCCAGCGGACGGCCAGCGGGCTCAAGACAGATGTCGTGGCCGCGAGACGGTCGCGAAGAACCGATCAGTCCACCGTGAAGTGCTGAAGTGTCACGGGAAGCGATCCGCTGAAGGACAACTCGAACGCGGATTCGGAAGGTGCCTGCTTGTTGAACGACTCGAACGTCGTCAGAACGATCACACGGCGCTCGCCAGGCCCTAGATGAAGGCCCGAGATCGTGCTGCAACGGTCCCCGTCCGATCCTGCGTCATCGTTGACGAGGAGACAGTTGGTCAAGGGCGAGGCCGGCTCGAAGAAGTCGTCGTAGACCACCATCATCGTATCGGACGCATCGCCGCACTTGGCTTGCGGATCGCCGGCCACGCCCACGCGCAGCGTCAACACCGCATCCTTCGCTCCGGTGTTCTTGACCACCACGGCTTGATACGGGGCCGACTGCCCCTTCGTCGACAGACTGCGGCACGTCAGTGGCCGGTTGAACGTCGAGCTGGTCGGACCCAAGGTGACGCTCACGTTCTCGTGACCGTCCACGCCCGCGTAATCGAGGCTCCGAACGCTGTCGCCCCGCACCGACGGAGGATGCGGTCGCCCGTTGTTGGCAATGTCCACCTTGCCCGAGGCATGTGCGGATGCCAGACCGACGCAGCACAGCGTCGACACCGCAATGAGAGTTACAGGCCCGCGCATAACGTCCCTCCAAGGACGACACCCGTCGAGACCAGAATACGCCGTTTCCTGCGTCGCGCGTGGCCCTTTGCCCACTTTCCAGCCTATCCGCGGGCGCCCAGACGGCCACCGGTCAGCAACACGTCGTTGCGGTACCACGAATAGAGGATCGCGGTCAGTCGCGTCGCATGAAGATCCTCCTTTGCGGACGGCATTTCACCCACCACCACGGTTCCCACAAAATACGTGCGGGTTTGCCTCGCCCACCAGTTGGATTCCACCCCGGCCATGGGGCTGCCCGCCTCCTTGATCTTCCTGTCGAAGTAGCGCGTGAGCGCAGCATCCAGAATCGGCACCACCCTCGATTGTCCCACGCCGCTAACGGCTTCCGTCAGCGCCCGCCGGACGAACGGACCGATCAGGTCCATCGACGTGACGGCTTCTTGCAGGCAAATGCTCAGGCGTGCGCTGACCTGCGCGAGAGAAAGCGTCCTCGGCACACCGTCGCTCGCGGCGTCGATCAACGTCTCCACCGCCCATTCGCACACCGCCGCGTGGAGCGACTTCTTGTCACCGAAATGATGCCCGATCAACGCAATGGACACGTGGGCGCGTTGCGCCACGAGACGCAGGGAGGTGCGATCGAAACCCTTGCGTCCGAAGAGGGACAGCGCTGCCAACCGGATACGCGCTTTTCCCGAGAGATCGCTGGGAGGAACGGAAGACGCCATCGACGATGCTCCTTGTGGTCGAGCCGGAGCGAGCCATTGCTCCGGGGTCGTTCCTGCGAATGCAGGACTCTCCTACAACGCTGCGCGAGGCGTGCCCCCTACCCCCTCGATCCGCTCGCCGGTGCTCCCAAACCCATGGCTCTTACCAAAGGGCTAGTGGTTCATCGCCCGCCGTACAGTTCCCGGCGTTGCGCCGGCCGTGGATGCTAACGCTGCCGTTCGGTGTCCTCCCTGCGGTTCGCGACGACCCCAAGCGTCGCCAACCTCACTGCGGTTCCGACCACGTGACCGCAACCATCGACGGCAATGGGGGTACGCCCTCCAGGAGCCCCCGGCGGAAGCCCTCTCCCCTGAGGGCTTCCGTTTTTTAGGGCCCTCCGAACGCCGCCCCTCGCGTTCGCCCTCGCTCACGATGCGTGCCTCGAACGCCCGGCTGTAGTACATACGCAGGGCACACTGGCCGCTGGAGCAGGGAGATCCCAAGCCACATGGCCCTCGGAGCACTGAGGCGAACGCGCGCCTCCGTCTTCCGCGCATGCGCGGCGAAAGGTGCGTCCGCGCGCGACGACAATCGATGGCCTGGCAAACTCGTTAGGGTGACCTTGGCGGCGCTGCTGATACTGGCCGTCGAGTCCAAGGCTGCGGCGATCGATCCACTTCGCGATTACGCGATTCCTGAAAGTAGCCTGGCAGACGCGCTCGCGGCGTGGGCTGACATCAGCAAGTCCCAAATTCTCTACGCTCCCGAACTCGTCGCGGGTCGTCGCGTCGGCCCCTTGGTCGGACGCTATGCCGGAGGCGATGCCTTGCGGCTCGTTCTTCAGGGAAGCGGCGTGGTCGCGGAGGCCAGCGGGTCAGCCATCTGGGTCCTGAAGAAGGCCCCTTCTGCACGCGTCCCCAGACAGGAACCTGCTCCGGTTGCGCCCTCCCCGCCTGACACGCCGCCCACTCAGGTGATGGACACCGTGAGCGTCTACAGCCGACCGCTCATGCGCATCGCTTCGGAATCCTCCATGCCCGTGCTCACCCTGACCCGGAGGGACATCGAGGCGAGCACCCACCTCACTCTGTTCGACTTGCTTCGATCCTTGCCTGGCGTGCAGGTAACGAGTCTCCCCGTACAGGGGGGACGCCAAGGAGAAACGTTTGGAACAAGCGCGACGGGCGCCTCGTCAGTCGCGCTGCGCAACTTGGGATCGAAGGCGACGCTGATGCTCATCGACGGCCGGCGCATGACCAATTACGGACTCGCCGCCGATGCGACGGGAGGGGTGCCGGACGTGGACACCATCCCGCTGGCGATGGTCGAGCGCATCGACATCCTTCGCGACGGCGCAAGCACCCTGTATGGGGCAGACGCCATCGGTGGCGTCATCGACATCAGTTTGCGCAAAGACCTCTCCATGCAGGAAGTCGGGGCTCTTCTGGGAACGAGCAGCCGAGGGGATGCGACGCATCGGCACGTCACGGCGACCCTCGCGGGTCCTTTGATCGGCCATGTGAGTGGTCTGGTCATGGTGGACGTGGTGGACCACGATCCGCTGCTCGGTGACCGTCGCGCGTGGCATAGCCAAGACCGGCGGCGCGATGGTCTCAGTGACGCGCGAAGCGTCTTTTCGTTCCCCGGCAATCGCGTTGTGGAGAGCGGTAATCAAATGGCTTTGGTATCTCGGCCAGGCTGCCGTATCGAGGATCTGGATGACGAGAATGTGTGCCGGGACGACCGCGCGAAGTCGACCTCGTTGGAAGCGGGCCGTCGATCCGGATCGGTGCGGGGGTATCTGCGCGCTCCTTTAGGAGCCTCTGCAGATGCGTATGCGGACGTTCGGATGACCCGAACCCAGCATACTCAGCAATCGCCACCGGTCACCGCTTCCATCCTGCTTCCGGACGACGACGAGCGCGGCTCCTCGGTGGTCCAGCATGCGTTCTGGGACGTCGGAGCCGTGCGCCAATCCACCGACGCTGCGTTGGTGCGTCTGGACACCGGCATCACGGGGATGCATCACGATTGGACGTGGTCCGCGGGCGTCGATGCCGAACAAAGCCGAGTGCATGACCGCATCCAAGGCCTCGTGAACCGGTTCGGCTTCCTGGAAGTGGCTGCCTTGGGCTACAGGTTCGACGCACGCCCCGCGCCTCAAGGGATCATCGATATCCTGGCTCCTTCCGTGACCAACCGCGGGGTTTCGCAATCCGTCGCTGTGCGCGCCGCCGGGTCTCGTGAGTTCGACACTTGGACGTCGCTCCCTGGAAATCTCCACTTGGGGTTTGATGCAGGCCGAGACCGGGTGCGCTTGCATCCCGACGCCGCGCTCGTTTCTGGAGACCTGATCGCTATCGAAGCATCGGCTCCGTTTTCGGCGGCTCGATCCAGTGCCGCCGCGTACGCACGAGCAGATCTGCCTCTCGCCGCCTCCCTCGCCTTGGATGGCGGTCTTCGGGTCGAATGGGTGGGGCGGGAAGGCGGAGCCGTCGCCCCTGCTCTGGGCGTGCGGTGGAAGCCAACGGAAGCCCTTCTCCTACGCGCCGGGGCTGCCCGAGGACGGCGTGTGCCCACGTTGCTTGAACAGCGCACCTTGGCCAGCGCAGGCCTGCCCTCCACCTACGCCTACTTCGATGTGCCGCAGGAATTGGCGCCGTGCGCACAGTTTCTGGGCCACAGCGGCATACGCTGCTTGTTGGAACTACGCCCTTCGGACGGCCCGGCTCTGAAACCCGAGCACTCCCGAAACCAGCACGCGGGACTGATCTGGGAGCCCCGCGTGGGCTTGAGCGCCGGCATCGACGTCTACGAGGCGCGCCGATCGCGCGAGATCGGCATGGTGCCGCCCGACTATGTCTTGCAGAACGCTCACCTCTTTCCTGGGGTGCTGGTGCGGGATGCCGATGGCCGTCTCGACGCTCTGCGCACCTTCCGCACCAACTTGGGCGACACCCTGACCCGGGGCGTCGACGCGGATTTTCGGTGGGATGTGATGACGCGCCCTCAGGGGGTCTTGACCCTCGCGGTAAGCGCCAACCATGTGTTTGATCTCCAGGCGCGCCTGCCTCCGTCGGGCGAGCCGGTCGAACGCGCCGGGTTTGGAGGCTTTCCCACATGGAGTGCCACAACGTCGCTTCGATGGACGGGTGAGCGCGCGTCGATCGCCCTGAGCGCGCGCTCCACCGGCGGATACCGCAATGCGTCCTTTGACGGGGATGCGGTTGGGTGTACTACCGTGGAGGCGGTCCGGCAAAAGTGCAGAACCCCCTCGTTCACCCTCGTCAACCTCCATATGGCGTACTCGGGGATTGCGCAATGGCGCCTCACCTTGGGCCTGAGCAACCTTCTCGATCACCGGCCGCGTCACTTCCAGGAGGGCAGCACCGGCTACAACCCCCTGATCGACGATCCCGTGGGTCGCTACGTGGCCATGGGGGCCACCCGGCAATTCTGAGGGACGAACGCAGTAGGGGATTCGCGCCGTGCGCCGTTAAGGAGGGGATGAATGTCTCCCAGGCTCGCGTTTCGGCTTATTCCTGCTGCGTCCGCCGTTCCCAAGCCCGGCGTACGTGGGCCCGCGCCGAGGTCGTCCGCTCGAAAACGCCCCTCCTCCCTTGGCGACCGCAGAATGGGGCATCGGTACGCGTCGACGTCGTCTGCCTCTATCATCGGCGGATGACGGCTCCCCCCTCTCCGGTCGAACGCGCTCGCGATGCCGAATTTGATCGCTTTGTGGCTGAGAGGCGGGAGGGGCTAGTGCGATTTGCCGCGAATCTCGGTGCATCGACAGAAGACGCCCGAGAACTCGTGCAGGACGCCTTTCTGCGATTGCTGCGGTACAAGGACGATCGGCCGGCTCACGAGTGGACGCCGCTGACGTACCGCATTCTCCTCAACCTGTTTCGGGACCACCAACGCAGTGCGTTGTCGCGGGAGGTGCGGTGGGAGCCGTCCGAAATCCCGTCATCAGAAGCGATGTCGCCCGAGGACCACTCTCCTGAGCGACAAGCCATTCTGCGGGAGCGCGCGGCAGCGCTACGGAAGGCCATTCTCAACTTTCCCCCTCGGACCCGGGAGATCTATCTCCTTCACCGTTTGAAAGGGTGGACCTATCCCGCCATCGCCAAGCACTGCGGCATCTCGGTCAAGGCGGTGGAGAAGCATATTTCGCGGGCTTTGCGGGATCTCCGCCGAGACGTGGACGGCGAGTGCGCGCCGCCTTCGACAGGGCACACCCAGCCATGAATTCCATCGATCCCAACGTCCTCGAAGCCGCGGCTCGGTGGCACGCCCGGTTGCGCGCCCCCGATTGCTCCCTCGCAGAGAGAGAGGCGTTCGAAGCGTGGTGCGTTGAGAAGCCTTCGCACGTATCCGCGTGGCTCTCACTGAGCGATCTGTACGAAGATGCCTCGGCCCTTCAAGACGACATCGCGCTGCAGGCACTTGTCCGACCGGCGATGCTCACTCGTTCCCATATGCCTCAACGCCGCCGCTGGATGGCGGGACTAGCGTTGGCCACGGCGGCCACGCTGATGCTGGTGGTCGGGCTGTCTCAGTACGCGCCCGAGCACGCACAGCATTTCGCCAATCCTGTGGGCACGCCTCGCGCGTTTACATTGGACGACGGTACCCACGTCGTCTTGGATACCGACTCGGCCATCTCGGTGCGCATGGATGCTCGACGTCGCGAACTCACCTTGGAGCGCGGACAAGTCAGTATCCGCGTTGCTTCTGATGAACGCGCTTTCGAAGCGCTTGCGGCGGGCGCGAGAGTCAAAGACATCGGCACCGAGTTCCAAGTGCGCCGATGGAATGATGCCGTGGAAGTGGCTTTGCTCGAAGGCCTCGTCGACGTTTCGGTGGATGCAAAGCCGCATTCCGTACGGTTGGCCCCAGGCGAGCGCGTGGAGGTTTCGTCAGAGGGAGCGATCACTTCACCTAAGCCTGCAGACCTTGCCGCGAGGCGCGGATGGACAGAGGGAAAAATCTTCTTTTCCAACAAGCGTCTCGACGCATTGCTTTCAGAAGTCAATCGCTACTCATCCGTGAAAATACGTCTTCAAGACACTGCGGCGGGCACTCAATCCGTTAGCGGAGCCCTCGACATCACCACGCAAGGCGATCTCCTCCAAGCCCTCGAAGCAGGATGGGGATTGGTAAAAATCAATGCAGACAGCACAGAGATCGTGCTCGCCAAGCACAATCGATGACATTGTGAAATCCCTCGCGAATTCGCGCGATGAAAGATCTGCTTAGGACGAACGCCCTGCGCGTCCTACGGTGTAAGCCAAGGCGGCGACGGCTACCGCGCTAAGCAAAGGGTTCTCTCGAATAGCAAGCCGCACGTCGTCGATGAAGCGTGTAGACGTGTCCGCAACCACGGCCTTAAATGACGCGGCCGCATCGTCCAGCGCGTCTGCCACGTCGCCGATTTCAGGTGAAGTCATATCTGCGGCCTGTCTTGCGCGTACATCTGCGTCGTCCGTCGGCTCTGTCGACACCACCGTCGCTTGCTCATCTCTCAGGGGGCCCGCATTCATCTGGAGTGACTCCTCTCGTATCGCGTAAATCGTACGGGGAGGACCGTGAACGAGAGGAACCTCTAGGCAGTTCTGCCCGCTTGCTGAGGTCAACGTTACTGTCGCTCGACGACAAGGTATCGGCTCCGCATTAGGGCTCGCAGCGATCAGGAGCATTGATTCAGGCCAAGGGGCAAGATCCGCTTGCAGAAAAATGTCGACTGGCGCACATTTCACTGACCGATTAGGGGTCGGGCTGGGGACATGGAAGGCATAGAGATCCGGCTGGATCGTGCGCTGTTTAGCGCCGAAGCCGTAGCACGCACAGCGCATCGATACACGGATACATTCTTCGCGCATGTGCGGGAAGACGGCGCGGCATGGGTTGTCGTTCTATCCGCAAGAGCGGAGGGATCGGCGACCGACCGAGTGCGCGAGCAGTTCGAGACGGATGCGCTTGACGAGTGCCTGCGCGAATGCGTACGTGCGCAGACTCAATCCTTGCACGACATGTTGGTCGCGGCGGCTCTTCGCGAAGCGCTGTCACCGCCGTCGCGGATTGAGCAACCGTGAGGTTCCAGCCGCCCGGGGCGTTCCTTGGCCGCGACGGATATCGGCTGCTGCCGTTGCGGTTTCGCCGGCTTCCGTGGGACACGACACGCGTGTTCGTGTCCTCTCTCGCCGGCGACTGGCTGATTGTTCCCCATGCCGATTTCGTGCGCGTGGTCGAAGGCAACATCTCGCCCGACGATCCTCTCCTCACGGAGTGGGAATCTCGCCATCTTATGGTGCGTGATCCGGCGTGCTCCACGCTCGCCCCGCTGCTTTCTCAGTACCGCGCGCGTAAGGCGGCGGTCGCGAGAGGACCTGCGCTGCACATCATCGTCGTCTCACTGCGATGCCACCACACCTGTGCGTACTGCCAAGTGTCGCGACAGCCCACCGGCGCATCGCACTTCGACATCTCCGAGCACACGGCCAACCACGTCGTGGAACGGATCTTCGAAGGCCCGTCTCCGACATTGACGGTCGAATTCCAAGGCGGTGAACCACTTCTGCACTTCGATCGGGTCCAAGCCCTCATAACGGCCATTGCCGCTCGTAACCGTGTGGAGAATCGGCAGGTGCGCTTCGTCATCGCGTCCACGCTTCATGACCTCTCCGAGGCTCACCTGGCGTTCCTTCGTGACCACGACGTGCAGTTGTCGACCTCCTTGGATGGCCCTGAGTGGCTTCACAACGCCAACAGGCCGCGGCCGGAACGCGACAGCTATCGCCGCACGATCGCCGGCATGGAGTTGGCGCGACGCGAATTGGGCGACGATCACGTCTCCGCGCTCACGACACTGACCCGACGCAGTCTGGACGCGCCCACCGAGATCATCGACGAGTACCGTCGCCTCGGGCTTCACTCGATCTTCCTACGCCCCCTCAGCCCGTACGGCTTTGCGCGAAAGACGGCACCTCGCCTTGGCGACACGATCACGGACTTTCTCGCGTTCTACCGCGTCGCGCTTGAGCACATCCTGCAGGTCAACCGCGAGGGATACGCCATGGACGAAGCGTACGCATCGCTTTTGCTGTCACAACTTCTGACCCCTTTCGCGCACGGCTACGTGGATCTTCGATCGCCCACGGGAGCCGGGGCGGGAACATTGACCTACGACTACGACGGTCGGGTGTACCCATCGGACGAAGCCCGCATGCTGGCTGCCATGGGCGATACCTCGTTCGCACTCGGGCGCATCGAGGAGAGTTACGCGACATGGTTCCAGTCGGAAGCCATAGCGCGTGTCCTCGACGGCGGCGTGGCCGAAAGCATCCCCCAATGTGCGGACTGTACCTACGTCCCGCTTTGCGGTGCCGACCCGATCGACCACTACGCCCGTCAAGGTGACACCATTGGTCATCGGCCCACCAGTGATTTCTGCAAGAAGCAGATGGGCCTCTTCGATCTGCTATTGGAGCGCTGGGAGAACGGCACCTCTTGGGACCGCGCCATCTTCGAAGGCTGGGCGTTGCCGTCAAAGGTGCCGGCGCGATGGGAGGAGGCCGCGTAATGTTGCCCTTGGAGACGAAAGTCATCCATCGCGGCTGGGACGCACCCGCCCTACTTAAGATTGCTGGCCTTGACGAACTGTCGACGGGTGTCTTCCCTATAGAGCGAATGGCTCTGGACCTGCGCGAAGTGCGCAGTCGGGGAATCAGTGCACCGGCACTTCTCAACCTGCCGTGGGCAGGATTCGTAGCGGATCACCAGGAGGACATCCCGGACCGTGCAGGCTTCGTCGCACTGGGGGAGAGGGACATCGTTCGTCCAGGGGACGTCGTGGAAACTCAGCCGTGGGCTTCAAAGGTGGCGGTACGCCATCGCCGCGGCGATCCGAGCAACGTTCTTTTTGCCACCGAGCGCTGCAATAGAGTGTCGACCCTAAATATTAATTTCACCAAACTACACGCGAGGCACAGATCACATCGATCCCACGGTTCGCACCGTTCTCATTCCTCCCACAACTCCGACAGCGGAAGATAATATGGGGTCGCCGTCTCCGTCCATCACATACTTCCGCCATCCGCGCCGTCGCAACTCGTGCCTCGAAGCAGATCTTCCCCATCATCAAAATCGGAAACACCATACGCAATTCTTAAGAAGTATGGGCTGCCAAAAGGTAATGCATTTTCAGAGAGGACTTCATTCACTTGGCTACGACCCGGGCTCAACCGATGGTTTTCTAGGAGAACGCACGCTATCCGCTTGGCGAAATTCCTAGCCAAGAACGGAATAAATATTACGGACACAACCACTACAAGACCATAAACACTACAGGAATATTGATACCGCAAACTGGAAAATACAAATCGTAACCTAAAGGAGAGTAGTCATGGAAGTTGTTTTGGACCTAATATCCGCGCCCAGCGTATGCATATACGCCATTTCTATCACACTTAGCATAGTCGTATTTTACGTTATCTTGAGATGCACTAACGATCCGACACTTGTCATTTCGTTATCCTCCATTATTTTAATAATAATCGCATTATTTCTATATGCGCTAGAGAGCAACGGAATAATTTACGGAAATAATGTTTGGGCGAAAGCATTCGTTGCTTGGATAGCGGGGATGGCATTAATGTGGTTATTCGGCGGGTTTAAAAATAATTGAAATAATTATAAGTGAGCCCACACAAGAAGCTATCATCAAGTACGCTACGCAAAAGGAAGCTATAAGAGGCGCTAAAGTTTTTGATACTTTTGAAAGCAGCCTGTATCCTTTCGCCCCCGAACCTACAAAGCTCGGGGTTTCTTTTTTTATAATGTGCATTATAGTAAATTTCCGAAGATGGCATCTTCGGAAATTTTATCTAGCGTAAAACAAATGTCAAGCCGCCTAGATATGAAGCTTGGGAGAATTTGCGCCTGCGATTTTTTCAAATAGTCGCAAGCCGCCCGATCGTATAAAAACCGCTTTGCCAATACCAGTAAGTTAAAGCGATAGCCTTCCCGAACGAAAAACTGGTGAAATTAAATAAGATTCAACCGTTAGCCCCATAATTTAGTAAAGCCAGCCCCGGGTTTAACCCACTCCCGTGAAATAACTCACCACAAGAATAGCGGCGCGAGTACACCGTATGATGCTCATCATCAAGCTCATGCCCCACAAGTTGTGCCCGCGCCTCAGACGACATACCGATGTCTTGCAGTGCCTGGATAAAAGTCTTCCGTAGACTGTGAAATCCGATCTTGCTTTTGCGCTCTGGTGTGACCCCCATTGCCAGTAGATGACGACCGAAAGCCTTGGAAAGCCAATTTCCCATTCCGTTAACTGAGCCCGCCTTCGCGCGAGGAAAGAGTTGACTCTCGCCCTTCTGACGAAGGAGCTCAACGCGATCGCAAAGCCCTCGTTCGATCAGGGCTGGATGCACAGGGATTGCACGATTGCTGACTTCTGTCTTTAGGCTTTGGCCTGGCCCTTCATCGGTGATCCGAACGCACCAGACTTCATCTTCATAGAAGAAGTCATCGAGCCGAATTTGCCCTACTTCGGAAACGCGAGCGCCCGTATAAAGACCAATGAGCGCTCCCCATCGGGCGTCCTCTGGAAGACAGGACAACGCAGCCGGTGAGTAGATACGTCGCAACTGCTCCGGCGTGAAAGCGCTAAAACCAAGGTTTCTGCGCTTGCGCTTTTCAGCCATCGAATACTTGATGTGCCCGGTAGCTGGATTGTCTCCGCTTGGAAAGTACCCCGCCCCTTGCGCCCACGCGAAAAAGCCGCTGAGGTAACTGCACTTATTTACGATGGTGGGAGTACTTAGGGCTCCTGACGAAAGGGACTGCACCCATGCGGAAACGTCCGCACGCGTAATCCTATTCGTAACGATTCTGCCGCCCTTCCACTTCACGAACCCCATAACCGCAGCCTTTTTCTGCGAGCGGGTCTTGTCAGGAATCGATCGTCCTTCAAGCGTGAGCAGGTACTTATGCGCTCCTTCCGACAGCGAAATCGCTTGTGTTGACGGGACGGTCGTCGACGCTTCGAGATGCGAGCGGGACGGGGTCGTGGGTCCTTGTCGAAGCACTAAGGCAAGGGCTTCCATCGCACGGCTGTGGTCATCCGCGCCCTCAGCGCGAATCCTGACGCCGCTGGGCAGAGCGAGTTCGTAGTTTCGAACTCCCCCTCCTTGGGCGGCCCTCACAATCTCATCCAGAGACGGCGGCTTCGGCATACATTCGGCTCGGTACGCGGCGAAGGTCGCAGCATACTGCGCTCCGTAAGCGTATGCATAGGCCTTCGCGACTCGGGCATCTCGCGTCCGTAGGCTGATTTTGATGACGCGCTTCCCCACCGCCTCACGGAGGTCTCGGGGGACGATCATGCGGAAGTGATACACCCCAGACGGGTGTCGAAGCAGATGATGGGCCAGGCGCATACGGTTTGACCAACCGCAGTGACCTAGCCTGCCACTTCCTGTCAACTGAAATTACTTTCTATTTCAGTTGGTTACAGAAATTGGCGGAGAGAGAGGGATTCGAACCCTCGATAGAGCTTTTGACCCTATACTCCCTTAGCAGGGGAGCCCCTTCGGCCTCTCGGGCATCTCTCCGGGATGTGGCCGGCAGGTGTCGCTGACCCCATGCCGGGCCGCGAACTGTAGCAGCATGGCTCGCCGCGTGGAAGCCGTCACGACGCCCCCTCCCTTCCTCAGCCCGCGACGATGCCCGTTGTGGCGCCGAGCCAGGCGGTGACCGTCACGAGCGACGCGACGGTCGACACGAGGACGACGCGTGCCGTGAGCGCGGCCTCCCGACCGTGGTACGCCGCGACCATGAAAGGGCCGGTGCCGGTCGGCAGCGCCGCGAGCAGCACGGCGCAATGGACCAGCATCGGCGGCAGCGCGAACACCTGCGTGGCGAGCAGCCACGCCAGCAGCGGATGGGCAAAGAGCTTAGCCGACACGAGCGCGACGACCGTACCGGCCGGCGCGTCGCCCGGCGTGCGCTTCTCGGCGAGGAACAGGCCCAGCGCCACGAGCGCGCACGGCGACGCCGAGGCACCGAGCAGCTCGAGCACACGCACGACCGGCGACGGCAGCGTCCAACCCGACAGCAGCACGAGCAGACCCAGCGCCGGCGCGACGAGCAACGGGTTGCGGACCAGCGCACCGCCCACGCGTGCCGCGACATGACGCGCGCCCTGCCCCGCGTTGACGCCGACCTCGACCAGCACCAGCGCGACCGCGAACAGCACGCAGACCGTCACGATCGTCGCGACGAGCGTGGCCGGCATCGCCGCAGGGCCCAGCACGGCCGCGACGAGCGGGAAGCCGATGAAGCCGGTGTTCGCGTACGACGCGTTGAGGCCGTCGATCGAGGCATCGGCGAGCGAACGCGAACGTCGCCGACGCACCAGTACGGTCACGGCAAAGACGACGCCGGCCGACAGCGTGCACGTCGCCGCGAAACCCGGCTGCCAGAGCTGTGCGGGATCGGCGCGCGCGACGATGTCGAACAGCAGCGCCGGCAGCGCGAGATGGACCACGTAGCCGTTGAGGCCGCCGGTCGCGTGTCCATCGAGGACACCGATGCGCCGGACGAGCCAGCCCAGGCCGATCAGCGCGAACACGGGAAGGACGACGGCGACGACGGACGACATGGCGATCCCGCGATGAGGGGCATTGAGCGTACGGACGCGCATCGATGTGCTCCAATGCTTTTCCACGCCACGATCGATGCCGTTCCGGAATGGTCGACCTCCGCCAGATGCGCTGCTTCGTCGCGCTCGCCGACACCTTGCATTTCGGACGTGCCGCGCAGCGCCTGCACATGACGCAGCCGCCGCTGAGCCGGCAGATCGCGACGATCGAGAAGGCGCTCGGCGTGCGGCTGGTGGAGCGCGACTCGAGGCGTGTCGCGCTGACGGCCGCCGGACGACGCTTCGCCGACGACGCGCGCGCCGTGCTGACCGCTGCGGAACAGGCCGAACGCAACGCGCGGCTCGCGCACACAGGCGAGCTCGGCGAAGTGCACGTGGGTTTCATGATGCACGCGGCGCACAGTTCGGTACCGCCGATGACGCGGCGCTTCACGGCCGCGCACCCGGGCGTCGCGCTGCGCCTGCACGAGACGTTTCCCGCCGAACTGCCTGCGCGCATCCTCGACGGGCGCCTCGATGCCGGCATCGGTTTCCGCGTCGACGACACGCAGGGGTTGTGCAGCCGCGTGATCCACGAGGAGGCGTTGTGCGTCGCGCTGCCCGCCTCACATGCGCTTTCGGATCACGCGTCGCTGCGCGCTCGCCAACTCGCGGCCGAGCCGCTCGTCGCGGTCGCCGAGGACGTCGCGCCGACCTTGCGGCGCACGATCCACGATCATCTGCTGCGCGCCGGCGTGACGCCCGACATCCGCCTCGAGACGCACCTTCAGCAGAGCATCGTGAGCCTCGTCGCCGAAGGCCTCGGCATCGCGCTCGTGCCGTCGTCGATGCGGCGGATCACACTGTCAGGGCTCGCGTATCGGGACCTCGAGGATGCGCCGACGATCGAGCAGGTCATCTATTGGCGGCGCGACAACCTCAATCCCGCGCTGCCCCGCCTGCTCGCGAGCCTCGAGGCGATCGACGGCGAGGCGTGAAGCGCGCCGCTCCTCTCCATTCGCCCGAAGGCTGGTGGCTCTTCCGGCGACGAACCGTCGCGACCTGACCCCGGCTTGCGGCGGCGCGACAACGTCGGCGCTGCCCTGCTTGCTTGCCAGCCTCGAGGCTATCGACGGCAAGGCGTGAGATGCACGGCCCGCGCTCGCCGTGAATGGGCGAAACCCAGAAAGCACGAGGCCCGCCGAAGCGGGCCCCGTCCTGGTGTTCGTGCTCGTGTGTCTTCGTCGACGGGAGCGGCATCGGAAGCGATGCCTTCACGTCGCCATCATCGCGCCGACCCCTGATCGGTGCCGGCATGACGCGGCCGGCGCAGCGATGATTCGACCCTGGTGCCACCGCAGCGTGGCGACCGGTTTCCTTAGACCTGCTCGACCGGACCAGCCTCGTCCGGGTGCTGCTCGCGCTTGATGCGCTGGTAGATCTCCTCGCGGTGAACGGCGACATCCTTCGGGGCGTTGATACCGATACGCACCTGGTTGCCCTTCACGCCGAGGACGGTGACGGTCACCTCGTCACCGATCATCAGAGTCTCTCCGACTCGACGGGTCAAAATCAGCATTTCCTACTCTCCTTGACGCATGTGTTGTCGGTCCGGATTCGGGATCCTCCTGTATGCACGTCCTGTGCAGGCAGGCGACCTTCTCCTCCGGTAGTCGCTGCCAGCCTCCCTCGCTGGACTCGCGACGCATACCCCATAACCAACCGCTATGGCATGTCCGACACCGCATCACCCGCCCCCGCAGGCGATGCAGCACCTAACCATTCGATACTAAGACAGGCGTCCAAACGGCGCAAATGACGAACCGCACAGGGCTTTTCGTCGATGCACCGACGTTTCCCGAATGCAAGTGCCGGTCAGCCCAGACGGCCGCCGACCCACTCCGGCAGCGCCGCGAGCAGTCCGGCGAGTTCGGGCGTGTCGTTGCCGCCGCCCTGCGCCATGTCGGGTCGACCGCCGCCCTTGCCGCCGATCGCCGAGGCGACGTGCGCGACGACGTCGCCGGCCTTGATGCGACCGAGCGCCGCACCGCCGACGCCACCGACCAGCGAGATCTTGCCGTCCGCACCTGCGGCGAGCAGCACCACGCAATCGACGAGCTTCTGCTTGAGCGTGTCGACGCCGTCGCGCAGCGCCTTGGCGTCGAGGCCGTCGACGCGCGCGGCGACCACCTTGATGCCGGCGACCTCGCGTGCGTGGTCGGCCAGGTCGGCCGTCGCCGCGCTCGCGGCGCGCGCCTTGAAGCCGTCGAGCTCGCGCTCGAGCTTCTTCTGGCGATCGAGCAGCTGGCGCAGCTTGTCGACGACATCGCCGGCGCTCGCCGACAGCAGCTCGCCGATCGCGCCGAGGCGTGTTTCCTCGTCGACGACGTGCGCCATCGCGGCTGCACCGCTGACCGCCTCGATGCGCCGCACACCCGAGGCGACGCCGCCTTCGGACAGGATCTTGAACAGGCCGATGTCGCCGGTGCGGCCGACGTGCGTGCCGCCGCAGAGTTCGGTCGAGAACGCGCCCATGCGCAGCACGCGCACCTCGTCGCCGTACTTCTCGCCGAACAGCGCCATCGCACCCGATTCGATCGCGGCGTCGTAGGACATGTGGGCGACGTCGGCGCTCGCGTTGGCGCGGATCTCGGCATTGACGAGATCCTCGATGCGGCGCAGCTCCTCGCGCGTGACCGGCTGGAAATGCGCGAAGTCGAAGCGCAGGCGGTCCGGCGCGACCAGCGAACCCTTCTGGGTCACGTGCTCGCCGAGCACGTGGCGCAGCGCGGCGTGCAGCAGGTGGGTCGCGGAATGGTTGTGCACGATCGACGCACGGCGCACGCCGTCGACGCGCGCATCGACGCTCGCGCACGCGGCAAGCGGCGCACCGCCCTGCCAGCGGCCGACATGGCCGTGGAACGCACCGCCGAGCTTGATCGTGTCGGTGACGACGAAACGGCCGTCGGCGGTGGCGAGTTCGCCGGTATCACCGACCTGGCCGCCCGACTCCGCGTAGAACGGCGTGCGCGCGAGCAGCACGATGCCTTCCTCGCCGTCGGCGAGCGACTTGAGGCGGCGGCCGCCGCGTACGATCGCAGCGACGCTTTCGCCGTCGGAGGTCAGCGCCTCGTAGCCGAGGAACACGGTCGGCGCGAGCTGCGAGGCGACCTCGGCCGGCAGCTGGCCCTTGGATTCGAAGCTGCTCGCCGCACGCGCGCGTTCGCGCTGTTCGTCCATGGCCTTCTCGAAACCGGCCATGTCGACGGTGAGCCCGCGCTCGCGCGCGATGTCGGCCGTGAGGTCGACCGGGAAACCGTAGGTGTCGTAGAGGCGGAATGCGTCGACGCCCGGGATCGTGTCGCCCGAGCGCGCGGCGACCTCGGCGAACAGCTTCATGCCCTGCTCGAGCGTCTCACCGAAGCGTTCCTCCTCGGCCTTGAGCGCACGCTCGACGCGGTCGCGCTTCTCGGCGAGTTCGGGGTAGGCCTCGCCCATCTCGGCCACGAGGGGCTCGACCATCTTCCAGAAGAAGTCGCCGCGCACGCCGAGCATCCAGCCGTGCCGCAGCGCGCGACGGATGATCCGGCGCAGCACGTAGCCGCGGCCTTCGTTGGACGGCAGCACGCCGTCGACGATCAGGAACGAGCACGCGCGGATGTGGTCGGCGATCACGCGCAACGACTTGTTCTCGAGGTCCGGCGTGGCGGTCAGCGCCGAGGCGACCTTGATCAGGTGCTGGAACAGGTCGATCTCGTAGTTCGTGTGCACGTGCTGCAGCACGGCGGCGAGGCGCTCCATGCCCATGCCCGTGTCGACGCACGGCGCCGGCAGCGGCGTGAGCGTGCCGTCGACGGCACGATCGAACTGCATGAAGACGAGGTTCCAGATCTCGATGAAGCGGTCGCCGTCCTCGTCGGGCGAGCCCGGCGGGCCACCGGCGATGTGGTCGCCGTGGTCGTAGAAGATCTCGGTGCACGGGCCGCACGGACCCGTGTCGGCCATCTGCCAGAAATTGTCGGACGCGTACGGCGCCCCCTTGTTGTCGCCGATGCGCACGATGCGCTCGGCGGGCACGCCGACCTGCTCGTTCCAGATCGCGTAGGCCTCGTCATCGGTGTGGTAGACCGTGACGAGCAGGCGCTCCTTCGGCAGCTTCCAGACGTCGGTCAGCAGTTCCCACGCCCACAGGATCGCGTCGCGCTTGAAGTAGTCGCCGAACGACCAGTTGCCGAGCATCTCGAAGAACGTGTGGTGGCGCGCCGTGTAGCCGACCGAATCGAGGTCGTTGTGCTTGCCGCCCGCACGCAGGCAGCGCTGCACGTCGGCGACGCGCGCGGCCGGCGGCTTCTCGCTGCCGAGGAACATGTTCTTGAACGGGACCATGCCCGAGTTCGTGAACAGCAGGGTCGGGTCGCTGGCCGGTACGAGCGAGCTCGACGGCACGATCGCGTGGCCCTTGGAGCGGAAGAACGCGAGGAAGTCGGAACGGATGTCGGCGCTGGTTTTCATGGAATCTGGCTAGCCGGTGGAACTGCGGACACGCCGGATCTGCGTCCTCGGCGCCGCCTTCTCAATCGAAGGTGTCGCCCGGATCGCCGACCTCGGCGCGGGTAAGGGCGCCCACTGTGGCGGCATCGAAGCCCCGACGCAAGAGAAACGCCGCACGCTTCGCGCGCTCCTTCGGATCGGTCGTGCCGCCACGGCCGTAGTGGCGCTCGAGCTGGCGCCGCGCGATCGCGGGCCAGTCCGCGTCGGTCTCGGCGAGCGCTTCGGTGATCGCCGCATCGGCGACACCGTGGGATTTGAGCTCGGCGGCGATGCGGCGCGGCCCGTAACCGGCGCCGGCGCGCGTGCGCGCGAGCACGCCAGCAAAGCGCGCATCGTCCTGGTAACCCTTGTCGACGACGGTCTCGACCGCGGCCTCGACCTCCTCGCGCGCGTAGCCGCCACGCGCAAGCTTGGCCTTGAGCTCGCGCCGCGATTGCTCGCGCCGCGACAGCAGGTCGACGGCCTTGCCGAGGGCGGAGGGCACGGGTTTCATGCGGCGTGTGCGCCGGGTGTCGTCCTTGTCCGTCATCGACGGATCCGTTGTATTCGCCGCATGCGCGACGAGATGCCTGAGCGTCTCGAACGCATCGGACTGCGGGCGGATGTGCACGGCCGTACAGGGACCGTCCGACCACCGCGTAGCGCGGCCATCGAAGCCATCGAATGGTGCGTGCTGACGCTCGACGTCGCGCGGCCGCATAGGTCCGGCGTGTCCTCCCGGAGCGGCGTTGCGCTCGAGCCCCTCTCCCTCCGGGAGAGGGGTTGGGGAGAGGGTGCGGGATCGTGACGAGGCCCGATCATGGACACGATCCCGGACCCTCATCCGACCCTGCGGGCCACCCCGTATCGGGTACGGGGCAGGCTCTTCCCCCGGAGGGAGAAGGGAAAGGAACGCCCGAGGCCATGACGAGCCTCACGGCGAAGGTCGCGCGGCGATGCGCAAGGCGATCTCGGCCTCGAGTCCGCCCGCGGACTGCCCTGCCCCTTCGAGCGCCGCACGGATCGCCGCCGCGTCCCGTCCACCCGGACGCGAGGCTTCGGCGAGTGCCCACGCCAGCGCGGCACGGCGTCCGCTGCGGCAATAGAGCACCACGGGGCCGTCGGTGTGTGCGAGAACTGCGGCGAGACCATCGACCTGGGCAGATCCGATACGCCCCACCACCGGGACGTTCGCGAACGTGACGCCTTGCGCACGAGCCGCAGCTTCAACGGCTGCTGCGCTCGGCTGGCCTGCATCTTCGCCGTCGGGCCGCATCGCGACGATCGTGCGCACGCCTTGCGCGTGCAGCGTGGCGATATCCCCGGGCGCGACTTGCCCGGCGATCAACACGCCGGGCACGAGCTGGCGCGGGGCTCTCGGTTCCATGTCCACGACTTCGCGTGCCGAAGTGGCGACCGCGAGGCCACACGCCAGCAGGATCGCGCCGAACCGCGCGATCCCTCGCGTCGCTCGACGCGTGCCGGCGTGCATGGGGCGGTCAGGCCTCCTCGACCTCGACCGCCGGCAGCGGCGAGTTGCCGCCCTTGACGAGCAGCTTCTCGCGCAGCGCCACGTCGATCTCGTTGGCGATCGCGGTGTGCTCCTTGAGGTAGTTGCGCACGTTGTCCTTGCCCTGACCGATGCGGTCGCCCTTGTAGCTGTACCAGGCGCCGGACTTGTCGACGAGGTTGTGGGCGACGCCAAGCTCGATGAGCTCACCTTCGCGCGAACTGCCTTCGCCGTAGAGGATCTCGAACTCGGCCTGGCGGAACGGCGGCGCGACCTTGTTCTTGACGACCTTGACGCGGGTCTCCGAACCGATCACTTCCTCGCCGCGCTTGACCGCGCCGATGCGGCGGATGTCCAGGCGCACCGAGGCATAGAACTTGAGCGCGTTGCCGCCCGTGGTCGTCTCGGGGCTGCCGAACATGACGCCGATCTTCATGCGGATCTGGTTGATGAAGATGACGAGGCAGCCGGACTTCTTGATGTTGGCGGTGAGCTTGCGCAGCGCCTGGCTCATGAGGCGCGCCTGCAGGCCGACGTGCGAGTCGCCCATCTCGCCCTCGATTTCGGCCTTCGGCGTGAGCGCCGCGACCGAGTCGACGACGACCACGTCGACCGCGTTGGAGCGCACGAGCATGTCGCAGATCTCGAGCGCCTGCTCGCCCGTGTCGGGCTGCGAGACGAGCAGATCCTCGACGTTGACGCCGAGCTTCTCGGCGTAGGTCGGATCGAGCGCGTGCTCGGCGTCGACGAACGCGGCGGTGCCGCCGGCCTTCTGGCAGGCCGCGATGACCTGCAGCGTCAGCGTGGTCTTGCCCGAGGATTCCGGACCGTAGATCTCGACGACACGGCCGCGCGGCAGGCCGCCGACGCCGAGCGCGATGTCCAGGCCCAGCGAGCCGGTCGAGATGGTCTCGATGCCTTCGTCGTTGCGGTCGCCCATGCGCATGACCGCGCCCTTGCCGAACTGCTTCTCGATCTGCGAAAGCGCGGAAGCGAGCGCGCGGCGCTTGTTGTCGTCCATCGGGTACCACCTCGTGGGAAAGTCGTGGGAGCAAGCGTGCCGTGAGCGGTTCTCACGGGCTGAGACGTCGCGGCAGGAACGCGATTATCCCACAGCGCCGACGCCCGGCCAGCGCCGGTCGGCGCGTCAGTTCGTAAGAATCCGCCGCACGCCCTCGAGCGCGCAGGCGACGGTCTGGCGGCGCACGGCCTCGCGGTCGCCGTCGAAGTGGAACAACTCGGCCTTGGCGTAGCCGCCGCGCCGCTTCCAGCCGATCCAAACCGTGCCGACCGGTTTGCCCGGGGTCGCGCCGCCGGGTCCGGCAATGCCTGTGACGGCCACGGCCACGCTCGCGCCGTAGCGTGCGAGCGCGCCCGAAACCATCTCGACGACGGTCTCCTGGCTCACCGCACCGGTGCGCTCGAGCGTCTGCGGCTGCACGCCGAGCAACGCTTCCTTGGCCTCGTAGCTGTAGGCGACCACGCCGCACTCGAACCAGCCCGAACTGCCGGCGATGTCGGTCAGCGCCTTGGCGATCCAGCCACCCGTGCACGACTCGGCCGTCACGATGGTCATGCCGCGTGTGTTGAGCAGCGAGGCCACGGTCTGGGCGAGCTGCTGGAGATGCGGATCGTCGTGGGAACCGGTGTCGGACACGGTGCAGCCGGACGCGGGATCGGGCCCGGAACGGTAGCGGATCGCGCCGGGGGCGTCGAGCCTGCGCGCCGCCGGCAGGCTGCGGGGATGCGCCGCGCCAGCCGTCTGGACGTCCGGCTGAACGGATCATGGAACCATTTCGCAGATGTGACGCACGCCACAAAACGTTCACTTTTCGTGAGAAAATCCGAATCATTCGCATTCGCACCGGCATTCTGCCGGCGCTCCATCGACCCTCCGGATCCTTCCTCATGCGCCCGTACCACACCGCTTCCCGCCTGCCGCTGCGTACCCTCGCCGCCGCGATCGCGTTCGCCCTGCCCGTCGTCGCGTCGGCGCAAGCCGCCGCCGACGACACCTCGCTCGAGACGGTGACCGTGACCGCACCGATTGCCAAGGACAGCGGCGCGGCGACCAAGACCGACACGCCGATCCTCGAGATCCCGCAGTCGATCTCGGTCATCACCGACCAGCAGATGCGTGACCGCGGCATCCACGGCGTCGAGGAAGCCGTGTGGTACACGGCCGGCGCGCAGGGCGGCGGCTACGGCCCCGATTCGCGCAGCGACTGGCTGCTCGTGCGCGGCTTCACGCCGGCGCGCTACCTCGACGGCCTGTCGCTGGCCGACGGTTCGGGCACCGGCATCACGCGCATCGAGCCGTACGGGCTCGAGCGCATCGAGGTGCTCAAGGGCCCGGCGTCGATCAACTACGGTGCGATGCCGCCGGGCGGCCTCGTCAACTACGTGAGCAAGCGCCCGACCGAGACCGCGTTCGGCGAAGTCGAGCTGCAGGCCGGCAGCTTCGACCTGCGCCAGGCGCAGTTCGACATGGGTGGCCCGCTCACCGACGACGGCACCTGGCTGTACCGCCTGACCGGCCTCGCGCGCAACAGCGACGATCCGGTCGACTACATCCACGACGACCGCTACTACTTCGCACCGGCAGTCACGTGGAAGCCCGACGAGGCCAACACGTTGACCCTGCTCGGCCGCTGGCAGAAGGCCGACACGGTCGCCGGCGCGGGCTTCCTGCCGGCCGAAGGCACGCTGCTGCCGAATCCGAACGGCCGCATCCCGTCCGACCGTTTCACGGGCGAGCCCGGCGCGAACGGCTACGTCAAGACGATCGCGTCGCTCGGCTACGAGTACGAGCACGTGTTCTCCGACGCGGCCACGTTCCGCCAGAACCTGCGCTACGCCGACACCGAGATCGATCCGAGCACGCTGGTCGGCGCGTTCGGCCTGCTCGCGGATCAGCGCAGCCTGTTCCGCTACCTGTGGGCGACCGAGGAGGACACGAAGACCTTCACGATCGACAACCACGCCGAGTTCACGTTCGGCGATCAGGTGCGCCACACGGTGCTCGCGGGCCTCGACTACCGCCGCCTGCGCACCGACTACGCGTCGGCGTTCGTGATGTTCAATGCGGACGGCTCGTACGCGGTCGCGCCGCTCGACCTCTTCGATCCGGTCTACGGCGCGCCCGTGGTCACACCGGATTACCTGAGCAGCACGCGCCAGACCCAGGAGCAGACCGGCCTCTACGTGCAGGACCAGATCCGCGTCGACCGCTGGATCTTCAGCCTCGGCGGCCGTCAGGACTGGGTCGACACCGACACCAAGGACCTGCTCGCCGGCGGCAGCACGGGCCAGAAGGACAAGAAGTTCTCGGGCCGTGCGGGCGTCAACTACGTGTTCGACAACGGCTTCGCGCCGTACGTCGGCTACTCGCAGTCGTTCCAGCCGACCGTCGGCCGCGCGTTCGACGGCAGCACGTTCAAGCCGACCAAGGGCGACCAGATCGAGGCCGGCATCAAGTACCAGCCGGCCGGCGGCCGCCTGCTCGCGACACTGTCGGTGTACGAGATCACGCAGGAGAACACGCTCACGATCGATCCCGACCACACGCTGTACTCGGTGCAGCAGGGCGAGACCGAGGTGCGCGGCGTCGAGCTCGAAGGGCGCTGGAACATCGGTGACGGCTTCAGCCTGTACGGTGCCTACGCCTACATCGATTCCGAAGTCACCAAGACCAACGACGCCGGCGCACTCGGCAAGAAGATCGCGCTGCAGCCGCGCAATTCGGCCTCGCTCGGCTTCGACCACACGTTCACGCAGGGCGCGCTGTCGGGCTTCGGCTTCGGCGCGGGCGTGCGCTACGTCGGCGACCACTACGGCGACATCTACAACGACTGGCGCACGCCGTCGTACACGCTCGTCGACGCGAGCCTGCACTACGACATCGAGCAGTGGCGCGTGCAGCTCAACGCGAGCAACCTCACCGACAAGCGCTACCTCACGGCGTGCAACAGTGCCGCATGGTGCTACTACGGCTACCCGCGCACCGTGATGGCGAGCCTGCGTTACCAGTGGTGACGACGGCGCGATGACGATGCTCGCATCCCTCGCCGCCGTGCTCGCGATCGCCTCGGCGATCGCGCTGTACGGCGCGTCTCCGAACGGCCGCGTGCAGTCGCTGCGACGCCTTCGCGCATTCGGCATGTGGCCGGGCCTCGTGCTCGCCGTGGCCTCGCTCGTCGCGTGGATCGTCGTGCTCGGTGTCGGCGCGGGGCTGTGCGTGATGCTCGCCTGCTGGATGCCGATGCTCGTCGCGATGCCTTACCTCGCCTGGGCGTTCGTGCCGGCGACACGCCACGCGCGGGACGAGGGCTGATGGCGAGTCGCGCCTTCGCCGCCGCGATCGCGGGCCTGTTCGCCGCGATCGCCATGACCGGTCTCGTGTCGTGGCTGCCGCCGGGGCCATGGTCGGGCGCGATCGTGCCCGCGATCATCGCGTTCGTGCCGCTGTGGATCGGCTTCGCCGCACTCGCCTTCGTACCGCGCACGGCAGCGCGCGCGTGGATGCTGCTCGTCGGCATCGCCGGCATCGGCTTCGGCCTGCTCGCGGCGCTGCGCGCGTCCGGTCTCGTGCTGTGAGGCGCGCATGAAGCTCTCGTCGACCACCCTGCGCACGTTCACGACCGTGCACACCTGGACCGGCCTGATCGCCGGCTTCGCGCTGTTCGTCGCGTTCTACGCGGGCGCGATCACGGTGTTCCACCACGATCTGCCGCTGTGGCAGGCGCCGCACGCGACGGCGCGACCGATGCAGACGATCGACGATGCGCAGCGCCTGCTCGACGGCGTGCTCGACAGGCATCCCGCCTCGCGCCAGTGGGTCGGCATGCTGTTCCCGGGCGACGAATCGCCCGAGTCGGTCATCTACTGGCCCGAAGCCGACGGCACCTGGAAATACGCCACGCTCGACGACCTCGACGGCGACACCAAGCCACCGCACGCCGGCCTCGCCGAACTCGTCAACGAACTGCACTACTCGCTCGGCCTGCCCGTGGCGGGCATCTGGCTCATGGGCATCGTGAGCCTGCTGTACGGGCTCGCGCTCGTCTCGGGCACCGTGATCCACCTGCCCAAGCTCGCCAAGGACCTGTTCGCGCTGCGCCCGGGACGCAACCTCAAGCAGTTCTGGCAGGACGCGCACAACGTGGTCGGCGTGCTGAGCCTGCCGATGCACATCATGTTCGCGATCACGGGCGCACTGCTGTGCCTGCTGCCGATCTTCATGCTCGCGCTCGATCCGCTGATCTACGAAGGCCGCCTCATGCAGGCGAGCCAGGCCGCGCTCGACACCGCGCCCGTGCGCGCGGCCGCGAACACGCCGGCACCGCCGGGCTCGCTCGCTCTGTGGGCGCAGCGTGCGAGCGAGGTCGCGCACGAGCGCGGGCTCGCCTCGTTCGAACCGGCCTACCTCAAGCTCGTCAACGCGGGCGACGCGAACGCGGTCGTCGAGATCACCGGCGCCGCGCCGCGTGCACTCGGCCCGCTCGGCGCGGTCGCGCTCGACGCCTCGACCGGCGCGCTGCTCGCCGACCAGCTGCCCGGCACGCGCGACGCCAACCACGCGACGCTGGCCTCGGCCTATGCCCTGCACTTCGGCGAGTACGGCAACCACGCGGTGCCGTGGCTGTACTTCGTGCTCGGGATCGGCGGTGCGTTCCTGTTCTACTCGGGCAACCTGCTGTGGATCGAGTCGCGCCGTCGCCGGCGCCAGCTCGAGCAGACGCGCTCGAGCGTGAACATGGCGCGCGCGACCGTCGGCGTCTGCATCGGCCTGTGCGCGGCGATCTCGGCCGCGTTCGTCGCCGCGCCGGTCGCCGAGGCGTTCGCGCCGACGCACGTCGACACGATCCTCCGCAGCGCGTGCTTCGCGACCTGGCTCGCTGCGATCGCGTGGGCGGCGTTGCGCCGGCCCGCGCTCGCGGCGCGCGACCTGCTTGCCGCGACCGCCATGCTCACGCTCGCGATCCCGCTCGCGCATGGCGCGTGCACGGGGCGCTGGTTCTGGATCAGTGCCGCCGAAGGCCGCATGGCCTTGTTCTGGATCGACGCGCTCGCGTTCGCGTTCGCTGGCGCCTTTGCGGGCCTTGCACGTGCCACGTCGCGTCGCGCACGCGACGGCGATCCGCACAGCGTGTGGGCGCTTCCGCACACGCCTGACTGACCCCGAGATACCGACCTGCGACGCCCGACCGCGTGGTCGCGGCTCGCTTCGGCCGTCCAATTGATTGATAATGATTCGCATTAGCAATAAAGAAAGTCGACACCCCGACACCGTTTCTCCTTCCCTTCGAGGATCCCGTTCCATGAATGCCATGCGTCACGCCGCGGTCGCGGCCCTTCCGTCCACGCCTGCGCGCCGTCCGCTCGCACGCGCGATCCATGTCGCCGTCGTCGCCGCGCTGTTCGGCGGCGCCGCGTTCGCCCACGCGCAGGATGCCGACACGACGAAGAAGGAAGTCGAGAACGAGCAGACGCTCGAGACCGTCGAGGTCACCGCGAACGCACTCGGCGAGATCACCGAGAATTCGGGCTCGTACACGCCCGGCGCGATCGCCACGGCCACGCGCCTCGTGCTCACGCCGCGCCAGACGCCGCAGTCGATCAGCGTCGTCACGCGCCAGACCATGGACGACTTCAACCTGACCTCGATCGACCAGGTCATGGCGCTCACGCCGGGCATCGCGATCGTCACCTACGACAGCGAGCGCACCGAGTACTACTCGCGCGGCTTCGCGATCCAGAACTTCCAGTACGACGGCATCCCGATGCGCCGCGACTCGGCCTACTCGGCCGGCAACACGCTGACCGACATGGCGCTGTACGACCGCATCGAGGTGCTCAAGGGCTCCACCGGCCTGCTGACGGGCAGCGGCGAACCGGGCGCGACGATCAACCTGATCCGCAAGAAGCCGACGCGCGACTTCGCGGGCAGCGCCACGCTCGGTGTCGGCAGCGACAGCGACTACCGCGGCTCGATCGACATCGGCGGCGCGCTCAACGCGAGCGGCAGCGTGCGTGCACGCGCGGTCGCCGCGTACGAGGACGCCGAGACCAACCTCGACCGCTACAAGCGCGAGACGCAGGTGTTCTACGGCATCCTCGAGGCCGACCTGACCCCGCAGACGCTGCTCACGATCGGCGGCGACTTCCAGGACAGCATGCCGACCGCGTCGACCTGGGGCGGCATCCCGCTACTCAACTCGGAAGGCCAGTTCAACGACCGTCCGCGCTCGTTCAACAACGGCGCCAACTGGAGCCACTGGGACCAGTACACGCGCACCGGCTTCGCCACGCTCGAGCACGCGTTCGACAACGGCTGGACCGCCAAGCTGCAGCTCAACCACCAGATCAACGGCTACGACGCCAACCTCGGCGCGGCCGCGTCGGGCTTCCCGAATCCGGCCGACGGTACCGGCGTGAGCATGTGGGCGGGCCAGTACATCGGCCGCACGATCAGCAACGCTGCCGACGCCTACGCGAGCGGTCCGTTCTCGCTGGCCGGCCGCGAGCACGAGCTCGTCGTCGGTGCGGGCGCGTCGCGTCGCGTCTGGCGCAATTCGGGCTGGTGGAACGATCCGACCTACGACTTCAACGTCACCGACTACTACCACTGGAACGGCGACGTGCCGCGTCCGGCCTGGGGCGCCAACCCGGATTACACCAACCACGAGACCACGCGCGAGGAAGGCCTCTACACGGCCGTGCGCTGGAACCTGCACGACACCACCAAGCTCATCACCGGTGGCCGCCTCTCCAACTACCGCAACAAGGAGCAGGACCTCGACGCCTCGGGCGAGTTCGTGCCCTACGTCGGCCTCGTGCAGGACCTCGGCAAGCACTATTCGGCCTACGCGAGCTACACGAGCATCTTCAGCCCGCAGTCGCTGCAGGACGAGCAAGGCCGCACGCTCGCGCCGGTCGAAGGCAACAACATGGAACTCGGCATCAAGGCCGAGTACCTCGACGGCCGCTTCAATGCGTCGGTCGCGGTGTTCCGCCTCGAGCAGGACAACTTCGGCATCGAGAGCGGCGGCCTCACGCCGACCGGCGGCATCGCCTACCGTGCCGCCAAGGGCGTGGAGACCGAAGGCTTCGAGATCGAGGCCTCCGGCCGCATCCTGCCGGGCTGGCAGGTGCAGGCGGGCTACTCGCATCACCTCTCGCGCCAGCAGGGCGCGCGCGTGACCACGCTGACGCCGTCCAACAGCTTCACGTTCTACACGAGCTACTCGCCGCAGCAGACCCTCAAGGGCCTGACCTTCGGCGGCGGCGCACGCTGGCAGGACGAGACCTGGGGCCAGATCTCCACGCCGGCCGGCGACAGCGTCAAGCACACCGTCGACGGCTACTGGGTCCTCGACGCGATGGCGCGCTACCGCTTCAACGACAACCTGTCGGCGTCGGTCAACGTCAACAACCTGCTCGACAAGAAGTACTACACGATCTTCAGCTGGTACAGCACCTACACCTGGGGTGCGCCGCGCAGCGTCGACCTCAACGTGACGTACCGCTTCTGATCGCCGGCCGCGGCGCGCGAGGGCGCGCGCCGCGGCTCCACGAACACCGCAATGCCAGGAGTCCGTCGCCGATGACCGCCAGGACCGCCACCGATTCGCGTCTCCCGCTGCTGGTCCGCATCGCCGCCGCCGTGTTCGGCGGCTACGCGTTCGCGTGGGGCCTCATCGCGCTCGCGATCCCGTCGCTGTACGGCGCGGGCATGGCCTTCCACGATGCCGAGCACCTCGCCGCCATCGTCGCGTTCCTCGTCTACCTCACCGCGTTCTGCTGGGCGTTCGTCGCGCGCAGCGTCGCACGCGTGTGGATCGTGCTGGCCGGCGGCGGTGCCGCGATGGCCGCGGCGGGAACCTTCGCGCAGCATCTCATCCTGCGCTGACCGGAGACGCAACCTCATGTTCCAGAACATGCGCCTCGCGATGGCGTGGCTCCACACGTGGTTCGGCCTCGTGCTCGGCTTCGTGCTCATCGTCGTGTTCTTCTTCGGCTCGCTGTCGGTGTTCGATCGCGAGATCGACCGCTGGGCGATCCCGGCCTCGCGCTTCGAGCCGCAGCCGATGCCGTCGTTCGACCGCATCCTGCGTCCGGTCTTCGAGGCGATGCAGCCCACGCCGGCCGCGATCGACGAGATGCGTCCGCGCGTCGACGGGCCGATGCCCGAGCGCTTCGACACGCCCGTGCGCTGGGGTGCGTACACGACGCACCGCGATCCCGTGCTCGGCGTGTTCGCGGGCTACGAGGTGCCCGGCGCGAAGGATCCCGAGGAATCGATCTGGGCCTACGCGACGATCGATCCGCGCGATGGCGCGACGCTGCCCGACGATCACCTCAAGATCGGCAGCCAGTTCTTCTATCCGCTGCACTACAGCCTCACGCTGTACTGGAACAGCCTCGGCTACTGGATCGTCGGCTTCGCCGCGCTGATGATGCTCGTCGCGCTGGTCAGCGGCGTGATCATGCACCGCAAGATCTTTCGCGAGTTCTTCACGTTCCGCCCGGCCAAGAGCCGTCAGCGCAGCACGCTCGACCTGCACAACATGACCGGCGTGGTCGCGCTGCCGTTCCACTTCTTCTTCGCGTTCACGGGCCTCGTGATCTTCGCGGGCATCTATTTCCCGGTCACGCACACGCAGTTGCACGCGCTGCACGACCACCACGAGGAGATCGAGGCGCAGGAAACCGGCCTGCCGCACGATCGCTCGCCCGAAAGCGCCACGCTCGCCTCGGTCGACGCGATGGTCGCCGAGGCGCAGCGCCGCTGGGCCGCGAAGGACATGGCCGGCGAAGTCGGCTTCCTCGCCGTGCAGCACGTCGGCGCGGCCAACGCCTACGTGAGCCTCTATCGCGCCGGCACCGACCGCATCGCGCTGACCGGCGAAGGCATCCACTTCAAGGCTGCGACCGGTGAAGTGATGCGCGAGGATCCACCGACTACCGCGGTCGGCAGCATCAACGAGTTCCTGACCGGCCTGCATCTGCAGCACTTCCGCCACTGGCTGCTGCGCTGGCTCTATGTACTCGGCGGCCTGACCGGCTGCGTATGCATCGTCACGGGCTTCCTGTTCTTCGTCGAGAAGCGCAAGCGCCAGCACGCCAAGCAAGGCCTGCAGGGTGCGCGCGTGGTCGATGCGCTCGCAGTGACCACGGTCACCGGCATGATCGTCGCCGCCTGCGGCATGCTCGTCGCGAACCGCCTGCTGCCCGAAGCGATGCCGCAGGGCTGGCCGGGCCGCGGTGACCTCGAGCGCTACCTGTTCTGGGCCGCCTGGGCGCTCGCGATGCTGCACGCGTTCGTGCGCAGCGCGCCGGTCGCACGCGGTCTCTCGAACCCCGCGTGGCGCGAGCAATGCTTCGCGATCGCCGCGCTCGCGGTGTCCGCGGTCGTGCTCAACGCGGTCACCACGGGCGATCACCTGCTGCGCACGCTGTCGCGCGCGTACTGGCCGGTCGCCGGCCTCGACCTCGCCCTGCTCGCGACGGCCGCGCTCGCGGTCTTCGCCGCGCGCCGACTCGGCCGCACCGGCGATGCGGTCGATCCGCGTGCCGCTCGCGCGGAGGCCGCCCATGCGTGATCCGCTGCTGCTCGTCGGCGCACTCGCATGCGCCATCGCCGGCATGGGCTGGCTCGCGCTCGCGATGGAGGCGCACTGGCCGCAGGTGTTCGGTGCGCGTGGTCCCGCGCCGCGCATCGCCAACCTGCTGCGCACGCTCGGCGCGGGTGCGATCGTCGCCTCGCTCATGTTCTGCCTCGCCGTCGACCACGCCACGATGGCCGTACTCGTGTGGATCATGGCGCTCGCAGGCGCGGCGCTGACGATCGCGTTCACGCTCGCGCACAAGGCGCACTGGCTCAGGCTGCTCATGCCGCTGCGCACGGGATCGCGGACCGACTGAGCGGGCGCCCCCCAGCGTCGGCGCCGCGCGCGGTCCGACGCAACCCGCGTGGAGATCACGCACGGCGCCTGTGCACGGTCGGCTGCGGGGTCGTGCCGCCGCGCGGCCGATGCGCGCGGTTAAGCTACCGCCATGCCTTCCACCGTCTACGCCTTCGGCGAATTCCTGCTCGATCCGCTGACCCGCGAACTTCGCCGCGGCGAGGTCGTCGAGAACCTTCCCGTCAGCACGGTCGACTGCCTGATCCACCTCGTCCGGCACCGCGACCGTTCGGTCGGGCGCGACGAGCTCGCCTCGGCCGTGTGGGGACGCACGGACGTCAGCGAGGCCTCGATCACGCAGGCGATCATGCGCCTGCGCCGCGTCGTCGGAGACGCCTCGTGCATCCGCACCACGCCGCGCCTCGGTTACCGCTGGACCGTCGAGCCGACGCGCGAGCTCACGTCCGAAGCGGCGCGAGAATCCGTCGAGCCCGTGCCCGCCCCCGCCCGCGCGGAGGTGACGCCAGGTTCACAGCCGCGCCGTCCGTCCCGGAAAGGTTTCGCGGTGGCCGCGGCCCTGGTCGTCGCGGTCACGGTGGCGGGCGCGTGGTGGTTTTCGGGCCGCGAACCCGATCGCGCCTCGCCCTCCGCAGCCCCCGACACCACGACCGCACCGCTCGCCGCGATGGTCCTGCCGGCTGACGTCACCTCGTCCGGCGACTGGGCCTGGCTGCGCTTCGGCGCGATGGACCTCGTCGCAAACCAGTTGCGCGACAGCGGACTGACGACGACGCCGAGCGAGACCACGGTAGGCCTCGTCAACGCGAAGCGCATCGACGCCGACACGCTCGAGGTGGACCCGTCGGTCACCAACGTGGCGACCTTGCGGATCAAGCCCGCGATCGCGCAGGTCGGGACGTCATGGAACGTGCGGCTCTCCGCCTACGGACCCGCCGGCATGAAACGCGTCGTCGAGGCGCAGGACCACGACGCGCTCGTCGCGGCACGGCGTGCGGCCGACACCTTGCTGGTCGGCCTCGGCCACACGCCTGCGGTCCGGCCCGGTGCACCCGACGGTGTCGAGGAACTCGCCCAGCGCATCGCCGCCGCCGGACTCGCCGGCCAGCTCGACGTGGCCCGCGCGATCGCCGCCCGGGCCACGCCCGAGCAGCTCGCGCGCCCCGAGATCGCGCTGAGCCTCGCCTACGTCGACTTCTACAAGGGCGACTACCACGCCAGCCGCGCACGCTGCGAAGCACTGCTCGAGGCGATCCCGGCGGACCGCGATCCGCGCATGCGTGCGCTCGTGGTCACCCAGATCGGCGTGGTCGCGTTCCGCGAACAGAAGTACGACGAGGCCGGCGCCGCATTCGACAAGGCCCTCGACCTGCTCAAGCTCGTCAACGATCCGAAGGCCAAGGCGGCCGCCTGGACAGGCCGCGGCGGCGTCGACGTGATGCAAGGCCGCATCGACGCCGCCACCGCCGCGATGGGCCAGGCCCGGCTGCTGCACGAGGCCGCCAATGACGCGTTCGGCGTGGCGCGCGCCGACCTCAACCTCGGCGCGATCGCGATGGTGCGCGGCCAGCCGCTGGTCGCCGTCCCGCAGTTCGAACAGGCCGCCGAGCGCTTCGAGGTGCTCGCCGTGCCCGAAGCACGCGATTCGGCGCTGCGTTCGCTGGTCGAGGCGTACACGATGCTGGTCGAGCACGACAAGGCGCTCGCCGCGGCCGAGCGGCTCGGCCGCGAGGATGCCCAGGCACCCAACGCGCGCGAACGCTGGTGGAACGTGCTGAGCCGCGCCGTCGCCCTCGAGGCCGTGGGTCGCCTCGACGACGCCACCGCCCTGCTGCGGCGCATCGCCGAGGACAGCGATGCCGTCGAGGACGCCGCGGTGCGCAGCGAGGCCGAGGCCACGCTGGCCGGAATCGCGCTCGCGCGCGGCGACTGGGCCGAGGCCGCACGCCGCGCGCAGGCCGCGCTGACCCCGGCGCTGGAGACGGCCAACGAGCAGGACTACTTCGGCGCGTGGGCCACGCGGGTGCGTGCGATGCAAGCCGCCGGCGACGCGGCCGGTGCCGCGGCGGAGTCGGCGCGGCTCGCAGCGTGGCTCGCCCGCTCGCCCAACGACCGCCGCGCGCTTCTGAGTGTCCTGCTGGACGCGCGCCAGGCGTTGCTCGAAGGGCGGGCCGACGCCGCCCTCGACGGCTTCGCCGACGCGCTGGCCCGCGCCGAGCGCTCGGCCATCCCCGAGGACATCCTCGCCGTGGCCACGCCGTATGCCACGGCACTCCTGGAAGCCGGCAGGATCGAGGACGCCTCCGCGCTGGCCGGCCGGGTCGCGCCCTGGGCGGACCGCGACCTGCGCAGCGCACTCATCGCCGCACGCACCCATGAGGCGATGCGGCAATCGGAAGCCGCCGGACGCTCCCTGCAGCGCGCGCGCGAGCTCGCCGGGGAGCGCCCGATCGCGACCGCGACGCGCTGACGCCGCGCACCGCGGCAGGGCCGGCGATGGCGTGCGCATGACATTGGAGTGGCCGATCCGCCGCGTCTGCGCGCCGTTTGCGTCGCTTTTGCGTCCGTTTTCACCCCGTCTGCGGGAACGGCGCCGACGGTTCGGCGATCGTGCGCTCCTCCGCCTGGCGGGGACCGCGCATCGTGGACGGTGGCGGGCACGGCAGCCGCGTTCCGCACCCCGGACGCGATGCCTCCGGGAAGGACCGACGCACCACTGACCGCCGCATCGGCATCGACGACATCGCGCGACCCGCGCACCTTCGCCCCGGCAGTTCCGGGATCGCGGGGCGCGTGCGCGCCGCGAGGGCGTCATGCCGCTCCACACTCTCGAGGAACACTTCCGCATGAACGGTCCTGCTTCCACTCCGCGCACGCGCCACCTGTGCACGCTGGGCTTGATGGCCTCACTGGCCCTGCTCGCCTGCGCGGCACCGCTGCACGCCGCGTCGCCGACCCCGCCCACGCTGACCCGGTCCTCCGCGCCCGCCGACCTGCGCGCGGCCGTACGCCAGGCGCTCGGCGACGACGGCTGGGTGCAGACCCAGCAGGTCACCGAAACCGATCCGGGCTTCGACCCCGAGTTCGGCGTTTCGGTGGTCGTGCACGGCACCACCGCGATGATCGGCGCGCAGCAGGCCAAGATCGGCGACCACGACGCCCAGGGCGCCGTGTACGTGTTCGAGAAGACCGACGGCGTCTGGACGCGCACGCAGAAACTCGTGGCGGACGACGGCGACACCTTCGGCCTGTTCGGTGACGCGATCGCGTTCGAGGGCGACACGGCCCTGATCGGTGCCTACGGCACGGTGGTCAACGACAACTACTCGCAGGGTGCTGTCTACGCGTTCAAGCGCATCGACGGCATGTGGACGCAGACGCAGAAGCTCGCCGATCCCGACGGCCGCATGTTCGACAACTTCGGCTACTCGATCGCGCTGCAGGGCACGACTGCGATCATCGGTGCCGATGGCGCCGAGATCGGCACGAACGGCTTCCAGGGCGCGGCCTACGTCTACGAGATGAGCGGCGGCACGTGGACGCAGGGCCAGAAGATCGTCGCGGGCGACGGCGGCCCCGGCGACATCTTCGGTTACTCGGTCGTGCTCGACGGCGATCGCGCCTTGATCGGTGCCTATGCCGACGAGGCCTACCAGGGCTCCGTCTACGTGTTCGCCCGCAGCGGCGGCATCTGGACACAGACCCAGAAGCTGGTCGCCTCCGACGCCGCGCCGAACGCATACTTCGGCTACGCGACCGCGCTGTCGGGCTCGACCTTCATCGTCGGCGCCTGGGGCGCGCAGCCCGGCGGGAACGACATGCAGGGTGCGGTCTACGTGTTCGCCGAATCGAACGGCAGCTGGACCCAGGTGCAGAAGGTCGTCGCGGGCGACGGCGCACCGCACGACAAGTTCGGCCATTCGGTCGCGCTGCAGGGCACGACCGCGCTGATCGGTGCCGACGGCTGGCACAACGCGAGTGCGCAGGGCGCGGTCTACGCGTTCGACGGTTCGAGCGGCAGCTTCGTCGAGACGCAGCGCTTCGTCGCCAGCGACAGCACCAACGGTTTCCAGTTCGGACTCCCGGTGACGTTCGACGGCGACACGGCGCTGGTCGGCTCGTGGCTGTGGCGATCGCCCGACGCGCGCATGCCCGGCTCGGCGTACTTCTTCGAACTCGGCGGCACGCCCCCGCAAGGCCACACGATCGGCGGCACGGTGAGCGGTCTCGCCGGCAGCGGCCTGGCACTGCGCCAGAACGGCGGCGATGCGCTGCCGATCGCCGCGGACGGCCCCTTCACGTTCGCGACGCCGGTCCTCGACGGATCGCACTATGTGGTGACCGTATCGGCCCTGCCGTCCAACCCGTCGCAGACATGCTCGGTCACCAACGGCAACGGCACGGTCTCCGGCGCCGACATCGGGAACGTCGTGGTCACGTGCACGTTCGAGATCGTCGACCGCCTGTTCGCGCACGGCTTCGAAGGCTTCGCCGTGCTCGCCCAGACCAGCGACACGACACCGGTCGCGCAGAACTCCGTGGCCTGCGGCAACAGCAACGGCACCACGGCCGCGAACCAGTACTGGCGTCGTTACGCGTTCGGCGAACACGGCATCACGACATCGGCCGAGGTGACCCGCGTCGAGGTGTCGGTCGAGCAGACCACCGGCGCGCCCGCGATGACCGTCTCGCTGTACACGATCCCGCACGCGGTGACGGCCGACACGATCGACGTCGGCCAGCTCAATCTGATCGGTCAGGCCGTGATGGCCGCGCCGGCCGATGCCCTGCTCGCCTCGGTCGAGGTGCCCGTGCACGGCACGATCGCCGACACGGTCGGCCACGACCTCGTCGTGAAGGTCTCGACCGAAGACGGCAACACGAACGGCACGACGTTCTACATCGGCTCGACCACCTCGCCACAGACGCACCCGAGCTTCATCAGCGCGACCTCGTGCAGCATCCCGCTGCCGACGCCGAGTGCCAACGTCGGCTACCCCGGCATGCACGTGATCCAGGGCGTGCACGTGACCTACTGAGGACACGAGCCCGACTCCGGTCGCGCCATCGAAGCGGCGCGACCGGCTATCCGGACCGACTCGAAGCCAGGTCCGAATGCTTTCGCGACGAGCGCACGGCGGTGCGTCGATCGTTCGCACCACAACCATGTCGCGGGGTCACCCGCGCCATGCCCGCCGTCCGCTACACTCGCGCCAGGGATCGATGGGGATCGACCATGGCGAAGGGATACGCATGCAGCGCGCGGCCTGGCAGGATCCGTGTGATCGGCAGGAGCGCCGCTTGAGCGCGCAGCCCTCGAAGCGTGTCGACACGCGGCGCCGGACCACTTGCGCGATGGCGCGCAACGCCCACGCGAACCGTTGGCCCTCCGCCGCCGGGCACGTCGCATCGACGTCCTCGTTCGGCCTCGTGACCGATCGCCATGCCCGTATGGCCCCGGGTGCTGCGGCCTGCCACTCCGGCCGGCCGGAGCGCCCCGCGATCGCGCGGACGATCGAACCGACACCTGCCCGCGCCCAGCCGACACACCGCCGGGCTGATGGAAATCCTTGCCATTCGTCGCTTCTGCCAAGGCGACACACCGGCCCAGTTTAGTTCCACACCGTCCGTGGCCGGCGCCCGTCGCCGCCCCGGACACCAGGTTTCATCTGCTCAGGGGATGTCATCGTGAAGAACATGCTTCCGCGCACGGCACGCGCCGTGGCGACGTGGGTCATCGGGTGCCTCGCACTCGCGGGGTCGGTCGCCGCACAGGCCCAGAGCACGTGCGCTGGGTTCATTCCCTCGCCGATCACAACGCCGGCGCAACTCGTCACGGCCGTACAGCAGGCGCAAAGCGCCAACTGCCCGGGGGCCGACACGATCAACCTCGGCGGCAACACGATCACGTTCACGAGTGCGGGCTTCACCGACGCCGGCGACGCTCTCGCCCTGCCCGCGATCACGACGCCGATCACGATCACCAACGGCACGATCACGCGTTCGAGTGCGACAGGGTTCCGCTTCCTGGCCGTCACCTCCGGTGGCAACCTCATGCTGAACGGGATCACCCTGTCGAACGGGGGCGGCACCGGCATCCAGAGCGGCGGCGCGGTACGGGTCTTCGAGGCGCAGCTTTCGGCCACCTCGACGACCTTCCTCGACAACTCGGCGCCCGCGTACGGCGGCGGCGCCATCTTCGCCTCGGGCGCGTCGACGGTCGCCGTGATCGACTCGCTGTTCCGGGGCAACACGGCAGGAAGCCAGGGTGGCGCGATCCTCTGCCTGGTAACGGAGACGTTCACGATCGACCGCTCGCGCTTCCTCGGCAACAGCTCCAACGGGTCGGCCGGCGCCATCGGCAAGGTCTCGAACGGCGCGCTGGTCATCCGCGACAGCCTGTTCGCGGGCAACACGGCCTCGCTCGGCTCGGCGATCCTGCTGAACAACGCGTCCGACAACATCGCGTTGGTCAATTCGACGGTGGTCGCCGGATCAGGTGGCGCGGCCATCATGATCTCGCCGCCCAACCCCAACGTCGAGATCCGCAACAGCATCCTGTGGGGCCATTCGGGAGCGATCTTTTCCGGCTCCTTGCCGTCCGTCATCACCCACACGGCGGCGGAAGGCGTCGCAGGCGCCACGATCAACGCCGGCTACACGGCCGAGGACTTCTTCGTGAATCCGCTCGTGAACCCCACGGCGGCCAACACGGGCCTCAACTACAACCCGGCCCGGTACGACTGGTCGCTGCGCCCATTCTCGCCGGCCATCGACGCAGGCGACAGCACCTACGCCTTGCCGCTCGACCTCGCCGGCGCCACGCGTCGTGTCGACGATGCGAGCGTCACGGACACCGGCGCCGGCGCGCTGCCGAGGATCGACATGGGCGCCTACGAGCGCCAGGCGTCGAGCTGCAGTGGCTTCGCGTCCCCGTACACGGTCGGTGGTGCGAACAACGTGTTCCGTCGCCTCAACCTGCGCGACGCGGTGCGCTGCGCGAACCTCAATGGCGCGTCCACGGATGCCATCAGTCTCGGCGGCCAGACGGTGACGTATGCCGCACCGTTCGCATCGGACACGGCACTTCCTGCAATCGCTTCCGAGATCTACCTCACCAACGGCAGCATCTCGCGTGACGCCGCCGCAGGCACGCCACCGTTCCGCCTGATCGATGTCGGCACCAACGGACGGCTCACCCTCGACAACGTGACCTTGTCGAACGGCCTCATCACGACCGCATCGGGCGGCGCCATCCTCAACGCGGGCGTCGTGGCCACGGAGCGCGTCCACTTCACGGGCAACGTCGCCAACAACGGCGGCGCCTTCTTCAACTCGCCGAGCGGGATCGCGACGTTCACGCGCAGTGCCTTCACCGGCAACGCGACGCTGTACCACGGCAGCGCGCTGTACAACGACGGCCAGATGACCGTGCACAACTCCACCGTGGCGAACAACCACGTCACGGGTACGGGCCGCGCCGCGATCCTCAACGCGATGGGCAACCTGACGCTGCGCAACGTCACGGTCGCGGGCAACGCCAATGCCGGAGCCGGTGAAGCTGCCGGGCTGGCATCGGCCTCCGGTACGTTCCTCTACAACACGATCATCGCCAACAACACGCCGATCGACTGCTCGAGATCCTCGGGTGTACTGGCCTTCGGAAGCGGCACCAGCAACCTCATCGGGAACGATCACACGGCACTGCCTTGCGGTGTCGCGTGGACGAACTACCTGACGGGTGATCCCGGCCTCGGCGCACTGACGGGTTCGCCGCCCTACTTCCCGATCGCGTCCGCATCGAGTCTGGCCGCCAACACGGGCGACAACGCGAGCGTGGGCGTTGCTACCGTCGACCAGCCCGGCAATGCACGCATCCAGCAGGGCACCGTCGATCTCGGCAGCGTCGAGTCGCCGTTCGTTTCGCCGGTCGTGACTCTGCAGTTCGCTGCGGCGACCAGCAGCGCGGCAGAAGCCGCCGGCATCGGCAATGTCCTGCGCGTGACCACGAGTGATGGCCAGCCGACGCGCCTGCCGACGCGCGCGACCGTATCGGTCACGGGTGGCACGGCGACCGCGACCGACTACAGCTTGACCGGCACGATCACGGTGCCCGCCGGCACCGCCGACGGCGCCCTCGTGTCGATCGCGAGCGGCATCACGGTCACCGACGACGCGATCGTCGAGGCGAACGAGACCCTCGGCCTCACGTTGTCCGCCCCGCAGGGCGCCGTGATCGGCACACAGGCGACCACGATCCACACGATCCTCAACGACGACACCGCCACGGTCACCGTCGGCGACGTGAGCATGCCCGAGGGCAACACCGGCACGAGCTTGATGACGTTCACGGTGACGGTCGACCAGGCCGTCCAGGGTGGCTTCACCTTGGACTACACGACGACCGACCTCCTCGCGACGGTCGCCGACGGCGACTACCTCCCCGCCAGCGGCACGCTGATCTTCTCGGGCACCGCCGGCGAAACCCTCACGATCAACGTGACGATCAATGGCGACACCAAGGTCGAGTCGAACGAGACCTTCCGCGTCTCGTTCCCGTCCGCATCGGCCACGGTGGCACCCGGCTCGCTGATCATCACCGACACCGCGACCGGCACGATCGTCAACGACGACAGTGCGGCGATCACGATCGCCGACGCGAGCGTGGCCGAGGGCAATGCAGGCACGACGACGATGACGTTCACGGCGACGCTCGACAACGCCGTGCAGGGCGGCCTTACGGTCAACTACGCGACGACCAACGGCACGGCGACCACGGCCGACAACGACTACGTCGCCGCGACCGGCACGCTGACCTTCACCGGCGCGGCAGGACAGACGCGCACGTTCACGGTCACGATCAACGGCGACACCAAGGTCGAGGCCGACGAGACCTTCACGGTCTCGATGAACACGGTCTCGAACCCCGGCGTGACGATCACCGACACGGCGACCGGCACGATCCTCAACGACGACGCCACGGCCGTGACGATCGCCGACGTGACGCAGACCGAAGGCGGCAACTTCATCTTCACGGCGACCCTCGGCAACGCCACGGGCGGCGCCTTCAGCGTCGACTGGACGCTCTCGCCCGGCACCACGGATGCGGCCGACTACGTGGGTGGCGTGCTGCCGACCGGCGGCACGCTCACCTTCACGGGACTTGCCGGCCAGACGCGCACGTTCGTGGTACCCGTGTTCGACGACGCGGTCGTCGAAGGTACCGAGACGTTCACGGTCGCGATGAGCAACTTCACGACCACCGGCGGTTTCACCGTGACCACGAGCGACACGGCGACCGGCACGATCAACGACAACGATACGGCCGCCGTGACGATCGCGAATGTGTCGATGGCCGAAGGCGACTCGGGCACGTCGCTCATGACGTTCACCGCGACGCTCGACCGCGCCGTGCAGGGCGGTTTCACCGTCAACGTCGCGACCGCCAACGGCACCGCGACCACCGCCGACAACGACTACGTCGCCGCGACCGGCACGCTCACGTTCACCGGCACCGCGGGCGAGACGCAGACGTTCAACGTGACGATCAACGGCGACACCGTGGTCGAGCCGGACGAGACGTTCACGGTGTCGATGAACGCGGTGTCGAACAGCGGCGTCACGATCACCGACACGGCCACCGGCACGATCCTCAACGACGATGCGACGACGCTGACGATCGGCGACGCCAGCGTGACCGAAGGCGACAGCGGTACCACGACGATGACGTTCACGGTCACGCTGCCCGAAGCCGTGCCCGGCGGCTTCACCGTCTCCGCCACGACCACGGACGGTACGGCCACGACGGCCGACGGCGACTACGTCGCCGCGACCTCGCCGTTGACCTTCGCCGGCACGCAGGGCGAAACCCGCACGTTCGCGGTCGCCGTCAACGGCGACACGAAGGTCGAAGCGGACGAGACCTTCACGGTCACGCTCGGCACGCCATCGAGCAGCCTCGTGACGACACCCGGCCCCGCCACCGGCACGATCCTCAACGACGACAGCGCCGCGGTCACGATCGCCGACATGAGCCTCGCCGAAGGCGACACGGGCACCTCGGTCATGACGTTCACGGCCACGCTCGATACCGCCGTGCAAGGCGGCTTCACGGTCGCCTATGCGACCGCCGACGGTACCGCGACGACGGCCGACGGCGACTATGTCGCGGCGTCCGGCACGCTCACCTTCGCGGGCAACGCAGGCGAGACGCAGACGATCGCGGTCACGATCAACGGCGACCAGCGCCACGAGGCCGACGAGACGTTCACGCTCGCGATGAGCGGTGCGTCGAACGGCTCCGTGGACGTAAACGACACGGCGACCGGCACGATCCTCAACGACGACGCAGCACCGGCCATCCTCGTCACGCCGACCAGCGGCCTCGTCACGACCGAAGCCGGCGGCACGGCCACGTTCACCGTCGTGCTCGCGAGCGCGCCGACTGCGGACGTCACGATCGGCCTGTCGAGCAACGACACGACCGAAGGCACGGTCGCACCGGCCTCGCTCGTATTCACGCCGGCGAACTGGAACACCGCGCAGACCGCCACCGTGACCGGCGTCGACGATCTCGTCGTCGACGGCGACGTCGCCTACACGATCGTCACGGCACCCGCGACGAGCGCCGATGCGACCTACCACGGCATCGATCCGGCCGACGTCGGCGTCACCAACGAGGACGACGACAACGCCGGCGTGACCGTGACGCCGACGTCGCTCGATGTCACCGAGGGCGGGGCCGGCGCGAGCTACACGATCGTGCTCACGAGTGCACCGACCTCGCCCGTCACGATCACCGCGACGGCCGATGCGCAGGTCACCGCGACACCGGCCTCGCTGGTGTTCACGTCGGCCAACTGGAATGTCGCGCAGACCGTCGCGGTCGTCGCCGTCGACGACACGCTGCCGGAAGGCCCCCATACCGGCGCGATCACGCACGCGGCGAGCGGCGGCGGCTACGACGCGGTCACGGTCGCCGATGTGAATGTCGACATCACCGACAACGACGGCGGCATCGTGGTGACGCCGACCAGCGGCCTCGTCACGACCGAAGCCGGCGGCACGGCCACGTTCACGGTCGTGCTCGCGAGCGCACCGACCGCCGACGTCACGATCGGCCTGTCGAGCAGCGACACGACCGAGGGCACGGTCGCGCCGTCCTCGCTCGTGTTCACGCCGACGAACTGGAACACTGCGCAGACCGTCACCGTGACCGGTGTCGACGACGACGTGGTCGACGGCGACATCGCCTACACGATCGTCACCGCATCCGCGACGAGCAGCGATCCGGCCTACCAGGGCATCGACGCCGACGACGTCGCCGTGACCAACGAGGACGACGATCAGGACAGCCTGCGCATCGACGACGCCTCGATCGTCGAAGGCGACACCGGCACGACCGCGCTCGTGTTCACGGTCACGCTCGACGGTGCAGTCGAGGGTGGTGTCGACGTCGCCTATGCGACCGCCGACGGCAGCGCGATCGCGCCGGCCGACTACGCGGCCACGTCGGGAACGCTGACGTTCGCCGGCACCGATGGCGAAACCCGCACGATCAGCGTACCGATCCTCGGCGACACCCTCGTCGAAGGCGACGAGACGTTCACGCTCACGCTGTCGGCGCCGCAACCGGCCACCGTCACGCTCGCGCGCGCCGAAGCGACCGGCACGATCCTCGACGACGATGCGTCCGCCCTGCTCGTGGCGGCCAAGCGCATCGTGCAGGTCGGCACGCCGCTGCAGCCCGTGCGCTACGAGATCGTGCTGCACAACGCGGGATCAGGCCCGCAGGTCGACGCTCCGGGCAGTGACGAACTCGTCGACGTGCTGCCGGCCGAACTCGCGCTGTCCACCGCGAGCGCCTCGGCCGGCACGATCGATCTCGCCGGCAACACGGTGCGCTGGAACGGCGCGCCCGCCGCGGGCGCATCGGCGACGATCCTCATCGAGGCCGACGTCGTCGCGACCGTGCCCGGCCCGATCAGCAATCAGGCCAGCGTGCATTACGACACCGACGGCGACGGCCTCAACGACGCATCGGGCGTCTCGAACGACCCCGACAACGGCCCCGGCCCGACCACGTTCGTCTACGTCCTCGGCGGCCCGTCACCGGTCGCCGTGCCGACGCTCGAACTGTGGTCGCTGCTCGGCATGGCGGTACTGATGGGCGGCCTCGGCGCGTGGCGGCGCAAGCGGCAGATGATCTGACGGGGAACAGCCTCGGGGCATGGATGCCCCGGCACCGCAGATCCGGCCCTCCGCGGCCTCGGCGCACCACGATGCTCGGTCATGCGGATCGGACATGCCGTCGGCACGCGCGCCACCCGCGCGCGTCGCCGGATCTGCGCCGACGCGCCGGCGTTGCGGCATGCCGCGCCATCCTGCGTAAGAGCAGGCTCCCCCTGGAGCCCGCCATGACCCGCATCCGCCTCGTGCTCGCCAGCCTCGCGCTGTCGGGCGCCACCACCACCGCCCATGCCGAGATCCTCGTCGGCCGCTATGGAAGCGAGGGGTCCCCCGAACGCGTGCGCGCCTTCGCCGACACGGCCAACGGCAACGCGGCACCGCTCGCCACGCTCGGCGGCCCCGCATCGACACTGATCGGCGGGACGACGATCGTGCACGAGCCCGTGGAAGGCGTGCTCTACGTGGCCGACTTCTGGGGCCGCGCCATCCGTGTCTATCCGCAGTTCGCGAGCGGAGATGCCGCACCGCTTCGCGTGCTGTCGCCGCCGTTGCTCGGCCAGGTCCGCACGCTGGCCGTCGACACCGTGCACGACGAATTGCTCACCACCCTGAGCGGGTGCTGCCCGGCGGCATTCCCACTCACGGCATCGGGCTCGTCAGCGCCGTACCTGCGCTCTCTGTCCTGGGGCGGAGGCGCCGGAAGCGTCACCGAACTCAACTACCCCTACGCGATCGTCTACCTGCCGGCCTCGGACGAGATCGCGGTCATCGATACCGACGGCACATCGCCGTACGCACCGAAACTGCTCGTGTTCAATCGCACGGACAGCGGCAACACCGCGCCCAAGCGCATGCTCAGGGGGGCGCAGACACGATTCGGTCCGTGGCTGGGCGGGCTCGCGCACGATCGGGCCCGCGGCGAGTTCGTGGTCCTGACGACCCTGTCGACAGCCGGCGGCGGATCGGCCGTGCGCATCCTGTTCTTCGACGACCATGCCTCGGGCGACACCGCGCCGTTGCGCGAAATCGCCGGCCCGGCGACCCAGCTCGATCTCGCCGCGAACAGCGGACCGCGCGGCGTGACCCTCACGCCTGACGGTCGTCTCGTCGTATCGATAGGCAACGACTCGAGCGTCGCCGGCAACCGCCTCGTGGTGTTCGATGCGTCGGCCAGCGGCGATGTCGCGCCGCTGCAGGTGATCCAGGGCGGACAGACCGGACTCGCGGGCGACCTCGGCGCACCATCCTGGCGTCCGGGCGACATGATCTTCCGCCAAGGATTCGAGTGACCACGCCATGCAGGGCGACGCCGTACAGGAGGTCGTCCGCGGGGCATGCGCGTGCGTGACCGCAGACTGACGTGGGCCTCCATGCCACGCGTACCGACCGAAGAGCAGACGGCCGCTCAGGATGCCCGTTGCGAGCGGATGTCCACGAGCCTCGCCTCGATCGCCGCGAGGCTCGCCTGCGTCGAGAAGTGCTCGCGCGCGCTCGCCTGCGCGCGCTCGCCGACGCGCCTGGCATGGTCCGGATCATCGGCCAGCCTGCGCAGGTGTGCGGCGGCCTCGCCGAGGTCGGGCTCGGCCCAGTGCTGGCCCTCCCACGCCGGGTATTCGCCCTCGTTCACGGGCACGAGCGTGTAGCCGACGAGGCAGCTGTTGTCGGCGTCCATGAACGCGAGGTTGCCCGAGTACGCCGTCGCGACGACGGGTTTTCCGAGCAGCATGCACTCGGCCATGCCGAGGCCGAGGCCTTCGGAGCGGTGCAGCGAGACGTAGACATCACAACACGCTTGCAGCGCCCACATGGCCTCGCGGTCGAGGAAGCCGTCGCGCACTTCGATGCGCTCGTCGCCTCCGGCGGCGTCGATCAGCGCGCGCAACGCGTCCGGATGGCGCTCGCCGTTGGTGGTCTTGACGATCAGGCGCACGCCGCGGCGCCCGTCGGCGAACGCACGGCGGAATGCGGCGATCGCGCCCAGCGCGTTCTTGCGCGTCGCGAAGGAATTGAAGTCGAAACTGAAGAGGCAGACGAAGGCGTCGTCGGGCAGTCCGAATGCAGCTCGCGACACGTCCGCAGGCACGTCCACGGCGAGCGCCACCGGCACGATGTGCACGGGCTTGGAGGTGCACGCCGCGACCGCGTCGCGCACGAACGCCGAGGTCACCCAGATCTCGTCGACCAGATCGGCTGCACCGTGCCACGGCTCCGGGAACTTCTCGAGTTCCCAGAACCAGCAGCCGATGTTGTAGCGACCACCGAACACGGCGTCGCCCAGATGTTCGCGAGCGACCGGCATCTGGTCCGCGTTGATGCAGAACAGGTTCACGTCGTGGCGGCAGGTGTCGGAAAGGAAAGCCCGCATGCTGCGATCGTGCTGGCGGCTCGCGACGCCGACGTCGAAGTTGCGCACGACGAACGGCATGCCGCCTTCCTGCAAGGTGTGGGCGTGCCTGCGCAGGATCTCGGCGACGCCGAACTCGCCATGCGCGTAGCCGACGAGGTTGATGCCGGGCGTATCGTCTTCGCTCGACCCCGGCAGTGACGCGGGCCTCGCCGCGAACGCCATGCGCTCGAGGCGATGGCGCATGCGATGGCGCGTCGACTCCGGGATCGCCGCGTAGAGGCGCAACACGGGGCGGAAGCGGCAGCTCCAGTTGATCAGATCCAAACTGGCACTGCCCAGACGGCGCAGTGGCCCCGGCGCCGATCGCCACTTGGGGTCCCGGCGATCGTGCTCGCCCTCGGCCAGGCGCCCCGCCAGCGCGCGATGCACCGGTTCGAGGTGCCGCTCCGGGATGCCCATCTCGGGCCCGGCGGCCCGCACGAACCAGCGGATGAAGCCGTCGCGGCCTTCGGCGCGACCGATGTCGAAGACCTTGCGCACGTCCGCGCGCATCGACCACACGGCATACATGAGGCGCGTGATCGGCGCATCGCTGCGATCCGGCAGCTCGTCGCACGGCAGATCGTAGAGGCGACGGTCCATCGAATACGGACGGCGTTGCGCCTGCGACGCGCCCTTGTCGAAGTAGCGCCGGTACACCGCGCGCACGGGATCGCAGATCGGCTCGCCGTCGGCAAAGCGACCGAACGCGTAGGGCTTGGCGCGGTGCACGGCGTGGCCGTTCGCCTCGAGCAGCGCGAGGTAGCGCGCGTACAGCGGGCGGAGCTGACCGATCGTCGCCTGCGTGTGGCGATCCTGGTGCTTGGAGAATCGCGCCGGACGATCGAGGTCGACGCCGCTGAAGTGCACGAAGGCGAGCGGCCGTTCCGCCGCATACCAGCGACCTCCGCGCCGCGAGACAGGACGCTGCGAGAGGTTCCAATACGCGAGGTTGTAGCCCTCGTCGCGCAGGATGTGCACGTCCGGGAACAGGCCCGGCACGAGGTCGACCCACTTCTGGTCGGTGAACAGTCCCGCTGCGATGTCGCTGACCGCGCCGAACTCGAGGCGATCGGCCCACCAGGCGATCAGGCGATCGGCCTCGACATGCGAGCCGATCGCGACGAAGCCGCAGTTGTAGGTGCCGCTGCCGAGGATGGCGCGCTCGCCGGGATGGCGGTCGTCGTGGATCGGATCGAGCAGGTGCGGCGTCAGCACGGCGAGCGCGCCGTTCGCGAATGCGGCTTCGACTTCGACGAGCGGCTCGACGACGAGGATGTCCGGATCCAGGTAGAGGATGCCGGTACCGGGGTGGCGTCGACGCAGTTCGGCGAACGCGTACGGCTTGATCGCCGTGTTGAACTCCATGATCGTGTAGCGGAACGCGAACGCATCGAAATCCGGCAACGCGAGTGCATCCGCCGGGATGGTCGTGAACGGCGCGTCGACGAGCGTGGGATCGCCCTGCTCGCGATCCGCGAGGATCAGGTAGCGCGGCGCGTCGGGATGATGCTCCGCGACCGACTGCATCAGCGTCAGTGCGTAGGCCAGATAGTTGCGCGAGACGATCGTGAAGAACACGGGCGGGTGCGCGAGCAGCTCCGGCGCGCCGCGCTGCACCGCGTCGCTGCGCGCCCGCTCGAGCGACTGGGCGTAGCGCACCGCTTCGTCGCGACTGCGCTTGAGCGCGCCGGCGTACTCGACGGCGCGGTCGCGATCGTGTTCGAGCGAGGTCGCGTACTCGATCGCCGTGTCGCGCTCCCGTGCAAGCGAGGCGACGACATCGGCGGCGGCGTCGCGCTCGTGCTGCAGCGACGTGGTGTAGCCGATCGAGGTGTCGCGCTCCTTCTCCAGCGAGGCGGTGTAGTCGACCGCGGCGTCGCGCTCCTTCTCGAGAGACGCGGCGTACCCGACGGCCGTGTCACGCTCCTGCTCGAGCGATGTCGCATACTCGACCGCCGTGTCGCGTTCCTGCTCGAGCGACTTCGCGTAGTCGATCGCCGTGCCGCGCTCCCGCTCGAGGACGTCGAGTCGCGCGATCGTCTCGTCACGGTCCCGTTCCAGCGAGGTCGCGTAGTCGGCCGCCTTGTCACGGTCCTGCTCGAGGGTCCCGGCGTGGGCGGCGGCGCGCTCGAGGCTGTGCTCGATACGTTCGGCGTGGGCGGTCGCCTCGGCGAGGCGCGCGTCACGCAGTGCCAGCTCGGCATCGAACCGTTCGGACATCCGCACGCGCTCGTCCTCGTGCCTGCGCAATCCGGCCTCGGCGCGCTCGCGCACGTCATCGAGCTCGCGCTGCGTGCTCGCGACGTAGGCACCGAGCAGATCCTCGGCGGCCGCGACGGCGTGTGCCGCCGCGTCGAAGGCCGGCGGCACCGCATCGGGATCGACGACGGCCTGCTGCAGGCCGGCATGCACGCTGCGGCAGACGCGGTCGATGACACCGTCCGGCGCGTCACCCGTGTCGCTGTCGCGGGGCTTGCGGTCGAGGAACGCCTCGATGCGATCGTCGGCACGCCCCTCGTTCGGCCATGCGATGCCGAGCTGACGGCCGACGCGCGCGAACGTCGCTCGCCAGTCGGCCAGCACGTCGTCGAACGCGACGAACGAGCGTGCCGCGCCGCGCGTGTGCTTCTCCGCGGCGAGTACGTAGCGCAGCCACACGGCGACGCCTTGCGCATGCGGCAAGGCACGGCCGCTCGCGAGGCGACGCTCGCGCACCTCGAGCGAGCGGGCGACCGCGCCGGGCGAGCGGAACGGCAGCACGAACCGCGGCTCGATCGACGATTCGCGCAGCGCCTGTCGCCAGAGCGGCAGGACCAGTGTGATGCGTGGATCCTTGATCACGAACAGCGGCGAATGCGGGTACTCGGTCGCGAGAAGCGCCTGTGCGCGGTCGATCCACGGCCGCGCCGCGGCACTGTCGAACCACCCGGGCGCGATGCCGAGCGGCGAGTAGATGTCGGATGCGAGCTCGGCGAGCAGCTCGTTGTGCAGCGCCTGCACGGCGCGCGATTCCCAGTGGCCGTGCTCGTTGCCGATGCCGGCCGGAATCAGATCGTCGGCGAGATCGGCCCCTAGAAGGTTGACGATGCGCGTGATCGCCGACGTGCCGCTGCGGTGCATGCCCGCGACGACGATCGCTGTTCTTGCCGCTCCCATCAACCGACCACCCTAGCCTCGTGCGCGGCGAGTCTACTGTGGAGGCCGATCGGCGATGATGAACGGATGCGCCACCTCGACGCGCTCCACTCCGCGTGCGGACGGCTCATGCGTTCAGGATCGCGCGGAAGTAGCGGATCGTCTTGTCCAGACCCTCGTCGAGCGACACCGCGGGTCGCCAGCCGAGCGCCTGCGTGGCGAGCCCGATGTCGGGCCGGCGCACGCGCGGATCGTCCGCCGGCAGCGCGAGATGGACGACACGCGAGGTGCTGCCGCTGAGCCGGATCACGCGCTCGGCGAGCTCGCGCATGCTCAGCTCGTCGGGGTTGCCGACGTTCACCGGGCCGGTGAATCCAGCGGGCGAGTCCATCGCAGCCAGCAGTGCGGCGATCATGTCGTCGACATGGCAGAACGAGCGCGTCTGGCTGCCGTCCCCGTACAGCGTGACGTCGTCGCCGCGCAGCGCCTGGACGATGAAGTTGCTGACGACGCGGCCGTCGTCGACGTACATGCGCGGGCCGTAGGTGTTGAAGATCCGCACGACCTTGATCTCGAGGCCGTACTGACGGTGGTAGTCGAAGAACAGCGTCTCGGCGCAGCGCTTGCCTTCGTTGTAGCAGCTGCGCAGGCCGACCGGATTGACCCGTCCCCAGTAGCCCTCGTGCTGCGGATGCATCTCGGGATCACCGTAGACCTCGCTGGTCGAGGCCTGCAGGATGCGCGCACGCCGGCGTTCGGCCAGGGCGAGCATGTTCAGTGCGCCGAGCACGCAGGTCCGCGTCGTCTGCACGGGATCGTTCTGGTAGTGCACCGGCGAGGCCGGACAGGCGAGATTGAAGATGCGTTCGACGTCGACGTCGATCGGCACCGTGACGTCGTGATCCAGCAGCTCGAAGCGCGGATGCGCGAGCAGCGGCGCGATGTTGTCGCGCGTACCGGTGTGGAAATTGTCCAGGCAGACCACGTGGTCACCGCGCCGGATCAGCGCGTCGCACAGGTGGGAGCCGAGGAAACCGGCACCGCCGGTCACCAGTGTTCTGTGCCCTCCCGTCGCCATCGGGTGCCCGTCCTGCCCGTTCGCCATGAAAGCGCACCCCCGATCGAGGCACGCCGGAGCCCGCGAACGATGCCGGGCACGATCCTGCCGACGACACCGTCGGACAGGCCACCGGACGCTCCGCCGCGCACCGGATTCCCCAACATAGCAAGGCCACCGGAACCTGTCGATCCGCTAAGCTTGAACACCCCGCGCCCACGCCACCCATGACGAACGCCGTGCGACACCTGCGCCGCTCGCGCCTGCAGACGATCGTCGCACCGCTGCTCCTGGCCCTGGCCTGCCTGCTGGTCTACAACGCGAACCTGCGCCAGATCGGTGCCGGCGATACGGTGTACGCGCGCTACCTGCCGCTGATGCTGTGGCACCACGGTACGCTCGTGCCCGGCGAGCACACGCGTCTGTTCGCGCACGGCCATCCGCTCGAATACCCGCGTTACCGGCCGGCCAACGACGAAGGCAAGGCCGTCTACCACGAGCCGACCGCGTACTGGCTGACGCGTACGCGCGAGCACGAGTCGGCATCGTTCTACCCGGTGGTCACGCCGCTGCTCGTGGCACCGCTGTACGCACCCGCGGCGCTCTGGCTCGACATGCACGGCTGGGAGCAACCGCAGGTCGATCGCTTCGCGGAGCTCATGGAGAAGCTCGCGGCGTCGCTGCTCGCCGCAGCCGCCAGCGTCCTCGTGTTCCTGCTGCTGCGTCGCGAACGCAATCCGTGGGCGTTGCCGCTCGCGCTCGCGTTCGCGTTCGGCACGAACACCTGGATGATCTCGAGCCAGGCGCTGTGGCAGCACGGAACCGGCGAACTGCTGATCGCGCTCGCCTTGCTGCTGGCCTTCGCGCCGGCGAAAGGCGTGCGCCTCGCCCTGCTCGGCGCGGTCTGCGTCCTGATCGCCGCGAATCGTCCGCCCGATGCCCTGATCGCCGCGGCGATCGGCGGCTTCGTCGTGTGGCGGCGTTGGCGCGACGCGACCTGGCTGATCGCGGGCGCGGGCGTGCCGCTGATCGCGTTGCTGGCCTACAACGTCGGTTTCATGGGGCATCTCGCCGGCGGCTACGGCGTCGTGAAGCCTCCGGCCCATTTCCTTCAAGGCGACTGGTCCGGGCTGGCCGGTCTGCTGGTCAGTCCGGCGCGCGGTCTGCTCGTCTTCTCGCCGTTCCTCGCCTTCGTCGTCGTCGGCCTGATCCAGCGCCTGCGCTCGCGCGACACGCGGGCGCCGGCCGTGCTGCTGACGCTCGCCGTGATCGGCCAGCTCGTGCTGTACGCGCAAGGTGACTGGCGTGGCGGCACCTCGTGGGGGCCGCGCTGGCTCACCGACATGCTGCCGGTGCTGGTGTGGATGCTCGCGCCCGCGCCGCTGGTGTTGCGTCCGCTGGCACGCGGCGTGTTCGTCGCGACGATCGCGTTCTCGATCGGCGTGCAGGCTGTCGGCGCGTTCTGGTACACGAAGACCAGCGACGAGCGCGTGTTCGCGGGTGACCCCGCGTCGATGCGCGGCGCATGGGACCTCGGCAACCTTCCGTTCGTGACCGAGCTGCGCCAGCCGCGCGCGCGGGCTGAGCTGCTGTGCGACGCGATGGGCACGATCGACGTGATCGGATCCACGCGCCTGCCCACCGACGGTGTCATGCCCGTCCTCGAACCCGGCACCGTGCTCGAAGGCTGGGCCATGGCCTGCGCACGCACGCCGGCCCAGGTGCTCCTGCTCGTGAACGGCATGGTCGTCGGCACGACGACCGATTTCCTGCCACGTCCGGACGTCGACGAGGCCATCGGCACGCGCACGCCGACCGGGTGGCGCATCACGGCGAACCTGTGGGGCGTCGCGCCTGGCGAGCAGGTCCTGCAGCTCGCGCTGCGCGTCGAACCGCGCGGCGATTTCCGCATCGTGCGCGAGCAGCGCGTGATCGTGCACGCGCAGCCGCCCGCGTCCACCGAGGCGGCCTCCACGCCGCCGGCGTCCGCCGAGGCGCTCGAGTCGATGGCGGCACGCGCCGTCGAACGGCTTCGCGAACACCAGACCGACGACGGCGCCTGGCTCACCGCCCACACGACGAGCACCCGCCACGAAGCACCGCAGCCGGAACTCAACACGTTCCTGACCGCGACGCTGGTCGATCTGCTCGCCCCCATCGCGCATGCGCACGAGCTCGACGCCACGCTCGAGCGCGCACGCACGCATCTCGCCGCACAGATCGAGGGCGACGGACTCGTGCGCTACCACGGGCTGCCGGATGCCCCCGGCATCGGCACGCTGGGCTGCGCGATCACGCCGGACAGCGACGACACCGCGCTCGCATGGCGCATCGCCAAGCCCGCGGCCGACGATCCGCGTCGGCAGCCGATGCTGGACATGCTCGCGCGCTACCGCGATGCACGCGGCCTGCATCGCACCTGGCTCGCGCAGCGCAAGGACTACCGCTGCCTCGACCCGGGCAGCGATCCGAACCCGACCGACCTCGCGATCCAGCTGCACGTCTACCTGATGCTGCGCGAGCTCGATCCGCCGGCGGGACAAGCCTTGTGCCGGGCCTTGCAGCGCGCGATCCGCGACGAGGACATCTGGGTCTACTACGCGAAGTCGGCGCTGCTGCCCTACCTGCGCATCGCCGAGCTGCAGCACCGCGACTGTCCGCTGCCGTTGCCCGTCGAACGGCTCGCGCTTCCGGCTGCGGGCCAGGGCATCTGGAGCGAAGCCGTGCACGCGCTCGTCGAACTCGAGGCATCTCGCGGCAACGACGAGACGCGACTCACCGCCCAGCGTGTGCTGGCACGACTCGGTGCCGACGATTTCGCGCTGCTGCGCGAGTCGCCGCCGCTGCTTTACCACAACGACCTCAGCGCGACGGTGCGGCGCTACTACTGGTCGGAGGATGTCGGCTACGCGCTCTGGCTGCGACTCCGCGCGGCTGCGGGCGCCTTCGCGACACCGCCTTCGCCACCCGCACCGTGATGGCGACGTCGCTCCGGCAGGTCGCACGCATCGCCGGCCACTTCGCGTCCACGCGGGCGCTCGAAGTGGCCGCGCTGCAGGCCTCGCCGTTCCTCGGCATCGTGCTCGGCGGAGTCGCCCTCGAGCGCGACGGCATCGTCGCACCGGGCCTGCTCATGCTCGGCAGCGCGGCACTCACGGCGCACATCTTCGTCTTCAACGACTGGGCCGGTTACGACAGCGACCTTCGCGATCCGCTGCGCGCGCCGCAGGTGTTCAGTCGCCACGGCATCCTCCGGCGCGAGGTCGCCTGGACGTCGGCCGCCCTGCTCGCCGTGGCCCTCGCCGCATTCGCGGCGGTCGGCATCACCGCTCTGCTCGTCGGCGCGCTGATCGCCGCGCTCGGCTTCCTCTACTCGGGATCGCCGCGGCTCGGCAAGCGCACGCCTATCGCCTCGTCTCTCAACCACCTGGCCGGAGGCACGCTGCACTTCCTGCTCGGTTACACGCTGGTCCATCCGCTCGACGCGCGCGGATTCTGGATCGGCCTGTTCTTCGGCCTCGTGTTCACGGCCGGCCATCTCAACCAGGAAGTCCGCGACCACGAAGGCGACCGGCTCAACGGCATCCGCACGAACGCCGTCGTGTTCGGCAGCCGCTGCACCTTCCTCGCCAGCCTCGCCACGTTTACGGCCGCCTACGCGATGCTCGCCGTGCTGGCCGCACTCGGCAGCCTGCCGAGGCTGCTGCTGTGGAGTCCAGCCGCTTGGCTCGTGCACCTCGCGTGGTCGCTTCAGGTGCTACGGCGCGGACCCGGCTTCGAGACCGCGCAATGGATGCAGCGACGCTACCGCGGCCTGTTCGCGCTCGTCGCACTCGCGATGCTGGCAGGATGATCGGGCACCATGCCGACGATGACCATGCGCAGGGCAACCGGGGGAAAGGCGTGAAGCTGTCGGTGGTGATGCCCTGCTACAACGAGCGGGACACCTTGCGCGCCATCGTCGAAGCCGTGCGCGCATCGCCTTGCACGCCGGACGAGATCATCATCGTCGACGACGGCTCGACCGACGGCACGCGTGCGATCCTCGACACGCAGATCGCACCGCTCGTGCAACGCGTCATCCTTCACGAGGCCAACCAGGGCAAGGGCGCCGCGCTGCGCACCGGCATCGGCGCCGCGACCGGCGACATCGTGATCATCCAGGACGCCGACCTCGAGTACGACCCGAACGACTATCCTGTGCTCGTCGAACCGATCCGCGCAGGACGTGCCGATGTCGTCTACGGCACGCGCTTCGGCGCCGGGCGATCGCCCGGGATGTTCCTGCGCCAGCGCATCGCCAACCGCGTGCTCACGCGCCTGTCGAACCTGTTCACGGGCCTGCGGCTCACCGACATGGAGACCTGCTACAAGGTGTTCCGTCGCGAGATCGTGCAGGGCATCCGCATCGAGGAAGACCGCTTCGGCTTCGAGCCCGAGATCACGGCCAAGATCGCGCGCACAGGATGCCGCATCCACGAAGTGCCGATCGCCTACCGCGGCCGCAGCTACGCCGAAGGCAAGAAGATCGGCTGGAAGGACGGCCTGCGCGCGATCCTTTGCATCGCGAAGTACAGCCCGCCGCTGCACACGAGCCTGCGCAACCGTCTGATCTCGAAGCTGCGTGCAGGTTCGAGTCGACGGCCGGTCGCCGACGCGGACGACGGCCCGGCCTGATCGGGACGGTTGCACCCTCGAAAGGCCACCTCGCGCAGGCCGACCGCAGGCTTGGTCGGCGCGTCGACTCGCCACGGCAGCCTCGCGCTAAACTGCGCGCCCCGCCGAGGTGCCCGCATTGAACACGTCCAGCCGCAGCGCCACACCGGCGCTCGACCAGCACACCCCGCTCATGCGCCAGTTCTTCGCCGCGAAGGCGGAGCATCCGGACGTGCTGCTGTTCTTCCGCATGGGCGACTTCTACGAGCTGTTCTACGACGACGCCCGCAAGGCCGCGCGCCTGCTCGACATCACGCTGACCCAGCGCGGCAGCTCGGGCGGCGCACCGATCCCGATGGCCGGCGTGCCGGTGCACGCTTACGAGGGCTATCTGGCGCGACTGGTGGCGCTCGGCGAATCGGTGGCGATCTGCGAGCAGATCGGTGATCCGGCACTCGCCAAGGGCCTCGTCGAACGCAAGGTGGTGCGCATCGTCACGCCGGGCACGGTCACGGATGAGGCCCTGCTGCAGGAGCGCCGCGACACCCTGTTGATGGCGGTGGCGCGCGGCCGCAAGGCCATCGGCCTGGCCTGGGCCGATCTCGCCGGCGGCCGCTTCAGGGTCACCGAAGTCGCCGATGAAGAGGCCCTGCTCAGTGAGATCGCGCGGCTGGAACCGGCCGAACTCTTGATCCCCGACGAGGACGGCTGGCCGGAGGCGTTGAACGCACGCACCGGCGCGCGCCGGCGCGCGCCCTGGCTGTTCGACGGCGAATCCGCACAGCGCGCGCTGTGCCGCTTCTTCGGCACCAGGAATCTGGAAGGCTTCGGCGTGCAGACGATGCACGCCGCCGTCGCCGCCGCCGGCGCCCTGCTCGGCTATGTCGAGGAAACCCAGAAGCAGAGCCTGCCGCATCTGCAGAGCCTTGCAGCGGAATCCTCGGACGAGACCATCGCGATGAACGCGGCCACGCGTCGGCATCTCGAGCTCGACCAGCACGCCGAAGGGCGGATGCAGCACACCCTGCTGGGCGTGCTCGATTCGACCTGCACGCCGATGGGTGGGCGCCTGCTGCGGCGCTGGCTGCATCGGCCGCTGCGCGACCACGGCATTCTGCGCGCACGCCACGACGCGGTCGGCCTGCTGATCGACACCGGCGCGCATGAGCCGCTGCGCGAGGCCCTGCGCGGCTTCGGCGACGTCGAGCGCATCCTCACCCGCATCGCGCTGAGATCCGCGCGCCCGCGCGATCTGTCGACCCTGCGCGACGCCCTGCGCGCGGCCCCTGCCCTGCGCGACCTGCTGGCGCCGCTGGATGCGCCGCGGCTCAATGCGCTGGCCGCCGAACTCGGCGAGCACGGCGCCGTGACCGACTTGCTGGTGCGCGCGATCCTGCCGCAGCCGCCGGTGCTGATGCGCGACGGCGGCGTGCTCTGCGATGGCTTCGACGCCGAGCTCGACCGCCTGCGCCAGCTCAGCACGAATGCCGACCGGTTCCTGCTCGATCTCGAAGCCCGCGAGCGCGAGGCCAGCGGCATCGCCACGCTCAAGGTCGGCTACAACCGCGTGCACGGCTACTACATCGAGATCAGCAAGGGCCAGGCCGACAAGGCACCGACGCATTACACGCGTCGCCAGACGATCAAGGGTGCCGAGCGCTACATCACCGAGGAGCTCAAGGGCTTCGAGGACAAGGTGCTGTCGGCGCGCGAACGCTCGCTGATGCGCGAGCGGGCGCTGTACGAGGAACTGCTCGATCTGCTCGGCGCACGCCTCGGCGCGCTCAAGTCGGCCGCCGCGGCGATCGCCGAACTCGACGTGCTCGCCGCGCTGGCCGATCGTGCCCACGCGCTGGACTGGTCCGAGCCCGAGCTCGTCGACGCGGCCTGCATCCGCATCGAGCGCGGCCGCCATCCGGTCGTCGAGCAGGTGCGCGACGATCCGTTCGAGCCGAACGACCTCGACCTCTCCGACGCGCGCCGCATGCTCGTCGTGACCGGCCCGAACATGGGCGGCAAGTCGACCTACATGCGCCAGAACGCGCTGATCGTGCTGCTCGCGCACATCGGCAGCTACGTGCCCGCGTCGCGCGCGACGATCGGCACGATCGACCGCATCTTCACGCGCATCGGTGCGGGCGACGACCTCTCGCGCGGACAGTCGACCTTCATGGTCGAGATGAGCGAAACGGCCAACATCCTGCACAACGCGACCGCGCACAGCCTCGTGCTCATGGACGAGATCGGCCGCGGCACCAGCACCTACGACGGCCTCGCGCTCGCCCAGGCCTGCGCGACCCACCTCGCCGCGACGAACCGCGCGTTCACGCTGTTCGCGACGCACTACTTCGAGCTCACGCGCCTGCCCGAGCAGTACGACGCGATCGCCAACGTGCACCTCGACGCGGTCGAATACGGCGACCAGCTGGTCTTCATGCACGCGGTCAAGGACGGCCCGGCCAACCGCAGCTTCGGCCTGCAGGTCGCTGCGCTGGCCGGCCTGCCCAAGCCCGTGATCGCCGAGGCACGGCGCGTGCTGCTCGCGCTCGAATCGGGTGCACACGAGGTTCCGGCGGCACCGGCAGCGGCACCCCAGGCGGTCGCGGCGACGCCGCAGCTCGGCCTGTTCGCACCGCCGATGCCGTCGCCGGTCGAGGAAGCGCTGCGCGCCGTCGACGGCGACGAGCTGAGCCCGCGCGCGGCGCTCGACCTCGTCTACCGCCTCAAGAAGATGCTCTGAGCACCGCGTGGCGATGACTGACCTCGCCACGGCGCTGCACGCCGGCGATGCCCGCAAAGGTGCGCGCAGGACGCTCGCACGCCTCGACGGCATCGATCTGCTGCGTGGGCTGTCGATCCTGCTCGTCGTCGTGCACCACCTTGCGCTGCGTATCCCTCTACGCGACGGCTGGCTCGAGACCTGGCTGCCGCGGCGCTTCCTGAACGCGCTCATGTACAACGGCTACGAAGGCGTGTTCGTGTTCTTCGTGGTCTCGGGTTTCCTGATCACGAGCCATGCGCTCGCACGCTGGGGCGCACTCGACCGCATCGACCTGCGCGCGTTCTACACGATGCGCGCCGCGCGCATCCTGCCGTCGCTCGTGCTCGTCGTCGGCGTGCTCGCCCTGCTGCACGTGCTCGGCGTGCCGCACCACGTGATCGACACGGAGCGCCAGTCGCTCGCGCGCGCCGTGCTCGCGGTCGCCGGCCTGCACCTCAACTGGTACGAGGGCGTGACCGGCTACCTGCCAGGTGGCTGGGACGTGCTGTGGTCGCTGTCGATCGAGGAGGCGTTCTACCTCGGCTTCCCGCTCGCCTGCCTGCTGCTGCGCAGCCGCGCCGCGCTCGTCGTCGCGCTGGGCGTACTGGCGCTGTCGCTGCCGGCCACGCGCGCCGCGCTCGCCGGCAACGACATCTGGCAGGAAAAGGCCTACCTGCCCGGCATGGCCGCGATCGCCGCCGGTGTGCTCGCCGCGATCGCCTGCGACCGCTGGCACGCCGCACCGCGCGCGCTCGTGATGCTGCTCGGCGCGCTCGGCAGCGTCGGCATCGCCGCGGTCATGCTGTTCGGCTACGTGCTGTGGCCGTGGGTCGGCAACGGCTACGTGCTCGTGCTGACGCTGTCGACCGCGCTGCTCGTGGTCGCGCTGCAATGGGAAGCGCGCGTCGCACCGCCCGCGATGCCGCGCGGCCTGCGCTGGCTGTCCGCGATGGGACGCCGTAGTTACGAGATCTACCTGACCCACATGTTCGTCGTGTTCGCGGTGGTCACGCTGTGGCAGGCCCTCGGTGCGGACAAGCACCTCGGCTTCCTCTGGCATGTCCCGACCGTGCTCGCGGCCTGGGGACTCGGCGCGCTGTTGGCGCGCATGTGGTCGGATCCGATGAACGCGTGGTGGCGCCAGAGGTGGGTTAAGGCTTCGGGCGTGTCGATGACGCGGTGAGCCACGTAGGGCGCGCCTGCGCGGCGTGCCACGGCGAGACGGTGTTGCGTCCACGGAGCCCGTGCGACGGGTGCTCATCTGCGAAACAACGTCATCCCGGCGGAAGCCGGGATCCCCTTGAGCATTGCAACTTGAAGTGCGCTCCGGATGAGTAGGCGCACTTCGAAGAAGCACGACACCCCCGTCCCTCTGCAACGCTTGAAGGGATTCCGGCTTTCGCCGGAATGACGTGGTGTGGTGGTGTCGAGTCAACGGTGCGCCGAAGTGATGACGCACGTCCCACACGATGCAGCACATACGAGAAACAACGTCATCCCGGCGGATGCCGGGATCCCCTTGAGCGCTGCGACGTGACGTGCGCGTCGGATGAAGATGCGGCCTACGGTGAAGCGCGAGGCCCGCGCTCCGTCTGCGGCGCTTGAGTGGATTCCGGCTTTCGCCGGAATGACGTGGTGTGGTGGTGTCGAATCGACGGTGCGCCGAAGTGATGACGCACGTCCCTCACGACGCAGCACATACGCGACGCAGCACATATGAGAAACAACGTCATCCCGGCGGAAGCCGGGATCCCCTTGAGCCCTGCGACGTGGAGTGCGCGTCGGATGAAGATGCGGCCTACGGTGAAGCGCGAGGCCCGCGCTCCGCCTGCGGCGCTTGAGTGGATTCCGGCTTTCGCCGGAATGACGTGGTCGGGATGTGCATCGCGTAAGCAACATGGCAGCAAGGCGATGACGCACGTCTCCCAAAGACCATCACACCCCCGGCATCACCGGCAATTCCGCGCAGCGTGCGCGCAGGAAATCGCGCAGGCGGCGCACGCGCGGGTTGACGAGGCGGCGGTCGGCGCAGACGAGATTGAGCGGGGCGTGTTCGCCGATCCAGTCGGGGCACAGCACGACGAGACGGCCTTCGGCGACATCGTGGGCGACGTCGGGCCAGGACTTGTAGGCGATGCCGTGGCCGGCCAGGGCCCAGCGCCGCACGAGGTCGCCGTCCTCGCTGACGCGGTCGCCGCGGACCTGCATCGCGACGGCGTCGCCTGTGGGCGACTGGAAGGTCCAGCGCTGGTGGATGCCGTCGCGCACGACGAAGCGCAGGCAGTCGTGGTTCGCGAGCGCCTCGGGCGTGGCGGGTGCACCGCGGCGCGCGAGGTAGGCCGGCGAGGCGCACAGCACACGCCGGCAGTTCGCGAGCAGCGGCACCGCGACGAGTTGCGAATCGGGCGGCGTGCCGTAGCGGATCGCGAGATCGAACGGCTGGCGGTAGACGTCGGCCATGCGGTCGGAAACGTCCATGCGCAACTGCAGGCGCGGATGCTCGGCGAGGAAGGCATCGAGCCAGCCGGCGAGCAGGTTGCGGCCCAGATCCGACGGTGCCGACAGCGTGAGGCGTCCGCGCAGTTCGGCGCCGTCGCCGCGCAACACGTCCTCGGCCTCGTCCATGACGCGCAAGGCTTCGCGGCAGGCGCGCAGGAAGCGCTCGCCTTCCGAGGTCGCACGCAGGTTGCGCGTCGAGCGCGCGACGAGCTGCACGCCGAGTTCGGCTTCGAGGCGCTTGAGCGCGACGCTGGCCGACGCCGGCGTGAGCTCGAGTGCGCGCGCCGCCGCCGAGAGGCTGCCGAGTTCGACCGCACGCACGAACACGAGCAGGTCGGCAAACGCCTTCATCTTCGCAATCCCTTTGAAACTGATTCGCTTTATGAAGGGTTTCCGGACCCGCCGCAATCGTCGAGTCTCGGGTTTCCCCCTGCGTGCGGCGCCACGCCGCGCGCGATCCGCCTCAAGGAGTCCGCCCATGATGACCCGTCGCCAGTTCCTCGCCACGAGCCTCACCGCGTCCGCCCTCGGCCTCACCGTCGGCCGCTCGCTGTTCGACGACGCCTGGGCCGCCACCTCGCCGGGCAAGCTGCTGACGCGGCCGATCCCGTCGACGGGCGAGCAGATCCCGGTCATCGGCGCCGGCACCTCGGGCAGCTTCGAGGCGACCAAGGGCAGCGAGAAGTACGAGGAGCTCAAGAAGGTCCTCAAGGTGTTCTTCGACGGCGGCGGCAGCGTGTTCGACACCTCGCCGAACTACTCGGGTGCCGACACCGTGCTCGGCGACCTGCTCAAGGAAGGCGGCTGGCGCGACAAGACCTTCCTCGCGACCAAGATCGCGGCCGACTCGCGCGCCGACGCCGAGGCGCAGTGGGCGACCTCGCTCGAGCGCCTGCACACCGACAAGGTCGAGCTGCTGCAGGTCCACAACCTGCGCCAGTGGAAGATCCAGCTGCCGTACGCGCGCGAACTCAAGGCGCAGGGCAAGACGCGCTACATCGGCGTCACCCACTACATCGACAGCGGCCTGCCCGAGCTCGAGGCGATCATGCGCGCCGAGAAGCTCGACTTCATCCAGATCCACTACTCGGCCAACTCGCCGAACGCCGCCAAGACCATCCTGCCGCTCGCGCGCGATACCGGCGTCGCGGTGCTGGTCAACCGCGTGTTCGACGACGGCAAGCTGTTCGCGAAGGTCAAGGACGTTCCGCTGCCCGCATGGGCCGGCGAGGTCGGCGTGACCTCGTGGTCGCAGATGTTCCTCAAGTTCGCGATCAGCCACCCGGCCGTCACCGCGGTGATCCCGGCGACGAGCCGACCCGACCGCCAGGCCGACCAGCTCAAGGCCGGCACGGGACCGTTGCTCGACGACAAACAGCAGAAGGAACTGACCACGCTGCTGGGCTGATCCCGCGATGACCACGACGTCCCCGTTCGCCCGCCTCGTCACGCGCCTGTTCGGCACGGACACGAACGAGGCCCCCGCCGTCGGCGCGGGCCTGCTGCTGTTCTTCCTCGTCTTCACGGGCTATTTCATGCTGCGGCCCGTACGCGAGACGATGGGCGTCGCGGGAGGCGTCGACAACCTGCACTGGCTGTTCACGGGCACGTTCGTGGTGACCCTCGCGACGCTGCCGCTGTTCGGCTGGCTCGCCTCGAAGGTCGCGCGGCGCACGATCCTCGCGTGGACGTTCGGCTTCTTCGCCATGAACATGCTCGTGTTCGCGGCGTGCTTCGCGATCAAGCCCGACGACCTCGCGGTCGCGCGCACGTTCTACATCTGGATCTCCGTGTTCAACATGCTGACGATCTCGCTGGCATGGAGCACGCTCGCCGACGTGTTCGCGCCGGGTCAGGCCAAGCGCCTGTTCGCGCTGATGGCCGGTGGCGCGAGCGCAGGCGGCCTGGTCGGACCGATCCTCGGCACGGCGCTCGTCGCGCCGCTCGGGCACGCCGGCCTCATGGTGCTGTCGGCGTCGACCCTCGTCGGCGCGATCGCGGCGGCCGCCTACATGCACCGCTGGCGCGATCGGCAAGGTGCGATCTCGGCGCACGATGCCGACCGCGCGCGCCCGCTCGGCGGCAATCCGTTCGCGGGCGCGACCGCGGTGCTCAAGTCGCCGTACCTGCTCGGCATCGGCGCATTCGTGCTGCTGCTCGCGACCGCGAATACGTTCCTGTACTTCGAGCAGGCGCGCCTCGTCGCCGAGAACTTCCCCGACAAGACGAAGCAGACCCAGGTGTTCGGCCTCATCGACACCGTGGTGCAGACGCTCGCGATCCTGACCCAGGTGTTCTTCACGGGACGCATCGCGCAACGCCTCGGCGTCGGCGTGCTGCTCGTCGCGGTGCCGCTGGTCATCGCGGCGGGCTTCCTGTGGCTCGCGTTCGCGCCGGTGTTCGCGGTGTTCGTCGTCGTCATGGTCGTGCGCCGCGCGGGCGAGTACGCGCTCGTGCGCCCGGGCCGCGAGATGCTCTATACGGTCGTCTCCGCCGAGCAGAAGTACAAGGCGAAGAACTTCATCGACACGGTGGTCTACCGCGGCGGCGATGCGGTCAGCGGCTGGGCCAAGCGCGGCCTCGACCTGCTCGCCGACCATCCCGCACTCGCGATGGTCATCGGCTCGGTGCTCGCGCTCGTGTGGGCCGTCACGGGCGGCTGGCTCGGCCGTGCGCAGAAGCGGCGCGAGGCGGAGATTACGGGGTCGGGGTGAAGGGCGGTGATGTAGGCCGCTCCGCATATCGTCGTGGTGTGAGCCGTGCTGTGAGCCATTCGCTTGTGATCAACAGCGTGGAGCGCGAAAGCGAGCGTGACGTGACGACGACCTCTCCACACCCGTCATCCCGGCGAAAGCCGGGATCCCCTTGGGCATAGCCGACTTTAATCAACGCTTGGAGAGGTGCCCACGCTCGGCTCTCTCTCGTGCTGGGGTGAGCATCCACCTCCTTCATCGACACGCACGTCGCGTCGATCGACCGCGCATCTGCTTCGGTTAGCGCTTAAGGGGATCCCGGCTTTCGCCGGGATGACGTGGTCAAGTATTCGGCACGGCGGAGCACATCGAGGCCAATCACGAGCATCGTGAAGAGTCCCCTCAGCAGATTCCGCCTTTAACTTCTTCGGCAACACGCAGCACCCGGTGACGCGGACAACGTCCGCGCACGCACGTCGACCTACTCGAGCCCTTCCTTCAACTCCCTGATCTGCCGCCGTGCGTGCTTGTCGGGGCGGCCTTGCGGGTGCGCGAGGCCGGCGCCGGTGAGGCGGCGCATCTCGCGGTCGCGTTCACGCGTGGCGCGGCTCTCGGGCGTTTCCTCGTAGAGCGCCTGCGCGACCGGTGCGGGGCCGCGCATCGACAACAGCGCGACGACGACGACCTCGAGGCGTTCGTCGCCGCGGCGGATGCGCAGGCGATGGCCTTCGTGCACGGTCTTGGCCGGTTTCGCGGGTTCGCCTTCGACGTCGATCTTGCCGCCTTCGATCGCCTGCTTGGCGAGGCTGCGCGTCTTGAAGAAGCGTGCGGCCCACAGCCAGATGTCGAGGCGCACGCCGTTCGCGGCGGCGCCCGGTGTCGCGGCCTTCGTGCTCAGAACGGGATCTTCCCGCGCAGGATGTCCCAGTACATGACCCAGTCGCCCATGAAGCTGTAGAGCGGCTGCTTGAACGAGGCGGGCTTGTTCTTCTCGTAGCCGAAATGGCCGACCCACGCGAAGCCGTAGCCGGCGACGGGCGCGAGCAGCAGCCACCACGCGTTGCCGCTCGCGATCGCGAGCAGCACGATGCCGAGCACGAGCGAGCTGCCCACGAAGTGCAGGCGGCGGCACGTCGTGTTGGCGTGCTCGGAAAGGTAGAACGGATAGAACGCCCGGAACGTGTCGTAGCGGCGCGCGGGCGCGGCGGGCGTCGACGTGGTGGACTGGCTCATGGCTCGTCTCCGCGGAGGATCAGGCGTGCAGCATAGCGCCGACCGCGCGCGGACGCCTCGTGCGCCGCGGCATGGTTCAGCGCTCCGGCAGCGGGATGAACTCGGTCTCGCCGGGCACGGCGTCGAAGCGGCCGTTGGCCCAGTCGTCCTTGGCCTGCGCGATGCGCTCGCGCGAGGCGGCGACGAAATTCCACCAGACGAAGCGTTCGCCGTCGAGCGGATCGCCGCCGAACACGATCGCACGCGCGGTACCGCGCGCGACGATGCGCACCGTCGCGCCCGGCGCGACCACGGCGAGCCGGTGCATCGGGATCTCGAGGTCGTCGATCTCGAGCGTGCCTTCCATGACCTGGATCGCACGCTCGGCATGTTCGGGCGGCAGCTCGAACGTGGCGCCGTCGTCGAGGCGCACGTCGAGGCAGAACAGGCGCGAGTACACGGGTACCGGCGAGCGGTGGCCGAAGGCCTCGCCCGCGACGAGGCGCAGCCGCACGCCACCGTCGTCGATCGTCCATTCGGGCAGGTCGTCGACATCGTGGTGCGAGAACGACGGCGCGACCTCGGCATCGACCTGCGGCAGGCCGACCCAGAACTGTGCGCCGTGCATGCGATGGCCTTGCGCGCGCTCGATCGCGGGCGTGCGCTCGGAATGCGCGACGCCGCGACCCGCCGTCATCCAGTTGACCTCGCCGGGTCGGATGTCCTGCACGACGCCGGTGCTGTCGCGGTGCGTGAACACGCCCTCGAGCAGGTAGGTCATCGTCGACAGGCCGATGTGCGGATGCGGACGTACGTCGACGCCGCGCCCGGGTGCCATCTCGACGGGACCGATGTGGTCGAAGAACACGAACGGGCCGATCGTGCGCGCCTGCATCGACGGCACCATGCGGCGCACGACGAAGCCGTCGCCGAGATCGTGTTCGCGCGGCGGGATCAGCTTGACGTTGGGCATTTCCATCACGGCTCCGGCGGGGGCGAAGGAAGGCGCGAGCTTAGCGCGCCGCTCACCACGCGCGCGCGTATTGCGGTGGCGCGTCGAGCGGGGCAGCGAGCGCGTGTGCGGCGCGGCGCGGCCACGATGGATCGCGCAGCAGCTCGCGACCAAGCAGGACGAGATCGGCCTGGCCGGCGTCGAGGATCGCCTGCGCCTGCGCAGGCTCGGTGACGAGGCCGACCGCCGCTGTCGCGATGCCGGCCTCCTTGCGGATACGTGCCGCGAATGGCACCTGGTAGCCGGGACCGGTGACGATCTTCTGCGTCGGCACGAGACCGCCGCTCGAGACGTCGACGATGTCGACGCCTTCGCCGCGCAGCAGGCGCGCGAGCTCGATGCTCTGCTCGACGTCCCAGCCGCCCTCGGCCCAGTCGGTCGCCGACAGGCGCACCGACAGCGGCAGGCGCTCGGGCCAGCGCGCACGGACGGCACGCACGACGTCGAGCGCGATGCGCACGCGGTTCGCGAAGCTGCCGCCCCAGACGTCGTCGCGCGTGTTGGCCAGCGGCGACAGGAAGCCGTGCAGCAGGTAACCGTGCGCGGCGTGGATCTCGACGAGTTCGAAGCCGGCCGCGAGGGCGCGGTCAGCCGATGCGGCGAACGCCTGCACGATGCGGGCGATGCCGTCGGCGTCGAGCACGTCGGGCACCGGACTCGTGGCCGAATACGCGAGCGCCGAGGCCGCGACCGGTGTCCAGCCGCCCTGCTTCGCCGGCACCGGCTTGCCACCACGCCACGGTGCGTCGACGCTGGCCTTGCGCCCGGCGTGCGCGAGCTGCACGCCGGCGACCGCACCTTGCGACGCGATGAAGCGCGTGATGCGCGACCACGCCTCGACCTGCGCGTCGTTCCAGAGCCCCGTGTCGAACGGCGAGATGCGTCCGATCGGCTCGACTGCGCTCGCCTCGGCGATGACGAGGCCGGCGCCGCCGGTCGCGCGCGCGCCGAGATGCGCGAAGTGCCAGTCCTGCGGCAGGCCGTCGACGGCCGAGTACTGGCACATCGGCGAGACGCCGATGCGGTTGCGCAGGCGCACGTCGCGCAACGCGAGCGGTTCGAACAACATGGAGAATTTCCGGACGGCGGGAGTCGTCCGATCTGGGGCCGCGCATGCGCGGCCGCAAGCGTCAGCCGAGCACGTCGCGCGTCAGCCAGGCATCGACCGCAGCAGCGACCGGTTCGGGAGCTTTCATCCACGAGAAATGCGTGGCCTCGCCGTTGGCGAAGTCGTCGGGCGACAGCAGCACGCGCTCGATGCCGGCAGCACGGAACTTGCCCAGCAGCCAGTCGAACGACGCCTGCGGGCCGAGCCAGTCGTCACGCATGCGCACGGCGAGCAAGGGCCTCGCGAAGTGCGCCATCGCAGCCTCGAAATCGAAGGCGACCGACGGCACCACGTAGCGCCCGAGGCGTCCCGTGCGCGCCCAGTCGCGCATGACCGTGCTCGCCTCGTTGCCACCGAAGCCGAGCCGACGCCCCGGGAAATGGCCGACGACGGCGGTCAGCAGCGGCATGACGTGGAACAGCCACCACAGCATCGCGCGCTTGCTCGGGAACGTGCGCCAGTACGGCGCGCCGCTGGCGACGTGCAGCAGGCCCGCGAATGCGTCGCCGCCACGCCGTGCACCGTGCAGGCTCGCGAACTGCGAGCCGAGGCTGTGCCCGCCGATGATCCACGGCAACCCGGGCCACGCCGCACGCGCGACGGCTTCGCTCGCGGGCAGGTCGGCTTCGAGCAGCTCGCGGTAACCCCAGTCGACACGACGCGAAGCGCGCCGATCGCTCGAACCGACGCCGCGCCATTCGTGGATCGCGACCGCGATGCCGTGACAGGCGATTGCCTCGGCGAACGGCTTGTAATGTTTCGAAGGTACGCCGAGCGCGGGAATCCACAGCAGCGCGGCACGCGGCGCGGGTGGCGCGACGAGGATCAGTTCGGCGCGCGCCCCATCGGGGGCGACGACCGGTTCGACACGAACCTCGGGGGCCGAGATCGGCGCCGGCGTCACCGCGCGCTCACCGGCGCAGATCGCCGTGCCAGGCGCAGCCGACCAGCGTGCGGCCGCCGTGGACGACCGTGGCCTTCCAGCCGTAGACGCTGCCGGTCAACGGTTCCTCGCAGGGCACGCGCTCGATCGTGATCGCGACCGGCCCTTCGGAGGGTGGCGCGGTGCGTTCCATGCGTGGCGCGACGTACGGCACGACCAGCGGTGCGGCGCCCGGTGCGGCGACGAGCGTCGTCGCGGAGGCGGTCGCTTCGACCGACCATTCGCCTTGCGCGCCGCGCGCGGCATAGGTGATGCCGTCGAGGCGCGATTCACAGGTCCATGCATCGGTACCGGCGAGTTCGAGCGCGTCGAGCTCGACACCGTCATGGCCCGAAAGGCGACCTTCGGCGATCACGAAGCGCGGCGCCTCGCCTTTCGCGTCGAGCGTCTTGACGGCATCGGCGACACCGTCGCCGATGCGGGTGGTGCGCCTGCGCGTGGTCTCGCCGCACGCGGTGAAGAAGCCTTCACGCGCTTCGACGACACCGCGTACGCGAGGCGCCGAAGCGATCGCCTCGACGGTGGCGGCAGATGCAGGCGCGGCCTGAGCCGCGGGGGGCTGCGGGGCAGCCTCCTGCGGCTTGCCCGAGCACGCGGCGAGCATCGCGACGGCGAAGGCCGCCGTCGCGTGCAGGAACCTGGAACGTTCGATCATGCGTGCCCTCCCCGGCCGCCGTCGTGGATCAGCGACGCCCGCGTTGCGGACGATCGCTGGCAAGACTCACGCGCAGCGCACCGCCTTCCTGGAAGCTGCCATCGAGTCCGGCGATCGCGGCGCGCGCCTCGTGGCCTTCCATCGCGAGCTCGGCGAAGCCCTTGCACTCGTTCTTGAACGGATCGATGGCCATCTTGAGCTTGTGCACCTTGCCGAACTTGCCGAACAGCTCGGTGAGCGAACGCTCGGTGGTCTCGCGCGGCAGACCGCGCACGTTGAGAGTGATCATGGGCATCCTGTCGTGGGCAAGCCACACGAGATGGCTACGAATCCCTGAAAAACAACGGGGCCGCGGCGTGAACGCCGCGGCCCCGACGCGAAAGCTTGGCGAGCGAAGAAAATCAGGCCGCCGTGACGTCCTCGGCCTGCAGGCCCTTCTGGCCCTGCACGACCTTGAAACTCACGCGCTGTCCTTCCTGCAGCGTGCGGAAACCCGAGCCGTTGATCGCGCGGAAATGCACGAACACGTCCGGGCCGTTCTCACGGCTGATGAAACCGAAACCCTTGCTCTCGTTGAACCACTTCACGGTGCCGACCTGACGATCCGACATTGAAACTCTCCAAAACAATAACGTAGAACGCCCAGTGCCCCGACAAGGGGGCCTCCCAACTACACTGGGAATGCAGGGCTCGGAGAGCAGTCGACGAAGCGGAAATCCCGGCATCGGCCCACGGGCACACGCGACCGTGCAAACACAGCGGGACCGAGTCTATACCAACTTTTTCGGTGATGCGATAGCCCCGGAAGTCCCGCCCGGACGAACTTTTTCAATCCGCAGGGCCGACCGTGAAGCTCTCGCCGCAGCCGCACTCGCCCGTCGCGTTCGGGTTGCGGAACACGAACGCGGCGTTGAGACCCTGGCGCTGGAAGTCGATCTCGGTGCCGTCGACGAACGGCAATGCCTTGCGGTCGATCAGCACGCGCACGCCGTCCTGGTCGATCACGCTGTCGCCGTCCGCGACGTCGCGCGCGAGGTCCACCGTGTACGCGTAGCCGGAGCAACCCGTGCGCTTGATGCCGAAACGCACGCCCACGGCGGACGGATCACGCGCGAGGAAGTCGTGCATGCGCTGGAGCGCGGCATCGGTGAGCTGGATCGACATGGCCGTTGTCCGTGGAAGGCGTCGCGGCGCGATGGTAGCACCGCACCGCGGACCGATATGCAGCCCTCTCGCGGTGAACTCAAGGCGATCCGCGGGTCAGCAACAGCGTCGCGAAGCTGCCGAGCCAGTGCGCACCGGCGTAGTGCTCGCCGCCGACCGCCCCGAGCCCTGCCTGCGCATGCCGTACCGCGGCGGCGCGCAGTGCCGGGATGCGCCGGTCACCCGGCGGCAAGCCCTCGGCGATGCCTTCGAGCGCCCAAGCGCGGCTCAGGTTGAGTCCGTCCAGATGCGCGAGCTTGCCGTCGCTCGCGTCATGGACGACGCCGGGCGCCAACCATGCCGCATCGGCGCGGCGCGGGATGCGCGGCAGGAAAGCGTCCAGCCAGCGCGCGAACGCACGCGGTTCGAGCACGCGCCGCATGAGGTCGGCCTCGCCGAGGCACGGCGAGACGAAATCCTGGCCCGACGGCTCGTAGGCGAGCGGGCAGTCGCGGTCGGCGAGGTGGAAGTCGCGCGATCGCGCGAGCACGGCGGCTCGCAGCGCGGGTTCGCTGCCGTCGGCGGTGGCCTCGAGCACGAGCGAGAACGCGAACGCGGTCTGCGCGTGCTCGCCCGAGCGGATCGGTGCGGTCAGTTTCGGCAACCAGCGCTGCAGGCGCGCCGCGGCCTCGCGCTCGAGCGGCGCGAGCGTGGCGGCCATGTCGCGCGCGGCCGGATCGTCCCAGGCGCGCAGGTCGGCGCCTAGGCGCAGCAGCCATGCGAGGCCGTAAGGGCGCTCGAACGTCTCGCTGCCGCGCGCGAGCGTGGCGAGTTCGCCGGTGATGCGCTCGCGCGTGAGGTTGCGCGCGAGCGCGGCACGCGCCTCGGCCACGAACGGGGCGTCCGGAAACGTGCGGGCCAAGCGCACGAGCAGCCAGTGGCCGTGCACGGACGAGTGCCAGTCGAAGCAGCCGTAGAAGGCCGGATACAGCACGCGCGGTGCGCCGACGTCACCGTCGCCGCGCAACTCGTGGGTGATCTTGTTCGGGTACTCGCGCTCGATGCACGACAGCGCGAGCCGCGCGAAACGGCCGGCCATGGCCTCGTCGAGGCGCGGGACGGCGTCGGACTCCGGCGTGGCCGCGACGACGGCAGGGGCGGCCATCGAAAAGACCGCGAGAAGGAACACGCGAAGGGCGGGAACGGCGAGGCGTCGCATGGCCACGATCCACGGGAGGAGATGACTTATCATGTCGCGTTCGGTCGTCCCGATCACCCTGCCGCCGCGTGCGGCGTTCCCGGAGTCGTTCCCGCATGTCCGTCGTCAGTGTCAAGCAAGCGCTCAGTGGCTCGATCGCCGCAGGCAGCACCATCACCGTCCGTGGCTGGGTACGCACGCGCCGCGATTCGAAAGCCGGCCTGTCGTTCGTCAATCTCAGCGACGGCTCGTGCTTCGACGCGATCCAGGTGGTCGCGCCGGACACGCTGGCCAATTACGCCGACGAGATCCTGCACCTCGGCAGCGGCTGCTCGATCGTCGCGGAGGGCGAGCTCGTCCCCTCGCAGGGCAAGGGCCAGGGCTTCGAACTGCAGGCCAGCCGCATCGAGGTGATCGGCCTCGTCGACGATCCCGAGACCTACCCGATCCAGCCCAAGCCGCATTCGCTCGAGTTCCTGCGCGAGGTCGCCCACCTGCGTCCGCGCACGAACCTGTTCGGCGCGGTCACGCGCGTGCGCCACACGCTCGCCGCGGCCGTGCACCGCTTCTTCCACGAGAACGGCTACTACTGGATCAACACGCCGATCATCACGACGTCCGACGCCGAAGGCGCCGGCCAGATGTTCCGCATCTCCACGCTCGACCTCGCCAACCTGCCGCGCACCGAAAAGGGCGCGATCGATTTCCGCAAGGATTTCTTCGGCAAGGAAACCTTCCTGACCGTCTCGGGCCAGCTCAACGTCGAGGCCTACTGCCTCGCGCTCAGCAAGGTGTACACGTTCGGCCCGACGTTCCGCGCCGAGAACTCGCACACCGCGCGCCACCTCGCCGAGTTCTGGATGATCGAGCCCGAGATCGCGTTCGCCGACCTCGCCGAGGACGCGCGCGTCGCCGAGCAGCTGCTCAAGTACGTGTTCAAGGCCGTGCTCGACGAGCGCGCCGACGACATGGCGTTCTTCGCCGAGCGCGTCGACAAGAACGCGATGTCGCGCCTGGAAGGCTTCGTCAACGCGCCGTTCGAGCGCATCGACTACACCGATGCGGTCGAGATCCTCAAGAAGTCGGGCAAGTCGTTCGAGTTCCCGGTCGAATGGGGCGCGGACCTGCAGACCGAGCACGAGCGCTACCTCACCGAGGAGCACGTCGGCCGCCCGGTCGTGGTGACCAACTACCCCGAGAAGATCAAGGCGTTCTACATGCGCCTCAACGACGACGGCCGCACCGTCGCGGCGATGGACGTGCTCGCACCGGGCATCGGCGAGATCATCGGCGGCTCGCAGCGCGAGGAGCGCCTCGACGTGCTCGACGCGCGCATGCAGCAGTTCGGCCTCGACCCGGCCCACTACGGCTGGTACCGCGACTTCCGCCGCTACGGCACGGTGCCGCACGCGGGCTTCGGTCTCGGCTTCGAGCGCCTCGTGGTCTACACCTGCGGCCTCGCCAACATCCGTGACGCGATCCCCTACCCGCGCGCGCCGGGCCAGGCCGAGTTCTGATGCTGCTGGCACGCGAATTCCTGCTGCTCGGCGGCCTCGGCCTCATCGTCGCGGGCCTCACGACGTACGCGATGACGTGGGTGCTCGTGGCCGTGCACCTGCGCGACCACCATCCCGAGGAGCGTCGCCGCGTAAGTGGTTTCATGCTCGGCCCGCGTCCGTTCGGCTGGTACCTGATGCGCCGCTACCGCGCACTGCGCGACCGCATGCTCGATCCGGTCGCGCGCATGGGCTTCATCGGCGCCTGGGGCATGGTGTTCGGCGTGGTGTTCACGGCGCTGTCGCAGGCGCTCGGCTGGATCTGAGGAACGAATCATGAGTGACGACACGATCACGATGCAGCCGGGCGAGACCTCGACGCAGTGGTGGATCGCCGGCATCGGCGACACGCTGGTGTGGGCACGCCTGGACGTGCTCGAGACCGGCATCGCCGAAGTGCTCGACAGTAGCGGCGAGATCCTGCGTTTCGACGACGAGACGCAGGCGCGCATGGCGCTGCTCGACGCCGAGTTCCGCGCGTTCGACGGCCTCGACGAGGACGACGCCGCGAACATGGGCTTCGATCTCGAATCGATCGAACCGCCGCACGGCGCCAGCGACGAGGAAGTCGTCGCCGGCATGATCGTCAAGCTCGCGCGCATCCAGTAGGCATCGCCATGGACCTCGACCTTTCCGGCAAGCACGCACTGGTCTGCGGCGCCTCGCAGGGCATCGGCCGCGCGGCCGCGATCGAACTCGCATCACTCGGCGCCGACGTGACCGTGCTCGCGCGATCGCGCGACGCGCTCGAGGCGGTCGTCGCGGAGCTGCCGCGCGTGTCGTCGGCGCAGCGGCACGGCTGGGTCGCCGCCGACATGAACGAGCACGCGGAACTGCGTGCGCGCATCGAGGCACTCGCCACCGGCCAGGGCGTGCACATCCTCGTCAACAATACGGGCGGGCCGCCGGGCGGCAGCGCGCACGAGGCCACGCTCGACGCGTTCCGCATCGCGTTCAACCAGCATCTCGCCGCGGGCCAGATCCTCGTGCAGGCCGTGCTGCCGGGCATGCGCGCGGCCGGCTACGGGCGCATCGTCAACGTGATCTCGACGTCGGTGAAGGAACCGATCCGCAACCTCGGCGTGTCCAACACGATTCGCGGTGCCGTCGCGAGCTGGTCGAAGACGCTGGCCACCGAACTCGGCCCGTCGGGCATCACGGTCAACAACGTGCTGCCGGGCTACACGCGCACGCAGCGCCTCAAGCAGATCCTCACCGATCGCGTCGCCGCCACCGGCGACACCGCCGAAGCGGTCGCCGCGCGCATGCTCGCGACCGTGCCGGCCCAGCGTTTCGCCGACCCGGCCGAAGTCGCTGCCGCGATCGCGTTCCTCGCCTCGCCGGCCGCGGGCTACATCAACGGCATCAACGTGCCGGTCGACGGCGGACGCACGCTGTCGCTGTGAGGCGACCTGCCGGCGCGATGCCGGCAGGCCTCGTATCGCTGTCTTATTGGTCGCTGTCTTACTGGATCACGCCGCAGGCGATGCGCGGACCCGAATCGCCGGCCGGCTGCGAGGTGTAGTCGTCGGCCTTGGCATGCACGACGATGGCCTTGCCGAGCGCGTCGTTGGCCGTGCCGCTGCGCAGGCTCACCTTCGCGACCGCATCGACCGTCGCCACACCGGACGCATCGGCCTTGATGTTGAAGATGTCGCCGGCGTGGTGCGCGGCGCCGTCGGGCTTGCCGTGGTCGTGGCCGTCCGGATTGAAGTGGCCACCGGCGCTGCTCGCATCGGCCGCGGTGCAGTCGCCCTTCTCGTGGATGTGGAAGCCGTGCTCGCTGTCGGGCGTGAGGCCACGGATCTCGCCGCGGATGTGCACGCCGTCGCCCTCGGCGACGAGGTCGAGCGTGCCGGTCGCGGTGTTGCCCTCTGTGGAGGTGAGCATGACCGAGGCCTTCGAATCGGCGACGACCGGCGTCGCGGCGGGCGGATTCGGCACCGTGGTCGTCTCGGGCTTCGGCAACGCCGCAGGCGCCGGATCACTCTCGGGCTTGGAACACGCAGCCAGCGCGGCGACGACGGCGATGACGAGGAACTTCTTCATGGATCTCTCCGTTGGGGATGGAAGGCGCGCGGAACGCATGCACGGACGACACGCGAGTCTACGAAGCTGAACGACAACGTCGCATGAAACGCACCCGCGTGCACGCCGTGCGGACGACATGCCGCACCGCCATCGACCGCGACGCGGATCAGGACGCGCGATCGCGCCTCGCCTGCGCGGCGTCGAGGAATGCGCGCATGAGCGGATCGGCGGCGAGCAGTTCGGGGTTGCGGCCGTCGTGGAACTCGGGGTGCCACTGCACGCCGACGACGAAGCCCTCGCCCGTGTGCCGGATGACCTCGATGATGCCGTCGTCGGACCAGGCTTCGGCGACGAGGCCGCGGCCGAGCACTTTCACCCCCTGATGGTGGATCGAATTGATGCGCGCGACCTCGAGGCCCGGATGCAGTGTCGCGAACCAGGCCTGCGGATCGAGGCGCAGGCCGTGCACGTGTTCGTCGTAGGCCTCGCGGATCACATGGTGTTCCTTCGTGGCACCGTCGGCGCGCAGGTCCTGGTAGAGCGTGCCGCCGAAGGCGACGTTGATGAGCTGCATGCCACGGCAGATGCCGAACACGGGCTTGCCGGCCTCGGCGAAGCCGCGCACGAGCGAGAGCTCGAAACGATCGCGCAAGGCATCGACCGCACCGACCGTGTGGGTCGGCTCCTCGCCGTAGGTTCGCGGATCCATGTCGGCACCGCCCTGCAGGATCAGGCCGTCGAGGGAATCGACGAAGTCCGGAATGTCGATGTGCGAGGGTCGGATGAGGCTGTCGCGCTCGACCGTCGGCACCATGACCACCATCGCGCCGAGCGACATGACCCAGTGCGCGACCGACTGCTCGAGGTATTGCAGCGTCTTGCCGCGGAAGCCGAGCTCGGCCGGCACCTGGCGCAGGATGCGCGGCGACACGCCGATCAGCAGTTTCCGGGTGTCGCTCATCGTCGTCCTCCGCACGGGGTGCCCATGCTAGCCGCATCGGCGTCGCACGTCGCACTCATGGCGAGGCGTGGAACGCCTCGGTCGCGGGCGTACCGTGCAGGCCCGGCACGGTCGCGTCGACGAGCCAGTCGACCACCTCGCGCAGCGACTCGAGGCGCGTATGGCCGGCTTCGCAGCCGCGGCGGTAGACCTGCAGCTGGCCGTGCGCGCTCGAGCCACGGTCGAGGATCGCGTCCAGCGACGCGATCTCGCGCTCGCAGTCGAGTGCGCGTGCATCGTCGGCGAGGCGCTCGCGCAGGGTCGCGAGCAGTGCTGCGACGGGCACGACGTCGTCGCGGGCCTCGTCGATGAACGTGGCGTCGATACCGCCGCGCATCGCGCGCCAGCGGTTCTCCTCGATCACGCGGCGTGTCATCGGCGTGCGCGCGACACCCCACTGTGGATCGCGCACGTGCCCACGTACGAGGCAGCGGAACAGTGCCGCGATCGCGAGCGCGTCGTCGAGGTGCGTGCAGCAGTCGGCGATGCGCAGCTCGAGCGTCGGATAGCGCGCGGCGGGACGGATCGCCCACCACAGCGAGCCGGGTCCGTCGATCGCACCGCTGCGCACGAGCAGGTCGACGAACGCATCGTAGCCGGCCTGGCCTTCGAGGAAGTCGGGAATGCCGGTGCGCGGCCACTCGGCGTAGACGGCCTGCCGATAGCCGAGCAGGCCCGTGCGCTCGCGGCTCCAGAACGGCGACGACGTCGACAGCGCGAGGAACAGCGGCAGCCACGGCATGAGGCGGTTCATGAGGTGCACGCGGTCGACACCGGCCGGCACGGCCACGTGCACGTGCATGCCGCACAGCAGGTTGCGCCGGCCGACGATCTGGAAATCGTCGATGAGGCGCGTGTAGCGCGGCTTCTCGGTCGTCGACTGCGTATGCCACGAGGCGAGCGGGTGCGTGCCCGCGGCGAGGATGCGCAGGCCTTGCTCGGCCGCGACCTCGGCGATGCCGCGGCGCAGGCGCGCCATCTCCTCGCGCGCGGCGTCGGCATGTCGGAACACGGGCGAGACGGCCTCGACCTGCGACTGCAGCATCTCGTGGCTGACGCGCGCGCGCCCGACGCGCTTCTGGCAGTCGACGACGAACGCCTTGGGCAGGCGCGTCACCGCCTGGCGCGTGGCCGGGCTGACCACGAAGTACTCTTCCTCGATCCCGAACGTGTAAATGGCGCGCCCTCCTTCGTGGCGCGCCGGATCATGCGAGGGCGAAGCGGAATGCGCGCCGAACGTCGCGGTGGCGAGCGCCCGATCGGTCAGTCCGCAGGCGGCACGAGTTCGTCGGCCGCGACGATCACGCCGTTGGCGTCGGCGTAAAGCCACGCACCCGGTGTGAACGCGACACCCGCGAACGCGACGTCGACGTCGATCTCGCCGAGGCCGCGCTTGTCGGTCTTGAGCGGATGCGCGGCGAGCGCGAGCACGCCGAGGTCGAGCGTCGCGAGCACCTCGACGTCGCGCACGCAGCCGTGCACGAGCACGCCCTCCCAGCCGTTGTCGACGGCCTTCTGCGCGAGCAGGTCGCCGAGCAGCGCACGCCGCAGCGAACCGGCGCCGTCGACGACGAGCACCCTGCCCTTGCCCGGCGTCGCGACCACATCGCGCACCTTCGAGTTGTCCTCGAAGCAGCGCACGGTCGCGATACGGCCCGAGAACGCCGCACGGCCACCGAACGGCCGGAACCGCGGTTCGAGGACCTGTACGCGGCCTTCGAAGGCGTCGCAGAGATCGGGCGTCGTGGGCGTCATCGCGGGATCCTCGGGTATCAGAACGAAGGCGTGGCAGCGTCGCGCGCAGCCTGCTCGAGGAAGGCCTCGAGCGCCGGCAGCACGTCGGGCGCGTCGAACAGGCGTGGCGCGGCGACGCGAAGGCGGCCACGCAGCTCGGAGCGAAGGCCGTCATCGGCGCACAGCGCGATTGCGCGGCGCACGTAGTCCTCGACATCATGCGCGACGAGCTCCGCATCCGCGCCGAGCAGCCGCAGCATCGCGGCGGTCTGGCGTCCGCGCGCGAAGCGTCCTTCGAGCGTGACGACGGGCGTGCCCGCCGCGAGCGTGTCGAGGCTGGTCGCGCCGCCCGAGAAGCCGAACGAATCGAGCACGAGATCCGCTGCGGCGACGCCGGCGAGATAGTCCGCGTGCGTGCGCCGGTCGACCATCACGACATGACGGCGCGCGTCGCCACCGTGCCGCTCGAACGCACGCGCGAGGCGGGCCTCGAAGCGTGCCACGAGCGCGCGCGGCGCCGTGAAGAACACCACGACCGCATCGGTGGCCATCGCGATGCGCGCGACCGCATCGTCGAAGGCCGGCTCGAGCTTGAACAACGCCTGCAGGCACATGAGCAACGGGCGCCCCGCCGCGCACGGCAACCAGCCGGCGTCACCTGCGGGCGGTGTCGGCGACGGCACCACGCCGAGCCCCGGCAGGCGCACGAGGCGTTCCCGGTAATGGTCCTGGGCGTCCGCAGGCTCCATCGCGTCGGCGGACAGGAACACGTCGAGCGTGTCGATGCCGGTCGTGACGGGATGACCGTATCCCGCGCACTGGACTGGCGCGAGCCGCAGCGCGGCCAGCTGCTGCATGCGGCTGTCCATGCCGACTTCGACGTGCACGAGCACGTCGAGCCGCGCGTCGCGGACCTGCGCGGCAACCTCGTGCAGTCCGGTGCCGGCGACCGCGTGGAAGGCATCGGCGCGCGCGGCGATACGCGCGGTGACCGCGTCGCTGGCCTCGCCGAGATGCCAGGCGTGCACCTCGAAACGTGCGCGGTCGAGATCGGTCAACCAGCCCTCGAAGTAGCGCGTGATCGTGTGCTCGCGCATCTCGCAGCTGACGAAACCGACACGCAACCGCCCGCCGTGCGCGAGCGGCGTCCAGTCGAGCGGCGCCTTCAGCGCCGCAGGCGCGGCGGCACGCACGGCACGCGCGACGAGATCACCGTAGTGCCACGTTAGCGCCGTCGTGTCGGCGGCGTGATAGTGGAGCCGGAACGGCACGACGCGCGCGACGGCGTCGGCGAGCGACGCGGGATCGCGCGCATCGGCCTCGAGGGTCGCGTGCAACGTGTCCAGACCCGTCGAAAAACGCGTGAGCCAGGTCGTGGAGTCATGCTCCGAATCGACCAGCGCCGGCAGCGCGAGCGCATCGATCCAGCGCCGCGCGAGCCAGTCCGGCGCGAGCGACTGCGCATGCGCGAAGGCCTCGCGCGCGGCCTCGCCGTCGCCGAGGTCGAGCGCGTCGATCGCGAGTTCGCACCACGCCAGCGCATGCCCGGGATGACGCGCGACGACTTCGCGCATGGCCTCGTACGCGAGCGGTGCATTGCCGAGTCGCCGCAACGCGAGTCCGAACGCGAGCCAGGCGTCGACACGCTGCGGCGCGAGGCGCGTCGCCACCGAAGCCATGTCGGCCGCGACACGCGCGTCGCCTGCATCGAGCGCGGTGCAGGCCAGCGCTTCGGCCAGCGCGGGATCGGGCGCCTCGGGACGCCACAACGGTTGCAGGCAGGCGAACGCTTCGGCGTTCCTCCCCAGTCGGCGCAGCAGGCCACCGAGGCGCAGGCGAGCCTCGCGATGACCGGGTTCGCCCGCAAGGGCGACGGCGTACAGGCGCTCCGCCTCGACCGCATCGCGCGAGTCCTCGCACAGCAACGCGAGATGGAACGCGCCGGACACATGCCCGGGCTGCACGGCGAGCAAGGCCTCGAGCGTCGCGCGCGCGGCGTCGCGATCGCCCTTGCGAAAACGCGCGACGGCGAGCTGCAGCAGGATGCCGGTGTCGTCGGGCGCGAGCGCGGCGGCGGCCTGCAGATTCGCGATGGCCGCAGCCGTCGCGCCGCGATCGAGCTGCAGCGCGGCGAGGAAGGCGCGCGGCGCGGCTTCCTCGGGATGATGGAGCACGAGCGCCTCGCAGGCCTGCTCGGCAATGTCGCGCCGGCCGGACGCGACGAAGGCGCGCACCTCGCCGAGGCGATCCACGGAAACGGTCGACAAGACGGTCGATCCTCGGGTCACGATACGGGAGGCGCATGGTAACGGCTGGCGCCTTTACCTGCCCGGCCGCTTCGCCGCGCCTTGACCATGTCGCGGCCCGCCGCGTAGCGTGCGGCGCTCGCAAAGGAGGCAACCGATGGCCGCGAAACTCGTCGTGTTCGTGCACGGATGGGGCGTCACCGACACGGCCACCTACGGCGCGCTGCCGGCCCGCCTGATCAGCGAGGCCGGACGCACGGGAGGCCCCGCGCTCGACGTGCGCCACGTGCACCTCGCCCAGTACGTGAGCTTCCGTGACGAGGTGCGCGTCGAGGATCTCGCGCGTGCGTTCGACGCGGCGATCACGCGCGTGCTCGCCGAGGCGGGTCCCGGCCGACGCTTCGTCTGCATCACGCATTCGACCGGCGGTCCGGTCGTGCGCGAATGGCTGCATCGCATGCATCTGCGTACCGGACGCGCCGACGCCTGCCCGATGAGCCACCTCGTCATGCTCGCACCGGCCAACTTCGGCTCGGCACTCGCGCAGCTCGGCAAGGGCCGACTCGCCGCGCTCAAGAGCTGGTTCAGCAGCATCGAGCCGGGCCAGGGCGTGCTCGATTGGCTCGAACTCGGCAGTCCCGAGGCCTGTGCGCTCAACACGGAGTGGATCGATACCTCGCCGAAGCTGCGCCTGACCGGCGGCGCGGCACCGGTGATGCTGTTCGTGCTCTGCGGCGAGACGATCGACCGCAAGCTCTACGACCACGTCAACGCGTACACGGGCGAGAACGGTTCCGACGGCGTCGTGCGCCTCGCCGCGGCCAACCTCAACGCGACGCACGTGGTGCTCGAGCAGCCCGCGCCGGATCCCGCCGAGCCGCTGCCGACCGCACGCAAACGCCTGCGCGAACTGCGCGTCGCTTCGACCACGCGTGCCGTGCGCAGCGCGTTCAAGATCCTGCCCGGCATGGCGCATTCGGGCGACACCTGCGGGATCATGCGCAGCGTGCGCGACGACGGCGCGCCGCACGTCACGGTCGAGGCGATCCTGCGCTGCCTCGCGGTCGAGGATGCCGCGGGCTATGCATCGTTGTGTGCGGCGTTCGAGCGCGAGAACGCGGTCGAGCAGGCGGTCGGCAATCGTCTCGAGGTCGAACGCGTGCCGGTGCTGCCGGACCGCACCTACATCCACGATCCGCACGCGATGGTGATCTTCCGCCTGCTCGATCCGCTTGGGCGCCCGCCCGACGTGAACCTGCTGCTGACCGCGGGGCCGCAGGCCGATCCGAACCAGTTGCCGAGCGGCTTCCTCGTCGACCGCCAGGCCAACCGGCGCTCGGGCGCGCTGACGTTCCACCTCAACCACGCCGTGCTCGCCGGCAGCGAGGCGATTCCCGGCCGGCGCGACGGCGAGATCGCGCGCCCGGCACTCGTGCCACGGCCACCCTACGGCCTGCGCGTGGAACCGCGCGAGCAGGAACGCTTCGTCGAGTACTGGACCTGTGCGCTCGATGCCGCGATGACGGACCTGCTGCCGTGGATCGCGCCGAACGAGACGACCCTCGTCGACATCCACCTGCAGCGCATCGTGCGCGAAGGCGTGCTGCGCACGACGCGAAAGCTCGGCGCGCGCGATTTCCGCCACGACGAACCCGGCGGCGTGGTCTGAGCCGCGCTACTGCAGCGCGCGCAGCGCGCCGGTGACGGGCTCGAGCAGGCTCGCGCGCAAGGCCTCGTCCTTCGATTCGTTCGCATTCACGTAGAGCGCGAACAGCAGTCCCTGCAGGTTGTGGCGGCGCGCGAGCACGGCCTGCGACGTGAACATCGAACCGTCCTCGGGCACGTCGGCGATGTCGGCGAACCAGTCGCTCCACTCCGAGGCCTGCAGCAGACCGCGCTGTGCGATGTAGAACACCGGCACGGCGAGGCGCTGCGGCTCGCCGTAGAGGTAGAAGTGACCCGACTCGGGCGCGGCCTGCGCCGAGATCGCGACGAGCATGCGGCCGAGGCGTTCGTCGTCGACGCGGCGGTTCGCGGCGAGCTGACCGAGCAGGTCGGCCGCGTGCGCCACGCCGTGGCGCCAGCCTGCCGCGGCGTCGAAACCGCGATAGTCACGGATCGATGCCATGTACGCGGTGGCCGCATCGGCGATGCCGCGCAGCTGTGTATCGGACAGGTAGCGCTTCGTGTTGTCGGCGGCGACGAGGTCGGCCAGCACGAGCGCCGCGAACGGCTTGCGGAAGCCGCCGCTGTCGGCCGCATTCGACTCGAGGCGCTCGACGAGCTGCGTCGCAAGCTGCTCGCGCGTGGCCTTGTCGAGCTGCTCGCCGAGGATCCAGTGGTTGAGCGCGCCGTAGGCGACCTCGTCGCGCAGCACGGGATCGGGGTTCGCGAGGCAGTCGACGAGGCCGAGCGCGAGCGCGTCGAGCGGCTTCGGCGTGGCGTCGACCGGCTTCCCATCGTCTTTCGCATCGGTACCGATGCCGGCCTTGGACGAGGATGCCGCGAGACCCGACGTCGTCTTCGCATCCGGCTTCGTCGCGACGACGAAACCCGCGTCGCGCAGCGCGAGCAGCTCGGCGCGCGTCTTGCCCTGCGGCGGACACGCGGCCGTCGCGGAGCCCGCGGTGAACAGGCACGCGAGCGCGAAGGTGGTCGGGGCGAGGATCGAGGCCATGCCGGCTCCTTGCAGGGGTGGGCATCGTCGCAGACGCGACGGGGCGCGGCCAGCGCGCGGGCCTTTCGGACCACCGATGCGCCGCGAGGTTCCGCGCGGCCAGGATCCACCCGAGGCATGGCCGCGGCCATACCGTCGACCGCGCTATGCTGCGCGCGCCGCCCGCAAGGAAACGCCGCATGCCCTCGCCCGCCCGCGCGACCGTGTCGACCGTGATCCCGACCATGCGCTACCGCGACGCCCCGGCCGCGATCGAGTGGCTGTGCAACGCCCTCGGCTTCGAGCGCCACGCGATCTACCCAGACGAGCGCGGCGGCATTGCCCATGCCGAGCTGACTTTCGGCAACGGCATGATCATGCTCAGCTCGACCGCCGACGACGCCTGGGGCGCACGCATCGCGCAACCCGACGCGATCGGCGGCCGCGAGACGCAGTGTTGCTGCCTCGCCGTCGACGATCCCGATGCGCACCACGCGAACGCGGTCGCGCACGGCGCCGTCATCGTCGATCCGCTCGAGGACAAGGGCTACGGCGGGCGCGGCTACGGCTGCCGTGATCCCGAAGGCCACCTCTGGTGGATCGGCAGCTACGATCCCTGGCAGCCGCCCGCGGCGTGAACACGCCTGCGCCGGTGAACGGCGCCGACGACGCGACGGCCGGCACGCGTCGCTCGCTGCTCGCATGCACGGCGGCGATGCTCGGCGTGCTCGCGCTGCTCGCCGTGGCCTGCTTCCACTTCCCCGAGTGGCTGACCAGCCGCGACATCCGCGCGCTCTACTCGGAACGTTTCGCGCGCGACCTGTTGCTGGCCGGCATCGTCGCCGCGTTCGCGAGCGGCACGCTCGCCGTGCTGCGCGGGCGTGACCGCCGCATCGCCGCGGTCGGCGTCGGCGCCGCGACGCTCGCGCTGCTGCTCGGCGGCGCGACGGTCGAGTTCGACACGCTGCAGCCGACGCCGTTCTCGCTCGGCCTGGACTGGTTCGTGCTGTCGCTGCTGTTCTCGGCGATCGCGTTCGTGCCGCTCGAACGCACGTTCGCGCAGCGTGCCCAGCGCACCCTGCGGCCCGGCTGGCGCACCGACCTCGCCTACTTCTTCGCGAGCCATGTGCTCGTGCAGGCGATCCTGATCGCGGTGACGGCGTCGACCTCGTGGGCCGCCGCGCTCGGCGACCACGCACACGTCGTGCAGCAGGGCGTGCGCGCACTGCCCGCGTGGCTGCAGTTCGTGCTCGCGGTGTTCGTCGCCGACCTCGGCCAGGCCCTGCTGCATCGTGCCTACCATCGCGTGCCGCTGCTGTGGCGCTTCCATGCGATCCACCATTCGAGCCGCCACCTTGATTGGCTGGCCGGCTCGCGCATGCACCTCGTCGAGATCGTGCTGACGCGCAGCCTCGTGCTCGTGCCGCTGGTCGTGATCGGCTTCGAACAGGCGGTCGTCAATGCCTACGTCGTGCTCGCCGGCGTGCAGGCCGTGCTCGCCCACGCGAACCTCGGCACGCGCTTCGGCTGGCTCGAACACGTGCTCGTGCTGCCGCGCTACCACCACTGGCACCACGCGCGCGATCCCGCGTTCGTCGACGCGCACTACGCGATCCACCTGCCCCTGGTCGATCGCCTCATGGGCACGTTCCGGCTGCCGCGCGACGGCCGCTGGCCCGAAGCCTACGGCCTGCTCGATCCGTCCGAGGTCCCCGAGGGCATCGTGGCCCAGCACGCGTCGGCGTTCCGCCGGCGCTGACTCAATCGCCGAGCAGGAATGGCCACAGGCTCAGCGCGAGCACGCAGCCGATCGCGAACAGGATCGCGGCCACCTGCACGGGCTGTCCGCGCAGAGAACGCCAGAACGTCGGCGCCGTGCCGTCGCGGCGCGCCTGGTCGTGGGCCTCGCGCATGCGCTCGGCACGCTCGCGCTGGTAGTCGGCGAGCAGCGGCTTCGCTTTCGCGGCATCGTCGGCGTCGCGCGTCCACAGGCCGCCCGCCGAAATGCCCCAGCGGTTCGGCTCGGTCTCGTAGAACGCGATCGCGTGCTCGGCGAGCAACGCGCGCACCTCGTCGGCTTCGTCGTCGGGCACGTCGCGCAGGTTGAGGAGGAGATGGCGCATGGCGCGCAGTCTAGTGGCTCGGTGCGCCCGCGTCGCGCCGCGATAGGTTCGGGTGGCGGTTTGCGTCATGAGCGGCATGTCCACGCGGAAACCAGCACGACCATGAACCGATCCCTCTTTCCGATCTTCGCCCTCGCGATCGCGGCCGCCGTGCCGCAAGACGCCCACGCCGACATCCTGCGCGTCGGCCGTCAGGCCGATTGCCCGTACCGCACGCTGCAGGCCGCGATCGACGCGGCCGCCGCGAACGGCCCCGACGAGGACGAGATCCGTCTCGTCGCGGACGAGTTCACGTTGCAACGCGTCGCCATCGCCGACCAATCCCTCGTCGTGACGGGCGGCTGGTCCGGCTGCGCGGAGAACGCGACGCGCACGGGCAGGAGCGCGCTGCTGGGAGGCTTCGAAGCCGGCGCCGCGGGTATCAACGCGGTCGTGCGCATCCAGGCCTCGGGCGAGATGCGCAACGTCACCTTGCGCCACCTCGAGCTTCGCGACGGCAGCGGGGGTCCCGACGGCCACGGCGGCGGCATCGATGCCGGCGGCACGCTGCGCCTCGTGCTCGAGGACGTCGACGTGCTCGACAACCATGTCGCAGGCGATGGCGGCGGCATCGTCATGCGTGGCCCGACGAACGGCTTCGGCGGCATCCTCGAACTGCATGCGGGCGTACGCGTGCTCAACAACTCCGCGACCGGCCGCGGCGGCGGCCTCTTCCTCGAACGCGCCACGGCACGCATCCGCGCCGACCGTACCGAAATCGCCTCGAACCGCGCCACGCTCGGCGGCGGCATCGCCGCGTTCGCCTCGTCGATCACGATCGGCAGCATCGGCGAACCGGAGATCCAGCGCGACGCGACCGGCTCGCGCATCGTGCTCAACCGTGCCGACAAGGGTGGCGGCGTGTACCTCGACACGGGCTCGCTGTTCGACGTGCACGAACTGCAGCTGTCCTGGAACGTCGCCGAGACGATCGGCGGCGGCCTCTACGCGATCGGTGGCTCGCAGCTGCAGATGCAGCGCGACTATCCGAACGCGTTCGCGGTGCAGTGCCAGGGCAACGCGTGCTCCCGCGTCGAGGGCAACCAGGCCGGCAACGGCTGCCCGGGTACACGCGGCGACGGTGCCGGCCTCGCGTTCGACGGCGGCGCGCGCGCCTACGTGCGGCAGACGTCGATCATCGCCAACTGCTCGTGGGGCTCGCCGGCGATCCAGTCGTGGGGTCCGGTGCTCGAGCTCGACGGCGTCGTCGTCGCCGACAACCGCCTGCGCTGGCGTGACGGCATCAGCTACACGGGACGCTATGCCGTGTCCTACGCCTCACGCGTCGGCGGACCGGCCTCGACCGCACGTACGCGATTCTCGACCTTCGCCCGCAACGTGCAGGTCAAGGACGACGGCAGCACCGTCCCCGCCGACGCGACCTCGGGCCTCTACACGGGCGGCGCGTGGCAGTTCGAAGCCGCCGCGATCGCGACGATGGATCCGTTTCCCGGACTGAATTCCGGCACGGGCGCCTGCAATCGCACCGGACTCGACGCGACCGCGTTCGTCGACGTGACGAGCGGCGACTACCGTCCACGCACGAACGGACCGCTCGTCGACGCCTGCGCACCGACCGCGACGACGGTCGAGTACCTCGATCCGCTGCTCGCGCCGCGCTGCGTCGACCACCCGCGTCCCGACCAGGGTGGCACCTGCGACATCGGCGCCTACGAACTGCAGCCGCCGGCGGTGCCTTCCGATCGCGTGTTCGCGCACGGCTTCGAGTGAACCGCTGCGCATGAACGCCGTCGATCCGGCGTCGACGGCCTTCGGCGCGTTCAGCCCGGCTTGCGCTCGTCGTCGCCGTCGTCCTTGTCGACGAGCCGCATGATGCGCGGCATCACCGAGAACACGATCAGCGCGAGCAGCGTGCACAGCACCGCCGAACTCTCCTGGCCGAGGCCGGCGGTCATGCCGATCGCCGACGTCATCCAGATGCCGGCGGCCGTGGTGAGGCCTTTCACGCGCTGCTCGCTCTCGGCCTTGAGGATCGTGCCGGCGCCGAGGAAGCCGACGCCCGCGACCATGCCCTGCATGACGCGCGTGAGCTCGGCCGGCTGCACGCCGATCTGCAGCGGGATGATCATGAAGATCGCCGAGCCCAGCGCGACGAGCATGTGCGTCTTGACGCCGGCCGCCTTGCCCTTCTGCTCGCGCTCGAAACCGAGCAGGCCGCCGAGGACCGCCGCGATGAGCAGGCGCACGGTCACGCGCGTGAGTTCGGCGACGTCGGGAAGATCGGAGAATTCGGAAGCGACCGTGCTCGTGACCTGCTGCCAGATGCCGCTCATCGACGTATGCTCCGCAGGCTCCGGCCGACCGCGCCATGCGCGCCTGGAGGCCCCGCGAGCATAGCCAACCACCCGCCGGATTCGATGAATGGCCGCTGCCTCGCCATGACGACGCGACGCCTCACCGACGCCGGCGCGCCGAGCACGCTGCACCTGCCGCCGGGGCCATGGGCGACGGTGCTCGAGGCCTTGTGCGCGCACTTCGCGGCGATCCCGCGCGAGACCTGGCTGGACCGCTTCGCGCGCGGCCGCGTGACCGCGGCCGACGGCGCGCCGCTGGCGGAGGATCATCCGTACCGCGAAGGCCTGCGCGTGCACTACGTGCGCGAGGTCGAGGACGAGCCGGTCATCCCGTTCGAGGCGACGATCCTGCACGTCGACGACCACCTCGTCGTCGCCGACAAGCCCGCGTTCCTGCCGGTCACGCCTTCGGGTCGCTTCGTCACCCAGACCCTGTTGCGCCGGCTCGTCGATGCGCTGTGGAATCCCGATCTCGTGCCGCTGCACCGCATCGACCGCGAGACCTCGGGCCTCGTGCTGTTCTCGGCCGATCCGCGCAGCCGTTCGCAGTATCAGGCCCTGTTCCGCAAGCACCTCATCACGAAGCGCTACGAGGCGCTCGCGCCGGCCCTGCCTGATCTCGCGTTTCCGTACGTGCGGCGCAGCCGCATCGGACCCGGCGAGCCGTTCTTCCGCATGCGCGAGGTCGACGGCAGACCGAACAGCGAGACACGCGTGGACGTGCTCGCACGCGGCGACACGCACTGGCATTACGCGCTCGAGCCCGTGACCGGACGCAAGCACCAGCTGCGCGTGCACATGGCCGCGCTCGGCGCGCCGATCCTCGGCGACACGCTGTACCCCGATCTCGCACCGCGCGCCGACGGCGATTTCAGCCACCCTCTGCGCCTGCTCGCACGCGGGCTCGCCTTCGACGACCCGCTCGACGGCCGCCCGCGCCGCTTCGAAAGCCGCCTCGCACTGTAGAATGGGCGTCTTTGCGCGGCCTTCGGTGGCCCGCGACGACGGAGGATTCCATGCAGCTCGATCAGGTCAAGGCGGTCATCACGGGCGGCGTGTCGGGGCTCGGCCTCGCGGTCGCGCACCATGTCGTCGCCGCGGGCGGCAAGGTCGCGCTGTTCGACGTCAACGACGACAAGGGCGCGGCCGCGGTCGAGGCGCTCGGCGCCGCCAACGCGACCTACCTGCGTACCGACGTCACCGACGAAGCAGGCGTCAGCGCGAACATCGCCGCGGCGAAGGCCTTCCTCGGTGGCCTCAATGTCGCGGTCAACTGCGCCGGCATCCTCGGCGCGGGCCGCGTGCTCGGCAAGGACGCGCCGATGCCGCTCGATCAGTTCCGCACGACCGTGCTGGTCAACCTCGTCGGCTCGTTCAACGTCGCCAAGGCTGCCGCCGCGGCGATGCAGGGCGAGCCCGCGGGCGAGGACGGCGAGCGCGGCGTCATCGTCAACACGGCCTCGGTCGCGGCCTACGAGGGCCAGATCGGCCAGGCTGCGTACTCGGCCTCGAAGGGCGGCGTCGTCGGCATGACCCTGCCGATGGCGCGCGAGCTCGCGCGCTTCGGCATCCGCGTCATGACGATCGCGCCGGGCATCTTCTGGACGCCGATGGTCGACGGCATGCCGGCCGCCGTGCAGGAATCGCTGTCGGCCTCGATCCCGTTTCCGTCGCGCCTCGGCCAGGCCGAGGAGTTCGCCGACCTCGTCGCGACCATCGTGCGCACGCGCTACCTCAATGGCGAGACGATCCGTCTCGACGGCGCCGTGCGTCTCGCACCGAAGTGACAGTACGCGCGTCCATGCGTCGAGGCTCGGCCGGCGTGCTCGCCGCGCTGCTGCTCGCCTGCTTCGCGCCGGCGTCGACGGCGGCCGAACCGGTCAAGCCCGAGCCGCGGCGCGTCACCTACCGGCACGTCGGCGATCGCGACCTGTCGGCGTTCGTGTTCGCGCCGGCGACGGCCGCGAAGAAGCCCGCGCCCGCGATCCTGCTGTTCCACGGCGGCGGCTGGCGCAGCGGTTCGCCCGAATGGACGTTCACGTCGGCACGCCGCTTCGCCGACCTCGGCCTCGTCGCGATCGCGGTCGAGTACCGCCTGTCGAACGGCGGCTCGACGCCGATCGAGGCGCTCGACGACACCTGCGCCGCCTTCGCGTGGGCGCGGCGCGAGGCCGCGACGCTCGGCATCGACGCAGGCCGCATCGCGGCCTACGGCGTCTCGGCCGGCGGCCATCTCGTCGCGACCGCGGCGAGCGCCGGCTGCCCGGCCGATGCCGACGGACAGCGCACGCGCATCACGCCCGTCGCGATGATCCTGTTCTCGCCCGCACTCGACATGGCGCGCGACGGCTGGTTCGGCAAGCTGCTCGACGGACGCGCGAAGGCCGAGGCCTACTCGCCCGTCGAGCACAGCGGCGCGCGCGTGCCGCCGACGCTGATCGTGCAGGGCGACGCCGACACGTTGACGCCGGCACGCGGCGCGACCGCGTTCTGCGCACCTGTCACCGCCGCGGGCGGCACCTGCGAGGTCGCCTCGTACCCGGGCCTCGGCCACCTGCTCACACGCAACCTGTCCAACCAGGAAGACGACTTCGATCCGGACCCGGTCGCGTCGCGCGACGCGATCGTCCGCCAGAAGCGCTTCCTCGAGGCCCGCGGCCTCATCTCCCCCACTCCTGCCACGGAACCACCCGCACCATGAAAGCCTCCGAGATCAAGCGCGGCAACGTCGTCGAGCACGACGGCAAGGTCTACCAGATCCGCGAAATCGAGCGCAGCTCGCCGCAGGGCCGCGGCGGCAACGTCACGTTCCGCTTCGTCATGTACAGCATCCCGGGCGGCACCAAGCTCGACATCTCGCTGCGCGCCGACGACGACCTCAAGGAAACCGAGGTGACGCGTCGCGCGGTCGCGTTCTCCTACAAGGATGGCGACGCGTTCGTGTTCATGGACAACGAGGACTACACGCAGTACACGCTCGACGCCGATGTCGTCGGCGACGCGGCCGGCTACATCGTCGACGGCATCGAGGGCTGCTTCGTGCAGATCATCGACGACGCGCCGATCGCCGTGCAGGTGCCGCAGACCGTCGTGCTCGAGATCGTCGACACCGCGCCGGAGCTCAAGGGCGCCAGCGCGACCAAGCGCACCAAGCCCGCCAAGCTGTCGACCGGCATCGAGGTTCAGGTGCCCGAGTACATCACCAACGGCGAGAAGGTCTACGTCAACACGACCACGGGCGAGTTCTCGGGGCGCGCGTGAGCGCACCACGCGACATGGCCGGCGCCATCCTCGTCGCGGGATCCGCGAACCTCGATTTCGTGGTGCGCGCGCCGCACATCCCTACGCCGGGCGAGACCGTGCTCGGCGGCGCCTTCCGCACGTTCCCGGGCGGCAAGGGCGCCAACCAGGCGGTCGCCGCGGCGCGTGCCGGCGGTGCCGCGACGCGCATGCTCGTCGCGCTCGGTGACGACGCCTACGCGACGGAACTCGAGGCCTCGCTGCACGACGCGGGCGTAACGCTCGCGCTCGTGCGCAGCGACGAGCCGACCGGCACCGCGTTCATCTGCGTATCGGACGCGGGCGAGAACGCAATCACGGTCGCACCCGGTGCGAACGGCGCACTGCGTCCCGACCACCTGCCCGACCTCGCCGGCACGAGCCACCTGCTGCTGCAGCTCGAGACACCACTGGCCAGCGTCGCGGCGTATGCACGCGCGGCGCGCGACGCCGGCGTGCGCGTCGTGCTCAACGCGGCCCCCGCGCAGGCCCTGCCGGCGGAGCTGCTCGCCGACCTCGACGTGCTCATCGTCAACGAAGGCGAACTCGCCGCGGTCACCGGCATCGAAGGCGACATCGCGGGGGCGCTCGACGCGCTCGCGATCCCGTGCGTGATCGTCACGCTCGGCGCACGCGGTGCCTGCGCACGCGACGGCGACACGCGCCTCGTGCAGCCCGGCTTCGCAGTCGAGCCGGTCGACACGACCGGTGCCGGCGACACGTTCTGCGGCGTGTTCGCGGCCGCCCTCGCGCGCGGTACGGCACTCGATGGCGCGTTGCGCGAAGCCTGCGCGGCCTCCGCGCTCGCCTGCACGCGCCCCGGTGCGCAGACCGGCGTGCCGCCGCGCGGCGAGGTCGAGGCGCTGCTCGCCACGACGCCCGTGACCGACGCACAGGCGACGGCCACGCTTGCGGCCTACTGCGGCTTCACGTCCGGCCCGTCGGCCACCGGTCCACGCTGACCACCACGCGTCGCGACGCAGGCTCTGCCAGACTGGCCCCATGGCGACACCGGTCTATCGCTTCGGACGCTTCCGGCTCGATCCGCGGGCACGCGAACTGCTCGAGGACGGCGCGCGCGTCGACCTGCCGCTCGCGACGATCGACTGCCTCGTCTACCTGATCCGCCACCGCGACCGCCCGATCGGCCGCGACGAACTCGCGAGCGCCGTATGGGGCCGCGTCGACGTCAGCGAAGCCTCGCTCAACCATGCCGTCATGCGCCTGCGCCGGCACCTCGGCGACACCGGCAACGAGCAGCGCGTGATCCGCACCGTGCCGCGCCACGGCTACCGCTGGGTGCTCGAGGTCGAGGAGGAGCTGCCGGTCGAAGCCTCCGCGCCGCGCCCGAAAGAAAAAGCGATCGGCGAAGCGGACGACGTCACGGTCGCGGTTGACGATGCACCGCTCGCCACCGCTGCGCCTGGCGCGGCAGCGAGCGATCCCGCAACGCCGCGAGCACGCCCGCGACGCGGGCTCATGCCGGCGCTCGTCGCCCTGCTCGTCATCGGCCTCGGTGTCGCGCTGATGTTTTTCCTGAACGCCAGAAAGCATTCGGAAGAGTCGGTGGCCCCCGTCGCGACGGCGGTGCTGCCCGTCGAGGTCGACGCGGGCGCCGAGTGGGCGTGGCTGCGCTTCGGCCTCATGGACCTCGTCGCGAGCCAGCTGCAGCGCGCGGGACTCGCCGTCGTGGCCAGCGAGGTCGTCGTCGCGGTCACCGCCTCGCCCGACGGCGATGTCGCGGCACGGCTCGCGCCGATCGCGGCCGGCACCGTGCGCGCTTCGGCCTCGTTCGCGAACGGCCAGTGGCGCGTGCATCTCGAACGCCGCGTCGGCGAGGCCTCGCTCGTCGTCGACACGCGCGATGCCGACCCCGTGCGTGCCACGCGTGCGGCCGCCGACGAACTCGTGATCAAGCTCGGCCGCGCGCCGCCACAGGATGCCGTCGACGACGAGACGCTCGCGCGCGAGACCCTGCGCCGGCGGATCAGCGCGGCCGTGCTCGCGGGTCAGGTCGACGTCGCGCGTCATCTGCTCGAGGCCGCCCCGCCGGCGCTGCGCGCGCATCCCGACATCGCCTTGAGCGAGGCCTCGCTCGCGTTCTTCGCGGGCGAGTACGACGCCTCGCGCGCACTCGCCGAGCGCCTGCTCGCTTTGCTGCCCGCGGACGCGCCGCCCGCGCTGCGCGCACGCGCCTGGACGACCCTCGGCGCGGCACAGTTCCGCCTGTGGCGGCTCGACGATGCGCAACGCAGCTACACGAACGCGCTCGCACTCGCCGGCGAAGGCGCCGATGCCGGCGCCCAGGCACGCGCCCACATCGGTCTCGGCGGCATCGCGAGCCAGCGCATGCGACTCGAGGAGGCCGCCGACCACTACGGCCGCGCGCGCACGCTGCACGCGATGCGCGACGACGCGTTCGGCGTCGCCGCGGTCGACCTCAACCTCGGCATGAATGCGCTGCAGCGCGGCCAGCCCGCGCAGGCCCTGGTCGTGCTGCGCGGCGCCGACACGCGCTTCGCGACGCTGCACGCCGACGACGCGCTCACCGCCACGCTGACTGCGCGCGCCGACGCCGAGGTGCGACTGCTCGACGTCGATGCCGCACAGGCGACCGCGACGCGCATGCTCGAACTCGAGCGACGGGTCCAGAACCCGCGCCAACGCGGCGACCTCATGCTCGCGCGCGCGCAGGTCGCGGTCGCCGCAGGTCGGCTCGACGAGGCCGACGGCCTGCTGTCGCAGATCCTCGATGCGAGCGATCCCGACCACGACGGCGCGCTGCGCGCCTCGGCCGAGGGCGTGCTCGCCGCGAGCGCGCTGCTGCGCGGGCGCGACGAAAGCGCCGCCGAGTTCGCGGCGGCGGCCCACGTGCCCGACCTGCTGAGCCGCCACCGCGGCGATTACGCACGGGCCTGGCTCGTGCGTTGTCGCGCCCTGCAACGCCTCGGGCGCACGGCCGAGGCCGCCGAGGAGGTCGCGAGCCTGCACGCCTGGAGCGACGCCGATCCTGCCGGTACGGAAACATGGATCGCAACGCTCGCCGAAGCGTCGCAGGCCGAGCACGAAGGTCGCCGCGACGACGCCCTCGCACGGCTCGCCGAGGCACTCCAGGCCGTGCTCGCACGTGAGGTGCCGGAGGCGGTCGTGACGGTCGCCGAGCCCTACGTGCGTCTGCTGCTCGCCGCGGGCCGCGTCGACGATGCCGTATCGGTCAACGGCCGCATCGCGGCACATGCCGACCACGACGCGCGCGCGGCACGTTCGGCGGCACGCATCTACGCTGCGCTCGGCGATGCCGAAGCTGCTGCGCAGGCACTCGCCCGCGCGAGGTCACTCGCGGGCGAACGCACGGCGATGCTCGACGACGCAGGCTCCTGACAGCACGTCGCGCCGCGGGGCCGGCGCATCGCGATGCGTGTACCGACTGCGGGCCTTGTTCCCTATGCGCCGCGAGCCAAGGACATCATTGCCCCCGGCCCGTTCACTCCGGTGCGCGCAGCACGTCGATGCGCGTGACCTGGCGCGCCCAGCGGCCCGGGCGCTTCTCGACCGGCGCGACGAGGCGGAACGGGCCTTCGGTCGCGTCGAGCGGTTTGCCGTCCTTCGTGTCGACGAGCAGCACGCCGTCGTCGCGGAACTTCGGATCGAGCTCGGCGAGCGCGTAGACGACGCGGTAGCCATCGGCCGCGCTCACACGCACGTACAGCGCGAGGTTCTTCCCGCGCAGCGTGTCGCCGACCGGTGCGCCGGCCGCACGCAGCACCTCGACGAGCGGCACGCCGCCGTACTCGCCTTCGACGCCGTGCGCGCTGGCCTTGACCGTCTTGCGCGGCATCGTCGCGAGCTTCGCGGCGTCGAGCACGAGCGGCGTGGCGACCTCGCCGCCGATCGCGACCGTGGTCGAGGTGTTCGCGACCGGCTCGGCGTGCTTGTGGGGTTCGGCGGCAGACGCGGCGTGGGACACGCACAGCGCGAGGCCGAGCAGCCAGCCGGCACGGCGCAGGGACATCGGCATCGCGCGGTCGATCGAGCGGGTCATCGGAATCTCCTGCGTCAGTAGCGGTAGTCGACCTGGAACGTCCACGTGCGGCCCGGCTCGGGATAGCCTTCCTCGTAGAAGAAGCGCTTGTCGCTCAGGTTGCGAACGCCGGCCGAGGCTGCGATGGCGTCGGTCGCCTGCCAGCGCACGCGTGCATCGTAGACCGTGAAGCCCGGCGCGAAGCGCGTGCCGTTGGTCGCGCTGTTGCGGCGGCTTTCCGAGGTGGCGCTGGCGAGCGCGGTCCAGCGCGGCGCGAAATCGTAGCCGACGCTCGCGAACAGCTTCTCGCGCGGCGTGTCGGTCGGCAGGATCTCGGGGCGCGTGCGGTTCTCGCGATGCAGGTAGGTGTAGTTGGCCGACACGCGCAGCGCTTCGGTGACCGCGTAGTCCATCGACAGCTCCACGCCTTCGTTGCGCTGCTCGCCGATGTTGCGCAGCTGCGAGCACGGCGGCGCGGTACACGCGGTCGGCGCGAGCGTGACACTGTCGATCGCGTCGGTGAGGCGGCTGTGGAACAGCGCGACGCGGTAACCGAACGAGGCGAGCGTGGCCTCGTAGCCGAGCTCGAAGTGGGTGCCACGCTCGGCGGCCAGGTCAGGGTTCGGCAGTGCCGAGCCCATGCGGTAGGAATAGCGGTCCTTGAGCGTCGGGAAGCGCGTCTTGCGGCTCACGCCGCCGAACACGCGCGCGTCGTCGCCGAGCGCGTAGCCGACCGCGACCTGCGCGTTGACCGCGTCGTTGGTCTCGAGGTCGAACGGCACGAGCGCGCCGGCGACGAGGTTGTCGGCCTGGCGACCTTCGAGCTCGTTCCACGACACGCCCGGCGTGATCGTCCAGGCCGCGGAAGGCTTCCATTCGTGCTCGAGGCCGACCGAGGTCGTGCGGTCGATGAAATGCTGCTGCGGCGAGCCGATCGCGGCGATCTCGCGGTGCACGTCGCGCTTGCCGTGCACGGCGACGCGCGTGACCTGCGCATCCGACCAGCGCTGCTCGAACTCGGCGCTGAGGCCGGTCGTGAAGTCGTCGTAGATGCTCGAGAACGCGTACGGCCGCGTCTGCGTCGTGTAGGTCGCGCTGTCGTAGGAATCGAGCTGGTTGTAGAAGCTGTCGTGGTAGGCGCGCAGGCGCAGCGTCGCGCTGTCGCCGATCGCCGTGCGCGAGATCAGGTACAGGCTTTCCTTGTCCCAGTCGGGCCAGCGCCAGAAACGCGCATTGACGCCCGCGGCGCGGCCCGCGTACGGCGGATCCTGTTTCTCGCCGTCCTGACGGTAGTAACTGATGACGTATTCGTCGGTCGCGTTCGGTGTCCAGCCGAGCTTGGCCGTGAACAGGCGGTCGTTGCTGGCCGAGTTTTCGCGACGGCCACCGTCTTCGTTGGCGGTCGGCGAGAAACGCGACGGCAGGCGGAAGAAGTCGGCATCGGCGTACGACGCGGTGACCTGCGCGTACCACGCCTCCTGACGGGTCGCCATGCGCGCACCGGCGCGCCGCCCCTGCGTGTCGCCTTCGCGGTCGAGATCGAAGCCGGCATAGGCCGAGGCCTCGAACGGCGCGGTCGGACGGCGGCTCACGAGGTTGACGCTGCCGCCGAGGGCGTTCGGGCCGTACAGCACCGAGGTCAGACCCTTGGTGACGAGGATCTGCGACAGCGAATCGACGCCGAAGCGCGCGAGGTCGATGTTGCCGTCGTACGGCACGTAGACCGGGATGCCGTCGATGTAGATCGGCACCTGGCGGCTGTTGAAACCGCGGATCCAGACCATGCGCTCGCGGCGCTGGCCGATGTTCTGCAGGGTGAGGCCCGGCAGCAGGTTGAGCGCCTCGGACACGTCGCGACGATCGTGCTGGCGCATCGTCTCGAGGTCGATGCGTTCGACACCCGGCGCAGGCTTCGCCGGCGTCTCGGCGATCACCTCGACGACGCCGAGCGGGAACACCTCGTCGTCCTTGGCCGCCTGCGCGAAGGCGAACGAGATCGAAAGCGGCAGCAGGCACAGTGCGGGCAGGAGTCGGGGCATGGAAGGGTCCGTCGCGTGGATTCGTTGTATCCGATCGACTATAGCGAACGACGATACACGGCGTCACCGGGACACGCTTGTCGGCCGATCCACGATGTCGATGAAGCGCGCTGGCCGTCGACACGTGCTCGCCGCGCCAAGCCGCAATGTCCTCATGACCACAACGCTGGCGACCTGCAACACGATCTCCGCATAATGTGCCGCATGGTCCCAGCCCTACCCGTCCGGGCGCAGCGCAGCGCACAAGGCCGCGATGTCAGCGTGCGCGGCACGCTCGCAGCGGCGCTGCAGCGCGCGGAAGCGCGCGAGCACGGCGGTGCCGGTCGCGGTCAGCTGCGCACCACCGCCGCCACTGCCTCCGCTGCTCGCCTCGACGACCGGTTCGGCGAAACACGCATTCATCTCGTCGACGAGCTGCCAGGCGCGCTTGTAGCTCATCTTCATGCGCCGTCCCGCCGCCGAGATCGATCCGCTGTCGCGGATGCCCTCGAGCAGGTCGGCCTTGCCGGGCCCCATCGCGACACGCGCACCGTGCATGATGCGGATGCGCAGTTCGCCGCTCGCATGCGACCGGGGCATGGCGTCACTTCCTTCGTTTCGACCTCGCGATCATAACGGGACGCCCCATGTCGACCACCGCCCTCGCCTCCTCCCTGCGCCGGTTCGCGCGCCGCGCCCTGCTCGCCGCCACGTTCGCGGTATCGCTGTTCGCGGCACCCGTGCACGCCGCCGAGGTGCTCGTGTTCGCTGCGGCCAGCCTCAAGCCCGCGCTCGACGCGATCCTGGCCAAGCCCGACGCGAAGGCGATCGGCACGATCAAGGTCAGCTACGCGGCCTCGTCGCAGCTCGCGCGGCAGATCGAGCACGGCGCGCCGGCGGCCGTGTTCATCTCGGCCGACCTCGACTGGATGGACCACGTCGAGAAGCTCGGCAAGCTCGAGACCGGCACGCGCGCCAACCTGCTCGGCAACGCACTCGTGCTGGTCGCGCCGAAGGACAGCGACGCCAAGGTCGACCTCGCCGCAGGCGGTTCGGTCAGCGACGCGCTCGGACCTTCGGGCCGCCTCGCGGTCGGCGAGCCCAACAGCGTGCCGGCCGGCAAGTACGCCAAGGCCGCGCTGACCTCGCTCGGCCAGTGGGACGCGCTCGCCGCGCGTGCGGTGTCGGCCGACAACGTGCGTTCGGCACTCAACTTCGTCGCACGCAAGGAAGCCGCGCTCGGCATCGTCTACCGCACCGATGCGCTGTCGGAGCCCGCCGTGCGCATCGTCGACACCTTCCCGGCGGCGACGCACGCGCCGATCGTCTACCCGATCGGCCTGCTCGCACCGGCCGGCGACGAAGCGCGCAAGCTGCATGCGCTGCTGCTGTCGCCGGACGTGCAGGCCGCGTTCGTCGCGGCCGGGTTCGATCCGCGCCCGCGATGACGCCGCTCTCCCCCGACGAATGGCAGGCGCTGTCGCTGAGCCTGCGCGTCGCGCTGCTCAGCGTCGCGGCCTCGCTGCCGTTCGCGCTCGGGCTGGCCTGGCTGCTGTCGCGCACGCGTTTCCCGGGGCGCTTCCTCGTCGAGGCGCTGCTGTTCCTGCCGCTCACGCTGCCGCCCGTGGTGACCGGCTACGCGCTGCTCGTCGTGTTCGGCACGCAGGGCTGGGCCGGTGCATGGCTCGCCGAGCACGGCATCGTGTTCGCGTTCCGCTGGACCGGCGCCGTGCTCGCCGCGGCCGTGATGGGTTTCCCGCTGCTCGTGCTGTCGATCCGCGTCGCGTTCGACAACGTCGACCGCCGCCTCGAGCAGGCCGCCGAGACGCTCGGTGCCGGCGCGTGGCGACGCTTCGCGACCGTGGTCGTGCCGCTGGCCTCGCGCGGCATCATTGCCGGCTGCGTGCTCGCGTTCGCGCGTGCGTTCGGCGAATTCGGCGCGACGATCAGCTTCGTCTCGAACATCCCGGGCGAGACACGCACGCTGCCGATCGCGATCTACGAACTCATGACCACACCCGGCGGCGAGCCCGGCGTGCAGCGCCTGACGCTGGTGTCGCTGGCCGTCGCGTTCGCGGCGACGCTCGTCGCGGCCGTGCTCGGCGGCGCGGCCTGGGGGCGGCGTCGCCATGATTGAACTGGCCGTACGCCAAGCTTACCGCGACCTCGCGATCGACATCGCGTTCTCGTCGTCGTCGCGCGCGCTCGCGCTGTTCGGTGACTCGGGCGCCGGCAAGACCAGCGTGCTGCATGCGATCGCAGGCCTCGTGCGTCCCGACGCGGGCCGCATCGTGCTCGACGAGCGCGTCCTGTTCGATCGCACCGCCGGCATCGACGTCAAGGCCACACGGCGTGATGTCGGCTACGTGTTCCAGGACGGACGCCTGTTCCCGCACCTCGACGTCACCGCGAACCTGCTCTACGGCGCACGACGTGCGCAGCGCGGCGAACCGTTCCGGCGCCTCGTCGACCTGCTCGACCTCGGCGCCCTGCTCGATCGCCGTCCCGACACGCTGTCCGGCGGCGAGCGCCAGCGCGTCGCGATCGGCCGCGCGCTGCTGCGCGCACCGCGCATCCTGCTGCTCGACGAACCGCTCACCGGCCTGCATCGCGAGGCGCGCAGCCAGGTGCTCGAGCACCTGCGCAGGCTCAAGAAGGAGTTGCCGGTCGCGACCCTGCTCGTGAGCCATCACGCCGACGAAGTGACGGCGCTCGCGGACGAGGTCGTGCTGCTGCGCGCCGGCGGCGTCGCGGGGCATGTCGATGTCGCCACGTTCGCCGCAATGCAGCACGTGTCGACCCCGTCCTACCTCGTCTGACCGATCGCTCCGGGACGCTTTGCGGACCCTCCCGAACCCGCTACGCTAGGGCCGTTCGAACGATCGTTTGAGGGGTTCTCCATGAAGATGCTCCACCTCGCCATGATGCTGGCCGCAGGCGGCCTGCTCGTGGCGTGCAGCAGCGGCCCGGTACGCCGCGTCAGTCCGCCGACCGCGTCGATCCAGGAGCTCGTGCTGCAGCCGGGGGGCGGATGGAAGCTCATCGTGCGCGTGCAGAACTTCAGCAACGTGCCGATGACGTTCAGCAACCTCGACGCGAAGCTGCACATCACGGGCAAGGAAGTCGCGACGGTGCGCTCCACGGTGGATCTCGACATCCCCGGCGAGAGCGCCGACGTGTTCTCGCTCGTCGTCACGCCCGCCGCAGGCTCCACGCTCGACGCGAACCACGACTTCGCCTACGAACTCAAGGGCACGATCGAGAGCCGCGACCCGAAGGGCACGTTCCCGTTCGAGCGCACGAGCCGCCTGTCGCCCGTGCCCGGCCTGTCCAACACCTGGCGCTGAACCGCGCGCCGTTCCCCGACAAGGATTCCCGATGACCCGTTACGCCGCCCCGCTCAAGGATGTCCGCTTCGCGCTGTACGACGTGCTCGGCGCCGAAGCGCTGTTCCAGCGCCTGCCCGGCTTCGAATCGGCGACGCCCGACATCGTCGACGCGGTGCTCGAGGAGGCCGCGAAGTTCGCCGAGCAGGTGCTCGCGCCGATCAACCACAGCGGCGACCAGGAAGGCTGCGTGCTCGACAAGGCCTCGGCCAGCGTGACCACGCCCAAGGGCTTCAAGGAGGCCTACGCGACCTATGTCGACGGCGGCTGGTCGACGCTGACGACGCCCGAGAAATTCGGCGGCCAGGGCCTTCCCGAGACGGTCGGCGCGATCGTCAAGGAATTCATCGATGCGGCCAACGTATCGTGGGGCAATTTCCCGATGCTTTCGCACGGCTCGGTCGAGGCGCTCAAGGCGCACGGCGAGGCCTGGCAGCAGGAAGCCTTCCTCAAGCCGATCACCGACGGCCGCTGGACCGGCACGATGTGCCTGACCGAACCGCATTGCGGCACCGACCTCGGCCTGCTCAAGACACGCGCCGAGCCGCAGGCCGACGGCAGCTACCGCGTCACCGGCACCAAGATCTTCATCACCGCGGGCGAGCACGACCTCACCGAGAACATCGTGCACCTCGTGCTCGCGCGCCTGCCCGACGCCCCTCCGGGCGTGAAGGGCATCTCGCTGTTCATCGTGCCGAAGTTCAAGGTCGGCAAGGATGGCGTCGCCGGCGAGCGCAACACGCTCGCGGTCGGCTCGATCGAGCACAAGATGGGCATCAAGGCCTCGGTCACCTGCGTCATGAACTTCGACGGTGCCGAAGGCTGGCTGATCGGCGCGCCGCACAAGGGCCTCAACGCGATGTTCACGATGATGAACACCGCGCGCCTCGCGGTCGGCGTGCAAGGCCTCGGCCTGACCGAGCGCGCGTACCAGAACGCGCTCGCCTACGCGCGCGACCGCGTGCAGATGCGTGCGCTGACCGGCGCCAAGTTCCCCGAGAAGCCGGCCGACCCGCTGCTCGTGCACCCCGACATCCGCCGCATGCTGCTCACCCAGAAGGCGTTCGCGGAAGGCTGCCGCGTGCTCGCGCTGTACGCCTACCTGCAGCACGACATCGCCACGCACTCGCCCGATGCGGAGGAGCGCGAACGCGCCGACCAGCTCGTCTCGTTCCTCACGCCGATCGTCAAGGGCCTGCTCACCGAGCTCGCCCAGGAGGCCACCTACGACGCCGTGCAGGTGTTCGGCGGCCACGGCTACATCGCCGAGACCGGCGTCGAGCAGTACGCACGCGATGCGCGCATCACGACGATCTACGAAGGCACCACGCAGATCCAGGCCAACGACCTGCTCGGCCGCAAGATCCTGCAGCTGCAGGGCGCCGGTCTCAAGCATTTCCTCGGCGAGATCTCGGCGTTCTGCCAGTCCGCTGCGGCCGATCCCGCACTCGGCGAGTTCGTTGCGCCGCTCGCGATCGTGACCAAGGAGTGGAGCGACATCACCCAGGAAGTCGCGCGCCGCGCCCAGGCCAATCCCGACGAGATCGGTGCGGCCGCGGTCGACTACCTGTTCTACTCGGGCTACGTCGCACTCGCCTACTTCTGGGTGCGCAGCGTCGCCGCCGCGGAAACCTCGTCGCACGGCGCCGATTTCAAGGATTCCAAGCGCCACACCGCGCGCTTCTATTTCAGCCGCATCCTGCCGCGCATCCATGCGCACGGCGCCGCGATACGCGCCGGCGCGGACACGCTCATGGCGATGCCGGATGCCCAGTTCGGATAGTCCTCCCACGGTGAACCACGATGGATTCGCAGGCCGACCTCCACATCCGACTCGCCGACGTCGATGACGACGCGTTCATCCTCGGCCTCGTCGACCGCTTCGTCGACGGCTTCGAGGTGCCGAAGCTGCGACGACGCGGCGAGTACAAGGAAGGTATCCGCCGCGACCTCGCGCGCCACCTGAGCGAGCAGCCGGCCGGCACCCACGTGTTCGTGGCCGAGAACGACGACGGCGAGCGCGTCGGCTTCCTGCACCTGCACACCAACATCGATTTCTTCTCTGGCCTGCCGAACTGCCACATCGCCGACCTCGCCGTCGCGCCGGGCCACGACGGCCACGGCGTCGGCACCGGCCTGCTCGCCTACGCCGAACGCTGGGCGCGCGACCACCGCTGCCGCTGGCTCGGCCTCGCCGTGTTCCCGGGCAATACGCGGGCGCGAGAGCTCTACGAGCGCAGCGGTTTCGAGGTCGAGACGCTGCGCATGGTCAAGCCGCTGCGCTGATCGCGACGGCAGCTTCACGGCGTGCCGCCTTGCGCGGCTCGTCGGATGGAGCAGCGCGTTTTCCATCGCCTCGCGTCGATCGCAGGCCCGGCAATGCTCCGCCTCCACGATCTCCCGTCATGCCACCTCGCGCACCCTGTCGCGCACATGTCATCGGGTTTGGTCTATGCTCCGCCGGCGCAATGCAGTGCATGGACCGGCGGTTCCGGTGCCGGTGACGTTTCCTCGAAGGAGGTGCGAATGCTGGCGGACGTGCGAAGACCAGGCGATCACATCGCGACGCGGGTGCTGTCCCTCGACGCGGGCGGGCGCATCATGGACTGGATCTCGTGGCAGGAAGCCACCTGCCTCTACGTGCGCAATGCCGTCGCGTGGACGCTCGGCGAGCCGTGCCTGACGATCCATGGCGGCACCAGCCGCCTGACCGGACAGACCAGTACGCTGGACCTACACCCGATCGTCGCGAGCACGGGCCATGCGCGCTTCCGCGCGATCGATCCCGCGCCTGCCCTGACCAATGTCGCGCTGTTCTCGCGCGACCGCATGCTGTGCCTGTACTGCGGCCAGCACTTCTCGCGCGGCGACCTCACGCGCGACCATGTGATCCCGATCTCGCGCGGTGGCCGCGATACGTGGCAGAACGTCGTCACCGCCTGCCTCGCCTGCAACGTGCGCAAGGGTTGCCGTACACCGCAGCAGGCCAAGATGCCGCTGCTCGCCGTGCCGTATCGTCCGAGCTGGGTCGAGCACCTGATCCTCTCGAACCGCAACATCCTCGCCGACCAGATGGAATTCCTCGTCAGCCATCTGCCCAAGAAGCAGCCGCGCGCGGAACTGCCGCTGCCGGCCTGATCGAGGCAGGTATCCGATCACGCCGTTCACGCGAACGACGACGCCGACGCGACGGCGATCGCGCTCCGACGCGATCAGAGGATGACCGGCACCGACACGCGCGGCGAGAAGCCGTCACGAACGACGTCACCCCAGGCCTGGACCCTCCGGCGCGTCACGCGTCCGGCATGAACGCCTACGCCACGCGTCCCGCGAGCGCCGCCTGCGTCCAGGCGACGATCTGCGGCGCGCCGATCGCGCCGGACTGGCGCGCAATCTCGCGGCCCTGCGCGAACAGCACGAGCGTCGGGATGCTGCGGATCGCGTAACGCGCGCCGAGCGTCGGCTCGGCCTCGGTATCGAGCTTGCCGAGCCGCACGGACGGTTCGAGCACGCGCGCGGCCTGTTCGAACGCAGGCGCCATCGTGCGGCACGGACCGCACCACGGCGCCCAGAAGTCGACGAGCAACGGCACGCCGCTGCGCAGCGCATGGCGATCGAACGTCGCAGCCGTCAGCGTGAGCGGTGCGCCCGCGAACACCGGCTTGCCGCAGCGCCCGCAGCTCGGCGCATCGGCGAGGCGCGCGGGCGGCAGGCGGTTCATCGCCTCGCAACGGGCGCAGGGAACGAGGATCGCGTCGTCGGCCATGTCGGCGGGCATCGTCGGGGACAGGACTGCGCGACATGGCGGCGCGCGTCGTCCTTGCAAGGCGCGCGTGCCGCTGCACGGCAGCTGCGCGATACTCGCGCTCCGCTTCCGCTCGGCCAGCACGATGCCTTTCCAGCCCGCCGCCGCATGGCTCGCCCCGCAAGCGCTCGAGCGCGCGAGTGCCCTGCCCGCACCGTTCTACACCTCGCCCGAGGCGTTCGCGACCGAGGCCCGCGTGGTGTTCGCGCGCAGCTGGCAGCTGGTCGCGCACGCCGGCCAGCTGGCCGGCGCGGGTGACCACGTCGTCGCCGAGGTCGGCGGCCTGCCGCTGCTCGTCGTGCGTGGCGCCGACGGCAACCTGCGCGCGTTCCACAACGTCTGCCGCCACCGCGCCGGACCACTCGCGACCTGCGACGGCCGCGGCGCACGTGCGCTGCGCTGCCGCTACCACGGCTGGACCTACGCGCTCGACGGCACGCTGCGCAGCGCACACGAGATGGGCGGGGCCGAAGGCTTCGATCCCGCCGACGTGCGCCTGCCCGAGGTCGGCGTCGCGACCTGGCGCGGCCTCGTGTTCGTCGCCGTCGATGCGCGCGTGCCGCCGCTGGCCGACCTGCTCGGCGACGTCGAGGCACGCCTCGGCGCGACGCCGATCGAAACCTGGGCCTTCGAGCGCCGCGTCAGCTACACGGTGGCCGCGAACTGGAAGACCTACGTCGACAACTACCTCGAGGGCTACCACCTGCCGCACGTGCACCCGAGCCTCAACCGCCTGCTCGATTACCGTCGCTACGAGACCGTGACGGGCACCTGGCACTCGCTGCAGACGAGCCCGCTCGACGGCGACGACGATCTCTACGGCGCCGGCGAGGCGATCTACGCGTTCGTCTACCCGAACACGATGCTCAACATCCTGCCCGACCGCCTGCAGACCAACCGCGTCGTGCCGCTCGACGCCGGCCGCTGCCGCGTCGATTTCGACTATTTCTACCCGTCCGCGACGCCCGATGCGGCCGAGCGCGAGCGCCGCGCACGCGACGCCGCGTTCAGCGACGAGGTGCAGCAGGAGGACATCACGATCTGCGAGGCCGTGCAGGCCGGCCTCGCCTCGGGCTCGTACGTGGCCGGTCGCCTGAGTCCGCTGCGCGAAAACGGCGTGCACCACTTCCACGAACGCCTGCGCGAAGCCTGGCGCGACGCCGGCGTCGCCTGAACGGGCTCTTGAGCCGGGGCCGCGGCGACCCCATGCGCGGGGATCACGCTACACTCGCCGATTGCCTCCAGACCTTCCGGAAGCCCATGACCCCGAAGACCCTCAAGGTCGCGCTGCTGCAGGAATCCGACCGCGGCAGCCGCGACGCCAACCTCGACGCGATCGAGGCCGGCCTGCGCGAGGCCGCCGCCGCCGGCGCCAGGCTCGTGCTGCTGCAGGAGCTGCACAACGGCCCGTACTTCTGCCAGCACGAGAGCGTCGACGAGTTCGACCGCGCCGAGCCGATCCCGGGACCGTCGACGGAACGCATCGGCGCGCTCGCCGAGGAGCTCGGCCTCGTCGTCGTGGCCTCGCTGTTCGAGCGCCGCGCGGCCGGGCTGTACCACAACACCGCGGTCGTGTTCGACCGCTCGCGCGCGATCGCGGGCAAGTACCGCAAGATGCACATCCCCGACGATCCGGCGTTCTACGAGAAGTTCTACTTCACGCCGGGCGACCTCGGCTTCGATCCGATCGAGACCTCGGTCGGCAAGCTCGGCCTGCTCGTGTGCTGGGACCAGTGGTACCCGGAAGGCGCGCGCCTCATGGCGCTGGCCGGTGCCGACCTGCTGCTCTACCCGACCGCGATCGGCTGGGATCCGCAGGACGAGCAAGGCGAGAAGGACCGCCAGCGCGACGCCTGGATCACCGTGCAGCGCGGCCATGCGGTCGCCAACGGCCTGCCGCTGCTCGCCTGCAACCGCATCGGTTTCGAGGAAGCGCCCGACGGCGGCCGCGGCATCGCGTTCTGGGGTTCGAGCTTCGTCGCGGGCCCGCAGGGCGAGTTCCTCGCCCAGGCCTCGACCGACCGCCGCGAACTGCTCGTCGTCGACATCGACATGGCGCGCAGCGAATCCGTGCGCCGCATCTGGCCGTTCCTGCGCGACCGCCGCATCGACGCCTACGCCGACCTCCTCAAGCGTTTCCGCGATTGAACACCCCGATGACCCAGGACCTTGCGGCACCCAAAGCCGCCGACGCGAACGTCGACGCCGACCACGACCTGCTCGCCGCGCAGCCGATCGCGCGCGTCGTGCGCGACGGCACCGAATACGTGCTGCTCGGCACTGCCCACGTCTCGCGCGCGAGCGTCGAGGCCGTACGTGCGATCCTCGAGCGCGAGACCTTCGACGCGGTCGCGGTCGAGCTCTGCGAGCCGCGCTTCAAGACCATGCGCGACCCCGAGGCCTTCCGCAACCTCGACCTGTTCCAGGTGATCCGCCAGGGCAAGGCCGGACTCGTTGCGACCAGCCTCGCGCTGTCGGCGTTCCAGCGCCGCCTCGCCGAGCAGTTCGGCATCGAGCCGGGCGCCGAGATGAAGGCCGCGATCGACGGCGCCGAGGCGCGCGGCCTGCCCGTGTGGCTGGTCGATCGCGAGGTCAGCGTGACGCTGCGCCGCGCGATCCGCAGCGTCGGCTTCTTCGAGCGCATGACCGTGGTCGCCGGCCTCGCCGGCAACCTGCTCTCGCGCGAGGAAGTGCAGGAGAGCGAGATCGAGAAGCTCAAGGAAGGCGACATGCTCGGCAGCATGTTCAACGAATTCGCGAAGGAATCGCCACCGCTGTTCGAGGCGATGATCGCCGAGCGCGACCGCTTCATGTCGGCGCGTCTGCGCGAGGAAGCCGCCAACGCGGAGACCCCGCCGAAGCGCGTGCTCGTGGTGATCGGTGCCGGTCATCTCGCCGGCATCGAGAAGGCGCTGCCCGCCCAGCAGGACGATCCCGCGCCGCTGCAGAAGCGCCTCGCCGAGCTGCCGCCGCGCAAGCCTTGGGGCCGCATCATCGGCTTCGGCGTGTTCGCGCTGATCGCGCTCGCGATCGCCGTACTGTTCTACCGCGGTGCCGAGTTCGGCACCGACGCGCTGTGGGTGTGGGTGCTGTGCACGGGCATCGGTGCCGCGATCGGCGCACTCGCCGGCGGCGGCCACCCGCTCGCCGCGCTCGGCGCGTTCGTCGTCGCGCCGCTCAAGCCGTTCCGGCCCGGCGTGCCGGCCGGCGCGGTCAGCGCCGGCATCGAAGCCTGGTTCCATCGCCCGCGCGTGGCCGACTTCGACAGCCTGCGCGACGACGTCACCGTGTGGACCGGCTGGTGGAAGAACCGCATCTCGCGCACGCTGCTGGTCTTCATGTTCACGAACTTCGGCATGATGTTCGGTACCTGGGTGGCGGGCTTCCGCATCCTCAGGCGCCTGATCTGACCGCCCCCGCCCGGACCGCCTGCCCATGAGCTTCGCCCGCCTCTTCTCCAAGCCCCGCTGGCAGTCCAAGGACGACGCGGTCCGTCGCGCCGCGGTCGCCGGCGACTCCGGTGCCGACCTCGTCGCCGCGCTGCCGAAACTCGCGCGCGAGGACACCGACGCCGGCGTGCGCCTCGCCGCGCTCCGCCGCTGCGCCGATCCGCGCCTCGCCCAGGCACTCGCGCAGGACGACCGTGACGCCGGTGTGCGCACGGCCGCTCAGGCACTCTGGTTCGACCTGCTCGCCGGCCGGCACGCCGCGTCGGCGCCGCTCGACGAGCGCCTGCGCCTGCTGCGCGCGCAGGACGACGCGCGCCTCATCGAGCACCTCGCCGTGCATGCGGCCGAACCCGCGCTGCGCCTCGCCGCGCTCGAGCGTACGACGCGCACCGCGCTGCTCGTCGAGCGCGCGACCTCCGACACCGACGCCGGCGTGCGCGATGCTGCGTTCGCGCGCATCGACGACGAGGCCCAGCTCGTGCGCATCGCCGAGCGCACGCGCCGTTCGGACAAGAAGACCAGCCGCCGCGCCGACGAACGCGTCACCGAGTTGCGCATCGCACGTGGCGACGCGGCAACGATCCACGACCTCGCGCGCGGCCTCTGCGAGCGCCTCGAACGCCTCGTGCGCAGCGGTGCCGACGACGCCGAAGCCGCCGCGATCGCCGACGGCTGGGTGCGCGTCGCCGCGCGTGCTCCTGCCGAGCTCGTACGCCGCCACGACGCCGCGCTCGCGCTCTACACCGACATGCGCGATCCGGCGCTCGTCGCCGCACGCCGCCATGAGATCGCCGAGCGCGAACGCTTCGCACACGAGCTGCCGGCGTTCCGGAGTGCCCTCGCAGCGGGCGACGCCGTGCAACGCGTCGAGTCGCTGCGCGCCACCTACCGCGACCTCGCCGAGCGCGCCTCTGCGCTGACCGACCCGGGCGTGCGCGAAAAGCTCGCCGTGGACGAAGCCGAGGTGCTCGCACGCTTCGACGCGCTCGACGAGGAGGCCCGCGTCGCCGCCGAAGCCCCGCCGCCCGCCATCGAGGCGACGATCGCGAAGCTCCGCCAGGATGCCCTGCTCGACCAGGCGCGCGTCGAGAAGCAGCGCGAGAGCGAGCGCCGCGACACTGCGCTGGCCACGCTCGCGCCGGCCCTCGAAGAGGTCGCCGCGGCGCTCGAGGCCGGCCATGTCGCCGTCGCCAACGCGCGCTGGACCGAGATCGCGACCCTGCGGGCGACGCTCGGCGCGAGCGTACCGGCCGCGCTGCGCCGCCGGCTCGCCGAGGTCGAAGAACATCATGGCCGCCTCGCCGGCTGGCAGCGCTGGAGCGACACCCACCGCCGCCGCCAGCTCTGCGACGAGATCGCTGCGTTGCCGGCCTCGGGCCTGCATCCCGACGCGGTCGCCACGCGCGTGCGCGAAGCGCAGGCCGAGTGGAAGCAGCTCGACGCCCTGGAGTCGAAGCGTCCGGGCGGCGACACGCTGTCGCGCCGCTTCCACGGCCTCTGCCGCGAGGCGATCGAGCCGACGCGCGCCTACTTCGGCAAGCGCGACGAACTGCGCAAGGCGCACGCCGAAGGCATCGTCGCGCTGCTCGCGCGTGCCGAGGCGACAGGCGACGAGACCGACGCACGCACGTTCATGGCGCTGCGGCGCGAACTCGTGGAGACGCTGCCGACCCTGGACCGCGTCGATCCGCGCGAACGCAAGGCCCTCGCGGCACGCCTCAAGGCCGCGCTGACCACGATCGACACCACGCTCGATGCGCGCAACGCCGAGGTCGAAGCAGCCAAGACGCGCCTGATCGCCGCGGCCGAAGCGCTCGCGACCGAAGCCGACGTGCGTACCGCGATGGCCAGCGCACGCGACCTGCAGAAGCGCTGGCAGGCCTCCGGCAACGGCCGCCGTGCACGCGACGAGGCGCAGTGGCGCGCGTTCCGCGGCGCCGTCGACGCCGTGTTCGCGCGTGCCGACGGCGAGCGCAGCGCGCGCGAAGCACGCGAACGCGAGGATCTCGACGCCGCGGCCGCCGTCTGTACCGAACTGGAAGCACTCGCCGCCGCCGACGTGGTACCCGACCGCGGCGCGATCGCGCGTCTCGAGGACACGTGGCGCGCACTCGGCGTGCGCGACGGCGCGCTGCGACGGCGCCACGACGCCGCCCATGACGCGCTGCGCGAGGCCCACGCGCGCCGCGACCGCGCGAAGCGCCGCGTCGCGTTCGACACCTGGCTGGCCCACTACTCGATCGTGCGCGACCTCGAACGCGCTCGCCTCGACGCCGGCGAAGCCACCACGCTGCGCGAGGCCCTGCCTGCGCTCGCGATCGCGACCACCTCGATGCAGGCACGCATCGACGCGGCCGGCACGGGTTCCGAAACGTCGACGGTCGATGCCGATGCTGCGGTCGACGACCTCATCGAGCTCGAACAGCTCACAGGCGTCGACTCGCCCGCCGAGTTGCGCCAGCGCCGCCTCGACCTGCAGGTCGCCCGGCTGTCGGCGCGCCTGCGTGGCGACGCCGCCGGCAGCACGTCCGACACGCTCGGCACGCTGCTCGCGCGCTGGACCGCGCACGCACCCGCGGCGACCGAGGCATCCGCCGAGGCCGACGACGCGCGCCTGCGCGCCGCCCTCTCGCGCGTGCTCGACACGCTCTGATCGCCCGCCGCGACCTCGCGGCGGATGCCCGTCCAGACGTCCAAACACCTTGGCGCCGCGCAGCACGCGGCGCCAAGGCACGCTCGATGCCGGGTATTCGCCGAGCGTCGGCCGCGATGGATTCAGTTGCAACGAATAAAGCCTGTTTTCCGGCATCCTGCGCACACTCGAGTACGCACGCCGACGTGCGACCGCGACGTCGTGCCCCGCCGTTCGGACGTCCATTCCAATTGACGCTTCGCAGCAAGTGTGATTGATTGCGGGAGCGCCGATCGCCGATCGAGCGCGTCGCGATATGGATTCGCTTGTAACGAATTTGCGCCGTGCGCGACCGTCAGGATCGACGCGCACGGCATGCCTGCGCAGGACGCTTTTTCGATGTCGCACAGCTCAACGCCATGCCTCCACGATCCGTCCTTCGACCATGACAGTTGCGGGTTCGGACTGATCGCGAGCATCGAAGGCCACGCCAGCACGTGGCTCGTCGACCAGGCCTTCTCCGCGCTCGCGCGCATGTCGCATCGCGGCGGCGTCAACGGCGACGGCGTGACCGGCGACGGCTGCGGCATCCTGCTGCATCGCCCCGATGCATGGCTGCGCACGCTCGCCGCCGAAGCCTCGATCACGCCCGCCACACGCTTCGCCTCGGGCATCGTGTTCCTCGACCACGCCGACGCCGCGCGCGAGCGCGCACAGGACGCGCTCGCCGCGACGCTGCGCGCCGAAGGCCTCGCGGTCGCCGGCTGGCGCGACGTGCCGGTCGCCGACGAGCCCTGCGGACCACTCGGCATCGCGAGCCGCCCGCGCATCCGCCAGGTGTTCGTCGACGCACCGGACACGCTCGACGACGAGGCCTTCGAGCGCGCGCTGTTCCGTGCACGCCGCCGCGCCGAGCTCGTGCTCGCCGACGACGCCGCGTTCTACGTCGTCACGCTGTCGCAGGCGACGATCGGCTTCAAGGCGATGGCCGCGCCCGGACGCCTGCGCGACGTGTTCCCCGACCTGCAGCGCGCCGACCTCGCCAGCGACGCGGCGACGTTCCACCAGCGCTTCTCGACCAACACGCTGCCGAACTGGCGCCTCGCCCAGCCGTTCCGCCTGCTCGCCCACAACGGCGAGATCAACACGATCAAGGCCAACCGCAACTGGGCCACGGCACGCCAGGGCAAGCTGCGCTCGCCGAACGTGGAGCTGTCGGACCTCGGCGAACTCGTGTCGACGCGCGGCTCGGATTCGCAGAGCCTCGACAACATGCTCGAGGTGCTCGTCGCGGGCGGCATCGACCTGCTCGCCGCGATGCGCATCCTCGTGCCGCCGGCGTGGAGCGCCGACGACAGCATCGACCAGGACCTCGAGGCGTTCTACCAGTACCACGCGCTGCACACCGAGCCGTGGGACGGCCCGGCCGGCCTCGTCATGTGCGACGCGCGCCACGCGGTGTGCGCGCTCGACCGCAACGGCCTGCGCCCGGCGCGCTGGTCGCGCAGCGACGACGGCCACCTCATCGTCGCCTCGGAAACGGGCCTGTGGGACGTGCCCGAACAGCGCATCGTCGCCAAGGGCCGCCTCGGACCGGGCCAGATGATCGCGGTCGACCTGCAGAACCACCGCCTGCTCGATTCGCCGGCGATCGACCGCATCAACGCCGCGCGCGCGCCGTACCGCCAGTGGCTGCGCGACGGCGTGATCTTCCTCGAGTCGCACCTGATCGATCCCGCGCTCGCGGCCGAGCCGTTCCCGCCCGACATGCTCGCGCGCTTCCAGAAGCAGTTCGCGTTGACCCGCGAGGAGCGTGACGTCGTGCTCAAGACGCTGGCCGAGACCGGCGCCGAGGCGACCGGTTCGATGGGCGACGACACGCCGATGGCGGTGCTGTCGCAGCAGTCGCGCTCGCTCTACGACTACTTCCGCCAGGCCTTCGCGCAGGTCACCAACCCGCCGATCGATCCGCTGCGCGAGCGCCTCGTGATGTCGCTGGTCACGCAGATCGGCCTCGAGGGCAACCTGTTCGACGAGTCGCCCGCGAACGCGCGCCAGGTGCTGCTGAGCGCGCCGGTGCTGTCGCAGCGCAAGCTGCGCCAGATCCTCGCGCTGCCGCACATCGTCGACAACCACGTCAAGATCGACCTCTACTACGACGAACCGACCGGCCTCAAGGCCGCGCTCGAGGACGTCTGCCGCCAGGCCGAGGAGGCCGTGCGCAACGGCGCCGCCGTCGTGCTGCTGTCGGACCGCTACCCGGTGCCGGGCCTGACCCAGATCCATGCGCTGCTCGCGACCGGCGCCGTGCACGCGCACCTGACCCGCGTGCAGCTGCGCTGCGACTGCAACCTGCTCGTCGAGACCGGCACCGCGCGCGACCCTCACCACTTCGCCTGCCTGATCGGCTTCGGCGCCACCGCGGTTTATCCGTTCCTGTCGTACCAGACGCTGTTCGACATGAACCGCCGCGGCGAGATCAAGGGTCGCCAGAACGAGCCCGTGCACGAGATCGGCCGCACGTATCGTCACGGCATCCGCAAGGGCTTGCTCAAGATCCTGTCGAAGATGGGCATCTCGACGATCGCCGGCTACCGCGGCGCGCAGCTGTTCGAGATCATCGGCCTCGACCGCGAGATCGTCGACATGTGCTTCCCGGGCACGCCGTCGCGCATCGGCGGCGCCGGCTTCGTCGACATCGAGAACGAGTACCGCGAGCAGCTCGCCGCGTCGCGCAACCCGAACTACACGCTGCCGGCCGGCGGCCTGCTCAAGGCCGTGCCCGACGGCGAGTACCACATGTACAACCCGGGCGTGGTCGGCCACCTGCAGGCGGCCGTACGCTCCGGCGATGCCTCGCGCTACCGCCAGTACGCCGAGGCCGTGAACACGCGCCCGCCGTCGGCGCTGCGCGACCTGCTCGCGCTGCGCGACGACGTCGAAGCGATCCCGGTCGACGAGGTCGAGGCCGCCGACGGCATCCTCAAGCGCTTCGACTCGGCCGGCATGTCGCTCGGCGCGCTGTCGCCCGAGGCGCACGAGGCGCTCGCGACCGCGATGAACCGCCTCGGCGCACGCTCGAACTCGGGCGAAGGCGGCGAGGATCCGTCGCGCTACGGCACCGAGCGCATGTCCAAGATCAAGCAGGTCGCCTCGGGGCGCTTCGGCGTCACGCCGGCCTACCTCGTCAATGCCGAGGTGCTGCAGATCAAGGTCGCGCAGGGCGCCAAGCCCGGCGAAGGCGGCCAGCTGCCCGGCGACAAGGTCAACGGTCTCATCGCGCGCCTGCGCTACGCCAAGCCCGGCATCGGCCTCATCTCGCCGCCACCGCACCACGACATCTACTCGATCGAGGACCTCACCGAGCTCATCCACGACCTGCGCGAGGTCAATCCGCAGGCGCTGGTGTCGGTCAAGCTCGTCTCGCACGCCGGCGTCGGTACGATCGCCGCAGGCGTGGTCAAGGCCGGTGCCGACCTCGTCACCGTGTCGGGCCACGACGGCGGCACCGGCGCGAGCCCGCTCACCTCGATACGCTACGCGGGCACGCCGTGGGAACTCGGCCTCGCCGAGACGCACCAGACGCTGGTCATGAACGGCTTGCGCGACCGCGTCATCGTGCAGACCGACGGCGGTCTCAAGACCGGCCTCGACGTGGTCAAGGCGGCGATCCTCGGCGCCGATTCGTTCGGCTTCGGCACCGGCCCGATGGTCGCGCTCGGCTGCAAGTACCTGCGCATCTGCCACCTCAACTCGTGCGCGACCGGCGTGGCGACGCAGAACGAGATCCTGCGCCGCAAGCATTTCCTCGGTGCGCCCGAGATGGTGCAGCACTTCTTCCAGTTCATCGCCGACGACGTGCGCGCGATCCTCGCCAGCCTCGGCGCACGCTCGATGCACGAGATCGTCGGTCGCACCGAACTGCTGCGCATCCTGCCCGGCATCACCGCCAAGCAGGCCAAGCTCGATCTCGCGCCGCTGCTGTCGCGCGCCGAGATGGCCGACGCCGTGCGCGGTGTCTGCGCGGCCGGTCCACTCGCACCGGGCTCGACCGAGGTCGCGCTGGCGACCTCGCGCGACACCCATCCCGCCGTCGCGACGAAGTCCGGCGGCACGTTCCGCTACGACGTCGGCAACGTCGACCGCGCGATCGGCGCACGCCTGTCCGGCGACGTCGCGCGCCTGTGGGGCGACCACGGCATGGCCGAGCATCCGATCACGCTCGAGCTCACCGGCTCGGCCGGCCAGAGCCTCGGCGCGTGGAACGCCGGCGGCGTGCACCTCGTGCTCACCGGCGACGCCAACGACGGCGTCGGCAAGGGCATGGCGGGTGGCCGCATCGTCGTGCGCCCGGCCGAAGGCACCACGTTCGCGACGCAGGAGTCGAGCATCATCGGCAACACCTGCCTGTACGGCGCGACCGGCGGCGAGCTCTACGCCGCGGGCCGTGCGGGCGAGCGCTTCGCCGTGCGCAACTCGGGCGCGCTCGCGGTCGTCGAGGGCGTCGGCGACCACGGCTGCGAGTACATGACCGGCGGCACCATCGCCGTGCTCGGCCGCACCGGGCTCAACTTCGGCGCCGGCATGACCGGCGGCTTCGCGTACGTGCTCGACCTCGAGCGCGACTTCGTCGACCGCTACAACCACGAGCTCGTCGACATCAACCGCATCTCGCTGGAAGGCATGGAAAACCACCTGCAGCACCTGCGCGCGCTCATGCAGGCGCACATCGACCTCACCGGCAGTGCGTGGGCGCGCCGCCTGCTCGAGGATTTCCGCGAGGTGCTGCACAAGGTCTGGCTGGTCAAGCCGAAGGCCGCGAGCCTGGCCGCGCTGGCCGACGAACTGCGGGCGGCGGCATGAGCGAGAAGCCCTTCCCGTTCCTCAAGTTCGCCCGCAGCACGCCGCGCGAGGTGCCGGTGCCGATCCGCATCGTCGGCTTCGGCGAGATCCAGGAGGATTTCGTCAACGGCGACGCCGGCGACCAGGCCTCGCGCTGCATCGACTGCGGCAATCCCTACTGCTCGTGGGCCTGCCCGCTCGGCAACCGCATCCCGCAGTGGCTCAAGCTCGTCAAGGACGGCCGCATCGAGGATGCGGCGACGCTCATGCACGAGACCAACCCGCTGCCCGAGATCTGCGGCCGCGTCTGTCCGCAGGATCGCCTCTGCGAAGGCGACTGCACGCTCGAGGAAGGCTTCGGCGCGGTGACGATCGGCGCGATCGAGCGCTCGGTCACCGATGCCGCGATCGCAGCGGGCTGGCGCCCGTCGGCCGCGCCCGCGATGACCGACAAGCGCGTCGCCGTGGTCGGCGCCGGACCGGCGGGGCTCGCCGCGGCCGACCGCCTCGTGCGCGCCGGCGTCGGCGTCGACGTGTTCGACCGCTACGAGGAGATCGGCGGCCTGCTCACGTTCGGCATCCCGGCGTTCAAGCTCGAGAAGGAGGTCGTCAGGACCCGTCGCGCCGTGCTCGAGGAGCTCGGCGTGCGCTTCCGCCTCGGTGTCGAGATCGGCCGCGACGTCGCCTTCGATGCGCTGCTCGCCGACTACGACGCCGTGTTCCTCGGCACCGGCGCCTACCGTTTCGTCGACGGCCGCATTCCTGGGCAGGACACGCCCGGCGTGTACGCGGCGCTGCCGTTCCTGATCGCCAATGCGCGCCAGCTGCTCGGTACCGCGGGCGAAGGCGACGTGCTGCCCGACGTAGCGGGCAAGCGCGTGGTCGTGCTCGGCGGCGGCGACACCGCGATGGACTGCGTGCGCACCTCGGTGCGCCTCGGTGCCGCGCGCGTGACCTGCGTCTACCGCCGCGACGAGGCCAACATGCCGGGCTCGCGCAAGGAAGTGAAGAACGCGAAGGACGAAGGCGTGATCTTCCGCTTCCAGGCACAGCCCGTCGCGATCACCGGCGACGGGATCGTCGACGGCGTCGCGATCGCCGAGACGCGCCTCGTCGACGACGGCAAGGGCCGTGCGCGCGCCGAAGTCGTCGAGGGCAGCGAGCAGGTCATCCCTGCCGACATCGTGATCCTCTCGTTCGGCTTCCTGCCGAGCCCGCCCGACTGGTGTGCACCGGTCGGCATCGAGCTCGACACCGCCGGCAAGCTGCGTGTCGGCGGCGCACCGCGCCTGCCCTACCAGACCGCCCACGCGAAGGTGTTCGCGGGCGGCGACAACGTGCGCGGCGCCGACCTCGTCGTGCGCGCCGTGCTCGACGGCCGCGAGGCCGCGCGCTCGATCCTGCGCATGCTCGGCGTGGTCAGCTGACCACGCCGGGCGACCGAACCAGGACACGCACCACCATGCCCGACTACCGCTCCAAGACCTCCACCCACGGCCGCAACATGGCCGGCGCGCGCGCGCTGTGGCGCGCCACCGGCATGAAGGACGACGACTTCCACAAGCCGATCATCGCGATCGCGAATTCGTTCACGCAGTTCGTGCCGGGCCACGTCCACCTCAAGGACCTCGGCCAGCTCGTCGCGCGTGAGATCGAACGCGTCGGCGGCGTCGCCAAGGAGTTCGACACGATCGCCGTCGACGACGGCATCGCGATGGGCCACGACGGCATGCTGTACTCGCTGCCCTCGCGCGAGATCATCGCCGACAGCGTCGAATACATGGTCAACGCGCATTGCGCCGACGCGCTCGTGTGCATCTCCAACTGCGACAAGATCACGCCCGGCATGCTCATGGCCGCGCTGCGCCTCAACATCCCCGCCGTGTTCGTCTCGGGCGGGCCGATGGAAGCCGGCAAGACGCGCCTCGCCGACCACAAGCTCGACCTCATCGACGCGATGGTCATGGCCGCCGATCCGAACGCGAGCGACGAACAGGTCGCCGCGGTCGAACGCAGCGCCTGCCCGACCTGCGGCTCGTGCAGCGGCATGTTCACGGCCAACTCGATGAACTGCCTCACCGAGGCGCTCGGCCTGTCGCTGCCCGGCAACGGCACGGTCGTCGCGACGCATGCCGACCGCGAGGCTCTGTTCAAGCGCGCCGGCGTGCTCGCCGTCGAACTCTGCCACCGCTGGTACGGCGGCGAGGATCCGACCGCGCTGCCGCGCGGCATCGCGACGTTCCAGGCGTTCGAGAACGCGATGACGCTCGACATCGCGATGGGCGGCTCGACCAACACGATCCTGCACCTGCTTGCCGCCGCGCAGGAGGCCGAGGTGCCGTTCACGCTGCGCGACATCGACCGCCTGTCGAGGCGCGTGCCGCAGCTGTGCAAGGTCGCGCCCAACACGCAGAAGTACCACATCGAGGACGTGCACCGCGCCGGCGGCATCATGGCGATCCTCGGCGAACTCGCGCGCGGCGGCCTGCTGCACACGGGCGTGCCGACCGTGCACGCGAAGACGCTCGACGCCGCGATCACGGCCTGGGACGTCGGCGTCACGCAGGACGACGCCGTGCACACGTTCTACAAGGCCGGCCCGGCCGGCATCCCCACCCAGGTCGCGTTCTCGCAGGCGACGCGCTGGCCGAGCCTCGACACCGATCGCGCCGAGGGCTGCATCCGCGACGTCGGCCACGCGTTCTCGCAGGAAGGCGGCCTCGCCGTGCTCTACGGCAACATCGCGCGCGACGGCTGCGTCGTGAAGACGGCCGGCGTCGACGAGTCGATCCACGTGTTCGAAGGCAGCGCGAAGGTGTTCGAGAGCCAGGACGCCGCGGTCAAGGGCATCCTCGCCGACGAGGTCAAGGCCGGCGACGTCGTCGTGATCCGCTACGAAGGTCCCAAGGGCGGACCGGGCATGCAGGAGATGCTTTACCCGACCTCGTACCTGAAGTCGAAAGGCCTCGGCAAGAAGTGCGCGCTGCTCACCGACGGCCGCTTCTCGGGCGGCACCTCGGGCCTCTCGATCGGCCATGCCTCGCCCGAAGCGGCCGCGGGCGGCGCGATCGGCCTCGTGCGCGACGGCGACCGCATCCTCATCGACATCCCGCGCCGCGCGATCGACCTGCTCGTCTCCGACGACGAACTGGCCGCGCGCCGCACCGCGCAGGACGCCACGGGCTGGAAGCCCGCGCAGCCTCGGCCGCGCAAGGTCAGCACCGCGCTCAAGGCCTACGCGCTGCTCGCGACGAGCGCCGACAAGGGCGCCGTGCGCGACAAGGCGCTGCTCGACGGGTGAGGTTCCCGGCGTGCGCCGGGATGCGAGCGACACCTTGATGCGAGTCGCAACGACCGTTGATCGCATCGTTCGAGCCCCTCTCCCTCCGGGAGAGGGGTTGGGGAGAGGGGCCGGGATCGAGACGATCGCCCACGATCACATCTCGCATGCCGTCCGCGACACGCTTCTCCCGATGCACGGGCGTGAATCGATCGACGCACATCCGCCCATGGCATAAAGCACCACGGCACGCTTGCACGTCCAGGGCAAATCCCGCGACGCTCGTCGAGTGGAGACCCGCTCCACTCGCCGCATCGCCTCGCACCGCATGCGTCCGTCACACGTGTGATGCGCTCATGCCCGACGCGCACTTTGCGTACCTGCCCCGCTGTGCTCTGATCGAGGCCCATTCCACGCCGACGTCCCGACGCATGCGCCGACTCCTCGCGACCGCCCTGCTTCCGTTCTGCCTCGCCGCCACGACGACCGCACATGCCGACGACGCACCGTCGGCGCGCGCGATCGCGCTGCACAAGCGCGTGCTCGTGCTCGACAGTCATCTCGACACGCCCGCGTTCTTCGAGCGCCCGGGCTGGAACATCCTCGAGCGCCACCGCCACGACACCGACTTCTCGCAGGTCGACTACCCGCGCATGGTCGAGGGCGGCCTCGACGGCGGCTTCTGGGTCGTCTACACGGGCCAGGGCGAACGCACGCCGGCCGGCGACCTCAAGGCGCGCGATGCAGGCCTGCGCAGGCTCGTGTCGATCCGCGAGATGGTCGCTGCGAACCCGGCGCAGTTCGAGCTCGCGCTGCGCGCCGACGATGCCGCACGCATCAAGAAGGCCGGCAAGCGCATCGTGTTCATCAGCATCGAGAACGCGTCGCCGCTCGCGCAGGATCCGAGCCTGCTGTCGACGTACTACGCGCTCGGCGCACGCATGCTGGGCCTCGTGCACACCTCGAACAACGCGTTCGCCGATTCGTCGACCGACGCGAAGGGCCCCGAGTGGAACGGCCTGAGCCCGGCCGGACGCGCGCTGGTCGCCGAAGCCAACCGGCTCGGCATGGTCATCGACCAGTCGCATGCGAGCGACGCCGTGTTCGACCAGCTGCTCGAGCTCTCGACGACGCCGATCGTGCTCTCGCACAGCGGCCCCGACGCCGTGCACGAACACCCGCGCAACATCGACGACGCACGCATCCGCAAGCTCGCCGCCAAGGGCGGCGTGATCCAGGTCAACTCGCTGAGTGCCTACCTCATCGAGACACCCGACATTCCCGAGCGCAAGGCCGCACTGTCGGCGTTCTACAAGGCGTTCGGCAGCGACGCCACGCCCGAGCAGCGGCGCGATCTCGCGCGCCAGCGCCGCGAGATCGACGCGAAGTACCCGGTGCCGAAGGCCACGTTCGAGGACTACATGAAGCACCTGCTGCACGTGCTCGAAGTCGCCGGCCCCGACCACGTCGGCCTCGGCGCCGACTGGGATGGCGGAGGCGGCGTGACCGGCCTCGACGACGTGTCGAACCTGCAGCGCATCACCGACCGCCTGCTGCGCGCGGGCTACACCGACGCCCAGGTCGAGGCGATCTGGGGCGGCAACCTGCTGCGCGTCATGCGTGCGGCGGAGGCGGCTGCGGCGAAGCGCTGAACCGCGACGGGGCGTCCTCCGCCGACCTGCACTGCTGTCCGGGGAAAATCCGCGGACCGCGTCGCACCGTCGGCGGAGCTGTCGCGTGATGGTTCACGGCGCTCGGCGTCGCGCGACGTCAGAGGCTCGATGCGCCCTTCCTAGTAGCGCTGCGCTTGAGTCCCTCTCCCTCCGGGAGAGGGGTTGGGGACAGGGTGCGGGATCGTGACCACATCCGATCATCGTCGCGATCCCGAAACCTCATCCGGCCCTCCGGGCCACCTTCTCCCGGAGGGAGAAGGGAAAAAACGCACACGATGCCATGTTGCGAAACATGGGGTCAGGTTCATTTTCCCTGGGCGATGTCCGCATCGTGTCGGGCTACGAGGGAAAATGAACCTGCCCCCTGTCGTCGACACGTTCCGAAAGACCCCGCGCACGCCGTGCGCGTGCGCGGGGTGGGACGTCAGAGCGCGCCGCCGCCGAAGCGCTGCGTGTACTGCACGTAGTAGGCGCGGCCCATCGCGTCGAACCACGAGATGTCGTAGTACGGATACGCCGTGTAGGTCGGATCCTTGGGCGGCATCTTGTCGAACAGGTTGGTGACCGAGAACGCGAGCTGTGCGCGTTCGTTGAAGCGGTACTGCATCGACGCGTTGTAGCGGTAGGTCGCGCCGATCCAGGCCTTCTCGCCCTCGCTGAGGTCGACGATCTGGTCGTACGAATCGGAGTTCGGCAGTCGGCCGAGGCGCTGGCCGTGCAGCGTGACCGTCCACGCGTTGCGCTCCCACGACACGCTCGCGCTGGCCTTGCTGCGCGGGATGTCGAAACCGCTGTTGACCGCGAACTGGTCGATCGTCGCATCGCCCGTGTACTGCTGGAACGAGTGCTCGTGCGTCCACGTGTAGTTGCCGCTGAAGCGGAAGTCGCCGATGCCGGTCTCGAGGCGGTAGTGCGCGCTGAGGTCGACGCCGTTGGTGCGCTCGCGGGCGACGTTGATCGGGTTGACCGTGACGCCGTAGAGGTTGCCGTTGGCGAGACGGTTGACGCGCGCGATCGCATCGACGCAGCTCGGCGACGAGGGATCCACGGCATTGCCGTTGACGTCGCTGCCGAGGCGGCAGTTCGCCTCGAGCTGCAGCAGGCGGTCGGTGCTGAGGTCCTGCACCTGGTCGCGCATGTCGATGTCGAACCAGTCGATCGAGACGTCGAGGTTGGCCATCGGCGACCACACGAAGCCGGCCGTCCACGACGTGCTCGTCTCCGGGCCGAGCGAGCGGCTGCCCGCACGCGTGCGGATCAGGCCTTCGTCGGAATACGAGCAGTCGGTGATGTCGGTGTCGGGTTCCTCGACGCGGCAACGGTAGTAGTCGGCGCCCGAGGTCTCGTCGTTGCCGGTGCCGGCGTAGACGTAGTGCAGGTCCGGTGCACGGAACGCGGTGCCGTACGAGCCACGCGCGAGCAGGCTGTCGACCGGGCGCCACTCGACACCCGCGCTCCACGTGAACTTGTCGGCGCTGCGGCCCGCGAAGCGGTAGTCGTCGTAGCGGCCGGCGAGGCTCACGTTGACGCGCTCGAACACGGGCAGGCGCAGTTCGCCGGCGGTGGCCCAGCGGTTGCGGCTGCCGTGGCCGTCGGAATCCTTCCAGCTGTAGTAGTAGTACTGGGTCGCGAGCGGATCGGGCTTGAGGTCGTAGTCCTGGCGACCGACCTCGACGACGCCCGCGAAGCCCGCCGGACCGGCCAGCAGCTCGAACAGGTTCGTGTTGGACAGCGTGAACGCGAGCGTGTCGCTGCGCGACTCGGGGTTGTAGACGGTGCGGGCCGCGATCGAATCGTATTCGCTGCGCGTGAGCGGCGTGTACAGGCGATCGGGATCGGCGTCGAAGATCGGATAGCCGCTGTCCTCGTCGATGCCGAGCTGAGGGCCCAGGAACAGGTTGTTGGCCGCCGCGGCGACGATCTGCGGCCAGCTGATGCGCGCCTTGTACTGCGAGTGGCTCAGCGAGGCCTCGTAGTCCCACGCGCTGCCGAAACTGCCCTTGAGCCCGGTCGTGAAGCTGAAGGTCTTCTGCGTGGTCTCGATCATGCCGCGCTTGAGGCCGCCCATCTCCTCGGGCGTGAACTGGCGGCCCCAGTATTCGACCTGCCCCGTGGCGTCGTTGTAGAAGTAGCCTTCCTCGTTGCCGTCGGGCGCCATGTAGCTCCACTGCGCGACGTCGCGGAACAGCTCGACCTTGCTGCGGCCGAGCTGCACGTCGGCAAACCAGTTCAGCGTGTCGCCGAGCGGCATCGTCATCGACGTGTAGGTGTTGATGCCCTTGCGCGCGCTCAGGATCGTACCGTAACCGATCGACTCGCGGCTGCCGCAGAAGTTGCCGTAGCTCTGGCGGAATGCGTAGAACGTGGTGCCGCCGTTGAGGTCGGCGAGCGCGGCGCAGCGCTCCTCGGTCGGATCGATGTAGTCGTCGTAGTAGTCGGTGCGCAGGAACGTGCGGCGCGGCGTCTGCGAGCGCGAGGTCGGCGCATCGGCGGTCGAGTCCTGGATCTTGCGGTCGTAGGCCCACAGCGGCTTCTGGTCGAGCAGCTCGGCGCCGAACACGAGGTTGAAGTCGCCGCGCGTGAAGCCGGTCGAGAGATTCAAGGTGTACGACTCGGCGCCGCCACGCTCGGTGTCGCCGTAGCGGAAATCGAGCGTGGTGCCGTCGGCCTGCTTCTTGAGGATGAAGTTGACCACGCCCGAGATCGCGTCGGAGCCGTACACGGCCGAGGCGCTGCCGGTGAGGATCTCGATGCGCTCGATCATGCCGACCGGGATGTTGGAGATGTCGGTGAAGTTGCTGCGCCCCTTGAACGGCATCGGGAAGTCGGCGATGCGGCGGCCGTTGACGAGCACGAGCGTGTGGTTGGGGCCGAGGCCGCGCAGGTCGACCTGCTGCGCACCGGGCGAGAAATCGGCACCGCTGCCCGACTGCTGGCTCTGCGTCTCGCCGCCGTTCTGGGTCATCGCGCGCAGCACGTCGGGCACGCTGATGAAGCCGTTCGCCTTGATCTCCTCGGCGGTCATGACGGTGACCGGCGCGGGGCCTTCGACCTGCGCGCGCGGGATGCGCGAGCCGGTCACCTGGATCGCCTCGAGCGCCTCGACGTTGTCGGACGCCGGCGTGCCCTGCGCGGAGGCCGGGGTGGAAAGGGAGGCAGCACAAAGCGCGCCCGAAATCGCCAGCGCGAGCGGCAACACGTTCACATGGGTGTGCATGATCGTTCTCTGGAAGGATGGACCCGGCATGGCCGGACCCCGCCCGACCGCCCGTTCCGTTCTCCCCCGGCACGGCGCGTCGCGACGGCGAGCGCATTCTGCGACGACGCGGGAATTTCCGCCACGCTGCGCCGCGGCAACGAATGGCAGTGGGCATCGAAGGATCTTGGTGCGAGACTGCCGCGCCCCTGTTTCGACACCGGATACCGTCGATGCGCCCGCGTTTCCCACGCCTCGTTGCCGCCGCACTGCTCGTCCTCGTGCTCGCGCTGCCTGCGGGCATGGCGTTCGCCGATACCGGTTACGTCCACCACGCGATCGGCGATCCCGCGGTCGACTCGCACGCGAAGACGAAGCCCGGTCTCATGCTCATGGGCGGTGGCGATTGGCCCGACGAAGCCTTCACGTGGTTCACCGAACACGCTGGCCGCGGCCATCTCGTGATCCTGCGCGCCTCGCTCGGCGCCGAATTGCAGCGCAAGTGGCAGGAACGCTTCGGCCCGGTCGCGTCGCTGCAGACCTTCGTGTTCCACGACCGCCGCGGTGCCGACGACGCGACGCTGCTCGAGGCGGTGCGTCGCGCCGACGGCATCTTCATCGCCGGTGGCGACCAGTCGCGCTACCTGCGCTACTGGAAAGGCACGCCGCTCGCGGCTGCGCTCGAGAAACATGTGCGCGACGGCAAGCCGCTCGGCGGCACGAGTGCCGGCCTCGCAATACTCGGCGCGACGGTCTACGGCGCGCTCGACGGCCGCAGCATCACCTCGGCGCAGGCCTTGCGCGATCCGCTCGGTCCCGGCCTCACGCTCGATCACGGTTTCCTGCGCCTGCCGCACCTCGAGCGCATCCTCACCGACAGCCACTTCGCCAAGCGCGACCGCCTCGGGCGGCTCGTCGCGTTCCTCGCACGCGCTGCGCACGACGAGGGCCGCGACGACCTCGTCGGCCTCGGCATCGACGAAGACACGGCGCTGTGCCTCGAAGGCGACGGTCGCGGCCGCGTGTTCACGCGCAGCGGTGGCCTCGCCTGGCTGGTCGAACCCACGCACGCTCCTGATCGGGTCCTGCAAGGCACGCCACTGACCTTCACGGATCTGCTCGTGACCGGCATCGGTACCGGAAGCCGAGTGGACCTCGCCTCGCTGCGCGTCGAGTCGCCCGCGTTCACGTCGCGCGTCGACGTGCGCGACGGTGTCCTCGAGCGTCACGACGATGCCGCGAAGCCCACGCACGCAAAGCCCTGAACGCACGTCCATCCCTCCATCGGAATGCCCGACACGATGAAACGCCTGCCTGCACTGCTGTTTGCCGCGCTCTGCCCCATCGCGTTCGCGGCGACGCCCGCGAAGCCGCTGCTCGTGATCCACGGTGGCGCCGGCGTCGAGCGCGCGACGATGACGCCCGAGATCGAAGCCGAGGTGCGCAAGGCGCTGACGCTCGCGCTCACGCGCGGCCACGCCGAACTCGCCGCCGGCAAGCCCGCGCTCGATGCGGTCACGGTGGCGATCACGACGCTCGAGGACGATCCGAACTTCAACGCCGGCAAGGGTGCCGTGTTCACGCACGACGGCACCAACGAACTCGACGCCTCGATCATGGACGGTGCGACGCGACGCGCCGGCGCGATCGCGGGCGTGCACCGCGTGCGCAACCCGATCACGCTCGCGCGCGCCGTCATGGAGCAGTCGAAACACGTCATGATGGTCGGCGATGGCGCCGAAGCGTTCGCGAAAAGCGTCGGCGTGACACTGGTCGATCCGTCGTACTTCCGCACCGAACGTCGCTGGGAGCAGTTGCAGAAGGCCTTGCGCGAGGAGAAGGCCGGCCAGGCCAGCACCGACCTCGAGACCGCGAAGCATTTCGGCACGGTCGGTGCGGTCGCGCTCGACCGTGCGGGCAAGCTCGCCGCGGGCACCTCGACGGGCGGCATGACCAACAAGCGCTACGGCCGCGTCGGCGACTCGCCGGTGATCGGTGCGGGCACCTGGGCCGACGCGAACTGCGCGGTCTCGGGCACGGGCTGGGGCGAGTTCTACCTGCGCACGGCCGCCGCGCACACGATCTGCACGCGCATGGGCCTGCTCAAGGAGTCGCCGACCAAGGCCAGCGAAGCCGTCATCAACGACGAGGTGCCTGCGCTCGGCGGCGACGGCGGCGCGATCGTGCTCGGCGCCGACGGACACTTCGCGATGCCGTTCAACACCGAAGGCATGTACCGCGGCTGGATCGGTGCCGACGGCGTCGCGCACGTGGCGATCTACGCCGGCGAGAACGCACCGTGACGGGCGGCCACGCGCCGCCGCAGCCGGTCCCGCATCCCGGCCGGCAAGGCCTGCCGGTCTGGGCCTGGGCGCTGATCCTCGGCTTCGGCCTGCTCGCGGTCACGGCCGCGGCGGGCATCTCCTGGCTGCTCTCGGCCGGCATGGACGTGTTCAAGGACCAGGCGCGCACCGCGCTGCAGGAGGATGCGGTCGTCGCACGCCACATCGGCGAGATCCGCGTGATCGAGACCGACCTCATGCGCACGGGTGCGCTGCCGGGTGCCGAAGACTTCGCGTTCCGACTCGAGGGCAGCCTCGGCAAGGGCCGCGTCGAAGCGCGCTTCATCAGCACGTTCGGCAGCGAGATCCTCGGCAAGGGCACGCTCTACCTCGACGACGGCCGCACGTTCCCGCTGCCCGGCGACGCGGACTGACCCGCGGCCGGCAGGCCTCAGCCTGCCGGCACGCGCTGGCGACGCACGCGGCCCGCGCGTGCGTCGCGCACGACGTCGCGCAACCAGTCGCGTGCGTCGTCGAGCAGCGCGTAGATCACCGGCAGCGCGAGCAGCGTGACCAGCGTCGAGAACACGAGGCCGCCGACGATCGCGCGCGCCATCGGGAAGTACGGCGGACCGTCGCCGCCGACCTGCACGCCGCCCATGCACAGCGGCACCATGCCGAGGATCGCCGTGCCCATCGTCATGAGCACGGGGCGCAGGCGGTCGCGGCTGCCCTCGACGAGCGCTTCCATGCGCGACAGGCCTTCGTGGCGCAGCTGGTTGATGTGCACGAGCATGACGATGCCGTTGTTGACGACGATGCCCATGAGGATCAGCACGCCGATCATCGCCATGAACGAGAACGTCGTGCCGGTCAGCCAGAACAGCCAGTAGACGCCGAACACCGAGAACACGAACGTCGTCATGATCGCGGCCGGGAACACCAGCGACTCGAACATCGCGCACATGACCACGTAGACCAGCACGAGCGCGATGATCAGGTTGAACGCCATGCGCTGACCGGTCTCGTCGGCCTCGCGGAAGCTCGTGCCGAACGTCCAGCGGTAACCGGCCGGCAGGCTCACGGTTTCCATTGCGGCCTCGATGCGCTTGCGCGCCTCGTCCTGGGTCGTGTCGGCGTCGGTGTTGACCTGGATCGGCAGCGCGGTCTGGCGGTTCTGGCGCGCGATCACCGACGCCGCGCCCTGGGTCTGCACGTCGACCATCGCGAGCAGCGGGACCGCGGTACCGTCCGGCGCGCGCAGCGTGTAATCGGAGAGATCCTGCACGCTCTGCGCGTCGGCATCCTGGAAGCGCAGCCAGGTCGGGATCTGGGTGTCGCCGCGGCGGAAGTCGCGCAGCTGTGCGCCGCGCAGCGCGATCGACACGTAGCGCGCGACGTCGGACGCGCCGAAACCGTAGGCGCGCGCACGCTCGCGGTCGACGCGCACCGCGACCTCGCGGTCCGAGGCGTTCTCGGCGAGGCGAACGTCGTGCAGACCCGGCACGCGCGACAACACGGGCAGCACCGAGGTCGCCACCTCGCGCAGGCGCTCGTTCGAATCGCCGACGATCGACAGTCGGATGCCGTTCGAGGAACCGCCGCCACCGCCCTGGCGATCGAAGCCGATGCTGCCGATCGCGAGCTTCGGCAGCGCCTTGCGGATGTCGTCCATGATCTCCGACGCGGGCCGTTTCGCCTCGTCGGCCTCGGTCAGCAGCACCGACGTCGAGGCGTTGCCGCGTTCGTCGTAATAGCTGTAGACGGCGCGGATCTCCCAGGCCTCCTTGTTGGCGAGCAGCACGTCCTCGACCTGCGCGATCGAGCGGCGCAGCTGGTCGAGGTGGTAGCTGCCGTTGAGGTCGTAGCTCAGGCGCAGGTCGCGCGTGTCGCCGGCCGGGAACATGTCGCTCTTGGTCTGGCTCATCGGCACGACGCTGGCGAGCAGCAGCGCGAGCACGCCGAGCATGGTCCAGCCGCGATGGCGCAGCGACCAGCCGACGAAGCGCGCGTAACGGCGCTGCAGGCGCGTGATCATCGTCTCGCGGCCGATGAACGTCGGCGTCGGCAGGCGCGCCGACAGCATCGGGATCAGGCTGATCGCGACGAGCCACGACGCGAGGTGCGCGATCGACATCGACACCGCGACCTGGGTCAGGTAGATCGCGATCGGGTTGCGTTCGCCGAACAGGTTGGGCAGGAACACGATGATGCTGGTGAGCGTGCCCGCGGTGATCGCGACACCGACTACGCGCGTGCCCTCGACCGCGCAGTACCACGGCCGGTCCGGGTACTTCTCTCGGTACTGGTAGATGCTCTCGACCGCGACGACCGCGTTGTCGACGAGCATGCCGACCGCGAGAAGCAGGCCCATCATCGACAGGATGTTGAGGCTGATGCCGAGGAAGTACATGCAGCCCAGCGTCATGACGAAGCAGATCGGGATCGCCAGCGACACCATCAGCGTCGCGCGCCAGTCGCGCAGGAAGAAGAACAGCACGAGCACCGACAGCAGCGTGCCCTCGACGCCGGCCTTGCCGAGCTCGCCGAGCGAATCGGTGACGCCCTTGGCCTGGTTCTGCATGAAGTACAGCTGCAGGCCCTTCATCTCGGGCTCGTGCGAGATGCGCTCGACCTCCTCGAGCACGAGGCGACCGACCTCGACGAGGTTGGCGCTGCGCTCGCGGCTGATCTCGAGCGCGATCGCGGGCCGCTTGTCGAGCCGGCGCTCGTAGTCGAGCTCGGACGGTCGCAGGGTGACCTCGGCGATGTCGCCGAGGCGCAGGCCGTGCGTGTCGATCACGAGGTTGCGCACTTCGTCGAGCGAGCGCCATTCGCCCTGCGGCTGCACGCGCCAGCGCTGGCCACCGTCGTGGACGAGGCCGGCCGAGGTCGAGAAGTTCGCATCCCGCAACGCCTTGGCGAGATCGTCGAGGCCGATGCCGTGCGCGGTCAGGCGGTCCGACGACAGCTCGATGCGCACCTCGGGAGGGGCGACGCCGTTGAGCTGCACGCGCGCGACGCCGGGCACGCGCTCGAGCGGACGCTTGAGCTTGCGGTCGAGCATCTCGTACGCATTCGAAAGATCGCGATCGCTCGAGATGCGCAGCTGGATCACGGGCTGGTCGGAGGTCGAGAACTTGAGCACGAACATGCGCTGCAGGTCGTCGGGCAGCTCGGCACGGATCGCGTCGAGCTTGTCGCGCGCCTCGACGGCCTTGGTCGCGACGTTCTGGCCCCACTTGAACTCCATGAAGATCTCGGCGACGTCGGCGCGCGAGTTCGAATCCATGCGCTGCACGCCCGGGATCGTCGCGAGCGCTTCCTCGATCGGGCGCACGATCGTGCGCTCGATCTCGGCCGGCGTCGAACCCGGATACGGGATCTGCACGAACAGGAACGGCGCCTCGATGTCGGGCATGTACTCGAGCGGCAGACGGAACGCCGCGAGCAGGCCGATCACGGTCATCGACACGAAGAACATGACGGCCGTGACGGGACGCTTGAGGCTCAGTTCGGCGAGCGTCATGGCCGAGCCCCGCATGCGAAGGACGATGGCGTGGTCATGCGTGCGCTCCGCCCGATGCCGTGGCGTGCGCGTCGCCACGCGGCTCGCCGTCGGCGTCGCCGTCACCGGCGCGGCGTGCGGCACGCGCGACGTACCAGGCATCGGCCTTGCGGTCGAGGCGCTCGTAGACGACCGGCACGACGACCAGCGTCAGCAGCGTCGACACGGCGAGGCCGCCGATCACCGTGATCGCCATCGGCGAGCGCACCTCGGAGCCCTCGCCGAGGCCGATCGCGAGCGGCAGGAAGCCGAGCAGCGTCGCCAGCGTGGTCATGACGATCGGACGCAGGCGCGATTCGGCCGCGAGCACGATCGCCTCGCGCTTGGCGTGGCCTTCCTCGCGCAGCTGGTTGATGCGGTCGACCAGCACGATCGCGTTCTTGACCACGATGCCCGCGAGCATGATCAGGCCGATGAACACGACCACCGAGATCGGCGTCGCGGTGAGCTTGAGCGCGAGCACCGCGCCGACCAGCGCGAGCGGGATCGAGAACATGATCACGAACGGGTGCAGCAGCGACTCGAACTGCGAGGCCATGACGAGGTAGACGAGGAAGATCGCGAGCGCGAACGCGAACAGCATCGAGCGCGCCGACGCATCCATTTCCTCGCCCTGCCCGCCGATGTGCACGGCGACGCCGGCGCCGACCGGATGCTCGCGCAGGATCGTGCGCACCTCGTCCACCGCGCTGGCGAGGTCGCCGTGACGCAGGTTGGCCGACAGGATCGCGACGCGCTCCTGATTGACGCGATGGATCTCGCTCGGGCCCTGCGTGGCCTCGATGTCGGCGACCGCCGACAGGCGCACGGGACGCGCGGCGCCCGGGTTGACGATGAGGTTGCGCACGTCGTCGACGCTGGCGCGATCGGCCTCGCGGACGCGCGCGAGCACGTCGATCTTGCGGTCGCGGAAGTTGTAGCGCGTCGCGACCTCGCCGCGCACCTTGGCGACGACCGCGTCGGCGACCTGGCGCGTGGTCAGGCCGAGCGCGGCGGCGCGGTCCTGGTCGAAGCGGATCTGGATCTCGGGATAGCCGTCCTCGACGGTCGACTTGATGTCGGCGAAGCGGTCCGACGCGGCGAGGCGCGCGGCGAGCGCGCGTCCGGCCGTCGTCAGTGCATCGAGGTCGTAGCCGCGCAGCTCGACCTCGAGCGGCGTCGAGAAGCTGAAGAGCGAGGGGCGCGCGAACTTGACCTGCGCGCCCGGCCGCGACGCGAGTGTCTCGCGCAACGCCGCCATCGCGGCGGCCTCCCCCTCGTCGCCGGCGCCCGGCGCGAGCGTGACGAGCAGGCGCGCGATGTTCTCGCCCGACTCGGTCGGATTCGCGTCGAGGCGCGTGCCGGTGCCCGCGACGCCGTAGATCGAGGCGATGCCCGGCGTGGCCGCGTGCTGCGTGGCGAGGCGTGCGACGAGCGCGTCGGTCTCGGCCAGCGGCGTGCCGGGCGGCAGCTTGATCGTCGTCTCGAAGCGGCCCTGGGCGAGGCTCGGAATCAGGTCCATGCCCAGTGTCGGAATCAGCGCGAGGCTCGCCGCGAACGCGAGCGCCGAGGTGCCGAGCACGAGCCACGGCCGGTCCATCGCGCCGGGCAGCATGCGGTGGTAGACGCCTGCGGCGCGATCGTAGCCGCCGACCACGACGCGGCCCACGAGCGAGAGCACGCGACCGATCGTCAGCGCGAACAGCTTGCCGACGAGACCGATCGCGACGACCAGCGCGCGCGGCAGGATCTGGAAGAGGCCCTCGCCGATCGCACGCAGCCCGCGGCGCAGGACGCGCAGCACACGGTTGCGCGGAAGCGGCGCGGGTTCGGGTTTCGCCTCCTCGCGGAACGCGAGCGGTGCGCGGCCCTGCAGCGAGGCCAGCATCGGGATCAGCGTCATCGCGACGACCAGCGAGATCAGCATCGCGAACGTGATCGTCAGCGACTGGTCGCGGAACAGCTGGCCGGCGACGCCCTGCACGAACACGAGCGGGAAGAACACCGCGACGGTCGTCAGCGTCGACGCGGTCACCGCCATGCCGACCTCGCTCGCGCCCTTGACCGTCGCGTCGATGACCGACAAGCCCTTCTCGCGCAGCCGCGCGATGTTCTCGAGCACGACGATCGAATCGTCGACGACCATGCCGGTCGCGAGCGCGAGGCCGCCGAGCGACATGACGTTGAGGCTCAGGTCGGCCTGGCCCATGAAGAAGAACGTCGCGATCAGCGAGACCGGCAGCGACAGCGAGATGATGAACGTGCTGCGCGCGTGGCCGAGGAAGAAGAAGATCATGAGCACGGCGAGGGTGCCGCCGATCAGCGCGTCGTTGCGCACCTCGTCGAGCGAGTGCTGGATGAACACCGACTGGTCGTCGATCGTCGACAGGCCCGCACCGGGCGGCAGCGTCGAGCGCAGCTTCTCGAGCGCGGCCTTGACCGCGGTCGCGACCGCGACCGTGTTGCCGTCGCCTTCCTTGTAGATCGCGAGCTCGATCGCCTCGCGGCCGTCGATGCGCACGATGCCCTCGCGCTCCTTGTACGCCTGGCGCACCTCGGCGATGTCGCGCAGGCGCACCGGCACGCCGTCGGCGACCTTGACCAGCATCTCGCGCATCTGGCCGAGGTCGGTGAACTGGTTGATCGTGCGTACGAGGTAGCGCTGGCTGCCCTCGTCGATGCGGCCCGCCGACACGTTGACGTTCTCGCTGCGCAGGCGCGCGACCACGTCGGCGACGGTGAGACCGAGCTGGGCGAGCTTCTGCTGGTCGAGCGCGACGTCGATCTCGTCCTCGAGGCCGCCGCCGACCTTGACCGCGGCGACGCCCGTGACGGGTTCGAGGCGCTTCTTGAGTTCGTCGTCGGCGAAGCGGCGCAGCTGCTTGAGCTCGGCCTCGTTGAAGCCGCCCGTCGATGCCCCCGTGAGGCCGAGCCGCATGATCGGATCGGTCGACGGGTTGAAGCGCAGCAGCACGGGCTTCTTCGACTCGAGCGGCAGCGTGAGCACGTCGAGCTTGTCGCGTGTCTCGAGGCTCGCCATCTCCATGTCGGTGCCCCACGTGAACTCGAGCACCACGTCGGACTGACCCGTGCGCGAGACCGAGTGGATGCGGCGCACGTTCTTGACCACGCCGAGCGCCTCCTCGACGGGCTGCGAGACGAGGCTTTCGATCTCGATCGGCGCGGCGCCCTCGTACTCGGTGCGCACGGTCAGCGTCGGATACGAGAGATCCGGCAGCAGGTTGACCTTGAGCCCGGCGAGCGCGATGAGGCCGAACAGCACCAGCGTCAGCGTGGTCATGCCGACGGTGACGCGACGGCGCGTGGCGAAGGCGACGAGGTTCACGGCACGCCCTCCAGCACCTGCACGGGCGTGCCGTCGCGCACCGCGGCGCGGCCGACCGTGACGACGCGATCGCCTTCGGCGAGGCCTTCGAGGATCTCGACGTAGCCCGCGTCACCGTAGCCGAGCTTGACGAGGCGGCGCTGCACGACCCACGACGGTGCCGTCGTGTTGGCATCCGTCGTCGAGGCCGGCTTGCCGTCACCGGCCTCGGCGACGGGTTGCACAGCGCCGGCCGCCTTCTTGTCGTCGCCGGCCTTCGCCGCATCCGCGTCCTTCGCAGGTGCCGCGACGATCGCGTAGACGGCGGTCTCGCCATCCTCCTCGACGAGCGCGGCGCGTGGAATCGCGAGCGCATGCTCACGCTGGGCGGTGGCGACCTCGAGCCGTCCGAACATGCCGGACTTGAGGCGGCCGTCCCTGTCGCGGAACTCGCAGGTGACGCGGAACGTGCCGGTCGCCGGATCGACGACCGGGCTGATGCGCGCGATGCGCCCGCCGAAGCGCTCGGTTGCGAGCGAGTCGACACGCATCGCAACCTCCTGGCCGACGCCGAGTGTGGCGAGTTCGCGCTCGGGCACGTTGAGCACGGCGAGCAGCGGATCGAAGTTGTCGATGCGGAACAGCGCATCGTTGAGCTTGATGAACGCGCCGACCTTGACGAGGCGTCGCGAGATCACGCCACCGATCGGCGCGACGACGCGCGTGTACGAAAGCTCGAGGCGCGCGAGTTCCCAGCTGGCGCGCTGGGTCTCGAGGTCGTAGCGGATCTTGTCGTTCTGTTCGACGCTGAGCAGCTTGCGCGCGAACATCTCGCTCGAGCGGCGATGGTCGTTCTCGAGCTTGCGCAGCGTCGCTTCGGCCTTGGCGAGGTTGAGGCGGGCGCTCTCGTCGTCGATGCGCGCGAGCACCTGGCCGGCACGCACGGTGTCGCCCTCCTCGACCATGAGCTGCATGAGGGCCCCGGACGTCTTCGCGGCGACGAGTGCCTCGCTGTCGGCTTCGAGGGTGGCCGTGCCCGTGTAGCTGGCGCGGATCGCACGCGGCGCCGCGGCGACCGCTTCGACCGGCACGGCGGCCGTGGTCGCGGCCTCCTTGCCCTTGTCGTCCGGCGCGCTGCAGGCGCCGAGCATGGCGAGGAGGCACGCGGGCAGGACGCCCCGGCGGGTACGGAACATGGCGATCATCGGGGCCCCCGTTATTGCTATGGTGTTATACTAAACTACATCACCATAGTCATACAACACGGATACAGCATCCGTGTCGGCGTCCTTCGATGCAGCGGGCGGGCATTCGGTTGCGTGCGTGTGCCGGTCGAGGTTGCGACCATGCCCCGCCGCACCCGCTGCGACCGGCAGCACGCCGCGGGATGCCGTCGGGCATCCCCGGAGCAACGGCGGTCATCGCTGATCGCGATGGCACCGGGATCGACGTCCGCCTCGACGAGACCCGTCGATCACGTCGCCGACGATGCGCCGCGTCACGTGCCGGATCTCGCGCGCGATCGGCGCTGCGCCGCCGCGCCGCAGCGGCCGCGCTGGCCTGAACGTTTCAAATCGCTATACTTCCGCGTTGCCACCTTTCCCGACTCACGACCCAGCCGGATCCGGAAGCTTCGAGATGACCCGAGCGCTGCTCTTCGCCGTTGCCCTGTTCTCAGCCACCACCGCCCATGCAGACGATGCGAAGGGCGATCCCGCGGAAGGCAAGATCAAGACCTACACCTGCACCGGTTGCCACGGCATCACCGGCTGGAGGAACGCCTACCCGAACTATCACGTGCCGCGCATCGCCGGGCAGCACTACGAGTACGTCGTCGCCGCACTGACCGAGTACAAGACCGGCAACCGCACGCATCCGACGATGCGCGCGCAGGGCGAGAGCCTCAGCGATGCCGACATCCGCGACATCGCGGCGTACCTGTCCAGCCTGAACACCGCGGAGTGACGCAGATGAACCGGACGAACTCCATCCAGCGCGCGGCGCTGACGCTCGCCCTCGGCCTCGTCGCCAGTGCACCCGCGTTCGCGGCCGGCGCCAAGGGTGACATCGAAGCCGGCAAGGGCAAGTCGCTGGCGTGCCAGGCCTGCCACGGCACCGACGGCAACTCGATCGACCCGATGTACCCGCGCCTGTCGGGCCAGTACGCCGACTACCTCGCGCACGCGCTGCACGCCTACAAGGATGGCACGCGCAAGAACCCGATCATGGCCGGCTTCGCCGCCACGCTGTCGGACGACGACATCAACGATCTCGCCGCGTACTACGCCGCGCTGCCGAGCAAGCTCAACGACCTCAAGCCCTTCATGGGCAAGGCCAAGGCCGAGTAAGCCTTTTCATGGTCCCTTCTCCGTCAGGGAGAAGGGACTGCCCCGTACGCCGCTACGGGGTGGGCCGAATGAGGACACGCTGTCGCGACGGGCACCCGATCGGGTCACGTCGTTCACTCTTCCGCGGCCATCCCCCAGGATCGTCATTCCCGCGAAGGCAGGAATCCAGCGCCCTACCCGCCGTGTTCTGCATCCGCAGGCGGCGCCGCATCAGCACGGATGCCCGAAGCGATCCCTTACCCCGCCTTGCGCGCGTAGTACGGCTGATCGCCCGTGTCGTGATCGGTCGCGTCGCGCACGCCGGTGATCTCGGGTACGCGGCTGCGCAGCGTGCCTTCGATGCCGTCGCGCAAGGTCACGTCGACCATGCCGCAGCCATGGCAGCCACCACCGAACTGCAGCACGACGATGCCGTCGGCCGTCACCTCGCGCAGCGTCACGCGGCCGCCATGCGAAGCGAGCTGCGGATTGACCTCGGCATCGATCACGTAGCGCACGCGCTCGACGACGCTCGCGCCCTCTTCGGGCGGCGCGCCGCGCAGGCGCGGTGCACGGATCGACAGCTGGCCGCCGGTCGCGTCACGTGTGTAGTCGACATGCGCACCGTCGAGGAACGGCACGCTGTCGGATTCGACGTAGAGCGAGAAGTCGCCGCAGTCGACCTCCCACTCGTCACCGCGCAGCTCGTGCGGCTCGCAGAACTCGAGCTGGCAGTCGCCGCGCGGCGTGCCCGGCGACACCGCGCGCAGGCGGATGCCGAGGCCGTCGACCTGCTGCTGCTCGATGAGGCGGCTGAAGTGCTCGCGCGCGGATTCGGTAAGATCGATCATCTGGAGTGTCCCGAGGGATCGCCCATTCTAGTGGTTCCTGCGCGCGACGCGCGCCGCCACCGAACTGGGGGCGACACGCGAGGATGCAAACCCCGACGCGGCACCTGCCGCACCGACCGAACGACGAGCACGCCATGACCCTCGACGAGCTTTCCCGCGCCTCCTGCAAGCCCCGCAAGGGCAAGGCCGACGGCCTCGACGCCACCACCGTGCGCGAGCGCCTCGCCGTGCTGCCGGGCTGGAGCGTTGCCGGCGACGACGACCGCATCACGAAGGATTTCAGGTTCGACGACTTCCACCGCACGATGGCCTTCGTCAACGCGGTCGCCTGGGTCGCGCACCAGGAAGACCACCATCCCGACATGGAGGTCGGTTACGGCCATTGCCGCCTGACGTGGTCGACGCACGACGTCGGCGGGCTCTCGGAGAACGACGCGATCTGCGCGGCCAAAGTCGAAGCGCTGCTTGCACGCTGATCCATCGCGCACGCCTGGCCTGCGCCGCGTCGCGGCGACGTTAGCGACCGCGCTCGCCGCCCTGGTCGTGATGCTCGCGCTCGAGGCGTTCGCGCGTGCGCAGGTGCGCGCCTCGCTCGTCGACGACGCCGTGCACGCGCTCGGCGCGCTCGCGCACGGCGACACGCCGCTGCACTGGAACCTGCGCGACCGTGGCGACGTGATCGCCGGCCGTGCGTTCGGTGCGCCATCGCGTCTCGCGGACGACGGCGTGCACGTGACGCTCGGCCGTGACGCCGCCGAAATCGGCCTCGTGCTGCGCGGTCCGCTCGATCTGCACCACTATGCGACGCTCGCGTTCTCGCTCGACGCGGCCATGCCGCTGCACGTGTCGGCCTCGCTGCGCGAGCGTTTCGACGGCGTGCTCTGCGACAGCGCCGAGCGCGAGGTGCCGGCGCGCACGCCGCGCGTCGAGCTCGATCTGCATGCGCTCGCCTGGCGCTGCGAGGAGACGACCGTCGCGGCGCCGGCGCGTGCGGCGATGCTGCGCATCCGTGTGCGCTCCGACGACGGTGGCGAGGTACGCCTCGCCGACGTCGCGCTGCGCCCGGCGTCGGCGATCGACGCGACGAGACTCGCGGCGATCGCGCTGCCCTCGCCACGCGACACCGTGGCCTTTGCAGCGGCGTTGCGCGGATCATCCGCGACGGCCTCGGCATGGCCGGTCTACACGCTGCCCGACGCGCGCGTCGAAACCACGCTCGCCGCGCGTGACGCGGTCCGCGAGACGCATCCGGCCGCCGTCGTCGTACCCGCATCGGCGTGGTCCGACGTGCAGGCCCGAGCCGCCGCGTGGACGTCGCGTGCCGGCGCGTGGCCGGCATGGACCGGCGCGCTCGCAGTCGCCCTGCTCGGCCTCGGCCTGTTCGCGCTGCGCGTCAAGCCGCCCGTCGCGCCACGCCTGCGCGCCGCACTCGAGCTCGCCGGCGTGATCGCGGCACCGCTCGTCATCGTGCTGGGCGGTTTCTTCGACGACGACCTCGCACCGGCCGCGATCGCGGCGATCGTCGTCACGATCGCGTTCGCGGCGAGCCTGCTCGTCGGCGCCGCGCCGACGCTGCCGACCGCCACGCAACGACGCCGTGGCTGGGCGGTCGCCCTCGCGACCGTCGCGATCGCCGGCGCGCTCGCGCTCGCGCTGCACGTGCCCGGCACGCTGCTGCAGCCACCGTCGTGGACGCGCGTGCTGCGCTATCTCGGCTGGGCCGCACTGCAGCAGTTCCTGGTCTGCGTGATCGTGGCCGGCCTGATCGAGCGCGTGACCGGATCGCGGCGCGGTGCGCTGGTCGCCGCAGCCTCCCTGTTCGCGCTGCTGCATGCACCGAACGCGATGCTCATGCAGCTCACGTTCGTCGCCGGACTCGCCTGGATCGCGAACTGGCAGCGCCATCGCGCGCTGCTGCCGAACCTCGTCGCCCACGTCGCGGCGAGCCTGCTGCTCGCGGCCAGCCTGCCGGCCGACGTGCTGCGCTCGGCCGAGGTCAGCGCGCGCTACCTCCTGTTCTGAAGTGCGCCGAGCGGATCGCGCAGGTCCGCCGGCAGCGGCGCGCTGAAGCTGTAGTCGCGCGTACCCAGCGAGAACTCGAAACGCGCCGCGTGCAGGAACAGGCGCTTGAGGCCGGCCTCGCGCACGCGCTTGTTGAACTCGCGGTCGCCGTACTTCTCGTCGCCCGCCACGCCGTGGCCGATGCTCGCCGCGTGCACGCGGATCTGGTGGGTGCGACCGGTCTCGATCGCGACCTCGGCGTAGGTCGCCCCGTCGAGCGACTCGATGCGGTGGAAATGCGACACCGACGGTTTGCCGGCCGGATCGACGCGGACCATGCGCTCGCCGCCCTGCAGGATCGACTTCTGCAGCGGCGCGTCGACGGTCACGCGGGCCTGCGGCAAATGGCCGCGCAGCAAGGCGAGGTAGCGCTTGGTCGCGCGCCCGTCGCGAATCTCGGTCTGCAGCCCGGTCAGGGCCGGGCGGCGACGTGCGAACACGAGCACCCCGCTGGTGTCGCGGTCGAGGCGATGGACCAGCTCGAGGGTGTCGTTCGGGCGCGCCGCGCGCAGCAGCTCGATCGCGCCGAAGCTGACCCCGCTGCCGCCGTGGCTGGCGATGCCGCTCGGCTTGTCGAGGACGAGGAAGTCGCGATCCTCGTGCACGATCGCCGTCTCGATGCGCTGCAACTGCGACGGCGCCGGGGTGCCGGGGTCGTTCGGGGTGGCCACGCGGACCGGCGGGATGCGCACCTCGTCGCCGGCCGCGAGGCGGGTTTCGGGCTTGGCACGACGGCCGTTCACGCGCACCTGGCCGGTGCGCAGGATGCGGTAGACGAGACTGCGCGGCACCCCCTTGAGGCGGGTCGCCAGGAAATTGTCGATGCGCTGGCCATCCTTGTCCTCGCCGACCTTGACGAGCTGCACGCCAGTTGGGGCCGGCTCTGCAAAGTTGGCCGAAGTCTGTGTCTTCATTGAAAAAATGTTCCCGACTGTTACACTCGGCCGGCGTATCGCGCCGCCAGCCGGCTCCCGTGAAAACGGGCAAGCCGGCGGCTCCACAACGGCGCATTCGTCCGTCACGCCCGTTCGGGCCCTGCCGCCGGATCTCTGTCGAGCGTCGTGCAGGTTCCTCAAAGACCGGACATCGTAACGGTTCGAATCGGAGATTGCTTGCCGCCCCCGCGGTGGCAAAGGGTTTCCGGTTGCGCAGTGCACCACATGACGGTCGACGCCCGGAAAGCGTCGGCGATTACAGGCAACAGGCGCTCCCGCGGCCGGTGAACCGGTCCAGCCGGATCGCGCGGCGCGCAGCCCCGAGGGGCTTGCGCGCCAACGCGCGGCAGCGGTTCGAGCGCCTTTTAGGGAACACGACAATGAAGCGCATGTTGATCAACGCAACTCAGCGTGAGGAGTTGCGCGTGGCCATCGTCGATGGCCAGACGCTGTTCGACCTGGACATCGAAATCCCCTCGCGGGAACAGAAGAAGTCCAACATCTACGCGGGCCGCATCACGCGCGTCGAGCCCTCGCTCGAAGCGTGTTTCGTCGAGTACGGCGGCGACCGCCACGGCTTCCTGCCCCTCAAGGAAGTCTCGCGCCAGTACTTCACGCCGGGCGCCGACCCGAACAAGGCCGGCATCCGCGAGCTCATCAAGGAAGGCCAGTCGGTCGTCGTCCAGGTCGACAAGGAAGAGCGCGGCAACAAGGGCGCGGCCCTGACCACGTTCATCAGCCTCGCCGGCCGCTACCTCGTCCTGATGCCGAACAACCCGCGCGCGGGTGGCGTCTCGCGCCGCATCGAGGGCGAGGATCGGCAGAACCTCAAGGACACGATGGACCAGCTCCAGGTCCCCGACGACATGGGCCTCATCATCCGCACCGCGGGCATGGGCCGTGACGCCGAGGAACTGCAGTGGGACCTCGACTACCTGCTGCAGCTGTGGAAGGCGATCGCCGAGGCCGCGACCTCGCGCCCGGCACCGTTCCTGATCTACCAGGAATCGCGTCTGATCATCCGCGCGCTGCGCGACTACCTGCGCAACGACACCGGCGAGATCCTCATCGACAGCGAGGAGGTCTATCACGACGCCCGCGAGTTCATGCAGCAGGTCATGCCGAACAACCTGCGCAAGCTCAAGCTCTACCAGGACACGGTGCCGCTGTTCTCGCGTTTCCAGATCGAGACGCAGATCGAGAACGCGTTCGAGCGCACGGTGCGCCTGCCTTCCGGCGGCTCGATCGTGATCGACCAGACCGAGGCGCTGACCGCGATCGACATCAACTCGTCGAAGGCGACCAAGGGCAGCGACATCGAGGAAACCGCGTTCAACACCAACCTCGAGGCGGCTGCCGAGATCGCGCGCCAGCTGCGCATCCGTGACGCCGGCGGCCTCATCGTCATCGACTTCATCGACATGGACAGCCCGCGCCACCAGCGCGAGGTCGAGGAGCGCCTCAAGGATTCGATGCGCGTGGACCGCGCGCGCGTGCAGATCGGCCGCATCTCGCGCTTCGGCCTGCTCGAGCTGTCGCGCCAGCGCCTGCGCCCGTCGCTCGGCGAATCCACGCAGAGCGTGTGCCCGCGCTGCGATGGCCACGGCCGCATCCGCAGCGTCGAGTCGCTGTCGCTGTCCGCGCTGCGCCTCGTCGAGGAGCACGCGATGAAGGACAACACGGGCCAGGTGCTCGTGCAGGCGCCACCCGAGGTCGCCAACTTCCTCGTCAACGAGAAGCGCCGCCACCTCAGCGAGATCGAGGTGCGCCAGGAGGTGCAGGTCATCGTCGTCGCCGACGACAAGCTCGAGACGCCGCACCTGCACATCGAACGCATCCGCAGCGCCGACGTCGGCGACGACGTCAAGCCGAGCTACAAGCGCGTCACGCCCGTGCAGGCGACGCCGCTGCCGCAGCTCGCCAAACCCGGCGAAGAGCCCGAGCAGCCGGCCGTGAGCCGTGTGATCCCGGCCAGCCCTGCCCCGCTCAAGCCCGAAGCCGACGTCGCCGAAACGCCGGCCGCGGCTCCGGTCGCCGCGGCTCCCGCCCCGCGCGGCGGCTTCTTCGCATGGCTCGGCAAGCTGTTCGGTGGTGGCGACGCTCCGGCCGCCGAACCGGCCAAGCCGGCCGCGGCCGCCGCGAAGCCCTCGCGTGGGAACGGCCAGCAGCAGCGCCGTGACGGACGCGACGGCCGCAGCGGAGGACAGGGCCAGCAGCGCTCGCAGCAGAACCGCCAGGGCGGTCGCGGCGACGGCAACGGCCGTCGTGACGAGGCGCGCCGCGAAGAAGGTCGTCGCGACGACAACCGCCGCGACGACGCGCGCAACAAGCCACAGGGTGGCCAGTCCCAGGGCGGCCAGCGCTCCGGTCGCCAGGACGGCCCGCGCGAAGAACGCAAGCCGCAGAATCCGCAGCAGCCGCGCCAGACCCAGGCACCGGCCGCGAAACCCGCGCCGGCTCCGGCGGCTGCGCCGTCGACGCCGGTCGCCGCTCCGGTGGCGGCCGCCGCCGTCGTCGCGAACACGGCCGCGCCGAGCGCCGACGACGTGACGACGCTGGCCGTGAATCCCGTGGTCGCCGCGGCAGCCGACGACGCCGCGAACGCCGAGGCCGGTGCACCGGCCAAGCGTCGCCGTGGCCGCCGCGGTGGCCGCCGTCGCCGCAAGGGTGACGCCGACGCGCTCGCCGCCGGCGTCGCCGGCGAGGCCGCGCTGGCCAATGATTTCGACGACGAGGACGCCGACGACGACAGCGCCGAGGTCGAAGCGCGCGTGTCGCCCGACGCCGAAGTGCGTCCGGCCGGTACGCCGCTGACCGCCGAGGCGGCCGCCGAACGTCCGCGCCCCGCTCCGCCGGCTGCGGCTGCAGATGCCGATGCCGCCACGACGAAGCCGAGCGCCTTCACGCCGGTCTCGCGCCCGGCGCAGGCCGACCTCGTCGAGGACCTGTTCTCGACACCGCGCAAGCCCGTCACGCCCGTCGTCGCGAACGAGGCGCCGTCGCCGGCCCCTGCTGCAGCACCGGCGGCTGCGGTGATGGAAACGCTCGTTCCCGACGCATCGGTGACGCTCGAGGCGGCGACGCCGGTCGTCGAGGTGGCGGTGACGGACACCCCCGCCGAGGCCGATGCGGTGCCGACGGCGGCATCGACCGAAGCGCCGGCCGCAACGGTCGAGGTCGAGACGATCGCGACGCCCACGTCGCCCGCAGCGACCGAAGAGGTCGCACCTGCTGCGGTCGAGGCACCTGCCGAACCCGTGCACGCGCCGGAGACGGTGGAACCGTTCGCAGAGACGGTGGCGACGTCGTCCGACGCGCCGAACGATGACACCACGGCGGAGACCGAGACCGCATCGTCCGAGCCGGTGCCCGCGCTCGCCACGACGAGCGATGCGCCCACCACGACGGACGACATCACCGAACCGTTGGCGACCACCACCGATGCCGTGGAAGACGACAAGCGTCCGCGCAACGACGGCACGCCTGCCTGACCCTGCGAGCCCCGGGACGCGCGACGCGTTCCGGGGCTTTCGCGCATCTTCTTTTTCGGCGTGCGGACGCGAAGTCCTGCTGCCTCGTGCAGGGATTCCCGGCACGAACGCCGATCCACGCTCCTGACGCGGATCCTGCGCTCGACCGGGCAGGACTAGGCGCGCGTGCCCGGGTCGAGCAGGCCGTGCAGATGCGCGAGGTGCGCCAGCGCGACCGTGTTGTCGATGTCGAGCTTCTCGAACGTGCGGTATTTGTACGTGGCCACGGTCTTGGGGCTGAGTCTCAGGCGGTCGGCGATCTTCGGCATCGACTCGCCACGCGCGAGCATGAGCGCGACTTCGAGTTCACGCGACGTCAGCACTTCGAAGCGCGAGCCGCGCGTGCCTTCGATCGCGTGCAGCGCGAGCGCCTCGGCGACATCGGGTGCGAGATAGCGGCGCCCGTCGGCCACCTGGCGAACGGCCTTGAGCAGTTCGGCCGAGGGGCAAGCCTTGGTGATGTAACCCACCGCACCCGCTTCGAGCAGGCGCCTCGGGAAAGCCGCCTCGCTCACCATCGTCACGATGACGATGCGAGTAGGCAGTTGCAGCTTGCGTGCGCGCTCGGTGACCTCGATGCCGCTCACGCCCGGCATGTGCACATCGACGAGCGCGATATCGGGACGCTGCTCGCGCAGCATGGCGATCCCGCTTTCGCCATCGGAGGCTTCGCCGACGACCGCGATGTCCGGCTGGGTCGAAAGAATCAGCCGGAACCCCGTACGCACGAGTTCGTGGTCGTCGATCAACGCGATGCGCATCATGCGTCGTGGTTCTCCTGTGGGTGCCGCGCACATCGGCCCTGCGATGCGACATGACGTTCCGTCCCATGCCGTCACGCGTAGCCGACGGCGCTTCCCTCTCCCTCGCCCGAGCATAAGGCATGCCTGCACGAGGGGCAGGCGCGAAACCCGGTCAAAAAGTGAAATCCGTCACATCGTGGACGCACCCACGACGAATGCCGACGCGTGGGCGGAAGCGGCGATCGACGGTGCTGCGCCGAGCACGGCACGGCGCCACGTCGATCCCGCCCGGGGCATGCCGCCGGCCATCTCCGGGACGCGAAACCTTCGTCATCCGGCATCGCTCCGCATGCCGCCGCGGCGGGCGGTCCCGGCCGGGCGACGCCCTACTCCGCCGTCACGCGCCAGACGGTGTCACCCACATCGTCGCTGACCAGCAGGCCGCCGCGGGTGTCGACGGCGACGCCGACGGGGCGGCCGAGGGCGTTCTCGTCGGCGTCGAGGAAGCCGGTCAGCGCATCGATCGGCGCACCCTGGGGGCGGCCGTCCACGAACGGGATGTAGACGACCTTGTAGCCGCTCTTCGGGCGACGATTCCAAGAGCCGTGCTGCGCGACGAACAGCCCGCTCGTCCACGCCGCCGGCAGCGCACTGCCCTGCGAGAACGCGATGCCCAGCGATGCGGTGTGCGGGCCGAGCGCGTAATCGGGCACGACGGCGCTGGCGACGAGATCGGGGCGTTGCGGCTGCACGCGCTCGTCGACATGCCGGCCGTACCAGCTGTACGGCCATCCGTAGAACGCACCGTCGCGCACCGAGGTCGCGTAGTCGGGCACGAGATCGCTGCCGATCTCGTCGCGCTCGTTGACCGCCGTCCACAACGCGCCGGTCACCGGCTCCCAGGCCAGACCGTTCGGATTGCGCAGGCCGGTCGCGAACGGACGCTTCGTTCCGCTCGCACGGTCGACGGCCCAGATCATCGCGCGCCCCTTCTCGATGTCCATGCCGTTCTCGCCGACGTTGCTGTTGGAACCGACGGTGACGTACAGCGTCGCGCCGTCGCGGCTCGCGATGACGTTCTTGGTCCAGTGGTGGTTGATGCCGGCCGGAAGGTCGACCACCATCGTCGCCGGAGCGGTGATCACGGTCTCGCCGTCGACGTAGGGAAACGCCACGAGCGCATCGGCGTTGGCGACGTAGAGCGTGCCTTCGACGAGCGCCATGCCGAACGGCGAATGCAGGCCCGAAAGCAGTACCGTGCGTGTTTCGGCGACGCCGTCGCCGTCCGCATCGCGCAGCAGCGTGATGCGATCCGCGCTCGGCACGGCGGCCCCTGCACGCGCCATGACCTTGCCCGCGATCCAGCCCTTGAGCCCCGGTGACGGTGCATCGGCAGGACGAGCGGGCGCGTTCGATTCGGCGACGAGCACGTCGCCGTTCGGCAGCACGTGCAGCCAGCGCGGGTGCTCGAGACCGCGCGCGAACGCGCGCACGGCGAGTCCTTCGGCGGGGATCGGCGCGGCATCTTCAGGCCACTTCTTCGCAGGTGCGATGTTCACCGTCGGAACGAGTGTGCCGTGCGGTGCCGGCAGCTCGGGCGAGGTACCGTAGCCGGTGGCGACGTCGAGCGTCGCGCGCTCGGGGTACACGACGACCTTGACCAGGATCGCGGCGACAACCGCCACCACGACAATGAATCCCAAGAGCTTGCGCATCACGTCACTCCGACAAGCGCGCATCGCGCGCGCGGTACCCATCATGGGGGATCGATCATGGGCGTGTGCTGAAGCCGGCGTCGCCCCGGGCGGACTCGACACGCTTCACGCGATCCACGGCCGACGCCGCGCAGGCGGACGCCCGCGCCGAAAGCAGGGCACGGTTTCATGTGTCGCGCGACGCCGCCGCTTCGGGCGACCAGGCCACCGGACGCGAGCTCTCCAGCACGACGGTACCCTCTCTCTCGGCAGCGGCGGGATCGCGCTCGACATCCTCGAGGGCGACGTCGCGATCGCCCACGTTCCACAATCCCGCCCACGCATCGCGCCCCGAGCGCTTGACCGCGTACAGCGCGCGGTCGGCGAGTGCGACGACCCGATGCCAGTCCTCGTCGACGCGCCCCGGCACGAACGGGAACGGCGCGAAGCCGATCGACACGCTCAACGGCAGCGGAGCGCCATCGGCGAGGCGGATCGCGCGCCCCGCGATTCCCGCGCGCAGACGCTCGGCGAACGCCTGCGCATGCGCGAGATCCGGTTGGCGGCATGCGATCAGGAATTCCTCGCCACCCCAGCGTGCGACGAGGTCGTCGGCACGACACAAGGCCTTGAGGTGGCGCGCGAGCTCGACGAGCACGTGATCGCCGGCGGCGTGGCCATGGGTGTCGTTGATGGCCTTGAAATGGTCGACGTCGACGAGCATGAGCACGTTGCGCGCACCGTTCGGCGTCGCGAGATCGGCGAGCCTGCGCGCGCCGAGGCGGCGATTGACGAGCCCGGTGAGCGCATCGGTCGTGCTCATCGCGAGCAGCCGCCGGTTCATGTCGCGCTGGAATCGATACAGCATGAGGCCGGCGCCGAGCACGAACACGAGTCCGCCGATCGCGAGGTTGCGCAGCAGGGTCACGCGCTCGACCTCGAGCGCCTGCAGGCGGTTGTCGAACTCGAGCTTCTCCACGCGGCGCGCACCGGACTGGTTCTCGAGATCGGCCTGCATGCCGGCGAGGCTCTTGAGGTTCTGGTCGGCCAGTGCCGCGACCTCCAGGCCGTGCCGCCGTTCGGCGACGCGCATCGCCTCGGCGACCTCGCCGAGCACGAGATGGACGTCGGCGAGTTCGCGCAGCGCGGTCTGCTCGTCCTCCGCGTAACCGCCCTTGCCCGCGAGCTCGACGGCGCGGGTCGCCGTGGCCAGCGCGCCCCTGGCATTGCCCTCGAGCCGCTGCAGGCGCGCGAGGCGGCGCAGGCTCGTCGCTTCACCGAGCGCATCCGGCAGCGCACGCTGACCCGCGAGCGCCGGCTCCAGCGCCGCGCGGGCGCCAGCGAAGTCGCCGCGATCCATGAGGATCTCCGCACGCACGGCTTCGGCGCGATGGCGCACGCCCTGCTGGCCTTCCGCGGCATCGGCGAGCTCGACGGCGCGGGCGAGCTCGCGCAGCGCGTCGTCGGGGCGCTTGCACAGCATAAGGTTGAGGCCGTAGTTGAACTGCATGTAGCTCGACTCGGCACCGATCTCGCGCGAGATCTCGATCGCGCGGCGGAAGTAGGGCTCGGCCGCCTCGTGGTTGCGCAACGCCCCCGACTGCAGGCCGGCGATGTTGAGCAGCGCGAGCATCTCGGCGCGTGGAGAGCCGTCCTCCCTCGTCAGCACGTGGCTGCGTTCGTAGAGCGCGGCCGCGCGCTGGGTCTGGCCGATCGTCTGCAGGATGCCGCCGGCCTGCCCGAGCGCATAGGCGGCTTCACCCCTGACGACGGCCTGTGCATCGACGCGTTCGAGTACGCGCGTGACCGCCCGTGCGGCAGCACCGGGATCGCCCAGCGTCGCACGCGCCTGACCGAGGCAGACAAGCGCGCGGATCTCGTCATCGGCCGCGAGCGGCGCCGCGGCGAGGACCGTCTCGGCGAGCGGCACGGCCGCGTTCGGATCGTTGCGCACGATGCGCGTGCATTCCTTGAGCGCCGCTTCGTGCGGGCCCGAGGCGGCCGCCGACTGCGCGACGACCGGTGCGCCCGCGATCGCGAGCAGCGCGGCGAATGCACGCCGCGCAAAGTCTCCCCTATCCATTCCGTCCCCTTTCAGCCCCCGGACTGTAGCGCCGTCCGGTCGATCCGGGAACCCGGCGCGACGCACGAGCCCGCGCGCGTGAGCGACATCGTCGAGTCGACGCGAAGTTGTCACGAGGCTTTCGCGGAGCCTGCACACAATGAACGCCATCACGTTTCGCGAACCCCGCGCGATGACCCCCGCGCGATCGAGCATGCTGCGTACCGACCTCCCTCCTGCTCCACCCGCCCCCGCACCGTCGCCGGCATCCGATCTCGCGGCACTGCTGCGGGAGACCACGCCGCTCGCCTCGTCGACGCCGACGCTCGACGTCGCCGACCGGCTGCTCGACGCTCGCCACGCCGGCCTGCTGTCGCTGCCGGTCGTCGACGACGGCGTCCCGGTCGGCGCGATCAGTCGTTACGCCCTCATGCGCGTACTGCTCATGCCGTACGGCCGCGAGCTCTACGGCAGGCGCCCGATCGCTTCGCTGGCGAACCGCGAGGCTCTGGTCCTGCCGGTATCGATACCGATCGACGAGGCCGCGCGCCTCATCGCCGAACGCATCCCGAGTCCGATCACCGAGGACTTCATCGTCGTCGACGACACCGGCCGCTACCTCGGCACGGGTGTGGTACTCGACGTGCTGCGCGCGATGGATGCGCGCCTCGGCCAGCGCACGCGGGAGCTCGAACGCGCCTACGCGCGCGTGAAGTCCTCGCAACTGCAGCTCGTGCAGTCCGAGAAGATGGCCTCGCTCGGCCAGATGGTCGCGGGCCTCGTGCACGAGATCAACACGCCGCTGGGCTACGTTCGCAACAACGTCGAGATGACGCGCACGACGCTCGCCGACACCACGCGCCTGATCGGCGCCTATGAAGCGGTGACGGCGGGCCTGCTCGATGGCGAGACGCCGCCGGACGACCTGCCGGAGCGTGTCGACGTCCTCGCCGCCGAGCGCGCGAACCTCGATGTCGCGATGCTCGAGGACACCACGGCGCTGCTCGACGACACGCTGCACGGCCTCGGCCAGATCGGCGAGCTCGTCGCCAACCTCAAGGACTTCAGCCGCCTCGACCAGGCGCGTACGCAGAAGGCCGACCTCAACCAGCTCGTCGACAGCGCGCTGCGCATCGTCCAGCACATCCTCAAGCGACGCGGCATCGAGGTCGTGCGCCACTCAGGCGAGGTGCCGCCGATCGAATGCTCGCCCGCGCAGATCAACCAGGTGCTGCTCAACCTGGTCAACAACGCCGCACAGGCGATCGAGCACGATGCGGGCCGCATCGTCGTACGCACGCACGTGATGGGCTCGCGCGCCCTCGTGCTCGTCGAGGACAACGGCAAGGGCATCGCCGAGGCCGACCTCGCGCGCATCTTCGACCCGTTCTTCACCACCAAAGCGGTCGGCCAGGGCACCGGCCTCGGCCTCGCGATCGCGCACCAGATCGTCGAGCAGCACCGCGGGCTCATCCGCGTCGCCTCCACCCCCGGACGCGGCACGCGCTTCGCGGTCGCGCTGCCGCTCGAACGCGAGGCCGTCGCGCATGGCTGACCTGCCGACCATCGCGTTCATCGACGACGAGGAGCGCATCCTGCGCTCGTTGCGCATGCTGTTCCGCGGGCGTGCGAACGTGCTCGCGACGACGTCGGCGCCGGAACTGCTCGACTGGGTGCGCACGCGCGAGGTGCACGCCGTGGTCAGCGACCAGCGCATGCCCGGCATGGGTGGCGTCGAGGTGCTGCGCGAGGTGGCGACGCGCTCGCCCTCGACGATGCGCCTGCTGCTGACCGGCTACGCGGACATGGATGCCGTCGTCGGCTCCGTCAACGACGGCGAGATCTATCGCTTCCTCGAAAAGCCGTGGGACGGTCCACGCCTCGTCGAGACCGTGCTCGGTGCGGCTGCCGTCGCACGCGAGGACTTCGTGGCCGCGCGCACGACACCGGCAGCGGCGGACGTGCTGCCCACGGTCGAGGCACCCGCTGCCGACGTGCTCGTGCTCGATGCGTCGGGCCAGCTCGGCGGCGAGGTGCGCGCGATGCTTCCGCCGGCGATCCGCGTCGGCACGGTGACCACGCTCGAAGCCGCGCTCTCCGAACTGGTTGCACACGAAACCGCCGTTCTCGTCGCCGTGCTCGGCGGTCAAGGTGACGACACGGTCGACGCGATCAAGCGCCTCAAGCAGCTGCGCCCGGCGATGCTCGTGATCGTCGTTTCGCCGATGCAGGACAGCCGCCTCGCGATCGACCTGATCAATCACGGCCAGGTCTTCCGCTTCCTCCTCGCGCCGCCCGTGCGCGAACTGCTGCGCCGCAGTCTCGCCTCGGCGCTGGAACGCCACGCCCAGCTGCGTGCGACGCCACGCCTGCAGCGCCGCCACGAGGTCGAGCACGTCGCCCGCCCGCCGGCGCCTTCGCTGCCCGGCCGCATCCTCGACTACTGGCGGCGCCTGCGCGAAGGTGCGACACGCTGACCCGGGGAGCGGCAGGGTAATACCCCTGATCGCCGGAGGCGGACCCGCATGCGATGCCCCGCCCCGATGCCTGATCGTGTGGCGGATCGCGGGTGCGACAGCCCTGCGCGTTTCTGCGCCTCCATCCCTGCGGACGCTCCGATCGGCCGGATCACCGGCGTCCACGCGCGCTGTCCGCTGAACGGTACCGCGCGCACGACGACCGGAACATTGACACTTTGTGGACGACCGGGTAGATCGGTGGCGGGGAGAGGGCACCATGCAGGCACCGGATACGTTCACACCGAGTGGGTTCATGCGCCTGCGACGGCGCTGGGACTGGGTCATTTTCGCGTTCGCGATCGGCTTGCTGGCGCTCGCGACGCTGCAGTCGTTTCTCCAGAGCCGCGAGTCCGAGTCCCACAATCGCCTCGTCGCGCACACGGTCGAGGTGCTTTCCTCGATCGAGGCGATCGACCGTGCCTCGCTGCTCATGGAGGCCGACCACCGGACCCATCTCATGCTCGGCACGCCTTCGTGGGCGGAAGCCCGTGCGCACCATCACGAGCAGGCGAATGCCGCGGTGGACAAGCTCGTCGAACTCGTCGTCGACAATCCCGCGCAGTCCGCCAACGTCGCCGAAGTACGTCGGCTGCTCGGTGAACGCTTCGCCTCGATGGAGCGTCGCTCGGCGCAGATCGAACGCGAGAGCGTGGCGGCCGCACAGCAACAGTTCCTGTCCGAAGGCACGCGCTCGTTCGATGCGCTGCAGGGCGCGATCGCCGTGCTCGGCACCGCCGAGCGACAGCTGCTGTCGGAGCGCTCGCAGCGGGCCGCCGACTCGGTGCTCAACCTGCGCGGTTCGCTGCTCTACGGCCCGGGCATCGCGCTGATCATCCTCGCCGTCGGCTTCGTGATCCTGCGCCGCCAGCTCGACGCGACCGAACGCATGCGCGCGGCCCTCGCGCGCTCGGACGCGGTGCAGAAGGCCATGCTCAACGGCGCCGGCCACATGGTCATCGCGGTCGATGCACAGAACGAGATCATCGTGTTCAACCGTGCCGCGAGCCGCAAGCTCGGCTACGCCGCGGAGGACGTCCTCGGCGGCCGCGAGAACGTCGCCCGCTTCCACGACCCGGACGAGATCTCCAGCCGTGCCGTCGAGCTGACCCGCGAACTCGGCACGCGCGTGCTGCCCGGTCCCGAGGTGTTCACGGAGATCCCGCGCCGCGAGCTCGCCGAGACGCGCCAGTGGACGTACGTCGCACGCGACGGCCGCACCTTCCCCGGCCAGCTGACCGTCAGCTCGATCCGTGACGACGAGGGGCGCCTGCTCGGCTTCATCGGCATGGCCGAGGACATCAGCGAGCGCGTACGTGCCGAACACGAGATCCAGGAGCTCAACACGACACTCGAAGCGAAGGCCGAGCAGCTCGAGGAGACCGTCGCCGAACTCGAGAGCTTCAGCTATTCGATCTCGCACGACCTGCGCGCGCCGCTGCGCCACATCCACGGTTATGCGCGCATGCTCGAGGAGGACGCCGCCGGTGCGCTCGACGCCGAGTGCGCGCGCTACCTCACCGCGATCAGCGACAGCTCGCGGCGCATGGGCCTGCTCATCGACGACCTGCTCTCGCTCTCGCGCATGGGACGCAAGCCGCTGCAGATCACAATGATCACGATGGCCAACCTCGTGCAGGCCGCCCTCGAGGAGGCGCGTACCGACGCGACCCAGCAGGCCATCGTGAGCATCGGCGACCTGCCTGATGCCGCGGGCGACCCGGCGCTGCTGCGGCAGGTGTGGGTCAACCTCATCTCCAACGCGATCAAGTACAGCTCGCGCCGCGGCGAGGACGCGCGCGTGTCGGTCAGCGGCGCGATCGAAGGCGGCCACGTGCGCTACCAGGTGCGCGACAACGGCATCGGTTTCGACATGCGCTTCGTCGACAAGCTTTTCGGCGTGTTCCAGCGCCTGCACATCGACGAGGAGTTCGAGGGTACCGGCGTCGGACTCGCGATCGTCCAGCGCATCGTGCTGCGCCACGGCGGCCGCGTCTCCGCCGTAGGTGCGCCGGACGCCGGTGCCACGTTTTCGTTCACGCTACCGTATCGAGGGCCCATCGAATGAACGACCTCCACAGCGTCGAGATCCTGCTCGTCGAGGACTCTTCCGCCGATGCCGAGATGACCATGCGCTCGCTCAAGAAGCGCGGCATCGCCAACCGCATCGAATGGGTGCGCGACGGCATCGAGGGCCTGCAGTTCCTGTTCCGCGAGGGCAAGTACGAGAACCGCCCTATCGGCAATCCGCGCATGGTCCTGCTCGACCTCAAGATGCCGCGCATGGACGGCCTCGAGGTGCTCAAGATCCTCAAGAACGACGTCAGGACCCGCTCGGTTCCCGTCGTGATGATGACCTCCTCGCGCGAGGAGGGCGATCTGCTCGCGAGCTACGAGCTCGGCGTCAACAGTTACGTCGTGAAGCCCGTGGACTTCGTCGAGTTCGCGGAGACCGTCACCAAGATCGGCATGTACTGGATGCTCGCCAACCACACGCCGGAGAGCTGACAGGCGGAGTGCGCCATGGACACGTTGAAGATCCTGCTCGTCGAAGACCAGCAAGGTGACGCCGACCTGGTCCTGCATGCGTTGCGCTCGCTGCGCAAGTCGATCGACCACCGTCGCGTGACCAGCGAGCAGGCACTCGTGCGCGAACTCGCCGAGTTCCGACCCGAGATCGTGCTCAGCGACTTCTCGATGCCGGGCTTCAGCGGCATCGAGGCCCTGCGCGTCGTCACCACGGTGTCGCGCGACACGCCCTTCATCTTCGTCTCGGGTACGATCGGCGAGGAGCTCGCGATCGAGGCCCTGCAGCGCGGCGCGATCGATTACGTGCTGAAGGACAACCTCAAGCGCCTCGCACCGTCGGTGGAGCGCGCCCTGCGCATCGCCAGCGACCGCGACGAGCGGCGCCGCATGGAACGTGCGCTGTTCGAGAGCGAGGCACGCTACCGCTCCATCGTCGAGGCCACCCAGGACTGGATCTGGGAGACCGATTCCGACGGCGTCTACACCTACACGAACCACTCCGTACAGACGATCCTCGGCTACGGCATGCGCGACATCCTCGGCACGGAGGACACCGCACTGCTGTGCGAACAGGACCGTGCGGACATCGAGCAGGCGCTCGCGGAGCATCGCGAGGAAAAGCGCGGCTGGCACGACTGGCTGCTGCGCTATCGCCATCGCGACGGCTCGGTGCGCATCGTCGAGAGCACGGCCCACCCTCTGTTCGACAACGCCGGCGAACTCGTCGGCTACCGCGGCATCGATCGCGACGTCACCGAGCGCATCGCCAACGAGACCAAGCTGCGCCAGCTCTCGCGCATCCACGCCGTGCTCAGTGCGCTCGGCAGTGCGCTGCTCGCCGCGCGCGACAGCGACGAGATCCTCGCCGAGGTGGTGCGTCTCGCCGTCGAGCAGGGATCGTTCGCCTCGGCGCTGATCATCGAAGGCATCGACGGCGACGGCCCCTCGATGGTCACGCACCACCACGGCGACACCGCCTTGCGCGACCGCACCGCCAACGTCATCGGCGCACCGGCCAACGAGGAATTCGATGCGATGCGCCACTCGTTGCGCAGCGGCAACATCGTGTTCGTGCGCGACATCGCCGCGTTCCGAGAGACCATGCCGCTCGCGCTGAGCGCGAGCGAGCGCGAGGACCACCGCTCGATGATCGCGCTGCCGTTCGGACAGGAGTCCTCGGGCGTGCTGCTGCTGCACAGCCGCGAGTCGCACCAGTTCGATGTCGAGGAGATGGCACTGCTCGAGCGCCTCGCCAAGGACATCACGCGTGCCCTCGACTTCATCGCCAAGACCGAGCGCCTCGAGTACATGGCGCGTTACCACGAGCTGACGGGCCTGCCGAATCGTGCCTTGTTCCGCGAGTTCGTGGCCGAGCGTCACGCACGCGGCGCGATCGCCGTGGGGCTCGTCGACGTCGCCGGCCTGCACCGCTTCCAGGATTCGCGTGGCCACGAGTTCAGCATGACGCTGCTGCACGAGATCGCGCAGCGCCTGCGTGCACAGCTCGACACGGATGTCGTGCTGGCCCACCTGTCGGACAACACCTTCGGTGTCGCCTTCGATACGGACGTGCCGCTCGAGGAGGCCACGCTCCGCCTCGACGGCCTGCTCGAGCGGGCCGCCGCGGTGCCGTACGACGTCGAGGGCGAACACGTGCACGTGACCCTGCACTGCGGCCTGCTCGACACCGGCCTGCACGACGGCGGCCAGGACCAGATCGAGCGCAACGCGCACGCGGCGCTGACCGAGGCACGGCAGCGCAACGCCCGCGTGACCGTCTACAACGAGGCCTTCAGCCAACGCGCACAGCGGCGCCTTTCGCTCGAGGAGGATCTGCGCAAGGCGCTCGCCGAGCAGCAGCTCGAGATCTTCCTGCAGCCCAAGTTCGACGTGCGCTCACGCCAGCTGACCGGCGCCGAGGCCTTGCTGCGCTGGCGCCATCCGGTCGAGGGACTCATGTCGCCGGCCGAGTTCGTGCCGATCCTCGAGGAAACCGGCCTGATCCTGCCGGTGGGTCGCTGGATCATGCGCACGGCACTGGCGATGACCGAGCGATGGCGCCACGCCGGCCACGGCCAGTTGCGCATCGCGATCAACGTGTCGGCGCGCGAGCTGCGCCACGAGGGCTTCGTCGACACCGCGCGCAAGCTGCTCTCGGCCTATCCCTCCGACCACGGCCTCGACATCGAGATCACCGAAGGCCTGCTCATGGAGGACATGGAGCGCAGCATCGCCCTGCTCGACGAACTGCGCCGCCTCGGCTGCCTCGTGCACATCGACGACTTCGGCACGGGCTACTCGTCGCTGCACTACCTGTCGCGACTTCCGGTGGACGTGCTCAAGATCGACCAGTCCTTCATCGCGGGCATCGCGCAGAGCCCGCAGTCGCATGCGCTGGTCAGCAACACGATCGGCCTCGCCCATGCGCTCGGCCTGCGTGTCGTCGCGGAAGGCGTGGAAGACGCCGAGCAGGCCAAGCTGCTCACGCTGCTGCGCTGTGACGAACTGCAGGGCTTCCATCTCGGCCGGCCCGTACCGGCCGAGACGTTCGACGAGGCCTTCCTGCGCAAGGCGTGAGCGCGCGACGTACGCCGCCTCGTGTCGCCGTCAATCCGGAACGACGTCACCCGGCACGCGAACGGCGCCTTCCATGAGGACGCGCGCGCTGCGGCTCATCGCGGCGCGCGTCACCGCCCAGCGCCCGTCGACCTCGGCCACGTCGGCACCGACGCGCAAGGTGCCCGACGGATGGCCGAAGCGGACCACGTCCCGCGTGCCGCCTCCCGCGGCCACATTGACGAGCGTTCCCGGCACCGCGGCGGCCGCGGCGATCGCAACCGAGGCCGTGCCCATCATCGCGTGGTGCAGCTTGCCCATCGACATCGCGCGCGCGAGCAGGTCGATCTCGGTGGCGTTCACCGCCTTGCCGCTCGACGACACGTAGTCCTTCGGCGGCGCGACGAATGCGACTTTCGGCGTCAACGGACGTTTCCCGGCAGCCTCGACATCGGCGACGAGTCCCATGCGTACCGCGCCATGGGCGCGGATCGCCTCGAGTGTCGCCAGCGCGGCCTTGTCCTCGTTGATCGCGCCCTGAAGTTCGGTGCCGTCGTAGCCGAGCGCCGCGGCATCGACGAACACGACCGGCACGCCGGCATTGATCATCGTCGCCTTGAACACGCCGATGCCCGGCACGTCGAGGTCGTCGATGCGTCGGCCGGTCGGAAACATCGCGCCACCACCATCACCGTCGCCTTCGTCGGCGGGATCGATGAATTCGAGCTGCACCTCGGCCGCCGGGAACGTCACGCCGTCGAGCTCGAAATCGCCCGTTTCCTGCACCTCGCCGTCGACGACGGGCACATGCGCGACGATCGTCTTGCCGATGTTGGCCTGCCAGATGCGCACCGTGCAGAGGCCGTCGCGCGGCACGCGCGAGGCGTCGAGGAAGCCGTTCGCGATCGCGAACGGGCCGACGGCGGACGAGAGGTTGCCGCAGTTGCCGCTCCAGTCGATGAAAGCCTGGTCGATCGGCACCTGGCCGTAGAGGTAGTCGACGTCGTGGCCCGGCTGCGTCGCCGGCCCGATGATGACGACCTTGCTCGTGCTCGAGGTCGCACCGCCCATGCCGTCGGTGTGCTTGCCGTACGGATCGGGTGAACCGATCACGCGCACGAGCAAGGCATCGCGCGCCGCTCCGGGAGACCGCGCCGCCTCCGGCAGATCCTCGAGGCGGAAGAACACGCCTTTCGACGTGCCACCCCGCATGTAGGTGGCGGGAATGCGGACCTGGGGCTTCGCGTGCGTCATCGTGGGCATCACCGGGAGACGCCGGGGATCGGCGTCGACCGTGCATTCTCCCACGACGGGGCGGATTCGACGCCGCGAACACGAGGTATCGCGACGGCCACCCCGGCCGGATCAGGATCGCGAAATGATCAGTAGGGGCGACTCACCGCATCGCGGCGGCGTGCAGTCGCCAGCGCCTCGGCGAGCAACGGTTCGAACTCGCGTCCGCGGAAATAGTCGATCGCGTCGTCCCAGCTCATGAAGCTGACGGTCTCGCGCTGCACGTAGTCGGTCGACGCGATGTCGTCGGCTTCGAGACGGATGGCTTCGGCTCGCAGGCGCCCGGCCCAGACGAGCACGCCGTGTTCACCCCGGTTGATCAGCGTCAGCGCACGCCAGGTGCCGTCGCCGAGTGGCTGCGACTCGCGTGCATGCGCGGAGTTGACCGACATCATCCCGCCTGGCTCCCGATCCCCTTGTTCGACGTGGGAGGCTAGCCGGTCCGGCGACGACGCAAGCCGCCCGTTCAGGGAATTTGTGATGAAAACCGCATAAATTTATGAATTGTGTTGATAGGAACGCATAGTAATCGTCGCTCGCCCGCCGCATCCGCCATTTCGCTGCGGGGACGTGAATAGCGAATCAGAGACTTCGGCAAGCCGACGCCGAGCGCGGCCTCGGCGCCTGCCTGCACGAGAGAGATGGGGCAGGCCGATACCTGTCGCCGCCGTCGTCGACAAGCTGCGTCGAACCGGGTCTCCGGGCGCGCCGCTCCGATACACGCCACTGCACCGATTGTCCTCGTTTCCTGCGCGTGCGATGCGCAGTCGCACGCGATCGTGGACGCCGTGCCACGGAGTGCCGAAGGACCGCCCGGCGTCGCGTGGCAAGGCCCGTTCCCTCAGCCGCTTTCGCCGGAGAACACCATGACGTCGATCCTGTTGCCCAAGCTCGGCAGCCACCACGCCTCGCTCGCCGAAACCCTGCAGGTGCTCGAGCGCCGCCGCATCCTCAAACTGCTCGGGGCCGCCGGCCTCGCCGCGACACTGCCGAGCAGCGCGCTCGCCTGCACGCTGATCCCGTCGGAGACCGCGGGCCCCTACCCCGGCGACGGCACCAACGGCCCCAACGTGCTCACCCAGAGCGGCATCGTGCGCTCCGACATCCGCAGCAGCTTCGGCAGCGCCGGCACGACGATGGCGACGGGTACGCTCATGAGCATCACGCTGCAACTCGTCAGCACGACCACGAGCTGCGCGCCGATCGCGGGCGCCGCCGTGTACCTGTGGCACTGCAACGCCTCGGGCGGCTACTCGCTGTACTCGCAGGGCGTGACGGCGCAGAACTACCTGCGCGGCGTGCAGGTGTCGGATGCCAACGGCGAGGTCACGTTCACGACGATCTTCCCGGGCTGCTACTCGGGTCGCTGGCCGCACATCCACTTCGAGATCTACCGTTCGGTCGCCGAGGCCACGAGCGGGGCCAACGCGGTGCGCACCTCGCAGCTCGCGATTCCCGAGTCGGTGTGCCGCACGGTGTATGCGCAGACGTCGCTGTACCCCGGCAGCACGAACAACCTCAACGGCGTCACGCTCGCCAACGACAACGTCTTCCGCGACGACCAGGCCGTGCACCAGCTCGCGACGGTCACGGGCGACACGACGAACGGCTACGTGGGCTACCTCGAGGTCGGCGTCGGCCTGAGCGCCGAGACGATCTTCAAGGACGGTTTCGAGACGGCCTGAACCTCAGAACGCGGAATCCGCACGCAGCCTGCGCGAGGTCCGCCACATGAGCTCACGCAGCAGCGGCTCGACCTCGCGTCCCTTGAAGTACTCGAGCGCATCGGGCCAGGCCATGAAACTCACGCTCTCGCGCCGCATGTAATCACGCGGCGCGACATCCTCGGCCGAGACGAACGAAGCGTCGGCACCGAGTCGCCCGGCCCAGACCATGATGCCGTGCGGCGCGCGGTTGAGGATCGTGACGGCCGTCCACGTGCCGTCCTCGTTCGGCGTGTCGCTGCACAGATGGGCCACCGGTACGCGCATCATCGCGGGCATCCTCTTCGCCGCGAGTATAAAGATAAACATTGCATCGTCGAAGCACGCCGACGCGGTGCGACGACGCAGCCCCGCGTGGCGCGCCGATCCGGAACGTTCACGCAGCCGGAGTAGGATGGACCCGTCCGCTGCTCCGAAGCCGCCCTGCCCGCGGCATGGCCGGGACGCCGACCGCCATGATTCCACTCGACCGCGCCGCACTGCAGACCCTCGTCGAGGAACTCGCCGCCGAATTCGCGCAGGAGCGCACCGACGATGCGGCGACGGCATGGCGCGAAGCCGGCGACGCGATCCTCGCGCAAGCCGAGGAGGCGGACCATGCCTGGCTCGCCGATCGTCTGCAGGATGCCGGCCACGCGATCGGCGTCCTCGATGCCGATGCCGCGGCACTGCGCGCGCGCTTCCACGCCGAGCAGGTCAGAAGCGAAGACGCCTGATCGAGCCTCGCGGAACCGGAAGGAACCTCAGCTTCCGAGGCGTTCCAGCCGATAGGTGCCGTCGAGCACGCGCGCGACCCAGTCGGCGTTGTCGAGATACCACTCGACCGTGCGCGCCATGCCGCTCTCGAAACTCTCGCTCGGCCGCCAGCCGAGGTCGCGGCGGATCTTGGTCGCATCGATCGCGTAGCGGCGGTCGTGGCCCGGCCGATCCTTGACGAACGTGACGAGCGACTCGCGGCGACGCCCGTCCGCGAGCGGCACGCGCTCGTCGAGCAGCGTGCAGATCGTCTTCACGACGTGCAGGTTCTCGCGCTCGGCGTCGCCGCCGACGTTGTAGACCTCGCCGACGCGGCCGATCTCGAGCACGCGCAGGATCGCGCGGCAATGGTCGACCACGTACAGCCAGTCGCGCACGTTGCGGCCGTCGCCGTAGACCGGCAGCGCCTCGCCCGCGAGCGCCTTCTGGATCATCAGCGGGATGAGCTTTTCGGGGAACTGGAACGGCCCGTAGTTGTTCGAGCAGTTCGTCGTGAGCACCGGCAGGCCGTAGGTGTGGTGGAAGGCGCGCACGAGGTGGTCGGAGGCCGCCTTCGACGCCGAATACGGCGAGTTCGGCTGGTACGGCGACTCCTCGGTGAACCGCCCGACCGGGCCCAGTGAACCGTAGACCTCGTCGGTCGACACATGCAGGAAGCGGAAGCCGTCCTGGCGATCGAGCGGCAGCCCGCGCCAGTAGGCCAGCGCGCATTCGAGCAGCGCGAGCGTGCCGACGACATTCGTCTGCACGAATGCGGCCGGTCCGTCGATCGAGCGGTCGACGTGCGATTCGGCTGCGAAATTGACGATCGCGTCGGGGCGATGCTCGGCGAGCAGCGCGGCGACGCGTTCGCGATCGCCGATGTCGCCGTGCACGAAACGGTAGTCGTCGCGGCCTTCCACCGACGCGAGCGTGTCGGGATTGCCGGCGTAGGTCAGCGCATCGAGGTTGACGATGCGATAGCCCCCGAGACCCAGCACGTCGAGCACGAAGTTGCCGCCGATGAAGCCGGCACCGCCGGTGACGAGAAGCGTTTTCATGGAGTTCCGTTCGTCGAAGCCGCCGTGCGGCGCAGCCCGCGATGGTATCGCGCGGGCTCCGCGCGGGCGACCCGTGCCACCCGCCGCATATGGTTATGGCAGCACGTGCGTTGCCGCACGACAGCGTTGGGAATTAGTTAAGCGCACCCCCAACGCGTTATACGGAGTCCACGCATGCCCTCGCCCGCCACGCTGTCGCCGCTGCTGCTGATCGGCCTGATCGCCCCGCCCGTCCTCGCGCAGTCGGAGGCCACGACCTCGCAGCTCGACGACATCGTCGTCACCGGCACGCGCGCGACCGGGCGCACCGAGACGCAGTCGCTGTCGCCGATCGACGTGCTGCGGCCCGACGACCTCGCCGCGACCGGCAGCACCGAACTCGCCACGGCGCTGTCGCGTCTGCTGCCGTCGCTCAACTTCCCGCGCCCGAGCCTCACCGACGGCACCGACTCGGTGCGTCCGGCCCAGCTGCGCGGCCTGTCGCCCGACCAGGTGCTCGTGCTCGTCAACGGCAAGCGTCGCCATACCGCGGCGATCCTCAACGTCAACGGCACGCAGGGCCGCGGCTCGTCGCCGGTCGATCTCAACGCGATCCCGATCGCCGCGATCGCACGCATCGAGGTGCTGCGTGACGGCGCCGCCGCGCAATACGGTTCCGACGCGATCGCGGGCGTCGTCAACGTCGTGCTCAAAGGCTCGCCCGGCGACGGCAGCGTGTCGCTGCAAGGCGGCCAGTACAGTGCCGGCGACGGTCGCCAGGTCGATCTCGGCGGCGACGCGGGCTTCGCGCTCGGCGAACGCGGCTGGTTGCACCTGTCGGGCCAGTACGTCGAGGCCGATCCGACCAACCGCGCCGGCGTCGACTTTCGCTTTCCGGGCGACGTGAGCTACGGCCGCAAGAACCACCGCTTCGGCGATGCCGATACGCGCAACACGAAGCTGTTCGCGAATGCGCAGGTCGACCTCTCCGACGCGGTGCAGTTCTACGCGTTCGCGAACGCGAGCAAGCGCGATGCCGAGGCCGCCGGCAACTACCGCCAGGCCGGCAACGCCAACAACATCGCCTCGATCTATCCCGAAGGCTTCCTGCCCCTCATCGCCACGGAATCCGAGGACCGCTCGCTGGTCGCCGGCCTGCGCGGCACGAGCGCAGGTGGCTGGCGCTGGGATGTGAGCGCCAACTACGGTGCCAACACGCTCGACTTCGGCGTGCGCAACAGCCTCAACGCCTCGCTCGGACCGACCAGCCCGACCTCGTTCGATGCGGGCGAACTCGAGAACGAACAACTCGTCGTCAATCTCGACATCGCCAACGACCTCGACTGGGGTCTCGCCAACCCGGTCACGCTCGCGTTCGGTGGCGAGTACCGCGACGAGACCTACACGATCCGCGCGGGCGAACCGGCCTCGTACGTCGCCGGCACCGGCGGCGTGGCCGGCGCGAGCCCCGGCGCCCAGGTGTTCCCGGGCTTCCAGCCCGGCGACGCGGGTTCGAACGGCCGCGACAGCTACTCGGCCTACCTCGAGCTCGACACCGACTTCACCGACAAGCTCAGCGGCTCGGTCGCCGCGCGCTACGAGGACTACAGCGATTTCGGCGACACCGCCTCGGGCAAGCTCGCGCTGCGCTACGCGGTCAGCGACGCGTTCGCGCTGCGCGGCACGCTGTCGAACGGCTTCCGCGCACCGTCACTCGCGCAGCAGTACTACTCCGCGACGTCGGCCGTGCTGATCGGCGGCTCGATCTTCGAGGTGCGCACGTTCCCGGTCGAACTGCCGGTCGCGCGCGCATTCGGCGCGCAGCCGCTCAAGGCCGAGAAGTCGACCAACGCGAGCCTCGGCTTCGTCGCCCAGCCGCTCGACAACCTGAGCCTCACGGTCGATCTCTACCGCATCGACATCGACGACCGCGTCGTGCTGTCGGAGAACCTCACCGGCACCGCCGTACGCGACTTCCTCGCGGCGCAGGGCTACGCGGGCGTCAACGGCGGCCGCTACTTCACCAACGCGGTCGACACGCGCACGACCGGCATCGACGTGCTCGCCGCATGGCGCGTGGCCGTCGGTGACGGCGCGCTCGACCTCTCGGCCGGCTACAACTACAACAAGACGAAGATCAGGCACATCCAGGCCAACGCCCCGGAGCTCGACGCACTCGGCTTCCAGCGCATCGGCCGCGTCGAGATCGGCCGCATCACCGAAGGCGCACCGCGCGACAAGATCACGTTCGGCAGCGACTACACGATCGGCAACTGGGGCCTGCGCGCCGGCCTCACGCGCTACGGCGAGAACACGGTGCGCCAGACGAATCCGGCCAACGACCAGACCTTCGGTGCGAAGTGGATCCTCGACCTCGCGGCGAGCTACCGCCACGACGACTGGACCTTCACGCTCGGAGCCGACAACGCCTTGAACGAGTACCCCGACGAGGTGCGCAACGTGAACTGGGGCAACCCGGCGACCGCGCCGAGCGGCCTGTTCCGCTACAGCAGCTACTCGCCGTTCGGTTTCAACGGCGCGTTCGTGTACGGCAAGGTCGCCTACACCTGGTGAGCCACGACCTGCGCGGGAGCGGTCCCGCGCAGGCTTCCACGCCGCCGCGACGGCTCGATGCACCCGCGCGGCGGCATGTCCTGACGACCTGCGAGACACGCCTTGAACCACCATGACGACCACGCCCACACGTTGACGGGCGGAAACGCCGGCGACGGCATCGACCGTCGCCTGCATGGCAGCGACGACGACCAGACCTGGGCGGATCTTCTCGCGCCGACGCGGCGACGCTTCCTGCGCGCGACGGGCCTCGCCGCGGGCGGCCTCGGCCTGAGCGGTCTCGCCCACGCCGCGAACGCGGAAGCGTCGTCGAAGGCAGCACTCGGCGATCCCGCGTTCCGCGCCATCGTGCCGCCGCGCGACACGGGCACGAGCCCGTGGGGCGAGCGCACCGCGCTCGAACCCGCAACGCGACCGGCCAGCGTGCGCCCGCGCGACGGCGCATCGGGCCTGCCCGACGCACCGCGCCCGTACACCGACATCCGCAGCTATCACGCGCACGTCTATTTCGACGAGGACACCTACGCGAAGGCCGCACGCCTGCGGCAATGGGTGATCGAGCGCTTCCCGGTCGAGCTCGGCAACTGGAACCTCGAACCGCGCGGACCGCACGTCACGCCTTCGTTCTACTTCGGCTTCACCAACGACCTGCTGCCGGTCGTGGTGCCGTGGCTGCAGCTCAACAGCCTCGGCCTGACCATCCTGCTGCATCCGAACTCGGACGACCCGCGCGCCGATCACCTCTACTACACGTTGTGGGTGAACCGCTCGCAGCCCGTGAATGCCTACGGCATGAAGCGTCCCGGCGAACCCGATGCTCCGCCGATCGAGAAGATCCTGCCGAACGTCGTGCCGACGCGGACGCTCGAGACCTGATCGCGAGGCGGATCAGTCCGGGCGACGATCCGCGTAGAACGCCGCCGTGAACGCGTCGAGCGTGTCGGCCTCGATCGCCGCACGCAGGCCGGCCATGAGCTGCTGGTAGTGGTGCAGGTTGTGGATCGTCGCGAGCTGACTCGCGAGCATCTCGCCGCAGCGGTCGAGATGGCGCAGGTAGGCGCGGCTGAAGCCCGACGCGCAGGTGTAGCAGGTGCAGCCGTCCTCGATCACGCGCGTGTCGCGCGTGTACTTCGCATTGCGGATGCGCAGCGTGCCGTGGCGCGTGAACAGGAAGCCGTTGCGCGCGTTGCGCGTCGGCATCACGCAGTCGAACATGTCGACGCCGCGGCGCACCGCCTCGACGATGTCCTCGGGACGGCCGACGCCCATGAGGTAGCGCGGGCGGTCGACCGGCAGCATCGGCGACACGGTCTCGAGCATCGCATTGCGCTCGTGCTCGGGCTCGCCGACCGCGAGGCCTCCGATCGCGTAGCCGTCGAAGCCGATGTCGATCAGCGCGTCGGCCGAGCGCTTGCGCAGGTCCGGATAGACCGAGCCCTGCACGATGCCGAACAGCGCGTTCGGATTGCCGCCCTCGTCGAAGGCACGACGCGAGCGCAGCGCCCAGCGCAGGCTCAGCTCCATCGAGGTGCGCGCGACCTTCTCCGTGGCCGGATACGGCGTGCACTCGTCGAAGATCATGACCACGTCGGAATCGAGCACGCGCTGGATGTGCATCGACACTTCGGGGCTCAGGAACACCTTCGAGCCGTCGACCGGCGAGGCGAACGTCACGCCCTCCTCGGTGATCTTGCGCTTGTGCGCGAGCGAGAACACCTGGAAGCCGCCCGAGTCGGTCAGGATCGGCTTGTCCCAGCCGATGAAGCGATGCAGGCCGCCGAAGTCGCCGACCACGTCGAGACCCGGGCGCAGGAACAGATGGAACGTGTTGCCGAGGATGATCTCGGCGCCGATGCCCTCGATGTCGCGCGGCAGCATCGCCTTGACCGAGCCGTAGGTGCCGACCGGCATGAAGGCCGGCGTCTCGACCGTGCCGCGATCGAACGTGAGGCGACCGCGGCGTGCGGGACCGCGCTGGTGGAGGAGCGAGAACTGCATCGTCGTGGGGCTCGTGGAAGTCGGTGGGCGCGTGCGGTCAGGCCGCGTGCGGCGCAGGCAGGATCAGCATCGCGTCGCCGTAGGAGAAGAAGCGGTAGCGCTGCTCGACCGCATGGCGATAGGCCTCGAGGATGCGCTCGCGTCCGGCCAGCGCCGAAACCAGCATGAGCAGCGTCGACTCGGGCAGATGGAAGTTCGTCAGCAGCGCGTCGACGCTCGAGAAGCGGTAGCCCGGGAAGATGAAGATCTGCGTCTCGCCCGCGAACGGCAGCAGTTCGCCGTCGCGCGTCGCGCTCTCGAGCGCGCGCACGACCGTCGTGCCGACCGCGACCACGCGGCCGCCGCGCACGCGGGTCTGGCGCACCTTCTCGACGAGTCCGGCGCCGACGTTGAGCCACTCGCGGTGCATGACGTGGTCGCCGAGGCTTTCCGCGCGCATCGGCTGGAACGTGCCCGCACCGACGTGCAGCGTGACATGGCCCGTCTCGACGCCACGCGCGCGCAGCGCCGCGAGCAGCGCGTCGTCGAAATGCAGGCCCGCGGTCGGCGCGGCGACCGCGCCGGGCTCGCGGGCGAAGATCGTCTGGTAGCGCTCGGCGTCGCCCGCGTCGGGCTCGCGCGTGATGTACGGCGGCAACGGCAGGCGGCCGAGCTTCGGCAGCAGCTTGTCGAGCGGATCGGTGGATTCGAAACGCAGGCGAAAGAACTCGCCGTCGCGTCCGAGCACGCGCGCGATCGAGCCGTCGCCGAGTTCGATCGCCCCGCCCTCCTTCGGCTTCTTGCTCGCCCCGAGCTGCACGGTGGCCTCGTGCGAGCCGGTCACGCGCTCGACGAGGATCTCGACTGCACCACCGGAAGGCTTGCGCCCGAACAGGCGCGCCGGCAGCACCCGCGTATCGTTGAACACGAGCAGGTCACCCGGCGCGAGCAGTGACGGCAGGTCGGTGATCGCACGGTCGTCGCGCGTGTCCGCGGCCACGTCGAGTACCAGCAGGCGCCCCGCCGAGCGCTCGGCCGGCGGCGCCTGCGCGATCAGCTCGGGTGGCAGTTCGAAGTGGAAATCGGACTTCTTCAACGCGGCGCGGAGGGAGAAAGGGGGCGCGCATTGTAGGCGCTGCCGGCCTGAATCTCACGGTGGCAGGCCGCGCAAGCCTTCGCCGTGCGTCGAAGAAGGTACATGCCGGCATGATCTCCAAGATCCCAGGCACGCCGGAATCGCCTGCGTTGGCTCCGTCACGCGAGGTGGTGTCATCAGCAATGACGCCGTGCCCGCCAGCGATCTCGTCACCCCGGCGGAGGCCGGGGCGACGCGTGGTGCGGATCGGCAGCGTGTGGGGGATGGATGTTCCGAGCTGTCGCGCAGGCAGCTCGCGCAGGACGGAACCCGCGCAGCGGATTCCGCCGTCATGCGGAGTGGTGCGCGGCAGCGGCCTCCATCCCGGCAAAGGCAGCCTCCGCAAGCATGTAGCGACGATACCCGCCACGCCCTACGCGTGACGCGCTTCTCCGGTAGGCCCGAACCCGCGCAGCGGATTCCGCCGTGCGAGGGCGAAAAGCCTCACCCCAACGCGCGACGCCGGCGCCGCAGCACGACGACGATCGCCGCGAGCACGCCGAACCCGAGCACCCAGGGGCCGGCGACGTTGACGGCGTGCTTCAAGGCCTGCATGCGCTCGAACTGCAACCGCTTCTCGGCCGCGGGAAAATCGGGTGCTTCGCAGGAGTAGCCGAAATCGCCGGCCCACGGCACGAAGGCACCTTCGCGGACGTAACGAAGCCACAGCGCTTCGCCGCGCGCGTGGTCGCGCGCGTTGATCCAGCCGGTCGCCGCGCACAGCACCGCCGCGAACGCCTGCGAGCGCGCGGGCAGCAGGTCGGCGGCTCGGCTCGCGAGATCGGCCGCGACGTAGCGGTAGTGGAAACGCTCGAACGGTGCGGCTCGGCTCGCGGTGAGCCGCGTGGCCTCGTCGGCACCGGCGAGGCCTGCGGGCAGCGCGATGTCCTTGCGCGGCTCGGGAATCCAGTTGGACTGATCGTCGTACCGACCGGGCGGCGCGAGGTCGTAGTTGCCGCCGTAGTTCGCGTAGTCCGGATCGCCTTCGAAGCCGAGCAGTTCCATGCCCTGGTCGCGTGCGATGCCGGCCGCCGTGAACAGCGCTTCGGCGCGTGCGATGCGTCCGCCGCGCGTCGATGCCGCCATCGCGTCGACGTAGCGACGCGCCGATTCGGCCAGGCCCTGGTCGTCGAAGTACGCCATCGCCTCGTCGCCACGCCCTGCACGCAGCAGGCGGCGCGCCAGCAACTCGCGCAGGCGCTGCACATGCGGCTTGGTCACCCATGCGTCGTCGGCAGCGGGCGTCGCAGCCGGACCGGCCGGCACGTTCGCATCGACGAAGGCCTTGAGCTCGTCCGGCGTGAGCACGCGCTCGGCGACGTAGGCGGCATCCTCCCAGTACTGCTCGGCGCCGGCATACAGGAACCCGAGCGCCTCGACGTAATCGCCGCGCTGCAGTGCGAGGATCGCGATCTCGCCCTCGACGCGGCAGCGCGGACGGAACGGGCCGTAGCCGTAGTCGTCGGTGTAGAGCACGCCGTCGGCCCAATCCTCGCCCTGCGGAAACGCCTGCGAGGCCTTCGCGTAGGCCTCGCGCGCGCCGGCCGTGTCGCCCGCACGCAGCGCGAGCTTGGCGCGCACCCACCACGACAGTGCGCTGTCGGTGCGCGTCGCGAGCGCCGCGGCGAGATCGTATCGTGCCTGTCGGTAAGCAGCGGCCGCGATGCGGTCGGCGCCGTCGAACGACACGATCGCCTGAGCTTCGACCTCGTCGAGCAGGGCGTCGATGCGCTCGGCGTCGAGCTCGCCGGCACGCGTGTAGAGATAGGCGGCGAGCAGGCGCTGCACGAGCGCGTCGCCGAGCGCCTTCCCGCGCAGGTCGGCGTCGTCGAGGAGCTGGCGCGCGACGAACAGCAGCGACGTGCTGCCCTGGATCGAACCACGCGCAGCCTGCTCGGCATACAGGTGCACCGCACCCGCGGCATCGCCGGCTTCGAGGCGCAGGCGCGCCTCCTCGCCGAAGCTCGCGAGGCCGAGGCCTTCGGGATCGGCCGCACCGGCGAGTACGGCCTCGCGCACCCGGCGGAACTCGAGCTCGGCCGCAGGCCCCTGCTCCAGCGCGCGCTGCGTACGCGCGAGCGAGTAACGCGCGGCGAGCCCGCGGTCGCCCTGTTGCTCGGGAGGCCGTGCGAGCAATGCCGCGAAGCCCGCGCGCGCGGCCACGAACGAGCCCTCGTGGAACGACTCGGCCGCATGCGCGTACGCGAGCGATGCCGCATCGTGACCGCGCGGTGGCTCATCGGGCGCGCCGGAGCCTTCCACGAGCGCATCGGGCACCACCTGCAGCAGGCGGCCCGATTCGAACAGGAACGTGCCCTCGGGCAAGCCCTGCAGCACGGCGGCGCGATCGTCGAGCAGGCGGTTCGGGAAATCCGGACCGCAGGCCTGGGCCGGAAGCGCCACGGCCAGCGCGAGCAGCCATGCCGTGCTGCGCAGGCGCAGAGGGCTGCGCGTGTCAGTCTTCGTGTTCGATCGCGACATGCACCTCGTCCTTCGTCGTGCAGCGGACCCAGCCGATCGTGCGCGTGTCGCCGGCGGCGAGGCGTGCGGCATCGGCGGTCCGCGAGAAGCGCAACGTCGCAGGCGACCGTTGCAGTGCGTAACCCGTGAGCGCATCGGCGGCCTCGCAGGGGCCGTCGATGCGCAGCGCGCGCGGCAACGATGCCGCGAGCGTGCCGTCGTTGCGCACGACCACGTCACGCGCCGCGCCTTCGCCCGCGAGGCTCGCCGAGATGCGTGCGGCGAGCGGCGCCGCATCGATGACGGCGCGCAGCGTCGCGAGGCTCCAGGCGCGGCGGTCGGACGGCAGCGGCAGGCGGAACCATGCGACGCCGACGAGTCCGCGCGGTGGCGTGCGCTCGACCTCGCGCAGGAACGCGGCGACCTCGCGCGGATCCGCCTCGATCTCGACGCGCCCGCCACCGCGCGCGAGCGTGGCCTCGCTCTCGACCAGCACACCCTCGGCGGATCGCACGAGGCCGGCGCCGTAGGCCGGCAAGGCGATGCGGTACGGCACGCGCGCGACGGCCGCGAACGCGTCGAGACGTGCGCGTGCGCGCGAGACATCGAAAAGGCCCAGCGTCGGCGCATCGACGGCGTGCAGTTGCAGCACCGCGGCGTCGACGTGTGCGAGCACGTCGGCGAAGGCAGGCTCCGGAATCCAGGCCGGCAGCGTCGTGATCGAGAGCGCGAGGCCAGGCGAAAGTCGCTTACGCAACGTCTCGAGCACGCCTGCGTAGGCGGCCAGCTGCGACGAGGGCGCATCATGATCGATCTCGACGCCGACGAGCGTGACGCCGGCTTCGCGCCATGCCTGCACGATGCGCTCGAGTTCGACGCCGAGCGCATCGGCATCGACACGTGCGGTCGAGCCGTCCACGCGCAGCACCGCGACGACCGGACGGGCATCGGCACGCAGAACGTCGAGGTCGACGCGCGCGCGCACGAGCCCTTCATCGGGATGCCATTGCGCGGCGAGCACGCGCCAGCCCGCGAACAGATCGCGCGATGCGACGAGTGCGGTGGCATGCGCAGGCGCCCACACGCGCTGCCAGACGTAGGCCTCGTGGTCGAGCGCGTCCATGGCGGTCGACGCCACGGACACGACCGCGAGTACGAGGCCCGCGGCGACGCGGGCAATGCGCTTCAAAGCCAGCCTTTCTGGCGTGCGAGGCGGTAAGCCTCGATGCGGTTGCTCACGCCGAGCTTGCCGATCGCCTCCGAAAGGTAATTGCGCACGGTGCCGTGCGAGAGGTTGAGCTGCGTGGCGATGTCGCCGGCCGACGTGCCTTCACCGGCCAGGCGCAGCACCTGGCGCTCGCGGTCGTTGAGCGGATCGGCCTCGGACCAGGCCTCGAGCGCGAGCTGCGGGTCGATCGCGCGTCCGCCGCGGTGCACGGTACGCAGCGCCTCGGCGAGGTTCTCGGCCGGCGCATCCTTGAGGAGGTAGCCCGACACACCGGCATCGAGTGCGCGGCGCAGGAAGCCCGGCCGCGCGAACGTCGTGACGATGACGACCTTCGTCGCGATCTCGTGGCGCTGGATGCGCTGGGCGAGTTCGAGGCCGGTCAGGCCCGGCATCTCGATGTCGGTCACGAGCACGTCGGGACGCAGGCGCTGCAGCTCGCGCCACGCCGATTCACCGTCGAGCGCGCTGCCGACGACGTCGAGGTCGGGCTCGAGCTTGAGCAACGCCGACAAGGCGCCGAGCACCATGGCCTGGTCCTCGGCGAGCATGACGCGGATCATCCATCACCATCACTGATCTGGGACGCCGGACAGTAGCAAATGGCCGCGCGACACGCGCGGACCGGCGTCGCGACCGGAGCGACGTGACGTCAGGGCACCTTGGGCGGCGGATCGCAGCCATCTGCGGCACGCTGCTCGCGCGCGGCGGCACGCTCGGCGATGCCCTGCTGGTCGGCGAGGCCGATCCAGGCAAGGTACTTGCCGGCGACGCGGTCACCGACCGACTGGTCCGTGCGGAAGCCCTTGGCGAAGCGCGTGCGCGTGCAGTCGAGCGGGTTCTCGCCGCGCTCCTGCATCTCGGCCCAGCGCGCGCTCGCCGCGGCCTGTGGATTCGCGGGTGCCGGTGCGGGTCCGATACGCACGGCACCGGCTTCGGGCAGGCGCAGCGAACCGTCCGGATTGAACAGCTTCGGTGCCGGCGTTCCCGCACTGCCGATGCGCGCGCTCGTTGTCGACGGCGCTTCCTCGACGCGCGGCGGTGGCGGCGTCTTCGCGGTGGGAGGCGCGACGACGATGCGCGACGGCCTGCGTTCGAACGCGGGCGGCTCGGGCTCGGGAGGCACCTCGAACGTCGTGGGCGGCTCGATGACGCTGACCTGCATCGCGATGCCGGCATCGGGCGCCTCGCCCGTGAGCATGACGCCGTGCAGCGTCAGTACCCAGCCGAGGTTGAGCAGGAGGGCGAGCGCGAGGAGGCCGAGCACCGCATTGCGCGTGAAATGGCGGCGGTGCCAGAGCGCGTGACGCTCGCGGAAACGACGGGCGTAGTCGGGAATCGACGGCGACGTGCCGTCATCCTCGTCGGCCCGACGCTCCGTGGCATGAAAGGACTCTGGCATGCGGGGCGCGGGATCCGGGGTGATGGAGCGCGCGCAGCATACAAACTGCGCGCTAAACCGCCGTTAAGGCGAGCCGACCGTGCAGCCACGACGCCACGCGCGCGGCGATGCCGGCCGCGGACGTGCCGAGCAGCGGGCCGGCATGGCTGGCGCGCGGGAGCATCTCGAAGTCGGCCATGCAGCGCACCGAGAGGGCACGACTCGCAGCGGTCGGGATGTCGTCGTCGCACTCGCTGGCCAGGACCAGCGTCGGGCAGCGCACGGGTTCCACCGGCACGCCCACGCGCGCCTCGTCGAGGACCCGTCCCGATTCGTCACGCCAACGCGTGAACGCATAGAGCCGCGCGGCGTCGTCGGCGTCGGGCAGCGCCCGGCATGTGGAGGCGATCGAGCGCTCGCTGCCCCAGCGCACGCGCGGCGGATGCGGCGCGCCGAGCGGGCGGCTCAGCACGCCGGCCGGCGGCAGCGCATTGACCAGCACGAGGGCATCCGCGCGCACGGCCTTGGCCACCGACAAGGCGAGAAGACCTCCGAGACTCGCCCCGACGACCACGAGCGGTGCGGCGGGATGCGACGTGCGCTGGTCGGTGCAGGCTTCGAGGATCTGGCGGCGGTAATCGGCGAACGTCGTCGCCTCGAGGCCCGCGGCGGACGGCTGGAGATCCGGCGCGGTGACCGCGAAGCCCTCGGACGCGAGGACGCGCGACCAGACGTTCCACTCCCAGCCGCCCGCACCGGCACCATGCACGCAGACGACCGCAGCGGCAGGCTCGGAGGTGGCTGGAATCATGCGCGGATCGTCCCTGGCAAAGATCCCGATTATGGCCCAGCGCGCGCGTGACGCGGCGCGCCTTGACCCTCCCGCGTGATCGCGCAAGGCTGCGACACCCGCCGGCAGTACGCCCGGCCTCGTCACCCGTCGCGACCACGGCACGGACGCCGAGCCGACAGGACACGGAAGCATGCGACCTCGCATGGAGGGCTTTCCGTGTCCCACGCCACCGAGAACATCCGCAACATCGCCCTGGCAGGCCATGCCGGCGCCGGCAAAACCACGCTGTTCGAAGCCCTGCTGCATGCCGGCGGCACGATCACGACGGCAGGCACGATCGAGCGCGGCACCACCGTCTCCGACCACGATTTCATGGAGAAGGAGCGCAGGCATTCGATGACCGCGTCGATCGCCTCGATCGATCGCGACGGCTGCCACATCAACCTGATCGACACGCCGGGCTTCGCCGATTTCCGCGGCCCCACGCTGTCGGCGCTCGCCGCCGTGGAGACCTGCGCGATCGTCGTCAACGCCGCGGCCGGGATCGAGCACTCGACGCGCCGCATGATGGACCACGCCCATGCGCGCCGCCTCGCCCGCATCCTCGTCGTCAACCGCATCGATGCCGAGGGCGTCGACCTCGCCGCGCTGACCGACGCGCTGCGCGAGGAGTTCGGCCCCGAATGCCTGCCGATCAACCTGCCCGCGGGCGGCGGCACGCGCGTCGTCGACTGCTTCTTCAACCCGAGCGGCGAGGCCGACTTCTCGTCGGTCGCCGAGGCGCACCAACGCATCCTCGACCAGGTCGTCGAAGTCGACGAGACGGTCATGGACCACTACCTCGAACGCGGCGAGGACGGCGTCACGCGCACCGAGCTGCACGACGCGTTCGAGCAATGCCTGCGCGAAGGCCACCTCGTGCCGATCTGCTTCGTGTCGGCGCGCACGGGTGCCGGCGTGGCCGAGCTGCTCGACCTCGCCGTGCGCCTGCTGCCGAACCCGCTCGAGGCCAATCCGCCGCCGTTCCACAAGGGCAGCGGCGACGACGCGGTACCTGTCGAAGCCGTGCCCGACGCGTCGCGCCACGTCATTGCCGACGTGTTCAAGATCGTCAACGACCCGTTCGTCGGCAAGCTCGGCGTGTTCCGCGTCTACCAGGGCACGGTGCGCCGCGACACCCAGCTGTTCATCGACGATGGCCGCAAGCCGTTCAAGGTCGGCCACCTGTTCAAGCTCAAGGGCAAGGACCACGTCGAGATCGACGAAGCCGTGCCCGGCGACATCGCCGCCGTGGCCAAGGTCGAGGACATCCACTTCGATGCCGTGCTGCACGATTCGCACGACGAGGACCACATCCACCTCGCCCCGCTCGATTTCCCGCAGCCGATGTTCGGCCTCGCCGTCGAGCCCGCGCACAAGGGGCAGGAGCAGAAGCTCACGATCGCGCTCGCCCGCCTCGGCGAGGAAGATCCGTGCCTGCGCGTCGAGCACAACAAGGAGCTCAACGAGACCATCGTGCGCGGCCTGTCGGACCTGCACCTCAAGCTCGTGCTCGAGCGCATGCGCGAGCGCTACGGCGTCGAGGTGACCACGCGCCCGCCCCGCATCGCCTACCGCGAGACGATCACCGCGCGCGCCGACGGCCACCATCGCCACAAGAAGCAGACCGGCGGTGCCGGCCAATTCGGCGAGGTGTTCCTGCGCGTGGAGCCCTTGCCGCGCGGCAGCGGCTTCGAGTTCGCGCAGGAGATCAAGGGCGGTACGATCCCGGGCCAGTTCCTGCCCGCGATCGAGAAAGGCGTGCGTCAGGTGCTCGACCACGGCGCGCTCGCGGGACATCCGCTGCAGGACGTGCGCGTGATCGTCTACGACGGCAAGTACCACGCCGTCGACTCGAAGGAAGTCGCGTTCGTGGCCGCCGGGCGCAAGGCCTTCCTCGATGCGATCGGCAAGGCGCGACCGATCGTGCTCGAGCCGATCGTCAACCTCGACGTGAACGTGCCCGAATCGCATGTCGGCGACGTCACCGGCGGCCTCGCCGGCAAGCGGGCGCGCATCAACGGCACCGACGCGATGCGCGGCGGGGAGCTCGTGATCAAGGCGCAGGTGCCGCTCGCCGAAGTCACCGACTACCAGACCGAGCTCAAGTCGATGACCGGCGGTCGCGGGCGTTATTCGCTCGAGTTCAGCCACTACGAGGCCGTGCCGCCCCAGCTGCAGAAGCAGCTCGTCGAGGCCTGGAAGCCGCAGGCGGAGGACGACTGACCCTCCACGGGATCCTGCGGATCGGCCACACTCGGCATCGCCCCGCTGCGAGGGCGATGCCGGAAACCCTTGCCGTGACCCGAACCGAAGACCGCCGCCGCTTCCTCGCCACGCTCGGCGCACTCGCCGCGGCACCGCTGCTTCCCGGCCTGATGCGCTCCGCGTGGGCAGCCGAGACCACGGCCTGGGCCGGTTACGCGTCGGCGACCGTCATCGACGCCTGCGGAAGTCCCGGCCGCTACGATGCCGAGCCGTACTCGCGCCTCGATGCGGGTTCGATCGACGACCTGCGTACATCGGGTCTGACCATGGTCAACATCACCGTCAGCGGTGTCGGCAGCTACGCCGACGACTACGACACGACCATCCGCAACATCGCCTACTGGAACGCGCAGGTCGCCGCGCATCCCGATCGCATGCTCGTGATCCGGCGCGCCGCCGACCTCGCCGAAGCCAAGCGCAGTGGCCGGGTCGGCCTCGGCTTCGCGTTCCAGGACGCCACGCCGATCGGCGAGGACCTCGATCGCGTCGACACGTTCGCGAACCTCGGCGTACGCGTGTTCCAGCTCACCTACAACCGCCGCAACCTCGTCGGCGACGGCTGCCTGGAACCCGGCAACGCGGGGCTGAGCACGTTCGGCAAGGCGCTCGTCGAGCGCCTCGACGAGCGCAAGCTGCTGATCGACCTCTCGCACGGCGGCGAGCGCACGACACGCGAGGCGATCGCCGCCGCGAAGGGACCGGTTGCGATCACCCACACGGGTTGCGCGGCGCTCGCCGCGCTGCCGCGCAACAAGACCGATGCCGAGCTCAAGGCACTCGCCGACAAGGGCGGCGTCGCGGGCATCTACCTGATGCCGTTCCTGCGCAAGGAAGGCCAGCCCGACGCGGACGACCTCGTGCGCCACATCGAGCACGCGGTGAACGTGTGCGGCGAGGACCATGTCGGCATCGGCACCGACGGCACCGTGTCGCCGGTGAAGTTCGACGATGCGTTCCGCAAGAAATTCGCCGACGAGGTCGCGCGTCGACGCGCGCTCGGCATCTCCGCACCGGGCGAGCGCCCCGACGTCTACACGTTCCTGCCCGACCTCAACCGCGCCGACCGCTTCGCACGCATCGCCACGCTGCTCGCCTCGCGCGGTCATTCCGATGCACGCATCGGCAAGATCCTCGGCGGCAATTTCGCGCGCCTGTTCGGTGAGGCATGGGGCGCCTGAAGCGCATGCCTTCGACGTCCTCCCGACCGTTTACCTACCGGAGTCCGACATGAAGCCCGTCCACATGCCCGCCCTCGCCGTCACGTTCCTGCTCGGCTTGCCGCTGCTCGCGTCCGCCGCCGGCACCGGCGCAAAGCACGCCCCCGCACCGACGACCGCCGTGGCTGCGGACGTCGAATACCACGCCCTGCCCGCCGGTCCGCTCGCGAACCTGCCGTTCTCGGAAGCCGTGCGTGTCGGCAACATGCTCTACCTGTCGGGCGAACTCGGCACCCGCGCCGACGGCAAGCTCGCGCCCGGTGGCATCGAGGCCGAGACGCGCCAGATGATGGACAACATCGGCGCCAAGCTGGCCCGCCACGGCTCCTCGTTCGAGCACGTGGTGCAATGCACGGTGGCGTTGCTCGACATGAAGGAATGGCCCGCCTTCAATGCCGTGTACCGCACCTACTTCAAGCAGGGCCGCTACCCTGCCCGCATGGCGTTCGCGGCCTCGGGGCTCGCCCTCGACGCGCGTGTGGAGCTGCAGTGCAATGCGGCCGTGTCCCCCGACGCGTGACGGTTTCCGAAGAAATCATTCAGGTTTCGACCGAAAACCATGACCACTTGCACATGCGCGATATCAAAGGGATGATCGCCGACGCGGCGTGACGTCGCCTCGATCAGCCTCCGGGTCATGGCCGACCGGTGTTCGATCCGATCGAAAACCAACTTGGGGAAAACCGAATATGCTCAAGAAACTGCTGTGGGCGGCTGCTGCCCTGTCGGCGACGCCGGCTCTCGTCCTCGCGCAAGGCACCATCACGAACGGCGGCGCGAATTACGTGCTGACCGCCTCGCACTGGGACGCCACGCCCGAGGCCAACTTCACGGGCGTCGGCACCGGTGATGCAATCTTCGAAGCCGGCTGGTGGTTCCGCATCGAAGGCGACACGCAGGAAACCATCTTCGGCGTACCGACGACGCAGAACTACACCGGTGACACGGCCACGATCACGTGGGCCAATGTCGCAACCCGCAACTTCTCGGCGACGAAGACCCACGTCATCGTCGGCGGTGGCGGCAACGGTGAGGTGCGGACGACGATGACCGTGACCAACAACGGCGCATCGACGATCACGCTGCACCTGTTCCAGGCGACGGACTGGGACGTCAACGGTTCGGCCGGTACCGACAGCGCCACGCTCGTCGCGCCCGGCCACATCCGCATCACCGATTCGACCGCGGGTTTCGCCGAGTCGCGCTCGCCGGATACCGTGGCCGTGATGGCGAGGCCGTTCGGCGCCACGACCGACGTGTTCGGCCTGCTGGCCGACACCTCGGTGACGAACTTCGACGGCTCGGGACTGCCGTTCACCAATGGTGACATCACCCTCGGCATGCAGTGGACCTTCACGCTCGCGGCGGGCGCCTCGGCGACCGCGACGCTGTACTCGTCGTCCAACCGCGATGCGACGCCGGTGCAGCTGCAGCAGTTCAGCGTCGACTGATCGGCACGTCACGGGAGCGGCGGGTCCGCTCCCGTGACGCCGCAGCCGGCACGCTGCCGGATGCGAAACCCGATACCGTCCGGCACATGCCTGCCCACAGGCGGCACGCCCCGCGAGAACGTGATCCGGCGAACGGTGTGCTTTCTCGCCCACCGCTACAGGCCACGCATGTGCACCGCCGATCCGCGGTGTTCTCAGGCCTTCTTCACGAACTTCGACTTGAGCATCATCGCGACGCCGTCGATGCGCCCCTCGAGATCGTGATCACCGTCGACGAGGCGGATGCTGCGCACCTTCGTGCCGATCTTGAGCACCTCGGAAGATCCGCGCAGCTTGAGGTCCTTGACGATCACCACGGCATCGCCGTCCTGCAGCAGGTTGCCGTTCGCGTCGCGCACGACGGGCCCCGCATCGTCCTCGCCAGCATCGACCGTCTTCACCGGCCACTCGTGCGCGCAGTCGGGGCATATGAAGTTCCCCTCGTCGACGTAGGTGTTCTGCTGCGCGCAGACCGGACAGTCGGGAAGATCGCTCATGCTGGATACCCTCGGGAAAGCCGGCGAGTGTAGCCGCCGGCGTGCGCGGGGGGTCACTTCGAGAACGGGTTGCGCAGCTTGCTGACGAAGCCGAGCAGCGACTTCTCTTCCTTGGGAGCCTGCACGTGGCGTGGCGCGCGCGGCGTCCACACGAGCCAGCCGATCGCGTCGTAGGCGTTGACCGTGTCGAAGACGTCGTCCATCGACGCACCGGCCGCAGCGGCGATCTCGTGCAGGCGCAGCGGCTTCATCATCGCTGCCGAGATGCGCGCGTGGCGCGGGTATTCGGCACGGATCTCGAGCCAGCGCTTGATCGAGAACGTGCCGCCGGGATCGAGCTGGTTCGCGAGCCGCCCGCCGGAACGCAACAAGGCATCGAGCCAGATCAGGCGCTGGTAGGCCTGGGCGGGCTGCTCCTCGCGGATGCGCACGAGCTCGGCGTTGGTCACGGGACGCCACTCGTGGCGACGCGGCTGGCCGCGGCAGTACGCCTCGAGCTGCGCGAGCGTGCCCTCGGAATGGAAGACCTGATTCTTGGGGTCGAGCGTCAGTGAAGGCGTGCCTTCCCACTCGATGCGTGACGGTCCGCCGATGAGGTCGCCGGTCATGTAGTCGCGCAGCCGGTGCGCGGTGCGGTCCTCGCCGAGCGAGCGCTTGGAAGGCGGCAGCAGATTCGGCAGTGCGGGCGATGTCTCGGTGCGACGCGTCTCGGGATCCTTCGCCGAGCGCAGCTCGCTCCGCCGCGTCCCGCCCTCGGTGCCTTCGAAGCCGACCGAGGCATCCAGATGCCCCGGCGGCTTGAGGTTCGCGAACGGATCGAGTTCGGGGTTGCCGCGGATCATGTCCTCGAGGCCCAGCGCCACGTCGGCCTGTGGCTTCGAGGTCGGCACGGCGCGCGCGGACGGCACCGCGTCGGGCTCGGGCGCGAAATACTGGTTCTGGCGGGGCGGCACGATCTGCGCGGGCGCGAGCACCGCACCGGTGACCTGGTTGAGCACTTCGAGCACGTTGGCCAGCTTGAACGGCCTGCGCAACGCGAGGTCTCCGCCCTCGACCTCGGCTCCGGCGTCACAGACCACCGCGACGTGGACGCCGGTGGCCTGCGCGCGCACACGCGCCATCTGGCCCGAGAAGTCGCTGGCATCGACGACGAGAAGGTCGGCGCCGGTCTCCGAGCCCCAGCGCCACGCGTGCGCGAGCTCGTTGACGCCCTTGCGCATGAGCAGGCGCAGGTGGGCGATCTCCTCGTCGGAGATCGCGACCGTGGCGATGATCTTGTCCTGGGTCACGTCAGAACGCTCATCCGGCACGGAATCGTGGTGTCGGCATACGCAGCTCCCCCCGGGGCGTATCCATGTGAACGATGCGTCAGGGTGAGCGGTCTTCCCGCAGCCGTCAACGCCATGTGGCCACGCCGATGCGCGGGATTCAGCTTCGCGCAGCCGCGGCGGGACGCTTGCGCTTGGGCCGCAGCATGGTGCCGACGCACGACTTCGCACCGCAGCGGCAGGCCCAGATCTTCTTGAGGCGCGGCGTCAGCCGATCCTCGAGCGTGATCCCGTAGTCGTAGGTGAGCTCCTCGCCTTCCCCGATCGCGCGCAGTGTCTCGATCAGGACACGGTCGTGCTTCGTGTTGCCCTTGCCGTGCTCCTCGAGCACCGCGCGGCAGTTCGGTTCGCAGCTGTGGTTGATCCAGCGCGCGACGTTGCCACCCTGGTTGGCGTCGATCACGTAGCGATCGTTGAGCGTGAACAGGAACGTGTGGCCCGACTCGGTCGTGTGGCTGTAGAGGCGATCGGCTTGCGCGTGGGTGAGGCGCTCGCCCTGATACTCGATGACTTCGGTTTCGGCGGGGATGGCGGTCTTGGCGAAGACACCGTTGCCGTGGATCGGCGAACGGCGCTGCTGGATGCGTCGGGTCATGGAGTCGATCGTGCCGTGTGGAGAGGTGCGGAAGTCGCCATCATAAGCGACATGCGCGTGAACGCGAGACGCCGCGACGTTCTGGCGGCACCTGCGGGCATCGGCGATGATCGACGCGATGAAGCGCCTGCCCCGCACGTTGATCGCCATCGCCGTCCTCGCCGCCGCGGCACTCGCGGCCGCCCTGCAGGAGCGGATCGGGGAGCACGCGCCGGCGGAGACGGAACGCGATGTCGCTGTGCCCCGAGCCGCCCCACCGGTCGATCGATCCGGGTACTACCTCGTCGCGTTGTCGTGGTCGCCGACCTATTGCGAGTCGAATCCCGACGACCGCGAGCAATGCGGCCGGCGCGGCTACGGATTCGTGCTGCATGGTCTGTGGCCGCAGTACGAGGGCGGCGGCGCCCCCCGCGACTGTTCGACATCACAGGCCCCTGACCGCGCGACCGTCGACCGCGCCCTCGCCTTCATGCCGAGCCGCAAGCTCGTGCAGCATCAGTGGCGTGCGCACGGCAGTTGCAGCGGGCTCGATCCGGCCGGCTACTTCGCGGAGTCCGAACGCGCCTTCGCGTCGATCAGGATCCCGCCCGCGTTCACGCCCGGGGCACGACCGTCGCCGATGCGCGCCGAGGCGATCCGCGCCGCGTTCGTCGAGGCCAATCCGACGTTGCGCACCGACATGCTCGCAGTGACGTGCCGCTCGCGCGATCTCGCCGAGGTGCGCGTGTGCGTCGATCGCGATCTCTCACCACGACGCTGCGGGCGCGACGTCGGCATGCGCTGTCCGCGCGACGCGGCGATCCGCATTCCCGTGTCGCGCTGAAGGCCGGGCGCGGCGCGCCCGGCCCGGTCCCGCTCAGCAGCAGCCGTCGCCGCCCTTGACCGTATGCGCGTGGCTCGCAGCCACGCCCTGGGTGAGGCCCTGCTCGCTCGCGATGTAGTGGTCGGCGATGACCTTGGCCACGCAGGCGCTGACGCGCTTGCCGGTCGGAATGTGCAGGAACTCGTTCGGACCGTGCGCGTTCGAGTGCGGGCCGAGCACACCGGTGATCAGGAACTGTGCGCCCGGGAACTTCTCGCCGAGCATGCCCATGAACGGGATCGAGCCACCCTCGCCCATGTACGCCGGCGGCGGGCCGAAGAACGTGCGCGAGGCCTCGTCGACCGACGTCTCGAGCCACGACGACAGCGCCGGCGCGTTCCAGCCGCTGCCGGCCTTCTCGAGCTGGAACGTCACCTTGGCACCGTACGGCGGATCCTTCTCGAGCAGGTTCTTGAGGAATTCGCCGGCCTTGACCGCATCGGCCGTCGGCGGCAGGCGCAGGCTCAGCTTGAACGCCGTGAACGGACGCAGCACGTTGCCGGCCGAATCGAGCGCCGGCAGGCCGCCGACGCCGGTGATCGACAGCGCCGGGCGCCACGTGCGGTTGAGCACGAGCTCGGCGATGTCGTCGTTCATCGGCTTCATGCCGTCGACGAACGGGAACTTCGAGAACACGTCGTCGCCGAGCACCTCGGCGCTGCGCTTGGCCTGCTCGATGCGCTGGGCCGGAATCTCGACATGCAGCTCGCCGGGAAGGATGCGGCCGGTGGCCTCGTCCTCGAGGCGCGACAGCACGTGGCGCAGGATGCGGAAGCTCGACGCGACGACGCCCGAGGCATCGCCCGAGTGCACACCTTCATCGAGCACGTCCACGCGCAGGTTGCCGCCGGTCATGCCGCGCAGCGACGTGGTCAGCCACATCTGCTCGTAGTTGCCGCAGCCCGAATCCAGGCACACGATCAGCGACGGCTTGCCGATGCGGTCGGCGAGGTGGTCGACGTAGTACGGCAGATCGTAGCTGCCCGACTCCTCGCAGGCCTCGATCATGATCACGCAACGCGCGTGCGGCAGCTTCTGCGCCTGCAGCGCAAGGATCGCGGCCAGCGAGCCGAAGATCGCGTAGCCGTCGTCGGCACCGCCGCGGCCGTAGAGCTTGTCGCCTTCGATGACCGGCTTCCACGGACCGAGGTGCTCGGCCCAGCCCGTCATCTCGGGCTGCTTGTCGAGGTGGCCGTACAGCAGCACGCAGTCGTCGCCCTGGCCCGGCACTTCGATGAAGATCAGCGGCGTGCGGCCTTCCAGGCGCACGACCTCGATCGTCATGCCCGGGATCGGCTGGCCCTTGGCCCAGTTCTCCATGAGGGTGACGGCCTGGTCCATGTAGCCGTGCTCGGCCCACTGCGCGTCGAACATCGGCGACTTGTTCGGGATGCGGATGTACTCGACGAGCTGCGGGACGATCTGCTCGTCCCAGAGGCCACCGACGAAGTCGCTGATCTGGCGTGAATCCATGGGTTCTCCTGCCGCGCGTGAGGCGCGCCGGTTGGTGAAAACCGGAGATTCTACTCCTGCCCCCGCGAGGGCGCCTTCCCGCGTAGGAAAACGCCTACGCGACGCGACCATGGGTGCTGACGCACACACGCGACGGAGCATGGACGCGCGACGCGCCGCCGATGCCGAGACTGTGCTGGCCGGGACACGACACCCGGTCCCGCAAGCCCATCCCGTTCTCGACAAGGAGATCCACCATGAAGCTCACGTCCCTGCTCGGCGCCGCCGTCCTCGCCCTCGCCCTCGCGTTCCCGGCGTTCGCCGCCGGCCCGGTCGACATCAACACCGCCAGCGCGCAGGAGATCGCCGACGGCCTCAACGGCATCGGCCTCAGCAAGGCCGAGGCGATCGTCGCCTACCGCGATGCGCACGGCCCGTTCGCGTCTGCCGACGAGCTCGTCAACGTCAAGGGCGTCGGCGACAAGACCGTCGAGCGCAACCGCGACGTGATCGTCGTCGGCGGCAAGGCGGCCAAGCCGGCGAAGGCGAAGGTCGCGTCGACCGAGTGACCCGCTTCACGTACGCCCCTGGGGGACGCGAAAGGGCCGCGGCATGGATGCCGCGGCCCTTTCCACTGGCACGCCCCGGTGACGCGGCGACCCGATCCGCCTCCGCGCCTGGAGGGATCAGGCCGCCGATACGCGACGCGCGCGAACCTCGCCCGAACGTGCGCGTTCGAGTGCCGCGGTGACGTCGCGCACGAGGTCGCCCTCGTCCTCGATGCCGACCGACAGGCGCAGCAGGCCGTCGCCGATGCCGGCGCGCTGACGCGCCTCGGGCGCCATCGCGGCATGCGTCATGCCGGCCGGATGGCAGACCAGGCTTTCGACGCCGCCGAGCGACTCGGCCAGCGTGAAGCACTGCAGGCCTTCGACGAAACGCCGCGCCGCCTCGGTACCGCCGGCGAGCTCGAAACTGAGCATCGCGCCGAAGCCGGCCTGCTGGCGCTGCGCGAGCGCATGGCCAGGGTGCGCCGCGAGCCCCGGGTAGTGGACGATCGAAACCGCGTCGTCACCGTCGAGCAGATCCGCGAGCACGCGCGCATTCGCCTCATGCACGGCGAGGCGCGCCTTGAGCGTGCGCAGGCCACGCAGGGTCAGGTAGCTGTCGAAAGGCGCGCCGGACAGGCCCAGGCAGTTGCTCCACCACGCGAGCTGCTCGCCCAGCGCCGCGTCACGCCACAGCACGGCACCGCCGACGACGTCGGAGTGGCCGTTGATGTATTTGGTCGTCGAGTGCACGACGATGTCGGCACCGAACGCGAACGGTCGCTGCAGGATCGGCGACAGGAAGGTGTTGTCGACCACGGTCAGTGCATCGACCGCATGGGCGGCCTCGACGACGTGGCGGATGTCGGTGATGCGCAACAGCGGGTTGGACGGCGTCTCGATCCAGACGAGACGCGGGTTCTCGGCCAGCGCCGCCGCGAGTGCGAGTGGATCGTGGAAATCCACGAAGGCCACGCGGTACAGGCCGCGCTTGGCCTGCGCATTGAACAGCCGCCACGTGCCGCCATAACAGTCGTGCGGCGCGACGAGCAGATCGCCGGGCTGCAGCAGCGCGGTGACGAGGCTGACCGCGGCCATGCCGGTCGCCGTGACGACACCGCCCACGCCGCCTTCGAGGTCGGCGAGCGCGTGGGCGAGGATGTCGCGCGTCGGGTTGCCCGAGCGCGAATAGTCGTAGGCACGCTTCTCGCCGAAGCCCGCGAAGCTGAAGTTCGTCGACAGCACGAGGGGGGGCATCACGGCACCGTACGCCGTGTCGGTATCGACGCCTGCACGGACCGCCAGCGTGGCCGGATCGAAAGCACTCATGCCGTCACCTCCTTTTCGAGAACATCGGTGAGGATCGCCGCGATCGCGGCGTCCTCCTTGAGGAATGCGTCGTGGCCGTAGCGCGAAGCCACGGTCGCGAGCGCGCCGCGCTCCTCGAGCGCGTCGACGAAGCTCTGCGCGAGCTGCGGCGGCACGATGAGGTCGTCGTCGATCGCGACGACGGTGGTCGGCACGCGGATCGACTCTGGATCGCAGGCGTGCGCGTCGAGCGACGCCGACAGGCACAGGAAGCTCGCGGGCGGGAAACGCTGGGCGAAGCGCTCGCCGTGCGCACCGAGCCAGCCGAGTACGCCGTCGGCAGCGCCGAGTTCGCCGAAGCGCTCTTCGAGTTCGCGCGGCGTGCGGTAGCCGAGCACGGCGATCTGGCGTGCCCTTGCCAGCGCCTCGCGCTTCGCCGCGGCACCCTCCACCGCCTCGATGCCGGCACGCTGCAGCGTGCGCAGCGCGAGCGCCCACGGACTCGCACGGTGTGCGGCGCCGATCACGACGAGCCGGCCGAGGCGACCCGCGAGCTGCACGGCCAGATGTTGCCCGACACAGGCGCCGTACGAGGCACCGACGATGGCCTCGACGCGCGCGATGCCGAGGTGGTTGAGCACGGCGAGCAGCGCATGGGCCTGGTCGCGGCTGTCGATCGCGGGGAAGGCCTCGCCTTCGGCCGGTCCGCTCGAGCGGTCGGCGCCGCCGAGCCAGTCGATCGAGACGAGGCGGCGTCCGCGCGGATCGAGCACGCGGCCCTCGCCGCATTGCTCCTTCCACCAGCTGCCGATGTTGCGACCGGCCGAGATGCCGCCGAGCACGACGACGACCGGTGCGTCGGCGCGGCCCCAGTCCTGCCACGCGACATCGACCGAGGCGAGGCGCGCACCGCTGGCGAGCGCGAAATCGTGGAGGGTCAGGATGCCGGCATCGAGGCGCGTCGTCGCGCCGTCGGAATCCAGGTCGTTTCGCAGTAGTGCCGCCATGATGCTCTCCGGATGACGAAACGGGAGCGGCGGCCTGCGCGAGGAAGGCAGCTCATCTCCCGGGTAGAACCCGCTGGAGTTGGCACCGTGCAGCACGAATGCTGTGGTTGCCTCGGCATCACAGGGCCAGCCCCTCCGCCGATCTCGATGAGTTCGGCGACTTTAGTTTCGTCATCGCGGGACGTCAAGACGTATGGACGTCCATATCCCCAATCATCATAACCACGTCAGGCGACGTGGAGCACCGCATGCAGCGGCGCGGCGACCTTCCAGCGCGCGCGTCCGCCGAGTGCATCGAGCTCGACGAGCACCGCCCCGCCGACGACCGTGCCACCTGCGTCCTCGACGAGGCGGACCGCCGCGGCGAGCGTGCCGCCCGTCGCGAGCACGTCGTCGACGATCAGCACGCGGCCACGTCCCGCGAACGCATCGGCGTGCACCTCGATGCGGTCGCTGCCGTACTCGAGCGCGTAGTCGACGCCGAGCGTCGCCGCCGGCAGCTTGCCGGGCTTGCGCAGCGGCACGAAGCCGCAGCCGAGTGCGAGCGCGGCCGCCGAGCCGAACACGAAGCCGCGCGCCTCGATGCCCGCGACCACGTCGACACCCGCGTCGCGGAACGGTGCGACGAGGCGCGCGATCGCCTCGGCGAACGCGGCCGGGTCGGCGAGCAGCGGCGTAACGTCCTTGAAGGCGATGCCCGGCGAGGGGAAATCGGCGACATCGCGGAGGTGTGCCTGCAGGTCCATCACGTACTCTCCGGATCGCTGCCGGTATCGGGCTCGGCGACCGGCGCGGGCCGGTACGAACCGATGAAGATGCCGACCAGCGACAGGCCGACACCGGCCCAGTCGAGCATGCGGGTCGGGCGGTCGAACAGCAGCACGTCGAACACGAACGACAGCGCCGGCTGCATGAGCAGCAACAGGCCGACCATCGAGGCCGGCAGGTGCGGCATCGCGCGCAGCAGCAGGATCCAGCCGAGCACCTGCCCGACCAGCGCCAGTCCGATCAGCGACCACCAGGCCTGCGCCGTCGGGATCGCGAGGCTGTCGCCCTCGCCCAGCGCGGCGACGCCGAGCAGCGCGGCACACAGCAGCGAGCTCACGCACAGCAGTTGCGCCGGGGCGAGCGGCACCTTGCCGCTGCGCTGGGCGTGGCGCGTCGTGAGCAGATAGACCGCGTAGGCGAGGCCCGTCGTGATGCCGAGGATCACACCGAAGCGGTAGCGCTCGCCGACCTGCGACCATTCGGGGCCGACGAGCAGGTACAGCCCGACCATCGCGAGCACGACGCCCGCGAGGAACGCCACGCCGAGGCGCTCGCGGTAGATCAGCCAGCCCGCCAGCGCCATGACGAACACCTGGAAATTGCCGAGCAGCGTGGCGAGACCCGGTCCGATGTAGAGGATGCTCCGGTGCCACATCATGAGGTCGACCGCGAACGCGACCGCTGGCACCAGCAACCACGCGATCCACGACAGCTTCACCGGCGTCCAGCGCCGCAGCGCGAGCAGGCCCAGCAGCAGGATGCCGCCACCGAAGGCCATGCGGTAGAACGCCGACACCGTGGGGCCGACATCGGCAAGCTTGACGAACAGGCTGGTCGTGCTGATGAGCACGGCCCCGCCGGTCATCTCGACGAGGGCACGCCGCGGCAGCGGCGCGTGGACGGCAACGGTCATGGGCGGATCCGGGAAAGAAAAAGAGGCGTGCGGAAGCTCAGCCGGCGGCCGGCGCGAAGCTGCCGTCGAGGTCGTCCTCGGCGGCCTCGCGCGCCTCGCTCAGCGCGGCGTCGACCTCGGCCGCGAGCGGCACGGCACGCTCGACGTCGATGTCGGCGACCATCACGTGGACGAGGTCCGCGACCTGCAGCTCGCCCATCGCACCGGCGAGGTAGTGCCCGCTCACGAACGCGGGAATGCCGGCCTGCTCGAGGACACCCTTGACGAGGTTCGCATCGATGATGGTCGCGGCGCGGTAGACGATCTGCATGCGAGGGATCCGGGGCGTGTCGCGAACGCTACCGGAAGACCCGGCGTGCGACAAACGGTCCGTGCACGGACGTGCCGACGCGCTATGATCGCCCGCACCGGGGGAGACGGCGCGCGCAAGCGCATCGGCGGGACGTGCGGCGGCAAGGTGCCGCCGGGGACGGTCGCGGCACCCATCTGCTCGACCATGGCCGAGGACGGCCTCCACGCCCACGCGAGCCTGCTGCGCCGATGACGGTCCACCTCACCGACGATGCCCTGGCGGACCGCATCCGCGAGTGCCTCATTGAACTGCTGCTCGCACGCGGTGCCGGCCGCACGATCGCGCTCAGCGAGGCAGCACAGGCCGTGTCGATGCGCATCGGCTACCACTGGCACGATCTCATGCGCCCCGTGCGCACGGTCGCCGCCTCGCTCGCCGAGGCCGGCACGATCGAGGCACTGCAGCACGAGGTCGTCGTCGACGTGCGCGACGCACGCGGACCGGTGCGCCTGCGCCTGCGCACCCTGCCCGGCCAACGCAGCCGCTGAGGCTCGCCGCCGGGCTCGGTTGTCGGCCCGCCACCGCGCCCCCTACACTGCGCGGCTTGTCTTCACGGAACGCGGCGCAGGCCGCCCTCGCGCATGACCGACGCCGCCAGCACGCCCAACAACTTCATCCGCCAGATCGTCAGCGACGACCGCGCCGGCGGCAAGCACGACGGCCGCGTCGGCACGCGCTTCCCGCCCGAGCCGAACGGCTACCTGCACCTCGGCCACGCGAAGAGCATCTGCCTCAACTTCGGCATCTCGCGCGACTTCGCCGGCACCTGCAACCTGCGCTTCGACGACACCAATCCCGCCAAGGAGGACGTCGAGTACGTCGAGGCGATCAAGGACGACGTGCGCTGGCTCGGTTTCGACTGGGCCGAGCTTCGCCATGCCTCGGACTACTTCGAGGTGTTCTACCGCAGCGCCATCAAGCTCATCGAGGACGGCAAGGCCTACGTCTGCGACCTCAGCGCCGACGAGGTGCGTGCCTACCGCGGTACGCTGACCGAGCCGGGCCGCAACTCGCCGTTCCGCGACCGCACGGTCGAGGAGAACCTCGACCTGTTCCGCCGCATGCGCGCGGGCGAGTTCGCCGACGGCGCGCGCACGCTGCGCGCGAAGATCGACATGGCGTCGGGCAACATCAACATGCGCGATCCGGCGATCTACCGCATCCGCAAGCTGACCCACCAGAACACCGGCGACGCGTGGCCGATCTACCCGATGTACGACTACGCGCACTGCCTGTCGGACGCGATCGAGGGCATCACGCACTCGCTGTGCACGCTCGAGTTCGAGGACCACCGCCCGCTCTACGACTGGTGCCTCGACCACGTCGACCTGCCCGGCCATCCCGAGCTGACCGAATCGGTACGTGCGGCGGGCTTCGCCTGCGTACCGGGTCGCCCTCAGCAGATCGAGTTCGCGCGCGGCAACCTCGACTACACGGTCATGAGCAAGCGCAAGCTCATGGCGCTCGTGCAGGACGGCCTCGTCGACGGCTGGGACGATCCGCGCATGCCGACGCTGTCGGGCGCGCGCCGCCGCGGTTTCCCGGCCGCCGCGATCCGCGCGTTCTGGGAGCGCGCCGGCGTCACCAAGCAGAACTCGGTGATCGAATACGGCGTGCTCGAAGGCTGCGTGCGCGACGAACTCGACGACAGCGCGGCGCGCCGCCTCGCCGTGATCGATCCGCTGCGCCTCGTGCTGACCAACCTGCCCGAAGGCCACGCCGAGACGCTGTCGTTCCCGAACCACCCCAAGAACGAGGCGTTCGGCACGCGTGACGTGCCGTTCTCGCGCGAGCTGTGGATCGAACGCGAGGATTTCATGGCCGAACCCGTCAAGGGCTTCCACCGCCTCGTGCCGGGCGGCGAAGTGCGCCTGCGCGGCGTCGGCATCGTGCGCTGTGACGAGGTCGTGCGCGGCGACGACGGCGCGATCACCGAACTGCGCTGTTCGCTCGACGCGACCACGCGCCCCGGCGAAGCCGGCGCCGACCGCAAGGTCAAGGGCACGATCCACTGGGTCGACGCGACACGCGCCGTTGCCGCCGACGTGCGCCTCTACGACCGCCTGTTCGACGTGCCCGATCCCGACGACGATACCGACGGCAAGACCTACCGCGACCACCTCAACCCGAACTCGCGCCGCATCGTGCGCGCGTGGCTGGAACCGTCGCTCGGCGACGTCGCCGCCGAGTCGGTGTGGCAGTTCGAGCGCCTCGGCTATTTCGTCGCCGACCGCCGCGACCACGCGGCGGGTGCGCCCGTGTTCAACCGCGTCGTCACGCTGCGCGATGCGTGGGCCAAGGCGGCAGGCAAGTAACGTGTTCCTTGCCTCGCTGCCGCGCCTGCTCGCGACGCTCGTGCTCGGCATGCTGCTCGGCGCCTGCGCGTCGGCCGGCCCTGCGCAGGCCGATGCGCCGCCCGGCGAGGTCGATGCGAGTTGCCGCGTCGACGCCGACTGCGCGGTCAAGAACGTCGGCAACTGCTGCGGTTACTACCCGGCCTGCGTGAACAAGGCCAGCCCGACCTTCCCCGAACGCGTGCACGCGGCCTGCGCGAAATCGGGTATGGCTGGCGTCTGCGGCTTCCCCGACATCCAGGGCTGCGCCTGCGTCGCCGGCCGCTGCACCGATGCCGCCAACGCCGGCAAGGAATGACATGAACGACTCCGCTTCCGTGCCTTCGACGTTCCCGCTGCGCGTCGCGCTCGAGCTGCCGCCCTGGCTGCAGGACGAGATCGCCGGCGGCGTGCACGCGGCCGATGCCGAAGCGCAGGTCGCGTTCGCGATCCGCCTCGCGCGCCGCAACGTGCAGGAGCGTTCGGGCGGTCCGTTCGGCGCGGCGATCTTCGACGGCGCCGGCCACCTCGTCGCCGCCGGCGTCAACCGCGTCGTGCCACAGAACTGTTCGGTCGCGCACGCCGAGGTCATGGCCTTCATGGCCGCACAGGCCGCGACGGGCCGCTTCCGCCTCAACGACGACGGCGGCCGCTACACGCTCGCCACGAGCGCGCAGCCCTGCGCGATGTGCTACGGCGCGAGCATCTGGGCCGGCATCGACGAGGTGCTCATCGGTGCACGCGCCGAGGACGTCATGGCCTTGAGCGAATTCGACGAAGGGCCGATGCCGGCCGACTGGGTCGGCGAGCTCGAGAAGCGCGGCATCCGCGTGCAGCGCGACGTGCTGCGCGACGCCGCCTGCGACGTGTTCCGCCTCTACCGCGGCCACGACGGCGCGGCGTACTGAACGCGGCGCACCTTCCTTGCCGTCCCCCGCTTCCAGGTAACGACGACCATGCACGGCGTGCTCGCCTACTGCCGCCCGGGCTTCGAGAGCGAATGCGCACAGGAACTCGCTGCACGTGACGCGGCGCTCGCGACGGGCGGCTTCGCGCGCAGCCGCCGCGACAGCGGCTACGTCGAGTTCGTGCTGCCCGATGCCGAGGCCGCCGCGCGCTTCCACGCGTCGACGCCGTGGCGCGGACTCACGTTCGCACGCCAGTGCCTGCGCGTGCTGGCCCGGCTCGAATCGCTGCCGGCCCAGGACCGCCTGTCGGTGATCCTGCCGGTCGTGCGCGCGACCGGCCGCCGCTACGCCGACGCCTGGATCGAGTCGCCCGACAGCGACGCCGGCCGCGAACTCGCCGGCCTGTGCCGCGCGCTCAACAACGCCCTCGTCGCCGCGCTCAAGCGCGAAAAGCTGCTCGATCCGGCCTCGGACGTGCGCCTGCACGTCGGCCTCACCGATACCCCGGTCGCGTTCGTCGCCGAAGCCGACCTCGCCACCGCCGCGCCGTGGCCGGGCGGCATCCCGCGACTGCGCTTTCCTTCCGCCGCGCCGAGCCGTTCGACGCTCAAGCTCGAGGAAGCGCTGCTGACCCTGCTCGACGATGGCGAGCGCGAACGCTGGCTCAAGCCCGGCATGACCGCGGTCGACCTCGGCGCCGCGCCCGGCGGCTGGACCTGGCAGCTCGTGCGCCGCTCGCTGCACGTGACCTCGGTCGACAACGGCCCGATGGCGCAGAGCCTGCTCGACAGCGGCCTCGTCACCCACCTGCGCGAGGACGGTTTCCGCTATCGCCCCGCGCAGCCGGTCGACTGGATGGTCTGCGACATGGTCGAGCAGCCGCGTCGTGTCGTCGCGCGCATGGCCGAATGGCTGGCCCAGGGCTGGTGCCGGCATACGGTGTTCAACCTCAAGCTGCCGATGAAGAAGCGCTACGACGAGGTCGCGCTCTGCCACGACCTGTTCGCCGAAGCGCTCGCTGCGGCGGGGCGGCGCTTCGAGTGGCGCGCGCGCCAGCTCTATCACGACCGCGAGGAAATCACGGTCTTCGCGCGCGTGCGCTGAGCACGGCGCGAGTCACGGCGTCGACGTGCGGCGTTTCCCGTGACGCGTACGCAACGTGCGGGCCTGCGGCGGCGCTGGTCCGGCGCGACATGCTGCCGCAGCGGAGTGCGACGTCTCCGGAAACGCGGCGCACCGCGATCCACGGGGTCCGGTACCGGGGCGGCATGACCTTCGGCCCCCCGCACGCAATGCCTGTGTCAAAATGCGCGGCTATCGTTGCGGTTCTGTTTCAAACGTCCAGCGGGGAATCCATGTTTCGACCTCTCAAGCTCACCGGCGCAGCGCTGCTGATCGCCGGCGCCAGCACGTGCGCACACGCCGATGTCGTCATCAGCCAGGTCTACGGCGGCGGCGGCAACAGCGGCGCACCGTACACCAACGACTTCATCGAGCTCTTCAACGCCGGCACCGCGCCCGTCGACATCGGCGGCTGGTCGGTGCAGTACGCCTCGTCCGCGGGCACGTCGTGGACCAACAAGACCGACATCCCGGCCGGACGCATCCTCCAGCCGGGCCAGTACCTGCTGCTGCAGCAGGGTGGCGGCGCGACCGGCGTGCCGCTGCCGACGGCCGACATCGTCGGCGGGATCAACATGAGCGGCACGAACGGCAAGGTCATCCTCGTGCAGAACACGACGGTGCAGACCGGTGCGTGCCCGACCGGCGCCGACGTGATCGATCGTGTCGGCTACGGCAGTGCCAACTGCCCGGCGGCTCCTGCGGGTGTGCTGTCGAACACGACCGCGGCGATCCGCAAGGACGGCGGCTGTGAGAACACCGGCGCCAACAGTGCCGATTTCGAGGTCCTCGCGCCGGCACCGCGCAACAGCGCGACCACGGCGGCGCCGTGCGGCGGCACCGGCCCGGGCAATCCGGTGCTCAGCATGGCCGACGTCTCGATCGCCGAGGGCAACAGCGGCACGACGCCGTTCGTGTTCACGGCCCAGCTCAGCGCCGCGGCGCCGGCCGGCGGCGTGACCTTCAGCTACGCGACGGCCGACGGCAGCGCGACGGCGGGCAGCGACTACACGGCCGTCTCGGGCACCGCGACGATCATCGAAGGCGCCACGACGACGACCATCACCGTGCTCGTCAACGGCGACACCGATCCGGAGCCGAACGAGACGTTCTCGCTCGCCCTGACCGGCATCACCGGCGCCACGCCGGCGTCGATCACCGCGACCGGCACGATCCTCAACGACGACATCGCCACGCTCGCGATCCACGCGATCCAGGGCCCGGGCGCGGAGTCGCCTGTCGTCGGCCAGCGCGTGCAGACCATCGGCAACATCGTGACCGCGCGCGGTCCGGCCGGCTTCTTCATGCAGACGCCCGACAACGCGGTCGACAACGACCCGATGACCTCGGAAGGCATCTACGTCTACACGGGCAGCACGCCGACCGTGCAGGTCGGTGACGAAGTCACGCTCACGGGCACGGTCGTCGAGTACTTCGGCCTCACCGAGATCAACGCAGTCAGCGGCCTCAGCGTCACCAACACCTCGCGTCCGCTGCCGGCCGCGATCGTGTTCGACGCGACCACGCCGTCGCAGGATCCGGCCGCGCTGAGCTGCGGCGACACGAACTTCGAGTGCTTCGAAGGCATGCTCGTGCAGATCGACAACGGCGTCGTCGCGCGCGGCAACCAGTACTTCTCGACCGACACCTACGCGCAGATCTTCGCGTCGGCCAGCGGCGAACGCTCGCTGCGCAGCCCGGGCACGCTGTACCCGCTGGTGCCGGGCACCGGCAATCCGGCGGCCGGCGCGTTCCTCGGCAACCCGCACGTGTTCGAGATCGACGCCGACGTGCTCGGCGCGGTGCCGGCGAACACGGCGATCACGGGCGGTTCGCGCTTCACCGCGACCGGCGTCGTCTCGTACAGCTTCGGCGACTACGAGGTGTGGCCGACCAGCTTCACCGTGACCGAGCCGAACGTGCTGCCGCGCGCGGTGCCGGCCGGCCAGCAGGGCGAGGAGCTGCGCATCGGCTCGTTCAACGTGCTGCGCCTGTGCGACACCGACGCGACCAACACGAGCTCGACCTGCGGCAACGGCGGTGAGCCGAACGCCGCGGCGCTCGACCTCAAGCTCGCGCGCCTGTCCGACTACATCGGCAACGTGCTGAAGACGCCGGACGTGCTCGGGGTGGTCGAGGTCGAGAACCTCGCCGTGCTGAACCTGCTCGCCGACAAGATCCTCGCCGACCACGGCGTCGCCTACACGGCGTACCTCGAGGAAGGCAACGACGTCGGCGGCATCGACGTGGGCTACCTCGTGCACACCGGCCGCGTGAGCAACGTCACCGTGACGCAGCTCGACAAGACCGAGACCTGGGTCGATCCGCGCGACGGCCAGACCCGCACGCTGCACGACCGCCCGGCCCTGCTGCTCGAGGCCACGTTCGGCAGCGAACCGTTCGCGACCATCGTCGTGCACCCGAAGTCGCGCAGCTGCGTCGACGCGCCGACCGGCACGAGCTGCACGCAGGCCGAAGTCGACCGCAACCGCGCCAAGCGCTTCACGCAGGCCAAGTCGATGGCGCTGCGCGTGCAGGAGCAGCAGACCAACCACCCGACGCGTCCGCTGCTCGTGATCGGCGACTACAACGACTATGTGCACAGCGACGGCTTCGTCCACATCACGGGCCTGCTGCAGGGCACGTACGACGACGCGGCCAACACGGTCGACCTCGGCACGCCGAACATCGTCTCGCCGCCGCTGTGGAACGCGGTGACCTCGCTGCCGGCCAACGAACAGTACTCGTTCCTGTTCACCGAGCAGTTCGGCGAAATCCTCGGCTACACGCGCGCCTCGGCGACCTCGATCGACCGCGGTCGTGATGTTCCGATCATGCAGGTGCTCGACCACGCCATGCTCAACGGCCCGGCCAAGGCCTGGTTCGCGGGCTTCGCCTACGGCCGCGCCAACCTCGACGCCGCCGACCAGGACGAGCGCAACAGCACCACCGCGATCGGCGTGTCGGACCACGACGGCCTCGTCGTGCGCCTCGCGACCGACCGCGTGTTCGCCGACTCGTTCGGCGGCGAGTGACGTGAAGCCGGGCACGCATGACGCGTGCCCCGGCGTGTGAAGCGACGCCGGCCTCGTGCCGGCGTCGTGCTTTTTACGTGCTGTGGACGCCTGCCCCTCACGAGGCGTGTGCGTCCTTCACCGCATGAAGCGTGTGCATGCTTCGGGTAGGGCCGAACCGCCGCAGGCGATTCCGCCGTGGAGCTCGCGACACCACCGCACGGGCGCTCCACGAACCGGCGACCAACCGGCGCGGAATCGAGATTCCGACACGACTCACGGCGGAATCCGCTGCGCGGGTTCCATCCCGCCTCACGCGACACGATTGAAGACGCTTGCGGGCCCTGTCAGCCCTCGTAGAGCTGCTTGCGCGGCGCGCCGGTGATCGCGGCGGCGAGCTTGGCCGCACGCGCCGGCGGCAATTCCTCGCGCAGCAGCGCGAACACGCGACGACCTTCGGCGAGCGTCGCATCGGCGCCCTCGCCGCTCGCACCGGCCACGAGCACGACGAACTCGCCACGCTGCTGGTTCGCATCGGCGTTCACGCGCGCGACGAGGCCGTCGAGCGTGTCGTCGAGCACGGTCTCGAACACCTTCGTGAGCTCACGCGCGACCACGGCACGGCGATCGCCGCCGAACACCGTGACCATGTCGGCCAGCGTCTCGGCGATGCGATGGCTCGATTCGTAGAAGATCAGCGTGCGCGCCTCGGCGACGAGCGTGCCGAGCTGTTCGCGGCGTGCCGCACCACGCGAGGGCAGGAAGCCTTCGAACACGAAGCGATCGCTCGGCAGCCCGGCGACCGACAGCGCGGCGATCGCCGCACACGGACCCGGCACGGGCGACACCGCGAGCCCGGCCTCGCGTGCCGCGCGCACGAGACGGAAGCCCGGGTCGCTGACCAGAGGCGTACCCGCGTCGGCGACGAGTGCGACGTCCTTGCCGGCCGCGAGCGCCTGGACGATGCGCGCAGCCTGCTCGCGCTCGTTGTGGTCGTGCAGCGCGAGCATCGCGGCGCGGCTGCCGACGCGCGCGAGCAGCGGCGCGCTGTGGCGCGTGTCTTCGGCAGCGACGACATCGACCTCGCGCAACACCTGGGCGGCGCGTGGCGCGAGATCGTCGAGGTTGCCGATCGGCGTGGCGACCACCCACAGGCGGCCCTTCTTGGTATCCATGGCGTCTCCGATGCAGGCGGCGAGCATAGCCGCGTGCGCGCCCGGCATGAACGACGACGCACCGCACGCGTCCACACGCGGAGGCCGTTGCCGGTGCGCGACGGGCTTACGGGCTATCATCGGACTTTCCGTCGAACGTGTTCCGATGACCGTGATGCTCCGTCGACCCGTGCCGCGTCTGCTCGCCCTCGCCTTCACCCTGCTCGCACTCGCCGGCTGCGCCTCGGCGCCGGTCGGTGCGCCGGTGGAAGACCGCTCGGGCGGCCCCAGCGCGCAACGCGCCGAACAGCTCGCGGAAGAAGGCGACCTCGACGCCGCGGCGCAGGCGTTCCTCGACCTCGCCGATGCGAGCCGTGGCGAGGCCCAGGCGCACTACCGCCTGCGTGCCGCCGAAACGCGCCGCGAAGCCGGTGACTTCGATGGCGTCGCGCGCGCGCTCGACGGCGTGCAGCGCCGCCGCCTCGCGTCCGACGAAGCCTTGCGCGCGGACCTGCTCGAAGCCGAGCTCGCATTGCGCGCCAACGATGGCCAGCGCGCGAGCGCGCTGCTCATGATCCCCGAAGGCAGCGTGTCCCCCGCCTTGCAGCTGCGCGTGCTCGAACTGCGCGCACGCGCCGAAGCCGCCAACGGCGACCGCTTCGCCGCAGCGCGCCTGCGCGCCCAGCTCGACGAACGTCTGCAAGGCGCGGACCGCGACATGAACCGCGCCGAGATCCTCGCGACGCTGTCCGCGCTCGACGACCGCACGCTGCGCGCTCGCGCGACCTCGCTGCGTCCTGGCGATGCCCTGCTGCCGTGGATCGAGCAGGCGCTGCGTGGCAAGGGCCAGGTGCTGCCGCGCGACCTGCCGCATCCGCAGCGCCCGGTCGGCACGCTGATCGCGGGCGACGACGCGAGCTACCAGCGCGAGGGCTACACGGCACTCGGCCGCATCGCGCTCGTGCTGCCACTCGGTGGCCAGGTCGCCGCGGTCGCACAGTCGATCCGCGACGGCTTCCTCGCGGCCTACTACAACGACGACAGCGGCAAGCGCCCCGAACTGCGCGTCTACGATGCCGGTGCGACTCCGCAGGACGCGATCGCGGCCTACCAGCGCGCGGTCGCCGACGGCGCGGGTTTCGTGGTCGGCCCGCTGCAGCGCGAAGCGGTGGGCCAGCTGTTCCGTCAGCAGCTGCCGGTGCGCGTGCTCGCGCTCAACCATCCCGACACGGGCGAGACGCCGCCGCGCGGCAGCGCCGAGTTCAGCCTGCTGCCCGAGGCCGAAGGCGCGCAGGCGGCCGACCGCATGCTCGCGCTCGGCATCACGCGCAGCGCGATCCTCGTCACCGAGGCCGACTGGGCCGAGCGTGCCGGTCGCGCCTTCCGCGCGCAGTTCGAGGCACACGGCGGCAGCATCACCGGCGAGGCGCGCGTGCGCGACGCCGAGTTCAACTACAAGACCGCGATCCTGCAGGCCACGCCCGGGCTCACCGACACGAGCTCGCCCGAAGGCATCGGCAAGGTCACGCCGGCCGGCAGCGGCGTGTTCATCAGCATGCGCCCGCAGCAGGCCCGCCTGTTGCTGCCGCAACTGCGCCTGGCCGGCGTCAACGTGCCGGTCTACGCGAGTTCGCACGTGCATTCGGGCGAGGTCAGCCCCGGCATGGACCGCGATCTCGACGGCGTCGAGTTCTGCGACGCGACGTGGCTGTTCACGCCCGTGACCGGCCGCCCCGACCGCAACCTCGTCTCGCACGACCTGCCCAGCGCGGGCGGCGTGGGCGCGCGCCTGTTCGCGTTCGGCATGGATGCCTACGCGCTGCTGCCGTACATGGACTGGCTGCTCGCCAATCCCGACGCCTACCTCGACGGCGCGACCGGTCAGCTCGCCGCCGACAGCTTCGGCCGCATCCATCGCGTGCTGTCGTGGGCGCGCTTCTCGGGCGGCGTCGCGCGGCCTGCGCAAGGTGCACTCGCGCCGACCATGGTGCCCTGACGCGCGTGCGCGCGGCCGGCGCCACGTTCGAGGACCTCGCCCTCGCGCATGCGCAGCGACACGGCCTCGCGCTCGTCGCGCGCAACGTGAACTACCGCCACGGCGAGCTCGACCTCGTCATGCGCGACGGCACGACCGTCGTCTTCATCGAGGTGCGCTACCGCCGCTCCGGCGGCTTCGGCGGAGCGCTCGACTCGGTGACCGCGAGCAAGCGCGCACGCCTCGTCGCTGCCGCCGGGCTGTTCCTGCAATCCCGTCCCGACCTCGCGCGGCACGCCTGCCGCTTCGACGTGCTCGCGATCACCGGCAGCGCGCAAGCGCCCGAGATCGACTGGCACCGCAACGCCTTCGACGCCTGAGAGGATCCACGATGCCTTCCACCCTGCCCCGCCTGCTGCTGCCCGTCCTCGTCGTCCTGCCGCTGCTCGGCGGCTGCATCGCGGTCGTCGCCGGCGGTGCGGTCGCGACGGGTTCGTCGGTGCACGACCGCCGCGGCTTCGGCACCGTCGTCGACGACAAGCGCATCCAGCTCGGCGCCTACGACACGATCAACCGCGACAAGGAGCTCGTGCTGCAGAACCGCGTCATGATCGCGGTCTACAACGGCGTCATGCTGCTCATGGGCGAAGTGCGCACGCCCGAGCTCAAGCAGCGCGCCGAGGCCACGGTCACCGGTTTCGAAGGCGTGCGCCGCATCGTCAACGAGATCGACGTCATGGAGCCGGAAGGCTTCTGGACGCGCCGCAACGACAACCGCCTCACCGCGCGCGTCAAGCTCGCGCTGACCGACGCGGTGAGCACGCCGGGCTTCGATCCGACCCGCATCAAGGTCAGCACCGCGCACCGCACCGTCTACCTGCTCGGCATCGTCAGCGCGGAAGAGGACGAGATCGCGACGACGATCGCGCGCAACGTCAACGGCGTCGAGCGCGTGGTCAAGATCTTCGAGTACAAGGACGCGCCGGCGCGCTGAAGCGCCGTCCAGCGAGAATCAGGCCGCGAGCGCGAGCAGCCCGGCCAGTCCGAGCGCGGCCCACACGCCCGCGAAGGCGTCGTCGAGCATGACGCCGAAGCCACCCTTGACCGAACGGTCGGCCCACGAGGCTGGCCACGGCTTGGCGATGTCGGCGACGCGGAACACGAGGAAGCCGATCACAATCCACCACCACGGCGCGTGCGCCCACGCGAGCAGCGGCAGCAGCGTGATCCACTGGCCGACGAACTCGTCCCACACGATCACGCCGGGATCCTGCAGGCCGAGTCGGCGCACGACCACCTCCGATGCCCACACGCCGAGCGCGAACGCCACGACGATGACGACCGCGAGCGCGATCGGCGGCAGCTCGCGCAGCGCGAGCCACGGCAGAAGTGCGGCGAGCGAACCGGCCGTGCCGGGCGCGAACGGGCTCAGACCCGAGCCGAAGCCGCTCGCGATCCAGCCCGCGGGATGACCGAGCACGGCGCGGCGCTGATCGCGATCGAGTCTCATGCGAAATGCTCCCAGCCTGCGCGCGGCAGGACGATGTCGTGTCCGTGGCGATCGAGCAGGCGCACGCCTTCGCCCTCGACGACGCGACCGATGCGCGTCCAGGTGACGCCGAGGCCGCCATCACGCGCGCGCATCGCCGCTTCGCGCGCAGGATCGAGCGTGAACGCGAGTTCGTAGTCGTCGCCGCCCGCAGCCTGCGCGGCACGCCGCGGCACGCGATCCGGCAGCGCTTCGAACAGCGCCGGCGACGCCGGCAGCGCGTCGACGTCGAGTTCGATCGCGACGCCGCTGCGGCGTGCGACGTGGCCGAGGTCGGCGACGAGACCATCGGAAATGTCGATGCAGGCGCTCGCGGCGCCGCGCAGTGCGAGGCCGGCCTCGACGCGCGGATCGGGACGGTCAAGGCGTGCACGCAGGCGCGCATCGACCTCGCCCGCGGCGGGATCGAGCAACACCTGCAGCGCCGCCGACGCATCGCCGAGCGAACCGGTCACGTAAACCGCATCGCCGGCACGCGCACCGTCGCGACGCAAGGCCTGCCCCGACGGCACGGCACCGTGCAGCGTCACCGTCACCGCGAGCGGGCCGCGCGTCGTGTCGCCACCGATCAAGGCCACGCCATGGCGCGAGGCGAGCGTCGCGAAACCGTCGGCGAAGCCTTCGACGAACGCGCGCGAAGGCTCGGGCAAGGTCAGCGCGAGGCTGGCCCACAGCGGCGTGGCGCCCATCGCGGCGAGGTCGCTGAGGTTGACCGCGAGGGCCTTCCAGCCGAGGTCGAACGGCGCCGTCGACAGAGGGAAATGCACGCCCGCGACGAGCGTGTCGGTGACGACGACGAGGTGCTCGCCGGGCGGCGGCGCGAGGATCGCGCCGTCGTCGCCGATGCCGAGCACGACATCCACACGCGGCATCGCGCAGCGCGCGGCGAGCAGATCGATGAGGTCGAACTCGGCCACGCGGCCGTCAGCGCGAGCCGCCGCGGTACTCGACGCTGCGCCAGTCGGCCGCGAGCTTGTCGAGCACGCCGTTGACGTAGGTGTGGCCGTGGTCGGCGCCGAAGCGCTTGGTCACTTCGACCGCCTCGTTGATCACGACGCGGTACGGCACGTCGGGGCGGTAGCGGAATTCGTACGCGGCCATGCGCAGCGCCGCGCGCTCGATCTGGTCGAGCTGGGCGACTTCGCGATCGAGGTGGCCCTTGAGGCCGGCATCGAGTTCGTCGACATGCTTCTCGACACCGCGCAGCAGGTCCTCGAAGTACTCGAGGTCGGCGATCTCCATGTCCTGCTCGTGGCGGAACTGCTCGATCACCCCGGCCATCTTGTTGCCGCCCACCTGCCAGGCGTAGATCGCTTGCAAAGCACGGCGGCGGGCGCGCGAACGCGCGGCGAGGTCGACTCCGGAAGGACGCGGCGCGGTCACAGCTTTCTCCATAGATCGGTCATTTCGAGCGCGGCGAGCGCGATGTCCTCGCCCTTGTTGCCGTGCACGCCACCGGCACGCTCGCGCGCGTGGGCGTGGTCCTCGACGGCGAGCACGCCGTTGAGCACCGGCACGCGATGCTGCACGGCCACGCGCATGAGGCCTTGCGCACAGCCGTCGGCGACGTGCTCGTAGTGGCGCGTATCGCCGCGCACGACGCAGCCCAGCGCGAGGATCGCCGCATGGCCGCCACGTGCAGCCAGCGTCGCCGCGACCACGGGGATTTCCCAGGCGCCGGGCACGCGCACGAGGTCGATCGCCTCGGCCGCGATGCCGTGCTCGGCCAGCGCGCGCTCGGCGCCGGCGACGAGGGCATCGACGATGCCGGGATTCCAGCGGCTCGCGACGATCGCGAAACGCGCATCGGGCGCGGCGCGCAAGGTGCCTTCGACTGTGTTCATGGGGTATCGGCCGGGACCGGCCGGAAACGACGCGGGGCGCGCATTCTACCGGAGCGCGGCGGTCCCTGCCCGACGGTGCTGCTCCGGCGCCGGGAGCGGGTGCACCTGGATGGCCGGCGCGGCGTTCCTTGGCGCCTGGCGGAACGCGGCGATGCCGGCGAGCTCCCTCCCGCGATCGCGGGAGGGAGCTGGCCGGATCAGCTGTCGAAGCCGTTCCGGAAGATGACGTCCGGAATCGGCACGGTCACGTTGTAGTTGCAGCTCGTGTTGTACGCCGAGCCGAGCGCGGCGAGCTGCGAGCCCGTGTAGCTCATCGCGACCGCCGCGTTGACGATCGCCTGTGCGGCGACCTTTTGGTCGGAGCTCGACGTGGTCATCGCGAGGCCGCGCAGCATCGCCTTGTCCATCGCGTCGCGACCGATCGCCTCGCGTGCGATCAGGTTGCACGAGGCCCAGTACTGGCCTTGCGCGTGGATGCCGCTGCCGAGGTTCGACGGGTAGCTGTGGCCGACATTCCAGTTGGTGACGCGCCCGCCCCAGTACTGGTTGTGGCCATCCCACTGGAACATCCAGAACCATTGCGGATCGGACGGCGTCCAGTTGCCGTGGGCGCGGTTGTGCGAGGCCGCAAAGTAGTCGCCGACACCTTCGGAAAGGCCTTGCACCTGCGACAGACCGCCGTTGGTCACCCAGTCGTGCAGACCGTGGCCGAGTTCGTGGATGACCACGTCGGCATCCTCGGCATCGTCGACGCCGCCTTCGCCGAACGTGAGGCGATCGGTCGCCGGCGTGAACGAGGAGTTATCGGCGCCGTTCCAGCCGTGCGGATCGAAGCGCACGCCGCCCGCGACCGTGTTCGGCACGACCGTCACGCCGAGCGTCAGGTTGAGGTAACGCATCTGACGATCGATCAGGAAGTAGACGTTCGGGCCTTCGAACAGCTGGCTCGCGCGCGTCGCGCTGAAATCAGGCGTGGCCGGCGTCGGGCAGTCGTTGACGCCACCGGTCGGCGGATCCCAGTCCTCGCAGCGAGCCCAAGGGCCGGACAGGCTGTAGACGCCGCCGCTGAACGTGATGTCGGGCAACGTCACCGACTTGAGCTGCGAGGTGAGCGCGGCGGAATCGGCATCGTTCGCATCGGTATAGCCACCGGTACCGTAGCTGGCTCGCGCCGAGCTCAACGGATCGGGATCGAACACGGTCGCGGTACCGTCCACGCGCAGTTCGGTGTCGCGCGAGGCGAGCACTTCGCCGCTGATCGCATCGGCGACGATTTCCCACGCACCACGCACGACCGGGTCACGCACGATGTACACCCAGGCCAGCCGGCTCGGACCGTTGTCGGCATAGACCATCAGTTCCGGCGCGATCTCGTCGCGTGCGGACGGCAGGCCGAATGCCTGCAGTGCTTCACCGCGCACGTCGACCGACGCACGCGCGACACTCACGGGAATCGCGTCGATCGACGGGCGCACTTCGCTGCTGACGAAGATCACCTCACCATCGGGCTTGACCGACACGGCGATGTCGCTGCCGTAGACCGGCACACCCTCGAGTTCCTGACGGAAGCGCACCACATGGAAGGCCTGGTCGTCACGCTCGTGCGACTTGGCGAGCACCGCCGGACTCGAGGCGATACCGAGGTCGCCCGCACGCGCGGCGAGGAACTTGCGCGCCATCGCCTCGGGCGCGGCCACCTTGGCCTTGAACGCGGGCTGGAACAGCGCGAGGACGCGACCATCGTCGGCGGCGAAACGGCCCGCGGCGGTGTCGGTCGCCGCAACTTCGTTGAACGCGCGCACGCTCTCGTGCGCATGCGGATCGGCCGTCTTGGCGAAGACGGTGGGAGCGAGGCACGCGGCGAGCGCGCCCGCGAGGGCAAGCTGACGGAACGGAACAGACGGCATGAAGAACCCCTTGGGAGAGCGCGACGGACGCGCACAACCCGCCGATCATACGCCTGACGAGAAGGTGCGCCAGCCCTCGCCGCCGGGGAGCACCAGCAACCGGCATGCCTTGCTGGCCTCGCCCAGGCGCTTCGCACAGCAGCGATGTCCCGTGAGCGTCGGCGTGAGGGACATCGAGCCCGCCACGCGAGCGACGTCGAGCTCAGGCGCTGCAGCGTGTCGTAGCCGTACATCTCCTGTCGGAGTCGATGATCCCAGGACACCCAGCCTCAGAAGGAGAAAAAATGGGTGTCCCGGAAGGATCCATACGAAGGATCCATACGCGGCGGAAGGATCCATACGCGGTGGCGTACCAAGCGTCAGGGAACACTCTTAGATAAAAGGTGAGTGTCCCGGATCCCGATCGTATTACGGATCTCGCGCTGAAGGAGAAGGAAGTGGGTGTCCCGGATGCCGTGCCGCAATAAAATGCCGCAATAAAAAGTGGGTGCCCCAGACGCCAGCAGACGCCCGTACCACCGCTCACCACCCGCGACGTCGAGCTCAGGCGCTGCAGCGTGTCGTAACCGTAGGTCTCCGTGTCGGAGTCAAAGACCCCAGGACACCCAGCCTCCTAGAGGGAGAAGAAAGTGGGTGTCCCGGATCCGTCCGATCCGGTGTCAGGGATCCCGTTCATGTCCGGGATCCCGTTCACGGCAATTGCCTTTCTGCGGTGGTGAGACACCCACTGAGTAAAAAGTGGGTGTCCGGGATGCCGCCCCCGATCTTTTCACTAAACTCTCACAAGTGCTTTTCCCAAAGTAGAGAAGAATCCCTACCGCCATCCTTATAAAAACCCTTAACTGCCATCAAAACTGCGTCATACCCTACAATCTGACGACTATCGTAGTCACCCTCTTGACCACCTGCAACCAATAGTTCTCGACCGGATTCCATTTCAGAAGAAAAAAGATTCCACATAGAACCATCGAATATGGAAGTATAAACAACGTATCTTCCATTACCTCCGCCGATCACCATCTCCGAGCCATCCAATCCACTAAGAGAAGTAATTGTTCTGTCATTCGCATTAAGATCATCAATACATGCCTTGACATCATCAAAACTGGGATTGGTTATTGATCTTTCAACACAATCCCCATCAAGCCAATAGTCGAGACTTAACAAGCCGACATAACCAATCATCTAATAAACTCTCTTAAGGCCTAATGAAATCAACTCCACGCGGAGTAACGACTATCACCTCATCGGCGCCAATTGCACGCCCCATTGAGCCAACACCACCATTTCTCCCGCACGGCATGCAGAGAGGCTTATCAACATACAGTATGACTCTACCACTTCTGGCCCCAGCATTCAAAGCCTGCTGGAAGGCGTCAGCCTCGGCATGAGTTCGCGAGATAGCATTCACGTACATAGTAACATCCTGACCGTGCGCGCTTATCCCATAGAAAACCGATCCATTAACATCCAATCTAGCAAGAACCCCCTGATTCGGTGCCATGCCAAGACTTCTTCTCATAGAAGCAAGATCTTCTAGCGCACTCACTCCTTCTTTCGAAAATTTCTTCGCTGCTGCTTCAAGAAGTTCACTCGTCTCACTGTCAGACAGCCCAGCTTTCTTTCCAAGCTGTCTCCACGTTGTGCCAGCAGCCTTAACACCGCCTAGAACTAGTTTACCTCCAACACCTACCGCCAGATTCAGCGGATCGCCAGGATTTATGGCATCAAGAACAGCCTCACCACCTTTTGCGGACAGCATCCGGGACCCGGACAGCATCCGGGAGGACAGCATCCGGGACACCCATCATCTCGGCATTTTCCGTCCGTCGCAATCGGCTTCTTCCTACAGACGCCAGCCTCTTGGTAGTCGACCATTCGGGGCATGACCACAGCTCGCCATCGACTCGTCACCCCGGACGAGTCCGGTTTCTACCACTGCATTTCGCGCTGCGTGCGTCGTGCTTGGCTTTGTGGCATCGACGCACTGAGCGGAAGATCGTTCGAACACCGCCGTGACTGGGTCGAGCAACGGCTGCTCGAACTGGCAGACATCTTCGCGGTTGGGCTCTATGCCTACGCGGTGATGAGCAACCACACGCATGTCGTGCTTCGGATCGATCCGGTCGCCGCGCACATGTGGTCCGATGAGGACGTAGCGGTGCGATGGGTCAGGCTGTTCCCGGCGACGACCGACGGCGCCATCGATCCGATACGTTGTCGCGAGAAGGAAGCGGCCCTGCTCGGCAACGACGAGCGTCTGACGGTCCAACACCCGGGACAACACCCGGGACACCCATCATCTCGGCATTTTCCGACCGTCGCAATCGGCCTCTTCCTACAGACGCCAGTCTCTTGGTAGCCGACCATTCGGAGCATGACCATGGCTCGCCATCGACTCGTCGCCCCCGACGAACCCGGCTTCTACCACTGCATCTCGCGCTGCGTGCGTCGGGCATGGCTGTGTGGCACCGATGCTCTGAGCGGCCGGTCGTTCGAGCACCGACGTGGCTGGGTCGAGCAACGGCTGCTCGAACTGGCGGACATCTTCGCGGTCGGGCTCTACGCCTATGCGGTGATGAGCAATCACACGCATGTCGTGCTCCGGGTCGATCCAGGCGCCGCGCACATGTGGTCCGATGAGGACGTGGCGGTGCGATGGGTCAGGCTGTTCCCGGCGACGACCGACGGCGCCATCGATCCGATACGTTGTCGCGAGAAGGAAGCGGCCCTGCTCGGCAACCACGAACGTCTGGCCGTCTGCCGCCAGCGCCTGGGTGATCTGTCGTGGTTCATGCGCTGCCTCAACGAGCCGATCGCGCGACGCGCGAACCGCGAGGACGGCTGCACCGGAAGATTCTGGGAAGGTCGCTACACCTGCCAGGCGCTGCTCGACGAAGCCGCCGTGCTCGCGTGCATGAACTACGTCGACCTCAATCCAATCCGCGCAGGCATCGCAGACGATCTGAGCAGCTCGGAACATACCGGGATCAAGCGACGCATCGAACACCTCTCGAGCGCACGACCGGATGCCCCGATTACTCCGATCGCAGGCATCACGCCCGGCTTCGCGGTGCTCGCGATCACGACGACGGCCTACCTTGAGCTGGTCGACTGGACGGGACGCCAGACCCGTCCCGACAAGCGCGGAAGCATTGCGGCCGGTACTCCGCCCATCCTCAGGAAGCTCGGCTTGGGCGATGCCGCGTGGCAATCTCAGGTGCTCGGAATCGAGAACCGTTACGCGCGCGCGATCGGCTCGGCGCGAAGCCTGGCAGACAAGGCTGCCGCCATGGGACAGCGATGGCTCAAAGGCATCGTCGCTGTCCGGCAGCTGACCAAGCTCGCGATCTGAGAACAGCTTCTTTCTTTACTAGACGAGCGTATGCGGCTGCGCCTCTCGTGAAAAAACCGCTCGGCATATCCCGCATAGACACCCCCTCCGAACAATAAGTGGGTGTCCCAAGTCCTGCATCCCAAGTCCTGCATCCCAAGTCCTCACAGTCCTCACTGCTGTCGTCCTTGCCCTGCCCCGGATCTCCCGCTCACCTTAAAGTGATAAAGTGGGTGTCCCGAGTCTTCGTGTCCCGAGTCTTCGTGCCGATCGCAGGCATCACGCCCGGCTTCGCGGTGCTCGCAATCACGACGACGGCCTACCTTGAGCTGGTCGACTGGACGGGACGCCAGACCCGTCCCGACAAGCGCGGAAGCATTGCGGCCGGTACTCCGCCCATCCTCAGGAAGCTCGGCCTGGGCGATGCGGCCTGGCGATCTCAGGTACTCGGCATCGAGAACTGCTACGCGCGTGCGATCGGCTCGGCGCGAAGCTTGGCAGACAAAGCGGCCGCCATGGGGCAGCGATGGCTCAAGGGCATCGTCGCCGCCCGACTGCTGACCAAGCTCGCGACCTGAGAACAGCTTCTCTCCTTCTAGACGAGCGCATGCGACTGCGCCTCCGTATTCGCGAAGCGGGCTACGCCCGTCACGCCATCGATGGCGACGTCCAACGCCGCCTTGCCCACGTCGATCCCTACTGCCGTCATCCCGATTCTCCGATAGAGTTGGCCTGTCGAGAGCATCGCGTCCGGGCCCACGCTTATCGGTACGAGAGTTGCCTCGTGCAACTGTCCGGGCGCAGGGCGCGAGGTCCGGCATGTGGCCCTTGCTGAATTACGGTGCTGCTACACCGAGGCGTTATCGGGCGCACACGCCGGGCTCTCGGCACCTACAGTAGGGGAACTGGAAGACATAAGGCGTTAGGCCCCTCATATGACTCCGGCAGACTCTTACCACGAAGCACTCAGCTCGCATCGACACTACGACACGATGGCAAACGCCGTTTTGTCTCTAATCGGCGCAGCTTTGGCCGGCGGCCCAGCACTGTATGCGGCTGCTTCTAGGCATCCAGGCTCAGAGTTGATTCTGCTACTGACGGCAGTAGTGATCCATTTTTCAGTTCAAACCTATAAGCGCTTTGATGCCTATGCGGGCATTGCGCTAAACGTTGCGTCCGCAATTGAAAGAGGAGACGCACGATTCACTTCATCAACTCTCGGGTTCGCGACCGTATTCGCTAACATCGATGAGTTTCCGGAACTTAAAGCAAACGGTGAGTCACGTACGTTCAAGCGACTTAGGGCGGTTGGCTATACCGCTGGCGCATTTTTCGCACTCGCGGCGTTTGCAATTTTGGCCGCTCGACTGTACGGGCGGGTCTAACAAGTCATTCAAACCGATGCGGTAGTTCCTTCGGTTCGGCGTACACCCTGACCTGACGATCAGGAGTGCCCGTGCCCTGCCCGGGTCCACGTACGACAAACCGTTACAGCGATCATTTCAACGCCACTGCCGCGCACCCGAGCCGGCGTTCGGGCATCTCGGTGTCCGAGGTCGCGGCTTCGCGACAGCGCCTCACCAGGCGCAAGCAGACGTCGCGAACGTCACGACGTCTGCCCCGGCAGTCAACCGGGCGTCGTCACTCGAATCCGTTCCGAAAAACGATGTCGGTCGACTGGCTGTCGCGGCCCTGCTGGCGCAGCGAGCCGGTGTTGCCCGGGTCGAGCCAGTCCTTGAGGCGCTGGTTCGCGGCGGTGCCGTCGAACGCAGCGGACAGCTTGCCGTAGCAGTCGTAACCCGTGTTCGGCTGGGTCGGGTTGCTGTCACTACACGCTGCATCGCCACCCGACAGCACGCCGATGAGCAGTTTCGCGCCACCGCCGCCGTCGTTCGACGGGATCCAGATGCCCGAGCCCGACGATCCACCTTCGGTCGTGCCCTGCGTGTACGGCGCGCCCGTGCGCCAGTGCGTCTGGCCGGTGCTTCCGGAGACAATGCAGTTGGTCATCGAGGAAATGCCGTTCGCATCCTCGGTGATCTTCTTGGCGTCGCCGCTCGGATGGTGGATGCCGATGATCCCGCCCGGGGTGGAACCCGTCGCATCCCAGCCGCTGTAGTAGACATTGAAGGAGGCCTGGGGCACGGCATTGAGCTGCACGAGCGTGGTATCGACGTTGGCGCGCGACATGCGCAACTGGGCACCGGACTGGTTCTGCCCCATCGAGACGCCCGTGTTGCCGCTGCACGTGCTCGACTGGTAGTTCCAGTAGAAGGTCATCGTCGCAGCCATCGCATTCGTGTCGAGGCAGTGCGCCGCGGTCAGGAACAGCGGTGTCGTGTCGCCCGCGGTGTTGGCGACCAGCGAGCCCGTGCAGATCCACGTGCCACCGTCGACGAACGAGTAGTGCGCGACGCTGCGGATCTGGTCGCGGTAGGGATCACCGAGCGGGCACGCGACGTTGATGTTGCAGGCGCCCGAACCGCCCATCGGCACGAGGCCGCCATCGCGGCCGGTGAAATCGCGGTATCCGGCGCCGACGTAGCCGACCTCGAAGACGTGCTCACCGGAGCCCGGCGGCAGGTACAGCTCGACGATGGCTTCGTCACCGGGGACCATCGCCGACCACAGCTGGCCGTGCGGATTGACGTCGGCGGCGAGGTACGGGCCTGCCGCGTAGCGCTCCGAGGTGCTGTAGACCGCGAACGTCGCGCCCTCGGGCAACTGCACGCGCGTGAAGCCGACCTGCAGGTCCGTCGCATCCGGTGCGTCGACGCGCAGGCGCCATAGACGCCCGCCATCGGCGGTGTCCTGCCAGGTACCGTCGCGGTCGGGGCGTGCGGAGACGGTGTCGCCGCGCGCGATGCGCATGCGCTTGGTGGCCGGTTGGCCGGCCTTCGCGGCGACAGCGGCCTCGTCGGCAGCGAGCAGCGCGCTGCGGTCCACGCGAGGCACCGCGAGCGCGGCGACATCGGCATCGGCGACATCGAGCCGTTCGGACCACGCGCGCGGAGCGGATTCCGCCGCATGGGTCGCGCTGCAGAGCAGGCCGGACAACGCGACGGCAAGCGCAACGGATGGTGGACGAGACTTCATCGATCGTTCCCTCTGTCTGTGACGGCCCGCCGCGTGGACGCGCGGGCCACGAACCCCTGCGCGGCCGATTGTCGGCTGCCATCCGCAAAGGATTCGTTACGCATTCGTATGCAACACGGTTGGCGGCGATATCCGCTACCCTGCAAACCCGCGCGCCAGCGTGTATCATGCGCGGCCGTTTTATCCATCCATCCGCATTGAAGGATATTTGCTGACATGAGCAGCTATCTGTTCACCTCCGAATCGGTCTCCGAAGGCCATCCGGACAAGGTCGCCGACCAGATCTCCGACGCCGTCCTCGACGCCATCCTCGTGCAGGACAAGCGCGCGCGTGTCGCCTGCGAAACGCTGGTCAAGACCGGTGTGGCGATCGTGGCCGGCGAGGTGACGACGAGTGCGTGGATCGACCTCGAGGCGCTCACGCGCAAGGTCATCCTCGACATCGGCTACGACAGCTCGCAGGTCGGTTTCGACGGCGAGACCTGCGGCGTGCTGAACCTGATCGGCAAGCAGTCGCCCGACATCAACCAGGGCGTCGACCGCAAGAAGCCGGAAGAACAGGGCGCGGGCGACCAGGGCCTCATGTTCGGCTACGCGACGAACGAGACGAAGGACTTCATGCCGGCGGCGATCTACTACTCGCATCGCCTCGTCGAGCAGCAGGCCAAGGTCCGCAAGAAGAAGAATTCCCCGCTGCCGTGGCTGCGCCCGGACGCGAAGTCGCAGGTCACGCTGCGCTACGAGGACGGCAAGGCCGTCGCGATCGACGCCGTGGTGCTGTCGACGCAGCACGACCCGTCGGTCAAGCAGAAGGACCTCGTCGAGGCCGTGCGCGAGCACATCCTCAAGCCGGTGCTGCCCGCCAAGTGGCTGCACAAGGGCACCAAGTACCACATCAACCCGACCGGCAAGTTCGTGATCGGCGGTCCGGTCGGCGACTGCGGCCTGACCGGCCGCAAGATCATCGTCGACACCTACGGCGGCTGGGCGCGCCATGGTGGCGGCGCGTTCTCGGGCAAGGATCCGTCGAAGGTCGACCGCTCGGCCGCGTATGCCGCGCGCTACGTCGCCAAGAACATCGTCGCGGCCGGCATCGCCGACCGTTGCGAGGTGCAGGTGTCGTACGCGATCGGCGTCGCCGAGCCGACCTCGATCTCGGTGACCACGTTCGGTACCGGCAAGATCAGCGACGACAAGATCGAGAAGCTGATCCGCAAGCACTTCGACCTGCGCCCGTACGGCATCATCAAGATGCTCGACCTGGTGCACCCGATGTACCAGCGCACGGCCAGCTACGGCCACTTCGGCCGCACGCCGGAACTCGTGAAGCTCGCCAACGGCGAGACGTTCACGGCGTTCTCGTGGGAGAAGACCGACAAGGCCGAGGCGCTGCGCGCCGATGCCAAGCTGAAGTGATCCGCCGGCGCCGTCGAGGCGCCGACCGGGTACGAGAAAGGGCTGCTCACGCGGCCCTTTTTCATGGGCCAGGCCCCTGCACCGCATCCGCCCCGACAGCAGAAGGCCGGGCAGCCCTCAGGCGTCGTGCCGCACCGACGTGTCGCGCCCGGCAATGTAGCGCGTGAGTGCGGCGACGCAGATCGCCGTGGTCATCAAGGCCGAATCGTCGGCGTAGATGTCGCCACCCCGAACGGCCCCACCAGGATCCGGTACGCGATCGGTGACCCGCAGCGTCGCGCTCGGCATCCAGCGCCCGTCGGCCCCCTGCGCTGCGAACAACGCATCGGCGAGGCGATCCTGGCGCTCCGGGGCGCAACCGAGCACGCGCAGGCACTCCAGTTGCCACGCCGCCTCCATGCACGATCCTTCCACGGCGGCGATCTCGATGCGTGCGTGGCCGATGTCGCCGGCCTCCGCACGCAGGGCCGGAAGCGCCGCGAGCATCTGCGCGGTGGCATAGAGCGACGAGGTCCACCAGAACGAGGGCCAGCTCCCCGCAGCAAGACGGCTGCTTCGCACGTAGCGCAGGGCCTTGCTGCGCTGACGTTCATCGAGCACCGGTGCGAGCGCGCGCAAGGCGACGGCGGACACGCAGGGATGACTTGCTCCCCAGGCATCGTCGCGCAGGTAGGTGCGCACACCGCCGTCGCGTGCGAGATGGCGTGCAAGGAACATGAGCTCGGCGGGACGATCGTTGCGTCCGAGCATGCGCCCGAGCAGCACGAGGTGGGCGACGCTGTCGCTGTCGGGGTCGACTCCGGCGTTGAAGCCGATGCCGCCCTGCCTGTCGAACGCCTCGCGCAGGCGCGCGAGGACGCCGCGCCCCGCCTCGAAGATCGCCGGCCGTCGCATGCCGAGATGCGGCGCGGCTTCGAGCAGGCGCAGCGCGACGAACGCGGCGACCCATTGATCGGAGCGACCGACCGGCAAGCGGTAGTCGACCCAGCATCCTTCCGATCGCCGCGCGGCGAGCAGCGCATCGGTCGCGCCTACGAGCGCATCACGCAGGCTGCGTGTGCGCTCCGGCGTGCGCCGCCCTGCTTCGGTCATCCTCGCTGCAACGGCGGCCATGCGTGCTCTCCGGTTGGATTACGTGCCCGACGGGATCGGGTGGAGGTAGAGGTTCAGGCGCGACCGACCGTCGGCGTCGCATCCCACGCCGGCGTAGGACAGACGCGACGCTGCGACCAGCGCGGTGGCGGAATCGGGGAGCGCGCGCACGCCGAGTGCATCCGCGCATTCGTTCGCGGCACGTACGGCATCCGGCGCGAGCGACGCGGCGGGAATGTCGAGCTTGGCATCGCCACTCGATGCGCATCCCGCCACGAAGCATGTTTCCAGAAGAACACCGCCCGCTTCCAACGTGCGCTCGCCGACGAGGCTGCGCAGGCCGCGGCGCACGTGAGGCACCGCGAGTACGGGCGCGATCGCCGCGAGCTCGCCGTCGCGGGGTTCGCGCACGAGTCGCCAGTGCGCCTTGAACCGGCGCATGCCCTGCACGCCGATCTCGGCGCCGACACTGGCCGGTGCGAGCAGACCCGTGGCGCGCCATGCGTCGAGCATCGGCGAAGCGAGGTCACCGTTGACGTGGTCGCGCAGGAAGTGCGCGGTGCGCGTCCACTGCTCGTCGGGCTCGCGCACGGAGGCGTCGATGTAGAGCGCGAGGCCACGGCTGCCGGGAGCGAAGGCGAGCCACAGCACGCCCTCGGTGAAACGATCGGCATCCGTGCCGGCATCCGGTCCGAACCGCGACAGCAGGTTGCGCAGGCCGCGCGCACCGGTATGCCGGCTCCCGAGCAGCCGGTACGCGCTACGGCGCGCGAAACGGTAGCGCTGCCGCGCATCGGCGGCGTCGGTGCCGGGATCGAACAGCACGCGCACCCGCCAGCCGCCGGCATCGCCGCTGAGCACGATCTGCATCGGCGTGCCGTCGGCGTTGATGCCCGAAGGCGTGGCGGCCTCCGTTGCGCCATCACCGCTCCAGAGCAGCGACGGCAGTCGCTCGCGCACGTCGCGGGCGACCGAGAAGCCGAGCATCGCGCCGATCGCCTTCGTCGCCGCCGATGCGAGCGAACGGCGCGCGACCGCGTCGGCCGGAGGCGCGACGAGTTCAGCGGGCGCGCTGAACATGATGCGCCACGAGATTCATGATGAGGCGAGTGACGCTGACCACCGTCATGCCGACGCCGGAGGCCACGTCGATCACCGGTACGGCCTTCGCCGTGCGCGGATCGTACTTGAGCAGCTGGAAGATCTCGGGAAGGACCGAGACGAGGTTGCCGACGAACTTCAGGCCGATGTCGGCCGCGACGACGGGACCGGGTGGCTTGGGCTCCTTGCTGTCACGCGCGTAATCGACGTACTCCCAGATCATCAACGCGGCGAACAGCGAGGCGTGGATGATGCCCCATGCCCCCACGATGCCGGGCTGCACCGTGTCGAGGAACGTCTTCGCCCAGGGTGCCGCGGGCTTCTTGACCGCGAACCCCATGTTCACGCCGTCCAGGGCGAACGGAAGGAACTGCAGGGCCCAGATCGACACCTCGAGCGCGGCTGGCGTGTTCGCGTCGTACTTCATGTAGATCGGATACGACGCGCCCTGGGCGATCCCCTGGAAGACCAGCATCGCGACCATCGCGCCGTTGTTGAAATCCGCATCCAGCGGCGATTTGGCATCGAGGTAGGCCATCAGCGCGAACCACGTCATGCCGGAGGCCGCGAACACGCCGGTCTGCGCGGCACTGAGGTAGACGAGCCAGTCGGGCGTGTCGTCCTCGAGCACCGAGAAGCGGTTCTCCCTGCACACGGGCATCAACGCACCGCGCTCGTCGAGCAGGTGGTAGAACGGATAGTCGCGCCACGTCATGGTCTCGAAGTGCGCGACGAAGGCTTCGTCGAAGGGCGCCTTGCCGGTCGCCATCACGCAGGCGATGTGCGCCGGGATCGCACCTGCGAGTGCCATCAGGTCGATCAGCGAGAGCTTCGAGCCGTCGCCGGTGATCACGTTCTCGTAGAGCCAGGTGATGACCGGGATGTCGATGCGCTGTTCGGCGACCTCCTTGATCTTCGTGAGGAGGCCGGCGAGGAAGTCCAGGAAGGCATCGATGATCGCCTTGGCGATGTCGATCGCGAGATCGATGCCGGCCTTCACGGTCTGCAGGATGGCCGCCATGACCTGGCTCATGATGTCCATGTCCGCCGGGACGAGCGCCGCGACGGCCGCGTCATTGGCCTGCTTGAAGGTCTGGATGTCGGTTCCGGCACTCGTGTTGGTCGAGGTCACGAGTTGCTGCAACGCGCCCTCGTCCTGGCTCGACCAGGGCTGTGCGGTGCACGCGTCCCGGTTGTCGGCGATGTGCTGGCGCACGTAGCTCGACCGCAGGTCGCCCGGTGGCTGCGTGGTCGCCGGCGCGCTGCCGCGCGCGACCGAGTCGGGGCCGAGATGGGCGATGGCGGCTTCGAGCCGCTCGTCGATGTCGGCCTTGGCCTTGTCGAGTACGCGGTCGCTGACCCTGCGCAGCGACTGCATGAATTCGGCCGAGAACTCGAGGCTCTGGCCGACGAACCGGCGCACCACGCGATGCGTGCGCAGGATGGCCTGCCAGTCGAACACGGCCTTGAGGAAGTTGATCGCCTTCTCGACCGTCAGCGAGAGCGCCTTGAGCAGTCCCTTGACGAAGTCGGCGGCCTCCTGGACCGTCTTGACGATGAAGTCGGCGATCTTCACGACACCGTCGACCACGTAGTGGATGGCGACGGCGATGCCGTCGATGATCGCCTCGCCGGCCGACACGACCAGATCGACCACGCTCAGCAGGCCGTTGACGAAGGATTCCCAGATGCTCGTTCCCTCGGCGCGCAGCACGAGAGCCGTCTCCGCGGCGGCCGCGCGCGCGAACGCGATGCGGGCCTCCTCGGGCGTGGTGGGCGTGAAGGTGCGGTTCTTCACGTCGAACGAGAAGCTCGGCGTGGTCATGTAGGCAGGCACCACACGACGCGAGATGGCACCGTCCTGCGCGGTGTAATGGCATTTGACGAGATCGCTGGACGGGTCGCAGCACGGGCACGGCATGTCCACGGGCAGGTAGCACTCCTGCTCGGGGTGCGAAGGATCGACGACGCGCTGGACGTTGCGGCGCGCGGTCGGGGTGCGCAGCGCGTGCGGACGATCTTCGATCTCGGGATCGGCAGGCTGCATGTCGTGCTCGACCGCCGAGGTCATAACGTTGCGGATCGTCGCCGCGACCGCCTCGGCCTGCTGCGCGGTGTATTGCCCCGGATCGAGCAGGGCACGCGATCCGCTGCGCAACTCGTCGCCCGTGACCATCGACAAGGCGTGGTGGATCTGGCGATCGACCGGCACGAGGATGCGCTCCCCCTCCTTCATGAAGTCGGCGTGCAGCTTGAGGATGGGCATGACGAGCGAGTCGGCCTCGGGCTTCAGCTGCAGGTTGATCTCGTTCTGCGCGTTGCTCTTGAGCGTGACCGTGTTGTCCGGACCGACCTGCAGGGTCTTCCCGCGATGGATGATCGAGGTCGCCCTGTCGGCACTGATCGTGATGTCCGCGGCCTGAGGTGTTGCGTTGCCGTCGCGCACGCCGATCGTCACGCGGAAGGCGTTCATCGGCGTCACGGCGGCGCCCGGTGACGCGGCGGCATAGTCCTCGAGAAGCCGGGTCTGCACGACGAAGAACGACTGGCCGTCCGGCACGGAGTAGAAGCCGGGCGTGTCGAAGGCGACGAGTCCGCGCGGCGTCCCCTTGTTGTGGAAGCGCGACGAGTCGTCGAACGAGTCGTCGTCGAACGAAAGCTGCATGATCAGGGCGGGCACGTTCGCCGCGATGATCCGGTAGATGCCCTGATCGACCTCCCATTTGGCGAGCGCGCGGTTCCAGATGCGGACTTCGTCGACATTGCCGTCGAGGAAGCGGCGCTGGCCGCCGCTGCCGACGGCCGACAACGCGCCCACCGTCACCGGCAGGTTCGAATCCACATCGACCGGCTTGTCGGTCGACAACGACAGCGAGAGCGGGATCGGCACACCGTCGAAGTAGATGATCGGCGTGAGTCCGTCGCGCACCACGGCGACGTGGTGCCAGCTGCCGTCGAACGTCGTGAGCTTGAGCTTCGTCCTCGCGACGACATACGCCTCGCGGTTGCAGGTGCCGAAGACGATGGCGCCATCGTCCTCCACGCCGAGCCACCAGCCGATGCCGGTGATACCGGGGTCGCCGCTGCGCGCGACGATCGTCCCCGCGCTCTTCGTCAGCACCCAGGCCTCGACGGTGAAGGCGCCCTTGCCGACGTCGTAGGCCGGGATGCTCGGGACATCGACGTAGCTCTTGCCGTCGAGGCGTATGGAATTCGGCTTGTGGTCGCTCATCTCGTCGCTCCGGATCGGATGGGGGTTTCGACGGGGCGGCGCGCGGCCGCTCCCGCCGTGGAATGCGCGTGACTTCAGGTGCGGATGACGGTGACGGTGCCGCCGCGTCCCGAGGGACCCGGTTGGCCCGGCGTGCCGGAGGCACCGGTCTTGCCGGCGTTGCCATCCGGCGAACCGGTGCCGCCGGTACCGCCGGCACCTCCCACCCCGCCATTGCCGCCGAAGCCGCCGGTGGCGACGCCGGCCTGCGGCGTGAACGGCGCGTTCGCGGGAAGGGTCACGGTGACCGTCGAGCCACTTCCACCGGGCCCACCGTTGCCGCCGTTGCCGGCACGCCCCCCATCACCGCCATTGCCGCCGGACGTGGCCTTCCAGCACGAACCCGATGGCGCGCCCTTGCCGCCGTCACCACCGTCGCCGCCATCACCGCCTGTCGCGGCGTCGCCGCCACGACCGCCCGAGACGAGCAACGTGAAGTCACCCTCGACCGAGCCGAAATCCAGGACGGCATCGCGTGCGTCTCCGCCCGGATCACCATGATTGCCGTCGCTGCCCTGCAGGCCCGGCTTGCCGGGCACACCGGGTGTCGGATCCTTGCTGCGATGGTCCTTCCAGTCGCAGGAGCCCGGATTGCCGTTGTCCGACGCCGCCGGCTTCGGAGGCTTGGCGGACGGCGGTGCGGGTTTCGGCTCGTAGCCGATGATGCGGATGTTGTAGGTGTTGCCGTCACGGGACATGGCAGGTGGCCTCGACAGGTGGGGGATCAGGGACCATCGACGATGGTGATTTTTCCGGTCGTGCCGGGCGTACCCGGTGTGCCCGGCACACCAGGCGAACCCGCGGGTCCGGTGCTGCCGCCATCGGTACCGGAACCGCCGGGTCCGGCGTCGCCGCCTGCGCCGCCGAGTCCGCCTGTCGACTGGTTGGTCGAGCTGCGGATGTTCAGCGGCGTGGTCGTGTAGATCGTGATGTCGGCACCGTTGCCGCCGTTGCCGCCCTTTCCGCCCGCACCACCGTTCGCACCGCGGCCACCGTCGCCGCCTTTCGAACCGCCGTTCTTGATGCCACCCGCACCGCCCTGGCCACCTTGGCCACCCTTGGCGCCGGCCCCACCGGTTCCACCTCCGACGAGGATGCTGAGGGCACCGTCGATCGCGCCGTAATGGAAGATCGAAGCATTCGCCGGCGCACCATCGGTGCCGGCTCCGCCCGGAATGCCGGGCTGACCCGGGTCACCGGGGCCGCCGTCCGCGGCGTGGCGGGTCACGCTGCCCTTCCAGTCCTTCTCCTCGCTGTGTCCCTTCGTGCCCTGGTTGCCCGGTCCCGACTGTCCCGGCGGTGGCGGTGTCTCGCCGTTCCGACCACCGATGTTGACCGTCGCCCCTGCATCGTTCGTTCTGCTCATGTGCTCGATCTCCGGTGGGTTCACGGCTTGATCACGACGTTCTTGATGTCCATCCGCAGGTTCACGAAGGAGTCGATCTGCGCCGTGCCGCCCTCGAAGATCAGCTCGTCGGCGACCAGCTTCACCGGCTTGTCGCCGTCGATCACCAGCGGATGGCCCGCTTTGACGACGATCGTCGTCGCCGCGACCACGAGCACCTCGAAAGGCCCGAGCTTGTCCTCGAGCAGCGTTCGGGAGCCCTCGATCGGCACGGAGTGGTCGTAGACGAAATGGCGCGCGGCCTCGATGAGTTCGCTGAGTTCCGTTTCGGCGGTGACGCCTTTCGCGATGGCAGGCGCCGGCGCGGCGGCCTCGAGGCGACCGTTCTCGAAATGCTCGTCGGGATTGCCGATCCACGCCTTGAGTTCGGAGAGGCTTCGCGTCGTGACCTTCACGGGACGCAGCGGCGACGCCGTGTCCGCGGCAGCGATGGACAAACCACCTCCGCTGGTCTCGATGCGCGCCTGCAACACGTCGGCAGCCTTGAGGCCGAGTCGTGCGAGTTCTTTCTCGATATGGGGGGATGCCACCGTCATAGCTGGGACTCCTCGTGGAAGGGAAGGACCGCGGGCGTGCGTTGCGTGGCACGACGCGATGCCACGGCGTCTGCGACGACGCGCGGCAGGTCCAACCTACGAGGGGGTGCGCAGATGCGGCTTTACCGGAACCTTACGGTGCACGCGGCGCGTGATGGCCCGGCAGGCCCGCCGACGCTTGACGGAGACGACCACCACGCCGGGCGTCGACGATGTCGCAGTGTTGCCTTATGGAAACCTTACGGTTAAATACAACGCCACATCTGCAGGGATCGCATGTCGATGCACAGGGCTAGGATGGCCGCGCGCGCCGCTTTGCGCGTCGGCGCGTGGATGGTGCATCCCGACCGTGGCTGCATCCGCCGTGGCGACACCACCGTGGAACTCGAGCCACGCGTGATGGAACTGCTCGTCTACCTCGCCGAACATCGCGGCGAGACCGTCAGCGTCGAACAACTCCTCACCGAACTCTGGCGCGGGACGTTCTACGGCGACAGTCCGGTGCAGAGGGCCGTCGCGCTGCTCCGGCGTGCACTCGGCGACTCGGCCACGTCGCCGACGTACCTGCAGACCATCCGCAAACGCGGCTACCGGCTCGTGGCCGACGTCGTGGACACGGGCCAGCAGGGCGACTCGATCCAGCGCCTCGCGGCGGACTGGGCCGGAGGCAACCCGTTCCCGGGCCTGTGTGCGTTCTCCTCTCACCACGCTGCCGTGTTCTTCGGGCGTTCCGACGCGGCGGCACGTCTGTTGCGCGCGATGCAGCGCCAGCGCGACCAGCACAGGTTCGTGCTCGTCGTCGGTCCGAGCGGTTCGGGGAAGACCTCACTCGTGCAGGCGGGACTCCTGCCCCTGCTGCGTCGCGACCACGGCTTCGACGGGCTGCGTGCCTGCGCCGACGCGACCGTCGATCTGGCGGACGTCCAGGGCGCCGATCCCCTGCTCGCGCTGGCGATCGGCATGTCGCGATGGATCGTGGGCGTGCATGCGTTGTTTCCCGAGCATCCTGCTGATCTCGCCGTCTCGCTGGCCGATGCGGACACGCATGCCTCGCTGTGCGACCGCATCGATGTGGCCATGCGGTCCCGGACGGCGGATGCCGGCGCGGTGCTGGTACTGGCCATCGATCATGCCGAAGCACTCCACCGCCACGGCACGGCGGCCGCGCGGTTCGGCGAGATCCTCGCGGTGCTGTGCGGCAGTCCGCATGTCGCCGTCGTGATGCTGTGTCGAAGCGATCTCTATGCCAGTCTCATCACCGGCTGCCCCGCGATCGCACGCCTCAAGGACGGCGACGGTCACGTCGACCTGCTGCCGCCGTCGGCCGGCGAGATCGCCGAGATCATCCGGCAGCCGATGCGCAAGGCCGGCCTGACCTTCGAATCCGATCCGGCGACGCAGGTGCGCCTCGACGACCGCCTGCGCGACGATGCCACGGAACATCGCGACTCGTTGCCCCTTCTGCAGTCGACCCTGCATGCGCTGTTCGAACGATGCGAGGGCCTCGGCACCCTCACCTTCGCCGCCTACGACGATCTCGGCGGGATTCGTGGCGCGATCGCGCGCCAGGCCGAAGCCTGCTTAGACGTCCTGCCCTCCAACGTGTGCGCGGCATTACCCGGGCTGCTGTTCAAGCTCGTGGTCCTGCACGACAGCGGTGACATCGCGACGAGCCGAGGCATCTGCAGCGACTCGCTGGCGTCCCACGACGAGATCGCGCTGGCGCACGCGATGGTCGAGGCGAGGCTGCTCGTCTCGGGCGAGCAGGACGGCGGTCCCGTCCTTCGCCTAGCCCACGACGCGCTGCTGCGCGCGTGGCCGCGGGCGAGCGAGTGGCTCGCCGGGAACCGTCGTCACCTGCAGGCGCACGATCGCCTGTGCACGGCTGCACGCCGATGGATGGCCCACGGACGACGCCAGGACCTCCTGCTCGGCGCAGGACTCGCGCTCGAGGAAGCGCGCGATCTGCAGCGCGCCGTTCCGGAACTCCTCGCCGCGGACGAGCGAGCGTTCGTCGCATCGTCCGAAGCCGGCGATGCGCGCAGGCGCAGGCGACGTATCACGACGCTCGCCATGGCGCTGGCACTGGCTACGTTCTCGACCGTGGCAGGCTATCTCGCCCTGCGCTCGCACGCCGACGCCGAGCGACGCCAGATGCAGGCGAGCGCTTTGATCGACTACATGCTCAACGACCTGTCGGAGCAGTTGCGCCCGATGGGAAGGCTCCAACTCATGGAGGGCATCGCCGAGCGCGCACTCGCCCATCTCGGGTCACTGCCTCCGCGCGACCTCGACCCGGACATGCGCCTGAATCGCGCACGGGCATTGCGGACGAGTGGCGAAATCCTGCTCGAGCGCGGCAATGCCGCTGCCGCGGAGAACGCGTTCCTGCAGGCTGCGAACAACCTCGACGGCATCGAGACACTCGCGCCCGACGCGGGCGATGCGGTACTGCGCGAGCGCGGCACGCTGTCGTTCTGGCAAGGCACGCTGGCCTACCGGCAGGCGCGCCACGACACTGCCGAGCGCCACTGGACCGACTACCACGCCACGGCGCGCGAGCTGCACCGTCGCGATCCGGCCAGCAAGGAATGGCGGCTGGAACTTTCCTATGCGCTCAACAACCTCGGCACGCTCGCCCAGGAGCGCGGCCATCCCGCGCGCGCCCTGCCCTTCTTCCTCGAATCGGTATCGCTCAAGCGCGCGATCCTCGAGGAATCTCCTTCCAGCAGCGAGGTGGCTGCCGATCTCGCGGACAGTCTCGGCTGGCTGGCCTCGGCGATGGATCGCAGCGGCCATCTGGACGAGGCCATGCAGCACCATCTCGAGCGTGCCGCGGTCCTGGAGCGACTGCTCCGTGACCGTCCGGAAGCCCACGCATGGCTCCACCAGCGGATCCTCGCCAGACTGTCGGCGGCCGACATCGCCCTCGCCCGCGATGCACGGCAGGAGGCCGTGGCCCTGCACGCCACGGCAATCCCGCTGCTCGAGATGATCGTCGCCACCGAATCCGATCATCACGAATGGCGGCGCACGCTGGCCTATGCACAGTTCCAGCAAGGCACCCTGGCACTCGCAGCGAGTGAACCGCACGCCGCACTGGATGCCTTCGAGCGTGCACGCGCGACCTTGAAACCCCTGCTCGAGAATCCGCGGGCACCGCAGGAATGGCGCCGCCTTTCCGCCCTCGTCGACATGCGCTCGGGACTTGCGCATCGCGCGCTCGGCCACGTGCGCGAGGCCGTCTCGGCGGGCACCCTCGCCGTCGACGTACTCGACGCCCTGCAGCGCGCGAACCCCGATCACGCGGTGACCGCCGCCTTGTTCGCGACGGCGCAGAACGCGCTGTGCGACACCTTGGCCGACGTGGGCAAACCGACCGGAGAACCTCCCTGCTGGACCACCGCCTACGAACGGCTCGCCCCGCACGTCGGGGAGGATTCCGCCGACCGGCGCCTCCTCGAACCGTTCGCCACCGCGTTGCTGCGACTCGGGCGCACGCGCGAAGCACGCCCCCACCTCGACCGCCTGCTGGCCATGGGACATCGCCCGCCATCGCCAGACCCCCTCGTTTCACCGCTCCCCCACCAGAAGGACACGATCCGATGAGCAACCCCGAACTGACCGTCCACCTCTCCGTCGCACGCGTCGATTCCGGCGGAAACACCGCAGGCGGCGAGTACTTCTACAGCTTCAAGCCGGACATCGTGAACGTCACGAAGCCCGGCACGAAGATCATCTACGCCTTGCGCGACGACGTACCCGATCACTTCACCCTTCGCGACATCTTCACCACGGATGCGAAGTACCAGCTGATCGACACCAAGCTGCCCAAGGACGGCCGCAGCATCAGCATCGTAGACCTCAACACCCAGCGTCAGCTGATCCTGGTGTCGCTGCTCGTCCACGACAGCCTGCACGACCGCCTCGTGAACTGCGATCCGCAGGTCATCAACACACCGCAGGCGGGCGACTGACGCGCGGCCCTCGTGAACCGCACCGTGAGGTGCGGTTCTGCGCGGGACAGCCCGGCAGAGCATGCGTGCCGTGTGGGTGCGGCCTCGATCGCGAGGGTTCCGGCGGAGCTGCGCGCCCCGCCGGTGATCAACCGGGACCGCAGGGCTTCGTCGCCGTGACGGCGTCCTGCGCGATGTCGTCCGTGGACGCACGACCGCCGAGCATCGCGGCCACGGTCTCGCGCGCGCGCCGCGCGAGTTCGCCGCGCTCGGCACCCTGCGTACGCAGCGGCGTACCGAAGGTCACCGTGATGCGCCCGGGACGCACGCGGAAGATGCCGTCGAGGCCCAGGACCGCACCCGAGCCGTCGATCGCCACGGGCACGACATCGGCCCCCGCATCGATCGCGATCTGGAACGCGCCCCCCTTGAATGGCGCGACGCGCTCGTCACGGCTGCGCGAGCCCTCGGGGAATACGCACAGCGAGGCGCCGCCGCGCACGATCTCCGCGGCCTCGCGCGTGCTCCGCGCCGCTGCACGCGTGCTGCCGCGGTCCATGAACACCATGCCCATCGCCTTCGCGTAGCGACCGACGAGCGGTGCGCGCGACAGCTCCTGCTTGAGCACGAACCTCAACGGCACCGGCACGGCGCGGAACATCGCGCAGATGTCGATCATCGACTGGTGGTTGGCCACGAACACGTGCGGGCGCGACCAGTCGATGCCGTCTGCCCCACGAACCTCGAAGCGCGCTCCGGCACCCGTCAGCAGACCCGGCGACCAGCACCGGGACGCCATGCGCAACGGCCAGTGCGTGCCGCGCGTGACGATGCGGACGATGTACGCGATCACGATGAGCACGCCCGTCCACGCGATCGTGAAGGCGAGTTGCAGCGTGTTGAAGACGGCCCAGGCGATACGGGTCGGTGACATCGCGGAATCCTCGGTCGGGCGAGCCGCGCTCCCCGGGGTTGCAACAAGGCACACGGTCATCACGGTCGGGGGCGCGAGCGACCCGGCCTGGCGCGATGGCGGAAGCCGATGATCCGTTCAGGAGGTGCCCGCAGGCACGGCGGATCCGGCAGGGCGCGATGGTGCCGTGCTGCGCCGGACGGTGCAATCGTGCTGGCACGTTGCGCCTTGCCGTGCACGCGACGCGCCGCCGCACCGGAAATGCGGAGGCCCGCGCATCGGCGGGCCTCCGGGCGACGCTGAGAGCAGAACTCGCGCGATCAGTTCTCGAAACCGGTCCTGAAGATCACGTCGTTGAGCAGCGAATCGTCGATGAGCACGAAGATGTCCGAGGCGCCGTTGGTGTCGGCGGGGTCGATGTTGCTGGCCTGCGAGGAGAACACCATGGACAGGCCCGACGTGTTGACGTCGAGGGAGTAGCCCGAAGGGCCGTTGCCGGGCGCCGCGATGCTGCCGGTCAGGCGCTCCGGCGACGCTTCGCCCGGGATGTACAGGTACACCTGCGGGATCACCGTGGCCCCCACGGTCATCTCGCACGAGAGCAGCACGGTCGCGGCGTTGGAGATCGAGGAGACCTTGCAGGTGTCGTAGTTGTTCGCGGGGAGCTCCGCCGGGCGCGGGATCGGGATCGTCACCTGGGTTTGACGATCGCGGATGTAGACGCCGCTGTTGCTCTCGACGCCGCTGCCGGCGTAGCCGAGGCCGCCGTAGCCGCGGTTCTGGAAGCTGATGAAGCGGGCATCCGGCGACATCGAGGGGCGGTACACGATCGCCGATGACGAGGTGTTGCTCGTCCCGACGCGGCTGACGAGCTCGGTCGTGCCGTTCTGCAGGTCGCGCAGGAACAGCTGTCCGTATGCCGAACCGCCGGTGAGGTCGGCAGTGCAGGTGAAGGTGAGGAAGCGGCCGTTGTCGGAGAGCGCATGCGGATCGAGGAAGCAGGTGCCGTTCGAAGCGGCACCGCCGGACGTCCTCGACGCCATCGTCACCGCACCGGTCTGCATGTCCTTGACGAAGATCTGCTTCAGACCGCCCGTCGCCCCGAGATTCGTCGACGCGGACGCGAACGCGACGTAGCGGCCGTCGCCCGAGATCGACAACGGCTGCGTTTCGGTTCCGGATGCCGCGACCGATCCCGTCGCGTCCGAACTGGCGACGCTCAGCGCACCCGTGGAGCGATTCTTGTAGCCGATCTGCCAGTTCGTGCCGAGCGTGGCGTAGCTCAGGAACGCGACATGGCGCCCGTTCGCCGATACCACGGGTTGCTCGCCACGGATGATCTCGCCCGGCTGCCCGCCCTGCGGCGAGCGCCTGGACACCACCTCGATGACGCCCGTGGCGAGGTCGACCGCGACGGCGCGCGTGCCGTTGAACGCATCGCCTGCGACCCAGTTGTTGGCCGTGCTCGCGAACACCGCCGTGAGCCCCGAGGACGACAGGTCGACCGCGTCCGAGGCGCCGTTGGCCTGCAGGCCTTCGCCCGGTACGAGGCGCGCGTAGATGAACTCGGCATGCGCCTGGCCGGCGAATGCGGAAAGGCCGGCGGCGACCAGTGCGGAAGCGAGTGTGCGGGACATGGCAAGGTTCATGGGGACTCGTCCAGGGGAGATGACCTCCTCTTACGCGAGGCGGCGTCCGATCCCCCAACATCGGCCGCGACGCCCCGGCGATCGATTCATCGCTCCATCGCGAACACGGGATATAATGGGAGTCCACCTGTCGAGGGGCGCTGCACGTGGGCCCGCGATCGAGCGGCCCTACCCAGGCTCGACAGGCGATCACGCAGCAACGGCGCCCGGACCCCGATCGAACCCCCGCCAAGGCGGGAGACGATCCCGAACCGGAGCATCACCGAATGAACGCACAGCTGAAGACCTTCTCGACCGAAGGCGACTACAAGATCGCCGACATCGCGCTGGCCGACTGGGGCCGCAAGGAACTCGACATCGCCGAGCACGAGATGCCGGGCCTCATGTCGATCCGCAAGAAGTACGCCGCGACGACGCCGCTCAAGGGCGTGCGCGTGACCGGCTCGCTGCACATGACGATCCAGACCGCCGTCCTCATCGAGACGCTCAAGGACATCGGCGCCGACGTGCGCTGGGCCTCGTGCAACATCTTCTCGACGCAGGACCACGCCGCCGCGGCGATCGCCGCGACCGGCACGCCCGTGTTCGCGTGGAAGGGCGAGACGCTCGAGGAATACTGGGACTGCACGCTCGACGCGCTGACCTTCAAGCTGCCGGACGGCACGCTGACCGGCCCGGAGCTCGTCGTCGACGACGGCGGTGACGTGACCCTGCTGATCCACAAGGGCTACGAGCTCGAGAAGGGCGACGAGAGCTGGGTCAACTCGGCCTCGGGCAGCCACGAGGAGCAGGTCATCAAGAACCTGCTCAAGCGCGTCGCCAAGGAGCGCCCGGGCTACTGGACGCGCGTGGTCAAGGACTGGAAGGGTGTCTCCGAGGAGACCACCACCGGTGTGCACCGCCTCTACCAGCTCGCCGAGAAGGGCGGCCTGCTCGTGCCGGCGATCAACGTCAACGACTCGGTCACCAAGTCGAAGTTCGACAACCTCTACGGCTGTCGCGAGTCGCTGGCCGACGGCCTCAAGCGCGCGATGGACGTGATGCTCGCGGGCAAGGTCGCGGTCGTGTGCGGCTACGGCGACGTCGGCAAGGGTTCGGCGCACAGCCTGCGTGCCTACGGCGCGCGCGTGGTGGTCACCGAGATCGATCCGATCAACGCGCTGCAGGCCGCGATGGAGGGCTTCGAGGTCAACACGGTCGAATCGACGCTCGGCCGCGGCGACATCTACGTCACCACGACCGGCAACAAGGACGTGCTCACGGTCGAGCACCTGAGCAAGATGAAGGACCAGGCCATCGTCTGCAACATCGGCCACTTCGACAACGAGATCCAGGTCGACGCGCTCAACGCGCTGGCGGGCGTGACCAAGCTCAACATCAAGCCGCAGGTCGACAAGTACACGTTCGCTGACGGCCGCGCGATCTTCCTGCTGGCCGAGGGCCGCCTCGTCAACCTCGGTTGCGCGACGGGCCACCCGAGCTTCGTGATGTCGAACTCGTTCTCGAACCAGACGCTCGCGCAGATCGACCTGTGGGCGAACAAGGACGCGTACGAGGCCAAGGTCTACATCCTGCCGAAGAAGCTCGACGAGGAAGTCGCGCGCCTCCATCTCGAGAAGATCGGCGTGAAGCTCACGACGCTGACCAAGGAACAGGCCGACTACCTCGGCGTGGCCGTCGAAGGCCCGTACAAGCCGGACCACTACCGCTACTGATCCACGCTCCGACGATCCACGCGACGGGCGCCTTCGGGCGCCCGTTTCGTTTCGGGACCGATGCCGGCACCGCTCGCGATACGAGGCGCGCTCAGCCCACGACGGCGACGGAGGATGGCTCGCACGCATGCAGCACGACGCGATCGCGGCCCGCGCCCTTGGCGCGGTACAGTGCCGCATCGGCTGCGTCGACGAGATCCTGCGACGTGCCGCCCGCCCTCGCCACGGCGACGCCGATGCTGACGGTCACGGCACCTCCCGCCGCACTCCTGCAGGCATCGGATCCGGACACGGCCTCGCGTATCGACTCGGCGAGCGCGAGTGCGACACCCTCTTCACGCGTCGGCACGAGCACGACGAACTCCTCGCCACCATAGCGTGCCGCGAACGCACCCAGGCGCGAGGCGTGCATGTCGAGCAGCTGCGCAACCGCACGCAGGCAGGCATCGCCGCCGGGATGGCCCATGCGGTCGTTGATCGCCTTGAAATGGTCGACGTCGACGAGCAGCAGCGCGATCGCCGGCGGCGACGCCGACCGCCATTCGCGAACGAGGCCCTCGTCGAAGCGACGCCGGTTGGCGATGCCCGTCAACGCATCGATCGTGGCCACGGCCGCGAGCTGTTCGAGCTGCTCCTGCGCGCGCAGCTGGGCGAGCACGGTACGCACGCCGTAGCCGAGCACCGCCGCGGCGATACCGAGGCCGGCGAGCCACGGCTGCGTCGGCATCAGGTGCGCGGAGGCCAGCAGCAGAGCGACCGGCAGGACCAGAGGACTGGCGATCTGCACGACCTTGTCGATGCGCCGGGGCGTGATCTCCGCCACGGGCTTTCCATGCAGTCCCGCGATCGACGCGAGCACGAGGAACGGCACGTCGATGAGGATGTCGGTGAAGACCCCGTAGCCGGTGTCGTCCGGCTCGACGTGGTTGATGTAGTACGCGACGACGAAATAGATCGCCGCATAGACCGCGAGCGAACCGAACATCACGCGCTGCGGTGATCCTGCCCCGGCAAGCCAGCGGATGAACGCGAGGCCGAGGACGAACGCATTGCCGACGTCGTAGACGCTTCGCAGCGCCGGCACGTTCTCGAGCGGCGTGCCCGCCACGGACGCATGGCCGGCGACGATCGCGCAGAACAGCCCGGCCAGCACCCCCGCGAGTCCGCCGTCGATGCGCCGCACCGGCGCCGGATCCTCGGGTCGCCACGCGAGCACGAACAGCAGCGGCGCCATGTAGAGCACGAACAGCAGCATGCTCACGCCCGGATTGACGGCACCCTGGCCCGCCACCGCGAACGCCAGGTTGGCCGCCATGCCTGCGCTCCACAACGCCATCGCGAGCGCGACGCCCCACCAGCCCCTCGTCTCGCCAGCGCGCCGCGCACGTCGTGCACAGGCCGCGGCCGCCCATGCCGCAGCGACGGTGACACAGGCGATCGAGACCACCTGGGCGTGGTCGTGCAGCAGCGTGATCAGCAGCGCGTGGGCACACAGGTAGAGCGCCACGAGCGCCAGAAACCCTACCTCCCCGCCGCGCTTACGCGGATCGTCTCCCACGCCTGCTCCAACGTTTCAGGCCAACGCGTCCCGAAGGCATTCTCGTCGCTGCAACGGCTGCGAGGAAGCCCCGGCACAGCGTCCGGTGCCGCGCATGCGCTATGCGTGGTCATTCCGACACCGTATACCGCATGGGCTTCGCGCCATGGCCTCGAAAGGACGCGCCCCGGACGACTCACGCCTGCACGGCGATAGACTGCGCATGCACACGACCACGACCACAAGGACGATCACGATGCCGTTACCGACGATCCTGCGGAAGCTTGTCGTCGCCATGATGGTGGCGTGGATGACGACACCGTGCAGTGCCGATTCATGGAATATCCCGAGTGAAGCCACCTTCACTTCTGCGAATGGCACCTGGCGTCTCGTGATCGCTCCGCGCCCGCTCTCGAGCCAGCTCGCATACTTCGAGAACAAGTCGAAACGCAGGTCCGAGACCGGTGGCAAACAGGCCGACGGGGGCAGCGCGAGTGCCCGGATGCAGCAGTTCGTGCACGGACGCTGGAAAGAGGTCTGGAAAGGTCCGCTTCTGAACGACGTCGCGCCCGTGGATGCCCTGGTCTCGGATGACGGCAGGGCGATCACGTTCGACAACTGGCATTCGATGGGATACGGGGACGACACGATCGTGGTCTACGACCCGGCGGGGCGCGTCGCCTGCCAATGGGGACTCGATGATCTGCTGCCGATCGTCTACGTGGATCATCTCCCACGCTCGGTCAGCTCACGGCGTTGGCGCGGAGAGGTATCGCTCGATCCGGATTCGCGGCATGCACGGGTACCGGTCGCATTGCCGTTCGTCAGGCCCGACACGGAAGAAGACGCGCCAACCCGGACCGGGGACGACACCGTCACGCTGGGCATCGACCTTTACACCTGCGCGATCGATCCGCCGGAACATGACGCATGGAAGCGGGCATTCGCGCGCGCCCTCGTTGCGCAGGAACAGTCGCGGGCGGAGGCTGTCAGGGACACGGACATCTTCCGCAACCCTCTCGTCGCGCCCGTAGTGGACGATTCCGCAGCCTGGCGTCGCTACCTCGCACGGGTACTCGAGCGCATCACGGAAAGCGCCGGCGCGCATCTCGAAGGCGACGACATCGTCTGGCTGGATGATGCGACATCCATCGATCTCGAAGACCGGCTCTCCGAAGCTTGCGGACGAAGTCGCGCCGTGATCGTCGGGGCGACTTCGTCGCATGTCCTGCTGGAGGTCACCGCGAAAGCGTCGGCGGACATCCCGAAGGGCGGACTCGCCTCGATGCCGCTGCTCGTGGTGGCCGACGCGCCCACCTTCGCGTCGGCCGAACGGCTTCTCGGCCACACTGGGGCCCGCATCATCCACGTCGATCCATCTGTCCCCATACCGCAAAGTGCGAAGAATCTGGCGTGGTTCGCCTCGATGGAAGCGGAGCGTGCATCGGAGCGCGAGGAGCGGCTGAGTCGCGCGCTGAAGCCTCGCTGGTGGGAAGACGAGTGACGCTGCGGAGCGCTGGACGCACGCACGTTGCGCGTGCGCCACTCGTGCTGCTGCAGCCGCAGGCGCCCTAGTCGAACCCGTCCCGCATGAGCGTCGGCAGCACCTCGTCGAAGAAGTCGTGCGTCGGCCAGACCGTCACCTGGTTGTAGGCGTTCCAGACCGCGGCATCCATCGCGTTCGTGGTCGCATTGGGGTTGGATTCGTTGCGGCGGTTGAGCAGGATCACGATCTCGAAGCCGTTGCGGTAGCGCACGATGTAGGTCGATGTCGACGGCAGGCTTCCCGCGTGCCAGGTCGTGCGGCCCGTCGCGCCGTAGTCGCGCACGGACCATCCGCTCGCGTAGTAGTAGTCGCCCGGCGTGTACGAACCCTGGTTCTGCGGCAGCGCGAACATGCGGTCGAGCGAGGCCTGATCGAGGATCGCGCGCGGTGCCGAGGGATTGTCGAGGTTCACCATCCAGCGCAGCAGTTCGGGCGCCGAGGCGACCCAGCCGCCGTAGGCGTCCATCGTGTCCTGGTTGAGGGCGCCGTACTCCCACGGCCGCAACGCAGCAGTGTTGTCGATGACGCTGGTGCCCTGCCCGCCCGAGGCATAGGCCACCTCGCCCGCCGCGCGCTCCTCGACACGCGCCTTCGCGAGGCGCAGGTTCCACACACCGGCGGGATTGAGCACGCGGCGCGCGTAGCGCTCGTACGGCATGCCGCTCGCGGATTCGATGATGCGGCCGAGCAGCTTGTAGCCGTAGTTGCTGTAGGCGTATGTCGAGCCGGGGTTCGTGGAGAGCGCGACGCCGCTCTGGTAGCGGATGACATCCGCGTGCGTCACCGGCAGCGGGATGCCGAGGCCTTGCGCGACGATGCGGTCGCGGAATACCGGGTCGTAGCCCAGCGTCGCCGGGTCGCCGAAACCACCCAGCATCTCGAGCAGGTTGCGCACGGTCACCGTGGCGAGGCGTGGATCGGCCGTCGTGCCCGGGCGCGGCGTGAGGTCCACGTACTGGCCGATCGTGTCGTTCGGTGCGAGCCGGCCGTCCTGGATCAGCCGGTTCACGAGCGTCGACGTGATCGGCTTGCTGACGCTCGCGAGGCGGAACAGCGAGGTCGGCTGCGTGACGATGTCGTTCGGCCCCGGGTTCCACGAGTAGCCGCGTGCGAGCACGAGCCGCCCGTCCCAGGCCACGGCGATCGCACCGGACGGGATGTTGGCGTTCGTCATGAGCGTGCGCATCTGCATGTCGAACGCGGCGAGCGACGGCACCTCGGTACCGGTCGCGGTCCATTGCGCGGATGCGGGCATGGCGCCCGCACACAGGATGGCCGACAGCAGCAGGGTCGAAAGCTTGCCCATCGTCTCTTGTCCTCCCTTGGAATGCACGGCGATCCCTGCACGATGCGGGCACCGCTCCCCACGATGGCGCAGGATGATGGCAGAACGGCTCACGCATGCGTGATGCACGCGAACCGGCGATCGGCGTCCACTGGGCACAGGTTTCGCAGACCACGCCACGGAAATCGTCGCCGCGATGTGCTGGCCGTGCCATGATCGACCCGGAGATGCCTCAGGGGATGATAGGGATGACCGATCCGGGCGGACTCGAGCATCGCGACCTTCCGCGCAGGGCGTCGGCGTGGATCGAATCGCGGGTCGGCCGGGCGGTGGTCCACGTCGCGCAGCTCGACGCGGAGGCCGCGCCATGATCCTGCGCCGCCTCGCCGACCGCTTCCGGCACCACGACTGGCTCGCCGTCACGATCGAACTCGTGGTGGTGATCCTCGGCGTGTTCATCGGCCTGCAGGCTGCGAACTGGAACGAGGATCGACTGACGGCGAAACGCGGCGACGAGTTCACCGAGCGCCTCAAGGCCGACCTGCGCGTCGAGGCGTGGAACCACGAGAACATGATCGGCTACCACCGGCAGGTACGCACCAACGCCGTGCGCGCGGCCGACGCGCTTGCGGGACGTACCGAGCTCTCCGACGAAGCGCTGCTGGTTGCTGCCTATCGTGCGACCCAGTACAGCGACAACACGCGGCAGCGCTCGACCTACGACGAGCTGACCTCGACCGGCGAGCTCAGCCTCATCGCCGACCGGAAGCTGCGCGAACTGGCGATGTACCTGTACACGGCACCGGTCTTCCAGTGGTTCACCGACGAGGGGCGCAACTCCGCCTACCGGCAGTGGTTCCGACGGCACGTGCCGCACCACGTGCAGGCGGCGCTCGCCGCAGGATGCGGCGATCACATCGTCGAGACGGGTGACTACTCCGGTATCGCGACCCAGCTGGATTATCCGTGCCGCGTCGACCTGCCGACGCCGGACATCGCCTCGGCAGCGGCGATCCTGCGCGAGGATCCCGAGGCCCTCGCCACGCTGCGCCAGCGCATCGCCGACATCGGTACCAGCGTCGCCAACCTCGACGTGTTCTACGCGGACATCTGGGCCAGCCTTCGCACGTTCGCCGATCGCACGCCGTGAGCCTCCTCGCCGAGCTCGAGCGACGCAACGTGATCCGCATGGCAGGCGTGTACCCGTTCGTCGCGTGGCCGGTCGTGCATGTCGCGCGCGCGAGGCTGCGCGCCTTCGAGGCACCGGCATGGGCGCTGCGGCACGTCCGTCACGAGGACATCGAATCACCATGCCACTGACACGCATCACCGAACGCCTCGCCCGCCTCGACGGCACCGCGCTCGCGGTCGAACTCGTCATCGTGATCCTGGGCGTGTTCATCGGCCTGCAGGTCGACAACTGGAACGACGCGCGCCGCGACACCCAGCGCGGCGACGAGTACCTGCAGCGCATCCACGACGATCTCGCCGTGGACGTGAAGGAGATGGACGACCGCCTTGTGTTCTGGGGTGCGGTGGTCGCCTACGGGCATGCCGCGATCCGCCATGCCGAGACCGGCGAGAACGTGCGTGGCGCGGCGTGGCCGACGGTGCTCGCGTTCTTCCAGGCCAGCCAGCTCTACCCGTACATCCCGCGCGACACGACCTACCAGGAAATGCGCAACGCAGGCGACCTCGGCCTGATCCGCGATGCCGCGCTGCGCACGGCGCTCGCGAACTATTACGTCAACGGTCTCAGCGTGCAGGCCGGCTACCTGCTGCGGCTCGAACCCGAGTACCGCAGGATCGTGCGCGGACTCACGCCGCAGGCCGTGTCCACGCACGTGTGGGCGCACTGCCACGAGAGCTTCGAGCAGACCCGTCAGCGCCTGATCGAATGCGATGCGCCGATCGGCGAGGACGCGGCCAAGGCCATCCTCGAGGATTACCGTGCGGAGCCGCGCCTGCTCGCCGAACTGCGTTTCTGGATCACCAACCTCGAGGTGTCGCGCACGCTGATCGCCGGCAACCGCGAGGCTGCGCTCGCGCTCGCGTCGCGTCTGCATGCGGACACGCGCGACTGAGGTCGCGCCACACATCCACTCGGCGCCGCCCATAGACAAGACCTATCGACAACATCCAAACCGCGAACTTTTCTTTCGTCATGCGAGGGGCGTAAGGTGCCTGCACCCAGGCCGCAGCCGCCACCGAGGAAACCCGACATGACGACCGAACCGAAGTGCCCGTTCTCGGGCGGATCCCGCAGCCAGGCCCTCACGGGCAGCTGGGGCAACGCCGACTGGTGGCCGAACCAGCTCAACCTCGGCCTGCTGCATCAACACTCGCCGCGCGCCAACCCGATGGGCGAGGCGTTCGACTACCGCGAAGCGTTCGAGCAGCTCGATCTCGACGCCGTCGTCGCCGACCTGCACGCGCTGATGACCGATTCGCAGGACTGGTGGCCGGCCGACTACGGCCACTACGGCCCGTTCTTCATCCGCATGGCCTGGCACGCCGCGGGCACCTACCGCATCCACGACGGCCGCGGTGGCGGCGGCACCGGCGACCAGCGCTTCGCGCCGCTCAACAGCTGGCCCGACAACGGCAACCTCGACAAGGCACGCCGCCTGCTGTGGCCGATCAAGCAGAAGTACGGCCGCAACCTGTCGTGGGCCGACCTGTTCATCCTGACCGGCAACGTCGCGCTCGAATCGATGGGCTTCAAGACGTTCGGTTTCGCCGGCGGCCGCGCCGACATCTGGGAGCCGAACGCGGACATCTACTGGGGTCCCGAGAACGCGTGGCTCGCGACGAGCGACAAGCCCGGCAGCCGCTACTCGGGCGAGCGTGACCTCGCCGATCCGCTCGCCGCGGTGCAGATGGGCCTCATCTACGTCAATCCCGAAGGCCCCGACGGCAAGCCCGATCCGCTCGCCTCGGGTCGCGACATCCGCGAGACGTTCGCGCGCATGGCGATGAACGACGAGGAGACCGTCGCGCTGACCGCGGGCGGCCACACGTTCGGCAAGGCACACGGCGCCGGTGACGCCTCGCTCGTGCAGGTCGAGCCCGAAGGTGCGGACATCGAGCACCAGGGTTTCGGCTGGACCAACGGCTACGAGAGCGGCATGGCCGGCCACACGATCACGAGCGGCATCGAAGGCGCGTGGACGCCGACGCCGATCCGCTGGGACAACAGCTACTTCGAGACGCTGTTCGGCTTCGAGTGGGAACTCACGAAGAGCCCGGCCGGCGCGCACCAGTGGAAGCCGGTCGGCGACGCCGGCCGCAACGTGCCCGATGCACACACGCCCGGCAAACTGCACCAGCCGATGATGACGACGGCCGACATGGCGATGCGCGTCGATCCGGCCTACGAAACGATCTCGCGCCGCTACATGGCGAATCCGGCCGAGTTCGCCGATGCGTTCGCGCGTGCCTGGTTCAAGCTCACGCACCGCGACATGGGCCCGCGTGCGCGCTACCTCGGCAAGCTCGTGCCGCAGGAAGAACTGATCTGGCAGGATCCCGTGCCCGCCGTCGACCACGCACTGGTCGAGCCGCGCGACGTCGAGATGCTCAAGCAGAAGGTGCTCGCGTCGGGCCTGACGATCCCGCAGCTCGTCGCGACCGCGTGGGCTTCGGCCTCGACGTTCCGCGGCAGCGACAAGCGCGGCGGCGCCAACGGCGCGCGCATCCGCCTCGCCCCGCAGAAGGACTGGGAAGCGAACCAGCCCGCGCAGCTCGCCAAGGTGCTCGCGTCACTCGAAACGATCAAAAAGGACTTCGACGCCAGCACCACGGGCGGCAAGAAGATCTCGCTCGCGGACCTCATCGTGATCGCCGGCAACGCCGCGGTCGAGGCCGCTGCGAAGAACGGTGGCCACGAGGTCACGGTGCCGTTCGCACCGGGCCGCACCGACGCGACCGATGCGCAGACCGATGCCGATTCGTTCGCGCCGCTCGAGCCGAGGGTCGACGGCTTCCGCAACTACGTCGCCAAGGGCTTCGAAGGCTCCGAAGCCGAGATGCTCGTCGACAAGGCCAACCTGCTCACGCTGAGCGCACCCGAGATGACCGTGCTCGTCGGCGGCCTGCGCGTGCTCGACGCGAACGTCGGCAGCTCGAAGCACGGCGTGTTCACCGATCGCCCCGGCACGCTGAGCAACGACTTCTTCGTGAACCTGCTCGACATGCGCACGAAGTGGACGCGCTCGCAGACCGACCGCGACGTGCTCGAAGGCCGTGACCGCACCAGCGGCGCCGTGCGCTGGACCGGCACGGTGTCCGACCTCGTGTTCGGTTCGAACGCACAGCTGCGCGCACTCGCCGAGGTGTACGCCGCCGACGACGCGAAGAAGGTCTTCGTCGACGATTTCGTCGCCGCGTGGACCAAGGTCATGAACCTCGATCGATACGACCTGCGCTGAGCAGGTACGCGGATCACGTGCTTCCCGGTCCCGCGCGGATCGGGAAGCACGATCACGATTCGCCTGCGTGATCCATGCGACATCGTGCGGGGTGCGACTGCACGTATGATGGCGGCATCCCATGCCAGGAGCCGCGAACGATGCCGACGACCGATGCGCGCCGCCCGCTGGCCTCGCGCGGGACCCGATGGGCAGGCGCGATCGCCTCGGGCCTGGTGGCGACACGCATCACGCCGAACCAGATCTCGATGATCAGCATCGTGTTCTCCGCCGTCGGCGCATGGCTGCTCGTGGCGTGGCCGACATCGGCAGGGCTCGTCCTCACGGCCGTGTGCGTGCAGCTGCGCCTCGCCTGCAACCTGTTCGACGGCATGGTCGCGATCGAAGGCGGCAAGCGCTCGCCGACCGGTGCGCTCTACAACGAGCTGCCCGATCGCACCGCCGACTCGCTGTTCATCGTCGCGCTCGGCTACGCGATCGGCCTGCCGTGGCTGGGTTGGCTCGGCGCCTTGCTCGCCGCGCTGACCGCGTACGTGCGCGCGACCGGTGGCGCGCTCGGCTTCGTGCAGGATTTCCGCGGACCGATGGCCAAGCCGCACCGCATGGCCGTATTGACGCTCGGCTGCCTCGCCGGCGCCGTCGAAGTCGCGACCGTCGGCTCGCACCATGCACTGCTCGCCGCCGCCGCGATCATCGCGGCGGGCTCGGCGCTCACCTGCGTCACCCGCACGCGCGCGATCGCCGCACGGCTGCGCGCGGCAGGCTGATCGCGATGCTCGCGCGCCTGCTCGTCGGCATCGTCCGCCTGCTCGTTGGTGCCTATCCACAATGGATCGGCAGCCAGCCCGTCGCGACGCGACGCGTGTATTTCGCCAACCATGCGAGCCATCTCGACACCATGGCGCTGTGGGCTGCCCTGCCCCCGATGTTGCGCCGTAACACGCGCCCGGTCGCGGCGAAGGATTACTGGAGCCGCGGCGTGCGCGCCCTGATCGCGAAACGCGGCCTCAACGCGGTGCTCATCGATCGCCAGCGGGGCACCAGCGAAGGCGATCCGCTCGAGCCGCTGCACACCGCGCTCGAGGCCGGCGATTCGCTGATCCTGTTCCCCGAGGGCACGCGCAATGCCGAGGCGACGCTGCTGCCGTTCAAGTCGGGGCTCTACCACCTCGCCGAACGCCATCCCGAGGTCGAGTTCGTCGCCGTGTACCTCGACAACGCGCGCCGCAGCCTCCCGAAGGGCAGCCTGCTGCCGGTGCCGCTGATCTGCACGGTGCGCTTCGGCGCGCCCGTGCAGCTCGCCGCAGGCGAGACCAAAGCCGCGTTCCTCGAACGCGCCCGCAACGCCGTGATGGAACTCGCATGACACCGCAGGAATGGTTCGACCACCTCGTCGCCACCACGCCCGAACCGTTCTGGTGGGTCATGGGCGGCGTGATCGCGCTGCTCGTCGTCGCGAGTTCGATCGGTGCCGTGCTCGCGCGCTCGCGACCCGGTGCCACGGTCGACAACCTCGTCGCACGCATCAACGCGTGGTGGGTGATGGTCGCGGTGCTCTGCGCCTGCTTCCTGCTCGGCCGCATCGCCACGCTCGTGCTGTTCGCGCTCGCCTCGTTCCTCGCGTTGCGCGAGTTCATCACGCTGACGCCGACGCGGCGCGGCGACCATCTTCCGTTGTGCCTGTGCTTCTACGTGGCGATCCCGCTGCAGTACTGGTTGATCGGCAGCGGCTGGTACGGCCTGTTCGTGATCCTGATCCCCGTGTACGGCTTCCTGCTGCTGCCCGCCGTCTCCGCGCTGGCGGGCGATACCGAGCACTTCCTCGAGCGCACCACGAAGATCCAGTGGGGCCTGATGCTGACGGTGTACTGCATCAGCTACGCGCCCGCCCTGCTGCTGCTCGACATTCCCGGCTACGAAGGGCAGAACCTGTTGCTGCTGCTCTACCTGCTGCTCGTGGTGCAGATCAGCGATGTGTTGCAGTACGTGTTCGGCAAGCTGTTCGGCCGTCACAAGCTGGCACCTTCGGTGAGCCCGTCGAAGACGGTCGAAGGCCTCGTCGGCGGCGGACTCTCGGCCGCCGCGATCGGCGCAGCACTGTGGTGGATCACGCCGTTCACGCCTTGGCAGTCGGGGCTGCTCGCGCTGCTGATCGTGCTGTGTGGTTTCCTTGGCGGCCTCGCGCTGTCGGCCGTCAAGCGCAGCCTCGGCGCGAAGGACTGGGGACAGATGATCGAAGGCCACGGTGGCATGCTCGACCGCCTCGATTCGGTGACGTTCGCCGCACCGGTGTTCTTCCACGTCGTGCGGTACGGCTTCGCCTGATACCTCCGCGAGACGTGCGCGTGCACGCTCGCGCATGCGACGCGCATGTGCATCGCGTCACATTCGAACCGCGAAGCGTGCACGCGGCACGCCGGATCACGTGACGTATGCTCCGACGCCGCGATCACGCACGCACCGGACGACACGATGTTCGATCTCTTCAGGAAGAAGCGCCCCGGGCGCATCACTGCCATGCTCAACGCGCGGCTGCAGCCGATGGATCGCGCCGAGCTCGAGGATGCATTCTCGAGCGTCTGCGATCGCGAGGAGTACGGCGCGACGGTCGAAGGCGGCGGCACGATGCTGGCGCCGAACGGCGAGGTCGAGAACTGCGACATCGAGATCGCCCTCGAGGACGCGAGCCCGAAGCGCATCGACCAGGTCATGCAGGTGCTCGCGGCGATGCTCGCGCCGAAGGGCTCGCACGTGACCGTGCACCCGGGCGGCGAGTGCATCGCATTCGGCAGCCACGAAGGCCTCGCGCTCTACCTCAACGGCACCGAACTCGACGACGAGGTCTACGCGACCAGCGACGTCAACCACGTGTTCGATACCTGCTCGACGCTGCTCGAGGGCGTCGGCATGGTCAACAGCCACTGGCGCGGCCCGACCGAAACCGCGCTCTACATGTACGGCAGCAGCTTCGACGCGATGCACGAACGCATCGCGGGCTTCGTCGCCGAGTATCCGCTGTGCCAGAAGAGCCGGATCGAACGCATCGCGTAGCCCATCCGGCGAAACGGCGCGGGAGCACCAGGTGCCCGGAATCGAAACACGCATCTCGTGGGCCCTCGGATCCGCTCAGGGCCTGATCGACAAGGCCACCGCGATGGAACAGTGGTGGCTCAGAGGCCTCGGTGTCGCGCGAGGGCTGGAACGCGCAACCGGCTGAAAGATGCAACTCCGTCGGCGGCACCTCATGGCCATATCACGAGCTGACCTCGGAGGCTTTCCGATCGCCGTTCCGCGCCAATCCTCGGAGCGGAAGACTCGCCTCACGGTGACGAAAGGGCGGGCGAGCATACCCACTCGCCCTCTCCCCTGGTTTCGAGCTTCGCAAAGTGGCGGGTGCACCAGACCTTCGTTGTTGCGAGAACAACAAAAACTACAGCCCCTTGCAAACCCCCACTTGTCCCAACTTGAACGCTTCAATCACCACACTCTCAATCGAACTCCACTTGTGGAGATCATTCCAGTTAAATGAGTATGCACCGGCAATGCCCTGATATCTGAATGGCCGAGAGCATTTGTGAGATCCAGGAAGCTCCCGGCATGAAACATAGTAATCTCCCAGAGCAGAATCGTAGTCGCCCGCAACAAATCTCCCTTCCCCAGATGTACTTTCTGAAGGAAGCTCAGACAAGCCTGGAATATTGGATAAAACTTGACTGTGCGACACGGAGGGCAATCTCTCTTCCGAAGGCTTGGGTATCTTAATAAAAAGCAAAACTTCCTTGCCTTCTTCCGACTTTGAATCGAACGGAATCGATACAAAAACACCTTTATTATCAGATCCAAGGGACGTGCCGAGAGCGCCAGAAAAATCCAGCTTTCGCACGGCTAGATCTGAAGCAACACATATAGATTTAGAGCCATATTTAAAGCGCTGCATGGCTTCAACCTCCGTCAAACCAAAGAGGTAGAAGCCAATCAATACCAAAGCAAGGCTCTTTCTGTCGAGCGACAGCATTACCTATACCTCACGTAAGACGGAAAATCGAACGCACCGCGTAATGCGGTCGACGCCGATCGCCTCGCTGCCCTTCAAGCAGGTGCAAACGGATGGATGTTCCGGAAGTGCAGAGGGCGTCCCGCCGCATCGCTTGTTACTCGACCCGGAAGTCGAGCCGCTCGGATCTGGCCAGCTCCATGGGTTCCGCCCCCTCGGACAATGCCGGCGCACGATAGACGACATGAAGGTGGTACTTCCCGGGCTGCAGGCAATAATCCCTTCTTATGACTTCCACCTGATCGTGGTAATGATACTCGCCACCCGGCGCGAGCTCGGCAACCTCGGCAGCAGCCTGGTCGAGCATGCCGCAAAAGCGTGCTCGCCCACCGCCCTCACGCTGGATCTCCAACGCGAAGCCCGCCTCTTCTGGAAAAATCGCGACCCTGTTTCCGTAGGCCACCAGTGAAGTCGTCGACTCATTGACGAGCGCGGCTGCGAGCCTGCCGTTGTCCAGTCTTGCGTACAGGCGATACGAAGGTGTCGTGTCATCGTGGATCCGAGCGCCACCGCAAGCTGACAGGAATAGCGCTGCGGCAGCTGTTGCCATACCGATGGAATGATTCTTCATCACTTCAGACCTTCGATGCCCTGGATGTCGATGAGCATCGCAGAGTAGCCGCGCGGAGCAACCTCGGCGACGATTTCGACAACTCTCACGTACCTACCCTTCAAGCGGGACATCCTCGACGCGCTGTCAACCGTCGGCTCCGGGTCGTCTGTGTTCACGCGGACGGAGTTCAACCGAATGCTATATCGCCAACGGCCTTCGGTGACGAAGAACGTTCCTTGCGCGACCATCGAGCGATGGGCGTCAGCAATAACGCCCATGAGAGGGTCACCGACATCCACAATGAGCTTCCTTGCCATACCCATGCGGACGCCGACATCGTCGGGAAGCCATTGCCGCGCAGCATCATCATTGACTCTGAATTCAATGGATTCACGCATATCAACTCACGACGAAGTCCGACATCACTACCCTCACTGCGTCTCGGCAAACCTTGAGTCACGACCAACCCAGCTCGAGTCATCCCATCGAGTGTCTGCTCTCAGGCGGGCACGATCGTCGGAAGCCTCATATAACGTCAATGTGCACCATTTTCCAGAACCCCAATAATAGCTTCTATGTTCTTATATCTAACCTTAGGATTATCAGCATCACCAAGAACCCGATTATCAATGGATATTATTATATTTTCAGCCAAGGCAATGGACTCTTTTGCGTCGCCGCTTCTTGAAAGCTCACGCACTATACGGATATCACCTCCGAAGTTGTCGTGCCCCACAACAGCCAACTCAAGCGCGCTCACCGAAACGCCATCGTACCCCATAAAACCAACCCGACCGTTCACGTCACGATTGACATTATTGGAAACCAGATATTCGAATACTCTGTAGCTTTCACACCATGCCGACGCGTGAATAGGTGCCATTCGGGTTTCTGCACCCATAACCGCGCTGAACTCCTCAAGCAATGCACGCTTACCTTTTGAAAGCATGCGAACAGATTCCACTGCATCGAAAAGCGAAGCCACAACCAGAAGATCTGATATCTGATCCTTCTTCACACCCGACCCAATTATGCCCAGCAATTCCCTATCAATAAGATCCCTGTTTAAAGGAGGCTCATCGTAAAATCTGTCCACCTCCGATGATATTTTCCCGTAACTCGATATCGTACCGTTGGTATTCGACACATCGTTCAAGTAGCTCAGACCGGCCGCATAGTAAGTTTCACACGTGACAATCGTTGAGGCGCTTGAAGGCTTACAAGTGAAATCACCGCATACGACCATCACCAGGACAAGAAGCTTTCCAACCCTATGATTCATAATTTGTGCGCGCCGGTAGCTAGATGCGTACGATACACGGTTTCGAAGAAGCAAAATTGACGATGCCCTTGTCCAAGATACTGAAAGATAGGACTAGTTCGAGCAAACCTGACCTCAAGCTCAAATGAACTCGCAGTCGTCGCAGCGCAATCCGTCCGCATCTCCAAAGACGACGCCGTGAAGATGAATCGGATCGACCAGCCGCGTCAGTCACGTGTTCGATACCTGCTCGAGGGCGTCGGCATGGTCAACAGCCACTGGTACGTCCCGCAGGAAGCGGTAGACGGATATCGGCTACGGCCTAGTAGCTAGCCCATCTCCCTACCGCTCTTCCAATGGCATCCGACTTCCGCGCCTTCTCGGGTCCAGAGAATCACTTGCAGTCCAGCGCGGAATTCCTCAATTGGACCACCAGCTCTTTCGTGACCTCAGGAAAATCAACATCCGCCCCGTCCGTAAAAACAGCTGATACTTGTATCGACAAGTCCGAAATACCAGCATAGCAACGGATGGAACCAATCTTCTCCATATTATGGCACTTCACTTCATTACCATCAAGGTCCGTGAAGTAATCCGACACACTTACCGCGCCAAGATTTTCACTCAAAAAAACATCGGGGATACTCAGATAGACACTGAAAATACGACCTCTCTGAAAATGAAGAGGCATCATCCTCATCACCTTGACCGCATCCGATCTTATGCTGGCAGAGCCACCACCATCAAAAATGAAGTGATGGCATTCGCCTGATTTCACAACCGACTTCGCGCAAGCCGTCAGCAATAGAGACAAAACGCATATGACAATTAAATATCTTCGCAGCAACTAAAAACCCTCCCAATGCGCCTGCAGAAGTTATTCACATAGTCCCTTCTATGCCTCATCCTTTCCCTCGAAGGGTTAACCGAGACCACGAACGACCTGATCAGCGTGAGCGCGTGCATTCCATTGACTCAACCATGCTCTCGGACACGCCCTCAATGTTGGCGAAAGAAGAAGAAGGCCGGGAAACATCCTTCCCACACCTCACACCTCCTGCTCGCAAACGAAAGATGAGCACGGCCACGTTGGCACATCGGCATCGCCCCTGTCGATCATGATCCCTTCCTGCGCGCGGCTGAGCCGGCATGTTTCCATCCAGTCGATGGTGATTACCCCACTCACCTCACCGAGCGGCCAATCAAGCTACCAGTCTTTTTGTCCGCACCCAGATTTTCCGGAGAACGAAAACGCGACGGCATCACGCCTGAAGATCAAATCAGCATCTACTTCAGGATGCTTCCATTCGTACCGATCACCACTTCCCCACGAGGGTTTACCTAGCGCCGCCCTCATGATGGCGAGCACACCCTGCTGCGAAACCCCCTTCAGATCGAATGAATACTCCAACAAGACATCATCACTGCCGGGCCCTGAAAATCCCAAGGAGTAATCCATCCCTTCAATCAAGGCACTGTAATAATAGCATCCTCGCCCTCCTTGAGGTTCGAGATCGTAATGTTCAGGCAGAGCAGACCTCTTTACCCCCAGGTAGATCGACTCGCCCGCAAATGCTCGAGAGCCTCCAAAGCTGGTCGAGACAGCGCCAAGAATCAGAAGAGCATGAACTGTCACAGCACGCATTCTCATCAACCTACCTACGCATAAGAAGATCAGGCATGACATCAACACGCTCCCGCGAGTACGCACGATGGACAGCATTGAAAGGCCCGGAGGGAATACCATCGAGGTACATGCATCCTGGCGATACGCCGATATAGGCTTCGGCTGTCTCGTGGCATGCACGTCAACCTACCTCCCTCTTGGCAAGGACCGACAGAGTCGATGATCCCTTGGGCTTCTCGTACGCGCCCCTGCCCTATCCATTACGCAGCGCGGTACGGGCCGAATCGGATCACGCTTCGGCCGTTGCGATGGCGATTCATGGCGATATGCGGGCATATGTCGATCAAGTGCCTGCTGCCGTACGCAGGTTCCGATCCGCTACGAAACCGATGAGGACGTCCGTTGCCGTCGCACGCCCCCCAATCACACCGTCTCGATGGCCATCATTCCGCTGCACCACCGGTGTGGTAGGCAAGAACATGCTTCATGGCGACGTCGGCGCCATGCTTGACGTATTCGCAGAATCCACTCGAGAACGCGGCATCGATCATGAGCCCCGAGCGAATCTCCAACCGCTCGAATTCCGTGCGCAAGGGCGAACCATCCTCGTAGAGGCCCCACCTCACGCCGAACCATGCGTTCACGAGGTAGCTGTAGCTCTTTCCGTTCACGACGACGGAACACTCGTCTTCTCCATGGCTGTCCCGCAACGCCTTCACATACCAACGTGGCAGCGACGCCTTCATCTGCTCGAAGGCAGCCCGAATGCCGAGGGGAGCCGTGGCATCCCCATGCCGTCCGGCTCGCGTCGTCAACGCAATGACGAACCGGTCATCAACGGGCATCGTTGCGTCGTCGCCTTCGTAAACCTCCGAGACGAGATCCTGGGGAAGATTGGAGATCACGACCGGAGCCGATGCCTCGCCCTGCCCCGACGCAGCGAGCAAGGAAGCCACGACGATGGCAACCGGATCCATCGAAGCCCCCTCGCGCCTCGAGCAGGCACGATCATCTGAAGTCCGCGACGTGCGTGGAAGCGGCCGCCCCGGCGTCGAACCTCTTCGACGCTTCGGGATCGAGCTTACGGCATGTCGCGCCAGTTCGCGTTGCGCTCCCAGAACGCGACGCTGCGACGATAGGCTTCGCGGTCGATCGGCACGCCCGACCCACCCTCTTCCACGCCGAGCGCGTTGCGCATCATCGTGATCGGGGCCATCGGGATCTCCTCGGGTTCTGCGGTGTAGAGGCAGCCGACGACGCCCCAGTCGGCATCGATCGGCGCATTCTCCTTCGCGAGCTGTTCGCGGCTGTAGAGGATCACGACGAGGTAGCCCGCGACCGGCACGTCGACGCTTTCGAACCAGCGCACGAGCACGGGGAGTTCGCTCGACGAGCGCGCCTCGTAGGCGGATCGCAGCAGATGGCGGTTGGCGTCGGTGACCGGCACCGTCAGGCAGCGCGTCGACGTCCAGTTGCGGTGCACGTGCAGCTTGCAGAACGGCGCATAGCCGTCGAGCACGCGCAGCGGTGCTTCGTCGTCGAGGCGTTGCTCGAACGCCTCGGGCGTGCAGTCCCGGATCGTGTTGGCACGTGGCTCGCGCGGAAACAGGCGGGTACGGGCGAACGGTGTCAGGCGGATGGTCATGGACGAGGGCGGTGATCATGCGACGGCGAAGCATCGTGCCGGGCAGCCCGACCCCGCCGCGGTGGATCCGCCCGGCCAGCGTGGCCGGGCGGCATGTGAGGGCCTCAGTCCACCGAGAACGACTGGAGTGAAACCGGTGTCGTGGCGCCTTCGTACTCACCCGGCAACGGCGTGGCGACCGTCGTGGCGGCACCCGTCGTGAGGTTGATCGACGCAAAGCGGTTGACACCGCTGCCCTCGTACAGCCATGCGTACAACACGCCGGTGTCGCGATCGAAACTCATGCCCTGGGCGAAGTTCGCGTTGACACCGGTCGCTCCGATCAGCGTCATGGCGCCCGTTGTCGTGTTGACCGAATAGATGCTGTCGGTGCTGATGTCGTGTGCGTACATCTGGCCACCCGCGTTGATGGCGATGTCGATGACCAGCGGCGTACCCATTGCCCCGACGAGCGTCGCGGCACCGGTGGCGGGATCGAACGTGTAGAGGTTCGATACCGTGCCGTCCGATGTCGAGAGGTAGTGCGTCGATGTGCCCGAAAGGAAGGCGAGCCCCGTGGGACTGTGCCCGGTGGCGACACCCGTGAGGGTCACGCTGGGCGTGAACGAACCATCGGTACCGCTCATGACGCCGAACTGCAGCGTGTCGCTGACGCCGAACAGCGTCTGCGAGTCGCGATCGTATTCCAGTCCGTAGATGTTGCCGGTCTGCGGACCGATGATCGTGGCGGTATCGGCTTGCGGCAGCGGGAAGGTCTGCAGGGAGTCCGCACCCGTGCCACCTGTCCGCATGTTGAACTGGAACGTGGGATCACCGATGGCGGCCGGCGCGGTTCCGGCAGCGGCAGCCTTCGGAGCCTTTGCGCCGTAGGGATGGCCGAGACACTTCTGCGAGTACCAGGCCGGCTCCTTCTTCATGGAGTTCGCATACGCCGCGCAATCCTGGACTTCCGATGCGGACACGGAACCTGCCGAAAGGTACGCGGCGACGAGGCTGGCGACGATGACACTGGACATTTTCACGCTGCTCTCCTTGACGTGGTGGTGGTCTTGCGAGCGATGGAAACCCTTGCGACACGACGGTACGTCCGTGGAATGGTACATCCACGCGGCGATCGGCACCGCATCACGATGCCGCGACCTCCGCGGTGGCGTGGGGATGAGCCGGGCCCGGTGAACGAACCCGCCCCGTGCGATTCCTCCCGCCCAGCTTGGCGCGGTACAGCGCCGCGTCGACATCGTGGTACAGCGCGTCGTCGTCGATATGGCGCGTGGCATCGAACGCACCGCAGCCGATGCTCACGGTCACGGAATCGGTCCGGCCTTCGAACGCCAGCGGCTCGTGCTCGAGATCACGGCGGAAATGCTCGGCGCGCTTGCAGGCGATGTCCTCGTCGGCGGCCAGCACGACGCCGAACTCCTCGCCACCGAGGCGCGCGACCACATCGCCGGTCGCCTCGAAATGCTCGCGGAGTCTCTGCGCGAGCGCGACCAGGCAGGCATCGCCGGCGAGGTGGCCGAGGCTGTCGTTGATGCGCTTGAAGTGGTCGATGTCGAGGATCAGCAGCGACGCCACGCCGGCACCGCGACGCGCGCGCTCGATCGCCGTGGCGAGTGCATCGTTGAAACCGCGGCGGTTGGTGATGCCGGTGAGGCCGTCGACGCGGCTCTGGCGCTCGAACATGTCGCGCTGCTCGCGCAGGCTCTGCTCGAGCTCGAGCCGCGTACGGTACTCACGATAGCTGCGCTTGAGCACGAGCAGCATGTAGACCATGTAGATGCCCCACATGATCGCGACGCCGGCACCGTCGCCGTGCCACAGCAGCGCCATGCTCGGCAGCATGACGAAACCGATCGTCACTGCCGATGGAAGCCGCCGCATGCACAAGGTGTGGCACAAGGCCATGCCGAACGCGCCCGAGAACAGGATCGCGATGAGCGGCGCCGGTTCGGGAAGCGTCAGGTACGTCCACGCACTGAACACACCCCAGGCGAGAGTGGTCACGAGCACGATGGCCCAGATCCGCTGCAACAGGGCGCGCACCTCGCGCGGCGTCGGTGCCGGCGGCACCTTGACCGCGACACGTGCGGCGGCGAGCAGCACGAATACGCTCGTCATCGCGAGCGCCTGCCACGAGAACGCATCGGTCGTGACCACGAACGTCAGCGCGCAGGCGATCGGATAGAAGAACCCGCCCAGACGCGCGCGTTCGCGCGTCTCGCGCAGCTCCTGGAGCAGCAGGTCGTCGTCTCGTGCGGCAGCGCGGTGGCGCGCGGGTTCGCTGGGCGGCATGGCGCGCAGTAGGCCACGTTCGCACGCTGCTGGCGAGAGGCTCGTGCGCACGACGGGCCGGAAGGCCGTCCGGACCTATATGCTTCCATCTTGATACAGAGATAGAATAGTCGCTTCACGCGAATCGAACGCACCATGCCGACGCCGCTCAGCTACGAATTCTTCCCGCCCAAGACCGACGAACAGCGCGACGGTCTCGACAAGGCCGTGCGCCAGCTCAAGGCACGCGCGCCCGACTACGTCTCGATGACGTTCGGCGCGGGAGGTTCGACGCTGAGCTACACGGTCGACGCCGTACGTGGACTGCGCACGGCGCACGCGCTCGATGCGGCACCGCACCTGTCGTGCATGGGCGGCTCGCGCGACGAGATCCGCGCCCTGCTCGACACCTACCGCGAACTCGGTGTGCGCCGCATCGTCGCGCTGCGCGGCGACCTGCCCTCGGGCATGGCGAGCTTCGGCGACTTCCGTTACGCGGCCGACCTCGTCGCGTTCATCCGCCGCGAGACCGGCGACCATTTCCACCTCGAGGTGGCGTGCTATCCCGAGGTACATCCGCAGGCCGACGACGCGCACACCGACCTGGCCCACTTCAAGCGCAAGGTCGACGCCGGCGCGAACGGCGCGATCACGCAGTACTTCTACAATGCGGACGGCTACTTCCGTTTCGTCGACGCAGCGCGCCGCCTCGGCGTGGACGTGCCGATCGTGCCGGGCGTCATGCCGATCGCGAACTTCAGCCAGCTGCGCCGCTTCTCGGAGATGTGCGGCGCCGAGATCCCGCGTTGGCTGTCGCGCCGGATCACCGCGCTCGGCGACGATGCCGAGTCGATCCGCGCGTTCGCGGCCGACGTGGTCGCGGAACTCTGCCGCCGCCTCGTCGACGGCGGCGCACCGGGCCTGCACTTCTACACGCTCAACCGCGCCAAACCCACACTCGCGGTGCTCGAGCGCCTCGACACGTGATCCCGCCTCGCGAGGGCCACGCGCACGGCGCGGCCCTCGCATGCGCTCACGCCGAGGCCGGCGTGTTCGCCGAAAGATGCACGCCCGCGACCGCACGACCTGACGGATCGGCCGCACCCGCGAATGCGGGATCCCATGCGATCGCCGCCGGTGACGAGCACGCGATCGACTTGCCGCCCGGAATCGTCTCGGCACACGCCGCACCGGGGAAATGCTCCTCGAAGATGCGGCGGTAGAAGTACGCCTCCTTCGTCTGCGGCGGATTGATCGGGAAACGCGCCGCGGCCGCGGCGAACTCGCGGTCGGTGACCTGCGCCTCGGCATGCGCCTTGAGGCCGTCGATCCAGCCGTAGCCGACGCCGTCGCTGAACTGCTCTTTCTGGCGCCACAGGATCTCGGGCGGCAACGCACCGTCGAACGCCTCGCGCAGGATCGCCTTCTCGATGCGACCACCGCCGGCCATCTTGGCCTTCGCGTCGAGCGACATCGCGACGTCGAGGAACTCGAGGTCGAGGAACGGCACGCGCGCCTCGACGCCCCAGGCCATCATCGACTTGTTCGCGCGCAGGCAGTCGTAGAGGTGCAGCGCGTCGAGCTTGCGCACCGTCTCCTCGTGGAACTCGCGCGCGTTCGGTGCCTTGTGGAAGTACAGGTAGCCACCGAAGATCTCGTCGGAGCCCTCTCCCGACAACACCATCTTGACGCCCATCGCCTTGATGCGGCGCGCGAGCAGGTACATCGGCGTGGACGCGCGGATCGAGGTGACGTCGTAGCTCTCGATGTGGCGGATCACCTCGGGCAGTGCGTCGAGGCCTTCGTCGAACGTGTATTCGAAGCCGTGGTGCACGGTGCCGAGCGCCTTCGCGGCGATCTCGGCCGCGGCGAGATCGGGCGAACCGTGCAGGCCGATCGCGAACGAATGCAGGCGCGGCCACCAGGCCTCGGCCTTGTCGTCCTCCTCGATGCGATGGCGCGCGAAGCGCGCGGCACACGCGGCGACGAGCGAGGAATCGAGACCTCCCGAGAGCAGCACGCCGTACGGCACGTCGGTCATGAGCTGGCGGTGCACGGCCGCCTCGAACGCGCCGCGCAGCGCGGCCGCATCGACCTCGACGCCTTCGGTCGCGGCGTAGTCGCGCCACGGCTTGTCGTAGTAGCGCACGAGTTCCCCGCTGCGGCTGTCGTAGACATGGCCGGGCGGGAACGTCGCGACGTCGGCGCAAACGCCGACGAGCGCCTTCATCTCCGAGGCGACACAGAGACGGCCTTCGCGATCATGGCCCCAGTACAGCGGGCACACGCCGATCGGATCGCGCGCGATCACGCAACGGCGCTCGGCCGCATCCCACAGCGCGAACGCGAAGATGCCGTTGAGTTTCGCGACGCCCAGCGCCCCATGCTCGCGATACAACGCGTTGATGACCTCGCAGTCCGAACCGGTCTGGAACGCGTAAGGCTGCGCGAGTCCGCGCTCGAGCTCGCGATGGTTGTAGATCTCTCCGTTGACCGCGAGTGCGAGGTGGCCGTCCTCCGAACGCAGCGGCTGCGAGCCACCGGCCGGATCGACGATCGCCAGACGCTCGTGCACGAGGATCGCGCCCTCGTCGGCATAGACGCCGCTCCAGTCAGGGCCGCGATGGCGCTGGCGCTGCGACAGCTCGAGCGCGAGGCGGCGCAGGGCCGGAACGTCGTCGCCTGCCTGCAGGCCGAAGATGCCGAGGATCGAACACATGTTGCCGTCTCCTGAGGGATGTTTCGTAGCCCGAAAACGAAGAAGGCCCGCTGTTCGGCGGGCCTTCTTCGCGTGTGATGTGATGGATCCCCTACCGCACGCCGGCCCCCGTTGTGTTCCGCGCATTATTATTGCCGCCTCGACGGGCGACGTTCGCGGAAGCAGCGGCGGGAGCGCAGATGCACATGGATCGGACTAGACCAGATCGCCGCGCGCAAGGCAAGCATCGCTTTGCATTCAAATGCTTGCGCGTGAAACTGATCGTCGTGTCGATGCTCGCCTGGAGTGCCGTGGTGGTCGCCCAGTCGACCACGATCCGCCGTTGCATCGGCCCCGGCGGCGAGCCGGTGTTCACCGATCGGCCGTGCGCGCAGGTCGCGCCTGGGCAGGACACGACAGCGACGGTCGCACCGGCGACAGCCCCGGTCGAGGCGACACCGGGTGCGCATGCCGCGGCGATGCGCGCGACGCCGCAGACCTGCCCGACCACGAACGACGCCTTGCGCACGCGCGTCGCCGAAGCCTTCGCCGCACGCAACGCGGTCACCTTGTCCGGACTCGTGCTGTGGGACGGTTACGCCTCGACGGCCGCACTGAAGGACCTCGCGCGCCTCGTCGCAGAGCCGCTCATCGGCATCGACGTGGGTCCTGCTGCGGACCCGGAGCGCGCACCGGGCGCGACCGGCGACAGCCTCGTCGTGCGCACCGGCCGCGACATGGACCGCGTGCCGCACGAGGTGCAGACGCGCTTCGCGATCGTGCCGCGCCACGGCTGCCACTGGCTGCTGCCGCCCGGCTGATGCTGCGGCGTGGCGTGCCTCGCCGGACCGCCACCGCTACACTCACGGGCTTGCCCACGAGGACCTTGACGACATGGCGATGACCTACCCCGAGTACATCTGGCAGAACGGCGCGATCAAGCCGTGGGCCGAGGCGACCGTGCACGTGATGGCGCACGCCCTGCATTACGGCTCGTCGGTGTTCGAGGGCATTCGCAGCTACGAGACGCCGAATGGCCCGGCGATCTTCCGCCTGACCGACCATCTCAAGCGCCTGTACCTGTCGGCCAAGATCTACGACATCGTCATCCCGTACACGATCGACGAGCTCGCCGAAGCCTGCCGCGAGGTGATCCGCCGCAACGGCCTGACCAAGGCCTACCTGCGTCCGGTCGCGTTCCGCGGCCTCGGCGGTTTCGGCCTCTCGGCCGACACGCCGACCGACGTCGCCGTCGCGACGTGGGAAATGGGTCCCTACCTCGGCCCGGGCGTGCTCGAGACAGGCATCGACGCCTGCGTGTCGAGCTGGCAGCGTTTCGCGCCGAACACGATCCCGGCCGGCGCGAAGGCCGGCGGCAACTATCTCTCGGGGCAGCTCATCGCGCGCGAGGCACGCCGCCTCGGTTTCGGCGAAGGCATCGCGCTGGCGTCCACGGGCCTGCTCAGCGAAGGCGCGGGCGAGAACCTGTTCCTCATGTTCGACGGCCAGATGCATACGACGCCGGCGAGCGCGGCGATCCTCAACGGCATCACGCGCCACACGCTGATCACGCTCGCACGCGAGAACGGCATCGAGGTGATCGAGCGCGACATGCCGCGCGAATACCTCTACCTCGCCGACGAGATCCTCATGTGCGGCACCGCCGCCGAGGTCACGCCGATCAAGTCGGTCGACGGCAAGCCGGTCGGCGAAGGCAAGGCCGGCCCGATCACGCGCCGCATCCAGGACCTCTACTTCGGCCTGTTCAAGGGCACGACCGAGGATCGCTGGGGCTGGCTCGACCCGGTCGGCTGAGAACACCTGCCCACGTCCGGCGAGGCGAGCCGTTCGCCTCGCCGGCATGAGGCCGCGCCATTGAGCGCGTGCTGTCGGTGGTCACGTGGCGACATGCCGGGCCGGATGATCCCCCTCGTGCCTCTCGCGCGCCTTCCGCAACCGGAGCGGCGCGTCGATGAAGCGACGCGGCAACGCGCGACGCGCGCGATCAGATCTGCTCGCGCGAGCGATCGAACTGCAGCACGGCGACGGCGCCGCCCTGCGGGCGCGGCGCGAGCGAGACGCTCCAGCCGTACAGGTCGCACAGGCGACGCACGATCGCGAGGCCGAGCCCCGCGCCCTTGACCGCGGTCGTGCCGCGCTCGCCGCGCACGAACAGGCGCTCGGCATCCTCTGCGGCGATGCCGGGGCCGGTGTCCTCGACCGCGACGCGGCCGTGGCCGACGATCACGACGACCTCGCCCTGCTGCGTGTACTTGAACGCGTTGCTGATGAGGTTGGTGAGCGCCACCGCGACCACCGACGACGGCGCGGCCGTGGTGACGGGCTCCTCGACCTCGAGGCGTGCCTGCACGGGCTTGGTGCCCAGATGCGGCCGGCTGATGTCGATGACCTGCTCGGCCACGCGCGCGACGTCGGTCGATTCGCCGTCGGTCGGTCCCTGGCGTTCGCTGCGCGAGAGCAGCAGCAGCGCATCGGTGAGTTCCGTCGACTGGCGTACCGCGCGCTCGATACGGCGCAGACGTTCGCGGGTCTTGTCGGGCAGGTCCTGGCCGAGCAGCAGCTCGGTCGTCGACGCGATCACCGCGAGCGGCGTGCGCAGCTCGTGGCTGACGTCGGCGTTGAACTCGCGGTCACGCTCGACCAGATGGGTCAGGCGCGTCGAGTAGTCGTCGAGCGCCGCGGCGACCTGACCGACCTCGTCGTCGACGAAGTGCGGGCGCAACGCGACCGGCCTTCCGGACGTGCTCATCGCGCGCACGCGCCGCGACAGATCCACGACGGGACTCATGACGCGCGAGGACAGCCACACGCCGATGATCAGCGAGAGCAGACCGAACACGACGACCGAGGTGCCGAGGATCACGAGCAGCTGGCGTTCGCTGAGCTTCTGCGAGCTGACGTCGAAACGCAGGTAGGCCCAGAAGTCGTCGTCCTTGTAGACGGCAAGCTTGTAGGCGCGCTGGCGGCTGTCACGGCCGACATCCTCGACGTCGTAGACGCCGCCGTCGTACTGCTGCCACGCGAATGGCACGGTCGCCGTGCGTCCTGCGCGCACGATCTGCGCCTCGAACAGCGACATGCTCCAGCGCGCGTCCGGCTGCGGGTACTCGCGCTTGAAGTCGACGAAGTGACGCAGCTCGCGCGACAAGGTGTCGTTGATGAGCTGGTCTTCCATGCGCAGCCGCAGGTAGATCGTCGCCGCGGCGAACAAGGCCGTGAGGCCGAGTCCGAACAACGCGAACGAGATGATGATGCGGCTGCGGAGCTTACGCCGGTGCCGCATCCGGATCGACCATGCTGTAGCCGATGCCGTGGCGCGTCTGGATCAGAGGCTTGTCGAACGGCTTGTCGATGGCGGCGCGCAGGCCGTGGATGTGCACGCGCAGGGAATCGCTGTCGGGCAGCTCCTCGCCCCACACGCGCGTCTCGAGCTCCTGGCGCGTGGCGACCGAAGGCGCCTTGTCCATGAGCGCCTGCAGCAGCTTGAGGCCGATCGGATTGAGCTGGATCGATTTGCCCGCGCGCACGACGGTCAGGGTATCGAGGTTGTAGGTGAGGTCGGCGAGCGTGAGCACGCGGCTCTTGACGCCCTTGCCGCGACGGCCGAGCACTTCGACGCGCGCGGCGAGCTCCTGCAGCGCGAACGGCTTGACCATGTAGTCGTCCGCGCCGGAGTCGAAGCCCGAAAGCTTCTGCTCGAGCGCGTCGCGCGCGGTCAGCATGAGCACCGGCGTCTGCCGGCGCGCTTCCTGACGCAGTTTCTTGCAGACCTCAAGGCCGTCCATGCCGGGCAGGCCGAGGTCGAGGATGATGGCGTCGAATTCGTTGACGACCGCGAGGTGGAGGCCGGTGACGCCGTCCCCCGCGAAGTCGACCACATGGCCTTTGTCGGCGAGGAAATCACCGATGTTGGCGGCGATATCGCTGTTGTCTTCGATGACGAGTATGCGCATGGATGCTGGGTTGGACGCCGAACCGCGGAGGGATGGGGAATGCGGAAACTGCGCGAGCCAACATGTCCCGGGGCTGAACGCGAGAGCCTGAAAAGAAAATGGCCCAAGGAGGTGCCATTGGGGGAACACACCTCGCTTGGGCCAAAAGCTACTGCCCCGATTACCGTAATCTGCCCAGTCACTGACGCTTCGGAGTGTCGTGCAGAACTTACAGTGCGCCCGACTGTACGCAGGGCGGTCTTAAATGCCCGTTAAGGCTCGCTCAGTGTTCCGTTAACGGCCTTACGCCCGGTGCGCGAAGCCTTCCTGCCTGTCGACGACGACGTGGCGCGCTCCAGCGACGCGACGATCGCCCCGCCGACGTCGACGCCCGTGGCCTTCTCGATGCCTTCGAGACCCGGTGATGCATTGACCTCGAGCACGAGGGGGCCGCGCCGCGAACGCAACAGGTCGACGCCGGCGACACCGAGTCCCATGATCGCGGCAGCGCGCACGGCGACCGCCTGTTCTGCCTCGGTCAGTTCGGCTGCCGTGGCGGTACCGCCACGGTGCAGGTTGGCGCGGAAATCGCCCTCGGGCGCCTGACGGTGCATCGCCGCGACGACGCGGCCGTCGACGACGAAGCATCGCAGATCCCCGCCACGCGCTTCGCCGATGAACTCCTGCACGAGGAAGTTCGCGTAGAGGCCGCGCAAGGCCTCGATCATGCCCTGTGACGCCGAACGCTTCTCGGCGAGCAGCACGCCCTGCCCCTGCGCGCCCTCGTTCAGCTTGATCACGTGCGGCGGGTCGCCGAGCATCGTGAGCAGGTCGGAGGTGTCGTCGGGGTAGTCGCCGAACACGGTCAGCGGCAGGTCGATGCCTTCACGCGCAAGTAGCTGCAGCGAACGCAGCTTGTCGCGCGCGCGCAGCACCGCGTCCGATCCGTTCGGCGTGTGGACGCCCATCATCTCGAACTGGCGCAGCACGGCCGTGCCGTAGAACGTGATCGACGAGCCGATGCGCGGGATCACCGCATCGAAGCCGCCGAGCGCCTTGCCCTTGTAGTGCATCTCGAACGCACCGGGCGCGATGCGCATGTAACAGCGCAGCGGATCGAGCACGCGCACGGTGTGGCCGCGCGTGCGTCCGGCCTCGACGAGCCGACCCGTCGAGTACAGCGACGCGTTGCGGGAGAGGATCGCGATCTTCATCGTGGGGGTCCGTGGTCGCCGTCGCGCTGGAATGTCGCGGACATCTCGGCCGCTGGCGCGTGGCGGGATAAGGAGGGAAGCCGGCTGGAGCGGGTGAAGGGAATCGAACCCTCGTCAGTAGCTTGGGAAGCTACAGCTCTACCATTGAGCTACACCCGCACGGCTTGCAAGCGCGGCAAGAGTAAGCGGCGCCGCGCGGCGCGGCAAGCGTGCATGCACGCGGCTTGCCACTAACGCTCTCCGAACCTTCGTAAGTGCGTGTAAACCCTTGTTTGGACGGGTTCGCGGAAGGCATGCATTCAGCCGTCGTACGCTGATATACGCCTGCGTTCGACCGTCCGGGATCCATCGCTTCGGGTAGCGTCACCGGCCGTGTCGTGCAACGCATCACTGGAGAACGATCATGGCTTTTCGTCCACGAGCTCTCTCAATCGGTTGGGTGGCCGGACTCGCGCTCGCGCTGTGCGCGGGCACGGCCGCCGCGGATCCGCCGGGAAGGGTCGCGCGACTCAGTTATCTCGGCGGCAATGTGAGCTTCCAGCCCGCCGGTGTCGATGAATGGACCGAGGCGAGCCTCAACCGCCCGCTGTCGACCGGTGACGGCCTCTATGCCGACCGCGACAGCCGCGTCGAGCTCGAAGTCGGCGCCGCCACGCTGCGTCTCGACGAGCGCAGCGCATTCAACGTGCTCAACCTCGACGACGACTTCATGCAGGTCGAATTGACCGAGGGCGTGCTCAATCTGCGCGTGCACCGCATCTTCCAGGGCCAGACCTACGAGATCGATACGCCGACGCTCGCGTTCGTGATCGACGAGCCGGGCCAGTACCGTGTCGACATCGCGCCGGACGGCAGCTCGACCATGGTCTCCGTGTTCGAAGGCCGCGGCGACGTCTACGGCGAGAACAACGCGAGCTACGCGGTGCGCGGTGGACAGTCGTACCGTTTCAACGACTCCGCGTTGCGCGACTACGAGGTCTTCGACCTTCCGCGCGAGGACGACTTCGACCGCTGGTGCTACGAGCGCGACGAGCGCTACGAGCGCTCGGAGTCGCGCCGCTACGTGTCCGAGGAGATCATCGGCTACTCCGATCTCGATCGCCACGGCAGCTGGAGCACGGTCGAGACCTACGGCAGCGTGTGGTTCCCGTCGAGCGTCGCGTCGGACTGGGCGCCGTACCGCTCGGGCCGCTGGAGCTGGATCGATCCGTGGGGCTGGACGTGGGTCGACACCGCGCCGTGGGGCTTCGCGCCGTACCACTACGGTCGCTGGACCTACGTGAGCAATCGCTGGGGCTGGGTGCCGGGTCCGCGCCACGTGCGCCCGGTCTATGCGCCCGCGCTCGTCGCGTTCGTCGGTGGCCGCAACTTCAGTGTCGGCGTGTCGATCGGCGGCGGCGGCCCGGTCGGCTGGTTCCCGCTCGGCCCGCGCGACGTGTACGTGCCGTGGTATCGCGGTTCGCGCGATTACTTCACCAACATCAACGTGCGCAACACGACGATCATCAACAACACCTACATCACCAACGTCTACGGTGACTACTCGGCCGGGCGTCCGATCAACAACTTCCGCTACACCTACCGCGACAACGACCGCGCCTACACGGCGATCCCGCGTGACGCGTTCGTGCAGTCGCGTGCCGTGAATGCGTCGCGCATGCAGGTCGACCGCCAGATGTTCGCGCGCGGCGACGTCATGAGCCGCGTCGACGTGGCGCCGGTGCGTGCGAGTTTCGTCGGCCGTGCCGAAGGCGGCCGTGCGGCCGTACGGCCTCCGTCGACGCTCGCGCAGCGCCAGGTCATCGCGCGCACGGCGCCGCCGCCGCGCGTGGCCCCGGTGCAGGCGCGCCTCGGTGCGATCGAGCGCAACGGCAACCAGCCGCTCGCGGTGAGCGAGATGCGCCAGCTCGGCAACCGTGGCGCCACGGCGCCGCAGGCCGGGCGAGCGTCCAACGAGCGCGTGCGCGTCGTCGGCCGCGGTGGCGAACCCGGCGCGGCACCGCAGCCGTTGCCGAACCGTGCGGCCTCATCGCGTGGCGACGGTGCACGCCCGGGCGTCGAGTCGCGCGTGACGCGAACGGCTCCGGGTGCGTCGCCCGAGCGCACGACGCCCGCCCAGCGCGGTACGGCCACGCGCGAGACGGCACCGTCCCGCGTCGGCAACGCGGGGGCGACGCCGAACGAGCGTGCCCTGCCCTCGTCGCGCTTCGCACCCGAGCGTGGCAATGCGCGCCAGGCGTCGCCCGGTACGTCGACGGAACGTGCCGCGCCGTCCTCGCGCAGCACGGTCGAACGCACGACCCCGGCACAGCGTCAATCCATCGAGCGAAGCGCGCCGCAGACGTCGACGCCCAACCCGCGCGTGCAGCGCGAGGCTCCGCAGCAGCGCCAGTCGATCGAGCGCAGTGCGCCCCAGCAATCGGCACCGACCCAGCGTGTGCAGCGGGAGGCTCCGCAGCAGCGCCAGTCGATCGAGCGCAGTGCGCCGCAGCAATCGGCACCGAGCCAGCGCGTGCAGCGCGAGGCCCCGCAGCAGCGCCAGTCGTTCGAACGCAGCGCACCGCAGCAGTCCGCGCCGGTGCAACGCGTGCAGCGCGAGGCGCCGCAGCAGCGCCAGTCGTTCGAACGCAGCGCACCTCAGCAATCGGCGCCTGTCCAGCGCGTGCAGCGTGAAGCGCCGCAGCAGCGCCAGTCGATCGAGCGCAGTGCGCCACAGCAGTCCGCTCCGGTCCAGCGCGTGCAGCGCGAAGCCCCGCAGCAGCGCCAGGCGGCTCCGCAACAGCAACCGCAGCAGCGTTCGGCGCCGAGTCGCCAGGGCAACAACGAGGAGCGCAGCGAGCGCAAGCGCCGGGACGAGCGCTGAGTCCGCGTCATCCGCAAGGACCCGAAACCGCCGCGCACCGCGCGGCGGTTTCGTTTCCGCGGTTCGCAACGGTGCCGATGCAGGCCCGGCGCGGCTAGAATAGGTACATGGAAATCGTTCTCAACGGTGAGCGCTGCGTCGTCGACGGCACGTCCACGGTACGCGACATGCTCGACGCGACGGGTTTCGGCGAGCGCCGCGTCGCCGTCGAGGTGAACCGCGAGATCGTGCCGCGCAGCGAGCACGCGACGCGCCGGCTCGCCGAAGGCGACCGCGTCGAGATCGTCCACGCGATCGGCGGCGGATGAGCGGCCTCGCCGCGACGCTCCCCGATCTTCTCCACGACTGCGAACCGATCGACACGATGACCTCGACACCCGACTCCCCTTCCACCGACGATGCGCTCGTCATCGCCGGCCGCACCTACCGCTCGCGCCTGCTGACCGGTACCGGAAAGTTCAAGGATCTCGACGAAACCCGCGCCGCGACCGAAGCGGCCGGCGCCGAGATCGTCACGGTCGCGATCCGCCGCACCAACATCGGACAGGATCCGTCACAACCCAGCCTTCTCGACGTGCTGCCGCCTTCGCGCTACACGATGCTGCCGAACACGGCCGGCTGCTACACGGCCGACGACGCCGTGCGCACGCTGCGCCTCGCACGCGAGCTGCTCGACGGCCACAAGCTCGTCAAGCTCGAGGTGCTCGGCGACGAACGGACGCTGTTCCCCGACGTGGTGCAGACGCTCGAGGCCGCCGAGCGCCTCGTCGCCGACGGCTTCGACGTGATGGTCTACACCTCGGACGACCCGATCCTCGCGCGTCGCCTCGAGGCGATCGGCTGCGTCGCGATCATGCCGCTGGCCGCACCGATCGGCTCCGGCCTCGGCATCCAGAACCGCTGGAACCTGCTCGAGATCATCGACAACGCGAAGGTGCCCGTGCTCGTCGATGCCGGTGTCGGCACGGCCTCGGATGCCGCGATCGCGATGGAACTCGGCTGCGACGGCGTGCTCATGAACACCGCGATCGCGGGCGCGCGCGAGCCCGTGCTCATGGCGCACGCGATGAAGCTCGCGGTCGAGGCGGGTCGTGCCGCGTTCCGTGCGGGCCGTATCCCGCGCAAGCGTTACGCGTCGGCGTCGAGCCCGATCGACGGGCTCGTGGGCTGACCCGATGACCGATCCGCGCCACGCCGACCGCAGCGACGACGACATCCCGCACGGTGATCGCCGCGTGCGCAGCTTCGTGCTGCGCCAGGGTCGCATCACGCCCGCGCAGCAACGCGCTTTCGACGCCCACTGGGCGCGCTACGGACTCGATCCGGTCGACACGACGCGCGACCTCGCCACGACGTTCGCGCGCCCTGCCCCGGTCGTCGTCGAGATCGGCTTCGGCAACGGCGAGCAGCTGCTGCATGCGGCCGTCCACGAGACGGAGCGCAATTTCATCGGCATCGAGGTGCACAGTCCCGGCGTCGGCAGGCTCATGAACGGACTCGCGCTCGCCGGCGTCGACAACGCCCGCGTCGCGCGCCACGATGCCGTCGAGGTTCTCGAGCGCGAGATCGCACCGGGCGCACTCGACGAGGTGCGCATCTATTTCCCCGATCCATGGCCGAAGAAGCGGCATCACAAGCGTCGCCTCGTGCAGCCCGCGTTCGTCGAGCTGCTGGCCTCGCGCGTGCGCGAGGGCGGCCTGCTGCATCTCGCCACCGATTGGGAAGCGTACGCGCAGCACATGCTCGAGGTCGTCGATGCGAGCCCGTCGTGGCGCAACCGCGCCGGTGCGGGCGGCTTCTGCGAACGCCCGGCATGGCGCATCAACACGCACTTCGAAAAGCGAGGCGAGCGCCTCGGCCACGGCAGCTGGGATCTCATCCATGAGCGCTGCTGAGCCTCTGCGGCGAGCACCGTCGACGCGCGAACGCGCCCGCCCTCCGGAGCGCTGACCGCCGCCATGGACATGAGCCTGACCCTGACGACCGAGATGATCCTCGTCCTGGGCCTGCTCGCGTTCACCGTGCTCATGCTCGTGCTCGAGTGGATCCGCGCCGATCTCGTCGCGTTGCTGGTCATCGTCGTCATCGGCGTCACGCGGCTCATGCCGATGGACCAGCTGTTCGATGGTTTCGCCGGCAATGCCGTGATGTCGCTGATCGCGGTCATGATCATGGGTGCGGGACTCGACCGCACCGGCGTGCTCGGCAAGGCGGCATCGTTCATCCTGCGCCTCTCGGGCGGCATCGAGACACGTGTATCCGGCCTCATGAACACGATGGTCGGCAGCATGTCCGCGGTCATGCAGAGCCAGGCCCTCGCCACGCTGTTCATGCCGGTCGCGAGCCGCATCAGCTCGCGCACGGGCATTCCGCTCAAGCGGCTGCTGCTGCCGATGGCGTTCTGCATCCTGTGCGGGACGAACATCACGATGATCTCGAACTCGCCGCTGATCCTGCTCAACGACCTGATCGCGAGCGCGAACCGCAACCTCCCGCCCGGCGCGCAGAGCATCGAGGCGTTCCCGCTGTTCTCGATCGCCCCGGTGGGCATCCCGCTGCTGATCGTCGGCCTCGTCTATTTCGCGTTCCTCACGCCACGCCTGTGGCCCAGCGACGAGGAGCGCCAGAAGGTCACACCGGGTCGCACCGAGACCTACTTCGCCGAGATGTACGGCATCGACGGCGAGGTCGTCGAACTCGTCGTCACCGCCGAAAGCCCGCTCGTCGGCATGAGTGTCGGCGAGGCCGAGCAACTGCACGGCGCACCGCTGATCCTCGCGCTCAAGACCGGCAACGAAGCGCGCCTCGCACCGCCCGGCGACCAGATGATCTGGGTCGGCAGCGTGCTCGGCGTGCTCGGCAAGCGCGAAGCCGTCAACGAATTCGCGAACAACCAGCTGTGCCGCGTGCAGCCGCGCCTGCGCAACTTCGGCGACATGTTCAATCCGACGCGTGCGGGCATCGCCGAGGCCGTGATCCCGCCGAACTCCCGCTGGATCAAGCAGCTCGTCGGCGACCTGCGCATGCGCAAGCGGTTCGGCATCAGCGTGCTCGCGGTGACGCGCGGCGAGGAAGTGTTCCGTGAAGACGTGCGCCAGATCGTGCTGCGCCCCGGCGACACGCTCGTGCTGCACGGGTTGTGGCGCGACCTCGCGCTGGCCGCCGAGTCCCGCGACTTCGTCGTCGTGACCGACTTCCCGCAGGAGGAACAGCGCCCGAGCAAGATCTGGCACGCGGTGTTCTTCTTCGGGCTCGCGATGGCACTCGGCCTGTTCGCGAACATCCCGCTCGCGCTGGCGATGCTCGTCGGCGCGGTCGGCATGCTGCTGGCGGGTGTCCTGAGCATGGACGAGGCCTACCACGCCATCAACTGGAAGACGATCTTCATCCTCGCGTGCCTGATTCCGCTCGGCGCGGCGATGGACGCGACCGCCGCCGCGGCATGGCTCGCGCAGGAGGTCATGGTCTACCTCGGCGACCTGCCGCAGTGGGTCCTGCAAGCCTGCATCGCGATCCTCGCGCTCGGCTTCTCGCAGGTCATCTCGAACGTCGGTGCGACGGTCATGATGGTGCCGATGGCGATCAACATCGCGCTCGCCTCGGGCGGCAACCCGGCCGCCTACGCGCTGATCGTCGCGATCTCGACCTCGAACACGTTCGTGCTGCCGAGCGCCAATCCCGTGCTGCTCGTCGTCGCCGGTCCCGGCGGCTACCGCAAGCGTGATTTCCTGCGCGTCGGCCTGCCGCTGACCGTGCTGATCCTCGTCACGACGCTCGTTGCCGTGAACATGGTGTTCGGCAACGCGGGCTGAGCTCGCTCGCTCGTCCTGCAGATCGCCCCGCTCCAACGGGGCCAGCCGGGTTGCCCCACGGCACGATCGGTCACCCGCGACACCACGCATTCCTCCCCACGGCGCGGCCGTGCGGAATCCGTGTCGCCCTGCTCGCGACGCGTGCCGGTCCGGCGCGCAACGCCCCTGGTCGGGAACAACTCGGCTCGCGCTCACCGCAAGGCATGGCGAGCGATCCGGATGCGTGGAATCCGGCGGCGGTCGGATCACCGTGCCGCATGCGGTAAAGGCCGCACCTGATGCGCCGGGAATGGATGACCGCATCGCACGCGTTGTTTCGGGCCTGGGCGCTCCGGATTCGTTGCCACTGCCCACGGACGGGTTTCGAAGGCTTCGTGCGCCGCGCGGCAGATCCGCATGCGGAGGCCGCAGACCCCGGGAGCCGCGCCATCGGGTGATGGCTCGATGCGGCGATTCGGGCAATGAAACCCGCATGGCGAACGCGAGAACCGGATTCCACAGCCGGCGCAAGGTGGACGACGGCTCGGGCGGCGAACACGCTCGATGGCGTCATCCACCGGCCGACATCATGGGTGGGGCGCGACACCGCTGCCGACACAGCAGCGGCGCGTCGTGACGGCGGGCATGTTCGGTCGTCACGCAGCAGCCCCGCCCGCATCGCAGGACATGCCGCAGTGAACGACGGACGACCCTGCTCTCGCCTGCGTTGCCGTCAGTTGACGCGATCGAAGGCCGCGCTCGAGGCTGCCGCGATCGGCGGGGCGCCCGCCGGTGCCGGCATCGGGCGCGACTCGGTCACCACGCTCACGCCGCGCGGCGCGCGGCAGATGTGCGAACCCGTACCCCGCGCGCAGTTCGCATCGTCGGCGCCACGATCGGTCACGAGCGCATCGACGAACACGAAGTCCTGACGGTAGCGCTCGCCACGCACGATACTGCGCGGCTCGAACCGCCATTCACGCAGCGCGCGGCGGGCAGCGACCGTAAACGCGCCGAGTGCATCACCTGCGACGACGGTGATGTCCCTCACGTTGCCGGTACCGTCCACGGAGAACTCGAACTCGACGTGGCCGCGCGAGCGCGCGTTGATCACGTCCGGATAGCGCGGATCGACGCGATGCAGCACTTCGGGGCTGCGGCGCGAAGAGGCCATCGTGGCCGGGGCAGGCATCCCGGCGGGAGCCCATTCGATGTCGCCCACCGACGGCACCGCGACGTCGACGTCGTGGCGCAAGGGCGACGGGCGCGACGGTGAGGCGATGGTGCCGGAAAGGCTCTCCGCGGCGACCGCGGATTCCGTTGCCTCGGGCGGGCGCGGCAGCTCGATGCGCGACCACGCGACGGCTGGCGCCGCCGTCTCGGGGCCATCGATCACGGCACGCGGGAGTGCCGGACGCACGCGCTCGACCTGCCATGCCGCGATCGCGTCATCGGTGCGCGATACCGCGAAGAGCCCGACCGCGAAAACCGCCAACGCAGTCGCTCCGATCCAGGCGAACGGGGCACGCCTGCGCTCGGACCGCTTTTCCGGCAGACCTACGATGCGACGCACGCGATCGACGAGCACGCCGCCGGTGGCGGCCACGGCGAGCTGCGGCGCGAGCTGGCGCAGGTTCTCGAGGGCCGCAAGCGTGCGGGCGTATTCACGCGGCTCGCCTCGCGTCAGGCGCAGCACGAGCTCGTCGCAGCAGATCTCGCGGGAATGGCGCACGTCGCGCGAGATCCAGTGCACGACGGGGTGGAAGAACAACAGGGTCTCGACGACGACCTGGGCGAGATTCACCCAGTGGTCGAAACGGCGAAGGTGGCCGAGCTCGTGCGCAATGATCAGCTCGAGCTGGTTGCGCGGAAAACCGAGCACGACGGCCGTGGGGAGCAGCACGACCGGATTGAGCCATCCGACCAGCGTCGGCGTGTCGATGTACGACGACACGAGCACGCGCACCCGCGCGAACGCACCGAACCGGGCGCGCAGGCCTTCGAAAATACGATCGACATCGGCGTGGCGCTCGGCGAAGCGGCGCACGATGAGATCGAGCTCGCGCCACTGCCGCAGCGCGCGCAAGGCCATGACGGCGACGCCGGCGAACCAGCCGGCGACGAGCCACGGCATCAGGAACGACCACGGCGACGATGCCGCGGCCACGTGCTCCACACCTCGTGCGGCCATGCCCGCGGACTGCGCCACGGATACCGTCGCCTGCGCAACGTCGACACCGATCGCCGGCTCCACGATCACGAGCGTCGTGACGACGGGACATGCCGCGAGCACCGCGAGCGCCGCGAGACCGATCGCGTGCCTCAGGCCGCTGCGACCACGCGGCACCATCGCACGCAGGACGGCGAACGCCGCGCCGACGAGGATCCCCTGCCAGAGCAGGTGCACGAGGCTCCAGCCGAGCGCCTCGATCCATGGCCATGCCGCCGCGACGATGCCGTTCATGGAATATCCGACTCCAGCCTGTCGAGCAGCGCACGGATCTCGTCGAGTTCCTCGCGACTGGCCTGCGGCGCGCCACCGAGTGCCTGCAGCACCAGTTGCGAGGACGAACCGTTGAAGACGCGCTGGACGATGTCGCTGACGAACTTCTGCTGCGTCGATTCACGCGAGATCGCGGCGTTGTACAGGTGGGCACGCTGGGAATCGTCGCGCAGGACGAGGCCCTTGCCGTGCATGACCTGCAACATCTTCAGCGCGGTCGTGTAACCCGAACCGTCATCGCGGTAGAGCGCCTCGTGGACATCACGCACGGTGCTCTCGCCACGCTCCCACAACACGTTGAGGATGCCGAGCTCGGCTTCCGTCGGCTTGTGGGTCTCGAACTGCCTGTTGCGCATCGCATCCTCCCCGTGTACCCGGATCGCAGCGATCGTGGGTCTTCCACTCCACGATGCCGCACCGTCGGGCGCGGCATCGCGGGATCCGTCAGCCACCCTTGTCGGACATGCTGCCCGTGAAGCTGTTGCGCATGTCCTTCTTGGCCTCTTCCTGGCGTGCACGGCGCTCGGCGACCGTCATGCAGACCTTCGTGGTGCGGTTGCTGCCCAGTGTGCGGACCTGTTCGCAGACGAGGCGATCGTCCTCGCGGCCGCTGAGAATCGCGTTGATCTCCTCGGACGCGTTGACGAGCTTGACCTCGTCGGCCTTCCTGAACTTCTTGCCTTCGGCGCGATCGTCGTAAAGCTTCTGCAGCACGTCAAGCTGCTTGCCGATGCGCTCCTGGTTGGCGGGCGTGACGTTCGCGTGCTGTCCACCCGGCTGCATGCTGGTGCGGAGCGTCTGAGCCTGCTGGCGGAACTCGTCGGCCGAGGCGGCGGAGAGCGGGAAAGGCTCGGCGAAAGCGACGGAGCCGGAGAAGAATGCCGCGATCAGCGCGATACGCGGGAAGAGCATGCGGGACATCGGAAACTCCTGCAGGATGGTCAGAGACGGCAAGCCCCGTCGATCGGAAGGATGACGGGCGGAACGACAATCACGGGTGTAACCACGCACTGCGAACCTGCAGCCGACGATAGGCAGTGCGTACGCTCCTGTCAACGACGATTTTCGTACGTTCCGCGTCGTTGAGGCATCCGGCGTGCCCGGCGCCGGATCCGCCGGGTCAGTTGGAACGTTGCCGCCGTATCTCGGCGGAGCCCAGGCAACGATTTCCCGAGGCCTCGCAACCCCCTCGTGGCACGTACCAGCGACGGATTTCCTTCTGCGCTCCGAGCGCGTTGAGGCGACGCTCGCGTACCGTGGCGCAGTACTTGTCCATGCGGTTGCTGCCGGCCTTCTTGACCTGTTCGCAGACCATGCGGTCATCCTTGTCGTCTGCGAGCACGCCGTTGATGATCTCCGACGCATTGATCACCGCGATCCCGTGCGGCAGCGTATCGACGCGCTCGCGCCGCTCGTGCTTGTCGTGGATCGACTCCAGGCGCACCCGTTGCGACTCGACGATCGCCTTGTCTTCGGTTTTGAGCTCCGCGTAGCGCCCTGACGCCATCTCGTCGCGCAGGTCGTCGGCCTGCTCGCGGAACTCGGCTGCACTGCGCGCAGACAGCTCGAACGGATCCTGCTTCACGTCCTGAGCCGTGACCGACGCCGCGAAAGCGGCCGCCGCGCAGCCCGCCACGATCACCCACGCCAACGATGCCCGGCTCCCCATGACTTCGCACTCCATGCAAGGCAGGAGTCCGGAGCCTAAGCGGGCCCGCTCACCCGATCAACGACAATTTTCGTACGTAAGTCATCGTCAATCGGCCGGCCCTACTGGCGGCCGCCGAAAGCACCTGCGCGCGTCTCGTCCCCGAGCGCGCGCTGGTCGTTGCGCCGCATCGCCTCCTTGTCGGCGACGCTCATGCACACCTTGGTCTTGCGGTGACTGCCGGTCTGGGTCACGAACTCGCAGACGATGCGTGCACCGGGGTCGCGCGCGAGGATCGCGTTGATCTCCTGTTGGGCATTCATCGCCGCGATTCGGTCGGTCTCGTTGAACGCCTCCCCGTTGCCGCGGGCGTCGAACAGCGCCTGCATCGCATCCAGCAGCGTGCCGACACGCTGCTTCTCGCGTTTACCCAGATCCACGTGACGGCCGCCCTCACCCAGCGACGTGCGAATGCGATCCGCCTCGGCACGGAACGCGTCCGGTGTCGTGGTGGCCACCTTGAACTGGATCTCGTCGAGGCTTTGCGCGCCTGCGATCGCCGGAACGCCGAGGCATGCCGCGAGCGCGACGACACGCGCCAGCCGGCAGCCACGAGCGGACAAGCTGCTGCGAACCGTTGTCATGCCGCCTCCCTGAGACGCACCCAGCCGTCGACGACGTCGACCGGGACCGAAAAAAGACCACTGCGGCACGGACCGCCGAGGCAGGCACCCGTGTCGACCGCGAAGCTCGCGCCGTGTGCAGCGCAGATGATGCGGCGATCCTTCACGAGGAAGCGACCCGGTACGTAGTCGAGTGCGCGCCCCGCGTGCGGACATTCGTTGTGGTACGCGAACACGCTGGCGCCCTCACGCAACAGGACGAGATCGAAACCACCCGTCGCCGAGTCCACGCGGACGGCGTGGGCGCCCGCGTCGGGAATGTCCTCGACACGGCAGAGTGGGGAAACGTCGGTCATGGAAACCACTTGTACCGGAAGACGATCGCCCCAAGAATAACCGTCCGGCACGTCCCGACGCAGCCGGTCCGCTCTGCGCGGACGATCCTCCACGACGCCGGAGCACGAGGCCTGCCATGATCCACGCCTATTTCCGCCCTCGCCTGCGCCATCCGCTGGCCCGTCTCGTCGGCGGCATCCTCGGCCTTCTCGTCGTCGCCGCACTGTTCGCCCTCGGCGTGTTCGCGATCGCCGCGCTGGTCGTCGGCGCCGTCGTGCTCATGATCGTCAACGCGTTCCGCAAGCCACGTGTCGGGCCCACGGCGCCGCCACAAGGCAAACCCGAGGCGCCACGCGAGGCGCGCATGGAAGCGATCGACGGCGAGTTCACCGTGATCTCGCACGAACCGACCTCGCAGACGCGCCGCTGATCCACCCCGCGATGGCTCCATCGCCGTAGCCGGCGATGGATCTGCCCGCACCACGCTCCACCCCGCACGCTTCCGTTTCCGGGCGTCCCGAGACGCCCTCCTGCCCGGTCGATCCCGATGAACCGCCCATCCGGTGCGCACGACGCACCGTCCGAGCCCTCGCGCCATGCCCGTGTGCTCGTCCCGCTCGCCCTGCTCGCGCTCTACCTGATCTGGGGATCGACCTATCTCGCGATCCGCATCGCGCTCGAGAGCTGGCCGCCGTTCCTGATGGCGGCGCTGCGCTTCCTCGTCGCCGGCGCGGTGCTGTATGCCTTCCTGCGCTGGCGCGGGATGGCCGCGCCGACACGCGCGCAATGGATCAACGCGACGATCACCGGCACGCTGCTGCTCGGCCTCGGCAACGGCCTCGTCTGCTACGCGGAACAGTCGGTGTCGTCGGGCCTCGCCGCGGTCGCGGTCGCCTGCATGCCGTTGTTCGCGGCGGTGTTCGGAGGGCTCTACGGACAATGGCCGCGGCGCATCGAGTGGATCGGCCTCGTCGTCGGCTTCGGCGGCGTCGTGCTGCTCAACCTCGGCTCGGGCATGAGCGGCTCGCCGCTCGGCGCGATCGCGCTGACCACGGCGGCGATCGCGTGGGCATTCGGTTCGGTGTGGAGCCGTCGCCGCGACATGCCGCCCGCGGCGATGAACACGGCCGCGCAGATGCTCGGCGGCAGCGTGGCACTCGTCATCGCGACGCTGGCCACCGGCGAGCGCTTTCCCGCCGCGCCGACACCGGCGGCATGGTTCGCGCTCGGCTACCTCGCCGTGTTCGGCTCGATCATCGCGTTCACGGCGTACCTCTACCTGCTCAACACGGTGCGACCGCTGCTCGCGACCAGCTACGCCTACGTCAACCCGCCGGTCGCGGTGCTGCTCGGCGCACTCGTCGCCGGCGAGACCGTGCACGTCTCGGACATCGTCGCGATGGCCGTGATCCTGGCCGGCGTCGCGCTGATCACGCTGACGCGCAACCGCGCGAAGGCCTGAGGCCTTCGCGCGGCCGTCCGATCGGAAACCGCCCGATCAGGATTCGCGCAGCGCCACCGTCACCGGCAGGCTCGCCGCGCGCAGCGCGGGCAGCAGGCCGCCGATGAAGCCTATCGCGAGCGCCCACTTGAGGCCCGTCGAGAGCAGTTCCGGCGATACGCGGAACTGGAACACGACCTGGCTGAAGTTGGAGCCGAGCGTCGACACCGTGTAGTTGTCGAAGATCAGCCACGCGATCGCACCGCCGAGCGCGCCGCCGAGCAGCGCGAGCAGCATCGTCTCGAGCATCACCGACACGATCACGGGCGGCGAGCGGAAGCCGATCGCGCGCAGCGTCGCGATCTCGCGCGCACGCGTCGCGACCGCCGCGTACATCGTGTTGAGCGCGCCGAAGATCGCGCCGATCGCCATGATCACCGCGATCGTGATGCCGACGATGCGGATCACCTTGGACAGGTTCTCCGACTGCGCCGTGTAGTAGTCGAGCGTGGTCTTCACGTCGACCTTGAGGCGAGGATCGGTCGCGACCGTGGCCTTGAGTCCGTCGAGCGCTTCGGGCGAGGTCAGGCGCAGCGTCGCGGACTGGTAGCCGCCTGTCCTGCGATAGGTCGCCGCGACGGTATCGACGTCGCCGAGCAGCTCGGACTCGTGCGCATCGCCCGAGGCGAACACGCCGACGATGGTCCAGACCTGCTTGTTGAGCGTGATCGTCGCGCCGGGCTCGAGGCCTGCGAACTGCACGCGCGCACCCTTGCCGACGATCATCTCGCGCAGGCCCGGCGTGAACGCGCGCCCCTCGACGACCTTGACGTTCGGACGCAGCGCCCACGCCTGCGGACCGACGCCACGGATCTCGACATTGGCGTCGGTGCCGGTCGACTTCTTCGGCAGGTTGGCGACGACGACGATCTCGGGCGACAGGATCGGCTTGCCTTCGGCATCGCGCAGGATGCCCGGCAGCTGGGTGAGCAGCGTGACGTTCTCGCGCGTGAGGCCCGAGCTGAGTTCGGCGGTCGCGCCGCCGCGCAGCACGATCGCGGTGTCGGTGTCGCCGGTGCTGCGCAACGTGGACTGGAAGCCTTCGCCCATCGCCAGCAGCGCCACGAGCACGCCGACCACGCCGGCGATGCCGACCACGATCACCGACGACGCGCCGATGCGCTGACCGACCGTCGAGAGACCCACGCGCGTGACCGAGGCGGCCTGGCGTCCGTTGCGCGTCACCGCCATCCACAGCGCGAGCAGCACGGCGACCGCGATCAGCACCGGCCAGGGCAGCACGACCCACAGCACGAGCGAGACCACGATGAGCGTGGCGATGCCGAGGCCGCGGAAGAAACCCTTGATGCGTGACATGTCGTATCTCCTCAGCGGCCGGCCAGCGCGTCGACGATCTTCAGACGCATCGCGCGCAGCGCCGGCAGCACGCCGACGAGCAGCCCGATGAGCACCATCACGGCGAGCCCCACGCCCCAGGTGCGCGCACCGACCGGCGGCAGCTGCAGCATGCCGCCGCTCATCGAAGACAGCGCAGGCAGCAGGACCGCGACGAGGCCGAGGCCGAGCACGCCGCCGAGCACGATCAGCAGCACGGCCTCCGCGAACACGAGCCCGAGCACGCTGCGGTCCGAGAAGCCCATGGTCTTGAGCGTGGCGAGTTCGGGGATGCGTTCCCGCACGGCCTGCGCCATCGTGTTGCCGGTCAGCAGCAGCAGTGTGAAGAACACCGCGCCCATGATCGCGCTGACCATGAGGCCGATATCGCCGAGCTGCTTGGCGAACGACAGGTTGAACGCCTGCTCGGTCTGCGTCTTGGTCTCGTGGTCGGAATTGGCCGACAGCGCATCGATCGCCTTGGCGACCTCGTCGGATCGGCTCGGATCCTCGACCTGCGTGATCATCCAGCCGACCTGACCCGAACCGTAGGCATTCGCCTCGTCGAAGTAGTCCCAGCGGAAAAGCAGCTGCTGCTCCATGCCGCGCTGCTTGTCCTCACGCACCGAGAACGTGCCGACGATATCGAACGTCCACGTCGTCTCGCCGCTGGCCTTGTCGGGGAAGATCGCACCGGTGACCACGGCCTTGTCGCCGACCTTCCATCCGAAGCGCCTGGCCAGCGCTTCTCCGACCAGCGCGCCCGTACGCGTGCGGTCGAACGCCTGGCGTGCCTCGTCGGACACGACGAGCTCGGGATAGATCGAGAAATAGTCGTCACCGACCGCGATGTTGATGCCCTGGTTCTTCGGATCCTTGTAGTAGCCGCCGAACCAGTTGGCCCAGGTCACCTTTTTCACTCCGGGCACGGCTTGCACACGCGCGATGAGGCTCTGCGGAAGCTGCTGGATGAGGGAGAGGCGCGACGACACGATCATGCGGTCGACACCCGCGACCTCACTGCCCGCGTTGAACGCGACACGCACGCCGTCGAGCAGGCCGAACAGCACGAACGCGGCAAGCACCGACAGCAGCGTCAGCAGCGTGCGCGTCTTGCGCCGGAACAGCGCAGCCCAGACCAGATGGAAGTACTTCATGGCGAGTCTCCTCAGGCCGCGGCCTGGCCGACCAGCGTGCCCTTGTCGAGATGCAGCGTGTGCGTCGCGTACTCGGCGGCCTTGGGGTCGTGCGTGACCATGATGATGGTCTTGCCGTGCTCGCGGTTGAGCTGCTGGAGCAGGCCGAGCACGTCCTCGGCGGACTGGCGGTCGAGGTCGCCGGTCGGCTCGTCGCAGACCAGCAGAGTCGGATCCGAGACGATCGCGCGCGCGATCGCGACGCGCTGCTGCTGGCCGCCCGAGAGCTCGTTCGGCTTGTGGCCGGCGCGATCGGCGAGGCCGACGAGCTGCAGCGCGATCGACGCGTTGCGCTTGCGCTGCGCGGCCGACAGGCGCGTCAGCAGCAGCGGCACCTCGACGTTCTTCTGCGCGCTGAGCATCGGCAGCAGGTTGTAGAACTGGAAGATGAAACCGACGTTCGACGCACGCCACTTCGCGAGCGCGCCGCCACCGAGGCGATCGATGCGCTGGCCTTCGACGGTGAGGCTGCCGCCGCTCGGCGAGTCGAGGCCGCCGATGAGGTTGAGCAGCGTGGTCTTGCCCGAGCCCGACGGGCCCATCAGGGCGAGGAAATCGCCCTTGGCGATGTCGAGATCGACGCCGTGCAGCACCTCGACCTTCTGCTTGCCGCGCTCGTAGACCTTGCTGACGCCACGGATCTCGACCAGGTTCGTCATCGCTCGTTCCTCGTTGCATGCCCCGCCGCCGCGGAAGGCGCGGCCTGCGGCAAACCCTGCCGGACGCGCGGCGCGCGCCCGGTCCCCGATCACGCGGTCACGGCGCGGGCGCCGCGACCTCCACCCTCGCACCGTCGACGAGCCCGGTCGGCGGCACGCGCACGACGCGCGTCGCGACCGCGATGCCTTCGACGAGACGCAGCTCGCCGTAGGCCTGGCCCGGCGTCACCGGCTTCGCCGATGCCCGCGATTCTTCGACGACGAACACGACGCTGCGGCCGTCGCGCTGCACGATCGCGGTCGCCGGCACGAGCACGCCCTTCGGCGGCGGCGCCGGCGTGGCGGCATCGGCCGGCGCGGCCTGCTCCATGAACGACACGCGCGCGCCCATGTCGGGCAGGATGCGCGCGTCCTTCGTACCGAGGCCGATGCGCACCTTGACCGTGGCCTTGCCGCGGTCGGCGGTCGGGATGATCGCGATCACGTGCGCGTCGATCGTCCAGTCCGGGTAGGCATCGAGCACGGCCTGCGCGGGCGCACCGCGGCGCACGCGGTTGATGTAGGACTCGTTGACGTCGACCTCGATCTCGAGCGAATCCATGTCGACGATCGTGCCGACGCCGGTACGCGTGAAGCCGCCACCGGCCGACAGCGGCGAGACGATCTCGCCGACCTGCGCGGCCTTGGCGATGATCACGCCCGGGAACGGCGCGCGCACGGTCGTGTAGTCGAGCTGCACCTGCGCGCTGCGCAGCTGCGCCTGGGCGAGATCGACGAGGCGCTGCTGCGCGACGACCTGCGCGGACAGCGTGTCGACCTGGGTCGAGGCCGATTCGGCGGCCTGCACCGAGACGAGCTTGCGGCCGACCAGATCCTGCTGGCGCGTGTGATCGCGACGCGCCTGCGCGAGCTGCGCCTGGAACTGGCCGACCTGCGCACGCGACTGCGCGAGCTGCGCCTCGGCCTGGCCGAGCGCGGCGCGCTGCGCGGTGTCCTCGAGGCGCGCGAGCACCTGGCCGGCCTCGACGCGCTCGCCTTCCTCGATGAGCACCTCCGACAGCGTGCCGGTGATCTGTGCCGACACGGTCGCCTGGCGGCGCGCGGTGACGTAACCGGTCGCCTGCAGCACCGCGGTCGGCGTACCGCCCTGCGCGGCGGGCGCCGAAGCCGTCGCGGTCTCGACGACGATGCGCGGGTTCGCGGCGAGGAACCACCACGCGGCCGCGCCGACGGCGATCACGACCGCGATCACGACGGCCACGATCAACGGCGTGCGCGAACCCGTCTCGGGCGCGCTGCGGTCGATGCGCAGCTGGTTCAGGAGTTCGCGCTTGTCGTCCATCGTGTCCCCGTGCTCCGCCCTGCCCCGACGTGGGCGGCGAGTCTGCCATAGACTGTCGCGGCGACCGAGGTGCCACAAGGCACCACTTTCATGGCGACGAGGTGACGAATGTCAGGTACGCCCCCGGCCGGCTACTCGGGCAAACCCGTGTGGCAGAAGCTGGGCCTCGCGCCTGGTGCCGCGCTGCGCCTCGTCGACGCGCCGGCCGACTACGCGGCGCTGGTCGGTCTCGACGCGACCGATGGCACGTTCGCGGGACCCGGCGAGGCGTTCACGATCGCCCACGTGTTCGTGCGCGAAGCCGCGGTGCTCGCCAGGCACCTGCGTGCGCTCGATGCCGAGCTGCCCGACACCGGCATGCTCTGGGTGTCGTGGCCCAAGCGCAGCGCGCGCGTGCCGACCGACGTCACCGAGGATACGATCCGCAGCCTCGCGCTGCCGCTCGGCCTCGTCGACGTCAAGGTCTGCGCCGTCGACGCGACCTGGTCGGGCCTCAAGCTCGTGCGGCGCCGCGAACACCGCCGCTGATCCACCCTTCTCCTCATCCGCAAGGCTTTTCCAGATGACTTACGCCCTCGCCCCGCATCCGATCCCGAGCATCCCCGTCGCCGGCAGCGACCTGCGCTTCGCCGTGCGCCGCATCTACTGCATCGGCCGCAACTACGCCGACCACGCGAAGGAGATGGGTGCGGAAGTCGACCGTTCCGCGCCGATCTTCTTCATGAAGCCGGCCGACGCGATCGTGATCGGCGACGCCGACGTGCCCTACCCGTCGGCGACCAGCGATCTGCATCACGAGGTCGAGATGGTCGTCGCCCTGTCGGGCGGCGGCCGCGACATCCCGGTCGAGCATGCGCTCGAGCGCGTCTACGGCTACGGCGTCGGCCTCGACCTCACGCGACGCGACCTGCAGGCCGCGGCCAAGAAGAAGGGCGCGCCGTGGGACACGGCCAAGGGCTTCGACCATTCCGCGCCCGTGTCGGCGCTGCGCCCGGCTTCGGAGATCGGCCATCCCACCGATGCCGTGCTGTCGCTGCACGTCAACGGCGAGCTGCGCCAGCAGACGCGTACCTCGGACATGGTGTTCACGGTCGCCGAGGTGATCCACGAGCTGTCGAAGTTCTACGACCTCGCCGCGGGTGACCTCATCTTCACGGGCACGCCGGCCGGTGTCGCCGCACTGCAGCGCGGCGACCGCTTCGAGGCCGAGCTCGAAGGCCTCGCGACGCTGCGCGGCACGATCCTGTGACGCGCAGATCGATGCGTTGCGTGTAGGCTAGCGCCGCGGCGACCGGCACCCCGACCGGTCCGCGACGACGGGAGACTTCCGATGAGCTTCATCTCCGAGTTCAAGACCTTCGCGATGCGCGGCAACGTCATCGACCTCGCGGTCGGCGTGGTCATCGGCGGCGCGTTCGGCAAGATCGTCTCCTCGCTCGTCGATCAGGTCATCATGCCGCCGATCGGCTACCTCATCGGCGGCGTCGACTTCTCGGCCTACAAGCTCGTGCTCGTCGATGCGGGTGCCGACGGCAAGGGCGAGGTCGCGGTCCAGTACGGCGCGTTCTTCAACACGCTGATCCAGTTCACGATCATCGCGTTCGCGATCTTCCTGCTCATCAAGGTGATCAACCGCGTCGTGCGCAAGGAAGAGGCCGCACCGGCCGCGCCGCCGGCCGACGTGCAGCTGCTCACCGAGATCCGCGACCTGCTCAAGCAGCAACAGGGGCGCTGACGCGCCGAACCGCGGCGTCCGTCGCGCCGCGGATCTCCGCATGCTCCGCATCATCCAGGCCGACATCACCACGCTCGGCGTCGACGCGATCGTCAACGCCGCCAACGAGACGCTGCTCGGCGGCGGCGGCGTCGACGGTGCGATCCACCGCGCAGCCGGACCGCGCCTGCTCGCGGCCTGCCGCGCGATGCCCGAAGTCCGCCCCGGCGTGCGCTGTCCGACCGGCGAGGCGCGCATGACGCCGGGCTTCGATCTTCCGGCACGTCACGTGATCCACACCGTCGGGCCGGTCTGGCGCGGCGGTACGGACGGCGAAGCCGGATTGCTCGCGTCCTGCTATCGACATGCGTTCACGCTCGCACGCGAGGCCGGCCTGCGCTCGATCGCGTTCCCGGCGATCAGCTGCGGCGTGTACGGCTACCCGGCCGAAGCGGCCGCGGCGGTTGCGGTGAACGCGTTCGCGACGCAGGCTGACGGCTTCGATATCACCGCATGCTGCTTCGGCGCGACGATCCTCGACGCCTGGTGGGACGCGGCCCGCGCTGCGGGACTCGCGTTCGAGCACGCCTGAAAAACCCGACGCCACACCGCCCGGCGTTCCGGCGTCTATTGCACGAGGACGACCGCGCACGACCGAGGCGTCGTCGAAACCGTGCGTACTCCCCTCTCCCCTTGCGGGAGAGGGGTTGGGGGAGAGGGGTCGGAGGTGTGGCAACGCATCCGCCCGGCATCACGCCGAACCCCGGCACTTCCCGCGACCGCGCCCGAGCGCGTATCGATTTCAGGAACACGCCCCCGCAGACGGTCTGCGGACCTGCGGACGATCGCGGCTCAGCCCTTGCCCGGCCGCCGCTTGCGCTCGCGCGCGTAGACCGACTTGGCCGGCCCGGTGCCGATCAGGCGTTCCTCGATCTCGAACAGTTTCGTCGCGACGACGAGCTCGCGCAGTTTCGGAAAGCCGTAGCTGCGCGGATCGAAATCGGGCATCTGCTTGGCGATGTAGCTGCCGACCGCGCCGAGGTTGGCCCAGCCGCCGTCGTCGGAGGCCGCTTCGACCGCCTTGCGCAGCAGCGACGCGAGCTGCCGGTCCTTGCCGGGCTCGCGTGCCGGCTTCGGCGCATCGGCCGCGTCGTCGGCGCGCGGCAGCAGGATCTCGGTGTAGATGAACTTGTCGCAGGCCTTCACGAACGGCTCGGGCGTCTTCTTCTCGCCGAAGCCGTAGACGGTCAGGCCCGATTCGCGGATGCGCATGGCCAGCCGCGTGAAGTCGCTGTCGCTCGAGACGATGCAGAAGCCGTCGAAGCGGTCGCCGTAGAGCAGGTCCATCGCGTCGATGATGAGCGCCGAATCGGTGGCGTTCTTGCCGGTCGTGTAGCGGAACTGCTGGATCGGCTGGATCGAATGCGACAGCAGCGTTTCCTTCCAGCCCTTCAGGTGCGGTCCGGTCCAGTCGCCGTAGATGCGCTTGACGCTGGCCACGCCGTACTTGGCGACCTCGGCGAGCAGGCCGTCGACGATCGCGGGCTGCGCGTTGTCGGCATCGATGAGCACGGCGAGGCGGCTGGTCGCGGTCGTGGTCATGGTGGTCGGCTCCGTGGCGGGCACCGAGCATAACGCAGCGCTTATCCCACCTCGCGCATAAGCGCATGCACAACGGTTTCTTCACGATCGCGGCGGCATCGCCCAGGATCGACGCATTCTGGACGCCCAGACGTCCGTTCCCTGGCCCTCCCGCATGTCCGCGCACATCGCCGCTCCGCCGCAGGTGCCCTTGCCGGAAGACCGGACGGCGCTGCTCGGACGCCTCGTCGAGGGCCTCGACGCCGGCGCGCTCTGGTGGCTGTCCGGCTACGCGGCGGCGCTCGCGACACGCACGGCGGCATCGTCCGTCCCCGCCGAACGCCATGCCACAGCCACCGTGGCACCCGAGCGCCTGACCGTGCTCTACGGCAGCCAGACCGGCAACGCGAAGCGTGTCGCCGAGCGACTCGCCGCCGAGGCGACCGCCGCGGGCCTCGGCGTACGGCTCGTGCGTGCCGACGGCTACCCGCTGCGCGAACTCGCCGTCGAGCGCGCGCTCGTCGTCGTCATCTCGACGCAGGGCGACGGCGATCCGCCCGATGACGCACGTGCGTTCGTCGAGCACGTGACCGGCAGGCGCGCACCGAAGCTCGACGCGCTGCGCTACGCCGTACTCGGCCTCGGCGACTCGAGCTACCCGCAGTTCAACGCGATCGGGCGTCGTCTCGACGAGCGCCTCGCCGAACTCGGCGGCAAGCGCCTCGCCGAGCGTGGCGAGGCCGATGTCGACGTCGACACGGTCGCCAAGCCCTGGGCCGCGACGACGCTCGAACGCGCGAGGGACACGCTCGCTGCACGCACGACCGGCGCGGCCGTGATTCCGCTGCGCGCTCCCGCCGCGGCTGCGCCGACGATCGCCCTGCCTTCGCGCGATCAGCCGTTCGCCGCGCCCGTGCTCGCCAACCAGCGCATCACGGCGCGCGACGGCACGCGCGACATCCGTCATCTCGAACTCTCGCTCGAAGGCTCCGGCCTGCACTACGAACCCGGCGACGCGCTCGGCGTCTGGCCGCGCAACGACACCACGCTCGTCGACACGATCCTCGCCACGCTCGAGCTCGACGGCGAGGCAGCGGTCACGCACGCCGGCACGTCGCACGCGCTGCGCGACTGGCTCGTCACGCATCGCGAAATCACGCGGCTCGCGCGTCCATTCATCGCGGCGCACGCCGAGCGCGGTGGCCATGCGGATCTCGCGGCGCTCCTCGATCCGGCGAACCGCGAGGCGTTCACACGGCTGCTCGACACGCACCAGGTCGTCGATCTTCTGCGCGCGTGGCCGGCGACCTGGGACGCCACCGCCCTCGTCGCCGCGCTGCGCGCGCAGACGCCTCGACTGTATTCGATCGCGTCGAGCCGCAAGCTCGTCGGCGACGAGGCGCACCTCACCGTTGCACACGTCGCCTGGGAGGCCTTCGGTCTCGACCACGCCGGCGCGGCCTCGGGCTATCTCGCTGCGACGGGCGACGACGCGCACGTGCCCGTGTTCGTCGAGGAGAATCCGCGCTTCCGCCTGCCGGCCGATCCCGATCGCGACCTGATCATGATCGGCCCGGGCACCGGCGTCGCGCCATTCCGCGGCTTCCTGCAGGAACGCGCTGCGATCGGCGCACGCGGCCGCCACTGGCTGCTGTTCGGCAACCCGCGCTTCCGCAGCGACTTCCTGTACCAGCTCGAATGGCAGGAGGCCTTGCGCGAAGGTCGCCTGCAGCGCCTCGACCTCGCGTTCTCGCGTGATCAGGCCGAGAAGATCTACGTGCAGCATCGCCTGCGCGAGCATGGTCGCGAACTGTTCGCATGGCTCGACGGCGGCGCGCATCTCTACGTCTGCGGCGACGCGACGCGCATGGCGCGCGACGTCCATGCCGCGCTCGTGGACATCGTCGCCGAGCACGGCGGACACGGCCGCGACGATGCCGCCGCATGGCTCGACAACCTGCAACGCGAAGGGCGTTACGCCCGCGACGTCTACTGAGGCCGCCGCGATGACCCGACGCCCCCGCTGTTGTCGCCCGCGCCACCGCATCGGACACGCCCGCGACGCCCTCGCGCCCACCGCACGTTCCACGCCCCGCCACGACCCGACATGACCTCGCCCTCCTCACCCGTCGAACGCATCAAGGCCGCCAGCGACTTCCTGCGCGGCACCCTCGCCGAGAGCCTCGCCGACGCGCACACGGGTGCGATCCGCGACGACGATACCGTCCTCATCAAGTTCCACGGCAGCTACCAGCAGGACGACCGCGACCTGCGCGAGGAGCGCCGCCAGCAGAAGCTCGAGCCGGCATGGAGCTTCATGATCCGCACGCGCACGCCCGGTGGCGTCGCCACCCCTGCGCAATGGCTGGCCCTCGACGCGCTCGCGACGCGCCATGCGACCTCGGGCCTGCGCGTGACCACGCGCCAGGCCTTCCAGGTGCACGGGGTGATCAAGACCGAGCTCAAGGCCACGATGAAGGCCTTCAACGATGCCCTCGTCGACACGATCGCGGCCTGCGGCGACGTCAACCGCAACGTGCTCGTGTCGCCGAATCCCGTGGAATCGCCGCTGCACGCCGAAGTGCACGACTGGGCGCGACGCCTGTCCGAGCACCTGCTGCCGAAGACGCGCGCCTACTACGAGATCTGGCTCGACGAGGAGCGCGTCGCCGGCGGCGAGGACGAGGGCGAACCCGTCTACGGAGCGACCTACCTGCCCCGCAAGTTCAAGACCGCGTTCGTCGTGCCGCCGCACAACGATGTCGACGTGTTCGCGCAGGACCTCGGCTTCATCGCGATCGTCGAAGACGGCGTGCTGGCCGGCTTCGACGTGACCGTCGGCGGCGGCATGGGCGCCACCCACGGCGACGCCGAGACCTATCCGCGCCTCGCCCACGTGATCGGCTTCGTGGAGCCCGAACGGGTGTTCGCGGTCGCCGAGGCCGTGCTGACCGCGCAACGCGATTTCGGCAACCGCGAGGTGCGCAAGCGCGCACGCCTCAAGTACACGATCGAGACGCTCGGCATCGCGCGCTTCAAGGCCGAGGTCGAGCAGCGCGCGGGTTTCACGCTCGGCCCCACGCGCACGTTCGCGTTCGATCACAACGGCGACCGCTTCGGCTGGAGCGAAGGCCACGACGGCCGCTGGCACCTGACCCTGCGCATCGAGGCCGGCCGCATCGTCGACCGCGGCACGCGCCGCCTGCAGAGCGGCCTGCGCGCGATCGCGCAGGTCCACGACGGCGACTTCCGCCTCACACCGAACCAGAACGTCATCGTCGCCGACGTGGCCGCGGACCGACGCGAGGCGATCGATGCACTGGTCGCCGAGTACGGGCTCGATCTGCACGCGACCGCGAGCCCGCTGCGCCTTGCAGCGCTCGCCTGCGTCGCGCTGCCGACCTGCGCGCTCGCGATGGCCGAGGCCGAGCGCTACCTGCCCGACTTCGTCAGCAAGGTCGATGGTCTGCTCGCCGGCCACGGCCTCGCCGATGCACCGATCCACCTGCGCATCTCGGGCTGCCCGAACGGCTGCTCGCGCCCCTACCTCGGCGAGATCGCGCTGATCGGCAAGGCACCCGGCCGCTACAACCTCATGCTCGGTGCGGACCGGCGGGGTCAACGCCTCAACCGCCTGCACCGCGAGAACATCGACGAAAAGGAGATCCTCGGCGTGCTCGACGACCTGTTCGCGCGCTACGCGGCGCGACGCCATGACAGTGAAGACTTCGGTGACTTCCTCGTGCGCGACGGCATCGTCGCCGACGACCCCATCCTGCACGCGAAGGTGGCGGCATGAGCACCCTGCCCGATCTCGCCGCGGCCGCGACGGACGCACGCGCGCTGGCCGAACTCAACGACACGCTCGATGCGAAGAGCGCCGAGGAACGCGTCGCCTGGGCGCTCGAGGCCTTGCCGGGCCCGCACGTGCTGTCGTCGAGCTTCGGCGCACAGGCTGCGCTGTCGCTGCACCTCGTCAGCCGGCTGTCGCCCGACATCCCCGTCATCCTCGTCGACACGGGCTACCTGTTCGCCGAGACCTACCAGTTCGCCGACGAGCTCACCGCACGCCTCGACCTCGAACTGCGCGTGTACCGGCCGAAGATCAGCCGCGCCTGGATGGAGGCCCGCTACGGCCGCCTCTGGGAGCAAGGCCTCGACGGCCTGCAGCGCTACGATGCGCTGCGCAAGGTCGAGCCGATGCGTCGTGCGCTCGACGACATCGGCGCGCAGACCTGGTTCGCCGGCTTGCGCCGCAGCCAGGCCAGCACGCGCCGCGAATCGCGCGTGCTCGAACGCCGCCACGGCCGCTGGAAGGTGCATCCGGTCGTCGACTGGAGCGACCGCGATGTCTGGGCCTACCTGCAGCGCCACGACCTGCCCTACCACCCGCTCTGGCACCAGGGCTACGTGTCGATCGGCGACGTGCACACGACCCGCCCGCTGGCCGACGGCATGAGCGAGGAGGACACGCGCTACTTCGGCCTCAAGCGCGAATGCGGGATTCATCTCGAGGTGTGAGGGGGGCCGTCGCGGTAGCCCCCATGCATCGCATCGCGGCGGAATTGCCGTGCAGCGGTTCCGCCACGCGAGCTGCGCTACACGTGGTTTATCGGTGAGTCGAAGAACACATCGCGCTCTCGGCAAGTGGATGACCTGCGACATGGGTCCGCATCACGTCACCGATCAACCCTGCGTGCTACTTCCCGGGCGTTGCTCAATGATGTGGTGCTCAAGGGGATTCCGGCTTTCGCCGGAATGACGAGATGTGGGCTTCACTACGAGAACCACTTCGTTGCACGAACCGACCACGATCGGGTCGACACCCAGAAGCCGTCATTCCGGCGAAAGCCGGAATCCCCTTGAGCGCAGCCGAAATAGAGAGCACCCGCTCCGCAGCTCCGCTCTCATCGGAGCTCACTGAAATCGGATGACGTGACGGGAACTGAGCAGCACGCTCCGGCAATCCACGAAGGACGAACAGCACGGCCATTGGAGGCGCGCGACCACCGGTCGAGCGCACGTGCCCCCGCCTATTCCGCTGCAACTACCTGCTGCTGTGGACGTTCCGCGACCACGACCTCAACGCTTGCGCAACGCCCGCAACCGCGCCGTGAAATCGAGCAGGTGGGTGACTCGCGCCGGCGAGGTCGGGCGCATCGGAAAGCGGGCCTCGCCAGGACCACCGGTGCGGCGGCGGATCTCGGCGAGCAGGCGGCGGTACGGCGCGGACTCGCGGCCGTATTCGATGAACGCCTCCCAGGCACGCAGTTCCAGTTCCTCGTCGTCGAGGCGACCGATCGGAAACGGGACGAGCACGGCGGTCTTGCTCATGGCGGCGGCATCCCTGGCTACGGCATCGACGGCCCCTGCGGCGGATCGTCGCCGGGACCGGAGTGCGAGCGTAGCGCATTCCGCGGCCGGTTGCGCCATGGGATGCCCCTTCGCGATGTCCCGATTCGCCATACCCTTGCGTACTCGCGGAATCCTCCCCGGAAACCGCCCCGATGACCTCCAGACCGCTCGCCGCTCTCCTCGCCCTGCTCGCCTCCACCGCCGGACCCGCCGTGGCCGGCACCGTGATCGGTGACATCTTTCCCGACACGAGCTATGCGAGCGGCCAGATCCGACCGGGCTGGACGCGCTTCTACTACGGGTCGATGGACGAACGCGCGGTCGGCTTCGCGCGCACGGCCGACGGCGGCAGCGTCGTCGTGCTGTCGGTCCCGGGCGGCACGGTCGGCCCGCAGATCGGTCTGTTCAGGCTGACCGCCGACGGCCAGCTCGTCGGCACCGGCTTCGGCACGCTCGGCCGCCGCCTCGTCGATGCCGGCTTCACCTCGGTGACCACGATGACTGTGGATGCCGAAGGCCGCATCCTCGTCGCGGGCACGATCCCGGGCATGGGTGGCCTGTCCGATTTCGGCATCATGCGCTTCAACACGGACGCGAGCACCGACACCACCTTCGGCACGGCCGGTCGCGCGGTCGTCGGCTTCGACACCGGCATCGCGTTCGCCGACGGCCCGGCCTCGATGCTCGTGCAGGCCGACGGGCGCATCGTGATCGCGGGCAGCTCGCAGCCTTCCGGCAGCCTCAGCGAGTTCGCGGTGATCCGGCTCATGGCGTCCGGCGCGATCGACACGACGTTCGGCACGATCGACAACGGTGCAGGTGGCCGGCGCGGCACGCGTGCACCGTTCTTCACCGGCAAGGCAGCCTACGGCGCGAAGATCCTGCGTGCGATCGGCGACAACTTCGTCGTCGTCGGCACCACCGTGGTGAGCGACCTCGATACCGACTTCGCCGCGCGCATCCTGTCGTCGAACGGCCTCAACATCGCCGGCGATGTCGGGTCGATCGTGCTGCCGATCGACGAGCCCGGCCCCGGCGACTCGATCTACGACACCGCGACCTCGGCCGCGCTCAACGACCTGCGCACGATCACCATCGTCGGCACCGCGAGCGGTCGCGCGGCCGCGCGCCGCATCGTGTTCGGACCGCCCTCCGGATCGGGCTCCTACACGAGCCTGCAGATCGACACGAGCTTCGTCGGCAGCGCGATCCCGGGGCGGCCGTACCGCTACGTCAACGCTTACGCCAACACCTCGGCCGAGGATGTGGTGGTCCGCGGCGACGGCAAAGCGTTCCTGGTCGGGCGCAACGTGCCCTCGGGTGCCGACATGCTCGGCCTCACGATGCGCCTGAAGCGGGACGGCTCGCCCGACACGAGCTACTCGACCGAAGGTACCTACGCCTACCGCGCGCCGACGAGCAGCGGCGCGAACAATTACGCGACCGAGTTCAAGGCCGTGCGGCTCGACGGCGGCAAGCCGCTGATCCTCGGCAGCGCGGTCGACGCCACGGCGGCCTCGACCGACTACGACGGCGTCGTGCTGCGCCTCAACTCGGACCACATCTTCGGCTCCGCTTTCCAGTAACGGCAGCCACGTCGACCGCCACGACACGCTGCCGCATGGCGCCTCCGCGGCCGTGCGGCTAGCATTGCGGGTTCGATGGCGGCCCTTCCTTCCCACGACGCGCCACCCCTGCTGCATGCGCGCGGCCTTGCGTTCGCGCGCAACGACGAGCCCGTGTTCGGGCCGCTCGATTTCACGCTTCACCAAGGCGAGGTCGTCCTCATCGAGGGCGACAACGGCGCCGGCAAGACCACGCTGCTCAAGGTGCTGTCGGGCCTGCTCGAACCGGCCTCGGGCGAGATCCTGCTCGACGGCGAGCCGCTGACGCTCGCACGGCTGTCGCACAAGGTCGCCCTGCTCGGCCACCTGCCCGGCCTCAAGGGCGACCTCACACCACTCGAGAACCTGCGCTTCGCGACCGGACTGTTCGGCTCGCGACCGGGCACCGACGCGATTGCGGCGCTGGCCGAGGTCGGCCTCGAAGGCTACGAGGACGTGCCCACGCGCCAGCTCTCCGCGGGACAGAAGAAGCGCGTCACGCTGGCCCGCCTGCTGCTCGTGCCGGCCATGCTGTGGCTGCTCGACGAACCCTACGCGAACCTCGACCGCGGCGGCATCGACCTGGTCAACCGCCTGCTCGACGCACACGCCGCACGCGGCGGCGCGGCACTCGTCACCTCGCACGGCGCCTACGCGTTCACCTCGGGTGCGCCGCGCCGCCTGCCGATCCGTCCGGTGGCCGCATGACGACGGCGAGCGCGTCGCGCGCCTGCGCCGCGCTGCTGCGCCGCGACCTGCTGCTGACCTGGCGCCGCCGTGGTGACGCGCTGAGCCCGGTGCTGTTCGCGGTCATGATCGTGATGCTGTTCCCGCTCGCACTCGGTCCCGAACCGAACCAGCTTGCGCGCATCGCCGCCGGCATCGTATTCGTGGCGATGCTGCTGGCCGGCCTGCTCGCGCTCGACACGCTGTTCCGCGCCGACTACGACGACGGTGCGCTCGAGCAGCTCGTGCTGTCGCCGCATCCGCTGCCGCTGCTGCTCGGCTGCAAGATCCTCGTGCACTGGCTGACCACGGCGCTGCCACTGCTCGTCGCCGCGCCGCTGCTCGCCGAGATGCTGCACCTGCCGCGGCACGTGCTGCCCGTGCTGCTCGGCGCGCTCGCGCTCGCGACGCCGCTGCTGAGCCTGCTCGGCGCGGTCTGCGTGGCGCTGACGGTCGGCATGCGGCGCTCTGGTATGCTGCTGGCCCTGCTCGTGCTCCCGTTGTACGTCCCCGTGCTGATCTTCGCGGCCGGGGCCTGCGACGCGGCGCAGGCAGGCCTGCCGTTCACGGCACCGCTGTTGTGGTTGGGGGCTGCACTCGCGATGGCGCTCGTGCTCGCTCCGATGGCGTGCGCGGCGGCCCTGCGGATCTCGATCTCATGAATACGCTGACGCTGTGGTTCCACAAGATCGGTTCGCCGCCGACGTTCTACCGCCTCGCCGGGCGGTTCACGCCGTGGCTGTTCGCGCTGGCCGCACTGACCGGCCTCGTCGGCCTGTACGGCGGGCTCGTGCTGGCGCCGGCCGATTACCAGCAGAGCGACGCCTACCGCATCATCTTCATCCACGTGCCGAGCGCGTGGATGAGCCTGTTCATCTACTTCGTCATGGCCGTCAACGCGTTCATCGCGCTGGTCTGGCGCATCAAGCTGTCCGAGACCCTGGCGATGTGCTGCGCGCCGATCGGCGCCGCGTTCACCGCGATCACGCTCGCCACGGGTTCGATCTGGGGCAAGCCGATGTGGGGCACGTGGTGGACCTGGGACGCGCGCCTGACCTCGGAACTCGTGCTGCTGTTCCTTTACGTCGGCGTGATCGGCCTGTACCACGCGATCGAGGATCGTCGCCAGGCCGCGCGTGCCGCGTCGTTCCTCGCCCTCGTCGGCATCGTCAACGTGCCGATCGTGCATTTCTCGGTGAAGTGGTGGAACACCCTGCACCAGGGTTCGACCGTGCGCCTGCTCGGCCCGTCGGCGATCGACGCGAGCATGCTGTGGCCGCTGCTGCTGATGGCGCTGGCGACCAAGCTGTGGTTCCTCGGCAGCCTGTTCGCGCGGGCCCGCGCGAGCCTGCTCGAGCTCGAGGCCGGCAAGGACTGGGCCCGCGAGGAAGCCCTGCGCACGGGAGCCGCGCCATGAGCGAATTCCTCGCCATGGGCGGTTACGGCGCCTACGTGTGGTCGTCCTACGCGATCTTCGCGGTCGTCCTCGCGATCGACTACATCGCCCCGCGCCTGCACCGCCGCCGCGTGCTCGCCGAGCTGCGCGGACGGATCAAGCGCCAGCAGAAGCGAACGGAGACCCCGACGTGACCCCGACCCGCAAGCGCCGCCTCGTCGCGATCTCGATGATCCTGTTCGCCGTCGGCGTCGCCACCACGCTGACCGTGTTCGCGCTGCAGCAGAACATGACCTACCTCTACACGCCGAGCGAGATCCTCGCCGGCAAGGTGCCGGCCGACGCGCGCTTCCGCATCGGCGGCATGGTCAAGGACAAGTCGATCGAGCGCGGCCAGTCGCTGACCGTCGCGTTCGTCGTCACCGACGGCGACGGCGACATGCGCGTGGAGTACGAAGGCATCCTGCCCGACCTGTTCCGCGAGAAGCAGTCGGTGATCGCGACGGGCTCGATGCAGGGCGATCGCTTCGTCGCCACCGAGGTGCTCGCCAAGCACGACGAGAACTACATCCCGCGCGACGTCGCCGAGGCGATGGGCAAGGCGCACCAGAAGCACAACGTGCCCGAGGACACGGCCAAGCCGTCCGCGTACTGATCCCGCCCGTCGCCGCGCGCGACCGCATCCACCCGAAGGCACAGCCAGCGCCATGCTTCCCGAACTCGGTCAATTCGCCCTCATCCTCGCGCTGCTGCTGTCGATCGTGCAGTTCGTCGCCCCGCTCGTCGGCGTGCAGATCGGCAACCGCGCGCTCATGGCGGTCGGCCGCCCCGCCGCGATCGGCCAGTTCGTGTTCCTCGCGATCGCGTTCGGCATCCTCACCCACGCGTTCATGGTGCAGGACTTCTCGGTCGCCTACGTCGCGCAGAACTCGAACCTCGCGCTGCCCTGGTACTACCGCTTCTCGGCGGTGTGGGGCGCGCACGAAGGCTCGCTGGTGCTGTGGATCCTGATGCTGGCACTGTGGACCGTGCTGGTCGCGGTGTTCAGCCGGCGCCTGCCCGAGGACTTCATGGCGCGCGTGCTCGGCGTGCTCGGCTTCGTCAGCGTCGGCTTCCTGCTGTTCGCCGTGCTCACGTCGAGTCCGTTCGAACGCCACCTGCCCGCGCTCGCCGACGGCCGCGACCTCAACCCGGTGCTGCAGGACTTCGGCCTCATCGTGCATCCGCCGATGCTCTACCTCGGCTACGTGGGCTTCTCGGTCGCGTTCGCGTTCGCGATCGCCGCGCTGCTCGGTGGCCGCCTCGACGTGCAGTGGGTGCGCTGGTCGCGGCCGTGGACCAACGTGGCCTGGGGCTTCCTCACGCTCGGCATCGCGCTCGGCAGCTGGTGGGCGTACTACGAGCTCGGCTGGGGCGGCTGGTGGTTCTGGGATCCGGTCGAGAACGCCTCGTTCATGCCGTGGCTGGTCGGCACCGCGCTGATCCACTCGCAAGCCGTCACCGAGAAGCGCGGCAGCTTCCGCGCGTGGACGCTGCTGCTCGCGATCTCGACGTTCTCGCTGTCGCTGCTCGGCGCGTTCCTCGTGCGCTCGGGCGTGCTGACTTCGGTGCACTCGTTCGCGAGCGATCCCGAGCGCGGCCTGTTCATCCTGTCGTTCCTGACCGCGACGGTCGGCGGTTCGCTGCTCGTCTACGCGCTGCGCGCGCCGAAGGTCGCAGGCGGCGAGCCATTCGAGACCGTCTCGCGCGAGACGCTGCTGCTCATCAACAACCTGCTCTTCACGTGCGCCGCGGCGATGGTGCTGCTCGGCACGCTCTACCCGCTGCTCGGCGAGGCGCTCAACCTCGGCCGCATCTCGGTCGGCCCGCCGTACTTCGGCTTCATGTTCGTGCTGCTGATGGCGCCGGTCGCGCTGCTGCTGCCGTTCGGTCCGTTCGTGAACTGGCGACGCGGCGACGCGGGTGCCGCGCTGCGCGCGTTGCGGCCCGCGCTGATCCTCGCCATGGTCGCCGCGCTCGCGGCCTGGCTCGTCGCGGGTTCGCTGCCGCTCAAGGGCGTCATCGGCGTCGCCGGCGCGATCTGGGTCGGCCTCGGCATCCTGCTCTACGCGGCACGCCGCTGGCGCCTCGCGCCAGCCGGGCGCCGCTTCACGCCCGAGATGCTCGGCATGATCCTCGCCCACTTCGGCGTCGGCGTGTTCCTCGCCGGCGTGCTCGTGACCGAGGCGACCAGCGTCGAAAAGGACCTGCGGCTCGACATCGGTGAAACTGCGGTGCTCGGCCCCTACACGTTCCGCTTCGACGGCGTCGCGCACACCGAAGGTCCCAACTTCAAGGCCGACCAGGGCACGATCACGATCCTGCGCGACGAGGCGACCGTCGCCGTGCTGCATCCGCAGAAGCGCCAGTACGGCGAGAACACGCAGATCCAGACCGAGTCGTCGATCGACCCCGGCTTCACGCGCGACCTCTACGTCGCGCTCGGCGAACCGCTCGGCGACGCCGGCGCGTGGTCGGTGCGCATCTACCACAAGCCGTTCGTGCGCTGGATCTGGCTCGGCGCGCTGATCATGATGCTCGGCGGCTTCGTCGCCGCGGCCGACCGGCGCTTCCGCGTCGTGCGTTCGGGCGCGAGCGAGCCTCAGTCCGCACCGGACGCCACACTCGCCACGACGACACAGCCGGCCGGAGCGCACGCATGAATGCGCGCCTCGTGCCGCTCGCGGGCTTCCTGCTGCTCGTCGCGCTGCTCGGCTTCGGCATCTCGTGGATGCGCGAGAACCGCATGAGCGAGGTGCCGTCGCCGCTGATCGGCAAGCCTGCGCCCGCGTTCGCGCTGCCATTGCTCGCCGACCCCGAACGCACGTTCGGTGCCGCCGACCTGCGCGGCAAGCCCTACCTGCTCAACGTGTTCGCGAGCTGGTGCTTCGCCTGCCTCGACGAGCATCCGCTGCTCATGGCCGAGGCGAAGAAGCTCGGCATCCCGCTCGTCGGCTTCAACTACAAGGACGAGCCCGACGACGCGAAGCGCTGGCTCGCGCGCTTCGGCGATCCCTACACCACGATCGTCGCCGACCGCGACGGCCGCGTCGCGATCGACTTCGGCGTCTACGGCGCGCCCGAGACCTTCCTCGTCGACGCGCAAGGCGTGGTGCGCTACAAGCGCATCGGCGCGATCACGCCGATCGTGCTCGCCACCGAGATCAAGCCTCGGCTCGCCGAGATGGCCAAGGGGACGCCATGACGATGTTCTTCCCGCGCGCACCGCGGCTGCTCGCCGCCGTGCTCGCGCTGTCGATCGCGCTGCCTGCGGCGGCGATCGACGTGCTGCCGTTCAAGGACCGCGCCGAGGAGCAGCGCTTCCAGAACCTCGCGCGCCAGCTGCGCTGCCTCGTGTGCCAGAACGAGAGCCTCGCCGACTCCAGCGCCGACCTCGCCAAGGACCTGCGCGCCGAAGTGTTCGAGCAGATGCGCCAGGGCAAGACCGACGCCGAGATCAAGCGCTACCTGACCGACCGCTACAGCGACTTCGTGCTCTACAACCCGCCCATGCGCGGCGGCACGCTGCTGCTGTGGGTCGGGCCGTTCATCGTGCTCGTGATCGGCGGCATCGCGGTCGCGACGATCGTGCGCAGGCGCGCCGCCGTGGCGCGCACCGGCGCCCCGACCACCACCACACCTGATCCTGCCGGGGACGACTGGACATGACGACGTTCGCCATCTGGGCCGTGGCGATGCTCGTCGCCGCGCTCGCGTTCCCGCTCGTGCCACTCATGCGCGGCCGTCGCGCCGCCGCAGCGACGCCCGACACGCGCCGCCTCAAGGCGCTCGACGAAGCGCTCGCGACCGGCGTCATCGATGCCGACGAGTACGCGCGCAAGCGTGCCACGCTGGCGGCGACGACACCGGCCGCCGCCGAGGCCGGCCCCGTGCGCACGCGTGCCGCGGTGACGACCGCGCTGGTGCTCGCCGTGACCTTGCCGATCGCGGCGATCCTGCTCTACCGCGCCTACGGCGAGCCCGACGCGCTCGATCCCGCGCGCATCGCCGCGCGCGCCGCGGCTGCGGGCGCCGGTGGGGCCGAGCACGGCGTCGACATGACGCAAGCCGTCGAAGGCCTCGAGAAAAAGCTGCGCGAGGAACCGAACAATCCCGACGGCTGGGCCCTGCTCGGCCGCGCCTACCAGTCGATGGGGCGCTTCCCCGAGTCGCGCGACGCGCTCAAGCGCGCGGTCGAGCTCGCCCCCGACAGCGCCGACCTGCAGGTCGAGTACGCGCAGGCCGTCGGCCTTTCCAACGAGGGTCGTCGCCTCGTCGGCGAGGCACGCGAGATCCTCGAGAAGGTGCTCGCCGCCGACCCGGGCCACCAGCGCGCGCTGTGGCTGATCGGCATCAGCGATTACCAGGCCGGCCAGTACGCCGCCGCGGTCGATGCCTGGAACCGCCTGCTGCCCAACCTGCCGCCCGAGTCCGACATCGCGCAGAGCGTGCGCGCGCAGATCGCCGAAGCGCAGCGCCTCGGTGGCCTCGGCGACGCTGCTCCTGCCGCCGCACCGCCCGTCGCGGCGTCGAACCCGCCGGCTGCACCCGCGAACGACACCGCGGCGCCTGCCGCCGGCGATGGCCCACGCCTGACCGTGCGCGTCACGCTCGATCCCAAGCTCGCCGCCGAGGTGCCTGCCGACGGCACGCTGTACATCTTCGCGCGCGCCGCCAATGGCCCACCGATGCCGCTCGCGATCCATCGCGGCCCGGCCAGCGCGCTGCCGCTCACGGTCACGCTCGACGACACGATGGGCATGATGCCGTCGATGAAGCTGTCGATGTTCCCGCAGGTGATCGTCGGCGCGCGCATCTCGCGCAGCGGCAACGCGATGGCGCAGAGCGGCGACCTGCAGGTGCTGTCGACACCGATCGACGTGACGCGCCGCGAGCCGATCGACCTCGCCATCGACAGCCGCGTGCCATGACCGACGCGGTCGCCGATGCCCGGCGCTGGCACGCGCTGCCGTCACCGTTCCCGATGAAGCGCGGCGGCGCGCTCGTCGACGCGCGCCTCGCCTACGAAACCTGGGGCGAACTTTCGGCCGCACGCGACAACGCGATCCTGATCCACACGGGCCTGTCGCCGGGCGCGCACGCGGCCTCGAACGCCGGGGATCCGTCGCCGGGCTGGTGGGAAGGCATGATCGGGCCGGGCCGCGCGATCGACACCGACCGCTGGTTCGTCGTCTGCGTCAACACGCTCGGCAGTTGCAAGGGCTCGACCGGCGCAGCCTCGATCAACCCGGCGACCGGCGAGACCTACCGCCTCGACTTCCCCGACCTCACGCTCGAGGACGCCGCCAACGCGGCGCAGGATCTCGTTCGCGCGCTCGGCATCGCGCGCCTCGCCTGCCTGCTCGGCAACTCGATGGGCGGCATGACCGCGCTCGCCCATCTCGCCCAGCACCACGGCTGCGCGCGTACGCACATCAGCATCTCGACCGCGCCGCAGGCGCAGCCGTTCGCGATCGCGATCCGCTCGCTGCAGCGCGAGGCGATCCGCCTCGACCCGCAGTGGGACGAAGGCCGCTACGACGACGAGCGCTACCCCGAAGCCGGCATGAGCATCGCGCGCAAGCTCGGCGTGATCACCTACCGCTCGGCGATGGAGTGGGTCGGCCGCTTCGCGCGCATCCGCCTCGACGCCGAGCGCCGCGAGGACGATCCGTTCGGCGCCGAGTTCGAGATCGAGTCCTACCTGCAAGGCCACGCGCGCCGTTTCGTGCGCAGCTTCGATCCGAACAGCTACCTGTACCTCTCGCGCGCGAGCGACTGGTTCGACATCGCCGAACACGGCGGCGGCGACGCGCGCACGGCACTGGCCGCGCTCGGCGTCGAACGTGCGCTCGTGATCGGCGTGGAGACCGACATCCTGTTTCCGCTGTCGCAGCAGCAGGAGATCGCCGACGGCCTTGCCGCGGGCGGCACGACGGTCGATTTCGTCGCGCTGGACAGCCCGCAAGGCCACGACGCGTTCCTCGTCGACCTCGAGCGCTTCGGTGCCGCGATCGCGCGGTTCCTGGGGTCGCTGTAGAATCGGGCCACCTTCCGGCCCCGCGCCGGCACCCGATTCCGCGAGGACCCCGCCGCATGCTCGCACTCGATTTCCCCGGTTCGCGCCACTTCGTCGACACGCTCGACGCCGCCGTGCGCAACGACTGCGCCACCGCGATCACCGACGCCCTGCGCAACAGCCTGTGCCGTCTCATCCGCGACGACAACGTGCGCCTGCCGGGCTGCGTCTACGAGGCGGTCGACGACCACTACGCGCGCCGCGAGATCTACCGCAGCGACGAATTCGGCTACAGCGTCATCGCGATGACCTGGGGCCCCGGCCAGGGCACCGCGATCCACGACCACGCCGGCATGTGGTGCGTCGAAGGCGTCTGGCACGGCCAGATCGAGGTCACCCCGTACGAGCTCGTCGAGCAGGCCGAAGGCCGCTACCGCTTCGAGCCGCGCGGCACCACGCTGGCCGGCCCCGGCTCGGCCGGCAGCCTGATCCCGCCGCACGAGTACCACACGATCCGCAACCCGAGCGACGACGGCGTCGCCGTGTCGCTGCACATCTACCGCGGCTCGATGACCTCGTGCTCGGTGTTCAAGCCGGTCGGCGACAACTGGTACGGCCGCGACCAGCGCCAGCTCTCGCTCGACCGCACGCACTGAGCCCGCGCGGTCGGAGTCGCGTATACTCCGCGCCCCGTGCCGAAGTGGTGGAATGGTAGACGCGACGGACTCAAAATCCGTTTCTGGCAACAGAGTGTGGGTTCGAGTCCCACCTTCGGCACCATGCATTCCCCGACGAAGCCCCGCCTTGTGCGGGGCTTCTTCGTTTTTCGAGCCAATCACCTCTCTGATCCGCCATCGGTACGTCGTCCACTACCGGATGCGCTTCTGCAGCCGGGCCGAGCGGACCATCGCCAGTAACCTGCCCGCTTCCAAGCGCGAATTCTGGAACCTGTAACATGGCATCGGCACCCGTCATCCGGAGTTCCGCCGTGCCAAAACGCTATAGCCCTCGGACACAGAAGATACTGGACGCCTTAGATGGGTTCGAAGGTATGTTACTTGTATTCGGTGTTATCGCCCTCGCCATCGTTGTGGCTGCAGCGTTCGAAGCCTATGCAGGGAAATCACCCATTCGAGGGACCGAAGCACTCGGGCAGGTCGGTGACTATTTCGGCGGCGTCCTCAATCCGATACTGGGATTCGCCACTCTGATCATGATCACCTACACCCTGGGAGTGGCGAAGCGACAACTCGCCGCCTTCATGGACGAAGGCAAGCGAGCGGACCTGCAGCGCAGAATCGAAGCAGCGTACCTCGATTGGGAACGGCTCAACGACCAGGACTTCCATGGCCGCGTCCTGCATTTCCAGGAAGGACGACTATGGAGCATCAGCTTCAGGAGCTTCTGGAGAGACGCCGACGCGAGGGACGAGGTCAATACCTTCTGGGAGAAGAGATCCAGATCAGAGAATTACCCCATTGATCACATGCGCGATTTTCGTCCTGCCAGCGATCTTGTCGAAGAGATCGCCGAGTATCTGATCGCATACGACATGCACGTAGGCAATCGCGATCTCACGGACTTTTATCGTCGCCGCTTGTCCGCCGCTGCGACAATATGCTTCCGAATCGGTTGGCTTTCCCCAACGGCCCGGGACTCGCTCATGCCCTCCAAGCCCAGACGCTGAAGTCAAGGGACTTGGAGTCGAAGAAACCGCCCCGGCCGGAACGGAGCGAGCGCCTCGATCGCGATGCCGTCGAGAATCTCCTGCGCGGCGAAACGGCCGATCGCGGGAGCGAGCGTGATGCCGCTATGGGTCACGGCGACGTAGAGCTGCGCGACCTTCGGCGCGAAGCCGAGGACCGGGAAGGTGTCGGACGGCAGCACGCGCTGGCCGAAGCTCACGCGCTCGATGCGTGCATCGGCGACCTGCGGCAGCACGCGCGCGGCCGCGCCGAGGATGCGGCGGCCCTGCTCTTCCGGCGTGCCGGCGCTGGCGGAGCCCTCGTGGCCGCTGCTGCTGACGATGCGGCCATCGCGGGTCTGGCGGATCGTGCTGCCCGGCGAGAACACGACGACATCGAGCAGGCGCGGCTGCGGCGCGGTGTGCACGAGAACGCCCTGCGATGCCGTCAGCGGAAGCGCGACATCGAGCGACTGCGCGAGCGCCTGGCTGCCGAGTCCCGCGGCGAGCACGACGGCATCGGCGGAGACATCGCCGTCGCGCGTGCGCACGCCGCGCACGCGGCCGCCGTCGACGAGGAAGCCCGTAACGTCGACGGGATGGCGCACGACCGCACCGAGGTACCTGGCGCGATCGAGCAGCGCGTCGACTGCGCCGACCGGATCGACCGCGCCTTCCTCATCGTAGAACGCGCCCGAGACGAGTTTGCCGGGCACGACCTTCGGCGCGAGGCGGCGCAGGTCGTCGGCATCGATGCGCTCGCCGCCGTAGCCCCAGCCCTGCACGATGCGCAGGGTCGACTGCAGTTTCGCCGAGGCTTCCTCGTCGTCGCGCCAGTAGGCCGCGCCGCCCCATTGCAGCGGCAGCTCGGCACCGGCCTCGTGCTGCCAGCGTCGCCAGCCGGCGAGGCCGAACGCGTTGAGGTCGAAGTACGGCTTCGACGACGACTTGGTCGAGGCGTTGAGGTAGGCGAACGAATCGCCGGTCGTGCCCGCGGCCGGCTTCGCTTTCTCGAGGATCGTCACCTCGGCGCCGCGGCGCGCGAGTTCGTAGCCGATCGCGGCACCGAGGATGCCGGCGCCGACCACGACGACCTTGCGCGACGGTCGCGCCGCGAGCACGTGGCGGCCCCAGCCCGCCGCGAGCAGCGACGTGCCGAGCAGGCCGAGGGCGCGGCGGCGATCGAGCGACGTCGCGCTCACGGGGCGGGTTTCGCGAGCGACTGCACCTTCGCCCAGACGCGCAGGAAGTTGCCGCCCCACAGCTTGGCGATGTCGGCCTCGCTGTAGCCGCGCTTGAGCAGTTCGGCGGTCACGTGCGCCGATTCGCCGACATCGTTCCAGCCGGTCACGCCGCCACCGTGGTTGAAGTCCGACGAGATGCCGACGTGATCGACGCCGATCTTGCCGACCACGTAGTCGATCTGGTCGACGTACTCGCCGAGCGTCGCGCGGTAGGCCGCGGCACCCGTGACCGCGTGGAACGCCTTGCTGTAGCGATCGAACTGCTCGGCGGTGAGCACCTTGACGCCCTTCTCCGTCAGCGGCTGCACGCCGGCGATGCCGGGTTCCTCGGGCACGCCGTGCTCGCGACGGATCGTATTGAGCTTGTCGATCGCCTCCTTCGGCAGCGGGCGCACCCACGAGCTGTACGCGTTGACCGCGACCACGCCGCCGTTGCGTTGGATCGCGAGCAGCTGCGCGTCGTCGAGGTTGCGCGGGTGGTCGATGATCGCGCGTGCATTGGAATGCGTCGCGACCACCGGTGCGCGCGTCGTCGCGAGCACCTGCGCAAGCGCGGCGGCCGAGAGCTGCGAGACGTCGATGACCACACCGAGGTCGTTGAGGCGCGCGACGGCCTGCTTGCCGAGCGGCGACAGGCCACCGTGCTCACCAAGGCGATCGCCGCGCAGCAGGTTCGGGCGCGACGAGTCGGCGAGGTCGTTGTTGCCGTTGTGGGTGAATCCGACGATGCGTACGCCCTTCGCGTGCCAGGCGTCGAGCTGGGCGAGATCCTTGCCGATGAACTGCGCGTTGAGGATCGCCGGCACGATCGCGAAGCGACCCGACGCCTCGATGCGCTCGAGCTCGTCGGGCGAGCCTGCGATCGCGGCCTTGTCGGGATGCGCCGACGCGATGCCCTGCAGGATCGCGAGCTTGCGCTGCGCCTTCTCGTTGGTCTCGCGCACGCCGTCGGGCGTGCGTGCGGCCTGCGGCACGAAGATCGCGACGACCGCACCCTTGAGCGGTGCGCGCGCGGCCTTGGCGAGATCGAACTGCGAGGCGCCGTCGCGCGTCGCGTCGAGGTCGCCGCTGTCGAAATCGAACGGGATGTCGAGGTGGTTGTCGAGGCTCGTGATGCGCTTCTGCAGCGCGTCGGCACGCGCCTGCAGGTCCGGTGCCGCGTCGGCGGCGTGGCCGATCGACGAGGCGAACACGAGTGTCGCGGCGAGCAGCGTGCGACGGAACGACGGAATGCGCGAGGATGGCATGGTCATGATCGCGGCCCTCATTGCGGCTTGCGCGTGAGCTGGCGCGCGACGAGCTGCCAGCCTTGCGGACCCTTCGTCCACACGTCGAGCCCCGGCAGCACGGCGAGGCGCACGGCCTCGCCCTTCGGCTTGACGTGGAACGTGTACGTACCGGTTACATAGGCGACGTCGCCGTAGGCGCGCACCGCGAGGTCGGTCACGTCGACCGCGGTGAAGTCGCGGTCGGGCGATATCGTGCGGTCGATCTGCTGCTGCTTGGTGAGCACGCCACCATCGGTGTGGCCGTAGCTGAGGTCGTCGTGGTAGGCGCGTTCGAGCGCGGCGCGGTCCTGGCGCACGACGGCCTCGCGCCATGCGTCGATCGCGGCGACGACGTCCTTGCGTACGGCCGGCGTGACGTGTTCGCGCACCGGCGTGAGGGTTTCGGCCGCGGCGTCGCGCGGCAGCGATACGGTGGCCGCGAGGGTCGCGGCGAGGGCGAGCACGAGCGAAGTCTTCATGCGTGGTCTTCCGAAGAGGATTGATCGGGATCCGTGGGATCAGAACGAGGTATCGAGGCGCGCGTAGTAGAGGCGTCCGCCGCCGCCCTCGGGCGACAGGCCCGAGTACAGCGCGACGACCGGGTTGCGCAGCGCCGGGATGACCGCATCGGGATGGCTGTCGAACACGTTGTCGACGCCGAGCGAGACCTTGAAGCGCTCGGACAGGCGTGCACCGGCACCGAGGTTGACGACGACCTGGGGATCGAAGGTCTGGTCGAGTGCCGCATTGCTCGTATGGCGCGTCTGGTACTGGCCATAGCGCACCGCCGAGAAGCTCGCGTCGAAACGGCCGACCGAGTAGTCGGCGGCGATGCGCGAGAACGAGCGCGGGTTGGCCTCCTCGATCAGCGCCGAAGATTCGCGACCGATCAGCACGAGGCCGCTGCCCGCGAGCACCGAAGGCGTCGGCTTGCGGCCGGTGATGCGGGTCTCGTTCCAGTTGTAGCCGGCGCTGAGATCGAGGCGCTGGTCGCCGGCGAAGCGCAGCGAGTAACGCGCCGTCGCGTCGATGCCGTGCGTGCGCGTGTCGGCACCGTTGGTGAAGTACTGCGCGCCCGAGTAGGTCGGGAAGCCTGCATCGGTGAGCACCTGGCGCACGAGTGCGCCGGTCAGCGTCTCCGAGAGCACGATGCGATCGTCGATCGTGATGCGGTAGACATCGACCGTCGCCGAGAAGCGGTCGGTCGGCGTCCACACGAAGCCGGTCGACACGTTGACCGACTCCTCGGGCGTCAGCGGGGTCGCGCCGAGTGCGCGCGCGACCGCGCTGTCGACGCGCGCGAGACGGTTGGTCGCGAGCACGCCGTTCGTGATGTTCGGGATCGTGCGCGAGTACGCCGACTGGCCGAGCGAAGGTGCGCGATAACCCGTGCCCGCGCTCGCGCGCCAAGCGAACGTCGGCGTGAACGCGTAGCGCAGCGCGAGGCGACCGTTGCGCGTCGAGCCGAAGTCCGAGTAGTCCTCGGCGCGCCCGGACACGGTGATGCGCAGCTTCTCGGTGAGGTCGTTCTCGGCCTCGAGGTAGGCACCGTAGACGTTGCGCGACAGGCGGCCGGCATCGTCGGGCGAGAAGCCGCCGAAGCCTTGCGAGGCCGGTGTCGAGACATTGCCCGCGTTGGGACCGTCGAGGATCGGCACGCCACCGTTGGCCCACGAACCGTAATCGCCCTCGAACACCTCGTAGGCTTCGTGGCGGTAGGTCAGGCCGCCCGCCACCTGCAGCGGCGCCGACAGGAAGCCCGGCGTGAACGCGCGCGTCCAGTCGAGGTTGAGGCCCGACTGCTCGTTGAGCAGGTCGCCGGTGTCGAAGCGCGTCGGGCTTTCGAGGCCGAGGCTCGCGTTGTTGGTGTTGGAGACGATGCTCTCGACGCGGTTGCGCCCCCAGGTGCCGCTGAGATCGAAGTCACCCGCGCGCTCCGAACTCCAGCGCAGGCCGAACGTCGCCGAGGCGTCGGTCGAATCGATGTCGAGCCACGGCTGGAAACCATCGGGGAACAGGCCACGCACGGTCTGGTCGGAGTTGGGCTGGCGCAGGTTGCCGAAGCCTTCGTCCTTGCGCTGGCCGTAGCTGCCGAAGCCGTAGAACGTCACACCGCCGTGCGTGGTCTCGCCGTTGAAGAACAGGTTCTGGCGCTCGCTCGCGCCACTGCCGTAGAACCAGTTGCGATTCGGGTAGCTCGCCTCGCGCGGATCGTTCGGGAAATACATGCGACGCGTGTCGGGCACCGACAGGCGCGTGCGGCCGATGTCCCAGGCGTCGAACGCGACCGTGAGGAAGCCGTCGCCCGGCAGCGTGAAGCCGACGTTGCCGTCGATGTTGTAGGTCTCGCCGTCACCCTGGTCGTAGCGCGCGCTGGCCACGCCGATCTCGCCGCCCTGCGCGCGGTCCTTGAGCACGATGTTGACGACGCCGGCGACGGCATCGGAGCCGTATTGCGCCGAGGCACCGTCGAGCAGCACCTCGACGCGCTCGATCGCGCTGATCGGGATGCTGTTGAGGTCGACGGTCTGCGCGCCCTTGGTGGCGCCGCTCGACGCGTTGAGCTGGGCGGAGGCGTGGCGGCGCTTGCCGTTGACGAGCACGAGCGTCTCGTCGGCGGCGAGGCCGCGCAGCGCCACGCCCTTGACGAAGCTCGCCGCGTTCGACGAAGGCGCCGAGGTCGGGAAGTGGAACGACGGCATGGTCTTCTGCAGCGCCTCGCTCAACGTACGCGAGCCGGTGCCCGAAAGCTCCTCGCCGCTGACGACCTGGATCGGTGCACTCGCCTCGAGCGCGGTGGCCTGGCCACTGCGCGAGCCGACCACGACGATCGGGTTGAGCTCGGTGCCGCTCCCATCGGGTGCGGCAGGTTCCTGTGCCTGCGCCTGCGGCAGCGCGGCGAACACGCCGGCCAGCGCGAGCGCGAGTGGCGTGGGATGGAACGACGATGTCCTGGCCTTCTTCGCAACAACCTCCTGTTGTCCGATTTGCACGGAAACCCGCTTGTGCACCCGCTACCCCTTTCGATCGCGCGTGCCGGCATGCACGCCATGGACGGGATCGTCATGCGGAGATCGGCCGGCGCGTGGAGCGCGATGGCCGGTGCGTGCGACGCACGATCCGTGACCCGTCGCCGGCGAGACTAGGTGCTGCACCGCGGCACCCGAAGTTCCATTCGCTGATATGCACATTCACGAGGGAGGCGTTACGGCGGCGTAACCGTGCTTTCGTTGCGCATGAAAGGATGGACGTCCATACGTCCGTTCTCCTTTCGCATCACGGACCTGCGCGCCCTATGCGGGCAAAGCACGCGTGACCTGGAGACCATTCACGCAACGCCACGCGGGCGATCGACACATGCAACGCTGCGGCAGCATGTCGCGACAACGGCACGTCCGCGAAGGCGGACCTGCCTCGTGAGGCGGCCACGCGCGAGCCCACGCCGCGTCACGCTCGCGTGGCTCACGCACCGCCGATCCGATGCCCGCGCGCGGGGCCTGCCGTGCCGTGCACGACGGCAGCGGAACCCGCTCCTGCCGCGTCGCACAAGGCACCGGAAGGCCGAACCTTGCGCCAGCCCCGCCGTGCGCGGCATGATGCCGTGCCTCCAGGCGGAGCCCCAGGGGTCGGGGCGTCCAGTGCTTTCCTGGCAACCCCTCATCAGGCTCGCCCATCGCGCATGATCGAATTCGGCCACAGCACCCACGTCGGTTTGCGCCGCGAGCACAACGAAGACACGTACTACGCGGATGCCGACCTCGGCGTGTGGCTCGTCGCCGACGGCATGGGCGGTCATGAGCACGGCGAGGTGGCCAGCGCGATCGCCCGCGACACGCTCGTCGGCGAAATCGGCAAGGGCACCCCGCTCGTGCGCGCGGTGCAGCTCGCCGACGAGGAGATCATCCGCCACTCGAACCGCCGCAGCGAAGCGCTGCCGATGGGCACGACGATCGCGACCATGCGCCTCGTCGGCGACAGCGAGTTCGAGATCGCCTGGGTCGGCGACAGCCGCGTCTACCTGTGGAACGGCGGACTCAAGCAGATCTCGCAGGACCACTCCTACGTGCAGGAGCTCATCGACCAGGGCGCGATCACGGTCGAGCAGGCGCGCAGCCACCCGCACCGCAACGTCGTGACGCAGGCGCTCGGCGTGACCGATCCGCAATCGCTGCGCGTGGAGACCGTGCGAGGCGAGTTCCTGCCCGGCACGCAGATCCTGCTGTGCAGCGACGGCCTCACCGAAGAGGTCGGCGACGCCGAGATCGCCGCGATCCTCGCGCGCCAGGAACTGTCGGCGCAGGAATGCGTGGACCAGCTCATCCTCGCCGCACTCGACGGCGGCGGCTCGGACAACGTCACCGTCGTGCTCGTGCGCCGCCGCTGAGCGGCGGCTTCTTTCCGGACGCATCGCATCGCCAAGGCGGAATCGCCTGCGGTGGTTCCGCCTTACGCGTGGAGCGTCGGCGCGCATCGAGGGTGAGCTTGGGTAGGGCGGAACCCGCGCAGCGGATTCCGCCGCCATGCGTGGTGGTGCGCAGCGGCAGCCTCCGCAAGCGTGTGGCGACGATACCTTCCACGGCGGAATCGCCTGCGGCGGTTCCGCCCTACGCGTCCGGGGTCACGCCGCCCCGTGATTGAACGCTACGGCGCGACCGCCCTCAATGCCGCGAGGGCCGTCGTGAAGCGCTGCGGCGAGTAGGCGTCCTCGTTCTTGAGCACGTCGTAGAGGCCGTCGAGGCGCGCGCGCAGGGTCTTGGTCTTCTCGGCGTCGAGCTTGCCGTCGTTCTCGAACGCGACGACGACCGACTGCGCGGCCATCGCGACCTGCTCGGCCGAGGCGTAGTCGCGGTATTCGCCGCGCTTCGCGTCGGCCTCGATGCTCGCGAGGATCGGATCGAGGCTCTCGGGCCCGTAGGCGAAACCCGCGACCTGCGGCAGCAGGCCGTCGAGCGTCGCGCGCAGGCGACGCGCGGCGGCGAACGTCTCGCTGCGGCTGTGCGTGGTCGCCTTGTGCAGCGCGCGCGTCTGCTCGAGCACGCGTGCCGCCGCGGCCTTGTCGACCGGCGCGAGCACGTGGCGGAACATGAGCAGGTTCGCATCGTTGAGGCGCACCACGCCCGGGCCGAGGCCGGTGCCCTGGCGCGGCCCCCAGCGGTTCGCCGACATGACCTTGTGGCAGGCGTGGCAGTCGAACAGCACGAGTTCGGGGAAGATGCCCTGCCAGCCGGCCTTCTCGTCGACGACGAGATCGAGCAGGTTGCCCGCCGCGACGCCCTGCCCGACCGCCCAGTCGCGGACGCCGTTCCACTCGCCCTTGCGCCTGTTCCAGGCCTCGCCGATCTTGTAGTGCGGGTTGAGCCACGTGAACGTGTCGAGTTCGAACGACAGGCGCGGATGACCGGCCCCCATGATGCGATGCGTGATCATGCGGTCCTTCGTGCCCATGTGGCACGACAGGCAGAGCTCCGCACGCTCGACCGGTTTGTCGGTCGGGTACATGCCTTTGGCGACGTTGTCGGCGTGGGTCACGCTGCGATCGGCGTGCGCATTGAGCCAGAGCTCGGAGCCGCCGTGGCAGGATTCGCAGCCGACGCCGTCGGAGAGCTGGAAGCGCTCGCCACGCTTGTCCTCGGCGATCGAGTCGGCGTGGCAGTCGAGGCAGATCTTGGCCTTGGTCGCGTCGCCGATGCCGAGCTTGCGCGCGATGCTCGCCGACGTCGCATTGGTCAGCGTCTGATACGCCTTGGCGTGCGGATCGAACTCCTGCCAGATCGCGAACTCGTTCTGCGCGACGTTGGAGTCGCGGAACGGTTGCGAGGCACCGTGGCAGACACTGTTGCTGCAGCTGGCGACGCCGAGATGGCGATGCGCCTCGATCTCGGCGACCGCCGATGTGGCGGCGAATGCGGCGCCGGCACGCAACACGAACACGATGGCAAGCAACGCAAACGCGCAACGCCTCATCGATATTCTCCCCGTGGCTATCCCATCGGATTCACGTTCGGGTCAATCGTCCCCGCCGGCATTATGCACTACATCGCGGCGTCCCCGGCGAGCGGCTCGGGGGCCTCGAGACGGGCCCAGACGCTGCCCGACTTGCAGGCCTTGGCGATCGCGGCGAGACGCCCGGCGTGGGCTTCCAGCTCGGCCGGCAAGGCCCGCAGCACGCGCAGCGGCGCGCTCGGGCGCACGCTGGCGCCGGCGAGGCCGCGCCGCGTCTCCACGACCACCTCGCTGCCGAAACCCAGCGCGCCCTGCCCCGCAGTCATCGCGAGGTAGACATCGGCGAGCAGGTCGGCGTCGACCAGCGCGCCGTGCAGCTCGCGGTGGCTGTTGCTCACGCCGAGGCGCTTGCACAGCGCGTTGAGGCTGTTCTGCTGTCCCGGGTACTTCTCGCGCGCGAGCGCGAGCGTGTCGAGGACCGCGTTGCGGTCGCGCAGGCGGCCGAGGCCCGCATCGAGCAGCGCGAGCTCGGCGTCGATGAAGCCGACGTCGAACGAGGCGTTGTGCGCGATCAGCTCGGCGCCGTCGATGAAGGCGAGGAATTCGGCGGCGACGTCGGCGAAGCGCGGCTTGTCGGCGAGGAATTCGTCGGAGATGCCGTGGACCGCACGCGCGCCCTCGTCGACCGGCCGGCCCGGATTGAGGTAGCAGTGGAACGTGCGCCCGCTCTGGCGGCGCTCGAGCAGTTCGACGCAGCCGATCTCGATGAGGCGGTGGCCCTTGTGGACTTCGAGGCCGGTCGTTTCCGTATCGAAGACGACCTGCCTCACGGCGTCACCGCCGTGCCGTCACGGGCTGCGATCGCGGCGTCACGCGCGAGGCGGTCGACGCGCTCGTTCTCGACGTGGCCGGCATGGCCCTTGACCCAGCGCCACGTGACCTTGTGCGGCGCACGCGCCGCCGCGAGGCGCTCCCACAGGTCGCGATTCTTGACCGGCTCGCCACCGGCCGTGCGCCAACCCTTGGCGATCCAACGCGGCAGCCACTCCTCGATACCGCGCATGACGTACTGGGAATCGGTGGTCAGCTCGACCACGCAGGGCTTGCGCAGCGCCTCGAGTCCGGCGATCGCGGCCATGAGCTCCATGCGGTTGTTGGTGGTCTGCGCCTCGCCGCCGCTGAGCTCGCGTTCGCGATCGCCGAAGCGCAGCAACGCGCCCCAGCCGCCCGGACCGGGATTGCCGAGGCAGGCGCCGTCGGTGAAGAGGTCCACGCGCACCTCGCCGCTCATGCGCAGGCCCGCCACGTCGAGGGCTGCGCGATCGCCGGCCGTATCGCGACGCGGCGCGGCGGCCACGGCGTCATGCGCAGCAACGTGCCGCCCTGCTTGCGTGCGGCCAGCATCCATGCGCCCTGCCAGCGCGACCCGATCGTGCCGTCCTTGCGAGCCGGCGGCAGCTGGCGTCGCGGCCAGGTGCCGCCGAGGTAGTGCGGCGTGGTCGCCTCGAGACCGAGGCGCTCGAGCGTGCGGCGTGCGTGGGCGACGCTGCGCAGGTTCGGCGCGCGCAGGCCGCGTCGCGACGGGCGCAGCCACAGCAGCCGCCACGGACTCAAGGCGTTGAGGCCGAACAGCAGCAAGGTTCCACCCGGTTCCAGCACGCGTGCGAGCTCGCGCTCGAGCCCGCTGTCGTGCGGCAGGCCCTCGAGTGCATGGCGCACGATCACGAGCGCGACGCTGTCGTCGGGCATCGGCACACGATCGGGGGCGCCACGCAGGTCGCCGACGAGGCCACGCGGGGACGCATGCACATGGGTCAGCGTGGCACGACCGTCGAGCGGCGGCGCCTTGGCGACGCCGGCCGGATCGACGACCAGCACACTGCCCGCGATCGACCGCGCGGCCTGCGCGCGGACGAGCTCCCATTCATGATCAAGAAGCCCTTGCATCTCGTTGAGAGCGAAGACGTTTTCGGAAACCGGCTGCATCGCGTACGAGACACCATGGCACAAGGCCGCGGAGCGCGGCCGACACGCCAGTCTAGCGCGCCGGGCCGATGCCCGACAGGCGCGGCTACCGCGACGGCACTTGTCGGCGACCTCGGCACGGCGGCTATAGTCGGCGGATGGACGCTCTTCGCCCGAGGCCGATACCGGCCCTTTCGGACAATTATGTGTGGCTGCTCGCCGATGCCGCCGGCGACGCGATCGTCGTCGATCCCGGCGAGGCCACTCCGGTGCGCGCGATGCTCGAGCGCGAAGGACTGCGCCTGCGCGCGATCCTCGTCACCCATCATCACCCCGACCACACCGCCGGCATCGCCGAACTGTGCGCAGGCGGCGACGTCGCCGTGATCGCGCCCGACGATGCGCGCATCACGACCGCGACGCGGCGCATCGGCGACGGCGACCATGTCGTGATCGACGCCCCCGCACTCGGCTTCGACGTGATCGCGGTGCCCGGGCACACGACGTCGCACGTCGCCTTCTTCGGCCACGGCCTGCTGTTCTGCGGCGACACCTTGTTCAGTGCCGGCTGCGGGCGGATGTTCGAGGGCACGCCGACCCAGATGCTGGCCTCGCTAGAACGGCTCGCGGCCCTGCCGGCCGACACGCTGGTGTGCTGCGGGCACGAGTACACCGTCGCGAACACGCGCTTCGCGCTCGAGGTCGATCCATCCAATGCAGCCCTGCGTGCACGCCACGACGAAGCGGTCGCGATGCGCGCGCAGGGCCTGCCGACGCTGCCGTCCACGCTGGCTGGCGAGCGTGCCTGCAATCCCTTCCTGCGCACCGATGCGCCGGCACTCGTGGAGACGCTCGCGATCGCGGGCGACGATCACGAGGCCCGCGTCGCGCGCTTCGCCGCCTTGCGCGCACGCAAGGACGCCTGGCGGGACCCGAGCCGATGATCCGACACCGTTCGTTGCGGGGCGCCCTCGCCGGCGCCCTCGCCCTCGCGCTCGCCGCCTGCGCGACGACGCGCCCCGCAGGTACGCCGCCGCCCGCCGCCGAAGCGGCACGTCCCGCGACGGCGAAGCCACGCACGCCGCCGAATCCCGTCGCGCAGACCACGCCGGAACCGGCCGTCGAACGCTCGCCGTGGGAGCGCCTGCGCGCACGCCGCGCGATGCCCGGCTGCGATTACAGCGACGAGGTCGAGCGCCAGGCCCGCCTCTACACGCGCAGCCCCGAACGCTTCGCGGCGACGTGGGTGACGGCGATGCCGCTGTTCCTGCTCGTGCTCGACGAGGTCGAGCGTCGCGACCTGCCCGGCGAGCTCGCGCTGCTGCCGTACGTCGAGAGCCACTATCAGCCCACCGCAGGCGAATCGCGCCGTCCGTACGGCATGTGGCAGCTCATGCCCGACACCGCCCGCGGCCGCGGCCTCGTGATCGCGAACGACTACGACGCACGCCTCGACGCGATCGAGTCGACGCGCGCCGCCCTCGAACTGCTCGAGCGCTACGACCGCGAGTTCGGCGACTGGCGTCTCGGCATGATGGCGTTCAATGCCGGCGAATACCGCGTCAAGCGTGAACTGCGCAAGCACAAGGACGCGGCACTCGATGCGGAGCACCTGCGCCGGCTCGGCGTCAGCGCAGTCACCCACGACCATCTCGCCAAGCTGCTCGCGCTCGGCTGCATCGTCGCCGATCCCGGACGCTTCGCTGTCGAACTTCCGGAGCCGTCGGAGTCCGATCGCCTCGCCGTCGTCGACACGCCGCACGTCGACCTGCGCATCGCCGCACGCCTCGCCGGCATCCCGCTGGAGACGATGCGCCGCTTCAACGCCGGGCAACGTCGCACGCGCATGAGCGACGCAGGGCCGACACGCCTCGTCATGCCGGCCACGCAGGTGAGCGTGTTCGAGGAGAAGATCGCTGCGCTGCCCGTTCCCGCACGTCGCGATTGGCGCAGCCAGCGCGTCGAGGCACCGACCACGCTCGCCGCACTCGCCGGCAGCTCCACGGTCGCGGCGGCCGTTCTCGCGGCCGCGAACGGCCTCGAGCCCGAAGCCGCCGTCGATGCGGGGGCCCACGTGCTCGTGCCGGGACAGGAAGCCGCCGTCGCCGAAACTGCGCCCGCCTCGCGTACCCACGTCATCGCCAAGGGCGACACGCTGTCCGGCGTCGCACGTCGCTACAAGCTGCGCGTCGCCGATCTCCTGCAATGGAACGGCCTGCGCGCGAACAGCGTGCTGCGCATCGGCATGCGCCTGAGGCTGCAGGCCTCCGGTACCTGAACGGGACGCCGGCCCGGCGCGGGCGACTCGGGTAGAATGCGCGCCGCCGCGCTGGCACGGATCGCGTGCGCCGCATCACGACAACCGATCATCGGCCCCGCGGCCGGGAGGATTCATGGGATTTCTGCATGGCAAGCGCGCGCTGATCGTCGGCATCGCGAGTACGCGCTCGATCGCCTGGGGCATCGCGAGCGCGATGCACCGCGAAGGCGCGCAACTGGCCTTCACCTACCAGAACGACAAGCTCAAGAGCCGCGTCGAGGAAGCGGCCGCCGAGTTCGGCTCGAACATCGTCATTCCGCTCGATGTCGCCGACGACGCGCAGATCGACCAGGCGCACGCGGCGCTCGCCGAGCACTGGGACGGCCTCGATGTCCTCGTGCACTCGGTCGGCTTCGCGCCGCGCGAGGCGCTGCAGGGCGAGTTCATCGACAACCTCACGCGTGACGGCTTCCGCATCGCGCACGACATCTCGAGCTACAGCCTCACCGCGCTCGCCAAGACCTTCCGCCCGATGATGAAGGGTCGCGGTGGTTCGATCCTGACGCTGTCCTACCTCGGTGCCGAGCGCGCCGTGGTGAACTACAACGTCATGGGCCTCGCCAAGGCCAGCCTCGAGGCGAACGTGCGCTACCTTGCCTACAACCTCGGCCCGGAAGGCACGCGCGTCAACGCGATCTCGGCCGGCCCGATCAAGACGCTGGCCGCATCGGGCGTGGGCAGCATCCGCAAGATGCTCGACCTTGTCGAGGAGTACTCGCCGCTGCGCCGCAACGTCACGATCGAGGAAGTCGGCAACGTCGGCGCGTTCCTGTGCTCGGACCTCGCCTCGGGTGTCACCGGCGAGATCACCTACGTCGACGGCGGCTTCAACACGCTGGGCATGACGGGACTCTGATTCGCGTCGCGAACGCGAACGCGAACGCGAACGCGAACGCGAACGCGAACGCGAACGCGAACAGCATCGTCATTGAGAAAGGCCGCGCAAGCGGCCTTTTTCTTGGGCGAAGACCGGCTCGACGCAAGGTGTCAGGGTCATTCCGCAGATCGCGCAGGCGGCTCCGGAACGGGAGAGAAGGCGCACGAGGCTGACCTTGGTCGCCGACTCGTGCAGCGGATTCCGCCGTCATGTCGAGTGGCACGAGGCGATGACCTGCACGAGACGGAATCGCCTGCGGCGCTTCCACCCTGTTCGCTGGAGTGGCGACGCCTGCGCGAAGGAATTTCTCTCGTGGCGACATCCATCCACACGCCACGTCGCCCCGGCGCAGGCCGGGGCCCAGCGCCTTCAGTGCCGCGAGTGGAGACGCCCGCAACACATCGTGTGCACCGCTGGCTCTGTTCGCGGATTCCGCTGTCACGCTCACCTTCGCCTCGGGAGGCACTGGGCCCCGGCCTGCGCCGGGGCGACGATGTCGTGACCGAGCTCTCGTAGCCCCTGCAGGACGGAAGCCGCACAGCGGATTCCGCCGTCGTGCCGAGTGACGCGTGGCGACCTCGGTCGCGATGCAGTGCGGCGACCGCTGGCTCGAGCTGGAGTGGTCACACGCCAGCCACGGCGGAATCGCCTGTGGCGGTTCTTCCGTGCTCGCGATTCGTCTCTGGCGCCGCTCGTGCAGGGGAACCCGCGCAGCGGATTCTGGAACGAAAAAAGGGCCGCTTGCGCGGCCCTCGTTCGTTCACGCGGTGACGCGATGGATCACATGCGCTCTTCGGCGCGCTTGATCTCGGTATTGGCGCGCAGCGCGGCGAGGAACTCGCGCACCTGGCCCATCGCGCTGGCCTGCTGCAACGTGTTGCGCGCGGCCTCGCGGGTCGGCTCGTCGAGCGCCTTCGGATCGGCGTCGGCGACCTTGTCGAGCTGCACGAGCGCGTACTCGCCGCCGCTCATCGCGACGAGCTGGTTCACCGGCGCCTCACCCTGCGGGCGCGGCATCGCGAACACCGCCGTGACGAGCGCACTGTCGAGGTTCACGGCGCTGCGGCCGATGCCCTTCTCGTCGGCGACCTTGCCGCCGGTCTCGGTCGCGATCGCGTCGAGGGTGTCCTTGCCGAGGCGCGCGAACAGCTCGTCGGCGCGCTGCTTGCCGAGTTCGACGATGCGGGCCTCGACGAGACGGCGACGGATGTCGTCGCGGACCTCGTCGAGCGGCTTCGGCGACGCCGGCTTGTGCTCGGCGACGCGCACGACGGCGATGTGGTTCGGCGCGATCTCGACCGAATCGGAATTATTGCCCTGCAGGAGCACCTGCTCGGAGAACGCCGCGCGCACGACGGCGGGATTCGCGGCGAAGCCTTCGGCCGCACCTTCACGCGAGAACAGGCCGGTCTTCTTGACCGTGAGGCCAACCGCTCGCGCGGCCGGCTCGAGCGACGTCGAATCCTGGTAGCTGACGTCGATCAGGCGACCCGACTTCTCGCTGTACACGCGCTCGCGCTCCGACTCGCCGTACTCGCGCACGAGCTCGGGACGGACCTCCTCGAAACTGCGCGTGGAACCCGGACGCACGTCGCGAAGCTCGATGACGTGGTAGCCCTCGCCCGACAGCACGGGGTCGGAGATCTTGCCCTTCTCGAGCGCGTACAGCGCGGCCTCGAACGCAGGATCGGTCATCTCCTTGTCGACCCAGCCGAGATCACCGCCGAGCGCCTTGGAGCCGAGGTCCTCGGAGCTCTGCTTGGCGAGGTCGGCGAACGAGGTCTTGCCCTCGCGCGCGTCGGCGGCGAGCTTCTGCGCCTTCTCGAGCGCGGCCTTCTGGTCGTCCGGACCGCCCTTGCCGCCGACCTTGACGAGAATGTGCGACGCGAGGCGCTGCTCGGGGCTCACGAAGCGCGCCTTGCCGTCGTCGTAACGCTTGCGCAGCGTGGACTCGTCGGGCGTGAGCGCCACGTCGAGCGTGTCGGCCTCGAGGTCGACGTACTCGAGCGCGACTTCCTCGGGGATCATGAAGTCCTGCTGGTGCTCCGTGTAGTACTTGGCGATGTCCTCGTCCTTGATGTCGCCGGCCTCGACGCTCGCCTTCGGCAGCGCGACGAAGCGGAAGTCGCGCAGCTGGCCACGCAGGCGCAGGTAGGTGTCGACATCCGCGTCGGTGACGATCGCGCTCGTGGCGACCTGCACCGGCATCTCGCGCGTCGCGATCTCGTCGCGCACGCGCACGTCGAACATCGACGGCGTCATGCCCTGCGAGGCGAGCGCGGCACGGTACAGCGCCGGATCGAACTGTCCGTTGGTCTGGAACGCCGGGATGCGCATGATCTCCTGGCGCAGGCGGTCCACCGGCACCACGACACCGAGGCGCTCGTTCGCGGCGAGCATGACCTTCTCGTCGATGAGCTGGTCGAGGACCTGGCGCTTGACCTCGGGCGACTCGAAGTAGCGCGCGTCGAGCGCACCGTTCGAACGCTGCATCTGCATCTGGCGGAACTCGTCGAAGCGGGAGCGGAACTCCTGCTGCGAGACCTCCTTGTCGCCGACGCGCGCGACGTAGTCGTCGGTCTGCGCGATGAAGTACGACTCGATGCCGAAGAACGAGAACGCGATGATGACCGCGCCGAGAATGATCTTCGCAATCAGACCGGAAGTTTTTTCGCGTAATGCCTGGAGCATGCAACCGCCTGTTGGTTGGAATCGTCGCCGGCGCGGCACGGGGGCGCGACCGGACGTGAGACACCTCGTCCATCGTGGACGAGGCCTGGAAAAAGCAAGGGCGCCACGCGGGCGCCCTGCTGGATCGGCAGCGGAAGGAGCCGGTCCTGTCCGCTACCCCCGGCGCGACAGCCCGGCATTGTAACCGAGTGGCTCGCCGGTGGCATTGGTGGGTGCTGAGGGTTTCGAACCCCCGACCCTCGCCTTGTAAGGGCGACGCTCTACCGCTGAGCTAAGCACCCGATGCCGGTAGGCGTCAGTTGACGGCGTCCTTGAGGCCCTTGCCGGCCTTGAACGCGGGGACCTTCGACGCTTCGATCGTGATCGTCTCGCCGGTGCGCGGGTTGCGGCCCGAGCGAGCGGCGCGCTCGCGCACCGTGAAGGTGCCGAAGCCGACCAGGGCGACGTCGTTGCCCGACTTGAGCGACTTCTTGATGACGTTGAAAACCGCCTCGATCGCCTTCTCCGCGTCGGCCTTGGTCAGGTCGGCGGATTCGGCAACGGCGGATACGAGCTCGTTCTTGTTCATAGGTTGAAACTCCCTTGGAAACGGCGACACGGAAAAGGGTTCCGGGGACAGGGCCCAGCTGTGCGAGCGAGGGGGGACATCTCCGGGGAAGGGCTTCGAGAAGCCCCGCGATCACACCGCAGGTGATCGGTGGATGGCGGCGCCGGCCTTTATACCAGCGCCCCCAAGGCCACGCAATGAAACGGCGCGGCCCTCCGCGGCCCCTTCGGAGCCGCGGAAATCGGACGTCAATGCGGCCGTGCGGGCGACTCGCCGCGCGGCTCGCGCTTGCCTTCGATGACGCCTTCCTTCGCTTCGCCACCGTGCGCGGCGGGCGACACGGGGCGCTCGAGGGCGATGTCGAGCACTTCGTCGATCCACTTGACCGGGCGGATGTCGAGCGACTCGGTGACGTTCTTCGGGATGTCGGCGAGATCCTTGCGGTTCTCGTCGGGGATGATGACCACGCTGACGCCACCACGGTGCGCGGCGAGCAGCTTCTCCTTGAGTCCACCGATCGGCAGCACGCGACCGCGCAGGGTGATCTCGCCCGTCATCGCGACACCGGAGCGCACCGGGATGCGCGTGAGCGACGACACCAGTGCCGTGCACATCGCGATGCCTGCGCTCGGACCGTCCTTCGGCGTCGCGCCTTCGGGCACGTGGATGTGGATGTCGAGCTTCTGGTGGAATTCGGGATCCACGCCGAGCATGTCCACGCGCGCACGCACGACGCTCAGCGCGGCCTGGATGGACTCCTGCATCACGTCGCCGAGACGGCCCGTGTGCAGCAGCTTGCCCTTGCCGGGAACGGTCGTGGCCTCGATCGACAGCAGGTCGCCGCCGACCTCGGTCCAGGCCAGACCCGTGACGAGGCCGATCTCGTTCTGCTGCTCGGCGAGGCCGTAGGTGAACTTGCGCACGCCCAGGTACTGGTCGAGGTTGTCGGCATCGACGCGCACGTGGTCGCCCTTGCGCTTGGATACCTTGGCGGTCTTCGACGCGACCTTGGTCTTCGCGGCCACGGCCTTGCCCTTCTTCGCGGCCTTGTCGGCCGGCTGCAGGCTCAGCTCCTTGACCACCTTGCGGCAGATCTTGGAGATCTCGCGCTCGAGGTTGCGCACGCCGGACTCGCGCGTGTAGTAGCGGATCACGTCGCGGATCGCGCCTTCGTCCACCGAGAGCTCGGTCTCGCGCAGGCCGTTCGCCTTGAGCTGCTTGGGCACGAGGTAGCGCTGCGCGATGTTGACCTTCTCGTCCTCGGTGTAACCGGGGATGCGGATGACCTCCATGCGGTCGAGCAGCGGACCCGGGATGTTCAGCGAGTTCGCGGTGGCGATCCACATCACCTCGCTGAGATCGAAATCGACCTCGAGGTAGTGGTCGTTGAACGCGGTGTTCTGCTCCGGATCGAGCACCTCGAGCAGCGCCGACGACGGATCGCCGCGGAAGTCCATCGACATCTTGTCGATCTCGTCGAGCACGAACAGCGGATTGCGCGTGCCGGCCTTGGACATGTTCTGGATGATGCGGCCCGGCATCGAACCGATATAGGTGCGACGGTGGCCACGGATCTCGGCCTCGTCGCGCACGCCGCCGAGCGACATGCGCACGAACTTGCGGTTCGTCGCCTTCGCGATCGACTGGCCGAGCGAGGTCTTGCCCACGCCGGGCGGGCCGACGAGGCAGAGGATCGGCCCCTTCATCTTCTGCACGCGCTGCTGCACGGCGAGGTATTCGAGGATGCGGTCCTTGACCTTCTCGAGGCCGAAGTGGTCAGCGTCGAGCACGTCCTGCGCGAGGCGCAGGTCCTTGCGCACCTTGGTGCGCTTCTTCCACGGCGCGCCGACCATCCAGTCGATGTAGTTGCGCACGACGGTGGCTTCGGCCGACATCGGCGACATCTGCTTGAGCTTGTTGAGCTCGGCGCGCGCCTTGGCGAGCGTCGGCTTCGGCATGCCAGACGCCTCGATCTTGCGCGACAGTTCCTCGAGCTCGTTCGGCGCGTCCTCGGCGTCGCCGAGTTCCTTCTGGATCGCCTTCATCTGCTCGTTGAGGTAGTACTCGCGCTGGCTCTTCTCCATCTGCGACTTGACGCGACCGCGGATGCGCTTCTCGATCTGCTGCACGTCGATCTCGCCGTCGACGAGGCCGATCAGGCGCTCGAGGCGGTCGGCGACGTCGGGCGTCTCGAGGATCTGCTGCTTGTCCTGCAGGCGCACGGAGAGGTGCGCGGCGATCGTGTCGGCCAGGCGCGACGGATCCTCAAGGCCCGACAGCGTGGCCATGAGCTCGGGCGGAATCTTGCGCGACAGCTTGACGAGCTGCTCGAACAGCGACGTCAGCGAACGCGAGATGACCTCGACCTCGCGCTCGGTGCGCGAATACGCCGGCTCGACCGCGCGCGAGCGCGCCGTGAGCAGGCCGTTGCGCTCGGAATAGCCCTCGATCTCGGCGCGCGACGCGCCTTCGACGAGCACCTTGATCGTGCCGTCGGGAAGCTTCAGCAGCTGCAGGATCGTCGCGACCGTGCCGATCGAATACAGGTCGCCGGGCGCCGGTTCGTCGACGTCGGGACTGCGCTGCGCCACGAGCAGGATCTGCTTGTCGCCCTCCATCGCCGCATCGAGCGCGCGCACCGATTTCTCGCGCCCCACGAACAGCGGGATGACCATGTGCGGATACACGACCACGTCGCGCAGCGGCAGGATCGGCAGCTCGAAAAGGTCGGAACGCGAGGTCGGAGCGGTCTTGCTGGGCTTTTCCATCAGGAATCCTGGAGAAATGACACACCGTGAAAACGTCGAACGGCAGCGTGATACCACGCTGCCGTTCGGTCAAGTGCGGGCAGGAGGCCCGCGGCTCAAGGTGTCGCGCGGCGCGATGCCGCGGCTTTATTCAGCGACGGCGCGCGTCTGCATGTTGCCCTGGTAGATCAGGTAGGGCTCGGCCTGGCCGTTGATGACGGCCTCGTCGACGACGACCTTGCTCACGTGCTCGAGCGACGGCAGCTCGAACATCGTCTCGAGCAGCACCTGCTCGAGGATCGTGCGCAGGCCGCGGGCGCCGGTCTTGCGCGTGAGCGCCTTGTGGGCGACCGCCGAGAGCGCGTCCGGACGGAACTCGAGCTCGACGCCCTCCATCTCGAACAGGCGCTTGAACTGCTTGGTGATCGCGTTCTTGGGCTCGGTCAGGATCTTGACCAGCGCAGGCTCGTCGAGCTCCTCGAGCGTCGCCACGACCGGCAGGCGGCCGACGAACTCGGGGATCAGGCCGAACTTGATCAGGTCAACCGGCTGCACGTCGACCAGCAGCTTGCCCGAATCGACCTTCTTGGCGCTGCTGCGGATCTCGGCGCTGAAGCCGATGCCGGTGGTCTCGGAACGCTGCTGGATGATCTTCTCGAGGCCCGCGAACGCGCCGCCGACGATGAACAGCACGTTCTTGGTGTCGACCTGCAGGAACTCCTGCTGCGGGTGCTTGCGGCCGCCCTGCGGCGGCACCGAGGCGACCGTGCCCTCGATGAGCTTGAGCAGCGCCTGCTGCACGCCCTCGCCCGACACGTCGCGCGTGATCGACGGGTTCTCGCTCTTGCGCGAGATCTTGTCGATCTCGTCGATGTAGACGATGCCGCTCTGCGCCTTCTCGACGTCGTAGTCGCACTTCTGCAGCAGCTTCTGGATGATGTTCTCGACGTCCTCGCCGACATAACCGGCTTCGGTCAGCGTCGTCGCATCGGCCATCGTGAACGGCACGTTGAGCAGGCGCGCCAGCGTTTCGGCCAGCAGCGTCTTGCCCGAACCGGTCGGCCCGATCAGCAGGATGTTGGACTTGGCCAGCTCGACCTCGTCGCCGCGGCTGCGCGACTCGAGGCGCTTGTAGTGGTTGTACACCGCGACCGCGAGGACCTTCTTCGCGCGGCCCTGACCGATGACGTACTGGTCGAGGACGTCGAGGATTTCCTTCGGCTTGGGCAGGTGGCTGCGCGCCGAGGCGGCCTTCTCCTCGAGCTCCTCGCGGATGATGTCGTTGCACAGCTCGACGCATTCGTCGCAGATGAACACCGACGGGCCCGCAATCAGCTTGCGGACCTCATGCTGGCTCTTGCCGCAGAAAGAACAGTAGAGGATCTTTCCGCCGTCGCCCGATCGGCCTTGTCGCTCTTCAGTCATGCCCCGCCTCGGGTGGTTGTCGCGTGGTGCCGGCCGAGGATAGCACAGGGTCCCGAGGAACCCGGCCGCAGGGGCCGGGATCCGGTTCCCGGTGCGGATCGACCGGAAAAGATGGCGTCAGAGCGCGCGGACGGTCTCGCCCGGGCGCTTGTCGAGCACCGAGTCGATGAGGCCGTACGCCTGCGCGTCGTTCGCATTGAAGAACAGGTCGCGTTCGACGTCGCGCTCGATGCGCTCGAGCGTCTGCCCCGTATTGGCGGCGAGCTCCTCGTTCAGGCGCTTGCGCAGGTACAGGATCTCGCGCGCCTGGATCTCGATGTCGGTGGCCTGGCCCTGCGCGCCGCCGTGCGGCTGGTGGATCATGACGCGCGAGTTCGGCAGCGCGTAACGCTTGCCCTTCTGGCCCGCGGCGAGCAGGAACGCGCCCATGCTGGCGGCCTGGCCGATGACCATCGTGCTGACGTCGGGCTTGAGGAAGCGCATCGTGTCGTAGATCGCAAGCCCCGCGGTCACCGAACCACCGGGGCTGTTGATGTACAGGTTGATGTCCTTGTCGGGATTCTCCGACTCGAGGAACAGCATCTGCGCGACGACGATGTTGGCCACGTAGTCGTCGACCGGGCCGACGAGGAAGATCACGCGCTCCTTGAGCAGGCGCGAATAGATGTCGTACGCACGCTCACCCCTGGACGTCTGCTCGACGACCATCGGCACGAGGTTGAGGCCCTGGACCGGTCTTGCGCTGGACATGTGTTCGCTCCTTGGGGCGCCCGGGCTCAGGCGCCCGGACGCATGACGTCGTTGAAACTCAGCTGCTGCTCGCTGACCTTCGCGTTGGACGCGATCCAGTCGATCACCTGGTCCTCGAGGACGCGGCTCTGCAGGCCGTTCATCAACTGGGGATCCTTCGTATAGAGTTCAACGACCTGCTCGGGCTCTTCGTAGGTCGAAGCGATCGACGACAGCGCCTCGGCGACGCGGCGCGAATCGACGCGGATCGCGTTCTGACGTGCGATCTCGGCGAGCAGCAGGCCACCGGCGACGCGGCGGCGCGCGGCAGCGAGGAACGGCTCGTGTTCGACCGGCTGCTGGTTGTTCGGGCCGGCCGACTGGCGAGCGAGTTCGCGCGCCTCGTTCTCGACCATGCGCTCCGGCAGTTCGAGACCGGCGTGCGCATCGACGAGCTTCTCGACCGTCGAGGCCTTGAGGCGCGCGTTGAGCGCCGAGGAAAGCTCGCGCTCGAGGTTGGCGCGCACATCCTGGCGGAAGCGCTCGAGGCCACCGTCGGTCACGCCGAAACTCGCGATGAACGTGTCGTCGAGCGTCGGCACCGTCGCCTCCTGCACGCGCACGATCTTGAAGGTCGCGTGCGCCGACTTGCCGGCGAGGCCCTGGATGCGGAAGTCGGCCGGGAAATCGAGGTCCGACTCGAAAGCGTCGTCGACCTTCTTGCCGACGAGACCGTCCTCGAGCGCCTTGAACAGCGCGTTCGAGCCGATGATCGTGCCCACGCGGTCGGTGCCTTCGTCGGGGTAGCGGAAGTCCGGCGCCTGCGCGCTGAACTCGAACAGGACCATGTCGCCATCCTGCGCGGCGCGCTCCACCGGGCTCCAGCTGCGGCGCTGCTGGCGCAGCGTCTCGATCATCTGGTCGATGTCGGCGTCGGCGACCGAGGCGGTCGGCTTGACCACTTCGAGGGCGCTCACGTCCAGCGTGCCGAAATCGGGCAGCACGTCGAACTCGGCCGTGTACTGGATCTCGCCGTTCTCGGGCTTGCCCGAGGTCGAGATCGCCGGCTGCACGGCGGGACGCAGCTTCTCGCTCGTCACCGCTTCCTGGAACGTCGAGCCGATCAGCTCCGACAGGGCCTCGCCACGGATCTGCGCGCCGAAGCGCTGCTCGATCACCTTGACCGGCACCTTGCCCGGACGGAAGCCCTTCAGGCGCGCGCTGCGACCCATCTCCTGGACGCGGTTGCGCACCGTGTCCTCGAGGCGTGCCGCGGGGATGCGCACCGTCAGCTTGCGCCCGAGACTGCCGACGTTCTCAACCGAAACTTGCATGGATGCTCCTTGGAACTGCGTATGCCGGGACCGGATGCCCGGGCGATGTCGAGCCGGCAATGATAAGACATTCCGCGCCGTTGCGCTGCGCTCGCTGCGCAGGCTCGACGCGAGGCCGCGCACACGTCTGGCGGCGGACGAGCCACCTGTCGGCGACGCCGGGAGCGAGGCTTCGGGGATGGTGCGAACGAAGAGACTCGAACTCTTACGGGTTTCCCCACTGGAACCTAAATCCAGGGCGTCTACCAATTCCGCCACGTTCGCAGGACGCACACCGACGCGGAGCGCGGTGGCCGCCGGATGGTAGCGCCGGCGCACGCACTCGGCTACGGGCCGGACGCATGCATCCACCTTCGGCGCCGGTCACGACGCGAGGACGTACCGCATCCGCACGACGCCGGAACGCCACCGGGGCACGCGCCATGGACACATGAAACCCGGAAACGAAAACGCCCGCTCGAGGCGGGCGTCCAGGGCTCGTCGCGGAAGGCGGCGAGCCGGAGAAGATGGTGGGCTGTGTAGGATTCGAACCTACGACCTATTGATTAAGAGTCAACTGCTCTACCAACTGAGCTAACAGCCCAAACAGAAGCGGAACTTTAGCAGGAACCACTGCGACGTGAAAAGCCCCGCCGGCATCCTGCAACCTGGAACGGCGTGAAAAATGGGGTGGACGAGGGGACTCGAACCCCCGACATCCGGAATCACAATCCGGTACTCTAACCAGCTGAGCTACGCCCACCACAGGCTTGACGCTTTCACTTCGATTCATCCCTGAAGCGCAATCCGGTCGGCATCCTGCCTCCCCCTCGCGCGCCCCGATGGCCGCGCTCGACCAACTGAGCTACGCCCACCACAGGCTTGACGCTTTCACTTCGCTCATCCCTGAAGCGCAATCCGGTCGGCATCCTGCCCACCGTCACACGATCATTGGCGCGCCCGACAGGACTCGAACCTGCAACCGCCGGCTTAGAAGGCCGATGCTCTATCCGATTGAGCTACAGGCGCGTCGTCTTCCGGATTGTCGCAGGAAACCGTTCCTGCCGGCGCGGAACCCCACGAAGGAGGCTCTCGATCCGGCGAGCCGCAAAGTGTAGCGAGGCTTTCGCGAAAAATAAACGGTTGCACGCAATGCGAACGTCGGCGCCGGCCCCGCACGCGCTGGATGAGGGCCAGGACCGAGGGGCTGCCTCGACGCACCGGAACCTGACGCATCGTCACGCACCCCTCCTCCGGTTCCTTCAGGTAGCCCGTACCGGCGTGCAAGCTCTTCCCCGAGCGGGAGGAGGAAAGACGCATCGGGCCGCCGGCGTCGCTCGAGCTCGCCCCAGCAGGCAGGGACATCGCGACCCGGCATAAGGATTGGCGTCGCCACGCTGAGCCCAGCGCAGCAGGTGGCCCGCCACTGGCTGGGCATCCGCCCCGCCCCAAATCTCCATTCCACTTTGGCTTTGCGCTGCAAGTGCCTATACTGGTTCACATTGGTGATGTCGGGGACGACCAGCCGTGCAATCCTCCGGGGATATCACGAGGCGCGAGCTCTACTTTTTCAACCTCTACCGCATGCTCGAGGGCATCATCTATGCCGCCCTCGTCCTGAGCCCGCTCGCGGTGGACTGGGTGAGGGTGAGCCATCCCGTGCTCGGGAGACTGACCGCCCTCGCCTATTTGCTCGTCGCGTTCGGCCTGCTCGTGTCGACCGACCGCATGCGCCGCCGCATCGGGCTCAGCATCGGCTGGGCCCTGGTGATGGATATCGTGGCGGCGTCGCTGATCCTGTTCGCGCTCGCAGGCGGGCACGGCGCGATCCCGATCATGCTCATGGTCAACGTCGGCGTGGGCGCGCTGCTGCTGCCGTTCCGGCAGTCGATCCTGCTGGCCGGTGTCGCCGCACTCGGCGTCCTTTCGCCGGATGTCGCCCACTACGTGCAGCATGGCGAGGTCCAGCGCAGCCTCGTGGAAAGCGCACTGTTCGGCCTCGCCTACTTCGCGATCGCCGGCCTGTGCGCGCACCTCGGCCGGCAGATGCGCGAGACCGAAGCGCTCGCCGAGCAGCGCGGTGCCGACCTGCTCAACCTCGAGCAGGTCAACGACCTGATCATCCGCCGCATGAAGACCGGCGTGCTGCTCGTCGACGGCGCCAACAACATCCTGCGCATCAACGAATCGGCCTGGCACCTGATCGGCAATCCGTCGCCGAACCAGCGCGATCTCGGCGCGGTGGCGTCCGAACTCTCGCGGCGTCTGTACCACTGGCGGCATTCGGGCCGCATCGATCAGACGCCCGTGGCGCTCGCCGCCGACGTGCCCGAGGTGATCCCGCGCTTCTCGCGCATGGCGCCGAACGACGACACCCACGTGCTGATCTTCCTCGACGACACCTCGCTGCTGTCGCGGCGTGCCGAGGAGATGACGCTGGCGTCGCTCGGCCGCCTGTCCGCGTCGATCGCGCACGAGATCCGCAACCCGCTCGCGGCGATCCGCTACTCGGCGCAGCTGCTCGCCGAGTCCGACAGTCTTACCGAGGAAGACCGTCGCCTCGTCGACATCGTCAACAACCACTGCACGCGCGCCAACGAAGTCGTCGAGAACATCCTGCAGCTGTCGCGGCGCGAGCGCTCGCGCCCCGAGAGCATCGACGTCAACGCCTGGGCGCTCGCGTTCGTGGAGGACTACAAGCAGAGCAACGACCTCGGCAGCGACCACCTGCGCGCGATCACGCAGAACCGCACGATCGAGGCGATGGTCGATCCGCAGCACCTTCAGCAGGTCGTGTGGAACCTCGTCCAGAACGCGATCCGCTACGGCCGCGAACCCGGCGAGGCCGCGCGTGTCGTCGTCGTGGCGCGCCTGGCCACCGACAAGGGCCCCCCGCTGCTCGAAGTCGTCGATCGCGGGCCCGGCATCCCGGCCAAGGTCGCCGCGCAGATCTTCGATCCGTTCTTCACGACCAGCGATTACGGTACGGGGCTCGGCCTCTACCTCGCCAAGCAGATGTGCGAGGCGAGCCAGGCCTCGCTCGAGTACGTGCCGGTGGCCGGTGGCGGCGCCTGCTTCCGCATCACGCTGGCCGCCGCAGCCAGCCTCGACGGCCGACGCCCGGCCGCAGCGATGTGACCCCCGGCGCCCACGGACACCTTTCTTTGCCTTCCCCCGCGACACGGATTAACCTTGCCGCAGGGGCCTGCCCGCATTGATGGACGCATGAGCAAACAATACGCACTGGTCATCGACGACGAGCGGGACATCCGCGAGCTGTTGACCCTCACGCTCGGACGCATGGGGCTCGTCGTCGAGACGGCCGCAACCGTCTCCGAGGGCAAGCAGCGCCTCGCCGAGCAGCGTTACGCCCTGTGTTTCACCGACATGCGCCTGCCCGACGGCACCGGCCACGACGTCATCGAGCTGATCGCCTCGAAATACCCCGAGACGCCGGTCGCGATGATCACCGCCTACGGCAACGTCGACGCCGCGGTCGTCGCGCTCAAGGCCGGCGCGTTCGATTTCGTCTCCAAGCCCGTCGACATCAACGTACTGCGCCGCCTCGTGCAGACCGCGTTGCGCCTTTCGGAAGAGAAGCGCGCAAGCAGCGACGCGAGCAGCGCCAAGCTGATCGGCGACTCGGCCGCGATGGAGGAATTGCGCGCCACGATCGCCAAGGTCGCGCGCAGCCAGGCGCCGGTCTACATCGCCGGCGAATCGGGCGTCGGCAAGGAGCTCGTCGCGCGACTGATCCACGAGCTCGGCCCGCGCGCCGCGGCGCCCTTCGTGCCGGTCAACTGCGGCGCGATTCCGTCCGAGCTCATGGAGAGCGAATTCTTCGGTCACAAGAAGGGCAGCTTCACCGGCGCGCATGCCGACAAGGAAGGCCTGTTCCAGGCCGCGCACGGCGGCACGCTGTTCCTCGACGAGGTCGCCGAACTGCCCGTGCACATGCAGGTCAAGCTGCTGCGCGTGATCCAGGAAAAGGCCGTGCGTCCGATCGGTGCACGCGCCGAGGTGCCGGTCGACGTGCGCATCCTGTCGGCCACGCACAAGAATCTCGCCAAACTGGTCGACCTCGGCGCATTCCGCCAGGATCTGTTCTACCGCATCAACGTGATCGAGCTGCGCGTGCCGCCGCTGCGCGATCGCCGCGACGACATCCCCAAGCTCGCCGGCCGCGTGCTCGAGCGCCTCGCCCGCGATTCGGGCAGCTCGCCCGCGCGCCTCACGCCGGACGCACTCAAGTCACTGCTCGCCTACGAGTTCCCGGGCAACGTGCGCGAGCTCGAGAACGTGCTCGAGCGTGCCGTCGCGCTGTGCGAGAACGGCACGATCAGCGTGGAAGACCTGCGCCTCGTGGCGCGAGGTTCCGGTGCCAGCGTGAGCGAAACCGCGGATCGCTGGGCGGCCACGAGCACGCACGCGTCGACGCCGCCACCTCCTTCGGCAGCCACGACGCCCGAGCGACACAATCCCTACGCGGACCCGGTGCCCGCCGTCGCGGCCGACACCACACTCAGCGACCTCGCCACGACCGTCGCCGAGACCGAGCGTGCCGTCATCATGAAGGCCCTCGAAGCCACGCGCTGGAACCGCACCGCGGCCGCGCGTGCGCTGGGCCTCACGCTGCGCCAGCTGCGCTACAAGCTCGAGAAGCTCGGGATCGAGTGACGCCCGTACGCGGGCCGAGCCCATGGAGTCGGCTCGAATCCGATGGCGAAGCGGCACGACGCGCGTCGGAATGCAGTGGAAAGTCTCTGCCGCCGGATTAACATCCCAGGATCACCCCGAACGTCGGTCGCAACGCCATGACCCGCTGGAAAGCCTCCGCGATCCACCTCGGCATCAGTGCGGTGATCGGCGCGCTCGTGCTCACCCTGATCCTCGGCATCTGGTATCCCACGCCCTATTTCGACGCATCGGGCGGCAAGGGACTGACACTGCTGCTGCTCGGCGTCGACCTTGTCCTGGGCCCCCTGCTGACGCTCGTGGTCTATCGGCACGGCAAGAAGGGCATGGCCTTCGACCTCGCGGTCATCGGCATCCTGCAGGCCAGCGCCCTCGCTTACGGACTGCACGTGACCGCCTCCGCGCGCCCCGTGTTCGTCGTCGCGGCGATCGACCGGTTCGCGGTCATGGCCGCCAATGATCTCGACCCCGCCGACGTCGCCGCGGCTACGGACCCACGCTTCTCGACGCTTTCCTGGACGGGTCCCCAACTCGTCGGCGTGAAGCGCCCGACCGATATTCCTGGCCGCAACAAACTCTCGCTCGCCATCCTGGACGGCAAGGACATCCAGCATTTCCCGCAGTTCTACGCCGACTACGCCGCGACGGCGCCGGCCCTGCTCGAGAAGGCCAAGCCGCTCGCCGACCTGCGGCGCGTACCCGGCTCGGACGCCGTGCTCGATGCGTGGCTGGCGAAGAGCGGACGCGGCACCGACACGCTTGTCTGGCTGCCGATGCTGGCCGGCGACGCGGTGCTTACGGTGCTGCTCGATGCGAAGACGGGCGAGCTGGTCGACACTCTGCCGATCGATGCCTGGGACTGAGCCGGACTGCGCAGCTGCCACACCACGTCACAACCTGACAGGGTTTGGCACATCCGTGCGGGCATGACGTCCGGCACATGGTGAAGGTTCGCGCTGCCCCCTGAAAAGCAAGCGACGCCCTTCACATTTGCCCGACCTCGTCCGTACTTCGGGGTCAAGAACTGTGACCGCGTTCGATATGGCGCTTGATCACGACGAATCGGCATCGGTTGGCACGGAAGCTGCTCTTACCTCATCACGCTTCCGGCATGCAGTCGAACCGGGCGGCCAGGACAGCTTTCCCGGGTCGACCGAAGCCGAAAGTTCAAGGGGAAATCCGGATTTACCTTCAGCCACATCACCTACAGGAACCATCGTCATGAACATGAAGAAGGCTCAGGGCTTCACGCTCATCGAACTCATGATCGTCGTCGCGATCATCGCCATCCTCGCCGCGATCGCGCTGCCGGCCTACCAGAACTACATCGCCAAGTCGCAGGCGACGTCGGGTCTCGCCGACATCCGCGGTGGCGTCACGGCGTTCGAGGAAGGCATCCAGTCGGGCACGCGTACGGGTACGCCGCTCCAGGCTGACATCGGCCTCGCCATCAGCACGCCGCGCTGCAACATCGCCGTCGCCGGTGCGTGGACCGCCGCCAGCGGCCAGAACATCGTCTGCACGCTGAAGGGCAACCCGAGCGTCGCCACGAAGACGGTCACCCTGACGCGCGGCGCCAGCGGCCAGTGGCCGTGCACGACGACGATCACGAACACCAACCACCGCCCGAACAACTGCGGCTGATCGGTAGCGTGACGTCGCGCCCGCTCCACGGGCACGCTTGAAGAGAACCCCGCTTCGGCGGGGTTCTTTTCTTGGATCCGGTATACATTGCAACCCCTGTCGGTCACTCGCCTCTGTCAAGGACATTGTCATGCGCGACCAGAACGGCTTCACGCTCATCGAGCTCATGATCGTCGTCGCGATCATCGCGATCCTCGCCGCGATCGCCCTGCCCGCGTATCAGGACTACACGATCCGCGCGCAGCTCACCTCGGCCCTCGCCGACATCAACTCGGGCCGCTCGGCGTTCGAGTCCAAGATCATCGCCGACAATGTGACCACGTTCGACATCGCCGTGGTCGGCCTCGCGCAGAGCACGCCACGCTGCAGTGCCGTCAACCTCGTTTCGGGGGTGAACGGACACATCGAATGCATCGTGCGAGGCCATCCATCGATCAACGGCAAGGCCTTGCGCATCACGCGCAACAGCTCCGGGCAATGGGCGTGCAGCACCGCGGCTGGTACGCCGGTCAAATACCGACCGAACCACTGCTCATGATGCTTCATCGGTGGCAGACTGCGCGATGACCGCGCAGTAGGGCCGCCTCGCATTCCCGCGATGCCCCGACCGTGATCCGAACGGGGAAAATCGACGAATGCCGATGCGATTCATGCGTTCGCCGCTCGTGCTCGTGCCGCTCGTGCTGGCACTCGTGCTCGCGGCCTATTGGCCGGGCCTGTCGGGCAGTTTCCTGTTCGACGATTTCGCGACCATCGTCGAGAATCCACGCGTCCACGCGTCCACGATCGACGTGGACGCACTGTCGCGTGCCGCCACCTCATTCGACCCGGGCGGCCTTGGCCGCCAACTGCCCATGGCATCGTTCGCCGTCGACCACGCACTCGGCGGACTCGAACCTTTCGGCTACAAGTTGCACGGACTGATCGTGCATCTGCTCAACACGCTGCTCGTTTACTTTCTGTGCGCGCGCATCTTCGCGCTCGCGGGCGTCGCGTCACGCAATCTGGCACCTGTAGCGGCAGGTGCGGCACTGCTATGGGCCGCACATCCGCTGCAGGTCTCCTCCGTGCTCTACGTCGTGCAGCGCATGGAGACCATGTCGCTGACCTTCGTCCTGCTAGCCCTGCTCGCGTATCTGCTTGGTCGCACCGCGCAGATCGAAGGACGACGCGGCTGGCCCTGGCTCGCGGGGTGCGCGCCATTGCTGCTGCTGAGCCTGGCCTGCAAGGAAACCGGCGTCCTGTTTCCACTGTACGCGCTGGTGCTCGAATGCACCTTGCTCGGGTTCAAGGCACATGCTGCCCGCACCGCGCGCGTCTGGCGCCTCGTTTATGCGGGAGGCTGTGCGTTCGCGGCGATCGTATATGTCGCCGTTGTCCTCCCGCACTATGCGAGTGCCGACCAGTACTTCGCACGCGACTACGACGCCACACAGCGCGTACTCACGCAAATGCGCGTGCTTCCGATGTACCTCTGCCAGATCCTCATCCCCTTGCCGGATCTGCAGACGTTCCACTACGACCAGGTGGTCGCCTCGACCGGCTGGCTCTCGCCACCGACCACGCTTCTGGGCGCCCTGCTCCTTGCAGCGCTGTTCGTGACGGCGCTCGTGCTGCGCAGGCGCATGCCGCTGTTCGCGCTCGGCATCCTGTGGTTCTTCGCCGCGCACTTTCTGACCAGCAACGTCGTGCCGCTCGAGCTCGTGTTCGAGCACCGCAACTATTTCGCGATCCTCGGCATCGTGCTCGCCGTCACGGATCTGGCTCGACGCATTCCGATGCGCCAAGGCCCGGGCTTCGTGCAGGTCGCTTCCGCCTGCGTCATCGCCGCGTTCATCGGCTTGACCGTGCTGCAGTCGAGCGTATGGGGCGATCGATTCCTGCTCGCGACCGTCCTCTCGGAACGCAACCCCGCATCGGCGCGCGCGAGCTCCGACCTCGCCGCCATCTACCTCGAGATGACCGACGGTTCCCCGAACTCGCCGTTCAACGACTTCGCGATGCGAGAGTTCGAGAGGGCGTCGCTGCAGCCCGGCGCTTCGATCGTTGCCGATCAGGGGCTGATTCTCGCCGCTGCGCAGGCAGGACGAGAGATCGACGACATCTGGTGGCAACGCCTCATCGGCAAGCTGGAAACCCAGACCATCAAGCCCGAGACGACCGGGGCGATGTTCGGCCTGCTCGGCAACCGCCTCAAGGGTTTCAAGCTGGACGATCACCGCCTCACCGAGGCATTCCTGGCGTTGTTCTCGCGCGTGACGATGTCCGCCGTCAGCTACGCACAATTCGGCGACTACGTACTGCGATTCGTGGGAGATCAGGATCTGGCCGACCGCATGTTCGTCATCGCTGTCGAGCAGAGCGTCGCAAATCCCGGTTATGTCGACCAGATGCGCGACACGCTGGAGACGGAGGGTCACGTGCGGCAGGCAAACGTCGTAGCCGCGCGTGCGAAGGAGCTCGGGATCCAGCTTGACGCGTCGTCAGATTCTTCACCGGTGCCGCACAACGGCGGATAACGCGCTGAACTACACTAGCCTGGCGTCCCACGACGCATGATCCAGCCATTGGGGAACGAGCGATGACACATGAGCGCCGCGCAGGATTCGCGCTGCTGGTCCTTTTCATCCTGTCGGGTTTCGCGGGGCTCATCTATCAATCGATCTGGTCGCACTATCTCGGGCTCGTGCTCGGTCACGCCGCGTACGCGCAGACGCTCGTGCTCGGCCTGTTCATGGGTGGCATGGCGCTCGGCGCCTGGCTCGCCGGCAAGTGGACGCTGCGCATCCGGCACCTGATCCTGGGCTATGCCGTCATCGAAGGCGTCATCGGCCTGTTCGGCCTGTTGTTCCATCCGATCTTCGTGGGCTACATGTCGTTTTCGCAGGGCTCGATCCTGCCTTCGCTCGGAAGTCCCGCACTCGCAGGCGGCTACCAATGGATCAGCTCGGGCCTGCTGATCCTCCCGCAGTGCATCCTGCTCGGCGCCACGTTTCCGCTGCTCAGCGCCGGTTACCTGCGCCTCGCGCCACGAGAGGAAGGCCGCGTGCTCGGTGGCCTGTATTTCTCCAACAGCATCGGCGCCGCGTTCGGCGCGCTGTTCAGTACCTTCGTGCTGCTACCGGCGATCGGCATGCCCGGTGCGATGGTCACCGCAGGCGTGCTCAACCTTGTAGTCGCGATTGGTTCGCTCGTGGTTTGGCGCCTATCCGCGCCTCCTATCGCGATCGCACCGCAGAGTGCTGCGGCGACCACTGCGGACGCCGATGGCGCGCAGAACCCGCTGCTGCAGACGATGGTCGCGGCTACGTTCCTCTCCGGCGCGTTCTCGTTCGTCTACGAGATCGGCTGGATTCGCCTGCTCAACCAGGCGCTCGGCGCGACCGTGCATTCGTTCGAGCTCATGCTCGCGGCATTCATCCTCGGCCTCGCGTTCGGTGGCCTGTGGATTCGTCAACGTGGCGAACGCATCACCGATGCCGTGCGTTACGCCGGATATGCGCAGGTCTGGATGGGCATCTGTGCGCTCGTGTCGGTGGTCGTGTTCGCACACAGCTTCGAGTGGGTCGGCTGGATGATGCGCACGTTCCAGCGCACCGACGACGGCTACACGCTCTTCAGCCTCGGCAGCGCGACGATCGCGATCCTGGTCATGTTCCCGGCTGCATTCTTCGCCGGCATGACGCTGCCGCTGTTCACGATGGCACTACTGCGTAAAGGCTCAGGGGAACGCAGCATCGCGCGCATCTATTCGGCCAATACACTCGGCGCGATCGCCGGCGTGGCACTTACCGTTCATGTGCTGATCCCCGTTATCGGCGTCAAGCACGCCGTCGTGCTCGCCGCTGCCGGCGATGCCGTAATGGGCCTGTACCTGCTTAGGCTCGCATCGGCAGGATCGGCCACCGGATTCCGGCTGTCCGTGGTCGCATTGCTCGCCGCGCTCATGTTCAGTTTCGCGGCGAGCTCGATGCCGCCGCAGACGCAGGTCGCCGGCGTCTTCCGCGATGGCGTGACCTCGCTGCCCGCTGACAGCCCCGTCGTCTTCCTGCGCGACGGAAAAACCGCAACGGTCGGCGTGTACGCCACACCTGACGGCAGTTACGGGACGATCAGCACCAACGGCAAACCCGACGCCACGCTCTCCGTGCATCTCGATACGCCGCCGTCGCAGGACGAAGTCACGATGGCGATGGCTGCCTCGCTGCCCCTCGCGTTTCATCCTGCGCCTAAAGACATCGGCATCATCGGCTGGGGCTCGGGTTTGACCACCCACACGATTCTGGGAAGCCCTTTGCCTGTACGGGTCGAATCGATCGAGATCGAGCGACAGATGTGGACCGGGGCAAGGCAGTTCGGCGACCGTGTCGCGAGGGCATACGATGACCCACGCTCCCACGTGGCCTTCGACGACGCGCGCACCTGGTTCTCGACCGGCGGGCGTCGTTACGACGTGATCATTTCCGAACCATCCAATCCTTGGGTGAGTGGGATCGCCAGCCTTTTCACCGAACAGTTCTACACATTCCTCAAGGGACATCTCAATGAGGGAGGACTGGTGGTCCAGTGGATCCAGTCCTACGAACTGGGCGATCCGCTGCTTGCGCGCATGATCCGTGCACTCGCGAACACCTTCCCACACCTGCGCATGTATGCCACCAACGAAGGCGACCTGCTGCTCGTATCCTCGGTGACGCCGATCCTTCCCCTGAACATGCAGGCGCTAAGCCACGAACCTTTGCGGTCGGAACTCGCCCGCATCGGACTTCGGACCGCCGACGACTACGCGTTCCGATTTCTCGGCGACGAACGCGTCGCGCGGACATTCAGCGACCTCATGGGAGGTCTTGGACATTCCGACTATTACCCGACCGTCGCCTTGGAAGCTCCGCGCGACCGGTTCAAGCGCAATCGTTCGGACGCGCTCTATGCCGTCAATTGGAACGGGCTGCCGGTCATGGAGATTCTGGTTGGAGTATCGCCGGCTCCACGGCACCGCACGGTCGTAAGCTCCACACTGGTGGACTCGCTCAGAGGCAGGGCCCTCCATACGATAGCGAGTCTCGAGTCGCGGTCGCTCGTCGCCGAACTCGATCAGACGACGGCGTCGCACGTCGCCGTGCTGCTCCAGCTTTCGTCGCATCCCGTCACATCGCATGACGCCGAGCGCTGGGGTAACGCCTTGGCCAGTGTTGCTGCAAGCTCGATCGCGTATCTGCCGGCGAGCGATCAACTCGCCGCGTGGTCGAGTCCTGCTTGGCTGGTTGGAAATCAACCGGCGTTCGTCGTCGACGCTATGGCCGCTTATGCCGCTGCTGCCGCGCGTGATGCGGATGCCATGTCACGGCTTGCACTTCACGCGCTCGAGCAACACGCACAGGTATTGCCTGGGGCGGTGCGCGAACAGCTTCTCGTCATGGCGATGACAGCAGCTGCGAAGAAGAAGGATTTCGCGACGGCTCGCCGACTCGAAGACACGTTCGGCAACACACCGGGGCTCACTACCTATCTCGCCAGCGTCCGCGGGTTCCTGCTGGGATGGGCGGACACCAAGGATTGAGGACAATTCCCGGTACATTTGCCGAATCGGCTGAAGCACTCGATTCCACGGTGACGTTCATGGGTGCCGCATGAAGGCGATTCTTCGTGGCGCACTGGCCGGGCGCATAGCGCGCAACACGGTCGCGGGTACCGTGGTGCACGCGTTGCGGATCGGGCTGCAGGTTCTCACGACTGTGGTGCTGGCATGGTCGATGGGACCGTCGGGCCTTGGCTTGTTCATCGGCATCGCGGCCCTGGCAACGTGCCTCGCGACCTTCACCGGAGTAGGCTCCGGCCTCGTGCTGCTCAGGGATGCCTCCACGGACGCGGGGCGCTTGCGTGACCTGTGGCGCGATGCGCTCGGGCTGCACATCGTGACGGGTGCTGGACTGACCTTGATGTACGCGCTGGCAGCTCACGCACTTCTCGACGTCCGGGTCGGCATGGTGACGATCACCGCCCTCGCGATCTCCGAATTGCTCCTGATGCCTCTGGTGCACTTGTGCGGATTCGCCCTGCAATCGCAGGAGCGCCTCATCAAGGCGAACCTGATGGTCGCTTCGATGAGCGGTGCACGTCTCGTCGCCGCCATGACGGTTTCACTCTCGGTGACGGCGGCCGACGTTCAGGCTTTCGCCACCGCGCACCTCGCAGCGTCGTTGACAGCGTGCGCACTGGTGCTCGGTTACTGCATCAATCAACTGGAGCTGTCCGGTGCAGGAATGGCGGTATCCATGCGGACGGCACGCAACGGAGTGGGATTCGCGACCGCCTGGTTCACCGGCAACACCGTCGTCGAGATCGACAAGCCACTCGCACTGCGCTTCGCAGGCAGTGATGTAGCGGGCTTGTATTCGGTCGCGTATCGACTCGCGAGTGCCCTGACGCTACCCGTTGCGACCCTCGTTTCGGCCATCCAGCCCCGACTTTTCCGCGCCATGAGTGGCGTCACCGGGTCCGTGCGACCGCTCGCACTGAGACTCGTCGGCGTCGCGATCGGGTACGGCATAATGGCGAGCGCCGCACTCTGGTTGCTCGCCGAACTGCTTCCCGTGATTCTCGGTAGTGATTTCGCCGACACGGCGAACGCCGCCCGCCATCTCGTGCTCGTTCCCGTCGCCTATGCCGTCCGGCTTGCAGCGAACGCCATCCTGACAACGAGTGGCCACAATCGTCCGCGGATCGTTGTGGAAACAACCGGCATCCTGGCCCTGGCGCTCTCTTTCCCTCTTTTCGTACCCGAGCACGGACTAGCAGCCATCACCACGTGCGTGACGATCGTCGAGGTCCTGATGTCCATCACGTGCCTCACCGTTGCTTCGCGGATCGTGCTCGGCGCGACGCGCCAACACACACCAGCACCTGCTGAACCGCCGTGAAGCGCGAGCATCAAGCGACCGGTTTGACCACGCGAAGCGTGAACAGGATCGACGCCATGGGAATGAACTTGCTGAGCAGATTGTCCGTCAGCACGGGACACTTCGAGAGCATCCTGTAGATCAGCGGAATCTTGTAAGGCGTGTACTCCCGCCGAACGATCTCGAATCGGGCCCGCGAATACTCACCGTAGACCGATCCTCGGTCGCAGAAGATGTCGAAGCTGCGCCACGCGAATCCGTGCTTGTGGGTAAGATCTTCGTAGAGGCTCGCGCTGCGGAAGTGCGGAACCCGCACGATGATCCGGCAACCGTTCGCGCCGATACGGTGTAGCTCATCCATGACCGGAATCACCCGATCAAGGTGCTCGATGATGTTGAGACAACGGATCTCCGTGAACGCATCGTCTTCGAAAGGGTATGGAAGACTGTCGAGGTCATGCCTCACATCGACACGCCGGGCGTAGAGATCGATGTTGACGGCCGACTCGTCAAAGTCGTTGCCGCACCCCAGATTGAGTACATCTCGCCGCAGTCCATCGCGAACCGGAAGTTCCACCCTCGACATCACGCCTCCCAGAAAGTGCATACGCATACCCGACTGCACCCGGAGCTGCGGGCCACGTCAGGCGACGACATCATCGTGACTCGACAGCCACGGGCCGCGTCGTCAAGCCACTCGGATCCTAGCCAGCTCGCTGCACGCCGTCACGACGCCATCGTAGATCCAGTGACGTAGCGGTAAACCTCGAGGTACGCATCGACAGCTTTTTCCTCGCTGAAATGCTCGACCGCGCGCCTACGCCCAGCAGCGCCCATGGCGGCCACGGTGGACGGTGACGAGGCGAGTCGGCGGCAGTCCTCGGTCAGCGATGCGATGTCGTCGATACGACTCAGCAATCCGGTGACATCGTGTCGCACGACTTCGCTGACGGCTGCGCAGCCGAAGCCGACCACAGGTCTCCCGCAAGCCATGGCTTCCAACGCGACGTAGCCGAAGCCTTCATACCGCGAGGGAACCAGTACGGCGTCGCACATCGCGTACTGTTCCAGGAGCCCGTTCGTACTCAAACGGCCCAGCAACTCCACGCCTTCGGTCTCGTGTTCGGAATCTGCAGCCCTCAGTCCGGCCGTACAGGCGATGACGAACCCAGGCCCCAGCCTGGACGCGAGCTCAGGTATGACGTCGGTGCCCTTTCGCCGCGATGAATTGCCGACATAGAGGAGACGGAAGCGACGCTCGTCGTTCGCGACGCGAGGTTCGGGCGTGAAGACGTCGTAGTCGACCCACAGAGGAATCACGCAGGCCGCCTCGACGCCAACACAGCGAAAGAGCACGTCGCGCGTGAAGAAGCTGTCCACGATCACAGCCTGTACTGACCGATAGGAGCGTTTCAGCATCGGACCGATGACGAGGCGGTGATAAACGTCTTGAGCGACCGATTTGAAAGGGCGGTATCCGGGATCGAGAGGATAGTGGTGTTCGGTGGTCACGACCGGCACGCCCCGCCCGGTGAATGCGAACGCGAACGCACTCGTGGCGTGGATGACTCCGGTGTTCGACGGTATCGGCTCACGCCTCGCCAGAAAAGGTAGGAGCTCGAGAACGTGCGGAAACCACGTGATTGCCGCGGGAATGCCCCGCTTGCCGAGTGCTTCCGCGAGGCGAACGGTGTACACATCGGCACCGCTTCCAGCGCGGATACTGGGCAACCAGACTCCCCGTGCCGAACCTTCGGCCGGCCCGAAACGGATCGTCTCGACGTTCATTCGGTATTCGTCTCCCGCCGCCTGGAAGTAGCGAGCGCGATCCCGATCTCCTCGCGAACCCTTTCACCGAAGTGCTCCCAGGAAAAGTCGTTCGCGAAAGCCTTGATGCTCTGCTTCGACAACGGGCGCTCGAGTATCGAGAGGACGGCGGCTCCGAAAGCATGCGCATCACCGGAGGGCACCAGTCGCCCGGAAACACCATCGCACACCGCATCCACGACGCCCCCGGTGGCATACGCCACGGTGGGGAGGCCGTACGCCGCGGCTTCGATCGCGACCATGCCGAAACCCTCCGGATCATCCGGTATGTCGCGGATGGGAAAAACGTGCACATCGGAAGCCGAATAGATCGCCGCAAGCTCTTCGCGATCGTGCACGACACCGGAGAAGTGGAGGTTGTCGCGCACTCCCGCGATCTCCGCGACAGCGCAGATGTCCGCCACCGACTGACCACCTGCGAGGAGTGAATGCACGGGCTCGCCTCCTACCACAACCAGAAGCGCATCGGGGTGTCGACGCACGATGGCGGGTAGTACGTCCGCCACGAACTGCTTGATACCTTTTCGTCGCGTCAACCTGCCCACTGACAGCAGTACCGGTCCGCCGGGACGCCCCATTCGGGCACGGACGTCCTTTCCAGGCCCGCCCGGCCCCGGCGCTGGGAGCTCCACGCCGGGATGGACGATGGTCACTCGCGATTCGCACACTTTCGCTGCCCGCGCGAGCCGCTTGGTTGCGTGGCTGTTCGCGATCACGCGCGTCATGAACTTGAAGACGGGAATCCAGGCTAGCCTGTAAGCCACATGCGAGGCCGCCGCATCGAGGCCATGAAGGTAAACCATCGATCGAGCACGCGACACGATCGCGCCGATCCATGCGATCGGCGCGACCAGCCCGCTGCCGGCCAGCACCAGATCTGGTCGCGAGCGAAGCGCATGCCACAGTGTCTTGAAGAACGCGGATACCAGGAAGAGTGGCAGAGGTTTCAAGGGAACCTCGCTCACCGTGACACCTGCCGGGATGAAACGTCGTGCTCCGCGGGGGGCGATCACATGCACCTGATGTTGCTCTCGGATCTCCCGCAAAAGGTTCAGGTTGAGCTGTTCCATCCCTCCCCACAGAGGAGGAAGGTTTCTGGTCACGACGAGAATGCTCTTCATTGGGACCGCCGAGTCGACCCCCGACCGCGGACCGGTCATCGTGCCTCCCGTTTAACGAGCAGGAGGTCGTAGTTGATTCTTATCGCCTGCCAGTCCGGCCAGACCAGCGCGCCCATCCAGGCGGTGGTGTTGATCACCAGGACAGCGATGGCTGCGAGCGGAAGCAGCAGAAGACGGCCGACCGACCGACGCTGTTGAAGAGGCCCCGCGATCGCGAGACACATGATCACGGCAGCAGCATGCAGCGCGTGCTGTGACCCTTGCAGTTCGATCACGTCCAATCCGGCAGCTTCGGCACTGCGACGCCAGCCGTGCTCCGTCCATCGCTGGAAATCGTAAGGCGCATCATGGATCGGGTACAGGAATGGCATGCTCACATGGGCCGCACCGCCTACCCTCAGGATTCGCGCAATCTCGCGAAGCGCCGTCTCGGGTTCACGAACGTGCTCGAGTACCTCCAGACACGCGACATGGTCGGCACATTCGTCCCGCAATGGAAGACGGCATGCGTCCGCGAAGATGTCCGGCCGCGTCCGGTAAAGCTGCGAGGCCGTTGCCGGATAATCCAACGCGACATACATGGCATCAGCGTCGAGGTGGCGCTCGAGCCAGCGCGTCGCAGCGCCGATGTCCACGATCACTCCGCGAGCGCGCAACAGTGCTTCGGGCGGCACGCGGCGTCCCAGCAACCATTGCGGATGCAGAGGCGTTCTGGCCAGCCGGGCGATCAGCGCGCGCACACCGGCAACCTCAGCTGCGCTTCTGATAAGTCAGCGACGTGATCTGCTCGGAGATCAACCCGATCAGGAAGATGATGACGGAGGCGCTGAAAAGGAGCGCGCTCATGTTCGTGAACCGATGCTCGGTCACGAAGGTGTAGGCGTAATAGCCGAGCCCGAGCAGGAAGAACGCCAGCGATGCCGGGACGAACAGCTTGAGCGGCGAGTAGAGCGTGGCGATCTTGAAGATGATCAGCAGGAAGCGCACGCCGTCCTTGAGGGGGCGGATATGGCTCTTGCCGATGCGCCTGGCGACCGGCACCGGCACGTAGGCCACCGCATACGCACTGCGGAAGAACGCCATCGTGCTCGTGGTCGGGTACGAGAACCCGTTCGGCAGCAGGTGCAGGAATTCGCGGAACTTGTCGGCGCGCACCGCGCGGAAGCCCGAGGTGAGGTCCTTCACGTCGAAGCCGGTCATGTGGCTGGCGAGCCGGTTGTAGAGCCCGTTGGCGAGGCCGCGGCCGACGCCGGCCTGGCCGGCCCAGTCACGCGCACCGACGACCATGTCGTAGCCCTCGTCGAGCTTGTCGAGCAGCAGGCCGATCAGGGCCGGATCGTGCTGGCCGTCGGCATCCATGAACACGATGACCTCGCCCGTGGCGGCACGCGCACCGGTCTTGATCGCGGCACCGTTGCCCATCGAGTACGGGTGGCGCTTCACGGTGACCCCGGCATCGCGGCACACCTGCGCCGTGTCATCGGTCGAGCCGTCGTCGACGACGATGATCTCGGCGCCCGCGTGCAGCGACGCGAGCCGCGGCAGGAAGCCCTTCAACGCCGCCGCCTCGTTCTTGGCCGGCAGCACGATACTGATCCGCATGCGGTCTCCCCGACGGACGTCGCCATGCCGCGCATGGTCGACAACTCAGCCCCGCGTGGCCGCGTGGCAGGCCCGGAGTGTACCCCGCGCGGCCGTGTTCCGATCCACCCGGGCGATTCCGGTCGGCGGCGGCGGCCACCACACCGCGTCCAATATCGGGGAATGCGACAGGCCGCACCGTTGCCCCCGTTCTTTCGGCGTCGCTTTTGCGGTAGATTCGTAGCATCAGCGGGGGCTTACGCGACATTCCTATGGCGACCCAGATCAATCCCGGAACGATGGCCGGCCTGTCCGGCGTCAGCCGTCGCCTCGTATCGGAAGGCGTGCTCGGCGAAATCGACGCGCGCAAGGCGATCGAGGATGCGGCGAAGGCGAAGATTCCGATCGGCGCATGGCTGACCGAGAACGGCCTCGTGTCGAGCGCGCAGCTCGCACTCGCCTCGGCCTTCGAATTCGGCGTGCCGATGTTCGACGTGACCGCGCTCGATCTGGCACAGGTGCCGATCAAGCTCGTCAAGGAAGAGCTGATCAACAAGCACAAGGCCTTGCCGCTGTTCAAGCGCGGCAACCGGCTGTTCGTCGGCGTGTCGGATCCGACCAACCTGCGCGCGCTCGACGAGATCAAGTTCCAGTCCAACCACATCATCGAACCGATCCTCGTCGACGAGCAGCAGCTCGAGCGTGCGATCGAGCAGGCGCACAACGCCAGCAGTACGACGATCGAGGGCATGGACGATGCCGAGGGCCTCGAGAACCTCGACCTCGGCGAGACCGGCGAAGATGGCGACAGCACCGGCGTCGATGCGTCCGGTGGCGGTGACGATGCGCCGGTCGTGCGCTTCGTCAACAAGGTGCTCGTCGACGCGATCAAGCGCGGTGCGTCGGACATCCATTTCGAGCCTTACGAAACCAACTACCGCGTGCGCCTGCGCATGGACGGCATGCTGCGCCACGTGGCCTCGCCGCCGGTCAAGATGACGCCACGTATCTCCTCGCGCCTCAAGGTCATGTCGGGCCTCGACATCGCCGAGAAGCGCGTGCCGCAGGACGGCCGCATCAAGCTCAATCTTTCGAAGACCAAGTCGATCGACTTCCGCGTCAGCACCTGCCCCACGCTGTTCGGCGAGAAGATCGTGCTGCGCGTGCTCGATGCCTCGGCCGCCAAGCTCGGCATCGACAAGCTCGGCTACGAGCCGGACCAGCAGAAGCTCTTCCTCGACGCGATCGAGAAACCCTACGGCATGGTGCTCGTGACCGGCCCGACCGGCTCGGGCAAGACCGTCTCGCTGTACACGGCGCTCAACATCCTCAATACCGAGGGGCGCAACATCTCCACGGTCGAGGATCCGGTCGAAATCCGCCTGCCCGGCGTCAACCAGGTACAGCAGAACGCCAAGCGCGGCATGACGTTCGCAGCGGCGCTGCGCTCGTTCCTGCGCCAGGATCCGGACATCATCATGGTCGGCGAGATCCGCGACCTCGAGACCGCCGAGATCGCCGTCAAGGCGGCGCAGACCGGCCACATGGTGCTGTCGACACTGCACACCAACGATGCGCCGCAAACCGTCGCGCGCATGATGAACATGGGCATCGCGCCGTACAACATCACCTCGGCGGTGACGCTCGTGATCGCGCAGCGCCTCGCGCGCCGCCTGCACGACTGCAAGCGTCCCGTCAGCATCCCCGCCCCCGCTCTGCTCGCCGAAGGCTTCACCGAGGCCGACATCGCCGCCGGCATGACCTTGTACGAGGCGGTCGGCTGCTCGGGCTGCAACGAGGGCTACAAGGGCCGTACCGGCATCTATCAGGTCATGCCGATGAGCGAGGACATCCAGAAGATCATCCTCGCCGGCGGCAATGCCCTGCAGATCGCCGCCGAGGCCAAGCGCATCGGCATCAACGATCTGCGCGCCTCCGCACTTTCGAAAGCACGCCAGGGGCTTACGAGCCTCGCCGAAATCAACCGCGTGACCAAGGACTGATCCCATGGCAACCACAGCGACAGCACGTGCCGGCGTCAAGCAGAGTGTCGGCAAGTCACGCGCGTCGGTCGGCGACCTGCAGACCTTCGTCTGGAGTGGTCTCGACAAGCGCGGCGTCAAGATCAAGGGCGAGCAGATCAGCAAGAACGTCGGCTTGGTCAAGGCCGAGCTGCGCCGCCAGGGCATCAATCCTCAGATGGTCAAGGCCAAGCCGAAGCCGCTGTTCGGCGCGGCCGGCTCGAGCATCAAGGCACGCGACATCTCGATCTTCAGCCGCCAGCTCGCCACGATGATGGCCGCCGGCGTGCCGATGGTGCAGGGCTTCGAGATCGTCGCCGGCGGCCAGAACAATCCGCGCATGAAGAACATGCTGACGGACGTGAAGAGCGAGATCGAGGGCGGCGCCTCGCTGGCCGAGGCCATGGGCAAGTACCCGGTGCAGTTCGACGAGCTGTTCCGCAACCTCGTCAAGGCCGGCGAATCCGCCGGTGTGCTCGATACCGTGCTCGACACGGTCGCGACGTACAAGGAAAACATCGAAGCGATCAAGGGCAAGATCAAGAAGGCCCTGTTCTACCCGGCGATGGTGTTCGCGGTCGCGATCATCGTCTCGTGCATCCTGCTGATCTTCGTGATCCCGCAGTTCGAGTCCGTGTTCAAGGGCTTCGGATCCGATCTCCCGGCGTTCACGCAGATGCTCGTGAACCTGTCGAAATTCATGATCTCGAACGGGTTCTTCATCCTGGTTGGCGTGATCGCGTTCTTCGTCGGCATCGTGATGCTCTACAAACGCTCGGCGAAGTTCGCGCACCTCGTCGACCGCGGCATGCTCAAGATCCCGGTCGTCGGCAACATCCTGCGCCAGTCGGCGATGGCGCGCTTCGCGCGTACGCTCGGCGTGACGTTCCGTGCCGGTGTGCCGCTCGTCGAGGCGCTGGATTCGGTGTCCGGCGCGACCGGCAGCATCGTCTACAACGAAGCGGTCAAGAAGATCCGCGAAGACGTCGCCGTCGGCCATCAGCTGCAGCTCGCGATCCGCCAGACCGGCCTGTTCCCGAACATGGTCGTGCAGATGGTGTCGATCGGCGAGGAGTCGGGCGCGCTCGACGCGATGCTGTTCAAGGTCGCCGAATTCTACGAGCAGGAAGTCAACAACGCGGTCGACGCGCTGTCGAGCCTGCTCGAGCCGTTCATCATGGTCGTCATCGGTGTCATCGTCGGTGGCATGGTCGTCGGCATGTACCTGCCGATCTTCAAGCTGGCCGCCGTCGTCGGCTGACGCGAACCGGCGCATCGTTCGAAGAAGAAGGCCCGAAAGGGCCTTCTTTTTTGGCTTTCGGCCAATCGGGTCCCTCGCACGGCGCTGTGCGACGGCACGAAGCTTGCGGCATGATCGGCCTCTTTCCACGCACAGAGGATCGTCGACACGATGGAGATGGACATCGCCTGGCTGGCTGATCCGGCATGGCTGATTCCGGTCACGGGCGTGCTGGGCCTGCTCGTCGGCAGCTTCCTCAACGTCGTCATCCTGCGGCTGCCGCGGCGGCTCGAGCACGAGTGGCAGCAGCAGGCCCGCGAGATCCTCGGGGAGGAGCCTGAAGTCGAACGCGATCCTCCGCCCCCCGACCTCGTCTTCAAGGCATCGCATTGCATGCACTGCAAGCATCCCTTGTCGGCTTTCGACAACATTCCGCTGTTGAGCTACCTCGCACTCGGCGGCCGTTGCCGCTACTGCCGCACGCCGATCTCGTGGCAGTACCCGCTCGTCGAGGCGATCAGCGCCATCGCCTGCGCGACACTGGCCTGGCAGTTCGGCTGGGGATGGCCGCTGCTCGCGGGACTCGTGATGACCTGGATGCTGATCGCGGCATCGGGGATCGATGCACGAACGCAGCTGCTGCCCGATCAGCTCACGCTGTCGCTGATGTGGATAGGCCTGCTGCTGTCGCTGATGTCCGTCTTCGTCGACGCCCACGATGCGATCCTGGGCGCCGCGATCGGCTGGCTGAGCCTGTGGAGCGTGTTCTGGCTGTTCAAGCTCGCCACGGGCAAGGAAGGCATGGGCTACGGCGACTTCAAGCTGCTCGCCGCACTCGGGGCATGGATGGGCGCCTCGGCCCTGCTGCCGATCATCCTGCTGTCGTCACTGGTCGGGGCGCTGATCGGCGGCGGCATGCTCGCGGTGCGCGGCAAGGACCGTTCGACGCCGATCCCTTTCGGGCCCTTCATCGCCGCAGCGGGCTGGGCCTGGTTCGTATTCGGCGCCGATCTCGCCCGTCTCTACGAGGGCTGGTTCCTCGCCTGAGGTCGATCCGTCACGCGTGCGCGAAAGCGCTCGCGTGACGCGCGATCAGGCCCGGAAAGACGATGCGCGCGCCGTCAGCGTGGCGTAGGTGTCTTGCGTGCGAGCGTGTAGACGAGATTGTCGTAGAGCACGACGAGCGTGCCCGCGTCGACCTGGTGGTAATCGAACACTCCCTTGTCGCAATCCACGCGCAGCACCTGCACGTTCTGCGCAAGCGAGAACGTCGTTCGCGCCTGTTCGATCAGGGCCGGATCGACGATGCCGCTGCCGAAGATCTCGTCGCCCTTGAGCGTCGGTGTCGCATAGGTCGCGTTGGTGCAGGCGAGTGTCTCGTCGCCGGTGACCGAAGCCGGAGCGAACGTCACCTCTGCGCCGATGGCGGCCGGCCGCAGCGGTGCCGGGGACGTCGGCTCGATCCAGTTGGGCGTGGCCGTGGCCTTGACCGTCCACGTGCCGGCATAGATGCCCTGGGCGTGCCCAGCCGACGACCACGAGGCCAATGCGAGGGCCAGCGCGATGCAGGAAGAGTGTGTGGCTTTGCTGACCATGACGTCGCCCCGTGGGATCCTTGATGCGGATCTTGCCCGAAGCGGCGGTGCGCGCGATGCGCATCCGTCGGGATCGCACGACCGTATGTCCGGTCTTCCCCCACGACCGCCGGGAGACGGTCGCTCAGGCGCGATGGCCAGGCATGCGGGGAGACGAAACGGACATGGTGGGCGGTACAGGGATCGAACCTGTGACACCTGCCGTGTGAAGGCAGTGCTCTACCGCTGAGCTAACCGCCCAAGGTGTCGCGAAGAGAAACGGTGATGCGGAAAAAGTGGTGCCGGAAATAGGAATCGAACCTACGACCTCATCATTACGAATGACGCGCTCTACCAACTGAGCTATTCCGGCGCCGAGGGCCGCGAAGTATAGAGACTCCTTCGCCGACCGACAAGCCTTCGTGACAACTCGGGAAACCTCCTACCAGCAGGCGCCGTTCGTGCCCGTGTTCGCCGGTGCGGTCTTGTTGCCGACGTTGTTGATCACGAGCTGGCGGCACGCGTCGCCGGCCTGGATGCCCTGCGGTGCGGCGGTGATCGTGTAGGTCTGGTTGGCGTTCGCGAGCGCCACGGTGATGCGGTAGAAGTTGCTTTCCGAGGTATTCGGCAGACCGAGGTCCGCGAGCGTCGCGTAGCGGTTGCGGTTCGTGAAGAAGCGTTCCTGCGCGGCCGCGATGCGCATGATAGCCTCGCGGCCGTCGGCGCGACGCGTGCGCTCCATGGCGCGCTGGTAGCTCGGGTAAGCGATCGCGGCGATCACGGCGATGATCAGCACGACGACCATGATCTCGATGAGCGAAAAGCCGCGTTGACGCCTGCGCATGGTGTTCCCCTTGGATGTGGTCATGACACCGGGGCGGCATCCACGTGGATGCCGCCCCGTTCGTATGGTCAGCGCCAGTCGAGCAGCTCGCGCCATGCGCCGCGGTTCCATACCGGATCCGCGCCTTGTGTCGACAATGTGTCGTTGATCGCGGCACGGACCTCCGGCGGCAGGTCGATCGGCAGGTCCGGGATCACCACTCGGCCACCACCGACAAGGCCGAGCGGATTGCCGGGCGGTCGGTTCGACGACAGCACGCCGCCGACGATGCCCGTTCCTGCCGGATTGTCGGGCCTGGACAACGATCCCGTGCCGCCGTCGACGAGCATGAGTGCATAGCGGTTGCCCGGGTCGCAGGGATCTTCGCCGCGCGGGATCAGCGAGTACAGCAACACGAAGTTGCTCGTGAAGAACGGGATCGCGCGACGTTGCGCACGCTCACCGCCCTCGCCCGGGATGTTGAGGCGGATGCGCCAACCACGACGCGTGTCCGGAATCGTGTTGGCCGTGGTGACACTGCGCACGCCCCCTGCGTCCTGTGCCACCGTCTGCGTGACGAGCTGATTCACGCGGATCGGGTAGTTCGGGCTGTTCGTGCCGTAATCGCGCACACCGTAGAACGCCTGTTCGGGAATCGCGCTCGTGCGATCGGACAAGCCGATGTACTTGCCGGTGCCGAACACGAAGATCGGGTTCAACGTGGTGAGATCGCGCATCGCGGTCGGATTGAACGAGATCGGCTGGTCGCCGACGACCGCAGCACCACCGTTGCCGTAGCTGGTGAACATGAGGTCCACCGACCAGTTGTTCGGATTGTCCGCGTCGGACAGATCGAAGCGCCAGAGGTTGCCGGCCAGGTCACCCGCGACCGCGATGTCGTCGATCTGGTCGGAGCCGAAATCGTAGACCACGGCCGTGGACATGCCATACGTCGTGACACCCGCAGCCTGCGGCGCGTCGCTCGTGTCGATCTTGCGGATCAGCTGGCCGGTCTGCAGGTCGATCACGAGCAGCGAGGTGCGGCCCGCAGCGAGCTCGCGATTCGCGGGATCGAGCGGATCGATCGGGAAATAGCCCGACGACACGAGCGCGACCCACTTGTTCTGGTAGGCGATGCGCGCGATCTGCACCGAGTCGTAGGTATAGCCCAGGTCGGTGCAGTAACGGCCGCCCGGCGCGCAGTTGCCACCTGCCCCCGTCGCCGGCGCCACGTTCGAGTACTCCCACATCGGCAGGTTCACGGCATTGGACTCGCTGATGCCGGCCGGGTTGGTGATGTCGAGCGCGTAGATGCCACGACCGCCGAGGCGCAGCGAACCGATCAGCACCGTCTTCCACTGGCCGCCGATGAACACGTCGAGCACCTGCGGTGCATCGTCGACGGTCGGCACGAGGCCACCGTCGGACTGCGTCGTCTTCACGAGGCGGAAGTTGTCGATGACGGTGTTGGGCACATAGGCCCAGCGCTCGACGCCGGTCGCGGCGTCGACCGCATGCATCATGCCGTCGTTGGCCGCGACATAGACGGTCGGCGCGCGACCGCGGTTGTCGTACTGGAACCGCGCGTAGCTGCTGCCGGATGCGTAGGCACTGGCCTCGGGGGACCCCGCCGGGAAGATGTCGCGATGTCCACTCGTCGGCGACGACACGTAGACCGGCTCACCCTTCACCACGGCGCCGAGCAGGGATCCGCGTGTGCGGAATCGCGGCACCAGCGTGCTCTCGAACGTGCGCGTGCCGCGCAGGTAGTCGAGGCGCAAGGTGCCGAGAAGATCGGGTGTCCACTGCTGCGGAATCAGGTCGAGGCGGACCGACGACGGTTCGACGTTGAGACGCGAGCGCTGCGACGTGTTGAGGTTGCCCCAGCGGAACGGCTTGCCGGTACCCGGGGTGCCGTTCGAGGTGATGATCGCACGCGAGTTCGGATCACGCGCGGGGCCACCGGTCGTCGCCATGCTCGCGCAGGCGCCACCGGTCAGCTTGCAGCCCGCGTCCCACTCGATGCCGGTCGACGCACCGGTGGTCGGGTCGAGGCGGTTGCGCGTGAGATAACCCGACCAGTCGGTCGTGTCGTAACCCGCGGTGTAGCCCGTGGTGCCGTCGGTGATGAGCGGCAAGGACACGGAGACGGCCGTCGAGGCGCCACGACGCGCGATGATGCTCGCGATGATCTCGCTGAGCGAGCTGATGAGCTCTTCCGGGTTGCTGGCGGCGAAGTACTTGCCTCGGCTGTTGACCGCCGCATGCCACATGTCGTCCATCTTCTCGGAGGAGTCGGTGTAATTGCCGCTACCGAGCAGCGCAGGCCAGGCCAGTGTGCCGCGACGCAGGCGCTCGAGTGCGGTTGTCGTGCGCGGAATCGTGCCGTCGACACCGAAACCGATCATGAACTGCACGAGGTGCGGCCACGACGCGGGATCGTTCGCAGGATTGAAATACACCTCCTTGTTGTCACGCGGGTCCCCGCCATCGGGAACCGGCACGCCGAACAGCGAGGTCGACTTGTCCGGCAGGAACGGCGGCACCTTGAGGCTGGTCGAGGCATTCGCGCGGAAATCGGGGCGCAGGTCGGTGGCCCAGTAGTAGAACGCGACGTTGGCCAGCGTGTTCTGCGTAGGGCCGAGCTCGTTCCAGAAGATCGAGCTCTCCGTATCGCTCATCGAATACGTGCGACCGTCCGGCAACGTGATCGGCGAGGTGCGGTCGTTCGCCGACAGCGTGCTGACCACACCACCGTTCCAGAAACCGTCCGTCATGTTGATGTGGAAGTTCTGGCGGCAGCTGAGTTCGCGGTTGATGTCGCGATCCCAGTACGGGTTCGTGTCCGTTGCACCGGTTGCACGCTGGAAGAAGCGACCGACGCGATCGACGGCGGCCTGATTCGGCGTGCCACCTCCGACCGGTGAGGCGAAGAGCCAGTTGTAGAAACGCGTACGGATGTTCGAACCCGCCGGATCACGGAATTTGTAGATGCCCAGCGAATTGGAGATCTGGTTCGCGTTGATGTTCTGCCAGGCGACGCGGATGCTCTCGTCGAACGGTGCGAACGCGCGCGAGACGGCCGATTTCGAAGCGAGATGGCGTGTGTGGTAGTACGAGTACCAGTTCGCGAAGTTCTGCCGTTCCGCAGCAGGCAGCACGACCCACTCCCAATTGGCCGCCGTGTACAACGTGCTGATGGCGGCGGTGGTCATGCGACCGTTCGCGTCGAGCGGCAGGGCGAAGCCGGATCGGAACCGATAGTAGCCCGCAGTGTTGCCGCAAAAGCGCGCATTGGTCGCGAGATTGCGTGTCGTGCTGCTCGTCGGCGAGGCCGGTCGATTGGGCAGGATGCCGTTGTCCCATGCGGCATTGAAATCGGCTTCGGGCATTTCGGTGGAACCGTCGGCCAGCAGCGGTGGACGGTACGTAGCGTTGGGGTTGTAGTAGACGCCGTTCATCGCCCAGGAACGTGGATCGGCCGGATCGGTCACTCGTGGATCGATAAGGCCGGCGCAGAGATACGGACCGCCACCGGACGGCCAAGCCTCGTTGCTGTTGACGTTCTGCTGATCGGTCGCACCCCAGCCATTGCCCGAATAAGGACGTTGGTCGGGCATGAAGTTGCGCCCCATCGAGCCCGAGTCGTCGAGCGTGATCATGAGATTCGGCGACACGCTCGTCGTGAGTTCCGGCGGCGTCGCGATGAGGTCCACCGCGCCAGGCGCGGCGGCGAGCGTGACAGCAGGCGTGACGCCGAGCCCGGCGGCGATCGCGATACCCGCGACGACGCCGCACAGGCGGATCGAGCCCGCGATGCGATGGATGGTCATGGTCGTGGTCCTCGTCGAAGGCGTCACGGGGAAGCGTCCGGGTTGAAGCCGGTGTTGATGAGGTCGAGCGCGGAATAGACGGTTTCGACGGCACGGATCACGCCCGCGGTACCGCCCTGGCTGCGCGAAGTGATGCGGTAGAGTTCGTGGTTTCCTGCCGCGGAGCGACCTTCCGGGTCACGCGTGCCCTTCTGCTGACCTCCACCGGGCGGGCGGACCGGGCCGAGGTTCTCGACCATGTAGCGCGGCTGCGCGGAGAGCGACGCGGTCTCACTCGCACCGGTCAACCCCGTCAATGCCTGCGGGAACGGGAAGGAGCCATCGCCCGTGCCGGTGATCCAATCCTTCTGGGTGCGGAAGGTCTGCACCGCGGGAGGAAGAATGCCATTGGGCTGCGGGCGCTGGACGCACGAGCCACCGGCGCCGGAAGCACACAAGGTGAGGGGTTGCGCCGACGAGTAGCTGAGCAGCCAGAGGCCCGTCTCGCCGCCACGCGCACCGGTTTCGGCGCCCATGAGGCCGAGCTGGTGGTTGCGCATGCCGCCGGTCATGCGTTCCTGCAGGATCGAAGTTCCCGTTGCCGTCAGCGCGAGCAGCGTGAGCAGGACGAGGAACACGAGTGCGACGAACAGGACGGCGCCTCGGGCACGGGTCGGAGCGTGGAATTGGCGACGGGACGTCATGGCGTCGGATCCGGTCAGGGGTTGTAGTTGCGATTGGAAACCTGCGACACGAACTCGCGGCGCAGCACGTTGCGGGCGAGCAGGCCCGACGGCAGCGCATCGCCGTCACCCGGCGTCTGCCAGCCCGCGTCGGAGAAGCGGTACGCGCGCGCGTTCGCGTCGATCTGGCCGACTTCGTCGATCGAATTGACGAGCAGGCGCGTCTCGACCGAGCGCACGGCGCGCCATAGGCAGCCCGGTTCCTGCGCCGTCGGCGTCGCCGGTGTCGGGTTCACGCCGACGGGCTTCGGCGGGCATGTGATCGAACCGCCGAGGCGATTGCCCACCTGGTCGGCATTGAGATAGCGCGTGTTGCCGAGGTTGTCCTGCACGGCGAAGCGGAATTCGAGCAGATCCACGCCCTGGACGAGATCCTGCGCCGTGCCACCGTTCTCCTTGCGCGCGAGCACCGGGATCAGGCGCGTCGCACCGCCGCCGTTGGCGCGCGCGCCGGGGTTGGCATCGGCGGCGAAGCGCAGGAAATACGTGACGGTGACGAAATCGTCGGAAAAATTGAAGACGCGCTTGTCGCGCAGGCCCGTCGCTCCGCAACTCGGTGCGGTACCCGGCAACACGGCACCCAACGTGAAGTCGGTGCCGGCCACGGCCGCCACCGGAAGGATCGATGCGTTCTCGCAATCGGCGACCAGCACCAGCTTGTTGGTGCGCACGAACGTCGTCGCCGTCAACGGATCGTCTCCCGTCTGCGGCGCGACGCTCAGCGTACCGCCCGCGGCACATGAACCGCCTGCGACGGGCCATCCGGTACCGCGCTGGTAGCGGAACGTCAGCACATCGGTGTTCGGTACCCGGCTGCCGGCGGTAAGCCCTGCAGCAGGCGCGACACTGGTCGGCACGCCACACGCTCCGCCGTTCGCGCAGGCGTAGCCCTGCATGAAGAACCGCGCACTGAGTCCGTAGGGCGCGGTCGCGACACCGGTCGCCTGCGCGCCCGAGGTCGCCACGCTGTTCATGCCGTTGCTGTCGGGCAGCGAGATGCTGGCCGCGAACACACGCGGAGCCCGCACGGGCCACATCGGCGCCACCGCCGTCGAAATCGATCCACCGTTGCGATTGCTGCAGTACTGGCTCGAGGTCTGGCGCAGGTCGGCCTCGATGCGGTTGATCGCATAACGGCCGTTCTCCTGCAGGCGCGCGATGCCTTCCTGGACACGGTTCGTGTTGCTCGTGGTGCTGAACAACGAAGCGATGCCGATGCTGAGCAGGGCGCCGAGAGCGAGCGCGACCATGAGCTCGAGCAGGCTCAGGCCCTTCTGGGACACGTGCGCGTTCGGACGGAAGCGATGGGTCGTCATGGGCATCTTCTCGTCAGGGCCTGAAGACCCAGGCAAAGGTCTGGGCATCGGCGGCCCCGGTGGTGCTGGTGCGGTCGAGCGAGGCCTCGCTCCACTGGATCGTGAACGTGCACAGGCCGTTGTACGGCGCCGCGCCGATCTGCACGCCGACACCCAGAAGAGTGCCGTTGCAGCGGATCGATGCGTTCGGATTCGGCAACTGGTCGACGAGCTGCTGGCTCCACAGCGCGCGATCGCGCACACCGATGTTCGCCGGCGAGCAGACGGCTCCGCTGGCACACGGATCCGTGCCCACCGTCGCCGCCGAGTAGTCGGTCGCGTAACTCGCGACCTGGCCGAGGTTCGCACGCATGCGTTCGACCATGCCCTGGGCGAGGAACGAAGCCTGCGTGCGCAGGTAGGCGCTCTGGTTGGTCTTGACCGACACCACCATGAGCCCGGCCATGCCGAGCAGGCCGAGACTGAAGATGAGCAGCGCGATCAGCACTTCGAGCAGGCTGAAGCCGCGTGCCGCGCGCGGGATACGGGTCGTCATGGTTCAGCAGCTCCCCGCACTGTTCTGGCCGTTGGCCGTGTTGCGCTGGCTGCGGATGAGCCCGCTGCCTTCCACGCGGATCCAGCGAGACTCGGGATTGCCGGGACTGAAGGTCGGTCGGCAGACGCTGAAATCGAAACTCGTCGCGACCGCGATCGCGCCCGTGGCTCGGAACGTGACCTGCGACGCGCTGCCGCCACCGGTCGAGTTGGCCTTGAGCGTGTAGCCCGTCACGAGCGCGCCGTGCGAATAGATCACCTCGGCCGTAGCCTCGGGACGCACGATCCAGCCCTGGGTCCAGGTTCCGTTCGGCACCACGACGACATTGACGCCGCGTCGAACGGCCTCGGTCCGCGCGATGTTGAGCGCGCGGACGACCTCGTTCGTGGTCTCCGTGACGTTCATGCGTACGCCGAGCTCGCGGAAGTTCGGCAGCGCTATCGCGACCGCGATCGCGAGCACGGCGAGCGTGATCATCATCTCGACGAGCGTGAATCCACCGGAACGGCGGATCGCGCTGGCGCTTCTGGACAGATTGGGCATCCGCATGAATCGTCCCCGGGATCGTTCGCGGTTGTCGGCAGCGGGACGTTAGACGCAGCCCCGGAGAGGGGCAACCGGCGCGCGTCGCGAGGTAGCATTCGGCGGACGAGCGGCACAGCCGGAGGCGCGGGAGGTCTCCCCCGTCACCGAACGAGACCCGGCGCCCCCACCGACAGGAAGCCCCCGATGAACGCGCCCCCTGCCCCGCCCGTGCCTTTGCGAGGACTGCGTACCGAACTCGGCGGCCTGCTCCTGGCCAACGGGCTCATCCTCGTCCTGGCGCTGTGGAACCGTTGGCCAGCGAGCTACGTGCTGTGGCCGTTCTGGTTCCAGAGCATCGCGATCGGCGTGCTGCAGGCCCACCGCATGTTCTCGCTCAAACGGTTCAGCACCGAAGGCCTCAAGGCGAACGGCAAGCCCGTGCCGCAGACCGAGGCCGGCAAGCGCAGCACGACATGGTTCTTCGTGGCGCACTACGGCGGGTTCCACTTCTTCTACTTCATCTTCCTCGCCTCGGCCAAACCGGTGCCTGCATCCGACTGGGCCTGGGTGCTGTTCGGCGGCGCGGCGTTCCTGTTCGGCGCGCTGCGCGAACAACCGAACGTGCTCGCTCGCGACGCACTGGGCAGGCCGAACCTCGGCTCACTGATGTTCCTGCCCTACCTGCGCGTCGTGCCGATGCACCTGTCGATCTTCGCGACCGCGTCCGAAGTGACCGGTCCGCTCACGATGACGTTCGTGATCGCGCTCAAGACGGCCTCGGACCTCGGCATGGCCTGGGGTGAGCGCGCGATCGAGGCGCGAGCGCTCGAGAAGTCGAAGCGCAAGGGCAAGAAGAAGGACGGGGAGAAGGCCTGATCACGCCACGCCCCGGTGCGAGACGGGGTCGGCGGGATCCGCCTTCGCGGGTGGAGCGATCCGTGATGGTTTCGGCGCGAGTGCACGATGACGCCGAACGAACCTGCGTCGGCGCCATCGCGCGATGCTCGACGGTCCGCTCTCACCACGCGGTGAGGGCCGCAGAGGGCCGACGCCGCTCCCGGCACGCCCGTCGCCGCTGTGATCAGCCGCCCCAGACGACCTCGGGCGCTGCCGGACACCGGTCCACGGGTTCCGGCTCGTTCGACAGGCTGTCGAGCAGCCAGCAGTCGTCGAGCACCGAGCAGTAGCACAGGCGCAGCCGGATGCCGCGACGCTCGCGCACGAGCGCCTCGTAGACGGGGTTCGGCGCCTTCGGCGGCGCGACGCGCAGCAGCTTGATCCACTCGTCCTGCCCGACGACGCGGCGCTGGATGCCGCTCGTGAACACGTCGAGCCCGTCGACCTCGGCATCCACACGCCCGCAGCACGCACGCAGCAGCGCATCGGCACCGCGCACCGGCGTGTCGTCGTGGCTGACCTCGGCCCAGCGCACGCGCGCAGGACCGGTGCCACGATTGATCAGGTCGAGCGACACCTCCGACGTGCCGTCCGGCGCCGCGTCGCTGGTGCCGAAGATCAACGAAGGCCACACGCTCGCCGCGAGCATGCGCTCCTGCGTGCGGTTGGCACTGATCGCGACGACCAGCGACACCACGGAAATCAGGATCGCGCTCGCTCCGATGACGATCTCGAACCAGCGGCTGCGCCCGCGCGAAACGGCGCGCGGCGCGGGAGGCGGGATCGGGTCGATGTCGGTCATGCGCGATGTACTCGTGCGGACTCTCCGAGGTGCGAGTCTGCCACGCCGGGGAGCGCAATCCGACCGGGGTTCGAGCTGCACGTTCTACCGCTATCGGAGTCGCGTTGGCGTTGACGTTGGCAATGATGACGATGCTCGACGCAAATGGTCCGTCATCCCGGCGAAAGCCGGGTTCCCCTCAAGCGCACCATCGCGCGATGAGTGTGGAGGTGGTGAAGCCACCAAACGGCTTCGGACCAACGCCGAAAGCACGGACGCATGTCCTGGGATACCGCACCTCGCCAGACGCTCAAGGGGATCCCGACTTTCGCCGGGATGACGGCATCTCGACGACGATGCCATTGACTCAAGACCCTTCGAAACAAGCACCCGGTTGAAGCGCTGCCCTGATGATTCGTGCGTCCAATAATCACCACATCCGGCAGTGCGTTCCCCCACCCGCCACGCCACGACGGACGCCCCACCACCGTCACGCCATTGCAGCCATCCCGACACCGCGGCTTATCGCGAACGGCAGGAGCTGGATTCCGGCCTGCGCCGGAATGACTCATCTTCCAGGACGCGACCACACCACACGGTCATCACGGCGAAGGCCGGGATCCAGCGCCCCTGCTCCGCCAACGCCCATCAACACGACGACGGAGGCTTCATCGGCCCGCCACGCCACGATGGCCCCCCCCACCACCGTCACACCATTGCAGCCATCCCGACACCGCCGCTTCACGCAACCACGCGACGCTTGTCGCACCGCCCGCGGGGAGACGTGGACATGCGTGTCGCGATCGTCACCGAGACCTGGCCGCCCGAGATCAACGGCGTAGCCCTCACCGTGCATGCGCTGGCGTCCGGCCTGCATGCGCTCGGCCACGACGTCGAGGTGATCCGTCCGCAGCAGGCGGACGAATCGAAGACACGTGACGACGGCTTCGACACGCTGCTGGTCGGCGGCGGCACACTGCCGCGTTACCCCTCGCTGCGCTTCGGCCTGCCTTCACCATGGCTTCTGTCGCGACGCTGGCGCGCGAAGCGCCCCGACGCCCTCTACGTCGCCACCGAAGGCCCGCTCGGCCACAGCGCGCTCGGCGCGGCACGGCGCCTCGGCATACCGGCCTGCACCGGTTTCCACACGCGCTTCGACGATTTCGCGCGCCACTACGGCCTCGGCTGGCTGACCCCGCTCGTGTTCGCGGGCATGCGCCGCTTCCACAACCGCGCGGGTGCCACGCTCGTGCCGACGCTCGAGCTCGCCTCGTTCCTCGGGTCGAACGGCTTCCGCCACGTGCGCGTGCTGCGCCGCGCGGTCGACACCACGCAGTTCAACCCGGCGCATCGTGACGAAGCACTGCGCCGTGCCTGGGGCGTGTTCGACGACTCGCCTGTCGTGATCCACGTCGGCCGGCTCGCCGCCGAGAAGAACCTCGACGTCGCGGTCGCCGCATTCCGCGCGATCCAGCAGCGCCATCCGCTCGCGCGCATGGTCATCGTCGGCGACGGCCCCGAGCGCGCGCGCCTCGCCGCCGAGCACGGCGACATCGTCTTTACCGGTGCACGCCGCGGCGAGGATCTCGCGCGCCACTACGCGAGCGGCGACCTGTTCCTGTTCCCGAGCATCACCGAGACCTTCGGCAACGTCACCCTCGAGGCGATGGCGAGCGGCGTGCCGGTCGTCGCCTACGATTACGGCGCCGCGCGCGAACACATCACCGGCCCCGGCGACGGCGTGCGCGTGCCGTTCGGCGACGACGAGGCCTTCGTGCGCATGGCCGCGGCACTCGCCGATGCACCGCAACGGCGCGAGCTCATGCGACGGCGCGCGCGCGCGGCCGTCGAGGACCTGCATCCCGGATCGGTCGCCGCGGCCTTCGCCGAGGTGCTCGCCGACCTCGCGCTGAGGAAGGCGGCATGAACGGCCTCGCGCGCTGGCAGCGTTTCGAACGCCTGAGCGGCGAGGTGCGCCTGTGCCTCGCGTGCAATCGCTGGGGCGCGCGGCGTGCGATCGTGCGCGTGTTCCGCCTCGTCAGCCGTCTCGGCGACGGCGTGTTCTGGTACGTGGCGATGCTCGCGATCGCGCTGCTCGGTGGTGCGAACGGGCCGACCGCGGCACTGCACATGCTGCTGACCGGCGGTGTCGCCGCCCTGCTCTACCGCACGCTCAAGCGCTGGACGCGTCGTCCGCGGCCGTTCCGCGCGCACGCCGGCATCGTCGCGCACCTGCCACCGCTCGACGAGTACAGCTTTCCGTCGGGCCACACGCTGCACGCGGTGACGTTCACGCTGGTCGCGCTGGCGTGGTTCCCGGTGCTCGCCTGGATCTTCGTGCCGTTCACGGTGCTCGTGGCGATGTCGCGCGTCGTGCTCGGCCTGCACTACCCGAGCGACGTGCTGATGGCCACGGCGATCGGTTTCGTGCTCGCGGAAGTGTCGATCGGTCTTGTCGTGTAGGAGCGTTTCCGGCCGGCAACCGGTTGCGGCGACGTCGGCGCGGAAGCTCCGCGCCCGGAAGCGCTCCTACAACTTTTCGAGCGCCGCGCGCACGACCGCGGGACGCTGCTGCTGCGGCCAGTCGGCGAAGATGCCGACCTGCGCATCGCGCTTGAACGCATCGAGCGCGGCCAGATCGAGCTGCGCATGCACCCAGCCGTCGCGCGCGAGCGCGACGACACCATCCGACGGAAAGCCGCGATCGACCGGCGAGTAGATCCCGGCCGTGCCCGTGTTGACGTCGAGCGCAGGGCTCCACGCGGCCTCGCCCGCGGTGACGGCGCAGGTGACGTAGACCTGGTTCTCCATCGCGCGCGCCTGGCAGCCGTAACGCACGCGGTGCGCGCCGGCATCGGTGTCGGTGCAACTCGGCACGAGGATGACACGCGCACCCGCCTCGCACTGCGCACGCGCGTACAGCGGGAATTCGATGTCGTAGCAGATGTCGATCGCGACACGGCCGAACGCGGTCTCGAACACCTTCAGCGCGTCGCCGGGCTCGATCACCTGTGCGGCGCGCTCGAAACCGGTCAGGCACAGCTTGTCCTGGAACGCGAGCGTGCCATCGGGCGACGCGAAGTAGGCGCGGTTGCGGTAACGGCCACCACCGACCTCGAGCAGGAAACTGCCTGCGACGAGGTAGATGCGGTGGCGACGTGCGAGCTCGGCCGCGAGCGCGGTGAACTCGCCGTGCAGGGGCTGCAGCGCGGCCAGCGAACCGACGAAGTCGTCGCGCGTCGCACGCTCGAGCGCCCCGGCGGCTTCCAGCGCGAGGTATTCGGGAAGCACGACGACATGCGCACCGGCCGCGACCGCCGTGGCCACCTCGCGCTCGACGCGCGCGAGGAAATCGGCGAACGACGATGGCTCGCCGATCGCGTACTGGGCTGCTGCAACGTTGACCTTCACGGAGTCACCTCGAGCGGGCGCAGCCAGAAGGCCAGCGCATGATGCGATTCGGCGTCAGCGCCGACTTCCTTCCAGTCGATCCCGCAACGCATGTCGGATTGGCGCACGTAACCGCGCTTGGTCCAGAACACGTCGTTCGGACGGAAGCCCTCGGGGCGGCGCGGATCGTCGTCGTCGCGAACGACGGCACAGAAGGCCGTCGTCGTGAAGCGGCCGAGCCGGCGCGCGTAGGCCTCGCGCTCGTCGAAGAAGCGATGGCCGAGGCCGTGGCCGCGGTACTCGGGCAGCAGCACCGATTCGCCGAAATAGAACACGTCGCCGAGCGCGAAACCGCGCTCGAGGAACGGGCGCTGGAACGCGGCCGTCTCGTCGGTCAGCGGGATGCCGGTCGACGCGCCGACGACGCGGTCGCCGTCGAAGGCGAGCACGAACAGGCTCTCGGGGGATTTCGCGTAGGTCGCGAGGTACTTCGCCTCGTACGCGGCGTCGCCGTCGTAGAGATACGGGAACGCGCGGAACACGCTGATGCGCAGGCGCGCGAGGTCGTCGAGATGTGGCGCGATCGCGCCACCGGAAAAGGTGCGGATGTCCATCGGGCCATGGTAGCGGGTCGTTGCGACCAGACGATGGGTCGCAACGTCGCAGCATTCATGCCGCCCGGCGCCTCAGAACATCCACCGCCAGGCGCCCGACCAGCCGATCACCCAGGCGAGGCCGAACACGGTCCAGAACGACTGCTTGAGCGCCCGCCACACGAACCACGCACCAGCGGCGACGAGCAGCAGCGGCAACCAGCGGCGCAGGGTGTCGCGGGTTTCGTTGGACAGCGTCATGGCGTTCTCCTCCGCACCCCGATGGTGCGGAGCCAGCATGCCGTCGCGACGCCCGTGCCATCAGGCACGGGCGTCAGCGATCGTGCGTGACGCCTGTCACCCGGCCTTCTTCGCCGCGATCCAGTCGTCGACGACGCGCTCGAGCAGGGCCATCGGCAGCGATCCGCTGGTCAGCACGGCATCGTGGAAATCGGCGAGGTTGAAGCGGTCGCCGAGCTCGGCCTTGGCCTTGTCGCGCATCGCGAGGATGCGCAGCATGCCGGCCTTGTAGGCCAGCGCCTGGCCCGGCGCGACGAAGTAGCGCTCGATCTCGGCGGTGACGTCGCCCTCGCCCATGCCGGTGTTCTCGAGCATGTAGGCGATGGCCTGCTCGCGCGTCCAGCGCTTGTGGTGGATGCCGCTGTCCACGACCAGGCGCACCGCACGCATCATCTCGTCGCGCAGGCGGCCGAGGTTGTCGAGCGGATCGTTCTGGAAACCGAGTTCCCAGGCGAGGCGTTCGGTGTACAGCGCCCAGCCTTCCGAGTACGCGGTGAACGGCAGGATGCGGCGGAAGAACGGCACGCCGGTGAGTTCCTGCGCGATCGCGATCTGGAAGTGGTGGCCCGGGATCGCCTCGTGGTAGGCCAGCGTGCGCATCGCGAACTTCGGCGTCTCGCCCGGATCGCGCATGTTGGCGAAGAACACGCCGGGGCGCGAACCGTCGAACGCGCCGGGCTGGTAGTACGCGCCCGGTGCGGTCTTCTCGGAGAACTCGGGCACCGGCTTGACCTCGACGCCGAGCTTCGGACGTGCACGGAACGCGTCGCCGAGCTTGGAATCGATGTCGTCGATGATCGCCTGGTACTGCGCGATCATCGCGGCCTTGCCTTCGGGCGTGTTCGGGAACATCTGGTCCGGCTGGCGCGCGAGCTGCTGCAGGCGTGGACCGACCGGGCCTTCCTCGAGGCCTTGCGCGCGCAGGATCGCGTCCATCTCGCCGCCGATGCGTGCGACCTCGGCGAGGCCGAGCTCGTGCACCTGGTCGGGCGTCATGTCCGAGGTGGTGTGGCTGCGCACGCACCACGCGTAGTAGGCCTCGCCGTCCGGCAGGTTCCACACGCCGTGGTTGCCCTGCGCCTTCGGCGCGAGCACGGTGAAGTAGGCGATGAGTTCGCGGTACGCCGGGTAGACGTCCGCGGCGATCGATGCCTCGACCTCGCCGAGCAGCTTCGTGCGCGCGTCGGCGTCGAGCGTGTCGCCGAGCCCGTCGAGCTTGGTCACGAACGTCGTGTAGAGCATGTGCTGCTTCGGCTCGACCGCGATGAACGCCTTCATCTGGTCGAGCACCTTCTCGACCGTGAACTGCGGCGGCACCACACCCTTGCCCTCGCGCAGGCGCAGGCCGTCGAGCACCTGGGCGAAGTAGCGCGGGAACTGGCGCAGGCGCGCGACGTAGGCTTCGGCGTCGGCCGGCGCGTTCACCGGATGCTGCTGGGCCATGAAGTCCGGCAGCGAGGACTGCGCGCCGAACATCTGGTTGACCGGATAGTCGAGGTAGCGGAAGCGGTCGCCCTCGACCTGGTCGGCGAGGAAGTACTCGAGCACGTCGAACGACAGGCGCCCCTGCGCGTCCATCGCGTCGCGGTCGTAGGTGCGCAGCGTGTCGAGGTCGCCCTTGAGCTTGGCCATGAGCTCGTCGGCGCGCGCGGCCGACACGTCGTCGAGCTTGTCGCTGTAGAAATCGGCCCACGGCGGCAGCACGCGCAGGCTGCTGAGCATCTGCGGGCTCTGCAGCGCGAACTGCGCGAACACGCGCCCGTAGAACCAGTCGACCTTGGCCGGCTTGAAGTACCAGACGTGCACGAACAGCGCGCCGAGCAGCAGCAAGGCCGCGAGCACGAGCCATCCCAACGTCTTGAACACGATGCGCATGCGGACCACTCCCCTGGAAAGCCGCGTACTCTAGCAGCGCGGCGACGTGCCGCGGAGGCCGCCGTGCACGGGCGCACTGCTAGACTGCGCGCCGTGCGTCGCGCCGGAACGCGCGGCGCGGACGCCGCATCGGGCGCGCGACGGGGGTCGACGCGCCGGGCCTTCGGACACCACGCATGAACTACCGCCACGCCTTCCACGCCGGCAACTTCGCCGACGTCCTCAAGCACACCGTGCTGATCGGCCTCGTCGAGGCGCTCAAGGCCAAGCAGACCGCGTTCTGCTACATGGACACGCATTCGGGCCGCGGCCGCTACGCGCTCGACGGTTCCGAGGCCACGCGCACGGGCGAGGCCGGCGACGGCATCCAGCGCCTGCTCGCCGCGACACGCGCACCGGCGCTCGTGCACGTCTACGTCAACCTCGTGCGTGCGCTCAACGCACACGGCGACGCGGTCGCGCAGTACCCGGGCTCGCCGCTGATCGCGAGCCTGCTCATGCGCGAGCAGGATCGCGGCATCCTCTGCGAGCTGCACCCCGAGGAAGCCGCCGCGCTCAAGGCGCTGTTCCGCGGCGATGCGCGCTTCGCCGTGCACGAGCGCGACGGCTACGGCGCGATGAAGGCCTTGCTGCCGCCGAAGGAGCGCCGTGGCCTCGTGCTCATCGATCCGCCGTTCGAAGCCCAGGAAGCCGAGTACGACACGATCGCGGCCGCGCTCGAGGAAGCACGCACGCGCTGGCCGACCGGCATGTACGCGGTGTGGTATCCGATCAAGCTGCGCCAGCACGTGCAGAAATTCCACCGCTGGCTGGCCGGCAGCGGCTTCGGCAAAGTGCTCGTCGCCGAACTGCTGCTGCATCCGGACAACTCGGCGCTGCGCCTCAACGGTTGCGGCATGGCCATCGTCAACCCGCCGTGGATGTTCGAGCGCCCGCTCGCCGAACTGCTGCCCGCGCTGCAGGCCTCGCTGTCGCAGGGCCGCCACGGCAGCCATCGTCTCGAGTGGCTCGCGAAGGACTGAGCTGACGCGCGCGGCGTTTGCGCGGACAATCAGGCCCGTCCCTTATCGTGATGCCCGCGCCATGATGTCGATCCGCCTGCTCGCTCCTGCCTTCCTCGCCGCGCTGCTCGCCGGCTGCGCGACGCCCGTGTTCAAGGACGCGACCTATCGCGCCGACCTCGCCGCGAGCGACGTGCAGGCCGCGCCCGACGGCCTGCAGGGCACCGAGGTGCTATGGGCCGGCCGCATCATCGCCGTCGAGAACCGCGCCGACACGACCGAGATCGAGATCGTCTCCTACCCGCTCGACCGCGATCGCGCGCCGATCACCGATGCGCCGACGCAAGGCCGTTTCATCCTCGTGCTGCCGGGCTACGCCGAGGCCGCCGACTATCAGGCCGGCCGTCACCTGACCGTGCACGGCGTGCTCGCCGGCGTGCGTGTCGGTCGCGTCCAGGAAGCCGAGTACGTCTACCCGCTCGTGCGTGGCCGCGCCGTGCACGTGTGGCCATGGGGCTTCATGCTCGATCGCCGCCCGCGCGTGAGCATCGGCGTCGGCGTGGGCATCCGCTGACGCGAACCGTCACGCCGTCGTCATGCGGCGTCCCGAGACTGCCGCCCCGATGCGCCGCCGCGACGGCGGTGCGCTTGCCTGACGGGGATCCCACGATGAATCGATACGGCCGATGCCGGCGCGCTGCGCTGGCCGCATGCAGCCTGCTGCTCGCAGGCACTGCACACGCCCAGATGCGCATCACCGAATACATGTACCAGGGCGCGAACGGCGAATTCGTGGAATTCACGAACGTCGGCGAGACGCCGATCGACATGAGCGGCTGGAGCTTCGACGACGACAGCGCCCTGCCCGGCACGGTCCCGCTCGGCGACTTCGGCATCGTGCGTCCCGGCGAGTCGGTGATCATGACCGACGTGCCCGCCGACGCGTTCCGCAAGGCCTGGGGGCTGTGCGCGGAGACACGCATCCTCGTCAATGCCGCGGTCGGCCTCGGCCGCAACGACGTGATCCACCTCTACGACGGCAGCGACGCGCTCGTCGATCGCCTCGCGTTCGGCGACCAGACGTTCCCGGGCTCGTTCCGCACCCAGAACATCAGCGCCTGGGTGCCGGCCTCGGCGCTCGGCGGCGACAACGTGCTCGCATGGGTGGCCTCGACGCTCGGCGATGCCGAGGACTCGCGCACCTCGGCCGGCGGCGACCTCGGCAGCCCGGGCCTCAGCACGCGCGCCGCGCATCCGTTCTCGGCCTGCGTGACGCTGGGCGGCATCGTGCGCATCACCGAATACATGTACCAGGGCACCGACGGCGAGTTCATCGAGTTCACCAACGTCGGCGACCAGCCCGTCGACATGGCCGGCTGGAGTTTCGACGACGACAGCAACCTGCCCGGCAGCGTGCCGCTCGGCGCGTTCGGCAGCCTGCAGGCCGGTGAATCGGTGCTGCTGACCGACGTCGCCGCCGACGCGTTCCGCACCGCCTGGGGCCTCTGCGACGGCGTCAAGGTGATCGGCATGAACCCGGCCGGCCTCGGCCGCAACGACGTCATTCACCTCTACGACGCGGACGGCGAGCCGGTCGATCGTCTCGCCTACGGCGACCAGACGTTCCCGGGCTCGTTCCGCACGCAGAACGTCAGTGCCTGGGCGCCGGCTTCGGCGCTCGGCGCCGACACGATCCTGGGCTGGGTCGCCTCGACACTCGACGACGCCGAGGACTCGCGCCGCTCGCTCGGCCTCGACCTCGCCAGCCCCGGCACCAGCGCGCGCGTCGTGCGCACGTACGATCCCTGCGTCGGCACGCCCGGCGCGCCGGTACTGACCGTCGATGCCGCGACGACGTCGATCCACCTCGACCTCGCCGTCAACGGCAGCGGTGCGGCCAGCGGCGTCGTCGGCGATCCGACCGATCCGCTCGCGACGGTCGGCATCGGCTTCACCGTGGCGCCGGGCGAAGGCGGCGACCTCGGCGCGATCGAGGTCAGCGTGACGAGCAGCCGTACCGAGGTCGTCGACGCGACCGGCCTGCTGCTGAGCGGCGAAGGCGACGCGCGCCAGCTGCGCATCGTGCCGCACGGCGTCGGCCACGCCGACATCAGCGTGCGCGCGGCGACGCCGACCGGCGACCTCGCGACCTACGTGATCCGCTACGCGGCCTCGGCCGCAGCGCCGGTCCCGGCCGACGCGACGTTCCCGACCGGCTCCAGCGACGCCTCGGCGACCGCCGCGGTCGACGCGACCACGATGTTCGTCGCCGACGACGAAGGCCAGGTGCTGCGCCTGTTCGCACGCGACCGTTCGGGCCTCGCCCTGACCGGCTTCGACTTCACGAGCTCGCTCGGCCTCACCGACACCAGCGGCGGCCAGCCGCGCGAGGTCGACCTCGAAGCCGTCGCGCGCCGCGGCGATCGCCTGTACTGGATCGGCTCGCACGGCAACTCGAAGGACGGCGAACTGCGTCCGAATCGCCAGCGCGTGTTCGCGACCGATCTCGCCGGCCGCGGTGCCCTCGCCTCGCTCGCCTATGCGGGCCGCTACGACCACCTGCGCACCGACCTGCTCGCCTGGGATGCCGCGAACGGCCACGGCCTCGGCGCCCATGCGCTCGGCTTCGCCGCGGCGACCGCGGTCGGCATGAGCCCGGACCTCGTCGACGGCTTCAACATCGAAGGCCTCGTGCTCGCGCCGGACGGCGACACGGTCTACCTCGCATTCCGCGCCGCTGCTGCCGATCGCCGCGCGCACGCATGCGCTGCTCGTGCCGGTGCTCGATTTCGACGCGCTCGTCACGGGTGCCACGCCGGGCTCGCTGCCGGCCGGCTCGGCCACGTTCGGCACGCCGATCCTGCTCGACCTCGGCGGCCGCGGCGTGCGCAGCATCGACCGCAATGCCGACGGCGACTACGTCGTCACGGCCGGTCCGCCCGGCGTCGCCACGGGCGTCGCGCCGTCGAACTTCCGCCTGTTCGGCTGGGACGGCCGCGCCGAAGGCCAGACCTTCCCGCTCGCCTACGACCTCGCCACGACCGGCAACACGGGCAGCTACGAGTCGCTGGTCGAGGTGCCGACGACGTTCGGCGCACAGACCGTGCTGCAGCTCGTCGCCGACAACGGCGAGACCGTGTGGTACGCCGACGGCATCGTCGCCAAGGACCTCGCCGAGAAGCGCCACGCGAAGTTCCGCGTCGACACGATCCGGGTGCCGATGCCGATGCCGCGCGACGTGCTGTTCATCGACGGCATGGACGGCCGCTGAGGTTCCGACGGACGGGCACGCCGCGCGCGTGCCCGTCCGCAACGAACACGGCGTCAGTCGAAACCGTTCGCGAGGATGCGGTCGAGGTAGGGCCGCAGCCACGCCATCTGCGGCCGATCGACGGTGAAATTGGCCGTCGGCTCGAGCGTGTACATGTAGTTGCCCCAGGCCGGGCCCGCGGCCCACCAGGTCCAGCCGAGCCAGACGTCGCGGTTCGCGTCCATGTAATCGAGCGCGCTCTCGATCGACGTGCGGCAGGCCGCGTTGTCGGCGCCCGCGAATTCGCCGAGCAGGCCGCGCTTGCCGCGCGCACGCAGCCAGCCCGTCACCGCGCTGAGCCGGTTCGCGCCCGCGCCCGTCGCGCAGGTCGCCGACGTGCCCGAGGAATCGCCGTCGAAGTACTGGTGCAGTTCGTAGGCGTAGCGGTCGAGCGGATCGACGACGCCTCCCATGACCGTGCCGTTCGGCGTGCCGTACCAGTTCGACAGCCAGCTGTGCGCGCCGGTCCAGGCATTGCCGGGCACGAGGATCAGTTGCGTCGCGCCGGCCTCGCGGATGCCGGCGATGCCCGCGTTCGCGGCGAGCAGCCAGTCCTCGGTCGCCATCGAATACGGCTCGTTCATGAGCCCGAACACGACCCGCGGGTTGTCGCGGAACACGGTGGCGAGACGGCGCCAGAAATCCTGGAACGCCGCGCGCGGCACCGCCGACGAACCGATCACCTGGCCGTCGTAGCGCGCGTAGTTGTGTGGATCGAGGATGACCGTCGCACCGGCACCGGTGGCCTGGGTCACGAACGTGGTCAGCGCATTCAACTGGGTCGTGTCGAACGCGCCGTTCAGCGCCGGCTGCAGGCGCTCCCACTTGAACGGCACGCGGAACACGTTCATGCCCTTGCCGCGGAAGTACGCGACCTCGGACGCGTTGGGCCAGAACGACTGTCCACCGAACTCGGCACCGGCGAGGTTGACGCCCATGAGCTCGGTCGCCGTGGCCGGCGCGGCGCCTGTCGCGAGCGCGAGCAGCCCGGCCAGCGCGAAACGTCCGTGGAATCCCCGCATGCGCGCGCCCCGGTGTCGCCGGAGGATCACCGGCACCGCGATGATCGCGCGGAGGGACGCATCGCGAACGCGAACGTCATCGCGTTCGCGTGCGCCGCCCTCAGCGCGCGGCGGCGATGCCGCGGCGCCTCCACGGCACGAGTTCGAGCACGAGCGCGATCGCGACGAACACGAGGCCGAAACCGACCGCGCCGGCGACCGTGAGGTGCTCCTGCAGGAACAGCGCACCCCAGATCTGCGCGAACACGGGCACGAGGAAGGTGTTGCTGACCGCCTTCTCGCTGCCGATGTCGGCGAGCAGGCGGAAATACAGCGCGTAGGCGAGACCCGTGCAGAGCAGGCCGAGCACGAGCAGCGAGACGATCACGATCGGTGCCGGCATCACCGTGGGCATCGCCCAGGCACCGAGCGGCGCGAGCACGAGCGCGGCGCCGAGCTGGCTCGCACCGGCGAGCACGAGCGGATCGCTACCCGCATGGCGGCGACGGATGTAGAGCGCCGAGTACGCGTACAGCGACGCCGCGGTCAGCGCGAGCGCGAATGCGCCGAGCGTCGCCGCATCGAGGCCGACGCTGCCGTAACGCGCGAGCACGGCCACGCCGGCAAGGCCGACGATGACGCCGAGCAGCTTGGTCGCCGACGGCCGCTGGTGCAGCAGCCCCCACACGAACAACACGGTCAGCAGCGGCACGGTCGCATTGATCACGGCGAGGTAGCCGGCCGGCAGGTACTTCGCGGCGAACGCGAAGCACAGGAACGGCACCGCCGAGTTGATCGTGCCGAGTACGAGCCAGTCGCGCCACTGCGCGCGCAGGTTGAGCGAACGGCCGAGCAGGCGCAGCAGCACGACCAGCATCACCGCGGCGAGCGCGAGGCGCACGGCCGCCGTGAACGGTGCGCCGACGGCCGGCACGGTGATGCGCTGGAACAGGAACGAGGCGCCCCAGATCATGCCGAGCAGGACGAGGCGGAACAGCGACGACGCGGACATGGCGGACTTCCGGAGGGAGGCCAGGCACACCGCAGCGGGCGGCCTGATGGAAACGAGGCTCACATTTTACGAGTGGATCGAACCTTGAAATAGCGTTATTTTCTGGCCGTATCCGTGAGCTGGATTGACCAATGACCGTCCCCAGGCGTTTGCCGCCGCTGCGTTCGCTGCGCGTGTTCGAGGCCGCTGCGCGGCACGAGAACTACACGCGCGCGGCCGCCGAGCTGCACCTCACGCACGGCGCGGTCAGCCATCAGGTGCAGCTGCTTCAGGACGACCTCGGCGTGCAACTGTTCGAGCGCCGCGGGCGCCAGATGCAATTGACAGAGAACGGCCGCCAGCTCGCCCGCGACGTGCGCGTCGCCCTCGACGACCTCGGCGCCGCCGTGCAGCGCGTGCGCGAGCGTGGCGCCGGCCACGTGCTGACGGTCAGCGTGCTGCCGTCGTTCGCCTCGGCCTGGCTGGTCGAGCGCCTCGGCGACTTCCTCGGCCGCAACCCGGACATCGAGTTCAACCTGCAGAGCAGCCGCGGCCTCGCCGATTTCGGCGCCGACGGCGTCGACCTCGCGATCCGCTACGGCGAGGGGCCGTGGCCGGGCCTGGCCTGCGAGAAGATCCTCGACGACGACATCTTCCCCGTGTGCAGCCCGCGCTTCCGCGACGGCGACCTGCCGCGCGACGTGCACGCGCTGCTCGGCGTGCCGCTGCTGCGCCTCAAGAGCCGCGAGTGGGAGCACTGGTTCTCGGCGCTCGGCGTCGAGGCGCCGCTGCGCGGACCGGTCTTCGACGACACCGAGCTGGCCCTGCAGGCGGCGATCCGCGGCCAGGGCGTGGCGCTCGCGCGCAGCTCGCTGGTCGCCGACAAGCTGCGCGCGGGTACCCTCGTCGAACCGTTCGTGCAGCGCCTGCCGGCGCGCTCGGCGTACCATCTCGTCCATCCCGCGACGGCGACGATGCGACCGGCCATGCAGCGCTTCCGCGCCTGGCTGCTCGCGCAGATCGCCGACGACCACTCCCCGACATCGGATTCCACGCCTTGAACCGTTCCTTCCCCGGCGAGACGCACGTCCCGCGCAAGCGCTTCGGCCAGCACTTCCTGAGCGATGCGAACATCATCGCGCGCATCGTCCAGGCCATCGCGCCGGTGCCGGGCCAGCGCCTCGTCGAGATCGGCCCCGGCGAAGGCGCGATCACGGTGCCGCTGCTGCGCAAGGCGCAGGCGCTGACCGTGATCGAGCTCGACCGCGACCTCGCCCCGCGCCTTGCCGCGCTCGGCGAAGGCATCGGCCCGATCGAGGCGATCCATGCCGACGTGCTCACCGTCGACTTCACCGCGCTGGCCGCGGGCGGCACGCTGCGCGTGGTCGGCAACCTGCCCTACAACATCTCCTCGCCGATCCTGTTCCACTGCATCGACCACCTCGATGCGATCGAGGACATGCACTTCATGCTGCAGAAGGAGGTCGTCGACCGCATGGCCGCCGCGCCCGGCAGCAAGACCTACGGCCGCCTCAGCGTGATGCTGCAGCTGGCCTGCCGCGTGCAGCCGCTGCTGCCGGTGCCGCCCGAGGCGTTCCGGCCGCCGCCGAAGGTCGATTCGGCCGTCGTGCGCCTGATCCCGCGACCGCGCGCCGAGCGCCCGGTCGAGCACGCCGCCGCGATCGAGCGCATCGTGCGCGCCGCGTTCGGCCAGCGCCGCAAGACGCTCTCGAACGCGCTCGACGGTGTCGTCGACGTCGCCCGCATCGAGGCCGCCGGCATCGATCCGCGCACGCGCGCCGAGCAGCTGGCGCCCGAGGCCTACGTCGCGCTCGCGCGCCAGCTCGAGGCCTGAGCGCTGCGGCGCGGCTTGCCGCGCACGGCGCGCTACCGGACAATCGTGCGCATGAGTCCCCGCAAATCCCACGCCATCGCGGTGCATGTCGAGACGCGCTTCGTCGACGACCAGTCGCGCCCCGACGACAACCGCTACGTGTTCGCCTACACGATCACCCTGCGCAACGAGGGCGACATGCCCGCGCGCCTGCTCAGCCGCCACTGGATCATCACCGACGGCAACGGCCAGGTGCGCGAGGTGCGCGGCGAGGGCGTGGTCGGCGAGCAGCCGCACATGGATCCGGGCGAGGGCTACGAGTACACCTCCGGCGCGATCCTCGAGACCGCGGTCGGCACGATGCGCGGCAGCTACCAGATGGTCGCCGACGACGGCACGCGCTTCGAGGCGGACATTCCCTCGTTCGTGCTGTCGATCCCGAGGACGCTGCACTGATGCCGCGCGCTCCCGCGCGGCGCACGCGACCGAACCGCTGACATGGCGACCTGGGCGATCGGCGACATCCAGGGCTGCCACGACGAGCTGGCGCGTCTGATCGACCGCATCCGCTTCGATCCCGCGCGCGACACGCTGTGGTTCTGCGGCGACCTCGTCAACCGCGGCGGTGAGTCGCTCGCGGTGCTGCGCCTGATCCGCTCGCTCAACGAGCGCACCGTCGTCACGCTCGGCAACCACGACCTCTCGCTGCTCGCCGTGTCGGTGCGCACCGAGCAGGAACAGGCGCGGGTCAACCCGGAGCTGCGCGAGGTGCTGTTCGCACCGGATCGCCAGGAGATCCTCGACTGGCTGCGCCACCGCCCGCTCCTGCACGCCGACCGCGAACTCGGCTTCGCGATGATCCACGCCGGCCTCGCGCCGCGCTGGGACATCGTGCAGGCCGAACGCGTCGCACGCGAGATCGAGACGCGCCTGCGCGCCGACGATTACCGCCGCCTGCTGCGCCAGATGTTCGGCAACAAGCCGGACACGTGGTCCGGCAAGCTGCGCGGCATCGAGCGCCTGCGCGCCGGCATCAACGTGCTCACGCGCATGCGCTTCTGCGACGTGCGCGGTCGCATCGCGTTCACCGAGAAAGGCGCGCCGGGCACGCAGCGCCCCGGCGTGTACCCGTGGTTCGAGGTGCCAGGCCAGGCCAAGCGCGAGATGCGCATCGTCTGCGGCCACTGGTCGACGCTGGGCCTGTTCGCCGGCCTCGGCGTCTATGCGATCGACACGGGCTGCGTCTGGGGCGGCGCGCTGACCGCGCTGCGCCTCGACGACGAGAAGCCCTACGTCGTCGACATCAAGTCCGACCGCCCGCCCCCGGCCGGCAAGGACGCGGACTGAGGGGACGGCGGTCCGTCAGCCGGGGCAGTTTCATGCATTGACGCTCTCCCCTTCAGACACCGCACTCGAGATAAAGAACTTCGCCGCCCCGGCGCAGGCCGGGGCCCAGTGCCTTCGTGTCGGTCGTGGCCAGCGTTCGAGTGAGCGGCGGAAGAAACGGATTCGCTGCCGGCGATACCCTGCAGAACCAAGTCGCCGTCATCCCGGCGGAAGCCGGGATCCCCTTGGGCGTCACCCGATGTTCGGCGCCGGTGGAATGGGAAGAGCTTTCGACACTTTGCGAATGCCCCACGAACCCGATCTCCGCGACGAACCTGGCGCTTGAGGGGATCCCGGCTTGCGCCGGGATGACGAGCTGGGGTTGTGCGGTTGTGAAAGACAGCGATTGCGGCGTACTGCGCGGGCGCACGCTCCAAGAATCGGGATCTGCCACACGCAGAACGAAGCGAGTCGCTGGGCCCAGGCCTGCGCCGGGGGCGACGGGTCGTGGGGATCGGAGACGCCGTGTGCGGACCGTCTTCGGCACGCCATTCGATCCACGGCATGTGCATGCGAGATCCCGAGTCAGGTTGGAAACCCTGGATCGGCTGGAAAGCTGCGGTAGGCCCCGGCTACGTGCGGCGCACGTAGTCGACGAAGCGGAACGCATGCGCATGCTTCGCATCGGCTGCATGTGCAGTCTCGGAGGTGATCTCCCACGCCGACGCGTCGAAGCGCGGGAACCACGCGTCGGCCTGCGGCGCGAGCGTGTCGATCCACGTCAGGTGAAGATGCGTCGCCCGCGGCAGCGCGAGCGCGTAGACCTCGCCGCCGCCGATCACCATGAGCGCCCCGTTCGCATGCGCGATCGCATCGTCGAGCGAGCGCACGACGTGCTGGCCTTCGTACGGCGTGGCATCGCCGCGCGTGAGCACGAGGTTGGTTCGCCCCGGCAACGGGCGACCGATCGATTCGGCGGTGCGTCGGCCCATGAGCACGGGCTTTCCGAGCGTGAGCGCCTTGAAGCGACGCAGGTCATCGGGCAGGTGCCACGGCATGGCGCCGTCGAAGCCGATCGCGTGCGCGCGGTCGAGCGCCGCGACGAGGGCGATCACACCGCCACCGGCGCGCGGATCGCCTTGTCGGCCACGTAGTTCTCGATCGCGACGTCCTCGTAGCGGAAGTCGAACAGCGACTTCACGTCGGGATTGAGGCGCAGCGTCGGCAACGCGTGCGGCGTGCGCGCGAGCTGTTCGCGCGCCTGCTCGACGTGGTTCGCATAGAGGTGCGCATCGCCGAACGTGTGCACGAAATCGCCGACGCCGAGCCCGCAGGCCTGCGCGACCATGTGCGTGAGCAGCGCGTAGCTCGCGATGTTGAACGGCACGCCGAGGAAGATGTCGCCCGAGCGCTGGTAGAGCTGGCACGAGAGTTTTCCCTCGGCCACGTAGAACTGGAACATCGTGTGGCAGGGCTGCAACGCCATGCGCGGCAGGTCGGCGACATTCCACGCGCTGACCACGAGGCGGCGCGAATCGGGATTGCGCTTGATCTCGTCGACGACCCAGGCGATCTGGTCGACCGTGCGGCCGTCCGGACAAGCCCACGAGCGCCACTGCTGGCCGTAGACCGGGCCGAGGTTGCCGTCGGCATCGGCCCATTCGTCCCAGATGCCGACGCCGTTGTCCTTGAGGTAGGCGATGTTGGTGTCGCCGCGCAGGAACCAGATCAGCTCGTGGATGATCGAGCGCAGGTGCAGCTTCTTGGTCGTGACGAGCGGAAAGCCCTGCGCGAGATCGAAGCGCATCTGCCAGCCGAACACGCTGCGCGTGCCGGTGCCGGTGCGGTCGGCCTTGATCGTGCCGTGCTCGAGCACATGGCGCAGCAGATCGAGGTACGGGCGCATCAGGTCGACTCCGCCTTCGGTGGATCCTCGACGACGCGGCGCTCGAGCACCGGCGCGCGACGCGACAGCGCGATCAGCACGAGGCCGGTCAGGATCAGCGGCGTCGACAGCACCTGGCCCATCGTCAGCCAGCCCCAGGCGAGGTAGCCGAGCTGCGCATCGGGCTCGCGCACGAACTCGACCGCGAAGCGGAAACTGCCGTACATGAGCGCGAACAGGCCCGAGACGAGGAAACGCCTGCGCGGCTTCATCGACACCGCGAACAGCACGGCGAACATGACGAAGCCTTCGAGCGCCATCTCGTAGAGCTGCGAAGGATGGCGCGCCTCGCCGTCGAGCTGGCCTGCGGCGGCCATGACGCGCAGCTCGTCGAGCGTGCGGCCGGCATGGTCGAACGCGTTCGGGAAGATCATGCCGAGCGCCGAATCGGTCTTGCGGCCCCAGAGCTCGCCGCCCGTGAAGTTGGCGAAGCGCACGACGCCGATGCCGATCGGCACCAGCGGCGCGACGAAATCCATGACGTCGAAGAAGTGCAGGCGCTGCCTGCGTGCCCAGATCCAGCACGCGAGCAGCACGCCGATCAGGCCGCCGTGGAACGACATGCCGCCTTCCCAGATGCGGATCAGCGACACCGGATCGCGCAGCAGCTCCGCGGTGCCGTAGAACAGCACGTAGCCGAGGCGACCGCCGAGGATGACGCCGATCATCCCGTAGAACGCGAGGTCCGAGAACGCGGTCGGGCCGACCGGCAGGAAACCGGCGCGGCGGCGACGCTCGCCGAGCCACCAGAACGCGCCGAACGCGATCAGGTAGCCGATGCCGTACCAGTGCACCGCAATGGGGCCGAGCGAGAACGCGACGGGATCGAAATCGACGAAGAAGGGCATGTAAGGATTCGCGAAGGCGCAGCGCGCGCATTATGGGGACGTGGCGTCCGCGACGCCACGAGGCGTCACGCCGGCAAGACGCGCACGATGAAACCCTTCAGGTAGTCGGTCTCGGGGATCGCCGGATGGACCGGGTGATCCGGTCCCTGCTGCAGGTTCACGAGCACCTGGGCCTGGCGATCGAGGTGGCGCGCGGCCTGCTGCACGCCGTCGAGCAGCAGGTGGCGCGGCATGTGGTACGAGCACGAGCAGGTCACGAGGATGCCGTCGCGCGCGAGCACCTGCATGCCGAGCTCGTTGAGGCGGCGGTAGGCGATGCGGCCTTCGGCGAGGTCCTTCTTGCGCTTGACGAACGCAGGAGGGTCGATCACGACCACGTCGTAGCGTTCGCGCGCCTCGCGCTGTGCCTTCAAATACTCGAAGCCGTCGGCACGCACCGCGGTGACGCGATCGGCCATGCCGTTGCGCTCGGCATTGCGCGCGATCGCATCGACCGCGGCCTGCGAGGCGTCGACGCAGACGACCTCGGTCGCGCCGGCCGCCGCGGCGCGCAGGCCCCAGCCGCCGAGGTAGCTGAACATGTCGAGCACGCGCCTGCCCTTCACGAGCGGCGCGAGGTGGTCGCGATTGTGGCGCTGGTCGTAGAACCAGCCGGTCTTCTGGCCGCCGACCGGATCGGCCTCGAACGTGAGCCCGGCCTCGCGCACGAGCATCGGCGCATCGGCCGGCTCGCCGTGGCCGAGGTCGGCGTACTCGGGAAGGTTCTCCATCGCACGCACCGAGGCGTCGTTCTTCCACCACAGCTGGCGCGGCGCGAGCACCTTGACGAGGGCGTCGGTGATCGCGTCCTTGAGGCGCTCCATGCCGGCCGTCGTCGTCTGCGCGACGACGACGTCGCCGAAGCGGTCGACCGTGAGGCCCGGCAGGCCGTCGGATTCGCCGAACACGAGGCGGTAGTACGGCTCGTCGTAGATCCGCTCGCGCAGCGACAGCGCGACGTTGAGGCGGTGCACGATCAGCGAACGGTCGAGCGGATGGTCGAGGCCGCGGCTGACCAGGCGCGCGCAGATCAGCGAGTTCGGGTTGACGTAGCCGATGCCGATCGGCTTGCCGCGATGGTCGACGATCGCGCAGGCCTGTCCCGGTTCGAAGCCCGACAGCGGCGAGGCCTGCACGTCGACCTCGTTGGAGAACACCCACAGGTGGCCGGCGCGCAGGCGCGTGTCCTCGCCCTTCTTGAGGACCAGGCTGGGGTATTCGATCGAATCGTCGGCCACGAGGGTGCGCTTCCGGGAACGGCAGGACCGCGCATTCTACGCGGCGCCGCTGCGCACCGCCTCAGGACGCGGCGGAACGCCGCTTCGCCCACAGGTTCAGCGACTCGACCGCGATCGAGAAGCCCATCGCGAAATACACGTAACCGCGCGGGATGTGGAACTCGAAGCCGTCGGCGATCAGCACCACACCGACCAGGATCAGGAATGCCAACGCGAGCATGCGGATGGTCGGGTGGCGGTCGATGAACTCGCCGACCGTGTTGGCCGCGAAGATCATGACCGCGACCGCGAGGATGATCGCCGCGACCATGACCGGCACCTGGTTGACCATGCCGATCGCGGTGATCACCGAATCGAGCGAGAACACGATGTCGATGACCGCGATCTGCGCGATCACGAACGCGAACGACGAGAACACGCGACCCTCCTCGTCGTCGCCGCGCGAGCCCTCGAGCTCCTGGTGGATCTCCATGACCGCCTTGACGAGCAGGAACAGGCCGCCGCCGACGAGGATCAGGTCACGCAGCGAGATGGTCTGGCCGGCGACGTGGAACAGCGCGAGTCGGTCGTCGTCGAGACCGGCGAGGAACGACAGCGCGAGCAGCAGCAGGATGCGCGTGATGCAGGCCAGCGCGAGGCCGACACGACGCGCGAGCGGGCGCTGCGCCGGCGCGAGCCGGCTCACCGCGATCGACACGAACACGAGGTTGTCCACGCCGAGCACGATCTCGAGCGCGGCCAGCGTGAACAGCGCAATCCAGAATTGCGGGTCGGCGAGCAGTTCCATCGAACGGCGGGTCCGGCGTCAGAGGAAGCGCGGCAGGAGCACGACGCCCCAGCACAGCATGACGTTGAGCATGAGCAGGAAAACCGCCGCTGAACCCATGTCCTTGGCGCGCCCGGCCAGTTCGTGGAACTCGGGGCTGACCTTGTCGACGACGGCCTCGACGGCCGAATTGAGCAGCTCGGCCGACAGCACGAGCAGCAGGCTGCCGCACAGCAGCGACTTCTCGACACCGCCCTGGCCGAGCCACAGGCCCAGCGGCATCAGCACGATGAAGAGGTAACCCTCGAGGCGGAACGACGCCTCGTGCGTCCATGCGGCGCGCAATCCCTTGAACGACCACAGCATCGCTCGCGCGATCTGCCGCGGTCCGCGCGGTTCGGTACTCGGCATGCAGGTCCTCGCGGATCGGTGCGCTCGCGCGCGGGCAGCTACGACCATGGTCGGCATCGCGGGGGATGCGGTCAGGCCAGCGCGTTATGATGACACATCGCCCACGCGCGCCATCCGCGGCGCGACCCCGCCCGACGGACCCCGCATGACCGATTCCCTGCCGCCCCACGCGGCCCTCGTGACCACGGCGACGCCGCGCCAGCCGCTCGGCATGCCGGTGAAGCGCTTCCTCGCCGAGGTGTGGCAGCGCCGTCCGCTGCTCGTGCGCGGCGCGTTCGCCGGCCTGCAGGCACCGCTCACGCCCGAAGACCTCGCCGGCCTGTCCTGCGAGGAGCTCGCGCTCGCGCGCCTCGTCGTGCACGAGCCGCGCGGCGACCGCTGGGCGCTGCACCAGGGACCGTTCGCCGAAGAGGTGTTCGGCACCTTGCCCGCCTCGCACTGGACCCTGCTCGTGCAGGACGTCGACAAATGGGATGCCGACGTGGCTGCACTGCGCGCGCGCTTCGACTTCCTGCCCGGCTGGCGCGTCGACGACGTCATGGTCAGCTACGCCGTCGAAGGCGGCTCGGTCGGCGCCCATGTCGATCAGTACGACGTGTTCCTGCTGCAGGGCATGGGTCGCCGGCGCTGGGCGATCAACGACGATCCGGCCGCGCCGAAGGCCTTCCGCGACGACGTCGAACTGCGCCTGCTGCGCGCGTTCACGCCGACCCACGAATGGGTGCTCGAACCCGGTGACATGCTCTACCTGCCGCCCGGTGTGCCGCACCACGGCGTGGCGGAAGATCCTTGCCTGACCTTCTCGATCGGCATGCGCGCGCCGTCGGTCGGCGAGATGACGGCCGATTTCGCCGGCTTCCTCGCCGAGCGCCTGCCCGAGGAACGCCGCTACACCGACCCGGGCATCGCGCCCGCGACCTCGCCCGGGGAGATCGACGATGACGCGTTCGCGCGCGTGCGCGCCGCACTGTCCGAGGCACTCGCCGCCGACGACGCCACGCTGCGCGAATGGTTCGGCGGCTTCGCGACGCGCTACCGCGCCGCGCACGATGCGGTGCCGCCGCCGCGCCGGCTCGATGCGGCGACGTTCGCGCAGCGGCTCGCGGCCGGTGCCACGGTGATCCGCAACCCGTGGTCGCGCGTCGCCTGGGCCAGGTCCGGCCGCGGCGCGACGTTGTTCGTCGCCGGGCTCGCGCTGCCTGCCTCGCGTGCGTTCGCCGTGCGCGCCTGCACCGACGAGGCGTTCGATGCCATCGCGGTCGGCGCCCTCGCCGAGTCCGACCGCGCGCGCCTGCTCGAGCTCGTCAACCTCGGCCACTTCGCGATGACGAAGCCGCCGCGACGAAGGAGTGCGCCATGATCGAGGAACGCTTCACGATCGAGCCCGCGACCTGGGCCGGCGATGCCGACGCGCTGCGCGCCGTGCGCACCGATGTCTTCATCATCGAACAGGCCATTCCCGAGGATGAGGAATGGGACGAGCACGACACGCGCTCGCACCACGTGATCGCGCGCGACCCGCAGGGGCGCCCGATCGGCACCGGCCGCCTCACCCCGCTGCACACGATCGGCCGCATGGCCGTGGTGCGCGACTGGCGCGGCAAGGGCGTCGGCGAAGCGGTCCTGCGCAGCCTCGTCGAGCGCGCGCGCGAGATGCGCCTGCCCGCGGTCGAGCTGCACGCACAGACCCACGCGATCCCGTTCTACGCCCGCGAAGGCTTCGTCGCGTACGGCGACGAATACGACGAATGCGGCATCCCGCACCGCTCGATGCGCCTCGACCTCGCGCCGTCGGTACGTCCTCCCGAGGCCGCGCCGCCGACATCGCCCGATGCGCAGGTCTGGCTCGCGACGAACCGCGACGAGGCACGTGCCGCCGTGCTCGGCGTGCTCGCCGGCGCGCGCCGTTCCGTCTCGGTGCTGACACGCGACCTCGACCCCGCCCTGCTCGACGCCCCCGACGTGATCGAGGCCTTCAAACGCCTCGCGCTCGCGGGCGGCGAGACGCGCATCCGCCTGCTCGTGCAGGAACCCGCGCGTGCGGCCGGCGAAGGCCACCGCCTCGTCACGCTCGCGCAGCGCCTGTCGAGTGCGTTCGCGTTCCGCACGCCGGTCGAGGAGATCGACCGCCTCGTCGCCGGCGCCTTCATCGTCAACGACCGCGGCGGCTGCTTCGAGCGCGGCCTCGCCACGCGCTTCGAGGGCGAAGGCTCCAGCCACGCCCCCGCTCGCGCGGCCCAGCTGCTCGCGCAGTTCGACGCGATCTGGGAGCGCAGCGAGCCCGCCGCGGCGCTGCGCAGGCTCGAACTGTGACGCGACCTGTCACGAGGCTGACGCAACGCAACACAAACCGTGATCAGCCGCTATAATCCACAGGTTTCGTGCCTCCCGCCGCCGCGCTTCCGCGAACCAGGCGTTGCGCAGGCCGGATCCGCCCTTACGTCCTTTCCACATTCCGCCCGTACGGTGCCCGCGTGACTTCCAACCTGCTGCAGCAGTTCAAGTCGACCTCCGCCCTCTCCGGAGGCAATGCAGCCTTCATCGAAGACCTCTACGAGGCCTGGTTGCGCGATCCCGCCGGCGTCGCCCCGGCATGGCGCAGCTACTTCGAAGGCCTCAAGGGCGGTGCGGCCAACGACCAGCCCCATTCCGACGCGATCGCGCGCATCGAAGCCGCGCAGCGCCAGGGACCGTCGCGCACCGCCGCGGCGCCGGCCGCGGGCGACAGCGTGCAGTCGCAGAAGCAGGCCGGTGTGCTCAAGCTCGTCACGGCCTACCGCTCGCGCGGCCACCTCGGTGCGCGCCTCGACCCGCTCGACCTCGCCACGACGCTGCCGAAGGAGCAGCTCGAGACGATCGGCCTGCTGCCGCGTCCGTCGGCGCCCGACCTCGAGCTCGATTTCCACGGCCTGTCCAATGCCGACCTCGAGACCGAGTTCAACACGAGCTCGCTGGGCGGCCCGAAGCGCGCCAAGCTCAAGGACATCCTCGCGTTCCTCAAGGCCACCTACGCGGGCAGCATCGGCGTCGAGTTCATGCACATCGCCGACGCCGAACAGCGCCTGTGGATGCACGAGCAGCTCGAGCGCGCCGGCGGCAGCTACGCGCTGAGCGCCGACGAGAAGAAGCACCTGCTCGGCAAGCTCACCCAGGCCGACGGCCTCGAGCGCTACCTGCACACCAAGTACGTCGGCCAGAAGCGCTTCTCGCTCGAAGGCGGCGACAGCCTGATCCCGCTGCTCGACGAGCTGCTGCGCCGTGGCGGCAGCGGCGGCCTCAAGGACATGGTCATCGGCATGGCCCATCGCGGCCGCCTCAACGTGCTCGTGAACATCCTCGGCAAGCCGCCGCAGAAGCTGTTCGACGAATTCGAGGGCCGCTTCGACCATCCGGACGATCCGGCCCACTCGGGCGACGTGAAGTACCACATGGGCTTCAGCGCCAACGTGCGCACGCCGGGCCGCACGGTCCACGTCGCGCTCGCGTTCAACCCGTCGCACCTCGAGATCGTCGATCCGGTGGTCGCGGGCTCGGTGCGCGCGCGCCAGACCCATCGCCGCGACGCCGACCGCCAGCACGTCGTGCCGGTGCTGATCCACGGCGACGCCGCGTTCGCGGGCCAGGGCGTGGTCATGGAACTGTTCCAGATGTCGCAGGCCAAGGGCTTCGCGGTCGGCGGAACGGTCCACGTCGTGATCAACAACCAGGTCGGCTTCACGACCTCGAACCCGCTCGACGCGCGCTCGACGCTGTACTGCACCGACGTCGCCAAGGTGGTCAGCGCGCCGGTGTTCCACGTCAACGGCGACGATCCGGAAGCCGTGCTGTTCGTCGCGCGCCTCGCGTTCGACTACCGTCAGAAGTTCAAGCGCGACGTCGTCATCGACCTCGTCTGCTACCGCCGCCACGGCCACAACGAGGCCGACGAGCCGGCCGCGACGCAGCCGCTCATGTACCAGGTGATCCGCGCGCGCCCGACGCTGCGCGAGCTCTACGGCAAGAAGCTGCTCGCCGAAGGCACGATCGGCGCGGACGACGCGCAGGCCTACGCCGACGACTACCGCAAGCTGCTCGAGGCCGGCAATCCGATTCCGGGCGTCGACAACGACTACCACGACCCCTACGCGGTCGACTGGTCGCGCCACCTCAGCAACGACGTGTTCGAAGTGGTCGAGACCGGCGTCACGCAGCGCACGCTCGAGGCGGTCGGCGCCGGCCTGCTCAAGCTGCCGGAAGACCTCAAGCTGCATTCACGCGTGGCCAAGATCTACGACGACCGCCGCAAGATGCACGCCGGCGAGCAGCCGATGGACTGGGGCTACGCCGAGAACCTCGCCTACGGCACGCTGGTCGCCGACGGCCGTGACCTGCGCCTCGTCGGCCAGGATGCGGGCCGCGGCACGTTCTTCCACCGCCACGCGGTGCTCCACGACCAGAACACCGGTCGTCGCGTGATGCCGATCGCCTCGATGCGCGCGGACGCGACCGTCGAGATCGTCGACTCGCTGCTCAGCGAAGAAGCCGTGATGGCCTTCGAGTACGGCTACGCGACCGCCAAGCCGAACACGCTGGTGATCTGGGAAGCGCAGTTCGGCGACTTCGCCAACGGCGCGCAGGTCGTCATCGACCAGTTCATCTCGTCGGGCGAGTCCAAGTGGGGTCGTCTGTGCGGCCTCGTTCTGCTGCTGCCGCATGGCTACGAAGGCCAGGGCCCCGAGCATTCCTCGGCGCGCCTGGAGCGCTACCTGCAGCTGTGCGCGCTCGAGAACATGCAGGTCTGCGTGCCGACGACGCCGGCACAGATGTTCCACATGCTGCGCCGCCAGATGGTGCGCGCGTGCCGCAAGCCCCTCGTCGTCATGACGCCGAAGTCGCTGCTGCGCCACAAGCTCGCCGTGTCGACGCTCGACGAGCTCGCCACCGGCTCGTTCCAGCTCGTGATCCCCGACACCACGGTCAAGAACCCGAAGAAGGCCAAGCGCGTCGTGTTCTGCTCGGGCAAGGTCTACTACGACCTCGTCGAGGAGGCCGCCAAGCGCGAGCTCGCCGACGTCGCGATCGTGCGCGTCGAGCAGCTCTATCCGTTCCCGCGCACCGAGGTCGCCGCCGAACTCGCGCGCTTCCCGGCCGCGAAGGAAGTCGTCTGGTGCCAAGAAGAGCCGATGAACCAGGGCGCCTGGTACCAGATCAAGCACCATTTCCAGGCGATCGTGACGCCGAAGCACACGGTGGCCTACGCAGGCCGCCCGCGCTCGCCCGCACCCGCCGCCGGCCACCTCAGCACGCACATCGCCGAACAGGCGGCACTCGTCGAGCTCGCGCTCGCCGCGCCGATGGGTTCGGAGCCGACCGCCGAGTGACACGCTCCACCGCGCCAGCCTTTTCCTGATCCCCTACGCCAACGCCGTACAGGACATCCCATGAGCCTCGAAGTCAAAGTTCCCGTCCTCCCCGAATCCGTGTCGGACGCCACGATCGCCACCTGGCACAAGAAGCCCGGCGACACCGTCAAGCGCGACGAGAACCTCGTGGACCTGGAAACCGACAAGGTCGTGCTCGAAGTCCCCGCGACCGCCGACGGCGTGCTCAAGGAGATCCTGTTCAACACCGGCGATACCGTGACCAGCGGCCAGGTGATCGGCGTGATCGTCGAAGGCGCCGCGGGTGACGCCGCGCCGGCCAAGGCCGAGGCGAAGGCGGACGCGAAGAGCGAGGCCCCGAAGGCCGAGCCGGCCAAGGCCGCCGCGCCGAAGGGCGTCGACGAGCTCTCCCCGGCCGGCCGCCGCGTCGCCGTGCAGGAGAACATCGATCCGTCGCAGGTCGCCGGCACGGGCCGCGACGGCCGCGTGACCAAGGAAGACCTGGTCAACCACGCCAAGGCTCCGGCCGCCGCGAAGCCGGCCGCCGTGGCGACGCCGGGCGCGCGTCCCGAGGAGCGCGTGGCGATGACGCGCATGCGCTCGAAGATCGCCGAGCGCCTCATGCTCTCGAAGAACTCGATCGCGATGCTGACCTCGTTCAACGAGATCAACCTCTCGCAGGTCGCCAAGCTGCGCAAGGAGCTCGGCGAGTCGTTCGAGAAGGCCAACGGCGTCAAGCTCGGCTTCATGAGCTTCTTCGTCAAGGCTGCGACCGAAGCGCTCAAGCGCCACCCGATCATCAACGCCTCGGTCGACGGCAACGACGTCATCTACCACGGCTACCAGGACATCTCGATCGCGGTCTCGACCGAGAAGGGCCTCGTCACGCCGGTGCTGCGCGACGCGCAGGACATGGGCTTCGCCGACATCGAGAAGGCCATCATCGGCTACGCCAAGAAGGCCCGCGAAGGCGGCCTCACGCTCGACGACCTGCAGGGCGGCACGTTCACGATCACCAACGGCGGCACGTTCGGCTCGCTGTTCTCGACGCCGATCGTCAACCCGCCGCAGTCGGCGATCCTCGGCATGCACACGATCAAGGAGCGCGCCGTGGTCGAGAACGGCCAGGTCGTCGCCGCCCCGATGATGTACGTCGCGATCAGCTACGACCACCGCATCATCGACGGCAAGGACGCGGTCCTGTTCCTCGTCGACATCAAGAACCAGCTCGAGAACCCGCAGCGCATGCTGCTCGGCCTCTGAGGCCACGCCGCGCGGGCCGCGCTCGGTCGCGGCCCCGCGCCTTCGCCGCGCGTCGGCGCGCGGCTCCGTCACGCAACATGTGAGCGAATGCAATGAGCGAAAAGTTCGACGTCATCGTCATCGGCGCCGGTCCTGCCGGCTACCACGCGGCGATCCGCGCCGCCCAGCTCGGCATGAAGGTCGCGTGCATCGACGCCGCGCTCGGCAAGGACGGCAAGCCCGCGCTCGGCGGCACCTGCCTGCGCGTCGGCTGCATCCCGTCCAAGGCGCTGCTCGATTCCTCGCGCCAGTACTGGAACCTCGGCCACATCTTCGGCGAGCACGGCATCACGACGAAGGATGCCGCGATCGACGTCGGCACGATGGTCGGCCGCAAGGACAAGATCGTCAAACAGTTCACGGGCGGCATCGCCTCGCTGTTCAAGGCCAACAAGATCACGCCGTACTACGGCTTCGCAGTGCTGCACCCCAACAAGGTCGTCAAGGTCGCCCAGCACGAGGGCGGCGAGATCGAACTGACCGCGACCAACATCATCATCGCCGCGGGCTCGGATTCGATCGAGCTGCCGTTCGCGAAGTTCGGCGAGCACGTCGTCGACAACGTCGGCGCGCTCGACTTCACCGCGGTGCCCAAGCGCCTCGGCGTGATCGGCGCCGGCGTGATCGGCCTCGAGCTCGGCAGTGTGTGGAACCGCCTCGGCGCCGAAGTGACGATCCTCGAGGCGCTGCCGACCTTCCTCGCCGCGGCCGATGCCGAAGTCGGCAAGGTCTCGGCGCGCGAGTTCAAGAAGCAGAAGCTCGACATCCGCCTCGGTGCCAAGGTCAGCACGACCGAGGTCAAGAAGGACGGCGTGCACGTCACCTACGCCGACGACAAGGGCGAGCAGACGATCGTCGTCGACAAGCTGCTCGTCGCGGTCGGCCGTCGCGCCGCCACGAAGAACCTCCTCGCCGAGGGCACGGGCGTCAAGCTCGATGCGCGCGGCATGATCGAGGTCGATGCGCACTGCCACACGGGCGTCGACGGCATCTGGGCGGTCGGCGACTGCGTGCGCGGCCCGATGCTCGCGCACAAGGGCTTCGAGGAAGGCATCGCGGTGGCCGAGCTCATCGCCGGCCTGCCGGGCCACGTCAACTTCGACACGATCCCGTGGGTCATCTACACCGAGCCCGAGATCGCGTGGGTCGGCAAGACCGAGGAGCAGCTCAAGGCCGACGGCGTGCCGTACAAGGCCGGCAGCTTCCCGTTCGCGGCGGTCGGCCGTGCGGTCGCGATGGCCGAGCCGGCCGGTTTCGTGAAGGTGCTCGCGCACGCCGAGACCGATCGCATCCTCGGCATGCACCTGGTCGGCGCGAACGTCTCCGAGCTCGTCCACGAAGGCGTGCTCGCGATGGAGTTCAAGGGCTCCGCCGAGGACCTCGCACGCATCTGCCACGCCCACCCGAGCCTCTCCGAGGCCGTGCACGACGCCGCGATGGCGGTCGACAAGCGCGCGATCCACAAGGCCAACTGAGGACGCGCCGATGCGAGCAACGACAGGCCTGCGCTTCACGCTCTGCCTGTCGTTGTCCGCGATGTTCGCGGGCTGCGCGGCGACGGGATCGACCTCCCGGGACGCGCGATCCGGCGGGAACGGCACGAGCTTCCTGCCCGTCCCTGAAACGTTCGCGCAGGACCTCGCTCGAGCACAGCGGCTCGGACGCGAGATCTACGAGCGCGACCGTGCTGCCGAATTGACCACCGATGCCCTGTTCCCGGTGGCCTTGCGTGGACAGAGCAATGAAAAGCGATCCGGCTGGGTGGTCACGGCCATCGGCGAGCATGCCTACCGCGTGAGCTACCTCGTCCTGGTGGACGGCACGCGACGTGTCGATGCGGAGGCCGACTACTCGGCGCTCACCGGCAAGGTGTCCAATCTGCGCAGCCACCAGCCCGCTCGCGATCTCGACACCGCGGAACTCGCCCAGGCGACCGCGATCCAGCAGGCCCTCCGCGCCGAGGTCCTGCGCTGCTCCGCGAACTACAACGTCGTGGCCCTGCCCGACGTGCACGACGCCATCGATGTCTATCTGATTCCGGCGCGGACGAGCATGGACGTTTTCCCCATGGGGGGTTTCCACCGCATCACGCTCGATGCGACCGGAGAGAATGTTCGCGGCCAGTACGCCCAGACGAAGACCTGCATCGACATGCAGCGCGAAACCGGCAAGGGGAAACCCGTGGGTCTTTTCGTGACCCACCTGACGACCGCAGCGCCCACGGCGCTGCACGTGTTCATGAGCCTCAACTACCGCGAATCGATCTACGTCATCACGGTGGAGAACCACATGCTCTGGAGCGTCTCCGGCGACACGGTCCACCTGCTCGACACCGATATCGGCAAACGCTGAATTCCAACGGGATACCCCATGACGTCCTTCAAAGCCTTCCGCATCCACGACGACGACGCCGGCTACCGCGGCGTGCTGCAGGACATGAGCGTCGACGAGCTCACGCCCGGTGAAGTGCTCGTCAAGGTCGCGTACTCGTCGGTCAACTACAAGGACGCCCTCGCGGGCACCGGCAAGGGCAAGATCCTGCGCCGCCATCCGCTCAACGGCGGCATCGACGTGGCCGGCTACGTCGCCGCGTCGACCGATCCCGCGTTCAAGGAAGGCGACCAGGTGCTGTGCACCGGCAGCGGCCTTTCCGAAGTGCGCGACGGCGGTTACGCCCAGTACGCGCGCCTCGATGCGAAGTGGACGATCCCGCTGCCGGCCGGCCTCACGCTGCGCGAGGCGATGATCCTCGGCACGGCCGGCTTCACGGCAGCCCTGTCGCTGTACCGCATGCGCCAGAACGGGCAGACGCCGGACATGGGGCCGGTCGTCGTGACCGGTGCGACCGGCGGCGTCGGCATGCTCGCGATCGACATCCTCACGCGCGCCGGCTACGACGCCCACGCGATCACCGGCAAGGTCGAGCAGTTCGACGCGCTCATCGCGCTCGGCGCGAAGCAGTGCATCGCGCGCACCGACCTGCACTGGGGCCAGCGCCCGCTCGAGGCCGCGCACTGGGCCGGCGCGATCGACAACGTCGGCGGCGAGATGCTCGCGGGCCTGACCCGTGTGATCAAGCCGTACGGCAACATCGCGAGCTGCGGCAATGCGTCCGGCATCGAGCTCGCGAGCACGGTCATGCCTTTCATCATCCGCGGCGTCAGCCTGCTCGGCATCGCCTCGGCCGGCACCGCGCGCTCGATCCGCGACGATATCTGGCAGCTTCTGGCCGACGAATGGAAACCTGCACATCTGGACACGATCGCGACACGCGAGGTCGATCTGGAAGGACTTCCCGGCGTGTTCGACGCGATGCTCGCGGGCGGCTCGTTCGGCCGCACCGTCGTGCGCGTGGCGTGACGCGCACGCTGGCCGTCGCGTCGACGATGTGATTAGAATGCCGTGGCCACAACGGCACCCGGGGATTGCGAGACAGACCATGGCGCGCGTACTGATCGTCGACGATTCGCCGTCCCAGCTGATCGGCCTCAAGCGCATCACCGAGAAACTCGGTCATGAGGTGATCACGGCCGAGGACGGCGCCGCCGGCGTCGAATCCGCCAAGCGCGAGCTGCCCGACCTCATCCTCATGGACGTGGTGATGCCGAACCTCAACGGCTTCCAGGCGACGCGCACGCTCGCCAAGGACCCGAAGACCAGCCACATCCCGATCATCCTCGTCACCACCAAGGACCAGGAAACCGATCGCGTGTGGGGCATGCGCCAGGGCGCCAAGACCTACGTGACCAAGCCGGTCAACGAAGGCGAGCTCACCAAGGCCATCAACGACTACCTGCCGCGCCACTGAGCGGCGCGCCATCCGTCACGGATGGCGCGGATCGAACGCGAACACCTTGGCCATCTGCTCGTAGAGCGCGCGCTGCTCGTCGTTCTCGGCGCGCGGCGTGCGGATCTCGAGCACGACGATCTGGTCGCCGGCGACCGTACCGGGCCAGCCGCGTCCGCGCAGGCGCAGGCGCTTGCCGCCGTCCGAACCCGCCGGAATGCGCAGTTCCACCTCGCCCGCGAGCGTCGGCACCTTGACCGTCGCACCGAGCGCGGCTTCCCACGGCGCGATCGGCAGCGTCGCGATCACATCGCGGCCTTCGAGGCGCATGCGCGGATCCTCGCGGAACGCGACCTCGAGCAGCAGATCGCCCGACGGACCGCCACCCGAGCCGGGATGGCCCTGCCCGCCGAGGCGGATCTGCCGCCCCGGCTCGATGCCGGCCGGGATCTTCACTTCGAGCGTGCGGTCGCCCGTCGCGTCGCGCAGCGCGATGCGCTCGCGGCCACCCGCGAACGCGGTCGCGAGGTCGATGTGGATGCGGGCCTGCATGTCGGCGCCACGACGCGGCCCTGCCCTGCCCGCCCCGCGCGCGCTGCCGCGTCCGAACAGCGATTCGAAGAAGTCGCTGAAATCGGCGCCGCCGTCGCCGCGCGGATCGAAGCCGCCGCGGCCGCCCTGCCAGTTCGGTGGCGGTCGGAAATCGTCGCCGGCGCGGTAGCCGCCCGCACGCAGCTCGTCGTAGGCGCGGCGCCGCTCGCCGTCCTTGAGCGCCTCGTAGGCCTCGTTGATCGACTTGATCTTGTCTTCGGCGCCGGCTTCCTTGCTGACGTCGGGATGGTACTTGCGCACGAGCCGGCGGTACGCCGACTTGATGTCGGCGTCGCTGGCATCGGGCTTCACGCCGAGGATGTCGTAGTAGTCCTTGAACTGCATGCGTTGGCTTGTCCGGAAAAGAAAACGGCCTGCGGCGAGTCGCGCTCACCGCAGGCCGGCATGGCCGGGAACGTGCGCCCGCGGATCAGGCGTTGATGGTAATCCGGCGCGGCGTGGTTTCGGGCTTCTTCGGGATCGAGATCTCGAGGACGCCGTTGCGGCCGGTCGCGGTGATCGTCTCCGCATCGGCGCTGTCGGGCAGCGCGAAACGGCGGTGGAACGCACCCTGCGAACGCTCGACGCGCGTGAACGTGCCGCTGTCCTCGCCCGTTTCGGCCTTGCGCTCGCCCTTGATGGACAGGATGCCCTTGTCCATGTTGATCTCGATCGCGCTCGCGTCGACGCCGGGAATGTCGGCGAGGATCACGAAGCGCTTCTCGTCCTCGCGGATGTCCACGCGCGGCGCCCACTGACTCGTCACCACGTTGGACGCGTCGCCGTCGTCCTGGCCGAGGAAACGCTCGAAGACGTGGCGCAGGTCGCGCTGGATGCCGCGGTTGACGTTCCACGCGGTGTGGCGGGCAATGCTCATTCGGTACACTCCTGGATGGGGTTGCGGCACCGGCGGCGCCGCGATGACCAGAAACGTATGGACGGCCAAACGGGTTTCAAGGGCCGCCTTTTCCACTTCTTCGCACGACCTTCCCGGAGACACCGCAATGACGATCCAGATCGGCGACCGCATCCCCGCGGCCATCCTGAACACGCTGCGCGACGGCGTGCAGCCCGTCACGACCGACGAGCTGTTCGCGGGACGCAAGGTGGTGCTGTTCTCGGTGCCCGGCGCGTTCACGCCGACGTGCTCGGCGCGGCACCTGCCCGGATATGCGGAGCAGCTGCCGGAATTCCAAGCCCGCGGCATCGACGTCGCCTGCATGTCCGTCAACGACGCGTTCGTCATGGACGCCTGGGCGAAGAGCCAGAACGTACCCGCATCGCTGACCATGCTCGCCGACGGCAACGGCGCATTCGCCTCGCTGCTCGGCCTCGAGTTCGATGCGAGCGCGTTCGGCATGGGCCTGCGTGCGCGTCGCTTCGCGCTCTACGCCGAGGATGGCGTCGTGAAGCACCTCGCCGTCGAGGCGCCGGGCGAGTTCAAGGTGTCCTCGGCCGAAGCCGTGCTCGCCGCGATCGGTTGAACCGGGCGACTCAGTCCGCGGCTCGCGCGCGGCCCACGCGCGCGAGCAGGATCACCGGCAGAAGGCCGGCCAGCACGATCACGAGCGCGGCGATCGCGCCTTCCTCGTAGGTGCCGCGCGCGGCCTCGCCGTACAGCCGCGTCGCCAGCGTCTCGACATTGAGCGGGCGCAGCAGCAGCGTCGCAGGCAGTTCCTTCATGCAGTCCACGAACACGAGCAGCGCGGCGGCTGCGAGCGCAGGGCGGATCAACGGCAGGTCGACTTGCCACAAGGTCTGCGACGGCGTGCGGCCGAGCGTGCGCGCGGCCTGGTCGAGCGACGGCGGCACGCGTGCGAGGCCCGATTCGATGCCGCCGACCGACACGGCGAGGAAGCGCACCGAATAGGCCAGCACGAGCGCCGCGCCCGAGCCGAGCACGACGAGGCCGACGACGATACCGAACGTCGCCTCGAGCGTGTCGCCGAGCCATTCGTCGAGCGCGCCGACCGGACCGAGCAGGCCGATCGCGAGCACCGTGCCCGGAATCGCATAGCCGAGCCCTGCGATGCGTTCGACCGCACGCGAGGCCACACCCGGACGCTGGCGCACGCACCATGCGACGACGATGCCCGCCAGCACGGTCACGAGCGTCGCGAGCGTGGCCAGCCACAGCGTCGTGAGGCCGGCTTCGAGCAATGCGGGCGGCAAGCCGGCGAAGCGCACGCGCTTGACCGTCTCGAACACGAGATAGGCGGTCGGCGCCACGAAGCCGACGGCGACCGGGACGCTGCCGAGCGCGAGCGCGATCCAGCGCGCGACGCCGCCGAGGCGGCGCGGCGCCATGCGCCGCGAACGCTGCGCGGCGACCGCATAGCGCTGGCGGCGACGGCCGTGGCGCTCGACGAGCAGCAGCGCGACGACCACGACGAGCATCGCGAGCGCGATCTGCGCCGCACCGGCGAGGTCGGCGCGGTTGACCCAGGTCGAGTAGATCGAGATCGTCAGCGTGCGCACGCCGAGGAACTCCGACGCACCGATGTCGTTGAGCGCTTCCATGAGCGCGAGCGCGGTGCCGACCGCGATCGCGGGCCGCGCGAGCGGCAGCGCGACGCGCAGGAACACGCTGGTGCCGCCGTGGCCGAGCGAACGTGCCGCATCGAGCAGGCTGGCCGACTGCAGCAGGAACATCGCGCGCACCGAAAGGTACACGTACGGATACAGCACGAAGCCGAGCAGCACGATCGCCGACGGCAGCGAGCGCACTTCGGGGAACCACAGGTCTCTCGGGTTGGCGATGCCCAGCAGCGCGCGCAGCCCACCTTGCACGGGTCCGAGCGGATGCAGCAGGTCGACGTAGGCGTAGGCGACGATGTAGGTCGGCACCGCGAGCGGCAGCAGCAGCGCCCAGTCGAGCACGCGCCGGCCCGGGAACTCCCATGCCGTCACGAGCCAGGCGCTGCCGGTGCCGAGCACGATCACGATCACGCCGACGCCGCCGAGCATCGCCAGCGTGTCGAACACGGTCGGCGGCAGCACGTTGGCGAGCAGGTGCGGCCACAGCGAGGCGTCGCCGCGCAGCGCCTCGACGACGAGCGCGACGACCGGCGCGAGCACGAGCGCGGCGATCGCGAGCGAGGCGATCCACGCGCCGCGTCCGTCGCGGCTCATGCCGTGGATCCCCTGCCGGCGTCGCGCGTCGCGTGCATCAGTTGTCGAAGCCGACCTTCTCGGCGAGCAGGCTGGCGGCCTTGCGGTGCTTCGCGATCGCACCGAGGTCGATGTCGTCCTGCTTGAGCGTGCCGAAGCTCGCGATGATCGGATCGATCGCCGCGCCCTTGCGGATCGGGTACTCGTAGTTGCCCTTGGCGTAGATCGCCTGGGCTTCCTCGGACACGAGGTACTCGAGGAGCGCGACCGCGTTGTCGCGGTTCGGCGCGTGCGCGGCGACGCCGGCACCCGACACATTCACGTTGGTGCCGTGGCCTGCGTAGGTCGGCAGCACGACGTTGATCGCGTCACCCCAGGTCTTCTGCTCGGGACCGCCGTCGCCGCTGCGCATGCGGCCGACGTAGTACGAGTTGGCGATGCCGATGTCGCAGATCTGGCCGAGGATGTCGCGCGCGACCTCGCGGTCGCCGCCGCCCGGCTTGCGCGCGAGGTTGGCCTTGACCGCGCGCAGCCACGTCTCGGCCTCGGCCTCGCCGTGGTGGGCGATGTAGGCCGCGATCATCGCGGTGTTGTACGGATGCTGCGCCGAACGGATGCAGATCTTGCCCTTCCACTCGGGCTTGGCCAGATCCTCGTAGGTGAAGCTCGTGAGGTTGGTCCGGTCCTTCGACGCGTACAGCACGCGCGCGCGCATCGACAGCGAGAACCAGCGGCCGTCGGCGTCGCGCAGGTTGGCCGGGATCGCGGCTTCGAGCGCAGTCGACTTCGTCGGCTGCACGACGCCCTTGTCGACGAGATCGATGAGGTTGCCGAAGTCGACGGCCATGAGCACATCGGCCGGCGAGCGGCGGCCCTCGGCGGCGACGCGCTCGGCGAGGCCGTCCTTGACGAACACGGTGTTGACCTTGATGCCGCGCGCCTTCGTGAACGCGTCGAGCAGCGGCTGGATCAGGCCGGGTTCGCGCGTCGTGTAGACGTTGACTTCGCCGGCGGCGTGCGCGGACGCGGCGGCGCTGCCGCACAGCGCGGCGAGAAGGACCGCACAGCGGCGGCGGAAGGGTGTCGTCGTCATCGTGACGTCTCCTGTCGGGGTGTGGAATCGGATTCGGGGTAGACACGTACGCCGCCGGCATCGACACGCAGCGCGACGAGCGCGCCGTCGGCGACGTCATGACCCGGCGCGAGGCGCAGCACGAGCGGCGCGGCGAGGCCGTCGACGGCGACGCGCCATTGCTCGCTGTCGCCGAGCGGCAGGCGCGCGAGCACGCGCGCGGGCACGCCGCCGGCGTCGATGCGGAAGGCCTGCGGGCGGATGCAGGCACGCACGCGCGTGCCGTCCGCGAACGGTGCCGCGAACGTGCCGAGCGGCGTCTCGACGCGCCCGCCCGTGCTGGTCGCGGGCAGTTCGTTCCAGTCGGCGAAGAAACGTGCCGCGAACAGCGACACGGGTTCGTCCCAGAGCGCCTGCGGCGTGCCGATCTGCTCGACGCGACCGTCGCGCAGCAGCACGATGCGATCGGCGATGCGCATCGCCTCCTCGGGATCGTGGGTGACCACGAGCGTCGTCGTCGCGGCCGTGCGCAGCACGTCCATGGTCTCGTCGCGCACGCGGTCGCGCATGCGGCGGTCGAGATTCGAGAACGGCTCGTCCATGAGCAGCACGCGCGGCGACGGCGCGAGCGCGCGTGCGAGCGCGACGCGCTGCTGCTCGCCGCCCGACAAGGTGTGGGGATACGCATGTGCGTGCGCGGCCATGCCGACCGTGTCGAGCAGGCCGCGCGCGATCGCATCGGCGCGCTCGCGCGGCACGCCGCGCAGGCCGAAGCGCACGTTGTCGAGCACGTCGCGGTGCGGGAACAGCGCGTAGTCCTGGAACACGAGGCCGACGCCGCGCCGCTCGGGCGGCACGAGGCGGCCCGGCGCCGACACCTCTTCGCCGCCGATCAGCACGCGGCCGCCATCGGGGGTCTCGAGACCCGCGACGAGACGCAGCAGTGTGGTCTTGCCGCAACCCGAATGGCCGAGCACGCACAGCGTTTCGCCGGCTGCAGCCTCGAAACTCACGGCATCGAGCACGGTGCGGCCGTCGTAGCGGCGACGCAGCGCGTCGATCGTGAGGGTCGTCGCGCCGGAGGGCGCTTCGAATCGTCCGGCGCGGGATGCGGTCGGCATCGCGGCGTCGCTGCGGGGCATCGTGGACCTGCTCGTCTGGAGAGAACGCGCGCGTCGGGGCTACCGGCTGGCGGAGCAGGCGGATGGCGGCGTGCCGCGAAGGCGGACGCGCCCGTGGATGCTACCCGATTCGCTCCATCGTCTGGCTGTCTTCTACTGCACCGGAACATGAACCGCTGCGGCGCACCATGCCGGAAGTCACTTGCGCGAAATAGCCCGCAGCCTAGAATTCCGATTCCTATACTGGACGGTACAGTCCAAGACGCATGACGTCGCCGCCCGCTCCCGCCGTCGCCCCCGATCGCCACCAGCGCATGCGCGATGCCGCACGCACGCTGTGGCTCGAGCACGGTTATGCGATCAGCATGGACGCCGTGGCGAAGCTCGCAGGCTGCTCCAAGCAGACCGTGTACGCACACTTCGGCAGCAAGGAAGGCCTGTTCCGCCTCGTCGTCGGCGATCTCGTCGAATCGATCGCCGCGAACCTCGACGACGGTGACGGCGACCTGCGTGCACGCCTGCTCGCGTTCGCGCGTTCGCACGCCGACACGCTTTCGGAAACCGAGACCACCGCGCGCCGGCGCCTTCTGATCGCCGAGGCGCAGCGTTTTCCGCGTGAAGCCGCCGCGCTGCTGCAGGGCGGCGCGGAGGCCATCTGCGCGCGCCTCGCGCGCGTGTTCGCCACCGCGATGGCGCGCGGCGAGATGCGCCGTGACGATCCCGCCGCGGCCGCCGAACTGTTCATGGGCCTGTGCTCGGGCATCGAACTCGATCGCCACCTGCTCGGCCAGCCGCGTCGCCGCACCCCGCAGGCGCGCCGCGCCTGGGCCGTACGCGCGGTCGACGCCTTCCTGCGTGCCTACACCCCCGAATCCCCTTCCCCGCTTTCCAGGACGTTCTCATGAACCGCCCTCTCCGTATCGCCACCCTGCTCGCCACGGGTGCCCTGCTCGCCGCCTGCAAGACGAAGGAAGAGGCCCCGCCTCCGCCGCCTGCAGAAGTCGGTGTGATGCAGGCCGAAGTCGCCAACGTGCCGCTCGTGCGCGAGGTCGTCGGACGCCTCTCGCCGCTGCGCAGCGCCGACGTGCGCGCACGCGTCAGCGGCGTGCTGCTCAAGCGCGTCTACACCGAAGGTGACGATGTCGCCGAAGGCGACGTGCTGTTCGAGATCGATCCCGATCCGCTCAAGGCCGAGCTCGCCTCGGCCGAGGCCGCGCTGTCGCAGGCTCGTGCCGCGGCCGCCAACGCCAAGGCCGCGGCGAACCGCGCGCGCGAACTGATCGAGAAGAACTACGTGTCGCGCTCGGACTTCGACAATGCCGAAGCGAACGAGCGCACGACCGCCGCGCAGGTGCAGCAAGCCCAGGCCGCCGTGCAGGGCGCGCGCATCAACCTCGGCTATGCCACGGTGCGCGCGCCGATCGCGGGCCGCGCCGGCCAGCAGCGCGTGACCGAAGGCGCGCTCGTCGGCCAGGGCACGGCGACGCTGCTGACCACGGTCGACCAGATCGAGTCGCTGTACGCGAACTTCACGCTGAGCGCGTCCGATCTCGATCGCCTGCGCGCCTCGGCCGCGAGTGGCGCGGTGACGCTGCTCGAGCCGAACAAGACCGAGGTGCAGCTGACCCGCCAGGACGGCTCGCCGCTCGGCGAAAAGGGCACGCTCGATTTCTCCGACGTCAGCGTCGATCCGGCCACCGGCTCGATCGCGGTGCGCGCGCGCATCGCCAACCCGGACCGCATGCTGCTGCCGGGCATGTACGTGACCGGCCACCTTGCGCTCGGCGAGCTCAACGGTGTCGTGCGCGTGCCGCAGTCGGTGCTGCAGCGTGACGCGCAGGGCGCCTACGTGCTCGTCGTCGGCGAGGGCGACAAGGTCGAGCGCCGCCCCGTGAAGGCCGACACGCTGCAGGACGACGCGTGGATCGTCACCGAAGGCATCAAGGCCGGCGAGCGCATCGTCGCCGACGGCATCCAGAAGGCCAAGGCCGGCGCCACCGTGAAGCCGACGCCGTGGACGCGCAACGGCGCGCCGAAGGCCTGAGGAGCGACCCATGGCACAGTTCTTCATCAACCGCCCGATCTTCGCCTGGGTGGTCGCGATCCTCATCTCGCTGGCCGGCGTGCTCGCGATCTACCGGCTAGGCGTCGAGTCCTACCCGGCGATCGCGCCGCCGCAGGTCACGATCACCGCGAACTACCCAGGCGCCAGCGCCGACACCGCCGAGAAGACCGTCACCCAGGTCATCGAGCAGCAGCTGACCGGCATCGACAACCTGCTGTACTTCAGCTCGCAGTCGAGCTCGAACGGCCGCGTCGCGATCACGGTGACGTTCCAGAGCGGCACCGATCCCGACACCGCGCAGGTGCAGGTGCAGAACAAGGTCAGCCAGGCCGCGCCGCGCCTGCCCTCCGAGGTGAACCAGCAGGGCGTGATCGTCGCGAAGGCGAGCGCGGGCTTCCTCATGGTGGTCGGCCTGCGTGCCGACGACGGCGGCATCGACCGCAACGGCCTCAACGATATCGTCGCCTCGCGCGTGCTCGAGCAGATCTCGCGCATCTCGGGCGTCGGCGCGACCCAGCAGTTCGGCACCGAATACGCGATGCGCATCTGGGCCGACCCGACCAAGCTGCAGGGTTACGGTCTTTCGGCGGGCCAGCTGACCGCGGCGATCCGCGCGCAGAACGTGCAGTTCGCGGCCGGCTCGATCGGCTCGCAGCCGACCCTGCCGGGCCAGGAGTTCATGGCGACCATCTCGGCCGACGGCCGCTTCACCTCGCCCGACCAGTTCGAGAACATCATCGTGCGCGCGAATGCCGACGGCAGAACGGTGCGCCTGCGTGACGTTGCACGCGTCGAGTTCGGTGCGACCAATTTCGGCTTCGACACGCAGTACGACGGCAAGCCGCTCGCCGCGTTCGCGATCCAACTGCTGCCCGGCGCGAATGCGCTGCAGGTGGCCGACGCGGTGCGTGCGCGCATGGACGAACTCGCGCCGAGCTTCCCTCCGGGCGTCGTCTGGTTCACGCCCTACGACAGCACGACCTTCGTCAACCTGTCCATCAACGAGGTGGTGAAGACGCTGATCGAGGCGATCGTGCTCGTGTTCCTCGTCATGCTGGTGTTCCTGCAGAACTTCCGCGCGACGATCATCCCGACGCTGGTCATCCCGGTCGCGCTGCTCGGCACGTTCCTCGGCATGATGGCGCTCGGGTTCACGATCAACCAGCTCTCGCTGTTCGGCATGGTCCTCGCGATCGGCATCATCGTCGACGACGCGATCGTCGTGATCGAGAACGTCGAACGCATCATGACCGAGGAAGGCCTCTCGCCACGCGAGGCGACGCGCAAGGCCATGGGCCAGATCTCGGGCGCGATCATCGCGATCACGGTCGTGCTCGCGGCCGTGTTCATCCCTTCGGCGATGCAGTCCGGCGCGGCGGGCGAGATCTACCGCCAGTTCGCGCTCACGATCGCGGTGTCGATGGGCTTCTCGGCGCTGCTCGCGCTGAGCCTCACGCCTGCGATGTGCGCGACCTTCCTCAAGCCCACGCACGGCACGGGCCACGGCGAGGGCGGCCACGGCGCGCGCAAGCAGAATGTCGTGTTCCGCCAGTTCAATCGTTTCTTCGACTGGATGACGACGACCTACGTCGGCCACATCGGCAGCGCGGTGCGCCATGCACCGCGCTGGATGGTGCTGTTCGTCGTGCTGTCGGTGACCGCGGGCTTCCTGTTCACGAAGCTGCCGACCGGCTTCCTTCCCGAGGAAGACCAGGGCTACGCGATGGCGATCGTGCAGTTGCCGCCGGGTTCGACGATGGAGCGCAACCAGGGCGTCATGGCGGAAATCCGCGAGACCCTCGGCAAGAACGAGGCCTACCAGTCGATGATGCAGATCTCGGGCTTCAGCTTCCTCGGCATCGGCGAGAACGTCGGCATGGCGTTCATCAAGCTCAAGGACTGGAAGGAACGCGACGCCACCGCGACGCAGTTCATCCAGGAGGCCAACAAGGCCGTGGCGTCGATCAAGGGCGCGCAGGTGTTCGTCGTGAACCTGCCGACCGTGCAGGGTCTCGGCCAGTTCGGCGGCTTCAACCTGTTCCTGCAGGATCGTGCCGGCCTCGGCTACGACCGCCTCGTCGAGGCACGCAACCAGTTGCTCGGCGATGCGAACGCGAACGGCAGCGGCCTCGTCGCCGTACGCCCGAACGGTCTCGAGGATGCTCCGCAGCTCGAGATGCGTGTCGACCGTACCCAGGCGGAAGCGCTGGGCCTGTCGGTCAGCGACGTGTACGGCACGATCCAGTCGATGTTCGCGCCGGTCTACGTCAACGACTTCTTCTACCAGGGCCGCGTCAAGCGCGTGATGCTGCAGGCCGATGCACAGTTCCGCTCGAATCCCGACGCGCTGCGCCAGTTCTACACGCCGTCGACGCTGGCGAGCACGACGCAGGAAGGGGCCACGACCTCGAACGGCGGTCAGCTCATGATTCCGCTGTCGAGCGTGGTCACGACCGAATGGACGAGCTCGTCGCCGTCGCTCGCACGCTTCAACGGCTACTCCGCGATCGAGATCGTCGGCAACCCGGCACCGGGCACGAGCTCCGGCCAGTCGATGGACACGATGCGCGGACTCATCGAGAAGCTGCCCGAAGGTTTCGGCTTCGACTGGGCCGGCATGTCGTACCAGGAAATCCTGTCGGGCGGCCAGCAGACCCTGCTCTACACGCTGTCGCTGCTCGTCGTGTTCCTGTGCCTCGCCGCGCTCTACGAGAGCTGGTCGATCCCGACCTCGGTGCTGCTCGTGGTGCCGCTCGGCGTGCTCGGCTGCATCCTCGCGACGTGGATGCGCGACCTGCCGAACGACATCTACTTCAAGATCGGCCTCATCACCGTGGTCGGCCTCGCCGCGAAGAACGCGATCCTCATCGTCGAGTTCGCGGTCGAGCAGCAGCAGGCCGGCAAGACGTTGCGAGAAGGCGTCGTCGAAGCGGCGCGCATGCGCCTGCGCCCGATCCTCATGACCTCGCTCGCGTTCATCCTCGGCGTGCTGCCGCTCGCGCTGTCGAGCGGTGCCGGCGCCAACTCGCGCCACTCGATCGGCACCGGCGTCATCGGCGGCATGTTGTTCGCGACGTTCCTCGGCGTGCTGCTGATCCCGGTGTTCTACGTGATCGTGCGACGCCTGCTTGGCGACAAGCTCGACGAGCCGTCGAAGGCGATGCAGGAAGGGCACCACGCGGCGACGTCGTGACGGCGTAGGCTCGTGGGATGGCGTGGCCGTCGTAGGGCGGCCACGCTGTCGTGCGACGTCATCGACGGCCCGCTCTACGTCATCGCGAAACCGTGCGGAAGCGCATGCGGCGCTTCGGATGGGCGCATGCCGTGGCCGCGACATGAAAGGCATTGGATGACCAGCGCGCTGCGCTGTTGTGAAGCGCCTCCGGCCTGCGCTGGGATGACGAGACTCAAGCGTGCAGCCGGGCGATGGACGACCTCCGCGAAGGCAACAGGTCATCGCGTGGAAGCGCCCCACGAATACAACACCGTCATCCCGGCGAAAGCCGGGATCCCCTTGGGCACCACACTCTTGGGGTGTTCCTGCACGAACGCGAAAGCCGTCGCAGGGTGACTTCGCCCCGCGGCGTCCCGACTCCTTCAGGTGCTCAAGGGGATCCCGGCTTTCGCCGGGATGACAAGGATGAGGCGTCATCTCAGCACGTGCGGACACGGTCCCGACGGCAAGGCCGCGAAGCGACCTCCACCTTCATCTCGAACGGACGTGGAACCCCCTCGCTCACCCGTTTGACGCGGCGCCGACACCGGCCCGCCAGATCGGCAGGCCGGTATCGAAAGATCACTCGTCCGTCGGCGGCGCCGCGGCATCGGTATCGCCGGCTTCCGGCTCGCCTTCGATCTCGCCCTCGTCGCCGAGCGGCGCGAGACGGACGACGCCGACGAGGTTCTCGTCGTTCGGCAGGCGGATCAGCGTGACGCCTTGCGTGTTGCGGCCGACGCGTGCGATCTCGGCGGCGCGCGTGCGCACGAGCGTGCCCTGGTTCGAGATCAGCATGAGCTCGTGGGTGTCGTCGAGCTGCACGGCGCCGACCAGCGCGCCGTTGCGGTCCGAACACTGGATCGCGATGACGCCCTGCGTACCGCGGCCCTTCTTCGGGTACTCGCCGAGCTCGGTGCGCTTGCCGAAGCCGCGCTCGGTGGCGGTAAGGATGTCGCCCTCGCCTTCCGCGACGATGAGGCTCACGACGCGCTCGCCCTCGGCGAGGCGCATGCCGCGCACGCCGGTCGCGGTGCGACCCATCGAGCGCACGCTGCCTTCGTCGAAGCGCACGGCCTTGCCGTTCGAGGCGAACATGAGCACGTCACGCTCGCCATCGGTGATCTGCACGTCGACGAGCGCATCGCCCTCGTCGAGGCCGATCGCGATCTTGCCCTTGGTGAGCTGGAACGCGAACTCGGTGAGCGGCGTCTTCTTGACCGTGCCGTTGGCCGTTGCGAAGAACACGAAGCGGTCCTCGCTGTACTCGTGCACGGGCTGGATCGCCTGCACCTTCTCGTCGGCGCCGAGCGGCAGCAGGTTGACGATCGGCTTGCCACGCGCGTTCGGCCCCGCGTCGGGCAGCTGGTAGACCTTGAGCCAGTACACGCGGCCCGTGCTCGTGAACGTGAGCAGCGTGTCGTGCGTGTTGGCGATCCACAGGCGCTCGACGAAATCCTCGTCCTTGAGCGCCGACGCCGAACGGCCCTTGCCGCCGCGCTTCTGCGCGCGGTAGGTGCTGACCGGCTGGCGCTTGGCATAGCCGGAGTGCGACAGCGTGACGACGACGTCCTCGGGCTCGATGAGGTCGAGGATGTCGATGTCGTCCTGGCTGGCCTGGATGATCGTGCGGCGCGCGTCGCCGAACTCCTCGCGCAGCGACACGAACTCGTCGCGGATGACGGCGAGCAGGCGCGTCGGATCCTCGAGGATCTCGATGAGGCCGGCGATCGTGCCGAGCAGATCCTTGTACTCGTCGGTGAGCTTTTCCTGCTCGAGGCCGGTCAGGCGGCTCAGGCGCATCTCGAGGATCTGCTGCGCCTGCGCCTCGGAAAGCTGGTAGCCCGCGTCGGACAGGCTGATGCTCGCGGGCAGGTTCTCGGGACGCGAGGCATCCGCGCCCGATGCCGCGAGCAGCGCGCGCACGAGGCCCGGCTCCCAGCGACGCGCGACCATGCGCTGCTTGGCCTCGTCGCTCGACGGCGAGGTCTTGATCAGCTCGATCATCTCGTCGATGTTGGCGAGCGCGACCGTGAGGCCTTCGAGGATGTGGGCGCGTTCGCGTGCCTTGCGCAGGTCGAAGATCGTGCGACGCGTGACCACTTCGCGGCGATGGCGCAGGAACGCGTCGAGGATCTCGCGCAGGCCGAGCGTGCGCGGCTGGCCGTCGACCAGCGCGACCATGTTGATGCCGAACGTGACCTGCAGCTGGGTCTGCTGGTAGAGGTTGTTGAGCAGGACGTCGCCCATCGCGTCCTTGCGCACCTCGATGACCACGCGCATGCCGTCCTTGTCGGACTCGTCGCGCAGCTCGGAGATGCCCTCGATCTTCTTTTCCTTGACGAGCTCGGCGATCTTCTCGATCAGCCGCGCCTTGTTCACCTGGTACGGCAGCTCGGTGACGATGATCGTCTCGCGGCCGTTGTCCTCGACCTCGATCTCGGCCTTGGCGCGCACGAGGATGCGGCCGCGGCCGGTGCGGTACGCCTCGACGATGCCCGCCGAGCCGTTGATGATGCCGGCGGTCGGGAAATCGGGGCCCGGCACGATGCGCAGCAGGTCGTCGAAGCCGAGATCCGGATCGTCGATCAGCGCGATGCAGGCACCGAGCACCTCGGAGAGGTTGTGCGGCGGCACGTTGGTGGCCATGCCGACCGCGATGCCGGCCGAGCCGTTGACGAGCAGGTTCGGGATGCGCGCCGGCAGGACCGTCGGCTCGAGCTCCTTCTCGTCGTAGTTGGGCTGGAAATCGACCGTTTCCTTGTCGATGTCGGCCAGCATCTCGGAGCTGAGGCGATCGAGGCGACACTCGGTGTAGCGCATCGCCGCGGCGTTGTCGCCGTCGACCGAGCCGAAGTTGCCCTGGCCGTCGATGAGCATGTAGCGCATCGAGAAGTCCTGCGCCAGGCGCACGAGCGCGTCGTAGATCGACGAGTCGCCGTGCGGGTGGTACTTGCCCATCACGTCACCGACGACGCGCGCGCACTTGACGTACGGGCGATTCCAGACGGTGCTCGATTCCTGCATCGAGAAAAGGATGCGGCGATGCACGGGCTTGAGTCCGTCGCGCACGTCGGGCAGCGCGCGACCGACGATGACGCTCATCGCGTAGTCGAGATAGCTCTGCCGGACCTCGTCTTCGATGTTGACGCGGACGACTTCTTTGGCGAACTCAGCCATCGAGCATTTCTTCCATAGGAATCAGGGGATTGCGACCCGCTGGCGAGAGCCTGCGAAGGCCGCTGCCGGCACGGCACAAGCGCGGAATTCTAGCACATCGGGGCCTGCGCCCGCCGCCCTGCGGGAGCCCCTGGCGACACCCTGCGGTGACCGGCCGGACGCGGCACAACGACCTCGCGCACGGAAGCGTGGCGGGCTGCGGCTAGAATCACCGGCCGCTCATCGAGGGACCGCCGAAGCGTGACATCCCAAGCCCTGCCTGCTCGCACGATCCTGATCCTGTTCATCGCGCTCGTCGCCGCGAAACTGGCCCTGCTCGCCGTCGATCCGCTGCCGCGCGTGTTCCTCGGCGACAGCGCCAGCTACCTGCACGCCGCCGCCACGGGCTGGGTGCCGCCCGACCGCTCGTATGCGTACCCATTGTTCATCCGCCTGGTCGCCGAGGGTGCCGGCTCACTCATGCCGCTGCTGCTCGCGCAGTCGATGCTCGGCGTGATCGTCGCGCTGATCGTGCTGCGGGTGCTCGCGAGCTCCTTCGGACTCGATCCACGCGTCGCCGCGGCGATCGCGATCGCGTTCGCACTCGGTCCCGAGCAGTTGTTCTACGAGCGCATGGTGATGGCCGAAGCGGTGAGCCTGTTCGCGCTCGCGGGGATGCTCGCGGCCGGCTTCGCCTACGTGCGCGACGGACGCATCGCCTGGTTGCCGTGCATCGCGCTGTGCGGCGCTCTCGCCGCCGCGTTCCGCATCAGCGTGCTGCCCTTCGTGCTCGGCTTCGCGGCCCTGCCGGTGGCCGTACGCTTCCTCGCCGCTTGGTCGTGGTCGCCCCGCACGCTGCTGCGCACCGCGCTGCACGGCAGCGTCGCGCTCGCCCTGTGCAGCGTGGCGCAATCGGGCGTGCGCACCTGGTACGACGCCCAGTTCGACCAGGAGGACGAATACCGCACGGACTACAGCGCGCACGGCGGCTTCTTCCGCCTGAGCCTCGTGATGCCGCTCGTGCAACCCGACGACGCCGAGGCGGTCGGCCTCGCGCCGGACTTCCTCGACCGCGTGAAGCCCGGCTGGAACGACTACCGGGCCCGCGAACAGCAGTTGTGGGGCGAGGACACGTTCATCGCGCTCATGCGCAAGGAACACGGCGATCCCGTCGCCAACCGCATGGCACGCAAGCTCGCCTCGCGTGCACTGCGCCACGATCCGCTGCAGCTGTTCGTGCTCGGCGCGCGTACGCTGGGCGACTACTTCGACGACGGACTCGCCACCTCGCGTCTGCACGACGACATGGGCGGACGCTCGCCGACGCGCGACGAGGCCGACTACATCATGACATGGTGGGGCTTCGACGCGACCGGCATCGGCCAGCGTGACTCGCTGTCGAAGACGTGGTTCGAGGCCGGCGCACCATGGCTGGTGTTCTGCCTGTTCGCGCTCGTGCCGCTCGCCCTGGCCACGCTGGCCACGGGGTGGCGCGATCGCCGCGCCGCGTCGATGCTGCTCGCGACCGCATCGCTGGGCCTGTTCCTCGGCCACGCGCTGTTCTCGGCGATCGTGTCCTACCGCTACCTGCACCCGTTCCCGCTGTTCGTCGTGCTCAACCTCGGCGCGATCGCGGCCAATCTCGTCGCACGGCGTGCGCGTCAGTCGCCCGGGCGCGAGGCCGGGCAACCGAGGTAGGCGAGCATCTTGAACTCGCGCCGACCGCGCGTGACGGTGTCGAGGATCAGGCCCGAGAAGAACGCCAGCGCCGAAAGCAGCGTGATGCCCGTGGCGAGGATCGCGGTCGGGAAGCGCGGTACCAGCCCGGTCTGCGAGTACGTCAGCAGGATCGGCACCGCGAGCAGAAGGGCGAGCGCGAGCAGTACCGCCGCGACGATGCTGTAGAACACCAGCGGACGCTCGGCGCTGAACAGGCGGATCATCGTCACGAGGATGCGCACGCCGTCGCGGATCGTGTTGAGCTTGCTGACCGAGCCCTCCGGGCGCTCGCCGTAGGGCGTCTCCACTTCGGCCACGGCCATGCGCAGCTCGAGCGCGTGCACGGTCAGTTCGGTCTCGATCTCGAAGCCCGCCGACATCACCGGGAACGACTTCACGAAGCGCCGCGTGAACACGCGGTAGCCGGTGAGGATGTCGCGGCACGGACGTCCGAACAGCACGCCCAGGAAGCCCGTCAGCATGCGGTTGCCGAAGGCGTGGCCGGGACGGTAGGCGAGCTTGGCGTCGATCGGCTGGCGCACGCCGACCACCGTGTCCGCACCGGTCGACAGCAGCGCGTCGATCATCGCCGGCGCACTCGCCGCATCGTAGGTGTCGTCGCCGTCGACGAGCACGTAGACGTCCGCCTCGATGTCGGCGAACAGTCGCCGCACGACGTTGCCCTTGCCCTGGTGGACCACGCTGCGCACGACCGCGCCCTCGGCGAGCGCCACGGCGATCGTGTCGTCGCTCGAATTGTTGTCGTAGACATGCAGGCTCGCACCCGGCAGCACCGCCTTGAAGTCGCGCACGACCTTGCCGATCGTCACGGCCTCGTTGTAGCAGGGCACGATCACGGCGATGCGGAGGTCGGCGGGGCGGAAGTGCATCATGCAGGCGGCCTCGTGGAGGAGTCGGAAGGGGCGCGGAAGATCCAGAACTTGGAGGTCAGGTAGTTGAGCACGGCGCCGGCGAGCGATCCTGCCGCGACGCCGATGACGGGCCAGAGGTGCGCGACCGGCATCACCGCGAGCACCGCCACGTAGGTACCGTAGTTGAGCGCGAAGCCACCGACCATCGCGACGAGGTAGCGTGCGAGTTCGCCACGCGCGCTGGCGTAGCGCCGTTTGCCCGCGAACGTATAGCGGCGGTTGAACGCCCACGTCGCACTCGCCGCGCACAGGAACGACACCACGCGCGCCGCATAGGGGTTGATGTCGAACAGGCTGACGAGCGTCTGCACGATCGATGCATCGACGAGGAAGCCGAGCGCGCCGCTCACGAGGAACAGCAGGATCTCGCGCGACGGCAGCAGGCGCGCGAGAGGCCGCAGGATGCCGGGCCGCGGGGTCATGCGCTCGTCCCGCACGCCGTGCCGCAGGCCGGCGTCGCTGTACGACACGCCGTCGGCACAGGCGGATGGGGCGAGGCGGACGCGAGGGTCGTGGTCATGGTGGACTCGGGCGGTCCTTGGCCTGGAGTGCGCGCGAGCGTAGTGCATCCGCTGCGGGTTGAACATTCGGACCGGTGTGATACACGGCGCCCGCACGCAGCCTCGGCCACGCCACACGCGTCCTCGGCGATGCTCAGGCGAGTCCGCGCATCCCCGAGGTCGCCGGCGACGACACCACGCCACGCTCGGTCACGATCGCGTCGATGAGCGAGGCGGGCGTCACGTCGAACACCGGGTTCCACGCGACCGCGCCGTCGACGACGGTGCGCTGACCCGAATGCGACAGCAGCTCGGCCGGGTCGCGCAACTCGATCTCGATGTCCGCTCCGGTCGGCGTCTCGATATCCACGGTCGACCATGGTGCGACGACCATGAACTTCGCGCCGTGGTGGCGCGCGACGATCGCGAGCTGGTAGGTGCCGATCTTGTTGGCGGTGTCGCCGTTCGCGGCGATGCGGTCCGCGCCGACGATGACCCATTGCACCTTGCCCGAGGCCATGAGGTGTGCCGCGGCCGAGTCGGAGATCAGCGTCGCCGGGATGCCGTCGCGCACGAGCTCCCACATCGTCAGACGCGCGCCCTGCAGCCACGGACGCGTCTCGCCTGCGAACACCTGCGTGATGCGGCCCGACGAGACGCCCGCGCGCACGACACCGAGGGCCGTACCGAATCCCGCCGTCGCAAGCGAGCCGGTGTTGCAATGCGTGAGCACGCCGACGCCGTCGCCGAGCAGCGCGGCGCCGAGTTCGCCCATGTGCCGGTTCGCGGCGAGATCCTCGTCCTGGATCGCCTGCGCCTCGCTCTCGAGCGCGAGCGCATCGGCACCTGCGGCGATCGCGCGCTGCATGCGATCGAGCGCCCACATGAGGTTGACCGCGGTCGGGCGCGCGGCGCGCAGCATCGGCAGCGCCTCGGCGAGGGCCTCGCGTCCGCGTCGCGACGCGAGCACGACGCCCCAGGCGGCGGCGATCCCGATCGCGGGTGCGCCACGCACGACGAGGTCGCGGATCGCCTGGGCGACCTCGGCCGGCGTCGTGCAGTCGAGGTAGTCCTCGACGAACGGCAGGCGGCGCTGGTCGAGCAGGCGCAGGCGGTCGCCACGCCACAGCACGGCGCGGATCGAATCGTGGGAGGGCGTCGTCGTCATGGCGGAGGTCCGGCGCGTGCCTGCGGCGAGGCGGGTCGCGCAGCGTAGACGATGCCATGCGTCACGGGAACCTCCGGCCTTGCGCGTGAAGCGGTGCCGTACAGGTTCCGGAAACAAGAAAGCGGGCGGCGGCTCGCGCCGCCGCCCGCCATGGATCATCGCATCAGTCGCGTGGACGCGAGGCTTCGATGACCTGGATCACCGCGTCGCCCGACAGCGGCAGCGCGAGGTCACCCTCGGCACCGTGCACGAGCAGCTGGCGCTGGCCTTGCTCGCCGGCGACACCGAGCACGAGGCTCGACGCCTGCGCGGACAGCTGGCCCCATGCCGGCGCGACCGCCGCGTCGCCACGCACGATCACGACACGACCCGACGCCGTATGCGCGAAATCGATCGCGAACACGTCGCCATCGGCCGACACGCCGCGCGCGACCGGTGAGAGCGGACCGTCGACCACGAGCGCCGACAGGTCGAAGCCGACCAGCGCTTCGCCCTCGAGCGTCGACGCCTCCCCGCCACCGACACCGTTGACCACGCCGTTGCCGCCGAGCTCGAAGCTGCTGCGGAAGAGCACGACCGGCGTCGACTCCGACGCGGTGTCGTTGGCCGGCTGCAGATCATCGTCATGGCTCACGAAGGCGGTCGCGACGACGATGTCTTCATCACCCGAATCGACCACCGACGAGGTCAGGAACACCACCGATGCACCGACCGGAAGATCGACCGTCTCGTCGATCGCACCGGTGCCCGATGCTGCGCAGGTCGCACCTGCGACCGCGTGGCAGAACCACGTTGCCGTGGCAGCCTCGTGCTGGTCCGGGATCGGCAGCGACACGGAAACACCTTGCGCTGCGGACGGGCCCGCATTCGTCACGATGACGACGTGGCTGTGATGGACACCGTCGCGCACCGCTTCGGCCGTCGACGACAACGTGACCGCGATGTCGGCATGCGCCGTCGCCGTGGCGGTGAACACGACCGCGTCGATGCTGTCGACACTGGCCGTGAGCGTGTTCACACCGACCGAAGCGCCGAGCGTCCAGCTGCCGACCGCGGCCAAGCCGCTCTCGTCGCTGAGCACCGATGCCGTCGTGACGCTGCCACCACCCGCGGTGACCGCGAACGTGACGACCGCACCTTCGACCGGACCACCGCCCGCATCGACGACACGCACCTGCGGCGCGATCGCGACCGCACTGCCCTGCGGTGCACTCTGCGCATCGCCGGCGACCTTCTCGAGCGTCGCCGCATCCGACACGACCTCGGTCGAGAACGTGTCGCTCGCGAGGGTGTCACCACTGTCGATGCCGACCACGCGTACGGTGACACCGTGCACACCGGCCTTCTCGAAGGTGTTGCGCAGCGCCGTCGTCGCGTCGTAACCGGCGGCAACCGGGAAGCCCGCGGCCGGACCGAAATCGCCGCAGAGGTTGCTGCCGCAGACGACCAGCGGGATCGGCGCGAACGTGCCGGAGCCGGGCACCGTTTCGTACTCGCTGGTGACGTCGCCCGCCACGAGTGCCGACGGACCGGCGATCTCGAAGCTGACCTTGACGTTCTCGATCGTGGCACCGTCGCCTTCGTTCGTCAGCGTCGACGCGAAACCCGTCGTCGCGACACCGCGATCGACCGTCGCCGGCCCCGTCAGCGCGATCGCGACGTCGGACGCCAGGACCGTCGTCGTCGACGATGCGGTCGCATACTCGTCCTCGCTGTCCACGCCGATGACGCTGGCCGAGACCGTGTGCATGCCCGCGGTGTTGAACGTGTTGCGCAGTGCCGTCGTCGCGTCGTAGCCGGCAGGGACCGGGAAGCCCGCCGCGGGACCGAAGTCGCCGCAGAGGTTGCTGCCGCACACCGTCAGCGGGATCGGGCCGAACACGCCGGGCGACAGCTCGTACTCGGAGACCACATCACCTGCCGCGAGCGCCTGTGCACCGGAGATCACGAAGCGGACCTTGACGTTCTCGGTCGTCGCGCCATCGCCTTCGTTCGTGAGCGTCGACGAGAAGCCGACGGTCGCGACGCTCTTGTCGGCCGTGCCCGGACCGCTCACCGCAAGCGAGAGGTCGGGAGCACGCACGGTCGTCGTCGACGACGCGGTCGCATACTCGTCACCACTGGTCACGCCGATGACGCTCGCTGCGACCGTGTGCACGCCCGCCGTGTTGAACGTGTTGCGCAGTGCCGTCGTCGCGTCGTAGCCGGCCGGGACCGGGAAGCCCGCCGCGGGACCGAAGTCGCCGCAGAGATTGCTTCCGCACACCGTGAGCGGGATCGGATCGAACACGCCGGGCGACAGCTCGTACTCCGAAACGACATCGCCCGCTGCGAGCGCCTGCGCACCCGAAATCACGAAGCGCACCTTGACGTTCTCGGTCGTCGCGCCGTCGCCTTCGTTCGTGAGCGTCGACGAGAAGCCGGGCGTCGCGAGACCCTTGTCGGTAGTGGCCGGACCGCTGACATCAAGCGTGATCGAGGGCGCCGTGATCGTGCCCGACAGCGAGTCGGTCGCGTAGATGTCGCCGCTGGTCGCGCCGACGACGCGCATCGTCAGCGTATGCGCACCTGCACGATGGAACGTGCTGCGCATCGGCATCGTGACCGTGTAACCGGCCGGCAGCAGATAGGTCTCGGCCTCGCCGTAATCGCCGCACAGGTTGGCGCCGCACGGCACGAGCGTCATCGGCGTGAAGTTGCCCGAACCGATCGGACGCTCGAACTCGCCGACCACGTCACCGACCGCGAGCGGACCGGGGCCTTGCACCTCGAACACGACACGCACGTTCTCGGGCGTGATGCCGTCACCGTTGTTGGCGAGCGTGGTGCTGTAGCCGGTCGTCACCACGCCGAGCGAGGCCGTCGCCGGTCCTGCGAGCGACAGCGCGACATCCGGAGCACGCACCGTCGTCGACGACGACGCCGTCGCGTACTCGTCACCGCTCGTGGCGCCGATCACCGATGCCGCGACCGTGTGCATGCCCGCCGTGTTGAACGTGTTGCGCAGTGCCGTCGTCGCGTCGTAGCCGGCCGGGACCGGGAAGCCCGCGAACGGACCGAAGTCACCGCAGAGGTTGCTGCCACACACCGTGAGCGGGATGGGACCGAACACGCCCGGCGACACCTGGTACTCGGACACCACGTCACCCGCGGCGAGTGCCTGCGCACCCGAAATCACGAAACGGACCTTGACGTTCTCCTGCGTCGCACCGTCACCGACATTGCGCAGCGTCGACGAGAAGCCCGTCGCGGCGATGCCCTTCTCGGCCGTTGCGGGGCCGCTGACACCGAGCGTGATCGATGGCGCCGTGATCGTGCCCGACAGCGAGTCGGTCGCGTAGACGTCACCGCTGGTCGCGCCGACGACGCGCATGGTCAGCGTGTGTGCGCCAGCACGATGGAACGTGCTGCGCATCGGCATCGTGACCGTGTAGCCGGCCGGGAGCGGATAGGTCTCGGCCTCGCCGTAGTCGCCGCAGAGGTTCGCGCCGCACGGTGCGAGCGTCATGGGCGTGAAGTTGCCCGAGCCGATCGGACGCTCGAACTCGCCGATCACGTCGCCGACCGCGAGCGGTCCCGGCCCTTGCACCTCGAACACGACGCGCACGTTCTCGGGCGTGATGCCGTCGCCGTTGTTCGCGAGCGTGGTGCTGTAGCCCGACGTGGTCACACCGAGCGAAGCGGTCGCCGGGCCCGCAAGCGACAACGCGACATCCGGAGCACGCACGGTGCTCGCGAGCGTATCGTCCGCGTAGACGGTGCCGCTGGTCACGCCGACGACGCTCGCGGCGACGCTGTGGGCGCCGGCCTTGTTGAACGTGTTGCGCAGCGCGGTCGTCGCACTGTAGCCGGCCGGTACGGGGAAGCCCGCGACAGGACCGAAGTCGCCGCAGAGGTTCGCACCGCAGGCCGTCAGGGGAATCGGTGCGAAGTTGCCGGGCGACATTTGGTACTCGCTGACCACGTCGCCTGCCTCGAGCGCGGACGGACCCGCGATTTCGAAGCGTACCTTGACGTTCTCGCTGGTCGCACCATCACCGTTGTTGGCCAGCGACGACGAATAGCCCGTGGTCGGGATGCCACGCTGGGCATTGGCCGGCCCCGTGACACCGAGCGTGATCGACGGTGCCGTGATCGTGCCCGACAGCGAGTCGGTCGCGTAGACGTCACCGCTGGTCGCGCCAACGACGCGCATGGTCAGCGTGTGTGCACCGGCACGATGGAACGTGCTGCGCATCGGCATCGTGACCGTGTAGCCGGCCGGAAGCGGATAGGTCTCGGCCTCGCCGTAGTCGCCGCAGAGGTTCGCGCCACACGGCGCGAGCGTCATCGGGGTGAAGTTGCCCGAACCGATCGGACGCTCGAACTCGCCGATCACGTCGCCGACCGCGAGCGGGCCAGGCCCTTGCACTTCGAACTCGACACGCACGTTCTCGGGCGTGATCGTGTCGCCCTGGTTGGCGAGCGTGGTGCTGTAGCCGCTCGTGGTCACGCCGAGCGGAGCGCTGGCGGGCCCCGTGACGGAGAGCGTGACATCGGCCTCCGCGAAGGCGGACGTCGAGAGAAGCGAGGCGATCAGCATGCCGGCCGTGTGGCGGCGGATGCGTCTCTTCGCAGGTTCCATGGGAGTACCTCGTCGGTCAGGATCGCCGCGTGGAGCGCGACGACACGGATGTGCTTCCTTTCACGCCATGAGCGGGATACGAAAGAAAGTGCGCGGATGTGTCAGAAACGGACGCGAAGCGTGACGACGACATCGCATGACATCGTCGTCGGCGTAGGCGACACCTGGCGCGGAGCAGCGCGCGTGCCAGCGGGAACAAGTGGAATGAGCATTCGCTCACAAATTTGCACATTGATTGCCTAGCGCACGATTTAGATGAGCCATGCAAGCATTTCGCGTGTGGCGCGTCGCCGCGGAATGAAGCACGAAACGAGAATGGAGCGCGGTGGCCATGACGTCGTGCCGACGACATCGAGCGCATTCTCCGTCGCGTGCGCATGCGTTGAACGATCACGACACGCATACCGTCTCGACATCCGGTACATCGACGATGTCTCGTGCGCGCGGCACCCGCAGGAATTGAGGCTGCATGATCGCCCCCGGCTTCAACGCGCTGGCTCACGCATGTGGCGCGGACGTCTTCGCGCGCTCCCGGCGGTACCGATGTCGCGGGTGCGCCGGGAGCGGGCGCTGCGATCCCGTCCGTCGGAGCGTGATGCATCGAATCCATGAAACTCCCCTCGGCGTCGCATCGCGATGCGCACCGTTTTGTATACATGTATAACATTTACGCCGTGAAACGGTGAATGGAGCGTTTCCGCATCGACATCTCGCGCCGGTCGACGCGTCAGCACGAGGCATGGTCGACGCTCGCCCCCGTCTTTCCTGCGGCCGAGAAGTCGGATCTCCGCGATCGCCAGTCCGTCCGCGGCCTCGCCGCCGGCGCCGCTGGATCGGCCTGCCTGGAGCCTGCGCGCCCGTCCGTGCAGGCGAGAGGCAGCGCCATGACGGCTCTCACCGTCCTGGTTCCGACGCGACGGCATCGCGGCGCCCGCGCCGCGATGTGCGCGAAGAAGGGATTCAGTATCCGGTTCACGGCGGATCTGGGACCATGTGCGGATGATTCGTGTCGCCCACCTGCCATGGCTGCTGCCCTTCGCGCTTGCGTGCATGGCTCCGACGTCGCGCGCCGAAGACAAGCACGAGCTCGAGCCCGTGCTCGACGCCGTGTCGCTCGCGCCGGCGTCACTGCTGTCGGGACCCGGCTTCCAGGTGGATCCGCACGTCGAGATCCGTGGCTACATGGCGCATTTCACGCTCGACACCCCGGTCGGCGTGATCCACGCCGAAAGCGTCGAGATCCTCGCCGACCGCGTCGCCGAGCTGCCCGCGCTCGAGGCCCTCGACGAGGTGACGAAGTCCGAAGCCTTCACGTCCGCCGCGGGTGACGCGCTCGGTCGTACCGCGCGCGGCCTCGGCCAGGTACTGGGGCATCCGATCGACACGATCGTCGGACTGCCGATGGGCGTCGCGCGCTACTTCGGCAACCAGCTGCGCAAGCTCGGCGAACGCGCGCAGAAGCTCTCCGACCGCGCCGCACGCCAGCTCGGCACCGACGGCAACCCGTATCCGCGCGACGAAGGCCCGATGACCGAGGCGCGCAGCGTCGCGCAAGAGCAGTCGGACGCCCCGCAGAAGAAGGACAAGCGCTGGTACGACCGCGCGGGCGCCGAGATCGAGCGCGAGATCAAGCGGCAGGTCAAGTACAGCCAGGTCAAACGCGAACTCGCCGAGCGCCTCGGCATCGACCCGTACACGAGCAATCCGTACGTGCGCGAACGCCTCGACGACCTCGCCTGGGTCGGCTCGGGTGGCCGCTTCGCAGCGACCGGTGCAATCGGCGCGGTCGGCGGCACCGCCGGCCTCGTCATCGACCAGGGCACGCGCATCAACGACATCGTCTGGAAGCTCGATCCCGACCAGATCCGCGAACGCAACGCGACGCGCCTGAGTGCTTACGCGCGCGACGAACTGCTCATGCGCCAGTTCCTGCGTCGCGGCGTGTTCACGCCTACGCTGCAGACCGCCCTGCTCGACGCGCTCGACGACCTCAAGCCCGCGAGCGGCGGCGACGCGCTGCTCGAACTCGCGATGACGGCCTCGACCGAGCTCGAGGCGCGCTTCGTGGTCAATGCGCTCAAGCTCATCGCGCGCGAGCTCGGCGAGCGCGCGCATGGCGGTACGCTGCTGACGATCGGATCGGGCCTCGCGTACGACGCCGCCGACGGCGAGCGTGTGCTGCCGCTGCCCGTCGACTACCTGCCCTGGACCGTCGAGGTCGAGCAGTTCATCGACAAGGACGCGTTCCGCCGCGCACGCAAGAGCATCCTCATCAGCGGCGAGGCGACGATGCGCACGCAGCGCGAACTGACCTCACGCGGCTGGAGCATCCACCTGCGCGCGCCGGCCGAGCGGCTGCAGGCCGTGTCGGCGCGCTGAGATCGCCGCCGACCCGCTCGTTGCTGCCGTCACGGCGTCTCGAAGCGCGCACCGAACAGCAGGTCGGGCATGTGCATGACGATGCAGTGGATCGCGCCGGCCTGGCCTATGATGCCGCTGCAGTCGACCTGCACGATGTCATGGTCCGGCAAGGCGGCCTGAAACGTCGCTTTCGCCTGTGCGTCACGCGTCGCGTTGCTGCCCCCGAAACTGCACGTGAGCACGACGTTGTTGACGATCACGGCGTTCGTGTACGTGTAATGCGCGCCGCCCGAGCGCCAGCCCGGCGTGCGGTAGACCGTGTAGCCGCGCGACTGCATGAGCGAAGCGGTCGCCTCGGTGACGCTCCGCGGGACGCCGCTGCCCTCGCCCGCCGCGTATTCTCCGATCAGTACCTTGTCGTCACCGAGCGGCAGCATCCACATGTCGATGTGCTGGGTCGAGTCGTAGCTCGCCGGGAACGGATCGGTCAGCGTGACCTCGAGGCCCTGGTAGTCGCGGTAGGTATCGAGGATCTGCTGCTCGGTCAGCGACGGATTCTCGTTGACGATCAGCCGCGTCATGAACGCCTCGCGGTCGCGGAACAGGTGGAAGTTGCCGCCGCCGTGCACGAGCGGCATCGCGTAGACGGTCTCGCCGGTCTGCGTGCCGAACACGCCGGGAAACGCATCGTCGTTCGGGCGCGGCCGGTTGTAGGTGTGGTCGGCGATCGCGCGGCGGCCGTCGTCGTCGATGTAGCGCGGGCCGTAGTCGCGGATCCAGACCGAATCGGTCCCCGCGATCGTGAAGTGCACGTGCGCCATGTCGGCACCGCCGTTCTGCAGGACCGTCGTCGCCGAGGCCTGCTGCGACGCGTTGGCCACGACGACCCAGACGTCCGACGGCGGATCGGCCGTGGTCAGCGGCACGACCATCGACGTGTGCAGCGCGTTGTAGTTGCCCCAGCGGATCAGGATGCCGTGGTTGGCCTCGTACTCGGCCTGCGCACGCGGCTTCGTGACCGGCGGCGCCATCGGCCGCATCGGCACCGACGGGCGCGCAAGGCCCCGCTCGTGCGCGGCGAGGTCGCGCGGCAGCGAGGGCGGCAAGTCGTCGACGATCGTCGCGAGGTAGGCCGGGTCGGCCTCGCGCGGCGCCGCGGATGCCGTGACCGGCAGCGCGAACACGGCGAGCAGCAAGCAGGCAAACGATCTCACGAGCGACTCCCGGCAACGACGGATCAGCGAGTCTAGCGCGCCTGTGGGTCCGCGGCTGCGCAGTCCGGCGCTTTGCGGGACAATCGCGGTTTCGCCTCGACACCCCCTGGAACATCCATGCAGACCGCCATCCGCGACCGCCTCGCCGCCGAACTCGACTCGATCCGCGAGCAAGGCCTGTTCAAGACCGAGCGCATCATCGCCACGCCGCAGTCCTCGGCCATCCGCACCACCGACGGGCGCGAGGTGCTCAACTTCTGCGCGAACAACTACCTCGGCCTCGCCGACAACCGCGAGGTGATCGAGGCCGCCAAGCTCGCGCTGGACACGCACGGCTTCGGCCTGGCCAGCGTGCGCTTCATCTGCGGCACGCAGGATCTGCACAAGCGCCTCGAGGCCGAGATCTCGGCGTTCTTCGGCACCGAGGACACGATCCTCTACACGAGCTGCTTCGACGCCAACGGCGGCCTGTTCGAGACGATCCTGTCCGACGAGGACGCGGTGATCTCCGACGCGCTCAACCACGCCTCGATCATCGACGGCATCCGCCTGTGCAAGGCCGAGCGCCGACGCTACGCGAACGGTGACATGGCCGAGCTCGAGAAGCACCTCGTCGAGACGGCCGGCAAGCGCACGCGCCTGATCGCGACCGATGGCGTGTTCTCGATGGACGGCTACATCGCGAAGCTCGACGAGATCGTGGCGCTCAAGAAGAAGCACGGCGCGCTGCTCATGGTCGACGATTCGCACGCGACCGGCTTCGTCGGCCCGACTGGCCGCGGCTCGGCCGAACTGCACGGCGTCATGGACGAGGTCGACGTCTACACCTCCACGCTCGGCAAGGCGCTCGGCGGCGGCTCGGGCGGCTTCACGACCGGTCGCCGCGAGATCATCGACCTGCTGCGCCAGCGCTCGCGACCGTACCTGTTCTCGAACACGCTGCCGCCGCCGCTCGTGGCGGCCAGCCTCAAGGTGTTCGAGATCCTGTCGCGCTCGACCGAGCTGCGCGATCGCGTCGAGGCCAACGCGCGGCGCTTCCGCGCCGGCATGGCCGAGGCCGGTTTCGAGCTGCGCCCCGGCGACCACGCGATCGTGCCGGTCATGCTGCACGACGCCAAGCTCGCCCAGCGCTTCGCCGCCGACCTGCTCGAGGAAGGCATCTACGTGATCGGCTTCTTCTACCCGGTCGTGCCGCAAGGCCAGGCGCGCATCCGCACGCAGATGAGCGCCGCGCACACGCCGGCGCAGATCGACCGCGCGGTCGAGGCGTTCACGAAGGTCGGCCGCGCGCTCGGTGTGATCTGATCCGTTCCGCGGCGCGCAGCGAGGGCCGCGCGCCGCCACCTCGTCGCCACGCACCGGCCCGATCGCCGAGGCAGCATGCCGCATCTTCGATGCGGAGCGTGCCAGGGTGTCCAGGTCCTTTTACATCGTTGCGTGTGCCGCCCTCCTCCTCACGGCAGCGGGTGGCGCGCGAATGCTCGACACGTTCATGCCCGTCACCGGTTGCGAGAACGCGCTGATCGCACAGGCACACTCGCCGGATGGCCACGCGAGGATCGTCGTCTTCGAAAGAAGCTGCGGTGCGACGACCGGCTTCTCCACGCAGGCGTCGCTGCTCGATGCCCGCGAGCCACTCGGTGACGAGGCGGGCAATGCCTTCATCGCGGACACCGACCATGGGCGCGCTCCCGCGGCCGCCCACGGGGGCCCGACGCTCGACGTGCGGTGGATCGACGAACGCACTGTCGAGCTCGGGTACGACTCACGCACCCGGGTTTTCCGCGCCGTCGACACCTGGCGCGGCGTCCGCATCGTACGGCGCGTGCATTGAGCAACAGGCCCTCCGAGTTGCGGGGTCGGGCTCACTGGCCTTGCGAGGGGCTCGAAGAACCGCCGCACCCCGAGGCAAATGAACCTGAACGCGGCTTCCCGCCTCTCCGGCACGAAGCGTCTGCGACGCGCCGCGTCAGTCGCCGGCAGGCTTCGCAAGTGCCCGCACTTCGTCCTGCGTCAGCTCGCGCCATGCCCCACGTGCGAGCGTGCCGAGCGTGAGCGTGCCGATCGCCACGCGCACGAGGCGCAGCACACCGATGCCATGTGCGGCGAGCAGGCGGCGGATCTGCCGGTTGCGGCCTTCGTCGAGCACGATCTCGAGCCAGCTGTTGCGCGCGCCGCGGCGCAGCTCACGCACGTGCTTCGCCGCGAGGCGTTCGCCGGCATCGACGACACCCTCGCGCAGGCGCTCGAAGGCCGCGCCGTCGAGCAGCGCGTCGACCTGCACGTGGTAGGTCTTGTCGGGACCGTGCTCGGGTGAGGTCACCGCAGCGGCCCAGGCGGGGTCGTTGGTGAACAGCAACAGGCCTTCGCTGGCCTTGTCGAGGCGACCGACCGGCGCGAGCCATGGCAGGCCGGCGCCGTCGAAGGCGCGGTAGACCGTGTCGCGGCCCTGCTCGTCGGCCGTGGTCGTGACGAGGCCTCGCGGCTTGTCGAGCATGACGTAGCGACGCTCGACCGCAGCGGTGGCCTCGAGTCCCTCGACGACGATCGCCGCATCGGCTTGCGTACGCGCCTCGGGATCGCGCACGACGCGACCGTCGACGCGCACGCGTCCCTCCGCGATCCAGCGCGCGGCCTGCGTGCGCGAGCACAGCCCGCGCTTGGACAGCACGCGGGCGAGGCCGTGCGTGCCGCCGTCCGGCGCTGCCGGACCGCGCCTCGTCGCACCCGCCCTCTTCCGCGTGTCGCGCATCACGTGCTCCAACGAAAACGGGGCGCCGAAGCGCCCCGTGCATCGTAGCTCCGGCGCGGCCCGTCAGGGCCGGCGCTCGAGCTCCGGATCGTCCTTCGTGACCGGCATGAGGTCCTGCTTGGACACGCCGAGCGCGAGCAGGATCGGGTTCGCGAAGAAGATCGACGACAGGATGCCGATGACGATACCGATCAGCATGATGAGGCCGAAGCTCTCGAGCGCGGCGCCGCCGAACACGTACAGCGCGCCGACCGCGAGCGCGGTGGTGACGCCGGTCATGATGGTGCGCGACATGGTCGAGTTGATCGAGCGGTTGAGCACCTCGATCGGCTCGCCCTTGCGCGAGGAGCGGAAGATCTCGCGGACGCGGTCGAAGACGACGATCTTGTCGTTGATCGAGTAGCCGACCACGGACAGCACCGCCGCGAGCGCGGGCAGGTCGAACTCGCGGCCGGTCAACGCGAAGATGCCCATCGTCAGCAGCGCGTCGTGCGCTTCGGAAGCGACCGCGGACACCGCGAAGCGCCACTCGAAGCGGATCCACAGGTAGATCGAGATGCCGGCGATCACGAAGATCACCGCGACGAGACCGTCGGTACGCAGTTCCTCGCCGATCTGCGGACCGACGAACGAGCTGCGCAGCACCTTGGCGTCGTCGCGCTTGGCCTGCAGCGCCTTGAGCACGTTGACCGCGAGCTTGTCGGCAGTGGCGTCGTTGTGGATGCCCGTCTCGGCCTCGCTGGCCGGCGTCTCGCCCTCGGCAGCGGCCGGGGCCTCGGCCTCGTGCTCCTCGTTGGCGAGGCGGATCGCGAATTCGTTCGTGCCGCCGTAGGTCTGCACGATCGCGTTGCCGAACCCGCCGTCGGCGAGCGCCGAGCGCACGTCGGCGACGTCGACCGCGCGCTCGTACTTCACCTCGACGAGCGTGCCGCCCGTGAAATCGAGGCCGTAGTTGAGGCCGCGCACGAAGATCAGCGCGGCCGAGACCACCATCAGGATCACCGAGATCGCAAGGCTGACCTTGCGCCAGCGCATGAAATCGATGTTGGCATTCGGATTGAAGAGTTCCATGACTGTGTCCCGGGGTTCAGACCGACAAGGCCTTGACCTTCGAGCGACCGAAGATCAGCGAGATGATCGAGTGCGTGCCGGTGACCGACGTGAACATCGACGTGATGATGCCGATGGTCAGCGTGATCGCGAAGCCGCGGATGGGGCCGGAGCCGAACGTGATGAGGCCGATCGCGGCGATGAGGTGGGTCACGTTGGCGTCGAGAATCGTCGCCCACGCCTTCTCGTAACCGGCGCGGATCGCCGCGAGCGGCGTGGCGCCGTTGCGGATTTCCTCGCGGATGCGTTCGCAGATGAGCACGTTGGCGTCGATCGCCATGCCCAGCGTCAGCACGATGCCGGCGATGCCGGGCAGCGTCAGCGTGGCCTGGAAGATGCTGAGGATCGCCACGAGCAGCACGAGGTTCATGAGCAGCGCGAGATCGGCGATGAGGCCGAACAGCTTGTAGTACAGACCGACGAACACGACGACGGCGAGCAGGCCGATGATCACCGAGTTGATGCCCTTCTCGATGTTGTCGGCGCCCAGGCTCGCGCCGATGACGCGCTCCTCGACGATGTCGACCGGCGCAGCCAGCGAACCGGACTTCAGCAGCAGGGCCAGCTCGGAGGCGACCTTCATGCTCTCCAAGCCCGTGGTCTGGAAGTTCTTCGAGAACACGCCGCGGATGGTCGCCGTGTTGATCACGGTCTCGGTGATCTTCGCGGTGCGCTCTTCCTTGCCGTCGACGATGCGCACTTCGGGCGTGCGCTCGATGTAGACGACCGCCATCGGCTTGCCGACGTTGGCCATCGTGAAGTCGAGCATCTTGCGCGCACCGGCTTCGTTGAGACTGTTTGCTGTAATCGGTATTAAAGTTTAAAAAGCTCTGTATAACCGGGTCCCCCTCTTTATAGGTAGCCCCGAATATGGCCATTAACCCAATGGTTACTATCAGTATATAAATACCCACTACTGACCAATCTATGCCTTTTGATATGCCGGGGTTACGCTGACTCATACAGTTACTGGTGCTGGTGTTGACGGGTTACGGTAAAATTGGTGTTTTGGCTCTAACATAAAAGTAATAGCCGTTTTTATTGTTGATTTTGGCTGTTTTTCTTCTTTCTTTTCAGCCGGGGCCGCTTCACCACGGCGCAAATATTTCCTGATATAGGTACTATCCTTTGTTTTATCAAAGAACCAGCGGGCCCTGATGGAATCCTCACGGTATTGCAGGCGGGCAAAATGTTTAGGCATACGGTTTACCTTAATAAAGTTCTCGTACTCTGCCTTGGTAGCTTTTGATAAAGTATCGTTCAGGTATTTTTCTGTCAGTACTTTGGCAATGGGTCCACTCCATGTACCACCATAACCGGCATTTTGCATCACTACCGCAATAGCGATTTTCGGATTATCGGCAGGAGCAAAACACACGAACATCGCATTATTCTCCAGTTTAATTCTACGGCCGTCTAAAAAAGTATAGTTCTCCGCAGTACCTGTTTTTGCACTCACCCTTATACCCGGTATACGGTTACGGGTTGCCGTACCATAAATGGTCACATCTTCCATACCATTAATAATGGCCTGGTACATGGTATCGGGAATATGGGTCAGTACTTCATGTTTGGTGCGGTACTTAGCCAGGTATATAGAGTCGGCAGGCGTTTCATCGTCAATACTTTTTACAAAATGCGGGGTATAATAATAGCCTTTGTTCGCAATAATGCACATGGCGTTGGCCAGTTGTAAGGGTGTGGCGCCCATCTTATCCTGTCCTATACCCAGGGTAAGGTTGGTACAGGAGGTCCAGTAACCCCTGTTCTCCTTGTTATACACCGATGTATCGGGAATAAACCCGGAGTTTTCGGAAGGCACATCCACCCCCAGCCTTACTCCCAGGCCAAATGCGTTCATATACTCCTTCCATTTCATGTAACCGTTTTTTACATTCCCATATCTTTTCTGGTCCACCACCATCCGGTAAATATGGGTAAAATAGGAGTTACAGGAATTTGCCGTGGCTAACCGTAAGTTGGCTGCATGGCCTCCGCCGGCATGTGTACAGCCAGGTTTACCCGTGCCGCAGGCCAGGTAACGTCCTCCGCAGGGGTAACCAAATGAAGGTGTTATCACACCTTCCTCCAATGCCACCAGCCCACCCAGGGGTTTAAACGTACTGCCCGGTTCATACCGGCCCTGTACCGCACGGTTCAATAAAGGCTGGGCAACATCCAGGGCCAGGCGGGCATAGTTTTTTTGCATATCATAACCCGTTAAATCGTTGGGATTAAAAGTGGGGCCCGATGCCATGGCCAGGATACCCCCGGTTTTAGGCTCTATTGCCACTACAGCGCCTACCTTGCCGCTCAGCATTTTTTCGGCCATTTCCTGCAGCTCTACATCCAGGTAGGTTCGTAACCCGCGGCCGGCAACGGCCGCCGTATCAAACTCCCCGTTCTCATATTTACCCACCAGGCGGTTACGGTTATCCTTTATCATATACTGCACACCACGCTGGCCCATCAATACTTTTTCGTAAGAGGATTCCAGCCCGTTCTTACCAATATAATCCCCCATGCGGTAAAACCTTTCCGACCGCTCAATATCCTTGGCCGATACCTCACTTACATAACCCAGTAAATGCGCTCCTACATTATAAGGGTATACCCGCACCGGTCTTTCAATCATGGCAAAGCCGGGAAAACGCCAGCTGTTCTCTTCAAACCGGGCCTGCATCTGTGGCGTTAATAGTGATTGAAAGGTGGAAGGCCTTACCCTTGTATTTTTAATGATCGCGTCCACGATCCTTTTTTTAAACTCCGCAGTATCAATCTCCATCAGGTTACAAAATGCCGTGGTATCCATACCTTTAATTTCGGCAGGGGTTACCATTAAATCGTACATAATGGCATTGTTTAAAACCGCTTTCCCTTTACGGTCATAAATAATGCCCCGTTCGGGGTAAATTATTTTGGGGTAAACGGCATTATCCATGGCCATAGGACCATATTTCCCCGATAACAATTGCAGGTTTACCAATTGCCCGATAATGATCACAAACACCAATAAAAAAATAAGCTTTATTATACGACTGCGTGATTGGTTAAATACGGACATAAATTATACAGCGGGAAAAAATAATACCAGTGAAGTAATTAATTAGTTATACAAAGTACGAATTACCAAAGGGGCTTTCCAAATGTTTATTACCAATTTTTTTATAATTTTTTACCCTAACAATTCCGGGGCTGTCAACTGCAGTAATACTACCCGGCTTCTGTTCCCGCTGTCCGCTGTACTCCGCCACCAACCCGCGCACAAACCTTCAGCGTGGTGCCGCTTCCATCGGGCAGCCCGTCAACGGCAGCGTTTCAAACCAGCTTTTTAAATACGCGTATCATACTGCCTGTTTTCAATACAATCACGCTATCCTTATCACCCGCTTTCCGCACTACTGCTGATTGCCACTTGTCAATTGCCAATTCTTCTTACCCATTATCAACTGTAAATAGAAACAGTTTTTATTTTAACTTTATACTTTTACTTACCATAAACTCATTGCATGTCGTTTGCTCACATCACTATCAGTTCCGTTTCCCTATACAAATTATTCATTCCTTTAAAAGAACCCTTTGTTATTTCCCTGGGTCCTATTCCCAACGCCGAAAATGTAATTGTAGTTATTAAAACAGCGGAAGGCATTACGGGCTTTGGCGAGTGCAGCCCTTTTATGAGCATTAATGGCGAAAGTGCCGGCACCTGTATGGAAGTGGGCCGTTACCTGGGTAAACTGCTGGTGGGCAAAAATGCACTGGATATTGAAGATAATATTGTGGCCATGGACCGCCTTATCTATGGTAATACCAGCATTAAAAGTGCCTTTGATATGGCATTGTATGATATTGCCGCCCAAAATGCCGGGGTTCCTTTATACCGGTTCTTAGGCGGCGACAATAAAAAAATAGTGTATACCGATTATACAGTGAGCATCAGTACCCCTGAAAAAATGGCGGCCGATGCACTTAAGATCAAGGAGCAGGGCTATCCCGCCATTAAAATAAAGCTGGGCAGCAATGGCGCGTTGGATGTAATGCGCATAAAAGCCATCCGCGAAGCGGTAGGCAACGAAATTCCCCTGCGTATTGATGCCAACCAGGGCTGGGGGGTGGAGGAAGCCATTAAAACATTAAATGCACTGGCCCCTTACGGCATACAACATTGCGAAGAACCCATTGCCCGCTGGGCCTTTATGCAATTGCCGCAGGTACGCAAACAAAGTCCCATTAAAATAATGAGCGATGAAAGCTGTGGCGATGAGCACGATGCCGAACGTCTCATCAACCTGCAGGCCTGCGATTACCTGAATATTAAACTGGGTAAATCGGGCGGTATTTTTAAAGCCCTCAAAATTGTTGATATGGCCACTGCGGCCGATCTGCACCTGCAGGTAGGTGCCTTTATGGAATCGCGCCTGGCCATGACCGCCTTTGTTCATTTTGCCCTGAGCAGCCCGCAAATTGTACATTTTGATTTTGATACGGCCCTCATGTTCAAACAGGATCCCGTAACCGACGGCATACAATATGCCCCCAACGGGTTGATCACCATTACCGAAACACCCGGCCTGGGCGCCACCATTAGCGAGGAATGGTTACAAAAAATGGAAAATATTGTTATTTCTTCGTAGAGACGCCATGCTGGCGTCTCCATAAAAACAGGGATACCTATGGTATCCCTGTTTTATTTACAATAACCGGTAATAAAAAGGCCCGGGGCCTTTTTATTACAGAGACGCCAGCATGGCGTCTCTACGTATTCTCCCTCGGGTTATATCCACCAATTTGGTTAATTTTATTATAACACCAACCTTCTCCACCTATGGATAAATATCAAAACCGGTACCGGATATCCTCCGTACGGTTAAAAAACTGGAATTATGCCAACCCCGGCATGTATTTTATAACCATCTGTTGTCAAAACCGGGTATCCTATTTTGGACGTATCATTACCCCTCCTCCTGAACCGGACAAATCAAAACAAACTACCAACAATAATATTTCTATCGCGAAAGCCTGTTTACAACCAACACCTATAGGACAGGTGGCTGCCGAAGAATGGCTAAAAACGCCACAAATCCGGCCCGATATGCATATAGAACTGGGCGCTTTTATCGTTATGCCCAATCATTTTCATGCAATTTTAATTATTGGCAATAATATCTATAACCATGAAACACCTCCGGCCGCAGGCAATAGTTTCGGCCCACAAAAAAAGAACCTGGCTTCCGTCATCAGGGGGTATAAATCGGCGGTAACCTGTTATGCCCGAAAAAACAATATCATTTTCGGGTGGCAGGCCAATTATCATGAACATATTATCCGCAGTTACCAGGAATTTGTCAATATAACCGAATATATTAATAACAACCCCGCAAAATGGGCCAATGATGTTTTTTTCGGGCATGGTTCAGGTAGAGACGTCATGCATGACGTCTCTACCTGAACCCCTTGCATTACGCCCCTACCCGAACCATGCCATTATTTTTCAATCTTAATTTTTATTTTTTGCCCTTTAAACCGTAAGTTTAATAACAATTTAACGATTGACCGTGGCAGTTGATAACGCATAAAATACTAATAATCAAAACTGTACAATACAAACAACTGTCTTTTTCAATATTAAGGAATTATTAATTCTGTTAACATTAACCTGCCGCCAATAGCAACCAACTAATTTCGCACACAATTAAAACCAGTAGCATGTCGCTTAATTCGTTTTTAAAAATTTTTATGCCCAAAAACAGGGTGTTTTTCGAGCTATTTGAACAGGTAGCAGAAAACTGCGCTAAAATGGGTACTGTTTTAAAAGATGTAGTTGCCGAAATTGATTTTGACAAACGCGCCTATTACATCAAACAAATTGAGGACCTGGAACATGCGAACGACGAGCTCACCCACAGCATTTTTACCGAGTTAGGCCGCAATTTTATTACGCCTTTTGACCGGGAAGATATTCACTACCTGGCCACTTCACTGGATGATATTGCCGATTATATTTATGCCTCGGCAAAAAAAATAAACTTTTACCGCGTTAACCCCAACGATATGGGCATGCAAAAGTTTGCCGAGCTGATTGAGCAAGGCGCTTTCCATATCCGCACAGCGGTGAAAGAACTGCGCGACATGAAAAACATGCGCAATATTACCGAAGCCCTGGTTAAGATAAACAGTATTGAGAACCAGGCCGATGATGTATTTGACATGAGCATTGAGCGACTGTTTGCTACCGAACCTGATGCCAAAGAGGTAATTAAGAAAAGAGAGATTTACCAGGTAATGGAAATGGTTACCGATAAATGTGAGGATGCCAGTAACGTGATTGAAAGTATAATTATTAAGTACGCTTAACTCATTATATGGATTATAATTTTCTGATTGCCATTATTGCGCTGGCATTAATATTTGACTATATCAATGGCTTTCACGATGCGGCTAACTCTATTGCCACCGTAGTATCTACCAAGGTTTTAACACCCTTCCAGGCAGTACTTTGGGCAGCTATGTTCAACTTTGTGGCATTCTTTATCTTTAAAGACCACGGGGTGGCCAACACCATTGCCAAAACGGTAAAAACTGATTTTATTACCCTGGAAGTGATCTTTTCCGGGCTGGTTGCCGCCATTATCTGGAACCTGTTCACCTGGTGGCGCGGTATCCCTTCCTCCTCCTCCCATACATTAATTGGTGGCCTGGTGGGTGCAGCCGTTGCCCATACCGGCAGCTTTGATGCTATCAACTCTGCCCCGGTTATACAAATTGCCCTGTTTATTTTCCTGGCGCCGCTGGTGGGTATGATCATGGCTTTTATCATCTCCGTTTGGTTTATTTACTCCTTCCGCAAAGGCTGGGGACCAAAAATATTTTCTTCCTTAATCATCATTGGCACCCTTGTATTTTTAGCTATGGCAATGGAAACCGATCCCGCCAAACTAAAATCACATTACGATGGTTATGTAGCTAAAGTGATTTTCCATGGTGAGAATTTTAAATGGATATTATTATCGCTGATCATGCTGATCATGGCCAGTTTCTCCCTATTCCTGAGCAGTTTAAATGCACACAGGGCTACAGTATGGTTTAAAAAACTACAACTGGTTTCTTCTGCTATATTCAGTATCGGCCACGGTGGTAACGATGCCCAGAAAGTAATGGGCGTTATTATGGCGGCCCTGATCGTTTATGATCCGCAAACCTATCACCTGGATCATATGTTAGGATGGATCCCGCTGGCCTGTTACAGTGCCATTGCCCTGGGTACCATGAGCGGCGGATGGAAGATTGTAAAAACCATGGGTACCCGTATTACCAAGGTAACACCGTTTGAAGGTGTTGCTGCCGAAACAGCCGGTGCATTGACCCTGTTTATTACCGAGGCCTTAAAAATTCCGGTAAGTACCACACATACCATCACCGGTTCTATCATGGGTGTGGGCGCTACCAAACGTTTATCGGCAGTACGCTGGGGTGTAACCATCAACCTGGTTTGGGCCTGGATATTGACCATTCCTGTAAGTGCTTTAATTGCACTGGCCGTATATAACCTGGTGCACCTGTTCCGTTAATGCGGTAGAAGAATGGTTCAAGAGGTTCAAGAGGTTTAAGTAGTTCAAAAGTTCAATGTTTAAATACCCGGTGTAATGATGAAACATGCTGCTTTCGCCGTTACACGCCTGATCATAAGCGAACCGAACGTATAAGTGAGTGACACAACCGCAGCTGATAGCAGCAATGCAGCCGGTAACAAAAAAATCTGCTGTACCTCTGTAGGCCAGGTGTATCGTTTGTGTATACCAGCCAGGTAAAAAAACGGTAAATACAGCGCCTTTCGTCCCATTAAGCAGCAAGTATTTGGCAAAAAAAGCGCACTTTTGTTCCTACTTTTAAAACTATGGCTAAAATACTTGTAACAGGCGGTTGCGGTTATATTGGTTCGCATACCGTAGTGGACTTAATACAGAACGGGTACGAAGTAATTTCGGTGGATAATAATTCCCGTTCCAATCCCGGGATTATGCTTGGGGTTGAAAAAATTTTAGGGAAACCGGTTAAAAATTACAAAGTTGACCTTTGCGATTTTGATGATACCTATGCCATTTTCCAGGAGAATACTGATATTGAAGGCATTATTCATTTTGCTGCCTATAAAGCCGTGGGTGAGTCGGTAGAAAAGCCGTTGATGTATTTTGAAAATAACCTTACCTCCTTAATTAACCTGCTGAAATGTGTGCAGGATTTTAATATCCCTTATTTTGTTTTTTCCTCATCCTGTACCGTATACGGTTCGCCGGATGTAATACCGGTTACGGAGCAAACGCCGCCCAAGCCGGCAGAGTCGCCTTATGGTTATACCAAACAGATGGGCGAGCAGATCATCAGCGAGTTTGCCAAAAGCAAGAACAATACACAATGCATCCTGCTGCGTTATTTTAACCCGGTAGGGGCGCATCCTTCCATACAAATAGGTGAGTTGCCTATTGGCCGCCCGCAAAACCTGGTGCCTGCCATTACCCAAACCGCCATTGGTAAAATACCCAAGCTTACGGTACATGGTGCAGACTATGATACGCGTGACGGCTCCTGCATCCGCGATTTTATTCATGTATGTGATATTGCCCATGCGCATACATTAGCGATAAACTATGTACGTGAAGGTAAAAACCTGCGTAAATGTGATGTGTTTAACCTGGGTACCGGTAATGGAGTAAGCGTGCTGGAAGCCATTAAAGCTTTTGAAAAAGTTAGCGGTGTGGCACTGAATTATGAAATTGGTCCCCGTCGTGCCGGTGATGTGGTAGCTATTTATGCCAATAATAACCTGGCCACCACCGAGCTGGAATGGACATTACAGTATGACCTGGATGCCATGATGGACAGTGCCTGGAAATGGGAACAGCGCCTGAAGGCCGAGGAAAATATTTTTGGCGCCCAGCTGAAGGAATTAAATTAAAAATACACTATACCCTTTTGTAAAGCAGGCTCTATGGCCTGCTTTATTATGTAGCTTATTCATTACTCTTTATACAGATCGGCCATTTTTTGTTTATCACCCTTCATTATACCTTCTTTCAGCCATTGGTTAATAAAGGCGCTTACCACTGTATTCACTTCTTTGCCGGCACGGTAAACAGCTTTCCATTGCAGGCTCTTTTTTTCATACGCGGGGTTCACAAATACTTTGTTTTTTCCGGAGCCGGTGGTAACGGCAGTAAAATCAACCGTGGCGGCTATGGCAAGGTATTCCTGTAACCTGGCTTTTACAGCATCGGCCGGGTTGGCGGGGTACATTTTATTCCATTTGGTTTTATTGGGCGTAGGGTCATTCTGAGCTGCGATCATCTTTTTTTGTGCAGCAATACCATCTTCCATTTGCTGTACCGCATTGGCAGGCATTTTTGCCGCTTTCATTTTTGCCAGCCCGTCTTCCATCTCTTTCAGGCTTTTTTTAAGTCCTGCTATGCCTGCGGCATCCATGCGGTAGGGTTCATTGGTTGGTTTAGCCGACTCCCTGGCTTTGGTATAAGCCGAGATAAACTCTTCGCTGTTCACATATTGTTTTACATAGTTACACAGTTCTTTTGCTGCCCCTGCTTTATCGTTTTGTATAATTGCTGCCAGCTGGTTTATCCTGGGCACCCGGAAGGCCTTTAACTGTTCACCCAATGAACCCGGGCCGCTGCCATCTTCCGCAATGCTTATATCTACCGGTTCGTGCCGGAAATCGCCGATAATATTATTGAGTATATGTTGCTGAGCGGACTGGTGCGAGATGCCCAGTTGTTTGATGATACTATCGGCCAATGTAAAAGCACTGATAACTAAAACCATGATGATGCTGAACAGCATTCCTGTTTTCTTTTTCATATTGTATCGTTTATAATAAAGTACCATTACTTCCCGTAAAAGGTGCTGATATAAAATTGCCGGTAAAACAGGCGCCGGCCAATCCTGTAAAAAGGGGATTTTGTTTGTAGCTTTAGAAAAATCCCGCAAAAAGGGGATTTTGTTTGTACATTAAACCTTACATATTTGTTTTATGACTCCTTTATCTTCCCGGTACGGCAAATTCCTGCTACTATTGGTAATAGCCAGCTGCATCTCTTTTATGGCTTATACCCAGGCAGGTAAGAATATTGACAGCCTCCGGCTCGCTATTGCCAACGGTAAAGACGATACGGCAACAGCCAGGGCCCATTATTTCCTGGCCATGTTTTATGAGATGGGTAACCAGGATTCGGCACTCTATCATTTAAACACTTTAAAAAAAATGTCGGAGAGGCTGCACTACCTGCGTGGTGAGTACCTGTATTACGAAAGAAAAACCGTTGTTTCCTATACCATGAGCGATTATGCCAAAGCAACGGAGGAGTGTTTAAAAGGCCTGTCATTGGCCAGGCAATTAGGCGACAGCAGTTATGTTATTGCCATGTTGAATAACATGAGCATCATTAAAGGTTTTGAGCGGGATTTTAATGCCCAGCTCCATTATGCCCTGATGGTAAGAGACAGGATAATAGCCGCTAAAGACTCGGCCAAGCTTTCGGGTTTATATCATAACCTGTCCAATGTATATTCCTACCTGGGGCAGGAGCAGAAATCGAAAGAAGCAATACTCTACTCCATTTATTTGTATGAGAAATTAAAGCTTCGTAACGATTATATCAACCGGGCATATGCATCGCTTGCCCAGAATTACCAGAATGAAGGAAATAGCGACAGCGCTATCTTCTTTTATAAAAGAGCTATTGAAACATCGGCCCGTATTAACGATAAATATGCTGAAGCGGCTATTTATTCCTATCTGGCCAATCTCTATGCCCAACTGGGACGGTTTAAAGAAATGCTGCCTATTGCCGAAAAATCCCTGCAACTGGTACCTACCCTGCAAAGCAGCCAGTCAACCGCCACGGCTTTGTACAATGTAAGCGAAGCCAATTTTTACAACGGTAATAACCGGCAGGCCAGGCTGTATATTGACAGCAGTTTAGCCCTCGGCAAAAAGGATAGCCTGCGTGCCCTCTTGCAGGATGGTTATCAATTGTTGTCCTTTATAGAAGCCCGTGATGGTAACTTTCTGGCCGCGATAAATGCTAAAAATAAATCTGATTCTATCCGCACAGCGGCCTTAAATGAGGAGATAGCTAAAAACGGCCTGGAGCTGGAACAAAAATATGAAGCGGAAAAAAAGGATAGCCAGATCAAGGCACAACAAGCCGATATTAAACAAAAAAACATACTGAATTATTTATTCGGTGGGGCGGCCGTTGCTGTACTGATCATAGGGCTGTTAGGTTATTTAAACTATACCAACCGGCAAAAACTGCAGCAGCAGCGTATAGCCGAGCTGGAAACCCAGCAACAATTAATGGCCACGGAAGCGGTGTTAAAAGGCGAAGAGCAGGAACGCACCCGTTTGGCAAAAGATCTGCATGACGGGCTGGGTGGCATGCTCAGCGGCATTAAGTTTTCCTTAAGCACGGTAAAGGGTAACCTGGTAATGACACCCGATAATGCCCAGGCTTTTGAACGCAGTATTGATATGCTGGACAGCTCTATTAAAGAGATGCGCCGTGTAGCCCATAATATGATGCCCGAAGCGCTGGTGAAATTCGGATTGGATACGGCCCTGAAAGATTTTTGTCTGCATATTACCCAAACGGGTGTGTTAAAGGTCAACTATCAATCTATTGATGTTGAGTCCCTGCATATTAACCAAACAACGGCTATTACTGTATACCGTATTGTACAGGAACTGCTGAACAATACCATTAAACACGCCACGGCTCAAACGGCTATTGTACAGTTAAGTAAAGTGGAAAGTGTATTAAATATTACTGTAGAAGATGATGGCAAAGGTTTTAATGCCGTAAGCTTACAGCAATCGCCCGGTATTGGCTGGAGTAATATACAAAACCGGGTAACTTTTTTAAATGGTAAGCTGGATATACAGTCTGAACCCGGTAAAGGTACTTCGGTGTTTATTGAAGTTCCGGTATAAATTTACAAAACAGGAATGCTGGCCATCGATCGCCTAAAGCGATAAGATATACTTACGAAGTGATAAGCTTCGAACAGCAATACACCGGTTTTACTTTATAAAAAAGCAGTGCGGATGCACTGCTTTTAACATATTTGTATTGGGGTTATTATTTTTGAATAATTACCCTGTGTGGTGTAGGCCCTTCAATGCCATTGGCATCCCAGGCATTTTTAACCAGCTCCTGTACACCAAAGTACACATCCCAGTAATCAGGTTGTGTAGTAAAGGGACGAACCGCCAGGGTTACCATGCCATCGCCTACTTTCAGTACACTTACTTCTGGTGTAGGCGCATTTAAAACTTTGGGGTGTTGTTTCATGGCTTCAATGGCTACCTGCCTGGCTTTTTCAATTTCCATATTGGGGGCAATGGCCATGGTAAGATCAACCCGCAGGCTGCCATGGGTGGTATAGTTTACAATGGTACCGGTTGACAAAGGCCCATTCGGTAATATCACTGTTTTATTATCGGCTGTTAAAACCGTGGTATTAAAAATACCCTGCTGGGTAACTACCCCTATTTGTCCCTGTGCTTCAATCATATCGCCTACTTTAAAGGGCTTGAAGATCAGCATCATTACCCCTCCGGCAAAATTGCCCAGGGAACCGTTTAAGGCTGCTCCTATAGCCAAACCCGCACCGGCTAATAAGGCAGCAAAAGCGGTGATCTTTACGCCGATCATTTCAAACACGGAAAGCAGGAGCATGATATTTAAAGCAATGCTCACCAGGGAAGCCAGGAAACTGCGTAGGGAAGGATCATAATTCTTTTTAATGAACATTTTGTTCAAAAGCTGCGTCAGCTTTTTAATGGCCCAGGAGCCTATCAGGTAAACTAATATAGCACCCACTACCTTAGGCGCATATTGTATGGCCATTTCCTTTACCTGTGTAGCAAAGTAGGATGCCTGGTTGGTTACCGTATCAATCTGCAGAAAGAACATAAGACTTGTTTTTGGTGGTATTAAAAGTAAAACAAGGTTGTATGTGTTGTGTAGCTATTCGCCGGATGAGGAATATTTGGTCGTTAAGGGGGTAATTTGGTCGGTAAAATAGGCGTATTAACCTGGTTAATCGTTGAAAGAAAGGCCAGAGACAGAGAATCGTTTATCGCCAAAGGCGATGGAATAATATTACGAAGCTACAAGCTTCGAATAGCTGATTAGTTTAGCCTTTAGTTTATGTTAAAACCCCTAAGCTTCCTATAAATACATATTTACTATTAGCCTCAAAATATGCTTCATCTTTGTCTTCATAATCATCAGTTAACAAAATTGCTCCAGCAACTGTTCCCTCATATCCATTAGTTTCTGTTAATAACTGTTTTTCATATCTAGTTTTTAAAATCAATAATTGCCCTGAACAGTTATTAAACTTCAAAATAGATTCCGATAAGAAAACAACTGAAAAAGAAGAAACTTTTTTCAATATTTTTCCAATAATAGTATTATTTCCTGAGGGACTTTCAAAATCCCACGGCTCACTCACAACTATTTTATACTTTTCCATATTTATTTCCTTCTTCTACTTATCCTTCATATTAATTAACCTCTTCAAAAATCAGGAAGCTGTCATTCTTTTGCAAAGAATAACAAAATTAAGAAAACAACATCTGTCATCTTACAACGACAGAGCTCTTATTTTTATTTTCTTAATCCTCCTGCACATTAGATCGGATTCTTATTGTACATGTATTTGCTACACTTAGCGAGTACCAGCTGTCTCACCCTGCGGCTGTACAAGCAGCCTCTTTTATTATAGAATACTTATTCTTCTATTACTTCCATACCCGCAAGGCGGGCTTTGTAAACAATCTTATCACGTAACCCCGACATACTCCAGTTACGTAATAAAAAACTATTTTCTTTTTCTTTGAGTGCAACCTGCTTATCGGTATGGTTCAATAAAAGAATGGTACTGACCGCGTGTTTTTTACAAAGGTCAACCAGGCGACGACTATACAGGTGCAGCTTATGTACCACATAATTCTTCTCGGCATCTTTGTACTTTGTTACCAGGCTGAATTTCTTTTTCTTTCCATGCCCGCCGGAAGTATAACCCGCTGCGGCCTGCGCCCTTTTAATGGCCGCCTGTATGGCCAGGCGACGATGCAGGAATTCCTCTTTATTGCCGATATTGTAAATATGCTTTTCAATTTTTACCTGTAAAGGATAATCCATTGAAAGGTTAACCTCCGCTACTATATTAGTAGGCACCGGCCTGTCAGCCACTGCCTCGAAAGTCGCCAGCAAATAGATCTTCCTGTCCTTTAACTGTATGGCACTATTACAGAGTGTAGCATGCCCAGCCGTTATTTTTTGCAATAAGATCCGTTTATCATCATACCCTTTGCCCAATACTGTACAAAACGGAATACCAAATAATACAAAATGGAGGTTCCTGGCTTCTTCATCCCAATACAGGGAACGCAGATTACGACCCTTTACCGGCATGGGTATATCCTGCCGGTAATTAGGCATGCTTTTCTTACCGTTGATGTAGTGTTGCCTTTCCCTGTTATAATCGCTTACCAGGCGATTATTAAGGCCGGTATAAATATCCGATGGCAGCTTGTTTTTAAAATAGTGTGCCAGTACCTGGTAAGTGGTATTGAGGCGTGAAGTGGTCAATACACCTTCACCATCTTTCAACATAGAAGCAAGCTTTAGTTTTACCCCTTCCTTAAAATAAAAGAGACTGGCTATATTATCCTGCAAGAACTGGTGCGTAAAAATATAGTTCGCACTGCGGAAAGTATTATACTGCCAGTTGTAGAGTTTATCATACAGCTGCTGTTTTTCAACCGGGTCGGGATGATTGATCCGCAACTGGATTTTACGGGTGAGATAATGTTTGTTGGGTATCATAACAATAGATTTTTCATGGTTAGTTTTTGCTCATTATTTTCAATGCTTCAATATACAGGCACCTGACTTCAGGTGTATCCAAACCTATACTGGCGGCTATACATTCAAAACTCTTGTTTTCATTACGGCGCATGCAGACAATTTTTTCTTTAACTGCATCCAGTTGTACCAGGTTAAATATTTTGCTTCTTTTTTGCTCTTTCTTTTCAAACGTGTAAGAAGCATGAATGATCTGTTTTAAATGGCTGGCAGCATCCTGTAATTGTAAGGAAACGGCTGTAGCGGAAGAACCAATACGTGCTGCGATCTGTTTACAGCTAAGACCATATTTTAAAGACAGGGTGGTAATATTTTGCTTGGTAGGTGTCAGATAAGGAATAGCATTGTAAACCAACTGCCGTCTTTCCTCATCCTGCTCCACCATTTCCATTTGTTTTTCATCGGCCAGCACCACTTTATATTCTTCTTCCAGCACATCATCGAGGTTACTGCAACGATTACTGTAAAATGTATGTTGTTTACTACGTAACCAGGCAAAACATTTCCAGATAAGATCCTGCCGGATAAAAAAGTAAATATGTTTGGTGCTTTTCATGGTATGCCGGTGTTCCCAGCCATGCAACATGGCTTCCTGTAAAATGCAGGAAATAACAAACTCGTTATTAAGGATACGTAAGCCTATATGTTGCAGGGGTAGCCAGGCATGTTTATAAATATAGGCCAGCGACCGTTCCTCGCCCGCCACAAAGCCACGGTAATGCAGGTGATTGTCAGCACAATCCTGCAAAAGAATATTGTACATAAAAAGTAGTTTGGTTAAAATGAATAGTTGTTTGTGTTCATTTAACCAGCCTACACCGGGTTTTTGGGTTTACAGGCAAACCTGGTAAGTAACAGGTGAATGGTGGTGTAATGATAAATGGCTAGCATGGTCAATATGTTTTTCAAAAATTATGGCTTGTAATAGCGGTGTTATACGGCTCTTTTTACACTTTTTTACACGAACATATATAAAAAGTAAACAATATTACACACGATTTTGTTTACAAGTTACCATTTTTGTCCAATTTTTTATACATATCTGTTAATTTCTTTACTGCGGTGAAAGGAAAGCGTACAAAACTTAACCGTGGGCAGGTATTAGCTACTGCTGTTGAGGCTACAGGTCTGAACAAGGAAGATATTGCCAATAAGGCCGGTTACAGTCGTTCGGCTTATTACAAACATATTGAGAACCCGGAACTGGACTACCATATCCTGATGGCATATGGCCGGGCGATCCGTTACGATTTTACCGAAGAGTTTCCCGATATGCCCAAGTACATCGCGGAAGAACCCGACGATACTTTCAACAAACCAACCACTTTTGAAGAAGCCCTTCAGCAGATGGAGCGATGGAAGGATAAATACCTGGAATTATTGGAAAAGTATAACCAGATCATTGAAGAAAGGCTGATGAAGAAATGATCTTGCGGCGTACTGCCTGACATAAAACAGAAAGAGGCCGGTGTTTGTTACACCGGCCTCTTTGTTGATATAAGATCTACTTAATTAATCGTCACCGTTTGGGTATACTCATTTAAAGTAATAGTATAGGTACCCGCAGTTGCCGGGGTTTTAAAGTTCTTATCGCCATTCCATACAATAGGCTTGGCAGTACCGGTGGCATTACTTTGTCCGCTGTTATCTTCATAGTCAAACGCACCCCAGGCATTACCAGCCAGGAATTTAATTTCCATATTGGCTTTTAACGCCAGGCTAATGGTCCACACTCCATTACCGGAATAGGTCATTTGCGGCGAACTGCCCGGATCCCAGTCATTTACACCGGTCATACCATTACCCACTACCCGCATTTCAGCTGCAGGACTCATTTCATATTTTAATTCCTGGCCATTAGTTCCATCCCATATAAGTCTTGTACGGGGTGAAGTAGACGCTACCAGGTTAGGATCGCCGCCATCATGATTTAACTTACCGCTGCCGGCATCACCCCACCAGCGTGCTTTATCAGGCGTACTGTTATTCCATTCAGGACCATCGTGAAATTTAAACGCATCACTGCCATTTGAATTCGCTATGATGAGGAAATGGTCTCTTTTAATATACCCGCCTGTTAAAGGCGCAGCAGCATCCCAGCCTTGCATATTGCCCACAACTCCTACCTGTTTCTGTTGTACATAGGCCATATTGGTTCCTACATCCAGTGTTAAACGATAGATACCCGCCGTAGCTATTACAAAGTTACCGCCCACATTGAAGCCGGTACTAAATCCTGCTCCCGAAGTACCATTGTTACCATAGCCGGAACCCCAGTCACCTTTTGTTTTAAAGAACTTAAATTCGCCTCCGGCATCTATTTTTATATAAGTATAGAATACTTTACCATACCGGTCGGCTCTTTTATCGGTGATAAGCTCCAGGGGGTCATTGATATTCCAGCCCTGTACCGAACCCACCAGGTACATTTTTACCTGGCGTAAAAAGAAAAGATCATTTTTGTAATCTGAATTTTGTTTCCAGGAGCCGGAAGTGGCCTGTACGGTCCATTTTAAGTTGGCTTGTAATCCCAGGTCACTGTACCCATGGTTGGCAATGGAATCACTCAACGCTTTATAGGTAACCGTAGCAAAGCTATCTACACCATTACTATTTGAGGTGATGCTAAACAAAGTACCGGCTGTCCAGTCAATAGGCAGTTCGAGTCCTTCGCTGTCCAGTTTACGTTCGGCAAATAAAATTTTATATGTTACTGCCGGTCCGCCCGCAGCCGGTTTGGAACGGGTCCAGTTAAATGTAAAACTCTCTGTAGTTGAAGTTGGATTTATTTCTAATATGTTTGTACTTGACACCGGACCTAACAGGTAAAAAGGAGAAGCTCCGTCTTTAAATCTTGTAACAGTAATAAAGAAAGTACTTTGAGACAACAATTGTTTGCTTCCGTTATCGGCAGTTACTGACCATTTCAGGTCAGCAGTAGCTCCGGCCGCAATTCCTTTGGTACCCAGTGCATCATCTAATTGTTTGTAGGTGAGTGTTAACTTATTGGCTACTCCGGCATTATCAGCATCAAAAGAAAGTAAAGGTGCATTAAAATCACCGCCCTCTCGTAATGCAGCCACCACTTTATATTTTGGAGCAGTATTGAGGCCGGGCTTTGCTGCATTCCAGGTAAAGGAAATAGCAGTTGTGGGAATAGCGGCATTTAACTGTACCACTGCACCGGAAGATGGTGTCAAAAGGTTAAAATCGACAAGGCCTTCACCCGTCACCGTATTATCATTGAAATCTGCTTTTTTACAACCCGCCAGGATCATATACACTGCAGTAACAAATAATATAATTTTTTTCATTTGCAACATTTTAAATATGACAAGAAGGGTAGCTTAATTAAGGTTTACAAATTCATAAGTAGCTTCTGAAGAGCTTACATTAACCGGTGCACCGGTTGTACCCAGCACCGTGCCATTAAACTTATAGGTAAACTTTTTTAAAGTATGCCCGGCGGCCGGTGTAAATCTTGTTTTAGGGTCAAATGTAGCTGCCCATATATTGGTTTGTAACACGCGTACCGGGATCGTTACAGCGGTTCCTATCTGTGCATTGGTTTCGTCAAATGCCGTAATGGTAGCGGTTTGAGGCGTCATGCGTTGCTCGTTTACCGTACCGCCTAAAGTTCTGTCAAAGTTGATAGTAATGATATCAGTACGGCTGGCTTTGCTAGGAAATACCCTCAACATGGTAGGCGTAAACACCAGGGGGTCAAAAGTAAAGCCCTCGTAGTTAGAGGTTTGTTTGGAACCTGTTTTTGTTTTTACCAGGAAGGCAAATGTTGTGAGGTCAGAAGGCGGACGCCCCCATAAAAGAGTAGCAGTAAAAGTAAAACTCCATTTATTACCACCCACATTGGTCAGTTTAGCCGTTTCCGGAGAGTTACTCCAGGCTGTGTTTAATGGACTGTCACCGGCGCTGCCCCACATCCACAAATAAGCTTCCGCTTCACCAGCCATCGGAGTACCGGTTACATCAACTGTTAAAGTAACTTCATCCTCGGCTGTAAAAATTGCCGGTGAAAAGGTTGGGTTCTGTGCTCTTATAACAAAAGCTAAGCCCATTATTAAAAATGTAAACAATATCTTTTTCATACAACAGCAGTTTTATTGTTTTGTAAATTCATAGGTGTAAGAGATCATCACTTTTCCTGCAGCATCCTTACGTTCAATTCTGAAGGTGAGTTTATTATTGCCGCCTATCGGATAAGCACCTAAAGTAACCTGCTCTGTCGTTGCACCATTTTTAAAAATAAGTGCCTTAGGAGCTTTACCGTCGTCCACAGACCAGTTGCCGGCTGTTAACCCGATGATAGCAGGAGAGCCACCTGCATTAGCTGTGAACGTAGTAGGGCTGCCACTATTATCAGCATTCAGGGTTAAGGTAAAATCCGTATAGGGAAATAAAGTAGTCAGGTCAATTGTATTGAAAATAAAACTGCTTCCTTTGCGCTTTACGTCCTCATCTACCTGTAATGCTTTCGTCAGTTTCCAGCTACCCACAAAACTGGAAGGGATATCCCTGGGTGCACCAATGGCCTCAATTTTATCGGGCTGACATGCCACCAGCGACACCATCACCAGCAGCAGGATTGTTATTTTTAGCGAAATATTTTTCATATTACAATCATTTAATTTTTTAGAAACAACCGCCTTCGGGGTTTAATTTAAAACTGGTCATGGCATCCTGCTCTGCCTTAGGGAACTGCAGTATAAAACCATTACAGTTCCAGGGCGAACCCCGGCGATCCACACTGATACCGTTCCTGGCACCTATACGTTTGATCTCGTGATAACGATTACCCTCGCCCACCATTTCCAGCTCTCTTTCTTTACGGGCAGTACTGATTACTAAACCGGCCGTTGCATTAACACCCAGGTTACGAGTGGTCCCACCATAAGCTCTTGTGAGAATCTGGTTCATATTGGTGATAGCAGCTGATAAAGCACCTGCATTACCCGCAGCAATTTCAGCACCGCTCTCTGCCAGTATTAGTTTTATCTCGGTTAAATGTACAATAGGCAGATCGAAGAAATCACGATTGTATTTAGTCAATACATTATAGCCGGATTGTAAAGAATTACTGTACCAGGCTTTCCTCACATCCAGGGGATCTTGTGTTGCTATACCATAAAACTGATTAGTATAGCTTAATAAAGGAATATTCTGATCCGAACGATAATTACCTCTCAACTCTCCACCCGGACTATAATAGTTTGTTACATTTTGAATAACCAATATCCCTTCCTTACTTAAAGCCGGTGAATAACGCAGGTTGTAGGCATTATCTAAAACAAAGGCTGGGTTTGCTACCACTTGTGAAGCATAGTTATAGGCATTTGCAAAGTCATTCATTTGAAAATATACTTTGGCTAAAATTGCTTTAGCTGCCCATTTGGTGGCTTTGTAATTACCGGCATAAGTATCCGGTAACAGCTGTTCTGCTTCTTTCAGGTCACTAATAATTTGTGCATATACTGCAGCTACTGTTGAACGTTGCACCGACCCTATTAATACTTCTGTGCGTAATGGGATGCCATCCTGGCTATTATCCGGTGAGTATCCATAAGGCTGTGCAAAGAACCGAACCATTTCAAAATGGCCCATTGCACGGAACAATAATACCTGACCTTTAGCATTATCCTGATTCGCAGGGGAAACCAACGACATCTTGGTTAACAATAAATTACTCACATTGATTACCCTGTAAGCATTTTTATAAAAGTCGTCCCTAAATCCGCCAAAAATTGAATTCTGTCTTCTGAATATTTCAGAATAATCGCCCTGAAGACGGCTTCCATCCATTTCATCGGCTAAGAACTCAGCTATTGTCTGCAAGCGGCCCCCATACATTTGCGGGTTAGCAATTAATGTATATTGACCATTTATCATAGTCATGAAATCAGACTCATTTTTTAAGGCATCTTCTTCTTTCATCTGCCCATCAGGAGGTCGTTCCAAAAATTTTTTACAACTACTAAAAACTCCTGCAATTAACACGGACATCAGGGTTATATATAATATCTTTTTCATACTTGCAATCTGTTTAAGGCTTAAAAGGAAAGGTTTAATCCAAAAATGATATTACGTTGCGATGGCGCGGTTAAGTAAGTAATATTAGGACTTAAGTTACGATCCTGCGCATTTTCAAAATCACGGGTAATTTCAGGGTCACCGCCAGGGTATTTGGTGAACGTAAATAAGTTACTGCCTGTTGCAAACAGGCTCAATCCTTTGATACGGCATTTGGCCAGTTTAGCCGGATCGAAACGATAGCTTAATGTCAGCTCACGTAACCTTAGATAACTCGCATCCCTCAAAAACATGGTGGAGTTAAACTGGTCTTCACTGGGTACACCCGGGTAGTTCGCCGCATTATATAATAATTTAGGATATTGCGCTTCATCACCAGGATTTACCCAACGGTCAAGAAAATCGGTTCTATAATTCCAGTTACGTGTTGATGCACCCAGGAACTGGTATTTAGCGGAGTTTTCATAAATATTACCGCCAATAACAAAAGTGAACAAGGCGCTTAATTCAAAATTTTTATACCCGACAGCAGTATTAAAACCACCGATATAATCGGGTAATACTGAGCCTGCAAATACACGATGATTCAGCGAGAAGGTTTTGGTTTGTTTACCGGTATTGTCTAACCAGATAGGTAAGCCATCAACCGGGTCAACACCGTGGTAACGTACCAGGTAGTTAACACCCAGTGGCAAACCTGCGACAATACGGGTATCGTTAGTACCGCCGCTTACCGCATCCGGACCTAATTCGTATTTTAATACTTCGTTGTAGTTACGGGCTATATTACCGCCAACCGACCATCTTATATTTTTGCGATCGATCAGTTTAATATTGGCGCTGAATTCAATGCCTTCATTTAATATCTCAGTGTTGTTCAGGTTGCGCCAGATATCACCCAATCCGGTTGCAGAAGGTGAGATACCGGGTGCCAATAAAATATTGGTAGAGTTTTTACGGTAGTAAGCAAGCTCACCGGTAACACGCCCTTTAAATAAACCAAATTCAACGGCCGCATCCAGGTTACGCATATTCTCCCACTGCAGATCAGGATTACCTAAATTATTTAAATATAAAGTTTGGGCCCCGTTGTAATTGGTACCTCCTAGTTGAAAATTATCATAATATACACCCGATGGTATATTGGCATTACCTACCAAACCATAACTGGCCCTGATTTTTACCAGGTCTATCCAGTTAACATCCTGCAGGAAGTTTTCTTCCGAAACTGTCCAGGCTGCTGAAGCAGAAGGGAAGAAACCATATTTATTATTGGTACCGAATTTAGACGATCCGTCCAAACGGCCGGTAAGCTGGAAGAAATATTTATCGGAGATATTATAGTTTAAACGACCGAAGAAACTGGTAAAGGTCCAGGCATCTCTTTGTCTTTCTACAATCTGATCATTATCCAGCATTCTTTTACGCAGGTTACGATAGCCCTGGCGGGAGTTGACATCGGTCCAGTAAGGTTTACCTGACCATTGAAAGAAGTCGTAACCAGTATAGTCTTTTAAAGAAACAGATTGGTTCTCCTGTCCTACTAACAGGTTGAATTTATGGTTATCACCCATATTCCATAAATAGTTGGCCGTAATAGATGTGTTCCAGTTAGTACCCCAGTAAGGAGAACGACGTATAACACCTGAATCAGCAACCGGTTTCTGTGTCCAGATATAAGTTTCGAACTGGTCATCAAAAGCGTTCCTGTATTCGAGGTTACCGGAAGCCTTTAAGAAAAGATTTTTAACAGGTTGAACTTCTACCGACAAACCTCCTAAAAACCGGTTATCCACTTCGCGACGTTTGGTTTGCTCCAGTCTTCTGAGAGGATTAATGGCGTCCTGGGTACTTAACACATAATTCCCATTTGCATCAAATACAGAATAAATAGGTAATGCCCTTGACATGGCTTCACCTATACCGCCATCCCAGGCAGCGGGTACACGTTTATTGATACCGCGGTTAAAACCGGTTGTTAATGCAATTTTCACGGCTTTAACCGGAGAATAATCCATATTTAACCTCGCTGCCATACGGGTATAAGAGTTAGCTTTAATATACCCTTCGTTATCACTGTAGGAGATATTGGCAAAGGTTTTTAATTTTTTTGTACCGGCGTTTAAGGATAAGTTATGCTCATTGATGATGCCGGTTTGTGTTAACAGGTCCCACCAGTTTGTATTATTAGTTTTAGCTTCCGGATATAAAACAGGTAAAGGAGCATCTCCTGGATTACCGCTGTTATGCCAGGCTTCCTGCCTTAACTGCAACCATTCCTGGCCATTTACAAATTCGGGCTTCATGGATGCGCTGGAGAAACCAATTTTATTGGAATAATTAAAAGAAGGCTTACCGCTTTTACCACGTTTGGTAGTTACCAGTATAACGCCATTGGCGCCACGGCTACCGTAAATACCGGTAGCACCGGCATCTTTTAAAATTTCAACAGACTCAATATCCGCCGGGTTGATAGAAGCTAATGGATTCTGGTTCATACCACCACTGTTACCACGTAAGAAAGGATCGGCTACAATGGGCACTCCATCAATTACGTATAAAGGATCGCCGCTGGCAGATATAGAGCCTATACCACGGATACGGATTACCGAACCTGAGCCGGCCAAACCGTTACCCTGCATGATCTGTACACCGGGTGCTTTACCCTGTAAAGCCGCTTCGAAGCTGGGAACCGGTATCGCATTCATTTTTTCGCCGCTTACTTTGGCAATGGCGCCTGTAACTTCTTTTTTACGTTGTGTACCATAACCTACCACCACCACATCATCCAGGTCGGTACTGCCCGATACCAGAGAAATATCCACAGTGCTTTTACCGGTTATATCCACTTCCCGGGTAACAAAGCCCACCGACGAAATAACCAGTGTAGTGGCATTGCCCGAGATGGTTATACTGAAAGCGCCGTCAACACCGGTTTGGGTGATACGTGCGGTACCTTTTACGGCCACGTTGGCTCCGGCAACAGGGCTGCCATCGCGGGTATCCAATACCTTACCCGTAATAACCTTATCCTGCGCTAACGCAAACAACGATATAAATAACAGGGAAAATGTTACGGCTGCACGAAGCCATTTTGTGCACAACATAAGCAATCGTTAAGAGTTAAGCAATTCGTTTTAAAATACGATAATGTGTATTTAATACACAATGTTAAAACAAATTTATTGATACCGCAAAAATATTTTTTATATGTCCCTTACCAGCCCGGCCAGGGCAAACCATCCCTGGTGAACGCTGCCGGTAAAATTCTTGTAAGCTTTTGTTTAATTATATATACGATTGACAAAGGGCTGCCGGATTGCAGGGGAAAGCCCGTAATTACCAGGTGTATACCAGCCGGCTTTTACATGGGTAAGAAGAGCGGGAAAGTGTTTTAGCCCCGACTAAAGGGCTTGTACCGGAAAGCCGGGACTACAGCCGACCGGAGCGGTAAAGCCGACAGCCCCCTATAGTAAGCTGATTGTTTAGACCTTCTCTACCTTTTTCTGGCCGCTTTTTTTGCGCAGTACTGTCTTTAGTTTGTAGAGTTTGCCGGGGCGATGCGGTACATCCACTTCCATTTCGTCCAGGTCGTGTAACCAGTCCTTGATGGCCATTTTTTTACGGAAGTTGCGCCTGTCCAGCTCCGTATTTAAAATAGCCTCGTACAGCTCCTGCAGTTCCCGTAAGGAGAATTTTTCGGGCAACAGGTTAAACACCACCGGGTGCTCCATTACCTGCTCCCGTAAGCGATGCAAACAGGTATCCAGGATGGTTTTATGGTCAAAGGCCATTTTTTTAATGTCGTTCACCGGGTGCCAGTGCAGGTGATTGTTATTGATCTTTAGCTTGACATTATTAATATCCAGCAGGGCAAAGTAAGCCGTGGTAATTACACGTCCTGAAGGGTGGCGGTTAATGGTACCGAAAGTATGCACCTGCTGCAGGAAAATATCATCCAGGCCGGTACGCTCCCGCAGTATACGGTAGGAGGCCGCGTCCAGGTCCTCATCAGGATTTACCAGGTCGCCCAGTAAGGAGTACAGGTTGGAGAACTCTTTTAAGTCGGATTTAATTAACAGCACTTTCAGTTCCTGCTGCTCATACCCAAGAATAACACAGTCCACCGAGATCGCTATTTTAAAATAATCGAGGTGACTGATCTTTTCCGCCTCGGCAGTTTTTAAGAGTGACTTATTGCCCATAGATCTATCCATATTGAGATCGCAAAATTAAATGACTGATGCAGTACAACGTGAAATTACGGGAAACTTTGTGACCGCATGATGTTTGCAAAAGGATTGGTTGTTTTCCACGGGTGAGCCTTGCCGCTTATAAAACCAGCTTTATGGTTTTAGTGGCAGAGCCGGCTACTACCTTTATCCAGTATAAACCTTTCATGGCATTGGTATACCGGGTATTCACCGGCAGGTTATGCACACCACGGGCAAGGGTACCATCATAAACAGTACCCAGCGGCCTGCCCGACCCATCAAATATACTGGCCTGTACCCTACCCGATGCAGGCAGGTTTATTTTTATATAGGCTTGTTTGCCGGCCGAAGGATTGGGGAAAACGCTGGCCAGTACTTCATTGGCAACAGGCTCTTCGGGTTCTTCCGGCTCTTCCGGATCAACCGGGTTGGTATTAATATTTAAGAGGTTCCTGTTCAGGTAAACAATATACTCACCCGGAGCCAGCGTAACATTTTGTGCTGTAGCCGTGATGCTGATAAAGGTACTGTCGAGGTAGTTGAACCAGTTGCCCGTAACCGGGAAGTTTACCTGTTGCGTTACTGCACTAAGGCCAAAATTACCCACCACCAGCAAACAGGACGTATCACTGGCCGAACGTAAACGCATCCACTTGAAAGCCCCGTCCAGCCCATGTTCTATCTGGGTGTTCTGCGCAGCAAATACATGCTGGTAAGCTGTACTGAAACGCAGGGTTCCCATTTTTTGGTACAACTTGTAAATATTGTAACGGCGGGCCTGTTGCAGGTAATCCCAGCGGATCGGTTTTTTATTGGTACGGCAATCATTGTTAACCGTACCATTTTCGCAATAGTTGATGGAGTAATCATAACCCAGCTCGCCAAACTGCCAGATGAGTTTAGGCCCGGGCATGGACAGGAAGAAAGCGGCTGCCAGTTGTGAGCGTTTCAAAGCTGTGGCCGTATCCCGTATATTGTAATTACCGGATGCATTACCAAAGTTGATGTTCTTGTATACCACCCTTTCCTCATCATGACTTTCCATATAGGTTACCAGGTTGGGATTGGCCCAGCCACGAGTAGTATGTAAACCCCAGGAAAAGTTGGACTGATCCAGCCAGCCCATGGAGGCTTCGGTAAATGCATGGTTGGAATTTCCCCAGAACATCATACCATAATCTGATAGTTCTTTTTCCTCCTGGTTATCGGCAAAATGCTCCAGTATAGCATAAGTGCCTGTTGCAGCCGCCTGCTGTGCATTATAATAGTCTTTCCAGATAGCCACACGGCTGGCATCGTATTGTGCCATTAAGGCCTCGTTGCCTATAGAATAGGTTTGTGTAAAGCCTTTTGACAGGTCATAGCGATAACCATCAATTTTATATTCTTTTAACCAGTGTTCAATGACCCGCTTGGTAAAGTATTTGGTAGGCGCCGCTTCGTGGTTAAAGTCGTGGAATACATTAAAAGGGTGCCTGGCCGTTACATTGAACCAGGGGTTATCGGCCGCTGTTTCGTTGGTGGCGCTGTTCCAGTATAAGGCTGCTAAAGGATTGCTGCCGGTGGAATGGTTTAAGGCTATGTCCATTACCACGGCCATGCCCTTGCTATGGCATACATCAATAAATTGTTTTAAACTGTTTTTGGTACCATAATATTTATCGGGTGCAAAAAAGTAAGCAGGATTATAACCCCAGCTCTCATTACCATCAAATTCATTGAAAGGCATAATTTCAATAGCATTAATACCGATACGTTTTAAGTAATCCAGGGTATCCTTTAAAGTTTGCCAGTTATGGGTGGCTATAAAATCACGTACCAGTAACTCATACACCATCAGGCTGCGTTTATCGGGCCGGCTGAAATTGGGTATAGTCCAGGTATAGGCCGGCGCGGCTGTTTGCAGGATACTCACCATACCTGTTTGCCCTGCAGGATAAGCTTTTAAGTTAGGGTAAGTAGCAGCACTGATATACTGGTCATTCCAGGGGTCCAGTATTTTTTCCGCATAAGGCTCGCCTACTTTTAAAGTACCATCCACCAGGTACTGGAAAGCATATTCGGTGCCGGGTGTTAAGCCGGTAATCGTCTTCCACCAGTAATTGCCATCGGGCGTTTTATTCATCTGGAAGGCGGTGTTCTCCTGCCAGTTACTGCCTGCAAATTCGCCAATAACACATACGCGGCCTTTATTGGGTGCGTATAATACCAGGGTAACTTCGGTATTGTTAGGGTTATAGTTTATACCGTCTCTTACACCGGCCGGTAAAGGGGCTATGTTAGCGGCATTGTTCACCATAAAGGTTATTTCCTGTGAGCGGACATCGGTTCCGTTCACCGCCTCCAGTTTCAGGCGGGTATTGCCGGTTACGTTCAACACAGGGTTTGCCGTAATAACTGTAGCCGCAGCTGCCGTTTGTACCAAGTTATCGTTAATATACAGGTTAAGGGTAGAAGGTTTATTAGCTGCACCGCTGATGGCAATGGTTTCACCCACGGTTTTACTGATCGTTTCCGGTATAGGCACAAAATAAGGCTGCATATAGGGCTGCGTTAAACCTACCACCAGTGAGTCGCCACCATACAGTTTAATATACATATCGCCGCCATTACTGTTACGCTGTACCGTATTGCCATTACCGCTCCTGAATAACAGTGCAATGTTTTGAATATACTCCGTGCCGGTTACATTAAAAAAGCTGCGGATATTATTAATGGTAAAGCTATACTTATTATTTCCCAGGTAGTTTGCCTTGTTCTGTGCTGTATTGGAGCTCCACTCAAAAGGCACATGTTTCCAGTCAGCAGGACCGGTACTCAGGTTGGTGATCACTCCCACATGTACATATACATCGCCGGTATTGGCATAATTCAGTAAAGCCTTGTTGCCAAAATTGGCATCCATGGTTATGGTAATATTATCCGTTTCCCGGGCAAACTGTGGAGTAGTACCCAGTAACTGTGCCTTGGCTGCACAAAAAAGTAACAGGAAAAACTGTAGCAGGTAAACCTTTTTCATTGGCAATATTTTGCAGATAAATAACCGTTAGTGATGTGAAGATATAAAATATGTACTTAATACACATTAAAAATTCAGCAAATTGTTCTGCCGATCCTGAAACACTGCCCAGCGGCTTCATTATCAACCCGTTTCCATACCGGCCGCAGTTTTTCCCGAAATAGTAACCCCTTATCTCAGGCAGTGAATACTTTTACTTAAAATATATCATGATGATGCGATTGACGCTTTTTGTTTTAGCAGGCCTATTACTTACAACCACCGTACAGGCGCAGGAAGAAAAAAAACAGTATAACCTGAATGCCGCTGACGGCATTGTATATTATGACCTCGAAACCAACCAGCCGGTAGCCAAAACCAATAAAAGCTGGGATATTGCCTTTAATAAAACCGCCATACAGTTAAACAGTGCCGAAGGTAAAGTAGAAGCACAAATAGTAAGCGGTAACAATTTTGATAAAGTATTGAAAGCTCCGGCCGGCGGCTACAAAAAAGATGCTGCAGGTAGCAGCGCCATCCCCACCGGCAGTGGAAATGGCTGGTATAATTATAATATGGACGACCATACCATTCAGCCTATTGCCGACAGGGTACTGGTGATAAAAACCACCGAGGGCAAGTATGTAAAACTGGCTATTACCAGTTATTATAAAGACCAGAAAGATTTTAACCCAGGTGGTTATTACAATTTTAAGTACAGCTTTATTAAATAAGTTTAGCGCTTATCAATAAATTTAATGGGCTTACGGCCTCCGTCGGGGAACTGCAGTTTTTGCATCTCCTCCGGCGTTAAGTATTTAATTTGCGGGCTTACTCTCAGGCGTGCCTGGAGGTAGGCCCGTATTTTATTGGCCGTTTCGGCGGTGGTATTTACCGGCACCACATGCAGCAGCACTTCATCTGTACCAATTTCATTGGCGCTTACTTCGGCCACATAGTCTTTAATGTTTTCCATGCCGTTCAGTATTTCAAACAGGGCGGGCGCAAATAAGGTTGTGCCCTTGTATTTGATCATTTGTTTTTTACGCCCCAGCACCGGTGACAAACGTAAACTATGCCGGCCACAACTGCAGGTATCGGTATAGGCAATACAGATATCCCCTGTTTTATAACGCAGCAACGGTGTGCCTTCTACTCCTAAGGTAGTAATGGTTACTTCACCAGGCGTACCGGGTATTACCGGCTGGTTATTATCATCCAGCAGTTCAACAATCAGCAGGTCGGGTTGCAGGTGGCCGCCTTTACCTGCATGACATTCGGTAAATGCCGTTTGCATTTCGGTAGAAGCATAGGTGGAATACAGTTCAATATTCCAGGCATCGGTAATACGTTTACCCAGCACATTCAGGGACAGGTCCTCATCCCGTATATTTTCACCGATACAGATCGCTTTTTTTACCGAGGAGCGGTTAATATCAATACCCTGCTCCTGTGCATATTGTATGAGCTTTACAATAAAAGAGGGCACGGCTACAATGGCCGTAGGTTTTATTCTTTCAATAGTTTCCCATTGTAAGGAAGGTACACCCGGTCCTACCCTTACAATGCCTGCACCCAGTTTACGCAGGCCTGTATAATAAGCCATACCCGCCATAAACTGCCGGTCCAGCGTAAGCATTAACTGGTAAATATCCGATACAGTACCATTGGCACAAACAAAGGAGTTATATTCGTTAGTGGCCAGCCGCTGCAGGTCATTATCTGTTAACGCAATGGTCACCGGCTTGCCTAAAGTACCCGAAGTAGCCACATATTCCACGATCTGGCTGGCTGGTACACAGAAAAAATGTTCATTTTCCGATTGCAGGTGTTCCTTTTCAATAGGCGGAATTTTTTGCAGATCGTCCAGGGTTTTAATCTCCTCCACTCTTACCCCCTGTGCATAAAACCATTTCTGGTAAAACCGGGAGTGGGTATGCAGGTACTGTAACAGTTCCTGTAAACGTTGTTCCTGGAATTGTTTGATAGCGGTTTCTTTTTCAAATGCAATGGAGGTAGATATAGTCATAGCCATGATACCATTTAATAGGCCGATAAAGTTAGGAAACTAGGAGGAAAGAGATTTAATAAGGTTCAAAAGGTTCGGTAAGTGCTGCATTTTTGTTCCCGAAGATTATCGCTGGGTAATATCTGATTTGCGACGACCTGCGGGAACTTTTGTTTTTTGCCCGCTGATTCACGCCGATGTATACGCAGATTGCCGCTGAGTAACATCTGATTTGCGAAGATCCGCGGTGTACTCACTCTGCGATGATCTGCGGGAAACCTTTGTTCTTTTACCCGCTGATGAACGCTGATGTATACGCAGATTGCCGCTGAGTAATATCTGATTTGCGACGATCTGCGGTGTGTTCAATCTGCGACGATCTGCGGGAAAAAACTTAATCACTTAACAACAAAATAATTACTTTCACGCATGCCTACCGAAGTAATTATAACCAAAGATGGTTCCCACAGCATTGCCATTCCCGAACTGAATGTTACCTACCATTCGCATCACGGCGCCATACAGGAGTCCATGCATGTGTTTATACAGGCAGGACTGGAATACCTGGTACAGCAGGCGACCACATCCCCGGTACGTATTTTTGAAATGGGTCTGGGAACAGGATTAAATAGTTTACTGGCCATGCAATATGCAGAATTACACCAGTTGCCCATACAATATGAAGCAGTAGAATTGCATCCTTTGGCAGATGAGCTGGTGCAGCAATTGAATTACTGTACAGAAATTGATGAAAGTTTAGCTCCTGCTTTTGCCACTTTACATCAATCACCCTGGCAGCAGCCCATTGCGCTTACACCTTATTTTAATTTCACCAAACACCGGTTGTCCTTACACGATTTTACATTCAATACCCCCTTTCACCTTGTTTTTTATGATGCTTTTGCCCCGGCTGCACAGCCGGACCTCTGGACAACCGAAGTGTTCACTAAAATATATAATGGCTTATTACCCGGTGGGGTTTTTGTTACCTATTGCAGCAAAGGCGATGTAAGGCGGGCCCTGCAGGCGGCGGGATTTATCATTGAAAAAATACCCGGACCACCCGGTAAACGGGAAATGATCCGGGCAATAAAAACGGAAAAGGTATAAGCTGAAAGGTATAGCATTCCTTCTACCTTACACCTTATACCCTAAACCTTATAGCTTTTACCTTAACCTTTTACCTTATACCTTTTTAATCGGCCGACCAGGTGGTATTACCGTCCTTCTCGTCCTTTAATGATATACCTAACTGGCTTAACTGGTTACGGATGGCATCAGAAGTAACAAAATCTTTTTTGGTCTTTGCTTCCTTCCTGATGGTGATCAGTAGCTCCATCACCCCTTTTAGTTTATCGCTGGTTTCTTCGGTCACACCCTGTAATCCTAAAATATCTTCCAGGTACAGTTTCATCTGCTGTTGCAACAAAGCAAATGTTCCGGCCGAAATACTTGTCAGTGCTATGGATTTATCTTTAAACGAATTGATCACCGAAGTAAGGTCAAACATATTGGCCAGCACTTTTGCCGTGCTGAAATCATCGTTCATAAACTCGGCAAACTCGGTCACCAGTTTTACAATCTTTGCATCCAGGTCCGCATCAACCGTTCCGGCAGTTTCCGGATAACTCAGTTTATTCAGGTTCTCGTAAGCCTCCCATAAACGTTTCAGCCCTTTTTCCGATGCTATCAGGGCTTCGTTGCTAAAATCAAGCGTACTGCGGTAATGGGTCTGTAAAATAAAAAATCGGATCACCATCGGGTGAAAAGCTTTTTCCAATATCGGGTGACTGCCACTGAACAGCTCGGTAAAAGTGATCACGTTGCCATAGCTTTTACCCATCTTACGGCCGTTGATGGTGATCATGTTATTGTGCATCCAGTACCGCACCGGCTTTTCATGATTGCAGATGGTGCTTTGCGCTATCTCACTTTCATGGTGCGGAAACTGCAGGTCCATACCACCACCATGAATATCAAACTGGCTGCCCAGGTATTTGGTGGCCATGGCCGAGCACTCAATATGCCAGCCCGGGAAGCCTACGCCCCAGGGGCTTTGCCAGCGCATGATATGTTCCGGCGCCGCACTTTTCCATAAGGCAAAATCGGCACGGTCACGTTTCTCTTCCTGCCCGTCCAGCTCGCGGGTGGTCTCTAACAGGTCTTCAATTTTACGGCCGCTCAGTTTACCGTAATCGTAATTGGCGGCGTATTTATTTACATCAAAATAAACCGATCCGTTCACCTCATAAGCATAACCATCGGCAATAATTTTTTCAATCATGCCGATCTGCTCTACTATATGGCCGGTTGCCGTTGGTTCAATGGAAGGTGGCAGGGTATTGAACTGCTGCATGCCCCAGTGGAAAAGGTTGGTGTATTTCTGCACCAGCTCCATGGGTTCCAGTTTTTCCAGCACCGCTTTTTTCGAAATTTTATCTTCGGCTTCACGACCCTCCTCTTCAAAATGCCCGGCATCGGTTATATTACGTACGTAGCGCACTTTATAACCCAGGTGTTGTAAATAACGGTACACCACATCAAACGTAATGTAGGGGCGTGAATGGCCTAAATGACTTTCACCGCTTACGGTAGGTCCGCACACATACATACCCACATGTCCCGGTACCAGCGGGGTAAATACTTCCTTGGTTCTGCTTAATGAATTATAAACTTTTAACTCGCTCATGGTATTTTTTTATGTTACCGGCTGTAGTGCTGGTGGCATCGTTCCTTGCGTCGCACTCTTCGGCTTTTGTACTGGTATCAACAATTTAAAATGGAAAATCAGGCTGCAAAAATAGCGTTTAAACCGCCAAACAACAGCAACAGGAGTAAGAATCAGGTATATGTGACAGGATGTACATACAACAAAAATAGGGTTATTCTTGTAACCAAAAAATCCGTTCATAGCCTTTCCGGCCGGTATTGTCAAAAAATTAAAGATAATTTGCTATGCCCTCAACCGGCCGGGCACATATATTTTGGTCTGCCTGTAACAAATTCCGCAGATGTCCGTCCTACGGTATCTTTTTATTGCTAAAAACAAAAAATGAAACTTACTACTGTTCTGCTGCTATCCCTTGTATGTTGTTCCCAAACGGTTATGGCCCAAAAAAAATTACCGGTTATTAAAGCATCCTCTCTCCAGGTCGATATTAAGGATGATGGGGACCTGCAAAAAAATGCCTGGCGTATTGAGCCGGAAACCAACCCGGATGTATACACCACATCGGCAAAAAAAGTCACTTTTTATACTGATATTGATTCTATTTCATTTAATGTTGACCCGAAAATAGGTACTTACGATTTTGTCATTTTACTGAACGGCAAGGACTCTGCAAGAACCCAGGTCAAATACCAGCCCTCGCGCCTGGATATGTTAAAAAAGGCCGACAAATATAATTATGCCGATAACCGTTTTGTTCCTTCATTCACCTACCAGCAGGCAGATCATCCTGCCCTGGTAAAGATCAGGACCGATCTAAAACTGGATTCCATTGCCGGCAAGGGGTCCGAACTGTCGCAGGTGTTTAACCTGCTGCACTGGGTACACAACCTTATTAAACACGATGGCAGCAGCGATAACCCTTCATTAAAAAACGCTATTGACCTCATTAATACCTGTAAAGCCAATAACCGTGGTGTAAACTGCCGTATGCTGGCCATTATTTTAAATGAATGTTATTTATCACTGGGTATTAAATCGCGTTATATTACCTGTATGCCCCGCGAAACCAAGTTTGATGATTGCCATGTGATCAATATGGTGTACATTAAAGACCTGGATAAATGGATATGGATCGACCCTACTTTTGATGCCTATGTAATGGACGAAAAGGGCAACCTGCTGGGCGTACAGGAAGTAAGGGAAAGGCTCATCAAAGGCCAGCCCCTGGTATTAAATGCCGATGCCAACTGGAACCGGGAAACCCTGCAAACCCGGAAAGGTTACCTGGAAAATTATATGGCCAAAAACCTGTATCGCCTGGAAACACCTGTAGCCAGTGAGTATAATGCCGAAACCTGGACCAAAGGCGGCTCCATTACCTATGTTGAGTTATTACCGCTGGATGGCATTGAGCAAACACCGCAAAAAAAGGAGAGTACGCTTACCCAATCGGGTGTAAAGTTTATACAGTATAAAACCAATAACCCTAACCTGTTCTGGACAAAGCCGTAGTAATGTACGGCTACCGTTAACTGCTCAATAGCGAACAGAGCCCTCAACAATAACTGCGGGAGCAAGCTGTCGCAACATCTACCTGTCCAGGGCGGTGCTGCCGGTGATCAAATAAAAAAAATTATCACCCAATATTGGTTAATTTTACTGTTCTAAATTTTGCATGCTTCATGAATTTTGACAGAAAGGATTACACCGACCAGCAATTGATAAATTTTTATGAAAGATTGTTGTGGCCCCGGATGATAGAAGAGAAAATGCTGGTGTTATTAAGACAGGGAAAAATATCCAAATGGTTCAGTGGTATTGGCCAGGAGGCCATTGCAGTAGGCGCTACCATGGCGCTGGATAATGATGAATGGATCATGCCCCTGCACCGTAACCTGGGTGTATTTACCACCCGCGATATGCCTTTACATAAACTGTTTAAACAATGGCAGGGTAACCAGGATGGTTACAGCAAAGGCCGTGAAAGGAGTTTTCATTTCGGCAGCCGGGAACATCATGTATGCGGCATGATCTCGCACCTGGGCCCCCAACTGGCCCTGGCCGATGGTGTAGCCCTGGCACATAAATTAAGTAACGAGAAAAAAGTGGCCCTGGCTTTCAGCGGCGAAGGCGGTACCAGCGAAGGCGATTTTCATGAAGCGTTGAATGTAGCAGCCGTATGGGACCTGCCAGTAATATTTTTAATTGAAAATAATGGCTATGGTTTAAGTACGCCTACCAGCGAACAGTACCGTTGTGTAAGCCTCGTAGATAAGGCCAAAGGCTACGGCATGGAAGGTGTAACAGTAGACGGCAATAATATTTTAGCCGTGTACGATACCCTGAAAGGCGTAAGGGAATATTGTTTAAAAAACCAAAAGCCCTATTTCATTGAAGCCATTACTTTCCGCATGCGTGGCCATGAGGAGGCCAGCGGTACCAAGTATGTACCCACCCATTTGTTTGAACTGTGGAAACAGAAAGACCCCATAGATAATTACGAAAAATACCTGTTGCAGCAAGGTGTATTACAATCCGCACAGGTAGAGCAGATAAAGGCAGACCTTAAAGAAAAACTGGAAGCAGAATTAAGTATTGGTTTTAATGCGGCACCTTTAACTATCTCTACACCAAATGAACTACAGGATGTATATGCCCCCCTGCCACTTAATAACAGTGTACAGGTCATCAATCATTCCCGCTCTTTCAGCAATGATGTGCCGGAAGGCAATGAACTGCGCATGCTGGATGCCATTAAGCAGGGCTTACAGCAAAGCCTGCAAAAACACGACAAGCTGGTGATCATGGGCCAGGATATTGCCGAATACGGCGGAGCCTTTAAAATAACCGAAGGCTTTGTGCAGGAATTTGGTAAACAACGTATCCGCAATACCCCCATCTGCGAAAGTGCCATTGTAGGCGCGGCACTGGGTTTAAGCCTGAAAGGTTATAAATCGGTAATGGAAATGCAGTTTGCCGATTTTGTGACCGTGGGCTTTAACCAGATCATTAATAACCTGGCTAAAATATATTACCGCTGGGGCCAGAATGCCGATGTGCTGGTGCGTATGCCCACCGGCGGTGGTGTAGGCGCCGGGCCTTTTCACAGCCAGAGTAATGAAGCCTGGTTTGTGCATACACCGGGATTAAAGGTGGTATATCCTTCCACACCCATGGATGCAAAAGGTTTACTGATCGCTGCCATCAATGACCCCAACCCCGTATTGTTTTTTGAACATAAAGCTTTATACCGCAGTGTAAGCGGCCCGGTTCCCGATAGCTATTACGAAATTGAAATAGGCAAAGCCCGTCATGTACGGGAAGGCGATGAACTGTCTATTATCACTTATGGCAGCGGCGTGTTATGGGCCGAGGATTATGCCGCCGCACACCCGGAAATTGCTATTGATATTTTAGACCTGCGTACTTTATTACCATTGGATTATGATGCCATTGCCGCGGCCGTAAAACGTACCGGCCGGGTGATTGTATTACACGAAGACACCCTTACCGGCGGTATTGGTGGTGAAATAGTGGCCTGGATTGCCGAAAACTGTTTTACCTACCTCGATGCACCGGTGATGCGTTGTGCCAGTTTAGACACACCTATTCCATTTAATATTGAACTGGAAAAGAATTTTATGGCGCAGGGACGGCTGGAGGAAACGGTGAATAAGATCATGCGATATTAACAGATCTTAGATCTCAGATTTTTAGATCTAAGATCTATTGGATGCGCCATGGCGGGGACTTACGGTTCTCACCGGCATAATAAAAGATAAGGATATTGCCATCGGGGTCTTTGCATCTTGCTTCCCGCCATAACCATGACTGATCGGTGGGCAGGCTTTCAAATACAATTCCGTCTTGTATTAATATGTCAACGTCGGCATCCAGGTTTTCTGTTTCAAAATAGATCCAGGTGCTGTTACCGGTAATATCATCATCCGTTTAGTGCAGGGAAAAAGTGGTATCACCACTTACACATTCAAACCGGGCATAGTGCGGCAGGGCTTTTACAATAAGCTTTAAGCCCAGCTTTTCATAAAAGGCAGTGGACTGCTCCACATTTTTTACCAAAACGGTAACCTGGTTAAGGTTTAACTGCATTACTTATTGCTTTAATCATTTGTGATTCGTAAGACACAAAGCATAGTCTCCTTGTCAATATCTAAATATTAAACCTACCCTCTTCCATCACTTACCACCCAATACCATAATCCTCCCCGTTATTACTGCTGCCACCCCATAAGGTTTTGTGTTTCTGGTCAAAGTAAATGGCGTTGATAGGCCCGCTGGTACGATTGCCCAGGGCTATGATATAACCCATTTTCTTTAAGGCGGCCTGCACCGTTTCGCTGGTGGTGCGGCCAATTAAAATGCTGCCGGGTTTTGGTTTGCGGTCATCCAGTTTTGTACCGCCCAAGGATAACCAGAGTTGGTTGGAATTAATATTAGCGGCTTCGCTGGCCTGTTGTACCGTCATATCAAACTCCACCATATTCAGGAAAAACTGTAACAGGTTCTGGTCCTGTGTATCACCTCCCTGCACAGCAAAGGACAGGAAAGGTTTGCCATCTTTTAAAGCCATTGATGGGGTTAAGGTTACACGAGGACGCTTACCAGGCTCTACCACATTAAAAGGCGACAATATAGAGTCCAGTACAAAACTCTGCATACGCTGGCTCATACCAATACCGGTATTACCTGCTATACAGGCCGGCAGCCACCCACCACTGGGTGTTATGGAAACTACCCAGCCTTCTTCATCTGCCGCTTCCACGCTGGTGGTACCACGCCATAAACGGTCCTGGTACAAACTATCTTCCTGTGCTGCATTCATTGCCATATCACTGAAGCCGGGTAAAAATCCCAGGCCGGGCACCGCATCATGTTTGGGAACAAAGTCAGCCGGTGTTTTACCTTTGGTCGTATCCGTTAATAAAGCACGTTGCTCCAGTAAATTTTTATAAGGGTTGGTTTTGTTTTCATATGGATAAGGATCACCCGGCAATACGTTCGCCACATTATGGTTGGCATTGATGAGGGCTGCCCGCTGTTTGCCATATGTTTTACTTAATAAACCCTGTATGGGTGTTTGTACAAAAGCCGGATCGCCATAATAAAAATCCCTGTCGGCAAAAGCCAGGCTCATGGTCTGGTATACGGTGTTGATATACTCCGCCGAATTATAACCCATCTTCTTCAGGTCAAAGTTCTCCAGTATGTTCAGGCTTTGCAGCAAAGCCGGGCCCTGGGTCCAGCTCTGCAGTTTGTATACATCAATGCCTTTATAATTTACCGATAAAGGCTCTTCTTCTACAGGCTTCCATTTGGCCAGGTCCTGCATGGTAATTAAACCACCCTGCTCCTTACTGCCTCTCACAAATTCCTGTGCAATATCACCTTTATAAAAGCGATCATAAGCCGCCATGATCGCTTCTTTTCTCGACTTCTTTTTACGCAATGCTTCCTGTTCGGCTTCCACCATTTTAGTTAGGGTAGCCAGCAGGTCTTTTTGTACAAATAATTCACCCGCTTCCGGTGCCTCCCGTTTTTCACCTTCATGGGTCAGGAAAACTTTTTTACTGTAGGGCCATTGTTTAATTCTTTCTTTACCCCGTTCAATACTGTTCGCCGTTTGTGCATCAATAGGATAACCGGACGCCATCTGCATAGCTGGTTCCAGCACTTCCTTTAAACTTAACTTACCGTAATTAGCCAGCATCAGGCAAAGTCCGCCGGGCGTACCGGGTGTAACAGCTGCCAGTGGTCCGTATTCAGGCGGAAAATTATACCCCTGCTTTTTAAAAAAACCGGCAGTAGCACCGGTAGGTGCCACACCCAGGGCATTAATAGCAATAACTTTTTTTGTTTTCGGATTATAGATCAACGCCTGGGTTTCACCACCCCAGCTTAATACATCCCACATGGTACACGTGGCAGCCAGCATGGCGCAGGCAGCATCCACCGCGTTCCCCCCCTTCTGAAAAACAATGGCACCGGCTGTTGCGGCCAATGGCTTACCCGTAATGGCCATCCAGTGCTTGCCATGCAAAGGTGGCTTTTGCGTGGCCTGGGCCATAGCAGGCATCACAAAAAACCGGCTGCACCATGTTAAGGCGATCAATAAAAATAAACGGCTCACTTGTTGTACAGTATATTTTTTATACAGCGACTTACTCATAAAATAAAAGCATTTAGAAGGCCTTTAAAGGTAACTTTTTTATTTATGGAACGATCAGGAAGATGGAACAAGGCCGCACCACGCATGTTAAACCTTTATAAAGCTTATTTTGTAATAACTTTACATAAATAACGATCATGAATTTACTTCAAATAAATAGCGCCCCCTGGAGTTTATATGTAGTAGGCGGATTGTTATTGGTGGCCCTGCTGGTTATTATTGTACTGGTAAAAAAAACCTATCGCCAGCAACAGGTAGTGACCGATGCCGTAAATAAGTACAACAGCCTGCAACAGAAAGTAGATTCGCTGGAATTGCAGTCGCTGGAAGCAAGGCTGAACCCGCATTTGTTTAAAAATGTACTGAACTCCATACAGTCGCATGCATACCAAACTTATTTTGCCCTGGATAAGCTGGCCAATGTACTGGATTATATTTTATACGAAAGCCGGAATAAACTGGTAACACCCAAGGAAGAGATTGAGTTTGCCCTCAACCTGATAGAGATCAACAAAATAAAAGTAAGCCCACTGTTTGAGCTGAAGGTAAAAACCAGGATCAGCGACAATGACCCCTTATATGAAGAAGCCATACTGGCGCCGCTGATCTCAATTGACCTGATTGAAAATGCTTTTAAACACGCCGACCTGCAAAGCCAGGATGCTTTTATCTCCATTGTGTTTGAATTTAAGGACGGTTGTTTTTATTTAACCGTATCCAATAAAATATCTACCAAAAAAAGTATGGTAAAAACCAATAGTGGCATTGGTACCAAAACACTGGATCAGCGCTTGCATATTTTGTATAACGATGCCTACAAGCTGGACCGGTTTATTGAGGAAGACGTTTATATTGCACATCTAAAAATAAATTTACTTGAAAGAAAAGCTAAAGTGTTTACTACTGGATGATGAGTTACCGGGCTTAACCTACCTAAAAATGTTATGTGACCAGATCCCCGAACTGGAAGTGGTAAAGGCATTCAATAACCCCCAGACACTTTTAGCCGAAGCCCCCAGGCTGGATTTTGACCTCTGCATTTTAGATATTGAAATGCCCGAGATGTCGGGCCTGCAGGTAGCCAATTTACTCAACGGTAAACCGGTTATTTTCACCACCGCCTATAAAGAATATGCCGCCGAAGCTTTTGACCTGAACGCCATTGATTATGTACGCAAGCCCGTAAAAATGGAAAGGCTGCACCAGGCCGTACAAAAAGCCGCCCAGCGTTTACAGACCGATACCCGGGTACGACAGTATTTTCAGTGGAATACCGAAAAAGGAAAAACCCTGGTATTTTTTGATCAGCTGCTGTATGTAAAAACTTCAGAAAATGATAGCCGGGATAAGATTGCTTATTTATCGGATAATATTACATTTACACTCAAGAATATATCCTTTGAAAAGCTACTGGAAATGTTGCCTTCCGGCGATTTTTGCCGGATCAACAAACGGGAACTAATTGCTATTAAAACGGTACAGGTATTTTCATTTGATGAAATAACCCTGAACCTGGCGGATGAATCCGGTCAACCTGTACGCCTGACCCTGAGCGATATTTACAGGCAAAACTTTCTTCAGCAATTAAAAAATTAGTTTTCGTTACAGCATTTAATTGCCTTGTTACATTCTTAAAGCGATTGCTTACTTTTTTAAAATTATCAGCAAAAGGTACTGCATTTTTGCAGCGCATTTTTGCCGGGCACCTGCCGTACAACGGTTGTTATAAGCAACCTTTACGTATTGCCAGGCCCGGGATGAGGAAAAACATTAGCCCTGGCGCTAAACCAACCATACATGAAGAAGTTTAGAAATAGTTTTTTTTACCTGGGCATTATCGGCTTTTTTTCCGTGCTGATCTTTGGCGTTATTCATTACGGCAAAGGTTTACAGGCCGGCCGCCAATTTAAAATGCCGGCCAGTAATGGTTCGCAATGGCAGGAGTTCCTTAACTCCATGCAGGCCAACCTGGGGCACCCGCTGGCTATTCTGCTCATCCAGATCGTTACTATTATCTTAGTGGCGCGGATGTTTGGCTGGGCTTTTAAAAAAATAGGACAACCCGCCGTGATCGGTGAGATCATTGCCGGTATTGTTTTAGGCCCCTCCCTGTTTGGCCTGTACTTTCCCGATTTTTCGGCCACTTTATTTCCCACAGAGTCCTTTGGTAACCTTAAAATTTTAAGCCAGTTCGGACTTATCATGTTCATGTTCGTGGTAGGTATGGAACTTGATTTAAAAGTGCTGCGTACCAAGGCCAAGGATGCCGTGGTCATCAGTCATGCCAGCATCATCATTCCCTTTGCGCTGGGCCTGGTACTGGCCTATTTTATATACGAAACTTTTGCGCCGGCCAATGTACGGTTCACCTCCTTTGGCTTATTTATGGGTATTGCTTTAAGTATTACGGCGTTCCCGGTACTGGCCCGTATACTGCAGGAAAGAGGTATTAATAAAACCCGCCTGGGTTCTGTTGTTATCACCTGTGCCGCCGCCGACGATATCACCGCCTGGTGTATCCTGGCCATTGTTATAGCCATTGTAAAAGCCGGTACATTTGTCAGCGCCCTGTACACCATTGTGGCCGCCATAGCCTATGTGTTGCTGATGATAAAAGTGGTAAGGCCTTTCTTAAAACGTGTGGGCGACCTGCACGCGGTAAGAGAAAACCTGAGCAAATCGGTGGTCGCTATATTCTTCCTTACTCTTTTACTATCCTCCTTTGCCACCGAGGTGATCGGTATTCATGCTTTATTCGGGGCCTTTATGGCAGGCGCCATTATGCCGGAGAATACCAAATTCCGCAGCATCTTTATTGAAAAGGTAGAGGATGTGGCCCTGGTTTTATTACTCCCCATATTTTTTGTATACACCGGTCTTCGTACAGAAATAGGTTTATTGAACGATCCTTACCTATGGAAGGTAACCGGGGTAATTATACTGGTGGCTGTAGCCGGTAAATTCCTGGGTAGTGCCATTGCCGCCCGCTTTGTAGGACAGAACTGGAAGGACAGTCTCATCATTGGCGCCTTAATGAATACTCGTGGCCTGATGGAACTGGTAGTACTGAATATCGGGTACGACCTGGGCGTATTAACCCCGCAAATATTTGCCATGATGGTGATCATGGCCCTTGCCACCACCATGATGACGGGGCCTGCGCTGGACCTTATCAATTTTATTTTCCGTAAAAAGCCTGAGCCCGTACCATATGAAGTGAAAGAAAACCGGAAGTTCAAGATCTTACTGTCTTTTGATACGCCACAATCGGGTAAAGCCCTGTTACTGCTGGCGAACAGCCTGGTAAAAAAATTAGGCAAAAACGCCTCGGTTACCGCCATGCATTTAACCCCGCACCAGGTACATCATTTTAACGAGGAGGATTATGAACAGGAGAGTTTTACACCGGTAGTGGAAGAAGCCCAAAAACTGAACCAGCCTGTAACCACCCTGTTTAAAGCGGCAACAGATATTGATACAGAGATTGCCGAGGTAGCCAACAAAGGCGAATACGACCTGCTGCTGATGAATATGAGCGAATCTATTTTTGAAGGAACCCTGTTGGGTAAATTATTAGGCTTTACCACCCGTATCATTAACCCTGAAAAAATATTGAATACCGTAACCGGTAAAGAAAAATTATTTGAAACCTCGCCTTTTGATGAGCGCACCCGCCTCATCATGGCCAGGTCCAATACGCCCATCGGTATTTTTATTAATAAGGACCTGAAGCGTGTGAACAATATCTGCGTACCGTTGCTGGATGCCAATGACAGCTACCTTATCACCTATGTACAAAAACTGATACATAATAATGGTGCACAGGTAACCGTATTGGATATTAACGGCGAAATTAAAAACGATGCCAATATCAAAGAGCGTATCCGGTCCATTGAACAAATGGCGCCCAATCATATCAACCTGCTACAACTCGCCACCATCGACAGCCAGTTTATGCAACTACACGACCTCATGATCGTGAGTATGGACAGCTGGACTAAATTAACAGAGGATGACAGTCCCTGGCTGGCCCATATTCCTTCCACTTTAATAGTTTCCCGTTTCGAAGAATAGCATCAAACTAATCGTTAAAATAATCAGTTACATAGGGCATACAATGTTGTATGCCCTATCTTCGTATGAATGGTTGCCTTGTTACACGGTTGAATAATTGAATAAGCCTTTACAATAGTAAATGCTGCTGTATAATTCACTGAGGAAACAATACTTCCATACCACCACTATAATAAAAATGACCGCCATTATGTTAAAACAAAGCCTGTTTATTGCTTTTGTATGTTTATCTCTTTGTGTATCTGTTACCACCGGTGCGCAAAATGCACCTGCCGCTGCCACCCATCATTACAATAGCTGGGCAGCCTGGTTCAACAACGTTAAGTTCAGTAACAAATGGGGGTTAAACAACGATATACAATTAAGGGTGGGTGAATCCTGGAACCAGGGCGCCTTATTACTGGTTCGCCCGGGTGTGAACTATTATTTAAAACCTAACCAGACCATCACTGCCGGTTATGCCTTTACTTTATCGTTAAATGATCTGCCTTCCGGTCAGCCGCGTATCGGTGAACACCGCATCTGGGAGCAATATATTTTTACCCATAAAATAGGGGCTGTGTCTGTACAGCACCGTGCCCGCCTGGAGCAACGTTTCCTGCAACGCCCTGCCGATGCTGACTTTTTTGCCCAGCGTGCCCGTTATTTTTTCAGGGGCATTATCCCTTTAACCCAGCCCACATCCAAACCCTTTGCCCAGGGTCTTTTTGCATCAGTTCAAAACGAGTTGTTCTTTAATATTCAGAACAAGGAAAAACTTAACGGTAAAGTGTTTGACCAAAACCGGGCCTATGCCTCGGTAGGCTACCGTTTCAGTCCTAAGTACGACCTGGAACTGGGTTATATGTACCAGTTTATTGAGCGCAGCACCGGTACACCCAATACCAATAACCATATAGCACAAATTGCTTTTTATACCCGTTTATAAATAACAGTTTATAAACCGGCAGTATGATTAAAACAACCCGGTTGCGCAATACTCATTAGTTTTGCAGGGTATGATACTGATACTGGCAAGCATACTGTTTTTAACCGGCTATGGTGCATTGATCACCTATTACTGGCTTAGCTGGAAAAAAATAAAACCGGTTACAGCCGGTGACAGCATTGCACAAACAGCTGTTTCAGTTATCATCCCCGCCCGTAATGAGGCAACGAATATCGCTGCCTTACTGGAAGGGTTGCTCACGCAGGACTATCCCCGGCATTTACTGGAGATCATTGTGGTAGACGATCATTCCGATGATGATACCGCTGCTATTGTAAGGAACAACTTTCCGGAGGTGCAATTACTATCCTTACAACAGGATGCCCTTAACTCCTATAAGAAAAAAGCCATTGAAACCGGCATTGCACAGGCAAAGGGCCGGCTTATTGTTTGTACCGATGCCGATTGTATTGTACCGTCCAACTGGCTGCGTACCATTGAGCACTGCTACCGCCAGACCAATGCAGCTTTTATTGTAGCACCGGTTGTATTTACCGCCGGCAAAAGCCTGGTACAGTTATTCCAGCAAATGGACTTTATGGTGCTGCAGGGCATCACCGGGGCTTCGGTTACACAGGGTTTACACGCCATGTGTAATGGCGCCAACCTGGCTTATGAACGCAGCGTGTTTTACGAAGTGAACGGCTTTGCAGGCATCGACAATATTGCTTCAGGTGATGATATGCTGCTGATGCATAAAATAGCGCAGCAATACCCGCACCGTATCCGTTATATTTTATCGCAGGATGTGATTGTATCCACGGCCGCCATGCCCGACTGGAAAAGTTTTATTAACCAGCGTATCCGCTGGGCCAGTAAGGCAAAATATTACGAGGATAAAAAAATATTCGGCGTATTACTATGGGTATATATTACCAACTGCCTGTTCCTGTTATGGCCCTTACTCGCCATTATTACCGGCAGTATGTTTTATATAGCGGGTGGGTTATTAGTATGGGTAAGCAAAACCCTGCTGGAATTACCTTTTTACGTGGCTGTAGCCCGTTTTTTTAATAAACAACACACGGTTAAATATTTCTTCTTCTTCCAACCCCTGCATGTATTGTACACCGTTATTGCCGGCTTTATGGGTGCTTTTGGTAAATATGAATGGAAAGGCCGTAAGGTGAAATAACCATATTTTATAATGGCGCCAGCTATAGTAACCATCATCGGCACTCGTTGCGACGCTCCGTTTATCGTTCCGTTCGCTTATCATCACTTGTAATCCTGCAGTTTCTCTAAGTCCGGCCATCCGCCAGGCAACTTTGCTGATATGCCCGACAAAGGCTAACTTTGCGCCTCGAAAAAATACATTTTAATGAGCGAACAACAACTGTCGGAACAGGAACTGATCAGGAGAGAAAAACTGCAAAAAATGCAGGCCGCGGGCATTGATGCCTACCCGGCTCCTCTTTTCCCTGTTTCGCATTATTCGGCAGATATTAAAGCTGCTTACACCGAAGAGACAAAAGATAGTTTTGCCGACGTATGTCTGGCAGGAAGGGTAATGAGTATTAACGATAAGGGTAAGGTATTTTTTATAAAGATCCAGGACAGCAAGGGGATTATACAGTTATATGTAAAACGTGATGAGATTTGCCCTGATGAGGATAAAAGTTTCTGGGACCTCGTAATAAAGCCACTTGACCTGGGCGATTTCCTGGGTGTAAAAGGATTTGTATTTACCACTAAAACCGGTGAAACCTCTATCCATGCACAACAGATCACCCTACTGGCCAAATCATTAAAACCTTTACCCATTGTAAAAAGGGATGAGGAAGGTAATGCATTTGATGAAGTAACCGACCCCGAGTTCCGTTACCGCCAGCGTTATGCCGACCTGGTGATCAACCCTTCTGTGAAAGAAACATTCCTGAAAAGAACCAAACTCATCAATTCCATCCGCAACTTTTTAAACGAAAGAGGCGGCCTGGAAGTAGATACCCCGGTATTACAAAGCATTCCTGGTGGTGCAGCGGCCCGCCCGTTCGAAACCCACCACAATGCCTTGGACATACCTTTTTACCTGCGTATTGCCAATGAGTTATATTTAAAACGTTTGATCGTTGGTGGTTTTGACTGGGTATACGAGTTCAGCCGCAATTTCCGTAACGAAGGCATGGATCGTACGCATAACCCCGAGTTTACCGTACTGGAGTTTTACGTGGCCTATAAAGATTATCTGTGGATGATGGATACCACGGAACAATTGCTGGAAAAAGCAGCATTGGATGTAAACGGCACCACCGATGTGACTATTGGAGATAAAACCATCTCCTTTAAAGCACCTTACAAACGTATCAGTATTTACGATGCCATTAAGGAGCATACCGGTTACGATGTAAGTAATATGAACGAGGAGGAATTAAGAGCAACCTGTAAGGCTTTACATATTCCCGTTGAAAACAGTATGGGTAAGGGTAAACTGGTGGATGCCCTGTTTGGCGAAAAATGTGAGCATCATTACATTGAGCCTACTTTTATTATTGATTACCCCGTAGAGATGAGCCCGCTTACTAAAAAGCACCGCAGTAAACCCGGGCTGGTAGAGCGTTTTGAGCTGATGATAAACGGTAAGGAAGTGGCCAATGCTTACAGTGAGCTGAACGACCCCATTGACCAGCGTGAGCGTTTTGAGGACCAGGTGAAACTAATGGAGCGCGGCGATGATGAAGCCATGTTCATTGATTATGACTTTTTAAGAGCCCTCGAATACGGCATGCCGCCTACGTCAGGTATCGGCTTTGGCATTGACAGGTTATGCATGATGCTAACCAACCAGCCCTCCATACAGGATGTACTGTTTTTCCCGCAAATGCGTCCGGAGAATAACGGGTAATAGGCTACCTCATTATATCAAAAAGCGTCGTTTTGTTCATCCGAAACGGCGCTTTTTTATTTTTTAAACAGCTGGCCAACATGTAGCGTTACACCCAATGCCAGGTTAATACGCCGGAAATAAACGTTACTACGCATTATGTGATCATCGTCGTCAGCTGGTAAAGCCAGCAGGTTAATATTTATATTAAAACTTACCGGGCTGTTTTCAGGTACAAACTGCATACTGGTGGCTGGCTCAGCTAAAAATATTGTCCTTTGGCTATAACGGGAAAAACCAATATCCAGCAAATCCTGTTCTGTAAAACTGGTAGCTGGTGTTTGGAACTGTAACCAACTGGCTTTTAAAGCAACCCCCATCCTAAAATGTTCACCCATCATAAAGTTAAGTGAGGGCTGTATAAACCATTTTTGCAAGGGTATCCGGTATACATCTTCTTTCGGAGCAGCCTGGTCCTGTTTTTTGTTTTGTGTAAATATGTTTTTTCCAAAGCCCCAGCCACCATACATGTTAAAATAAACTGTTTTAGCGGTATTGATGGGTGTAAAATACCCCAGGGCAAACTCGGCGTTATTACGCATATAACGCAGGCCGGCACTATCCGGGCTTTGCGAAAATATATTATCATGTTCTTTATACTTATTTCTTTCCGGCCTTTTGGAAAATGAGGCAGTAAAGGCCAGATGATCGCTTATTGCATAAGCCGATTGAAAATCCAGGCCCGGCGTTGCAATGCCCTCGCCCAATAGTACATTCGCTGTTAATTGTATATCATTCTTTTCTTTTAAAAACGGGTTGTTTACAGGCGCCGGTGCATGGACAAAGTACTTAGGGCTTCCACAAGCCGCCAATAACCCAATAATTGAACAGCCTAGTACCATCAACCTATAATTATGACGTTGCATCATGTACTTATTTATATTTAAAGAGTTTTTTAATGTCTGCACTTAATCCTATATGAAACATAAAAGACCTGCTCCGCATACGTCTGGTATCATCTACTATACCGTATTGATCGGTACGTACATCGGGGCAAAAAACAAAGCCTACATCTAAGTTCAACCAACGCGGAAAAACAGCTACCTGCATCAAAATGGAGGGTTCAATATAAAAAAACATCTTGGAGCCTAATTTGTCCAGGTCCCTTGCCTTCAGCTGCTCTTCGGTCCAGTTGGTGTGTAACTTTTTCTGATCCAGCAAGGTTAACCGGGTGGCAATCCCAATATTAAAACGTCTACCGGTAATATGGTGTACCGATGGCTGCAACCAATATTTTTTAACTGTTGTATTAAGGTAAGAAAGGAGGTAAGTATTGTCGGTTAACTGAGCTATATCGGTTATCTTATTTTTTCCAAAACCTACCCCTCCATATATATTGAGGGTTGTTTTACGGTTTTGCAGGGTTGTAAAATAACCAGCCCCCAGCTCAGTAATCCGGTTGTTGTATCTTATAAAATTGCTGTCATAGTTATGTAATCCGTCGCTCCAGTTTTTACTGTAGGCTTCTACCTGTTTATTACCGCTAAAAGAAGCAGTTATAGCCAGGTGGTCTGTTATAGCGTAAGCCCCTTTTGCCTGTATACCGGAATTCAGTTTTTCTCCATCTTCAGACACAACGGTTAAGGCTGCTCCTGCTGTAGCATCACCCTTTTCTTTAAAAAAAGGCATAACGCCCGGCGAAGGTGTATAAGTATAATACCTTGGACCACTACAGGCCGATAATATTAACAGCAAGAAAATTACACCCGGGTATTGATTGACAAGTATTCTCATGGCATGTTAATTAAGTTGTGCGTTAACTGCTTAACAACGATGTGTAGGGAAACGTTGCATGCTGCTGTATAAAACAAAAAAGCAAACAACAAGATTTGCTGTTTGCTTTACTTATAATTTATATCCTTTTTTACATATTCATACCGCCACACACGCTCAATACCTGGCCGGTAACATAACGGCCCATATCACTGCACAGGTACAGGGCAGCGTTGGCAATTTCAATGGGCTCGGCAAAACGTCCCAAAGGAATATCGGCCTTATACTTTTCTGCGCCTTCGCCGTCTTTTAAGTAACTGGTCATATCGGTTTCCACAAAACCCGGGGCAATGGCATTACAGCGGATGTTGCGGCTGCCCAGTTCGCGGGCTACCGATTTGGTAAAGCCTATAACACCGGCTTTAGAAGCAGCATAACTGCTTTGCCCGGCATTACCCAACTCACCGATAACCGAACTCATGTTGATGATCACACCGCTTTTTGCTTTCATCATAGGTTTAATTACCTGTTTGGTCATATAAAATGCGCCGTTCAGGTTTACCTGTATCACATCGTTCCATTGCTCAGGCGTCATACGTAATAAAAGGTTGTCTTTTGAAATGCCGGCATTGTTAATACAGATATCTACGGTACCAAACTCTTTTAATACATCGGCCACAAAACTTTCACATTGAGCAAAATCGCCGGCGTTGCTTTGGTAGGCTTTTGCTTTAACACCAAAGGCCTGTAATTTAGTTTCCAAAGCAGCCGCTTTTTCAGCACTGCTATCGCTAACATAGGTGAAGGCCACATGAGCGCCCTGTTCGGCAAATAATAAAGCAATGGCTTCCCCAATTCCGCGGGCAGCGCCGGTAACAATGGCCACTTTGTTTTCAAGTAACTTCATAAACGTATTGATAGTTGTGATTTAATTTTCTCCTGCCGGCTCAAAAGCCCGGCAGCGGCGGCAAAATAAACATATTTTACCTAACCCGTCATATTTTATCTGCGTAAAAAGCGTTTTCGTTCAGCCTGCCATTACTTTGCCAAAATCGGCCAACCATTTTTCCTGCAGTAACTGGTGCCCTGTAGCCAGGATGATCATTTGTCCCTGTTCGGGTATGTGTTTAATAAAACGTTCGCCCACCACCGGCACAATAATTTTATCGTATTGTCCGTACACCAAACGTACCGGTGTTTGCTGTTGCCGGATCATTGTCTGCAGTTTTTGCAGGTTGGGCCTGAAAGGTGAGAGTACTGTCCAGCGCTGGTATAATAAGGAACGCACTGTTGCATCGCCAATATAAAAGTTGACAAACTTAAAAATGCTGGTATTAACCATACCTGCTTTGTTTAACAGTTGCAGCATGTTGAAAAACCAACCGGGATATTGCATGGTAAATTTAAATAAGCGATTGCCCAAAAAAGTTTGAGTGGCCAGCCAGTACCAGCGATTGAGTTTTAAGCCATCGGGTGCCAGCAATACCAGTTTGCTGAACAGGGAGGGCTGGTGCTGGTACAGACTGAGTGCTACCCTGCCACCCATGCTATAACCCAGCAGGATAAGCTTATCATATAAAGCCGTATCACGCTTACGTAAATTTTGCAGGAGTTGCCCGATAAGTTCCAGTAACTGAACCGGCAGTAACTTTTTTTTATCCTGCCAGATGGTATCGCCATGATAAGGCAGATCAATAGCCGCAATGGTATACTTACTGCCAAGCTGTTGTAAAAAACTAAAATGCATAGCGCTTTCGCCATAACCATGCAGGCACAACACCAGCTGCGGACCATTGCCCCAGGTTTTTACCACAAAGGATGATTGTTTAAAAGGAAGTACCCATTGTTGCATACAGCCGAAAGTTATAGCATTTTATTTATTCGGTTTTACAAGGCCGGGCAGGTGGTGGATTGTAACGGTTATCAACAAGGGTAAAAGCTAATGCTTTCATTTTCCACGGATTAACAATATTTTCCGCTTTGACGGCATTTTATTTTTTGCTTTATCAAAAAATAAATTAATTTTATATAAATTAGTTGCACAAACAACTGTATGCCAAACAACCATTTTAAAAGAGGAGAATTATACAGCTTTATCACGGGTAAGGCCTCTATTGCCATTGCCCGGCGGCTGCAAAAAAAATTCAACACCGCCACGCTTAATTTAACTATTGAGCAGTGGAGTGTGCTGTATCATTTGTGGAAACAGGATGGCATTAGTCAGCAGGATTTATGTAAAGCCACTTTCAGGGATAAACCTAGTATTACCCGCCTGGTGGATAACCTTGAAAGGGCCGGCCTGGTAAAACGTATTGCGGCCGAAAACGATCGCCGCATTAACCGTATTTACCTGACCAAACAGGCGCAGAAGCTGCAACAGGAGAGTATGGATATTGCCGAAGAAACCCTGAACGAAGCACTGGAAGGCGTATCGCCGGAAAAAGTGGAAATATGCAAGGAAGTGCTGCAGGTGGTGTATGATAACCTGAAGTAAGCTGAAAGCTCAAAGCTTAATGCTGAAAGCTGAATAGCATTACTGCAGTACAAGTGTGCGACGCAAGGAACGATGCCAGCAGTACTACAGCCGGTAACATAAAATAAAAGTTTGTGCTTTTTGCTTTAGGCTTTAAGCATTCAGCCAATATAATACTTATAACTTAACACATATAGCTATGCCAACAGAGACTGTACAACAAACATTAAAAGGTGGCGAGTGGTTAATTAAGCCTTCGGCGCCGGAGAGCACTTTTACTGCTGATGATTTTTCGGAGGAGCAGTTAATGATCAAAGATATGTGCGACCAGTTTTTGGATATGGAAGTATATCCGAAGCTGGACCGTATTGATGCCCTGGAAGCGGGTTTAATGCCCTCGCTGGTTGCAAAAGCCGGAGAGCAGGGCTTACTGGCTACCGCCTTCCCCGAAGCTTATGGCGGTATGGGTAAGGATTTTGTGACCTCCACCATTATTAACGAGTACCTGGGTGGTGGTTATTCATTTTCTGTTGCCGTGGCGGCGCATACCGGCATTGGCACTTTACCTATTTTATATTTTGGTACAGAGGAGCAAAAACAAAAATATATTCCCAAGCTGATCACCGGCGAATGGGCAGGCGCATACGGCCTTACCGAGCCTAACAGCGGCAGTGATGCCCTAAGTGCCAAAACCACCGCCAAACTGAGTGATGATGGCAAACATTATATCTTAAACGGGCAGAAATGCTGGATCACCAATGGCGGCTTTGCCCATGTGTACACGGTATTTGCCAAAGTGGACGGCGATAAGTTCACCGGTTTTATTGTGGAAAGAGGTACCGAAGGTTTTACACAGGGACCTGAGGAACATAAAATGGGTATTAAAGGCTCTTCAACCGTACAGTTATATTTCCAGGATGCCAAAGTACCGGTAGAGAATGTACTGGGTGAGATTGGCAAAGGCCATAAGATCGCTTTTAATATTTTAAATATCGGCCGTTTAAAATTATGTGCAGCGGCATTGGGTGGCGCACGCCGTTCTATGAATATATCGGTGGAGTACGCCAAAACCCGCGAACAGTTTAAACAGCCTATTGCCAATTTCGGCGCTATCAAACATAAGATTGCCGAAATGACCATTAAAACCTTTGTGGCCGAATCGGCATTGTACCGTACCGCCGCCTGGATTGATGAGAAAGAGAAAGAACAACTGGAAAGCGGTAAACATTTTAATGAAGCCTTGCTGAGTGCAGCGGAAGAATACGCCATTGAATGTGCCATGTTAAAAGTATATGGCAGCGAGGTATTGGATTTTGTAGTGGATGAAGGCGTGCAGATACATGGCGGTAACGGTTTTAGTGCGGAGTATAATATTTCCCGTGCTTACCGCGACAGCCGCATTAACCGTATTTATGAAGGCACCAACGAGATTAACCGCCTGCTGACCCTTGACATGACCCTGAAACGTGCCATGGGCGGACGTTTAGACCTGATGGGGCCTGCCATGAATGCACAGAAGGACCTGATGAGCATTCCTGATTTCAGCAGTGAAGAAGAAACCACCTTTAGCCGTGAATTAAAACTGGTAGCCAATTTTAAGAAAGCTATTTTAATAGCTGCCGGCGCTGCGGTACAAAAGCTCATGATGAAAATTGAGCAGGAACAGGAAGTATTGATGAACCTGGCCGATATGGCTATTGAAACCTTTAATGCCGAGAGTGTATTGCTGCGTGTTATAAAATTATCCCAGGCTAAAGGTGAAGCCAATACTCAATTGCAACAGGATATGATGCGCACTTATTTATATGATGCTGCAGACAGGATTTTAAAATCGGGTAAAGATGCGGTAAACGCTTTTGCCGAAGGTGATGAACAACGTATGATATTAATGGGACTGCGCCGTTTTACCAAGGCAGAGCCCTTTAATGTAAAAGATGCCCGCAGGCGTATTGCCGATAAAGTAATAGCTGAAGGAAAATATTGTTTTTAAGTTCAGAACAAATGTTCACCCGGGAATAAGGCCGCTTCTAACAGAGTGGCCTTATTTGATTTCTGGCCACCATAGATCTGTGACAGTTCTTTACGGGTTACCTGTAACTCTTTTAATTTAAAAAACCTTTTGCTTTCAAAATAGGCACCCACGCTAATAGCTATACAGGCAATGGTGGTACACAGGTAAAATAGTAATAATGCTTCATCAATATGTGGATCCTTGAGCACGTATACAATGGTATAAAGAATGACGTATGAACCATACATGAATAATAGACCGGAGGAGATAATGGCCCTGCCCGTAGCACCTTTGCGGCGCACACTGATACGCAGGTTGTTCCAGGTAAGGTATACGCTTAACATGAACACAATTAAAACACCGGGACCCAGTACATAGGTTGCCGTAGTGGTGCTGAAGCCAAGAATACTGATGATGAGTATGGAAGTTAATACAAGTAACACCACCGCAACTGTGATAATACCCTTGTATAATTTAGAAGGGTATAAGGATAACATGAATAGTAACATCAGGGGTGCATCCAGGAAATTATTGGTGGCCGCTGCATTATTAATAAAGGTATCACTGGCAGAAATATAGTTTAATTCCAAAAAGTTATACCCAAAGATCATGATCAGGTAGAACAGTAAGAAGGCGTACGTTTTAAAAGTGGTTAAACGTAATACAATAATTGCTATAATAGGTAAGGCTATAGCAATACTGGAGATTAATCCTATGGTATCTAATACGGGCATGTTAACTGGTTTTCATAAAGGGATAATGGGGTGTTATTAATACGTTAGGCCCGACAAGATAACGCCATATTTTTGGTATATAGTACTATCTATTACTGTTTTATAAAAAATTCAGTAAAACTAACTTTCCCCTTAGTAATATTACGCTTGCGTTTTTTTGCGTGGTTTTTACGTAAGATTGTAAATTTATGCAAACGTTTGCATAAATGATGGATTTAGACCTCCCTGCAATTATCTCATTTTGTTTGTATTATATATTATCCCCTCTCAGGAACACTGTGGATTTTACGGATAGGGGTCGCCCCTGTGGCAGGTAATACAGGTAACGCTGGTTAAATACGCCGGCGGCGTGTTTTTATCGTAATGAAAATAGTTTTTATTGATATCCATGGTAAGGCGGATCATTTTTCTCCCCTCCTCTTTCATGGGGTTATCATCCAGGGAATAGTCAAGGCTGTCTTTAATAGTGGCATGCGGTGAATGGCAAAAAGCGCAGTTAACGCCTAAGGCTTTGTTATAGGTGTGCATGATGCTGTCCAGCTTTGCATCGCTGATATCTTTGGGTAATACTTTCAGATTCCTTTTTTTTCCCTGCTCTATTTTAGTAGCCGCTATACCGCTTACCACCATCAGTATAATACCCGAGATCACGGTCCAGGTATTTATTTTTTGTTTCATACGCCAGATATTTACTGTTTACCGCTATACATTTTATCACACCGTGTTTGCTGCAGTGATACGGATCATTGCCTGTTGTGCAGCCCCAACTATTGTTACGTACCGCAGGCTTCAACTGCTGTAATACTGCTGAACAGTTTGTTGAGCCGCCGGAATACATACAGGATGTAAGATAGCTTTTTAAGGTTGTATGCAAATGATAAGTGCGGGCTTTCACCGTACTGTACTTTCCTGTACAGGTGCAGGCATTAAAAAATAAGGTCGTAAATTTGGGAATGCTTTTACATATACATCCTGATAATCCGCAGCCACGCCAGATCAAGGCCGTGGTGGAATGCCTGGCCAGGGGTGGTGTAATTATTTATCCCACCGATACCATTTATGGACTGGGCTGTGATATTTTGCAGCATAAGGCCATTGAAAAGATCTGCCGGCTAAAAAAAGTTGATCCCAAAAAAGCACAGCTTTCTTTTATCTGTAACAGCTTAAGTCATTTAAGCGATTACAGCAAACAATTACCTACTTCCACCTACCGTATATTAAAAGAATACCTGCCGGGACCCTACACCTTTATTTTACCGGCCAGTAAAATGGTGCCTAAAATATTACAGAGTAAAAAAGACACGATTGGTTTGCGTGTGCCGGATAATAATATTGCCCAGGCCATTGTACAGGAACTGGGCCGCCCCATTCTCAGCGCCTCTTTACCCGGTGAGAATATTGAAGATTATACCGACCCTGAAATCATGTATGAAAACTTTATGAACGAAGTGGACATCGTAGTTGATGGCGGCATTGGCGGCATTATACCCTCCACCGTTATTGACTGTACCAAGGATCATTATGAAGTAATCAGGAAAGGTTTGGGAGAATGGCCCGAGGAAGAATAAGTTCATGACGGAAGCAGACAGACCCATCTTATAAAAAAATCCCCTTTTGCTGTAAAGGGGATTTTATCATTAACTGAACAGGTACTCCACATCCTCGCGTGTAAGCGATTTTACAAAGCCTGTATCATCGGAAATAATATCCTTGGCCAGCGCACGTTTCTTTTCCTGCAACTGTACAATTTTATCTTCAATGGTATCTTTACAGATCATACGGTAGGCAAAAATATTCTTCGTTTGCCCGATACGGTGGGTACGGTCAATCGCCTGCTGCTCCACTGCCGGGTTCCACCAGGGATCAACAATGTACACGTAATCCGCTGCGGTAAGGTTTAAACCCACACCACCTGCTTTTAAAGATATCAGGAATACCCGCACTTCATCATCCTTCTGGAAACTCTGGATGGCTTTTTCCCTGTCAGGCGCTGAAGTACTGCCGTCAAAGTATTCGTATTTGATACCTAACTCTTCCAGTTTCTTTCTTATCAGTCCCAGCATACCCAGGAATTGTGAGAATACCAGGGCCTTGTGATCACCGATATTTTCCGTTATCTCACGGGCCAGTTCATCCAGTTTAATGGAGTGGTTCTCAAACTTCTCCTCCTCGTTCAGGATAGCCGGTGAGTCACATATCTGGCGCAGTTTCATTAAACCCTGTAAGATGGTCAGCTGTGATTTCTGTATACCCTGGGTTTCAATAGTGCCTAAAATTTTATTGCGGAAATCGTTACGGTAGGCATCGTAAATATTTCTTTGCTCATCCTCCATCTCACACCAAAGGATCATCTCCTGTTTTTCCGGAAGGTCCTTTGCCACCTGTTCCTTGGTACGGCGTAAAATAAAAGGGTATAGTATTTTTCTTAAATGTTCTTTCCTGTCGGCCTCCCCAAATTTATCAATGGGTATGGCAAATTCCTGGCGGAAAAACTCCATGGTACCCAGCATACCGGGGTTCAGGAAGTTCATCTGCGCAAACACATCAAAGGTATTGTTCTGCAGCGGTGTACCACTCATACACAAACGGTGTTTGGCATTTAATAAACTGGCGGCCTTGGTTACTTTACTGGCCGGGTTTTTAATGGCCTGGCTTTCATCAAGCACCACATAATCCAGGTCAATGCTTACCAGTAGTTTAATATCGCTGCGTAAAGTGCCGTAAGTAGTAATGATAATATTTTTACTCAGCAACTCCTCCCGGTTGCGTGTACGTAAAGCACCGTGGTGGATACAATAGGTTAAATGCGGCGTGAATTTTTTGATCTCGTTCTCCCAGTTATAGATCAGCGTGGTAGGACAAACCACCAGTGCCTGCAGTTTACCATCCTGTATACGGTGAAAATATTCCATAAAGGATAAAGCCTGTAAGGTTTTACCCAAACCCATATCGTCCGCTAAAATACCACCCCATTTTATTTCTTTCAGGTAGTTAAGCCATTGGAAGCCCGATACCTGGTAAGGTCTTAAAATAGGCATTAAGGTATCTGATGGTGGTACTTCCTCAATTTTATTAAACTCCCGCAGGTTTTCATATTTACCCTCCAGTTGTATACTCAGCTCCTCTTCATCGCGGTTTTCGTATAACTCATCTACTACGCTTAAATGGTAACGCGACAGTTTCAGGTTATTGCTATTACCCTCGCCTACACGGAACAGCAGGGAGTATTTTTTTAACCACTCCTCCGGTAATATACCCAGGGTACCATCATTCAGTTGTACAAATTGCTGTTTATTGGCCAGGGCTTTTTTTACATCAGCCACCGATACCTTCTGGTCGCCAAAAACGATATCCACTTTCGCATCGAACCAATCGGTATTGCTGCTGATAAATATTTTGGTCTGGGGTTTGGCCGTATTAAATCTGAAATTCTTTAAGGCCTCAAAACCAAACACCGGTGTTTTCAGGTCCTTCATCGCATCTACAAATAAAAAGAACCAGTTATTTTTTAAAACATCGGTGCCTTTTAATGCCAGTGAACCATTATCCTCGTTATAAATAAAATTCGAGTGCAGGTTTTGCAGTTTGTCCACGTGTACCCGTTCCAGGTCGCGGTTACGGTGAACCACGATCACTTTATCGTTCTGCGGTACAATCACTGCATCACGGTCTTTGGCCTTGGTAGCATACCCTTTATAAGAGAAAGAGGGTTGAAAGATGAGGTAATCACCCTTTTCAATTAAAAACAGTTTTACTTCCGGCTCGCCGTCTTTAACTTCCTGTATCAGTCCCTGGTCAAAGTTTACTTTATATTCCCTGGTAAGGGGTAATACAAAATTGCTCAGGGCAGCGGGCCATTCTTCTTTGTTAAACTTTTTTACACCGCCTGGCAAAAATTGTTCTACCAGGTGCAGGGTATCCTTATCGTTCCATAATGATAACCGGTTGTTGTATAAAAAGAATAAAGGGCCGGGTGCTTCATTGTCCTGCAACTCAAACTCCATATGCCCCACAGCAGCCTTACCTTCCACCAGGTAATCGTCCCCTTCCTGTTTTACATAAAAAACCGGGTTAACAGGCTGGCCTTCTATCTCCAGGCTTTCCAGGGAGGCTGTCTTAAATGTTTTGCCTTTGGGCAAGAGATATAAAAAATTACTGCCTGCATTGTCCGAGCATATTTTTTTCAGCTTCGGCAGCAGGTATTCTGCCATCAGCGATTTTGTTTCATCCGGCAGTTCTTCATCTTCGGCATGAATGATATTTTCCCAGATGCCGGAGAAAGGGGAATTGCGGCTTACATACTTATTCAGTTCCGCATCCTGTAATTTTCTTACAGCGGTTAACAACAGTGCATCTTCCTCGGTGTACTGTTGTGTATCCACAAAACGGCTGATATCCACTTTTTCAATATTGCCGACAAAACCATCCTTTGCTTCATTCATATCACCCGTTACAATATCGAGTGTAAAATAAGGATAGGTGGTTTTATTCAGGTTGATCACCAGGCCGAAGCGTTTATTCTGCTCCTTTTTTTCTTCGGTGATCACTTCTTCCGTTTCCTCCTCCTTTTGCTTAATGGGCAGTAATACAGGACGGGGTTGCAGTGCAGGGGCCACTACTCTTTTAATAGAGGGGTCCAGTACGCGTAAGAAAGGTTTTCCTTCTTTAAATACAAATTCAAATTTACCGGCAAGGTCATCGCTTAAAGAGTAACCATAAGCTTCGAGTAATTTATTTTTTACATTATCCCAGTTGCGGATCGAATCAAAGTAAAGCGGGCCATGTTCCTGCAAGAGGTGTAAAAAAACGATCACTTTGGGTAAACACAGTAAATGATTGGGATCGTCATAATCACAACTGGTATCAAAACTGCGTTCTTCGTTTTTACGTAAAATAACTTCGTATACTTTACCGTGTAAAGTAACATCGGCCTTTACCGTTTCATTCTCGGCAAAGTTTATCTTAACGTCTTTTTTATTTTTCGATAAAAAGTCATCGGCCTCGGCCACAATATCATGCGAGGATAATAAACGCAGGGTTTTATGATCGAGTGTTTTAATTTTTGCTACGGTATGGCGCTGGTCATAACGGGTATCTTCTGTACGTAACTGGCCTTTATCCATCAGGTCCTGGATATAGAAAAGGGCCGCACTTTCATGCCGGCATATATCGCCTAAGTTATAGGGACAGGTACAACGTACCGATAAGGAGTCTGCATCTTTTATTCGTTGCAGGTACACTTTATAAAAAGTGGCATAGGTATCGTCTTTTACCCGTAATACGGCCGAGCCAAAAAGGTCGTCGTATTCGATCAGTTCAACAAAACCCGTTGCATGAATCTTCTTGCCTCTGCGAATCACTTCATCGCTTCCATGCGTGTATATGTACTTTACAAGGTGTGGTAACGCCATAATAATAAAAACAAATTAACAGCCCTGCGGTTCAGCCGGTAAACACAATGTTATACATCCTGCCCGCACCACCCGGTTAATAGTTTAACCAAAGCGTTCTCTGTTCCGCTTTTCCTGTCCGGTTTAATGGGCGAGGAAAGACAGGCACACAGAGGAGCTGTCCTATCCGTCATAACATTGCACCTGCCATAGCCGGCAAAGGGCAATCGGCAAAAATAAAAGAATGTAAAGCGTAATTCCTTGTAAAAAGCGAAGAATTTATAAATAGTTTTTTCCACGGCATAATGCCGCATAAAAGCCGTATCTTTATAGATTTTGCCCGCCAATGATCAATTTCCCGTCTTTATAATAGGGTAACACATTTGCCGCATCCGGCGTTAAGCAAAAAGCAATATCATCAATTAAGCCAAATCGTTCTACCAGGCGATGGTAGTGTGTCATTTTTGAAGCAAAACCCAGCAGGTTGTTTTTATGTTTTGCGTACATGGCTTCTGCCATTAAAGAACTGTCGCAATGTATTTCAAAATGTTTTTTTACCTGGTGTATCACTGCGCCGGCAAATAAAGTGTCTTCTAAATTAAAACGGTCTTTCCAGCCGGAACAACCCAGTATCACGTTCTTTTTCTCCGCCACTAAAAAATTACATACGGCAGACAGGTTGGGGAAAGAGCCGGTAACCACCGTATCTGCATTTTTATCAAGGGCCATATGTAATAACCGGGTGCCATTGGTAGTTGTTAACACCAGTATCTTATTTTCAATAAAACCACGGTCATACTCCAGCGGTGAGTTGCCATAAGACAATCCTTCTGCCAGTTTACCATCACGTTCACCCGCTGCAATACCATCAATTTGTTTGCTGATCTCGATGGCCTTGGGTACCGAATCAACAGGAATAACACTTTTAGCACCATTGAATAAAGCAGAGGCGATGGTAGACGTAGCCCTGAAAACATCTATAATAACTACTACACTGTTGCTCAGGTCGTATAAATGTAATAATGCCGGACTAAGTGAAGTATGAAGCGAAGGTTTGTTACTCATAATTTAGAAGGCGCAAATTAATAATTTGCCCAACAACATTATTTTTTTTGTTTTCGGGTAAAATAGTATAAGAGCCAATTAGACAATGAGATAACCTGGTAATAAAATCTTAGATCTCAGATCTGATGATCTAAGATCTTTCAGAACCATCCGCGTTTTTTAAAGGCGCCGATCATCCAGATGGGTATCAGTAACATAGCGCCCATGGCAAACCAGAACCCCCAGTGATTGCTTAAGAGCGGCACATTTTCAAAGTTCATCCCGAATATGCCCCCGATCACCGTGGCAGGCGCCAGTAAACAGGTTACAATGGCCATTACTTTCATTACTTCATTCATCTTCAGGTTTACGTTGTTGATGTAGAGGTCCTGTAAACTCATCATCATATCACGGTAGTTCTCCGTGAGATCAATGGCCTGTACAATATGATCGTACACATCTTTGAAGTATTTGGTGGTACGGTCTTCCAGCAGTTCATTTTCGCTGCGGATAATACCGCTTAACAGGTCACGCACCGGAACAATATTACGTTTAAGTACAATGAGCTCTTTACGCAGCTGGTTTACTTTTGCCAGCGATCGTTTATTGCTGTTGCGGATCACTTCTTCCTCCAGGTCTTCAATACGCTCGCCTATTTTTTCCATCACCAGGAAGTAATTGTCAACGATCAAATCCAGCAACACATAACATAAATAATCAGCTGTCCGGCCACGGGCCTTACTGGTAGGCATTTTCAGCTTATCCCTCAAAGGATTGAACACGTCACGGCTGGCATCTTCCTGGAAACTGATCACAAAATTTTGTCCCAATACAATACTGATCTGCTCCTGTTCTACCGTTTGTTTGGTAGCATTGTAGTATAACATGTTCAGCAGGCAAAACATCACGCCTTCCACTTCATCCGTTTTAGGTCTTTGCCCAACACTTAAAATATCTTCCACCAATAAGGGGTGTATATTAAAATGCTGGCAAACAGCTTCCACATCGTTTTTTCGCAGGCCATCTATATTTATCCAGCTGATCTTATCCGTATTTTTATAAGGGAAAGTTTCTTTTATATCATCAAAAACTTTTTCGTTAATGGTAGTGGCATCGTATTCATAAGCCGTAATCACTACTTCCTGTGCTTCCTCCCTTACCGGTAATACTGTTGGGTTTACGGACAAAATTTCTTTTGTACGCTGTGTGCCGATAATATTAGGCAGGTATAAATATTTCAGGTATTTATCGGGGCGCAGATTTACACTCATACAATAACGTATTTGCTAATAAAACAACAAGGTATTAAAAAAATACGAAGGGCTGCGGCACTGCGTAAAAATAGCCCCTTTGATATACGCAGGGGCTACCCGTCTTTGGTGCCATAACTATGGTTGGCTAAAACCGTTACTGTCTGGTATAACAAAGTAATGGCAAGTATTGTATACAGGCTATACCCTCCCGGCGGTATATCCTGTTTGTTAAAAGTAAAAGGGAATAACTATTCAATAACAACCACCGCACCGGCTGTTGTTCTGGTATGGGTAAGCGATAAACTGATATGGTTATATGCCAGCGCCGCAATGGTTTGGGCCGTAGTGCCGGTGAAAACCAGCTGAGGTTTACCGGTGGAGGTATTTTGTACTATTATTTCATTAAATGCTGTGCCGGAAACCCAGCCTGTGCCCAGTGCTTTTAAAAAGGCTTCCTTGGCGGCAAAGCGGGCCGCATAGTGCTCATACTTTTGGGTCTTGCTTTCGCAATAACTGATCTCCTCCGGCGCAAAAACCAGTTCACGAAAACCATTATCTTTTTGCAGGCTGGTGGCTATGCGTTCAATCTCCACCAGGTCAATACCAACACCTTTAATAGCCATTTGTTATTGTTTAGTGGTGATTGTTGCAATACGTTCCTCAATATGTTTTTTCTCAGCCACAGTGGCTATTTCCTTGGTTAATGCCTGGCGGTAATAAGGCAATGCCTGCTGATAGTTTTTTTGTTTGTATAAATAATCCCCGGCCAGCATGTAAGCAAGATAGGATTGCGGATTAGCGGCCACCATACTATCGGGGGAGATAGTGCCACCATCCATATACCGGTGTTTCATATTGTAGAACAAGCGGAAATTATTGAAAGCCGGTGTTTGCAATAAAGTATCAGCTGCTATGGTATAAGCACTGTCAATAATCTCGGTATTGTGCTGTAAGCCCTGTAAGCTGAATATTTTATTCAGGTCGTAACAAACAAATTGTCCCAGTTGCCATGGCGCAGTAGATACCCATACCCGGAGTTGTTTGGGTTGAAAAACCACCGCATGATGAGCAATGAGCTGGTTAACCGCTTTTTCATTACCCAGGCCGATATCATTGCCGTCAAGCCCCCGTGTATCACGTAAAATATCAATGGTTTTTTGCACCGTGTTGGGACCATTGTTCTGTAATAACTGTGTTAAACGCTGGTAACGGTAAGGCGAAGCACTTTCTGCCAGTGATTCTTTATTGATCTTTGTAGTACCGAGGTTATTACTCTGAAAATGGTTGGTACATAAAATACTGTTGCGGTTGGGATCATAAATATCCAGGGCCTTGGGTGTTTTTTCAATAATAACTGCTTTGTTATCTTCTGCACTGCCTACCAAAAATGATTCGGATACAAACATCTTCCTGCTTTTGGCGATGGCTATGGCTTCATTGATATTTTTAGCATACTGTAATATTTCCCTTGCCACCAGCGATACGGGTGTGGCCGAACCCGTGGGTATATTACTTTTGGCTGCATTAATGGTAACAGTCAATCCCTTTTCATTCATACCCGATACCACACCGATAAAACCTCCCCAGGTAACGCTCATAAACTTATAGCCTGCCTTAGGATTGGCGAATAAGACAATTTTATTTTTGGCAAAATTGTCGCCCACATAAAAATCAAAATTCCGGCCAATGATGAGACTGCTGTCCTGCGAAGCCGTACCCCAGGTGCCAAAGGAGGTGCAACCTACCAGCATGAGGTTTTGCAAAGCATGTCCTATATCGTGCGCTGAATGATAGTTAAGTATACGCTGATACTTTGTGCCGATATACCCGTAGTTATCTGATGCGGATTGCGATACGCCATAGATTTCCTGTTTATATTCGGGTGTAATATGGTTAACCATGTTACGGTTAAACCAGCCGATCACATACTTTAAAAAATACTGGTAGTTTTTGGAGGGTATCATTTTATCGATCTGCTCGGTAAAATAATCTTCCTGGCTTTGTATCAGCTCCGCCGATAGTTTGCCATTGATCACCCCTCTTTCAAAAGCATCACCGGATACATACATTTCATATAAACCGGAATTACTTTTCCGTAACCAGTTATTACCAATTGTATACAGGCCGGGCTCAGGTTGGTTTCTTTGTAAACTTAAAGCTGACTGATCATCTACCTTAGGCGGCTTTATATTACTTACCCAAACCAGGTAAAGGAAAAACAGCAACAGGAGGGTAACCAGTACACCCAGCACTCTTAACAATCTTCTCCAAAACCGGTATGGCCTTTTAACCTTTTGCATACTGATACTAATTCAAATTTTTGACCGGCAAAATTAACACATTAAAAAAAGTATTAAATAGGTGCCGTTTTTTGTTTTCGTGGTTTTACGATAAAACGTCAGATAGTTTTTTTTAATATAATTATCAAAATATTAAAACTAACTCGTTTATACATACCACAAAATAAATATCTATCTCCCACCCCATACCACAAAGTGGTAAGTATAAATCCCTAGGGTATTTTCATCCCAAAATTGACGAAAACAATCAGTTTTTTACACAAATTTGCATAAACCTAAGAACTAACACTTATGGCAATTACAGCATTAATCATCCTCTTTATTACCCTTGTAGGTGCCGCCTTCATTACCCTGAATACCATCCGGGAATCAAAAAAAGCCCGTCTTCGCCTGGAACAGGAACGAAAGAAATACGGACTTTAATTACTCCGGGCAGGTTTACAAAATAGCTTTTACCGCCTTTATCACCGCATCCAGGCTGCTTATGTCCTGGCCACCGGCAGTAGCCAGTGTTTTTTGGCCCCCGCCGCCGCCTTTTATCAGGGGCGCAATATGTTGTTTAATGATCTTACCGGCATCCAGGTCACGTGCTGCGGCAACCGTATCGGCAATGGATACTGCTACCGAAGCCTTCCCGTCAATATTGGCGCATAGTACGATCACGTAATCGTTCAGGTTATTTTTAAAATCGTGGCTCAGTTTTTTTAAGGCATCGGCACTGCTTACCTCCACAATATCGCCAATGAAAGTGATCCCGTTAACGATCTCATCTTTTTGTAATAATTCATTACGCAGTTGTACCAGCTGGCGGGCTTCCAGGCGCTCAATTTTCTTTTCCAGGGCCAGTTTATCCTCTATCAGCTTTTCAATACTTTTCAGGGGATCTTTTGCTTTCAGTAATTCGCCTATGTATTTAAACTGGCTGATACGTTCACCAATGTATTGAATGGCGGCTGCGCCGGTTAAAGCTTCAATTCTTCTTACGCCTGCAGCTACAGCAGTTTCGTTCACAATATTGAACATGCCGATCATGCCGGTATTGGACACGTGTGTACCACCGCACAATTCTACAGAGTAAGCGGGATCAATAATGACCACCCTTACCGTATCGCCGTATTTTTCGCCAAACAGGGCCATGGCTCCCAGTTGCAGGGCTTCATCCTTTGGCATTTCCTTGATCACCACCGGTATATTGGCCCTTATTTTTTCATTCACCAGCAAATTGATGGTGCGTAGTTCCTCCTCGCTTATTTTGGAAAAATGAGAGAAGTCGAAACGCAGTTCTTTCGCACTCACCATCGAACCTTTTTGGGTAACATGTGTACCCAATACCTCTCTTAATGCGGCATGCAGTAAGTGAGTGGCAGTATGGTTATAAGTGGTATTTAAACGGTTATTCCAGTCTACGGCAGCCACTACTTCCACCCCGATATCACCAGGCAGTTTATCAGTGAAATGTATGATCAGGTCATTTTCCTTTTTGGTATCCACTACCGCAATCACTTCCTCACCAAAACCAAGGGTACCGGTATCACCTAACTGTCCACCGCTCTCAGCATAGAAAGGAGTAACAGCCAGTACTACCTGGTACTGTTCTTTACCTTTGGCTTTTACTTTACGGTACTTTACCACCTGCGTGTTTACCAACAGGTCGTGATAGCCTACAAATACCGGTTTGGTATCGGGTAATAGTTCAACCCAGTCATCCGTATCAATGGCAGTAGCCTGGCGCGAACGGGTTTTCTGTGCTTCCAGTGCTTCATTAAATCCTTTTTCATCTACCAGCAGGTTTTGTTCCTGGGCAATTAAACGGGTAAGGTCAACCGGGAAACCATAAGTATCGTATAGCTCAAATACATCATTGCCGTCGATCATATTGGACGACAGGTTTTTGATGATATCATCAATACGTTTCAACCCTTTTTCCAGCGTACGCAGGAAAGATTCTTCCTCTTCACGAATAACACGGGCCACAAAATCGAGCTGCTGCTGCAACTCGGGAAATACCTGTTCAAATTGTTTGGCCAATACCGGCACCAGCTGGTGTAATAAAGGTTGCTGGTAGTTCAGGTAAGTATAGTAATACCTTACAGCCCGGCGTAAAATACGGCGGATCACATAACCCGCTCCGGTACTGGCGGGTAATTGTCCGTCAGCAACCGTAAAGCTGATAGCCCGGATATGATCGGCCAGTACCCGGAAGGCAATGGCTTCCTTGCTATCGCTGTAATCATATTTTTTACCGGTAATACTTTCCACGGCAGCAATAGTGCCGGTAAATACATCGGTATCGTAGTTACTTTGTTTTTGCTGCAGCACCCTTACCAGGCGCTCAAAGCCCATCCCGGTATCTACGTGTTTGGCGGGTAACAATTCCAGTGACCCGTTTTTTAACCGGTTGAACTGCATGAATACATTGTTCCATATTTCAATTACCTGGGGGTGGTCGTTGTTCACCAGGGTTTTGCCATCCACGGCAGCACGTTCCGCTTCGGTACGGCAGTCCACATGTATTTCGGAACAGGGGCCGCAGGGGCCTGTATCGCCCATTTCCCAGAAGTTATCCTTTTTATTTCCCAGCAGTATCCGGTCTTCGGCTATGTATTTTTTCCACTCATCAAATGCTTCCTGGTCCATGGGCAGGCCTTCGGCGGCATCACCTTCAAACACGGTCACATACAGGCGGTCCTTTTCTATTTTGTATACATCGGTCAGCAACTCCCAGCTCCAGGCAATGGCTTCTGCTTTAAAATAATCCCCAAAGCTCCAGTTACCCAGCATTTCAAACATGGTATGGTGATAGGTATCCACCCCTACTTCCTCCAGGTCGTTGTGTTTACCGCTTACACGGAGACATTTCTGGGTATCGGCCACCCGGCTGTGCGCAGGTTTGGCGTTGCCCAGGAAAAAATCCTTAAACTGGTTCATACCGGCATTGGTGAACATGAGGGTGGGGTCGTTTTTCACCACAATAGGGGCCGATGGTACGATCTGGTGGCCTTTCCCGGCAAAAAAGTCTAAAAACTGCTTCCTTATGTCTGCACTGGTCATCATGATAATGCTTCTTAATTTTTGGGTTGATTTTTGCTTACGAACGGCCTATATTTGTTAGCTGTTGTGCCGGCCATCATTGGATAAGGATGGCGATTTTGTTTTACCCTGTACTTTTACCATTACGATTACGCCGTTTTTTAGTTGCCCAATAGTATTGGTGCAGTTGAACGGAGCGTCGCAAGTAAAGCCCCATCAGGGCCGTACAGCCGGGAAAACAAAATGCCGGCTTAACATAACAGTAATTACTTTTATGCCGTTAGTAAACGTGGCGCAAAGGTAATTGTTTCAATTGTGATTTAATTAAGCGGTATAAGTTGGTGTAAACCGACAAAACGGGTTCATGAAGAAGATAAAATATTTTTACAATACCAATACACTCCGATACGAAAAACTCGAGATGCCGCTTCGTGTGAAGTTGTTGCGCATATTCGGTTTTATAGCAACTGCCCTGGTTACCGCCTTCCTGATCTCCTATTTTGCCTTCCAGTTCGTGGGCTCGCCCAATGAAAAACTGCTGCGGATGCAGAACAGCAGCCTGAAGGAGAATTACCAGGACCTGAACGATGAGCTGAAAAACCTGGAAAAACAGATCAAAGAGCTGGAAAAAAGGGATAATAATGTGTACCGCTCCATTTTTGAGGCCAACCCCATACCCGACAGTGCCCGGGCCAAGGAAATTGAAATGGAGGAGGAGATAAAGACCGTATCGGGTATGACCGATAACCAGCTGTTATCCTCTATTTACTATTCCATTAAAAATATTAAGAGCAGGGTGAATGTGCAGATGGAGTCGTACAAGGAAATTGACAGCCTGATCAAGAATAAAGAACAGCTTTTAGCCCATACCCCCGCCATACAGCCGGTAAGCAACCAGGATCTTTCCCGCATTGCATCCGGCTTTGGCTACCGTATTGACCCGGTGTATAAAACCGTTAAAATGCACGCCGGGCTTGACTTTGCCGCCCCCCAGGGCACACCCATTTATGCTACGGCCGATGGCCGCATTACCCTTGCCGGCAATGCCGGTGATGGTTATGGCAACCACGTAATTATTAATCATGGTTATGGTTACCAGACCCTGTACGGGCATATGGTGAAGGTAAAGGGTAAAGTGGGCCAGAATGTAAAACGCGGGGAAGTGATAGGCTGGGTAGGCAGTACCGGCAAAAGTACCGGCCCTCACTGCCATTACGAAGTACATAAGAACGGCAACAAAATTGACCCTGTTTATTTCTTCTACAACGATATTTCACCTGAGCAGTTTGACCGCCTGCTGAAACAGGCTGCGGCCAGTAACCAAAGCTTCGATTAGATTTTAGATATAAGATTGTAGATTTAAGATTTGTTGTTACCAGCGTCCCTCCCCCGATTTGACTTCTGTTGCGTCGCACTCTTGTACGTCCGGTAATTCTATTCAGCATTTTGCACGCGGCTTTGTTTGTGTAAACCCCATTATTAATTATTAAATCTTAATTATTAATTCTTTCCTTTGCGTCATGTTACTGAGCTGTTATCAACAACAATTAATCGAAGCGGGCTGCGATGAGGCCGGGCGGGGTTGTTATGCAGGTCCTGTATTTGCGGCGGCTGTTATTCTGCCTAAAGACTTCAGCCATCCCCTGCTGAACGATTCCAAGCAGGTGAATGAGCAAAACCGGTACCAGCTCAGGAATATTATTGAGCAGGAAGCGCTGGCCTATGCTGTTGCCAGTATTGATAATGAGGAGATTGATACCATTAATATATTAAAAGCCTCTTTTAAGGCCATGCACCTGGCTATTGACCAGTTGCGTATTGTTCCGGAAATGTTACTGATAGACGGTAACCGCTTTGTTCCCTATAAAAAAACGCCCCACGAATGTATGGTGAAGGGGGACGGCCGTTTTGCCAGCATTGCCGCGGCCAGTATCCTGGCCAAAACCTACAGGGATGATTATATGAAGACCATCCACGAGGAATATCCCATGTACGACTGGATCAATAATAAAGGTTATGGCACCCTGAACCACCGTACAGCCATTGAACAAAACGGTATTTGCAAATACCACCGCAAAAGTTTTAATATTTTACCGCAGCAATTAACCATTTTCAGCGAATAACGGATGATAACAATCATCCTTTCTTATTCCTTCATTACCGTACTTTGCAACTTATAAGACATTTTACTCACCGGAAGTAGTGTGTAGCTGAAACAGAAAATTATTTGATCATCATAACCGTGTAACCACCCTTGCGTTGTTACCTTTGCCCCGCTATGAATAAAAATAAGGCCTATATACGTTATACCCGTTTTGTGCTGGTTTGGATTTTTGTGGTGATACTTGCCGGTGGCGTTGTACGCATGACCCAGAGTGGTATGGGCTGCCCGGACTGGCCCAAATGTTTCGGACGCTGGGTGCCTCCTACCGATGCCAGCCAGTTACCTGCCGACTTTGAAAAATATTTAAGCACGCAGGATATTGATCATAGTTTTAACGCCTACCATACCTGGATAGAGTATATTAACCGTTTAACGGGCGCTGTGCTGGGCATCCTGGTTTTTGCCCACATGATCTGGGGCTTCCGCTTATATTTTAAAACCCAAAGAAGTATTTTCTGGTGGTCGCTGCTGCTGGTGCTCACTACCGGCTTCCAGGCCTGGCTGGGTAAAATGGTGGTGGCCCATAACCTGGCCGTTGTAAAAGTGACCACGCACATGCTGGTAGCTATTGTTATTGCCGCAATCCCTTTAATCATACTGGCTTTACTGAATAAACGTAAAGAAAACGTACCGGCTTATTTAAAACACCTCACGGTGGCGGCATTAGTGCTGGTATTGTTACAGGTAGTGTTGGGCACGGATGTACGTGAACAGATAGACGAAATATCCAAACCCCTGGGTTACCAGCAAAGAGAACTGTGGTTAAGCGGGCTGGATAATATGTTCCTGTTACATCGTAGTACATCCTGGCTGGTACTGGCAGTGTGCCTGTTCCTTTTCTGGCGCAGCAGGCCTTATGCTTCCCTGCGTTTGCATGGCAACCTGACCGCCGCTTTTGTATTGGTCGCTTTAGGTGCGGGATTATCCCTTTACTTTTTTAATATGCCGGCCATTATGCAGCCGGTGCATTTATTAACAGCTTGTTTATTATCTGTTACGCTTTTCTCTTTTCGTTTGCAAATGAAATGATTACTTTTATTGCCATCGAACTGATATTGCAATGAAAGCCTGGCTCCGCGGTTTTATATTTTCCTTTCCTGTACAACTGGTGTTTTTACATTTCAGAAAATACCAGGTGTTGCTGCTGTTCTGGTTTATCCTGTTCAGCACCGTAGGCGGTAGTTTTATGAGTACGTTTGGCGCCGGGGCTTTGTACCTGGCCCCTGAATACCTGGGCAGCATTAATATACTGGGCGCCATTATTGTGGGCTTTGCCGTGGGCATGTTCATCATGAGCTGGAATATCAGCACCTTTATTTTATTCAGTAAATATTTCCGTTTTCTTTCGGCTACCACCAACCCCTTTTTAAAATACTGTATTAATAATGCCATTATTCCCCTGAGCTTTATTGTATTTTACTGTATCAAGGCATACCAGTTTAACCGTTATAAAGAGCTAATGCCGGTTAACGAGATATTGTTACTGGGTTTTGGTTTTATCGGAGGCCTGATATTACTGATATTATTTTCCTTTATCTACTTTTTCCGGGCCGATAAAAATATACTGCGGCAGATGATGCCGCTGTTAAGCAACCCGGGCGAATATATTACCCACCTGCAGCCGTCAAAAGAGATCTACAAAAGTGATAGCATCATTAAAGTGGAATGGTACCTGGATAACCCCATTCATGTGCGCCGCAGCCGCGATGTAAAACATTATACCAGCAATTTTGTGAACACACTTTTCAAGCGCCACCACTTTGCCGCCATCTTATCGGTATTTGCGGCCTTTTTGTTTTTGATCGTTATTGGATTTTTTCTTGACTATCCTTTTTTCCAGATACCTGCAGCTGCCAGTATCACCATCTTTTTTTCAATCCTGATCGGTGTGGCCGGGGCCTTCTCGTATTTTTTACAAAGCTGGGCAGTACCCTATCTTATTTTACTGATAGCGGCGCTGAACCTGATGTATAAGTTTAACTGGATCGATCCGCGTAACAAAGCCTATGGTTTAAATTACGGTACCGAAACAAAAAGACCGTCCTACTCACCCGAAGGACTACTGGCTATTTGTAGCAATGAGCAGATAGCGAAGGATAAAGCCAATATGATCACCATACTGGAAAAATGGAAGGCCAAACAGGGCACGGATAAGCCGGTAATGATTATTATCAACACCAGTGGTGGCGGGCACCGCAGCGCTACCTTTACCATGCGGGTATTACAAAAGCTGGACAGTTTATCGGGCGGTAATTTAATGAAGCAGACCTTTTTAATTAATGGCGCTTCGGGTGGTATGATCGGCGCTACCTATTACCGGGAACTGTATAAAGAAAAATTAAAGGGCGCTCCTATCGATCTGAACAGTTCGGTGTATATTGATAATATTTCCAATGACCTGCTGAACTCCATGTTCTCCTCATTTGTAGCCCGTGATATATTATCGCCGGCACAGAAGTTTAAAGTAGGCGATTACAGTTATATCAAAGACCGGGGCTATGCATTTGAACAGAAACTGAACAGCAATACCCATGGGTTATTGAACCACCACCTGGGTGATTATATTGAAGATGAAGGTGAAGCCCGTATTCCGCTGATATTCTTTAATTCGGTAATTACCCGTGACAGCCGTAAAATGCTCATCAGCACACAACCGGTGAGCTTTATGATGCGCCCGCTGGATGACAGCACCCGTATCCCTATAGCCGACCCTGATGCAATAGATTTTGCTGCATTTTTTAAAGACCAGGACCCCTATAACCTGCGTATGTTAACCGCCCTGCGCATGAATGCTACTTTCCCTATTGTTCTGCCCAATGTATGGCTGCCCTCCGAGCCGGTAATTGATGTGATGGATGCAGGCCTGCGGGACAATTACGGCCAGGAGACCAGCTTACGTTTTTTATCGGTATTTGAAGACTGGATAGCTGCCAATACAGGCGGTGTATTACTGCTGCAGATAAGGGACCGTGGCGTAGGCGGCTGGGAAGCACCTTATTTATCCGATGATATCAGCGATCATGCCACCAAACCTTTTTTATTACTGCAGCATAACTGGTTTAAGATGATGGAGTATTCACAAAACGATATACTCAGCTATTATGCCGCCAATGCCAGGCATACTATTCATAAAATGTTATTCCAGTATATACCGGCAAAGAACGAGAGCAAGGCCACGCTTAATTTCCGGCTGGGGCAGCACGAAAAAAAAGCCGTGATCAATGCAGTGAACGCCAGTGCCAATATGGAGAGTTTTGAAAAAGTAGTGGAGCTGATGAAAAAGCCGCAATGATCAGCCATTGCTTTTTTCACCCACAAACCAGTCTTCCTTGTTTTTAAACAACACATTAAAGGTTGTAAGTGAGCCATAACAACGGGTAATGTATTGCTGGATATTTACCTTCTCTTCGTCAGACAGGTTTTTGCTGCTGTTGATATTTTGTTCCAGCACACGCAGGCGGTCACGCAGCATGACTATTTTATGAAAAAAATCCTCTACCGGTATTTCCTTGGGTTTTAAAGACGCATCCGCAGGTTGTAATATCATTTTACCACCCGGCCATTTATCGCCTAAAGCTACCGGCTCGGCAATGCCGTTCCATAAACGTAATATCTTTAACAGCGATCTTTCACCATCACTTAATGTTTCTATTTCGGCCGATACATTCTCAGGAATTATTTCTTCCAGCTGGTCATCGGTTTTGTCAATTTCCTTTATGCCGTGATGTATAAATGAAATAAGGTAAGTAGCATATTTTAGACCGGCAATAACACCGGGACCGTATTGAGTATGTTGTAAACGGGTGCCTATACCTAAAGTAGTCTGGTCCATAATAGTTTTGGTTTATATAGCCGGGATAAACTTATTGTAAAACATCCTCATCTTCTGTCCTGTAAGGCGGCAGCGGCATGAGTCCTTTTTTAAAACGTTCACCGGAATCTTTTACATATTTCTGGAAAGTATAATCGTCGGCTGATTGTACAAACCAGTAAGGTGGTACAAATGTATTGACAAAGTAATCCAAAGAATCCCCTTCCAGTTTGGTAAGCCTGCGTACCAGGGCTTTGCTGAAGCGGTGTTTTACAAACTTTTCTTTTTCTTCATTCAGCAACCTGTTTTGAAAGGCCATAGTACTCCTGTTTTTCCTGAAGCGGAATACATTGATAATTTCATTGAGGTCAAAACCCACGCCTGAATTGTTTACCGATGCACTTAAGCCGGGTTTCTGGTAATTAAATACTTTGGCATAATCCTCACGGTTCTGTAAGGAGTCTAAATAATAGTTCCTGTTTTTAACCGTTACCTCGGCCAGCACCGGTACATACACGGCCAATGAAACATCAAAGGCAAATGGTGTGGCAATTTTAAGTACAGGGTATTTTTTAGTGGGTTTATTCAGATAACTGAACCAGATAGAATCAGTTTCCTCTACCTCCACGGTATAAGTGCCGTCTTTGGAAGTTACCGTACCCCGTCCTGATGAAGTTAGTACCGATACCGATTGTACCGGGTAATGATGCGTACTGTCGTACACCGTACCTTTTACTTTATAGAGCGTAGGCTGGGCTTTTACCTGTGTAAACCCCATGCCCGCACCGGCAAACAGGGCTGCACCAACCAATAAAAGCGGTAATATGGAACGGTAAAATTTCATCAATAACCGGCAAGTAACAAAAGAAAGTGCAAAATAAACGCTAAGAAAGACAGAATTTGCCATTTTATTGATAATCATGTTTAAAACGCATTACACCGCACAGGTAATTGCAGGCAACAGACCATAATAATGTTAATGGTTATGGGTTAACCGGCCGCTGCTACCGGTTCTGCCGTTTTATCATCTCACCCAAGATGAAATACCAAACAAAAAAATAGCTGATCAACATTCCTGTTCACCAGCTATCTCTTTAAACGATCATGACCATCTTAATACCGCCATCTCATATCCCAATTCTGAAGTCTCAAGTCTCAATTCTGAAATCTCCCACCTTAATTAAAACGGATATTCCTGTCCATCATCCTGTTCATACCCGGAGGCATTGGCATACCCTGTGACTGCGGTTTACCACTCATGCGGTTGATACTGAACAGGAAGCTGACCATAAAGTAGCGGCGTAATACCATGCTCCTTACGTCCTGGATATAGTTGTCGCCATTGGTACGCTGTATGCTCTGGTTCTGGTTTAATAAGTCACGCACGGAGAATTTTATCTCGCCGTTCTTTTTCTTGAATATTTGTTTGGCAATGCTGGCATTCCATAAAGGAATGGTCTGGTTAAACCCTTCTGCACGACCGGTGTTCAGGATATAATCAAAATCGGTAGCAATAATGAAATTAGCCGGTAAGGTATAGGTAATATCGGTTGAATAGGTTTGTGTAAAGTAATCCTCGTTCAGCATTTTATTAACCGAATAGTTGATACTGGTATAAGTGATATTGGCATTTAAACCCAGGTTCAGTTTATTCTTGCTAATGTTTACGCCCACACCCTGTGTAGCAGAGAATGTTTGCCCGATATTTTTTTGTTTGTATAACAAAGTAACATCACGCAGGTAGGTAAGGTTATTGGTGAAGTTAACGCTGGAGCCTCTCCAGTCAGGATTTTTAAAGGGCAGGCCCAGGGTTACAAAAGAGAATGCACGGGTATAGCCATCCATATTTACCGGGCGGGTAAGCTGCACGCCCTGGCCCATAGAATCAATACTGTTCACAATTTTATTGGATGTGGTATTCAACGTAATATTCGCTGCAAAGAATTTAAAGTTTAAAATATTAAAGCTGTTATAGCCTACCGTGAAGTTGTGGTTAAACTCCTGTTTCAGATCGGGATTACCGGTGCGGATATTCAAAGGGTCCGATACATCGGGTACATTTTGTAACTGGGTAATAGTAGGCTGGTTGGTACGGCCATTATAGGAAAAGCGCAGGTTCTTGCTACGTGCCGGTGTAAAGTTGAAATTGGCCGTAGGGAAGAAGTTAACATAACTGGCTTTGCTGGTAGAATCCTTATTGGTAGCCGCCTGGTAACTATCGCTGGTAAGGGTAGACTGCTGTACACCAATGCCTAACTGGTAATTGTATTTGGGATTTTGTACCCTGAAGTTGGCACCCACACGGTGGGCGGTGAATTTATTCTCAAAATTATTGGTCAGCAATAAATTCGGATCATCAAACTTATCATTAAGCGGGTTGAAGTTATAGGTTTCTTTTTCCGAGTTGTTTTTGTTGTTGGTATAAGCATAATTAAACTCCAGCAGTTTATTCAATGCCAGGGGCTCGGTATAAGAAGCGCTCACCACATTGTTGTTGGTGGTATTACTTTGTTTATCCTGCTGGTGCTGTGATATATTACGGATAAGATCGCCGGTTGAGTTATAAAACAGGTTATCGGATAACAAGAAACCTTTGGAATTACTATTACCCCAGGTATTAGACCAGCCCAGTGTTAAAGTGCGGCCGGTTTTTCTGAACCGTTTACGCAACAGTATATTGTTGTTCCAGTTAAAGCCGTCCCGTTCGTTGGTATTTTCCCGGTTACCGGTCTGGCCCAGGTAATAATCACCCAGTCCTCTTTTAACATTGGTGAAAGAAGTATCTACATTCTCGTTCTCAGAATGCTGGAAAGTTAAGCTGGGTGTATACAGGATAGAGGTCATAGAATCCAGCTGTGCCTCCAGCCTGATATTGAACCGGTGATTCTGGTTGATACTATTGGAATATACCTGCCGGTCAAGACTGGCGCTTGAGTCGTTAGGAAAGGTACTCTGGCGTAAAGTTCTTTGCTCCTGGTCGGCATTGCTGTTGGAGAAGAAGTAACTGCCGGTAAGTTTTACTTTAGGCCCCCATTCATCGCTGTAGTTAAGACCGGTTGATAAAGACCGGGTAATGCCGGTAACACCGCTGCCGCCACCGCCAAAACCGCCCATCATACCACCACCGCCGCCTCTCACGGAAACAGCCTGCATGGTGCCACCGCCCATGCCACCACCACCGCCGCCAAAGCCGCTGAAGCCACCCATGGTACTGATCACATCACTGAATGAAAAGCCGGTTTCGTTGATATTGTTGACATTTAATAAAGCAGATATCCTGCGCGGGCCCGAGAAGTAGTTGGCACTCAGGTTACCTTTATAAGTACCTCTGTCGCCATAACCAGCTAAAGCCCGTGCAAACAGTCCTTTGTTCCTGTCTTTTTTCAGTTTGATATTAATGGTCTTGGCCCTGCTGCCATCATCAATTTTGGTGAATTTGGCCTGGTCGCTCATATCATCATATACCTGGATACTCTCCACCATATCGGCCGTTAAGTTTTTGGTAGCGAGTTTGGGATCGGTACCAAAGAACTCCTTACCATCTACATATACTTTCTGGATGTTCTCGCCCTGGGCCTTAATATTACCATCTTTATCTACCTGTACGCCGGGCAGCTTTTTCAGCAGGTCTTCCACTGTTGCATTGGGTGCTGTTTTAAAAGCGCTGGCATTAAATTGTGTAGTATCGCCCTTTACCACAATGGGCGCTTCGCTGGTCACCACCACTTCATTCAACAGTTTGGCATCGTTGACGGGTTGTATGGTTCCCAGGTCAACGTTTTTATTTTCTTCGGTAAGGGTAACCGGTTTTTTAGTTTCGATATAGGACTGGTGAGAGATAATGACCCGGTAAGCTTTAATCGCCAGGCCTTTAAAGCTGAATACACCTTCCTTATTACTTAAGGTAAAAGTAACCAGGCTGGAGTCAGCTGCGGATAATAAGGTGATCGTTGCATCGGCAATGCCCTGCTTTGTGGTACTATCGATAAGTTTGCCGGTAATACTGCCATCTGATTTTTGGGCTTGTGCATACAGTACGGAACAAATGCCCAGGAGGAACAATAAATAAATTTTTCTCATAAACGGTGGTAACAATTAGTACGAAATTAGACGTATGTTTTTGCAAAACCTTCCGTTATTCCGTAAAATATTTAAAAAAATAGATGAACGGTAAGCGGGAACGCTTTGCCAGTAAAGGGTTTAACCGCTGTAAACTATTGTTTGTATGTTTAAACAGGCTGATTATCTATTTTCTTAGTAACTTAAACACTCATTTATTTTGCCATGTGGGATAATATCATCAATTATTTTTCAACGCTGGAACAGCATCCGTTACAACGAATGGCCATTTTAGTGGGCGGACTTTTGTTATTCTGGATCATAGAAGGCGCCATACCCCTGTTACCCCTGCGGTATAAGAAAAACAAATTGCGCCATGCCGCGGTGAATTTTGGCTTTACCGTTATTCATTTAATTATACATACTTTTCTGGCTATACTGATAGTAATGTTGTCGGACTGGTGCCGGGAACAGGATTTTGGTATGGTGTACTGGTTTAATGCCAATGTAGCGGGCGCTATTGTTATTGGGGTACTGGCTTTGGATTTCAGCAGCTGGCTGGTTCATTTAGTTATGCATAAAGTGCCGCTGTTATGGCGCTTTCATTTAATACACCATAGCGATAATAACGTGGATGTAACAACAGGCCTGCGCCACCACCCGGGCGATAGTTTACTGCGGGGTATTTTTTTCCTGCTGCTGATATTTGTTTCCGGGGCACCCATGTACAGTGTTATGATCTACCAGACACTGGTAGTACTGGCCACTGCTTTTACACATGCCAATATCAGTTTACCTAAACGGGTAGATAAAGCGCTGAGTTATTTCCTGGTTTCGCCCAATATGCATAAGGTACACCATCATTGGGTACAGCCTTATACCGATAGTAATTACGGGGCTGTATTCTCCATCTGGGACCACCTGTTCAGGACCTTTACCACCCTTGACCCAAAGAAGATAAGATATGGACTGGATAAGTATTACCCGAATGAGAAGGATGAAGATTTTATGGCGCTGATGAAAAGACCGTTTCAGAAATTGAAGGAGTGAGGAATGATGAGTGATGAATGATGAATTATGAATGATGAGTGATGAATTAATGCCGGAGGGAGGTTACGGGTGAGGGATGGAAGCGGCATCCTTTTGCGCAGGGATGGTAAGTGCGCAGGCGCAAAAGATATAGCGGACAGCCCGGCCCGAGGCACGAGGGACACCCCATAAAACGTATGGACCAGCTGATAAAAGTTAACAAAATGCCAAAAAACGGAACTAATTCCGAAATGCTTCGTAAGTAGAAAAAAGTTCCTATATTTGATGTACGAAGATTAACGTACTTAAAAACATTTTTTATATGCAATTCAAAAAATTATCTGCACTGGGCCTGGGTCTGTTCCTGTTGGGCAGTGCGCCTGTGTTTGCCCAGAAGGATGTAACCGTAACGGCCAAGGGAAAAACCAAAGAGCAGGTTACCATTTCTTTTGACAAGAACAACACCGAAAAAATTGTGGTGGAAGTTGACGGTGATAAAGTGACCGTGAACGGGAAACCCGTGGAGAATTATGAATCGGGTAATGTGAGTGTGATCCGCAGCAAAGGTGTGCCGGTTCGTGGTTATGGCGCCCAGAATTTGACTGGCCTTAATTTTTATAATGAAAATTTCAGCAACAAAGCCATGCTGGGCGTTACAACCGATAAAACCGAGGAGGGAGCCCGTGTACAGAGTGTAACCAAAGAAAGCGCAGCCGCTATTGCCGGTATTAAAGAAGGTGATATTATTACCAAGATTGGCAGCACAAAAATTACTGACCCTGATGTACTGAGCGAAACCATTAAGGAGAAGAAACCAGGTGATAAAGTGGATGTGTATGTATTGCGTGATAAAAAAGAACAAAAGCTGACCGCCGAATTAAAAAAATGGTCTGGTGTAGGCGCTTATAGTTTTACACCCGGACAGTTTGAAATAAAGGATTTGGAACTGGGTAATATATTTAAAGACCTGGGTGAGTTAAACCCCAGCGACCGTTTCGCTACTCCCCGTTCCCGCTCGTACAACGACGTGATCGTTACCGGTTATGGTACCCCTAAATTTGGTTTATCGGTACAGGATACTGATGACGGTGTAGGTGTGAAAGTAATTAAAGTAACCGACGAAAGCACTGCAGCCAAAGCCGGTTTACAGGTTGATGATATTGTTACCAGTATTGACGACAAAGAGGTGAACAGCACTGACGAAATAAGCAAAATTCTGCGTGACAGCAAGGATAAAGCTTCTGTGAAAATGAAAGTTAAACGCAATGGTAAGTCCCAGACAATTGATGTAAAAATTCCACGTAAAATAAAGACCGCGAATTTGTAAATCTTTCTCATGTGTTAATAATAATATCCCCCGGAGTTTTCTAGCTGCCGGGGTTTTTATTTTATTACCCTTTATACTGTTGTGAATATAAAACGATGAACCGCCCCCTTCAAACGGGTAACTGCATCTGCCATTGACTTAAAGAATTGATTTTATACTCACCGTTATTTCCTGTAGTTTTCCATCGCGGCGTATGACCATTTTTACTTTTTGTTTAGGCGCCTGCATAGCTACTTTGTAACGGTTAAGGTTTTGGGTAAAATCATTATTCACCCCAATCACCACATCCCCCATCTTCAGCCCCGCTTTTTCGGCCGGTGAGTTTTTCGCCACTTCAGCAATTTGAATATCCCCGTCGATCATATACATTTCCAGGCCGGAATAGGCATAATCGAAACTTTCGTTATAGTGTGTATTAGGTTTTAAATGAAACTCCCTTTTTGAATAGTTGAGTATACAGTTGAAGCGCCGCAACAGATCGTTACCAATGATACCGCCCATGCTGGGATAGGAGGTCACATTAAATTCATCATCAAAAATATTGACCGGTATTTTTTTAAACTTATAAGGGCCTAAACGGAATTCCTTTAAGATGGTGATATGCATATCAATTTTGCCACCCAATCCTTCGGCCTGTTTGGCATAGACCTTTCTTTTCTTTTTCAGGAAAGCGCTGTCTTCGATAAAGTCTTTGGAAAATAACACACAAAGGCCTGCACCGATATCATATAAGAACCGGCTTTGTACGGTACGGTTGTCTTTTACCGCTGCCGCCTGTACAGGCAAGGTATTAATGAAGGGTCTGAACAGGTAACCCCCTTTTGGATATTTGATACTGCCACGGCTGCATACATCGATATAGGCACTGTCATAATTTATTTTAAGGATATACCTGCTTAAGAAGGAGTAGCCGATAATACCATCAATTTTTTCGCCATACACGGAGGTAAGGGTCTGGTAATCGTTCACATGAAAATCGAGGCTATCCACTGCCAGGCCGGGGAAGTAGAGGGTACGGTCGTTGAGCATACCTACCCTTTTTAAACCGGCAATGCCCCGGATGGTTTTTTGGGGTTCGGTAGGTTTGAGCTTTAGATAGTCGGTAGTAGTAGAATCGAGCGAAATACCACTACTGCCTGTATCCAGGATAAAGTTCAGGGTATCTGGGTGATCATCCAGGCGGGCCCGCAATACAATAACACCGCCGGTAAAGAGGGTAATGGGTAAACGGGTAATGAATTTACTGGGCGGTTCTATGTATTCTTCCTGGGCATGAGCAGGTTTTGCCTGCCATAAAGTGAATAGGAGCAGGATGGCAGGAACGAATTTTCTTTCCCCGTGTAAGCAGCGAGCTAATGGCATAAACAGCATTTAAGTGGTTATTAAAAACCCCATGCGTCATAGTTATGTTATCAAGGCCGGCTTATACGGTATAAGGCAGCAATAATGACATACCTGTTGAAAATTACAACATTTTTACAGAAACCAGAAGACCGTTGCCCGCAATTATTGCTGCATCGTGTGGATTTATTCCACCAGGAAAATAATTTTAGTATGCCATTGAGCTGTGTCTTTTACGGTGGCCGGGTTAGTGAGGTATTGCTCGATGACAGGTTGCTTTTTGGTGAGCTTATTCTCTTTTAAGAATTTTTCGAGGCTTTCGTAGGCAGCTTCTGTTTTCCTATAGTCGCCATAGAAGTTAACGCTAATGGCCTTGGATGCTTCGATGGTCACAGGTTTAATGGATAATTGTGATTCCAGTTCAGTACCATCCGGGATGGCTACCGCCGCGGCCATATCGGTGGTCTGGTTTTTATTATCCCACTCGTAAAACAAACCCGCATGACCGTTGCCCGTAACCTGTATGTTCTGTAATACGCCGTCAATATGGTTAAAGTGACTGGTTAAGAATTGAGGTATTTCGCTCCAGCCCATTTTCTGGCGCATGCCGGCATATAAGGTAGCGGGGAAATTGATCTGTTCCACCGTATAAGCCGATGTTTTGGCCATTTGCGGGGTGTTGGGTTCGGTGAGTTTTTTTAAATTGATAAGGCCCTGTTCAAAATCGCCGGCCATTTGTTTTTCCATTTTATAGAAGAGGTTGGAGATATTCCAGGGCCTGGGTGTGGGTACAGTGAAGCGCCAGGTAACGATGGTCTGGCCATTTTTTTCTTCGAGGGTGATGGCTGAGCGGGCATCAATTTTTTTAGGTTCCATGAACCGGATGGCAAATACCGCTTCCTTGTTTTCTTTCAATGATATTATTTCCATCTCGCCCTTACCGGATATGGCCGGATCGCCGGTCCAGGTGGCTTTAGCTCCTGTCATACCATCTTTTTCGGAGTAGGTATTATGGAGGCTGGAGTCGCCCTGGCTCCATACGGACCAACTGTTGAACTTGCTTAAGCTGCTGATGTTTTTGTATACTTCGGCAATGGGTGCATTGATGGTAACCGATCGTTCTACTTTTTGTTCTGTTGGCAGGAAGAAGGATAACAAAGCGGCAGAGAGTACCACGAAGAAGAGGAATACCAGTATTTTTTTAAGCGCAGCCATAGCCAAAATTTTGGCCAAGATACTACTATTTCGCAGAGCATTGTACCGGGCAATGACCACTGGTTACATCCGTATATGGACCAATAAAAAACGCTTACCGGGGAGCAAGCGTTAAGCATGTAATGGGTTAGTATTTCGGAATTATTTTTTGGAATAATTTTTAACAAACAGGCCGCTTAATAAAAAGCCCGTAACATATCTCACTACGCCAAAGGGGTTGAATGTGGGCCGGTATAAATGTTTGTAAATTTTTGCTTCCTCGTGGGAAAATGATAATCGTTTATTTTTCATACAATAAATAGGGTTTATACGTGCTTAACGCAAAAGCAACACCGTTAGTATGTTTTATTGGTACAATTTCTATATTTTGCGGACTTAACGAACCCATACATCCAATTTTTATGAATTATTTTTTACGGATGTTGCTGCTGGTTATTGGCAGTAACATAGCGATCGCCGGTTATGCCCAACCCAAGATGGGCTTATTGAAAGGAAACAGCCTGGCAGGCGATATACAGAAAGTGATCACCGATCTTCCCAATCATTTTGTCAATATTATCGGCGAAAAGATCAACGATGTGGCCAATGGCAATAATTACCACAGTAAAATAGTGCCTGCCGGTGCCGAGGAGTGTACCATTACCAGTTTCAGCAGCAGTAATAAGCCTGTATTCAGCTGGAAGGCGCAGATGCTGACCACCGAGGATTTTGATGAGGCAAAGAAGAAGTACCGCGAGCTGTACAGCCAGCTGAACAATAAGGCCATTCTTTTTTACAATGAAACCCATCGCCTGAAAGCGGTATACATTGCACCTACAGAGGAGAAAAAATTTGCCGCCACTATTTTTAACCTGGCCCCCCAGGGTGATGATGCCAATAAACTGAAAGTGGAGATCACCATGCAATATCATTTTATGGAATGGCAGGTGGCTGTGGTGGTGTATAACCGTGACCGTGCGGATAATGAGCAGGGCGAGATTTATGAAGATTAGGTATTGTTAAGCCCTTTGCCGGTTTACTGTTAAAACTCCCCGTAAAATACGGTTTCTGTACCCTGTTTTTAATAACTTTACAGGCTGACAGCCTGCTGCCATAGGCTGCAGCTGTTACCGGCCATTACCTGATTTGGAAAATCACCCGTTGTGTATGCACTAAAAAGCCGGGCGTTTTGCTGCAGCTGAAGTGAGTGACACAAGGGACGATGAAGAGCGTGATGAAGCCGGTAAAAAAACTGGATAACAGCAATATTGCTGTGCCGATCATAGTTATAAAAGCATGAAGCAGATACTGGTATTTATTGGTCTTATTGTATTGGGTAACACGGTATGGGCGCAACAGCCCGGTTATGAAATAAAAGTAACTTTTAAGCCTTTTAAGAACCAGTATATCTACCTGGGTTATTATAACGGTAAACAGCTGCCGATAAAGGACTCCGTAAAACTGAACGAGCAAAGCGAAGCCGTGTTTAAAGGCAGTGAAGCCCTGGGCGGTGGTATTTATTATATCGGTTACCCCTCCCGCGACCGTTTTTTCGAGTTTTTACTGGATAAGAACCAGCATTTTTCCATTATTGCCGATACGATGGATATTGATAATAAAAAATTCATCAACTCTCCCGATAACGACCTGTTTGTAAGCTATCAAAAAAACATGAGTGAAAAAGGCAGGGCCCGATCGGCACTGACCAATAGACTGGCCACCGTTAAAACACCTGCGGATTCGGCGGCCATCCATAAAAGCATTAACTATATTGATTCGGGTATTGCTGTATACCGCAAGCAACTGATCACGCAGAACCCGGAAAGTTTTTTAAGCCTGTTCCTGCGTATGATGAGTGAGCCTGAGCCCCCGGCCAATCCCATTGCCCCTGGTAAGCCAGGTTATGATTCGTTGTTTGCTTACCACTATGTAAAAAACCATTACTGGGATGGGTTAAACTTCTGGGACGACCGTTTAAGCCGTACCCCCTCGGTATTGTTCGAGGACCGGGTAGATAAGTATTTTAAAACACTGGTGTATTACCACCCTGATTCGGTGAACAAGGAAATTGACCATATGATGTCCTATGCCGCGGCCAGTGAGGAGATGACCAAGACCCTTTTATTAAAATTTGTGAACCGGTATATACGCCAGCAGTACATGTGGGAGGATGCCGTGTTTGTGCACCTGTATGAAAAATACTTTGCCAACACCAACTATACATGGCTGAATGAACAGGGCCGCAAGACCATTACCGAAAGGGCTTATAGTTTAATGGCCAATATTATGGGTAAGCCCGCTGAGAATATGGTATTGCCGGATAAAAATAATAAGAAGATAGAGCTGTACCAGGTGAAAGCGCCTTATACCATGGTGATATTTTATGATCCGCAATGCGGGCATTGCAAGGAAGTAATACCCAAGATAGATTCGGCCTACCAGGCCAGCCTGCGTGCCGGTGGTTTACAGATCTATGCCGTGGCCAAGGAAGCAGATGGTACCCGCAACGACTGGTTAGCTTTTGTGGAGAAGAATGGCTTACAGGGCTGGACCAATGTATTCTACAGCAAGGCCGAGGAGAAAAGCCGTACGGATAATGGTATACCGGGTTATTCGCAGTTATACGATATACAAAGCTTTCCTACTATTTACCTGCTGGATAAAGAGAAAAGGATTGTGGCCAAGAAACTGGCCTGGGACCAGATGATCAGTATACTGGAACAAAGAAAGAAGACGGATAAACCTTAACCGGACCGATTGAAACACACATGAATTTTAATACAAGCTTATTTATGCATACCAGGACCATATTCACGTTATTGTTAGTATTGACAGGCTGGAGCCTGCAGGCACAGACACTTTTCACCTATGGCAAGTATACCGCCACGGTGCCGGAATTTTTAAGAGCTTTTGAGAAGAATAACGCGGTGACGGCGGGCACGAATAAGGCCAATGCAAAGAAAGAATATTTGGACCTGTATATTAATTCCCGTTTAAAGATACGCCAGGCTTATGACCGGGGTTATGACAGTCTGCCCGGTTTACAGAACGAATTGGCGAGTTTGCGCAGCCAGGTGATTGATAATTACCTGACCGACCAGAAAGTAATTGATAAGCTGACAAGTGAAGCATTCAGCCGCAGCCAGAAGGATATTCATGCAGCCCATATTTTTATTGCTTTTAATACGGTGAATGGAAATATAGATACGCTACAGGCTTATAAAAAACTGCAGACCGTGCTGGGGCAGTTAAAAGCCGGACAGGATTTTGGTACGGTGGCAGCCACTTATTCCGATGATCCATCGGCCAAAACCAATAAGGGCGACCTGGGTTTTATTACCGTGTTTACCCTGCCTTATAACCTGGAGACTTTAATTTATACCACACCGGTTGGAAGATACTCCCCTGTATATACTTCAACAGCCGGTTACCATATTGTAAAGAATATAGCCGAGCGCAAAGCATTGGGCAAAATGAAAGCACAGCAGATACTACTGGCTTTTCCGCCGGATGCTACGGCAGCCGATAAAGCAGCCATTGCCAAAACTGCTGACTCTTTATACAACGCCATCCGTAAGGGCAGCGATTTTGTACAATTGATCGGGACATTCAGCAATGATTATATCAGCGCCAGTGCCGGCGGTACCATGCCCGATATCAGTGTGGGGCATTATAGTCCTGTTTTTGAAAATGTATTATTCAGCCTGAAGAAGGATGGCGAGGTAAGCAAGCCCTTTTTAACAGAACATGGCTGGCATATTGTAAAACGTGTAGGCGCCAAACCGGTGCCGGTTACTAATAATAAGGAATACCAGGAGGAACTGAAACAAAAAGTATTGTATGATGACCGCTGGAAAACATCCCGCAATCATATTTACACCGCCGTAGAACAAAAAGGCAATTATGTAAAGGCCAAATATAATACTACCGCTTTATGGGAATATTCGGACAGCGCTTTGTATTTAAAGCCTGCCGGTGTATCCAACTGGGATATCCATGGCTCAACCGCCTTATTCAGCATTAACGGTAAAGTATATACGGCGCAGGACTGGATCAATTATGCGCAGGCCTACCGCAACCAGGCATCGCAGGGTGCAGCGGCTTATACCGCTTTATTACAGGACTATACAAGGCAAAGTATGTATAACTATTACCGCGAGCACCTGGAAGAATTTAATCCTGATTTTAAAGCCCAGATGGAGGAGTTCACCGAAGGCAATCTTTTCTTCGAGATCATGCAGCAGGAGGTATGGAATAAATCGCAGAACGATACGACCAAACTGCTGGAATTATATAACAGCAACCCGGCTAAGTATAACTGGGGTAAGAGTGTAGATGCCGTAGTGTTCTTTTGTAATGATGCCGCCACCGCCAAAGCCTTATACGCACAAATAAAAGCCAACCCGGCTAAATGGCGTACCTATGTCAATGCCGTGAATGAAAAAGTAGTAGCCGACTCCGCCCGCTACGAACTGGACCAGATACCCGGATTTAAGACCGGTATAAAAGAGAAAAGTCTTTCCCCATTATCCACCAATAGCCAGGATAACAGCACTACTTTCAGCTATGTATTTAAAGTATACAATACCCCTACTCCCCGCAGCTTTAATGAAGCCCGTGGCCTGGTGATAAGCGATTACCAGAACCAGCTGGAAGCGACATGGTTAAAGGAGTTAAAAGAAATTTACCCGGTGAAGGTGAATGAGGCGGAGTGGAATAAGATAAAGTGATTTGATGATTTGGAAATTTGGTGATGTGTTAATGAGAGACATAAAGCCGGTTAATTATATTGATGATAAGATACCTTGTTTACAGGGTGTTTTTTGCCGGGTTCCGATAAGACAAATTGGACTTATGTTGTGACGCACTGTTCGCAGTAAGTTTTCTATTAGTAAAATATATTCGCTATCAATAAAAAAGGATTTATCACTTCTCTGCAATCAATGATCTTTTCTCTTTAACAGTAACACTTTTTAATACATGGATGAGGCATCTTAGGTGTAATCATTAAATTTTTGTCATTAAATTTAAACCGTAAGTTAATTAATACATCCATCTTTAGGCCTAAATCTCTTCTATAGAGTTCTTTATTTGTAACAAATAAAAGCTTAACATTTGAGTAGTCAATATTTAAAGGATCAGGAAAGTCTTTCTTAATAAATCTAAACAAGGTAGTTTCAAATTTTTCTTTTATATTACTAACATTAAACCTTTTAGAAGTAGAAATTGATTTTAGTTCAACCAATGTTAATTTATAACCACTACAACATTTAAAGATAATTAAGCAGTCCACAGAAGGGGGCCGCTCGTTCACTTTCAGTGAATTATAATACTTATCAACCTTAAGTATAAGATAATCTTCTTCATTAATGTCCTTTTCAAATGTCACGCAAACATCGTTTTCACAACATTGTTTTTCTATGATTTTTGAAAGAATTTGATGTTTCTTTATTTTATTAATCATTGTCGGATTCTAAGAAATTTAACCTTTCAAAATATAATTGTTCTGAAATATCTTGAAAATTATCGTCATTAATACCATCATCTGTAACTTTCATACTTCCGTTGATTGTTGATCCATCCGAATCTTTAACCAAGTGATATGCTGCAAGACTATTTTTGGGAATCTCCCCTTTAATCAACAAATTATTTACTTTATTAAACATATAATTACTATGTGACGTTATAAAAAGTTTCAAGTTTCGCTCGGGAAGTTTTGCAAATAACTCTGCTAATTTCACCTGAACTTCTGGATGCAAATGAGCTTCGGGTTCTTCAATAAATAATATGTCGAAGCCTTTTTTAAATCTTCGACGGTGGCCAACTTCATAGAAGCCATCATAAAAGAATGTTTCTCTATTTTTGGATGATGAATATTTGTTATTAAGAATATGTTTAAAGTACAATACTAATGGAGAAAGTTCTGCTACCATAGAAGATGCTTCCGACAGGTTCAGCTCTAAGTCTATACCTTTGGGCTTATATGAAATTCTTTTGGTTTTTTCATTGTATTCTACCTCTCCTTTCAAAACATCATTTTGTAGTTTCTTAATAATTACTTTAAACTCTTTATTTACATTTTTTTTATCAACAGTAGATAAATCAATAAAATAATCTGCCAATGGTTCGGATAATGAAGGAAGCTCAATACTTTTACTTTGAATAAAAAAACGGTTTTGAGTCAATTCAGCAATAATTGGCGTAAAGGCGTTTAAAGCTTGATATAATCCTGAACGGCTTGCAGGAAGATAATAGATGTCTCTAATATTATAGTCTAATACTCTTAATACTCCATTAATCTTAGACAATGAAAAATGGATAAAATTAATAGTAAATTCTTCTTCGGTTGGGGAGCCAAATTTCTTTTTTCCGTTTAAATTTAAAGTATATTTTGTTGACTTAGTATTTTTATGAATAATTTCTACAAGTTTTAGCTCATTTTCATATTTCAAATCTAACGTACCTAAATTATTAGAGAAAATAGTTATCGTTTCGTGATCGTTCAAAGTAATAATAACTTCATAATTTTTATTTGTATATCTATTTTTTAAATTTTTTAATGAAGAAAAAGTATTTAAAAGTGAATTTTCCAACCCTTTTAAAATCACCTCTTTTAACTCACTTTCTATTAGTCTTATGAAGTCTTTAGTACACTCATTTGGTTTTGAAAGCTTAAGATTTTTTAATCTTGCTCGAATGAAAGCAGTATAAGGGTTTTCAGGATTTTGTTCTGCATAAAAATATCTATTCCCAATAAATTTATTTTTGATATTCTTAATTAGGCAATAAATAAAATATGTAGCATAAGACTTGCCCACCGCGTTCTCGCCATATATCAAATGCAAATCTTTGGATAAGTCAAATTTTAAGTTTTTAATTGGTCCAAAGTTTTTTATTTCAATTCGCATGTTTTTAAAATATTTTTGCTAAGGTAGGCATTCACTTCAAATGCGTTATCTGTTAATATGCCTATTTTTAATTATATAATATTCAACTTATGACAGAAATTAGATACAATGAATTAACAGTTTAACAGTTCGCCAATGGAGTAAAATCGTATAGTGTGGTGGCTATACCCAACTAAAGATATTTTAATTATTCAATATTTACAAATATCCCTTATGCATTGACGAACACTACTATCAATATGCAAAGGCTGCCGGATTACAATGCCTCCCTCACTTATATGAAATAAACAAAACTTTTACGGATTATCGTAAACTACACAAAACAAACCCCGCCAATCTATAGCGGGGTAATAATCTAATAGTATGTAGTACAAAGTATTTAGATAATAGATAAGCTATTAACTGTCACACGCTTTCAGCTTTAAGCCTTAAGCTTTCCGCTTCCCTACAACTCCTTCACCACATCCACCACCATATTCGGGCGACCCAGGGTGTAATAGTGTAATACGGGTACGCCGTTAGCCTTCAGGTCTTTTGACTGGGCGAGTAACCACTCGGTGCCAACTTTTTCTACATCCGCATCGGTTTTACATTTCAGTATTTCGTTGGACAATTCGTTGGGCAGGTCGATATGGAAGGTCTTGGGTAATACCGTCAGTTGCTTTTTGGTATAAATAGGTTTCAGGCCAGGGATGATGGGCACGGTAATGCCGTTATCGCGGCAGGCTTTTACAAATGCATAATACTTGGCGTTGTCGAAGAACATCTGGGTAATGATATAATCGGCGCCGGCATCGATCTTGGCTTTAAGATAGTACATATCACTGTTCATATTGGGCGCCTCGAAATGTTTTTCGGGGTAACCGGCTACACCAATACAGAAATCAGTTTTCTGGGTGCCTTTCAGGTCGTCTTCCAGGTAAATGCCTTTGTTCAGGTCTACCACCTGTTTTAACAGGTCGCTGGCATAATGGTGACCACCGGGTTCAGGCACAAAGGAGGTTTCGCTTTTGGCCGCATCACCACGTAATACCAGTACATTATCAATACCCAGGTAACGCAGGTTAATCAGGGCATCTTCAGTTTCGTTGATATCGAAGCCGCCACAGATCAGGTGGGGAACAGTATCTACATTGTATTTATTCATGATAGCGGCACAGATGCTCTCCGTACCGGGACGTTTGCGCACGATCACCTTGGCAAAGCTGCCATCGGGATTCTTTTTAAATACGTGCTCGCTGCGGTGATAGGTAACATTGATAAAGGAGGGGTTAAACTCCATCAGGGGGTCTAAATGGTTGTATAATGCATCAATGCCTTTGCCTTTCAGGGGCGGTAAAACTTCAAAAGAGATAAGGGTATCCTTGGCATTGTTAATATGGTCGATAACTTTCATGAACTATAGTTTAAACCCGGCTATTTTTAACCAGCCGCCAAATGTACTATCAAAACAGGGATAATCAAAGGGCAAGGGTCAATTGACAGGTGACAATTGACAATTAGACGCTCACCCCGGGGAAGGAGGAGTTATGAATGAGGAATGATGAGTGGACCTTTGGTAAAGCCCTGCGCCTTACTGCTTCGGCCTTAAACCCTACCTTAAAAGATGAATGAAGAATTATGAGTTATCAGGCTGCTTCACCTTTATGCACTGATATCCAACCTTACATCACTCTCCTTAACCCTTAAACCCTATAGCTTAAACCTTATACCGTAAAGGGCGGCCCAAACATTAAACTTAAAACCTTAAACTTTAAACCTGCTAGGCTTCCGTAACGTATTGCTTACAGAATCTTTTATACAGTATCTCGTATTGGGGAATAATGTTCTTGATGTCGAATAACTGGGCATGGGCGGCTGCGTTATCGCGGAAGGTCTGCAGGGTAGCATCATCGCTGAGTATATGGATGGCCTGACTGCTCATGGTCTGTACATCGCCTACATCAGCCATAAAGCCTGTTTTGCCATTAATGTTGATCTCGCCTAAACCACCGGCATTGGTAGATACCACGGGTACGCCTGCGGCCATGGCTTCCAGGGCGGCAAGTCCAAAGCTTTCGTAATCGGAGGTTAGTAAGAAGAGGTCGGCAATGGCCAGGATATCTTCCATCTGCTCCTGTTTACCCACAAAACGAACATCCTCACTTACGCCCAGGTTACGGCTCAGCTCCTCGGCCATCTGGCGCTCGGGGCCATCCCCCACAAACAGCAGTTTGGCGGGCATTTCACGGCGTACTTCGTTAAATATCTTTACCACATCCTGCACCCTTTTTACCTTACGGAAGTTGGAAGCGTGTAACAGGATACGTTCCCCATTTGGTGATATTACTTTACGGAAAGCATCAATAGGCTTGCGGCGGAAACGTTCCACATCTACAAAGTTGTAGATCACTTCAATACTCTTTTCTATGGGGAAGTTCTGGTAGGTTTCGTCGCGCAGGTTGTTGGATACGGCTGTGATCACATCACTCTGGTTAATGGAGAAAGCCACTACGGGAGCATAGGTTTTGTCCTTGCCCACCAGGGTAATATCGGTACCATGCAGGGTGGTGATCACCGGTATATTGCGGCCCTCCTGTTCCAGGATCTTCTTGGCCATATAGGCGGCAGAAGCATGGGGGATGGCATAGTGTACATGTAACAGGTCCAGGTCGTGATTTTTAATGGTATCCACCATGGCACTGGCCAGGGCAGTTTCGTAAGGTGGATAATCAAACAAAGGGTACTTAGGAACCTGTACCTCGTGGTAAAATATATTGGGAATAAAACCGCTGAGCCTTACCGGCTGCTGGTAGGTAATAAAGTGTACATGATGCCCTTGTTGTGCCAAAGCCTTGCCTAGTTCGGTTGCCAATACACCGCTACCACCGAAAGTGGGATAGCAAACAATACCTATTTTCATTATTCTAGTTTAGTTGTTTTTACCGTTTTTGTGGTACTGTACCACCCGCCGTCCTGTTATGAATGATTGACCGGCAGGAAAAACGGCTCTAAGGTAACAGTTTTGCGGATGGAAGGTTTACCGCATAACCAGATAAATTTTGGGTGCGGGGATCATAAGCCGGTCTTTTGTTTAAATAAAACACCCGCTCATGCTCAACCGGAAGGATAAATACGGGGATTATTGAAAAAATTATATTTTCAATATTTGAAAGCGTTAACCTGCAAACCGGCCGGTATTTAACCAGGTCTTTCACTAAAACATATGGAAATACTTAAAAAAAAGCTGGTGGATTACCCGGGACCATTTCTGGTCCTTTTTAGGTGCTTTTATCGGCACCGGGCTGATCGTCTTTTTACAGTCATTCTATTTGATCTGGGATGAGAATGTTTTTTTTATCGGCTCCTTCGGTGAAGAACGGCCCGCTGATCCACGCAGATTTAATACACCGCTGATTGGCGCAGAACTATCATAACCATCCTTCTACTCTTTATCTGCGAGCATCTGCGGTAAACATCTCCGAAAATCTGCGGGAAAAACTACCCGCTGATCCACGCAGATTAAATACATCGCTGATTAGCGCAGAATTATTATAACCATCTTTCTATTCCTTATCTGCGATCATCTGCCGTAAACATCTCCGAAAATCTGCGGGAACATCTACCCGCTGATCCACGCAGATTAAATACACCGCTGATTAGCGCAGCATTATCATAACCATCCTTCTATTCCTTATCTGCGAGCATCTGCGGTAAACATCTCCGAAAATCTGCGGGAAAAACTACCCGCTGATCCACGCAGATTAAATACATCGCTGATTAGCGCAGAATTATTATAACCATCCTTCTATTCCTTATCTGCGAGCATCTGCGGAAAACATCTCCGGAAATCTGCGGGAAAAAACAAAAGGTTGCCCGATATGAGCAACCTTATATTTTAAAAACATTTTTCTTTTATCGTATGCCGTGCATCAGCTTTTTCAATATCGGCCCCAGCAGAACACAGAGTACCGAAGCGGCGATAGAGATGCCCGTTAATAACCAGAAGAAATAACTGAAGCCCCGCTCCTCTGCCACTTTCTCTGACATTTCACCAAACATGCCGGCCAGTTTCATACCTATGGCCACCGCCAGGTACCATACACCAAACATCACCGCGATCATACGACCAGGCACCAGTTTACTCACATAGGACAGCGCCACCGGCGATACACAGAGCTCGCCCATGGTATGGAAAAGATAAACAAGGATCAGCCAGATAATACTTGCCGATGCCGATTTAGCACCCGGCGCAATATCGCTGGCACCCAGGGCAACAAAAGCAGTACCAATACCCAGGAACAACATACCAATGGCATACTTGTAATGCGCCCTCGGGTTGTATTTACTGCTCCACCACCTGGAGAATAACGGCGCCAGGGTAATGATGAAAAGCGAGTTGAGGATATTGAACCAGCTGGCACCGATCTCCGTAGCAGATACTTTTGATTTTACGACTGCCGGCACGCCAGTGCCCTCTTTCTTACTTTGTTTAATATCGTGGTTAATAATTAAACCGGTTTTGTCACCTACCTTGAAAGTTTTTTTCTGGTCTTTATTCAACTTTACGTTCCGTGTAAGTTGCTCGCCTTTGCCATTGGTAAAGGCAATATTGGCAAAAGTTATTACCGTACCAAAAGCACCGATCTTTTCCTGCTCTTCAAAGCCGGTGATCGTGCCGTCAAAATATTCGCCCAGGGAATTATTATCCTTGTCATAGATAGCAAAGTCCTTCACTGATTTTTTCTCTTTATCCAAGTTGGCCACATCATACAGGGACAATTTTTCATCGTCCAGTATACTCACGCTCTGGTTATCGCTGTACGAATCGGATGATACGATCTTGGCCGGCGTGGCATTGCCATTCACATTGGTGTACTCCACATTATACGAAGCCGATTTATACTCGTTCACCACCATCCAGATAGCAATACCCCATATAATGATAAAGCTGCAGGAAAGGATGATATTGGAAAGCGAATATTTTTTAAAGGTCTTGCCAAACAGTTTAATCAGTACCCAGGTAATAACCGATAGCGGTACTATGGTAATAAGCGCATTGGCAATTTTAAAAATAGTGCCCGATGTACCTTCCATAATACGCTGGGTATAGTCGCGGGCAAATAAAGTAAGTGAACCCGGGGCCTGCTCAAAGATGGACCAGAAGAACATGGTAATAATGGCAAAGAACAAAATGGCCAGCATGCGGTCACGTACAATATTATCATATTTCACCAGGCGCACGGCTAACAGTATCAGGAACAATACCAGGGCCAGTAATATAATAAAACTGGAGCCACTTAAGGAGCCTACGGTAAAGTCAAACAAATTAGTACTGCCTTCTGATATTTTGGAGATAGGGTCATTTAATATCCAGCCCAGGCCTAATACCACGCAGGCGGCGATCAGTATATAATGGAAAGTGGTAAAGGGATTTCTTTTACCTTCCGAGAGGTCGGTTGTAACAGCAACAGCAGCATTCTTCTTTGGTGGTTTTAAACCTACATGCCCGAAAATGCCCTGTGCAAACCAGAACTGTAATAAACCGAATAACATAAAGATACCGGCTACACCAAAGCCCCAGCTCCAGCCTATTTTTTCACCCAGGTAACCGCAAAGCATAATACCAAAAAAGGCACCTGCATTCACACCCATGTAAAAGATAGTATAAGCACCGTCTTTCTTCTCCGGTTTGTATTTATACATTTCCGATACAATGGAGGTCATATTGGGTTTAAAAAAGCCGCTACCAAAAACCAACAGTACCAGGCCGGTATAAATGGAGAAGGGTGTTTCAACCGCCATGGCTGCATGACCCAGGGTCATGAGCAGGGCGCCCACTACCACAGCCCACCGGAAACCAATTATTTTATCGGCGAAATAACCTCCCAGCATTGTTGACAGATATACCAGGGCGGTATAGGAACCAAAAATAGCCAAAGCATGCTCTTTAGGCCAGCCCCAGCCATGGTCCATCAGCGAGGCGGTAAAAAACAATACCAATAAGGCACGCATGCCATAGTAAGAAAACCTCTCCCACATTTCGGTAAAAAACAACACAAACAAACCAGCCGGATGACCGATCACCTGTGTCTGAAAAAATGATTCCGAATCCTTTTTTAATTGTTCTTCTGAAATTGAACTCATGGTAACTTATTTGATAAATAAATTTATTTAACCCCGTGCATCAGCTTTTTAACCAGGGGCGAAAGTAACAAAAGTACAGCACCTGCAATTAATCCTGTATACAGTAAAAACTCAAACAAATTCATATAGGAGGCTTTGGCAACAGCCAGGCTGGCGGCTTCATCGCCTGAGTGGTCAATACTGGCAATATTGGCCAGTAAAGCTGCAATATACTCAGACCCTGCAGTTGCCAGGAACCATACCCCCATCATAAAACCGACAATTTTGGTAGGTGACAGTTTGGTTACCGAAGACAAGCCAACCGGCGACAGGCAAAGCTCACCGAATGTATGCAGCATATACATAAATATGATCCAGATAAACGCCACTTTTTCAGTACCCGACACATTACCCCCAATTACCAGGGCACCAAAACCAAGACCCGCAAATATTAACGACAAACTGAATTTTATTACGGTATTCGGGTTTGCATTCACTTTTGACAGTTTATTCCATATCCAGGCGAATATAGGCGCAAACAATACAATGAAAAGGGCATTGAATAAATTCACCTGGCCCGGTTTTAACTCCATACCAAAAACATTCCTGTCCAGCGCTCTTTCCGAGAACAGGCTCAGTGAAGTATAAGCCTGTTCAAACAAGGCCCAGAATACTACTGAGAACAGGATGAGTATGGTAAGTGCGATCAACCGGTCCCTTCCAACCTTATCCAGCTTAGTGGCTTCCCAGCCAATATAAATCAAGGATATTACACCGGAGCCTAACAACAAGCTGCCTACCACGCTATGGCGCTGTATCATTTGCCATACAATAAAACTTCCCAAAAAGCCTAAGAGGTAGATCAGGTTTTCTCTTGAAATAATGCCGGCAACTTTTTCCTTCAATATAGCCGGGTTCTTGGGTTCTCCTTTACCCATGAAATGTTTTTTACCGGAGATAAAAACGAGTAAGCCCAGCAGCATGCCTATGCCCGCGGATCCAAAACCATATGCCCAGCCATACTCTTCACCCAGCCATACGCATACAATGGTGGCTAATAAGGAGCCCAGGTTAATACCCATATAAAAAATGGTAAAGCCCGATTCTTTCCTCGGGTCCTGCTTCTCATATAATTCACCTACGATGGATGATATATTGGCTTTTAAAAAACCTACTCCCATTACAATTAAAGAAAGAGAAAAATAAAATACCTGTAAGGCCGCGCTGTCTCTTTTTACCACACCATCAACTATTTCGGCCGCATGACCTTCGTAAGCCATACCTAAATGCCCCAACACCAATAATATGGCGCCAAAAGTTACCGCCTTTCTAAAGCCCAGGTATTTATCGGCCAAATAACCGCCTAAAACCGGCATGGCATATACCAATGCAGCATAACTTCCAACCAGTAAGTTTCCATTTGTATCGGTAAAAAGATGGTACCGGACTAAGTAGTAGATCAACAAACCTTTCATCCCGTAGAACGAAAAGCGTTCCCACATCTCGGTAAAAAACAAAACAAAAAGCCCTTTGGGGTGGCCCAGGATCTCTCCTTCGCGTTTGCTCATGCAATTAAGTTTTAAAAAATAAAAAGCTACTTATAAAATTATGGTCCGTTACTTTTTATGGCGTGTCCCTGCGGGCCGGGTTATCCGCTGCTACTCCGGCACAAAGCCCTGCACCTGGCCTCACCGGGGTATCCGCTGCTACCCCTCACGCAACCCAACCAAAAGATAAAACATTTCCGGTTGTGTTATATACATCGGGCCGGTATCATTTTGCAGGAGAACTGTTAATTAATTTTTCACTAACAAAATGGCAATACGGGCAAACCGCTGCGGGCAATGGCTCCTAATCGTTTTTGCTTATTAACTGTAAGGCCTGTTTCCTAAGCCCAAAGCCAAAAGCAAGGGCTCAAAATACAGAAAAATAGCCACTAAGAAATAATTAAGTTTCTTTTGCTAAACATTACGATATTCGCCACATTTTAAGGCCAATATTAGCTTAAACCATGAATATTTTATTATTAGGCTCCGGTGGAAGGGAGCATGCCCTTGCCTGGAAACTGTCTCAAAGCCCCAACTGTACCCAGCTCTTCATCGCCCCGGGCAATCCCGGTACGGCTCAATTTGGTAAAAACCTTTCTTTTTCCGTTACCGATTTCGAGGCTATTACAGACTGCTGTATCGAAGAAAAGATCGATATGGTGATAGTAGGTCCCGAAGAACCCCTGGTAAAAGGTATTTACGATCACCTGAAGATAAACCCCGAATTAAAACAGCTGCTGATCATTGGTCCTTCGCAATACGGGGCACAACTGGAAGGCAGCAAGGCCTTTGCCAAAGCTTTTATGCAGCGTCATAATATTCCTACTGCTGCCTATAAAGAGTTTACCCTTGATAATTACGCAGAAGGCGTACAATATATACAGCAACATAATTTACCCATTGTATTAAAGGCCGATGGCCTGGCAGCGGGTAAAGGCGTGGTGATCTGCCAGACCCATATTGAGGCAATGGCGGAATTTGAGTTAATGATCCAGCAGGCAAAATTTGGCGATGCCAGTAAAAAGGTAGTGGTGGAAGAATTTTTAAGCGGTATTGAATTAAGCGTATTTGCCCTGACCGATGGTGAGCATTATGTTTTATTACCAAACGCTAAAGACTACAAGCGCATTGGTGAAGGCGATACCGGCCTTAACACCGGCGGTATGGGCGCTATCAGCCCCGTTCCACTGGCTACACCTGCCTTTATGCAAAAAGTGGAAGAGCAAATTGTTAAACCCACTATCAAAGGCCTGCAAAGCGAAAAGATCAACTATACCGGTTTTGTATTTATCGGCCTGATATCGGTAAACGACAACCCTTATGTTATTGAATATAACTGCCGCATGGGCGATCCTGAAACGGAGGTAGTGCTGCCCCGTTTACAGAACGACCTGGTTGATCTGTTAACGGCTGCCGCCAATAAACAACTGGCCACACAAACCATCGTTACCGACCCCCGTGCTGCCGCTACCATTGTTGCGGTAAGCGCAGGCTATCCGGGTAATTTTGAAAAAGGCTTTGTTATTTCCGGTCACAATGAGCATTATGGTAAACAATCCATCGTGTTCCAGGCCGGCACTACGGAAAAAGAGGGTGAAGTAGTAACCAACGGCGGACGTGTACTCTGTATTACTTCCTATGCCAATGATATACAGGAAGCGGTTAATACTTCCCTGGATGTATTATCCAATATCAACTACGAAGGCATTACCTATCGTACCGATATAGGTTACGAATTTAAATAGACTGTATTACCTGCGGGTAAAATATAAAGCTACCGGTTTAAGCCGGTAGCTTTTTTTGTGCCATTGCCACTGATAAACGTCTTTCTTCTGTATAGCATGATCATGCGTAAGCGGTAATTATAAAAGGCATTATTCGTAAACTTGCATCCGGCCTCACTTCCTTTATACCGTTTTTTAAAATAACTTACATACGCAAATACCTACATCTACCAAACAATCCCTCAAATTGATACCTAACAGACTGACATGGTTATTTTGTATGTTATTGCCTTTATATGCAATAAGCCAGCCTGTGAACCCTGTTTATATTGAAAAAAAATTAGCCGCCGCCAGGGAGCAATACCAGCAGTTTGATTATACCGATGCACAAAAAACGCTGGATGAACTGTATACACAGTCTGTTAGAAACAACAATTATTACGGGGCAGCCATGGCCCTTATAAAGAAAAACCTGTATGGTATTGAAAGGGGCGATTATACCCGCTCCGAACCCGACTGGCAGGCTATCGATAACCTGCATATGACGGATAAAACAGAACAGACCCAGGTAAAAGTAGAGCTGCTTAACCTGCGTGCCCGGTACGAACAAAAACAGAAGAACAACAGTAAACAGGCAGAACAATTTTTAGACGAGGCCATTAAAATGGCCAGCCACTTACCGGCCAATGCCTATGTACTGGGCGAATCCTATTATTTATATGGCCAGATAAAAAGTAAAAACTCCCAGTTCATTGAGGCCAATAAATATTTACTGGCCGCCATTAAAATTTTTGAAGCTAATAACGACCCCGCCTCTATCGGCCTGGTTTGGGGCGACCTGGCACATGCCTCCTTCCTCATTGGCGAAAAAGACAGAGCCATTGCCTATGCCTATCAATCCATAGACGCACTCAAAAAAAACAGGGACTATGAAAGCCTGAGCATACAGTTAAGTAACCTGGGGCGGATGTACCAGCTGGACAATAAGCTGGACTCAGCCGTTAAATATTTTTTAGCTTCGGCCGAATACCTGAACCGGTCCACCCGTAAGGAAACAAAGTTTATCAGTAAGGTTGATCTTGCCCTGGCCTACCATGCACAAAAAAACAGGCCCGAGGCTTTCCGGTATATGGAAGAAGCAGTGCAGATCGGTCGTGAGATCAGCCAGCCTAAACTACACCGCTACATACGCATGTGTGCCATGTTAGCGGGGTATGCGGGCAACGAAAAATTAATGGACCAGTATTATGAAGAGAGCTACCGGCTGGCCTTAAAGGATAATGACCGGGAGGCATTACGCGACTGGCATGGCTCCCTGAATTTTTATTATGCCAATATTAAAAAAGATACCGCGAGGGCCTTCCCTTATTTAGAAAAATTTCACGCCTATAAGGATTCACTGGTGAACGAAAGATCTAAAAAGGATTTTAATACCCTGGAAGTACAATACCAGACAGAAAAAAAACAGGCCGAGATTGAAAGACTGGCCATTGAACAAAGACTGCAAAGCCTGGAACTGGAAAAAAAGAATGCCCTGATAAAAGGCAACCTGATAGAAGCCGCTCAAAAGGAAAAGGAGATACAATTACTTACGCAGGAAAAACTGATCAACAACCTGAAAATTGAACAACAGGCCAAATCACTCAGCCTGGCCGGATCGGAATTAAAAAACCTGCAGCAGCAACAGAAAATAGCCGAACAGGAAAGTTTATTAAAGGAAGAAAAGATCCGGAATGAACAATTAAAAAGAAACCTGATCATTGCCATGCTTATAGCGGCCGTAATAGGTTTTGTATTTATCTTAAACAGGGTGCTCTTAAAAAAGAAGATAGAACAAAAGAATTTATTGCTGCACGAACGGAACCGTATCTCCACCGAGCTGCACGATGAAGTGGGCAGTACCCTTACGGCCATCAATCTTTTGTCCCATTCGGCCATTCACCAGTTAAATACCGATAACAGCGATGTCTCTAAAAAACAGGTGGAGAAGATCAAAGAGAATACGCAATCTGTTATGGAAAATATCAGTGATATTGTGTGGAGCATGAACCCCGAAAATGATAGTTTTCAGCAGGTGATTGTGCGTATGAAAGAGTTTACCGGTAATATACTGGAGCCGCAAAACATAATATATCATTTTCATATTGATGATAACCTGGATACCATTAAACTTTCACCGGAGAAAAGGAGAGATCTCTACCTGGTCTTTAAAGAAGCGGTCAATAATATGGCCAAGTATTCGCAGGCTACACAGGCGGTTATCAGGCTTACCCGCTCAGGAAAGAACATTGTACTCACCATTACCGATAATGGTACCGGCTTTGATCCAACGCTTGTAAAAAAAGGTAACGGGCTTAATAATATGCGCAGCAGAACAGAGAGGAACCATGGATATTTTGAGCTGCAAAGCGGTGAAAGCGGCACTACTGTTACCGTTCATTACCCTTACGCATAATCATGTTATCATCATAATTATTACGATATCTTTATTTTGCTACCATTAAATAACCTATTATGATCAGGCTGGCCATTTTTGAGGACAATGCACTGTTACGGGAACAATTGATGTTATTCCTGAACAATGTCAACCAGGACATTCAATGTGTAGGGGGCTGGGAGAATTGTTTGCAGGTTGAAAAAATAATGGACTTCCATAAGCCCGATGTGGTGCTGATGGATATTGATATGCCGGAAGCCAATGGTTTTTTCGGTTTAAAATATATTACCCAAAATCAGCCGCAGGTACCTGTTATTATGCTCACTGTTTTTGAGGACGACCAGCATGTATTTGAAAGTATCTGCCTGGGCGCAAAAGGTTATCTCTTAAAAAAATCATCGCCCGAAAAGATCATCGAATCGATAAAGGATGTACTGGAAGGCGGCTCACCCATGAGCCCGTTTATTGCCCGTAAGGTACTGGAAAGTTTCAGTGCCATGAAAGCGCTGCCCCATGAGGACTATAACCTCACCAACCGCGAAAAAGATATACTCCGCTCACTGGTAAATGGCAACAGTTATAAAATGACAGCCGCGGCGCTCTCCATCTCTATCAACACCGTAAGGCAATATATCCGCAAAGTGTATGAAAAGTTACAGGTAAACTCCATGAACGAGGCGGTGGCAAAAGCGATTAAACAGAATATTGTTTAGTGTATCATAATATTGTAGCATAAAAAAAGACAAACACATTACTGTATTTGTCTTTTTCAATATTATACTTTCAGTTCTACATCTTTATCTGCTCACCGTTCTGGTCGTAAAACTTATACTCGGTCAGGTGATAGTTATTATCCTTTTCGAGTTTTGTTTTCTGGCCGAACTGTTTGTTCCATTTGGCCATTTTAGTTTTCCAGAACCAGCCTTTGGACAGGTAGGCATGCATAATGGGATGTACTACCAGTTTCAGGCCTTTGTGCTGGTGGGTAATTAAATAGTTCAGGTTCTTTTCTATTTCATCCTCCAGCAACAGGGTAGAAGTTATTTTACCTGTGCCGTTACAACTGGGGCAGGTTTCCTGGGTATTGATGTTTACTTCAGGCTTCATACGCTGCCTGGTAATTTGCATTAACCCGAATTTTGAAATAGGCAATACTGCATGTTTGGCACGATCGGGCTGCATGAACTCTTCCATTTTTTCAACCAGCTTGCGCTTATTGTCAGGAAGTTTCATATCAATAAAATCCACCACGATAATGCCACCCAGGTCACGCAACCTTAACTGGCGCGCAATTTCTTCAGCTGCCTCAAGATTGGTCTCCAGAGCATTCTGCTCCTGGTTATTACCAACGCTTTTGTAACCGCTGTTTACGTCCACCACATGCAGGGCTTCGGTATGTTCAATGATCAGGTAAGCGCCGCTGTTCAGGTTAACGGTTTTACCAAAAGAGCCTTTTACCTGTTTGGTAATACCAAAGGAATCAAAAATGGGTGAGTTGCTGTTATAATAACTAACGATCTCTGCTTTCTCCGGGGCAATACGCTGGATATAACTTTTTGTATCCTGGAAAATATTACGGTCGTTCACCACAATCTTGTTAAAATCGGCGTTTAACAGGTCACGGAGAATACTGTTGGTCTTGGTTTGTTCGCTTAAAATTTTGGCAGGAGGTATAGCTCCTTTCAGGTTTTTCTGAATGGTTTTCCAGGTAGCTACCAGTTCAGAAAGATCTTCGTGTAACTCGGCCGTATTCTTGCCTTCGGCAGCCGTACGTACAATTACACCAAAATTTTTTGGTTTAATAGCTTCAACAATTTTTTGCAGGCGTTTTCTTTCTTCGGAAGAATGGATCTTCCGGGAAACCGCTACAATATTGTTAAAGGGAGTAATAACGATAAAACGGCCGGGCAGCGAAATTTCGCAGCTAAGCCTGGGGCCTTTGGCAGCAATAGGTTCCTTTAAAATCTGTACCAGTATATTGGGTTTACCCCCTAATACCTCGTTTATTTTACCGGTTTTAACTATTTCAGCTTCTACTTCAAACTTTTCAAAGTCTAAGCCGTTCTCCGATTTATCGTTGGTAGAAAGTTGTGTGAATTTCAGCAGTGATTTTGCGTAGGGGCTCAGATCCGTATAATGCAAAAATGCATCCTTTTCAAAGCCAACATCAACAAAAGCAGCGTTCAGGCCGGGGATCAGTTTTTTTACCTTACCCAGGTACAGGTCGCCCACAGCAAAGCGGGCATCGCTTTTCTCGTTGTGTAATTCCACAAGTTTCCTGTCTTCCAGCAAGGCAATCTCTACGCCCTGCGGAGCCGCATTAATAATAAGTTCTTTGTTCATTACAGCATGTGTAATTATATCACCTTGGTATATACGCTGTAAACTGGATAAGATAATTCATACATTGTAAGCGGTGGGAATAGTTGCAGCTACCACAGGAGGGCCAAACTTGTATGATTAACAGCCAGCAGACAATTTAGAGCACAGGCACAGCAAATGAAGTTTACAAATACAGTATTTGTAAAACAAGTTGGGTAAAACAATTCTGTTATTGAATTACCCAACTCATTTCATCTGAAAAATTTATTGCCAGACAAAACCGGTTACCGTCAAACTTCTTTTATAAAAATTCAACCCTCACCGTTTCATGCCATGCTTTATGATAACAAGCGTTTTCCGTAACCATTTACGAAAAACAGCTTCGTTATTTTCTTTTCTTATGACGATTTTTTCTTAGTCTTTTTTTACGTTTGTGCGTCGCAATCTTATGACGTTTTCTTTTTTTACCGCAAGGCATACAACAATGTTTTTTAAAAATGAATAAAATGTAATATCGTCAGGCCGATATAATGCCGTTTATTTTCAAGGTCAATGCCGGTTAAAGCATTATCCTTTATTTCTGTAATTCTTTGATCCTCTTTTCTATCTCCCCCTTTATTTCGCCTGTTTCCGTGTGCTGCAAACCTTTTTTGTACCATTCCACCGCGTTCTTTTTATCACCGGTACGGTCATATACATCGGCCAGTTGCAGGATATACCCCGCGTTTTGCGGGTGAAGGGTTACCAGGGTTTTTAACCTTTTGATGGCATTATCATACTGACCGGAGATCATGCTGCCGGTAACCAGCATATTCAGGGCAAACTCGTTGGTACTATCCTTATCATGTACTTTCTTAACATGCGATAACCACTCCATCGGTTTATCGGGGCTCAGGTTGCCATATAAATGGGCAGCGCCTAAACCAACGATCGAGGAATCGTTACCAGGGTTCAATTTCAAAGAGCGTTCAAAAAGGTCCTTTGCCTGTAATCCTTCCCAGGTTCTTAACTCCGGGTTTTTCTCCCGTGGAAGAAAGGTTAACAGCAAATGGGCTGCAAAGGTGAGGGATTTTTCTGAATTTTCCAATCTTGCGGCCTCCGAAGTGTACCAGGCATAAGGTATAAATATGCCCACCGAGTCACGCCAGAAGTTCGCTAACTGGTGATATACATGGAGTTGCTGCTCTTTTACATCACCCCGGGTAATGCCTTTTTCCAGTGTGGTTAGGCGTAATTGTTGTTCAGGATTCAGTTGTTTTTTGGCTAAGTTTAACAATGTATCGGTAGCAATAACGTGCAAACCGCCTTCATGGTCGTGTCCTTCGTGGTTACCGCCCTGTTCGTCATGCCCGATTACCGCAGCCGGTTTGGGCTGGCCTTTTGGCGGCTTGATAGAAGTAAATGCATAAATAGAGGCTACGCAGGCAAGTGCCACACCAATTGTGATCCACTGAGGTTTGTTCATGTAACTGTTTTTTATCCCGGTTAAGCCAGGTTTTCCGGATGGCAAAGGTACACATTAGCGGCTACCTAATGGTAATATCAGTAAGTAAAACTGATCGTACACAAAACAAAACGGTGTGCAATATGTTTGACCGGATAAAAAATGAGCGGGATTTTTTCAGTGGTTATCACAGGCCGGATAACCGAATGCAGCATATATGAATAAGCCAACTTATCCATTATACTCATGCCCAACCAAGAGGAGATGTATAAAACTATTGTACGGTGACAGGATAACCGGTATTTGAATACTGGCGCACAGCAAAACAAAACCCTTACCGGTAAAGGGTTTTGTTTACTATTATTTATAAACCGTTAATAGTTAATCATCACCATCCTCACCGGGACCAGTGTCAGGCTTGGGCTCTTTCAGCTTTTTCACATCAGCTACAAATTCCTTTGCAGGCTTAAAGGCCGGGATATAATGTTCCGGGATATGAACGGCAACATTCTTTTTAATGTTACGTCCAATCTTGGCGGCTCTTTTTTTAGTAATAAAACTGCCAAAACCTCTTATATAAATGTTCTCCCCGGAAGCAAGGGTATCCTTTACTTCCTTGAACATTCTTTCCAAGGTTACTAATACATCCACTTTAGGGATGCCGGTCTTGTCCGAAATTTTGTTTACAAGGTCTGCTTTTCTCATTATTTGCAGGATTTAGCGGTTTGAGAATGCCAATTTATGATAAAATTCTATGATTGTCAACAGGATAGCAATTTTTTTGTAACAATTTCCAGGCCGATTTTAAAAAAAGCGGATATTTAGCCGCTGCATAATAGCATGATCGTGAAAATTAAACATATAAATAATACTTCGGAGTTCGCCCAAACCCTCCTGCAGTGGAATAAACTGGATAATACCCGGCAAATGCCCTGGAAAGGTGAAAAAGACCCTTATAAAGTATGGCTGAGCGAAATTATTTTACAGCAAACCCGGGTTGAACAGGGATTAGCCTATTATAATTCGTTTATTAAAAAATTTTCTAATATAAAAAAATTAGCGGCTGCACCCGATGATATGGTGTTTAAACTGTGGGAAGGACTGGGTTATTACAGCCGTTGCCGTAATTTACTGGCCACTGCACGCTATATCAGCAAAGAAAAGGACGGTGCATTTCCCTCCACCTATGAAGAAATAGTACAGCTGAAAGGGGTTGGCCCCTACACCGCAGCGGCCATTGCCTCTTTTGTGTATAACCTTCCCCACGCTGTAGTAGACGGGAATGTATTCCGGGTTTTATCACGGGTATTTGGTATTGATACCCCTATTGATACCACTGCCGGCAAAAAGTATTTCACCCAACTGGCCCATGAATTATTACCGGTTAAACAGGCCGGCATCTATAACCAGGCCCTGATGGATTTTGGGGCCGTAGTATGTAAGCCGGCAGCCCCTTTATGCGAAACCTGCCCTTTTAACACCAGTTGTATTGCTTTAAAGAACAAGGTGGTAGACCTCCTCCCGGTAAAAGAAAAAAAACTGGTGCAGAAAACCCGTTTCTTCTATTTTATGGCCCTGCAACAGGATGGCAAGACCTATATACAACAACGCACGGGTAAGGATATATGGAAAGACCTGTACCAGTACCCGCTGGTAGAAACGGCAGATGCCCAACCGGTTGCTGCCGTTATAAAAATGGCAAAGGCTGCGGGCATCATTCCGGCCGGGGCCGCACTCATTCATGCGTCCCAACCGGTAAAACAACAACTGACCCACCAGAAAGTACATGGCATACTGGTGCAGGTAAAAGTGCCCCCTGCTTACAAGGCCCCGGCCACGTATATTGCCGTTACACCCAAAACCCTGCAACAGTACGCTTTCCCCAAACTAATACACCTGTTATGGCAGCAGGAAAATAATTAGTTCGTGCTGCCAATTCCCCGGGGTTGGTTAAACCGGCCTAAAAACCCGTTAGCTAATTTGGGGGTAATTATGTATTTTTGAAAGATTGGATATGTCAGAACCCAGGTTTTGACATGGTGAAAAGGGAAAAATTGGTACACCAAACCGGTTGGTGATTAGTTAACAATGACAGTTATTTTTAGCATATATATCAAAGATCCACTTACAAAGGCAAGTCCCGGAAGGGCTTGTAATGCTTAAAAATCAGGGCTTTTACGCTTTTTACTGCGTAGTACGGCCTTTTTCATTGTTACCTGATACATTATAGTTTAAAGACAGCAGGATGTTTCCTGTACTGCAGCATCGGGTGTGTGATCCGCAACAGTACTGTCGGGTCAATGCACAGGGAACGATCAGCTGTGTTAACTATAGCCGGCTACCAAAAAATCCCATATTAAATTAATTGTCTGAAAAAACAGGATAAGTATGGGCTGTAGTAGTTGTGGCACATCGAAAGGAAGTAAACCGGGAGGTTGTAAAAGTAATGGCGGGTGCAGCACCGGCGGGTGTAACCGTATGAATACCTATGACTGGTTGCGTAACCTGCCCATGGCAGATACAGAAAGTTATTGCCACGTAGTGGAGGTGAGTTTTAATAAAGGTACCCGTAAGGACTTTTTCAGAAATACCACCTTACAGCAATTTGAAAAAGGCGACCTGATCAGTGTAGAAGGTGTAAGCGGATTTGATGTAGGTGAAATATCGCTGACCGGTGAGATCGTACGCCTGCAAATGAAAAAACGCGGTGTTAAGGAAGATAACCCGGAAATGAAAAAAGTGTTGCGTTATGCTACCGACCGCGACCTTGACCTGCGCCAGCAGAATAAGGCCCGTGAGCCGGAGGCGGTAATACGCAGCCGGGCCATTGCCCGCCAGCTGAACCTGGATATGAAGATAAGCCAGGTGGAAATGCAGGCCGATGGCCGTAAAGCCACTTTTTTTTACATTGCTGACGGCCGGGTGGATTTCAGGGAACTGATCAAGGTATATGCATCGGAGTTTAAGGTAAAGGTGGAAATGCGCCAGATAGGCGCCCGCCAGGAAGCCGGTAAAGTAGGCGGCATTGGCAGCTGCGGCCGTGAATTATGCTGCAGTACCTGGTTAACTGATTTTAAATCGGTGAATACCACCATGGCCCGGTACCAGAACCTGTCCATTAACCAGGCCAAATTAAGCGGGCAATGCGGCCGTTTAAAATGCTGCCTGAACTACGAACTGGATACTTACCTGGACGCCTTACAGCACTTCCCTAATAACTGTGATACCATTCAGGTGGCCAAGGGTACAGCTTACCTGATTAAGAAAGATATTTTCAAGGACTTGATGTGGTATACCCTGCCGGGCAGTACTAAACAATACCCGGTTACGATTGATGCGGTTAAAAAAATAAAATCGCAGAACCAGCAGGGCATTATTCCTGAAGAACTGGAAACCGTAGAAGTAACCAGCAACAAACCCAAAGAAGTAGAACCCGAATTTGTGGATGTAGTGGGCCAGATAAGCTTACGCAGCCTGGAAAAGGCCGATAAGAAACGCAGGCAACAGCAACACCAGCAAAAAAGGGAACAGCGCCCGCAACAGCAGGCACAGGGCGGTGGCAACCAGCAAAGAAGGCCCCAGCAAAATAAAAATACCGAAGGCGCTAACCAGGCCAATAAGCCCCAGCAACAGCAAAGAAGGGAACAACGTCCGCAACAACAGGGACAGGCCGGAACAAATCAACAAGGCGGTAAACAGCAAGGCGGCAACCAACAACGCCCGCAGCAAAGGAGTGGTAACCGCCCTAACCCGAACCGTAACCGGCAAAGGGATAACAGGAACGATAAAGGGAATACGAAAGAACAACAATAGTTTTTATACAAAACGGGAGCTTAAAACTCCCGTTTTATTTTACCGGCCCGGTGATAATACTTTTTTTATGAAGCTCCGTATAAATCAGTTTAGCGGCTTCCTTATACTGCGTCTCTTTTGTCAAATCAACATCCACTTTCAAATCAGCTTCCCTCCGCTTTCTGCTTTCTGCTTTCAGCTTTCAGCCCTTAGCCCTACTGCAGCGCCTCCGCTTCCACTGCTTCCGCCTGGTATTTCTTAGGTACCGGCTGCAATAAAACTTTATACAGCTCATCCTGGATGTTGCCACGTACATTTAAACGGGACAACTGGGGGCTGTCACGGGTTGGGTATACCCTGTTGGATAAGAAAATATAGAGGATATTATACCGCGGGTCAACCCATACACAGGTGCCGGTATAGCCGGTATGACCATAGGTTTGCAGGGATACTTTTTTGGCAGGATACGGATCTTTACGTTTGGCATTATCTTTTTCCGGTTTATCAAAGCCAAGTCCGCGACGGCTGATGGCGCTTTTGTAAGCGGTAAACTCGTGAATGGTTTCCCATTTTAAGAACCGGTGGCCATTTAACTCACCGCCATTCAGTAACATCTGGTATAACTTACCCAGGTCGTAGGCATTGGAAAATAACCCGGCATGGCCGGCCACATTGCCAAACATGGAAGCGCCTTCGTCATGTACATCGCCCCATAACAGCTGCTGACGAAAAAAAGTATCGTTTTCCGTAGGTACTATATCCGCTTTGGTAAAACGGTCCAAAGGTTTATAACCCGTGGTTGTCATATTCATGGGTATGTAAAAGCTATCGCGTACATACTCGTCCAGTGTTTTACCGGTAAGCTCCTCTACAATATTACCCAGGAAAATAAAATCGTTATCGCTGTAAACGTATTTGTTCTTAGGCCCTAATTTACTTGTGAGAATACGGTTGCGCAGGGTGTCACGCCAGTCGTTACGGATATACATATTCTCCGCTACCCTTTGTGTATAATTTTCTGAAGGCAACGGTGCATAGATGGCGCTGCTGGGTTTACCATCAGCCCCCATGGTTTCTTTATAAAACTGGATAAAAGAAATCAAGCCGCCCTGGTGCAGCAAAAGATCCTGTATTTTAATATTGGCTTTATCCGTTTTTTTTACCCAGGGCAGGTAGTCAGATAATTTTTTTTTTAGATCGAGTTTTTTTTCTTCGTACAACTTCATCACAGCAACCGTGGTGGCCGATATTTTTGTTACCGATGCCAGGTCAAAAATGCTTTCTAACTGTACAGGCAGGGAGCCGCTTTCGTACTGGTAGTTACCAAAAGCTTTGTAATAAGCAATCTGCCCGTCTTTGGCAGCCAGTACCACACAACCGGGGAAAGCCCTTTTAGCAATTGCGTCATTGGCGATGGAATCAATTGCTGCAAACCTTTCATCGCCGATCGGAAAAAGTGTGACATCACCCGATGCAGGAAGGACAATGCCATGCCCCTCCTTATAGTTACATACGCGTACCGGTAGTTTGCCGGTAGCGGTAAACCTGCCCATCAACCAGTCAGCTGCCGTGTTCTGGAATACGGCATCATCCTCATTACAGGCTATTAATGTTTTAGCCGTACAGAAGTTGGCCGCTGACAGTACATTACCAAACACCATGGTAATGGCACGGCGGTTATTTAACTGCTGCCAGAATTTTACGGCATTTTTGCTGATGCCATAGTTATTGGCACGGCCTGTTCTGATATCATGTATACCCACTATCACCGCATCGTATTTACCATTGGTAATGGCTTTTAAAATAGTGCCGCCCTTACTTACTTCGTCTTTATAGGAGAAGAAGAATACATCGGCATTCAGATCGGTCTTTAACCTTTGTGTAATGGTATTATCCGCATTGTTACCAATAACCACATAGGCTACTTTGTTTCCCTGCTTTAAAGGAAATTTAAAATAGTCGTTCCTGAAATTATCTTTTACCACGTAGTTCAATACTGTCAGCGATTTTTCAGCAACCGCTTTACGGATATTGTTGGTTGCCACATTAATATCTTCTAACAGGTTGGTGGTATTTACCGGCTGCATATTCTGCAGGCCCAGTTTATATTTTTCGGTGAGCACTTTTTTACACTTGGCATTAATGTCATCCCAGCTAAGCTTACCATCCGTGATGGCTTTTTTAATAGCGGCAATAGATTGCTGCACACTTTCCGGTAAACATAACATATCGTTGCCGGCTGCTAATGCTTCCACCGAAATGGTTCCACCCGGGAAGAATTTGGCCACCCCTTTCATCTCCAGTGCATCAGTAAAGGTTAAACCTTCATACCCCATCTCTTCCCTTAAAATGCCGGTGATATTTTTTTTGGATAAGGAGGTAGCCCTGTTGGCCGTATTATCAATGGCCGGTATATACAGGTGCGCCACCATCACGCTGCCTATACCCGCATTGGCAATAGCCCTGAAGGGGTATAGCTCCATAGAGTCTAACTGACTGCGTACTTTTTTTATTACCGGCAGGTCGTAATGTGAATCCACATCTACATCACCATGACCGGGAAAGTGTTTGGCACAAGCCATAATACCTGCATCCTGCATGCCTTTCATGTAGGCAATACCCATGCTGGCAACCTTGTATTTATTTTCGCCAAAAGAACGGAAGCCTATAACAGGGTTGTTGGGATTATTATTAATATCCACCACCGGTGCATAGTTTACATGCACACCAATACGTTTGCATTGTTCGCCTACCGCTTTACCTAACTGGTATACCAGGTCAGTATCGCTCATTGCGCCCAGTGTAAGCTGGTAAGGAAATTTAATGGCGCTGTCCAGCCGCATACCCAGGCCCCACTCACCATCAATGGTAATCATAATGGGGGTTTGTGCAATGGATTGGTAATAGTTAGTGAGGTTGGCTTGTCTTACAGGACCTCCCTGGAAAAAACAGAGGGCACCAATATTGTATTGTTTAATATCATTGACCACTTTGGCCACATGATCGGCCCCCAGGTTGGAGTGTGCCCGCACCACCATTAACTGCGCAATGCGTTGTTCCGGAGTAAGCGATTGAAAAACACTATCCACCCAAGCCTGGGCAGGTAAATTACTTTTAAACTGTGCCGCCGAAAAAAACGGCGTTACCAATAAACATACAATAAGCAACCTGTATAACCTCATGATATAACTTTCCTGTGTTTACGAAAAAAATAAAATTACTGTTTTTAACCCATTGACCTCCTGTAAATCAGCATTTACGCCTATAATTTTAACAGTTATCCCTGTAATAAACGGGTTTGTGCAAGCCATATAAACCAATCATTATAAAATAAAATCGCTGCTGGCAAAATACAGCATATATGTTTCATCAATTTAAAACTAATCACACAACAGTTGCCTGCAATCTGGGGCTATCGGCTTTAGTACTACTATCGGCTACAGTTCCCGCTGTACGCTGTACTTCGCCACAGCCCTTGCCCAAACCTTCAGCGAGGTGCCGCTTCCATCGGGCAGCCCTTCAGCTGTATTACCAGCTTAAGCAACTATTATCGCAAAAAGCCTACCAGTAGTCCCACATTATCATACAAATAAAAATGCCGGCCTTACGGGGCCGGCGGAACAGCGCAGTAAGCGTTAACTTATTGCACCATTAATTTATGGGAATAGATGGTGTGTTTATCGTTATTAATTACCTGCAACAAATAAATACCCGATGTAGTAATAGCAGGTAAACTAAGCTGCTGGTTATGTACTTTACCACCGCTGTTAACGGTGCGCTGCATTACCTGTTTACCGCCGCCGTCCAATACCTTTACCGTGTACACACCGGCAGGTATATCTTTCAGCTGCAGGGTGAATGTTTTTTCGGTTACCGGGTTGGGAAATACCTCAACACCTGTGTTGCCCGTTGTTTTATCATTTACTACAGCCAGCATATCCGGTGTACCAAATTCTTTTTTACCGGAACGGAGTATATTACTGTTGGCCAGGTCCGATGTACGCCAGGGTTTTGCCGTTGTGGTTAACGCAGTGGCGGTCATGGTTTTTATATCCAGCTGAAAAATACCGCTGTTATCGGTAGCACTGGTGATCACAATATTTTTTCCATCGGCACTTACTGCTGCACCGTTCATGGTAAAACTTGCCGGCAGCCCGCTAACCACGCCCAGGTGAGTAGCTACTTTGGTTTGTGTATTTACACTAAACACATGGTTACGGGCCGATAGGATGATGAGGTTACCATCATCATCCGCTACCATATCACCACCATAACTGGTACAGTTATTATAAATAGAAACTGATTGATTGGCCGGCGCATCTACCAGCTGGCCCAGGTCAGTTACTGTAATACCCTTTTTTCTGGAAGCGCTAACCTGGTAAAACTTTTTACCGTCATTACTGACAGCATATACATACCCATCGTTTCCAATGGTCATACGCGTAATAATATCGCTTTGGTCCGCTGCTTTTTGTGCAATACCTGTTAAAGGTTTACCGGTTACATATACCTGCATAGTGCTTAAATCAATATACCTTAACTGGTCAATTAACATGGGGGTAAACCAAAGGCGGTTGTTTGCCTTATCATAAGCAAGGGCCGCTACACCGTTTACAAAAGCGGCGTTGGCCAGGCTGCCATATACTTTATCTACCTGTGGTGTTAATTGTTTTTTATCTGCTGCATTATATAATACAGTCTGCGGGTTATTTCCCTGCAGCAATACATCGCTATAGGTATTGGTAGTAAGGTCCAGCTTACGTAAAGTGGTCCAGTTAAACCCTTCCTGCTGTACATCGGTAATAGCATAGGCAAACCGGTCGTTTTGCCCTGACAGTACAGGTGATAAACCAATAAAAGCGGTAGCAATAAATAATTGGGGTAGATATAGCTTCATAAGCGGTTATTGAGGTTATAATTGGTCTGTTAAGTTACACCCATTTTTTGGTAAGCCCCAAATATTTCTGGCAGGCAATGCCGTGCCAGACAAGCTTTTTGATCGTTAATATTGTGCGCTAAGTAATTACACATAAAAAGGCCTCCTGAAAAATACCAGGAGGCCTTTGTTGCTTATGCTAAGTCGTTTTATTTCTTCGTTATTTTATGCGTGGTTTTACCATCTCCGGTAATTACTTCCAGCACATAGTTACCGGTTTTTAAGCTTTGCAGATCCTGTACCACAATGATGTTTTCACCAGGCTGCACGCCTATTTTACGTACCAGTTCCTGCTGGCCCAGCATGTTTACCACACGTACAGTTATTTCAGTTTCGGTACGGCTGTTCAACTGTAATTTAACGTTGGATACAAAAGGATTGGGGAATACCGAAATAGCATTTAAGGTGGTAGTGCCGGACAGGCGCACCATTACTATTTTACTGAACGTGCTCTTACCATCAAAATCCACTATGCGTAAACGATAGTAAACAATACTATTGCCTGCAGGTAAGTTATCGTTGAAATTATAATATTGTTTTACATCAGTAGTACCCTTACCGTTCAGTGCACCCACTTTGTTAAAGGTTAAACCATCAGTACTTCTTTCCACTTCAAAACGGTCGTTCTTCAGCTCACCGGCAGTGGTCCAGTTAAGCTGTGCCGTATTACCATCGCGGGTTACTTTAAACTCGGTAAGCGTAACAGGTAACATAATATTACCGGGGCCGAATATATACGTACCATCATCGGTAAAAGCCTGGTTGTCGGAAGCATTATTGCCATAAATACGGCCGGTATTGGATACCGATATCCATGGAGTGGCATAAGTGGGTGTTTTGCATTTAAAGCCTACGGAATAAGTTTGTCCCGGAGTTAACAGACCGCCTTGTGTAGCGGTAGCGCCTGTGCCCACAAAAAACTTAACCCATGATTTACCGCCGGTGGAAGCATAATGTCCCAGGTCGTCGCCGGTAGCATCGGTTAACGGGGTTTGAGGACCACTGGCCCCACCAATGAACATGGAGTTGGCTATATAGTTTAAGCCTACCGGTATAGTATCTACCACTATATTATTGATAGCATTACCCAGGCCATTGTTTTTACCCGAAAGAATATAGGTAATGGTTTCTTCAGGGTATAATAAGCCGGTTGCGCTGCCCGGGCCGGTGATGGTACCTGTTTTATCGAGTATAACAGCCGGTGGATTGGCCGCCATGGAAATACCGAATACACTGGGGAAATACTGATCGGCCTCGGTACCGAATTCAACACTCATATTGGTCATACCCGGCGTAATATTATAACCGCTGCCGATATTGATATCGTCGATATCAATACCCATCTGGTTAATATAGTTGGGGGTTTTAGTAGTAACATGTTGCCCGTTGCGGGTAATAGTACCATTCCAGAAATTTTGTGCAGGATTTAACGCGTCGCTTACCACTACATTGTTCAGCTTCACATAATCACCGGCAGGGTTGGTAGCCGTAGCTCCCAGGTTAGCATCGCCTTCCCATGCAAAGAAGGACATATGGGCATCGGCCTGGCCTGCAAAAGCAGAAGAAGGATTAAGACCCGATAATTGTATGGTTTGTGAAGTAGGTGCAGAGGAGTTGCTTACCAATATAAAGCCGTCGTAGATACGGATATTGGAGAAAGTAGCATTGGCGTCCTCATAAGCTACCATGATGGTCCAGCCGCCAAAGTTACCGCCGCCGCCGCCGGTACTGCCGGTATTGAGCTTTATATTGGCTACTGTATAGCTACCGGCTTTATTGGCGTTAACAAAAGCCGTAATATCAAAATAAGCCTGGTAGGCAGTTGCCGAGGTACCCGGTATCGCTACTTTATCAACCTGTGATACAGGAGCCGTAATGGTTTGGTAAGCACCGCTTGCCTTCCTGATCTTTACAGTACGCACATTAACATCATCGGTACCCAGATCGGTGGTAGTAATACGGCCACCCCAATATAAACGGGCAAATTTAATGGTGGGGTTGGTAATGCCCGCAGGTAAAACCAGGTCGGCAGATGATGAGTTGAAGGTATTGATGGCATTGCCCTGTAGCTGCAGGTTAAAGTATACATCGGCATTACAACCACTGCCCTGATGCACTTCTACGGCAATAACATTATTACCGTTTACAAACGCCGATGAAGGAATGGTAATGGTACCATCGCCATCAGTGGAGTTACGGCAGGTGGATGCCAGTGTACTAAAGTTCACAGCGCCGGCAGGCATACTAACCCTTCCTACTTCGGTACCGTTTACATATACTACGGCACCATCATCATATTGAAGGGTCATTACAAAGTTCTGGAAGGATGCCGGGTTGGTAATGCTGACAGTAGTTCTGAAATAATTGGTATTCCTGTCTGCTGCCAAGGTGGTGCCCCCGCTGCCGGTACCCCGGCGTAAAGGGCTTGCAGCCGGGCCTGACCAGGAGGCATCACTGTAACCGGTTTGGGTCCAGTTAAAGCCGCCGTTATCGGCAGGTGCGGCTGTGCCGTTGGAATACTTCCAACTGGCGCCGTAGCTGATAAAGGTAGTAGCGGCAATGGTGCCATCCACATCAATATTTTGCATATCGGTATTATCATTACCGCTTTCGCTGGTACGGTAACCGTTAGTGCTGGTGGGAGCCTGCCATTCATTCATTACCGTGGCCGAACCGCCAAGGATGGTATTGCCAAACATAGTGTGGCTGCCGCGGATATTTTCGGAATATACGGGTGTGCCGTAAGCGCGTATTACCTGTGCAGAAACACGGGTTTGGGGTTGAAGAAATGTAAAAGCAAGTACAAACAGACCAGCTTTTACAATAGGTAAAGCTAATTTCATACTCTTAGGGTTTGAATTACAGAATAGGGAAAGATGGTAGTTGAAGGAGAGAGGATGTTTTTTGGTGTATCAACAGGATGTTGAGATTGTAATTCCCTAAGTGGTGCTTAGGTTGAGTACCGGAATTGTGGTTAGCAATTTTTGAATACAATAACGAAATTAGAATGAAAAAATCAGGAATGCAAGTTTTTACGATATTTCTTGAGTAAAATCACTTTTTTATTTGCGTATTTTTCCACGGTTTATACACGATGCCAGTAAGCTTACCGGAGGTTTTAGCTGGTTCAGTCATTGGCTCACAGGCAATTAAGCTGTTTTTACACTGTTGCGGCAGCTGCTGGTAAATGGCTGTACCCTGTTTTTTCCATTGCAGCATTTCGGCACTTACTTTTTTGATCATTTTGGCCGGATTGCCCACAATCAGGCTGCGTTTGCCATAAGTTTCACCCTGTTTAATGAAGGATAAAGCGCCTACAATACATTCATCGCCCAGTACTACCTCATCCATAATAACGGCATTCATGCCTATTAAACAGTGTTTGCCAATGGTTGCCCCATGTATGATAGCGCCATGGCCAATATGGGCACCCTTATGCAGGTGTACCGTTACCCCGGGAAACATGTGAATGGTACAGTTCTCCTGTACATTGCAGCCGTCCTCAATAATGATCTTACCCCAATCGCCACGGATTGCAGCGCCCGGACCGATATAACATTTTTTACCGATCACCACCTGCCCGGTTACTGCCGCCTGCGGATGAACAAAGGAAGAAGGGTGTACTACCGGCACATGGCCCTGGAAAGCATAGATCATACGGGGTATTTTTACAAATATAAGATGGACCGCGTTGCAAGCGGGTTGACGAGCAGGGATATACTGCTGACGGGCTGCCCGATGGAAGTGGCACCGAAGTGAAACGAAGGTATAACGGACAGCGGGAACTGCAGCTGAACGGTGTTACAGCAGTTGACAGCCCCATATTATTAAGGAACCGGATCGTAACCACTGCCACCCCAGGGATGACAACGGGCAATACGTTTTACGGCCAGCCAGAAACCTTTGAACACCCCATGTTTTTTAAACGCCTCAATGGCGTAATGTGAACAGGTGGGGGTATAACGGCACTTGGGGCCAAACCAGGGCGATATGACCCACTGGTATAGCTTTATAATGAAAATAAAGGGGTAGCTAAGCAGTTTTAGTATGAATTTTACCGGCTTCATGTAATAGTTTATTTAATAGAACCGCTATTTTTTCCTGTACCAGCTGCCATTCGGGTAGCTCGTTGGCAGTAAAAATAACAAAGACTTCCATCCGGCGGTTTTGCTGTACCAGCAATTCCTGCAATGCCGTTTTTTGTAAACGCCAGGCTTCCCGCATTTGCCTTTTGATGCGGTTACGGTCAACCGCATGTTTGAAATACTTTTTGGAAACGCCTACCCCAAACTGTACACCGGGATTGTTTTTGCCGGTAAAGGGTTGTATAATGAAGAAGGCCTTACAGGGTGAAGCGTTTATTTTTTGCCCCGTTTTAAAAATGGCGTCGATACTCTTACGGCTTTTAAGCCGTAAATGTTTGCCTAAGGTATATGTAGGTTGCGGGGTCATGCGCCGTTAAAGCTAATATATATTAAGGGTGCAAAAAAATAGCCCCGGATGAACCAGAGCTATCAGCACATGTATAGTAAGTTACTATGATTACTTTAATCTGCGTTCGTCAGAAACGGTCAGTTTTTTACGGCCTTTTGCACGACGGCTGGCTAATACTTTACGACCATTAGCGCTTTCCATACGTTTACGGAAGCCATGAACTGTTTTACGACGACGACGATGAGGTTGGAATGTACGTTTCATTTTATTTTTTACTTTTTCACGTTGTTGAATATGGCACGGGAGAACATGCCGGTTTCAATATTTCCAACAACAGGTCACCACACCCGTTGTTTGTGAAAGGATGGCAAAGGTAGGTAAATTAGTTTAATTTAAAAGTAAAAATGAAAAACTAAAAATGCCGGTACCTGGGTTTGGGCGCAGTGGCTTTTTGCCCGGGTTTATGATAAAATAACATGCTGAGAATCAATTTTTTCACCATAAAAGATAACGGCATGGTTATCAAAATCGGTGGTATCGTCGGTGGTATTAAAACTGCGGCTGCCGTTTTTACTGCAAACAGCCTCTATTTCCGGATGGCGCTGCAGGTATTGTACCAGGCTTTGGGCCACAATTTCGCCCTGGGCCAGCAGCTGTACCTGTGCCGGTAAATATTGCTTTATTTTTTGTTTTAATAAAGGATAGTGGGTACAGCCCAGCAGGAGTACATCAATATTTGGTCCGGCAGTAAGCAGGGCATTTATATCCTGCTGAATAAAATAATCGGCGCCGGGTTTTTCATGTTCATTGTTCTCTACCAGTGGTACCCACATAGGGCAGGCATGCTGGTAGACTTTTACTTGCGGAAAAAATTTATTGATCTCGATGGGGTAAGAGTTGGAATTAACCGTGCCTTTTGTGGCTACAATACCTACTTCGTTAGTATGGGTAAAGCTGCCGATAGCTTCTGTTGTTGGCCGTATTACGCCCAGTACCCGGCGGTCGGGGGCTATGATGGGTAGATCTTTTTGCTGGATAGTACGCAGGGCTTTGGCCGAAGCCGTATTACAGGCAAGGATGACCAGCTGACAGCCCTGTTTAAAGAACCAGTTCACGGCCTGCAGGGTGTATTCGTAAATGGTATCGAAAGAGCGGTTGCCGTATGGTGTGCGGGCATTATCGCCCAGGTAAATATAATCGTATTGAGGAAGCGCTTTTACTATTTCCTGCATAACGGTTAAGCCGCCATAGCCGGAATCGAAAATACCAATAGGTGCTGCTTGTTGTTGCATGCAATAAAATTAAGGCAGCAGTATGGATTAAAGGGCAAAAAAATACCCCGATGTATTATCGGGGTACAAGTTTTTTATTTAATGGCCGGGGCGGTTGGTTTATAACCCGGTAAGAATTGCGGGGCGATGGTTATTTTTAACTTATCGGCCACTGCTTTAATAATATTATCGCCATCAGGTTTTACAAGAAAGGCTGTTTCATCCATAATATGCGTGTAACCTTTTTCTTTTGCTACGGCACGTACGGCTGCCATTACTTCCTGGTAAATAGGCATTACCAGTTCCTGTTGTTTGTTTTGTACCGCTTCGTCAACCACCTGACGCCATTGTGCCAGGGTCATGTACAATTGCTGTACATCTCTTTCGTGTTGTTTACGTACACTTTCAGGCATTACTCTTCCACCCGGTACTTTTTTCAGGCTATCGTCTAATTTTAAAATACTGTCTTTGTAGTTAAAGTCTTCTTCAATTCTATTTCTTTCTGCACCAATGGTATCAATCTGATAACGCTCTAACAGAGAGTCGATCTTAGCAGCAGCAGGCATATGTCCAACTACTGTTTGTATATTGAGGTAACCGATCTTGGTAGTTTGAGCTTGTAAGCCGGAAGCTAAAGCAAAGAAACAAACAGCGGCTAAGGCCAGCGCTTTCATTTTTTTCATCATTTTTCTTTTTTACAAATGGCTGAAGCCATTTTGTTGTGATTTTTTGTTTAGTTTATTTTGGTTTAAAGACAACCCCCGTACCGGCAAAGTTGCTTATAAATTTATTTTAACAATTCGGGCCGCAGGTAAAACCTATCACCCTGTTATTTATTTTATACCCAGCTCTTTCAGCACATCATCGCTTTTGTCCAGCTTAGGGTCGGCAAATATAACGGTAATTCCTTCACTTTTATCCAACACAAAATCGTAACCCCGCTGGGTGGCCATTTTTTGAACGGTATTGTACACTTTATCCTGTACAGGTTTTACCAGTTCCTGGCGTTTTTTAAACAGATCGCCCTCAAAACCAAAGCGTTGTCTTTGCAATTCCCTTAACTCCTTTTCTTTTAAAAAAAGCTGGTCCTGGCGTTTTTTCTTTAAATCGTCGCTTAACATTACCTGTTCGGCCTCGTAAGCCTTGTACATACGGTCCAGGTCCGATTGTTTGGTATCAATATCTTTTTGCCATCCGGCCGCTACGGCATCCAGTTGTTTCTGGGCTGCAGCATATTCAGGCATTTTGTCTAAAATATAACGGGTGTCAATGATCGCATATTTCTGTGCGCTGGCAGTAAACAGTACAGCCAGTACAAACCCGAAAACAAACATTAATTTTTTCATATCCAATACGTTTAATTTTTTATAAAATAAATTATCGTACCATGATTGGTTAAACAACTACTATTATTCCGGCTCAAACCCTAACATAAAGGTAAAGCGGGTAGCATTTTTAAGCCCCTGGCCGGGTTGCATCCTGTCCAGACCAATACCGTAGTCAAATCCTAACAGACCGAACATTGGCAGGAAGAAACGCATACCTACACCCACACTTCGGCGTAAACGGAAGGGGTTATAACTTTTATAATCGTACCAGCCGTTTGCTGCTTCAAAGAATGCCAAACCATAGATGGTACTACCCGGGTTGGTTACTAAGGGGTACCTTAACTCGGTTTGGTATTTATTAAAGATAGTAAAGAACCTGGTTGCGTTTTGCTGATCGGGGTTAACCGTAGGATCGGAGTTGTCGTAAACAGGGTATCCGCGGTGCGCCACGATATCGTAACCCAGGAGACCAAAGTTATTGGTCAGACCGGCATCACCCACCTGGAATCTTTCAAACGGTGAGTAGTCCAGTTTTTTGTTGTAACGGCCCATGAAACCATATTTGGCCGCAATTTTTAACACAAACTGTTTATCCTTGTCGGCGCCCATGGCACGGCCGATAGGCATATACCATTCTGCATTGAACCTCCATTTATGGTACTCCGGTGTTTTATACGGGTTACTGGAGTTTACCAGGTTGGGGTTAAAGGCCGAGTATGGCGGCGTAAACTGTACACTGGCCATTAAGTTAGAACCACTACGTGGGAAAATGGGGTCGAATACAGAAGAACGCTGTAAAGCAATTTTAAAGCTTAAGTTATTGGATGTACCATCTTTAATACCCTCAAAGATCGGGTAGTTCCGCATTTTGTATTGCTGGAAGCTGGCAGTAAATACCAGGTTAAAGAAGTCATCGGGCCATTTCAGCTGTTTACCGAATGCCGCTGAAATACCATTTACAATTAAGTATGTAGTATCCGAACGTTTACGGTCAATACGGCCGGTGTACGGGTCAAAGCTATTGGTGTACTTACTGTTATTGTAAGCCAGTGTAAGCGAGTTACGTTTTTTGCCACCTAACCATGGCTCGGTGAATGAGAAGTTATAGGAACGGAAGGCCGCACCATTTGACTGGACACGCAGACTCAGCTTCTGACCATCACCGGTTGGCAACGGATCCCATGATTCTTTTTTCCAGATATTACGGATGGAGAAGTTATTAAAGGTAACACCCAGCGTACCGGTTAAACCGATACCACCACCCCAGCCGGCAGACAGCTCCAATTGGTCGGATGATTTTTCCTCCAGTTTCCAGTTAATATCCACGGTACCATCATCCGCGTTTGGTACAGGTACCGGGTTAATAGATTCCTGGTTAAAGTAGTTCAGGTTGGCCAGCTCACGGATAGAGCGGATCATATCCGAACGGCTGAACAGTTCACCCGGCATTGTTCTTAACTCACGGCGTATAACATGGTCCTTGGTACGGTCGTTACCGGCAATGGTAACATTTTTAATACGGGCCTGCGGACCTTCACGTAAACGTATTTCGTGGTCAATGGTATCATTGTATACCGCAGTTTCAATGGCATCGGCCTGGTAAAACAGGTAACCATCGTCCATATACAGCCCCTGGATATCCATACCACCATCGGTGGATTGTTCTTTACCCAGTCTTTTATTTAAGATGTCCAGGTTATAAATATCACCTTTGCGGATATCCAGTATCCTGTTGAGGATTGAGTCGCCGTATTTGGCATTACCTTTCCAGGTAATATTACCAAAGTAGTATTTACGGCCTTCAGATACTTTCAGGTCAACATATAAACTGTTGCCGCTGGCAGTAACCGTATCGGCTATGATCTGCGCATCACGGAAACCTAAGGAGTTATAATATTTTAATACCTTATCCTTGTCCTCTTCGTATTTAACCGGGTTGTATTTACCGTTACCAAAACGGACACGCAGGTAGGGGTCCAGTATACGGCGGGTTTTGGTGAAGGACAGGAAGCCGTAATCTTTCAGGTATTCCTTAAAGGTCACCTCTTCATGCGCACCATAAGGATTTTTATGTTCGGTAGGATATAAAGAGATCCTCATTCTTTCTTTGGTTCCCTTCATTTGCTTTTTCAGCTTCATCTCGTCAACCGACTCATTGCCTACAAAACTTACCCCGTCAATTTTTACTTTTTTGCCTTTGGTTACATATATATTTAAGGCATTGGTATTAACATAGTTGGCTTCAGGTTTTTCCTCTACCCTTATTTTTACGTTCTGGAAACCTTTTTCCTGGTAAAATTTAGTGGTTACCTCGTTGATGTTCCGGCGCATGTGCTCGGTGATAAGGGTTTGTTTTACCAGTGCAATTTTACCCTGTAATTCGTCGGCATCAGATTTTTTAATGCCATGCCATTTAATGGTGCCCAGGCGCGGACGCTCCATTACATTTAATTCCAGGCTTACTTTATCGTCAACAATTTTAGTAATATAAATATCTACGTCGGAGAAAAGTTTTTGTTTCCAGAGATTGGTGATCGCTTTTGAGAAGATATCGGAACCGGGGTGACGGAATTTGTCGCCTACCTGTAATCCTGAAATGGACAGTACAATGGCAGTGTCCAGGTGCTTGATACCCTGTACCCGTATTTCGGCCACGGTGTACTCCCTGGGTAAGCGGGCATTCTGCCACTCCAATAATTTAGGATCAAGGGAGGTGGGAGGTAGTGTATCGGTTTGCACTTGTGCTGCAGTGGTTTGCATTAATAAAAATGCAAAGAAAGTTGCAATGGCACCGGCCTTAAATAAAAAACGTAGTCTCATTTTTATAGATCAAGTAGGTCTGATTATTCACGTTAAATGCAAACCTTTAAACAATTAGTTTGTTAAACCTAAGCAAGTAAACATGTTTAAACCCTATTCTTGCGTCGGCAAATTAACAGTAAATATCGTAAGTGTTTGTTAAAACCTATCATTGGCCCTTTGCAGCTGCCGACAGGCTGTAATTCTTATATTAATTTAGTTTATACCTGTTCACTGGTTTTACCAAAGCGTCTTTCCCTTAACTGGTAATCCTCAATGGCTTCGTACAAATTTTGTTTCCTGAAGTCGGGCCAGCGCACGTTGGTAAAATACAGCTCGGCATAGGCCAACTGGTATAACAAAAAGTTACTGATACGGTATTCCCCGCTTGTCCTGATCATCAGTTCCGGATCGGGAAACTCCCCCGTAGCCAGGTGCCGGTGCAATACCTCCTGGGTAATATCCTCAACAGCCAGGGAGCCTTCCTTTACCTTTTGGGCAATTTTTTTGGCGGCATGGGCCAGTTCCCAGCGACCGCTATAACTTAAAGCCATTACCAGGTTCAGGCCGGTATTGTCTTTTGTCATGTCCAGCGCCTCGTTCAACTCCTGCTGTGCCGATTCGGGTAACATATCAAAGTCGCCGATCATGCGCAGCCGGATATTGTTCTTATGTAAAGATTCCACTTCCTTCCTGATAGTATTGACCAGCAGTTCCATCAGGCCATTTACTTCATATTCGGGGCGGTCCCAGTTTTCGGTAGAAAATGCATATAAGGTAAGGTATTCCACACCTAATTCAGCACAGCCTTCCACAATATTTCTTACACTTTCCACGCCCTGGTAATGTCCAAAAAGCCGGTCTTGCCCCTGCTCCTTCGCCCAACGCCCGTTACCATCCATAATGATGGCAATATGGCGCGGAAGCCTGGTTTTATCAATGCGTTGCAGTACGTCAGACATATTTTTACCGGTTTGTAAAAGTGCACAAAGGTATAAAACCCTTGCATAGCACGGATAATATTTATATGTTAATGAAAATTAAGGCTACAAGATCAATTAAAATTCAGTAAATCAACATGTTACAGGTTCTGCATAATTATTTATTTCCTTTCCCCGGCAGGTTTGGCCATAAAAGCCGGCAGGCAGCAGGTAAAACGGAGCGGCGGGGCACCCAGTAAGTATACAGCCGGTAACCCGGAAAAGGAAACCCGGCTTGGGGCCGGGTTTATACTATGTTAGCTAACTAATGTTCCTACTTTTTCGCCGGTAACCACCCTGCGTAAGTTGCCTTCCTTGTTCATATCAAAAACAATGATCGGCAGGTTATTTTCCATACAGAGTGTAAAGGCAGTCATATCCATTACACGCAGGTTTTTACTTAAACATTCCTGGAAGGTAATGGTGCCGTATTTGGTAGCTGTGGGGTCTTTTTCCGGATCGGCAGTGTAAATACCATCTACACGGGTGCCTTTTAATATTACATCGGCATTGATCTCAATGGCACGTAAAGAGCCTGCGGTGTCGGTGGTAAAGTAAGGGTTACCGGTGCCGGCGCCAAAGATCACCACACGTCCTTTTTCAACGTGACGGATGGCGCGGCGACGGATATAAGGTTCCGCGATCTGTTCCATTTTAATAGCACTTTGCAAGCGGGTATATACACCCACTTTTTCAAGGCCAGCCTGTAAAGCCATACCATTAATAACGGTGGCCAGCATACCCATATAATCGCCATGAGCACGTTCAATACCTGTTTCGGCCTCGTTCATACCGCGGTAAATATTACCACCGCCAATTACAATGGCTACCTGCACGCCCAACTCGGTTATCGATTTTACATCACGGGCATACTGGGCAATAACATCGGAGTCCATACCAAAACTTTTGTCGCCCATTAACGATTCACCGGATAATTTTAATAGTACACGTTTATACTTTGGAAGCATAGCCTGTAGTTGTGTTGTTAGTAATAAATTAGGTAAGTAATAATCGGTGGCGAAGATAGGTGAAAATAGTTTTTATAAAAACCGCAATACGCTATCGGAGATATAAGATCTTAATATCTCAGATCTTAAATGGGATGATACTTCAAATTTTACCCAAATAAAGTAATGATAAAGTGTGGCCGGGGTTATTTTTTAGTTTTTCCTTTTCGGCGGCTTTTGTATCTTTAAACCTGCTACAAAATAGCAGAACCTTATGCCTGTGCGTACCATTCAAAAGATATGTCTTTTACTGGGGCTTAGTTTTTTTTCCTTTCTGCAAGCCTTTACACAAAGCCTGAACGGCCAGAAGATCATGGTAGGCGCCGATGCTCCCGCATTTGTGGTTTTTAATGATGATATAGTGAATGCCGAGTTTAATACTCCGGAGGGCAGTAAGTTTTATGCCCTTAAAGGCCGCAGCGATAAATCCATGTCCATTACCTATAAAGCGGATGGCAAGGAAATTCCGGATAATATTGGCCTTACCATACAGGAAGGCAAGCGCAGCCATTACCTCATCATCAGCTTTAATAAGAATTATGATATTAATAAGGACCCTTCCCTATGGTATGATTTTGCCAATTTAAAGGAATTAAAGAAAATAGCTGACAGGCAGAAAGCCAGTAATAAAGAAGAACTGGCCAAACTGGAGCAGGAGCAGGAACAGGAAAGGCAGCAACAGGTCAAAGAAAGGGACCAGGAAGCATCAGCATCCCGCAAACAACAGGAAGCTGACGCCGCTAAACGCAAAAAGGAAATAGAGGAGGCCGGTAAAAAAGATATTGCCTTACAGGCAGAGAATGAAAAAAAATTAGCCAAAGCAAGGGAGGAAGAAAAGAAAAAAGACGACGAACGTAAAAAAGCCGAAGCAGCAGCCAAAGCGCAGGAGGAAGAACGCAGGAAGATTGAAGCCCTGCTGAAACAGGAGGAAGAGGCCAATAAACTGGCATTGGATAAAACTAAAAAACAGGCCGAGGAAGAACGTAAGAAAGCCGAAGCTGCGGCCAAAGCCCGCGATGAAGAAGATAAACGTATTGCCGCCGCTGCAGCAAAGAAAAAGGAGGAGGAAGAAAAAGCCCGCCAGGCTGCCCTGGTAAAACAACAGGAAGAAGATAAGAAACTGGCCGAAGCTGCGGCCAAACGCAAACAGGAGGAAGACCGGAAACTGGAAGAACAACTGGCTAAACTGAAAGAAGAAGACCGGAAGAAGGCAGAAGCGGCCGCTAAAAAGAAAAGGGAGGAAGAGGAGAAGAAAGAAGCCGCCCTGGCACAGGCCCGTATAGATGCAGCCAAAAAGAAAGAGGAAGAAGACCGGAAGAAAAAAGCACAGGAAGAGGCCATTGCCAAAGCTGCCGCAAAAAAACGTGAAGAAGAACGTTTGAAAGCAGAGGAAGCAGAGAACAAACGCATTGCAGCCGAAAAGAAAAAAGCCGATGACCTGGCAAAAGCCGAGGCCAAACGCAAAGAGGATGAACGCAAACTGGCAGAGGCTGTTGCCAAAGCCAAAGCAGAGGAAGAGCGTAAGAAAAAAGAACATGAGGAGGCCCTGGCCTTGTTGAAAAAGATAGAGGAGGAAAAGGAAAAAGCGAAAAGAGAGAAAGCCTATTCCCGTGCAGGTTTATGGGAACGTTACGGCAGCAAGGGTATTAATGTATTTGATCCGCCTAAAATGCAGATGGATTACCTGAATGCGGATTGTTATTTAATAGCAGATACGATTAAGAATTATAAATATGCCATGGACCTGATCGCCAAACCGGCCAACCTGAACGTAACATCAGAGAAAACGGTAAACGGCGGCGTATCGCTTGTACTGGAGAATATTTCCTTTAACGAGGCCAATGTGTACTTTAAAATAAAAGTAAGTAACAAGAGTAAGGACGACTTTTTAATGGGCGCCACCATGGTATACTGGTATAATGAAGACGGCTCGCCGAAAAAAATATTAAAACTGAGCTACCTCACCTACCTGCAAATGATGCCGATAGTACCTCCCGGACAGGAGCAACATATTGTACTGGTTATCCGCAATGCCAGCATTCAGGATAATGAACTGGTGAACATTAATATAAGCGAACGCCGCCCCGAGAAAGAGAAACTGGATATTGTACTGGATGGAAAAGTATACAATAAGGAACAGTTCAAAAATGCCAAACCCATAGTAGTAGAGACCATCGAGAGCGTAAAAGATAACACCACCGAAGCCACCGAAAAAACGAAAAAGAAAAAGGGGAGAAAGAAAAAAGATTAACCATGCCAGTATTGACTAAAAAAGGTATTACTACATCCCTTCCGGTTTTATTGCTGTTTTTATTACTGGCAGGCAGCCGGGCAGCAGCCCAGCACAGTGTATTTTTTTGCGGCGAACGTATACCGCTGGAAAAAAGTTTTGTGGCGGATAAACTGATGAATGTTATCCGCAAACAGGTACCGCTGGTAAATATGAAATCATTACGTGCCCGTACCGAAACGTATTTCCCCATTGTAGTAAAATACCTGAAGCTGTTTAATATACCCGAAGACCTGAAGTACCTGCCCATTGTGGAGAGTGCTTTTATGGCTTCGGTACGTTCGCATGCAGGGGCACATGGCTTTTGGCAGATTATGCCTGCTACTGCGGCACAGTATGGGATGATCATGAATGATGTGGTAGATGAGCGGGAAGATATTTTTAAAGCCAGTGAAGTGGGTTGTAAGCTGTTGCGGTTTCATTATGATTTTTATAAGAAACGTTACCAGGTAGGCTCCTGGGTACTGGCAGCAGCGGCTTATAATAATGGTATTGGGAATATTGATAAAGCTATCAAACGCCAGGGCACAGATTATTTTTCGATGAACCTGAACCCTGAAACGGCGGCTTATGTATACAAGATCATTGCGGTTAAGGAATTGTTTGAATACCCGGAGATCTATATAAAGAATTTCGGCTATAATGTTTTTGCAACGGATAAGCCGGTAAAAGTAAAACCCGGTGGAGATGAGAACGATGCGGCTTTCAGTAAAATACAGCTGGATGTAAGTGAAACCGAAGCCAAATCACTGGAAGTGGTTAAGCCGGCTAAATATGTGCCCGCAAAAATTATAGGGTCTTACAAAAAGTTTAAAGATGGCAACCTGGTTAAGATAGAACTGGAGCAGGATATGACCACTCCATTAGGCTTTTCCAAAAAAGGTTACACCTTCAGCGTTCCCGGCTGGATCATTGACGACCGTGTTTTTGTAGACCTTGGTTACGGACACGAACTTACCCTTTGCGATATGGGATTGCAAAAAGGCATTGCCTTAAGTGAATTAAAGGGTAAAAAACCAGGTGTAATGTTACGCAATACGGGATATAGCGACTAGCCTGTTAAAAAGGTTTACCTGTCGGTAAAACGGCCCGTTTTCTTTAAATATCTTACTGTTATATACACCAGCACCAGGCCGCCAAGGCTGATAGCCAGGGCTTCCATGCGGTCATCGCGGTCATCTAACTGCGGGTAGTTCAGTAATAATAATAAAGCTATACCACATAACCAGATGAACTGGGTGGTATGCTCCCTTAATATCCAGCGTTTCCAGTTAAAATGCATGCCCGAGAAAGTTTTTTTCAAGCCTGATAGTTTGGGTATCCAGCGGTTTACATTTCTGCAGTACTCATCATAACCCGGACCAAATTTTGAACGTAAAAAATTTTCTTCTGCCAGTACAATGGCCTGGTAAATGAAAAGAAAGATCGGCATCATTACAGCAACATAAATGAGCGAGTTAGCCAGGATACCTACACCCAGTAACATTAAAATATTACCTACATATAAAGGGTTACGGCAGTGGCTGAAAATGCCTTCGGTCACCAGGCCGTCAGCATAGGGCTTACCCTCTTTGCCTCCGCGTACAATATAAGCCAGTCCGATGGTAGCGCCGCGTATGGCCTGGCCAAGACAGGTGATCACTAATCCTAACACAATAGGCCATATATAAAAATCGGAGCCTAATAATTTACCTGAAAAAAGCGGGGGTGATGGCACAAATAAAACAGCGTAAAAAAGAATGAAGATGATATTACGATACTTAAAAAAGAAGTTGCCGATGCTGACCATAAAAGATATTGATTTATTTAACTGCTATAATGCCGGTAAAATTGTACCATTTAAAAAACACTTCCGTGTGCGAAAACCCTACATCTTTCAGGAGGGCAATGTTTTCGGAAAGTTTGTAAGGAATTAATACATTTTCCAGTGCTTCGCGTTTTTGTGATATTTCCAGGTCGCTGTAGTTATTGCGACGTTTGTAATTGTAATAGTATTCTATAAAATCGCGGTTGAAGCGGCTCTCCTCGGCCAGTATTTTTTCAATCAGTATTAGTACTCCGCCCGGGTTTAATCCGGCTACTATTCTTTTTAATAATTGTTCGCGGTGTATGGGGCGTACAAATTGCAGGGTTAAACAAAGTACTGCTACCGAGGCGTTGCTGATGCTGAAATCCTTGCCAAGATCGGCGCATTGCAGTTCATATTCCCGATCAAATCCCAGTTCCTTCAGTTTGGCATCGCATTTATTCAACATCTCCTGCGAATCATCAATACCGACAAACTTTACGTCCTTTGTCACCATGGGGTCCATGCTGATCAGCGTGCTGCCGGTAGAGCATCCCAAGTCATAAACCGCTGTGCCTTTTACGGCATGTGAGCCGGCGAGTTCGGCGATCATCCGCTGCATTTCGAGGTAGTAAGGCACCGAACGACTTACCATATCATCAAACACCTGTGCTACCTGTGCGCCAAATTTAAAGTCGCTGGACTTTTCTATTTTCTCGCTAAAAACTACATCTTTGTTTTCCGACATAGAGACTTATTAAGTTTTCCCGGTATTTAAAATCTAAAATTAAAGGTTTATAATATATAGTATGAAAAAAATATACCATCTGGCACACTGCACCACCTGCCAGGCAATTATTAAAGACACAGGCATTACTAACAAAAATTTTGCCATGCAGGATATACGTACCGAAAAGATCACCCCGGCCCAACTGGAGGAGATGAAGAACCTGGCCGGAAGCTATGAAGCCCTGTTCAGCCGTCGGGCCTTAAAGTACAAGGAGATGGGGTTGAAGGACAAACAGCTTAAGGAGGAGGATTACAAAAAATTAATACTGGAAGAAGATACTTTTTTGAAAAGACCGGTAGTAATTATTAACGAACAAATATTCGTTGGTAGTGAAAAGAAGAATGTTGCGGCGTTGAAAGAGGCAGTAAGCAAGGCCTGAGAGCATCCACATGATGATGCCAGGATTATGAAGCACTCTTGAACACTCACTTGTTTTATAACAAAGGGCAGGATCAGCTGATCCTGCCCTTTGTATATTTCAAAAAAACTAAAACACTTATTTGGCAAATACTTTTTTAAGCAGGTCCGATGCCTGGCCCATAGGGTTAGCACGGATGTTAGCTTCCTCTTTGGCTACCTGGTCAAATAAAGCATCCACGGTTTTACCTACCACAAAGGAGGTAAGATCCGGATTAACTTTTTTAAGGGTAGTAGGCAGCTTATTATAGGTGTTAACTATATCGCTGTAGTATTTAGTGGCATTGGTATTATCCAGTGATGTTTTTACGGATGGCGCAAATGCTGCTATGAGTTTTGTATTGGTTTTGCTTTTAAAGAACTCGGTTATGGTATTGCCTTTACCTGTTACCAGTTTTAAGGCATCCGTTACCGTAATTTCCTTGATAGCATCTATAAAGATAGGTTTGGCAAAACCCACCGCTTCTTCCGCACCACGGTTGATGGCCAGAATCGCTTTATCCACTTCACCCCCCAGGCCGATAGAACGTAATGTTTTTTCTATTTTTTGCGCATCTTGCGGTAAAAACATTTTGTATACATTACTGCCAAAGAAGCCATCGGTTTTATTCAGGTTCAATACCGCATTTACCACACCCTGGGTCAGCGCCTCCTTTACCCCCTGCCCCGCTTCAGCTTCGGTAACGCCGGTGCCCGATGCAGATGATTTGTTGTTTAAAATTTTAGGAATTTTGATCTGCGCCTGTAATGTAGTGGCGCTTACAAATAAAAGAAGAAAGGCTGCTGCTAAGTAATTTTTTTTCATCGCTTTTTTGTTGGGTTGGATTACAGTTCACCTTACATCATCTGTATAAAATTATGTAGTGATCTGTTTTGTTTTTTGTTTTTAACAGGTTTACCGATTGTATTACAAGATACTCATTATCATTTGCACCTGCAAGCCCCAGGCCTATACCGGAATAACAACCGGCCGGTGCAACAGTTATTTGACGCTTTTTACCGGGCGAATGTTTGCTGCGCACCTTTAAACAGGCCGATAATAATATTTCTTTAACATTTGCAGGATAATTATAACCTTCCGCCGGTGCAACTGTACTGGTACATAAAGTGATACAGCTGAAGGGCTGCCGGATGGAAGCGGTAGCTGGCTGTGCAGAGCCTGCGGCCGGGCAGCCACTAGAAGCGTACAGCCGGGTATACAGCCGATAGCAGCACTGTTGCTGACAGCCCCTGTTCTATTTATTTAGGCATAACCGGCATCCGCGATTTAAGCGGCTGCGAAGTAATGGCGTTTAAAAAAGCCACAATATCGTTGCGCTCCTGGGTAGTAAGGTTCAGCTTTTTTAACAGCGGGTCCGTTTTCGGGTACATGGGATCGGCCTCCTCGCCTTCCCTGGGTTTGGGTTGCGGCATGCCTGCATTGTACATGTTGAGTATACCATCAATATTATCAAACAGGCCATTGTGCATCCAGGGCCGGGTGCGGATCACATCACGCAGGGAAGGCGTGCGGAATTTGCCCACATCTTCCGGTTTTTTGGTAAAGTTATAACGCCCGAGATCCTCGTATTTACGTTTGTAGTAAGTAAGCCCGATATTATGAAACTGGTCATCCGTCAATAAGGGTCCGTTATGACAGTTCATACAACGGGCCTTGGTTCTGAACAGGTGCAGGCCGCGCAGGGCATCGTTGCTTAACGCACTTTTATTCCCTTTTAAAAAATCATCAAAGTCGGCTTTACGGCTCACAATGGTACGTTGAAAAACAGCCAGGGCCTCGGTTAAACGATCCGGTGTAATGTCCGGGCTGCCAAAAGCAGAGTCGAACATGGGTTTGTATTCAGCAATACGCCTGAGTTTGGTCATCACATCATGCATATCGCTATGCATTTCAATTTCGCTGTTGATGGGCGAAAAGGCCTGGTCTTCGAGGCTATGACTGCGGCCATCCCAGAAAAGGGAGGAGTAGTACCACACGTTCAGTAAGGTAGGTGAGTTTCTTTTATTCTCCTGCTGGTCATGGCCTACAGAACGTTCGCGGCCATCGGTCCAGGAGAGGTCGGGCACATGACAGCTGGCACAGGATATCTGGTTGCTGCCGCTTAAACGGGCATCGAAGAATAAGGTATTCCCCAGGGCTATCAGGTGCTTTAAGGAATCAAAGTAGGGCTTCAACGGGCTTTCGGGTACAATGCCCAACTCTTTCCATACAATTCCTGAATCGATATGGGGTGCAGGCCATTGTTCCTTAGGCAGGGAATATAAAAAGCGCAGGGTATCCTCGTATGTACCCGCAGGTATCTGTATGGCAGCAGGTTGCGTTTGCTTGTTTTTGGCAGCAATGCTACAGGCGGCAATAGTGATAACAACAATAAAAAGGATACCCCATTTTTTCATGGCCGCAAAATTACACCTAAAATTTAATGTAATGACCAGTAATAAGGCCTAATTACCGTTTTAACTATTTGGACGCGTGCAGTATAATATAATCCCGCTCCACCGTATTGGGTGCGCCGGGGGAAATAAGCTCCTCATGCTGAAACTGCGGCGTAATGTTTACAAATCCCGCTTGGGTCAACAGGCCGGTAGCCTGCTGTAAAGTGTATAGTGTAAAGCCGTATTGCACAAAGGGCAGTTTTTCCATAAAAGCCGCATCGGCAAAACAGAGGCAAAATTTACCGCCCGGCTGCAGCACCCGGTAAATTTCGCTGGCATAAGCCAGTGGCTGCTCCCAGAAGTAAAGGGTGTTTACTGTAAATATTTTTTGAAAGCTGTTGTCCGTATAGGGCAGGCTTAAGCCATCGGTTACGGCAAAGTTTACGGTGCCGGCATCTATATAGGTTTTATTAATATCCGTTGCCAGGGTAACCATAGTAGGAGAAATGTCCACACCCGTATATTGCACCTCACCAGTAGCCATGATTTGTTTTACATGTGCGCCATTGCCAAAGCCCAGCTCCAGGATAGTATCATGTGATTGTAAGGCCAGGGCTTTGATGGTTTCGCTGATCATACCACCGTTGTTTTGCTCCATACGTGCCGCTGTGGCCAGCCCGTCCTCATTCTCCGGTTTACGTAACTGCGCTGCTACCTGTTTCCAATCTATATCCTGCATAATAAAAAGTTTATCATCAATAATAGCTGTAAAGGTAACAGCTAACCCGAGTTACAACTGTTACAGTTGTGTAAAGTTATAACAGCCGAAATAGTTGTGCAACACAATTGTTTATCTTTACCACCGTAACGATAAATTTTTGCCAATGATAAACAAGGTTGTACACTCTGTAGACGAAGCCATTAAAGATATACAAAGCGGCATGACACTGGCCGTTGGCGGTTTTGGCCTTTGCGGCATTCCTGAAAATTTAATTGCAGCATTAGTAAGGTCGGACATTAACAATATTACCTGCATCAGCAATAATGCCGGTGTGGATGATTTTGGCCTTGGCCTGCTATTACAGCAACGAAAGATCAGAAAGATGATCGCCTCCTATGTAGGGGAGAATGCCGAGTTTGAACGCCAGATGTTAAGCGGTGAACTGGAAGTGGAGCTGATACCACAGGGTACCCTTGCCACCCGTTGTATGGCGGCAGGTTATGGTATGCCTGCTATTTTTACCCCCGCCGGTGTGGGCACCGAAGTAGCCGAAGGTAAGGAGAGCCGCAGGTTTACTTTTCACGGGGTAGAGAAAGAGTATTTAATGGAAAGGGCTTTTGAGGTAGATTTTGCGCTGGTAAAAGCCTGGAAAGGTGATACCATGGGTAACCTGGTATACCGTGCAACGGCATTGAACTTTAACCATGTAATGGCCATGGCCGGTAAAATAACCATTGCCGAAGTAGAAGAGCTGGTAGAACCCGGTGAGCTGGACCCCAACTTTATACATACACCCGGTATTTATGTAAGCCGTATTATACAGGGCAATCATTACGAAAAACGGATTGAACAAAGAACGGTAAGGTCCGCCACTTCAGCCTAACAGCTTACTTATAACCTATTACTTAAAACCTATAACTTACATAGTTATGTTAGATAAAAACGGTATTGCCAAACGTATTGCACAGGAAGTAAAAGATGGCTATTATGTGAATTTAGGTATTGGTATTCCTACCCTGGTAGCCAATTATATACCCGATAATATTAACGTGGTATTGCAAAGCGAAAACGGCTTATTGGGCATGGGACTATTTCCCGTAGAAGGCGAAGAAGATGCGGATTATATTAATGCCGGTAAACAGACCATTACCACCTTACCCGGTTCGGCCTTTTTTGATTCGGCCCTGAGCTTTGGCATGATCCGGGCACGCAAGGTAAACCTGACCATCCTGGGCGCCATGGAAGTATCGGAGAACGGTGATATTGCCAACTGGAAGATACCCGGTAAGATGGTAAAAGGCATGGGCGGCGCAATGGACCTGGTAGCCAGTGCCGAGAATATTATTGTGGCCATGCAGCATGTAAACAAAGCCGGTGAATCAAAATTATTACCGGCCTGTACCCTGCCGCTAACAGGTATACGTTGTGTAAAGAAAGTAGTAACTGAATTAGGCGTGTTTGATATTTTACCCGAAGGTGGTTTTAAGCTGGTGGAATGTGCGCCGGGGGTAACGGTGGAGCATATTCAGCAATCGACGAAAGGAAAACTGATAGTGTAAGAACAGATCTTAGATCTGAGATCTCAGATCTAAGATTTTTAATAGTCAACTGCATTACTACTATCATCACCTGTTGTGTCACTCACTGCATCGTCCGGTAATTCTATTGGGCATTGTGCAAGCGTTTTTTGTTTGCAACAAGTGTACTATTACCGTCGGATCGTGAGACGGGAACCGGGGCAGAGGATTTGAGATCTCAGATCTAAGATTCGGGAAACACAAACCCAGGCGACTCATTACCAAATTTCCAAATCACCTCATTATATAATTACCTAATTCTCTCTCAGTTTTAATTGTACTACATTTTCAATATGCAGTGTATGCGGGAACATATCCACCGGCTGTATGCGGGTAACCGTGTATAAGGCATCCAGCTTTGCCAGGTCGCGGGCCTGGGTGGCCGGGTTACAGCTTACGTATACTACCATTGGGGCACGCATTTCTAAAATTTTATCGATCAGTTTTTCGTGCATACCTGCACGGGGCGGGTCGGTAATGATCACATCGGGACGACCATGTTGCGCAAAAAACTCATCATTACATACATCAATTACATCACCGGCATAAAAAGCAGTATCAGTTAAGCCGTTAATGGTAGCATTTTCTTTGGCATCTTCAATAGCTGCAGCGATCATTTCTACACCGATGATCTTTTTGGCCTTTTCACTTAAGAAAATGCCGATGCTGCCGGTACCGCAGTACAGGTCGTACACGGTTTCGTTGCCGGTTAGTTCGGCAAAGTCGCGGGTGATCTGGTATAATCTTTCGCCCTGCGCCGTATTGGTCTGGAAAAAAGATTTTGGTCCTACCTTGAATTTAAAGTGTTCCAGGGTTTCTATCACATAACCCGGACCATGAAATACCACCGGCTCCAGGTCGTGCAGGCTGTCGTTCATCTTGGTGTTGATGGTATACAGTAAAGTGGTTATCTGCGGAAACTGGTCTTTGATATGTTGCAGTAAAGGCAGTATTTTTTTCGGCGCATTTTCACCAAATACAATATTGATCATTAACTGGCCGCTGCGGCATAAACGCACCTGCATGGTACGTAAAAAACCATGGTGCTGTTTAATGTCGTAAAAGCTATAACCTTTTTGCTGTGCATAGGCTTTCACCGCCTTGCGTATCAGGTTGGTAGGCTCTTCCTGTAAATAACAGGTATCAATATCCACCACTTTATCAAACAGGCCACGGGCATGAAAGCCGGCAAATTCGCCTTCTACGGTGGCGGTTTCATCATTTAATTCAGCAGCCGTTAAATAACGTTTGTTGCCGAATGTATATTCAATTTTATTGCGGTAGTATTTTGTTTCATTGGCACCGGCAATAGGTGCAATAGGCGGCAGGGCCACTTTGCCTATGCGGGTTAAATGATCCGTAACCTGCTGTTGTTTAAATACCAGTTGTTTTGCATAAGGCAGCATCTGCCACTGGCAGCCACCGCATACGCCAAAGTGCGAGCAGAAGGGGGTAACCCTGTCGGGTGAATAGCTGTGATAATGTATCGGACGGCCTTCGGCCCAGTCCTTTTTGTTCTTTCCCAAACGTATGTCCACCACATCACCGGGTACTGCCTGTTCAATAAAAATAACCTTGCCATCTACGCGGGCCAGTGATTTTCCCTCCGCCGCATAGTTTTCCACCAATACCTGCTGCAACACTACGTTTTTCTTTTTCCTTGCCATTTTGCAAAAGTAAAGCATGAAAGGTTCAAAAGGTTCAAGAAGTTCAAACTGTTTAAGGTTTAAAGTTTTTGAAGAATGATGAATTAAGAATTAAGAATTATGAATGTTGAATTATGAATTAAGAATAATAACATCCCCCGTTCTTGGGTTTCAGCATTGAGCTTTCAGCCTTAAGCTTTTAACTTTATGCTTTTGAAGAGTTATGAATGATGAATTATGAATGAGCGCCTTGCCTGCATTTTGCATTCGCATTGGGCTTTCAGCCTTAAGCTTTCAGCTTCCTGCTTTCTGCATGGGTGAGTTATGAATGATTAATGGTGTGTACCAGGGGTATAAAATCGTAAATCATAAATAAAAATCAGCCATCCTGGATTACCTTCACCGCGTATGACAACCATAGGATTGATATCGGATACACACGGGTATATGGATGATAATATCCTGGAGCAATTGAGCCATTGCGATGAAATATGGCATGGTGGTGATTTTGGCAACCTGGATGTGATTAAACAATTGCAGCAGCTGAAGCCCTTGCGGGGCGTGTATGGCAATATTGACGGGCAGGAGATCAGGGCCCTGTTTCCGGAACAACTGGTATTTAATTGCGAGGAGGTGAAAGTGATGATAAGGCATATCGGTGGCTACCCGCCTAAGTATAACCCGGCTACCAAACCTGAAATTAAATTACACAAGCCCCAATTGTTTATCAGCGGACACTCACATATACTGAAAGTAATGTACGATGATGCACTGCAGTGTTTACATATGAACCCCGGCGCTGCAGGCAAACAGGGCTGGCATAAAGTACGCACCCTGTTGAAGTTTGTGATCGATGGACCACAGATAAAAGATTGTGTGGTGATTGAACTGGGTAGCCGGTAATTACAATTCCTTTATCATCCAGATATTACAGGCCGTATGCCCGGAGCTACCCATGGCCGCCGGCAGATCCCTGAAGCCCAGTTTATGATACATACTGACAGCCGTAGCAAATTCCGGCATGCTTTCCAGGTACAAATGAGTATAGCCCAGCTCTTTGGCCGATTGAAAGCACTTACCGATGAGTGCTTTACCAATGCCCCGGCCCCTGCTTTGTGCCGACAGGTATATTTTTACCAGCTCGGCATGACCGGGAGGAAGCCCTTCCGTAGGGTATACACCGGCACAGCCAACAATCGTACTGTTCAGCACAGCTACCCACAATATGGCATCCGGCTGATCAAATAATTCATATAATTTATCGGTAGTAGGATCGCTGTATACCGTATTTTGTCTGGGAGCATCATGCTCCTCAAATACTGTACGTATCAAACCGGCCAGGGCCTTGTTATCGCCCGGCTGCACTTCTCTTATCGCTAAAATATCCGTATCCATTGTTGTTGTTTAAATATAACCACGACAGTTTTTTGCACCGCATTTACAGGGCAATGTGCCTTCGTGGTGTGTTTCGCCATAATCGCAGCTCAGTTCTTCATTCTTGCGGATATTCCGCAAGGCATAAAACTCTACCCTGTTGCTTAATACCCGCATGTACGTGTTGGGATCGCAGGAGTGATTGATAAAGCGCATATCGTTGGGATTGGCCGATGCATTCAACGCATATTTATCATTCAGCTCCACCATGTTTATCACCTTGATATCTTTTACCAGTTGCATGGCTTCTTTCATAGTGATGATCACGCCCCCAAGATCGCCTATTTTTTTACGCGCCGGTATAGCCTGCAAAGCATAAGCCCCTTTGCCGGAAATATTACTCTTAGCCACTTTTACAGGATAAATAATTTTATATGGCGGTGTTACAATAGCTTTTTGTTTTGCTCTGCTTGTCATGCTTTGGGTTTAATCAATTTCGTTTTCTTCTGTTTCTATGGTATGTAAAGCTACGGCCAGGTTATTGGTCTTTACAAAATTACACCAGTGACAATCCTCTTTACCGCAGCCGGTATAAAAATCACGTTGCTGTATTTTATGCCAGGTCTCGGTTATTTGTTTGGTTACTTCGGTAATATCGTCAGGACTTATTACCACTTTTTCCCTGCGATAGTTTTTCTTTTTATCGGGCTCAATAAAATCAAACTCGGTGCTCACTACCTTCCAGTCTTTAGCCTCGTAATTATCCACCAGTATTTTATAAAACACCGCCTGGCGCCAGTAATCGCCACCCTTAGGCAGTTTATCGGAAGGGCCTTTTAATTTGGGCAGGGCCTTATCCGGATCACCGGTCTTATAATCCACCACGTTAACCGATTTACCATCAAATTCCAGTTTATCCAGTTTGCCTTTTAAAGGCACATTGTTCACCACTACTTTACTGATGCTTCTTTCCGTGGTCACAATTTTATTAAAATCGTTGATATATTTATCGTAATAGTTACTCAGTACTTCATGCCCATACTCCCTGCGCCGGTCATACTGTTCTTTGGTAAAACTTTCGCGGTGCCTTTTCATATGCCATTCAAAATCGCTGATAAAGGTTGCCTTATCGGGGAACCGCTGGTAACTGTCATCCTGCATTTTACGGAACAGTTGTTCCAGTGCATGGTGTATGGCCGATCCGAATTCGGTGGCTTCATTACGCGGCGAGGGAATGCGGATGAGGTTTTTAAAATAAAACTCCAGCGGACAGTTCAGGTAATTGTTCAGGGCCGTTACATTCATCACAAATTTGTCCAGGAGGCGGTCTATTACATCCGCTTCCATCTTATCAATTTCCGGTGCTTTATTTTCTTCAAACTGGAGGATGGCAAATTCATCCTGTACGGCTTTATCCAGTATCACTTTTTCAACCGGCAATACATGCTGTTCCAGTATCTCGGCTATAAACATGGAAGGCTCCATCTCTTTACCATCGCTGCGGAATTTGCTGTAAGAAATATGCAGGTGCTGTTCGGCACGGGTAAGGGCCACATAAAATAAACGGCGCAGTTCTTCCGTATCATTGCCTGTAACCGTTGATTCGAACATGGTATCCGGCATTTTATAACCGCCGCCGGGCTTACGTTTCTTTTCCCAGAAACCGGAGTTGGTACCGGTTACAAATACATGTTCAAACTCCAGGCCTTTGGAGCCGTGGGCCGTCATCAGGTTCACGCCCTTATCACTGCCGCTTACCTGTACCAGGGGCAGGGAGATGCCTTCTTTCTCCATTAAGGATATCAGCTGTATAAAGCCTCTTAACGTGAGTTTAGGATTACGCCTTGTTTCCTCCTTTATAAAGTTAAACAGGCCGGTTAGTATTTGTAAAAGCCAGTGTTTATCGGGGCTTTGCATGATCAGGCTTAATACGCCGGCTTCGCGTATCACTTTTTCAAACAGGTGCTGCAGCGTAACATTGGGCACTGCGGCAATCAATGCTTCAATAGCGGCTCCAGCTTTGGCAAGGCCCTGCGATAAACTTGGCGTAAATAAGTCTTTGCCCGGTGTGGCGGCCTTCTCTATCAATGCCCGGCGGATACTATATTTTTCATTGCCATACCGCGTGGTAGCCACTTCAATACTCAGCTTGGCAATTTCTATGGCCGGTATATTGAACCAGTTAAAATGTAATATTTCAAATAACATTTCATCGCCGCCATAGGAGGTATCATGTTCCGCTTCCAGGTATTTTAAAAACAGGAGCAGTTGTTGCGCCAGGGGTACATCAAACAGATTAAGGTGTCTTTTACTGTACACCGGCACCTGTAATTGTTGCAGGTATTTGGCGATCTCCTCACCGTATTTATTCTCCTTATAAATAATGCCGATACGCCCCGGGATTACCTGTTGGGTGTTAATCAGGGCTTCTACCTGTTTGGCAATGCCCATCATCTCCTGCTGCTGGCTCAGGTACTCGGTGATAACAGGCGGATGCTGGAGCCCGTTGATGTTGGTATTGGCCGCAATAAGTTCTTTACTGAGGTTACCCATTGATTTTACGAGGCGTTCCTCGTTTTTATCGATCAGGGTTTTGGATACATCCAGTATGGGCTGGGTAGAACGGTAGTTATTGGTGAGTATCACTCTTTCCAGGCTATCGCTGTAGCTGTTGGCAAAGTGTAACATATTCTCCACGTTAGCGCCCTGGAAACGGTAGATGCTCTGGTCATCATCACCCACCACAAATACATTGGGCTGGTCCCAGTAGTTGATCAATAGTTCTACCAGCCTGTTCTGGGTACCGCTGGTATCCTGGTATTCATCTACCAGGATGTATTGAAAACGCTCCTGGTAGTTCATCAATAAATTAGGGTTTTCTTCAAAAGCTTTGATCACCCAATTGATCATATCATCAAAATCGTAGCGGTTGCGGTTACGCATTAATAGCTGAAAACGATCAAACTCATTAACAGCGGCCCGCAGCTTATTCATTTTCTCCTGCTCTTCATCGATCTTGTTTTGCTTCAGGTCGCCGGCATTAAACTCTTTGAATTTTCTTTTGTATACAAACTCATCACGGTTAGGCAGGTCGGCCAGGTAGGCATCAATCTTTTCGTTGATAAAGGCCGGTGTCCAGCCCTCTCTTTTCATATTGCTGAACAACGATTGCAGGTTTTGTACTTCATAGTACACATCACCGCGGTAACGTTTTAAAGGGTTTGTTTTGTCAAAGCTGTCGATCAGTTCCTTGAACAGTTCCACTTTTTCCAGGTCGGAAATGGGGTCCATGCTTGTTTTTTCGAACAGGGAAAGATTTTCCTGTATCACATCGTTACAAAAAGCATGAAAGGTGTAAATATTTACTTTATAGGCATCGGGGCCAATAAACTGTTGTAATCTTTTGCGCATGGCCACCACACCGGCATCGGTATAGGTAAGGCAAAGAATATTATCGGGCATGGCATCGGTGTCCAGCAATATTTTACCAATGCGGCTGGCTAATATCTGGGTTTTACCGGTGCCCGGTCCGGCTATTACCATCACGGGGCCTTCAATGGTATCCACCGCGTGTTGCTGCTGCGGGTTCAGTTTTTCATAAGCTGCTTTAAACTGCTGCAACAAAAGCTCTTTATTCATGTGGCTAAGGTAGTAAGGATTGCGGAAACAAAGTCCCGGCCCCTTTGTTAGGTCCGGAAAAAGTAAGGAAGTATATCAACGGACTGATAAGCTCCATTACCAAATTTCCAAATTAACTCATTACCAAATTATTTCACGCCTGCCCGCTTTTTCAGCTCCTCCACCGGCATAATGATCATTCGCCCTACAGGCTCGCCATTGCGGTAACTGATCACGCGGAAGCTTTGCGCATCTTTGGGCACCAGTAAGGGTTCTTTATAAGCGGGGTAATATTTATCGGGTAAAGAATTATCAAAACTATAGTGGAAGCTTAATCCCTCAATCTCGGGAATTAAAGTTACCACAACACTTGCTGAATCTTTTTTAGCCACTTTAAACTCGGGATCGTAGATGGCAGGACTGTATTTGGTTTCAGCGGCATCCAGGCGTTCAAAATGTTTCTCCACTCTTTTCACAAAGCCGTTAAAATCTTTTTTGCCTTTGGGCGACCATAGTATTTCGGCCACGGCAAAAGCCCGGGGCCAGATCATGTATTGTACCTGGCGCAGGTTATAGATCTGTTCGGTCCATAAATTACCCTGGCCACCTAAAATCAAATTCGCATCTACTCCATCGGGAACGGGGTCAAACTGGTAGGTCTTTTTTAAGCGCAGGGAAGCATATACCGGCGCTTCTATAATGGGATCGCCCTGCATATAATCGAGGTAAACAAAATCAGTAGGGGTCATCACCACTTTATGACCCTGTTTGGCTGCTTCAATGCCACCTTTCATCCCCTGCCAGCTCATTACGGCTGCATTGGGTGGCAGGCCACCCTGTAATATCTCGTCCCAGCCAATCATTTTTTTGCCTTTGGATTCAATGATCTGCTCCACGCGTTTTACAAAATAGCTTTGTACTTCGTCTAAATTCTTCAGTCCCTTTTCCTGCATCAGTTGTTTGATCTGTTCGCTTTTTTCCCAGAAATTACGGGCCGTTTCATCGCCACCCATATGGATGTATTCGGAAGGGAACAATGCCGCTACTTCACCAAATACTTTATCTAAAAAAGTATATACTTTTTCATTGGCCGGGCAAAGGGTATTGTCCAGTGTACCATAAAAATGCTGACCGCCACCGGGCCAGATCATGAATTTTTCGCCGGAGTTTACTTTGTAATTGCCGGGGGTGCAACTTAACTCAGGATAAGCCGCCACTGCCGCCAGGCTATGGCCGGGCACATCAATTTCGGGAACAATGGTTACAAATCGTTGCGCAGCATACTGAACGATCTCCTTAATATCTTCCTGGGTATAAAAGCCGCCGTAGTTGCGGGGTTCATCGGCTGCGGGATCGGAGAAGGTACCGAAGCGGCCCGTTTTTTTCACGTTCCAGGCGCCTATGGAAGTGAGTTTGGGATAACTTTTAATTTCAATGCGCCAGCCCTGGTCATCGGTTAAATGCCAGTGCAGGGTGTTGAATTTATACTTCACCATATCATCAATAAAACGTTTTACTTCTTCCTTGATAAAAAAGTGGCGGGATACATCCAGCATCAGGCCACGCCATTGAAAACGGGGATGGTCTTTAATGGTAACAAAGGGTAATTGCCATGTTTGTGCTTTGGGCCTTGCCTGCACAAAACTTTTATCGAATAACTGGTATAAAGTCTGTAAACCATAAAAAATACCGGAAGGCTCATTCGCTTTTATCACCACCCCTGTGGCAGTTATATCCAGGCTATACCCATCTTTTTTAATCGTATTATCATTCACAATGGCTAAGAAAATTTTTGCATTAGCCGGCTGTGTTTTACTGAATACTGCACTTGCTTTTACAGCATTGGACGCCAGCTTTTCCTGTAACTGTCCTGCCATGGCACCCAGTGCCGCATCATTGTAAGCCACTTTGGAAGAAACCGCTACTGTTAACCAGCCCTTTTTCTCCGTAACCGAAGCAGGTTGTGGGATGAGCTGTTGTACCATGGTTTGTTGGCAAAAAGCTGTTACTGCTGTTAATAGCAATACAAAAAGGGTCGTTATTTTTTTCATACAAGCATTATTTTCAAATGGTTGGCAAGATAGCAAAGTATATAGTATGAAGTATACAGTGAAGAGATTGAATTGACCGGAAAATAAAAAAGCCCCTCTTTTGGAAGGGCCTTCTTGTTGATTTGGTGAAATTCTTAACCCGGGATACGGGAAATATATTTTTCAATCTGTTTGATCTGGTCAACGATCTGCGGTGTGGTAGGTTTTAAGGCCTTACACTTGCGAAAAAAGTCTTTGGCAGCACGGAACTCTCTTTTGTTCATCATGATGCTGCACATCTGTAAGTAAGCGGCCGCTTCATTCTCTTTATCAGGCAAGCCTTTACGCAGGGCCGAACGGATATAGGCTTCGGCCTGTTTAATATCGTTTTTCTGCATGGACAACATGCCCATCTGCAATAGGCTGGCGCCTTCGGCCTCTTTCATGGGCATACCCAGGTCAAGGCCTTTTTTCATCATCTTTTCGGCGCCGTCAAAATCCTGTTTCATCATGGCAATATTACCTTTCAGGGTAAAATATACCGAGCGGATGGGTTTGTACAGCAGGTTGGGGAAATGAATGGAAGCCAGGATCTTTTCGGCCCCCTCCATATCGCCGCTTTCCATATAATCCTGTATCAAACGCAGGGGACCAAAGAAAAAATGGCCCAATACCAGTATCACACCGATCAGGTAAAGCGGGAAAGCCGGCCAGAAGCTGGCAGCGAAGTTCACATAAACGCCCAGGGCAATCAACACAATACCAATCCACAGGCGATATTTTATCAGGAGGTTATAATACTTCATTTTTTTGTATTTCGGGCTGCAAAGATAAGGGTTACGCCTAAAAATCTGCCGGAGGATGTTTTTGAAAAGCCAGAATACCTATTTTTGCACTCCGCCAGCGAAAAAAACAGGATTTTCCTTCTTTTGCTGTGCCGGCCTCGTAGTTCAATGGATAGAATAGAAGTTTCCTAAACTTTAGATACAGGTTCGATTCCTGTCGAGGCTACAGATGGAGTGATAAGCAACGATATATCTCGCTTATCACTCTTTTTTTATCTGGATTTATTGCCCTCCATAAGAAGATATCTTGAAGTAGATTCCTGAAGCGGCAGTTCTTTCGCTGTTTGATTTTCTTAACTTTGCTATATGCAAGATAAAAATACCCGTTCTGTTTCCGACTTCAATAAGGAGCTAAGGTTAAAAGGGTTTAATGTCTTTCAAATAGAAAGCGACGGCGCAGCAACCCGTATCTATAGCCGGAAGGATTTTTACAAAATCTGCCTGACAACAGGAAAGAGCATTATTCATTATGCCGATAGAAGTTTCGAACAGGAAGGCACGGTTTTGTTTTTTGGTAACCCGTATATTCCATATTCCTGGGAAACCATATCCACGTATTATGTAGGATACACCGTTTTATTTTCAGAGGACTTTTTAAAAACGAGCGATCGGTCTGAAAGCCTTCAACAGTCACCGTTGTTTAAGATCGGCGGCACTCCTGTTTTAAAGATCTCAGAACAACAACGGTTATTTTTAAATACCATCTTTCAAAAGATGATTGATGAGCAACAGAGCAGCTATACTTATAAAGACGATCTTATCCGTAACTACATTCATCTCATTATTCATGAAGCGCTGAAGTTACAGCCTTCGGAAGGTTTTGACCAACACCAAAACGCTGCTTCCCGCTTAACCGCAGTTTTTCTTGAATTGCTGGAGCGGCAGTTTCCCATTGAAGGTGTTGACCGGCCTCTTCAATTAAAGACAGCACAGGATTATGCAAACAATCTTCATGTACACGTCAACTATCTCAACCGTGCTGTAAAGGAAACAACCGGCAAACCAACCACTACCCTGATCAGTGAACGCATCATCAGCGAGGCCAAAGCACTTCTACAGCACACCGACTGGAACATTGCTGATATTGCCTATGCGCTTGGTTTTGAATATCCTACTTACTTTAACAACTACTTCAAGCGCCAGACCGGCACTAACCCCAAAGCATTTCGCGCAATGGAGGTTTGAAATTCTTAACTATTGGTTTGATAATCATTATCAGCAGGGATAGTGGATACAAGACCTTTGCGGTATGGTATCAAATCAACATACTGAAGCATTTTTTAAACGATTACTGAACGGTGAAACAATTACCGCAAATGACCCGGAAGCCTTTAAAATGAAGGAGGCTTCTTTTCTTACCAGAAAGCTATTGGTTCAGCTAAATAACGCTTCGGATCCGGCGGAAATAAGAAGCTTACTAAGTCAAATCACCGATTCAGAAATTGACAGAAGTGTTGATGTATTTACTCCGCTGTATATCAATTACGGTAAGCATACCAAAATCGGTAAAAACGTCTTTATAAATTTTGATTGTGTTTTCCTGGATTTGGGAGGAATCACTATTGAAGACAATGTGTTGATTGCGCCTAAAGTCAGTTTATTATCTGAAGGTCATCCACTTTCTCCAAACCACAGGCACTCACTTGCTCCGGGACATATTCACATCAGGAAAAATGCATGGATCGGTGCAGGTGCAACCATATTGCCGGGTGTAACTGTTGGTGAAAATGCAGTGGTGGCGGCGGGTGCCGTTGTTTCCAAAGATGTTCCAGCAAACACAGTGGTAGGTGGTGTTCCCGCTAAAATTATTAAAGCAATTCATTAATCATAAATCATCAGACAAATGAAAAAGATAACATTATTGATAATTGTATCTATCCTTTTTTTAGGACAACCATTTGCCCAAACAAAAAAATCAAGCAAAATGCAACAAACAGAACATTACACCTTTACGCTGAGCGATAAGGTAACAAGACAAAAAGTAAGGTTCAAAAATCGTTATGGGATTACTTTAGCCGGAGATTTATACCTTCCTAAAGATAGCAGCGGTAAAACTTTGGCAGCTCTTGCCATCAGCGGCCCCTTTGGTGCTGTGAAAGAACAGTCTTCGGGATTATATGCCAATGAAATGGCAGAACGGGGATTTATTGCCCTGGCATTTGACCCGTCTTATACCGGTGAAAGTGGTGGCGAACCAAGAAATATCGCATCATCAGACATTAACACAGAAGATTTTAGTGCGGCAGTGGATTTTCTCGGCTTACAAGCCTCTGTTGACAGAAATCGCATTGGCATTATTGGTATTTGTGGTTGGGCAGGCTTTGCCCTGAACGCTACAGCAGTTGACAAAAGAGTAAAAGCAGTCGCTACAACAAGTATGTATGATATACCCCGTGTCTCATCAAATGGGTATTACGACAAAGTAACATTAGCACAACGCACAACAATGCTGGAGCAAATGAGCCAGCAACGTTGGAAAGATGCAGAAAATGCTGCGCCTGCTTATGGACCGTGTCCAAATCCAGACAGCTTGAAAGGCAATGAACCTGAATTTGTAAAAAGCTATTTCGATTATTATAAAACGAACAGAGGATTTCATCCACGTTCAATCAATTCGAACGGCGGCTGGGCAATGACAAGTGCGTTTTCATTAATGAATATGCCCATTCTCACTTACATTAAAGAGATTTCTCCAAGACCTATACTTCTTATAGCAGGTGAAGAAGCACATTCACGTTATATGAGCGAAGATGCGTATAAAATGGCAGCAGAGCCAAAAGAATTAATGATTATTCCGAATGCAGTTCACGTTGACCTCTACGACAAAATAGATGTTATACCATTTGACAAATTGGTTGACTTTTTTACCAAAAATCTAAAATAATACCATGAAAAATACAGGATTGAAACTTCCAGCAGTCTTATTAGTCTTCCTATTTCATATCACGGTAAAAGCCCAAACAATGAGTACGAAAGAAGATCAAAATAGAACAGCCATATTTCCCAAAGGAGGCAAAGCTCCGGCAGAATACTTTTCAGGCACTGCATGGGTAAAAACGCTGGTTGCCAACGACGACACCTTAACAACAATTATCAGCAATGTTGTGTTTGAACCTGGTGCAAGAAACAATTGGCATACGCATCCGGCCGGTCAAATTCTCATTTGTACAGAAGGCACAGGGTACTACCAGGAGAAAGGAAAACCCATCCAGATACTTTATGCCAGTGATGTTGTGAGAATACTTCCAGGTGTAGAGCATTGGCATGGCGCTTCGCCTACCAGTAGATTCACACACATTGCCATCAATGTAAATACTGAAAAGGGTGTGGTGAACTGGTTGCAGCCTGTAACAGATGAGGAGTATAACAAGAAATAAATGTATGTAGAAACGGTTTTCACCAACACCATCATTTGCCGTAAAAATTATGAGTTATGAAACGAGCACTCCTTTTTGGTTTAATGGCCGTGTCTTTTATTAGTTGTTCATGCGGTTCTAAAAATGTTGCTAACATCGTAAGCGACAACACCATACATCCAGAAAACGGGAAAATGAAAATAAAAATCGGAAATAGCACTTTTAGCGCAACGTTATATAACAACGCAACAGCGTCAACCTTCAAATCACTCTTGCCGCTAACGGTAAACATGCTTGAGTTAAATGGTAATGAAAAGTATGTCGATTTATCCGGTAATCTTCCTACAAATGCATCCAATCCAAGAATAATACAAAACGGAGATTTGATGTTATACGGTTCTTCTACGTTAGTGTTGTTTTATAAAACATTCCCTACTTCATACGCCTATACAACCTTGGGACGGATTGATAACACTTCTGGATTAACTGCCGCTTTAGGCGCAGGAAATGTGACGGTGACTTTTGAAAGAGAGTAAAAAACCAATAACTATTCAACAAGTTTTCTCTCTTATAATCAGATTTTGAAAATTTGTTCTGCGAACACCTACAACCCAATGAGAATTCATCGAATTTTTCTTGTCCCATTTAAGTTACTTAATGTAGCCAACTACCCCAAATCCTCTAATATATGGTCCGAGTCTTCTACCCTTGGGCTACTTAACCGGCAATTGTGAACAGAAATTCACAATTTTATTTTTATGTACAACCCTCAAACCAATACCATACCCATTTTTTTACACATTCATATTGCTTGCCGCTAAGTTTAGGAGAAACAGGAATAATTAGTTGACTAAGTCAACTAATTTAATTACCTTAGCATTTCGGAGATTGTATCAAAATCCTGAACATATGGAAAAGTCAATCATAAATAACATACGTGTATTTAACCGCTATTATACGAATCTAATAGGGTTACTGGATCAGGGATATCTTGAGACAGAATATACATTAACAGAAGCAAGGATCCTTTTTGAGATTTCTCCGAAGGGTAAGATAGATACATCCGAGATTATAGATGCTTTACTCATTGATAAAAGTTATCTGAGCAGGGTGCTAAAAAAGTTTGAAAAAAGAAGCTTGATCACCAAATCAAAATCGGGAAAAGACGCCAGAGCAAGCCAGATATCTTTGACAGAAGAAGGGAAGAACGAACTTGACATACTGAATACATTAGCTAACAAGAAGCTAGAAGGCCTGCTGAAGGACCTGCCTTCTACGGACAAAAAACAACTTGTCCAACATATGAATTCAATAATTAAGATCCTCAATAAAAATTCCGCGGATAAAAAACTGTAATTATTGACAAGAAAACTTCTTGAACAACTCTTTATGATACGTCCAGCTACATTTCAGGACATCCCTGAATTAGAAAAACTTTTAGCCCTTTCAGTGCGAGGTTTAAGTAGAGAACACTACTCGCCAGGTCAAATAGAAAGTGCCCTCAAATATATTTTTGGGATTGACACCCAATTAATAAGTGACGGTACTTATTATATTTTTGAGATCGATAAGATTATAGCTGGCTGCGGAGGATGGAGTATGCGCAGGACTTTATACGGAGGCGACCAACATAAAAAATTGCAGGACACCTTGCTTGATCCAATTACGGAAGCAGCCAGGATAAGAGCATTTTTTGTTCATCCGGATTATGCGAGAAGAGGAATTGGCCGGCAAATTATGGGCTATTGCGAGCAACAGGCAAAAGCAAACGGATTTTCAAGTCTGGAGCTCGGCGCTACCTTACCCGGAGTTCCTCTTTATAAAGCAATGGGCTTCCGGGATGTTGCTAATATAGTAGAAATACTTTCAGACGGCGAAAAATTGGAACTCGTCAAAATGATTAAAAGTATCTAAGTACTTCTTTCAGGACATTTTCAATTCACCTGACACGATTGGATACAAAAATATTCGAAATGCTATTAATTATCCCGCCAGTCGTAATGGATAACACTCCTTGCATTTAATAACTATACTTTTTAACCCCACCAAACTAAAGTGTCATTAGCAACAATTCCTTACGATATCCCGGGTCAGTTGCCTGCGAATGTTATCAGTTAATTGCTGTTCGTCCATTAATAGTTTGAGTGTACCGGTTTACGCTTGTCACCGGTTTTCCAAATACACGCCATTCTACATGATGAAATCCGGGACGAGATCATCGCGGAAAATTTGTTTTACAAATTGAGTTTTTGAACAAATATTGCTACGAACTGCACCATTACGTACAAAAGGCTTTATATAAAAACTTCCTGGTTAATATGTAAATTTTGTTTTTTACGAGGATTGTGTAGCTTTAAATGATTCTCCGGAAGCGGGATACAACGTATTGCGCATGTTATAATTTATAACATGTACTTATCCTCTAAACAAATAAACTTGTTATATGGAAAAACATTCGCGCCGTTCATTTTTATACTCTTTAAGCATGCTGGCTGCCGGAACCGCAATTACCAGTCCCTTATTAGGCTTTAACACTGCTAAAAAACTAAAAGTAGTACTGGTAGGAACAGGAGTACGTGGCATTTCTTTTTGGGGTAAAAGACTGGTAGAGCAATATCCTGACAAACTGGAGTTTGTTGGCTTATGTGACATTAATCCCGGCCGGGTGGCCTACGCCAAAAAGTTTATGAATGTGCAATGCAAAACCTATACTGATTTTGATAAAATGATACAGGAGCAGAAGCCTGACCTGGTTATTGTTACTACCAAAGATTCGGTGCATCATGAGTATATAATAAAAGGATTGCATTATGGCTGTGATGTGCTTACTGAAAAACCATTGACAACTGATGAAGTAAAATGCAGGCAAATACTGGAGGCAGAAAAAAAATCGAACAGGAAATTGATTGTTGGATTTAACTACCGCTGGGGGCCTTATATGACAAAGATCAAAGAACTGTTACATGAAGGCCTTATTGGCGATATCACTTCGGTTGATTTTAACTGGTACCTGAATAACCACCATGGTGCATCTTATTTCAGGCGCTGGCACGGGCTTATGAACGGTGGCGGATCTTTGTGGGTGCATAAGGCAACTCATCATTTTGACTTATTAAACTGGTGGCTTGACTCGGACCCTGAAGAAGTTTTTGCATACGGAGCTTTGGAACACTATGGCAGTAAAGGGCCTTTCAGGGGAGAAAACTGTCGTAGCTGTAATTATAAAAAAGAGTGTAAATATTATTGGGATATAACAAAAAGCGACCACGATATGCGTGTGTACGTGGATAATGAAAAGTATGATGGATACATACGCGATGCCTGTTTGTTCAGGCATGAAATAGATATTTATGATAAAATGTCTGCCCAGATCAAGTATGCCAATAACACGATTGTAAATTATTCCTTAACTACCTATTCGCCTTTTGAAGGATGGCGTATTGCGTTTAACGGGCACAAAGGACGTATTGAAGCCTGGACAGATATTCCCTGGATGAAAAACGAAAATCTTAGCCAGGAAGATTTACATGCTGCAGAGATGAGCCAGGATAAGAGCGAAGAGAAATTAGTTGAGCCTGTTATATTGTTTAAAAACTGGGAAGATTATCAAACGATTAATGTCACCAGTGAACGTAGTGGCCATGGCGGCGGGGACAGGCGTTTACATGATAAGATCTTTGCCAATCCAGATGCACCCGACCCCCTGAAACATGCTGCCGGCTTAAGGGATGGTATCATGTCGGTTCTTATTGGCATTGCGGCCCGTAAGAGCATTACAACCGGCCAGCCCATAAAAATTGCAAGTTTAACGGAGTTAAAACCAAGTGCTGACCGGACATAAACAGGAGGGCTGCACTTAAAATAGAAGTCAGCTACTTTGACTTTCAATATTCGCTGTTCATATTTTTAGGCATGCCTGAGCATGATACCGCTTTATGCCTTATTCCTATCCGGGAATAATGGAGTAAGCGGATTTAAGGTTATTTTTGCCGCAAACTGAACATTGAGTTATGGGGTATAAAAGTTTAGCGGCATGTGTGGCAGATCTTGAGCAAAACGGTCACCTGGTACGGATAAAGGAAGAAGTAGATCCTTACCTGGAAATGGCCGCTATTCATATGCGTGTATATGATGCGCAGGGCCCCGCTTTATTTTTTGAAAACATTAAAGGCGCTGAATACCCGGCAGTATCCAACCTTTTCGGCACCCTGGATCGTTCCCGTTTCATGTTTCGCGATTCATTGCACCATGTGAAGAAGCTGGTGGATGTAAAGATGAATCCGATATCGGTGCTCAAAAAGCCGTTACATTATATCGGGTCTTCTATGACGGCTTTGGGCGCCCTGCCCTGGAAGAAGAAACGGAATGCCCCAATTTTATACGGACAAACAAGTATTTCCAAACTGCCCCCGATAGTGAACTGGCCCATGGACGGCGGCGCATTTGTGACCATGCCCCAGGTGTACTCGGAAGATATCAATCAACCCGGTATTATGCATGCCAACCTGGGTATGTACCGCATCCAGCTTTCGGGCAATGAATACATTCCCGATAAAGAAATTGGTTTGCATTACCAGTTACACCGGGGTATAGGCGTACATCAAACCAAGGCCAATGCACTCGGCAAGCCACTTAAGGTTTCCATCTTTGTCGGTGGACCGCCATCGCATCCTTTATCAGCAGTAATGCCTTTGCCGGAAGGGCTTTCAGAGATGATCTTTGCCGGGGCACTGGGCAACAGGCGTTTCCGTTATTTTTATGATGAAGAAGGGTTTTGTATTTCTGCCGATGCTGATTTTGTGATAACAGGCACCGTATATCCCAATGAGAATAAACCGGAAGGACCTTTCGGAGATCATATAGGTTACTATTCGCTCACGCATCCTTTCCCTTTGATGAAAGTGCATAAAGTGTATCACCGCAAAAATCCCATCTGGTCATTTACCGTAGTAGGCCGGCCACCACAGGAGGATACCAGCTTTGGTGCACTGATCCATGAGATTACGGGTTCCGCTATTCCGCAGGAAATAAATGGTCTGCATGCCGTGCATGCGGTAGATGCCGCAGGTGTACACCCCTTGTTATTTGCCATTGGAAGTGAACGCTACACGCCTTATCAAAAAACAGAACGTCCGCAGGAGCTTTTAACCATTGCCAACCAGATATTGGGGAAAAACCAGTTAAGCCTGGCCAAGTATCTTTTTATAGCCTCTCATGCTGATAATCCCAAACTCGATATTCATGATGTGCCCGGGTTCCTGGTTCATATGTTAGAGCGGATCGACTGGACACGTGATGTACATTTCCAGACCAATACCACCATCGATACCCTGGATTATACAGGTGACGGCTTAAATGCAGGTTCAAAAGTTGTATTTGCCGCTGTAGGTGCACCGCAATATCAACTGGCTAATGAATTACCTGCGGGTATTAGTTTGCCACAACCTTTCAACCATGCAAAAATGGCTTTGCCTGGTGTACTGGTACTGGATGGTGCAGCTTTTACCACATACGAACAGGAAGCAGATAGCATAGAGCGCTGGACAAAACTTATAACCGGTGATATGCTTACGGGAATACGCATGATCATTATTGCCGATGATGCCGGCTTTACAGCCGATACGATCAATAACCTGGTTTGGGTAGCTTTTACCAGGAGTAACCCTGCTTATGATATTTATGGGGTAGATAGTTTTACCCGTTTCAAACATTGGGGATGTAATGGGCCACTGATCATTGATGCCCGTACCAAACCGCATCATGCACCGGCCTTGATCAAAGATGCGGCTGTTGAACGGAGGGTAGACCGGTTAGGAGAAAAGGGCGCATCCCTGCATGGTATCATATAATTGTCTCCGGGGACTATTGCATAAAGGCCGGGTGGAAGTCATATTCCACTACTTATTTATACCCGGTATCCTGATTGTGTAACCACAACAATTTCCTGGTAGTCTTAGTTAAGTAAACCCCGTCATTAATACTATGGCTATGCGCACTACCTTATGCCTGTTTTTCTTCCTGTCAACAATCAACCTATTTGCCCAGGAGAAAAAAGATACCGGTTTGATAAAATCCCATACCCTCTATTCTGATATCCTGAAAGAAGACCGGTTTATAGAAGTATATGCACCCGTCTCTGCAAATGCCCCATCAAGAAAGCAGTACGAGGTGATTTATATTTTAGATGGAGCCGCACATTTTCATACGGTTATTGATATATTGAAACAACTGACCAGGGAAACCGGCGACTCATCCTACTCACAAAAAATAGTTGTCGGTATTGGTAATATATGGACCCGCGACCGGGATTATACCCCCACAGCCATTGTTTCTTCTCCTTTTGCCGACCCAACCGCAGCAAGTGTTTCAGGTGGCGGCGAAAAGTTTATTGCTTTCCTGGAAAAAGAGCTTATTCCTTTTATCCATTCAAAATACCCGGTTAGTACTATGCGTACATTAACAGGCCATTCGCTGGGAGGCCTGATGGTTATTCATACCCTTTTGAATCATACCAGTCTGTTCAGCAAGTATGCAGCCATTGATCCCAGTATGTGGTGGGATGAGCAAAAATTATTAACTCAATCAAAACAAATACTGCAAAAAAAATCGTTCCTCAAAAATGCCTTATTCCTGGGTATTGCCAATACCAGGAACAAAGACATACCTGATCTTATACAACTTAGAAAAGATACAAGCCGTAACGCAGCTTTAACCCGGCCCAGCCTGCTGATGGCTGACTACATACTGGCCAATAAACAAAACAAACTGCTGTTTAAGTGGAAGTATTACAAGGATTTTGACCATATGTCTGTATTTCGTTCAGCGGCATATGATGCGTTAAAGTTTCTCCTTACATCATCCTCCATGTAATAAGCGTTTTCAAAACTGTTTCCCGCTGGCCCGGCAAATTAGTTTGCAGATTTAACCGAAATCCATATTTTACACAACAATAACCATAAACCTCTCTGTCATGAAAGTTCTCCTGATCGTTCTTTCGTTGTTTGCAGTTGTTCAATACATACCCGCCCAAAACAAAATGCCTGTCCGGATTGATACCCTTGCAGAAAGACTGGGGAAGGATTTTCTGAAACAAGAAGGGACTGTCGGGCTTTCCATTGGTGTATACCAAAACGGGGAAAAACATTTTTTTAATTTCGGCTCGCAGGTAAAAGATAAGCAGGTCCCCGTAACATCCAAAACCATTTATGAGATCGGGTCCATCACTAAAACATTTGTCAGCCTGGTATTGGCAAATGCAGTTGTAGAAAAAAAACTGGCCCTTAACGATGATGTGCGGAAATACCTGGATGGAAATTTTCCTGGTCTTGAATACAAAGGAAAGCCTATTACTCTTGCTCACCTGGCAAACACTACCTCCCGTATTCCAAACTGGCTACCGCTTACACCTTCCCGCATCACTGATGCTCCCGGTGATTCAACGGCTTTCCTGCGGGAAAGCATTTATGGCGGCTATTCCCGGAAGGATTTTTTTAATGCCCTGGCAACTGTCCGGCCTGATACCCTGCCCGGAACCAAATCCGCTCATTCCAATGCGGCGGCGCAGTTACTGGCCTATATACTGGAGAACGTTTATAAAAGCCCCATTAATGAACTGGTTGAAAAATATGTGTTAAGTCCTTTGAAAATGAAGGGAACGGGGTTCCTGGTCTCCGGAAACAAAAACCCTTTACTTGCAAAAGGATACAATGTAAAAGGACAGGCCATGCCCTATTTTACAACTGAGTTTTTAAAGGGTGTTGGCGGGTTGAACTCCTCTGCGTCCGACCTGGTACAGTTTATCGAGTACCAGCTCTCACCCGGCAACAAGGCCATTGATCTTTCCCACCAGACATCTTTCAACGCCGGCTATTACCAGATTGGCCTGAACTGGCTCATATATAAACATGAGAACGGTTATCGCCAGCTGTGGACCGATGGCGGAACCTATGGTTTTTGCAGTTATCTTGTTATTTATCCCGAACTCAACAGCGGCATTGTTTTACTGGCCAATGAAAGCGACGACAATGTTCCCGGTAAACTGGGAGACATCGCTTACCAGTTATTTTTATTGATGGGACAAAAACATTAACACCCGCCGCATCCTAAAAGTGCCATCTTAAATAGCAAACAGAGGCCAACCAGCCAACCTATTGTAAACAACAACACCTTCTTGCATATTTTCCGGGAATTTGTAACAAACAGGATGATCTAAACGTCCCTGCTTACATGCCATTAAAATCATTATTTCTTTTTACCCTTTTACTTATTACCCACCGGGTAATTGTTGCGCAAAGCAAGGCGTACCATCCGTTAGCCAAACAATTTGATTCCGTTTCCCGCTACCAGCAATGGGCTGCGGATATCCCGGGCTACGTGGTAGCTATTACAACCAGGGACCAGGTGATCTATGAAAGATCAGCCGGTGTAGTCAGTACCACCACCCATCAACCCGTTAACCGGCTCTCCGACTTTCATATGGCTTCGGTATCAAAACCTTTTGCAGCCACGGCCATCCTGCAATTATGCGACCAGGGTAAACTGCATATTGACAGCACCCTGGTATCCTACCTGCCTTATTTTTCGATGAAGGATCCACGTTATAAGGCTATCACCCTATACCATATACTCACGCATAGTTCTGGCATTCCCGATGTTACCAATTATGAATGGGATAAGCCGCAAACCGATGACCAGAGCGCCATACGTTACGCAGGAAGTTTTACCGGAACTGATTTAGATTTTACCCCGGGAATGGAATTCCGGTACAGTAATGCTGCCTATGATATCCTTGCTGCGGTGATATATCAGGTAACCGGCCTGACATTTGAGGCGTATGTAAAACAACATATACTGCAACCTATCGGTATGTCAGCAAGCAGCTTCCTGCTCAGTAATATGGTGAAAACCAATTTTACGCAACCACACGAAATAGATTCAAAACTGGCGCTGTCTCCTGCTGCAATCTATCCTTATAACCGTATCCATGCACCCAGCTCTACACTCCATTCCAATTTAAATGACCTGGTTAACTGGGCCCGGCTTTTTTTACAGGAAGGTTCCCTGTCTGCTACAACTATTTTAAAAAAGGCAACCTGGCAAAAGATGATCACCCCGCAACGCCTTGTTGACGATCGTTACCAGGTATGTCTCAGCTGGTTTGAAACCCTGATTGAAGGCCGGAAAGTTTATTTTCATTCGGGTGGCGATATCGGTTACCGGACTTTTGTAGGATTTTGTCCTACAGAAAATATAGCAGTAATACTAATGGGCAATAACGATCTGTTTGACGGTGCAACAGCCGGCTTTATGTACTTTCAAACACTGTTTACAGGTAAAACGCCTGCCATGCCTCTGAAACCGGCACAACTGGAATGGCGAAAACATATACTGAATGGCGGATTAGCGAAAGTGAAAAAAGTGTATGCCCGTATGAAGGCAGAACGACCCATACGTTATGATACCAGCGGCAGTTCCGTTCTGGAGCTGGCCAGTTTATTATTTGGCCGGGATCACCGCCGGGCTGCTACGGATGTATTACTGTGGGGAGCATCCTTATACCCGCAGGATGGTTCCTGGTATGGCCACCTGGGTGATATACATGCCGTATGGAAGCAGGATGATAAAGCAAGAGAATATTACCAGAAAGCCCTGTTACTGATGAACGGAGAACAGCGTATACAAACTGAAAATAAACTGAAGGCATTGATTACGGATAAATGAAAGCATAGCAACAATTGAAAAAATGTTTCAATTGAGCATTTTTGTTTTATGCAAAATTATTTAAAGCCCTGTTTACCCGGCCAGCATCTCTTTTTGTTTTTTTACCGTTAACCCAATGCCTATTATTAAAAAGGCCATGAAGGTTGGATATATAAGGCCAAATATTTTGTTTGTAGCAGTAAGGGAGAAGCTGAAAGATAACATTATATGCAGGATAGCAGTTAGCATCATACCTACTGTTCCAATAGTGAAAAAAGGATGAAACTTTCTCATCTTATTTTATTTTCAGGGTTAATAATTAAACGCTAAAAGAAAACTTACCATACGCTATATTTTAAACATATGGCAAAACTCAAGCTTGTCTCCCGCACACACCAGTTGAAGTTAGTTAAAAAAAATGACAGTCTCCTCTTCCTCGCTGTGAGTAAACCGGATCTGTTTCAATTTTGTATACCATAAATGTGACAAGTCATGGTTAGAGCCATGACTTGTCACATTTATAAAGTATCTCTTAGTATTATTTACTGCTTAATAAACTTATGAACGGTTGCTACACCATCCGCCGAAATAATATGGGCATAATATAGCCCTTCCTTCAATTTCTCCAGCGGAATAACCAGCTCAGCATTATTAGCTTTCGCCTGTTTTATTTTCCGGCCTGTTACATCGTAGATATTCACCGTTTCATTACTGTTTAACCCTTTAATGATCAGTTCTGACCTGGCAGGATTAGGATAAAGTATCACAGCAGCGACATTCTCTATCCTTAGGTTGCGCACAGGACTATAATCAAACTTACCGTCTGTATCGGTCTGCCGCAGGCGATACCTGTTCTGCCCGCTCAGGGGAGCATTATCTGTATAGGTATAACGAAGTTCAAGATCACTGTTGCCGTTACCGGCTTTTGAATTTTCAAAACCAATATTATTCCAGGTTATACCATCTGTACTTCTTTCTATACCAAAGCCTTTGTTGTTTTGCTCCCAGGCCGTAGCCCATTGCAGCAACACCTTATTGCCGGACTTCACCACTTCAAAGTTTTTTAATTGTACTGGCAAGCCGCAATTCGTACTCACCAGCACAGTGTCAGAACTGACACATCCACCAACCGGTGTAGTGATACTCCATGCAAAACGATAATTGCCGGAAGCGTTCAGGCCTGAAACGCCGGTAGTGGGATTAACCGTATTGGAAAAAGCAGGTGATGTTCCGGCAGGGGTGGAAGCTACTGTCCATACACCTGTTCCCGCACCTGTGGCATTGCCCTGTAAGGAGGCTGTTGTAACGCACCCTAAGGACTGGTCACTACCAGCATTTGCATTAATTACCTGTACCAGGTGTACCGTAAAATCGTATTGCAGCGGGCCGGGTATGCCTGAGCAGGCATATTCCTGTTCCAGGAAGGGCCCTGCGCCATTACCACTGAAAGGGATAATACGTATCACGTAATCACCCGGTTTATCCAGGTTAGTCATTACTACATTGCTCAACGTTATCCTGCGCAAGTTAGATGCAGGGAATACCGGTGTAGCCGATCCTGCCGGTTTGGATAATACCTGGAAATTATAGTAGCCGCCAAAGTCCTGGAAATAACTGGAATTAACAACGCCCTGGTATACAGCCGGCAAGGTTATGCTGGCACTTACGGTGCCGGTACCCGGATAACAAACCGTCATATCCGGCACAAAAAGTGGCGGGCGGCCGTTATCGGAAATATGGATATAATAGGGTTGTGAACGTATACAGGTAGTTCCCGTGTTTACCGAGAATTTATAGGTGCCTACTTTCCATCCGCCGGGCCCGGGATCTATACTTACAGTGCGGTTTGCCGTACCGGCACCGGTTTGCGTAATAACAGGCGTACTGGCCCCGGGAGGTAAAATGCCGGTACTGGTAACATTGGTTACAGTTGTAACGGGATCCGAAGGATTAAGTGAAAAATAAAACAGTTCGGGTGTAGCAGTGCCGGCAATGCCGCAATGCACTTCGCCACCTGAGCCGCCGGGGCCATAGACCACCAGTTGTTCAGGAGCACCATGTCCAGGAGGTTGAAAATTTACAGCCTGGGGCTCTATGCCGGTGATGGTAAATGTCATAAGGGCGGAGGTTACCGTACCACAACAATTGCTCACCGTAATCGTAAAGGTATAAGCACCGGGAATGGTGGCTCCCGTTACAAATACCCGCCGCCCTGTAAGACTGCTGAAGGCAATATTGGCACCTGCAGGCTGGCTGCTTACATTTAGGGTAACCGTTGTGCCGTTGGCAGCAGCACCAGCCGATCCCGGTGTACCGGTTGAGAAAGCAGGATCGGAAGGAAGGTCAAAAAACTGGATGGGATTATTGTCTATACACCTGGTTACATCGGCTACATTTAGCGCCGGGTTAGGACAAAAGCGTACTACGGTCGTATCCTTGTAGGTACATACTCCATCTGCAGATACGATGGTTAAAATGGCATAATAAGCCGGGTCAATATTGTGATTGGCTTTATTGACCAGTGAAAAAACAGGTGTTGCAGCGGTCGTACTGCTGAAAGAGGCATTGGTGGTAACCGTAGCGCTGATCGACTCATAGCTATATATATTCAGCGTTGACCAGGAGCCGGTATAACCGGGTGGTATCACTCCGTCGAGCATAACGGTTCCCGTAGTGGCACAAATACCGGTTTTGTCCGGCCCGGCCGTAAAAGAGGCAGGCCTGGGATGGGCCGTAATGGTCACCTGCGACACGGCCACACCGGTGCCACAGGGCTGGCTTAACTGGAATACATAATTTCCGTCTGTATTCATACCTGTTACATTGGTAGTAAGCAAATTGGGCGAAACGATAACCGGTGTCACAGGGCCTGAAACAAAGGACCATACAGGGCTTCCGGCCCCGAGTGTGCCCGATACCGTACCGGTTAAAGTGGTGGTTGAACCGCAGGTAACCAGGTTACCGCCGGCATTGGCCGTACAGTTTTGCGCTCCTGCTTTAAAAGATTGTGTCGTTAAAACAAACAGGCAGCCCAGTATTATGGCCGATCGCAGATTGAAATAGTATTGTTTACAATAAGAAAAAACTGTCTTTTTATAATGATATATATATGTTAATGACATAAAATATTTTTGAAAATTTTAAGATGGTAACGTTATATAACAACGTTATAATGCGCATATGCGGAAGATTTAATGACCTGTACTTGCAGAAAGGAATGACGGTATTCACGTCCTGTATTTTTTACACCTTATATCCCCGGATTTACGCTAAGCCTGTGATAGAGATACTGCTGTATCACCTGCATAAGAAAGTATAGTCCCTGTACTTCATAACCTTTGTTTTTTTGATCAATGATTGCAAAATCAACTGACCGGATTAATAAATTAAATATTTCAGGCAGGGTTAACAAAGTGTCTGGCATATAAAAGTATGGCCCCATGAATGGGGCCGTTTACTCCTAGGTTTCAAAATGTTCACCACATATCATTCAATATGTGTTATCCAGCTTTAACCCCGACCTGTATTTTTACATAGGATCATGAATAAACAAATCTTTCAATACGTTTTCCGTGCGTCAGCACATATACCATATGCTGCCGTCCGGCTCTTTATTCAAACCGGCTATCATAAACTGGATATAGGGCGGTTAAGAGGGGGCGTAATCATGAAGACATTAATATGCGGCTTAAAGGGGGTGTATTTTGCAAAGGATCAATTGTGTCTGTATATTGCTTAATGAAGTTATTTTAACGGTTATTGTATCATTATTTTTTGAGCATGTTTATGCCAGGGGCTGTAATTTATATTTTGCCTGCGGTATTCTTTGGGTGCTACACCAGTATACCTTTTAAAAAAACGGCCGAACAGGGATTGATTAGCAAACCTCAACTGATCGGATACAACAGCAACCGTGGCATCCATTTCTGTCAACAATATTTTTGCCTCATGTATGGTGCGTTCGGCAATAAGTGTATGTGGAATTTTACCCGTAGAGTCTTTTACAACCTTGGACAGATGGCGGGCACTGATGCCCAGGACCGAAGCATAATACTTCACCGTTTTTTCATCCCGGTATTTATTTGCCACTAATGTGAGGAACATTTCAGTCAGCTCCTTACTTCTTTTCCGGCTGATCACTTCATTTTTTTCCAAGAAAATATATGGCGAAAGATCATATATAAAAGACAGGAAACCATGGGCCAGGCTTTCTTCGTATAAAGGTGTTTGGCGTGGACGGCGGGCTTTTCTTTGTAAAGAAGCCAGCATATCAGTAAAGTACATTGCTTTTTCGGGGGTAAGTTCTATAACCACTCTTTTTTCCACCGATAACCTGTTCTTGTGAAGTTGCAAGCCTACAAGCCCTGCCTGCTCCGCATAATTCAGTGAAAAGGTCATGGCCGAAAAAGAAAAAGAATCACTCATGGTTACCACTTCATAGAGCATGTCATGAAATCCAAAAAAGAGATTACCTTCTTTTATAATATAATCACACATATTGTACCGCAACTGGATACTGCCGCTTTTTACAAGAAGAATAATAAGTGTATCCGGCCGAAAAGTATTTTGTTTACAAACAAAGCCATAGCCGCCTTCAAAAAAATTAATCCCGTCCCGGGATGTGTTCTCTTTTTGAACCATCAGGACATCATGAATGGTGGAAAAGTTATTTTCATCTTGCCAATACATACAGGTTGTTTTACAAAAGGTTATAAGTGTCTTTGAAACACTTATGCAAAATAAGATCATTCTGAACTAGTAAAAAATGACAGATTTCGATTATTTTTTTTGATTTGTTTATCACCCGGCATCATTTATATAACTAACTTTATAAGCCGGAATAAACTCAAAAAAATGATACACTCCGCCTGCAGCCTGCCATAGACAGCGTTAACAATGAAAGTTGGCCGGAATTATATTCTATTTGAACGGTACTAATGATCATGTAATGAGTTCCTTATGATACAGCCTATTTATCATTTTATTTATATTATATGAGAAAGGTATCCCCAATGGAATTAAAAGAGTTTGTTGAACGGTACAAAGCGCCGGACATCGATAGCAGGATCGCCGATTATTATAACTTCTTCTTACCTACAATTAAGCAGGCGGAAAATTTTGCCATTGGCCCTTTTTTCTGGTATATCTCCGATTACCAGAAAATGACCATCGCCCTTGCCAGTGAAAATGTAAAAGAGCTGACGCCGTATAGCCGTGAAGAACTGTATACCCTTAATGCGGAAAAATTAAGTGACCAGCATCACCCCGAAGACAGGCTTTATATCCTGGCAGCTTTCAGTTTCCTCCATGAAGCATATCTTAACCTGGACGAAGCGGGGCGAAAAAGTATTAAGTTCAATATATACGACAGGTTTTTAAACAATAAAGGCGAATACCGGTGGGTAATGATTCAGGTACCAGGTCTTTATATCAACAGTCAAAACCAAATTGAAAGCGCCCTGGTTATTTTTTATGACCTGTCACATCTTAAAATCAGCGGCACTCCCTTAATGTCCATGATCAATTATGCGCAGCAGGAAGTGCAATATTTTAAACATATTGATAAACAGATAAAAAAAGCAGATCTAAAAACGCCTTATATTACCAAACGGGAAAAGGAGATCCTTTACCTGATGTCACAGGGTTACAATACACCTGAGATCGCCCAAAAATTATTTATCTCTTATCATACAGTAGAAAACCACAAGAGAAATCTTCGGAAAAAAACCCATACCAAAACATCCTCGGCCCTTTTAACCTATGTAATAACGCATAACCTGTTATTAATAGAGCCTCAATAAAATACAGGTTAACGCTTGGCTGGAAAATTTTGTCTGCCCTAGCCCCACCAAATGAATTGCTGTCAAATCTATTTAGTATCCCGCTGACTGAAGACAATGTATTTGTCCATCAGGTTGATGGTAAAGTTGTAACGTGAAATAAATTTTACACCCAGTGACCCATCAATATGTGAGGGGCCGGCAGTGCCCCCGGCGCTACCCATTAATGCAACTGTTAACTGTGGCAGCCTGATAGAAGGGGGTATTTCTAATAAAGCCGCTTTACCAAAAAACACCGGTGAATTTACACCCAGGCTCATGGTTGAACCGGTGGAATCTACCCGGAAATTATCCACCAGCAGTTTATGTTTCAATACAAAGGGACGAAACACAATTAATTCATAACCCGCCCCGGTATCAAAAATAAAACTGGCTTTTAACGGCTTTTCTTTGTGTATGCTTAATACGGCATTTATCTTTATATTACCTGAATTTGCCTCTACAGGTACAACATGCGCATTGTGTGGCGGTGTAAATTGTCCGAAACTGTAAAGGGTTATTTCTTTTTTAGCATAATTAACAGCTGTTATATATCGTTGGGCCACCGTGTTGCCCAGTATACCGTCAATACCCTCTCCTAACCTGTCAAATATGGCAATACTTTGCCCGTCAAGGGTAAACCCGTTAAAGTGTACGTTGTTATTTTCCGATACATCAATATCAATACTGCCACCAGCTACTGAAGCATTGTTTTTGTATGACACGCTTAAGCCTATACTGTCTGCCAGCGACTTACCCAGCATCATACCATCGGCACCGGTATCAAAAAGCAGCCTGAGCGGCCGCTTACTTTTATTAATGGTAACAGTTACGATAATGGAGCCATTATGTACTTCAAAAGGAATAACAGCTAGTTTTTTAGCGGCGGTATCCCTGTTCATACCATACAACTGATCGGCCAGGCCAATATGCAATAGCCTGAACGACTGATCCAGGTGTATGGTGCTGTGGTTGGTTCTGCCACCATGCACTTTAACCTTTACCATCCAACCGGCTGCCTGTTGCTTTGCGTCCAGGTATGTCAGTGAATCTAACCTGTAATTTTTCAGAATGGCTGCTAACGTTTGCCGGGCATATTCACCCGTATAGGTGGCTACGGAAAAATCAGGGGCCAGGTAGTCCTTAAGTATGCTATCGGTTTGCAGGGCAAATGCCCGGTTCAGCTCCAGCAAACTTTGCTTGAGGCCTGCAGGCTGTGCCTGTATCATTGCCGGTACCCAAAAGAAAGACAGGAAGAGAATATGCCGGAAGATCTTTTTTTGCATAGTTATATTATTGACAGCGAAAGGGCAAGGATGACAGGACTCATTCCTGCCAGCAAACCACAGGCTCCCAACTATGAAATGTTGGAAGCCTGCCGGTATGCCCGGGTTGCCTCACAGGTTAGCTACAGGTATTTTTCCAGCAACGGTTTTAAATCCGGCGAAGAAGGACGTGGCGCATCAATTGTTACAACTTTGCCTTGTTTATCAAATACTAAAAAACGGGGAATAGCAGTGATCTTATAATATTTGGTGAAGTAGCTCCAGCCTTTGGCAAAAAGCTGTATACCTCCCAGGTTTTGATCGGCGATCATTTTTCTCCATTTGTCTTTGTCATTTTCTTCATCTACTGAGATGCTTACAATGGCCACCGCTTTACCTTTCATTTCTTCTTCCAGTTTTTTCAGGTGCGGGATCTCTACCTTACAGGGTGCGCACCAGGTAGCCCAGGTATCAATCAATACCACTTTACCTTTTAAATCAGTAAAGGCAACCATCTTCCCATCTTTGTCTTCGAGTTTAAATTCATAGCCGTTAGCGCCTTGTTTCAGCTCGGTTAAAGCAGCATCAATTCTAAACTCCTCTTTTTTTTGTGCATCTGTCAGTATATATTTTTCAGCAATGCTTTTGTATGCAAGAAAGTCTTCATAATTTTTCAGCCTGGCCAGGTATTGTAGTGTCATGTCCCCCTTCAGGGTATCATTATCAATAAGCCTAAGTCCCTGTTCCATAGCTGCGAGACCTCTTTTGGCTTCCTCTCCGCTGTTGAGCTGATCTTTCATAAATACCTGGTTGAAAAGCCTGCTACCCCAGGGGTAGGTATATACCATACTTGTTACCGGGAACAAACCATTAACGCTAAGGCCTGAGTAATATTCAGGAATTTCCTCTTTTGCAGGATGAGCCAGGCGGGGCGTGGATAAAAAATTAAGTGCAGTATAAGCGAGGTCCAGCCTGACAATATCTTTTAAAGCAGCATTAAATTTTTTATTACCGGTGATGGGAGCCGTGGTCATCCATGTTTTTGCCTTAGGCAGTAGTTTGTTCAGTTCCGGGAAAAAATCAACATAAGTGCTGTTGGCCCTGCCAAAATAAAATGATTTCCATTCAAGGGGCCAGATCATTTTATACCATTGTGTAAGCACCTGGTTTTCTTTTGAATTCGCTGTACCGGTTAAAGTATAGGAACTGTCGGTAAGTGCTATGGAAAGCTGATCACCGGGTTTGAGCCAGAATTTTTGATTCCCCTGGGGTGTTAAAGGTCTACCAGCACCAATAACATACAGTCCTTCATATTCCGGAAAGAACCGGAAGCCAAATTTCCCCTTATCATTTAGCCTGGTTGTAGCGATGGGCTCCAGGGTACCATCTGCTACTTTAAAAAGCTTTATTTCCGGTTGTTGTTTACCATTCGCAAAATTACCATCTATGGTAACCGGTTTCTGAGCAGTCGCCGTAATTCCCAGGCAAAGAAGGTATACGAGGCCTTTAATTTTTTTCATCTTTTTGAGTGCTGTTCTTAACTGATTGTATGTTGCTTTTTATATTAACTATCGTTCCCTGTAAGTGAAGTCTTTTACCTTGCCAAAACCGTTATAAGACTGGTACAGTGTAAGGTCGCCGTTTACCGGCGGAACGGTATATAAATGGAGCTCCCCGTTTTCGCCAACCGGTTTTTCGGGATTTTCCACTGCTACCATCAGTTTGTCATACCATTGTCCATAATTGGGTCTTGACCCTCTGAATATAAACTCCTGGAACTTCATACAGGTTATTTTTTTTGTTCCAAAATCGATCATCAGTTTGCTGGTTTTTAATGACAGGTCGTATTCGTATACTTTGCTGCCTATATTGTAAAACAGGTAAGGCAGGTCGGGGTGAAAGGTGTAAAAATCGGCCTGCTCCACACCCGGGGCTAGCACGGGGGAATAATAACTTTGGGCGCCGCTCAGGGCAAAGCGTGCTATATATATTTTATTAACCGAATCAGGATAATGCAACACCGCATATATATTGTTGGATTGATATAAATTCTCCATAAACCGCAGGTCGCCTTTTACATTATTATGGTCAAACAGGGTACCGTTATTCATCCTGGTTGCCCTGGTAGCACTATTGTCGAGCTTCATGAAGCGTTTTTTATTTTTATCAAACATAATAGCGCCGCTTGTATTTGATGTGGCCATATATGGCGCCACCGGGAAGGGGTTCGCTTCGCCTGCTTCGATATTTACCGGCACCCCCATCCTTATTTGATTGAACCGTAGATAATAATACAGGTTATCATCTTCACCCACCATCCAGGCTGTATTAAGGCTGCTGCTCGTACCTCCTTTTAAAAATTTTGCTTTAAAATTAGCGGGCACAGCGCCTCCCGACATTTCGTACGCAATGTTATAAGTAAACTGCCAGCTAAAATTATCCGGGTGAATTCGGGTGGTTTGTGTTTCGGTGAGCAGGTATATACCCCACGTAGCAGGCTCGTAACTATAACTCACTACCTGTATGGGTTTTCCCTGGGCGGGTAAAGCCGAGCCTACCTGGGCCGGTGCATCCTTCATCAGTACAAAACCGCCATTACGGTACGAAAGCATGTCCAGCCGGGCCTTGCCATTCACATCCGTCAATAACAGGTACCCTTCGAAAACGCTGGTAGAAACGGTGAGTAAAAAAGAGTTTTTCCAGGTTACACCTGTTGTTTTATCTGTTACAAACAAATAAACGGTCCAGGGTGCAGCGGGTAAGCTGACCCTGGGTAAATTAAGGGTATAGCCGGTGCCTAATTCTTTTACCCTGTCTGCTATCAACAGGCTGGAGGGGCCTATAGCAGTCCATTTGTAGGTATATTTAGTAGTATCCCCGCTTTTATCAATAGTACCAATAATGTTGGGCGTAAGTTTAAATGGGTCACCCAGCAGCACGGTAGTATCTTTAAACCCTGCAATGGTTATTTCGTTAATGGGTGTATAATCATAATTACCCAGGTCCTTATGGCATGAATATAACATGCCCGAGGCCAGCATGGTAATGATATAAAATTTTATATACTTCATATTTTTATTTTTAATTGATCATTTTACTGAACAGAAGGCCCCATGATCATGGCAGAGCCATCCTCTTCATAAATAGTATTACCGGCTGCTTTCATCTGGTTAAGGTAACGTTGCATAAATGTGCCGTAAAAAACCATGTCTGCAACAGATGCGGGTACATCCATATAAGCGGGTGTGGTATTCAGTAAATCACATGTTAAGAACAGTTTTTTCCTGGTGAATGTACCCATGTAGGTATCCAGCCAGCGACCGGGTTTCCTGATGATATCATTTACATATACAGTGTACCGGGTATAATGTAAGCGCTGGGTTGCTGATAGCATTTTATATTCCATAGCAGTGTTAAAGTTTTCATTGGCCTTCACCCGCAATACAATCTTAAATTCATTGGTGAGCATATCTGCTGTTCGCAGTAATTTTAGCGGGATGGTGTCTGATAATTTACCGGCTTTAATGGATTGAGCGGCTGCCGGGGCCACATAATGTGTACCGGCTTTAGCCGTGCTTACAGTATTATCCACCACCAGGGTATAAGGCCGGTCGTGAGCCGTGGGCGCACCGGTAACGGCTATAATAATTTGCAGCGTGGAATCCGTGCCCGTTCCCCCGGCAAAAGCAAAACTGATGGCGGTAGAATCAAAGGGTGCCCTGGGTAAAACAGACTGTGCAAAATAGATACTGTTATCGCTGTTGTAAGTCATCAGCGTTTGTTTTTTACAGGCAGTAAGCACCAATATACCTGCTATAAAAAGGAAAAAAATATTCTTTTGCATGACAAATATTTTAACGGGTGATGGTTTCGGATAAAGGAAGCGGCACTACATACCGTGCGGCATTCATGGTAATATTTCCCGTGGCGGCGCTGCCATTGGGTATGGAAGTAATATTTAATCTTTTGTAATAAAAGAATAACTGCCCTTCCCCGAAAAACTCTTTCTGGTATTCTTTTCTAAGCTCGGTATTAACTGTAACAGTTGCAGCCAGGTTAACCAGTCCACGGTTAAACCTTACCTGGTTCAATACCCGCAGTTGTTCTGTTTTGTCGGCCTCACATTCGGCAATGATAAAGTACATTTCTGTTTTACGGATCAGCGGCTGGAACATACGCCGGATGAGTGTTTTATCCACCATATCTGCATATTTAAAAAAGCTGCGGTAGTTTTTACCCGACTCAGGAAATAACCAGGTTGTAGTATACCGGTAATCTGTTTCCAGGTTCTCAAATACTGTAGTGAGCCTTGCCGGCTGCGATGCCAGTATCTCTGCATCCGTTAATGAACCATCAAATACCCGGTTGTTTGAACTGTACATGTTTGGATTTTGCAGGCCAAACATTATTTCATTGGAGAAAATACGGTCAGGATTGATCTTGTCGGTATAAATACTGGCATAGGCGGTCCAGGGAAATATGGTTTCGTTGGAAATAGCCGCTTTGGCAGCTTCCAGGGCAGCGCTTTTGTCATTCCGGTATAAATAAACCCTGGCCTGTAATGCTTTTACCGCATAATAGTTCATCCGGCGGTTCCTGAAGGTTTCATAAAAATCATTACCATCATTTTGCACTAGATTATTTACGCCCTTGGTTTTAACAGGATCGTTGGCCAGGAATTGTTCTGCTTTTTGCAGGTCGGCTATTATTTTATCCATTACCTGGTTGGCAGGCAATATGGGTTCAGGCTTTGCTTCAGGCAATGTATAGTAGGGTATTGCAGTCAATGCGGAATCAACCGCATACCTGGGACCGTATAACCTGAGCAGGTCAAAATGAATAAAGGCTCTTAAACCGTATGCTTCTCCCAGCAACAGGTTTTGCTGGTTTTCGTTCAATATACCCGAGGTTTTTGAAAGAGAGGTAATAAAGTTATTGGTGCCCAATATGGCTTTGTAAGCATTTTCCCAGGTAGCGGCAAATGCTCCCATCACCCTTTCGTCGGTATAATTATGGGTTGCAAATGCGGTCCACGCAGATCCTCCCGACGGTACATTGTAGCGCTGCCCCTGTAGTTCGGTTAAGGTCCAGGTTAAATTTTGACCATATAAGGGCGCAGCAGCCAATTGCATATAAATGCCGTTTAACACCTGGTTAATAGTCGCCCGGTTGCTGAATACCTGCTCCTGTATAAATTTATCCTCCGGTTTTACATCCAGGAATTTTTTACACCCTGTTTCCTGCAGCAGTATCAACAGAGCCATCAAGCTATATAATGTATGTTTTGTTTTCATTTCATTAAGTTTTTGCCGGGTTAATCATTAAAATGAAGCATTGATCCTGAGAGAAATATTGCGGGTAAAAGGATAGTCTATTCCTCTTTCATTTAAAGTAGTGGCCCACCTGAAAATGTCGTTGGCAAACAGGGTAAAGCCCAGGTTTTTTACATGCAGTTTTTTGATCCAGGGGTTATAGGCTTCATTCAGCTGCCAGCCCAGGCTGATGGATTCACCAATAAGCATATTATTGTCCTGCATAAACCTGGATGATGCCGGGGTAGTGCTGGTGGAAGAGATGGATTTGAATTGTGCTATATCGCCCGGCTTCTGCCAGCGTTCGTACAGGGCCCGTTTATCCTGGTTCGATTTTAAGCCATCCAGGGATATATTTTCCACTTTCTGGTACAGTACTGTATTAAAAATATCGCCGCCGTAACGGTAACGAAGGTAGATATTCAGGTTCCAGCCTTTATAACTGACCGTATTGTTGATAACACCTTCCAGGACAGGTCTTGTATTACCGATACGTACAATGTCATCAGTACTGTAATCAAAGCTTTGCTGCCCATTTGTTTTTAAGAATATCTCCCTGCCGGTAGCCGGGTCAATACCCAGCGACCGTACGGCCCATATATCATCGGGGCTGTAATTATCCCTGTAACGGATCAGCGATTTACTCTCTACAAGTTTTTTATCAAGAGCGGCCAGTGTACTGCCAAATTTATCATAGGTAGATCTGGAGTAGGCGCCATTAACACCAATGGTCCACACAATACGCTCCTTTAACCTGTATACGGGTGAGTAACGGATATTGTATTCAATACCCCGGGTATTCATCATACCCACATTCATACCATATCCGTATACCCCTGTTGAGGCAGGCAGATCCAATACTACCACGAGGGGATCAGTACTCTTTTCATAAAGGTTTATATAACCACTGATACGATTGCCAAACAATCCATAATCAATGGAAATATTCTTGGTCAAGGTCTTTTGCCAGCGAAGGTTATCGTTACCCAGGGTAGTAAGGCTCAGCCCCTGACCGAAATAGTTAATGCCTTGTTCAAAAGTATAGGTGGAGGTAGAAGAAGTAGAGCCTATATTCTGGTTACCGGTAGAGCCGATACTGCCCTTCAATCTTAACAGGTTAATATCTTTTATAGAAGATAAAATATTTTTATGCAGGTTCCAGCCGATACCCGCCGACCAGAAGGGTGTATACTTACGTGCCGAGCCAAAGGCAGTTGACCCGTCCATACGACCGGTAAGGTCGGCAAAATAAGTATCATCAAAAGCATAGTTAACAGCCAGCAGCAGGTTATTGCGCCTGGCAACAGCCCTGGTATAACCCGGTCTTGCTGATTCCGGGTAGCCGAAAGAAAATACGGGGTTGCCATTACTACCCGCAGGAAAACCCAAAGCTGCATAACTTTCAGCGGTATTACCGGTATGCTGCAATTCGCCCTGCAGGTTTACATTGATCCTGCTTTTATCAATCACTTTGGCATAGGCCGCCTGTACATTCAGCTGAAAATCCAGCCTTTCACTATTCCTCCTGTTATAGGCCCCTTTGCGGAAAATATCTACGGCATCAAAACGTGTCAGCTCCGGCGGGTCAAAGGTTTTATTGGTAATGCTGTTTTTACTGCCATTAATACCGGCAGAGAACCGCCATTCATTACTGGGCGAATACACCAGGCTTAACTGGTTCTGTACCTGGTAATTTACCGTATTATTAATACGGTTGAACTGGGCATCAAATAAAGGGTTAAATACATTGTAGTTCAAACTATTCAGAGAATTTCCCATAGATCTTTCCAGGTATTTCGAAACCGTTCCGTCTGCATTGTATTTGCGGTAGTAAGGATTGGCACGGGAGTACAGTGAAAAAGAACCATAGGGCGATTCATTGGCATTGGCGCCATTTATATTAAAACGATTGATAAAGCTGAACTGGCCTCTCCGGTAGGTTACATCAATATTGCCACCATAGGTATTTCTTTCAGAGCCTTTCATCACACCAGGCAAATTCCGGTAATTACCACCGATGGTAAACATAAACTCCCGGCTGCCACCGCTTACCTGCAGGGAGTGCCCGTTGGTGATGGCCGTTCTTAAGGGCTCATTCATCCAATAGGAGTTTACCCCTCTTTTTACCTCCTGTAGTTTATCATTGTATAACTGGTCCAAAGTAATCTGGGCAAAAGGGTCACTACTGGAAGAATAAATATAACGACCGGCCAGCCTTTCAAATTCCAGTTTCTCGGCGGCATTCATCAGGTTATAATCACTGAGGTCAGGGGTCTGCAGTAAAAAGTCGGCATTGTAGTTTACATTTAATTCGCCGGCCCTTGGCTTAATGGTTTCTACCACCACTACCCCGTTGGCTGCCCTTGCCCCGTAAATAGCGGTGGAGGCAGCATCTTTTAATAAAGTAACGGATTCAATGCGGTTAATATCCATGTCGGTTATCCGTTGCAGCGTGGTGGGAAAACCATCCAGGATAAACAAGGGCTGGTTAGGGTCTTCTGCAAATTCATCCCGCAGCGTAATAGCCGATATACTGGTTTTGCCCCGCAGCTCAATAGCAGGAGTAACATTGGGGTTAGAACCCTGTGCATTGTTTTCCAAAACGATAAACGAAGGGTCCAGGCTTTTTAAACTTTGTATGATATTAAGGTTGCCAACGTTTCGCAATTCTTTACCGCTGAAAGTAGCGGTTGCGCCGGTAAAGTTTTCGCGCCTGCGGGAAAACAGGCCGGTATTTACCACTATATTATCGGTAGCCGCCACAGATTTAACCAGCTTAATCTGCAGTGTCTTTGATAAAGTTTCACCGGAGAGAAGTACTTTCTGCGACAGGTAACCCACGGCCGATATTTCGATCATTTGTCCCGGCTCTGCATCGATGACAAAAACACCATTATTGTTAGTGGCTGTTCCTTTTTTAGTACCTATGATTACTACCGAAGCGCCGCTTATGGGTTCGTTATCTTCATCCCTTACGATGCCTCTTAAGGGAACAAAAAAATCTTTACCAGTGGTTGTACCTGGTATTGCGGGCAGTTGGGGATCAACTGTATGCAGCCTGCTTTTTGATTTGCTGATAATAACCAGCTTATCCTCTATCACAAACTCCAGTTCGTTGGGCAGTAATACTTTTTTTAATACTTCTGTCATCGGGGCTTTGGTTACGGATAAGGTTACTGTGCCCGCCTGGCTTAACAACTGGTCGTTGTAAAAAAAACTATAACCGGTTTGTTTTTCTACTTTCTTTAAAAAAAGCACCATTTTTTCATCCTTACAGGTAATGGTCACCAGCTGACTGTACCCTCGTTCCGCCATGGCGGGGGTATACAAAAAGATCAGCAGGATGGTCAGCATTCTCATTATCATATGCTAGCGTTTTATGTAGGTTTTGGTATAGGCAACTATCGTTTCCGAAAAATTTTTATCGTGTTCCCATCTATGGTATAACGTATACTACCGGTACGTTCAAATATGTTCAGTATCTTTTCTATATTATCGGTGCGAGGAATTTTTCCACTGAAAGTCTGGCCCTTTAGCGGGGTATCTACCACCATTTCCGTGCGGTACCAGCGTGATAACTGGCGCATGATCTCTGTTGTTTCCGTTTCATCAAACTGGAAATAACCATCCTTCCAGGCCACGGCCTGTTCTATATCCACTCCATTCCGGGTGGTGATGCCCGCATGGGCCTGCCATATGGATTGCTGCCCGGGACTCAGGCGGGTTTGTTTGTCCATGCCGGCGGCTTTCACCTTTACACTCCCCTGTAACAGGGTTGTTTTGATAACAGCTTCATCTGCATAAGCGCTGATATTAAAATGAGTACCCAGTACGGTGACCTCCTGTTTACCGGCGACCTCTACAATAAATGGTTGTAGTTTATTATGAGCTACTTCAAAATAAGCTTCGCCTTTAACAATAACACGGCGTTCTTTACCCGTAAATTTTGTGGGATAACGGATGGATGATACGGAGTTTAACCATACCATGCTTTTATCCGGCAGCTGCAGTTTATAAAAACCACCGGCTGGTATCTGCAGTTCGTTATAAGCTACCGGGCCGTTTTGTACGGCTCCCGCATCTTGATACGCTACTGTACCGTCGGCCAGCTTTACAATCTGTGTGCCGCCATCTGTAGCCAGGTTGCCGGTACCGGCACTATCGAGTAAGATCAGGGAGCCATCGGCAAGTTGTAGCACAGCTTTTTCAGAACCAGGTGTAATAAAAACTTCCGGGGCTTTTTTACCCGGCGATAAGGAACGGTTATACAAAAAGAAACCACCCAGGAGTACCAGCAAGACTGCCGCCACTTTTAGCAGGGGGCGCAATAAAAAAATATACCGTCGTGGCGCCGGCTTTATACCGTTCATTATTTTGCTATAAACCCTTTCTCCTATGATCTCCATTTCAGCATCAGGAATACCGGTTGCATCGGGCAGGCTTTCGTACCACCGTTCCACGTAAGCGGTTTCCAGCGGCGATGCTGTTCCTGCCTGGTACCTGGTCAAGGCTTGTTTAAATGCTTCGGGAGTCATGTAAAATGCTGTTGTATCTATACAAATACCGGATCCCGGCATTTGGTACTATTCTTTTAAAAAAAAATTTGGGGTTACGCTTCTTACAATAAAAAAATAACAACCTGCAGTTTTGATAATTTAGTACGCAGCCGTTTTACAGATTCCGTTAGTATATTTTTTACCGTTTGTTCCGAAAGCTGCAGTTGTGAAGCTATTTCACGTATGCTCAATTGCTCCTGCCGGCTGAGCCGGTATATTTCTTTCATACGGGGCGGCAGATGGTTCACTTCATGATCAATCAGTTTTTCCAGTTCTTTATATTGCAAAAGATCTTCGTTACTGATGGTTAATCCTTCAATGTTATCGGGGTTAAGCGGGTAGATTTTATTGCGTGCATGATCTCTTTGTACTTTTTTAATAATTGCATATTTGAGGGCGGTGAACAGGTAGGGCTGCAGGCTTTCGTTTACCTCAATGGAAAACCGGTTTTTCCAAAGGGTAACAAAAATATCCTGCAATATATCTTCGGCATCATCCGTATTGCCCAGCCGGGCTTTCGCTTTTTTAAAAAGCCCCTGCCAATAGCGGTCGTATAGTATACGAAAGCTTTTTTCGTCGCCGGAAACCAACATTTCTTTATCACTTAACGTGTAGCTCATGGCTGCATAACATATGCCCTGTATAAAAAATACAGGGTTAAACTATTAAACTGTTTTACTTTATTCAGGGCTTAGTTTTCATATGGTACGGTTAGGCCTGTAACAATGCGGGTGGTTTTTCGTAACAAAAACTATCTGGGTAAAACCGCTTTATGTTTTTGTACCGGTTCACCTGTTGCACCAGTGGCCGGCTTTACCGCCAGGTCAAGTGTTTTGCCCGATAACAGGGCAATCATATTACCGGCTGTCAGTGCTTCACCATCTGTAATTGCAATGATCTTTTTATTACGGTCAAGCCATATATAATGCGGCTCGGTTACCTTGTTAAAAAACAGCGCGGTGGAGGCAGTATCAATATATACAGCAGTAAGAGGCAACTTTTTTTCGGTATACGCTTCAATACGGCGTATCACTTCTGCAGCCTCTTCTCTTACATGGGCCAAACTACCATCGCGGGTTACCAGTAATACCCGCACCGATTTTTCAAAACGACGCCGTATTGAATCTACTTTGGGCAGTTCCTGCAGGCTGGGTATACCTGTGGCCGACCAAAACGCCAGAATGGTAATGCGGCGTTTAATATCCTTTAACCGGGTAATACTTTGTGGTGATACAATGTTGTACAGGGCTATATCAGGAACCGTATCGCCCACTGTTAAGAAGTGCGACAATGTATCGGGAACAGACGGCCTTGTTTTTTGAGCAGTGGCTACTATGCCTGTCATTAATAGCAGGCAACAAAATATGATTCTCATCAGTTGTTTTTATATCCAGGTTGTATGTTGTAAAAACGAGCCCTTATTAACCGCATGCAGGCCGGGTGAACAGGTGGTTGCTATATAAAAAAACGGGGTATGCTTCCCGGTGTGTTCATGCAGGTTAAATTCATAAACAAGGTAAGTAATGAATAAATGATTCAACAAAAGCTGCTACTTTATGCCTAAAAATTGCCACATATAGATTAATAAATCAGGGTAAAACAAAAAAAACGGGCAACTTATGTATCGTACTGAAGAAGTACCTGCCGTTCAAATTACATTTATCTTATCCTGCCCCTTATTCTTCATCATTTTCATGTTACATATGTATTTATTCATTAATCAACAACTGCAGTATCTTTGCAGAAAGGATCTTTACGCATGGAATTAAGCCAGAAAATAGTGATCGCCCGCAAGAAGAAAGGGCTTACCCAGGAGCAGCTGGCCGATCGTACCAATATTACCGTGCGTACCATACAACGGATTGAAAGCGGTGAGAGTACGCCAAGGTCTTATACCTTAAAAGCCATTGCGGATGTGCTGGGTATTCCTTTTGATACATTGATAACAGCAGAGCCTGAACCTGCAAAAGACACAGACAAAACGATGGAACTTACAGGACCGTCCACCGAAGAAAACAGCAAACATTTCCTGCAGGTGCTCTGCCTGTCTTGCTTTACCTACCTAGTTATTCCTTTCGTGCACTTCCTGGTTCCTGACTACCTGCTTAAAAGGTCGGGTGAACAAAACCCCAAAATAGTAGCATTTGCCCGCAGGATGGTAAGGGTACAGTTATGCTGGAAGTCGGCTCTTTGGTTAATCATGTTACTCACCCTGGGGTACAATATTATTGTGGCCGTATACTTTGATAGGGCCTGGTTGTTGAATTATCTCTTGCCATTTTTTATCATGTACCTACTGAATGCCCTGATCATTACCTATAGTTTACTGCGTATCAGCAGGACTGATTTCTCCTTCCAGCCCTCTGCATAAAACATTGATTTATAACAAATGTCCGCCAAATGTCGGGTAAATGTCGGCTGGATGGCTCAGTGTCATATATAGCTTTGCGGTTAAAATATGGTACTATGAGACAAACCCTGCCCGCCTTTTTAAAACGTTTTACGATAACCCTTTTACTTGGTATTTTCAGCTATGGCAATATAGCCATGGCACAATCCGCAGCTCCGATAACCGGCAGTCAACTGGTATTGCCCGCCAGGGCTTTCACTATTCCCTTTCACTGGCAGGGCGATTCCATCAATGGAAAATGGGAGCCGCATACAGCCCTTTTATTGCCTGTAAAACTCAAAAACTGTCCGAGGATATTTTATATGCAGTTTGACCTGGGGCATCCTTATTCCGTACTGTACACAGAAAAGCTGGCCGCCATCCGCTTAAAATATCCCAAAGCCTTACCGGCAAATGAGGGCGGCAATAAGCTGGAAAACTTTTCTTTTCACGCCGGCAAAGTGCGGGTACTGGCAAAAGAAATACCAGTACAACCATTTGACAGCGCTGCTGCCATTAACTGGGCAAACAAAGAAGCTGTAGTCATCATCGGGACCATCGGCGCCGACCTCATTGATGGAAAAACCGTTGTGATTGATTATCCTGCACAACAGTTGACAATCGGTACTTCTATACCCGGCAAGTTACTACCACAGCTTAGCTTGACAGATATGGTGTACGAAAGAAGAAACCTGTTACTTCCCGCTACTATAAAGAATAAACATGTTTTGCTTTATTTTGATACCGGCTCCAGTATGTATGAGTTGCTGGTTGATAAAGAAACATGTGAGGATCTTGCAGCTCCTGGTAGTGTATTTATGCAAAGTAAAAGCAGGTCCTGGGATAAGTATTTAACCGCTAATACCATTGCTTCCAATGCCGGCATTACGATCAATGGCATCTCCATCCCTTTACATTATGTTACCTATATTGAAGGCGTGGGTACTGAAAAAGCAGCGCAAATGCGAAAGATGGGAATTGGCGGTATGACAGGGAATAAACTCTTTTTAAATTATAAACTGGTACTGGATACCAGGCATAAAAAGTTTGGACTTATACGATCGCAATAGACTTTTCTGCTTTTATTGCCGGTTTACTGTAACTATCAGGGTCCGTATTCGTATAACAGTAGTATGAAGTATATAATAGTCTGCTTATGGTTAGTTGGTTACACCTGCGCCGTTCACGGGCAATCGCAGGTTACTATTATAGGGAATGTTCATCATCCGTCTGCTGTTTATAATGCCGATACATTATATTTTATATTGGACCGGTTAAAACCTGATATCATTTTATTAGAACTGGATAGTGTTGCTTTTACAAAAATCTTTAAACAACAGCACCCCACGAGGGAAAATGAACCGGTGGCTGTCCTTCGCTATATCAGTCAATACCCGGGGGTAATAACCGCACCTTTTGAATTTGAAGGAAGAGATAATTACAGAAAAGAAAAAGGAATCCGGCAAGCCTCTGGCCGGATAGATAAATTATTGGATAGTTTATATAAAAATAAATTACTCCTGAAAAAACAGCAGCATATAATATCTAAATATTATGAACTGACTGACACGTTAAACACCTACACGGTAAAAACGGTGACCGAGTTTAACAATTCCCGAACTGACAGCCTTTGCCGGATAAGACAGTACTACCAGCATGTGGCCGTTAGAAAAGTGGTCAATCAACGAAAGGAGTTTGCGCAACAATTTGTAATGACCTCTTTACATGAACGGGTAAGCCTGAGAGAAGCATACAACAGGCTTTGTGATTTTTGGGATCTGCGGAACCAGACAATGACAAAGAATATCTTGAAAACCGCCCTTCAATACCCCGGCAAAAAAATAGTCGTGCTCACCGGTTTTTTTCACCGGTATTATTTATTACAGGAAGTGAAAGCCGCTAAAACAAACATAGTTGTTGAAGCGTTCCGGAAGTAATAAGATGTATGCTTAATGAAGCCCACATGAAATCGATTAAAAAAAGCAGGAACATCGTTTTGTGAACTGATAATTCTTTTTTACAACCAGCCGAAACGCTCAGCCAATCTTTCCTTCTGGTTACGGGCAACCGGTATATTTACCTGGTTTTGCATTACCAGGTAAGCATTTTCGCCTTTTACATATTTATGAATATGATCCAGGTTAACAAGGTATTGCCGGTGTACCCGTAAAAAATTTCTTTCCTCCAATATCTCCTGCACACTTAACAGGGTTTTGGCAGCCAGGTGCTGTTTGCCATCAGCTAAATAAAACATGGTATAATTATCACGGGCTTCACAGTATAGTATATTGCCAAGATCAGTAAATACAACACCGTTCTGGTAAGGCAAAGCAATTTTCTGGGGCAACACTTTTGCGCCGGGGCTTAATTCCTTTTGCAGAAGCTGTAACTGCTGTTTATTGATTTTAGGATTGGCTGTTGCTTTTGCCACGGCCGCTTTTAATTCATGCGCATCAATGGGCTTTAGCAGGTAATCCAATGCACTGAATTTAAAAGCCTTTACTGCAAACTGGTCGTATGCCGTTACAAATATTACCTGGAAGCTGAAATTGCCCAGTTGTTCCAACAGTTCAAACCCGTTCATGCCGGGCATTTCAATATCCAGGAATAAAAGATCAGGATCATGTTCTTTTATCGCAGTTAAACCACTGGTGCTATCTGTACAGGTGGCCAGCAGCAATACTTCCGGGCAATATTTTTTTAATTGTAATGCCAGTAGCTTTACATTATCCGGTTCGTCATCTATAATAATAGCCGTTAACATGTGTAGTGTTTTATACCGGTATCAAAATTATCACCCTTGTACCTGTTGGTACCTGAGCCACATCGTATAAATCGATGATCGTTACTTTCGTTTCTATATCGTATAACTGGTTAATCACTTGCAATCTTTCTTGCGTCATATTAATGCCAAATGATTTGTGGCGGTTACTTTCCTTACTTTTTAAAGCAGCTGCTTTCTCCCGGCCAATACCATTATCCGTGATCACCACTTCCAGTAAATGTTCGGCTGGTTGTATAAATTGGATAGTAACCTTGCCGCCCTCTTTTTTATGCATAAGACCATGCCAGATGGCATTTTCGATATAAGGCTGTAAAAGTAAGGGAGGCACTTCCAGGTATTGCTCATCAACAGAGGATGCAACAGTCATTTCATAGGTTAGTTTATCTTTAAAACGCATCATCTCCAGCTCAATGTATAAACGCAGCGTTTCAATTTCCCTGGATAAAAATACTTTTTCTGATTTTGAGTTTTCCAGCACCAACCTGATCAACCTCGAGAACTTTGTCAGGTAGTCCGATGCGGTTTCTGCATCGTTCTCCAGGGTATACAGCTTGATAGAGTTAAGACAGTTAAAAATAAAGTGAGGGTTCATTTGTGCCCTCAGAGCTGCCATTTCTGTTTCAGCCAGCTTTTTTTCAAATGCAGTTTCCAGTTGTTTGGCCTGTTGTAACTGCAGGTGCTCAAATTGAGTATCAAGTGTTAACTTTTGTTCCGCTAATTTTTGCTGCAGTTCCGTGGTATATTGTTGTTGCAGTTTATTCCGCTCCTCTTTTACCAGCTTGCTTTTATAGGCCAGGGCCAGGGCAAAACAAAAGGCTTCCGCCGTTACACCCATTAAACCCCAGAAAGGCGGAAAGTTGGCAAATACACTGATGCCTGGCGGCAAACCGGGAATAAAATATACAAAATTGCTGAATACAAATAAAAAGAGTATCAATAAGATCAGACCTGCCAGCAGGTATTTTTTTATAGGGCTTTTACTGGTAATTAGTACATATAATAAAAACAGGTTAACCAGGTTATTAGGCAGGGGCAGTATATAATGATAATAGAACGAGGAAGTAAAAATAAAAACGCCGGTAAAATTTTCATACACTTCCACGGCAGTTTCAAGGATAATCAGCAGGAGTAATATTTTTAAGACCTGCCATTTTACGGGGTGGCTGGTTTTTAACTGTAAAATATGTACAATGAATAAAGTATAAAAAAAAGCAATGCCCGAGCTGACGGGGATATGAAAATGCTGCTGTTGTAAAAAACCAACCTGTAAATTGAACCGGGTATTGCCAATAACCAGCCACACATATAAAGCACATAATACATAGGCTACATAGAAAAGAAAGGACTTATCTTTTTCCAGTATAAACTGGTAAAGTGCAAACAGGGCCATAAATACCAGGCAGCCCAGGGCCATACTCATTACTGTTAACAGAAAAGCGCCATCACCCGCCTGTTGTGTAAAATTATGAGCTGCAGTATCAGTTGCCTGCAGGCGGGGAGTAATAGCGGACAGATAGTTAATCCGTTCGACAATTTTTACATAGAAAGTATCCTGTGCCTGCGGTGGTATGGTCAGCAAAAAATGTTTTTCTTCCGCCATAACCGGGTAAACAGGCTCTGCCATAGCCTTACCGCCCGTAAACATACTGACAAACTGATGGGGGTTACAATTGAAGTATAAACGTATGGTATCGGCTAGGTTTTTATTATCGATACTGAACCTGAGCCAGTTGGTGTTTATTGCGTACCGGGGTCTGATTAAGCCGGTATAGGCCACGGGTATTGGAACAAACTGTTGTTGACGGATGGCTGCAAGATCAAGCGTATCCTGCCCTGTATCATTATAAAACCAGGTATTGCCGGTAATATCCCATACAGAATCAGTTCGCGGCGGGTTGTATAAAATGATGGCCGGTTGTGCCGCCAGGTTCAGGTAACACAACAACACCAGGAGACCGCAATACAAAAGCTTTTTCTTCATGGTAATGCCCTATTAAAAGTACATTAATTAAATTTTGCCTTTGCTGCTTTATGGCGGACAGTCGTTTTTTTGAGTAAGCTGTGTCAATTGCTCCTGTCGCTACCGGCTCAAAAAAACGGCCATTCACTTATTTATTGTTATTCCCGGCATCTTTTCGTTTCAATTTTAGTATCTAAAATTTGATATATGCTAAAAAGAATCCTGCTTATTACAGCGAGCATCGTATTAATGCTGCTGCCTTTCTGGCCCCTTACCGAGCATTTGTTTCCCATAGTAGATAATACCAATTTTGGTTATTACAGTTTAACCTGCTTAGCTATATTCCTGGTTGCGGTAACCCTGGCTTTACTGTTACGTAAATACGCAATACCTGCTAAAGCCGATAAAAAACTACTGCCAGCCACCTGCTTGTTTTTTGTTCTGGGATTTTCGGCCATGTTTGCCCTGCACCTGGGTGCACCTGCATTGGGACCGGACCTGTTAGCCTTAAAAACTATTGAACAGGCACGGTATGGCATGTTGCTGTTATCCGTTCTGGGTTTTGCCGGGGGATGCTTTATGCTCTTACGGTCTGTCCCCATAAAGACATCTTTAAATGCCTACCTGTTTACCGGATTTTTAACCATTGTTACCATTGCCAATTGCTGGGATAATATAAGTTCATTAATGCTGGGGTCTCAGTTAACATCGTGGGTAGAAAATGGCAAAAACCCTGTTGATTTTTTTATTGATCTTGATCATCATATTCATTGGCGTTTTTTTGCCCGCGTTTCCCTTTACATAACAGCTATCTGGATCAGCCTTTTTTTGTGGAAAAGCGGCCTTTTTAAAATATGGCAAACCGTGCTGTTAACCCTGTTTTGTCTTACCGGTGTTGGCTTTTGTATTCTTTTTATAATCAATGGGTTTGATTATTATTTCCCGTTTATGGTACCAGCCATAGCCCTGGCTCCTGTATACTGGATCGGGGTAACACTTTTAAGTAAACCCAATTATGCCGGTAAACAACAGTGATCATTTTAACAATTTACCCCTCTACCCGGCGCCGGGTATTTTTTAAAAATGACAGAAGAATGTGGGATAACAATTTGTAAAAGCCATAATTTTAGGGATTCTAACGTCACATTTATTTTAACATATGAACCCTTTCTACAAAAACCTTAAACACCTGTTGCTGCCTGTTACACTTATTTTTTTAGGTAATTATATATGGGCCCAGGATTTTACGAAGATTCACCCCGCATTATCAGCAATGCTGACTAACCGTGCAGCCGGAAAAAGCCTGCCTGTTATTCACCCGGAGAACAGTTCATTTAATTTACAGCCGGTAAACAGTGAAGCGGTAGCCACAGCCCGTGCCGTACCCATGTACCCGTGTATTGTTTATACTACCAGGGGTAAGGCCCTAAGAGATAACGGTTATAATATCAAAGGCATTTCAGATAAACTGGCCGTGGCCTTTATAACCCTGGATGAAATGACCCGCCTTTCTTACGAACCGGATGTTACGTATATAGATGCGGATATGTTTGCCAAGCCGGATAATGGCATTGCCCGTGCGCAAAGCGGTATTGACCTGTTACAGCAAGGCGTGTTGAATAATACCAGGTACACCGGTAAAGGTGTGATCATTGGTATTATTGATTCGGGTATTGATATTAAACACCTTGATTTCAGGATGCCGGGAGCTGACTCTACCAAAAGCCGGATCCTGTATTTATGGGACCAGCTCTTATCAGTTACTACAGGTGAAATTACAGAACCTTCGGCCAAGACCGGTGTACTGTACAACAACAGCGATATTAACCAGGACCTGACAGCAACACCTGCCGGTAAAGTGCGCTCCTTTGATACAAATGGCCACGGCACCCACGTAGCAGGCACGGCTGCAGGCAACGGGGAGGGTCACCCTTCTAAAATACATAAGGGTATGGCACCGGAAGCCGACATCGTTGTAGTAAAAGCGGGTAACGGTAGTTTCTCGGTTACTAATCTTATTAATGCATTGAAATTTATTGACAGCATCGGCCGGGTGTTAAACAAACCCGTGGTAATTAATATGAGCCTGGGCGGATTAAGTTATGCGCAGGATGGTTTTGCTCCCCACGAACAGGTGGTAGACCAGATCACCAATGCCTCAACAGGCCGGGTAGTAACTATATCGGCCGGTAATAACGGAGGTCAGCAATTACACCAGCTATTTACTATACCCGCCAACAGTTTTGTGGATGTGCCTTTGAATGTTGTATCCTATAATGATGATTATTCTTCCGGGCAATCCTTTTTCATGAATTTTTATGCTTCGCAGCAAACCAATATTGCAGGCGAGATAGTGGCGCCTGACGGGTCAAGTGTGATCAATACAACACCGGGTCCGCAGCAATCACTGAATATTCAGAATGGCGCTTACTCTATAATTGTTTATAATAACACTTACCAGTCTAATACGGTATTAAGCCGTTTGCAAATGGTGATTAATAAAAACAACTCCAGTGCCATCAGCGCCTTAAACGGCAACTGGGTATTCCGTGTGTACAATAACTCGGCTACGCCCCAAACCATCCATGGCTGGGTAGTAGGGCAGGCCAATACTTTCAGTACGGCTACGCTGGTTAACGGCGATAACAATTACGTGGTGGGCTCGCCCGGCACTTCCTCCAATGCTATAACGGTAGCTAATTATGTAGGCCGTAACCGTTGGTTAAACGAAGTTTCTGACCCTCTCGGTACCTGGAGCTCAAGTGCCTATAGCGAGGGGCGTATATCGCTTTCTTCGTCTGCCGGACCACGCCGCGATGAAGTATTAAAACCTGAAATATCAGCAGTTGGCACCAATGTTATCTCGGCACGGTCCCGCTCATTAGCTTACGGTACCGGTTCCAACAGCCAGACCATTGATTATTATTACCGCGCTATTGCCGGAACCAGTATGGCTTCGCCGGTTGTAGCCGGTGCAGCAGCTTTATTATTGCAGGCCAAACCCAATGCCAGCTTTAGTGAAATTAAAAATGCTATGACCTCCCAGGCTGATAAGGATGAATATACTACCGCCACCACCAATAATACCTGGGGTTATGGCAAGCTGAATGCGCTAAAAGCAATGGCCTCTTTAACGGGTTGCAATACCAACAGTCTTGATGTAATTAAATATGAAAACCTGCCTTTACCTGCCAATTATTCTCACGTAAATATAGGTAACAATATACTGGCCGTTAAATATACTGCTCCCCGGAAAGGTATAGTAGGCGGTATTTACTTTTTTGCCGGTAATATTACTGCTACAGATAATTTCCAGTTACAGTTACAAAAAGCCAATAGCGGGGGTACACCAGACGGAACCGTATTGGCCAGCCTGGACGTAACCGGTAATATGTACCAGCGTTATTCTTATAATTATTTTGATTTTAGCAACTTTAAAATACCGGTAAATACCGGCGATGACTTTTTTGTGGTGGTGAAACGTTTAACCACCAATGCCAATGTATTTTCTATTTACGCAGAAAGTACCCTGATTGATGGTCGCAGCTACCTTAGTTCTAATAATGGTAGTTCCTATAGTGTTAGGAACGATTATGATTTTAAAATACGCGCCGCCGTTTATTCCCTGCAACAGGATGAGGCCGTACTGGCCACTGCTACATCGGCAAAGAACCAGTTGGTGAATGGTTTGCCCCAGTTTTATAATGCCAGCTGCGAGTTGATCACCCAGGTACTACCCGGTGGAAACAAGCCGGTTAATGGCAATGTAAATGCCCGTGTTATTTTAAATACTACCGCTAACGCCCCGTTTGTAAAACGTATATACGAAGTAATAAACCAGGACAATGACGCACAGGCAACCGGTAAAATTACATTGTACTATACACAGGCTGAGTTTAATGCACTGAACGCGGTGCTGGCTGCCCCGCTTTTACCAACGGGACCAACCGATGTACAGAAGTTTGTAAACCTGCAGTTAAGCAAGTATAACGGCATTAGTAATGACGGAACCGGCAACCCCGCTACGTATACCGGCAATCCAACGCTTATCAACCTGCAGCCTTCCAACGCAGTGTGGAATGCAGCCAAGAGCCGCTGGGAAATAACAGTGGATGTAACCGGCTTTGGTTCCTTCATTATTGAGGCAGCTAAAAATGCACCGATTGTATTGGATTATTTCAACGGCAATATTGTTGACAAAAACAATGTATTGAACTGGAAACTTACCTGTGGTTCTTTACAGGCCGTTAAGTTTTATATTTACCATAGCCGTAACGGTGTGGATTATGTTGTAAAAGACAGCCTTTCCGCAACAGCCAATAATTGTGCTGCCATACAAAGCTATACGCATACAGCACCAATGGGCGGTATCAATTATTATAAGATCAGTTTTGTTAACCACCGTAATGAAGTGGTAACCAGCGCCGTGGTAACCCTTACCAACGAAAGCACGGAAATGATGGTGATGCCAACACTGATAAGCCTGAACAGTTCACAAAACATACAGGTGTATAATACCGAAGAAACAGCGAAAACTTATTTCCTGTTATATGATAACAGCGGAAGAAAGGTGTTTGAACAGGTATTAACACCGGGACAACAGGCAGTTAATTATAAACCAACCGCAACAGGTATTTATTTCTATTCCATCAGTACCGATAAAAAAGTATTGAAATCGGGCAGGATCCTGGTACAATAAAACCAGTATATAAGAGACTATTCAAAGGGCCGCCATATGCGGCCCTTTTTTATGACCATAGTGTAAACAAACTACCTGCTATTCTTAACCCCGGCAGCCATATTACCCATACAGTTATGATAAAATAATAGCTGACAGAAAGTTATTGCTGAAGGGCTGCCCGGCTGGCAGTAGTAGCTGCAACGTACAGCCCTTTCCGACCCGCAAGGGTGTACAATAATATACCGTTGCACTACTACAGAATACGGGGACTGTAGCCGATAACAGAACCGGAGGCTGAAAGCCCCTGGTTAATTAGTTAATTGGAGAATGAGATAGTTTGGAAATGACGCTTGTTTGCTGCACCAGCTGACGATTCATAACAGCACCCCAAAACAATAGAAGCCGGTCATATGCCTTTTTACATCAGGCCGTATTGGTTCTGAATTTAAGCTTACGGGTAAATAATAATTCGGTAGTGATAATGAGTAACATACTGATGGCAGTAGTTGACAACACTTTTTGTATGAAAAGAAAAAAGGAACCAAAGGATAACCACTCTAAGAAAGTAAGATAGGTGTTGTGAAAGAAGGTGAGCACAAAGGCGTAGATGAGATAAGGCGTCCAACCCATAGCTTTTGGCGAAGGCTCACGATAGGTAAATTCGTTCGCATCTTTAGGCGCCAGGATATTGATAATAAAAGGTCGCAGGTAACCGATCAGTAAACAGGCAGCCGCGTGCAGCCCCGGCGTTAAAGTAAAATAGTCGAGTGTAAGGCCGGTGAAAAAACTAATGATAAGTAACCAGCCGCGGGAAACAGCAAAAGGCAACCAGAGTATGAATAAGAAATACAGGTAGGGTATAACCAGCTGGTGCAGGTGTGGCACAGCATTGAGCACATATACCTGTATCAGTATAAAGAGAAAAAAACGGATTATATTTCTTAGCAGATCACTCACCTGTTTGTTGCAGTTTTAATATCGTTTACTTTTTTCTGGGTTTCCTGGTTCAGTTTCTGCATTTCATCATAATGCAGGTTTTCCACCACCGATACCTGTTGCAGGGTAGCAAAGTTGGCGGTGGCTTTTATTTTCAACACGTAAAAGTTGGTTGTTTTATCTTTTACTATATCTATTACCCGGCCTACCATCATACCGGCAGGATAACTGTTGGAGAATTTACCGGTAACAATGGTATCACCCACCAGTACCGAGTCGCTTTTAGGAATACTGTTCAGGGTAAGAATACCGGGTTGTTGGGCATCCCAGGAAAGACGGCCGGCATTACCTGTTTTTTTAAGCAGTACGTTCACATTGTTCTGTACATGCAATAAGGTCATTACCTGGCTGAAGTTGGTGCCCACGTTCACCACTTTACCTACCAGTCCGCCATTGGAGCTGAAAACACCCATATCATCCTTAATTCCCTGTGCCGAACCCTTATTGATCTGTAAATAGTTTTTTTCGGAGTTGACGGTATTGTATACCACCTGTGCAGGCGTCCAGATAAACAGCCTTTTACTGCCAGTACTGTCAAAAGGTATGGAGTCGCGGAAATAACCTTTAGTGGTATCCTGTTGTGTAAAGTTGTAAGCCTGTAAATTGCGCAGGGAGTCGTTAAGGTAGTGTAATCTTTTGTTTTCCTCTTTCATGCGGAAGAAATCTTCCACCGTATTGTAACGGGTATTGAACCAGCCTGTTAGCTGGTTGGCCACCCCCAGCCCTTTGGCCCGGTGCGTACGGTTATAGGTAAATAAAAACCATAAACTTATTCCCTGCAAAGCAATAAACAGCAGGAATACAATATAACGGCGTATGAAAACAAAAATATTCCGCATATAGGTTGTGGTGTAAAACAACCGGTCGCTTTATTTTTTGCAACCTTTTATGAACTGTTATTTTACCTGGGTATAAAAGAATAACGGTGCCTTTATGATACAACCGGTAAACCGGTGCATGTTTATCGCATTACAAAAGGATACCTGTCGTAATGTTTTAAGGCAATACCTGTGCCACGTACCACGCTTTTCAGCGGATCATCGGCCACGTGTACCGGTAATTTGATTTTCTGGCTTAAACGTTTATCCAAACCACGTAACAAAGCACCGCCACCTGTTAAGTATAAACCACGGCGGTAAATATCGCCGGCCAGTTCGGGAGGTGTTTGCTCCAGCGCTTTTAAAATAGCTTCCTCAATTTTAAAGATGCTTTTATCCAGTGCCTCGGCAATTTCCTGGTAGCTTACCATAATTTGTTTGGGAATGCCGGTTACCAGGTCACGGCCATTTACCGGGATATCGTCAGGCGGGTTGTCCAGGTCTTTCATGGCAGCACCTACCTGTATTTTAATTTGCTCGGCTGTACGCTCACCAATCAGTAAGCTATGGTAACGGCGCAGGGCTTCCATAATATCGGCGGTAAACTCGTCACCCGCCACACGGATACTCTGATCGCATACAATACCGGCCAGGGCTATTACGGTAATACCGGTTGTACCACCCCCAATATCAATGATCATATTACCCACCGGCTCTTCCACATCAATACCAATACCCAGGGCTGCAGCCATTGGCTCGTGGATGAGGTAAACCTCTTTGGCACCTGCCTGCTCGGCACTGTCACGTACCGCACGCTTCTCTACCTCGGTAATGGATGAAGGAATACAGATCATCATTCTCCAGCTGGGCGGAAAAAGTGGTTTTTTAGGATAAACCAGTTTGATCAGTTCACGGATCATCAGCTCGGCAGCATTAAAGTCGGCAATTACACCATCTTTTAAGGGCCTTACGGTACGGATGCTCTCGTGTGTTTTTTCGTGCATCATTAACGCCTTTTTACCAACAGCCAACACCTCTTTAGGGTTGTTTCGGTTAAGGGCAACAATGCTCGGTTCATTTACTGCTACTTCGTCGTTATGTATGATAAGGGTATTTGCGGTACCCAGGTCCATTGCTATTTCTTGTGTAAACCAGTTAAAAAGTCCCATGCTAAAAACGCTTGAATTAAGTGTGCAAAGTTGGAGGAAATAATTCGAATAAACAAAGCGAAAACCCTTGTAAATATTGATTTCTTTTAAACATTTGTTTTCTCTGTCACCCTCATTTTTCAGAAATCAAATTTACCATCGCCGGCCTCATCGCAAGGTAAGATACTCAATTAAATCCACGCTTTGTGAATAACTCTAGAACGAAGTTTTTCCGAAATTATTTTTTTGGCACAATAATAGTATTTGTACCTGCAAATAACCTATTGAAAGGACCAGAATCCGTTACACTTCTACATATATGGTTTCCTTAATCTATCAGCAAAAAGTAAGGGGATGACTATGTCATCCCCTCTTTGTATTGTCAGTGCTTTTTTATGCATGCACAAAGCCCAGTTTTGCCTCCACCGATAAGGGTAAAGCCGGTAAACGCCTGCGCTCTATTAAAAAGCTGTTCAGCTGTGCTACTTCGCGGAAAATATAGTGTTTATCCGCAGCTCCCTTTAAATAGTCCTTGCCCGTGCTGCCACCGGTACCAATCCGTGTACCAATAATACGGTGCACCATGTTCATATGCCTGTACCGCCAGGAGCTTAGCTGTACATCCATTTCCAATAAGCCGGTGAGCAACTGGAAGGGCTGTTGTAACAGCGGGTATCCCCGGTATAACATAATGAATAAAGCCGCCCTGGAAGCCTTTGCGGACAGGTGTTTTACCACTGTACCCTGCTGGGTTGCAGCGGGTGTGCCGCCGCCATAACCCATGGGACAACCGCCTGTGGCAGCCGTACTTACACCGGCAGCTGCCGTTATGTTCTCTACCTTATCATCGTTAAAGAAAATACTGTCAAACAATTGCAGGTTGTTCTTTTCTGCTTCTGCCAGGCTGTTATCATAGGCTTTACGGTACTGTTGCCAGAACGATTCATCGCCAAAAGCGGTTTCATCCTCAAAAAAGGGCATCCGCTCCAGCCAGCTGTTCACCAGTTCGAAAAGGGACTGGCTGTTTTCGGCATTTTTGATGATATTGATATGATCGGGCCTTAACTGTGCCGTATAGTATTCCTTACCATGCCTTTCTTCAAACTTCAGTCCCAGCTTGGCTTCCAGCTCCTTGAACTGCCAGCTCTGAAAGCCGGAGGCCGGGCGCAGCATGTCCCGGAAATCGAGGAAATCCATGGGGGTCATGGTCTCCATAATATCAAACTGGTGCACCAGCACCCGCATGATGGTGGCCATCCGGTTCAGGCGGTGCACGGCTGTTTGCAATTCCGGCGAATTATCATTCAGCGCCGGCTGGTTCATCGTGGCAATAATGGAATCCAGCTCATAATGTATCTGTTTAAACCACAGCTCATAGGCCTGGTGGATAATAATGAACAGCATTTCATCGTGTGCCGGCATCTGCAGCTTATCGCTTTCAGTTTGCTGGGCCGATAAAATTTTTTCCAGTTGCAAATAATCATGATAGTTAACTGCCATATAGCGAAGAATTTTTAAGATCAATTAGCGCCACAAGGTAAATTTATTTCCGGGAACGGTTTTCACAATTGACAAGTAACAATTTACAATTGACAATGGGAAAGGGGTAAAAAGACGTATTGATTATTCACTTTTCACCAGTGGTAACCAGGCTTTTAGCTTTCTGCTTTATAATTGGATTTTTACTGTTAATTTTGCCGGTTTAAGCGTAGTTATGTTTCAAAATTTATCAGAAAAGCTGGAGTCGGCCTTTAAAGGCCTGAAAGGTCAAAGCCGTATTACGGAGTTAAATATTGCGTCTACTGTAAAAGAGATACGCCGTGCACTGATTGATGCCGACGTGAACTATAAAATTGCCAAAGAGTTTACCGATAAGATCAAAGACAAAGCCGTAGGCGAGAAGGTGATCAATGCCATCAGTCCGGGCCAGTTAATGACCAAGATCGTTAAGGACGAACTGACCGACTTAATGGGCGGACAGGAAGCTGTTTTTAACGCCAAGGGTAACCCGGCCGTTATTTTAATTGCAGGCTTACAGGGTAGCGGTAAAACCACGTTCAGTGGTAAGCTGGCTAATTTCTTAAAAAGCAAAAAAGGGTTGTCGCCCTTACTGGTAGCAGCGGATATTTACCGCCCTGCGGCCATGGAGCAGTTACGTGTGCTGGGCGAGCAGATAGGAGTGGATGTACATATTGAACCGGATAATAAAGATGCGGTGAGTATTGCACAGAATGCAGTGAAAGAAGCCCGCAGCAAAAACAAGAACGTAGTTATTATAGATACTGCCGGCCGTTTGGCTATTGACGAGCAGATGATGACGGAAGTGGCCAATGTACGTGCCGCTGTAAACCCACAGGAGATCTTATTTGTAGTGGATAGTATGACCGGCCAGGATGCCGTGAATACTGCCAAGGCATTTAATGACCGTCTTGATTTTACAGGAGTAGTATTGACGAAACTGGACGGTGATACCCGCGGTGGTGCGGCTTTATCTATTAAATACACGGTTAACAAACCCATTAAGTTTGTCAGCAGCGGTGAAAAGATGGACACCCTGGACGTGTTCTATCCCGAAAGGATGGCACAACGTATATTGGGTATGGGTGATATTACCACCCTGGTGGAAAGAGCCCAGGCCCAGTTTGACGAAGCAGAAGCGAAAAAGCTGGAAGGTAAAATACGTAAGAACAAATTTGACTTTGCCGACTTTAAAGCCCAGCTGGAGCAGTTAAAGAAGATGGGTAATATGAAAGATTTGTTGGGTATGATTCCCGGCCTTGGCAATAAGTTAAAGGATATTGAAATTAACGACGATGCCTTTAAAGGCATTGAAGCCATGATCAATTCTATGACACCAGCCGAACGTGCCGACCCGGACCTGATTGATACCAGCCGTAAAAAACGTATTGCCAGGGGCGCCGGTAAAGATATCAGCGAGGTGAACAACTTTATGAAACAGTTTGACCAGATGCGTGATATGATGAAAAACATGAATAAGATGGGCATGTTTGGCAAAATGATGGGCATGAAGCGTTAAAATAACAATTATAAATATTTATAAAGGGGTTTTAATCAAAAGATTAGCCCCTTTTTTGTGAATAAGTATAAAGAAATTGTAAATCAGCCGCAGTTCATTTTGTAAGTTTACGGGCAATGCTTAATTTTGTCGTCCGGTATCAACCGGAACTAACAATTATTGTTTAACGCTGTTAAATTTCTATTTAATGTCAGCAAAAATCAGACTGCAACGCCACGGGTCTAAAAAAAGACCTTTCTACTTCATCGTAGTAGCCGATGCACGTGCACCACGTGACGGAAAATTCATTCAAAAATTAGGTACTTACAACCCTTTAACTGTACCGGCAACTATCCAGTTGGACCGTCAGAAAGCTTTAGAGTGGTTACATAACGGTGCTCAACCCACCGATACTGTACGCCGTATCTTAAGTTTCAAAGGTGTATTATACCTGAAACACCTGCTTCGCGGTGTGGGCTTAGGCCTTTTTGATGATGCCACTGCCATGGAAAAGTTCACAAAATGGACTGCAGAGCACGAAGCTCAAATTAAAAAACGCCAGGAAGATGCTGCCCGTAACAGAAGAAACCGCAGGCCAGCTCCAGGTCGCAGACCTGTTGAGAGAAGAGCGGAAACTGAAGGCGGAAGCGAGGCTTAATTTATATTCCTCACATCCTGAAAGTTTGTTGAAGGCGGTATCCCAGGATACCGCCTTTTTTGTTTGTTCAGGTATGGACAAAAAATAACTGCAGCGGCATGGCCACTGCAGTTAACCGGATGTTCTTCAATATATACTTAACTAACCTAGTAATCCTTTTTCAGCAAGGTATTCGGCAATCTGCACCGCATTGGTAGCAGCTCCTTTGCGCAGGTTATCCGATACAATCCACATGTTCAGTGTATTGGGCTGGGTTTCATCACGACGTAAACGTCCTACAAAAACCTCGTCACGCTCATGTGCATCTTTTGGCATCGGGTATAATGCGTTGGCCGTATCATCTACCAGTACCACACCGGGTGCATTGGCCAGCAGATCCCTTACTTCCTGCAGGTCAAAATCAGACGAAAATTCTATGTTCACACTTTCACTATGACCACCCACTACCGGTATGCGCACCGTAGTTGCGGTTACACGTATGCTGTCATCACGCATGATCTTTTTAGTTTCGTTCACCATTTTCATCTCTTCCTTGGTGTAACCATTGTCTAAAAAAACATCTATCTGCGGAATAACGTTCAGGTCAATGGGATATTTATAAGCCATGGGGTATTCAGTTGTTTCTCCTTTAACCGCCTTGGCCCTTTCGCCGTTTAACTGGTCAACCGCTTTAACGCCCGTTCCGGTAACACTCTGGTAAGTGGATACCACCACTCTTTTAATCCCATATTTCTGGTGTAAAGGGTTTAATGCTACCACCATTTGTATGGTGGAGCAATTGGGGTTGGCTATAATTTTATCGTTGCGTGTAAGCAGGTCGGCATTAATTTCAGGCACAATCAAAGGCTTATCCTTATCCATACGCCAGGCCGATGAATTGTCTACTACGGTAATTCCGGCTTCGGCAAATTTAGGCGCCCATTCCAGTGATGTATTTCCCCCCGCAGAAAAAATGGCTATATGCGGCTTCGCAGCAATAGCGTCATCCATGCTCACTACCTTAAATTTATTGCCCTTAAAAACAATTTCCTTACCAACTGATCTTTCAGATGCTACCGGTAATAATTCCGTTACCGGGAAATTTCTTTCGGCTAAAACTTGTAACATTTTGGTGCCCACCAGGCCAGTAGCACCTACTACAGCAACTTTCATTTTCTTTGTTTCCCCCCAAGGTCTCTTTAAAAGAGTTTTTTATGATTAAATAAATTTTTCATGATACAAAAAAACAGGCCCTCCGATGGGAGGGCCTGCCAGTTTATTTATGTTGTTACTACATAACGGTGCAAACCCTCCATCAGGAACGTTTCTTCATTCGTTTTGTAGTATGCATCATTGTAATCATGTGGCGCAAATATATAACCGCAACAGTAGCACGCAAAATTTATTTAAATATTTATTTCGGGGCTAACAACCGTATGTGTGATCTTATTTTATTTTAACGTGATCTCAATTACCCCGTTTTTAGCTGCCGAACCATATTTACTGGTGGCGGTTGCATCCCTCATTACTGTAACGGTCTTAATGGTATGGGGGTCTAATTGCTGGCGCTCTTCCTCAGTTACCACCTTACCGTCTATTACCCATAATGCGTTGGTTTCATTATCTACCCCAGAAATATTTACGGTTTTAGCTTTACCTCTTAATACAATACCGGCGGTTTTACCTGTAGTTTCGCGTACTTCAGCATTCTCTACTGTTCCCCTGATCTCGAGTTTTACTTTTTCTTTATCCTCCACAATATAATCACCGGCCTTTCCTGCCTTGGTTGTGATGACGATAACGCCATGCTCCGCTTTCTCTCCATATAAACTTGTAGCAGAAGCATCTTTTAATATATTGATCGTTTCGATAGTATTGGGGTTAAGGGCCTGGAATTCCCCCTCGCTCACAATGCTGCCATTTAGTACGAACAGGGGCGGGTTAGCCGGTGGAGGTTTCACACCATAAAGAATTACCGCCTTCGGTTTTTCATTAACATCACCGGCATCCTCTTTTACCAGTTTATTGGCTTCTGCCTTGCCGGTAACATATATCGTCGCCTTTCCAGGAACTGTATCCTGAACAACGGGCACGGTACCCATAATTACAACAGCAGGAGTATGTTCCTTCACCGTTTTGTTATGTATGGTCCTGAACGATAAAAGCAATACAGCAATCACCGGCAACACCAGGACAAACTTCAGTAAATGTCTTTTCCGGGTTTCATTTGTATTCATCATGGCAATACGTTTTTTAAGTGCTGAAATATTAAAATTGTTGGCTATAGCAAAATTCCTGTTCCCCATTACTTTTAGTAACAGGAACTGGTAACCTTCCCTGTCCACCCCCTGCTGTATCACTTTATCATCGGCAATAAACTCAAGGTTCTGTTTAATGGCGCTCCGCAACATCCAGGCAAAGGGATTGTACCAGTTCAGTATGCAGAGTATTTCACACCAGATCACATCCAGCGTATGTTTCTGCTTAATATGTACAAACTCGTGTTTAATAATGTGTTCCAGATCCTCACCCTGGTGCTGGTTAATATTGAGGTACATATTTTTCCCGAAGGAGAAGGGAGTGATATCTTCCTGTACCTGGAAGATGGTAGCCGTTTCATCGGCCGATATCACCGTAGCGTTCTTCTTTAAAAACCTTAGTGATAACCAGTTAAATAATAGTTTGATCAGCAGTACCGCCGCACCCAATGCAATAATGCCCAGTATATACGCGATCACTATTTCATTACTGTTTAACTTTTGTACCGCATTGCTGTTGGTAAGGGCCGGTATCCATTGTATAAAAACAATCTGGTCTACCTCCTTATACTGCCATAAACTGGATATACTGGCAAAGGGTATTAAAAAGGATATAAAACTATAACCCAGTAAATACCACCGGTTAATAGTATAAAAAGTAAGCCTGCTTAAAACCAGCTTATAAAAAACATATACCACCGCTAAGGATACGGATAACTGTAACAGGTATTGGGCTATGCTCATGGTTGTACTATTTTATAAAACATACGGTATTGCACCCGTAAGGCAATACATGTATTTATTTTGTCTTTTTGTTCTTTATCATCTGTACTATTTCCTGCAACTCATCGGCAGAAAGTTTTTTCTGGTTCACAAAAAAGTTCACCAGGTCCTTATAGGAATTGTCAAAATAATCCTTTACTACGTTGCCCAGAAAACGCTTTTTATAATCCTCTTCACTTATCACAGGCTTATACACATACACATTACCAAAAAACTTGCTAGATACATAGCCCTTCTTTTCCAGGTTTTTAACAGTGGAAGCTACGGTAGTATAGGGAGCGGCCATTTGCAGGTGTTCCATAAATACCTTCACATTGCCTTCGCCCACTTTCCAGATGGCAAGCATTACCTGCTCTTCCTGTGCTGATAGTTTTTCCATTTTAATTACGAATGATTTTCAATATTACGAACAATTCGTAACAATAGCAAATATTTATTTACTCAATTTTTTTGTAAATTAGGTTATGAAAAAACACCTCCTGCTGCTTTGTTGCCTGCTGGCAACAACCACCTGTGTATTTGCCCAAAACCGTTACCAGGTGGTCATTACCGAAATTATGGCCGATCCCTCCCCTCCAGTCGGCCTTCCCAATAACGAATGGATAGAATTAACCAATACGGGTACAACGGCTGTTAACCTGGCGGGCTGGCGCCTGGGCGATTTAACCGGCATCAGCGGCCCCATGCCCTCCTACATACTGGGCCCGGGTAGCTATGTTATCATCTGTACCGGTAGTGCGTTAACCGCCTTGTCAGCATTCGGGGCAACGCTGGCTGTTACCAGTTTCCCTTCCCTCGATAATGAGACCGACCAGTTATTTATACGGGCTGCAAACGGCACCACCATACATGCGGTTGCTTATCAAAGCAACTGGTATAATAATGAATTAAAAAAAGAAGGAGGCTGGACCCTGGAAATGATAGACCCCGCACAAGCCTGTGCAGGCAAAGAGAACTGGAAAGCCAGTACCAGCGCCACCGGTGGTACGCCGGGCACTGTCAACAGTGTCAATGGCAGCTTAACCACCCAGCCGGCCCCGGCTGTTACGCATAGTTATACCACCGGAACAAACCAGGTAACCATTGTTTTTAACCAGCCGGTGGATAGCAGCAGCGGCACCACACTTACCAATTATAGTATTACGGGCAACAATATTACCCGGGCCCTCACCCTGCCGCCTTTATTTAACCAGGTACAGCTTACGCTAGCAGAGCCTTTAACGGAAGCCACTATTTATACTATCAGCGTTAGCGGGGTTATTAACTGCGCAGGCAAAGTGATAACTGATCAACAGGTGCAAACAGGCCTGGCCTCAGCTGCTATGGCGCAGGATCTAGTGATCAATGAGATCCTTTTCCGTCCCCGCCCCAATGGCTATGATTATGCAGAGCTATACAACAGGAGTAAAAAAATAATCGATCTCTCCAGAATACTACTGGCCAACAGGAATACCACCGGTAATATCGACAATATAAAATCAGTAAGTCAGCAACCCGTATACATTTTCCCTGGCGATTATGTAGTAGTAACGGAAGATGCGGACAACCTGGCTTTAAACTACCTGGTTAAAGCGCCTTCAAAAGTAATGGTCATTCCGGCACTACCGTCCTACCCCAATACCGGCGGAACCGTAGTGCTGGTAAATGAACAGGGAGCCGTGGTGGATGAAGTGGCTTATTCCAATAAATGGCATTTCCCATTAATAGATAATGACGAAGGCGTTGCCCTTGAACGTATTGACCCCGATCAGCCTTCCCAATCGGCCCAAAACTGGCATTCCGCCGCTTCCACAGCAGGTTTCGGCACCCCCACTTATCGCAACTCACAGTATAAATCGGTGGAAACAGGTAGGGGCAGCATCAGTATTTCACCCACCGTTTTTTCGCCGGACGGGGATGGGTTCAATGATATAACTTCCATTAGCTACAACCTGCCGCAAAATGGTTTTGTGGCCAATATCACCATCTTTGATGCTGCAGGCAGGCCTGTAAAAAACCTGGTACGTAACGCAACAACCAGTACCTCAGGCTATTGGAACTGGAACGGGCTCAATGATAAAAACAACCCGCTGCCCATAGGCACCTATATTATACTCAGCGAATTTTTTAACCTGCAGGGGAAAAAACAGGTATATAAAAATACCGTAGTGCTTGCCCGGCCTTTATAATTTTTTTATGACGCCCGATAAACTATTACCTTACTATTGTATATTTACCGTCAGAATCCCACCCGGAAAAACGCTTAGTTGAGCCCCCTGCAGGCTCAATGCTTAACCTCCCTGCACCGGACATTATTTATTTACATTTTTTGGTTTTATGGATCTGATTCAACTTACCATTTTACAACTACTCGTTTTACTGTTAGCTGCAGTGGCCATTGGTGCTGCCCTGTATTTTTTTATCAGCGGCCGCACACAAAAAAAGAGCATCAGTAAAAAACTGGATACCGAAAAGAAACGGGTGGAAGAATGGAAACGCCGTTACCGTAATGATATGGACCTGCGGGATAAGGAGATCAGCGACCTGAAAAAAGACCAGCAGAACAGCCAGTCTAATGAAGCACTACAAAAATTATTACAGGAGAACACTAACCTGAAAGAAGAGATAACCATTCTGCAGGAGCTGCTGGATGAAGGCCAGGCCACAGCAGAACCCGAAACGGAAGAAACGGAAATTATCATCAGCGAAGAACCTGTGCAGCCTACATACACTGTACCAACCACAAACACACCCGATTATTTAACACAATTGCAGGCGGCCCAGTCGGGCCTGGTGGAGCAAAATAACAGAATAGCTTCCTTACTCGAGAATATTGAAACCATTAAACAACAGGAAACACAACAACAGCAGATATTAAAAGATAAGGAGATACTGACACACAAGGTTGATGACCTGGAAGTATTATTATCCACCAAACAAAAAGAACTGGATAATATGCAGCAGCAACAGGAAATAACCAAAGAGCTGACTTTACTGCTGGACAATGCGCATAAAGAGTTTGCCTTATTACAGGAAAAAATAAATAAGCTGGAGTCGCAGGCCGGTAACGCTTTGTTATTAAAAATAGAACATGAGGACCTGAAAGAAGCCAATTATAAATTACAAAAAGATATTTCCGTGCAGCTGCAGCTGGTACAACAAAAGGATACCGAATACCGCAACCTGATGCATGAGCTTACGGCCACCGAACATAAACTGAGCGAAGCTAATTTTGAACGCCAGCAAATGCAAAAGAAAATTGCTTACCTCGAGGAAATTAATAACGATATGCAGCTCATTAGCCAGGATAACCAAAGCCTGATGGACCAGATAAAACGTATCGGTCAGCTGGAAAGCATGTTGCAGGTAGTATCGCAGGAACGCGATGCTTTACTGGGGCATTCAAAATAAGTAACTCATTCCTGTTGTTTTCCCGCAGATTTCGCAAAAGAATACAGCGCAGATTTTCGCAGACAATACAATATACTCAGCGCTAGCTGCGTGAACAGCTTGAGACACTAAAACCGGTTATTGGCCCAGTTTTATATCAATAACTTAACCCGCAGATTACGCAGAAAGAATACAACGCAGATTTTCGCAGACAATACAATATACTCAGCGTTAGCTGCGTGAACAGCTGGAGATACTAAAACCGGTTATTGGCCCAGCTTTATATCAATAAATTAACCCGCACATTACGCAGAAGAATACAACGCAGATGTTCGCAGATAACACAATATGCTCTGCGACGATCTGCGTAACTAATCCGCGAAAATCTGCGGGAAAAAATCTACTTAAGTAAATAATGAAAAACTAAAACCTCGGACAGTTTAGTTTACGCATATTGGGATCCACATATTTGCGGATATAGATAAGTGATATTTCCACACCGCCACGGGCATTGGATGCCGCTTTCAGTTTTGAAATATTTACATCATACGAAGCACCGAAACGGAACTCCCCAAACTCAAGTCCCATATAAGGAATTACCGCATCGCCAAAACGGTACCAGCTACCCAGGTATACATTGGTAGGGTTATCCTCATCGTTATTTACATTTACCGATACTGCACCTCCTACTGATGTATTGTTGGCCTTGGCCTGCATACTATGGTTAGCGGCCAGGTGCAGGTAATTATAAGAGCTTCCCAATGGTATTTTACCACCGGCCTGTATGGTTGTACGGGGATTTAAAATAAAATTAGCGCCGTTAAAACTTTCCTTCGGGCGGTTAATATGGTACATGGAAGCACCTAAATAAAAGTTATTATACCCATCGGTACTGCCGTTATAAAACACACCGGCATTCAGGTCAAAATAATGTAATGCCTGGTTACCCTGACCAACTAAAGTTTCTTCGGAAATGCCGGTAAAACCAAAGGGGGTCAGCATATCACCAAACTTCAAACGGCTTACATCTAATCTTTTATTTGTGTACATACCCTGGAAACCCGCACCGATCTGGTGGTTAAAATTTTCGTCCAGGCTTTTATGGTAGGCAACCGATAACCCTACATGGTTTGTTACCAGTACGCCATCACCGGCTTTATCGCTAAAGCCTATCAGGCCTACGCCAAACTGGTCACCTTCCGGAATACGGTTTTGTAAAATGCCCATATCGGCCGATACGGTATAAGTATTAAAAGCATTGCTGATAGATGGCCACTGGTTACGGTAATTGCCGGCCACCCGGATCACACCGTCAAACTTACCCGTTAATGCCGGGTTCAGTGTTAAGGGTGAAGCAAAAAACTGTGAAAAATTAGGGTCCTGTGCCTTGCTCACAACCACCATTGCTACACAGCCTAAAACAGTTAATAATATTTTCTTCATCAAAGCAATAAGTTTATCTCATTAGACAGTACTAAAGCCCCAAACGTGGCTTACGGTATTAAAACGTTGTAATACAGGCAAAATTGTAAGCCCGGGCAACGGAACGGAAAAATACAACTTTTTAATACAGCAACATGCAAATACTGTCCCTTCTGTAAAACTTAACAAATTCCGGTTGTAAGCCGGATCACAGGCCCATCTTTGTTCATAGGGGTCAGTCTAATTAATTCATTACCAGTTTTATGGGCTTTCGGCTCCGGTACAAATCCCGGCTGCAGTTACGGCTGTACGCTTGTAGTGGCCGCCGCCCGCCTGGCCCCGCAATGGCCAGCTACCGCTGCCATCCGTCAGCCCCTCGGCTATAGTACGGGTACCAGCTATTGAAACCTATAATCCTAAAATTTCTTTTAACCGGGCATAACCGCTGCGACTTACCGGCACCCGGCCGCCATTGCGTAATAAGGCAATATGACTATCCTTTTCATAAGGCTCTATGCGGGTTATTTCCTGCAGGTTCACCATGTAGGAACGATGGCAGCGGGCAAATTCCTGTGCCGGTAATATCTGCTCAAAATGCGACATGGTTTTATTTTTTAAAAAAGCACCGTCACGGCTATGCACTTTTACAAAATTGTCGGCAGCTTCCAGGTAAAACACATCCTGTGTAGGAATGATCTTTATTTTGGTGCCGGTTTTTACCACTATACGCTGGCTTTGTGCCGGCGATTGAGAGGCTGCATCCAGCAGGCCGGGCATATTCAGGGCTGCACGTCCCGCCTGTTGTTCAAGCCATTTATTAACTGCTGTTGCAAAACGCTCCCGGCTAAAGGGCTTTAATAAATAATCAATGGCATTAGCCTCAAAAGCCTTAATGGCATATTCATCAAAAGCAGTGGCAAATATTACCGAAGGCTGACTGTCCACCAGTTCCAGCATTTCAAACCCATTGATCTTGGGCATCTGTACATCTAAAAAAATCAGCTCAGGCTCATGCTCCTGTATCGCTTTTACTCCTTCAAAACCATCGCCGCAGGTGGCTACTACCTGTAATTGCGGAAAATCCTTTATAAACTCTTCCACTATACTGCGGGCCAATGGCTCATCATCAATTATTACAACTTTATGCATGGTTAAATATACTATTTAGTCTTTATGCTATATCAGGTTGAATTTGTGGTATGGTTACCTGCGTGGTAAAAACATGGTTGCTGCCTCCCGCCGTTAACAGGTCGTTACGGCCAAATAACAGGTATAAACGCCGTTGTACCGATGATAAACCAAAGCCGGTGCCCTTACGGGGCGATGAGGTATCAGGGTCGTACGGGTTTTGGATGGTTATCTGTAGTTGTCCGTCCACGGCGGCTGCCTTCAATACTATATCGGCCGGCCCCAGGGTATCATACAAGCCAAATTTTATGGCATTCTCTACCAGGGGTTGCAATATCAGGGCGGGTAGCCGCAGTTCACGGGTGGTATCATCACATTCAATAGTAGTTACCAGGCGGTTGCCAAAACGTACTTTCTCAATATTCAGGTAGCGGCCTAAATGATCCAGTTCTTCCTGCAGGCTTATCCACTTATTTTCGCTGCTGCTTACATTATTACGTAAAAAAGCCGACAGCTGTAATACCATATCCCTGGCCTCATTGGGGTTAATACTGATAAGCGCATTAATGGAGTTAAGGCTGTTAAATAAAAAATGCGGTTGTAACTGCTGGCGTAGCTTATACAACTCGGCATCCCGCGAAAGTTTCTCCGCATCTTTTTTCCGCTGTTCATTCTGTTCCTGTTCCTGCAAACCATACCATATAATACCCAGCATGGCCGCTATGATCAAAACCAGGAAGCCAATACTGCCACGTATGATCAGCGAATGCTGTAAAAAACTGCTATAGCCCTCTACCTCCTCTAAAAAAAAGTTCAGCACAAAGCGATTAAAATATACCCATATAATGCTCAGCACTATACAAAGTATGATCATATTGCTGTAACGGCTGGCCCCGGCATTATAGTAGCGCAGCATGCCAATGATCAGTACACAGGCCCACAATAACAAAAAATTGCTGATCAGGCTGTCAATTACGGCTGTTTTCAGGGGCAGGTTAAACCAATAAAGTATCAGTGCCTGGTCGGCAATTAATACCAGCCAGCAAATACCCAATATGAGTAAAAGTCTGCGTACCGAAAATAAGCTTACCCGCATACGCTAATATTTACAGGGGTAAATTAATGGTATCCGTTAACTGGCTATGCCTGCGTTGCAGGGTCAGCATATAGGCTTCGGCATTGTCATGTTCTTCAATGCGGGTGTATAACTCTATGCCATCATTCAGGTGCTGCAAAGGCTTTAATTCGGTAACATTTAAAAACTGCCACTGTACCAGCTGCAGTTGCTGGTTGTAAAAAAAATCTTCTCCCTTGCGGCCTATCTCGGTAGCTTTTTGTAAGGCCTTGCTGATATGGGTAGCTTGTATTAAACGCAGTTGTTCTTCAAACTGTGCCATATGGTTACCGGCGCCGGTAATAATACGGTAAACAATTTTTGCCATAAACCATTCCATAATGTTAGTTTTTAGGGTTTATAAAAAAATTAAAAGCTACCGGTTTAGTAGCTTTTAATTTCTATACCGCCAAACAGCACGGTACCTTTTATAATTAATGTTTTACGGGGCAGTTCGCTGGCTATGGCCATTTTACGTTTATCGGATATACCACCAAAAATAGTTACCGCTTCCGATCGTATAAGCCAGTTGGAAGGAATGATAAGCGTAGCGCCACCAAAAATGGCTGTTACTTCCAGTACACATTTTCCCTGTATATCAGCCTGTGTCAGATCAACCTCTGAACCGCCGAACACATTGGTTATTTCACCCCCCCTGAAGTTTTTGGATAGTACATTTTTTTTATCACTGCCGAATATGGAAGTGCTGTCCACATAATCATCTTCCGTTTCCACATAAGGGGTTCCGTCTGACAAAGGAATATCACCCCATTCGGTCTGACGTTCATCCTCCTCCTTTAGTGATTGCCGTTTTTTTTTACCGCCGGCCTGTGTAATAAAGTACACACCCACCAGTATCATAATTATCGGCCATACACTGAATTGTAAGTTATACGCCCTTAACACATCCTTGGATAAAAAGATGGAGCCGATGGCAATCAGTATGATCCATGCAGAACCTTTAAAGTTTTCTTTAAAGCCAATAAATAAACCTATACCTATCAATATCCATTCCCAGGTAAAGATCCAGCGGGGAAAGTGTATATCAAAATTGGCCTTTATCAATGAAAAAACACCGAAGATCAGTAAAAACACACCCAACCATACATGGTTGCCCATATTGTGACGATTGTTACGCCTTTCCCTGCGTCTATCTCTCAGCGATTGATTACTATATTCGTTCATAACCTGTAAATTTTAACCGAAAGTACTATGCCCTAACCTGTTAAGCAACACCCTAATGCCTTATATACCCGAAAAAAGGGTAAACGGGAATTATTTAAGGGCGAATGACGAAAGCCCTGTACACTGGCGGGTAAACAACCCGCTATCCGCTTCAAAAAATGTTGATGGTCATTATCCTTATGCAGTAATAAAACTAAAGCTGTCGCCATCAAACAGGCCCAGGTCGCTCAGTTTTATATGCGGTATTACCAGTAAAGCCATAAATGATAAGGTCATAAAGGGTGAGGTAAGGGTACTGCCAGCCGCTTTAGCGGCTTTATCAATAGCCGCATACTGATGCCCCACTTCATAACCATCCCGTATGCTCATCAGGCCGGCAACGGGTAAAGGCACTTCCATTGTAATCGCTGCTGTGTTTCCGGAAGCAGGTACATACAGGCTAATACCGCCTTGCTGTGCTATTACCATATTAATGGCTTTTACCAGGCTTTCATCATCTACACCCACGGCCACTATATTATGACTGTCGTGAGCAACAGAAGAAGCAATGGCGCCGTTTTTTAAGCCGAAGTTTTTAATAAAGGCGCCGGTTACCGTGGCTTCGTTATAGCGATTCACTACTACAATTTTCAACATATCGCGGTCAGTATCGCTTACATACTGCCCGTTAAGGATAACAGGTGGTAATAAAATTTTATTGGTAATTAACTGCCCGTCCAACGCTTCTATTACCGGTATATCGGCCGGTGCCGTGGTATCTTCCTTTACCCGGTATACCTGGCTGATATCATCCACGGTTTTGGGCCGGCAATTAAAATTGTTGATGGGCTTAACTGTAGCCGGCGAGCCGGTATTGATCAGGCTCTGGTTACCGTTGGCCACCAGCTCACCATTGATATAGGTTTGCAATACTTTAAAATGCTCCAGGTTCTCCACCACTATAAAATCAGCATCATCGCCGGGCTGTAACAAACCCACATCCATTTTATAATGTTTTACCGGGTTAATACAGGCGGCTTTTAATACCTTAAACACATCAATGCCTTTTGCAACAGCCCTGGCGCATAATTCGTTAATATGGCCCAGCATTAAACTGTCCGGGTGTTTATCATCACTGCAAAACATCATATTGTCCGCATGATCATGCATCAGTGGTATCAGGGCCTCAAAGTTCTTGGCGGCACTGCCTTCACGTATCAGTATCTTCATGCCATGCTGCAGTTTATCCATGGCCTCATCGGCAGTAAAACATTCATGATCGGTTGAGATGCCGGCAGCAATATATTGCCTGGCCGTATCACCTCTTAAACCCGGTGCATGGCCATCCACCGGTTTACCGAGCTCCTGTGCGGCTTTTATTTTTGCCATTACTTCCGCATCGCCATGTAATACACCGGGAAAGTTCATCATTTCACTCAGGTATTTAATTTCATCGCGGGCCAGCAGTTGTTTTACGGCAACCGCATCGATAGTAGCCCCTGCCGTTTCAAAAGTGGTGGCCGGTACGCAGCTGGGCGCACCGAAATTAAATTTAAAATTAACGGTATTGCCATTGTCGATCATAAAATCAACACCCGCCACACCGCAAACATTAGCTATTTCATGCGGATCGCTGATAGTGCCCACCGTACCATGTACCACGGCCAGCCGGGCAAATTCGGCCGGCACCAGCATTGAGCTTTCAATATGTACATGACTGTCAATAAAGCCCGGTAAAATATAGCCCTGTTTATCATCCGGCAAACTGGTTAACGTTTCAATGCTCTTTATTTTTCCATCCTGTACCACTACCATGGCAGGATAAATTTTTTGTTGCGGAATATCTACCAGCTGGCCGGTTACCGTAAAAGAAGTCATGTTATATATTTTACCTGTTGAATCATGCTAAGGTAAAACAGTAGCACTAATATCATCCGGCTAATTTTTTTAAACAACAGGTAGCCTTTAACTTTAAACTAAAACGTATACCAATTGAACCCTGAACAAAATATACCGGTTGATGCCAGGATGCTGTTACCGCAGATTGATCATTTATTTATACAGCTGTTAAAAGAATTGTCACCTGAAGACTGGCAACGATCTACTGTTGCCCGTTTATGGAAAGTGAAAGATGTGGTGGGACATTTATTAGATGGCAATATAAGGGTACTCTCCATGTTGCGTGACGGGTATTTTGGCAAGAGCCCTTCGGACACCACTTATAAAGGCCTTGTAAATTACCTGAACGGCCTGAATGCCGACTGGGTAAAAGCCATGAAAAGAGTAAGCCCTTCGATGCTCATTATGCTGCACGAAATAACCGGACCGCTTTATTGTAATTATTATGCCGGGCTTGATCTCTTTGCCCCTTCGCCCTTTGCCGTTAGCTGGGCAGGCGATACGGAAAGTCCCAACTGGAAACATATTGCACGCGAATACACCGAAAAGTTTTTACACCAGCAGCAGATACGTGATGCCGTAAATAAACCCGGCTTAATGAACAGTACTTATTATACACCCTTCATTCATATTTTTATGCTGGCATTACCGCACCAGTTTAAAGAAGTAAATGCCCCTGTTGATACGGTTGTAAAACTAACTATACCTGAAGATATTGGTGGCAGCTGGCAGATCATTAAGCGTGCTGATGCCTGGGAGGTTTATGCGGGCAATGATATAACGCCAGCCACTACTGTGAGCATACCGGCAGCTATAAGCTGGCCCCTGTTCTCCAAAAGCATACGGCCCGATGCAATAATGGAAAAGATAAATATTGAAGGTAACCGCATACTGGGCGAACATGCTTTACACATGGTTGCTGTTATGGCTTAATAAAAAAATAAAAACCGGGAACATGTCCACTGAGAAAACAAATAACAACCGTATGGTTATTTCTTTTTTAACCATTCGTAAGGCCATTGGTTTTATGGGCATTTTTTTGCCGGCCGCTTTACTGGCCGCAACATTTTTAGTGGGACAATGCACCCGTATACAGGACTCCATCAGTCATTATTATTTTACCATTGCGGGCGACATATTTGTGGGGGTATTATGTGCGGTGGCCTTGTTCTTAATTGCCTATAAAGGTTATGACCGTACCGATAATACCTGGACCACTATTGCCGGCGTAGCAGCTATACTGGTAGCGCTTTTTCCTACCACACAAAACGATGATGCGGTTTGCAGTGTGGTACATTTAACGGACAACAAAGCCAGGGTATGGGTGCACTATACGGCGGCAGCTATTTTCTTTTTAAGCCTGTCCTTTATTTCTTTTTTCCTGTTTACCAAAAGCAGGGGCGAAAAAACACCCGAGAAGCTGGCCCGTAATAAAATATACCGCAGCTGCGCCGTTATTATGGTGGTTTGTATTATACTGGTGTTTATAGCCACCCGCGACAGTATTGCGGAAGATGCCGATGCCATTCATGCCGTTTTCTGGCTCGAATGGATCGCTTTACTAGCCTTTGGTACTTCCTGGCTGGTAAAGGGCGAATTATTGCTCAGTGATGAATGAAGGAAGTAAATAACGGCCCTCCCCGACGAAATATGTTGCTTTTTTACAATATTATGGCTTGCAGTTGCAACCAATTGTTAACTTTGCAGTCTTTAGAAAACGAAAACATGATTATGAAAAAATTATTATTAGCTGCCGCCATTGCTTTTATCAGCACTGCTGCTATTGCTCAACCGCCTGCAGGCGATGCCAAACCAGGTGATGTATATGGTGAAATTAAATCCATTAACGGCGCTATTGATATTGCCCAGATACCGGCCAAACTGGCTAAACAGGAATCCATTGATACAAAAGTTACTGCTACCGTACTGGACGTTTGTCCTAAAAAAGGTTGCTGGTTAAAATTAGCGGTAAATGATACCACTACTGCTTTTGTAAAAATGAAAGACTATGCATTTTTTACTCCTTTAGCATTAAAAGGTAAAACCATTGTATTGGATGGTAAAGCATTTATTAAAACAACTTCGGTTGCCGAGTTAAAGCACTATGCTGAAGATGCTAAAAAATCGCAGGCAGAAATTGACGCCATTACACAACCTGAAAAAGAGATCCGTTTTACTGCAACGGGTATCCAGGTAGTAAAATAATTTTGCTGTAAGGCAAATAAAAAAAGCTGTCCGGTTGGACAGCTTTTTTTATTTGTTATGCTGTATGCTATTCACATAAACGTATATAACTGCCGGGCTTTGTTGTTTTGTTGCTGATAGCCCCGATTGCAGCGTAAAGCCCGGTGAGGAACTGCGGTAGGCGGTTCCCCCTATGGGGGTCAGGGGGTGTGCCGGACTTGCAGCGAAAAGCGGGAAACCAATGACCGGCCCTGCACTGTAGCCGATGCTACTGGTTTATTTACGCTTAATAACCACGTACATCCTTACCTTCCATATAGTTCATAAAGGCTTTGTTCACCACCTTGTTACCACCCGGTGTGGGGTAGTTGCCGGTAAAGTACCAGTCGCCCAGGTTACCGGGACAGGCTTTGTGCAGGTCCTCAATGCTCTGGAAGATCACTTCTACGGGAATATCTACCTCCGGCGGAGTAATAAGCTGGGCCACTTTTGCCGATATTTCTTCGGTGGTAGCTGTTTTATATAGTTGTTGTACTACATTCTCCGTATGTAACTGGTTGTTGCGTTGCAGGGTCTTGCATTTTTCCAGCAGGTCCTGTAATATCTGCTCTTGTCCTTTTTCACGTAATAAAGCCACGGCTGCGCCAAAAGCAATAAAGTCGCCCATTTTGCTCATGTCAATACCATAACAATCGGGATAACGTATCTGCGGAGAGGAGGATACAACAATGATCTTTTTAGGTTTCAGGCGGGCCAGCATACGGATGATACTCTCTTTTAGTGTAGTACCCCGTACAATGGAATCATCTATTACCACCAGTGTATCTACATGTGGTGTTACGGTACCATAGGTTATATCATACACGTGCTGCACCATTTCGTTACGGCTGGTATCCTCGGTAATGAATGTACGCATCTTTACATCCTTGATGGCAATTTTTTCAATACGTACCCGGCGTGATATGAGTTCGGCCAGTTGTTCCTGGTCAATATTATTACCCCAGCTGAGAATGCGCTCCAGTTTACGTTTGTTCAGGTAATCTTCCATGCCTTTTTGCAAACCATAGAAAGCCACTTCGGCGGTATTGGGTATAAATGAAAAGATGGTGTTCTTTAAATCATTGTCCACCGCATTCAATACCTGTTCGCTGAGGTTATGACCTAAGGCCAGGCGTTCTTTATATATTTTTTCATCGCTGCCACGTGAAAAGTAAATACGCTCAAAGCTGCAGGCCTTACGTTCTTTGGGTTCCAGGGCCTGGAAAATTTCGTAACGGCCATCTTCATACACGATCAGTGCCTGGCCGGGCATTAATTCTTTTACCTCGTTTTCGCCTACATTAAAAGTGGTGCGTATAGCAGCTCTTTCCGATGCGGCTACAATCACTTCTTCATTAATATAATAATAGGAGGGACGTATACCATTGGCATCGCGGAACACAAAGCCGGTTCCATCGCCGGTAAGGCCACCCACATGAAAACCACCGTCGAACAATGGCAGGGCCTTTTGCAATACGGCTTTAATATCCGGATGTTCGGGTGAGTTTTCATCGGCCTGTACCAGGAAGTGGTGTAATACTTCCATCATGGCCGCCAGATCGCTCTGGCGCTGAAACACACCGGGATCGATATTGATGAGCGAAAAAAGCTCTTCGGTATTTACCAAATTAAAATTGCCCGCTAAAGCCAGGTTGCGGGCAGGTACGGTATGCCTTTTAATAAAAGGGTGGCAAAACTCTTCGTTATTCTTTCCCTGGGTACCGTAACGCAAATGGCCTAATAACAGTTCGCCCATAAACGACACATGCCCCTTCATGAGGCCGGCATGTTTACGTATTTCGGGGTTGTACTGTGCCAGGTTCTCCACTTCGGCGCCTATCTGGCGAAAAACATCGGCAATGGCCTGCGGTTTGGCGCTGCGTATACGGTGTAAAAACGGGTAACCCGGCTCTACATTCAGTTTTACGGCAGCCACACCGGCACCATCCTGTCCACGATTATGTTGCTTTTCCATCAGCAGGTACATTTTGTTCAAACCCCACAGGGTGGTACCGTACCGTTGCTGGTAATAAGAGAAAGATTTTCTTAGTCGGATGAATGCCAAACCGCATTCATGTTTTATTGGGTCGCTCATTTTTTTAGAGGAAAGCGCAAAGTTAGGTTATTACATTTACTTTTCCGGTACACAAACCATTGTTCCTTTTATGCATTTGTGTTTATTACAAAAGCTATAACAACAGCGGGGCCACTTTGTTTGATGAAGGCCGAAAGCAGAAAGCGTAAAGCTAAAAGCTTAAGGCTCAAAGCAAGCACGCCCCTCCTTCATCATTCAACCTCAAAACTTTTCTGATGCATACAGATAAATGCAGAAGGCTGAAAGCTAAACGCTTAAGGCCAAATACAGGCAAAGCGCTCATTCGTAATTCAACATTCATAATTCACCCATGCAGAAAGCTGAAAGCTAAACGCTGAAAGCCTCACTAACCTTAAACATAAAACATTAAACCTTAAACGATTTTAAACCTTTTGAACTTCTGGAACCTTTGAACCTCTTGAACCTTTCCCTACCACCTCAGCAAAGCACTGCCCCAGGTAAAGCCGCTACCGAATGCGGCCAGGCAAACCAGGTCGCCCTCTTTTATTTTGCCTGCTTCCCAGGCTTCGCATAAAGCAATAGGAACGGATGCAGCGGTGGTATTGCCGTATTTCTGGATATTATTAAACACTTTATCGTCGCTTAACCCTAATTGTTGTTGTACAAACTGCGCTATACGCAGGTTGGCCTGGTGGGGCACCAGCATATCAATATCAGTTGCCTGCAGGTTATTTTGTTTCAGGGCCTCCTGTACTACTTCCGGCATTTTTACTACCGCTTTTTTAAATACGGCCGGGCCGTCCATATAAGGGTACAGGTCGTCCTTATCCAGCAGGCTTTGGGTAATGAACATGCCGCCATAAGGCGTTTCGGGTTGTTCCGGCTTAACGGCCTCCCAGAATTTTCCGGCATGAAAACCGGGGTTAGGCATACTTAACATTTCGGCTTCGGTGCCATCGCTGTGTAAATGGGTACTTAAAATACCCTGGTTTTCTTTTTCGGTAGGCTGTAACACCACGGCCCCGGCACCATCACCGAATATTACCGATACATTCCGGCCGCGGGTACTGAAATCCAGGGCATAGGAATGTGTTTCGGAACCAATGAGCAGGATATTTTTATACATGCCGGTTTTAATGAACTGGTCGGCAATGCTGATACCATATACAAAACCGCTGCACTGGTTACGGATATCCAGAGCGGGAATATTGGGAATGTTTAAAATACGCTGTACCAATACACCGCAGCCGGGGAAATAGTAATCGGGACTAAGGGTGGCAAAAATGATAAAGTCAATATCCTGCGGGGTTATGCCGGCCCTTTCAATAGCTACCCGGGCAGCTTCGGCGCCCATGGTGGCCGTTGTGTCTTCAAACCTTTTGGCATAACGACGTTCCTGGATACCGGTACGCTCCTGGATCCATGCATCGCTGGTATCCATTACTTTAGTGAGGTCGTTATTGGTTACAATGGTCTCAGGCAGGTACTTACCAATGCCCGCAATCTTTGTTCTCGGCATAAACAATCATTAAAAAAGCAAGATAAGAAATGTAACATAAATGCAACTGTTTCGCCGGTTAACTGTTTCAAAAATTTGCCTGTTCCGCCAATCCACGGGAAAAATCGGGGAATTGGCGTTTTTTTATGGGTATAGCCGTATAAATGGTATAGTTTTTTATGCTGATAAGGCATTAATTAAGAATAATACAGCAATTTTGTGGGGTATATGGCGGGGTAATATAAAGTTTTCAGGATGTGATTGGCTACCAGGTTCTTATTAAATATAACACTTACATGTTCTGCTGTGTAAAAACAGCTGGTTCAGCCGGGTAAGCCATAAAAGGATGATCGTTGATTCATTAACATATTATAACCACGCAGGCCGCAATTAATTGAATGGAAAAAGTAAAAGCCCCTAAGAAAAAAAATATCTGGAAACGCCTGTTGAAGGTGTTGGGCGGTATTATATTGGGGCTGCTCCTCCTGGTTGTTATTCTTATTATTGCCATTCAAACCCGCTGGGGCCAGAATATCATCCGCAAACAGGCCATCAGCTACCTGCAGGACAAGCTGGATACCAAAATAGATATTGGCAAATTGTATATCAGCTTCAGCACCAAGGTAGTGCTGGAAGATTTATATGTTGAAGACCGCAAACAGGATACCCTGCTGTCGGCCGGTAAAATACAGGTGAATATCAGCATCTGGAATTTATTGTTTGACAAGCTGGATATTAAAGAAGTGCAATTGCAGGACATTACCGCAAAGATCAAACGGGAGTTGCCGGATACCGCTTTTAATTTCCAGTTTATTGTGGATGCTTTTTCTTCCCCCTCTTCCGATACATCGGCCAGTGTAGCCGATACCAGTGCTGCACCGTTTTTACTACGATCCGTTTTACTGGACAATGTACGTTTTGTGTATAAGGATGTAGTGACCGGTAATGATGTTACCACACAACTGGGGCATTTTGGTGCAAAGATCAACGGGCTTGATTTTAATAAACTGATCATTGATATTAAAGAAACCGCTATTGAAAATACAACAGCGATCGTTATACAAACCCAACCCTTAACCAATGATACGGCCCTGGTGGTAGCAACAGAGCCTACCACCCAAACAAGTGCAGCCGAAGGCAATTCGCTACAGTTGTTATTAAGAGATGTAGGCATTAAAAACCTGCAACTCGATTTCAGGGATAGTGTCGGCTCGTTTTATACCCAGGCCAGTGTGGGCAGCCTGGCGGTACAACCCCGGAAGCTGGACCTGGATAAAATGATTTTTGATGCCGGGGATATTACCATTGATAAACTGAATGCCATTGTAAGACAAGATAAAACCGCACCGGTAGTAACGCCTAAAAAAACAACCAATGCCGCTACCACCGAAGATGCTTTACAGGAAGTGGCCGCCGGAGAAGCGGGCTTACAACTGGCGGTAAATTCTTTAAAGATCAGCAACAGCAATGTACAGTACGACGATAATAATTCACCACGTATTGCAAAAGGAATGGATTACGCCCATTTAAAGGTGAATGATCTTAACCTGGAAGTAGACGGGTTTTTATTCAAGAGCGATAGCATTAAAGGCATTATAAAAAAAGGCGAGCTGAAAGAACAAAGCGGTTTTGTATTAGAAAAGTTACAGACCAGTTTTTTATACGGCAGCAGTACCGCTTATTTAAAAGACCTGGTTTTAAAAACACCAGGTACGCTGTTGCAACGTGATATTGCCATCCGTTATCCATCAATAGAAGCCATTGGTAAGGATATTGGTGTTTTGTATGTAGATATGAACCTGGACCGGTCAAAGGTAGTGGCTGCCGATATCTTAACATTTGTACCCGACCTGGCACAACAGGAAGCTTTTGCTAACCCTGCTGCCTCATGGCAGTTACACGGACGCATCAGGGGTTTTATTAAAAACCTGGCGATTGAGGACCTGGAATTAAAAGGCTGGAATGCTACTGCTGTAAAGTTAAGGGGGCAGTTAAAGGGACTGCCGGATATGGACAGGTTTACATCGGACCTGGCCATTGATAATATCAGCACTACCCGCCAGGACCTGGAAAAGATATTACCCCCCGGCACCTTGCCCACAAATATTACATTACCCAATACCATGCAGTTAACGGGTAAAATAAAAGGCGGGCTCGCCAGTAATGATATTGATGCCCGGCTGAGAACCGACCTGGGAAATGTAAAAATTAAAGGCAGGACCACGCATATTACCGATGCAGCCAAAGCCACCTATGATGTTAACCTGGCAACAGAATCCTTTAACCTGGGAAAAATAATGAACGACTCCACGCTGGGGCCGTTAAGCGTTAGCCTGCAGGCCAAAGGCAAAGGGTTTGACCCTAAAACGGCTGATGCCGTATTTAAAGGAACCGTACATAGTTTTACATACAACCAGTACGAATATAAAGACCTGGCCATTAACGGGGATATCAGGAACCAGGTGGCCAATCTTACCGCCTCCATATCCGACCCTAATATTGACCTGGACCTTACTGCCTCGGCTAATTTTGCCAAGGAATACCCGGCCATCCAGGCCAATTTACAGGTTGACAGCCTTAAAACACTGCCGCTTCATTTAACACCTGAAGCCATCAATTTTGCCGGTACTATCAAAGCCGATTTTGAGAATACCAATCCTGATGACCTCATTGGTGAATTAATGATTGAAAGAGGTTTACTGGTGATGAATAACCAGCCGGTGGACTTAGATAGTGTGAGACTGGTAGCCAATGTATTTGATGATATCCGTTACCTGCAATTATTCAGCCCGGTTGCCAATGTGGATTTATATGGTGAATATAAACTGACACAGATAGGCGATGTGGTGCAGCATGTGATGCAGCCATATTTTAAAACAACCCAACGCGATACCACCCTGGTGTTTGATCCGTATAACTTTACCTTAAACGCGACCATCAGTAACTCGCCGCAGTTAAAAGCCTTTGTACCCGACCTGGAACACCTGGAAACGGTTACTCTAAATAGCTTTTTCAGCGATTTTAATGGCTGGCATGCCAATTTAAAAGCGCCCTCGCTGAGTTATGCCGGTAATAAAATTGACAGCCTGGCGCTGGATGCAGGTACCAATCAGGCACAGGACTCTATACTGGCCAATATCAATGTAAAAAATATTGCTGCCGGCGGCATTGTTATACAAAACACCAATGTACAGGCTGGCGTTGCAGAGAACAACCTGGCTTTTGTTTTAAATATTAAGGACGAAAATTTTAAAGAACGGTATAACCTGCAAGGCTTACTGGAGCAGAATGATAGCAGCCAGTATAAATTTTCTATTGTTCCGAAAAACCTGAAACTGAATTACAACGAGTGGAAAGCTGCAGAAAATAACAGCCTGGTATATTCGCCCGCCGGATTACTGGCTGATAATTTTTTATTGGCCCGTAACAACGAAGAGCTTAAAATACAAAGCACCGAACCGGTACCTACAGCACCCCTGCAGGTTTCTTTTAACCAGTTTGGTATTGGAACCCTGCTGGGTTTTGTAATGCCTGATACCACGCTGGCGAATGGTAAGCTGAATGGCTCGGTGGTATTGTCGGACCTGTTTACCTCACCCGTATTTACCGGCGACCTGACCATTGATAATTTACAACTTTACCAGGATACGGTAGGTAACGTAAAGATACTGGCCAGCAACAGTTCACCCGGTGTATACGATGCCAATGTAACCATCACCGGTGGCGAGAATAATGTTCAGCTGGCCGGAAAGTATTACCAGCAAACCACGGGGGGCAAGGACTTTGATTTTAACCTGGATATTAATAAACTGACCATTCAAACGGCACAGGCGTTTTCGGCCAAAGCCATCCGTTACGGTACCGGCTCGGTTAATGGTAAACTGGCCATTACCGGTACCATTAAACAACCTTCGGTATTAGGCAGCATTAATTTTGACAAGGCCGGCTTTAATGTAAGCACCCTGAACAATTATTTTAAAGTAGACCAGCAAAAGATCATTTTTGATCAGCAGGGGCTGCGCTTTAACCGTTTTGCCATTAAGGATACCAGCAATAATGACCTGATATTGAATGGTACCGCGGCTACCCAAAACTTTACCAATTATAAATTTAATTTAAACTTACGTGCCGATAATTTCCAGGCATTGAACAGTGTTAAAAGAGATAATGATCTTTTTTACGGTAAGTTGTTTTTTAATACCGACCTGCAGATAACGGGTACGGAAGCAATGCCTGTTATTGACGGGCGCTTAAAAGTAAACGAAGGAACAGCCATGACGGTTGTATTACCCCAATCGGACCCGGGTATTGAAGACAGGGAAGGTGTAGTGGAGTTTGTGGATATGGATGCCCCATTGAGCGACTCCCTATGGCTGGTGCGATATGACTCGCTGAACACTTCCTCCATTACAGGTATGGACGTATCTGTAAACGTAGAGATTGATCCTGCGGCTGACTTTACCATTGTGATTGATGAAAGTAATGGTGATTATTTAAATGTGAAAGGCGAAGCCTTACTGAGTGTAAATATTGATAAGTCCGGTGAAATTGTAATGACCGGCACCTACGAAATTAATGAAGGGGAATACCAGTTAACCATACCTATGGCCAAACGTAAATTCTCCATTGAAAAAGGCAGTAAAATAACCTGGGGTGGCGAGCCTACAGCAGCTGATATAAATATAACGGCAAAATATGTAGCCAATGCCGTACCATTAGACCTGGTAAAAGGCCAGCTGGGTGATGATATTACCGCTACCCAGCGTAATATGTATATGCAGCGCCTGCCCTTTGATGTACTATTAAAACTAACCGGGCAGTTATTGCAGCCCCAGGTTGCTTTTGATATTGTATTACCGGAGAATAAAAGTTATTCTGTTGCCGGTAATGTGTTAACCGATGTGCGCACTAAACTGGACCAGCTAAGGTTAGATGAGGGTGAAATGAACAAACAGGTTTTCTCCCTGCTGGTACTGACCCGCTTTTTTGCGGAAACACCGTTTGACGGTACCGGCGTTTCGGCCAATACCATGGTACGCCAGAGCGTAAGTAAACTGTTAACAGAACAGCTGAACCGCATGAGCGAGGGTTTAATAAAGGGCGTTGACCTGAATTTTGACCTGCAATCCTCGGAGGATTATTCTACCGGTGCAAGAGCTGATAGAACGGATCTGAATATTGGTTTATCCAAAAAAATGTTCGATGATCGCCTGACCGTTTCCATCGGTAGCAATTTTGAACTGGAGGGACCACAGAACAGTAACCAGCAGGCGGCTAATATTGCCGGTAATATTGCTATTGATTACCGCTTAAGCAAGGACGGCCGTTATATGTTAAGGGCTTACCGTAAGAATGAGTTCCAGGGTGTGATAGACGGGTATATTGTTGAAACAGGCCTGGGATTTGTTATCACACTGGACTATAACCGTTTCAGGGATATTTTCAGGAAACAGAAAACCCCGGAACAGAGACGGAAAGAAAGAGAGGAAAGAGAAGAAAAAGAACGGCAGGCAAAACAAGCGGCCAACCCATAAACAGGTTAGTTAATAAAGTGAAGAACTATTGTACAGTTCATAATAAAATAAAAAAGGAAGCAGTTAAAGATGTTTGCACCAGATAAAATACATAGGTGGATAGTTTATTCCTGTTGTATAACAGTGATGACGCTATTATATGCCTGCTCCGGTACCAAGTATGTACCCAAGGGCGATGCTTTGTATACCGGTGCGAGTATTAAAGTAAATACGGACAGTGCAAGCAAAAAGCATAAGAGCCTTGTAAAGGATATTGCTTCATCGCTTACACGCCCCAAACCCAACAGGTCCATCTTCGGGGTCAAATTCAAACTGCACATGTACAACCTGGCGGGTAATCCCAAATCGGAGAAATCATTCCGTAGCTGGTTAAAAAATAAAGTAGGTGAACCGCCTGTATTATTAAGCCAGGTGAATGTAGACAATAATGTGAATGTGATCCGGAGCAGCCTGGAAAATACCGGCTTTTTTCATGTTGCCGTAAGTGGCGATACAACTGTAAAAGGTAAAAAAGCCAGCGCCACTTATACTGTTACACCCGGCGAACGTTATTATATTGACAGTGTATTTTTTGAAACCGACAGCAGTAATCTTTCTACCAATATCAGGGCCGCATCCAAAAACACCTTACTGAAACACGGTAACCCGTTTGACCTGGAAACAATAAAGGCCGAACGTAACCGCCTGGATGTTTACTTAAAAGAAAAAGGCTTTTACTATTTTGATCCCGGTTATTTAATTATACAGGCCGATAGTACTGTTGGTACCAAACAGGTACACCTGTATGTGAAAGTAAAACCCAATACCACCACTGCTGCCAGGTCGGTATTTTCCATCAACGATATTTTTATATTCCCTACTTTCCGGATCAACAGTAGCACTTCGGCCGATACTTTAAAAAAGAATGCGACCTATTATAAAGGCTATTATGTAATTGACAGGCGTAACCAATATAAGCCCCAGCTGTTTCAAAACACCATGCAGTTTAAAAAAGGCGAGGCCTATAACCGTACCGATCAGAACCTGACGCTTAACCGTTTGGTGGGCCTGGGTATTTTTAAGTTCGTAAAAAACCGGTTCGAGGTAGATAGTACAAGGCTTAACAATTTGTTTAATGACAGCGCCAGGGTATTACGCGGACTGAACGATAGTATTCCTTTAAATACTTATTATTACTTAACCCCCCTGCCAAAGAATGCCCTTAAACTGGAGCCCACCGGCAGTACCAAATCCAATAACCTCACGGGTGCCAATATTACATTGGGCTGGCGCAGGCGCAATACTTTTAAAGGCGGTGAGATTTTAATGGTAAATGCAAATGCCGGTTTCGAGGTACAACTTAGCGGACAATTGAAAGGTTATAATACTTACCGGTACGGGCTGGAAGGCAATCTCAGTTTCCCTAAATTCCTGATCCCCTTTTATAAGTACAACCTGAAAGGTGGTTTTGTTCCGCGTACCAACCTGCTACTGGGCTACGAAGTACTGACCAAACAAAAACTGTATACCTTAAACTCTTTTAAGGCCGGCTATGGTTATGTGTGGAAGGGCAATGCTTTTACCGAGTACGACCTGAAGCCTATTGCTATTAACTATATTCAGCCTATACATGTAAGCCAGCAGTATTCGGACAGTGCTGCCAATAACCCTACTTTACAAAAAGCCATTGAAAAACAATTTATCCTGGGCGGTAATTATAACTTTAACTACAATGAATTAGTAGGTAATGCTATTATGACCGGCTGGTATTTTAATGGCAATGTGGACCTGTCGGGTAATATTATCGGGGGTATACTGGGCGCCAATGTTAATAAAGGACGTCCCAAAAGTATTGCCAATGCGCAGTTCTCGCAGTATGTTAAACTGGAGGCTGACACCCGTTTTTATTTAAAGCTGTCAAAGAAGAGTGTGCTGGCCAACCGTGTGATCATAGGCTATGGTTTGCCCTGGGGTAATTCTACGGAACTGCCCTTTGTAAAACAGTTCTTCTCCGGTGGTAATAACAGTATCCGTGCCTTCCGTAGCCGTTCATTAGGCCCGGGCACATTTAAAGATACCGTCAACACCGCTTTTCTTGCCGATCAGTCAGGCGATATTAAGCTGGAATTTAATACTGAATACCGTACTAAATTATACAGCATATTTGACGGAGCCGTGTTTGTTGATGCCGGTAATGTATGGCTCAAGAACGAAGACCCGAACAGGCCGGGTTCAAAATTTACAGGTAAGTTCTTAAGCCAGCTGGCCATTGGTGCAGGTGTGGGTTTACGGGTAGATGTATCTATACTGGTGCTGCGGCTGGATGTAGCTTTCCCCATACGCAAACCCTGGCTTGCCGAAAACCAACGCTGGGTATTGGACGATATCCGTTTCGGATCAAAAACCTGGCGACAGGAAAACCTGATCTTTAACCTGGGTATCGGCTTCCCCTTTTAATGCATTTAATACATCATTATTGCTAATAATATATTCCCCTGCGCGGAGCAATACCAGGATATATGCGCCGTGTTTCTATAATATTACCGGCTATAGTTATTGTTTTATCAACTTTATGTATACATTTAGTTTTAAAACTACTATATGCAGTTTGTTGATATACTCGGGTTAGCAGCAGCCATTATTACCACTTTTACTTTTTTGCCACAGGTAATTAAAGTGTGGAAGGAAAAATCTGCAAAAAATGTATCCTCCCTTATGTTCATTATTGCTATAACCAATGAAATATTATGGATAGGCTATGGCATATTAAGAAATGACTGGATCATTATTGCCACCAATGCCGTATTGATGATCATGGCCATTATGATCTTATATTTTAAACAGAAATTTGATAAATAACCCACACATTAAAACCACCTATTATGGAGAACAATTACCAAAACCAGGAGCAGGAGTATATTCTTGCAGACGATTTAAGCACTATAGCACAGTTTACCGAAGCCACTAAATGGCAGCGTTTTTTTAATTGGTTCATTGATAACCTTTTAATGCGTTTTACCATTACATATGTATCTGCACGCCTGGTATGGGAACTGTTGTATGCATTATCAGAAGATCTTTATATGACCATTGTTTATTCAGATTCATTAATAGGCCAGTATGTATTTGCCTATACAGTTATCATTTTCAGTTACCTTTTTTATTATACTTTTTGCGAAAAACTATTCAGGGGTCGCACGTTAGGTAAACTTTTTACCGGCACCCGGGCCATCCGCAGTGATGGCGGCGAACTTACTTTAAAAGATGCTATCTTAAGGTCCCTGATCCGTTTAATTCCATTTGAAGTATTGAGTGGCTTTGGTTACGAACCATGGCACGATGCCTGGACAAATACTACGGTTATCCAGACCCGCTAATCATTTTTTTTATTATTTATGTTATCCGCTTTTATGTAAACCCGTGCTTTCAGGCATCTACCCTGATATTTGTTTAATCCACCAAAAAGAAAGAAATGAATCTTATTAAAAAAACAAGCCTTTGTATTGCATTGTTATGCGGTTTAACGAATGTTTCAAAAAGCCAGGTTGGAACAGAAGACGTATTTAAAGTAACATTTTTAAACCCTGGTGTAAGCTATGAAAAAAGCCTGGGAGGCATCCACACGATCTATGGCCAGGCTTTTGCCAATTTTGCGTCTTCTTTTACGGAGGACTACTATTCTGATGAATATAATTTTGATTTTTTTGTGGAGCCGGCACTTAGCTTACAATACCGTTTATATTATAATTTAAACAGAAGAGAAGACCGCGGCAAGAACATCGCAAGGAACAGTGGTAACTACTTTACGTTTATTAACGAGAACCGGTTTACAAAAGCACCTTTAGGATTCAATGATGTGAAGGAAGCAAAGATCCGCCCGGTAATTGCCGGTGCCCTGGGCTGGGGCTTACAGCGCAATTATGATTCACGTTTCAGCCTTGACCTGTACCTGGGTGCCGGTCTTAAATATGCAAAGACCACTACCTACGATAATTACGGGCAGTTATACAGTGCCAATACCACCAGTTTTGCCTTTATCGGGCAAATTAACCTGGGTATCTGGCTGGGGGCCCGGGACTAAGGGTTTCAGCCATAAAATAAAAGGAAAAGATCTTCGGGGCTTATCAATGCAACCCTCATCTTTCCATACATCCAGCGCAGGTTTTCGCAGATTAAATGATTTGCGAAAACCTGCGTTTCTTTTCTGCGATACCTGCGGGTCAAAGCCATTGTTGTTGTACACTTAATACAATACCACAAAGCTTTTTCCCCTTCACGCCATCACACAATCGTTTTCGCTGGTATTCTTTGCGGGTTCATAAAAACATTTTCGCCCACTTATAACATTTGCTATACTTTTGCGGCATTATAACGATGCTTTATTACCAGTGATGAAACGTAGCATGCGAATTTTTCTCTCAGCAGAGAATGCCTGTGCGAAGTTCCATTCAACAAAATGATCATCTGCCATTGGTGGAAAAATTAAAAATATACGAATGAAAACAACCCCATTTACAAACAAACACATAGCCCTGGGAGCTAAAATGGCCGAGTTTGCCGGCTACAATATGCCTATCTCTTATACCGGTATTAACGATGAACACCAGGCCGTACGCAATAACGCCGGTGTGTTTGACGTAAGCCATATGGGCGAGTTTATTTTAAAAGGCGAACATGCGCTGGACCTTATCCAGCGTGTAACCAGCAATGATGCATCCAAGCTAAAAAACGGCCAGGCCCAGTATAGCTGTTTACCTAATAACGAAGGCGGTATTGTGGATGACCTGCTGGTATATTGTATCGAGGAGAATAAAGTATATATGCTGGTGGTGAATGCTTCAAATATTGAAAAAGACTGGAACTGGATCAGCAGCCATAATACCAACAATGCAGAGATGCATAATATCTCTGATAAAACAGCATTGCTGGCCATACAGGGCCCTAAAGCCACCCAGATATTACAACCACTGACCGACGTGGATATCCTCAACCTGAAGTATTACACTTTTGTAAAAGGAACATTTGCCGGAGTGGAGAATGTATTGATCAGCGCAACGGGTTATACCGGCGCCGGTGGAGTGGAAATTTATTTTGAAGATAAAGATGGTGCAGCAGACAAGATATGGGACAGTATTTTTAAAGCCGGCGCCGAAGCCGGTATCAAACCCATAGGCCTGGGCGCCAGGGATACCTTACGCCTGGAAATGGGCTTTTGTTTATATGGTAATGATATTGATGATACCACCTCTCCCCTGGAAGCCGGTTTAGGCTGGATCACCAAATTCACCAAAGACTTTTCGTCCAAAGCTATTTTTGAAAAACAAAAGGCTGAAGGCCTTACCCGCAAGCTGGTAGGCTTTGAAATGATTGACAAGGGCATTCCCCGTCATGGATATGTTATTGCGGATGAAGCGGGCAATGATATTGGTGTGGTAACATCCGGTACACAGTCGCCCAGCCTGAGTAAAGCCATAGGCCTGGGTTATGTACAAAAAGATTTTGCCGGTTTTGATACGAATATTTATATCAAGGTACGTGACAAATTATTAAAAGCGAAAGTGGTAAAACTGCCGTTTTAAAAGAAAAACCCCTCTGTTATGAGGGGTTTTTCTTTATCAAATTACTTATACGATCTTCACCGGTTTTTTATGTTCATCAATAGCAACAAAAGTGAAACTGCCGGTGATGGCTTTCTCCCTGTTGTCAGAATACATTTCCTCCACGTAAATTTCTACATGTACCTTCAGGCTGGTATTACCCACATGTATCACTTTACCAATCAGTTCTACTAATGTACCGGAGGGAATAGGCCTGTTAAAATCTATACGGTCGCTGCTTACCGTTACCACCCGCTGGCGGGTAAAACGGGTAGCGGTTATAAATGCCACTTCATCCATCAGGTGCATGGCCGTACCACCGAATAAAGTATCATAGTGATTAGTGGTATTGGGGAAAACGGCTTTAAAAATATGGGTCTCCGATGCTGCGATACGTTCGTCTATCGTCATGATATTATTTGTTTTTTGTAAACAGCGTTGAAATTTTTTGCATTCGCTCCTGTTGTTGTAATAAATGAAATTCGTTTTTAAGGTCACGCAGGCAGTCAGCACACAGGCAATCGGTATATTTTGCAGCAATAAAACTTCTTTCTTCAACGGTCAGTGTAACGGTAGTGCATTGACACAAACTGATGGAGCCGGCCTTACATTCAAAGCCGCCATGGCAACGGGGACAAAAAGTCTGTTCGTGTTTACACATGCTGCAATGTAATTAATTAAGCGATAAAAGAGCTCAAATTTGTAACGGCCGGTGTTTTGCCTGTGCAGTAAAAAACAACCGGTAATGCCAAAACAATGCTTTAACCTAAATTAACCTTAATCAAAGCATCATTAACCCGGCGGTAACCGGTATAAGAATACTTTCGTACCCGTAAAAAACAGCTATTTATGAGGTATGGTTTTATATTACTATTGGTATTGTTTGGTACAACTAACGCAGTATTTGCCCAGGATAAAGGGAAGGTACAGGGACTGGCTTTCGACTCTTTAAACAACCGTGCTATTCCCGATGCCACCATCACTGTATTATTAAAAAAAGATTCTTCCCTGGTAAGTTTTGGTATGACCGATGCAGCCGGGCGCTTTGAGATCACCGGCCTGAAAAATGGCGATTACCGTTTACTGGTTACACATGTGGCCTACCATAATAAAAACCAGTTCTTCACCATTGATGATAATAACAGGCAGGTACAGCTGGGTAATATAAAAATGGACGATAAAACACAGGTACTGGATGAAGTAGTAGTTACCAGTGAAGCCCCGCCCGTGACCATGGTAGGCGATACCATACAATACAATGCCGGCTCGTTTAAAACCCAGCCCAATGCCAGCGTAGAGCAGTTGTTAAAAAGAATGCCCGGCATGGAGGTAGATAAGGATGGTACGATCCGTGCACAGGGACAAAAAGTAAATAAAGTGCTGGTAGATGGTAAAGAATTTTTTGGTAATGATCCTAAGATAGCCACCAAGAACTTACCGGCCGATGCCATAGACAAGGTACAGGTATATGATAAACAAAGTGACCAGGCTGCCATGACCGGCTTTGATGACGGCAATGGCGAGCGGACCATTAACCTTAAACTTAAGGCCGATAAGAAAAAGGGTATGTTTGGTAAAATTATGGGCGGTGGCGGCACCCGTGATACCAAAGAAGGACGCTTTAATATTAATTCATTCAAAGGGGCCAGGCAGGCATCGGTAATTGGTATGGGCAATAATACCAATACAGAAGGTTTCTCTTTTACGGACATGATGAGCTTTACCGGTGAGTTGAGCCGTATGATGCGTGGCGGTGGTGGTACCATCAGCGATGCCACAGCAGCCATGCTGGCCGGGGCCGGCAATACCAACCAGGGTATCCGTACCATCTGGGGCGGTGGGTTGAATTATAATGATATGTTCGGCACCAAAACCGATTTCAGAAGTAACTATTTTTATAATCATTTCAATCCCAAAACCAGCAGCGAACGCCTGCGCGAATACCTGTTACCCGACTCCAGCTATTTTAACAGGCAAAATGCTTATACCGATAACGCAGCCAACAGTCACCGTTTAAACTTCATCATCGACCAGTTCATTGATACCTTTCATTCTATCAAGATATCGCCTTCCATCGGCTATCAGCATTCGGATAACAGGTCACGTACAGACTTTAAACAATGGGGATCGGATGGTGTGACCAGCAACGACGGTTATACCTATAACCGTAGCAATAACAAAGGTTTTAACTTTAATAACGAGATATTATTCCGTAAAAAATTCAGGCGTCGTGGCCGTACCTTATCACTGAGTTTACTCACTACTTTCAACGATAACAATGGTACCGGCAACCTGGAAACCGTCAATAACTTTTATGACCGGCTGGGTGCTAAACTGCGGGCCGATTCCATTAACCAGTATATTGAGAACGACAGCCGGTTAAGCGGTTATAATGCCAAACTGGTGTATACAGAGCCGATCTTCCGCTCTTCCTTACTGGAACTCAGTGCCAGCAATGCCCGTACTAAAAATGTATCCAATAAAACAACTTACGATTTTAATAATGTAAATGATAAGTTTGACCGGTTCAACGATTCATTGAGCAATGACTTTTTAAATATCTATGCCAATACCCAGGCCGGTGCAAGGGTGCGTACCCAAAAATCCAAATACAATTATTTTGTAGGCTTAAACTGGCAGTATGCTTACCTGGAAGGAAAAGTAGTAAGTGGTATTAAAGATTCTATTATCAATAAACACTTCAATAACCTGCTGCCATCTGCCAGGTTCCAGTATAAGTTTACCCGTTACAAAAGTATTACAGCCGATTACCAGACCTATACCACACAACCCACAGTCAGCCAGTTACAGCCGGTTCCGGATATCAGCAGCCCCCTGTTACAAAGAGAAGGTAACCCTGACTTAAAACAGGAATACTCGCATAATGTGCGTTTAAACTATAACAGCATCAACCCCTTCCGTAACAAAAACTTCTTTGCCACCTTCAGTGCCACCAAAACCAATAACAAGATCGTGAATGCAGATAGTTTACTGGCATCGGGTACCAGGGTTACCAAACCGGTGAATGTAGACGGGGTATATAATGTAAATGGTAATGTAAGTACTGGCATACCGGTAAAAGCATTAAAGACCGATTTTCGTTTAGGCGCAACAGTGGCCTATAACCGTGGTGTACAGTTTACCAATGGCGCTGAGAACCTCATCAATACCTATACCGTTGGGCCGCGTTTAAACATTGATATTAACCCCGGCGATAAAATTGACCTGATGTTCGGTACCCGCCTGAACTATAACCGGAGTACTTATTCCCTGGATAATAAGTTTAACAACACTTACTTTTCACAATACTACGAGGCCGAGTTTAACTGGCAGATGCCCGCAGGATTTTATTTCAGCACCGATTTTAACTATACCATCAACAACCAGTTATCCAGTGGCTTTAATGCCAGGATACCATTATGGGGAGCATCGATCAGCAAACAATTCTTAAAAAACAACCGGGGTGAATTAAAAATACGTGTCAACGATATTTTAAATAAAAACATTTCGGTAGACCGTACCAGCAACCAAAACTATATTGAAGACAGGTTGGTAAACACGCTTAGCCGTTATGGTCTTATCTGCTTTACCTATAGCTTAAGCAAAACCGGTCTGGGTGGCGGCGGATCCGGTCCCAAAGTAACGTTCCAGGCGAGATAACCGCAAGCAAAAAGTTAAAAGAGAAGGGAGTAACAATTGTTACTCCCTTCTCTTTTATGTTACAAAGCGTTCTTATAAAATACGATGTTTAGCAAACAGCATAATGAAAAGAATGACCGTTACTGCTTACAAAATAATAAACACCGGAAGAGTTCTCCTTTAATTCAATACCACCACATTAGCGATCAGTTGAGCTCCTACACCGGCTAAAAACCCGGTATATACTTCAAAAGTATTGTGGCTGCCACTTATCAGACGGGCTGTACATACAAGGCCGGCGATAATAAAGGCAACAGACAGGTAAACCGCAAAATGCAGTGACTGCTGCAGGGCAATTGTAACCAGGAAGGTGACCATGGTGCCTACACCAATGGCGTGTAAACTGATCTTAAATTTTATATTGGCCAGCATGGCAATAATGGAAGCCGCAAATATACCCAGGGCCAGTGCCACCAGTTCTTTGGGATAATCGGGCAGGTTACGCCATACATGCCAGATCCAGAAATACCAGGTCATGCTGGCGATAAGTGGTATGATACGGTCTTTCTGGGTAGGCAGCTGGATACTGTCAATAAATTTCAGTGCTTTTAATAACAAGGTAGTAATGATGGGGAAAAAGCTGAACATCATAAAGGCCTGCGCCACTACCAGTATTTTATTTTTGGGTGAAAAGCCAACAAACATATTAGGATGTTCGTACACTAAAAACAACACCACATATACAGGTACAAAACAAGGATGGAACAGGTAAGAGATAAGCTTAGCCAAAAACTTAAGCACCGGGTGGGTGGTTTCCGGTTCTCCGTTTGCTGAAGCGATATTGCCATTATCCGTTATGGGTAGGGTTTGCATAAAATTTCCTATAAATGGATCAGCTGCAAAGGTAACCCTTTGTTTTTTATGTAATTTATCCCTTACCGATTTTTGATTTTTTAATCTTTCCTTTTGAATTTTAACCCCTCCGCATTGCTTACACTCGTTAGTTTTTGTACCTTTACAGGTAATAATATAGTTTGCCCGTGGAAAATGTTGAACAAAAATTTCAGTCCGCTATTGATGCGGAAATAAAAATAGAACCCCGTAACTGGATGCCGGATGCGTACAGGAAAACGCTTATCCGGCAGATAAGCCAGCATGCGCATAGTGAGATCGTGGGCATGTTGCCTGAAGGCGCCTGGATCACCCGGGCCCCCTCCTTAAAACGTAAAGCCATTTTACTGGCCAAAGTGCAGGACGAGGCAGGGCATGGATTATACCTGTATTCTGCCGCCGAAACCCTGGGCGAAAGCCGTGAGCAGATGATCAATGACCTGCACAGCGGTAAAGCCAAATACTCCTCCATATTTAATTACCCCACCATTAGCTGGGCCGATATGGGCGCTATTGGCTGGCTGGTAGATGGCGCTGCTATTTTAAACCAGGTAATGTTATGCCGTACTTCTTATGGTCCTTATGCCAGGGCGATGGTACGTATATGCAAGGAAGAAAGTTTTCACCAGCGCCAGGGCTTTGATATTTTATTAACGCTGGCCAATGGTACCCCCGAACAAAAAGCCATGTGCCAGGATGCCATTAACCGCTGGTGGTGGCCATCGCTGATGATGTTTGGTCCAAAGGACAGCGAAAGCACCAACAGCGATCAAAGCATGAAATGGAAAATAAAACGCAAGAGCAATGATGAGCTAAGGCAAAACTTTGTGGACATGTGTGTACAGCAGGTAAAAGTGTTAGGTATGACCTTGCCCGACCCGGACCTTAAATGGAACGAGGCCAAACAACAACACGACTGGGGTGAGATAGACTGGGACGAATTTTGGGCAGTGGTAAAAGGCAACGGCCCCTGTAATAAAGAAAGACTGGACGCACGCCGTAATGCCTGGAATAAGGGGGCATGGGTACGTGAAGCAGCCGCTGCACATGCGGCCAAACAAGCAGCCAAACAAAAACAACAAGCGGCCTAATACATAACTTATGATGTTTAGTTTTTTAAAAAAATATTATTACGGTGATATACCGGAAGATAAAGCGGGAGGTGTTATAGATGCTTCGCAGGCTACTAATAACGACTGGCCTTTATGGGAGGTTTTTATACGCAGCAAACAAGGATTAGATCATAAACATGTAGGCAGCCTGCATGCAGCCGATGCACAAATGGCCATTGAAAATGCCAGGGACGTATATACCCGCCGTGCCGAAGGTGTAAGCATCTGGGTAGTCCCCAGTAACCAGGTACATGCCAGCGAAGCGGATGAGGCAGAGAGTTTGTACGAACCGGCCATAGACAAAATATACCGGCATCCCACTTTTTATCACCTGCCGGATGAAGTAGGACATATGTAATGATTTAAGATTGCTGATTTAAGGATGTATGATTATGTAGCCATCTGCAGTACTACTGGCATCGTCCCTTGCGTCGCACACTTCTACACCATCAACCTTATTCAGCATAAGGAAAGCGAAAGAACTGAACATTGAACTTTTGAACAATTGAACCTTTGAACTTTTTAACCGCAAACAATGACCCATCATATAAAACATATATTACACCTGGCTGATAATGCCCTTATCCTGGGTCATCGTAACAGCGAATGGTGTGGTCACGGCCCCGTACTGGAGCAGGACATTGCATTGACCAATATATCCCTTGACCTGATCGGGCAGGCACGCAGCTTTTACCAGTATGCGGCAATATTATTAGGAGAAGACTATAACGAAGATAAACTGGCTTATTTCCGTGACCCCCATGAGTTTTTAAACTGCCTGATGGTAGAGCAGCCGAACGAGGAGGACTGGGGGCTGACCATTTTACGCCAGTTTTTTGTAAGCAACTGTCAATACCATCTTTACCAGCAGTTGCAGCATCATCCCGATGAGCAGGTAGCAGCTATTAGTGCCAAGGCGTTAAAAGAAGTAACCTATCATTTACGCTGGAGCAGCGAGTGGGTTATCCGCTTAGGCGATGGTACCGAAGAAAGTAATGGCCGCATGCATACTGCATTGCAACAATTATGGCCTTATACTACTGAACTTCTTACACCTGCTGATTATGAGACCGGCTTTATCGACTTTTCTTTATTGCAGGAACAATGGCGCCAAAAAACAACAGCCGTTTTAGCGGAAGCCACTTTAGCTATACCGGCCAATGAAACGCAGCAAACCGGCGGCAAATCCGGAAATCATACAGTTCATCTTAACGATATTTTAGCCGTAATGCAAACCCTACCACGTACCCATCCCGACGCAATATGGTAAACAGTATGGTCATATCAACCCAACAGGTATGGGAGGCATTAACACGTGTGACCGACCCGGAAATACCGGTGCTCAGTATCATTGACCTGGGCATAGTACGGAAGGTAACGGTGAACGGCAAGGAAGCCGTGGTTACCATTACGCCTACTTATACCGGCTGTCCGGCCATGGATGTCATTGGCGCAACCATTAAAATGGAACTGCTGGCGCTGGGTTTTGAAACGGTAACAGTAAACCAGGTATTATCACCCGCCTGGACCACCGATTGGATGAGTGAAGAAGGTAAAGCCAAACTAAAAGCCTACGGCATTGCACCGCCCAATCACAAGCAACAGGTTTGCAGCTTAGAACTATTTACACCGCACGAAGCCGTGCAATGCCCGCATTGTAATGCCTACCATACCCACCGCATCAGCGAATTCGGCAGCACTGCCTGTAAGGCTTTATACCAGTGTGATGAATGTAAGGAGGTGTTTGATTATTTTAAATGTTATTAAATAAAAAAGACCGCATTTAAGATGCGGTCTTTTTATTTAACTTATATCACCGGTATTAATTAGGATAACCGGTATTTTGTGGAATATTGCTGATCTCTCTTTCGGCCTGGGGAATTGGCAATATATTTCTAAAGTCCCCCGGAGCCAGTGTAATAGCACTCCAGTGAGCCGGAGCTGTTCTTGTCAGTGTTTCCTTTTTCCTGGTAATATCATAGAAACGGAAACCTTCTCCATATAACTCCTTTCTTCTTTCGTTACGTATTTCAGTTTTCAAAGCAGTGCCGGTATTGGTGGATTTTACAGCACCCGTAATAGCCCTTCTCTGAACCTCGAACAAAGCATCCTGGGCTAACCCGTCATGATTTTGTTCTGACTCCGCTTCCGCCTCAATTAAAAACATCTCTGCAGAGCGCATCATAGGTACATTTAAATCCCAGGCATCACGGAAATAGAATTTATTCATTAAATATCCGTTTCTGGAATAATAGGGAGCATCTCTCTGTAAAGCATCCCCCTCATAAGTAAGCACTTTATCTACATTCACATAAAACTGTTTCTGACGGATATCGTTACTGCTGAACATATTCATAAATGCTTCTGTAGCCCTGAAAGTGCTATAGCCCATATCATAAGGCTCCTGGAATGAAGCAATCTGTACATAACCCGTATTATCATCAGAACGGTAGATCAAAGTCCATATCCACTCCGATGTTTTATCAATAAAACCGTCCAGTAAAGTTGAGGCAGGGGCCAGCGGATAACCTGTTCTGGCCAGTTTAGCATGTTCGGCAGCTTTATCCCACACTTCCATATCCAGGTATACGCGGGCTAAAAGACCATTCACAGTGTTAATTACTAACCGCCCGGAATTGTTTGCCCTTGTAGTAGATATATTAGCTTTTGCAAAAAGCAGGTCATCTGTAATTGCCTTATAAGTATCTTCTACAGTTCCCCGTGGCGGAACGGCATCTGATGGTGCTAAAACTTTATCAACCACAGGAATACCGGGCAGGGTTTTATTATACGCATAAGGTTGCGCAAACAAACGTACTAACTGTAAATGTCCCCATGCACGCAGGGCCCTTGCTTCAGCCAGGTAATCTGTTTTTAGGTTATCCGAAATAGGGGAGTTAGGTAACTCTGTAATAGCTACGTTACAGTTAGTAATTAACCTGTAAGCCTGGGTCCAAAAGCCCCCGCCATAACCCGCTGTGGGAGATTGCAAAAACTGGTACTCGGTCACAAACCTGTTATAGTTACCTGTGCTTACTACCAGCATATCTCCACCCTTCACATCCTGTGTTAAGGATAACTGGGTATTAAAAGCCGAATTGGTAACAATATCATATAACCCTGTCATGGCTGCCTCTACCCTTTCAGGTGTTGAAAAAGCAGATCCTGCATCAATTGAATCATGGGGTTTTGTATCGAGAAAATCTTTTTTACATGCGGTAGCAAATACTGCTACACACACCAAAAGCGATAATATTTTTGAATGTTTTTTCATACTTTTTGTTTTTATAGGCCAATGTTCAGACCAACAGAAATTGTTTTAATAATTGGTATTTCATTATTTGCTGTACCGCCGATACTTACTTCCGGATCCATTCCTTTATGTTTAGCCCAGGTTGCCAGGTTTTCACCAGAGATAAACAACCTTGCGTTAGAAATTCTAAACCTGGATAATAAAGTAGGAGAAACATTATAGCCCAGGGAAACATTTTTTAAACGTAGGTACGACCCATCAAACAAAAATCTTGTAGAAGCGCTGGCTCCCAGGTCTGTATTGTTAGGCATGAAGCGAGGCACATCCGTTACGTCACCAGGTTTTTTCCATGCATCAAATGCCTGGGTTGCTAACTGACTACCAGGGCTTGTTCCACCATGCATCTGTTGAGCCAAAGCATTATCATAAATTTTACCTCCTATACTAAAGAAAGTAAGTATGTTTAAATCGAAGCTTTTATAAGTGAGTGTATTATTAAAACCTCCGAAAAGCTTAGGTAAGGCTGATCCGTTTTTGTACCTGGTGGCATTATTCCAGTTTTTGGTGGTTATTTTTTTCCCTGTAGGAACGCCGCCAACCACTTCATCGATATACCACATGGGTGCACCGTCTGCAGGATCAACACCAGCCCACTCTCTTAAAAACCACTGATACCTGTCCATTCCTTTTTTCCACAACTGATTGCCGTTTAATAATGAATCCACATTCATCTTTTCAATTACATTCTTGGTATGGGTAATATTCACGGAAGAAACCCATCTGAAATCCTTTTTATCAATAATTGTGGCTTCTACCATCGCCTCAATACCTGAGTTTTTCAGGCTGGCCAGGTTCGTGGTTATTGAAGTAAACCCTGTTAACTGGCTTAATGGTTGTGCAAATAATACATCTTTAGACTGGCGTGAAAAATAAGTAAACTCTAATCTGATTTTTTTAAACAGTTCAGCTTCCAATCCCAGGTCCATAACCGCATTTTGCTCCCAACGCAGATTAGGATTTTCAAGCTGGCTATAGGTCATACCCGGAACACCGCCATAATTATAACCAAGTCCATACAATCCAAGATTTGCATATTCTCCAATACTTGCATTACCCGAAGTACCGTAGCTGCCTTTCAACTTTAATTCATTGATCCAGGTAATATCTTTCATGAAGCTTTCCTGGCCAAGTCTCCATCCGGCACCTGCATTCCAGAAATTACCATACTTTTCGTCTTTACCAAAAACGGACGAACCGTCTCTGCGTATACCGGCAGTCAGAAAATATTTATTTCCCAGGTCATAGTTAACACGGCCAAACAGAGAAGATATTCTTCTCTCTAAGATATTTGAATAAGCATCAACAGGCGTAGCAGATGAAGCCAGTTCTACAATCCCATCAAAAGGAAAAGTTGTTCCATGTGCATACACATTCTCATACCTGAATTTAACAGCCTCCTGGCCGGCTAATAACTCAATATTACTTTGACCAAAGCCCTTGGTATAGCTCAGCATATTAGTAAGGGTAAGTGTCATATCCCTTGGTCTGAACTTATAAGTTCGTCCGCCAACAGCAGCACCATCACCTGAAACAGGGTTATAATATTGCGTTTCCAGGATATCAATAAAGTCAATAGTTCCCTGGGTTTTAAACTTCAGTCCTTTATATATATTAATATCAATATATGGGCTTAAAATACCCCTTACTGTTTTTGCATTATAAATATCCTTTTTTGAAAGACCTACCGGGTTATAGTTTAAAACTACCGGCGTTCTGTAAAAATAGGAAAGCCCGTTACCGGAAGGGTCCGGTACAGGAACACCTTGCGCATCTAATGCGTATAACGGATAAACACCGGAAACCAGCTCTGCAAACCTTATGGGGTTAGCAGCTCCACCTGCACCCGGAGGTGTATTTTGCTCGGTATAGGCTAATGTAGTATTTACACCAACTTTCATGAAGCTGGTGGCAGAATTTTCCAGGTTTAACTTAGTAGCATACCTTTTGAAATCGGATGCGATTGTTATACCCTTTTGCTCAAAATAACCGCCCGACAGATAAAATCTTGTTTTATCATTGCCACCGGAAAGCGAGATGCTGTAATCCTGGGTTCTTCCCTGTCTTAATACCGCATCCCTCCAGTCAGTATCATAATACTGTACAACACCGGCGTTTAATTCCCCGTTTGCATTGTATGGCTGATAGGTATTATACATGTTAGGCCGGCCGTTTCTGGCTCCTAACCCAAGCCTGTCCATTGTTTGATCGTTAGCAAAAGTGGCGGCTGTTGCCGGATTATCACCGGCTGTGATCCTGGTTTGATAATAATAGTCCCAGAAATATTTAAAATACTCTGTACCGCTCATTACATCATGCCTGTTTACAGCAATTGAAGAAAAACCGTTATTGGCGCTGAAGTTTATACTCGATTTACCGGCTTTACCTTTTTTGGTTGTGATAACGATAACACCATTAGCGGCCCTTGATCCATATAAACCTGCTGCGGTCGCGTCTTTTAAAACCGTCACCGACTCTATATCCCTTGGATCAATAGCTGATAACACACTGGCTGTTTGTGCAGATTGGGTTAAATCCTCTGCAGAAATAGGAACCCCATCCAATACATACAAAGGGGCGCTTGATGCACTAAAAGACCCGACACCGCGGATCCTTACTGTACTGGCACCACCAGGCTGACCCGAAGCGGCTTGCACTGTAATACCGGAAGCCTGTCCCTGTAAAGCTTTTTCAAAAGATGTTACCGGCCTGTTTTCCAGTACATCACCCTTTACCGTTGCAGCCGAACCCGTAAAGGCGGCTTTTGTTTGTGTTCCATAAGCTACAACTACCACTTCTTCCAGGGCCTTATCGGTAATATCAAGTGTAACATTTATTATTGTACCCGAACCAATGGCTACCTCTTTTGCAGGAGCGCCAACTATTGAAAATACAAGGGTCTTTGCAGTGGAGGGGACAGAGATACTGTATGTTCCGTCATCTTTTGTTACAGTTCCTGTGGAAGAGGCTTTTACTGTTACTGAGGCATTAGGAACAGGATCTCCCTTACCGTCAGAAACTTTGCCTGTAATTGTTTTTTGAGCCAGCACTACACCTGCTGTAAACAGGAATAGCGTCAGCAACATTAGCGTTTTTCTCATTTGCGAAGTTTTAATTTTAAATTTTGGCCTGATAGCGTTTGCAAAATTAATTCTTTACCCAAAAATTTAACAATATTTTGCAATTTTCTTAACAAAAAGACAGATGAGTGTTAAAAATTGCTGCGTGTTGAGTATAAAATATATAAAAAAGGCTGTCTTGCTAGGGTTCACCCTTTTCATATATTTAATTTTTGTAATTTATTTGCTTGTAGCGTAGGATTAGAATCTAATTAGGTAAGCAATAGACCAGCCCCGAATTCCGTCCTTTTTAAAATTCATCGCTGGTATTTTAGCTTCTGTTCTTATGATATAAATCTCAGACTTTCCAACACATTCAAGTAACATTGTTTTCTTTCCATTCCTGAGCATAGCGCCCCGTCTGAAAGTAATATATGTAAGTAGATTAAGAAGTGTTTAATTACTTGTGTTATTAAAGAAAACGGCCGCATCAGAGATACGGCCGTTTCTAATTTTATATTTTTTATCTAGCCACAGGCTTAATACCCAGGATTTTGTTGCGCTTTGATAGTTCCGTTAACATTGGTTTCTGAAGATGGTATTGGCAAAGCCCATTCTCTGGCAGCAGGTACTAAACTACAAGCACCTGCAGGAGACAGTGCTACATTACCGCAATCACCAGTCCTTGTAATCTGACGTGTAGTACGTTTTAAATCAAAGAATCTATGGCCTTCTGCAAACAGTTCCCTTCTTCTTTCATCTGCAATAGCATTCAGCAAAGTTTGACCTGTTAAACCAACAAGTGGAACATAAACAGGGAATCTGTTAGACCGTAATGCATTTAAATCTGCTAAAGCCAACGCTTCTTGTGCAGGTGTGTTTCTAGCCCTGGCTTCAGCCCTGATTAAGTACATTTCACCTGTTCTATAAATAGGGAAGTTTGCATTGCCATCCGTTAAAGCAGCCTTTCCTCTATACTTACTTACTACCAGCCTGTTAACAGCATTAGGACCAGAAATAGTTTTAAAATAGGCATTGTAGCGGATATCCGTGTTCTGAATTAAACCGGTAATGCCCGACATAGTTGCAACATCAGCTGCAGGCCTGAACGCACTCCTGTTATTCTGAGAAAAATAAGTGCCGCCGCCGGGGCCACCCTGGTTAGCATCGAACTGTGCATTCCAGATAATTTCGCCTGCCGTGGTTTCATTATACATGCCGGCAAAATTATCAGTTACCGCCATAATAGGCCTTAAAGCAATAACATCTGTAGCAGCCTGTATAGCTTCTGTCCACATTTCAGCATATAAATATGCCCTGGCTTGTATAGCTTTTGCAGCTGCCAGGTCAACGTTTGGCCTTTTTACTGCTGAAGGGTTTATGGCAGCGTCCACATTCCCTAACAGTTGTACAGCATTGGTCAAGTCACTAAACAGTTTATCGTAGAATTCTTTGTTATTTATACGGCCAGGTTTTAAAGCCGTTGAAATAGCAAAATCAGTAATATATGGAACAGCTAAATCGGTAGTACTATTCCTGTTATAACTAACCGCAAAATAACGGAACAGATCAAAGTGAGCATGTGCACGTAGTGCATAGGCTTGTCCTTTCAACCGATTTGCCCTAGCCTGATTATTTGCATTTGTGAACTTATCAATATCTCTCAACACAATGTTCGCATGAGCGATAACACGATAAGGGGCTTCCCACATACCGCTAACGAGTGCAACATCCGCATCATAAGTCCAGTCAGTTAAACGGTTGTAGTTGCTCAGCGATTCATTTGTTTCTAACAAATTATCACTCATCATGTCCGGCATTAAAGACCAGCCGCTTCCACTACCATCTCCATAATAACTACCGCTTCTGATTTGGGTATAGGCGCCAGCCAGCACCTCTTCTACCTGATCAATGCTGGAAGGATTACTTACCGCGTCTAAAATGAACTCGGGGTTAAGTTCAATCAGATTCTTTTTCGTACAACCTGCTATTACTGATACAGTAATAAATGCAAGTAGTAAATATTTATTTATTGTTTTCATACTTTATTAGTGTTTTAATTAAAACCCAACTGAAATACCTACTGTCATTTGTTTAAGTGCAGGATACTGTGCACCTGTTAATACAGCACCACTAGCTTCCGGATCAAAGCTTCTGAAGTCTGTTTTTGTCCACAAGTTTTGTCCCTGAACAAAAATTCTAGCTGACTTAATTCTTATTTTATCAAGAACATTTTTAGAGAAAGTGTAACCCAGGGTTACATTCCGTAACCGCCAGAAGCTTGCATCTTCTAAAAAGCGGGTAGTATTTTCCTGGAAAGTATTACCACCAGAAGATGACGGACGAGGTACGTCGGTAATGTCGCCGGCTTGTCTCCATTCCCTTAACATATCAACCACCATATTGTCTCCAAAATACCCTGGAACAGATAAGTTAACCCTATCGTTATTGTACATGTATCTTTTTAAGAAAAAGTTCAACTGAGCACTTAAGTCCAGCCCTTTATATGAAACGGTAGTTGAAATACCGCCAAACCATGGGGCATTACTGGTACCCAAGGCTTTTCTTATGCCTGGCGAAAAAGTTTGTGTAGTGGTTTTTCCGTCAAGCTCATAATACAAAGCATTACCATTAGCAGGGTTAACACCGGCATATTCTGCTAAATAAAATGTATTTAATGGTTTACCAATGATCAACATTGTTGTACCTGAAAGAACTGAATCTTCAGGCATGCTTAAGATCTCGTTGTGGTTATAAGTAATGTTACCGGTTACTGACCAGCGGAAATCATTTGTTCTAACGATATCGCCTTTTAAAGTCACCTCAATACCTCTGTTCAATAAGGTACCGTTATTACCAGGAACGCTGGTACTACCTGTAGTGCCGGAAACCGGTTGTTGGTAGTAAAGGTTTTCAGTTCTGCGATTATACCATTCCACAGTACCTGTGATTCTGTTTTTTAACACGGCAAAGTCAACACCCAGATTAAGTGTTTTATTTTGTTCCCAACGATAATTGGCATTACCAGGGTTTGTAATGGCCCATCCTGTAGCTCCGTTATATGCAATCCTTCCAAATGAAGGTATTTGCCCATAATCGCCGGCGGATGTGCTAAAGTTACCCGTAGTACCATAAGTAGCTCTTACTCTCAAGTCATTAATAAAATTAACATTCTTTAGAAAGTCTTCCTGGCTGGCAACCCAGGTAATACCCGCAGAGCCAAAGTTCTGATAACGATTATCAACACCAAGTCTTGATGAACCATCTCTTCTGCCTACTAATGATAAATAGTACTTATTTCTAAAACCATAATTAATAATCGCAAAATATGATTGGATGCCATTTTGTGTACCTGCTCCTGTTACTCCGGGAATATAACCGTTAGTACCGCTACCTGGTGTTATACCAGTTTCGTTAGGAAAACCATTCGTTAAACCGTAGCCGGTAAACCCAAAATTCCTGAAATCATTTTTAACTACTTCAAAAAATACACCGCCCTCTACTTCATGGTCACCAAATATATTTTTATAATTAGCAGATGTAGTACCGGTATACCTGAAGTTACGGTTATAGGTCCTGTTCAGACTACCATTACCTCCAGAAGCCTGAGTACCGGTATAAGTAGTTCTGTCAAAATAAACAGATCCTTCATTCTGGGTATAATCACCACCCCAATTGGTACGTAATGAAAGCCCTTTCACACTGGCAAAATGATACTCCAGGTAAGCATTGCCTAAAGCTTTCATTTGCTGAGTACTTCTTTGGTTTACAAACAACTCCATAGCGGCATTAGGCTGACCGGAAATTAAAACACCAGGACCACCGAATTCCTGCCATTCACCAGTTTCAGGAACCCTGTCACGCTCATAAGGGTTAGACCACCTGATGGCATTCAAAGGAGAACCAATATAAACGTCTCCCTCCCTTGTTCCTACTGTTTTTGAATAACCAGCCTGAAGATTCACACCAAAACGCCAGTTATTAATATTATTATCAACATTTACCCGGGCTGTATAACGCTTCAAACCTGTTGTTTTAACAATACCTTCCTGGTCAAGATAGGATAAAGACGCATAATATCTGTTGTTAGCCGTACCACCGCTTGCACTCAACTGATGTTGCTGTGTCATACCGGTTTGAAATAACGCGTCTTTCCAGCTAAAGTTTACATTTCTTAAGCTATCCGCCTCAGCAGCAGACCAGCCGTAAGGGTTCCCCCTCTGTAACTCATAGTCAATTTTTTGTCGACTATTCATTACTTCCAGTTTGTCTTCAGGTAAACGACTAAAACCAATCTGCATATCATAGTTTAATGTCATTTTACCAGCCTGACCTTTCCTTGTAGTAATTACAATAACACCATTGGCACCCCTTGAACCATACATAGCAGTACCAACTGCATCTTTAAGAATCTCTACTTTATCAAAATCGCCCTGGTTTAAGCTGGCGAAATCCGCAGCAGATATCTCAATACCGTCCATTATATAGAGGGGTACATTACCACCGCTGATAGAGCCTACACCACGAATGCGCACTACTGCATTGGAACCTGGCTGACCACTATTGCCCACAACAGATGCACCTGCCGCCTGGCCTTGTAAAGCTTGGTCAAAAGAGCCAAATGTTTGTTTCCTTACCTCGGCAGCCGATACTGATGCTACAGACCCGGCAAATTTTCTTTTATTAGTAGTAGTATAACCTGTTACAACGACATCTGTTAGCTCTTCCAGCTTACTTCTTAAAGTTGCATTTATAACAGAAGTTGTACCAATATTAACGGTAACATCTTCAAAATCAACACTTGAAAAAATTAATTGTTTTGCGGTAGATGGAACAGAGAGTGTATAACTTCCATCTTCTCCTGTAGTGGTGCCCGTTCCGCTTCCCTTAACAGTTACAGAAGCACTTGGAATCGGGTCTCCCTTTTCGTCAGTAACCTTACCTGTAATGGTTTTTTGTGCTAACACTGTGCCTGCTGTAAACAGGAACAATGTTAGTAATACTAACATTTGTTTCATTTTAGGTTTTTTAGATTAAAAATTTTCTTAAAGTAACGTGTGAAATCGCAATATTAAGTCATTCTTTTTAAACAACTTAACAATAATTTGTATAAATTTTAAGGAAAAGACAACAGTTCATTAAGAACTGCTGCTTTGTTTATCCTTTTTCTTCCTGTTTACGGTAATTAATAGTGCGGGTAATAAAACCAGGTTGGTAAAAGTGGCCACTACAAGGGTTAAAGAAGTAAGCCAGCCCAAGGCAAAAGTGCCACCAAAGCCGCTGAAACAGAAAATAACAAACCCCGCTATGAGTACCATAGAAGTATATATTATACTTATTCCTGTACTGTGAATGGTTTCTATCACTGTTTCACGGACATTATTGGCCTGGCGCGGGAGTTCCTGCTTGTAATTGACCAGGAAACGAATGGTAATATCGATGGCAATACCCAGGGCCACACTAAATACCAGTACGGTAGATGGCTTTAAAGGTACGCCCGACCAACCCATTACCCCGGCCGTGATAATTAAAGGGATTACATTGGGGATCAGCGAACATATTAAAATTCTTACTGATTTGAATAGGTAGAGCATACAAAGCGAGATCAGCAGGAAAGCATAAAAAATACTCTCCTTCAGGCCATTAATGATGAACTTACTACCCTCCAGGAAGGTAATACTGGTGCCTGTTAATTGTATATCGGCCTTTTTGGCCAGTTTCGTGGAATCAACCTGTTTGGCCAGTTCTGCAGCCGGCAACACTTTTTTCAGGCTGTCAACCTCTCTGGCATAGTTGATACTGTCCTCGTTAAACAATACCTCGGCCTTATTCCTGATCTTATCTAAAATTTTAGGGAGTTCAATAGTACCCACATCGGCCATATTTACACTGATACGGGCCTGCTGCTTGGTGCTGTCCATAAAACTGGACAGTATTTTGGTAAATGCACCGCCGGTATTAACGGCACCCGAATCGGGACGCATATTTAAGTATTGTACCAGGCCGGGTAGCATAAAGTCGGAGGGCATGGAGTAGTTACTGCTATCACCATCGAAGAAAGCCTGCTTGGCAAATTTTAACCCTTCAATGATACTTAAAGGCCTTGCCATCTCCGGCATGGAGGCAATATACCCCGACAATTCATCCATTTTGGTAAGGTTGCCAATGTTGCGGACTGCTCCTTGTTTTTTACGGGTATCCACCACAATTTCCAGCGGCATAATACCCCGGAAGTTCTTTTCAAAGAATTTCAGGTCGGTATATACTTTATCGGACTTGGGTATATCATCTACCATATACCCCACACTTTTTAATTTGAATATACCTATTACAGAAGCTGCCAATAAAACAGTTGTTACGCCATAGATCAGCCTGCGGTGGTTTAAGCACCATCTTTCCAGCCTGTCCAGCCAGCGGTTCAACCGTTTATTATCCAGGTAACGGGTATGGCGTTTTTTAGGCACGGGTAAAAAGCTCAGTACGCCGGGGATGAGCACCAGGGAAATGAAGAATAACAACATAATGTTGATACCAGCAATTACCCCGAACTCACTTAATATTTCGCTGGCGGTAAAGCCGAATACCGCAAAACCAATGGCTGCCGCCAGGTTACAGAATAAGGTAACCACACCCATGCGGCCTACCATATTTACCAGTGCTTCTTTCTTTAATTCCTGCAAGGCCTTTTTATCGGTGGGCAGTACCCCACCCAGTCTTTTCACCGTATCCTGCCAGCTGCTGTGGTATTTATTTAAAAAGTAAATACAGTTGGGTATGCCTATTACCACGATCAATGGCGGAATAAGGGCCGTTAATAAAGTAATATCGTATTTAAATAAGTACATGGTGCCTACACAGAACAGAACACCAATAATTACCACGCTGATAGATAGTATAGTAGCCGATATGGAACGGAAGAAGATCAATAATATCAGCGCCGATAAGACCACCGATGCCAGTAAGAACAGTTGCATTTCCTTGGCAATACGGGTTGACATTTCGGTGCGGATGAAAGGCAGGCCGCTGAGGTGCAGGGTTTCGTTTTGTTTGGCAGCAAAGGTTTCGGCAAGCCCCCGGATGGTAGACGTAACTTCATTACGTTTGGGGGAGTTCATAATGCCGTCGTTGATCCGGATGCCCATGAGGAAGGCCTTGGTATCGGGATTATACAACAGGCCTTTATAAAAGGGTAAGGACAAAAACACGGAAGAAGCACTATCCAGTTCCGGCTGGGTCCATGTTTTTTGTGTAAAAACCTTCACCGCTTTCAGCTTTTCCGTGGCGGTATCTTTCAGTAAACCAAAAGCGTCGGGAATACTGATGACACTTTCAACACCGGTTATTTTTTTAAGCGTATCATTCAGATGAGCGTAACCGTTAAAAAACTTTTCGGTAAACAGTTTGTCTGTTTGCAGGCCGATAACATAGAGATTACCATCGCCGCCGAATTTTTTGCGGAATTCCTGGAAAGTTACATTGGTGGGGTGCTGGGGAGGGATAGCGCGGGAGAATTCGTAACTCATTTTTACGTTCTTGCCCCAATACGCCATTAAAAATGTACTAACAGCTAATAAAATAAGTAACGGAATACGGTATTGTAAAACAAACTTGCCCAGCTTACGCCACATGCTTATGTAAATTTTAATAAATGTGTGATCCTATAAAAGGGTTACAAAGAAAAGCAAAAAAGCTAAAGTTCACCTAATTAATAGACAAATAACTGACTATAAACGACTTAACCCCATATCGCCTTTTACAAGTAAATATTTTTTATAACATGTAAATGATCAATCCGATTGTACATCATTATATTATTGTCCTCACTGGTGCTGTCCAATAACAATGCCCGGTTTTAATGAACGCGTACATCTTTTTGACAACCTGCTTTTATCCCACTGTTTGACGCCTATTATTAAAAAATCTTTGCTATTTAAGTTTTACTTTCGCGAAATTAAACGGCAGGTATATGGCAATACGTATTTTTATTACAGGCGGTACATTTGATAAAGAGTATAATGAGCTGAACGGACAGCTGTTTTTCAAGGATTCGCACCTGCATGACCTGCTGGAAATGGGACGCAGCCGTTTATCGGTGGAAATAAGGACCCTGATGATGGTGGACAGCCTGGAGATGACCGATGCCGACCGGGAGCTGATCCTGCACCAATGCCAGACCTGTGAAGAAGATAAGATCGTTATTACCCATGGTACCGATACCATGTCGGTTACCGCTGCCATGCTGGCCGATAAAGTACCGGGCAAGACCATTATTTTAACCGGCGCCATGATACCTATTAAGTTTGGTAGTTCTGACGGATTATTTAACCTGGGCAGCGCATTAGCCTTTGCCCAATCCTTACCGGCAGGCGTATATGTAGCCATGAACGGCCGTTATTTTGACTGGGATAATGTGCGTAAAAACAGGCAGACCGGTGTTTTTGAAGAAACCAAAACTGCAGGGACTAAATAATACCAACGATTCCTCTTACATTTTTTACGCATCATCGTGCTATTGAAAGGGTGTGTTTAAGTTATCATTTTTGCTATTCAAACTTATCAGCAAAATTTAATTTAAATACAATGAAAACGTTTAAGTCCTTAACCCTTATCTGTATTGCTTTTTTTACATTATTAACCAGTTGTAAAAAAGATAAAAAGCAGCCCAATTGTAAAATTATTACCGTTAACATGGGTGCTCAAAATTTTGTAATTAATTACGATGAGCAAAACAGAATTGCCAGTGTAGTTAGCGGCAGCACAACAAGAACTTATGTTTATACCGGATCTACCATTACTATAACTGAAACAAACGGGGGTAGCTTTTCTAAAAGAAAAATAGTTACTGTTGGTGCTAATAATATGCCTGTTAATTTACGGGAAGAACAAAATACTGCCGGCACGCTTTGGATGAACTCCGCCTTTGAATATAATGGCACAGAACTTTCACGATTAACCCAAACAGGAAGTGGGGGCACTGCTCCTGCTGTTGTAACCTATACCTGGGCAAATGGTAATCCTGTTTCCGCTTCTTCCGGATCTACAACCAACGTTATTGCTGTTGATGCATCTAAACCTGCACAGGCAGGTGACTTTAGTTGGTTTTCAGCATTTTATCATGAGTGGATTACTGTTTTAAAACCCAAAAATCTTATAACATCAATTGCCGGAAGTACGTTTACCTATACTTTTGATAGCGATAATAAAATAAGCAGCCTGATTTCGGGTGGCACTACAGTTAGTTACAACTATACCTGCAACTAAAAAACTATAACCGCTGATTAAACCGCCTGCATTACAGGCGGTTTTTTATTTTATAGTAACACTTAGTTGCAGGCGTAAGCAAGCGTGAGGGATATGGAGGGCGGCGACGCAGGAGCCGGTGCGCAGTGCAACGCAGCACGGGAGCGGAGCGAACCCCGCAATAGCCCGGCCCCGCATGAATGCACCAGGCGAGGAACGAGCGCCTGTAATGTAAAACGGGGACACGCCCTATAAAAAAAGAGCAACCGGTAAAGGCTGCTCTTTTATAGTTGAATGTTTTATTTATTACTTACCGGGTTCTAATAGTTTAAAGAACTGGTCTAACTGCGGTAAAATAACAATACGGGTACGGCGGTTAGCAGCACGTCCTTCCGGAGTGTCGTTATTGGAAACCGGGTTGAATTCGCCACGGCCTGCAGCAGCCATTTTAGCCGGGTTTAGGCCATATTGTTTTTGCAGGATACGTACCACCGATGTAGCACGTTTAACACTCAGATCCCAGTTGTCCAATACCAAACCGGCGCCTTTGTATTCCACGTTATCGGTATGCCCCTCTACCATGAATTCGATATCGGGCTGGTTTTTTAATACCATGGCCACTTTACCCAATACATCGCGGGCCTCAGGTGTTACATCGAACTTAGCGGTTTTAAATAACAGTTTGTCCGAGATATCGATGTACACAACACCTTTATCTACCTTAATATTGATATCCTTGTCGTCCAGGTTACCAATAGCACCTTTCAGGTTCATTACCAGGGCCATGTTTAAGGAGTCTTTACGGGCTATTTGTTGTTGTAAGGTCTGGATATAGTTGTCTTTAGCACCAATGTTTTCCATTGATTTTTTGATGCTTTCAGCCTGTGCGGAAGAGATTACGGACAGGTCTTCCAGTTGTTTTAAGGCCTGGGTATTGTTTTGCTTTAAGAAATCAATTTGTTTGTTCAGGTTGGCAATATCGCTTTCGAGCAGACCTTTTTGACGGGCCAGTTCAGCTTTTTCCGTGTTACAGTTGTCTAAATTACCCTGTAAAGTAGTGTAGCGGGTTTCGAGAGCCGCATATTCACTTTGGGATTTTTTAAATTTTTTACTACTAACGCAGGATGGCGCCATTACTACTACTGAGGCCAGGCCTAGTAAAACTGTGAGCTTCATACATGATTCTTTTTAGTTCAAAAAAATATGGGTGGTAGTGTTTTCCCATGTCAGCACCGAAAGCGCTAAAGGTATACATCACTTTAATTAGAACCACCTCATATATTGTTAATTTTAAAAAATAGCTAACCCGTTGATTTTGATAGCTATAAATACAGGCTATGCAACAAGCGTTCCATTTTAAAGTTTAAAGGGAAAAGATTGGCTCATTTTGCCAAAAAAGAGGCAACTTTGTCCGCTTTTCAACAAGTTTTTATGCAAAAAACATCGAGGCAGGCCGCCATTGGTTTTATATTTATTACCATATTACTGGATGTAATGGGTTGGGGTCTGATCATACCGGTGATGCCCGACCTGATTGCAGAACTGAAACAAATACCCATCAACGAGGCCAGTCCCTTTGGCGGTCATTTATTGTCGGTATATGCGGTAACCCAGTTTTTATTTGCCCCTTTTATCGGCAACCTGAGCGACCGCTTTGGCCGCCGGCCGGTTTTATTATTATCCTTATTAGGTTTTGGTATTGATTATATTATACTGGCACTGGCCCCTACTTATGGCTGGCTATTTATTGGCCGCGTATTGGCAGGTATTACCGGCGCCAGTGTAACCACCGCATCGGCCTATATTGCCGATGTAAGTAATGCGGAAAACCGGGCTAAGAACTTTGGCCTGTTAGGGGCCGCTTTTGGCCTGGGCTTTATTATAGGGCCGGCACTGGGTGGTTTAATTGCCGGTTTTGGCCTGCGGGCGCCATTTTATGCCGCTGCCACCTTGTGTTTATTGAATTGCCTGTATGGTTATTTTGTATTGCCCGAATCGTTAAGTAAGGCCAACCGTAAGCCCTTCAGCTGGAAAAAGGCCAACCCCATAGGCTCGCTGATGCTGTTAAAAAAATACCCCGTGATAGGTGGTATGGCCATAGCTTATTTCTTATTATTTTTTGCGGCACAGGCGGTGCAGGGTAACTGGAGTTTTTATACCATGTTCCGTTTTAACTGGACCGAACAGCAGGTAGGCATTTCCTTAGCAGTGGTAGGGTTGTTTGTGGGCCTTGTACAAGCCGGTTTAATACGGTTTACCAACCCCTTGTTAGGCAATAAACGCAGTGTATATGTAGGACTGATATTATATAGTATTGGTTTATTACTGTTTTCCTTTGCCACCAAGGGCTGGATGATGTATGCCTTTTTGTTGCCTTATTGCCTGGGTGGTATTGCAGGCCCGGCCTTACAATCCATTGTGGCAGGGCAGGTAAAACCCAATGAACAGGGAGAGTTGCAGGGTGCATTTACCAGCCTGATGAGCTTAACGGCCGTATTTGGTCCACTGGTGATGAACGGGCTTTTTTACGAATTTTCAAAACCCGGGGCCAGTTTTCATTTTCCCGGTATACCGTTTTTCCTAGGCGCGGTGCTGATGCTGGGCAGCGCTGTTATCAGCTGGTTTGTACTACGCAAAGTACCGGAGGAGTATCCTATTATAGATGAACTGTTCAAGGAAAACAGTGCCCCGCCTTCACATTAACATATGTACGGCAGGTAAATCTCTGTTTAACAGCCAGTATTTTTTTCTTTTCTTTGCACATGGCTTTAACAAAAGAAAAAATCATCATTATTACGGCGCCTTCCGGGGCCGGTAAAACATCGATTACCCGTTATTTACTGGCAAAATTCCCGCAATTATCTTTTTCCATTTCGGCCGCCACCCGGCAACCGCGTAGCAATGAGGTGGATGGTAAGGACTATTACTTTATTTCCCTGCAGGAGTTCAGGGATAAAATAAAGAACAATGATTTTGTTGAATGGGAAATGGTGTACGAAGGCAAGTATTATGGTACCCTGAAAAGCGAGATACAACGCCTTTGGAACGATAATCTTTGCCCGCTGCTGGATATTGATGTAAAAGGTGCCATACATGTACAACAACAGTACCCCGACAACACCTTATCGCTGTTTATTGAGCCGCCCTCTGTTGATGAACTGCGCCGCCGTTTATTATCAAGAGGGACCGAAACGGAAGAAACATTAAATGACCGGGTAAATAAAGCTTCCTACGAACTGTCTTTCAAACATCATTTTAATAAGATCATTGTGAATGATAACCTGGAGCGGGCCTGTGCCGAAGCAGAGGAGATTATCAGGACTTTTTTAGAAAACTAAGCGGCCGGACAAACCGTACGGTTGTAAAAAATCGTAGCTATACAGGCATTACGGATATATTTTCTTACAACTTTATTCTATATCTTTAAGTTACCATGGAGTGGAAATTGATCATATGGTTTTTGTGTACCCTGCTGATAATGGCGTTTTTTACCGGCATTGAGATGGCATTTTTCAGCGCCAACCGCTTAAGTATTGAGCTGAAGAAGAAACAGGGCGGGGCCAATGCCCGTTTATTATCCAAATTCATGGATGCACCAACCAGTTTTTTGGGTGTAACCCTGGTAGGGTATATTATTTTCCTGGTATTTTTCAGCCTTCAGATAAGTGCTGTACTAAAGCCCATCTGGAAAAATCTTCACTTAGGCGGCGACCTGGTACATATTGTTATTGAAATAATCATTGCCACTTTCATTGTGCTGATCTTTGCCGAGTTTTTACCCCGGGCTTTTTTCAGGGCCCGCAGCACCACTATGTTAAGCGGTCTTGCACGCATTACTAATTTTTTATTCGAGATTTTTCAGCCCCTGGCCAACGGCCTGGTATCGCTGGCCGAATGGATATTAAAGTATTTGTTCAATATTAATTTAGACAAGACCAAGGAGCCTTTTAACCGTAACGAGCTGCGGACCATGTTCCAGGATGCGGTGGATGAGGAAAAACAGGAGCGTAACTCCATGTTACTGGAAAATGCCCAGGAATTGCCCAATGTACGTATACGCCAGTGCCTGGTGCCGCGCAAAGAGATCATTGGTGTGGAAATAAATACCGGCATTACCCAGCTGATTGAAAAGTTTACCGATACCAAGCTCAGTAAAATGATCGTATACGATGGCAATATTGACCATATTGTGGGGTATGTACACGAGCTGGACCTGTTTAAAAAGCCCAAAGCCATCCAGGAAGTGTTACTTACCATACCGGCAGTGCCGGAGAGTATGAGCGCCACCGACCTGATAAAAAAACTGAGCAGTGAACGCAAGAGTATTGCCTGGGTAGTGGATGAGTTTGGCGGCACGGCCGGCATTATTACCATGGAAGACGTGCTGGAAGAGCTTTTTGGTGAAATATTTGACGAATACGATACTGCCAAGTTTGTTGAGAAACGTATCTCTGAAAATGAATACATATTCTCCGGCCGTATTGAAATTGATTACCTGGCCGAAAAGTATGGCTTTGAATTTGAAGAGGGTGATTTTGAAACCCTTTCCGGTTATATCATTAATGCCCACGAAACCATTCCCCAGCAAAAGGAACGCATTATTATTGATGATTTTGAATTTGACATCATCAGCGTAAGCGATACCCGCATTGAAATGGTAAAAATGAAAAAATTAAAATAAGCGCTTGTTGCCAAGCGCCAATCGCTAACTTTGCCCCGTTTCAATATTTACAATGGCTTTACTAGATTTTTTAAATAAGCGCAGCAAATCCGCCGAAGGCGAAATGTCCTTTATTGATCACCTGGAGGTTTTGCGCTGGCATTTGATCCGCTCTGTTATTGCGATCCTTATTGGCGCTATTGTGATTTTTGCTTTTGTGCGGGAAATTGTCGATGCCATTATTTTCGCCCCCACCCGAACTGACTTTATCAGTTCGCAATGGTTGTGTTCACTGGGTAAAAAACTGCATATTGAAGATGCGCTTTGTTTTGACCAGGTAAATGCGCAGTTCCTGGAAACGACCATGACCGGGCAGTTCATCTCCCATTTTACTGTGTCTTTTGTTGGTGGTTTTGTGATTGCCTTTCCTTATATATTCTGGGAGTTCTGGCGTTTTGTAAAGCCGGCACTATCTGAAAAAGAATTAAGAAAAACCCGTGGCATCATCTTTTCTGTATCCATGTTGTTTTTTTTAGGTGTTGCGTTCGGCTATTTTATCTTAACCCCTTTCATGGTTAACTTTTATTTCAACTACAAGTTGAGTTCACAGATAACCATCATGCCTTCTTTTTCCGACTACCTGGAAAATCTTATTTATACTACAGTGGGTATCGGCGTATTATTCCAAATGCCTTTACTGGTAATGATATTGACACAGATAGGAATTGTTACCGCCAAGTTCTTACGTAAATACCGCCGGCATGCGTTTGTACTGATACTTATTGCTGCCGCTATTATTACCCCATCAACTGATCCGTTCAGTTTAACCATTGTTACCATTCCTTTATACCTGTTATACGAAGCCAGTATTATTGTGGCAACCCGTATTAACAAGCGGCAAAATATTGATAAACCTGAGGAGTGGAGTTAGGTTAGACAGACAGGTAATATTTAGTATAATAGACATGTCAGATCTGAAGTCCGCGTCCCATCTGAATACTATATACTTCATACTAAATACTATTCCACACACCTAAATCAATGAATGTAACGTATTTTTATGCCTGTACCATAAATAACAGGTTCATGAAACGATTGCCTTTGTTGCTTTTAGTGATAACTCTTTTCACGGCTTCCACAGCTGTACAGTCCCAGCAAAAAATGGCGGACCTTATTGCCGCTAATTTCCGGTTTGCCGAAAACCAGTATAAACTGCTTATGCAACATGTTACGCCGGATAAGATGCCGCAGCGTTATGAGCAGGCGAATAATAACTGGGTGAATATGGAAATACAATGGTGGTGTTCCGGCTTTTACCCCGGATCATTATGGTATATATATGAACAAACCGGTGACAGCAGTATAAAAAAAGAAGCAGAGCGTGCCCTGGAAGTAATAAAGCCCAACCAGTTTTATACCGATCACCACGACCTGGGTTTTATGATGTATTGCAGTTTTGGAAACGCCTACCGCATTACCGGTAATGAAGCTTATAAACAACCCATTTTAAATGCAGCCGATGCGCTTATCACCCGGTTCAGGCCCGGTATACCGGCCATTCAATCCTGGAATAAAAGCAAAAAATTTAACTGCCCCGTTATCATTGATAATATGATGAACCTGGAGTTGCTGGAATGGGCGGCACGTAATGGTGGCAATAAAAAGGGAAGTGAAATAGCCCGCTTACATACAGCAACAACTACCAAAAATCATTATCGGCCCGATTACAGCTCCTATCACGTAATAGATTATGATACCGCCACCGGGGCCGTATTACAAAAGCGTACCCACCAGGGTTATGCCGATAACTCTGCCTGGAGCCGTGGACAGGCCTGGGGCTTATATGGCTATGTAATGATGTACCGTTTTACCAAAAACAAAGCTTATTTGCAACAGGCACAAAATATTGCAGGCTTTATACTCAATCATCCCCGTTTACCTGCCGATAAAATTCCCTACTGGGATTACGATGCGCCTAATATCCCTGATGCGGTAAGAGATGTATCGGCCGCTGCTATTACCGCATCTGCCTTACTGGAATTAGGACAGTATACAAAAGGTAAACAAAAAGAAAAATACCTGTCAGATGCTACAACCATATTGCGTGCTTTGGACAGCGATCAGTATAAAGCGGCACCGGGTACAAATGGTGGATTCCTGCTGTTACACAGTACCGGGGCCCTGCCTTTTAATTCGGAGATAGATGTGCCGCTGATCTATGCCGATTATTATTTCCTGGAAGCCTTAAAAAGGTATAAGGACTGGTACCTGAAGTAATGCCTGTAATAAGTTTGCCCGGCTTTGTTGCATTCCTTAGTATCTTGCATATATATTTTATGTACATGATGAAACAAGTCCTTCTCCTGTTGGGTATTAGTATTTGCATGTTTGCCTGTGGTACCGGCAAACGCAATAACCAAACAGAAAACCTGAATGCCGATAGTATTACCAATACGGCTAAACCCGGCTGGCAGGTTTTTGTAAACAAACAGCTCGTTTTACAAAGTAATACCGAAGATCCCGCTGCAAATAGCAAAACTGTAAAGGCAAATGACCTATTTACGGGTAATGGTTTACAGATCACTTACACGGAAGAGCCGGATGCCAAACTGAACCGCAGTTATATTATCATGGATAATAACCGGCGCGAATTATTCCGTGCCGAAAACACAAAGCAACCGATCAACGGGGCTGAGCTGAAAAAAGCAATTGGCGATCAGAACACCATTGTTCTTTATACCGTGGCGATACCTTCCGATCCGGCCCTGGCCGCTACTGTAAGGGTAAGACCCGTTCATTTATGCACTTTAATTTTACAATAGCCTGTGAGCCGCAAGATCATTTATATTGTCAACCCTATTTCAGGTACCAAAGGCAAACAATCGTTGCAGGCGCTGATTGAAAAAAGAACAACGGCACAGGGTATTCCCTATTTTATTTACCCCTCGGTGGCTAATGGCGATTATAGTTTTTTGCATGATATTATTAAAGAAGAGAAGATTACCGATGTAGTGGCTGCCGGCGGCGACGGTACCGTAAGCCAGGTGATACACAGCCTGCAGCCAACCGGTGTTAATTTTGGTATCATCCCCTGCGGCTCTGGTAATAGCCTGGCCCTGGCAACAGGTATACCCAAGGCCCCAACCAAGGCATTACAAACAATTTTTGCCGGCAAAGCCGATAAAGTAGATGCTTTTACCGTGAACGATTATTTTTCCTGCATGCTCTGCGGTATTGGCTTTGACGCCAAAGTGGCACATGATTTTGCCAAACAGCCTACCCGTGGTTTGGCCATGTATGTAAAACAATCGGCTTTAAATTTTTTTGCTGCAAAGAGTTATGCATTTGAAATGGCTTTTGACAAACAGAAGATAAAGGTAGACGCCTATTTTGTGAGCATTGCCAACAGTAACCAGTTTGGCAATAATGTAACCATTGCGCCCCGTGCCAACCTGAGCGACGGCCTGCTGGATATTGTGATCGTTACCAAACAGAATAAAGTGAATTTTGTGTTACAAACCCTCCGCCAGGTGACCGGTTTTAACAGCCTGCAGACCGCCAGGCCCATTGATACCAACCGCGCTGTGATCTATTTCCAGACCGATAAAATAAAAATAACCAATAAGGATAATGCACCTTTACATATTGACGGCGAACCATTGGAAACAGCAACTGTTTTTGATATTCATGTAAAGAAAAATTTCTTTACACTCATTCAACCGGCTTAATATAGCCGGTTATACAGTTTTTCAATTCTTATATCTATTGTATATTGCCGGTATGGATAGTTTACCCGATGGTATTAATCGTTTTTTGATCAGTAAGGTCATTACCGAAACGGCGGCGGCAAAAACATTTGAATTAACCCCGCTGGACGGGTGGCAGCCGGGTTATGTATCCGGGCAGTTTGTTACCCTGGTATTCTTTACTCCTTATGGTGAAAAAAGAAGATCTTATTCTATTTCTTCCAGCAATGCTTTCAATGAAACTTTAAGTATTACCGTAAAGAAAGTAGATAACGGTGAGTTCTCCCGTCAGCTGGTGTATAATGCAAAAGAGGGTGATATTTTATTTAGCTCGGGTATCAGTGGTTTGTTCCGGTTGCCGGAAAAGCCGGCAACCATTGAGCAATATTTTTTCCTGGCAGCAGGCAGTGGTATTACCCCCTGTTTCTCTTTAATAAAAACTTTGCTGGCAACAACGCAAAGTCATGTTACGCTTATTTACAGTAATAAGACCAAGGCCGATGCAATTTTTTATGAACAGTTAAAAGCACTGGAGCAGGCATACCCTGAACAGCTCACCATCCGTTTTTTATTCAGCGATGTATTTAATGTTTACCATAGCCGATTAAGCCATTGGTTACTACAACAGTTGTTACAGCAATATATCCGCACCGATATCAGCAAGACCCTGTTTTATATGTGCGGGCCTTTTGATTATTTGTTAACCATCAGTATCACCCTGCTGGGACATGGTCTGCAACCGCAGCAAATTATTAAAGAGAATTTCAGCACTTTACCCCGTTTAAACAAACCCAAACCACCAGATACCGATGCACATACAGTAACCATTAACCTGGCAGATAAAACCGAGATCATCACGGTACAATACCCGCATAGTATTTTAGCGGCGGCCAAAGAAAACAATATAGCTATTCCGTACAGTTGTGAAGCAGGCCGTTGCGGCAGTTGTATTGCCACCTGTACCAAAGGCAGGGTGTGGATGGCTTATAACGAAGTGTTACTGGATGAGGAAGTGGCCGCCGGGCGGATACTTACCTGCCAGAGCTACCCGGTTGGGGGCGATGTAACGATAGAGGTTTAGGTTATAAGGTATAGGATTGGAAGGTTGAAGGCGGGTTCGTTAATTTGTTATTATAGTTATTGGTTTTTTCCCGCAGATCATGCAGATGAAAAACAGCGCTGATTTTCGCGAATAAAAATAGTCAGTGAAAATATGGAGGAAGAGTAGAACTAATATGAAGAATTATTGAGTATGGTTTTAGTCCGAAACTTCACAGATAAAACAGATAAAAACAACGCAGGTTTCCGCTAATAAAAATAATCAGCGAAAATCTGCGGGGAAAAATCTGCGTTATCTGCGGGAAAAAATAATATCCCGGTATCATAAAACTGTACATTTTTACCCAGATCAGGCCTCTCACCCGGCAACTATTACTAAACACCCTAAGTACACTGTTAATCAAACTAATAGCTCTACACGCGGCTGTTTTATTATTCGTAACAATACTTTCACTTGTTAGCCCCGTTTTATTAGCGTACCTTTGCGCCCTTGAAATGAAAATTGTTGACAGTTCTATACGTTCGTCGAGGTAATTCACTCATTACCAGCTACTTTTAAAATTCCGCCTTTCTAAATTGTACAATTTGGATGCGTGGTAAACGACCACCGGGGTGGAAAATAGAGTAAAGTGGTGAACCGGCAGCCGGTATCGTATATGACCAGACAATTTATTTAAATGATATTATGGAAATCAGAAACATAGCAATTATTGCCCACGTTGACCACGGTAAGACTACCCTTGTTGACAAAATTTTACATGCCACAAAGGTTTTCCGCGACAACCAGGAAACAGGCGAGTTAATCATGGATAGTAACGACCTGGAAAGAGAAAGGGGTATTACTATTTTCAGTAAAAATGCTGCCGTTACCTACAACGGGGTTAAAATTAACGTGATCGACACCCCTGGTCACGCCGACTTTGGCGGTGAGGTGGAAAGGGTATTGAAAATGGCTGATGGTGTTTGCCTTTTGGTGGACGCTTTTGAAGGCCCGATGCCCCAGACCCGTTTCGTATTACAGAAAGCATTGCAGTTAAACCTGAAACCAATTGTTATTATTAACAAGGTTGATAAACCAAACTGCCGTCCTGATGAAGTACATGACGCTGTTTTTGAATTGTTCTTTAACCTGGATGCGACAGAAGCCCAGTTAGATTTCCCCACCTACTATGGTAGCGGTAAAAACGGCTGGTTTAACGATTCGCTGACCCAGATCGATAATATTAACCCGTTATTGGACGGTATTTTAAAACACGTTCCGCCACCACAGGTGAATGAAGGTCCTTTGCAGATGCAGATCACTTCTTTGGATTACTCTTCTTTCCTGGGCCGTATTGCCGTAGGTAAAGTAAGCCGTGGCAGCATTAAAGAAGGCCAGAACATTGCCTTAATGCAGGCCGATGGCAGCATTAAAAAACAACGTGTAAAAGAATTATACGTATTTGAAGGCATGGGCAAGAAGAAAGCGACTGAAGTTTTCGCCGGTGACCTTTGTGCCGTAGTAGGTATTGAAGATTTTAATATTGGTGATACCATTGCTGATGCAGAAAACCCGGAAGCATTACCGGTGATCAGCGTGGATGAGCCAACCATGAATATGTTGTTCTCTGTAAACAACTCACCTTTCTTTGGTAAAGACGGTAAGTTTGTTACCAGCCGTCACTTACGTGACCGTTTGATGAAAGAAACAGAGAAAAACCTGGCCTTACGTGTTGTAGACAGTGAAGAGGGTGATAGCCTGCTGGTTTATGGTCGTGGTATATTACACTTAGGTGTACTGATCGAGACCATGCGCCGTGAAGGATACGAATTAACTGTTGGTCAGCCACAGGTAATTGTGAGAGAGATTGATGGTAAAAAATGTGAGCCTTATGAAACACTGGTAGTAGACGTTCCGGAAGAGTTTGCCAGTAAAGTAATTGACCTGGTAAGCCGCCGTAAAGGTGAAATGCTGATCATGGAAACAAAAGGTACCATGCAGCACCTGGAGTTTGATATTCCTTCTCGTGGTTTAATTGGTTTACGTACACAAATGTTAACCGCCACTACCGGTGAAGCTGTAATGGCCCACCGCTTCAGCGAATATAAACCATGGAAAGGCCCTATCCCCGGTCGTAACAACGGTGTGCTGATCTCTAAGAATACAGAAAAAACTACCGGTTACTCTATTGACAAATTACAGGACCGTGGAACTTTCTTTGTAGACCCAGGTGAAGATGTATATGTTGGCCAGATTATTGCCGAGAATATTAAACCCGGCGACCTGGTGGTAAATGCAACGGAAGGTAAGAAATTAACCAACCACCGTGCCAGCGGTAGTGACGACGCTACCCGTATTGCTCCAAAAACATTGATGACCCTGGAAGAATGTATGGAGTATATTCAGCACGATGAGTGTATTGAGGTAACACCTAATTTTATTCGTATGCGTAAGGTTATTTTAGATGAGAACGAAAGAACCAAGCAGGCGAAAAAATTAAGCGCCGAAGTTTAATAGTTGAACAACAGCTAAAAACACAGATATATAAAACCCGGACCATGGTCCGGGTTTTGTTTTATTAATATATCATGTATTATTTTTTGGGTAACTGCATATCGGCCACGAGTAAGTAGTGGTCAGAATAGTTTTTTACAACCCGCCTGAATTGTTTTACGCCGAAAGATTTATCGGCTAAAATATAATCAATCCGCAATGTAGGTGATAAAGAAGCAAAAGTGCGCCCGATGCCACGGCCTTTTTCCAGGAAAGCATCATTCATATTACCCCTTAAGGTGAAGTACGTGTAGGAGTTGGGTACATCGTTCATATCACCGCAAAACATTACCGGGTAAGGACTGTCGTCCATGATCTTACGGGCAATATCCGTTTGTATCTGCCGGTTAACGATAGCGGTCTTCATTTTGGCAAAGATGGTTTTGGAATTACTGACGATGCCGTCTTCACCCTCTTTTATCTTGGATATTTTATCATAATCATCCTGCCTCAACTGAAAAGATTGCAGGTGTGTGCTGAATACCCGGAAGATCTGATCCTTTACTTTAATATCGGCATATACCAGTCCTTCGCGTAATGAAGGACGGGGAAAGTTGATCATACCGCTATCTACAATGGGAAATCTTGAGAAAATAATGGTGCCGTTCTTTAATACAAAATTGGGATTACCATCATTGTAATAGGTATAGGTATAATAGGGATAGTTGAGTTTTGTTTGTATGTCGTTAATATTCGCATACCATTCGGGGTTATCATCTACATGTACAAACTCCTGCAGGCAAAGGATGTCCGCATTTTGTTCCTTTAACAGGTCAAACATTTTTAAACGGGTCTGGCTGCCTTTGTTGTTGTTGTTTTTCATTTCAACAAAGCGGGCCACATTCCAGGTAGCGATCCTGAAATCGCCTTTTTTTTCGGTGGTAAATTTTCCCGGGAAGTTGAGGGCAAAAAACACACTGATACTTTTTAAGCCCAGTAATAAAGCAATACCCGATAGTAAAGCATATTTACGTTTTACTACCAGCCACCAGACTAAAAAGACAATAACAAACAGTAATAAAAAAGGAAAGCCGATACCCAGGATAGAGAGGAACCACCAACCCGAAGGACTGACATAGGGTACCAGGCAGGCCAATAAGAATACCGCTACAACAATAATGTTGCACAACAGTAAGAAGCGCCTGGTAAATAATCGGAATTTGCTGGCCATTGCGCCTAAATTAAGACAAAATTATTTACAACCCTTCCTGGCTGGCACGGTTTAATAATTCTTTTTCTTCCTTGGTCAACGCATCATAACCCTCCTGGTTGATCTTGTCTAAAATGCCGTCAATACGTTGCTGTGTCAGGTTAGGAGTTTTAGTGTAAGGGGTTGCCGGGCTTTTATAAAAAAGCGTTTCTTTAATGGTTTCGCCTTTCTTGGGCTTGTCCGGATTAAGCAGGTTAATGAACCAGTCATACAGGTTGTTCATCCAGTCGCTGCCATCAAAGCCTTTACGTAATAATACAATGAACAGCACACCGGTAAGGGCCGCTGACAGGTGTACAATATGGCCGAGACCTGCACCGCTAACGGGTATGGTAGCAAAGTCAATAACCAGGTATATAGCGGTTAATATCCACAACGGAATGCCACCGTTCAGCATATGTAATAAGCGGTATTGGGGTGCAATGGTAGTGGCTGCCGTTGCAATGGCCAATACACCAGCCGAAGCACCATAGTACATGCCGTTCAGTTTATTATGCGCAAATGCAGGAACCAGGCTTACCAGCAGCAGGTAAACTGTTGCGGCAATTAAGGAGCCATAAATGTATAGGGGTACCAGTTTACGGTTGCCTGTAAGGTTTTGCAGGATATAACCGAAGGTCCAGAGCCATAACATATTGGCCAGTAATAACCAGAATTCGGTATGGGTAAATGCATGGGTGAAGAAGGTCCAGGGTTTCACCAGCAATTCCTTAAAACTGCCTGGCATAGCAAACCATACCAGCACATTATCATTAAAGTTTTGAACCGCCACCGCTTTTTCTTCGCTGTAATAGTTCAGATAAGATACCGCTTTAAAAAAACCGAGCACCACAAAAATAATAGCGCTGATAGCAATGAGCAGTATAAGCGTTCCACTGCGGTCGTTTAACGACAATCGTTTATAATATGAAGATTCGTATGATGATTTCATTGCAATATAAAATTATTGCAGGCAAAACAGTTTTTTGAGCTTTACCGGCGCCGCGCTACTAATACAACGTTTTTTTATTGGTTTTGTTCCAGATGAGGACAATTATTACACCGGTTAAAGCGCCTCCCAGGTGAGCAAAGTGGGCAATATTGTCACCAGGTGTCCGGGATATGCCACCAAAAAGATCTATTGCCATTGAACCAATAGCTACCCATTTTGCTTTTATGGGAATAGGCAAAAACATGATATACATTTCTGTATTGGGAAAAAGCATGGCAAAAGCAGCAAAGACACCAAATATAGCCCCTGAAGCACCTACCACATAAGCATACCCGCCAGTAAGGTGTTGAATGAGTAAATGAGCGGCGGCGGCGCCAATACCGCATATGAGATAAAAAGTAAGAAACCGTTTAGGCCCCCACACGTTTTCCAGTGTTTTTCCAAACATCCACAACATAAACATATTAAACAAGATATGCATGGGGTCGGGAACCGCATGAGCAAACATATGGGTAAATATCTGGTAAGGCTCAAAAAAAGGAGAATCTACCGGCCATAAGGCTATATAACCCGTTAAAAACTGTTCACGAAAAACTAATTGAGCTACCCAAACCAACACATTGAGGATAATCAAATTTTTTACAACCGGGGGGAAATTATCCGGCCGCACTTGTCTAAAATTACTCATGGCGCAAATTTACAATAACCGGCTCACTTTTCCTGACCGAGTACTATGAACGGTAACTGGTAAAAAAGGCCGCGGTAACTGGTTTTTAGGCCCGTATTAAATAAAGGGAGCGGCGGTTAAATAACGCCAGTTAAAGTTATTGGCCTCGTAGGCATTTTGTGCTACCGGCTTTTGCTGCAATACACTCGCATTTAATATTTTTTCGGCCACCAGTTTTGTTTTGGCCTGGTGAATCATATCTGTTACGGCTGGGTCCTGTACCCAGTTTTTTTGCGGGGGTTCAAAGCCTACCTTATCCTTACGCCATGTAATGTTTGCAGGCAATTGTGTTTCCATGGTTTTTCGCAGTATCCATTTGCCATATCCTTTTTTTATTTTGAAGGAAGGCGGTAAGGAAAAAACAAAACTCACCAGTTCATGGTCAAGGAAAGGCAGGCGCACTTCACGGCCATGGGCCATGCTGTTCCTGTCGGCATACCGTAGTAACTCTTCTAGTCCATGCATACAGGTGTTGAAATACAAAGCGCCGTTCAGGTTAAAAAACGGTGGCGTGGTATAATACGCTTCGCGGCTCTGGAGGTGTACAAAATCAGCCGTAAGGTCTTTTTGCTGAAGAGCTGATAACAAATATCTTTTTTCAACGATGGTGGAAGCAATATCCGGGAACAGGGCTGCAATAATATTGCGAAAGCCGAAGGGCTCCTGCACACCCAGTTTACGGGCAGCTTTTAGTTCGCCGCTGGTGAAGAGCCTGCGTTTTACAAAAAGCTCCTGCCAGTACCATTTGTAATGATGACGGTAACCCGCCAGTATTTCATCGGCACCCTGGCCATCCAGTAGTACTTTGGTTTGCCCCCTGGCGGCCAGTTCAAACACTTTATACTGTGCAATAATCCCCGCCGAACCAAAAGGTTCCTCCTGGTGATGAACGATCTTTTGCCAGAGCCCCGTCATGTCGTCCACCGTGGGTGTAACCGTATGTCCTGTAACCTCCCATTCGTCTGTAAGCTGCTGAATGTAGGCGCTTTCATTTTTTTCAAACCCGGGGAAGATCGCTGAAAATGTATTGGGTTTATGCTGGCTTACCTGTAACACGGTGCTTAGTACAGAAGAGCTGTCCAGCCCGCCACTCAGGCTGGTACCCACGGATACATCGCTTCTTAACCTTCTTTTTACCGATTCTTCAAAAAGATATTTAAACTCGTCCAGCGCATCATACTCATTCATTTTTTTCTGTTGGTGCTGCGGATCAATATCCCAGTATTTCTCTACATACAGTTCCCCGTTATCGGGCGTATAGTATAACCTGCAGGCTGCAGGTAATTTAAAAATATTCGTATAAAAGGTTTCTTCGGGCCGTTCCGGATTGTCTACGTACCCAATAGTGATATAGTTAAACATCAGCTGCAGGTTGGTTTGTTTGTTAACTCCTGCAGCCCAGAGGGCTTTCATTTCCGATGCAAATAAAAAACCCTGGTTAGTACTAGTGTAAAAAAATGGCTTTTCACCAAAACGGTCACGGGCAGCAAAAAGTTCCTGCTCCGCTTCGTTCCAGATGGCAAAGGCAAACATGCCGTCAAAGTGTAACACGCAATCCTCACCATAAAAGTCGTAAGCAGCTAAAATAACTTCGGTATCCGATTGGGTGGAAAAACTATAGCCTTGTTTTATTAATGTATTACGCAGCTCCGGGTAATTATATATTTCGCCGTTATAGGTAATGCTTAATGCACCCTGGTAGTTACGATGCATAGGTTGTGCGGCTGCATTACTCAAATCGATGATCGCCAGGCGACGATGACCCAACAGGACCTGGCTATCGGAGGATTGCCAATGCCCCTCTCCATCGGGCCCGCGGTGAGCCAATGCCCGGGTCATTTGCTGCAACTGGGATAAGTTGTATGCCCCGCTCTGTCGTTGTATAATACCGGCAATGCCACACATAGTGTAAATATCGAAAGAAAAACGGAGTTTTCAGTATCTGTTACCTCGGAACAGCCAGAAGAACCGGAACCAGCCCTGCATAGATTTTAACATATTGCTAAAGCATAGGGTTGTAAGTTTGAAGCATGAACCGTCTGCTGCTACTATTCACCATTATTCTTTTACCGCTACTGGCCTGTGCACAGCCCGGATATTTGTTTGTAAAAAAAGGAGCAAAGAAAAAAAAGACCTACGAAGAAGGCGACCGCATTGCTTTACGTTTGACCAATGATACGGTTTATCATGGCCTGATCACTTTATTATACCGGGATACGATTTATTTAAACGGCAAACCCATACCTGCCAGGGATGTGAAGGCCGTAGTATTACCCGTACGGAGTAATAAATTCCCCGTGGATGGCAAGACCCTCTTATTGATCACCGCCGGCTCTGCCATGGTATCGGGCGGGTTGATGCTGAATGATATGGAAACCCCCAAAAACGCTATTATGACGGGCCTTGCCATGGGCTTCGGCTCCATACTGGTACGTTATGGCATCCAGACGGTGGTGCATTGGGTCAGGAAGAAAGAGTACCGCATGGGTAAAAAGTACCGCATACAGGTACTGGAGTTCCACATGCCCGGGCGGCTGGGTTTTTAGCCTTATTTTGTTAACAGGTCCCAGAACGAATCGGCAATAGGGTGGTTGGCTTTAAATTGTAAGCCCAGGGATGCCGCAAAAGTTTGTGCAAATTTTTCCTGGAATAAGTGTCCCGCTGTTTTTATTTCCCCTTTTGTTTTTACACCATTGCCCCAGGCTGCGAACCATATTTCATTAGCGCCGGCAATTGTACTGCCGTGGCTGGTCCATTGTGTTTTTTTAACATCCCCGCGACCATGATCGGTGGTAAAAAATACAGTGGTCTTATTTTTATACTGCGGATCACTTTGTAAAAACTCCCATAATTCTTTTAACCAGGTATCCACCTGCCAGGCCGCATCCAAATAAGAGCGGTATTTGCCCGCATGTGCCCATTCATCCGTTTCACCATAACCAATAAACAATACACGGGGTTTGTTTTGTTTCAAATGTTCCATGGCTGCATAATGGGTAAACACATCCAAGCATTCCCCATCGCCCCAGGGTTTGTAGGAGTCCTTCAGCATACTGTTCACCAATTGCTGGCGGGGTGATAAGTTGTTACCGGCTACGGTATCAAAAGCACTCACAACAGGTATACCACTGCGCTTTTCATTTAAAATACGGTCAAAAGCATTCCAGGCGCCAAAAGCCGCCACCTTGTTCCTGAAACGTGGTTGTTGCTGTAAATATTCCAATACCGTAGTATGCGGGTTTGCCGGGTAGTTATTACTGTTAATATTGGGATCGGCATAACCGGTGAATATTTCGCTGTAACCGGGATAGGAGAACCAATGCGGGTTGGCTACGTCTACCTCGTTTTTATAGGCCCTGTTGCCATATACCTGGCCTATTTTTTCAATATTGTTCCAGAAAAAAGGCATGAGTTTTTTCCGGCGGTCCAGTTCATTTTCTGCCCAGTAGTTGTGGAAAATATAACTGCTGTCACCTTCATTGAATTTTTTATTATTGGCAATAGCCGTATCCATGCCCTTAAACAGCTCCTGCCAGCGCAGGCCATCGGTAGTAATAATAATGATGTTCTCCGATGGTGTTTGCGCTGTTGCGGCCACACTAATAAATGCTAATAGTATAAAAAGATACCTCATCAGTATATGATTTTATAAACAAGTGCAAAGTTCAACAAGATACGCTATACACGGTATTAAGAAATTGTTTCCCGTTCAGTAAATACAATCTGTATACTAAATACTACATACTGTATACTCTAAACTACTTAACCGGCTTTATCCAATAACTATATTGGTAGTTTTTAAATGGTAAGCGATATTCTTCCAGGGGTCTTGCTCCCCAGCTGTCAATACCCTGTACACCCAATTGCTGCAGGTCCACATGCAGGTATATTTCATTACGGGGCACCAGTTCACCGGAATGGTATTGCTTTTTATTTACCTCGGGGTCCAGGTCATCTAAAGCATAGGGCAGCGCAGCAACATTCAACAGGCTGTCGGCCATAATAATCTGAATACCCTTACCTTTTGCATCGGTAAAGCTGGCCCAGCGTACATCGGCCTTGTTACCACTTTCCTGCGGACGGGCATAAGGGAAGTATTGTTCCTGCACCGTTTGTTTGTACTGCCCGATCAGGGAGCCGGTTTTGCGATCCCAGTAGCTTTCACCGGGGCCACGGCCATACCAGCTGATATTGCTGTACGCTTTATTCAATACCAGGTCATTACCCACACGCATCAGCAACTCATGTTTACCCTGTACTGCTTTAAAGCTGTTCGTTACTTTTATTTCACCATTAGCATAGATGGTAAACACCTGTGTCTGTACCGCATCGCCATTCAACAGTTCTTTTTCAATGGTTACTTTATAGGTATTCCCTTCCTTAACTGTGGTAAAGTTTTTAGTGGCCGATTTTTCGTACACATTACGCCAGTTACGCAGCTTGCTGTTAAAGCCGGCGCCAATATCATTATCAGTAGGTGCACGCCAGAAAGATGGGGTTGGTCCTGCCGTTAAAATATGCTGCTGTTTAACGGTATATGCATTGATAGCGCCTTTTGCTTTATCAAAGCTGATGGTAAAGTCTTTACCGCTAATGGTTAATTTATCCCCGCTCTGGCTTTCAGTTAAAGCACCATTAGCCACAGGTGCCTGGTAAGCATTAAAGCTGTTGGCAACAGGGAACTGGTCATAAGCAATGGTATAGCCTTTTTCTAAAAACGGTTCTGCATTAACGATGTTATAACTCAGGTTCAGGAAATATTCCTTCCCTGCTTTGATCGTTTTTTTAACAGGTACTGTGACAGATTGAGTAGCCTGAGGGGCAATGGAAATATTATTGATGACACCTGATTCTATTTGTTTACCATCTTCTATCAGCTGCCATTGTAAAACAACATTGTTCAGTGTTTTAAAGAAATAACTATTGCGGATATCAAACTGGTAGTTGCCTTTATAATTTGTTTTAATGAACTGGTGTACTTTTTTAACTTCAACCGCCATAGGGGTCATGCCACGGTAAGCAGTCACCACACCTTTTACACAAAAGTTATTATCACTTATATTTTCATCAACCGGACCGGCCAAAGGAAAATCACCACCATAGGCCATGATCCTTTTACCGTTTTTAACGGTATCAATGGCCTGGTCAATCCACTCCCAGATAAAACCGCCCTGCAGTTTGGGGTTGTTCTCAATAGCATCCCAGTATTCTTTAAAATTACCCAGGCTATTACCCATAATATGGGCGTATTCGCTCATGATAAAAGGACGCGGGCTATTGCCTTTGGAGTAGTTGATCAAGCCACGCGGACTGGGATATTGCGGCACGATCATATCGGTATTAAAATCATGCTCGGCACGCTCGTATTGTACCGGCCTGAAGTCGTTGGCCTTTAACCATTCATAAGCCTCGTAAAAGTTAACACCGTTACCTGCTTCATTACCTAATGACCAGGTAACCACCGATGTATGGTTTTTATCTCTTTCATACATACGGGTAATTCTTTCAAAATGCGGGTTACGCCATTTTTTATCGTTACCAAAGCTGGTGCTTAAATCGTAGTAACGGCCATGCGATTCAATATTGGCTTCATCCACTACATATAAACCAAACTCATCGCAAAGTTCCATCCAGTAAGGATCGGGAGGGTAATGCGAATGACGAACGGCATTTACATTCAGCTTTTTCATCATCTCCATATCCTTGAGCATATCTTCTTTTGACAACACATGGCCCTGGGTAGCATTATGCTCATGACGGTTAACGCCTTTTAAGAAAACCCTTTTACCATTAATTAAAAAGTCGCTGCCTTTAATTTCCACGGAACGGAAACCAATACGCTGGGGTATTACTTCCAGTACATTTTTATCCTTGTCTTTCAGTGTAAGGTATAAGATGTATAAATAAGGGGTTTCGGCTGACCATGTTTTTACACGGTCGATCTGTGTTTGAAAATTAAGTTTTTGGTGGTAATTACCTAATACATCCTGTTTTTCACCGTCTTTTTTCCAAACCTGTTTGCCATCCGCATCTACCAGTTCGGCATCTACATAAAAAGCCACGGGCTTACTGTGTAAGGTATTACTATCTTTTTTATAGTTTTCAATGGTCAGGGAGCCGGCCAGTAATCCATTGGTATAAGCAGCATCTAAAGTACCGGTTACTTTAAAATCGCGGATATTGAGTGTTGGTGTGGCATACAGATATACCTCTCTCTCAATACCGGAGATACGCCACATATCCTGGCATTCCAGGTAACTGCCATCACTCCAGCGATATACCTGTAAGGCTACCAGGTTTTCACCGGGCTTTACATATTCGGTAATATCAAACTCTGCGGCCAGTTTACTGTCTTCACTATAACCCACTTTTTTGCCGTTTACCCAGATGAAGAAAGCCGATTTAACCGCACCCAGGTGAATAAATACCTGGCGGCCGCTCCAGTTGGCAGGGATGTTTATTTTTTTACGGTATGAACCTACGGGGTTATTATTATCCGGGATATCGAAGGGGGGATTTAAACGGCTGCCGGTTTTAGCACGGCCGGTAAACTCATAAGGATGATTTACATAGATAGGTAAACCATAACCATTCAGTTCCCAGTTAGCGGGTACTTTAAAATCGGTCCAGCCTGCATCATTAAAATCTTTTTTATAAAAATCAACCGGTCTTTTAGCAGGATCCTGCACCCAGTTGAATTTCCAGTTACCGTTTAATGACAAAAAGTAAGCTGACTTTGTTTTGTCGCGTTGTTGTGCCAGCGAACGGTTCTCGAAACTGAAAGCGCTGGCCCGCATAGGCATACGGCTGACGGAAACGATCTCGGGCGTTTGTAATTCGGATGGAATAACCTGGCTGAAAGCAGTAAAAAAACCGGATAATGCTAATAAGAGAAACCCTAACCTGAACATGATTTGATTTTGATATATGGTTACAAAATGCTGACCAATGGTATGCAGTACAAGTGTGCGACGCAAAGAACGATGCCCTGTTTGCTGCAGCTGGTAACAACAAAAATGTTGAAGCCATAAAGCTAAGCTGCTTTTGTTTACCAACACCCCGGCGCAGAAAATAACGGACAAACGATTGAAAAGGGGGGATACTGCTTATTTACGGTCGTATTCACATAAATTTGCAGCGCAAATACAATCGTTTACCAACTTAATGTTTACAACATGCAGTATAGAGTAGAAAAAGATACGATGGGTGAAGTGAAAGTGCCGGCAAAAGCCTATTATGGTGCACAAACCCAACGCAGTATTGACAATTTCAAGATTGCAGAGGACATCAACAAAATGCCGAAAGAAATTATTAAGGCATTTGCTTACCTGAAAAAAGCCGCTGCTATTACTAACCAGCAGGCAGGTGTACTTCCCAAAAACAAATCGGTGCTGATAGGTAAAGTGTGTGATGAAATACTGGAAGGACAATTAGATGATTATTTCCCCCTGGTAGTATGGCAAACCGGCAGCGGTACGCAAAGTAACATGAATGTAAATGAAGTAGTAGCTTACCGTGGCCATGTACTGAACGGTGGTAAGTTAACCGATAAAGAAAAGTTTTTGCACCCGAATGATGACGTGAATAAATCACAGTCATCCAATGATACCTTCCCTACAGCCATGCATATTGCTGCTTATAAAATACTGGTGGAAGTAACTATTCCCGGCATTAAAAAGCTGCGTGACACCCTTGCTAAAAAAAGCAAGAAGTATATGAAAGTGGTGAAGATAGGCCGTACGCATTTTATGGATGCTACGCCCCTGACCGTAGGCCAGGAGTTTAGCGGTTATGTATCGCAGTTAGACCATGGCTTGAAAGCCATTAATAATGCCTTGCCGCATTTAAGTGAGTTGGCTTTAGGTGGTACAGCTGTTGGTACCGGTATCAATACACCTGCTAATTATGCCGAGAATGTAGCCAAACAGATCGCCAAATTAACCAAACTGCCTTTTGTTACCGCCGAAAATAAATTTGAGGCGCTGGCCGCACATGATGCCATTGTAGAAGCACACGGCGCTTTAAAAACAGTTGCCGTAAGCTTAATGAAGATAGCCAACGATATCCGTATGTTATCCAGCGGACCACGCAGTGGTATTGGCGAATTGTTTATTCCCGATAACGAACCGGGCTCATCTATTATGCCGGGTAAAGTAAACCCAACCCAGTGTGAGGCCCTGACCATGATAGCCGCACAGGTAATGGGTAACGATGTAGCCATTAGTGTAGGTGGTGCGAACGGCCATTTTGAGCTGAATGTATTTAAACCTGTAATGATCTATAACTTTTTACACAGTGCCCGTTTAATAGGCGACGGTTGTGTATCGTTCAACGATAAATGTGCTGTAGGTATTGAACCTATTGAGGCCAATATTAAAAAACACGTGGACAATTCCTTAATGCTGGTAACTTCTTTAAATACCAAGATCGGTTATTATAAGGCTGCCGAGATAGCGCAGAAGGCGCATAAGGAAGGAACAACCCTGAAAGAGATGGCGGTGAAGCTGGGTTATGTTACCCCTGCACAGTTTGATGAATGGGTGGTGCCTGCTAATATGGTAGGTAAACTGTAAACAAATTGATAACTGTTCGTAGGTTTACGAATGACAAAAGCGGATACTACTGTGGTATCCGCTTTTTTGTGTAAAAAACTTGCATAAAGCGAAAGCGTGTAGTAGTTTAAAGTAAAATTCAATATTTATGAAAGCCATTGAAAAGACTGGCAGCGGTTTGCCCGCTGCCTCCTTATTACCCCAGGCTACAACACTGTCACCCTATTTACAGGCAGTGCTGGCGGCCAAAACCGGATCGAAAACTGTAATCCAGGAAAACGGTAATGCTATTGCATTAGAACGTCTTTTTAAAGGGCGGCAAAAACCATGAACCGATACATATAGTATGTAAAAAAATGGCTTGTTATGATTAACAAGCCATTTTTATGATAAGGCTGTTTACTTATTGTTTGACCACTTTTCTTGTTTCTACCAGCTGCCCATTACCATTGTATAGTTTTAAAAAGTAAATACCGCTTTTTTTTGCACTAATATCCACCGTAAAACTATTCTGGAAACTGGATTTGCTCTGCACCACACTGCCCGTTACATCATACAGTTGTGCCAGCAAGGGCTTCTGAAATTCTTTTTTACCCCTTACCGTAAGCAGGTTGGTAACTGGGTTGGGGTATATATCAATATGCTCTGCAGCTGCCGGACCTTCACCCGGTTTATCGGTCAATGCCAGCAAAGTGCCGGTATAATTGTACGCAATGATGGTTCCGTTGCCTGCATTTACACCACCATCCCTGGCTATAAAAAAGCGGCGGCCGTTGGGGGAAATAGCCATATCCCTGATCCTGCCGCCATCACCCTGGAACAACTGGTAATAGGTAGTTTCTACCCCATCGCCGGCAGGGTTCAGTTTAAGCCGGTACACAAAATCCTTTTTTAATGGTGTAACAAATAAGGAGTTGCTCCATCCCGCTATGCGGCTGGTGCCCAGGAAGTCGATGCTGGAGCAGGCAACCGTTGGCCATTGGCTGTTATCGGATGGATTGATGGTGGACATCTGTGCCGTGAACATGGTAAAGATGGGCTCCTTGTGATTGGTGATACTGGTACAGTTAAACTGCTCATTAGTAGTAGCCGTTGTTCCTATAGCCGTTGTTCCGATCGTATAACCATTCACATTACCATCGCAATAGCCCGAAACACGGTCCCAGCCATAGTTACGGCCTTTCTCAATAATATTCACTTCATCATCGGTCCTGTCCATCTGCTCTGAACTATACAACCTGTTTACCCCGTTTACCTTACCCCAAGCCAGTCCCTGTGCATTGCGGTGGCCCAGGGTAAAAACATAGTCTTCGGCACTGATAGTTGACGCATTAAAAAAGGGATTGTCATTCGGCACCCAGGCATTCTGACCTGCATCGCCATCGGATTCGGTATTAAGACGCAATACTTTTCCTTCAAAAGCATTCTGTACCAGCGAACGTTGTGTACGGGTGGTGTTCAAATACTGGCCGGCGCCCATATCGCCCAAAGTATAATATAAACGGTATTGGTTATGCAGTCCGCCGGGCGACACATTTTCAATTTCGGGGCTTATTACCAGGCGGCCGGAATTATGATCACTGCTGCCCGGTAAGTTATCTATTATTGTTTCAGGGTTGATCAATGCATCGCCGCTATAGGTATACCGGACAATTTTTGTTGAATAGATACAGCTGGTATTTGATCCGGGGCATGACCCTTTGGTGTATACAAAAGCAGCATATACCCAGGGCTTTTGATTTCTTACGGCCGGGTCAGAGGAATATAAATTAGGATGGATGGCCAGGCCCATTAAACCACCCTGCGGAAAATTGGAGGTGTTTTGCGTGATGGTAATGCCATGCGCAGCAGATTGTGCAAACAAATCGACCAGGGTGGTAGAGGCGCCAAAAGTACTCACCCCATCTTCCTTTACATTGATCCGGCGGATACGGTAACTCCTGTTCTCAGTAACCCAGAGCGAATCATTGGGACCGTATAACACTTCCCAGGCATTATTAAAATTCGTTCCTACAGTACGTTTGGCAAATGGTTCGGTTTGAGCATAACTAAATAACGCAACAGCAAAAAAAACTCCCAAGAGTAAAGAACGTTTCATGTATTGGATTTATACGCAATGATATAAATCAAATGCCTTTTATACAACCGCAAAAGCTACATAGTTTTTAGTAAAATTACTGCGCACATCGTTTTTTCCCTTACCCCGATAATTAATATTACAATATTGTTTTATGTTTTGCTAAGTAGAAAACCCGGCAGTTTTAGTAAAAAAAATACATTGAAACGTTTGTTTACGTGTACCCGGCTTTTGCTTTTTCGTATATTTTTTATACAGACCGGCGGAAAAATTACACATTTAGTATACAAACCGGGTAATAGTACGATGGTCTTTTACGATTGTTCAGGCCGGTGTATATGTTTACTTTTGAATGATCGAAATCCAATAGATGAAAATAACTTTACGTATACATCAGCGGTGGCAACACGGCAAGGCTGCATGGCTTTTACTCCTTAAAAGCGTTCCGCTATTGCTGGCTTTTCTGTTCACTGCTACTACGCTCCTTGCCCAGGTAAATGTAAAAACCGGCAAGAGCTTTATCAATATCAGCAGGCCCGGCGGCGGCACTTTTTTACCCGGCGACATTATTGAAGTAAGGGCTACTATTGCCGTTAACGGAGGTCCAAGTAACGATGCTACATATGTGAACAGTATCCGCTACAACGATACCATCAACACCAATAAATTTCAATACATCACCGGCTCATTACGCATGTTGTCCAATGAAGGTGTGCAGCAAGCAACATTTAGCGATGCTTCCGGAGATGACCTGGGCAATATTCAAGGCGCTTTAATACGTTTTAATATAGGCGGCAATGCTACCAATGCCAATGTAACCACACAAACCAACAGTACCACCGGGGCCGGCCGGTTAAGACGAAGCGACGTACCGAGCTTTTATGGCGGCACCTGTATCCGCATGTACACCTATCAAATCCAGATTAAATCAACCGCCACCGATGTGGCACTGGATAGCCTGATCATTTTAAACGCCGGTAATTTCCGTTACCGTATCGGCTCCAGCACCACCGATGTACTTTCAAATTTTCAACCTTACCGTATAAGAATAGCGCCTGACTATGGACTTTGTTCCAGCTCATTTGGTACCAATGCCATCCTGGGTGAGGCAGGAGGTACTTTTGGTTCGGGCACTGTGCGTAATAAAGCCGGCGGTACAACATTTGTACCCCTGCCTTATAACCGAGTAAATTTCAGTGCATCGGCTCCGCAGGATAATGATTATGGGGTGGCCAACAATACCAGCAGTGATGGTTCCAGTAACCCGTTTGTAGCTTATCCTAACAGCGCCCGGGTGCATAGTGTATGGGATATTATTGGTGATCATACAGGCGCTGCCGACCCTGTGGCCGGTAATGCTCCCACACCCGCCGGTAACAACGGTGGTTATACACTTGTTATTAATGCCAGTTACGAAACCAACCTGGCTTTCCGCCAGAACATCACCAACCTTTGTGAAGAAACCTACTACGAGTTTTCGGCCTGGTTCCGGAATATCTGCCGCCGTTGCGGCTGCGATGTGACTGGCCGGGGATCGGGTGACCCAGGTTATACGCCAGGGGCGGGTAATGACTCCTCCGGTGTAAAACCCAATTTAAGTTTCCAGATAGATGGCGAAGAGTATTATACCAGTGGCAATATAGCTTACTCAGGACAATGGGTTAAAAAAGGATTTGTATTTAAAACAAAACCCGGGCAAACCTCGTTTACGGTCACCATCCGTAATAATGCCCCGGGAGGCGGGGGTAATGACTGGGCAATTGATGATATTGCCGTTGCAACCTGTTTGCCTAATATGAGTTACTCCCCCTCACTTACACCCAATATTTGTGTGGGCAATCCCATTACTATTTATGATACGGTACGTTCTTATTTTGACAACTACCGTTATTATCAATGGCAATATATGGCCGATGGTACCAGTACCTGGACCAATATCGGAAGCCCGGTAGGCCCCGTAACACCGGTTAACAATGCCGGTACCTGGGAGTATGTGGCACAACACACCATACCCCCGGCATCTACTACTACGGCCAACAGCGGCGACCGTTACCGGCTGGTAGTGGCCACATCCACCACCAATTTATTAAACGATGCCTGCCGCTCTACAGATATCATTAATGCCGTTACCTTAAATGTACTGACCTGCACCCCTACACTCGGTACCAACCTGCTGTCCTTTAATGCTACGTTACAGTCGGATCATGTATTATTAAACTGGACCACATCCAGGGAAGCCGAATTGCTTTATTTTGATATTGAACGGAGCGCCAACGGCATTCATTTTGAAAAAGTGAGTACGGTAAACAGCGCATCCCAATATGCCCGGGAGCAGAATGAGTACCGGTTTACCGATAACCAGCCAAACAGCGGGAAAATGTTTTACCGGGTAAGAATGTATAACCAGGCGGGTAAAACAGCTTACTCCAAAATCATCTCATTAGGCCGCAATGAATCGCAGTTTACCGTGAACGCAGTGATGAACCCTTTTAACCAGGAGATGAGATTTGATATTACGGCCACACAAAAGGAAACCATCACCGTTGAGCTGACCGATTATTATGGTAAGAAAATTAAACAGACAAGCTTTGATATACAGCCAGGCAATAATATTTTAAAATGGAACGGCATGAACAACCTGCCTTATGGTATGTATATTGTTCGCCTTACCGGCAAATCGGGCAAGACCAGTACGCATAAGCTGGTGAAAAGCGCAAGACCCTAAGAGGATTTGGGATTTTAAGAAGTAAGATTTAGGATTTAATATTGTAGATTGTTTGCATGATTAAAGCAGTCATACTATATGGTAGGATTCAACGACTGCGTACGCTCAAATCTAAAATCTTAAATCTGCAATTCCTAAATTCCTAAGAAACCTGTACATCATCATTCACCGTGGTAGTGGTTTCGATGGATTGTTTATTAACCGGTACCAGTTTCTGGATAAACCGTTTTTGAAATACCAGTAAAGTGATAACCCCGGTGGAGATGGCCATATCGGCGATATTAAAGATGGGGCTAAAAAATTCAAACTCCTGTCCGCCTACTACCGGGAACCAGGAAGGATAGGTTGATTTGATCATGGGGAAGTATAACATATCCACCACGCTGCCATGTAAAAAAGAGGAATAACCATTAGAGGATAAAGCGGCCACACCCGAATAGGACAAATAATCCTGCGTAACCGGGTCGTAATGCAGGCCCTTGTCAAATATCATCCCGTAAAACATACTGTCTATCAGGTTACCCAATGCGCCGGCATAAATCAGTGCAGCACAAACGATAAACCCTTTGGTGTATTTTTCGCGGACAAATTTTACCAGCAACCAGGAGCCAAATATTACTGCTACCAGCCTGAATAAGGTAAGGATCACTTTGCCGGTTTCATTGCCGAATTTCCAGCCCCAGGCCATGCCCGGGTTTTCGATAAAATGTAAACGGAACCAGTCCATGCCAAATACCCTTACTACTTCACCGGTAGGATAACTGGTTTTAATAAATATTTTCAAAGCCTGGTCGGCAATAATAATAGCTGCAATGATTAAAACGGCATGTTTCAGCTTCATGTCCTTTATTTAAGGGGCAAATATATTGTTTAAGGTTTTATGAAAACAATTTGACAATTAGTTAATTCGGAAATTTGCCAATGTTCAATAGCATTACTGCAGCTGAACGGAGCGTCGCAAGGGACGATCAATCAGGGATATGCCGCTTAAAACCATCAAAACCTTACCTGATATTATTGTTCTTTGCCCGAAGATTTATTGTCCTTGTCTTTTTTGAAGTTTTTCTCAATTTCCTGTGCCTTTTTAAAATCGAGCACCACGCCATTTATACAGTAACGTAAACCTGTTGGGGGCGGGCCATCTTCAAACACGTGACCCAGGTGAGACTCACAACGGCCGCATTGCACTTCAACCCTCTTCATACCATGCGAGTTATCGGGGGTATAAATAATGCTGGTTTTACTTACCGGCTGGTAAAAACTGGGCCATCCGCAACCGCTTTCAAATTTGGTATCGCTTAAAAATAAGGCATTACCACATACCGCGCAGTAATAGGTTCCTTTTGCGGTAAGGGTTTCCAGCGGGCTGGTCCAGGGCCTTTCGGTGCCTTTTTCACGGGCAATCTGGTATACATTGGCCGGCAATATCTTTTTCCATTCCTCCTCGCTCAGCTTTACACTGCTGGTATCGGTATTGGAGTAAACGGGGTTGTTTGTTTTTTTATCGTCCATAGTATCTTTTATTACAATTTTAGACAGTGTTTGTTGCGAGTAACTGCATTGCTGGAATACAGAACAGGCCAAAATAAATATTATGATTTTTTCTAATCTCATATCTTATCTATAACAAAGCTAAATTATATCAGTTTAACTATTGAAAATCATTAACAATTTGCTAGCATTGAATAGAATTCAACGAAATCTTTGCTTTAGTAAACATTTTTTAAAAATGCTATCTTATATTTGTTTTTCACCAAGGATATTGTGTGCTTATGCTTAATTTAATTCTTTTTGGTCCTCCGGGCAGTGGTAAAGGTACCCAGTCAGAAAGGCTGGTGGCCGAATACGGTTTGGTTCACTTATCAACCGGTAACCTGCTGCGTGAGGAAATTGCCAACAAAACCCCTTTGGGTTTGGAGGCTAAAAATTTTATGGACAAGGGCCAGTTGGTACCCGATGAGGTAGTAATTGGTATGATCGACAGCAGCATTGAACACCATAAAGATGCTGTAGGCTTTTTATTTGATGGTTTTCCGCGTACCGTTGCCCAGGCACAGGCGCTGGATAAATTGCTGGAGCTTAAAAAAACCAGTATCTCCCTGTTTCTGGCTTTGGAAGTGAGCGAAGAAGAGTTGGTAGCCCGTTTATTGAACCGTGGTAAAACCTCCGGCCGCAGTGATGATACCAACGAAGAGGTGATCCGTAAAAGGTTTTCGGTATATAACCAGGAAACCGCGCCGGTATCGGAACACTATAAAAAACTGAAAAAGTTCCACCACATTAAAGGCGAAGGCTCGGTTGATGAGATTTTTGGCGCCCTTGCCGCTGTTATAGATACACAAAAAGCCAAAGTATAAGGCTTTACTGACGATTGCCACATTTTATGTAAAACACCGCTAAGGTTTTTTACCATCGCATGCTACCTTTCGTAACATGCATTTACCAAACGCTATATGATATTCTGGTATAAATAACACTACCTGCATAAGCTGGTACCGGTTACTTTATGTACTTACATGAATATAACCGGTACCGGCATTTTTTATTTGAACGATCAGACGGAAGAGATCAGAAAGCAGATATCAGCCGTCAGAAAAGAGCTATCAGCTGTCAGACAGGAGACTTCAGTGATCAGACGTACACGATCTTCAATATTAAATCTAAAATCTTAATTCCCTGAATCCTACATTCAGTGTCAGCATTCAGATATGAGATTTCAGATATGGACAATCATAAATCTTTAAATCCCAAATCCTACATCCTCTTTATTTTTTCAGCAAACTATCTGCCCTGGCCAGTGAACCGGTAATGGCTTCATTCATCTTATTCACCTTCTGCTCTTCATTGCTCAGGTATTTAATGCGTTCGGGCAGGTTATCGCTAAGGGTATCGGTAAAGTTCATTTCGGCCATCCATTTATCCATGGCGGTGGTGGCATAACGCAGGTCCAGCAACAGGGTATCCAGTTGCATTACATAAGCTTTGAGTGCCGCTTGTTGGGCTGCCGGCAGTTTGCCTATTGAGTCAATGGTTTGTGTGGTTTTCAGCTGCATTTTTTCAATGCGCATCATTTTGGGCATGCCCACATCATGGCCTTTCATTACCACATCAAACAAACTATCGGCCTGTTTTTGCAGTCCACTGTCTTTAGCACTGTTATTACAGCCCGACCCGGCAACGGCCGCCAGCAATAATGTTACAGGGATCATTTTTTTTACGAACATAGTTATACTGTTTTGTAAGCCGCAAAGGTACTACCTTACACAGATAAGCCCCTATAAACCTTGGCCGTCTTAATCATCATCCCGGTGTGCCAGCCATAATTAACAGTACACCCGCAACAAATTTTTAATTACCGTGTTGTAAATAAAACTTGCCTTATTTTGCAGGCAAACAACGATTATTGCTGATGCCACAACTACACAATTATATTACCGGCAAATGGATAGCCGGCGATGGCGAAGGACAGGCTTTATTTAATGCCGTAACCGGCGAAACCATTGCCACCACCTCCACCAAAGGCCTTGATTTTAATGCCGTTTTACAATATGCCCGTACGGTGGGCAATCCTGCTTTACGCAAAATGACCTTCCACGAACGTGGTAACATGCTGAAAGCACTGGCCCTGTACCTGCGTGAACACCTGCCCCTGTTTTACGATACCAGTTATAAAACCGGGGCCACCAAAGCCGATAGCTGGGTGGATATAGAAGGTGGTATAGGCAACCTGTTTGCCAATGCTTCACTCAGACGAAAATTTCCGGATACCACATTTGCCGTTGATGGCGATACCCATATATTAGGTAAGCAAAACACATTTGCCGCTACCCATATATTAACCCCCAAAGAAGGGGTTGCCATTCATATCAATGCCTTTAATTTTCCGGTATGGGGTATGCTGGAAAAAATAGCGGTGAACCTGCTGGCAGGTATGCCCTGCGTGGTAAAGCCCGCCACTGTAACCAGTTACCTTACCGAAGCCGTAGTGCAAAAGATCATTGCTTCCGGCATATTGCCCGAAGGGGCTTTACAACTCATCTGCGGCAGCGCGGGTGATATGCTGAATTATGTAACCGCCCAGGATGTGGTTACCTTCACCGGCTCGGCCTATACCGGGCAAAAATTAAAAGCCCATCCGCAGATCATCAGCGAATCGGTTCCTTTTAATATGGAAGCCGACTCCTTAAATTGTATGGTGCTGGCGCCGGATGTAGAGCCGGGTATGCCCGAATGGGACCTGTTTATTAAAGAGGTGCGTAAGGAAATGACCACCAAGGCCGGGCAAAAATGTACGGCGGTTCGCCGCATATTTGTACCGGATAATAAACTGAGCGATGTAAGTAAATCGCTGACAGCCGCCTTAATGCAAACCGTGATCGGTAACCCGCTGAATGAAAAAGTGCGTATGGGATCACTGGCCGGTCAGGAACAGCGTAACGAGTTGTTTGCCCAGGTACAACAATTATTAGCCGCCTCACAAATTATATATGGCTCACTGGATAGCGTAGAAGTAGTGGATGCCGATGCTTCAACGGGGGCTTTTGTATCACCACTTTTATTATTAAATGAAACACCCTGGCAGCAGACCGTATCGCACGAAGTGGAAGCTTTTGGCCCGGTAAGCACCCTGATGCCTTACAGGGATATGGAGGAAGCCATTGCCTTAAGTAAAATGGGCAAGGGCAGTTTATGCAGTTCCATTATTACCGCCAGTGAAAAACATGCCCGGGCTTATGTGATCGGCGCCGCATCGCATCATGGCAGGATACTGGTACTGAATAATGATTGTGCCAAAGAGAATACCGGCCATGGTTCACCGCTGCCTTTACTGGTACATGGCGGACCGGGACGTGCAGGCGGAGGAGAGGAAATGGGCGGCATACGTGGCGTAAAACATTATCTACAACGTACCGCAGTACAGGGTTCGCCCACTATGCTTACCGCTATTACACAGGTTTACCAGCAGTATGCAAAAGGCAATACCGGTGGTATACACCCTTTCAAAAAAACGTTTGATGAACTGGCCATCGGCGACCAACTGATCACGGATAAAAAACTGATCACATCAGAACTGATTGACCAGTTTGCCGACCTGAGCGGCGACCATTTTTATGCGCATATTGCCGGTACCGATTTTAATGGCACTATGTTTGAAAAACAGGTAGCACATGGCTATTTATTAATGAGCCTGGCAGCCGGTTTGTTTGTGGACAGTTACGAAAAGAACCCGGTATTACTGAATTATGGTATTGATGAACTACGCTTTACCAAACCCGTATACCCTGGAACCGAAATAAGTGTCCTTTTTACCTGCAAAGAAAAATTACCGCAGGATAAAAAGGAGGAAACCGATATTGACAAAGGCATTGTAAAATGGCTGGTGGAGATTTTTGACGATACCGATGAGCCGCTGGTTGGTGTAGCTACCATACTGACCATGGTGGCCCGTTAACTTAACATTTTAACAACGAATAATGCTGAATATTCAGGACAAAAATTAGTATATTTATTACACCACAAAATATTTTGAACTATGGAAAATGGATATGTTAAAAGCGAGTTTCATAATGGCGTAACCACTATCGAGTTTCACCATCCCCAAAGTAATTCTTTACCATCCCGCCTGCTGGAGCAACTGGCCCAGGCCATACATGGTGCGGGTAACGATACCGAGACAAAAGTTATTATTTTACGATCGGAAGGCGAAAAGGCTTTTTGTGCCGGCGCTTCTTTTTCCGAGCTGGCCGCCATCAAAACAACTGAAGAAGGAACAAAATTCTTCAGCGGCTTTGCGCATGTAATTAACGCTATGCGTACCTGTCCTAAATTTATCATTGGCCGTATACACAGCAAATGTGTAGGCGGTGGTGTAGGTTTGGCAGCCGCGGTAGATTATGCTATTGCAGTTGAAGGCGTAGAGGTAAAATTAAGCGAACTGGCTTTAGGCATCGGGCCCTTTGTTGTAGGACCCGCCGTTGAAAGAAAGATCGGCTTATCGGCCTTTACCCAATTAGCCATTGATGCCCATATGTGGCGTAACGGCGACTGGGCCCGTAAAAAAGGTTTGTTTGCCGAGCTGCACCCTTCAGTAGAAAGTATGGACGAATCTATCATCCGTTTATCACATACACTGGTGGCCAGCAGTCCCGAAGCAACGGCCGAATTAAAAAAACTAAGCTGGCAGGGTACAGAGAACTGGGATAAATTATTAATTGAAAGAGCAGCTATCAGCGGCCGTTTAATTACCAGTGAGTACAGCAAAAAAGCTATTGAAAAAATTAAACAAAAACAGGTGGTAGCAGCGTAAAGCAAGCACTTATTTGTTTTTGAAAACTGTTTCTGTATCAGTTATTCCCCCGTGTCACATATACGGGGGATTTTTTTATTATCTTTGGTCCTGCTTTAGGGGTATTCTGTAAAGAATTGAGAGAGTCCCTTTGAACCTGACCCGGTTAATACCGGCGTAGGGAAAAGCAAATACACCTTTCTGCAGGGTTGTATTTTGTTGCGATCTTTCCTAAAGCATTTTTTTAATTATTAAAACAATGACAATGGAAAAATCGCTCTGGCAACACATCGCCACGGTACGCCAACAATCACCGCTCGTTCATAATATTACCAACTTTGTAGTGATGAATAATACGGCCAATGCGCTATTGGCTGTGGGTGCTTCTCCTATCATGGCACATGCCCGCTCAGAAGTAGCTGACATGGTATCCATTGCCCATGCACTGGTCATCAATATCGGAACATTGGATGAATACTGGGTTGAGTCGATGTTATTGGCCGCAGCAACCGCTAACAAATCCAATAAGCCCTGGGTACTCGATCCTGTTGGCGCCGGTGCCACTGCTTACCGCGACGAAGTTTTGCAAAAACTACTGGCCTTTAATCCTACTATCATCAGGGGAAACGCCTCTGAAATTATGGCCTTAGCTAAAAATAATACGGTTACAACGAAAGGCGTGGACAGCACCGCTGCCAGTAACGACGCCATCTCCTCTGCCCGCTTACTGGTGGAAAAATATAAGGCAGTAGTTTGTATATCCGGCGCTGTTGATTTTGTAGTGGACAGCAAACAAACCGTTTCCATTACGAATGGTCATCCCTTAATGACTAAAGTAACGGGACTGGGTTGCTCAGCCACGGCACTTATCGGTGCATTTGCAGGCGTAGCAGCAAACAAAACCGAAGCAGCCGTGGTGGCCATGGCCCTTTTAAGTATCGCCGGAGAGCTAGCCGAACAGCAGTCAAAAGGCCCCGGTAGTTTACAATTACATTTACTGGACCAGTTATACGCCCTTACAGAAGAAGTTTTTAATGCCCGCTTAAAACTTGGTATAACAGCATGATCTCCTTCCCGTATAAATTATACCTGGTTATTTCTGAAGCAGATTGTAAAGGCAAAAACATGATAGCCGTAGCCAGGCAAGCTATAAAAGGCGGTGTGGACATTATTCAGCTAAGGGAGAAAAACGCTTCCGTTACCGAGTTTACAACAAAGGCCCTGCAACTTAAAGCACTTGCTGATGAATACCACATTCCTTTGATCATTAACGATAACCTGATGGTAGCCGAGCATGTAAATGCAGCAGGTATACATGTAGGCAATAATGATCTGCCACCGGCAGAAATCCGCCGGGAGTGGAATGTAGCCAATAAGATCATAGGGTATTCTATTGAGTATATAGAACAGTTACATAATGAGCAGATGGAAGCGGCCGATTACCTGGGTATCAGTCCGGTGTTTGGCACTGCTACCAAAACGGATACGGTTACGGAATGGGGACTGGAGGGTATTACAACAATAAGACAACTCACCACTAAGCCGCTTATTGCTATCGGCAATATGCAGTTGAATAATGTAAAAGCAGTAATAAATGCCGGTGCCGATTGTATTGCAGTGGTATCGGCTATTTGCAGTGCCAGTAACCCGGAGAAAGCCGCTTATGATTTAAAAAATGAAATAATCAAATGAAAAAATATACTTATCCTTCGGTACTTACTATTGCCGGTTTTGACGGAAGCGGGGGAGCCGGCATCCAGGCCGATATAAAAACATTCTCGGCACTGGGCTGTTATGCCACATCGGTATTAACCGCATTGCCGGTACAAAACACGATGGGGGTACGTAAAATTTATCCTATCCCCGTAGAGGCTGTGGCCGATCAGATCAGGGCCATATTGGACGATATTTTTCCTGGTGCTATAAAAATAGGTATGGTACATACGCCTGAACTGGTGGAAACCATTGTAGATACACTGAGCGAATACCCTAAAATACCCATTGTATTTGACCCGGTAATGGTAGCCACCAGCGGCCACCGGTTAATTGAAAGCGATACCATTACTACCATCATCAACCGCTTACTGCCGGTAGCCGATATCATTACCCCCAATATGGATGAAAGCGCTATACTGGCCGGTATGCCGGTAAAGACCCTGGATGATATGGTTATTGCCGGGAACAAAATAAGAGCCCTGGGTTGCCGGTCCTTATTGTTAAAGGGTGGTCACCAGGAAACGGAAAAGATCACTTCCCTGTTCATCAGCGAAGACGGAAGCGTTGACCCCTTTGTAACCGAAAAGTTTAAAACAAATAACACACATGGTTCGGGCTGTACTTTATCATCGGCAATTGCCGCTTACCTGTCGCAAGGCAAGGCTTTAGCTGAAGCTGTGGCTTTAGCGCAGGCCTATGTATATGATGCCATAAAACATGGACAGGATGTACAAACAGGAAAAGGGAACGGCCCGCTGAATCACTTTTTTAATCCTCAAAAACTAATTAAAAATGAAATGGTCTGAATATACCTGGACACAGGTGGAGCATTGTTATCAAGCTATATTGGAAATGCCTTTTATAACGGAGCTTTCAGCCGGAACCCTACCCGTGGAAACCTTTAAGTTTTACATGGCGCAGGATTCACTTTACCTGGAACATTTTGGAAGGGCATTATCCCTTGTGGGCGCTAAAGCATACGACATACAGGATGTACTGGCATTTATCCGTTTTGCCGAAGGGGCCATTGTGGTAGAGAATGCCTTACACGAAACCTATTTTAAAGACTTTGGTCTTACCGACAGGGGAACCATGCAGCCAGCCTGCCATCATTATATTCACTTCTTAAAAAGCACAGCCACTTTTGATGCGGTGGAAGTTGGTATGGCGGCTTTGTTACCCTGTTTTTGGATATATAAAAAAGTAGGTGACCATATTTTTCAAAACCAGGAAACAGTAAATAATCCCTATAAAAAATGGATCCAAACTTACAGCAACGAAGATTTTTGCGCCCTGGTTCAACAGGCCATCAATATTTGTGATGCCGCGGCTGAAGGTGCTACACCGGAAATAAGAGAAAGAATGACACAGGCATTCATCACTTCATCGCATTTGGAATTCGATTTCTGGCAGGGGGCTTATAACAACCGAAACTGGAACGTCTTTTAAAGTATCATGCACTTAATTTCTGGCTGGTTCGCTTTAAATCGCCGGCCAGCCTGGAGATAAATAAAAACTGGTCGATGATGGGTTTAAGTTCACCCAGTCTTATGCGGGTGTCGGTATCCATTAAACCCTGCTGGATTTCGGTACGCCGTTTTTCTATTAGCTCATTGGCATGTTTGTTCAAGGCAAGTTCGGGATGATCATCCTCCTCTTCCTGCCAGGCCACTTTGTTTAAAATAGCAATACAGTCCTCCAGTTCGTCCAGGGTATCATCTATCACCGGGCTGAAATCGGTAGAGCGGTATTTGATAGATAGCGTAGGTGAGTAATAAGATAAAGTGGCAATATGTGAGTTGAGCATATTACTCATTACCACAAACTGGTGGGTGAGTTTGCTATGTACCTGCTTACTCTTTGGTTCGGCCAGCATACGCGAAAAAGCACCCGCCAGGTTGGCCTGGGCTACAAAAGCATTCTTGCGGCTTATTTTAAAATCGAGTACCGATGAGGTTTCATTTACGTAAGGCAGGCTTACATTTTTATAGTAGGTAATACTTTCCTTCACCGCATCGATCATATAGGTCTTTATCTGCTCCTTCTCCCAGGCGGGCACTAATAAAAAGGTAGCGCCAAATGCGATCACAGAGCCAATGGCCGTATCAATTACCCTGTCCTGCAGTATTACCTGGAAATGTGCCGTATCCAGCAGGTAAAACATAATGAGTACAAAGGGTGTCATAAAAATAACACTGAATAAATACCGGGTGCGCATAAAGCTATATGAGCCGATCATGAACAGTAACATGATGGCAAAGAGGGCCGATTCGTTTTTAATCAGTGTAAGGATGCCCAAACCCAGCAAGGCGCCGAATATGGTACCGGCCAGTCGCTGGTAATTTCGTTCCCGGCTCAGGCTGTATGCAGGTTTTAATATCACGATGATGGTCAGTAATATCCAGTACCCGTGACCCAGTGAAAAAATATGGGAGAGTATATAGCCTGCAGTAGTAGCAATACTCACCCGCAGGGCATGCCGGAAAGTATTTGATTTAAGGGACAGGTTATCCGGCAACAGTCGCCAGCTAAGGTCAGTAGGGGTTACAAAATGTTCATAGTCGCCGGGCAGTTTATAGTCAGCCGCCGATTTTTTATCATAACCGGTGTAATGATGTAAAGTGTATAACCTCACCGATATATCATCCAGGGATTGTAATATTTTACGCAGGCTTAATAAAGCTTCCAGGTTTTCGGGGTTACGCTGGCTGTCCCGGAAAGTATTAAAATACTGCTGCAGCTCCTTTAAATGCTGCTGCATATCCACCGGTTCGCGGGAGTATTTACCACTTTGAACAGAAAGACCTATCTCGTCCAGCTCATTGGCCATTTCCATGATAATGGTCCTGAAACGTTCTAATATATCAGTATTATCAAAGTATTTATGCAGGGCTTCGTAGGCATAAAAAGTAGTAGTGGTTTTTTCAAACAGGTCAACCGTATCTGAAAATATCATCAGTATAGTACGGCTGGTAGTGGTAGACTCCTTAATGATATGCCGGCTTTTGAACAACATTTCCCGCAGGGTTTGCTGCTGGTTCTGAACAATCACCTGTTTTTCCAGTAACAGCCCGTACACTTTATCATAATCTACCTGCTTGTTATAAAACAAAGCCCGGCTGCGCAGGTAATCGGCCACCGACATAATATTTTCACCCAGGGCCTGCTGAATAAGTTTATAAGGCCTGAAACTGTATAAGGTAATACTCAGCAGCATATACCAAACCCCGCCCGCGGCCACATATAAGGCGTTCAGTGCAATGCCCTGCGGTGAATTGTGCACCTGTTGTATACCCAGCACCATCACCAGTAAAGCCGACATGCCAATGGCATTTACCCGGGAATTGTAAACACCTATCATACTGAACAGGAAACAAAATATAGCGATCAGAAAACCCAGTAATACGGGAGAGTAGGAAACAAAGCCTGTGATGAGGGATACAAAAAATATAATGATGACCGTAGCACGCATGCCATTACGCCGGTGCAAAATAGGCCCCGGCATATCCGACACACTTACACAAAGTGCACCCAGCGACACCACAATGCCGATATGAAGTAATCCGAAAAAATTAAGTATGATGGCGGGCAAAGTAACGCCGGCAGTAATACGTATACCCTCAGCAAAATAATAGCTGTTAATAAAACTCCGGTATTGTTTTACATAATCCATCCTGCAAAAAGCAACGGGGTTGCTATAAATAAATTAATCAGTGTGAAGAAACAGCTTTTAACCCAATAATGGAAGCAATAAGTGTAACTAAAAATACAATACGCCAGGTAGTGGCCGGCTCCTTAAATATAAAGATCCCTACCAGCACGGTACCTACCGCACCAATACCCGTCCACACCGCGTAGGCCGTACCCAGCGGTATATGCAAAGAAGCCCGGTACAGCAAATACATGCTGGCCGATAAACAAATAAAAAAACCTGTCATCCATACTGCCGTGTTGGTATCGGGCTCTCTCGCTTTTCCTAAACAGGTAGCAAAGCCTACTTCAAACAAGCCGGCTATGATCAATAATATCCAATTCATACATTTTTAATCCAGCTGTGAAACAATCTCCTCACTCAGTGGTGATACGGATGGCGGATAATAATCAATTAAAGTGCCATTTTCATCCACCAGGTATTTTGAAAAGTTCCATTCCGGAGGGGTGCTATTCCACCCGTTTTTGGCAGCATCGGTCAGCCATTGGTATACGCTGTTTTGCTGTGCACTTTTGATCACCGTAGTTTTTTGCATTAACGGGAAGCTCACGCCAAAATTCACCTGGCAAAAACTGGCAATTTCCTCATCTGTTCCTTTTTCCTGTTCCTTAAAATCGTTGGCCGGAAAACCCAGTATCACCAGTTTATCCTTATGCTGCTCATATAGTTTTTGCAATTCGGCATACTGGGCCGTATACCCGCAGTTGGAAGCCGTGTTAACGATCAATACTTTTTTGCCCTGCAGTTGCCCGAAATCAAATGCGGTTTTGTTATTGGCGGTAGCACTTAATGTATAAAAGGAGACCGGCGCTTTTACCTGGCCGTCCCGGTTATGTTGCGACATATTTTTCTTTTTAGGAGTTAAAAACATGATAGCCGGGTAAATGGCTTTCATGATGCGTTGCCTGATGGTCATATCTGTATTGTTTTTGGTAACAATAAATACATATACTGCAAACGTAGTACATAGTATAACACTAATAACAACAATGCGTTTCAATAGTTTATATAACCTTTTACGTACCACCTGGTTTATTATTACGTGCAAGATACGATCAATGTACGGGAGTACCCCGGCATTTCCGTTTATCTGTTCCTGTCTCCTTACATAATCTTAATGTAGATTTTTTCGGTATAGCAGGTATCTTTACAGCCGTTCCTAAGATGACAGGGTTTGTAAAGAAATACCAACAACTACTGCGTTTTTGTTTATGTACTATTATATGTAGCCTGCTGGTTACCGGTACCTATGCCCAAACAGCCGCATTTACCATTGATAACCCCAGTGGTTGTGCACCCCTGTCCGTAAACTTTACCGATATCTCCTCCGGCGCCACCGTAGTAAGCCGCAGCTGGAACCTGGGCAGCGGCCCGATCAGCAATACTGACCCTACCGTGGGAGCTAATTTTAATACCCCTGGTACCTATACTATACAACTGACCGTTAACTTCAGCAACGGCACTACACAAACCCAGCAGCAAACCGTAACGGTACATCCTAAACCCGTAGCCAATTTCAACGCCAGTACCCTGATCGGTTGTGCCACCCTGCCGGTAAATTTTACCGATGCATCTACCACGGCCACCGGCAGTATCACTTCCTGGAACTGGAGTTTTGGCGCCGGCTCGGCCAGTACACAGAACCCTTCCTACAGCTTTACCACCAATGGCCAGTATACCGTCTCCCTTTTTGTGGAGAATAACTGGGGCTGCCGCAGCGATGCCGAAACCAGGCCTAATTATATTACTGTACACAACCGACCCAGTGCAGCCTTTACAGTAGACGCCGATGCCAGCTGTACTTTACCGTTTACAACAACATTTACCAATAATACTGCCGGCAGTGGTACTTTAACCTATACCTGGGATTTTGGGAACGGCGAAACCTCAACCGATGCCGTACCCGTTCACAGTTATACCACACCCGGCGTGTATAATATTACTTTAAACGCCAATAATGGCACTAACTGTAACAGTAATACAGCCAGCCGTACGGTATATGTTGGCAAGCCGGCAACACCGCCGGTATTAAGCGGACCGGCCAATCTTTGTGTCAATACATCGGGCTATTTCTCCTTTCCCGCTACTACACCATCCAACTGGTTACAAAACGTAAGCTGGGATTTTGGAAACGGTACCGTGGTAAACGGCAGCAACGGCATATACTATACCTATCCCTCGCCGGGCACTTATACCATTACCGCTACCGTACGTTACCGCAGCGGTTGTGAAGACATTATTACCACTAATGTAACCGTTTCGCCAAGACCCGATATTACAGTAAGTGCTTTGCCAACGGCTGCATGCCAGTTACCCTTCAGCACAACATTTACAGCAACCGCTACACCGCTTAACCCCAACTACATTTATAACTGGGATTTTGGTGACGGCACCAGTCAATCGGGTACAGGCCTTAGTACCATCGGCCATAGTTATGGCAGCGCCGGCAATTATACTGTTACCGTAACAGTCACCGACCCTGATAATCCCAATGCGGCCTGTAATAGCCGTAGCACCACTATGGTTGTAAGAGCGGCTATACCCGCCATAGATATTTATAATTACACCCCGCAAAGCGGCTGTAAACCTTTATTCACCACTTTTAATTCCTACTTAAATAACCTGGTTACACCCATTGCCGGTGTACAGTATACCTGGAATTTTGGCGATGGTAGCCCGGACTATATAGTTACACCAAACAGCAACTACTCCACCGCATCACATTTATACACCACTGCCGGAACTTTCACCGTAAGGGTCACTGCCCAAACACCTGAAGGATGTACTACCTATGATGAAGTGGTGGTTACTGTTACCGATGAATGCCCGCCCGGAGAAGGTGGTGGCGGAGGAGGCGAAGGCGGTGGCTTTGGTAATAATGGCGGCAGTTGTGCCGATCGTCTGGCTTATACATTTACGGCCAATAATGTACCGGGCACTACCGTATATAGCTGGAATTTTGGCGATCCGGCTTCAGGGGCCGCTAACGAGATAACCGGCAATAACGCCACCATTACACATACCTTTAGCGGCTCCGATACCTATACGGTAACCCTGACCCGTGAAATTACCGCAACCGGTGCACTGGTAACCACTACCCGGGTGATAACTGTTACCAACGAACCCATCATACCGGCTTTTACGGCCAGCCCCATTGCTGTTTGCCCTAATGGTACCGTAACTTTTACGCCTGCGGGTATTAATGCCGATCGTGTACGCAGTTATACCTGGGATTTTGGGGATGCCTCACCTGTTTATACCATCAACAATACCAACCCGCCCCTGCCAGCATTGGATGGTGTAACCTCTCATACCTATACAACAACAGGCACCTATACTGCTACCTTAACTATTATTGATCGGTTAAACTGTTCAACGGTTTCAGATAACAGTATACAGATCATTGTAGATGGACCAACAGCCGATTTTACGGCCGATGTGTTAACCTCCTGCGATCAAAACTTTGACGTAAGGTTTACGCCCACACAAACCCCCATTGATCCATCAGTGCCTATTGTCAGGTGGATCTGGAATTTTGGCGATGGGGCCAGCATTACGCAAACCAGTGCGGACCCCGTAACGCATAGATATAACAATAGCAGCTATTACCGGGCCTATGCGGTAAGCTTAACGGTTGAAGATGCCAATGGCTGCCGCAGTGATGTGGTATTAAAACCGGATTATATCAAAGCATATCGTCCGCAGGCTTCTTTTTATGCCAGTAGTCCTTTACGCTGTAATAATTACACTGTAACATTTTACAATACATCCAACGCACAGGGAACCCCAGCTGCACCCAACTACAAGTTTACCTGGAATTTTGGCGATGGCAGTGCGGAAGTAGCGACCAATAGCAACGCGGCACAAACACATACTTATGCCGGCGATGGCGAGTACACCGTTACATTGACCGTGATGGATGAAAACGGCTGTACGCACACCTATACACAAAATAATTATATACGTATTGTAAAACCGGTTGCTGATTTTGAACCCGGCGGCAGTATTACACAATGTGCCCCAATAAGCCTTGGCTTTGTAAACCTGTCCGAAACCTTCGGGCAGCCAGCTACCTATACCTGGGATTTTGGCAATGGCGGTACCGGCTCTACCAGTACAACCCCACAACCCGTCATCTACCCGGTACCTAATGATTATATGGTAACCTTAACCGTTCGCTCATTAGGCTGCGAAAGCACTATTTCAAAACCCATCACCGTAAAAGGTCCGAGAGGAAATTTAATAGCCGATGTATTACCCGGCTGTAAGCCCTATACCTTGAATATGCAGGTAACCGGCACCAATATCAGCAGTTATGCCTGGGATTTTAATGATGGTACTCCTGTAACACCATCAGCAACCAATCATACCATATCGCATGTATATAACCTGGCGGGTATTTACAACCCCAATGTAATATTAAGAAGTCCGGAAGGCTGCTCTTTCACATTACGCCCTGCAAATAATGTAATCGTTGATTCGGTAAAAGCCATTTTCACCGCCGATAATACGGCCTTCTGTGATGCCGGCACAGCCAACTTTACCAATAACTCAGCCGTTCCATCTTTTTCCGGCTTTGTAAACCAGACCTGGAATTTCGGTGATGGCAGCAGTTTTACCGGCGCTAACCCACCGGCACATACCTATAACAGCCCCGGCACGTATACTGTAAGTTTACAAACCGGATCGCAATATGGCTGTACCGATATAGCGCAAACCGTGATACAGGTTAACAGCTCTCCCACTGTACAAATTACCGGGCCGGATAATAACTGTTTAACACCCGGCTCTTCCCTCCAATATGAAGCGGTGGTAAACACCACGGATATAGTGACGCAATATGCCTGGCAATTAAACGGTACGCCAGTAGGTACTAACAGCGCTTCGCTGAACATCGATTACCGCCAACCCGGCATTCACCAATTGCAGCTGACCGTTACAACGGATAAGGATTGCAGCACTACTATTTCCAGGAATATTGTAATAGATTCTGTTGTTGCCAACTTTACTATTGACGAAAATGTTTTCTGTGGTAATGGTACGGTTAGTTTTACCAACCTGTCCACGGTACCAGGCTTTTCGGGCTTTACCACACAAACCTGGAACCTGGGTGACGGCAGCCCTTCATTTAACGGCAGTACTCCGCCACCACACGCTTATTCTATTCCCAATACCTATACCATCAACCTGGCGGTGGCTTCACAGTATGGTTGTACTGATAATCTTTCTAAAACGGTTACCGTGCACCCCATGCCCGCTGCACAGATCGATGGGCTGGATGTAAATTGTTTACAACCGGGGTCTACCCTGCAATACCATGCGGTCATCAGCAGCATTGATCCTGTCACTACTTATCAATGGCAGCTGAATGGTGTAACCATGGGAACCAACGATCCTGTTTTTAAGGTGGATTATCGTCAACCCGGTAACCATGTATTATCATTAACCGTTACTACCTCCAATAACTGTAGCATAACGGTTAACCGTAATATTATTATTGATTCGGTGGTGGCGCGTTTCACTGTTGATAATCATTTTCATTGCGCAACCGGCGAAGTACTGTTTACCAATACAGGCAGCAGCGCCTTCCCCATCAATAGTTTTACCTGGAATTATGATAATGGTGTAATACCCTCCTTACCATTAACCGGTGGCAGTTATACCTATCCTTCGCCCGGTGAGTATTACCCATCGCTGCTATTAGCAACAGTAAACGGTTGCCGCGATCAGTATGTATTGCCGCAAATGATAAAAGTGTATACCGCTCCTGTTGTTATGATCAGTGGTGAAGAAGAAAAATGTGCCCAGAACGAACTTGCCTTCACGGCTTCCATTCAATCGGAAGACCAGGTAATAAGTACCGTATGGCGTTTAAATAATACCGTTATCAGCAGTACCGGTGAGGCATCCTACCGTTTTACACAGGCGGGTGATTATGTATTAACCTTTACTGTTACCACTCAGCATAACTGTGTGGAGGTAGTGACCAAAAACATTACGATCCATCCTTTACCCGTACCCAATGCCACGCCGCAAACAGCTACTATATGCGAGCAGACCAGTATTCAGCTACAGGCGGGTGATGGCGTACAGTATTCCTGGACCCCAACACAGGGTATTATTTCCGGTGCCGATAGCCCCAACCCGGTGGTATCACCGGCCAACACCACCAAATATTATGTTACGGTGACCAACCAGTTTAACTGTGTACAGAAAGATTCGGTGCTTATTACCGTAGACAGAAGAGTACGTTTAACCCATAGCGATAACCAAGTGATCTGTATTGGTAAATCCGTACAGTTGCAGGCAGCAGGTAATACCAATCAATTTGTGTGGTCGCCCGTTACAGGTTTAAACAACCCCAATATTCCTGACCCGGTGGCAGCGCCTACACAAACAACTACCTATAGCGTTACGGGTATCAGCCGGAATGTTTGCCCCAATGAAACCGGGCATGTATTGGTGGTGGTAGGCCCTTACCCAACTGTTGATCTTGGAGCCGATGTGGTGATCAATGCCGGCCAGGAACATATATTCAACCCCACCGTGAGCAGTGACGTAGAAAAATATTTGTGGCAACCTGCAACGGGATTAAGTTGTACCAACTGTGTCCGTCCCTCATTTGTAGCCGATGATGATATTACTTATAGCCTGACCGTTACCAATCAATACAATTGCAGTACAACGGATGAGGTAAGGATAACGGTATTGTGTAACAAGGGAGCCATTTATGTACCCAATGCCTTTACACCAAATGGCGACGGTAAGAATGATATATTTTATATCGGCAAAAGCTTTGGTGTACAGGAAATAAAATCCTTCAACATCTTTAACCGCTGGGGCGAGCTGGTGTTCAGCCGCAAAAACATCCGGGCTAATGATATCAACAGCGGCTGGGACGGCCGTATCAAAGGACAACCCGTTGAAACCACCACGGTATTTGTTTACACTATTGAAGCTATCTGTAATGAGAACCTGCCGGTGGTGATAAAAGGAACGGTAACGCTGGTCAAATAAATTTGAGATCTCAGATTTTACATCAACTATATGAGGTATATTGAACTGATAGAAAATCCTACTTCAACAAATCATAAATCCTAAATCTCTACACTATCTTTTTCAACAATCCCAGCTTCCCTTTCAAACTCGGGTATTTTGCTGCGGGATCAAACCAGGTAGGACTTTTTAAAATGCCTTTTTTATGACTGAAAGTGTCAAAACTATGTTTACCATGATAAGCTCCGATACCGCTGGCGCCTCTTCCGCCAAAGGGTAAATGATGGTTGGTGGCGTGCATACTGCTGGTATTGATACAGGCATTGCCCGATGGTACGGCCTGCAGCCATTGTTCCTGTTTTTTACTACTGCCCGAATAAATATAAAATGCCAGCGGGTTGGGGTGTTTGGCAATAATGTGTAAGGCTTCCGGCATACTGCTGTATTCCAGTACCGGTAATATGGGGCCAAAAATTTCGTCCTGCATAACCGCGGCACTATCGCCGGTATCCGTCATCACCGTTGGTGCAATATACAGGTCGTCCCGGTTGTATTGCCCGCCCGTTACAATGATACCGTTTTGTAAATAACCGGTTAGCCGATCAAATTGTTTGGTGTTAATAATACGGCCATAGTCATAACTTTCAGCAGGATCGGCGCCAAAAAACTTTTCTATTGTTCGTTGTAAAGCCTGTAGTAATTTTTCTTTAACCGATGTATGTACCAGTATATAATCGGGGGCGATACACATTTGCCCCGCGTTGGAAAATTTGGCCTGTACAATACGTTGTGCCGCTACTTTAATATTGGCATCCCTTTCTACCACACAGGGACTTTTACCACCCAGTTCCAGCACCACGGGCACCAGGTTCTCAGCTGCCATTTTATAAATTGTTTTTCCTACTGCCGGGCTGCCGGTATAAAAAACCAGGTCAAACGTAAAATGCTGCATCAGTGCCGGCACAATTTCATGGCCTTCTCCCTCGGCCACCATTATGTATTCCGGGTTGAAAACCGTTTCAATAATTTTTTTAATAGCCGCCAGGGTAGCCGGTGCAAACTCACTGGGTTTTATTACCACGCAGTTGCCGGCGGCAATAGCCCCGATAAGGGGGACCATAATTAATTGTAAGGGATAGTTCCAGGGACCAATGATGAGCACAGTGCCCATAGGCTCGGCTTTTATATAACTGGTGCCGGGAAAGTTGAGCAGGTTGGTATCCACATATTCTTTACGCATCCAATGCTCCAGGTTGGCCAGGGCATAATCCAGTTCATTTAATACAAAACCCGTTTCGGTAACCCAGGTTTCTTCGGCATTTTTGCGCAGGTCGGTAAACAGGGCTGTTTGCAGCTCCTGTTCATGGGCTTTAATGGCTTTTTTAAGTTGTTGCAACTGCTGTTTTCTGAATGCGTAAGCCTGTGTTGCCCCCGATCTGAAATATTGCTGCATCCTTTGTAAGGATGGTATTAAACTATTTTCCATGCCTGCATTAATTAATAATTTACACCTGCCAATACTTTACCGGCTTGCGTATATCTAAATTAATAAAAATGCAGCGCATTGTTATGCTGTCCTTTGTTACAGCTCAATTAAACCCCGGCCGCTTCCGTTTTAGGCCATTTCCATGCCTGCCATATCACACATATCGTAATTATGCTCTCCACTATGGCCAGGAACACGTAAAAAATACGCCACCCGGTCAAGGAAGAAGCGGCTATCAGTAACATTAACAGGGTAAAAAATATTCCTAATATTATATTTACTATCCTGCAAACTGCCGGTTTTAGTATCAGCGATAAAAACACCATCAGCGCGGGCACTGTTAACATAAAGGTGGCGGCAAATAACTTCAGGGGAGTGTCCAGCATATTTTCCCCTGTTATTAAGCCTTCCGTTTTGCCGGGAACATACAACTCAAAATAATCTCCATACAGGTAGCAGAACATCAGCGATGTCCACAAAGCGGACAGCTTAATTCTCACATTTACCTTCATATCTTCAAAATAAGTGTTAGCCATTTTCAGTTTTTTTAAGTTTTCTGCCAAAGATCAGCAACCATAAACAGGTACCTATTTCGCCCAGTGTAGCCGGCAGGGTGATGAATTTTGAAACAGTATATTGATGAAAATTTACAAAGATGGTATTGGCAAATACACTCAGCAGGTAACCAATGCAACCCAGCATTAATAAAATACCCAGTATTTTGGGTAATACGCCCGATTTATACACCAGATAACCGAAAGGAAATAGCCAAAGACCCCAGAACACCTGGCATACCCGTAAACCGTAATTATAATTGTCCAGCAGTTGCATTACCTGGGTCTGCAACTCCTCCGTATTGTAAACATCCAGGTAACCCGCACCTTCCACCAGGTTAAGTATGGCAAATTTGTGCTGCAGGTTAATAAATGACATAGGCACACTCACAATGGCAAAAATCACCATCAGTTTGGCATACTGCTCATTTATCCCGTGCAATATTTTGTACAGTACCAGGGGAAGCAGTAAAAAAGCAATATAACAAAGCATACTGCTAGCAATGCTTAACCTGAACAGTTGCTGGGAGTTCGTTATGTTCTGAAAGGTTTCGGCGGGGTCTTTCCAGTTTACCAAAACAGAGGGAACGTACATTAAACTGAAAATCCCGGTTAGCACCACCACGAGATATATCAGGCCCGCCAGCCGGTCAAGTTTTTTTGAAGCAGTCATTTTTTCTTGGTTTTGGGCTAAGACGGCGATGATCAAAATTTGTTACAGGCTTTTACACTTTCTTTTACCCGTTATTGGGCAGCGGCCGGCAGGATGCCCTTATTTTATGGGCCGGTATGTTACATTGCCGCATTTCCCTATCTTGCAGCCCATGTCCACAACACTCTGCTTTGATTTTGGCAATACGCGGAAAAAAGTAGCCGTATTTACCGATACGGTTATTACGAAGATATTGGTTCTTCCAAACGACGATTTGGCCACTATTCAGCAGTTAACGGAGGATTTTAAGCCCCAAAAGACCATTTTATCCTCGGTTATCAACCATAATCCAGATATAGAGACCTGGTTAAGAGGCTGTTCCAAATTTCACAAACTGGGTCACACCACCAAGGTTTCATTTACCACACCGGTGGGCAAGCCGGAAACCATCGGGGCCGACAGGCTGGCCATTGCCGCCGCCGCAGTACATTTTCACCCGGGCAAACATAACCTGGTCATTGCCCTGGGCACCTGTGTTACCTATAATTTTATCAATAAATACAATGAATTTGTAGGAGGGGCCATTTCCCCGGGCCTGGAAATGCGTTTAAAATCGCTGCAGCACTATACCGCTTTCCTGCCGGTGGTAAAACCTACCGCCAACGTTCCATTAATAGGTTACGATACAGATACCAACATTCTTTCAGGCGTCGTGTTGGGCATTTGCTACGAAATTGATGGATTTATAGACGAATATGCCGCTAAATTCGACAACTTTAACGTGGTATTAACCGGAGGTGACATGGTACATTTGGGTACACACCTTAAAAACAAGATATTTGCAGACCCTGATTTAATATTTAAAGGTCTTTATGCTATTAGCGAAGTCAACAACCCCTGATAAACTTACCGTAAAAGGGGTTTGCCGTATAGCGGCAACCATACTACTTACTGCTGTAATTACTCCTGTATTTGCACAAGATAACTCGCCCTATTCCAGGTATGGCTTAGGCGATATTACCCCCCCAACCAATGTTATCAGCCGTAGCATGGGTGGCGTATCGGCCGGTTATAATGACCATTTGTCTGTTAACTATAACAACCCGGCATCATACGCCTGGTTCCAGAGTTATATAGAGGCAAAAAGTAAAAAAATGTCAACAGGCCGCGTAGTGCTGGATGTTGGGATGAATATTGACAACCGCACCCTGCGTGAGCCGGGTAATAATACGGTAAACAGTAAATTCGGAGCCACTAATGCTACTTTTTCCCATATTTATATAGGTATGCCTATCAGCCGTAATATGGGTTTAACCTTTGGTATGCGCCCGCTTACCCGTATCAGTTATAATATGGTAAAAGAAGGGCCGCTGGTAGATCCCATTACCAATAAAACGATAGACAGGGTACAGATCCTTAACCAGGGTAATGGTGGTAGTTACCTGCCCTCCATTGGTACCGGTTACAAGATCCGCCTTGATTCTTCACAATTCCTAAGCATCGGGGTGAACGTCGGGTATGTTTTTGGTAAAAAAGATTACAGCACCCGCGTAGCGCCTTTCAGCGATACGGTGGTATATACCCCCGGTAACTGGCAGCGTTTAACCACTTTTGGTGGTTTTAACTTCAATGGCGGCCTGCAGTACACATTCCCGATGGGTAAAAAAATAAAAGCAACCCTGGGGGCTTTCGGTACTTTACAGCAAACCTTAAATGCCCGTCAAAGCACCGTTCGCGAAACATATTACTACAGTGCCGATGCCGGTAATGTCCGTATCGACAGCGTATACGAAGAAAAAGACGTAAAGGGCAAGATCAAATACCCCTCCAGTTATACAGCCGGTATATTTTTACAAAAAGCCATCAACTACGATCCTAAAAACCCGGAAGGCGGCTGGAGCTTAGGTGTTGATTTCACCCGCAGCAACTGGGCCGATTACCGTTATTACGACCAGACCGATATGGTAAAGAACAACTGGGAAATACGCATTGGCGGTGAATTACGCCCTATTCCAAGGGCAAAAAGCTATTTCAGTAACGTGGCTTACCGTGCCGGCTTTTTTACCGGCCCTGATTATATAAATGTAGGTGGTAAAAACCTTCCCCAATATGGCATTTCGGCCGGTATAGGTATGCCTTTATTAGGCCAGACCCAACAGGCCAGGAACCAGTTACTGATGCTGAACCTTGGTTTTGAGTACATCAAACGCGGTAACAACAGCAATGTATTAAAAGAAGATATGTTCCGTATATCACTGGGATTATCATTAAGCGATTTCTGGTTTGGTAAACGTAAATACGATTAATACTTTATAGGGCGTGCCCCTGTAAAAAAATATGGGGCGTCTTTACCATATGGTGGAGACGCTTATTTTTTTACAGGGTCGGGCTGTCCGCTGTATCTTTTGCCCTCCGCTGCTTTGGCTGCCCTGCGCAAAAGGATGCCGCTTCCATCCCTCACGCTTTGACAGTGTAAGCAGAAATAGGATTAACTTGCGTGCTGTTTAATACTAACCAGGCATAGTAAACAATGAAAGCAATAACCAATCAATACAAACAAAAACATCCGCTGTTTGCCCTTTTACTGGTAATAGGCTGTAGCATTGTATTGTTTGCCTGCGAAAACGACCAGAAGGAAATTGATAAATGGACCAAGGACATTAAACTACCCGAAGTAGCTAAATTCATTGACGGCACTTTAAGCCAGAACGGCATTGTAAAAGCCAAGCTGAAAGCCCCGTCCATGATCCGTATGGAAGGCAGTTCCAACGATTCCATCTACACCGAATTTCCCAAAACATTACATGTTGATTTTTATAACGACAGCATCAAACGCGAAAGCTGGCTCGATGCCAAATATGGTAAATACTATAATAACCTCAACAAAATTTACCTGCGCGACAGCGTGGTCATCATCAACGTTCGCGGCGATACACTCTGGTGCCATGATATGTGGTGGGACCAGAATACCAAATTGTTTTATACCGATACTATCGCCACCTACAAATCTTTTGGTAAAAACATTACCGGTAAGCTTGGTATGGAAGCTACCCAGGATTTAAAAAGAGTAACCTTTAAGGTTCCGGTGGGTTCTATTGATACCGAGGCTGGTAATAAAAAAGATAGTGTTCCCGCTGTTTTACCTGTAGCTGCTGATACGACAAAAAGGGTTGTAAGTCCTTAGTGTTTTAGTTTTTAATAAATTTCCCATCCTGCTCCAGCTTTTTTATAAGATTGGTTGTAAGATTAATTAGCTGATACGTTTGGATTCCCCGGTTTTGTTCGTAATGCATATTTTTATACCCATCCTCAAAAACTTTAAAATTCAGGTCAAAATCGTCAATACTGATATTAGTTTTATAGGTGGTTGATTTAAAAATATGAAAGCAGGAATGACTGACTGAAGCCGACATAATAACTACTTCCGAAGTGCCTTTAGTTTTTCGTCCTTTTCTAATATAGGATGGTGGCTCTATGACCTCCTTATTAATAGTATCAACATTTTTTAGATAGAATAAAAAGGGGTTGTTCTCTGATAATTTTATGGGTGTAAAAACGGTACAACCGTCAATCTTTACAAGATGGGTTTGCTGGTTTTTATGAATAAAAACATATTGTGCTTCTTCATATAAACAGCTGTCAAAGGGTGGGATAAGGCCATTACAATATTCGGAATAAATAAAAAAACTATCCGTTTCCTGAGTGTCAATATAGTTTTTAACCCGCGTTTCAAGTCTTTGCCCTTGCAGATAGTTCCCCGTTAAAAACAGAGATGTTATAAACAGTAGTCTTTTCATGTATTAAGTTAGATTCCGGGAGACTGTCTTTCCATAAAAAACCAAACTTTACAATAAATTGCCAATTATTAATCTATTCTTCCTCTTTTTAACACTAAACCTTATTTTTAATTATTAATTTTTACTTTTTAATTCACAATATGGAATACAGATACATGGGTAAAACCGGCCTGCAGTTAAGCTTGCTTTCCTTTGGCAGCTGGGTTAGTTTTCACAAACAGATTGATGATAGTGTTGCCGATGAGCTGATGGGCATTGCTTACGACAACGGGGTTAATTTTTTTGACAATGCCGAAATTTATGCCCTGGGTGAAAGTGAGAAAATGATGGGCCGGGTACTGAAAAAGAAAAACTGGGAACGCAGTTCCTATACGGTCAGCAGTAAGGCTTTCTGGGGATGGCGGGGTGAAAAAAATAAACCCAACCAAACCGGCCTTAGCCGTAAACACCTGGTGGAAGCCTGTCATGAAGCGCTGGAACGTTTACAGGTGGATTACCTGGACCTTTATTTTTGCCACCGCCCCGATAAAAAAGTGCCGATCGAAGAAGTAGTATGGACCATGCACCAGTTGATACAGCAAGGCAAGATATTATACTGGGGTACCAGCGAATGGAGCGGGGTAGAGATCATGGAGGCCCACCGCATTGCGGCCCAGCACCATTTAATAGGCCCATCGGTAGAGCAACCGCAATACAACCTCTTCGAGCGTAATAAAATGGAGAACGAATACCGCATGGTATTTAATACCGTGGGCATGGGCACTACCACCTGGAGCCCCCTGGCATCCGGTTTATTAAGCGGTAAATACAATGAGGGCATACCGGAGAACAGCCGTTTTGCCATCCAGGGTTTTGACTGGTTAAAAGACCGCTGGATTAAAGATGGTTTTATTGATAAAGTAAAACAACTGGCACAGTTAGCCAAAGATATAGATGTGCCCTTGCCCGCACTAAGTATTGCCTGGTGTTTAACCAACCCGCATGTTACTACTACCATATTAGGTGCTACCAATAAGGAGCAGTTATTACAAAACTTTAAAGCCCTGGAGGTATTACCGAAATTAGATAAAGCGGTTATTGAAAAAATTGAAGCTATTGTGCAAACCAAACCCGTTTTGCCGGAGCATTAATAATACCATTAAAAAAACCGACCCGCAAAAGCGGGTCGTGTTTTTTTGAGGCCAAAAACGATTACTGGACGGTTCCTCAAAAGGTTTTCATCAACGGGTATTAGGATTTAAACGGGACTCATTTAAAAAAAAGCCTCAAAATAATTTATAGTGCCGGGCCTTACTGTCAAACCGGATTTTTCAAAGGGTTGGATAAAACTATTTTCTAGTTCGCAGTAAAAGTAACACCCATTATTAATTCACACCAGCGCATTTTTGGCTAAAAAAAAGCTTGTTAAATATACTTGCCAATTCGTATTATTACTTTAGGTTTACTTAATCTCAATCAATACATTTACAAATACTTTTCAAAAAGCTTGCATATGTCATTAAAAAATAAAACTGTATTTATTACCGGCGCCAGCAGGGGTATTGGTAAAGCTATTGCCTTACGCCTGGCTACCGAAGGGGCAAATATTGTGGTAGTAGCTAAATCGGTGGAGGAGAATGCAAAACTGGGTGGTACCATTTTTTCATCTGCACAGGAAATTGAAGCAGCAGGTGGCAAAGCACTAGCCGTACAATGCGATATCCGCTACGAAGACCAGGTAACCGCAGCCGTTAATAAAGCTGTTGAAACTTTTGGCGGCATTGATATACTCATTAATAATGCATCGGCCATTGCGCTTACCAATACCGAACAAACCGAACCCAAGCGGTTTGACCTGATGCACGATATTAATGTAAGAGGAACTTTTTTTGTAACCCAGGCCTGCGTACCGCATTTAAAAAAATCGGATAACGCCCATATTGTTACCCTGTCACCGCCTATTAGTTTAGCTACCAAATGGTTAAAAGGGCATATAGCCTATACCATGGCCAAATACAATATGAGCATGATGGCTTTAGGCTGGGCCGCCGAATTTAAACAATACAATATTGCCTCCAATGCCTTATGGCCGCGAACAACGATTGATACGGCGGCTGTACGCAATTTACTAGGGGGCGAAACCCTGGCAAAAATGAGCCGTACCCCGGCTATACTGGCCGATGCGGTGTATTATATTGTTACCAAACCTGCCAGCCAGGTAACCGGCAATTGTTTTATTGATGAGGCCGTTTTTGCCGCCGAAGGCATTACTGACCTGAGCAGTTATTCCGTTATTCCGGGGGCAGACCTGTACACGGACCTGTTTTTAGATTAATATTGCTGTTTTATAACAGGGAGACACCAGCCTTGCTGGTGTTTTTTGTTTACAGGTTATGACCCGTGCCTTGCTGATAGCGTTGCTGCAGCTGAAGTGTGCGACGCAACAACAGCCTGATCATGGGTGGGACGGCCGGAACAAAAAATAAAAACTGCATTTAGCCTGATCAGTCGGAAAAAACAATCGGGAGTGCAACCTTGTTATAAATACTATGCGTTGCCATTTGATAGAAGCAATGTAAATTTGAAACAGTTAAAACACCCCGCTCATGGAAAAAGAGATCACAAAAAAATATACGAATAACGATATAACCGTGGTGTGGAAGCCCGCAAAATGTATCCATTCCACCGTATGCTGGAAACAGGCTACCGGCCTGCCGCTTGTTTTTAATCCCAGGGAAAAACCATGGATAAAAATGGAGAACGGGGAAACTGCCGCTATTGCCGCACAGGTAGATAAATGCCCCAGCGGTGCACTCAGCTATTATTATAATAATGCTCCTGATACAGCAGCTACACCTGATACAAGCGCTACTACTATTGAAGTAATGCATAATGGCCCCCTGTTAGTACATGGCGCCATACAGGTAAAAGATAAAACGGGCAAACAGGAGGCCAAAGCAAATATTACCGCCTTTTGCCGTTGTGGCCACTCAAAAAACAAACCTTACTGCGATGGCGGCCACAAAACAGCAGGATTTAATGACGAATTATAACTTATAACCTAAAACACTTTTTATGCCTAATTACCAGCAACTGTTTGAGAACAACAAAAAATGGGTGGCCGAAAAAACTGCTACCGATGCCGATTTTTTAACCAAACTATCCCGCGATCAAACGCCGGATTACTTATACATCGGCTGCAGCGACAGCCGGGTACCGGCCAACGATATCATGGGCCTGGAGCCGGGCGAGGTATTTGTACACCGCAATATTGCCAACCTGGTATGTGCTACCGACCTCAATGTAATGTCGGTTATTAATTATGCCGTGGTTCATTTAGGTGTAAAACATATTATTGTTTGCGGGCATTATAATTGCGGGGGTGTTAAAGCGGCTATGCAGCCAAAGGATATGGGCATACTGAACCCCTGGTTAAGGAATATACGGGATGTTTACCGCTTACACATGAATGAGCTGAACGCCATTGAAGATGAAACACAACGTTATAACCGCCTGGTAGAACTGAATGTACAGGAACAATGCATTAATGTAAGTAAACTGGCCAGTGTGCAGCAATCATATATCAAAAATAAATACCCTACCGTTCATGGCTGGGTGTTTAATTTACAAACCGGGTTATTAAAAGACCTGAACCTGGATTTTGATAAGATACTGAAAGATATACAGGTGATCTACAATTTAACCGGCCAATAAAAGTTTAGCGTTTACATGACCGACGAATATTTTATGCAGCAGGCACTACTGGAGGCGCAGCTTGCTTTTGAAGAAGAAGAAATACCTATTGGCGCGGTAGTGGTGATGCAAAACCGGATCATTGCCAGGGGGCATAACATGACTGAGCGGTTGAATGACCCCACCGCACATGCGGAGATGATCGCACTCACATCGGCATTCAGTAAAATAGGGAGCAAGTACCTGCCCGATGCTACTTTATATGTTACAGTAGAGCCCTGCCTGATGTGTGCCGGCGCCGTTTACTGGAGCAAGGTCAGTAAAATAGTATGGGGGGCCGATGATGAAAAAAACGGGCACCAGCGTTTAACACAGCAGCGCTCTCCTTTTCATCCCAAAGCCGAGATCATAACCGGTGTATTGCAGGAGGAATGTGCCGCTTTAATGAAAGCGTTTTTTAAACAAAGAAGATAAAAAAAAGTCGTACCCGTTTGGTGTACGACTTTTTTATTCCGGTTATAACCTGTTTATTGATAATTAGGATTCTGTTGTGCCTTTAAGCCCGGGTTTGCATTTATTTCGGACTGTGCAATAGGCAAAATTGTTTTAAAGAAAGTACGGTCGATTGTTTTTGCACGATGCGTAATGGCCGCCCCGATGTACTCATCATTAAAGGTTATAGAACGGTTCAGGCGGATCATATCAAAGAAACGATGTCCTTCCCCGAATAACTCCTTACTTTTTTCATCAATGATCATATCGAGGGTAACGGTTGTTTCTGTGCTGGGTGTTAAAGCCGGTGCCCGTTTCCGAATTTCGTTCAGGTAATTGGATGCTTTCAGCTTATTGGTAGGTAATGCCGCTTCGGCAGCTATTAAATACATTTCGGATAAACGGATCACTTTGATGTTTACTGCGGTGGCGGTTGTTTTACCATCACCTGCAAGATCAATATTACCGCTATATTTATAACAGGCCCCTAACCTTGGATTAGGAGTGGTAGATATTTCGTCCGGCCCCATAATGCCCCAGCGCACATCCGTAGCATCAGCTTTTAGCCTGTTTAAATAATAGTCACTTGCGCCAAACCAACCCAGGATAGCACTACCGCCTTTACCCTTAGCTCTTAAATAAGCACCCAGGGATGCGTTACCTAAATCGCCGCCCAGTGTGGGTAATATACCCAGCTCCAAAATGGATTCTGAGCCGAATTGTGTTTTCCAGGAATTAACCCAGTTGGCGTTTGAGTATAAGGAATACAGGGTTGTGGCTCCTATTACTTCTTCCGCTGCAGCCAGTGCGCCTGCATTATCGCCCATAAACAGGTTAACCCTTGCCAGTATGGCTTTATTGGCATAATAATTTACCTGGCCATTGGTTTTTGTTTTGGGTAATAACGGGGCTGCTTCAGTCAGGTCTTTTACTATTTGTGTATAGTTCTCCTCCACGGTATTGCGCAACGGCTGGTCAAATACAGGTATGGGTGTTGTGATATTGGAAACACCCCATGCCGCTTTGTTTTCGTTGTATGGTTCTCCATATAACCTTACCAGGTCAAAGTAAACCAATGCCCTGATCGTAAGGGCCTGGCCTTTGTACACGCTAAAATTTTCGGTTGATCCCTGGCTTACCAGTTTGTCAATACTCTGGATCAGGGTATTGGTCTGCAACAATATGTCATATAAGGTGGACCAAAAATCGCCATAACTGCCCGAACTTGGTGCGTGGTTAAACGTGTATAAGTTATCAAGGCCGCGTCCCTGTGAAAAAACGGTCAGGTCACCGCCCTTGGCATCTCCATACATGATAAAGTTTCTTCCGTAGTAAGATGAGCTGATCATTTTACGCATGATGCCATTAATAGCAACTTTTGCATCGGCAGCTGTTTTTACATAATCCGCAGCATCGGCCTGGTTTGTGGGCGGAACATCCAGAAAGCTTTTACTGCATGAGGTTATAGATATCACCATGGCTACAAGAGCTGTGGCAAGTATATTTTTCTTATTCATAATTCCCAGGTTTTAGGGTATGCTAATAATTTTTAGAAATTAAGTTCCAGTCCGAAAGTGAAGGTTTTACCAAACGGTGTTTCCCAGCCACGTGTACCGTATTGGTTTACTTCCGGATCAGCGATCTTATATTTGGAAGCCGTAAACAGGTTGGTGCCATTTATAAATACCCGTGCATTGGTCAGTTTTACTTTTTGAATAATATCCAACGGCAACCTGTATGCCAGTGTAATATTTTTTAATCTTACAAAACTGGCATCATGCATTTGACGGGTACTGTACTGCATCGGGTCTATCAGGTCATTCCCGCTTAATTTAGGCAAAGTACCGTTCTTGTTATTATCAGTCCACATTTTATCCCAGGTTTCCTGTGCCCTGATGCGCTCCCAATAGTAACCATCATCTGCCACATCTTTAAACGCACCATCATAAATTTTTCCGCCGATTTTATATATAAAGTTTAAGGCCAGTGTAAAGTTTTTATATTCCAGGTCGGTGGTAAAACCGCCATATACTTTTGGCGATGCATCGCCAATAATAACCCTGTTAGCGCTGCCAAATGTATAAGTAGCGCCTCTGCCGTTATATTCAAAATCACCGGCTTTGTCATTGGTGGGGTCGTTTACATACCATACATTTCTGCCGGTTGTTGGATGTACTCCAGCCCATTCAAATCCATAAAGAGAATATATAGGAGATCCCTCCCTGTAAATAAACTGCGCCCTGGCATCACCACCTGTGGGATCGTTCCAGATAATATCATTTCCCGTTGTGGCGCCTTCACTTCTGTATAATTTAACCACTTTGGTTTTTAAGAAGGTAGCATTTACGGAAGCGCCCCAACGCAGGTCTTTGTTTTTAATGATATCACCGCCCAGGTCTATCTCGATGCCCCGGTTATTCAGCTCCCCTATATTGGCGAGTACTGAAGAATAACCGGTAGTGGTAGCCGTGGGTACATCCAGTAACAGGTCTTTTGATGCCCTGTTAAAATATTCTACCGAGCCGGTAAGCCTTTGTTTAAACAAACCAAATTCTACGGCTATATCTGTATTGTAATTTGTTTCCCATTTAAGTCCGCGGTTACCCACGGTATTAATACCGCTACCCGCCTGATCCATATAGGTAAATGTATAGCCTACCAGCGATCTCCAGCCGTTTAAGGTAGAAGGCATTGTACCGTTTATACCATAAGAGGCCCTTAGTCTTAAGCTGCTGATCGCTTCAATACTGCTCATGAATTTTTCGCGGTCAATATTCCAGGAAGCGCCTACCGACCAAAAATTACCCCAGCGGGTTTCGGGTGCCAGCCTGGATGATCCATCCCGGCGGTAAGAAAAAGAAGCGTAGTATTTCTGATCATAGTTATATTCTGCTCTCGATAAATAGGACAACAGGTTATTACCCCAGCCATATGCACTTGATGAGGTTTGGCCGGCTGTCTGAACAGTAGTCAACACACTTGACGGCAAATTAATACCCGCCGACATCATATAATCAGTTCTGTTTTTTTCAGCTTCATATCCTAACAATACACCTACATTATGTTTATTGAAGCTTTGGTTATAATTCAGGGTGGTAGAAGATACTGTTTTAGCAAAAGCAGTTAAATATTCTGTTATACTTCCATTGGCTGTTTGCCCGTTAAAGTGTTTGGCACTGTAATAAAGGCTTTCTCTTACTTTATTATCATTATAAGATAAAATGGATTTAATATTTAAGGTGGGCAGCAGATGAATGGTCAGTCCGCCAACAGCACCAATATTCAGTGTATTGGACCTGGTATCCCACTCGTTTTTATAATATTCGTTATTATAAGCCAGGCTTCCGTAACGGGTAGTATAAGGTAAGCCGGTTTTATAATCGGTAGGCCAGTATAAAGGCCATAATAAATTACGTGATTGAAAAAAAACGTTTCCACCTGTATTACGGCTGTCATTAAAGCCGGACTGCCTGTTCTTGGAAATATTCAGGTTAGTCATTAGCTCTACTATCTTTCCTACTTTCTGGTTAAGGTTTACCCGGCCGGAAATACGGTCGAATTCATTTTCCTTTACCCTGCTTTGATCTTTAGTATAGGATACAGAAGAATAGTAGGTGGTGCCTGCATTGCCGCCACTGATAGATAAGTCATTGGTATTATAATAACCGGTTCCAAATAGAGCGTCCTCCCAGTTAAAATATCTTCCATCCCGGTTTTCAATACCATCGGTTCTGCCGGTTATGTTTACGTTTTCATACCGTCCCGGTCCGGCTGTAGTAAAATTATAACCATGACGGTTAAACCTTGAACTCAACCTGCTTAACGCATCTGTATTGGCTACAGCATCCGTTTTCCCAGCAGAAGTATTCAGGTCATGAAATACCTGGTATAACATATTCACCTGTTCCTGTACGCCGGCCGGCTCATAGTTATCTGTTGCCCAGCTTGGGGTAAAGCTTACTGTACTCCTTAAACCGATCACCGGTTTACCCGACCGGCCTCTTTTGGTGGTGATAAGTACGATACCGTTGGCCGCTCTTGATCCGTATAAGGAAGAAGCTGCTGCATCCTTCAGCACCGTGATGGTTTCAATATCAGCCGGGTTCAGGGTATTCATTATATTATTGGTAGTGAGGATCTGGCTGCCCAGCTGGCCTGCATTGCCTGATGCCACCGGCACACCATCAATTACATAAAGCGGGTCATTGCCTGCATTAATAGAACCAATACCCCTGATACGCAGGGTAGAAACAGCACCTGCCTGGCCGCTGCTTTGCGTTACCTGTAAGCCGGCAACCCTGCCGGTAAGCGCATTTTCAAAAGAGGTTGTAGGCATGTCTTTTATCGCATCCTGTTTGATGACACTGGCCGATCCGGTAAAAGAACGTTTGGTAGACGTACCATAAGCCACTACAATCACATCGTCCAGCTCGCCCGCATTGGGCGCCAATACCACATCATATTCCGTAGCAGCGCCAACCGTAATGTCCTGCGTGGTATATCCTGCCGAGCTGATGGTCAGCACCACGTTCCGTCCTGTAACTGCAATGCTGAATTTACCGTTCTCATCGGCAATTACCGTGTTGGTAGTGCCTTTCTGATTAACGGTAGCGTTGGCTACAGGTTCCCCGGATGCGAGCTTCACCGTACCGGTAATTTGTTTTGCCTGGCCATACATAATGGAGGGTAAAAAGAGTAGTAACAGTAATACTACCTTGCAATAAGGTTTTAACTTCATAGCAGTTGTTTTTAGGAGTAGGAACTAAATATACAATAAGTTTCGTACAAAAACCGCAATTGTTGGCAATTATTTGCAAGTTTACTGGCCCGAAAATTGCGTAAAACGCAAAATATTGCAGTATTAATTAAGTTTTTTATTGTGTTTTCTAACCATTGCCAATCAACAAAGTCTTAATAAATTTGTTACCTATTAATATTAGTCAGCTTAATTTTAAACACATTAGTTATGGCATTTACATTACCCGCGTTACCATATGCTACCGATGCATTGGAACCACACATTGACAAAGCAACCATGGAGATTCACCATGGCAAGCACCACCAGGCATACGTTGACAATTTAAATAAAGCCATTGCAGGCACTGAAAACGAATCAAAGTCTTTAGAAGAACTGGTTAAGAACGCCGGCGCTATCTCCCCTGCGGTTCGTAACAATGGCGGCGGTCATTGGAACCACAGTTTTTTCTGGGAAATTTTAACGCCAAACAGCGCTGCTCCAAGTGGTAAACTGGCCGATGCTATCAACAGTACTTTCGGCTCCCTGGATGCTTTACATGAAAAGCTAAGCGCTGCCGGCGCTACCCGTTTTGGTAGTGGCTGGGCCTGGTTAATTGTAAAAGATGGCAAACTGGAAGTAACTTCTACTGCCAACCAGGATAATCCATTAATGGATGTAGCGGAAGTAAAAGGAACCCCGATCTTAGGTATTGATGTATGGGAACATGCTTATTACCTGAAATACCAGAACAAACGTCCCGATTATTTAAAAGCGATCTGGAGCGTGATCAACTGGGCAAAAGTGGCCGAACATTACGAAAAAGCTATTTAATATGCCGAACCCCTTCTTTAGGAAGGGGTTTTGTTTTTTTGCGATCTCCGCATACATACCGGCGGTTTTATATGCAACGATATACCTTCACGGGTTGTCAGGTTGGCAAATAATAAAACATGTCAAAAGTTTATGTGGCGTTAGCCCTGTGTAGCAGCATTTTTTTTATTAGCTGTTTTAAAGGTTCCAAAGGATTTGATCAGCCTACCCAAATTGTAACCAGCGATACCCTTACCAGTGGTAGCTACTGGGGTATTGCCGTAGGTGATGATCATACCACTGTGTATAACAAAGCACAGGCTTTAAGTGAAGAGAAAAATATCAAAACCATCAGCGTGGTCAATAATATTTTTACCGACCTGGCGGCTATAAAGGATAAACTCCCCCTGTACCACAGTATTTTTTTAGATGCTTCCACTGCAAGCGCCAATGGCGTTCAGATATTCTTTGAGAACGATAAGGTAAAAAGTATTTATAACAATGCCGGCCAGATATTGAACAGCTGGCCCTGGGATGCGGTTCCCAACCAATCTGTACAGCAAAATGATGCAGTGAGCAGCCTGTATAATAAACTGGTGAATATTAAAGCCCTGCCGGCCTATAGTATCTATTTTCAACGCCTGTCATTGTTCTATAAAAACACCAAAACCGCTTACGACCCCGATATGGGCCTTTCCGGTAAATGGATATTGAACAGCCCTGTGAATGAAAAAGTATTTTTAAGAGTAAATATTAAGTTCAATGCCGGTGCTGTGATAGACTCTATTATGGTAGACAGGGTAGAGACACTGTAATTAATATCTTATTTACAGATAGCACGTGAAGAAGTCATGGGGTATAGGGTTGTAAGGTTTAAGGTATGGAGCCGCAGCCCTATACCTTAAACCTTATTTCTTACACCCTGCAGGCATCAGGCCCTGCTGTTATTTTTGAAAATTGAATTTAACCCCACCCATGGCCCATCGGCCCGGCATAATAGCCCCCAGCAGGTCGCTGTACGAACGGTCAAATACATTATCAGCCTGTACAAAAAAGCTCAGCCTGTTTTTCAGTAAGGCATAGGACAGTCTTGCATTCATAATAAAGTAATCCGAAGTAAGTTTAGCATTAATGCCACCCACTGTTGCGTCGGGTCTGCGGTGTTTGTACAAACCGGTCAGTGCCAGGCTAAAGTTGCATACATTGTATTGTACACTAAAGTTGGTCAGCACCCGCGCATGCGAGGATACGTATAAGGATGCTGTATTATTACTGCTCTTGCTGCTTAACCAGATAAAGCCTGCGTTTACAGCTAACTGTTGCTTGCTGCTGATCGGCTGCGTGTATTGGATATCAGTTTCCAGGCCGCTGGTGTTCACTTTCGCAATGTTTTTAGCCAGGGCATAAGTACCTGTTGGCGACAGGTTTTCCTTACGTGGCATATCGGCATAGGCCGTGTTCACATAGTCAATTAAACGGCTGTGCTGACGCTGGAAAACCGTAGCCGATATTTTAAGCCTGTTATGATAAAACCAGTCGGCACCGGCTTCATAACTCCAGGAGTGCTCGGCCTGCAGATCGGGGTTACCAATACGTCCACCAGTTACCAGGGGTTTGTTGTAGTTGTTAAACCTTTCGGTAAAGTCCGCATCACGGATCGTTTTACCACCACTTACCCTGAACTGCCATTGATCCGCTTTATACGATGCCGTTAACTGTGGCACCAATTCAGGATCGTTATGTTGCACCATCTCAAGCCGCAGGGAAGGTTGTAAAAAAATATGCTGTCCTATTTTTTGTACCAGTGATACAAATGGTGCAGCTAAAAACAGGGAGTGGTCGCCCCTGTCGTTTGACTTGATAATTTTTTGCTGGTAATTAAAGCCCGTTGTTAAAATAGTTTTAGGGCTAAAGTTATACTGGTGCGAGATTAAAGCCTGTGCCAGTTTTGATTCGTTGTTATTGGCAATAGCTAAACTGTTAAAACGGTAATCATCATCCAGTGTTTTATAACTGGCATCAATGGTTAAACGGTGATTACCTTTTTGGTAAGCAACACGCAGTTGCTGCCACCAGGTAGCCACTTTCTCCCGGGCTGTATCTGACAAAAACGTAGTATAAAAATTCTGCGCGCCAAAATTCCTGCGGTCATATGACAGGCGATAAGCTACGCTCCAGTTATTGTTAAAATGGTATTTGGCCGATGCTGATACACTACTGTTATGTATAAATCCTTTGGTGCCTCTTTGTTGTACACCTTCGGCATTATTGATCAATACCCCGCTGCTTACACTGAATTTATTTTTGGTATGGGCAATGCCTGCCGTAATATTATTAAAGCCATATTCACCAATCGCCAGCTGGCCGTTAGCGCTGGTTTTTGTAATGCCCTGTTGTTGTGCAGCAAACGTTTTGGTAATTACATGTACCACACCGCCTACAGCATCTGCTCCATAGATAGCCGATGAAGGACCTTTTAACACCTCAATGCGTTCAATTTCGGCGGGGGCTAAAGGTATATAACTGCTGAAATGCCCTGTGTTCGGGTCATTCAGCCGCATACCATCCAATAATACCAATACCTGCTGAAAGGTGCCGCCACGCAGGGTGATATCACTTTGCGAGCCCATCGGGCCGCGGGCCAGTATCTCTACTCCAGGTACAAAACGCAATAGATCATCAATGGAATGTACCGGCAGGTTCTGGAACTGGGAACCTTTTATAATAACAATATTACGCCCCGTTTCAGAAGCTCTTTTTTCTATTAATGCAGAAGTAATCGTTACACCGTCCAACTCTACTTCCTGTGAAAATGCAGTAGCTGATGCTGATGCGCTGAGTAATAACAATAATAATTTTTTCATATCCTGTGTTAATGATGGGATGCGAAAGTATTGTGCAGGTCAATAGCTTGCTTACGCAATCGGAAATAAAATGATGAACGGTACTAGCAAATGTTTGTGTTTACAGCTCTGTGGCAGGGTCCCAGAAATGTTTTTCAAAATCTACTATCTTATCATCTTTTACTTTAATACCTTCTTTAGCCAGTAACTTTTCCATGGCATCAGGTGTTTCAAAATGCATCTTTCCCGATAACATACCGTTACGGTTCACTACCCGGTGTGCAGGTACTTTAGGTTTTACTTTACCCACACCGTTCATGGCCCAGCCAACCATACGGGCCGATGATTTGGCACCCAGGCTGGCGGCAATAGCGCCATAGGAGGTAACCCGGCCTTTAGGTATCTGCCGGGCAACAGCATATACCCATGTAAAAAAATTCTCATCCGTTTTTCCGGATGGCTTAATTTGTTTTATGGCGGGTTGGTTGTTTTTTTTAGCAGCCATGGTATTATTTTTCTTCGGTGTCAGGTTTATTGTTATCGGCGTTATCCTGTCTCTTCTTTAACAATACAGTCCGTTGCGGTTCCGGCACCTGCTCATAATCGTAAGGACAATGCAAACACCCGTTACCGCAGCAGTAGCCACGCTGTAAATGAAAGGTTCGGGTCAGTACCATCAGTCCTGCTTCATTAAAGTAAAAATGTATCCCTTCAGTCAGTTTGCTCATGTTGCAGCAATTGTTGTAAGGCTTTGTCCTTCTCTGGTCCTTCTATCACATCAGGCAGGCTGAACCTTATATAATGTATACGGTTGCTTTGTGCAATGTCCAGGCCTTCGTAATGTGTTTTGATCTGCAGGGCCTCACTTCTTTCCGGTAAAGCATACAGGTTATCTATATCTTCATGAATAGTACAACCATACATGCCAATTACCAGTTTGGTAAAATGATACAGGTCGGGGCTATCCGTTTTTAAATTGATAAACCCGTCTTTGGCCATTATTTGCTGGTACAACCGTAAAAAACGGGGATGGGTCAATCTTTTTTTGGCCTTGGATAAACGTAATTGCGGATCGGGGAAAGTGATCCAGATATTTTGTACTTCTCCGGGCGTAAAATATTGGGTAATATGGTCTATCTGGGTACGTAAAAAGCCCACATTGGTCAAACCATTATTCAATGCTTTTTTAGCGCCTACCCAGATACGGTTACCCTTCAGGTCAACGCCTAAAAAATTCTGATCGGGGTATAACTGCCCCAAACCCACCGCATACTCGCCTTTACCACAGGCCAGTTCCAGTGTAAGAGGGTTATTATTTTTAAAGAAATTATGCCAGTTGCCGGGCATACCCTCAGGGTATTGCAACACATTACTAAAGGTGGTGAGCTCCGCAAAACGTACTAATTTTTTCTGTGCCATTGCCTGCAAAGGTAGGTTAATGAGGCAATTTGGTAATTTGGTAATTTGCAAATGAAGTTACCGGTAAAAGGGCTTACCGGATTTTAGTTGAAGCCTTTCTATAAAACAACAAAAAGCCAACGTTATTCACGTTGGCCTTTTATACCAGGTAAGGGCTGTTAATTATTTAAACTCAGCGTTCACCGTTACTTTAGGCGTTTTTGATACTTTCTCGCCATCAGCCATTACACCATAATCAGCCAGGGTCAGGTTAAATTCTGAAGTAGCTTTGATGGTTTTGCCGGCAACCACGATGGTTACTGGGGTAGTGATGGTTTGTTTTTTATCTTTTACAGTTAATTCACCTTCTGCTTCAGCGGTGTAAGTACCATCTTTAGCAAAGTTTACCGCTTTGGCATTTTTCAGTTTGCCTTTATAGGTAAAAGATTTAAAAGCGGCAGAATTCAACCATCTTTCGCTGTTAAAATGTTCCTGGATCTTTGGGTTTTCAAAAGCAAAGTTGGCTACGGCAACTTCAAAAGCAATAGCGCCGCTTTTGGGATCAATGCTGGCAATGCCGGTTTTGTTCTCTGCTTTAGGGAATTTGTCTTTTGGAGTAGTAGCATCAAAAGCTACAACTGCAGCCGTAGTGGTTTTTTTTTGAGCAAAAACGCTACCGGTAAGTGCTACTAAAGCCAGGAATAAAATTGTCTTTTTCATGTTAATTGTTCTTTTATTTGTTTTGTTTGTTTAGGGTGTTCCTTTCAAAATTGATGATGGTGGTTTCCAATATCTCGCTGTACATGCTGCCGGTAAAAGCGCCTTTTATGGAAACGCTGTCGCCTTCCTGTAACGTTTTAACCTGCGATAAAGTTTTATTATAAAACGGAAAAACGATATAAGAGCCCGTTGTTGTATCAGCCATTTGCAGGTTAATGGTCGAATCATTGGCATTTTCAATGGTCGTTATCCGGCCGTTTACTTCCAGTATTTTATCCCTGTACTTCCGGCTGCTGGCCGTATCATTGGCGGTCACTTCCTTTATCAGGTCCAGTGCGTTAACAGTATAATCCGGTTTCAGGCTCTCGGTTCCCTCAAAGGTTTTGTTCATTTCCTGGTTGGTGACGAAGGCAAAGGCCGCCCAGGTTGCAAAGGGGCCGATCAGCAGGGCCATAATCAATAAAAAAATATTATGTCTTAATGAAAGAACAATTAACAGGATAGCACAAAAAACCGACAGGTAAAAGAAAGGTAAAAGTGCGGCTGTCAGCGATTTTACATAACCCATGGTCACCAAAAAGTCAGTAAACAGCACAAATACGGTAGCTAAGCTAAGAGTCAATATACCTGTAATGGTAGTGATCCAGACATTCTTTTTCTTAAATAACTCCAGTACTATCGTTACCAGGGCCAATACGGGTATCAGCCAAAAAATATTATTTACCAGGGATAATTCCGGTACCGGGTTGTCAATATTAAATAATGATTTGGCCGTGGTAAAAAAATGTCCGGTCGCAAAATGATAGGCGCTGATCTTTTCAGTTTCCCACAAAACCCAGTGCATACTACTGCCAATAAATAACAAAGCGTTCAGGCTGGCCAGGGCTTTTGTACTAAAAGTGCTTTTGGCTTTAGTCGTATTGCCGGGTGAATTACTCATGTTCTTTAAAATTTACTCCACAAAAATAGTGGGATTTTTATTTGTCCGCTGTTGATATAGGTTAAGTAATAAAAAAGCCGCTCTATAGAAATAAAGCGGCATACTTACTAACCCATCGTTTACTAAAAAACTAAAAATTTATGATGCTTCCTGCATTTCTTTCACTTTCTCCCGGATCTTTCCTTCCAGCTCAGCGGACAGTTCGGGGTTGTCGATCAGCAGTTGTTTCACCGCATCACGGCCCTGGCCCAGTTTATCGCTGTTATAGCTGAACCAGCTACCGCTTTTCTGGATCACGCCCAGTTCCACGCCCATATCAATAATTTCACCGGTTTTGGAAATACCCTGGCCAAAAATGATATCAAACTCGGTAGAACGGAAAGGAGGGGCTACTTTATTTTTCACCACTTTCACTTTTACGCGGTTACCAATGGCTTCGTCACCGTCCTTGATCTGGGTACTGCGGCGGATATCCAGCCTTACCGATGCATAAAACTTTAAGGCATTACCACCGGTGGTGGTTTCGGGGTTACCAAACATTACACCTATCTTCTCCCTTAACTGGTTAATGAAGATGCAGATGGTATTGGTTTTGGCAATGGTAGCCGTTAATTTTCTTAAAGCCTGGCTCATTAAACGCGCCTGTAAACCCATCTTGCTGTCACCCATTTCACCTTCCAGCTCGCCTTTGGGCACCAGGGCCGCTACGGAGTCAATCACCACCACGTCCAGTGCGCCGGAAAGGATCAGGCGGTCGGCAATTTCCAGGGCCTGTTCCCCATAATCGGGCTGGGATATCAATAAATTATCTACATCTACCCCTAGTTTTTGCGCATAAGCGCTATCAAAAGCATGTTCCGCATCTATAATGGCACACATGCCGCCTTTTTTCTGTGCTTCGGCAATCACGTGGGTGGCCACGGTTGTTTTACCCGAAGATTCCGGCCCGTAGATCTCGATCACCCTGCCGCGTGGCAGGCCGCCGATGCCCAGGGCAATATCCAGGCCAATGGAGCCGGTAGATACCACCGATTGCGCTACTACAGGCTTTTCGTTCATCATCATCACACTTCCCTTACCAAAATCCTTGTCAATCTTGTCCATTGTCAGCTTCAGGGCTTTCAATTTTTCGCTGTTGCTTTCCATAATTTCAGTGTTTTTTTCTGTTTTTGCCATAGCCAAAATTAGTATTTATGCGTATCCTGTCTTAAAAGTTTTTTGAACAATCAAAACTAAATCATTTAGCAATATCAAACTAATATTTTTAGATAATTATTTTTGGGAAAGGCGGAAAGCGGAAGGCTAAAGCTGAAAGCAGGTAATATCTAACATTTCCAAATTATCTCATTATCAAATCATCTAATTTGTTAGGGGCTGTCAGCTGCAGTAGCCCGGCCCGGCTTTTGTTCCCGCTGTTCCGGGCTCCGCTATCGCTCCGGTGCTGCGCACTGCCCCTGCACATCGGGCAGCCTGTGGGCGATAAACCGCTACGCAGAATTTGTTATCTTACCGGCATCAAAGTATAGTCTCGTAATGAATTGGTTTTATATCGTGTTGATCTTGGATATTGTTATCCTGATGGTAATAATTAAAGTAATATTTAAAACCTATGGTCGTTTTTTTAAATCGCTGACCCATCATTTTTTTCCGGATGAAATAATAAAAAACCCATTAGAGAAATTTGCAACTGAAAACGATAGCAGGCATAAAATTAATATCTTATATGCGGTTATCTTGTTCCTGGCTATTACCAGCTCTGTTCTTTATTACTGTTTTATTTATCGTCCTTAAAACTGCACTTAACTATCACCGTCTAAACAAACAATGATGAAACATATTCTTCTCTTCGTTTTTTTATCGGGTAGTATACCGGTTTTCTCACAAACAAAAGCCGATAGCCTGGCCATTCAGCAGGCAGCGCTGGATTATATTGAATCGCAGCAAACACCCAATCCCGGCCAGATGGAAAGGGCCTTACATCCACGCATGGTAAAACGCACTTTCTGGACCGATAAAGCAACCAATAAAGATTATGTGCGGGAAACGAATACCGAATCCATGGTTATCCTGGCGGAGAGTTATAATAAAAAAGGTGATAAGTTCCCGGCCAACCCTAAAAAGGAAGTAAAGTTGCTGGATGTATCCGATAAAACCGCCTCCGTTAAACTCATTGCCGATGAATGGATCGATTATATGCACCTGGTAAAGCTAAATGGGCAGTGGAAGATCATTAATGTGCTTTGGCAGTATCATGATAGTTCGTTGCATAAGTAAATACAACTTTTGCAATCATCATTTTATCGCCAAAGGCGACAGCATAGTTATTACGAAACTACAAGTTTCGAATAGCTGAAGTACGACAACGACAATATAACCTATTTCCAGTATGGTGATATAACTTTCCAGCTAGATGAGTCAGGCTCTTTTCTTACAAGATATTGTACTTCTTTGTATTTTTTTGCCCCTTTAAGGATAAGTAATAGTTTTGCCTCCCTTAGTATTTGGCCATTATTTTGTTCCTTGATGGAAATCGATCCTTGAGGAACGGCATATACACTTCTTAGGTCACCAATCTCTGAAATTATTTCCTCATTATCGGCTATATATGCTTTAACAGCTTTAACAGCATCGTGATTCCTTACACTAATCCAGAAAATTGTTTCGAATAATAATATGGAACTAATAATTATTATCAACGCTTTCTCCAGTATTGTTTTACCGCTTCCTCTTAACCGTTTAACACGCTTTATCAAGAATAAAATTATCGTTAACAGCAGTAACGCCCATCCTATATCTTTACTTTCCCAAAAAAAATAGACTGGAAGCGACCTGGCCATATATCCATAAATAATCAGAAGTAAACTTATTATTAGCAACACCAATCTCATCATAATTATTACTTTATCGCATTCAATGGATTAATAATTCCCTATCAATGTTTTGAACTTGGGTTCCGATTTTATCTATTTAGTGCTTTTATTATCCACACACTCCTTGTTATACTTTTGGGCAAAATAAGCCAATGGTAAGCCAACAGCAATAATTAATATCGCCGCACCTTTAAATGCATCTGGCCAATAAAATGTTTGTTGGGGTGTTCTGGTTACAGGTAAGATCAATAGGTTCATCACCAGCCAGATAAAAAGACCATACAATACCGCTTGCAAAAATTTATTCCGGATAATATTTTAAACTTTGAATACACGAAAAAGAAAAGAACAGTCCAGCAAAAAGCAATAAAATAATGAATTGCCAAGCCGAGAAAAGCGATGGCCGGTAAACCCTGGAAGGCGCTCTTTCCAAATAGCCCACTGGCTATAAATTGTAAAACACGTTCCGGGGAAATACCTGCACTCCACCAGGCATTCGCAAAAGCAAACAGTATATCCAGGCTTCCGGTAACCAGGCTGGCTTTTATAATTAAAAGAATATAGTTTTTTTTCATTTTACTTAACTTTTCTACTTCTTCTTTTTTATTAAGCATCAAATTACAGTAAAATATTTATGATATTGTTACAAGGCTTTTGTAAAGCCTGTGTTTTGTTTTTAACACAGCACAACTAACCTATTATCATAATTTAAGTAAAGATTGGAAGATTAAGCTGCCTGAAAAACATTTCTTTATTTTGTTTTTCTTTTAAAAAATAATAAATAAATCACTGTGCCCAGGATGCATACAATTGAAGAAAACATTCCCGCTTTATCATCCTTTGTATCAATCACCCGAGGAAAATATAAATCAAAATCTTCGTTGTATATGACAGCTATGCTATCACCTATATTTAGTTGATCACAAATTTGTTTGCCGACATTTACTATCCTATTACGTTTGTCAGATTTAAAAACAATATAGTTATGTCGTTTTTTATAGCCACTACAGACAACATCTACTGCTTTTACTTTTATCCTTTGTCCTGACGCCATTGTATCCAGGTGCATTTCATATCGTTTATAGGACAAATAAAAAACGCTTATCATCATCAATAAAAAAATGCTATAAATATATTTAGCTTTAATTTTTAAAAGATTCATCAATATTCATTTAATTTACCTACCCTTAGGCGGTATATATCCTGGAACATCCCTCGTATTATTATTTGGCCGATTATCCTTTAACTAATGGGGTAAACTTGTATCTCCGTTTTTAAAATCTAATGCAACCCTAATATTCCATTTCTAAAAAATTCAACTTTTGAATTTTAGGATGCGATTTATTTATGTCAATAACTTTAAGGAAGGCCTCACGATTCTCAACAATATGCTGTAAATCCTCTAACCAGGTATCTACCTCTTTATTAAACATTTTAAAGTTTTCGGCATCCCAATCAACTGTTTTAATCTTTTGAAATTCTACAACAGCCTCAGCTGTATTTATGTATAGTGCCAGTTTTACTTTACTCGCCTGAAAAAAAGCCTTAGCGAACGAGTTTTCCCTAAACTGAAAAGGTGACGTATCTGAATAATGATCTACCAGTTTTTTTAATTGGTTTACATGAATATTTGTTTCGAGCAAAATGGGGTTATCCTTTTTCATACAAGTCGCAGCATGCTCAAATTTGGTTTCATCCTCGTTTATTTTTATATCAAATTGTAGTCCTCTGCCATCATTTAGTTGGTTTAGAACCAAGGGGCCCGACATACATTCTTTTACCTCACTGTCACAAAGCTGGTATACAACGAAGCCTGGCCTGTAGCCACTTGTATATGGTAATCTTATTAACTCAATGCCTATAAGTACGGGGCCTGCTACTTTCAGTAACTTATTTGTGTTTGAAAAATGCCTTGGAAGTAAAAGCCTGGCTCCGATCCGTCAAAATTTTTTTGCTTAACATTTTGTACTTTAAATATGGGTAATATTATCCTGTGCCGGCCGAAATTATTAGAATATTTTGATAGCGGCCTGTTTTTCCAGGTTGTATTACCGAATTTAGCGCCCAGCTATCTTGGTGCCATTATTATTAAACTCGAATTATACAAAAGTTAAGAAAATTGTCATTCCTTATAAATGAATGCCAAAAAAATACATAAGAAAACAGCCTCCTTATTATTTCAACAGTAAAGCTTTAGTTTTCAAAGCTTTGCCGGCTTTTCTACTGTGGAAGCTTATCAATGGTACTTTGTCCGTATCATGATAGTTCGCTACATAAAATAAAAATGCAACAGCTTTTGCAGTCCTCATTTTTTATCGCCAAAGGCGATAGCATAATTATTGCGAAACGACTAGCTTCGAATAGCTAAGTAAAGTATAACTTTTATACGCTAACTCCTGATAAAATCAGGACTAGTATAAACGACACGAGCCTCCCTATGGAAGACTCGCGACAGATGGAGCAAACAATGAACAACTTTCCTATAACTTAAAAATTACCAACAGCGTAAAATGAGATTTTATTTATTTAATTTTTCTAACCTCTTTTTCGCCATGTTATAGTTTGACAATTTTCGATAAGGCAACGCTCTTAATAAACTGACATCTGAAACCTCAACTGAATCAATCGTCTTCTTTAAACGCATATCTTCAGACATTACAATTGCTTTCAAGACATCTTTATTACTCGTTGAATCAATAATCAGTTTACGAAGAGAAAAACTAGTATGGTCTGTCAACCAAGGATATTCATAATCTAAAAGATAATTATAAAAAAAACTCGGTATAGGATCATCAGGTTTAAATTTGTTCGCAGAATCAAGTAATACTGAAAATAGAATACTCGGTGATTCTTTTTCAATAGTAAAATTTGCAAAATTTGGAATTGTATCTATTTTAATAGTCTGATTGCTGCTATTACCTTTTTTATTGGAACACCCTATAAAAATTATTAACCCCAAAAATAATAATGCTTTTTTCATATATAATATTAATCTATTGGCAATACTTTTCCTTTATATTTAACAGTTTTCTCACCATCTAAATACTTAACATTTCCTTTTAGTTTTTTAGTGGCTCTATTATTTGCGTCATCTTCAACTTTCTGTATCTGTTCTTTCGTCATCTTTGATTTGTCATACTTATCAAGGATGTTTTTTTGCATTTGATCAACCACATCTTTTATCACCTTTTGAAATTCAGCATTCATCGTCTTTGACCTGTTTTGAACATATTTATCAACTTCATCCTGACTTTTAAAGTCCCCATTTTTAATTTTACCTTGTATATCTGTATTTAGTTTTGAACTCATTGAACGGTAAACGTTTGTCAAAACTTTATCAGCCGAGCCCTTAAACTTTTCTCCCCCATAAGAATAGGACACATCTTTAGAAACTGCCGCTTCAAAATATTGATCAACATGTGACTTTTCGTGTGCCTCAACTTCATTGTATAAGCCAGGATTCTCACGTTCAACACTATTCCGGGCCATAGAACTTAATGCACCATTATACTCTATATTAAACGTAATTGTTAAATCAATTGACTTTGTAGTATTGTTATAGTTTGTAGAATACCCGGCAATAATATATGATGCGCTGCCTAAGTCATGAATGTTTTTAGGATCCCAATTTCCTCCCATTGAAGATTTAATGGCAGGTTTAACATCATTTCCATCGGGATCTATAAAAATTATCGGATTATTTGCACAATAAGAATAAGGAGACAAGTTATAATACTTATCGGCCATTGGATCTAATACCATCCACCTTCCTATTTGATTATCATACATTCTTGCTCCATAATCTAACCAATCCAACCCACTACCATCAGCGAACTCCTGTCGTTGTTCTTCTTTGCCATTGTATTTATACTTATTCTCCGCATTGCCGGTTA